>JAESFH010000013.1_pt1 | contig 781540 bp, 768 predicted proteins | sample 9269381 | NCBI WGS metagenome assembly JAESFH01 (sample SAMN14504062, study PRJNA617094) | algae metagenome | isolation source: Aphanothece sp. CMT-3BRIN-NPC111 and co-occurring heterotrophs from well... | place: USA: Clark Mountains Wilderness, California | collected 2010-04-18
ATCCTCGTTGTGAGCTTCGCCTTCCCCATGCTCCGGGTTTGCCGATCGCGCTTCCTGCGCCGATGCAGCTGAGCAGAACGAGGGTGCCTTCAGGCAGATTGAACACAGCAGACCGACAAGCACGACACGTCTCATTCGACCGCGATAGCTGGGTTGATGCGGGGCTGATAGCCGCCCACCGTGTGCTGGCGAATGTCCGCAATGGGTCGTTTGCAGACGTTTCCGCCAGAGCCAGCTCCCCGCCCAGGAGACTAAAACGCCGCGCCCAAATAGCCCAGCTGCCCGGCCTTGAAGACGGTCTGGCTGCGGTTGATCGCGTTCAGTTTCTCGCCGGCGCGGTGGACATGGTAGCGGACGGTGGCGTGGCTGCGGTCGAGGATGATCGAGATTTCCTTGTCGGTCTTGCCGATCGCCGCCCAGCGCAGGCATTCGACTTCGCGCTTCGACAGCTTGCAGTCCGACGGCATCCATTGCTGGCGGCGGATCACGCTCACATATCCGGCGATGAAGCGGCGGGCGAGGATGGCGAGCAGTTCGCCATAATCCTCGAAGTCGCGCGACAGGTCGGTGCGCTGGCGGTCGATCGGCGAAAAGCTGACCGCGCCGATCTGGCCGAACGGCAAATGGATCGGCACCAGGATCGCCGCCTTGCAGAGCGCCCGCTTCTCGAAATCGGCGAGGCTCATTTCCTCGATATAGCGATTGCGCCAGCGCATGTGGAAGCCGTCGGCATTCACCCACATCGGCTCGCTTTCGTAGCGGCAGGCGCGCGGCAGTGGCGACGAGAGGGCGAGCCGCGTATCCTCCCACCAGCGCTCGCCATCGGCCATCCAGCCGAAGATCTCGGCATTGACCACCGCGCCCTCGGCGTCGACGATCTGCTCCTTGGACGCGATGTCGGCGCAGGCCGCAGTGCGGAAACCCCGTTCGCGCGCGACCTCGTTGAGCGCGGTTGCGGCGCCGTGAATGTCATCCATGCAGGTGATCGTCATGCACGCGGCAAGGGCGTTGAGATCGGCGCTCGCAGCCGTTGGTCTCTCCCAAGCCAACTGAGTCGCCATGGCATCCCTCCGAAACGGAGCGTAACCTGTGTTGGCGGGCACGGGAAGGGCGAGGACCGTCATACCGTCCGCTCCGCCTTGTCGCGGGCATTGGCCTGGCGGATCATGGCGGTAAGGCGCTGCCACTCCTCCTCGCCCAGCGGCGATAGCTGGCCCCAGAAATTGCCGGCATTGGCCTGCCAGCCGGCGCCGTCGATCGCGATCGTCTGGCCGTTAATATAGTCGGCACCCCTGGCCATCAGCAGCACCGCCAGATTGGCGATCTCGTGCATCTCGCCGACCCGGTTCATCGGGTTGCCGCGCATGTCCCGCTCGCCCGCGCCGGGGGCGAGCCGCTCGGTCATGCCCTTGGTTGGGAAGACGCCCGGCGCGATGGCGTTGAAGCGCAGGCCGTGGCGGCCCCATTCCATGGCGAGGCTCTGCGTCATCACGTTAATGCCGGCCTTGGACATGGCGGAAGGGACGGTGAAGGGCGATCCGTTCCACACCCAAGTGGTCAGGATCTGCAGGAAGGAAGCGCTTTTGCCCTCCGCGATCAGCCTCTTGCCGATCTCAAGCGTGACATAGAAAGTGCCCTTGAAGACGATGTCGGAAATGGCGTCGAAACCGCGTGGGGACAGATCCTCGGTGCGGCTGATGAAGTTGCCGGCGGCGTTGTTGACCACCCCGGTTAGCGCACCGCCATCGGCCCAGATTGCCTCCACCATGTCGAAGATGGCGTCGGGCGAGCGGATGTCGCACGGGATGCCGACCACCTTGCCGCCACGTTTGCCCATCAGCTCGGCAGTCGCCTCGTCGAGCTTGCCGCCCCGCCGGCCGCATAGATAGACGTCCGCCCCGAGCGCGAGGAACGCTTCCGCCAGTTCCTTGCCGATGCCGGTGCCGCCGCCGGTGACGAGGATGCGCTCGCCGGTCATGAGGCCAGGACGGAACATGAGCTTGGTGGTGTCCATCAGGCTGACGTACCCTCCTCCGTCACCCCGGACTTGATCCGGGGTCCCGCTTTGTTGTGCCCAGTGTGGAAGAAGAAGCGGGACCCCGGATCAAGGCCGGGGTGACGAGGGAAGGAGGTCACAGCCCCAGCACCGTCTTGGCGATGATGTTCTTCTGCACTTCGTCGGTGCCGCCGAAGATCGTCCAGGCGCGGGAGTTGAGGTAGCGCGGCGCCGCCATCTGGGCGGCGCGCGAGCCGACCGGCTCCGGCGCTTCATTGCCGTAGAGCGGGCGTTCGAGCGGCAACTGCAGCCCGTCATAGCCGTAGAGATCGACCGCGAGCTGATCGATGGCCTGAGTGAGGTTGGCGGCGATCAGCTTGGTTAGCGAGGTCTGCGGGCCGGGCGGGCGGCCATTGGCGAGCTCGGCGAGGATGCGCAATTCTGTCACTTCCAACGCCTCCGCTTCCAGCCGGAGCCTTGCGAGGCGCAGGCGGAAATCCCGGTCATGCGCCATGGCGCCATTGAGGCCGGACGGCAGGTCCGCCGCCACACTCTCCAGCCGCTCCAGCGCGACCAACAGGCGCGGGGCATGGCAGGAGCCGCCGCGTTCATTCTCCAGCAGGAATTTGGCGATGGTCCAGCCCTGGCCTTCCTCGCCGATCAGGTTTTCGGTTCCGGTCTCAGCATTGTCGAAGAACACCGCATTGACTTCATGATCGCCGGCCATGGTGACGATCGGGGTCACGCTGACGCCCGGCTGGTCCATTGGGATCAGCAGGAAGGAAATGCCGCGCTGGTTGCTCACCTCTGTGTCGGTGCGGACGAGCGCGAAGATCCAGTTCGCGTAATGGGCGTGGGTGGTCCAGATCTTGGCGCCGTCGACGATGTAGCGGTCGCGGCGCCGCACGGCCCGGCACTTCAGCGAGGCGAGGTCAGAGCCGGAGCCGGGCTCCGAATAGCCCTGGCACCAAAGATCCTCGCCGCTGAGAATGCGGGGAAGGAAGCGGGCCTTCTGCTCGGGCGTGCCGAAGCGGCAGATCACCGGTCCGACCAATTTCAGGCCCAGCACCGACAGCGCCGGAGCGCCGGCAATCGCGCATTCCTTGTCGAAAATGTAGCGCTGCACGGGCGTCCAGCCGGTGCCGCCATCCTCCTGGGGCCAGTGGCTCGCCAGCCAGCCTTTGGCGTGCAGGATACGCTGCCACTCCAGGCCGATATCGGGCTCCACGAATACGCCGGGAGTGCAGCGGGCGCCGTGGCGGACATGATCGGGCAGGCTGTCGCGCAGAAAGGTGCGGACGTCTTCCCGGAACGCCTGCTCTTCGAGGCTCAGCGCCAGGTCCATCTCAGCCCTCCATTGCCCATTTGAGGCCGCGCCGCAGCAGCTCGTAATAGACCGGGTAATTCCAGGCGCAGCGCTCCGGATGCTCCCAGAAGGGCTGCAGTGTCGGCAGGTCGAAATGGCCGCGGCAATGGCCGAGCGTGTTGTAGAGAATGCCGCCTCGACCGACGGCGCGCCGATAGACGATCGGCACCACCGCCTCCGACCAGTCGGCATCGACGAAGCCGGTCGCTTCGCCGGTGAAGCGGGTCTGGGCGAGGGTGCGGATCGGCGCGAGCGTCTTCGACAGATACAGCTCGTCAATCACGTCGAAATCGCCGATGCCGGCGGTGACCGGATCGTTTTTATCGACGATCTCTACCCGCATCGGCCCGATCGGCGGGTGCGCCTTGAACTGGGTGCCGAGCAGCTGCATCAAATCGGGACGGGTCTCGGGTGTGGCGACGCCGGCTTCGGTGAACTCGAGGATCGAATTGGTGCCGTGCAGCGCCAGCCAGCGGCCTCCGCTTTCCAGCCAGGCGCGGATCGCCGCCGTTTGTTCGGGAGTGGGCACCAGGTCGCATGTATAGGTGAGAAGGAAGGCGCAATCCCGAAGGCGCGCGGTGTCGGCATAATCATGCGCCACGGTGGTGCGGACATGCGGATGCTCGGCGAGCAGCTTAAGCAGCTCCAGGCGCGCGAAGTCGATGTCGTGATATTTGCCGGCGGCGACGAAATGGGCGTCGATGCGGGTCATCGGATCGTCTCCGACCCTTTTTCAAGATCCGACTTGGCTGAGCTTGTCGAAGCCCTCCCTTGTTCTTCCTGCCGGATGCCGTGAGCAGAAAGGGAGGGCTTCGACAGGCTCAGCCAAGTCGGAGAGAGGTAAGGTTTCCGCACATTCACTCCCGCGTGAACCCGCCGCCATCGACCGGCAGGTCGGCGCCGGTGGTGAAGCTCGCTTCGTCCGAGGCGAGGAACAGGATCGCGTCGGCGACTTCCCCAGCTTCGCCGACACGGCCGATCGGGTGGCTGGACGCGAACATGGCTTCGGCCTCCTCGGGCGTGCCCGGCATGATATCGAGATAGCGTTCGAACATCGGCGTGCGGATCGCACCGGGATGGACGCAGTTGGCGCGCACCTTCCATCCCTTTTTGGCGCAGTCGAGCGCGATCGTCTTGGTCAGCGCAGCCACCCCCGCCTTGGACGCGCAATAGGCGGCGAACATCGCGCCCGGCCGCAACGCCAGCATCGAGCCGACATTGACGATCGCCGCCAGCTCGCCGCTCGCGACCAGCGCAGGCAGGGCGGCGCGGCAGCCGTTGAAGGTGCCGTTCAGGTTGATGTCGATCGTGCGCGCCCAACTGTCGAGCGGCACTTCGGTGACTCCGCCCGGCTCGGATATCCCTGCCACGTTGCACAAGATGGTGAGCTTGCCGAAACGGGCGAGGGTGGCGGTCACCGCCGCCTCCCACTGCTCCAGAGACCGAACATCGAGCCGCACCGCGCCGCCGCCAAGCTCCGTCGCCAGCGCCACGGCCTTGTCGAACTGCACGTCGCCCAACATCACCTGCGCGCCCTCGGCCACGAAGCGGCGCGCCGTCTCCGCCCCGATCCCTTCCGCGCCGCCCGAGATCAGCGCGACCTTGCCCGACAGCCGCCCCATCTACAGCTCCAGAATCGCGACGGCGGAAATGCCCGGCGCGCCATAGACATGGCTGTAGGCGGTCTTGGCATGCGCCACCTGCCGCGCGCCCGCTTGCCCTCTCAGCTGCACGACATTCTCATAGACCTGGCGCAGGCCCGACGCGCCGATCGGCTCGCCGCAGGCAAGGCAGCCGCCATCGGTGTTGACGGGCAGCGCGCCGCCAATCTCCGTCCGTCCTTCCGCGATCCAGGCCTCCTGCTCGCCATCGGCGCAGAAGCCGTTTTCCGCCATGTGCATGATCTCCGCGCCCGATTCCGTGTCCTGCAACTGGGCGACATCGATCTCGCCTGGGCCAATGGCGGCCGCCTCGAACGCGGCCCTTGAGGCGATCACGGTCGGCGACACGCCCCGCTCGACGTCGATCGAGCTCGCAAACACTTCGAAGCTGCCCGGCGAACGCGTACGCACCGCCGCCGTCTTCAGCCGGATCGGCGTTGCGCCCAGCTCGCGCGCCTTCTTCTCGCTGGCTAGGATCAGCGCCACACCGCCCTCGGCCGGCGAGCAGAACATATATTTGGTCAGCGGGTCGTTGATCATCGGCGCGTCGAGGATCGTGTCCAGCTCGACCGGCGAGCGGCGCCAGGCATGGTCGGTCACCGCACCATTGCGGAACGCCTTTTCGGCGACCCGGCCAAGCGTCTCCCGGCTGATCCCGTGCAGCGCCATGTAGCGGGTGATTTTGGTCGCGAAGAACTGAGTGGTCAGCATGAAACCCTGCTCGCCATACCAGTTCGGCAGGCCCCATTGCTCGGGCTTCGGATCGAAGGCGCCACGATCATGCTTGTCGAAACCGACCGCGATCCCAAGCTCATGTTCGCCGCTGGCGATGGCGGCGCGGGCGGCGGCGAGCGCCGAACCGCCGGTCGCGCAGCCATTGGCGACGTTGACGAAGGGCAGGCCCGTCAGGCCGAGCTCGTTGACCATGATGTCGGCGGCTCCGCTTGACGACGAGCCACCGAACGCGAACTGAATGTCGCGCCACTCGATGCCGGCATTGGCCAGCGCCTGGCGGACCGCGAACACGCCCTGATCGCGACCGCTCCGCTCCGGCGTGCGGCCGAAGGGATGGATGCCGATGCCGATGATGCAGACGTCGCTCATGCCGCTTCCCTAAACGCGAAGGTCGAACGGTCGCCGGCAAAGGGCACGATGGTTAGCTCCAGCGCCATGCCGATCCGCGGCGCGTCGATACCGACCAGCAGGCTCTCGACGATGACTTCGCCGGGCAGCTCGACATAGCCGAGCATGAAGGGCTCAAAGGGCTGCGGCCCCGCATAAGGCGGCCGCTTGGGCTCGAAGCGCTGCACGGTCCACGACCACAGCGTGCCCTGGCGGCTGAGCGGCACCGGCTCGAACGCCGCACCCGCATCGCCCTCAGGCACCGGAAAGCGGATGCGGCCGTCCGCCCCCCGCCCACCGATCAGCCGCGGCTCGGCCTCGTCGGTCCAGAGATTGGGCGCGATCGGTGTCATGCCGCTTCCGCAAAGGCGGAGAGGTCGGCGGCGGGGTCGCCGAAAAGCTTGCTGAGCAGCAGCACGCGTTTGTGGGCGTGGCCGATGATCAGTTCGTCGGTGACGCCCATGCCGCCATGCATCTGGATCGCCTCGTGGCCAATCTTGAGCGCCCGCTCGGCGATGAAGGATTTGGCGCCAGCAATCCGTTGGGTGCGGTCGTCCGGGCGGGTGTCGAGAATGGCCCGCCAGAGGGTGGAACGCATCTGCTCAAGCGCGGCATAGCAGTCGACCAGCCGGTGCTGGATCACCTGGAAGCGCCCGAGCGGCTGCCCGAATTGCTCGCGCTGCTTCACATAGGCGAGCGTCTCGTCGAACAGCCGATGGGCGAGGCCGAGCATCTCGGCGGCGGCGACGATGCGGGTGTCGGTCACCGCTCGCTCAATCGCCAGAGGTCCGAGAGCTTGCGCGGGTGTGTCACGGAAGCGGAGTTCGGCCGCCTGGCTGCCGTCGACGATCATATAAACGCGGCGGTCTGCATCGCTCGCCTCAACCACGAACAGGGTGAGGCCTGCATCGCTGCTCGCGGTCACCAGGAACTGGTCCGCCGCACCGCCGCCCAGCACGAGGCGCTTTTCACCCGTCAGCTTTCCGCCGGCGGCGCGGGTAGCAACCGGTTCAAGTCGGTAGCGGCGGTGCAGTTCGGCGAACGCAACCGCCACAAGCGTGTCCCCTCCAGCGATACTGCGGCCGATGTCGGCATCGGCTAGGCGCAGCGGCAGGAAGGCAAGCTCCAGCCATGGTTCGGCGGCGACGCCACGTCCCAGCGCCTCCGCCACTACGGCGCAATCGGCGAGGCTGCCGCCGATGCCGCCCTGCACCTCATTGGCGGGGAGGGCGAGCAGCCCGAGTTCGGCGAGTTCGCCCCACCGCTCCCGGTCGAAGCCGCCGGGCAGCGCGCGGGCGCGCTTTCGCGCCTCCAGGTCGAACGGCCCGCAGAACCGCTCCACCGTGTCGCGGAACATCAGCTGATCATCGGTCAGGTCGAAATTCATGCGCGGCGCCGGAAGCGGATCGGCAAGGCGGCGAGCCCGCGCAGCAACATGTTTGGCGGATAAACGAGTGCGCTTTCCTCGGCAATCTCGAAACCGTCCAGCCGCCGCACCAGCTCCTGGAAGGCGACCGTCACCTCCTTGCGCGACAGCATGTTGCCGACGCACATGTGGATGCCGCGGCCAAAGGCGAGGTGGGTGCGCGCATTCTTGCGCTCGACATCGAACCGGTCGGGATCCTCAAACCGTGCTGGATCACGGTTGGCAGCGGCGAAGCGCAGCATCAGCATCGTGCCCTGCTTGAGCGGCACGCCGCCCAGCTCGGTGTCTCGAGCAACCATTCGCCACAGGCCAGCGGTCGGGCTCTCGGTGCGCAGCATTTCCTCGACCGCGTTCGGGAGCAGCGACGGATCGTCCTGCAGCTTCTTCAGCTGGTCGGGATTGCGGATCAGCTGCACCAGACCGCCGGCAAGGGTCGAGGTGGTCGTCTCATTGCCCGCGACCATCAGCTGCTGCAGGATTGACAGCAACTCGGCGTCGTCGAGCGGCCGTTCGCCCTCGACGCGCGCATTGACCAGGTCGGACAGGAGATCGTCCTTCGGCTCGGCACGGCGCGCATCGATCAGCGCCTTCATCGCGTGCTGGAACTCGACCACCTCGCGCGCGCATTCGAGCTCGCGCTCCTTTGGGATCATGCCGCCCAGCCGGTCGGCAAAGGCATCGGACCAGCGCTTCACGGTGGCGAAGTCGGCGCGATCGATGCCGATCTGCTCGGCGATCAGCTGGACCGGCAGCGGCATCGCAAAGTCGCGGACGAACTCGCACGCGCCGCGATCCGCGAAGCCGTCGATCAGCGCGGTGACGATCTTGCGCATATGATCTTCGAGCGCATCGACCCGCTTCATCGAGAAAGCGAGGTTGACCAGCTTGCGAAAGCGCGTGTGGACGGGCGGATCGGCGGTGAGCAGGGTGTTCACCTGCGGCCAGCCTTGCTCCAGCACTGCCTTCACGTCCGGGTCCTCGGACCGGAGGCCCGACAAGAGGGTGGAAAAGTCGTTCGAGAAGTCCTCGACCCGTCCGGTCGCCTCCGACACGAGCGCGTGGCTCAGCACCAGGGTGATGTTCGCGCCCGGCACTTCGACTACTGGCGAGGCGGCAAGCAGCTGCTGATAGACCGCGAACGGGTTGGCCAGCACCTCGGGCGTGAGCAGGGACGGTGGCGCATTCATGGTGACGAGCTAAGCCCAGACCGGCTCCAGCCGCGACACGCGAAAATGCTAGGAGTGGCTCATGATGCCGCCATCAACGACGATGCCCTGGCCGGTGATGAAGCGGCTGTCGTCGGAGGCGAGAAAGGCGATCACGTCCGCGATGTCCTCCGGCTCGCCCAGCCGGCCGAGCGGCGACTTGCCGCGATAATAGGCATCGGCGGCGGTACCGGCGTCCAGCATGGTCTTGGTCATGGCGGTGACGATGCAGCCCGGCTGGACGCAGTTCACGGTAACGCCCTTAGGTCCGAGCTCGTTCGCCAGCGCTCGAGTGAGGCCGAGGATAGCGTGCTTCGATGCGCTGTAGGCGAGCAGGCCCGCGTCGCCATAGCTGGACAGGATCGAGCCGGTGTTGATCACGCGTCCTGCCGACGACTGCGCCAGCATGGGGGCGAGGGCGCGGACCAGGCGGAAGGCGGCGGTGACGTTCACGTCAAACGCGTTGGCCCAGAGCGCGTCGTCCGTATCCTCCAGCGGCGCGACCGGACAGACCCCGGCATTGTTGACGAGGATGTCGAGCCGCCCGCCCGCCGCTCCGATGATCGCTTCGAGGCCTGCGGCGTCAGTCACGTCGGCGTCCAGGTCCGATCCGGACAGATCCACGCCGATCACCTCGGCTCCATCTGCGCGCAAACGGGTGGCAGTCGCGAGACCGATTCCGGAAGCTGCGCCGGTGATTATGGCTCTCCGCCCCGCGAGCTTCATCCTAAGCACTCGCCATCGAAGTCGGGGGGCGCGGCCCCAGGTGCGTGCAAACGCCCCTCGACTGCGCTCGGGACGAGCGGAGTGTGGTGGTGCTGGTCACGGGGCGAGCTTCAGGATCATCTTGCCCTCGTTCGAGCCATCGAACAGGCGCATGAAGGCGGGGTATGCGTTCTCGATCCCCTCATCGACATGCTCGTCGAAGGTCAGCCGGCCCTCACCCAGCCACTGCGCCATCTGCGCCCCGCCCTCGGCAAAGCGGGGCAGGAAGTCGCGCACCAGCAGGCCGCGGATCGAGGCAGAATGGACGATCAACTGCCAGAGGTTGCGCGCGCCGACCGGCTGACCGGCATTATACTCGCTGATCAGCCCGCACAGCCCGATCCGCGCGCCGTGGCGAAGGTTCATCAGCGCCGCATCGAGCACATCGCCGCCGACATTCTCGAACACGATATCGGCGCCGTTGGGCGCCGCTTCACGGATAGCATCCGCCAGCGCGGCCATGTCCTTGCCCCGATAGTCGACCGCCGCGTCATAGCCGTAGCGTTCGGTCAGTCTCCGGCACTTCTCCGCCCCGCCGGCAATGCCAATCGTGCGGCAGCCTTTGATCCGGGCGATCTGGCCGACCAGCGACCCGACCGCGCCGGCCGCTCCCGAGACCAGCACCGTGTCGCCCGATCGCGGCTCGCAGACTTCAATCAGGCCAAAATAGGCGGTCAGGCCGACCGCGCCGAACAGCGACAGGTAGTTAGTGACGCTCGGCACCGCGGCGGGGTCGATCGGCTGGGTGAAGCCGCCTAGAGCCCCGAGCGAATATTCTTCGATCGCGTTCAGGCCCATCACCCATTGCCCGACCGGGAAGTCGGCGTTGCGGCTCGCCTCCACCATGCCAACCGTGGACGCACGCACCGGATCGCCGAGCGGGATCGGCGGCATGTAGCTGGGCGCTGCGTCCATCCAGCCGCGCATGGCCGGGTCGAGCGACGCATAGTGATTGCGGATCAGAAATTGGCCGTCCTCGAGTGCTGGGATCGGCTGTGCTTCCAGCCGGAAGTCATCGGGCGCTGGCCCTCCTTGGGGGCGGCGGACGAGAAGGAAGCGGCGGTTCTGCGTCATGATCCTTGTTTTCTCGTCATCCCCGCGAAAGCGGGGACCCAGCAGCCGCGACGCACGGCCGAGCGGGTCAACTGGGTTCCCGCGTTCGCGGGAATGACGAAGGAGAGAGGGGTGCTCAATCCGCTCCCCTGCCGCCATCGACCACCATGGCGGTGCCCGTCATCAGCCGTGCCGCGGGCGAGACCAGGAAGGCGGCGGCATTCGCCACATCCTCCGCCTCGCCGACGCGCTGCAGCGCATTGCCGTCGATCGTGAAGGCGCGCACCGCGTCGCTGTCGCCATAGGAACCGGTGATCATCTCGGTCCAGATCACGCCCGGATTGAGCGAGTTGACCCGCACCGGCGGATCCAGTTGTGCGCCTTCCAGCGCGGCCACCCGGCTGAGATGCGTGACGGCAGCCTTCGCCGCGCAATAAGCGGCGCAGTCTTCCAGCCCGATCAGGCCGGCCAGCGAGGAGACGTTGACGATGCTGCCGGGAGTGCGCGTGCCGCGCATCGTGCGCAGGCCGTGCTTGGTGCCGAGCAGCACGCTTTCCACGTCCAAGGTCCAGAGCTCACGAAACTCGTCGACCGTCGTGTCCGGCAACGGCTTGGAGAAGAAGCCCCCGGCGCAATTGACCAGCGCGTCGAGCCGGCCATGATCGTCGGCGACCTGTGCCATCAGCGCCGCCCAGCCGCGCTCGTCGCAAATGTCGAAGGCGTGGAAGCGCGCAGTGCCGCCGGCCTGCGTGATCGCCTCGATCACCCACCCGCCGCGCTCCGCATTTCGGCCGCCGGCGATGACGTGAAAGCCGTCGCGGGCGAGGCGGAGCGCGGTTGCGCGACCGATGCCGGAGGTCGCGCCGGTGACCACGGCGACGCGGGGCGCGGCCATCATGTCAGGCTCCAACCGCCGTCGAGCGTCGTGACCGCGCTGGTCATGAAGCTGGCCTCGTCCGAAAGCAGGAAGCAGATCGCCTCGGCCACGTCCTCGGGCTCGCACGCCTCCTTGAGCGGCACGTCGCCCCAGCTCGCCGGATCGTCCATCGCGCCAGCCGGCATGGCGGCGGCGAGCATCGGCGTGCGTACCGGGCCCGGAGCGACCGCGTTGACGCGGATAAAGTCGCCCTTGCGGCCCAGCTCGACGCCGATCGCGCGCGCCATGTTCTGCAGCGCTGCCTTGGTCGCGGCATAGCTGGCGACCCCCGGTGCCGCCTGTGTCGCCATGACCGAGGAGGTCACGACGATGCTGCCCTGGGCCGGGTTGCCCTGCCGCCGGAACTGCGCCACCGCCTTCTGAATGCCGATAAAGGCCGCCTCGACATTGACCCGGTAGGAGCGGCGGAAGTCCGCCAGATCCCAGTCCGCAAGCGCGCCGTAGCTGGAGAGCCCGGCGTTGGAGACGAGGCCATCGAGCCGACCATGCGTCTCCATGGCATGTGCGATGGCGCGGTCCCAGGCTGCGGGGTCGGTAACGTCATGCTCGAGTTCGGCGCCGCTCAGGTCGGAGCCGATTGCAATCCCGCCGCGCGCCCGGATCAGCCGCACCGTCGCCGCGCCAATGCCGCTGCCGGCACCGGTGACGAGGATGGCCTTGTTTTCTAGGGTCACGCGAAAGCCCCGCTCGTCCCGAGCGTAGTCGAGGGGCGTTGTACCGAACCCACGCCCCTCGACTTCGCTCGGGACGAGCGCAAATGGAACTGGCTCCTCAAGAATACACCCAAACTTCCACCATCCCGTCCTTCACCCGCGTCGGATAGGCCGCGATTGGCGACCAGGCGGGCGGGCCGAGCACGCGGCCGGATTTGAGGTCGAAGCGGGCGCCGTGATGGGGACAGACGATCGACGCGCCCCGCACGCGCCCGCCGTCGAGATCGAGCGCCGCATGGCTGCACTGGCGCTGCACGGCGTAATATTGCCCGTCCTGACCGCGCGCGACGATCACCTGATCCAGGCAGCGCGTCTCCCCGGGCGCGAGATCGGCCGGCGTCAGCGGCGCATAGCCGTCAGCCACGGGCCGGGCGGACGCCATCGATATACTCGCCGAGAATGTGGTGGAAATGGCGGATGCGCAGCTCCTGCTCGCCGACGATCAAGCCTTCATAGGCTCTGGAGTTCATGCCCTCCTGCACGCGCGGCAGGTTGTGGGCGTCCTGGTCCAGCACGGTGCCCAGGGCGATCTGGCCGTGCGCATAGGTCTGGTGCTCGGGCAGCTGATAGGGCTGGTCGGGTTCCAGATGCGCGAAGTTCATCAGGTCGAACAGCATCTTGTTGGGATCGGTCGGGTGCGGCCGCGACACGAACAACAGCATCGCCTCGGCATAGACGTTCATCGTCGCATTCGGGAAGATCATGTAATGATAATCGTCGGACAGCTGGTCGTCGTTCATGCGGGCGTAGGGGTAGATGGACGTGTCCTGCTTCGCCCGCTTGGCCTGCTGAATGGCCAGCCGCAGTTCGCGCGGGCGGCCCTTATAATCCTCGGCATTCACGCCCGCGAGGCCGGCGAAGAACTGCATCTCGCCCGACAATTCCTCCTGATCGCCATAGCGTGGCGAGGGGGTGGTGAAGGGCACGAGATAGCGATTGTGGATGCCGAAACAGTCGATCTGGACGTTCCAGTCGTCAAGCCATGACAGCAGCTCGGGGTGGATCGCCTGGACGTGATAGGTCTCGTTGAACGCGTCGACCGAGGTCTTCCAATTGCAGTCCCACTCGATCGTCTTCCAGTCGATCAGCTTTTGGTTCTCGAACTCGTAGATATCGAGGTGGCGCGGGATTTCGCCCAGATAGTCGATCAGCGGCTCGGCATTCGGGTCCATGTTGAACCAGAAAAAGCCGCCCCAAACCCCGGTGCTGACTTGCTTCAGGTCGAGCGTATTGCAGCCGGCCAGTTGCGGAAAGGTCTCGCGGTCGGGGATGTTGTGGAGGCTGCCGTCCGCCTGCCATTCCCAGTGATGATAGCCGCATTTGAAGGTCTGCGCGGTGCCGGTCGCGTCCTTCTGGACGATGCGGTTCCCGCGGTGGGGGCAGACGTTGAAGAAGCCCTTCACCGACCCGTCCGCCTGGCGCACGAAGATCAGGCTTTCGGTGCCGATCTCATGACTGAGCCAGTCGCCGGCTTCGGGGATCACCTCCAGCCGCCCGCCGATCATCCAGGTCCTCGTCCACATCCGCTCCCATTCGAGCTTCATGAAGTCGGCGGAGGTGTAGCGTTCCTTCGGGATCAGATCGTGGCCGAGATCGGGGTCCTCATATTTGTGCGTCGGCGTGCCTTCGGGGTGGCAGCGGTCGACGCGGCGGAGCGGGATGCGCTTCAGCTCTTCAAGCAACGTCGCCATCAGCGCGGCTCCCATTGGCCGCACATGTCGGTGGCGGCGGTGAGCGGCCACAGCACATGCCGATGGCCGGTGCCGACAGTCGGACGCGGCGCCCAGCGCTTGCACTCGCCCTGCGCCGGGGGGCCCGGAATGCCGGGCACGCCCACGCCTTCAGGGCGCACCTGATACCAGTAAGTGCAAGTCAGGCAGAGGCGTTCGATCAAGCGCTGCGTTCCCTCTTCTCGTCATCCCCGCGAAAGCGGGGACCCAGATGATCCGGGCGGAGCGTCCGCTGGGTTCCCGCTTTCGCGGGAATGACGAAGGAGAGTAAGCGCTTCCGGATGACCTTGTCAGCTTGCCAAAAAGATCAGGCGCGGGCGATCGTTACCGGGATCGCGCTTTGCAGCGACTGGCCGGTGATCGGATCGTAGTCGACCGTCTCCTTGACCAGCCGGTTGGTCGAGCAGCCCTGTTCGCGCACCTCGTCCGGCCCTGAGCCGGCATCCCCCCAGGCATGCGCCATGGACACGATGCCGCGGCGCATGGCGGACGACGCTTCCGCCACCGCGAACACCTCGCCCACGGGTGAGCGGATGGTGACCAATTCGCCTGCTTCGATGCCCAGGCCGGCAAGATCGTCGGGATGAATATGCGCCGGATTGGTCATCCGCTTCACCTTCAGCGCTTGGAGGTGTCCCCCGGTCGAGTTGAAGCGGTGCCGCGTGCGGCGGGAAACGAGGCGATATGGGAAGTCCTGATGTTCCCGTTGCTCGCGAGCATAACGGCGTAGCGCGTCCGGCATGTCGCCCGCAGTCAGGTCGAAGCGTCCGGCGCTCGCCGGGTCGGCCGGCCCCACCACTGGATGCAGGTCCTCGTAGATGACGGCGCTGCCGTCGGGCGTGTCGTCGCGCACCTGGCTCGGTGCCACCGTGCAGCCCGCCGTCATCAGGTCGAGGAGGCTGGCCTTGTCCGGCAGTTCCTCCATCGGGCACATGCCGCCCGCCAGCGGCAGGCCGGTGCCGAGCCGCTTCGCCAGGCCCCAGAGCATCGCATATTCGTCGATCAGGTCGCCTGGTGGATCGGCAAGCGCCGCCGTAAAGCGGGCGTACGGCACCTCGTACCACCATTCGGACAGGTTGGAGATGTCCTCCCGCTCCAGGCACATGGCGGGCGCCAGCACGACGTGCGACCGCCGCGCCGTCTGCGCCAGCCGTGCATCGACCGAGACGAGCAGGTCGAGGCTGTCCAGCGCCCGAGCGATCTTCTCCTGATCGGGAAAGGCGACGATCGGATTGCCGCCGATGTTGATCAGCGCCCGCACCTGGCCTTCTCCGGGCGTCAGGATTTCATCGGCGAGCACATTGCAGGGCATCTCGAAACCGAGTTGCGTCAGCCCGCGGAAGCGCGAAGCCGGAAAGCCCTCGCCGAACAGCCGCGCCGGCGGTGCAACCTGGGCCCGGCGCGGCGTCTGCGCAGTGAAGACGCGCGGAATGGAGGAGAGTTCGCCTTCCTGGCAAAAGCGGTTGCAGACGATGTTGAGCGCGGTGACCAGGTAGGCGGTCAGCGTGCCGTTGCCCGCCATCTCCGGCCCGGTGCCGGTGCTGGCGACGCCGCGTCCTGCGGTCGCGAACAGCCGTGCTGCGGCGATCAGCCGATCGGGGTCGACGCCGGCTCGCGCCCCGGCGACCTCGGGCGGGAACTCGGCCACGGCGGCCTCAAGCTCCGCCAGCCCATCGACATGCGCGGCAGTGAAATTCCGGTCGTGCAGCCCTTCCGTCAGGATCACGTGCAGCATGCCGGCGAGCAGCGCCGGGTCCTCGCCGGGCAGCACGGGCAGATGGATGTGCGCCAGCCGGGCGACATCGCTGGTGCGCGGATCGACGGTGATCAGCTTCAGCCCGCGCGCGATCGCATCCTGCAACCGCCGCGAGGGCGAGAAGGGCGGCAGCGACCCCGGCGGCGCATAATGCGACACGATCGGATTATTGCCGATCATCAGGCAGACATCGGCGGTGTCGAAGCTGTGCAGCCCGCCTTCCCACACGCCATAGCGCGCGGTCGTATAGACCTTGGCCGGCTGGTCGAGCGTCACGCTGGTGTAGATGTTGCGCGTGCCGATGCCATTGGCGAACGACACGGCAGCACCTACGCCGGCCGAATTCTGGAAGGCATAGGTGCCGCCATAGACGGCGACCGCGTGCGGGCCGTGCTGGTCGATGATCTCGCGGAGCTTGGCCGCGACATGGTCCAGCGCTGCCTCCGTCGAGGCGGGACGGCCGTCGATCAGGCAGGTGCGCAGCCGCTCCGGATGATTATGCGCGTCGGCCAGCTGCCGGCCCTTGATGCAGGTATAGCCGCCGAACACCGGGTCGTCGGGATCGCCGCGCACGGCCACGACGCGGCCATCCTCGACGTCCGCCAGCATCGCGCAGTTGGCGTGGCAGAAGCGGCAAAAGGTGCGGCGCGTCTCCATGCTGTGACGTTACGGCAACACTGTATCGGCGCGACTATCACTTTCGTCACTTGAGCGTGACGCCCCGTCCGGGCTGTTTTCCCGTCGCAAGATTGGGCCGCGCAACAGGCCGGACTGCTGTGGGGAGGAACGATGGCGAAGCTTTCGACGCTGCTGGGCAGCACCATATTGCTGAGCATGGCGCTACCGGCCTACGCGCAGGATAGCGCGGCCGAGGATCACGGCGCGATCCGCGACATCATCGTCACGGCCGAACGGCGCGAGGATTCGATCCAGGACGTGCCGGTCGCGATCACCGCGCTCGACGAGCAGGCGCTGTCCGCGCCGATCGTCGAGGATCTGCGCGACTTTGCCGGCCGGGTGCCGAGCCTAGTCGTGGACAGCGTTGCCGCCGGCCCAAGCGCCGCCGCCATCTCCATCCGCGGCATCTCGTTCGAGGATATCGAGAAGAGCTTCGATCCGGCCGTGGGCGTGGTGGTCGATGGCGTGTTCGTCGGCACCAATACCGGCCAGCTGCTCGACAGTTTCGACCTCGAGCGGCTGGAAGTGCTGCGCGGGCCGCAAGGCACCTTGTTCGGCCGCAACACCATCGCCGGCGTGATCAGCGTCACCCGCACCAAGCCGACGGAGGATTTCGGCGCCAAGGGCTCGCTCGGCTACAGCCGCTTCGACACCAAGCGCGGGCGGCTGGTGGTCAACTCCGGCACCCTGGGCGGCATCGTCGCGCTGAAGGGCTTTGCCTTTTACGACGACACCGACGGCTTCTACCGCAACGTCACCAAGGGGCGGCGCGAAGGCCAATATGAGGTCTTCACCTATGGCGCGACCGCACTGATCACACCCGTCGAGGGCATCAGCGCCGAGATCACCTATGAGCATATGCGCGAGCGCGGCGAGACCGTCGTTGCCTCGCTCTCCGAGACCGGCAAGGACCTGATCTGCCTGGTGCCCGGCGCGCCCGGCTTCGCCCCGCCCGCGCAGTGCAACCGGCGGCAGACACAGCCCAATTGGGGGCTCTACACGACCTTCCAGGAGGTCGACAGCGAAGTCCGCAACGACACCGACGCCGTCACCGCCAATGTGAATATCGAGCTTGGCGAGAACTTCCTGCTCACCTCCGTCACCGGCTACCGCACCAATGACGAGTCCGTGCGCCAGGATTTCGACGGCACGTCCGCCGCCTTTTTCGACACGCTGCGCATGCAGGACTATGAGCAGTTCAGCCAGGAACTGCGCGTCGTCGGCGACGTCACGCCATGGCTGAACCTGCTGGTCGGCGCTTATTATTTCGACAGCAATTATCAGCTCGACCAATCCACCACCCTGGGTGCGGTGCTGGCCGGCGGGGCCCCTGCCATCCTGCGCCAGTATGTCGACCACAAGAGCGAATCCTATGCCGGCTTTGCCGACGCCCGCTTCAAGCTGGGCGAGCGCGTGACGCTGGGTCTGGGTGGCCGCTACACGCGCGACAAGAAGGAGATTTTCAACAATTACGGCCGGATCGGCGCGCTGGTGCGGATCACCCAGCCAAGCTTCACCGGCGTCGAATGCGTCGGCGTGACCGGCACCTTCTCGCCCGCGCCCGGCGTCGTGTTGCCGGTCTATGCGCCGGCGAGCAATTGCTCCGGCTCGAAGAGCTTCGGCAAGTTCACCTGGCGCGCCAATCTCAACTACGAGATCGCCGACAACAGGCTGGTCTATGCCTCCTATTCGCGCGGCTTCCGCTCCGGCGGCTTCAACGGCCGCGCCTCGGGCCCGACCAGCCTCGGCCCCTATTTCCCGGAAACGGTGGACGCCTATGAGGTCGGGCTGAAGGCCGATTGGCTCGACCGCAAGCTGCGCACCAACATCGCGCTTTATCACACCAAATATAGCGACAAGCAGGAAGAGGTGGTGCAGCCCGCACCCCCGGGATCGTCGAGCCCGCAGGAGACGGTGGTCCGCAATGCCTCGGCCGCGCGCATCAACGGCATCGAGCTTGAGGTGATCGCCCAGCCCCATCCGCGCTTCAGCGTCACCGCGACGGCGTCCTTTACCGACGCCAAGTTCAAGCGCTTCTTCAACGACGTCGTCGGCCTCACCCCGGGCAGCCCCCCGGACGGCATCCCCGACGATGTGTCGACGCTCGATCTGCGCCGCGCGCCCGAATTCCAGTTCGCCGTCGGCGGCGACTATAATGTGCCGATCGGCTCGGGCCGGCTCGACGTGAATGCGCTGCTGCGCTTCCAGGACGAGTATCAGACCTGCATCGCGCCCAATCCGCCGCGCGTGCCGGGAGCGATCCGAAACGATGATCGCTGCCTCACCGAAGCGCGCGAGCGGCTCGACGCGCAAATCTCCTACACGCTGCCGATGGGCGGCGACTCGGAGGTGCGTTTCTCGATTTTCGGGCGTAACCTGACCGACAATCGCGGGCTGGCCGCGACATTGCCGGTGGCGGGGCTCTTCACCTTCGGCACCGCCGTTCCGCCGAGGACCTATGGCGCCGAGTTCAGCTTCCGCTTCTGACTCATTCCCCGTCATGCCGGGCTTGACCCGGCATCCCGCTTCTTCTGTCCTGAGCGAAGGAAGCGGGACCCCGGATCAAGTCGGGGTGACGAAGGAGTGTAGGATGGAAAGCACGGCGCCCTCCCTGTTGCTGACCGGCATGACCGAGCGGGCCGCGGCAGCATCCCCTCACCAGGTGGCGCTAATCTGTGGTGATCGGCGCCTGACCTATGGCGAGCTGCACGAGCTGGTGCTGCGCGCCGTCGCCGCGTTGCGCTCGATCGGGATCGGGCCGGAGGACCGGGTCGGCTATCTCGGCCTCAACAGCATCGACTATGCGGTGCTGATGCAAGCGGCGCTGCGGATCGGCGCGGTCACCGTCAACATCAATTGGCGGCTAGTCGCGCGCGAGGTCGCCTATATCGCCGCCGATGCGGAACTGGCGCTGCTGGTCACGGAGGCTGAACGGCTGCCGCAGATCACGCCCGGCACCGTCGGCCGGGTAGTGTTGGTCGATGCCGAACATGAGGGGCTGCCGCCGTTTGAGGCATGGGTCCGCTCCTTCGCGCCCAACCCGGACTGCAATGCCTGCGACGAAGCGACCGGCGCCATTCAGCTCTACACCAGCGGCACGACCGGAGCGCCGAAAGGTGCGATCCTGACCCATGGCAGCCTGTCGGCGGCGATGCGCCAGAGCAAGAAGATCCCCGAGGATTGGGCCGGCTGGAATGCGGACGACGTCTCGCTGATCGCGATGCCGCAATTCCATATCGGCGGCACCGGCTGGACGGTGAACACGCTCAACGCCGGCGCGACCGGCGTGCTGCTCGGCAAACCCGAGATCGAGGACATTATCGACGCGATCGAGCGCCAACGCGTGACCAAGATGTTCGCGGTGCCGGCGGTGCTGGCGATGATCCTCAACCATCCGCGCGCAAGGGGCGCCGACCTGTCGAGCCTCAAGACCCTGCTTTACGGCGCCTCGCCGATCCCGCTCGATATCCTGAAGCGCTGCATGGCGCTGTTCCCGAACGCCCGCTTCGTCCAGATGTACGGCGCGACGGAGACCAGCGGCACCATCGTCTATCTGCCGCCCGAAGATCATCATGTCGACGGCACGCCCCGTATGGCGGGCTGCGGCCGGCCCTTTCCCGATGTCGAGCTGCGCATCGCCGATGGCGAGGGCAACGCCCTGCCGCCGCGATCGATCGGCGAGGTGCTGGTGCGCTCACCGCTGGTGATGGGCGGGTATCACAAGCTGCCGGACGCGACGGAAAAGGCGTTCGTGGCGGGCGGCTGGTACCGTACGGGCGACGCCGGCTATCTCGACGAGGACGGCTATCTCTATCTCTACGACCGGGTGAAGGACATGATCGTCTCCGGCGGCGAGAATATCTATCCGGTCGAGATCGAGAATGTGCTGCACGAGCATCCGGGCGTCCGCGACTGCGCCGTGATCGGCGTGCCGGACGAACGCTGGGGCGAGGCGGTGAAGGCCGTGGTGGTGCGTGAGCCGGGCGAGCAGGTTTCGGCGGAAGCGCTGATCGCCTTCGCCCGCGAGCGCATCGCCGGCTACAAGGTGCCCAAGTCGATCGATTTCGTCGACGCGCTGCCGCGCAACCCGTCGGGCAAGATCCTGAAGAAGGAGTTGCGGCGGCCTTATTGGCCGGAGGATGGCCGGCAGATCGGCTAAAATCCCGTCCCAATCTCGTCATTCCCGCGAAAGCGGGAACCCAGCGACTTCTTCAATTTGAGGGTTCAGCGCTCACTGGGTTCCCGCTTACGCGGGAATGGCGAAGGAGAAGGCGGGCGATGGTGACGAGCAAAGTCTGGCGGCTGGCCGCGCATCCCCGCGGGCGGCCGATCGAGGATGGCGATCTCGTCCTCGACGCCATCGAACTGCCCGACCCGGCGCCTGGGCAGATGCTGCTCAAGACGCATTATCTCGGTTTCGATCCGGCGCAGAAGGGCTGGATGGAGAATGTCGCCGACTATGTCGCGCCGATGGCGATCGGCGATGTCATGCGCGGCTCCGGCATTACCGAAGTGATCGCATCGAATGGCGGTCGCTTCGAGGTCGGCACGATGCTCGCCGGCACGACCGGATGGAGCGAATATCTGCTCCACGACCGCGAAGGCCTGACGCCCTGCGATCCGAGCCTGCCGCCGACCGCGATGCTTTCGATCCTCGGCACGACCGGCATGACCGCCTGGTGCGGCCTCTACAAGCTCGGCCGGCCGATCGCCGGCGACACGGTGCTGGTCTCCGGCGCGGCAGGCGCGACCGGATCGCTGGTCGGCCAGCTCGCCCGGCTGTCAGGCTGCCGCGCCATCGGCATCGCGGGCGGCCAGGAGAAATGCGACTGGCTGGTGCGCGAGGCAGGCTATGACGCCGCGATCGATTATCGCGCCGGGAATCTGCGCGGGCGGCTAAAGGAACTGGCGCCCGGCGGCGTCGACGTGATCTTCGACAATGTCGGCGGCGCGATCCTGAACGACATGCTGGCTCACATCGCCACCGGGGCCCGTGTGGTGATCTGCGGCGGCATCTCGCGTTACGAGACCGGAACGCTGCCGGCAGGACCGCAGAATTACTTCAACCTCGTTTTCCGCCGCGCCACGATGAGCGGCTTCATCGTCACCGACTGGGCGGCGGAGTTCCCGGCGATCCGAAAGCGCCTAGGCGGCTTGGTGCAGGAGGGCCGCATCGCCTATCGCGAAGACGTCCAGCACGGCTTCGAGAATGCGCCGGAAACGCTCAAGCGCCTGTTCAGCGGCGCCAATCGCGGCAAGCAGCTGCTGAAGCTCTAGATTCGCTCGATGATGAGGGCAGGGGCCATGCCGCCGGCCGCGCACATGGTGATGAGCGCATAGCGGCCGCCGCTACGCTCCAGCTCGTCGAGTGCAGTGCCGATCAGGATCGAGCCGGTGGCGCCGATCGGGTGACCGAGCGCCATCGCGCCGCCATTCACGTTCACCCTGTCGCGGTTGAGGTCGAGGTCGCGGATGAATTTCTCGGCAACGACGGCGAACGCCTCGTTGATCTCCCACACATCGATATCGTCCGTGCTGAGCCCGGCCTTGGCGAGCACCTTGCGCGCGGCGGGCACGGGGGCGTTCAGCATCAGCGTCGGGCAGTCGCCCACATTGGCGTATGCCACGACGCGCGCGCGGGGCTTCAGCCCGTGGCGATCGGCATAGTCCTTCGATGCAAGCAGCAACGCCGCCGAGCCATCGACCACGCCCGAGCTGTTGCCCGCATGGTGCACGCCCTCCCATTCAAGGTCGGGATAGACGCGCTGAATCTGCTTCTTGAAGCTGACGCCGCCGCCCAGATCATGGTCGGCCAGCGCCTGGAAGGCGGGCTTTAGCGAAGCCAGACCTTCGGCCCTCGTTTCCGGGCGCGGGAATTCCTCGCGATCCAGCGCCACCGAACCATCCTCGTTCATCACTGGCACGACCGATTTGGCGAAGCGGCCTTCGTCGATCGCCCGCTTCGCCCGCTGCTGGCTGACGAGAGCGAGCGCGTCGACCGCTTGCCGGTCGATCCTCTCGCGCGCCGCGATCGCGTCGCCGCAGACGCCCTGGTGCGACTGCGGGTGGAGCGCGTCGAGCGCGGGATTGCCGCCGCCGATCATGCGCGGCGGCTGGCCCGCGGCGGCCCGCTCGGCGCCGAGCTGCTGCTGATAGCTCATCATCTCGGTGCCGCCGGCAATCACGCAGTCTTCCATGCCGGACATGATGCTGGCGGCCGCCAGATTCACGCTGGTGATGCCCCCGCCGCAAAAGCGGTCGAGCGTCACGCCGGACGCCTTGCAGTCATAGCCTGCCGCCAGCGCCGACATGCGGCCGAGATCGCCGCCCTGCTTCCCCTCCTGCGTCGAAGTGGACCAGATGATGTCGTCCACCGTCGTGGTGTCGAGCCCGTTGCGGTCCTTGAGCGCCTTCAGCACGGTGGCGCCGAGATGCTGCGGGTGGAGGTGCGACAGCGCGCCCTTGCCCGGCTTGCCGACCCCGCGCGGCGTGCGGACGGCGTCGATGATATAGGCGTGGGGCATGGGTCTGTCCTCTCGATCCATCCAAAGACTGTCATTGCGAGCGCAGCGAAGCAATCCAGGCGTGCGGGAATGGATTGCTTCGTCGCTGCGCTCCTCGCAATGACGGGTCAAGCAAGAGGAAGATCGAACATGCGCAGAGCCGCCATCGTCAGCCCGATCCGCACCGGCGTCGGCAAGTTCCAGGGATCGCTCGCGTCGATGCAGGCGGGCGACCTCGGTGCCGTGATCATCAAGGCGCTGGTGGAGCGCACCCGCATCGATCCGGAGCGGATCGACGACGTCGTGTTCAGCCAAGGCTATGGCAATGGCGAGGCGCCGTGCATCGGCCGCTGGTCGGCACTGGCGGCGGGGCTGCCCGAGTCGGTGCCCGGCGTGCAGCTTGACCGCCGTTGTGGCAGCGGGCTCCAGGCGGTGGTCGATGCCGCAATGCGCATCCAGACGGGCGCCGCCGATGTCGTGATCGCCGGCGGCGTCGAGAGCATGTCGAACGTCGAATATTATTCGATCGATCACCGCCATGGCGCCCGCATGGGATCGACGACGATGCACGACCGGCTGCTGCGCGGCCGTGTCATGTCGCAGCCGATCGCCCGCTATGGCGTGATCAGCGGCATGATCGAGACGGCGGAGAATCTGGCGCGCGACTATGGGATCAGCCGCGAGGCGTGCGACGACTATGCCGCCGCCAGCCATCAGCGGGCGGCGCGCGCCTGGGCCGAGGGCAAGTTCGATGACGAATTGGTGCCCGTGCCGGTGCCCCAGAAGCGCGGCGATCCGGGGATGTTCGCCACCGACGAAGGCATTCGCGCCGATGCCAGCGCGGAGTCGCTCGGCACCTTGCGGCCGATCGAGAAGGATGGCGTCGTCACTGCCGGTAATGCCAGCCAGCAGAATGACGCCGCCGCGGCCTGCCTAGTTGTGGCGGAGGATAAGCTCGACGAATTGGGACTGGAGCCGATTGGCTGGCTGACGGGCTGGGCCGCGGCCGGCTGCGATCCCTCGCGCATGGGCATCGGCCCGGTGCCGGCGGTCGAGAAGCTGTTCGCCCGCACCGGCCTCTCGTGGCGCGACATCGATCTGGTCGAGCTCAATGAAGCCTTCGCGCCGCAGGTCCTCGCGGTGCTGAAAGGCTGGGGCTGGGACGATCGCGACCGGCTAAACGTCAACGGCTCCGGCATCAGCCTGGGCCATCCGATCGGCGCGACCGGCATCCGTATCCTAGCGACGATGCTGCACGAGATGAAGCGCCGCCAGGTGCGCTATGGCCTGGAGACGATGTGCATCGGCGGCGGCCAGGGCATGGCGGCCATCTTCGAGCGCGCTGCCTGACGGAACGGCCTCGTTCCAGAGGCGTTACGGATAAGTCGGGGGGTGCGTCTGCGTCTCTACCCTCGTTTGTGCTTGACGAACGGCCGGCGCACACCAACTGTCGCCGCTGAAAAGGGGAGGAATCGCATTGGGTTGTGGCCTTATGGCCTGCTTCGCGCTGGCAGCGGCGTCCGCCGCTGCGCCTGCCGCGGAGCAGCTGAGCAGTCTGTCGATCGAAGAACTCGCCCAGCTTGAGGTGACTTCCGCCTCCAGGCGCGCGGAACCGCTGAGCGGGGCGCCCGCATCCCTGTTCATCATCACCAACGAAGACATTCTCCGCTGGGGCGCGACCTCGCTGCCCGAAGTGCTGCGGCTCGCCCCTCAGCTCGACGTGCAGCGCATCGATGCGCGCCAATATGCGGTCACCTCGCGCGGCTTTCAGGGGGCGGAGACGGCGAACAAGACGCTCGTCCAGATTGACGGCCGCAGCATCTATTCGACGCTGGCGGCGACCGTATTCTACGAGCTGTTCGACACGCCGCTGGAGGATATCGACCGCATTGAGGTGATCAGCGGTCCGGGCGGCACGCTCTATGGCACCAACGCCGTTAATGGCGTCATCAACATCATGACCAAGGACGCGCGCGAGACGCAGGGGCTCCTCGCCCGCGCCACGGCGGGTTCGCTGGAGCAGACGGCGCTGGTCCGCTACGGCCTGCCGCTGGGCGCCAGCGGCGGCGTCAGGGTGTATGCGGAAGGGTGGAACCGGCAGGGCTTTCCGGCTTCCGGCAATCTGGACCTGCGCGATGGCGGCGAGGGCTGGCAGACTGGCTTCCGCGCCGATTTTGGCGGTGCGGCGAACCAGTTCACGCTGCAGGGCGACTGGTTCGAACATGACGCGGGCAGCGGGCCCGAAGATGGCGACAATGGCCAGAACATCCTCGCTCGCTGGACCAATACGGCGGGAAGCGGCGCCCAGACGCAGGTCCAGGCTTATTATAGCCGCTTCGCGCGCCGGTTCACGCTCGTCTACGACCGGCTGGAGGCGATCGACCTTTCCCTCCAGCACAACCGCACGGAGGGCCGGCATGCGATCGTGTTCGGCGGCGGGGTCAGGACGACGCGCGACCGCTTCGACAATGACGCCAACCCCTTCGTGCTCGTGCCGGAGGAGAAGACGCTCTGGATCTATAATGCGTTCATCCAGGACCGCATCGATCTGGGCAATGGTCTCGCCATCACGGCGGGCCTGAAGGCTGAGAAAACGACCTTCACCGGGATCGAGCTGATGCCGAACCTGCGCCTGGCCTGGCAGCCGAACCCCGACCTGCTGCTCTGGGCCTCTGCGTCCCGCGCCGTGCGCGAGCCGTCGCGCATCGACCGCGACCTGACCTTCCCTGGCATCCTGCTCGCCGGCACTTTCGAAGCGGAGAAGCTGACGGCGTTCGAGATCGGCTATCGCGGTCAGCCGGCAACCAATCTGACGCTGTCGGTGACCGGCTTCTACAATCTCTATGACGACTTGCGGACCACCAAGACGACGCCCGTGACGGTGCTGCCGGTGCAGCTGGCGAACGGCATTCGCGGCGATAATTGGGGAGTCGAGGCGTGGGGCGCGGTGCAGGTCGCACCCTGGATTCGGTTGAACGCGGGCTTCACTTGGCTGGACGGCGATTTCCGCCTGAAGCGCGGCGAGACCGATCTCGAAAACTTCATCTCGCTCGGGAATGACCCTGATTATTACGGCCAGATCGGCGGGCGGATCGACGTCACGCCGGCGATCGGCTTCGATTTCCAGGTGCGGCATTATGCCAGCCGGCCCAAGCCGCGCGTGCCGGCCTATACCGATGCCGATGCCCGGCTCGGCTGGCGCGTCGCCGACAAGGCTGAAATCTATCTGTCCGGCACCAACATCTTCCATAATCGCCGCAAGGAAAGCGAAGACACCGACCGCGGGCAACTCGTCCGCCGCATCATCTCGCTGGGCGTGCGGTTCGGCATTTGACGCGGACGCGCGCCTTGATCCTGGCTCTGGCGCTCCTCGCGCCCACCCCCGCGCACGCCCAAAGCGCGAGTGAAGCGGCCGTCAAGGCGGCGTTCCTGGCCAAGTTCGGCGCCTATATCGATTGGCCGGCAGGAGCGGGTCCGGTCACGCTCTGCTCGGTCGGCCGAGATGTGTTCGGCGCCGCGCTCGATCAGGCGATCGCCGGCCAGCAGATTGGCGGCCGCCCGCTGCAGCTGCGCCGGCTCGACACCATCGCGCGCGGCAGCGGCTGCGACATCGCCTATCTGACCGGATCGGCACGCCAGTCTGTGCCGGCCGCGCTGGCTGTGCTCGGCTCGGCGCCGGTCTTGACGGTGACAGACGGGCGGTGGAGCAATGTCCGCGGCATGATCCATTTCCAGATCGCTTCCAATCGCGTCCGCTTCCACATCGACGACCGCGCCGCGGCCGCGAATGGGCTCGCCATCTCGTCCAAGCTGCTCAGCCTGGCGCTGTCGGTCCGGCAAAGGCAGGGACGGTGATTGCCCGCTGGCAGCGTGTGCCCCAGGCCGCCGCCGGCATTTTCGCGGCCTTGCTGCTGCTGCTCGGCGTGCTGGTCGTCACCCTAGCCGACCGCGACTATCGCCAGCAGCAAACCCAGCGGGCCGAAATCCGGGCCCGCATCTTGGCGGGAAGCGCGGCAGCCGCCGTCGACTTCCGCGACTTGGAAGCGGCGCGCGAGGCGGTGACGCCGTTCGGCGCCGATCCTCAGGCACGAGCGGTCGGCGTCTATGACGAACAAAGCCAGCTGCTGACCGGCTTCAGCCGGAAGGGCGTCGACCTGCCGCGGCGCTTTTCGGCTGCGGAACCGCCCTCCGGCCTCGCCAAGGGGGTGGCGGATATCCTGAGTGGCGGGCGCCGCATCGGTTACGTACTGATCATGAGCGAGATCGAGCCCTTCTCGCGCCGGCTCAGCCGCTATGCGCTGATCAGCGTGCTCGCCGTCATGGCGGCGTTGGTGGTGCTGATCCTGGGCGTCAGCCAGGCCGCGCTGCGGCGCAAAAATGAGGAGCTTGAGACCAGCAATCGAGCGCTGATCGAGCAGATGGCGCAACGGGAAAAAGCTGAGAACGAGCTGCGCCAGGTCCAGAAGATGGAATCGATCGGCCAGCTCACCGGCGGTATCGCGCATGATTTCAACAACATGCTCGCGATCGTGATCGGCAGCCTCGACATCGCGGAGCGACGCTTCGCCAGCAATCCCGACCGCGCGCGGCTGGCGATCGGCCATGCGCTTGAAGGCGCCAACCGGGCGGCGAGCCTGACCAAGCGGCTGCTCGCCTTTGCCCGCCGCTCGCCGCTGCAGCCGCAATCGATCGATGCCAACCAGATGGTCTCCAGCATGTCGGAGCTGCTGCGCCGCACCCTGGGCGAAGGGATCAGCATCGAGACGGTGCTCGCCGGCGGCTTGTGGCGCACCCATGCCGATCCCGGTCAGCTCGAGAACGCCATCCTCAACCTGTCGGTCAATGCGCGCGATGCGATGGAGGGCCATGGCCGGCTGACGATCGAGACGATGAACGCCCATCTGGACGACGCCTATGTGGCGCAGCATGAAGGCGTTGCGGCCGGACAATATGTCGCCGTCGCGATCAACGATAACGGCCCCGGCATGCCGAAGGACGTGATCGAGCGCGCCTTCGAGCCGTTCTTCACCACCAAGGGCGTCGGCAAGGGCACGGGCCTCGGCCTCGCCCAGGTCTATGGTTTTGTCCGCCAATCGGGCGGGCATGTGAAAATCTACTCGGAGCCGGGACAGGGCACGACCGTCAAGATTTACCTGCCGCGGCACTTCGGAACGGCCGAACCCGCGCAGCCGGAGATGGCCGTGTCCGAAGTGCCGCGCGGCCGGCCGGGCGAGCTGATCCTGGTGGTCGAGGATGAGGATCAGGTGCGCCGCATGTCCCTGGATGCGCTGGACGAGCTCGGCTATGACGTGCTGCAGGCGTCGGACGGCGAGCAGGCGCTGGAGCTGGTGCGCAATCGGCCCGACATCCGCCTGCTGTTCACCGATGTCGTCATGCCGGGCATCAACGGCCGCGAACTGGCCGATCAGGCGCGGCAGCTGCGCCCTGGCCTGCCGGTGCTGTTCACCACCGGCTACACCCGCAACGCCGTGGTGCATAACGGCGTGGTCGACAGCGATGTCTTCTTCATCCCCAAGCCGTTCACGGTCGAACAGCTGGGGCACAAGCTACGCGCGGTGCTGGACGGCTGATCGCCTGGGCCGATCAGCGTTAACGTCGTTTCGAATGTGTACCGGACTGGCACGTCCTTGCTGACTCTGTTATAAGTAGCGTGGGGGACCGTTCACAATCACACCCGGAGAGGGAGAACGGTCGGCGCTGTGTAGCGTGAGCGGGTGGGTCGCAGATGTTGAAGGAAGTGCTGGCGTCGAACCTCGCCAAGCTGGTGGCGGCATGCGTGTGCCCGGTGGTGGCTGGCGGCGTCGCCCTGCAGGTGCCGAAGGTCCGGTCCGCCGTGCACAAGGCGACCGCGCCCAAGCCGAAGCGCACCGCCCGCGCCAAGCCCCGCATCCGCGTGCCCGTAAAGCAGGAGCTCGCGGCCAACGGCATCCCGCCGGCCGCGCCCCTGATCTGCGCCCAGCCGCCGCTGCTGACCCAGCCCGCGCTCACGCCGGCTTCACTCGACATGCCCGTGTATATGCCGGCTCCGGAGATTTCGCGGCCGCGCTTCGATGGCGCCGGCGGCACCAACTGCGCGCCCGTGCGCTTCGCCGGCGGTGGCGTCATGCGGATGGGAATGGGCGCGGTGCCCGAGCCCGCCACCTGGGCGCAGATGATCGCCGGCTTCGCCCTTCTCGGGGCTGGCGTGCGGATGCGGAGGCGCCGCCAATGTCACATCAGAGTCACATCTCTGTCATAGTGGCGCGCCGATGAGGACGCGCAGCGCCGTGGGGGCGGCTGCCGCTGATCCTGGAGGAAGTTTCGATGTTCAGGGCCTTGTGCCTTGCCGCCACGCTGGCGGTGCTCTCTGCTTGCGGCGGTTCGAGTGATCGCGCGCGCGACATTTCCGGTGCCGGCGCGACCTTCCCGGCGTCCATCTATTCCAAATGGGCCGAAGGCTATCGCGGCGAGACCAAGATCGGCCTCAACTATCAGGCGATCGGATCGGGCGGCGGCATCAAGCAGATCAAGGCGAAGACGGTCGATTTCGGCGCCACCGACAAGCCGCTGACAGCCGCGGAGCTGGAGAAGGCGGGACTGTACCAGTTCCCGACCATCGTCGGCGGCGTCGTGCCGATCCTGAACGTGCAGGGCATCGCGCCCGGCCAGGTGAAGCTCACCGGCCCGCTGCTCGCCGAGATTTTCCTCGGCGACGTCAAGAAGTGGAACGATCCGCGTATCGCCAGCCTGAACCCGGGCGTGCCGCTCCCCGATCAGGCGATCACCGTCGTCCACCGTTCGGACGGTTCGGGCACGACCTTCCTGTTCACTTCCTATCTGTCCGGCGTCAGTCCGGCCTGGAAGCAGCGCGTCGGCACCAGCGACGCCGTTGCCTGGCCGACCGGCCTGGCGGGCAAGGGCAATGACGGCGTGTCCGCCTTCGTCAAGCAGACCGCCGGCTCGATCGGCTATGTCGAATATGCCTATGCCAAGCAGAACAACTCTTCCTACGCGCTGATGCAGAACAAGGACGGCCAGTTCGTGTCGCCGAATGGCGAAACCTTCGCGGCCGCCGCGGCGGGCGCCGACTGGGCGAACGCGCCGGGCAATTACCTGCTGCTCGTCGATCAGCCGGGCGCGAAGAGCTGGCCGATCACCGGCGCCAGCTTCATCCTGCTCTACAAGGATCAGCCCAATGCCGAGGTCGGCAAGGGCGTGCTGCGCTTCTTCGACTGGGCCTTCAACAAGGGCGACCAGCCTGCGGCGCAGCTCGATTACGTGCCGCTGCCGGCCAATGTGAAGGACATGATCCGCAAGCAATGGGCGGCGACGCTCAAGGCCGAGGGCAAGCCGCTCTACCCGATCCAGTAGGCGGTCACGGGACTGTCATTTTGCGCCCCTAGCGCCGTTGCGGCGGCGCTGGGGGCAGCCTATTCGGGCGCGACGTTCCTCCGTTGTTTCGAGCATGAGAGCGAGGTTGCTGGTGGCCACAGGTGCGGACGACGTGGCCGGGCTGGAAACGGGGCGGTATGGCCGTGCCGGGCGCCGCTGGGACGAGTCCCTTTTCCGCGCGGCCTGCTTTTCCGCGGCGACCTTGCTGATGGCGGCACTCGCCGGCGTCGTCGTGTCGCTGGCGATCGGCGGCTGGCCGGCCTTCAAGGCATTCGGCTTCGGCTTCCTGACCAGCTCCGACTGGAATCCGGTCACCGAGATCTACGGCGCCGCCGGCCCGATCGCCGGCACGCTGATCACCGCCGTGCTGGCGCTTGCGGTCGCGCTGCCGCTGGCGATGGGCGTGGCGATTTTCCTGACCGAGTTCTGCCCGCCGCGGCTCGCTCGCCCGATTGCCATCGCGGTCGAGCTGCTCGCCGGCATTCCCTCGATCGTCTATGGCATGTGGGGCCTGTTCGTGTTCGCGCCCTGGTTCGCGGCAAACGTTCAGGCGCCGCTCGCGGGGAGCGTGGCGCCCGACAGCTTTCTTGGCGGCCTGATGGCGGGCGTGCCCAACGGCGCGAACATCTTCACCGCCTCGGTGATCCTCGCGATCATGATCCTGCCCTATATGGCGGCGGTGTTCCGGGAGCTGTTCCTGTCGGTCCCGCCGCAGGTGCGCGAGGCCGGCTTCGGCCTGGGCGGCACCTCCTTCGAAGTGGTGAGCCGGGTGGTGGTGCCCTATGTCCGTCGCGGTGCGGTCGGCGTCGTCATGCTCGGGCTTGGCCGCGCGCTGGGCGAGACGATGGCGGTGACCTTCATCATCGGCAATGCGCACGGCTTCCCGGACTCGCTCTTCTCGGCGGGCTCCACCATCGCCTCGACCATAGCCAACGAGTTCACCGAAGCGACCGGTGAGCTGCACGAGGCGTCGCTCATCGCTCTGGGCTTCGTGCTGTTCCTGATCACTTTTTCGGTGCTGGCGATCGCTCGCCTGCTCCTGTCGAGCCAGAAGCATTGATATGTTGAGCCGCGCTCTCCGCCGCCGCATTTGGAACGCCATGTTCATCGGCGCGACCGGCTTCGCGACCGTCGTCGCGCTGGTCGCCTTGTTCCTCATCCTCTGGTCGCTCGTGACGCAGGGCGCAGCGGGTCTGGGTCCGGCGATCTTCACCCAGGACACGCCGGCCCCCGGCTCGCCGGGCGGGTTGCGCAATGCCATTGTCGGGTCGCTGATCATGTGCGCGGTCGGCATGGTCATCGCGCTGGTGGTCGGCATTCTCGCCGGCACCTGGCTCAGCGAATATGGCGGCCGCAGCCGCTACGCCCATGTCGTCCGCTTTCTGAACGACGTGCTGCTTTCCGCGCCCTCGATCCTGGTCGGGCTGTTCGTCTATGAGATATTGGTGCGGCCGTTCGAAGGCTTTTCGGCCTATGCCGGAGCCGTGGCGCTCGCCTTCCTCGCCACGCCGGTGGTGGTGCGCACGACCGAGGACATATTGAGCCTGCAGCCGGGCGCCCTGCGCGAAGCCGGCATGGCATTGGGTGCGGCCCGGGCCAAGGTCATCCGCTCGATAATCTGGCGCGGCGCCCGCGCGGGCCTCGTCACCGGCGGCCTGCTCGGCTTTGCCCGCATCAGCGGCGAAACCGCGCCCCTGCTGTTCACGTCGCTTGGCAACCAGTATCTGAACCTCGATCTGTCGCAGCCGATGGCGGCGCTGCCCACCACCATCTTCCAGTTCGCGCTGAGCGCCTATGACGATTGGCGGCAGCTGGCCTGGACGGGCGCGCTGCTGATCGCTGCGACCGTGCTCGCCATCAACATTATCGGTCGCTTTCTGACCCGGGAGACCCGCAGCAAATGAGCCTCGCAGACGCCGAACTGGAGGAGGCGCCGCACCTCGAACCCCCGCCCGCGGACTCGCTCGTCATGGAGACCCGGCAGCTCGATTTCTTCTATGGGGCGACGCAGGCGCTGTACGGCGTCGATCTCGGCATTGCCCGCAACCGGGTAACCGCGTTGATCGGCCCGTCCGGCTGCGGCAAGTCGACTTTGCTGCGCGCGATGAACCGGATGTACGACCTCTACCCGGGCCAGCGCGCCGAGGGCGAGATCCTGCTCGACGGCAAGGACATTCTCCGCCCGCGCACGGACGTCGCCGAGCTGCGCGCGCGCGTGGGCATGGTGTTCCAGAAGCCGACGCCGTTCCCGATGTCGATCTACGACAATGTCGCGTTCGGCGTGCGGCTGCATGATAGCAAGTCCAAGGCCGAGCTGGACGAGATCGTCGAGCGTTCGCTGCGCCGTGCCGCATTGTGGGAGGAGGTGGAGCATAAGCTGCAGAGCTCCGGCCTCGGCCTGTCGGGCGGCCAGCAGCAGCGGCTCTGCGTCGCGCGCGGCATCGCGGTCGAGCCGGAAGTGCTGCTGCTCGACGAGCCGGCCTCCGCGCTCGATCCGGTGTCCACGGCCAAGCTCGAAGACACGCTGCTGCAGCTGAAGAAGGATTACACGATCGTGATCGTGACCCATAATCTGCAGCAGGCGGCGCGCATTGCCGACTATACCGGCTTCATGTTCATGGGCCGGCTGCTGGAGTTTGCGCCGACCGCGTCGCTCTTCTCGACGCCGCGCCTGGTCCGCACGCGCAACTACGTGACTGGCCGCTTCGGCTGAGCCCTGAAACGCCTAACGCCGCCGCTCTTGCGAGCGGCGGCGCGGCACTCCCTTATCACTCCCTGCTTTATTCTCTTATGCAGTCACGCTCGCGACGCGGGTGCGGCGGCGCGCGGCGGCGCCGGCCAGCGCGAAGCCGCCGATCATCATCGCCCAGGTCGCCGGCTCGGGAACGGCGTTGACCGGGACACCGACCTGACCCAGCGTGAAGACCGCCTGATTGCGCTCCGCCGCCGGGTTGTTCTTGGTGGTGAGCGTGAAGAACGCATCCACCGCCGTCATCCCAAAGCTCGAGCGCGCACCGATCGTCGGGAAGTTGAACGGCGCAAGGGGGCCAGTCGTGGTGCGGAACGCCGGGCCGGTATAGGTGAAGACCAGGTTGGCGATGGTCGGATCGTCGTTGAAGCCCGGAGTGACCAGGGCCCCGGCGGTCGTGTTCTGCACGCTCGCGACCAGATCGGGGCTGCCGGAGAAGGCCGAACCGCTGATATAGCCTGCAAAGTCGAAGATCACGAAGCGGTCGCCGGTGCGAACGCCTTCGTCCGGGCCAAGCGTCGCCTGATAGTTGAACGTGAAGTTGCCCGGGCCATTGTTGGTGACGCCTTGCAGCGTCAGCACCGCAGCATTCGCGGACCCCGCCAACCCGAATGCCGCGATTGCGGCCAAAGCGATTTTCTTCATCTGGTTATTTTCCTTCTGCGCGCCCTGACCGGTGCGGGGAAATCCCGCACCGGAGGGAGCAACTGATCGTCTTGACGTGCTGCCGGTGCCGGGACGACACCGGCATGACTTCAGGCGCTGACCTGCGCGACGCGGGCGCGCCGACGGGTCGCGGCGCCCAGCAGGCCGAAGCCGCCGAGCATCATCGCCCAGGTGGCCGGTTCCGGAATAGCCGCCGGCACCGAGACTTGGCCAAGCGTGAACACCGGCGTGTTGGACCCGCCCGGCTGACCGTTGGGATTGTTCTTCGTGGTCAGGGTGAAGAACGCATCGGCTTGCGTGAAGCGGAAGGTCGAGCGGGCGCCCAGGCCGTTGAAGTCGAGCGGCGCGAACGGGCCGTCCATGTTGCGGAAGTCCGGACCCGTATAAGTGAAGACCAGGTTCACCGTGCCGGGATCGTCGTTGAAGCCGGGCGTCACCGGATCGGACGAGGAGAACTCGGTCGAGGCAACGACATTGGCCGAAGGCGAGAAGATCGAGCCATCGATATAGCCGGCGAAATCATAGATGATCAGCCGATCGCCGCTGCGCAGGCCTTCATCCGGGCCCAAAGTCCCCTGATAGCGGAAAGTGTTGTCATTGGTGCCGTTGTTGGTGACGCTTTGCAGCGTGATCACCGCTGCGTTCGCCGAACCGGCCAGGCCGATCGCCGCGGCGGCGGCCAATACCCATTTTTTCATCTCATTACTCCCTGTGCGGTTGCGACCCCCGCCCTTCAACCGAGACGCGGACCTGTGAAAATCAGGTTCGCACCCAGCGGCTAGAACACGGCGCGGCCTTTCCGGTTCATTTCGCGTTAACTTTTTTTTGAGGCGTTTCGCCGCAGCGCAGCATGGCGGCAGCATCGGCTCCGGCGTTGACCCTTGAGCGCAACATGGCCAAGGCGCGGCCATGCGCTTTTTCTCGGATAATGCCGCCGCCGCGCACCCCGCGGTGCTGAGTGCGTTGAGCGCTGCGAACACGCTCGACACCGCCTATGACGGCGACGTGCTCTCGCGGCGGCTGGGCGGGGCATTCTCGGACCTGTTCGGAACGCAAGTGCGGGCGCTCTGGATTTCCACGGGAACTGCCGCCAACTGCCTCGCTCTGGCCTCGCTCTGCCCGCCGTTCGGCGGCGTGATCTGCCACAGCGAGGCTCATATCAACGTCGACGAGTGCGGCGCCCCGGAGTTCTTCACCCTTGGCGCCAAGCTCCTGCTGGCGGACGGCCCCGGCGCCAAGCTGACGCCCGCAGCGGTGGAGCAGGTCGCCGCCGGCATCCGCAACGATGTCCACCAGGTGCAACCGCGCGTCCTGTCGATCACCAACGCCACCGAATATGGTCTGGTTTACACGCCCGATGAAGTCGCAGCGCTCGGCGATGTCGCCAAACGGCGCGGCCTCGGCTTCCACATGGACGGCGCGCGCTTCGCCAACGCAGTGGCGCATCTCGGCTGCGCGCCCGCCGAGCTGACCTGGCGCGCAGGCCTGGATGCGCTGAGCTTCGGCTTCGTCAAGAATGGCGGCTTGTCGGCCGAGGCGCTGATCTTCTTCCGGCCCGAACTTGCCGAAGAGACGTTCTACCGCCGCAAGCGGGCAGGGCATCTCTTCTCCAAGGGCCGCTATCTCGCCGCACAACTGCTTGCCATGCTGGAAGGCGATCTGTGGCTGGACAATGCGCGCGCCGCCAACCACGGTGCAGCCTTGCTCGCCAAGGCGGCCGGCGACCGGCTCGTCTATCCGGTCCAGGCCAATGAGGTCTTTCTCCGCGTCACCGCCGAGGAAGCAGCCAGGCTCCGTGCGCTCGGCTTCGACTTTTACGATTGGGGTCCCGGCGAGGCGCGGCTGGTGGTCAGCTGGGACCAGGACGAGGCCGCGATCCGCCCGCTGGCCGACGCGATCGCTGCCTTGTGAGCGAAACGCCGCTGCCGCCACGAGTGCGCGCCCATGTGCTCGTCCCCTTCGCCATCGTCACCCTGATCTGGGGCTCGACCTGGCTGGTGATCCGCGATCAGCTGGGCGTGGTGCCGGCACCCTGGTCGGTCACCTACCGCTTCGCCATCGCGAGCCTCGCCATGTTCGGCTATGCGCTCGCGACCCGGACCAGCCTCGCGCTGCCGCGCCGCACCTGGGGCGTGGTGCTGCTCGTCGCGGTTCCGCAGTTCGTGCTCAACTTCAATCTCGTCTATCGGGCCGAAGCGTTCATCACGTCCGGCCTGGTGGCGGTGATCTTCGCGCTGCTGCTGGTGCCGAACGCCATACTGGCGCGCATCTTTCTGGGGCAGGGGCTTTCCAGTCCGTTCCTGATCGGCTCGATCGTGGCGATGCTCGGCATCGGCCTGCTCTTCGCACACGAGCTGAAGCTGGACGGCAGCGACAATGGCGCAGTGCTGCTCGGCATCGGCCTGACCCTGCTGGCGGTGCTCAGCGCGTCGGTGTCGAACGTGGTGCAGGCGCTGGAGCGGGCGCGGAGCCTGCCGATCCCGACCCTGCTCGCCTGGGGCATGGCCGCTGGCGCCACCGTCAACGCCGCCATCGCCTGGATCAGCAGCGGCCCGCCGGCGTTCGACACGCGGCCCGGCTATATTGCCGGGCTGCTCTATCTGGCGCTCGCGGCCTCCGCGCTCGCCTTTCTGCTCTACTATCGGATCATCCGCGAGATCGGCGCCGCCCGCGCCGCCTATTCGAGCGTGCTGGTGCCGATCATCGCCATGGCGCTGTCGACGGTGTTCGAAGGCTATCGCTGGTCGGTGACGGCGGGGCTGGGCGGGGCGCTGACGCTCGCCGGGCTCATCCTCGCGCTCAAGTCGCGCAGCCCTTCGCGGTAGCTCGCAAAGCGCAGCCGCCAGCCGAGCACGCGCTTGGCCTTGCCGTTCGCGACACGGCGGCTCTCATCGTAAAAGGCGCGGGCAGGCGCAGGCAACTCATCCACCCCGATGAGCGGCGGCAATTCCGCGCCGAGCAATGCGGCGGCATATGCCATCACTTCATCCTGCGGCGCCGGCACGTCGTCGGCCAGGTTGTAAGGGCCGGCTGGCGCGTTGAACCCGCCAAGCACACCGGTCACGATGTCATCGACATGCACGCGGCTGAACATCTGACCCGGCAGATCGACGCGATAGGCGGTGCAGTTGGCGATCCGCTCCAGCGGCGAGCGGCCCGGGCCGTATATGCCCGGCAGCCGGAACACGCGGGCGCCTAGCGCCAGCCACTCCCCATCCGCCCGTGATCGCGCGCTGCGCCGTCCCGCGCCTGTCGGGGCGCTCTCATCCACCCAGGCGCCGCCGGTGTCGCCATAGACGCCGGTCGAGGACAGATAGCCGAGCCAGGCCCCGCTCCTCGCCAGCGCCTCCCCATATCGCCGCAGCACCGGATCTCCGCTGCCGTCGGGCGGAACGCTGGAGAGGATATGGGTGGCGACGACGATCTCCGGCGCCGCCTGATCGAAGCTGTCCCGGCCAATTCGCGCGCAGGTCCAGCTCCTTGCCTCGACGGCATCGGCGATGCGGGAGGCGGTATAGCCCGGACCGAAAACGAGAAGCCGGCTCATCGCCGCCGCTGTTGCCGGGCTTTCCGCCAAAGTCGAGCAAACTCAACTCGGTCCGGCGCAAAACGGATCAAAACTAGCACTTGCCGCAACCCTTCGTTAACCAGCGGCATCTACCCCGCCTGAGCGAGGGGGATGCGGATCGGATGCTGTCGAATGCGATCGAGAGTGAAGTGGCACGATCGCTGTCGCCCGCAATCGCGTGGCCGACCAACGCTTTCGCCCTGCTCCTGTTCGTTGCGCAAGCCAGCCTGTTGGCGCTCGGCGTCAGCGGCGCCGTGTCACCATGGTCGCTGACGCTCCCGCTCGGCGTCTGCGCCTATCTCGGCTATACGCCGGCACACGAAGCCATTCATCGCAACATCGTCCGCTCGCGCCGCTTCGATCCGGTCAATCGCCTGATCGGCTGGTGGGCGGCGATCGGCACCGGCATGAGCTGGCCGCTGCTGCTGCGCACCCACCTCGCCCATCACACCCATACCAATGCGGCGGAAGACCCCGACGCCTTTGTGCAGGGGCCGCTCAGGCGGCTGTTCGCGCTGGCGGCGCTATCGGTCGGCACCAACCTCATTCCCGTGCCCGTCTGGGGCTGGATCTACGGCAAGAACGCGCCTGCGCTCGGCTATCTCGATAGCTGGAAGGTCATGAGTGCCCGCGAATGGCGGCAACATCAGGCGACGCACACGATCATGTGCGTGACCGTGTGGGGGCTGGTCTTTGCCGGGCACGGCGCGGCCGTGTTCGCGCTCTTCGTGGTGCCGGCGACGATCGGGCGGCTGCTGATGGGCATTTTCCTCAGCTGGCTGCCGCACCGGCCGTTCGTCAGCGGCGACCGCTATGCGACCGCGACCCTCCACCGCGGCCGGCTGCTGGCGCTAGCCTCCGTCGGCCACAGCCTGCACCTGATCCACCACCTCTGGCCGCGCGTGCCCTTCTACCGCTACGGCAAGCTCTACCGCGAGCTCGCGCCGGTGCTGAGCGCGCGCGGCGTGGAGATGCGCTAGAGCGCCACCTCGGCGACCTTGTCCTGATAATCCTTCTTCGGGTCCTGCCCGAGCAGAGATTTGAAGCCGGCGAACATGCTGTTCTCATTGAGCCAGATCTGCGCCGATACGGGATCGAGCCGGATCAGCTGCAGGTTCGGATCGTCCTTGCCGCCTTCATACCAGGCCGCGGCATAGGGGTTCCACAGCCGGTCGATCGTTTCGCGATCATTGTCGAGCTCCAGCCGGCCATCGATGGTGGCGAACAGGTCGTGCCCCTTGGACGCGAAGGTGGCAACGGCGCGGTCATTCTGCCGCATCGCCTCGACCAGGCCATTATCCTTGGTCGTGAAGAACCAGATGTAATGCGAGCCGTCCTGCAGCTGCGCGGTCATCGGCTGGGTCTTGTCGTGGTTCACGCCCTCGACGCCGAGCATGACCGTCATGTCGGACTTGAGCGCCTTCCAGAATTTCGCGGTGATCTCGGCTTCGCTGGCCATGTTGTAGCTCCTCGGTCGGTCCGCGCAAACAAACCGCCAAGGGCGCAGCGATGTTCCAGCCGGAAGCAGACGGTCCTCGCAGGCGCAGACGTGATCGAGATCGTTGCAGCCATCTGACGAGGCCCGCGCCCTCCGATGGCAGCCCCCACACCGTTACAGGCCCTCGCCGCCCACCCAATGGGCTCGGGCCAACTGGCGAGCCAGGAACCACACCTGACGACGTATGTCGGGAACAGCCGTGATCTCCCAAAATGATCCGCGGGTGAGCGGGCCGACTGCGAACAAATCGGGCGTGGGCTGCCCGTCGGCATTGATCACGCGGCTGACGTGATCAGTCTCAAGTCCAAGTCCCAAAGCATCCACGCGGGCCAGGCCCTGCTCGCGAAGGGAGATCAGCAATGGGTCTTGGGCCGTCTGCAAGTTCGCTGATGGACCTGTGCAGTTCACCACGCGGTCGATCTCCAGCGTTCGGACCGTGGCGTCTGCCCCGCGTACCTTCACGGTGACCCCGTCCGCACTGGCCTCACTCGAAACGATCCGACCGCGTTCGAGACATAGTTTGCCACCAGCCTGGAGAGCAGCGATTTGATCCGCGACGGCAGGTGCCGTCCGATGACGATGAACTTCCCACCAGGGCCGGGCGTGACGGAGGAAGCGGCGACGCTCGGACTGATCCATTCGCTGCCAAAGCTGTTGCGTGTGGGGCCGCAGCTGATCGACGGCATGTCTCCAGCCGATCCGTTTCGATTGCTCCCGCAGGTGCCTGGCAATCTCGCGAACCTTAGGCTGGGGCGGTTCTGCAAGTAGCGGGGGCGCACCACCTGGGACATGGCTGCGGGGCAGCAGGCCTCGCCGAGAAAGCGCCGTGATCCGTCCCTTGAAGCCAGCTTCGGTCAGCAGGAGAGCGACATCAACTGCAGTTAAGCCGGTCCCGAGCAGAAGCACATGGCCGTCTGACGGAAGTCCGTCCGTGAGGTCCGTCTTCCATGGATCTGCGATATAAAGGTCGTCGTTCTCTGATATGCCCTCAAGGCCGGAAATGCCAGCAGGCGGAAGGTTGCCCATGGCGAGCACGACCTTGCCAGCGCGGGCTATCTGGCCAGACGACAGGCAGATCTCAAACTTGTCGGCTTTCCGGTTGAGGCCGACAACCTCCGCCTGCTTGGTGATCAGCCGTTGGGGCCCTGCAGCGCTGGTCTCTGCCAGCAAAGCTGCAACGTAACGACCGTAGAGTTGACGTGGCACGAAGCTCTCGCGCGACCCGAGCCCCGCGGCATCAAGCCAGCGGGCAAAATGCTCCGGATCGTCCGCAAGGGCGCTCATGGTGGCGGCCCGGACGTTGAGCAAGTGGACACTATCGGTTGTCGAATAAGCGAGGCCATATCCCGCGTTTTCGCGAGCGTGCAGCAGCACTGCGGATGGTCCCTGATGACGGGCGAGATTGATGGCGAGCGCAGCGCCCGAGAAACCGCCACCGATGATGGCGATCTCGGCATCAAGGCACGTTCTCTCCCCGTTGGGAGGGGACTGGGAGTCGGGACCGGGCATGCGCTTCCTTTGAGTGCTTTAGCTCCGAATGGGGAAGAACCCTGCCTGACTCGTCGGCCCCGTGCTTATTCGGGTTCGTCAGAAGTGGCAGCAGCTTCGGGAGGCACCGACCGGGCCTGCATGCGATAACTGCCCAGGGCCGAGCGCGTGCCGCATCATTGCCGACCTCCTTGTGACTACCCGCTCACATAGAGAAAACCGTGCGGGCTCGAGAACCTTGGGGAGAGCTGAGCCCGCACGGCCGCCCTTCTCACGAGCGGCATCAGAGTAACTCAACTGCGATGGTAGAAAAGGCACTTGCGTCAGAGCGCGGGGGAGTCGAGCCGACCTGAGTGGGTCGTTAAGCGCTCCCAAGTTCAGCTTTAGCGTCCTTGCCCGGCAGACAGGGCCGAATGTCCGCAATGGGTCGTTTGCGGACATTGGCATAACGGTAAGCTCGATGCTGCCGGGAGTGGGCCGCGCATCGTCTTTCCGAAAGGTGCTTCAAAACACCTCGAACAGGCCCGCCGCGCCCATGCCGCCGCCGACGCACATGGTGACGACGACGTGCTTCGCGCCGCGGCGCTTGCCTTCGATCAGGGCGTGGCCGGTCATGCGGGCGCCCGACATGCCGTACGGGTGGCCGATCGAGATCGCGCCGCCATTGACGTTCAGCAGCTCGTTCGGAATGCCGAGCTTGTCGCGGCAATAGAGGACCTGGACGGCGAAGGCCTCGTTCAGCTCCCACAGGCCGATATCGTCCATCTTCAGACCGTAGCGGCTGAGCAGCTTGGGAATGGCGAAGACCGGGCCGATGCCCATCTCGTCCGGCTCGGTGCCGGCGACGGCCATGCCGACATAGCGGCCGAGCGGGTTCAAGCCGCGCTGTTCGGCGAGCTTGGCTTCCATCAGCACCGAGGCGGAGGCGCCGTCGGACAGCTGCGACGCGTTGCCGGCGGTGATGTTCATGTCCGGCCCGAGCACCGGCTGCAGGCTCTTCAGGCCGTCCAGCGTCGTTTCCGGCCGGTTGCCCTCGTCCTTGGTGAGGGTCACGTCCTTGAAGGTGACTTCCTTCGTCTCCTTGTTCTGCACGCCCATCGAGGCGGTGACGGCGACGATCTCGTCGTCGAACTTGCCGGCGGCCTGAGCGGCGGCAGTGCGCTGCTGCGACTGGAGCGCATATTCGTCCTGTGCGTCGCGGCTGACATTGTAGCGCTTCGCCACGACCTCGGCGGTCTGCAGCATCGGCATGTAGATGTCCTTGTGCATGGCGATCAGCTCGGGGTCCGGCGCGACGCGCATCTGCGGGGTCTGAACCAGGCTGATGCTCTCGACGCCGCCGCCGATCGCCACGTCCATATTGTCGACGACGATCTCCTTGGCCGCCGTCGCTATCGCCATCAGGCCCGAGGCGCATTGCCGGTCGAGCGACATGCCGGAGACGCTGGTCGGCAGGCCGGCGCGGAGCAAGGCCTGGCGGGCGATGTTGCCGGCCTGGTGGCCCTGCTGCAGGGCCGCGCCCCACACCACGTCCTGCACTTCGGCCGGATCGATCTTGGCGCGCTCGACGGCGGCGCGGATCGCATGCGCCGACAGGCTCTGGCTCGGCAGATTGTTGAAGGCGCCGCGATAGGCGCGGCCGATCGGCGTGCGGGCGGTGGAAACGATGACGGCGTCGCGCATGACTCGGGGCCTCCTGAAGTTTGAACCGCCTCTAGGACAGATGCGCCGCCCCCGCCAAGCACGCTACGGAAAAGGGGAGCGCGAGCGCTCCCCTCCCCCCTGTCGAACCGCCGGTGCGGATCAGGCGAGCGCGGCGGCCGGGCGGCGGCGGCGTGCCGCGGCGCCGGCGAGGCCGAAGCCGGCGATCATCATCGCCCAGGTCGCCGGCTCCGGCACGGCGCTTGGAACGACCGTTTCGTAGGTCACGTCATCCATGACCCAGTTGCCGGTATTGCCGGTAACGCGCACTTCGTCGACGGCCGTCGGCAATCCCGCCAAAAAGGTCGGCGTTGCGCTTGTGACGATCGCAATGCCGCCCACGCGCACGCCGCCCAGATAATAGTCGAGCGCGAGGGTGAACGGGTTGCCGGAGAAATAGGCTCCTTCGAACAGAACAGGGCTGGCGAAGCTGAAAGCCTGAGTGAATTGTGTGCCCGGCTCGGTCTTCGCATAATTGCTGAAGGCGACCGTGCTTCCGGAGTTTGGGGTGAACGGCGCCTCGGCGGTGTCGTAGAAGCTGAAATTATCGTTCCAGTTGATCCCGCCATAGCCGTCGGCGATCAGGCCGGTGCCGCTTAGGTCTTCGAACTCGACGATGATGCGCGCGGCGCTTGCGTGTGCGCAGACTCCTATCCCGGCAAGGCCGGCGAGCGCGGTGGCAACAAAAAACTTACGCATAATCAAACCCCCGTAGGTCAAGGCCGACCCCGGGGAGGTGCTTAAGAAAGCGTTGCCGGACGGTCCACGTCGCCGGTCGAAGGATCTGTCGCGTTGGTCTAAGCGCCGGCTGATTCTGGTCTGGTGTTCAGACGAAGAACTGGCTGATCCATTCGGCGATCAGCGCCGGCTTGTCCTCGCCTTCGATCTCGAGCGTATATTCGACCGTCTGCTGCCATTGGCCGGGGCGCTTTTCGTCCAGTTCGAGCAGCTTGAAATGGCCGCGCACGCGCTTGCCGGAGCGGACGGGGGCGAGGAAGCGGGTTTTGTTGCCGCCGTAATTCACGCCCATCTTGATGCCGTCGAGGCGCGGCAGATCGGCCTTGGACGTCAGCAGCGGCATCAGCGACAGCGACAGGAAGCCGTGCGCGATGGTGGTGCCGAAGGGCGTCTGCTTTGCCCGTTCCGGATCGACATGGATGAACTGGTGGTCGCCGGTCGCGTCGGCGAATTTGTCGATCATTTCCTGACTGACCGTCACCCATTCGGACGTGCCGATCGCTTGGCCGACCTTGGCTTTCAGTTCCTCCACGGTGACGCTGGGCATGGGCTTTTCATCTCCTCTCCATCTGGCGCATAGGCCGCCGCCATGGACCTCGCAACGCCACCCTTTCGCGCCGACTTGAAGAGCCTGCACCGCGCGCCCGAACCGCAAGTGCTGAAGCCGCTGCTGGAGCGGGCGCGGCTGACCGCGGCGGAGCGGGAAGGGGCGGTGCAGGTCGCGAACGGCCTGCTCGCCGATCTGCGCGCGGCGCAGTCCTCCGGCTGGGTCAACCAGTTCCTCCAGCAATACCGGCTGAACTCGTCGGAAGGCGTCGCCTTGCTGTCGCTCGCCGAGGCGTTTCTGCGTGTGCCCGACCCGGAGACCGCGGACCAGCTGATCGCCGACAAATTCGGCGATGCCGACTGGAAGGCGCATGCCGGGCAATCCTCGTCCAAGCTGGTCAACACCGCGACCTGGGGGCTGATCGTCGGCAAGGCTTTGGTGAGCGAAGGCGGGCAGGGCGGCGTGCTGCGCCGGCTGATCAGCCGCGCCGGCGAGCCGTTCGTGCGCCAGGCCGTGGGCGCGGCGATGCGGATGATGGGCGAAGTCTTCGTGATGGGCCGCACCATCGACGAAGCGATGCGCCGGATGAAACGCCCGGAAAATGCCGGCTTCACCGCCAGCTTCGACATGCTGGGAGAGGCGGCGCGGACCTTCCCGGACGGGCGGCGATATTTCGACGCCTATATGGGCGCGATCGCCGCGGTCGGCTCCGATCCGGCGGCGGGGCACTCGATTTCCGTCAAGCTCTCCGCGCTGCATCCGCGCTACGAAGTGCCGCAATGGGAGCGCTGCGTGCCGGCGCTGACCGGGATGCTGGAAGCCTTGTGCGTGCGGGCGGCGGACAAGGGCATCGCGCTGACCGTCGATGCCGAGGAGTCGGAGCGGCTGGAGATGAGCCTCGACATAGTCGCCGACGTCGGCCGGCTGCCGCGGCTGAAGGGCTGGGACGGCTATGGCATCGCGGTCCAGGCCTATGGCAAACGCTGCCGCGCCGTCATCGGCTGGGCCGACGCGCTGGGGCAGGAGACCGGGCGGCGGATGAACGTTCGGCTGGTCAAGGGCGCCTATTGGGACAGCGAGATCAAGCGGACGCAGGAAGCGGGGCTGTCCGACTATCCGCTGTTCACGCGCAAGGCGGCGACCGACGTGTCTTACCTAGCCTGCGCCCGCGACATGCTCGACGCCAGGGGTATCGCGCCCGCCTTTGCCAGCCACAATGCGCTGACCGTGGCGACGATCGTCGCCTGGGCCGGCAAGTCGCGCGACTTCGAGTTCCAGCGCCTGCACGGCATGGGCGAGGGGCTGTACGAGCGGCTGGTCCGCGAAGAAGGATACAAGTGCCGCATCTACGCGCCGGTCGGCGGCCACCGCGATTTGCTGGCGTATCTAGTGCGCCGCCTGCTGGAGAATGGGGCGAACTCCAGCTTCGTGCACCAGCTTGCCGACGAGCGGCTGACCGATGCCGAATTGCTCGCCGATCCGGTCGAGAAGATCGCCAAGTTCGGCGGCGCGCGCCACCCGAGCATCCCGCTCCCCCGCGACCTGTTCGCGCCGGAGCGGCCGAACAGCGAAGGGGTGGACCTGCAGGATCGGGACGTGCTGGCCTCCGTGTCCAAAGCGATCAACTCACCGCTCGTCCCGAGCGAAGTCGAGGGGCGCCTTCAACAGGCTTCGGAGCAGCGCCCCTCGACTTCGCTCGGGACGAGCGAGGTGGTGGGTAGGGCACAGCAAGCCTTCCCCGCTTGGTCCACCACATCCGTGCAGGACCGCGCTGCCTGCCTCGACCGCCTTGCCGACCTGCTGGAAACCCACCGCACCGAGCTGATGGCGATCTGCGTGCACGAGGCGCGCAAGACCATCCCCGATGCGCTCGCCGAAGTGCGCGAAGCGGTGGATTTCTGCCGCTATTACGCCGCGCAGGCGCGGGAGAAGCTGGTGCCGGTCGAACTCCCCGGACCGACCGGCGAGCGCAACGTGCTGCGCCACGAAGGGCGCGGCGTCTGGGCGACGATCGCGCCGTGGAACTTCCCGCTGGCGATCTTCCTCGGCCAGACCGTTGCGGCGCTGGTGGCCGGCAATGCCGTGATCGCCAAACCGGCGCCGCAGACCCCGCGCATCGCTGCGCGGGCCGTGGAGCTGGCGCATGAGGCCGGCATCCCGCGCGACGTGCTGATCCTGGCGCCCGGCGGGCCGGAGGTCGGCGGCGCTATCGTCGCCGACCCGCGCATCGCGGGCGTCGCCTTTACCGGCTCCACCAACACCGCGCGCAAGATCGCGCGCGCGCTGCTGGAGGACGAGAAGCGCCCGCTGGTGCCGCTGATCGCCGAGACCGGCGGCGTCAATGCGATGATCGTGGACTCCACCGCCCTGGCGGAACAGGTGGTGGCGGACGTGGTCACCTCATCCTTCCGCTCGGCCGGGCAGCGCTGTTCGGCGCTGCGGCTGCTGCTGCTGCAGGAGGAGATCGCCGAATCGACGCTGGAGATGCTCGCGGGCGCGATGAACACGCTGATCGTCGGCGATCCCTCCGATCCGGCGACCGACGTGGGTCCGGTGATCGACCGGACCGCCTATGAACATCTGATGGCGCATCGGGAAAAGATGCGGAACAGCTGGATCCATACTGTCGAGCCCCTCCCCTTTAGGGGAGGGGACGGGGGTGGGGGCGTGCGTCTGCACGCCCAAGAGACTCTGCCCCACCCCAACCCCTCCCCTGAAGGGGAGGGGCTTTGGTTCGTGCCCCCCACCGCGATCCGACTCCGCTCGATGGACGATCTCGACCGGGAATGGTTCGGGCCGCTGCTGCATGTGGCGACCTGGAAGGCAGGCGAGCTGGAGGAAACGGTCGCGCGCGTGAACGCCAAGGGTTTCGGCCTCACCATGGGCCTGCACAGCCGCATCGCGCGCTCGGCGGAGAGCGTGGAGGCGCTGGCGCGGGTCGGCAATCTTTACGTCAACCGCTCGATGATCGGCGCGATCGTCGGTTCGCAGCCCTTTGGCGGGGAGGGGTTCAGCGGCACCGGGCCCAAGGCCGGCGGGCCGCATTACCTGCCGCGCTTCTGCGCCGAACGCGTCACCAGCACCGACACGACCAGCTCCGGCGGCAACGCGACCTTGCTCAGTCTGGACGATATCGGCTTTTAATCTTCGTCATTGCGAGCGAAGCGAAGCAATCCAGTGTGACGCCCAGGACCCGCTGGATTGCTTCGTCGCTGTGCTCCTCGCAATGACGAAGGCTTACTGGCACGCCCGCCAGCCCATCTCCCCGCGCGCCGCCTGGTCGAGATGGAGGTGGTCGCGGTGGGCGGCGTTATAGTCGGGGCTCAGCACGGTCGCGAACAGCTTGCACGCGCCGTTCCGGATGTCGCGCAGGAAGGCCTGTTCTTCCGCCGAGCCGTTCCAGTCGCCGACCACGGTGACGCGACGGCCATCGGCAAAGCGAAAACCGGCGACGTCGATGGCGTTGGCCTGGGCATGCTCGCTCCAGTCGCCGGTCGAGCGGCCATAGAGGCGGCGGCAGGAATAGCTGCCGAAATGGTCGACGCGCGTGACTCGCGTGCCGAGGTGCCGTTCGGCGGCGGGCTGCACCACCTGCGTTTCCCACACCGCCAGCGCCGCGGCGACGGGGCAGGCGAGATCGAGCCTGCCTGGATAATCGATGCGCAGCGCGCCGCCTGCGCGAACGCGGACCGCATTGTCATAGCTGCACTGGCCCGAGCCGCCGGGCGGGAGCGCTTGATATCGGACGCCGGCGCGGAACAGGAGTGTATGGCACTCGCGCCTGCTGTCGCCCAGGCTCGCGAGCTTGCGGCCGGTGAACATGCCGATCGGCTGGGTGAGATCGAGCGGGGTGAAGGGGGAATCCTGCGGGCGCGCGCGGGTCCACACGAAGTAGGCGCAGACGAGGGCGATCAGGACGGTTGCGACAAAAGTCAGCCGCCAAAGTTTGCGGGCTATCCTCATCTCATTGTTCCCCTGCGAAAGCAGGGGCCCATGTGTATGCCGCTCCTGGACCCCTGCTTTCGCAGGGGAACAGGAAGGCTCACCCCCGTGTCACGCTGGTCCATTTCTCCGCCGTCACCGGATAGCCGAGCCCTTCGGGGATGCAGAGCCATGGCCCGTCCTCGCGCTCTTCCGGGTAAGGGGTGATCGGCACGATCGGGTGGGCGAGGGCGTGCGCCACCGCTTCGTCGAAAGTCGAGAACAGCGCCAGCCGCTCCAGGTTGCGACGCGTGGGAAAGATGATCTCCGCCTCACCGCGATCACACATGGCGAGCACCTCGGCGGCCGTCGCCCAGAAAGCGCGCACCGTCTCGCCGCCATCGGCTTCGGGCTCCGGCGCATCGGCCGGCACGCGGGCGAGGTAAAAGAGCGTGTCGAAATTGCGCGCCTGGCGGTGCTTGGGCAGCCAGCGCGCGAAGGGCGTCAGGTCGTACACCGATAGACCGAAGTCGAAACCGACTTCCTCCACCGTCTCGCGAATGGCGGCGATGCGGGCGGCGGCGTCCTGCGGCGGCAGGTCCGCATGCTGGGCCGCCCGAACCCCGTCTTCGGGATCGATGCGCCCGCCCGGAAAGACGAGCGCGCCGCCTGCAAACGCCATGCCCGCCGCGCGCTGGGTGATCAGCAGCTGCGGCGGCCCCAAAGGCTGCTCTCGGAACAGAATCAAAGTCGCGGCGGGAATCGCTTCGGGAACGGTCATCGGATCACCCTCTGACCGAGAAACGCTCGACAAGGAACCCGATCAGCGCCTCGACGCGCGCCGGGCGGAGCGGATTGGGCGGGGTGACGAGGTGAAGCGCGATCGGCGGTGCCTGCCAGTCGGTCAACACGGACACGAGCGAACCGGCCGCGAGATCGGGATCGACGATGAAGTCCGGAAGCACGGAGATGCCGAGGCCGGCACGCAAGGGCGGCAACATCGCTTCGCCGCTGCTCGAACGCAGCGGGCCACTGGGCCGGACCGCGACGTCTTCGCCGCCGGGCCCGACGAAGCGCCAGGTCTCATTGTTCGAATACCAGATGCAGCGATGCTCGGCGAGTTCGGCCGGGTGTTTGGGGGCGCCGTGCCGCTCCAGATAGTCGGGGCTGGCGATGACATGGACCGCAATCGGCCCCAGCCGCCGCGCCCGCAGCGAACTGTCCGGCAGCTGGGCAATGCGAAGCGCGACGTCGATACCCTGTTCGACCAGGTCGATCCGCTTGTCGTCCAGGCAGAGATCGACCTGGATGTCGGGGTAGAGGGCGAGGAACTTGGCAATGGCAGGCGCGACTCGCTGCAGCCCGAACGTCATCGGCGCCGCGAGCTTCACCAGGCCTTTGGGTGCGCTGGCGGCATCGCTCGCTTCCTCTTCCGCGCAGACCGCCTCGGTGAGGATGCGCTGGGCGCGCGGCGCGAGGGCGCGGCCGGTTTCCGTCAGCGACAGGGTGCGCGAGGTGCGATGGAACAGGGTCGCGCCCAGATGCGCCTCCAGCCGGGAGATAGCTTTCGAGACGGTGGCCTTGGACAGGCTGAGCGAACGCGCCGCGCCGCTGAACGAGCGCTGCTCCACCACGGTCGCGAAGATCGCCCAGGCTTCGAAGTCGGGGAGGCGCATGCTCGTATCCTTGCTCCCCTGCGAAAGCAGGGGTCCAGAGTCCAGTATCCGTAACCCTGGGCCCCTGCTCTCGCAGGGGTGCTGCTATGCTCATCGCGAAACGATGAGTTTCCGAGGTTTCTATTTTCGTGCTGATCCTGCGCGCTATCTAGGTTTCAAGCAAGCCTTTCTAAGGAGACCTCGGATGGTCGAGAAACGAACGTTTGAAAGCCTGGGCCATGCCGATCACGGCTGGCTGAACGCCCGGCATCATTTTTCCTTCGCCAGCTATCACGATCCTGCGCGGATGGGTTGGGGGAGCCTGCGGGTGTGGAATGACGACGAGATCGCCGCCAATAGCGGCTTCCCGCCGCACCCGCACCGCGACATGGAGATCATTACCTATGTCCGCTCCGGCGCGATCACGCACCAGGACTCGATGGGCAATAGCGGCCGCACCGAAGCGGGCGATGTGCAGGTGATGAGCGCCGGCACCGGCGTCCGCCATGCCGAATTTAATCTGGAGCCGGAGACGACCCGCATCTTCCAGATCTGGATCGAGCCGAAGCGGCTGGGCGGTCAGCCGAGCTGGGGCGCCAAGCCTTTTCCCAAGGGCGACCGGTCAGGCCGGTTCGTGACCCTCGCCAGCGGTTTCGCCGATGAGATCGAGGCGGGCGCGCTCCCGATCCGCGCCGACGCCCGAGTACTGGGCGCGACGCTGAAGGCCGGGGAGAGCCTCGACTATGAGCTGGGCGAGGGCCGGCACGCCTATCTCGTGCCCGCGTCCGGCCGGGTCGAGCTGGACGGCGTGGAACTGAACGCCCGTGATGGCGGCGCGATCGAGGGCGGCAGTGCCTTGCGCATCACCGCCAGCGAAGACGCCGAAATCGTGATGGTCGACAGCGAATAAACTCCTCTCCCGCTTGCGGGAGAGGGACGGCCGCGAAGCGGCCAGGATGAGGGCCGTATGCCAAGCAAGCCCTCACCCTCCCACCCGCTGCCGCGGGCGGGCCCCTCCCTCTCCCGAAAACGGGAGAGGGGCTGAAATAAGGAGACATTCAATGCCCAAGGTCCTGGTCCTCTATTACTCCACTTACGGCCATATCGCGCAGATGGCGGATGCCATTGCCGAGGGCGCCCGGTCCGAGGGGGCGCAGGCCGATGTCCGCCGTGTGCCCGACCTTCCCGGCACCTCGGTCGCGCGGCCGGACGAGCCGACGCTCGCGATCGAAGAACTCGCCAATTACGACGCGATCGTGATCGGCACCGGCACCCGCTTCGGGCGGATGAGCGCGCCGATGGCGGCGTTCCTCGACCAGGCCGGCGGGCTGTGGGCGAGCGGCGCCTTGAATGGCAAGGTCGGCGCGGCCTTTACCTCCTCGGCGACCCAGCATGGCGGGCAGGAGACGACCCTCTTCGCGATCATCACCAACCTGCTGCACTTCGGCATGACGGTGGTCGGCCTTGACTACGGCTATGCCGCGCAGATGGGGCATGAGGAAGTGGTCGGCGGCGCCCCCTATGGCGCCACCACCATCGCCGGCGGCCGCGGCGAACGCCAGCCGAGCGAAGCGGACCTGGGCGGCGCGCGATATCTGGGCGCGCGGGTGGCAAGGACGGCAACTAAGCTGTTCGCTTGATCTTCAGAGGCGCCCCTCGACTTCGCTCGGGACGAGCGGGAAACTCGCTCGTCCTGAGCGGAGCGAAGCGTAGTCGAAGGGCGCGTGTGACGTTAAGGCACGTGAGTGCCCGATATCCCCATCCTGTTCGAAGACGCCGAAGCGCTGGTGATCGACAAGCCCGCCGGACTGCCGGTGGACCGTCCGAAAGACGGCACCACGTCCCTCGCTGACCTCGTCGACGATCTCCGCTTCGGCTTCGCGCGGCCGCCGGGCATCGTCCACCGGCTCGACCGCGATACCAGCGGCTGCCTGCTGCTCGCCCGCAACCATGGCGCGCATCGGCGTTTCTCCGCCGCGTTTGCGGAAGGGACGGTGCAGAAGACCTATCTCGCTATCGTCGAAGGAGTGCCCGAAGCCGACGAAGGGATCATAGAACTCTCCCTCTCGAAGGTCAGCAGCGCCTCGGGCGGGTGGCGGATGATTCCGGCCAAGAAGGGCAAGCCGGCGGTCACCCACTGGACCAAGATCGACGTCAAGGATGGCCGCGCGCTGGTCCGTTTCGAGCCGAGGACCGGGCGCACGCACCAGCTGCGCGTCCATGCGGCGAGTGGTCTCGGCATGCCGATCGTTGGCGACCCCACCTATGGCAATGGCCGGGTCGCGATGCTGCTTCACGCCACCCGGATCGTTGTGCCACGCCACAACAAGTCCGCGATCGACGTTGTGGCGCCTCTGCCTGAGCGCTTCGGGAAATGGGCGCGTGGCTAAGGCCGAATGGCCACCGCTGCCCGAAGAGGCGCTGGAGGAGAAGTTCCTCGCCGCGACCGGGCCGGGCGGGCAGAATGTCAACAAGGTAGCGACGGCCGTGCAGCTGCGGCTCGACGTGTTCGCCTTGGGCCTGCACCCGGAAGTCTATGCGCGGTTGAAGACTCTGGCGGGCAGCCGCTGGACCAACGACGGCGAGATCATCGTCACCGCCCGCGGCCACCGCACCCAGGACGCCAACCGGCAGGAAGCACGCGAGCGGCTCGCCGAGCTGGTCGGCAAGGCGCATGTGCGGCCGGCCAAGCGACGCGCGACCAAGCCGAGCAAGGCCGCCAAGGCCAAGCGCGTGGATGAGAAAAAGGGGCGGGGGGCGGTCAAGGCTGCGCGAAGCAAGGTGCGGCTGGATTAGCGCGGACCACCCACCCCGGCTTGCCTGAGCTTGTCGAAGGCCTCCCTTCTTCTTACCGCGACACAAGAGAAGAGAGGGCTTCGACAAGCTCAGCCAAGCCGGAGTTTATGGCGTGTATCAATTTGACGTTTCGAACCGCTCGAAGACCGAGCTCTACAACGACCTGCTCTCCGCCCTCGACGCGCTCACCGCGCACGAGCCGGACGCGATTGCCAATATGGCGAACGCCGCTGCGTTGCTGTTCGAATATCTGCCCGACCTGAACTGGGCCGGCTTTTACCGGCTGATCGGCGACGAGCTGGTGCTGGGGCCGTTTCAGGGCAAGACGGCCTGCATCCGCATCGCTATGGGCAAGGGCGTGTGCGGCACGGCCGCCGCGACGCGCGAGACGCAGCTGGTCACCGACGTCCATGCCTTTCCGGGCCATATCGCCTGCGATGCGGCGTCCGCTTCGGAGCTGGTGGTGCCGATCGTGAGCCAAGGCCGGCTGATCGGCGTGCTCGACCTCGACTCGCCGACGCCGGACCGCTTCGACGCCGGCGACGCGGCGGGCTGCGAGATGCTGGTCAAGCTGCTCGCCCCACGGATTGCCAATTAAGTCACCTAAGACCTTAGGATGAGTCATCCCGGCGTTCGCCGGGATGACTATAGGGCATCGCTCAACTCAGCCGATCTACCGCTTCTCGGGTCAAACTGCCGGGAATGATCATCACCGGGCAGGGTAGCTTGCCGGCATCGGCGCCGGCGAAGTGCGTGACCAGCGGCCCCGGCGCTCCGCTCGCCGCCGCGCCGAGCACCAGCGCGGCGATGCCGTCATTTTCCGACAGCACGTCGCGCACCACGTCCACCGCTTCGCCCTGGCGGACCAGGATGGAGGGCCGCACGCCGGCTTCCTCGAACAGGGCGCCCGACACGCTCGCGACTAGGCCCTCGGCGCGCAGCCGCGCTTCCTCTTCCATTGTCGCCTGCACGCCGCCCCAGGCGACGAACTCGGCCGGCTCGATCAGCGCGAGCACCAATACGGTGCCGCCGGTCTTGGCGGCGCGGCGGGCGGCGAAGCGCAGGGCGATCTCCGCTTCCGGTGTTTCGTCCACCACCGCCAGATATGTGCGCATGACATCGAGCCCCTGTTGTGTTCGCTAGGTGCGGCAACCGGGACGCGAGCGCAATATCTTGACCGGTTCCGAGCCTTGGCCGAAGGGGAGCCGACACGAACGCCCAAGGGAGCCCCCATGCCGATCGAGCTCAAGATGCCGGCCCTCTCGCCGACGATGGAGGAAGGCACGCTCGCCAAATGGCTGGTCAAGGAAGGGGACACGGTCCGCTCCGGCGACATCATGGCCGAGATCGAGACCGACAAGGCCACGATGGAGTTCGAAGCCGTCGATGAAGGCACGATCGCCAAAATCCTGATCGCTGAAGGAACGGACGGCGTGAAGGTCGGCACCGTGATCGCGCTTATTGCGGGTGAAGGCGAGGATGCAGCTCCCTCTCCCGCCAAAGCGGGAGAGGGACAGGCCGGCACAGCCGGCCAGGTTGAGGGCAGTGCGACGCCCACCCCTGATCCGGCTGCAAAGGGCTATGGCGTCACTCCGACCCGCGATGAGGAAAAGATCAGTCCCTCACCCTCCCACTCCGCTGACGCGGAGCGGGCCCCTCCCTCTCCCGGAGCGGGAGAGGGGCGCATCAAAGCCTCGCCGCTCGCCAAGCGCTTGGCCGAAGCGAAGGGGATCGACCTCAGCACCATCCAGGGCTCGGGACCGGGCGGGCGGATCGTCAAGGCGGATGTCGACGGCGCCCAGCCCGGTGCGGCTCCGCAGACGGCAGCGGCTCCTGCTGCGGCCCCAGCCCCGCAAGCTGCTGCGCCGGCGCCTGCCGCTCCGCCCCAGCCCTTCACCAGCGACATCCCGCACGAGGCGGTCAAGCTCAGCAACATGCGCAAGACGATCGCGCGGCGGCTGACCGAGGCCAAGTCGACCATCCCCCACATCTATCTGACGGTCGATATCCGCCTCGACGCGCTGCTGAAGCTGCGCGCCGAACTCAACGCGGCGCTCGAGAGCCGGGGCGTCAAGCTGTCGGTCAACGACATGCTGATCAAGGCGCTGGCCGTCTCCCTGAAGCAGGTTCCGGAGTGCAACGTCAGCTTCACGCCGAACGAACTGATCAAATATAGTCGCGCCGACATTGCCGTGGCGGTCTCGATCCCGGGCGGGCTGATCACGCCGATCGTCCAGAACGCCGACGGCAAGGGCGTGGCGGCGATTGCAACCGAGATGAAGGAACTCGCTGGCCGCGCCAAGGACGGCAAGCTGCAGCCGCACGAATATCAGGGCGGCACCGCGTCCCTCTCCAACATGGGAATGTTCGGCATCAAGCAGTTCGAAGCCGTCATCAACCCGCCCCAGGGTATGATCATGGCGATCGGCGCCGGCGAAAAGCGGCCTTACATCGTCGACGATGCACTTGGCGTCGCGACGGTGATGAGCGCCACCGGCAGCTTCGACCACCGCGCCATCGACGGCGCCGACGGCGCCCGCCTGATGCAGGCGTTCAAGGCGCTGGTGGAAAGCCCGCTGGGGATGGTGGCGTGATGCGACCCCTCTCCCCTTGCGGGAGAGGGAGGGGCCTACTCGGCGACGCCGAGTGGGAGGGTGAGGGCCTGTCTTTATGACGGAGGGCCGCCCGACTCTGTGGCAGTTGCAAGAACGAGCAAGATGGATGCGCACGCATCCGACTGAGGCGGAGAAGCAGCTTTGGATTATGCTGCGCGATCGTCGGCTTGGCGCGTTCAAGTTCAAACGCCAACAGATCATCTATCCTTACATCGTCGACTTCATCTGTTTCTCGCAGCGGCTTGTTATCGAAGCTGACGGTTCGCAGCACGCGGACAGCAAGTATGATGAACGGCGCGACGCCTTCCTGTCGGCGCAAGATTTCAGTGTGCTGCGGTTCTGGAACAGCGACGTGCTTGCGAACGCGGCAGGTGTGTTCGACGCGATTTCTCACGCACTCACTTCCCCTCACCCTCCCACCGCTTCGCGGCGGGCCCCTCCCTCTCCCGCAAGGGGAGAGGGGTTCAATGGAGCGACCCTTGCCTGACACCTACGACCTCGTCATCCTCGGCTCTGGGCCGGGCGGCTATGTGGCCGCGATCCGCGCGGCGCAGCTGGGGCTCAAGACCGCGATCGTGGAGCGGGAGCGGCTGGGGGGCATCTGCCTCAATTGGGGGTGCATTCCGACCAAGGCGCTGCTGCGCACGTCGGAGATTTATCACTATCTTACCCATGCCGATGCCTATGGCCTGACGGTCGAGAAGCCCGGCTTCGATCTGGCCAAGATCACTGAGCGGTCGCGCAAGGTGGCGGCGCAGCTGAACGGCGGCGTCAAGGGGCTGATGAAGAAGAACAAGGTGACGGTGGTGGAGGGCAATGGCCGCCTCACCGCGCCGAACCGGCTGGAAGTCGAGGGGGGCCAAGGCAAGGTCCAGCTCGAAGCGAAGAACATCATCGTCGCGACCGGGGCCCGGGCGCGGGAGCTTCCCTTCGCCAAGGCCGATGGGGACCGCATCTGGACCTATCGCCACGCAATGGTGCCGCCGGCCATGCCGGACAAGCTGCTGGTGATCGGCTCCGGCGCGATCGGGGTCGAGTTCGCGTCCTTCTATTCGGACATGGGCGCCAAGGTGACGATCGTCGAGATGCTCGACCGCATCCTGCCGGTCGAGGATGCCGAGATTTCGGACTTCATGACCAAGGCGCTGAAGAAGCAGGGCATGGACATCCGTACCTCGACGGGCGTGCAGGCGCTCAAGACGTCTCCGAAGGGCGTCATGGCTGAGATCAAGGCGCCAGACGGCAAGGTCACGACCGAAGAGTATAGCCACGCGATCGTCGCGATCGGCATCGTTCCCAACACCGAAAACATCGGTCTGGAAGAGCTCGGCGTCGAGAAGTCGAAGGGCGGGCAGATCGTCACCGATCCCTATGGCAGCACCAAGGTGCCGGGCGTCTGGGCCATTGGCGACGTGACCGGCGCGCCCTGGCTCGCGCACAAGGCGAGCCATGAGGGCGTGATCGCGGTCGAGGCGATCGCCGGCGGCAAGCCGCACCCGATGGACGTGTCGAACATCCCGGGCTGCACCTATTCGCGGCCGCAGGTGGCGTCGGTCGGCTATACCGAGGCGCGGGCGAAAGAGCTCGGCCGCCAGGTCAAGGTCGGCAAATTCCCGTTCATCGGCAACGGCAAGGCGATCGCGCTCGGCGAGGCGGAAGGGTTCGTGAAGACGGTCTTCGATGCGGATACCGGCGAGCTGCTGGGCGCGCACATGATCGGCGCCGAAGTGACCGAGCTGATTCAGGGCTATGTCGTCGCGCGCCAGCTGGAGACGACGGAAGCCGAGCTGATGGAGACGGTGTTCCCGCACCCGACCCTTAGCGAGATGATGCACGAAAGCGTGCTCGCGGCGTACGGCCGGCCGCTGCACATTTGAGCGCGATTGAACCCTCTCCCCTCCGGGGAGAGGGTGGACGAGCGGAGCGAGGCCGGGAGAGGGGCAGTCACCCGACGCCGGCTCACTGCCCCTCTCCCTGGCTGCTGCGCAGCCGTCCCTCTCCCCGGAGGGGAGAGGGTTGAAGGGAACTCCCCCGCCTAGCCCTCGTTACCTGCCCGGACCGAAGATCGGAGGGCGCCATGGCCAAGAAGGGGTTTTCCAAGAACATCACCGAGTTGACGCACGACAACAACAATTTCCGCAAGGTGCTCTACACCGGCGAGCATCTTCAGCTGGTCGTGATGACGCTGAAGCCGGGCGAGGAGATTGGCGAGGAGACGCACCCCGATCGCGACCAGTTCTTCCGCTTCGAACAGGGCCAGGGCGTGGTCGTGATCGACGGCAAGAATAACAAGGTCGAAGACGATTTCGGTGTGATCGTGCCGGCGGGCGCCTGCCACAACGTCATCAACACCGGTGACGAGCCGCTGAAGCTGTACACCATCTACGGCCCGCCCGAGCACAAGGACAAGACGATCCACAAGACCAAGGCGCAGGCCGAGCGCGACGAGGAAGAGGATCATTTCGACGGCAAGACGACTGAGTAGCCTTCAGCCCCTTATCTCGAACGGGGGTTGGGAACATGGCGTAGCGGTGAACGTTCGGCGCTCTCGATAGGAGAGCCCCATGCAGAAGACCGTCAGTTTCGGAACCGTCGCCGCGATCAGCTTCGCCCTGGCCGCTTGCGGCTCCGCCGACCGCAACGAAAGCCAGGCGAGCGACGCCAATGCCGTGACCGTGAACGAGGTCGACGCGAACGCTGTCACCGAGATCGGCGGCAACGACACCATGATGACCGCCGCGCCAGCGATCGCGAGCGAATTCGCGGCCATGGCCGCTGCCAGCGACCTCTTCGAGATCGAAAGCTCGCGCCTCGCCGCCGGCCAGGCCAAAAGCGCCGAAGTGAAGAGCTTCGCCGCGATGCTGGTGGCCGATCACACCAAGTCGAGCACGGAGCTGAAGTCGATCGCGTCGAAGGAAAATATCACCCTGTCGCCGCCCAGCCTCGCGCCCGACATGCAGTCCAAGATCGATGCGCTGAAATCGGCCAAGGGCGAGCAGTTCGATACTCTGTATCTGACCCAGCAGGTACCGGCGCACGAAATGGCGCTGAAGCTGCACCAGGGCTATGCGCAATCCGGCGACAATGCGTCCTTGAAGGCGTTCGCGTCGAAGACCAGCACGGTCGTGTCCAAGCACCTCGACGAAGCGCGGGCGATGGCCACGAAGTAGGTGCGGCCTGACCCGGCTTGGCTGAGCCTGTCGAAGCCCTCCCTTTCCTTTTGACTCGGTCGGATGAAGAAGGAAGGGAGGGCTTCGACAGGCTCAGCCCAGACGGAGACTTATGCGCGCGATATTTCTGACAGCCTTGCTGGCGACGGCCACCCCCGCCACCGCGGAAACCGTCGTGATCACTGCCGACCGCATGGTCGACGTGCTCGCCGGCCGCATGGTCGCCAACCCGGTCGTGACCATCACCGATGGGCGCATCACCAATGTAACGACCGGTGCCGCGCCAGCCGGCGCCAAGGTCATCGCGCTGCCCGGCAAGACCATCCTGCCCGGCTTGATCGACATGCATGTCCATCTCGACAGCAATCCGCGCTTTGGCGGCTATACCGGGCTGCAGTTCACCGACAGCTTCTGGACCGCGCAGGGCGTGCAGAATGCGCGCGACATGCTGGACGCCGGCTTCACGACGGTGCGCAATGTCGGCTCCGACAATTATTCCGACGTCGGCTATAAGCAGGCGATCGACGAAGGGCTGCTGAAGGGCCCGCGCATCGTGCCCGCCGCCCATGCGCTGGGCGCGACCGGCGGCCATTGCGACCAGACCTATTTGCCGCCCTCTTTCGCCGCCAAGGGCAAGGCGGTCGGTGACAGTCCCGAGGAGCTGCGCCAGCGCGTCCGCGAACAGCGCAAATATGGCGCCGAGGTGATCAAGGTCTGCGCGACCGGTGGCGTCTTCTCCCGCAACACCGAGCCGGGCCAGCAGCAATTGTCGGAAGGCGAGCTGCGCGCGATTGCCGAGGAAGCGCATCAATGGGGGCTGCGGGTCGCTGCCCATGCCCATGGCGCCGGCGGGATCAAGGCGGCGATCCGCGCCGGGATCGATACCATCGAGCATGTCAGCCTGGTCGATGACGAAGGCATCCGCCTCGCCGTCCAGCGCAAGGAGCCGGTCTGGTTCGCGATGGATATCTTCAACACCGATTACACCCAGTCTGAGGGCAAGAAGAACGGCGTGCTCGAAGACAATCTGCGCAAGGACCGCGAGGTCGCCCAGATCCAGCGCGATAACTTCCGCAAGGCGCACAAGGCTGGCGTGAAGATGGTGTTTGCCACCGATGCCGGCGTGATGCCGCACGGCACCGCCGGCGGGCAGTTCAAAACGATGGTCGAGTACGGGATGACGCCGATGGAGGCGATTCAAGCCGCTACCCGCAACGCCGCCCAGGCGCTCGGCCGTGAGCGTGACGTCGGCGCCATCGCGGTCGGCCGGTTCGGCGATGTCATCGCGGTCGACGGCGACCCGACGCAGAATGTCCGGCTGCTCGAAAACGTTTCGGCGGTGATCAAGGGCGGCGAGGTGGTGAAGGGAGGGCAGTGAACGCCCGCCTGATCGCCGCAGCCCTGCTCTTCGCGGGCGCCCTCATCCTCGGCTTTTGGCTGAAGCTGGGCGGGCATCCGGCCTTCGATCCGTGGCTCTCCCACATCGCCTCGACCGGACGGGAGCAAAGCGATTTCTGGCTGTTCCTGTCGCGTTTCGGGCAGGGACGTGTCGTCGGCGCGCTGGCGCTGCTTGCCGCCCTAGCCTTGTGGGTGACCGGCCGCGGCCGGGCGGCGGTCGTGCTGGCCGCTGTGGTCGCGGTGCAGATGGCGACCAATCCGCTGCTGAAACTCCTGTTTGCACGCGTTCGACCTGATCTCTTTGAGCATCTCGATGTGGTGAACGACCTCAGCTATCCGAGCGGCCATTCGGCGCAAAATGCCTGTTTCTACCTGCTGCTGGCGATGATCCTGCACCGCCACACCGCCTGGATCGGCGTGCCGATCGCTTTGCTGGTCGGCATGTCCCGGGTTGTGCTGGGCGTGCATTGGCCGACCGACGTGATCGGCGGCTGGATGGAAGGCGCCGCCTTCGCGCTGGTGGGGGCATGGATTGTTGATCAATCTTCTTCGTCATTCCCGCGGAAGCGAGGACCCAGCTGAGTCGCTTTCCCTGTAATGGGATGGATCGCGGTGAGTGCATGCATCTCTGGGTTCCCGCTTTCGCGGGAATGACGAAAGATGGAGAGCTGGCTAAAGAACGCTGATGTCCTTCGCCAACGAACCCGCGCTCGTCCTCTTCTCAGGCGGGCAGGACAGTGCGACTTGCCTCGCCTGGGCGCTGGACCGGTTCGCGTCGGTTGAGACGGTGGCGTTCGATTACGGCCAGCGCCACCGGGTGGAGCTCGACTGCCGGCATGCCTTGCGCGCGGGGATGGAGCGGCTCTGGCCCGGCAGGCTGGGCGCGGACCATCTGCTCGACATGTCCGTGCTCGGCCAGATCAGCGAGACGGCACTGACGCGGGACGCGGAGATCGCGTTCGGCGCCGACGGGCTGCCGACCACCTTCGTGCCGGGCCGCAACCTGCTCTTCTTCAACCAGGCGGCGGCGCTCGGCTATCGGCGCGGCATTCGGCACCTGGTCGGCGGCATGTGCGAGACCGACTATTCCGGTTACCCGGACTGCCGCGACGACACGCTCAAGTCGCTGCAGGTGGCGCTCGGGCTGGGCCTGGACCGCCGCATCGTCATCCACACGCCGCTGATGTGGCGCGACAAGGCGGAGACGTGGCGACTGGCGGAGGCACTGGGCGGAGCGGCGTTGGTCGAACTGATCCGGACCGAGAGCCATAGCTGCTACCGGGGCGACCGCTCCCGGCTGCACGATTGGGGCTATGGCTGCGCCGACTGCCCGGCCTGTGAGCTGCGGGCGAAAGGCTGGGCGGCTTACAATTTGCCGTCGGCGTCGAGCGCGTAGCCAGCGCTGCGGACGGTGCGGATGATGTCGGGCTTGTCGCCGGCATTGATCGCCTGGCGCAGCCGGCGGATATGCACGTCGATGGTGCGCGGCTCGATATCGGCGTCATGGCCCCAGACGCTGTCGAGCAGCCGCTCGCGCGAAAACACCCAGCCGGGATGCTCGAGGAAATGCTTCAAGAGCCGGAACTCTGTGGGGCCGAGCGGTATGAGTTGGCCGCCGCGGCGAACCTTGTGGCCGACCGTGTCCATCTCGAGATCCGCATAGGTCAGCTGCTCGCCGGCAAGCGCGGGGCGGACGCGGCGCAGCACCGCGCCGACGCGCGCCACCAGCTCGCGCGGCGAAAAGGGCTTGGTCACATAGTCGTCGGCGCCCGTTTCGAGTCCCCGCACGCGATCCTCTTCCTCGCCGCGCGCGGTCAGCATGATGATCGGCACGTTCTGGGTTTCGGGCATGCGGCGCAGGCGTCGGCACACTTCGAGACCCGACAGGCCCTGGATCATCCAGTCGAGCAGGACGAGATCGGGCGGGCTTTCCTGCGCGATCAGCAGCGCTTCCTCGCCGTCCGGCGTGTGGCGGAGATCGAAATTTTCGCGCTGGAAATGCCAGACGAGCAGCTCGGCGAGTGCGGCGTCGTCTTCGACCAGCAGCATCTTGGCGCGGCCCATGGTCAGTTCGGCACGCTGGTGTCGCCGCGCTCGCGCTCGGCCATGTGCTCGCCCTTGGCGGCGAAATAGACCATCTCCGCGACGTTGGTGGCGTGGTCGCCGATCCGCTCGAGATTCTTGGCGATGAAGAGCAGATGCGCCGCCTCGCCGATCGTCGCGGGGTTTTCCATCATGAAGGTGAGCAAAGTGCGGAAGATGCTGTTGTAGAAATCGTCCACCGCCCGGTCGCGCTCGCAAACCTCGATCGCTGCCTGGGCGTCGCGCGCGGCAAAGGCGTCGAGCACATCGTGCAGCATCTCGGCGGCTAGCTGGGCCATGGCGGGAAGGACCGACAGTGCTTCGATCTTATGGCTGCGGGTGACGAGCGGCACGCGCTTGGCGATGTTCTTGGCGTAGTCGCCGATCCGCTCGATCACCCCGGCGATCTTCAATGCGGCAACGGTCTCGCGAAGGTCGTCGGCCATTGGCGCGCGCAGCGTCATGATCTGCACGGCCAGCCGCTCCGTCGCCGACTCCAGTTCGTCGATCTTCTTGTCGTCGGCGACGATCTGCGCGGCGGCGGTGATGTCGTGGCGGACCAGGGCCGTCATCGCCTGTTCGATCGCCGCTTCGGCCCGCCCCCCCATTTCGGAGATGAGGCCGCGCAGCTCGACGATCTCGTCGTCGAAAGCTCGGAGGGTATGTTCGGTCACGGCGGCCCCTTAACTCTGCTGTCTGGTCGCTCCTGTTACAGCAGCGTTGCCGTTTGATGACAGTGGGATTGGCGCAGGCGGCAACAGGGCGCTCACTTTCGTGCCCTGACCGACCGCGGACTGGATATCGAGCCGGCCGCGGTGCCGCTCGACGATGTGCTTGACAATCGCCAAGCCCAGGCCTGTACCGCCTTGCGACCGGCTGCGGCTGGGGTCGGCGCGGTAGAAGCGTTCGGTGAGGCGCGGCAGGTGCTCGGGCGCGATGCCTTCGCCTTCATCCTCCACCAGCAGCCGAACCATGGAGCCGGGAACGCGGTCGAGCCGGACAGCGACGGGCGTGCCGGCGCGGCCATATTTCATCGCGTTGCCGATCAGATTGTAGAGCAATTGCGACAGCTGGGCGCGGTCGCCGGCGACGAACGGCAGGCCTTCGTCGATGTCGAGCACGATGTCGCCTGCGCGCGAATCACCGCCACCGCGCAGGGCGCCGTGCACTTCCTTGATCAGGTCGCCGAGATCGACGGCGGTGTCGGGCACGCGGAACTTCTCCGCTTCGATGCGCGAGAGGGACATGAGGTCCTCGATCAGCCGATGCATGCGTTGCGCCTCGTCGTGGATCACGCGGAGGAAGCGCTTGCGCGTGGCGGAGTCGCCGCCGGCGCTGTCATCGTCCAAAGTTTCGACGAAGCCGATGATGGCGGCGAGCGGCGTGCGCAGTTCGTGACTCGCATTGGCGACGAAATCGACGCGCATCCGCTCGGCCGCATGGCCGGCGCTGCGGTCGACCAGATGGACGAGCGTGCGTCCTCCGTCGAGCGGCGCCAGGTTCATCTCCCAACGCGTCTCGCGCCCGCCCAGGCCGACGAGTTCAACCGGCCTGGTGTCGAGCGGTTCATGGCGGGCGAGCAGCCGTTCGGCGGCAGCCGGGTGGCGGATGGCGACGCGCACGTCCTCGCCGACGATATGGGGACCCAGCAGCGTCCGTGCCGCGGGATTGGCTTCAGCGATGCGGCCTTCGCCGACGATCAGCACCGGATCGGCCAAAGCTTCGATAATCTTCCCGTCCGACTGCGGTGCTGCATCAGGAATGGTCGGAGTAGGTTCGGCGCTTCTCCGGTTGGATGACAGCGCAAGCATGATCGCGGACCCGATCAGCGCCGACATCAGCAGGACCGGCGCCGACGCGCCGAGCAGGCCCATTCCGGCGAGACCGACCAGAAGGAGCAGCAGCGCCAGCGCCATGGCTAGGCGACCAGCTCCGCCAGGCGATCGAGTATGGGGATCAGCTCGTCATAATGGTCGATAACGGCGTCGGCGCCGAGTTCCTCGACCGGGCCCATGAGGAAGCCGAAGCTGACCGCGACGCTGGGGATGCCGGCATTCTTGGCGGCCCGCGTGTCGTAGATGGAGTCGCCGAGGAATACGGCAGAGCCGCCGCCGCAGCGGGCGATCATTTCCTTGATCGGCAGCGCGCTGGGCTTCGCATTACCCTTGCCCATCGTGTCGCCGCCGATGACGGTCGCGAACCGGTCCAGCAGGGCGAGTTCGTCGAGCAGCCTCACCGCGAACCGCTCGAACTTGTTGGTGACCACCGCCAGCTTCGTGCCCTGTGCCTCCAGCGCATCAAGGGCTTCGAGCAAGCCGGAATAAGGCACCGTCCCTTCGGAGATGTTGTCCTGATAGAAGTCGAGCAGCTGCGGGTAGAGCTGCTTCATTTCTTCCGGGTCATAGCCGCCGGACGATTCCAGCCCTTTTTCCAGCATGCGCTTGGCGCCGCCGCCGATCATCGGCCGGACTTGGTCGATGTGGAGCGGCGGCCGCCCGGCCTGGGCCAGCGCGTAGTTGACCGCGCGGGTCAGGCTCGCGCTGGTGTCGAGCAGGGTTCCGTCGAGGTCAAAGCCGACAATGTCGAATGCGCGCGCCATGCTCCGCCCTTGCCCCGGCCATGGCGGGCGTGGCAAGCGCGCCGCGTGACGACCCCGCGCCCTCTCGCCGCCATCGTCCTTGCCGCCGGCAAGGGCACGCGCATGAAATCCGATCTGCACAAGGTGCTGCATCCGATTGCCGGGCGGCCGATGCTGATGCACCTGCTCGCCAGCCTCGACGCGCTGGCACCTGAGCGCATTGTGGTGGTGGTTGGCAGCGGCCGCGAACAGCTTGAAAAGGCACTCGCCGGCCGAAATGCCGAGCTGGCGGTGCAGGAGCCGCAGCTCGGCACCGGGCACGCCGTGCAGCAGGCCGAGGCGGCGCTGGCGGGCTTCGACGGCGACGTGCTGATCCTCTATGGCGACGTGCCGTTCGTTTCGAGCGAGACGATGCGGCGGCTGGTCGAGCGGCTGCACGGGGCGGACCAGCCGGCGGCCGCCATACTCGGCTTCCGCCCCGCAGACCCTGCGGCTTACGGCCGCATCCTGGCGGGCGCGGATGGCCGCATCGACAAGATGGTGGAGTATAAGGACGCGACGCCCGAGGAGCGGGCGGTGGACCTGTGCAATTCCGGCCTGATGGCGGTGCGCAGTGAGGACCTGTTCGCGCTCCTCGCCCGCGTCACCAACGACAATGCGGCGGCCGAATATTATCTGCCCGATATCGTCATGCTGGCAGCGCAAGACGGGCGGGCGTCCGCGGTGATCGAGACCGACGCCGGCGAAGTCGCGGGGATCAACAGCCGCGGTGAATTGGCCGAGCAGGAACTCGCCTGGCAGCAGCGCCGGCGTGCCCAGGCGATGGTGGACGGGGTGACGCTGATCGCGCCCGAAACCGTCTGGTTCTCGCACGACACAAGGCTCGGCCGCGACGTGACCGTGGAGCCGAACGTGTGGTTCGGCCCCGGCGTCACAGTCGAGGATGGCGTGGTGATCCACGCTTTCAGCCATCTGGAAGGCGCCCACGTCGCCTCGGGCGCCGAGGTCGGCCCCTATGCTCGCCTCAGGCCGGGCGCCGAACTCGGCCGCAACTCCAAGGTCGGAAATTTCGTCGAGGTGAAGAAGGCGCGCCTCGGCGAAGGCGCCAAGGCCAACCACCTAACCTATCTCGGCGACGCCGATATAGGTGCGGGCGCGAACATCGGGGCAGGCACAATCACCTGCAACTATGACGGCTTCTTCAAATACAGGACGGAGATTGGCGCGGGGGCCTTTATCGGCTCCAACTCCGCCTTGGTCGCGCCAGTGAAGATCGGGGATCGCGCGATCGTTGGTGCTGGCTCGGTGATCACGCGGGACGTTGAAGCCGATGCATTGGCCCTTGGGCGCGGCGACCAAAGAGTGAAGACAGGTTGGGCGCAACGGTTTCGCACGACGATGTTGGAGCGGAAGAAAAGTCGTTGAGACTGATATCATGATGTGATATCAAGTCATCATGCGCACGATCGTTGATATTCCGGAAGAAGATATCCGCTGGCTGGATCAGAAAGCGGCGGAGCTGGGCAAGTCACGAACCGCCCTCGTCCGCGAGGCGGTCGAAAGCTATCGCGCCGAGAGCAGCAACGATATCGAGCGCCGCCGCGCAGCATTGCGGGCGGGCTTCGGCGCATGGAAGGGCCGAACCGATATCGGAGATGCGGTTGAGTGGCAGCGCCGGGAGCGCGCAGGCTGGACGCGACCGTGGGACCCCGATTACGAGGAAGTGAAAGCGGAGTTCCCGGATTTGTTCGACGAACAGGACGACCGCGAAAGGGAGCATCACGTTCGACTTGATCCGTCACTGCGGTCCGACCGCACGTGAGCGCTGCCTCGTTCGACAGCAATATCCTAATCGATGCGCTGAACGGGATCGAGAAGGCCTATGCGGAGCTCAATCGAGTCGACGAGTCCTGGATTAGCCGGGTCACGTGGATTGAGGTCATGTCGCGCGTGAACGATGCGACGATCGCGCCGACGCGCTTGCTACTGTCCGCCTGCCGGGTGGACGAACTGGATGAGGCCATAGCGGCCCGAGCTGCCAGTCTGAGCAATGAAAGGCGTTCGCTGAAACTGGCCGACTCGATCATCCTCGCCTCGGCTCAAGTGCGTGGGCGCATCCTTGTCACACGCAACACCAAAGACTTTCCCGCCAACATGCCCGGCATCCGGGTTCCCTACACGATCGATGGAAGAATAATCTGATGTGCGGCATTATCGGTATCTTGGGTGAGGGCGATGTCGCCGACCGGCTTGTCGAGGGGCTGCGGCGGCTCGAATATCGCGGCTATGACTCGGCCGGCGTGGCGACCGTCACCGATGGCGCCATCCAGCGGCGGCGAGCGGAGGGCAAGCTCAACAATCTCGCGCGCAAGCTCGCCGAGGAGCCGCTGCCCGGCGCGTCCGGCATCGCGCATACCCGCTGGGCGACACACGGCGCGCCGACCGAGGACAACGCGCACCCGCACGTCGTCGGCGACGTGGTGCTGGTGCACAACGGCATCATCGAGAATTTCAAGCCGCTCCGCGACGCGCTGATGGCGGAAGGCCGCAGCTTCAAGAGCCAGACCGACACCGAAGTGGTCGGGCATCTGGTCGCGCGCGAAGTGGAGCGCGGCGCGGGACCTGAGGAAGCGGTCAAGGCCGTGCTGCCCCAGCTGCACGGCGCCTTTGCGCTCGCCATCATGTTCAAGAGCGAGCCCGACCTGATCATCGGCGCACGTCTCGGTGCGCCTCTTGTGGTGGGCTATGGCGACGGCGAGAATTACCTCGGCTCCGACGCCCTCGCGCTAGCGCCGCTGACCCAACGCATCGCCTATCTCGACGAAGGCGATTGGGCAGTGGTGCGCCGCTCGGGCGTGCAAATCTACGACAAGGACAACCAGCCGGTCGAACGGCCGGTGACCATGTCCGGCCTCACCGGCGCGATGATCACCAAGGGCAATCACCGCCACTTCATGCAGAAGGAGATTTACGAACAGCCGGTCGTCGTCGCGCAGACACTCAATTCCTATCTCCGTTCGTTCGAAGGCCGCGTGGCGCTGCCCGACATGGAGTTCGATCTCGGCTTGATCGAGCGCGTGGCGATCGTCGCCTGCGGCACCGCTTCCTATGTCGGCGCAATCGGCAAATATTGGGTCGAGCAGATGGCGCGGGTGCCGGTCGAGGTCGATGTCGCGTCGGAGTTCCGCTATCGCGAGCCGGTGCTGGGGCCGAATACATTGGGCCTGGTCATCTCGCAGTCGGGCGAGACCGCCGACACGCTGGCGGCGCTCAGGCACATGAAGGCGGAAGGGGTGACCACCGCGGGCATCATCAACGTGCCGACCTCGTCCATGGCCCGCGAAGTCGACCTGTTGCTGCCCACCCATGCCGGTCCGGAGATCGGCGTCGCCTCGACCAAGGCGTTCACCTGCCAGTTGGCGGTCATGGCAGCGCTGGCGGCGAACATCGCGCGCGCCAAGGGCAAATTGTCGGCGGGGGACGAAGCGGAGCTGGTCCGTCACCTCGCCGAAGTGCCGGCAGCTATGAACGCAGCGCTTGGCCATGATGCCGAAATCGAGGCGATGGCGCACACCGTGGCTGTGGCGCGGGACGTGCTCTATCTCGGCCGCGGCCCCGACTATCCGCTGGCCCTCGAAGGCGCGCTGAAGCTCAAGGAAATCAGCTATATCCACGCCGAAGGCTATGCCGCGGGCGAGATGAAGCATGGGCCGATCGCGCTGATCGACGAAAGCGTGCCGGTGATCGTGATCGCGCCGTCAGGGCCGCTGTTCGACAAGACCGTGTCGAACATGCAGGAAGTGCAGGCGCGCGGCGGCAAGGTGGTGCTGATCTCGGACGCTGAGGGTCTCGCCCAGGCCGGCGAAGGCGCCCTCGCCACGATCGAGATGCCCAAGGTCCACCCGCTGATCGCGCCGCTCGTCTATGCGGTGCCCGTGCAGCTGCTCGCCTATCATGTAGCGGTGGTGAAGGGCACGGACGTCGACCAGCCGCGCAACCTGGCCAAGAGCGTTACGGTGGAGTGAGAAGGGGCGGCGAACCGCCCCTTCCGGACCTAGCGCAGCCAGCCGCGCTTGGCCGCCGTCTCCCCGAGCAGTGCCAGCAGCAGCGCGACCACGATCACGGTGACGCCCAGCGGCGTCACGCCGGCGCCGCTGACGAAGAAGACCCAGGAGAAATCGACCACCACGGCGACAAAGGCGAGCCAGAGCAGCGACCGCGCCCAGCGTTTGCGCATCAACAGTCCGACTGCGGCCAGCACGCTGCCCCAGACGCTGATGGCAAAGGCGGTGGTCGCCCAGAGCGGCATTTCCGGCTGGCCGGGCGGTACGGCAAACGGCCCGCTGAGCACGCCGACGCTGCCGAGATAAAAGGCCACCCCCACCAAACTCCACAGCAGGCCGAGTCCGGCCGCCAGCCAGTACCACGCAGGAATGCCATCCTTGTAGGTCGTCGCCATATGAACCCCTCCTCTTATTCTCCCCGAAGAGAGGATGCGACGTTACGGCGCGCTTGGCAAATCAGGCGTCCAGCAGCCTCGCCCCCGGCCCGGGCCGGCAGGCATGGATCAGCACCGGCTTGCCTTTGGGCGCCCGATATCGCTCGCGCACCGCCTGGGTGACGGCCTCGACCCGAGACTGCGGCAGCAGCGCGATCACGCAGCCGCCAAAGCCGCCGCCGGTCATGCGTGCGCCGCCCTGGTCGCCGATCTCCCGCTGCAGCAGCGCGACCAGCTCGTCGATCGCCGGCACCGTGATCTCGAAGTCGTCGCGCATCGAATCATGCGACTGGGCCATCAAGTCGCGCAGCCGCGCCATATCGCCGGCCGCGAGGGCGTCCGCAGCCTCGACCGTGCGCGCGTTCTCGGTGACGACATGGCGGGCGCGTTTGCGGGCGAGCTCGTCCAGCTCCTCGGCGCCCCGAACATGTTCGTCTTCGGCATCGCGCAGCGCCGATAGACCGAAGTGCCGCGCCGCCGCTTCGCATTGCTGGCGCCGCTCGTTGTAGGCGCTGTCGACCAGCCCCCGCTCGACGCCGGAATGGACGATCAGCACCGCCATATCTTCCGGAACCGGCACCGGCCGGCATTCAAGCGTGCGGCAGTCGATCAGCAGCGCCTGCTCAGCCTCGGCGCGAGCGGAGACCAGTTGGTCCATGATCCCGCACGCGCAGCCGGCAAACTCGTTTTCCGCGCGCTGGGCAAGCTGGGCGAGCCGCGTCATGTCGATCTCGGCGCCGGCGAGTTTCGCCACCGCCAGTCCCACTGCCACCTCTAGCGAAGCGGAGGAGGAGAGGCCGGCGCCTTGCGGCACGTCGCCGGCGATGACCAGCTCCATGCCCTGCGGTGCGATCTCGTCCTCGACCAGCATCGCGATCATGCCGCGGACGTAGTTGCGCCAGTCGGTGTCGCCCTCGATAGGCTCAGCGAAGGTGAAGCGGTCTTCCTCGCCGAAATCGGCGGCGTACACGGCAATGTCGCTTCCCCGGAGGCGCGCCGCGACCACGGTGCCACGGTCGATCGCCAGCGGCAGCACGAAGCCGTCATTATAGTCTGTATGCTCGCCGATCAGATTGACCCGGCCGGGCGCGGTGACCACCAGGTCGGGGACGCCGCCAAAGCGTTCGGCGAAGATCCGCTTCGTCCGGTCGATCGTCGCCTGCTCAGCCATTCGCTTCTTCCAGATAATGAGTGGCGCTCACCGCCCGCAGCCGTTCCGCCGCCTGTTCCGGCGTGAGGTCGCGCTGGGCCTCGGCCAGCATCTCGAAGCCGACCATGAACTTGCGCACCGACGCGGAACGCAGAAGCGGCGGGTAGAAATGGGCGTGGAGCTGCCAGCCATCGGTCCCGCGGCCATCATAGGGCGCGCCGTGCCACCCCATCGAATAGGGGAAGGAGCAGCGGAAGAGATTGTCGTAGCGGGTGGTGAGCTCCTTCAGCACCCGCGCCAGATCGTCGCGATCAGTGTCGGCGAGCTCCTCCATCCGCGCCACCTCGAAGCGCGGCATCAGCAGCGTCTCGAATGGCCAGCTCGCCCAATAGGGCACGACGGCGATCCAGCGATCGCTTTGCACCACTGTGCGGGTGCCATCGACGGACTCGCGCTCGGCGGCCTCGATCAGCAAAGCCCGGCCCCGCTCTGCGAGCCAGGCGCGCTGCCGTTCGTCCTCGCGCGCCGGCTCGTCTGGCAGGTAGCTCGTCGCCCAGACCTGGCCGTGCGGATGGGGATTGGAGCACCCCATCATCGCGCCCTTATTCTCGAACAGTTGAACCCAGGCGTAGCGCCGGCCCAGCTCCGCCGCCTGCTCGCCCCAGCGGTCGATCACCTCGCGAATACGCTCGACGGGTAGCAGGGGAAGGCTGGCGCCGTGATCGGGCGAGAAGCAGATCACCCGCGCTTCGCCGCGCGCCGGCTCAGAGCCAAATAACGGGTCTTGAGCAAGCGGCTCCGGCGTGTCGGGGAGCAGGGCGGCAAAGTCGTTCGAGAAAATGTGCACGCCCGGATAGTCCGGGTTCCGCTCGCCGGTGACGCGGGCGTTGCCAGGGCAGAGATAGCAATCCGGATCATGCGCCGGGCCGCGCACGTCGCACGCCGCGTCCGTCTGCCCCTGCCATGGCCGCTTCATCCGATGCGGGGACACCAGCACCGCGCTGCCGTTCAGCGGATTGCGCCGGCGATGGGGGTGATCGGCAGGATTGAACGGGGCAAACGACTCGTCGGCACTCATGGCATCGCGCCTAGCCTGCTGGGCACGTTCTCGCCAGCAGATGGCCCTTTTGGCGAGAGCTCCAAACAATTGTGTCGCTTCTGTCCAAGCTCTCTTTGCCGCGAAGTTGTAGAGAGGATGACAGATGCTCCGCCGGACAGCGCGCTACTGATGCAAGTTCAACAGGGGGAGGGCGCCGCCGGGTGACTGGCGGCGCCTTCGATCAGTCGAGGTTCGGGCGGAGCCAGCGTTCGGCTTGTTTCAGGTCGACGCCGCGGCGGCCGGCATAGTCCTCGAGTTGATCGCGGCCGATGCGCGCCACGCCGAAATAGCTCGCGTCGGGGTGGCCGAAATAGAAGCCCGAAACGGCGGATGTGGGCAGCATCGCGAAGCTCTCGGTCAGCGTCGCGCCGGCCGGGGCGCCGCCGAGCAGGTCGAACAGGATCGGCTTGAGGCTGTGATCCGGGCACGCGGGATAGCCGGGCGCCGGGCGGATGCCGCGATACTGCTCCTTGATCAGCGCTTCGTTGGTCAGCTGCTCGCCGGCGGCATAGCCCCAGAGCGTGGTGCGGACATGCTGGTGCAGCGCTTCGGCAAAGGCTTCTGCCAGACGGTCCGACAGCGCCTTGAGCAGGATATCGGAATAATCGTCATGCCCTTCCTTGAACCGCGCGAGGTGCGGCTCGGCGCCATGGATCGCGACGGTGAAGCCGCCGATCCAATCGCCGTCGGGATCGATGAAGTCAGCCAGGCACATATTCGCCTTGGCGGTGCTCTTCGCCATTTGCTGGCGGAGCATGGGTAATCTTACATCGTGCTCCGGCGAAGGCCGGAGCGTTGCGGGGTACAGGCCAGCGCTCCGGCCTTCGCCGGAGCACAGAAGGATATCATCCCCCTCCCTTTTGCACGGCCAGAGGCCGACCATGCCGCGCGGCTGCAGCCAGTCCTCGGCGATGATGCGGTCGAGCATCGCGTTGGCGTCGGCGAACAGACTGGTGGCGCTGTCGCCGACCACTTCGTCGGTTAGGATGGCGGGGTAATTTCCGGCCAGTTCCCAGGCGCGGAAGAAGGGCGTCCAGTCGATATAGTCACGCAGACGCTCGACGGACCAGTCCTCGATCGGGTGCAGACCTGGCCGGAGCGGGGCGGCCGGCTTGTGCGCGAAGTCCGCTTTGAACGATCGTGCCCGCGCTTCGGCGATCGGCAGCAGCTCGTTCTGGCCCTTGCCTTCGCGCGCGGTGCGGACGGCATCGTAATCCGCGGCCGTCTTGGTGACGAACTCGTCGGTCAGCGTGTCGCTGACCAAAGTCGAGGCGACGCCCACCGCGCGGCTGGCGTCGAGCACATGGATGACCGGCCCCTCATAGGCCGGGTCGATGCGGAGTGCCGTGTGCACCTTCGACGTGGTCGCGCCGCCGATCAGCAGCGGCATGGTCATGCCCGCGCGCTGCATTTCCTCGGCGACGGTGACCATCTCGTCCAGTGACGGCGTGATCAGGCCGGACAGGCCGATCATGTCGGCCTGGTTCTCGTTGGCGGCGTCGAGGATCTTGTTCCACGGCACCATCACGCCCAGGTCGATCACTTCGAAGCCGTTGCACTGCAGCACCACGCCGACGATGTTCTTGCCGATATCGTGGACGTCGCCCTTGACCGTGGCCATCACGATCCGGCCCTTCCCCTTGGAATCGGCGGTCTTCTCCGCCTCGATATAGGGGAGTAGATGGGCGACGGCCTTCTTCATCACGCGCGCCGATTTGACGACCTGCGGCAGGAACATCTTGCCCGATCCGAACAGGTCGCCGACGACGTTCATGCCGTCCATCAGCGGCCCTTCGATGACCTGGATCGGCCGGGCAAATTGCTGGCGCGCTTCCTCGGTGTCGTCGACGACATGCGCGTCGATGCCCTTGACCAGCGCATGCTCGAGCCGCCGGGCGACCGGCCAGCTGCGCCATTCCTCGGCCTGCTTGTCGGCGACGGCGTCGGTGCCGCGATAGCGCTCGGCGAGCACGATCAGCCGTTCGGTCGCGTCCGGACGGCGGTCGAAGATCACGTCCTCGCAGGCGTCGCGCAGTTCCGGGTCGATCGCGTCGTAAATGTCGAGCTGGCCGGCATTGACGATGCCCATGTCCATGCCGGCGGGAATGGCATGGTAGAGGAACACGCTGTGCATCGCGCGGCGCACCGGCTCATTGCCGCGGAAGCTGAAGCTCAGGTTCGACAGTCCTCCCGAGATATGGACATGCGGGCAGCGCGCCTTGATCTCGCGGCATGCCTCGATGAAGTCTATGGCGTAGCGGTTATGCTCCTCGATCCCGGTCGCGACGGCGAAGATGTTGGGATCGAAGATGATGTCTTCGGGCGGAAAGCCGATGCCGGTCAGCAGCTCATAGGCGCGCGAGCAGATCTCGACCTTGCGCTCTTTGGTGTCGGCCTGGCCCACCTCGTCGAACGCCATCACGACCACGGCGGCGCCATAGGCCATGACCTTGCGGGCCTGATCCAGGAACGCGTCTTCGCCTTCCTTCATGCTGATCGAGTTGACGATCGGCTTGCCGGAGACGCATTTCAGCCCGGCTTCGATCACCGACCATTTGGAGCTGTCGACCATCACCGGCACGCGGGCGATGTCGGGTTCGGCCGCGATCAGCTTGAGGAAGGTGGTCATGGCGTGCTCGGCGTCAAGCAGGCCTTCGTCCATGTTGACGTCGATGATCTGGGCGCCGTTCTCCACCTGCTGGCGCGCGACTTCCACGGCCTTGGCATAGTCGCCGGCCATGATCAGCTTCTTGAACACGGCCGAGCCGGTGACGTTGGTGCGTTCGCCGATGTTGACGAAAAGGGAGCGGTTTTCGGTCATGCGCTTTCAATCAGTTCGTCATGCCAGCGAAGGCTGGCATCTCAGTCGCGGCGGAAGATGCCAGCCTTCGCTGGCATGACGGTGGAAAACAGGATCAGGCGGCGATCCGCATTGGGTCCAGGCCGGCGAGGAAGGTGTGGCGCGTGGCTGTCGGGATCGCGCGCGGGGCCTTGCCGGTGATAGCCTGCGCCATCGCCTTGATGTGCGCGGGCGTGGTGCCGCAGCAGCCGCCGACGATGTTGATCAGCCCCTCGCGCGACCAATCGGCCATGAAGCCGCCGGTGGTCTCTGGCGCCTCGTCATATTGGCCGAGGTCGTTCGGGAGCCCGGCATTCGGATAGACCATCAGCAGCGTGTCCGCGATCGGCGAGAGCGCCGCCACGCTCGGCCGCAGCTGCGGCGCGCCGAACGAGCAATTGAGCCCGATCGTCAGCGGGCGGGCGTGGCGCACCGAGGCCCAGAAGCTCTCGATGGTATGGCCCGACAGGTTACGACCCGACATGTCGGTGACGGTGAAGCTGATCATCAGCGGGATTTCACGGCCGCGCGCGATCCCCGCCTCCAGTGTGGCCATGATCCCGGCCTTGGCGTTCAGCGTGTCGAAGATCGTCTCGATCAGGATGAAATCGACTCCGCCGTCGACGAGCGCGTCCACCTGCTCGCGATACACGTCCTTCAGCTCGTCGAAGCTGATCGCGCGATAGCCCGGATCGTTGACGTCGGGCGACAGCGACAGCGTCTTGTTGGTCGGCCCGAGCGCGCCGGCGACGAAGCGTGGCCGGCTATCCACCGCCTCGGCGTTGCGCGCGGCATCGCAGGCGATTTGCGCCGAGGCGATGTTGATGTCGCGCACCAGATGCTCGGCGCCATAATCGGCCTGGCTGATCGCGTTGGCATTGAAGGTATTGGTGGAGACGATGTCGGAGCCGGCTTCCAGATAGGCTTCGGTGATTTCGGCGACGACATGCGGCTGGGTGATCGCCAGCAGGTCGTTATTGCCCTTCTGATCGTGGCCCAGCGCCAGCCCGCCCCGGTAATCCGCTTCGGTCAGCCGATAGCCCTGGATCATGGTGCCGAAAGCGCCGTCGGTCAGCAGGATACGCTTGGCCGCCTGGGCGCGCAGGCGGGCCGCTGCTTCTGATTTCAGCATGAGCATAATCCTTTGATCCTCCCCTGTAAGGGGAGGTGGCGCGCGCAGCGCGACGGAGGGGTGTCGGGGTTCGAGGCGAATACCGAGAGGGCGACACCCCTCCACCACTCGCCTCCGGCGAGCGGTCCCCCTCCCCTTGCAGGGGAGGACCTCATGCCGCCTGCTCCCGCGCTACGCTCACCGGCCGCAATCCCAGCAAATGGCAGATGGCATAGGCCAGCTCGGCGCGGTTCAGCGTGTAGAAGTGGAAATCGCGAACGCCGCCGGCATAAAGCTTGCGGCACATTTCGGCGGCGAGCGTGGCAGCGACCAGCTGGCGCGAGGCGGGATGGTCGTCCAGGCCTTCGAACAGCCGGTCCATCCAGCCCGGGATCTCGGCGCCGCACAGGCCGGCGAATTTGCGCGTCTGCGCGACGTTCGACACGGGCAGGATGCCCGGCACGATCTCCGCCTCGATGCCAGCCGCGGCGGCGGCATCGCGGAAGCGGAAGAAGCAGTCCGGCGTGAAGAAGAACTGAGTGATCGCCCGGCTGGCACCCGCGTCGAGCTTCCGCTTCAGATTGTCGAGATCGGCCACCTGCGTGCCGGAATCCGGATGCAACTCGGGATAGGCCGCGACCGAAATCTCGAACGGGTGCAGGCGCTTCAGGCCCGCGACGAGTTCGGCGGCATTGGCATATCCATTCGGATGGGGCGCGAACTTGGTGCCCATCACCGGCGGGTCGCCGCGCAGGGCGACGATGTGGCGCACGCCGGCCGCCCAATATTCCTCGGCGACCGCGTCGATTTCTTCGCGGCTCGCTTCGACGCAGGTCAGGTGGGCCGCCGCAGCCAAAGGCGTTTCGCGCTGGATGCGCGCCACGGTCGCATGGGTGCGTTCGCGGGTCGAGCCGCCGGCGCCGTAAGTGACGGAGACGAAACGCGGGCCGAGCGGGGCCAGCGTCTGGATCGCGTCCCAGAGCTGCGCTTCCATCTTCTCCGATTTGGGCGGGAAGAATTCGAACGACACGCCGACATCGCCAGACAGGTCGGCGAACAGCGGCGCGTCCAGCGCGCGGCGGGCTTCCTCCATCTGAGCGAGGGAGAGGGTCATGCGGCTTCCTTTCGGGCGAGGCTCGGCCGCTCGGCGAGCCAAAGCTTGACGGTGAGCTCGCCCCCTTCGAGCTCCTTGACCTGGACCAGATCGAGGCCGCCGGCCTGCAGCCAGCCGGCAATCTGCTGATCCGAAAAACCCAGCCGCTGATGCGCGTCGCGCGTGCGCAGCTCCTCGCGCTCATGGGGCGCGAAGTCGACGATCAGCATGCGGCCGCCGTCGCCGACCAGCCGTGCCGCTTCCGTGAGCGCAGCGCCGGGCTGCGGCACGAAATGCAGCACCTGGTGGAGGATCACCGTGTCGGCGATCGCGTCGCCGAGCGGCAATGCGGTCAGGTCGCCCTGGCGCAGCTCGGCCGCCGGCACTGCTTCGGATAGCTTGGCACGGGCGAGGCGCAGCATCTCCGGGCTGCGGTCCACGCCCAGAGCCCGAACGGCAGCGCCGCCGAACACTTCGAGCATCCGTCCGGTGCCGGTGCCGAGATCGACCAGCCGGCCGACCGGCCCGCCGCCCAGCATTTCGGCCATGGCGGACTCGACCTGCTGTTCGGGCACGTAGAGCGAGCGAATCGCGTCCCAGTCATCGGCGTGCGCCTCGAAATAGCGGGCCGCCGCCTCGGCCCGTTCCGCGCGGACCTGCGCCAGACGCGCCGCATCTTCTTCTGCCCAGTCGCCTGAAACCTGCTCGATCGCGGCGAGCAAAGGCTCGTTGCGTGGGTCCTCGGCGAGGGCAAGAAACACCCAGCTGCCTTCGCGACGGCGGGCGGTTAGGCCGGCATCGGCAAGGATGCGGACATGCCGCGAGACGCGCGGCTGGCTCTGGCCCAGCACCTGGGCGAGTTCGCCCACCGACAGCTCCATCCGCCGCAGCAGCGCGAAGATGCGCAGCCGCGTCGGGTCGCCAAGCGCACGGAAAATGTCGAGCAGCCGATCCACAAATCAGGACATAAAGATATCTTTATATCCGTGCAAGGCGGAAGGTGCGCTCGCGGTGCGAGCGCTGGACCCCGGCCTGCGCCGGGGAACAGCCATCAGCTCCCCGGCCAAGGCCGGGGCCCAGGAGTCGCCTGGTGCAGACGCTAGTCGAGCTTCAGCTTCCAGTCCCAGCCGAGCGGATCGCCGTCCATCGCCTCGACACCGGCCGCAGCGAGTTCGTCGCGGATGCGATCGGAGGCGGCGAAGTCCTTTGCGGCGCGCGCTTCCTTGCGTGCTGCCAATCGAGCTTCAATTCCACCTGGTGTTACGGCCGCATCAGCGGGTGCGACGCGCAGGTCCGGGCGACCAAGTTCGAGCACGCGCAGGCCTAGGACCCTGTCCATCGCTGTCAGAGCGGCGCGCCTCTGACCGGCATCCAAGCCCTTCGTTGAGATCAGCGCCTCGAAATGCGTCAGTGCCTTTGCCGTGTTCAAATCGTCCGCCACCGCGTCGTTGAATGCGGTCAGTTCTGCCGCGATGCGCTTGTCGGTCGCCGGTGCCTCATCGGCCATTGGCACCCGCTCCGCCGCCATCACCATCCGCTTGAGCCTTGTGAAAGCGGCGGCCAGATTGTCCCAGCTGAACTCGAGCTCGCTGCGATAATGGGCCTGGAGGCACATCAGCCGGTAGGCGAGGGGGTGGAAGCCGCGATCGACCAGCGCCTGCAGCGTCAGGAATTCGCCCGCCGATTTCGACATTTTGCCGCCGCGGTCGATCAGGAAATTATTGTGCATCCAGATGCGCGCGCCGGTATCGGCGGATGAGCAGCGCGCCTGATTCTGCGCGATCTCATTGGGGTGGTGGATTTCGCGGTGATCGATGCCGCCGGTGTGGATGTCGAACGGAAAGCCGAGCAAAGCTTCCGACATCACCGAGCATTCCAGGTGCCAGCCCGGCGCGCCGCGGCCCCAGGGCGAGTCCCACTCCATCTGCCGCGTCTCGCCGGGCGGTGTGGTGCGCCAGATCGCGAAGTCGGTCGGATGGCGCTTGCCCTCGACCGCTTCGATGCGGCTTTCACCCGCGTCGGTGGCGGCACGGGCGAGCCGGCCATAATCGGGTACGGTCGAAGTGTCGAAATAGAGGCCGGTGTCTAGGCGATAACAATTCGCCTCGATCGACTTGGCGAATTCGATCATCGCCGGCACGAACTCGGTCGCGATCGTCCAGCGTTCGGGCTGGCGGATGTTCAGCCGCTCGATGTCGCGCCAATAGGCCTCGGTGTAGAACTTCGCGATGTCCCAGGCAGACTTGCCGGACGTGGCCGCCGCCTTCTCCATCTTGTCCGCGCCTTCGTCCGCGTCGGACGTGAGGTGCCCGACATCGGTGATGTTGATGACGTGGCGGAGCTTGTACCCCTTGAAGCTCAGCACGCGCCCCAGCGTGTCGGCGAACACATAGGCGCGCATATTGCCGATATGCTGGTAGTTATAGACGGTCGGCCCGCAGGTGTAGACGCGCGCCTCGCCTTCATGGACGGGCGCGAACGGCTCGATCTGGCGGGTCAGGCTGTTGAACAGGCGCAGGCTCATGCGCGCCGCCTTGGAGGCAAGGGCAGGGGAGCGTCAACCGCTCCCCTGCTCCTCAAGGCGAGGGCGTAGTCGGCTCCCACAGATCCTCATTGCCCGCGCCCGTCACCGGCTCGTCGATCAGCGGATCGAAGCGCGAGCTGGGCGCCGGCACCATCTGGATCACCGGGTCTGGCCGGGTCTGCGACGCCTGCAGCGCCTCTTCCTTCTCGTCCTCTTCCTCGTCGTCCTGAACCTGGTCACGAGCGGAGGCGAGCGGATCGCTGTTTTCGATGATCTCAAGTCTGGGATCGATCGGATCGACCGGCGGCGGCGGTTCGACGGCCGGGATGCAGGCGGTACCGCTCACACAGCCATTAAAGCTCGATTGCTGGTCGATGGAGCCGTTGACAGCGACATTGGATCGCAGCGCTTCACCGGTCGCACTGCCTTCCCTGCCGTTGACGACCAGCTGCACCGGCGAGCCCTCGCCGGCATTGATGATCAGTTCGTTGGCTGTGATGCCGCGCTTGGCATCAGGGTTGGTGCCGTTGGCGCCGCTGTTCTGGATGAAGGCCAGGCGGCCGATATTCACGATGATGCGGTTGGCCTGGAAATAGCCGCCGTCGTTCTCGAGCTGATCGTTGGTGCCGAGCCGCTGGCGCACTTCGTTGAGCTGCAGGCCGGCGATTTCCGATCGCGCCTTGGTCGACATGGCGTGGACCTGCTGGGCGGTCAGCACCATCGTGCCGGCCAGGCCCCCGTTGCTGTTCTTGATCGTCACCAGCCCGGTCTCCGCCGCCAGCGAGATGTCGGTCCCGGCGTCGAACACCACCGTCTGGCTGTTGACGAAGTTCTTGAACTGGACGTTGCCCGTGAAGCCAATCGAGCGCTCGCTGTCGAAGGTCAGGGTGCCGTTGGTGCCCAGCTGCCCCCCGTCGAAGTCGAAGCTGCCGGCAACGATGTTGGTGCCGGCCGGATCGAGCAGGTCGAAGTTCACCCCGACGATGTTCTGGGGTGCAGAGACGATCGCGATGTCGCCGCCGGAAACGAGGCGTCCGAACTCGGCCCCGTCGATCCGGTAGCCGCTCCCCGCCGCGTCGCCCAGGAAGAGGCGGTCGGCGGTGCTGGTCAGGCTAATCTTCGCCGTGTCCTTGCTGCCGATCTGCCCGGTGGCGCCGATCGTGAGGTCCTTGGACGTGAAGGTGATGTTGGTCGCGGTGGCCGCGCCAGAGACGGTGATGCTGTCCGCAATGGCATTCAGACTGGCTGTGGCGCTCGCCTGACCAAGCTGGACATGGCCTTGCTCGCTCATGACCGTCAGGTCGCCGTCCGTAGCGGTTCCTTGCGTCAGGATCAGGTCATTGACGGCAGTCAGCGACACGGATGCGCCCGTCGCGGTCACATTCTTGGCTTGGGCATCGCTCTTGACCAACAGGGTGCCGGCTCCGGCATCGAGATTGGCTGTTCCGAGCGCCTTGAAGCTGTCCAGTGTGATACCGTTGGCCGCAGTCAGCGTGACGTTGCCAAGCTCGGCGACCAAACGATCGGCAGCGATGGCGCCTCCTGCCGTTGCCGAGACCTGACTGGCCGTAGCCTCCCCACCGGTCACGTTGCCGCCGGCCTTGATCGTCAGCGTATCGCCCGCGACAGTCGTCCCGAACTGCAGGTTCCGCTCCGCACTCAGCGTCATACGTTGTCCGCTGGCCTGATCGACCTGGAGGTCGCCGGTTAATGCCGAAAGATTGACGTTCCCTGCCGTGGCGGTCGCACTCAGCACCTTCAGCCCGGAATTGCTGCCGAGGCTCACCGAGCGACCCACGGCTGTGACGCCAGTGCCGCTGTTGCCGATGCCCGCCTGGATCAGTCCGGACGATGCAGTCAGACTGACAGAGCCGGTCCCCCCGGCGCTGGACAGGAAGATACCGGCGTCCGCCTTGAGGCTCATGTCGCCTGCGGTGGCGGCGAAAGTCTCGCCCGTCAGCCGGCCCGGCGTGGAAAGCTTCAGGCTCGCCGCGGTCAGGTCGCCGCCGTTCACGTCCTGCTGCGCGTTTACGGTCGCTGCGCCCCCCGCCGAAACGCTGGCGAATGTGAGGGCGCCAGGGCTCGTCAGCGCGACCGCGCCGGAAGCACTCACTTCGCCGGCGACGAGATCACCGCTTTGGGCGACGAGGGACACGTCTCCAGCGGTGGCAACCGCCTTGTTCACGGTCAGCCTCTCCGACCCGACCAGGGCGATCGACCTGCCTGTGGCGGTGACTTCGCTGGCGGAGATGTCGCCTTGAATGGATATGGCGCCGTTGGCGGCATTGAGCGCGATGCTCGGATTGCCGCGAATCGAGTTGAAGCTGATGCCGTTCGCGGCATCGACGGTGACGAAGCCGCCGAAGATCGCCAGCCCCAAGGCCTGGCCGCCCGCCGCGATATCGACGCTGTTCTTGGCACTGAACGTTGCCCCGGCGCCGATCAGGTCTCCGCCTGCCTTCAGCTTCAGCGTGTCGGATGCGGTGAGCACGCCTGTTACGATGATATTACCCGTAGAGAGCAGCTCGGCAGACGGCGCAGCGATTGAGCCGATGGCGATCTCCGCTCCGCTCAGCTTGACCAGGCCGGAACTCGAAATGGTGCCGATGTCGATCGCGCCCGTGACATCGATCTCGATCGGCGCGCCGGAAACGGCAAGCGTTCCGCTGATCGTCACATTGCGCGCATTTTGGAACCCACGCTGTGAGGGCGCGATGCCATCTGCATCGGCGCCGCGGATAGTCACGGCGCTGAGCGTGCCGAGCGACACGTCGCGGCCGACGGAAATGCCGACGGCACCGCCGGAGACGCTTGCACCGGCGCCGATCAGGTCTCGGCCGGCGACGATCGAGAGAGGGCCATTGGTGGCGGTCACGATCACGCCACTGCCAAGCACCACATCGCGGGACACCGACTCGATCTGTATCTTGCCAGCCGTGAGCCCTTGGGAAAGCGTCAGCGTGTTGCGGCTGCGGAGCAGCACGTCGTCGGCACCGATCGTGCCGGCGATGGTGACCCGGTTGGCGACGAACTCGTCTTCGCCGATCCGCAGCTGCTCGGTCACGTCGAGGTTGCCGAGGCAGAGATTGCCTTGTGTGCAGGCCGGCAACAGGGCGCCGCCATCGTCGAGCGGGGTGCCGTCGAGCGGCGGTGCGGCCACGATCCGCGCGAACAGATTGTCCGCCTGGATGCTGCTGCCTGATGTACCCTGAATGGCCTCGCCGGTCAGCACGACGGTGCGGCCGATCAGCGTTGATCCCGTTTCCAGCCGGATCGAATGGATGTTGGTGGAGCCTTCCGGTTCGCCGGCGGCCACGTTGATGACGCCCGCCTCAAGGCTCAGCTGTCCCGGCTGGAAGAGCGGCGAAGCCGAACTGGCCGGAGCATTGCGCGCGGCGCGGAGGGTGGCGCCGGCACCGACCAGAATGTCATCGCCGGCCCGAATCGCAAGGTCCTGATCCGCGATCAGCTGCGCGCCGTCACCGACATCGACATCGCCAAGGGCGTAGAGATCGATGGTGCCGCCATCCACGCCATAGCCGGTCTCGATCGCTACCGCGTCGAGCGTGCCGCCCGCCAGGATATTGCCGGCCGCGAATGCATCGATGCTGTTCGCGCTAATCGTGCCCAGCACCGCGTCGCCATTGGTGGCGGTCGCCGAGACTGAGCCGGTCGCCGTGACGCTGACACTCACCGTCTCGCCGCGAACCAGGGCCGAACCGACATTGCCGCCGCCCAGGCTGGCGAGACCGGCGCTGGTGGTCATCGACAGCGACGAGAAGGGCGACAGACTGGCCTGCCCCAGCGTCACGCCGGTGCCGGCGCTCAGGTTCAGATCGCTGCCGGTGGCGATCGCGCCGACATCGATCGACCCGTTCACCGCGATGCCGGATTCTTCCAGCACCGAACCTTCGAAATCGACCGTCTGGATCGATTGCGCGTCGATCGCGCCCAGTGTGACGTTGTTGCTCGCAGTCAGCTGGAGCGTGCCGGGCGCGGTGATATCGGCCTTGGCGCCGTTGATGTTGAAGGCGCTCGCGATCCGAGTCTCTTCCGAGCCGCCCTGGATGCTGAGCGTGCCGTCCAGGAACAGGCTGCTACCGAGGGAGGCGATCTGCAGGCTTTCCGAGGCCTTGATGAACTGGGTCTGATCGGCCTGGCCGAGCCGCACATTCTGGCCGATCAAGGTCACGCGCTGCGCATCGACGCCGCCATTCAGCCGGACGTTGTTCGGAATGTCGAAGCCAAAGAAGCTATTGCCGATTTCGAGGAATCCGCTGACGCTGACATTGCCGAGGCACACGTCGCCCTGCAGACAGGGGAGCGCGCGAAGCGGGCGCAGCTGGCCCAGATCTTCCTTCGGCGTCTCTTCCCCACTGGGGACGTCGTGCAGCAGCACGTAGAGATTGCCCGCGCTGAACTGCGTGCTGGTGCGCGCGACGACCGCGTCAGCCTGCACGATCGCGGTGCGGTCCGCCGCGTCGATATCGCCCTCAAGAATGAAGGACGAGATGTCGTCGAAGACAATGCCGCCGCGGCGGCCCAGCGACCCGGCCTGGATGTCCAGCCTGGGCCCGCCATAGCCGGCCTCGGGCACCGCGCCGGACGTGCCGCGCAGCAGCGCGCCCGATCCGATGATGATGTCGTCGCCGGAGCGCAGCAGGATGTTCTGCTGCACGGCGACATCGGCACCCGAAATCAGCCTGATGTCGCTGTTGCTCGCCACGTTGAGGCTCGCACCGACGCTCAACCGGTCGGCAAGCGCGATGTCCCCGACCGCCTGCAGGTCGGCATTGCTGTCCACCCGGACCAGACCGGCGCCGGTCAGCCTGATTGCGGGCAGGCTGTCGGCCGCCGCCGCCGCCCCGTCGGACGAGGTGTCGAGAGTCTCGAAGCGGATTGCGCCGCCGGTGCCGCCGCCGGTCGCGTCGACGAAGACATGGCCGGCGCGGCCGTTGATGCTCTCATCGATCCGGCTGCTGGCCTCCAGGAAGCCGCGGCCGAAGTTCAGCCGTGCGGTGGCGCTGCCGCCATGCTGCGCATCGATGGAGATCGTGCCGGCGGCCGCAATTCCCTGCTCGCCGTCCAGGCCGTTGACGGCACCGATACCCCCAAATCCTCTACCGCCGGCATTCGCGTTGACGGTGATTTCGGTCGCGAAGAAATCGAGCGAGCCATTGGTCGACAGCACCGAAACAGTGCCGCCGGTCGCGTTGCCGCCATTGCCCGCATTGCCGCCGCCGCCTTCCTCCCCGCCGCCGCCACTGCCGCCATAGCCGCCGCTTCCGTTCGCGGAGAAAATCGCCGTGGAACCACCCTCGCCGCCGAACAGAGTAATCGAGCCGCCGGTGAGGGTGAGCGCCGCGTTGCCGCCCTTGCCTTCGCCACCGGCACCGCCGTCAAAGCCGACCGCGTCGGCGGAGCCGGTGCCGCCCCGGCCCCCTTCGCCATCGGCATAGAGCGTCAGCTCCTGCGTCATGACGCTGGCGCCGCTGCCGATCGTCAGCGCGGCGTTCAGCCCCTGACCCTTGCCGCCCGCGCCGCCCGCGCCGGTGTTGCCGTCCGCGCCGTTGCCGCCAAAGCCGATGCCTGAGACGTGGATCTGGTTGAAGCTGGTCGTGCCACCGGTAATCGCGACGGTGGCGCTGCCGCCCAGGCCGTCGCCGGCATTGCCGCTATTAGGGCCCCGACCCCCGTCCGCACCGATGCCATTGGCTGCGGCGCTCATCGACGGGCTGCCCGACAGGCCCGTATTGATCAGGATATCGGCCGTGCCGCCGGTGCCGGAGCCGCCGTTGCCGCCCAAGCCGTTGCCGGAAATGGGTCTTTCTAAAATGTCCGCGACCAGCCCGGCTTCGCCGCCAAAGCCGCTCGCCCGTGCGGTGATGTCATTGATCAACAGGCTGCCCGAGCCGCCGATCGTGATCGTGGCCAGGCCGCCGACCGCGGCGCCGCCGGCGCCGCCCAGGCCATCCGACGAGCTGCTGTCGCCCAGTCGAACCGAACCCCCGGAACCGCCGCGGAAACTCTCCTCGCCGTCCGATTCGGCATTGGCGTTGGCGCGGACGCGGAGCGAACCGATCGAAAGAGACGCGGAGCCGCTGCTCGCGAAACTGGCGGAGCCGCCCGTCGCGGCGCCGCCATCGCCCGCGAGAGGTTCGGAGTTGAACTCCCGGCCATCGCCGCCGAAGCCGCCCGAGCTGTCGCCGCTTACGTCGATGTTGCTAACGGTCAGCGTTCCGCCAGTCGCGGTCAGGATCGCGCCGGCCTCGCCCGAGAACAGCGACGGGCCGACGCCCGCCGAGCCGCCCGATCCTGCCGCGATGCCATAGCCGGAATCGCCCTGATCATTGCCCTGGCCGCCATAGGCTTCGGCGAGGACCGACAGTGTGTCGATGTTCACCGTGCCGCCGCTGAGCGTCAGCGCCGCTCTCCCTTGGAAGCCGCTGCCCCCCACGCCGCCGACGCGGCTGCCCGCGCCGCTGCCTGTGGCGGTCACCTCGAGTTCGCCGCCTTGCACCGCGCCAGCGGCGACGGAGAAGGCCACGGTGCCGCCGACACCCGCGCCGCCATGATTGGGCGGGGTCGGGCCGTCGACGAACTCGTCATAGCGGCCGTCCGCGCCGACCAGCAGCGTGCCGAAGGCGAGCTGCGAGCTTTCGCTGCCGACGGTCACACTCACGGTGCCGCCGCGCGCTGTGCTGGCCCCGCCGCCGCTGAAATTGTTGCCGCCGATGCCATCGGCGAAGATGCGCGCCGTGCCGCCCGTGACGTCGAGATTGCCGCCGGTCAGCTGGACATTGACCGTCCCGCCGGTGCCGTCGCCGGCCTTGCTCGACGAGAAGCCGCGCCCGCCGGTGCCGTTGGCGCGGAACGTGCCGCTGCCGGTGATCTGGCCACCCGTGCCGCTGGTGACCGTCACAATCCCGCCGACTGCCGAGCCGGACGCGCCGCTCCCGAAGGACTGGCCGCCGATCGCGGACGCATCTAGGTTCAGGTTGCTGGACGTGACCGTTGCGCCGGTCGCGTTCAGCACGACGATGCCGCCATCGGCCTTGCCGCCGGCCGCACCGTCGCCGCCCAGGCCCTTGGCAAGCAGTTCGATATCGCCGGCCTGGATCAGCCCGCCCCCGCCGGCGGTCATGGTGACGGTGCCGCCGGTGCCCGCTCCGGCGCCGCCATAGCCAGCGTCGCCGCCGCTGCCGTTGGATACGGCGAGGATCGAGCTTGCCTGGATCTGACCGCCGCCGTTGGCGAGCAGGTCGATGGTTCCACCGGTCGCTGCCCCGCCGGAGCCGCCCTGCGCGAGCGACGACAGGCTGATGTCGGCGGCGGTGATGATGCCCCCGGCGGCGCTCAGGCCGATGCCGACGCCGGTCACCAGCGAGCCGAAGAAGGTCGAGTTTTCGGTCTCGACGGTCAGGTCGGTAAGCGCGACCGTGCTGCCGGCGTTGGCGGTGACGTTGATGGCCGAACCCTGCCGACCATTGTCCAGCCGCAACAGCGTGTTGCCGGCGATGGTCACGTCATTGCCGCCGAGCGCCGCCAGCAGGATGTTGCCGGAGTTGGAGCGCAAATCGACATCGCCCGCAGCACTCAGGTCGCCAGCTGACGCGGTGACCGCTATCTGATCGGCGACGGCCTTCAGATTGGAGCTGAAGCTGCCGCCCGTGATCTGCACCGCGCTGCCGCTGGCGAGACCGGAAACCGAGTCGCTGCTGGAGACATTGCTCGCGGCGGCCAGGATGATCTGCCCGTCGGCAACTTCCATGCTGACGGCTTGCGTGTAGCCGACATTGCCGCTGACCAGCATGGTGACGGCATCGTTCTTCGGCAGCGCGACCATGTAGATGCGGCGATTGGCGATGCTGCCATCGTCCGCCGGACCCGTCGTCGTGCCGGTGTGGGTGAGCGTCGTTTCGCCACCCGGACTGACGCTCGATCCCTCGACGATGCCGATGTCGAACAGGCCGCCCGCCATCGGAATGGTGATGTCCGCAGCCTGTGCCGCGACATAGGCAACCGAGCCCTTGGCCTCGACCACGCCGCCCTGCGCGATGCGCGGGGCGACCAGCGCGACATAATTGTCGCGGGCGCGCAGGCTGGCCCCCTGCTCGACCGTGACCATCGAGCGATTGTCGCCGAACTCGGGCCGGAAGCGGAGCGTTCCCGTTTGAGCCTCGACGTCGGAGCCGAAGATGCCCCCATCCGGATCGAACAGGATATCGGCGGCGGACAGCACCAGGCTGCCGACGTCGAACTGGCTGGTGGCGCCGGCGATGATGCCGCCGGGGCTGTAGAAGAGGATGTTGCCGCCCGGCTGGGTCGCGCCATAGCCGAAGTCGAGCTGGCTCTTGACCAACCCGTCGAACCGGATCGCCGGATCGCCGGCCGCTGCCGTCGCTACCCGATTGAGGACCGTGTAGTTTCCGACATTGTTGCCGTCGGCGCTGAACAGCAGCTGGTTGTTGGTCGGCAGCACATTGACCGAGCCGTCCATGCTCGGCGCGGCGGTGGCGGACCAGTCGATCACCGCCTGCTTGGTGTTGACCGTCACGATATCCGTGAGCCGCCCGCCTACCGTCTGTCCGCGCGTCACATTGGCGCTGCCAAGGGGATTGCCGGTCACATCGGCCTGGAAGGCGTTCTGCGCCTGCGCCTGGACGCTGAGGCCGAGCGCGACCGCGCATCCGGCAAGGAGCCGGGCACGGCGGCGAAGCGAGGGCTGATACGCGGACATACTCAACGTCTCCAGGGCAGGAGTCGGGTGGACAAGGTGACGAGCAGGCGTACGTCGCGGTCGGACTGCACGACGAGATTGTTCACGATCGAGCGGGTGCGATTGAGCGGCGCGGCGAGCGCCACGTCGAGCCGCGCCCGCTGGCCCCAGGCGGCGCGCACGCCACCGCCGACCGACCAGAGCCGCTCCGGGCTGCCTTGGCCAGGCTGCGGGAAATCGTTCCAGACGATACCCAGATCGGCAAAGCCGAACGGCTGGAAGGCGAAGCCGTCCACCGTGCGGGGCAGCAGCGATCCGAAGCGAACCTCACTCTGGAAGCCGAGACCGCTGTCACCGGACAGGGTGCCGGGGTCATAGCCGCGACCGGTGGTGAAGTTACCGACGGAGAACTGCTCGTAGGAGAGGACCGGATCGGGTGCGTACTGCGCCCGGGGCGCGATGCTGAAGGTGAGGCCGGGCCGGGGGCGATACTCGACCAGCGCGGTGGCACGCGCGACAAAGGCGGTCGGGTCGGCCCGGTCCCGGCTGAGCAGGCAGATCTGGCCGGTCACGCAGCGCTCACTCGCGTTCAGGTCCACGCCCTGGCGCAACTCGATACCGGCGGCGGTGCGCCAGCGCGGCTCCGACAGCGAGAAGCCGGTGGTGCTGGCGACCGAACGAGGATCGACCGCGTCATAGTCCAGCCGCGCGAACAACACCCGGAGCCGGTCTCGCTGAATGGCGGTGCCGTTGAAGTCGACTTCCTGGTTGACGACGTTGATGCCGACGCTGCCGAACAGGTTGGCGGATTGCGAGCGCAGGAACGGATAGTTGAGATCGGCAAAGGCGGAGAGGGTGCGCGCCTTGACCTCGGCATTGGGTCCGAGATCAAGGTCGGGCCGCGTCCAGGCATGGCTGAAATCGCCGCTGAACGTCAGGCCTTCGCCGCCCAGCTTGAAGCTGTGTCCGGCCTGGATCACCTGCTGCTCTTCGAAGTCGGCGGTGCTGAAGAAGCTGATGCTGGTGCGGTCGCCCAGGCCGGTCAGGCCATTGAACTGGACGCGCGCCAGGCCACCCCAACGACCTGCGGAACGCGAGCCGAGATTCTGCACGAAGGCGTCCGCTTCGATCGGCACGCGCGTGACCGACACTTCGCCGATCACCTCTCCCGGCGCGCCGGCGGGACGCAGCACCAGCCGCACGTCGAAGCCCGGAATGTCGCGGGCGAGCAGCAGATAGCGCTCGGCGTCGCGGATGTTGAACACGTCCTGCTGCTGGATCTTGCTCAGATACGCGGCGATCAGCGGCTCGGATCGGCCGGCCTGGCCGCGAACCTGCACGGCCGCAAGCTTGGCGACCAGCGCGTCGAAGCGGACGATGCCATTCTCGATGCGCTGCGGCGGCACCTGGACGGCAGCGAGATAGCCCTCGCGGCGCAGGATCGTCGCGGCGCGGTCGCGGATTTCGCAAATGCCGGCGACCGACACCGTCTTGCCGATCAGGTCGGCATAGGCCGGCCGCAGCAGCTCGGACGGGATGGTGCGCAGCCCCTCGAACTGGACCTCGCGCAGCTCGAACGTGACCGACTGGTATTTGGGATCGGCGAGCGGACAGGGCGCGCGCTCGAAATCCTCGTCCACGGTCAGGCCCGTGGCGCCCGCGGGTGGCGCCGGCAAGGGACGCGCCCGCTCGACCTCCTCACGGGTGGTGCCAGTCGGGGGCAACTGGTCGAGCGGGGGTGGTGTCGCCTGCGCGATCGCAGCCGACGATACCAGCGACGCAGCACCGGCAAAGGCAAGATACAGGCCCGTGCGCACGCTGCGCATCCATTCCCCCCAAACTTCGTGTCGTCGTGCAGCGGCGCCTGTTACGCTCTCCGCACCAGTGGCCGAACTCCTCCGTGAACCGTGTCCGGTTCACTCGGCCATGCTGGGAAAGCTACCAGCCGCCCCCTTTTACATCAAGCAGTTAACCCGGTGCCGCTGCCCTTAGCCGGCGTTGCCGCTGGCGCTGGTGGTCGCGATCAGCAGGTCGAGCTGCGTCTTGCAGCCCTTTGCGATCAGCATGGAGGCGGTATCCTCCAGGCTGGCCGGCGCCGGCACGGTCACGAACTTGATCTTGGCGGGCGCACTGCCGTTCATCGACACGGTATATTCCGCGCCATCGGCCACCGGCATCGTCTTCGGCCAGTCGGCAATGGCTGCACCAGGGGCCATGGCAATGGTGCCGGAGCCGCTGGCGGCGCTCACCTTCACTTCGGCCGGGCCGCTGGTGCCTGCCCGCCACACCCGGACGGCGTTCGCATCGGCGATGCAGACCGTGCCGCTCTTGCTCAGGTCGACGAGCCAGAGATTGGGGCTGCGCACGCTCTCGGTCGCCGTGCCGCCGCGGACCGCCCCGCCACGCCGCTCGGAATTGCTCTGATTGGCGATGATCCGGCTCGCGGTCTGGGCGACGCCCGCGCGGGAGCCGGTCGCGACGGCCGGAAAGGTGCCGGGTCCAGCAACAGTGCGGGTGCCGCGTGAGTCGAGCAGGACGACCGAGTCGCCGGCCCGCAGCGTCAGCTGCGCATTGTCGGCAAGCTGGCGTCCGGCCGGATAGGCTTTGGCAGACGGTCCGGTCGAGCGGACCACCACCGGCCCTGCGATTGCCGCGCCGGCCAGAGCGGCCGTCAGCGTCCCGCCCGCCAGCAGGCGAGCCCATAAGCTAGCCAAGATCATAACTACCTCCCGATTCCACATGCTGCAGACGATAGACCAAATTGGCCAAGGCTGCATCGCGAACATTGGTTGACGACAAAGTCTCCAGTTCTTCGACGACGGTGCCATCTCCTGCGTCGAAGCGTCTGAGCGCCTCTTGGAGATACGCGCGCTCCTCCGCTGTGGCTTCCGGCACAGGCTCGAAGATCTCGACGGGCGTGGAGCGGCCGCGCAAGGTGATCCGCCCCAAGGGCCGCCACCAGTCGAGGCCGGACCGCTCCACCGCCGCCTTGCTGGCGAGGACGGTGGAGTTGAGCGGCTTGTTGGCCGCCTCCAGCCTGGCCGCCGTGTTCATGCTGTCGCCAAGCGCGGTATATTGAATGCGCCCCTCGCCGCCGAAATTGCCGACGATGGCCTCGCCCCAGTGCAAGCCGACGCGGGTGCGGCCGATCGCCGGCACCCCCTCCGGCACATCCTTGCGAAAGGCATCGCCGGCTTCGTACATCGCCCAGGCGGCACGGGCGGCGCGCTCGCCATCGTCCGGGCGCGAGATCGGCGCACCCCAGAAAGCGACAACGGCATCGCCGACGAATTTGTCGATGGTGCCGCCATAGCGCAGCACCACCTCGCTCAGTGTGTCGAGATAGCGGTTGAGGAGGAGCGCGACAGTCTCCGGCGGGATCGCGTGGCTGAGCTTGGTAAAGCCCTCCAGATCGGTGAAGACGACGAAGATTTCACGCTTCTCGCCGTGCAGCGCCAGCCGGTCGGGATCGCGCATGATCTCGCTGGCGATGTCGCGCGGCAGATATTTGCCGAGCGCCGATTGGGCGAAGCGGCGCTGCTGCGAGCCGACCGCCCGCACCACTGCGCCGACGGCGGCGAAGGCCAGCAGCCAGCCGATGCTCCAGCCAAAGGCCGGCAGATGCCGCGTGTCGGTCCCCAGCCATTGCAAATAGAAGGGCAGCGCGATGAAGAAGATCGCCTGACCGACCAGCATCAGGCCGACTTTCCAGGCCCGCGCGTCGGACAAGGCGGTGAGACCGCCCGCCGCGACCACCAACAGCGCCACCACCCACATGCCGGCGCGCGGAATACGCCCGAACTGCACGCCGTCGAGCAGCTGGGTCAGCATATGGCCGTGGATTTCGAGCCCGATCGTGCGCTCGCCGGTAATGCGCTTCATCGGCGTCTCGAATTGGTCGAGGTCGAGAATGTCGCCGCCGATCAGCACGTAGCGGCCGCGCACCTGCTCCGCCATCAGCGCCGCCGTTTCCGGAGTGGCGAACAGGTCGATCGGCAGCTTGGCGAAGACGGGCCGGTCCTCGAATGCCGGCAGCCGGAAGCGAACGCCGCGGAAATATTCGTCGTAATTGTCCTTCGCACCCGTCACCGCGCGCGCCAGCAGCGGCGGCAGTTCCTTGGGCTGATGGGGCCAGCTCCTGACCACCCCGTCCGGATCGGTCTCGATCTCGATGCTGGTCGGCTTGACCGCGGTGGTGCGGATCTTGGCCTGGAACTCGCGGAGGAATTCTTCCTGCCGCGTGTCGATGAAACGCTGGTTGGTCGCCGCCGTCGTGAAGGCCAGGAACGTCGGCGTTTTCATCGATCGGAAGGCGTCGACCAGATACTCGTCGTTCGGCGTCGGTTGGTCGACGATCACGTCGATCGCGATCGCCTTGGCGCCCATTTGGTCGAGGCTGCGCAGGGCGTCGGCAAGGATCTTGCGGTCGAGCGGCGAGCGCACCTGGGTGTTGATCAGCGTGTCGTCGGTATAGGTGACGAGCTGCACGCGCGAATCCTGCTCCGTGCGCGGCGTGGTGAGCATCAGGCGGATGTCGTAGAGCGCGCGCTCGGCGTCGGAGATGAGCGGCACCTGCCAGCTGTAACGGGCGAGGAAGATGCCGATCAGCACGAACAGCGCGGACACGATCAGCCGCGGCGTGCCGACCTGCTCGACCACCCGCGCCGCGCGCCTGCCTAGCGGCAGCTGCGGCCGTTCCCCCTGTTCGCCCTCGCTCAACTCACATCCGGACGATGGGCTGGGCGCCGTCGCCGACCAGAACGAACCCGGCCCAGTAGAAGGGGTGGGAGGTCGCCGGTTCGTCCATTAGCTTCAGGCGGCTCGCCTTGAGCGCATCGCCAATCGACGTGCCGGGAGCTGACTGGAACAGGCTGGAGATCAGCCGCTCGGTCGCTTCGAACTCGTCCGGCGTCGGCCAATGGCTGGCGAGCACAGAGCGCGCGCCGGCGCCGATGAAAGCGCGCACCAGCCCATCAAGCGCGCTGCCGCCGCCGGTGGTGACGCCCGCCTCGCGCGTCGCGGCAACCGTTGCGCGGCCGGCGGTGTCGCAGGCGGACAGCAGCACCAGGTCCGCGTCCATATGGAGGTCGTAGATTTCCTTAAAGCTCAGCAGCCCGTCGGACCGCGTGTCGCCGAAGCTGGTGAGCAGGGCAGGCCGGGCCGGGCATTGCGGGTTCGGCGCGGTCACGAAGCCGTGGGTGGCGAAGTGCAGGATGCGATATTGCGCCAGATCGCCGCGCGCCATCACCGCCTCGTCGGTGAAGGCGGCCCCCGTTAGGACGTCCGATCCGGAGCCGAGCACCGATTGCGCCGCCCGCAACTCGCGCGCGGAGATGGGCTTGTTCCACTCGCTCAGCGGCCATTGGCAGGGGTCATTGGCGTCGATGGGCGTCGTCATCGCCACCCGCGTGAAGGCCGGCGCATTCTCGCCGAAGCCCAGATAAGGCTTTTGCGCCGTGGAAGGAGGCGCCCGGCGGGCATCGCGGAAGCCGCGGGCCGAAACTGCCGTGCTGATCCGGGTGTTGCGGCCGAGCCATTGCACGCCGGAGAAGTCGAATTTGTCTGCGCCCGGCGCACTGGTCCGCTGCCGGTAGCGGTCGACACTCGCCTGATCGACCGGCAGCAGGGCCAGCGGCAGGCGCAGCATCGCGCCGTCGGGCTCGAAGATCACTGCTTTCGCCTGCGCCAGTTGCGCGGCAATCGGCCCGGTCAGCTCCAGATAGAGCTTGCGTGCCAGCGCCAGGTCGAAGGGATAGGTGAAGACCTGCCCCTCTTCGGGCCGCGAGATGGTCGCGCGGAGCGCATCCACGCGCTGGTCGAGCGTGGCGGCGCTGATCGGCAGCTTGTACACCGCTGCGTCCGCAGCCGTGACGAACACGCCGTAAACGGCCTGGTTCACGACGGCGAGCTTCAGATAGCTCTCGTCCGGCTTCAGAGCGGCGCGCAAATCGGCGAGCGACAGCGCGTCGGTCGCCAAGGCCCTATATTGCGGGAACTCGGACAGCTTCGCCTGCATCGCCGCCTGCTCCCGCTCCAGCCGGTCGAGCTCGGCGGCGGCAGTCGCGGCCGCAGTCTCGTCGGGCTTCTCGGCCGAACGCAAGGTCGCCAGCTCGATGCGGGTGCGCTCCACCTCGCGCTGCAGCGCCGTTGCCTGGCGGAACAAAGTCGCCGCGGGGCCCGCGCCCTGGCTCAACTGACGCGCGAGTTGGGTCTGGGTGTCGGCAACGCCCGGCCGCACGAGAGTCTGGGTGGCGAGGAAGAATTGCTCCGCCAGTGCCGGATTGCCCGGCGCCCGCTCCGCCAGCGCCTCGAAATAGGGTGCCAGCAGGTTGCTGAGGCCGGTCGTCGAGTTGCCGCGCCGGATCACATCGTCGACCACCGCCTTGTAGAGCGCGAGCGCCTCGTCCGTGCGCCGCTGCCGCAACAGGAAGACGGCGAGACGGCTGCGCGCCGCGGCGACCACATTGGTGTCGGGGTAACGTTGTTCGAGCAGCGTGATCGCCTGGCGGAACCGCTCCTCGGCCGCGCCGGCATTGCCTTGCGCCTCGAACGCCGCCGCCGACTCCGCCAGGATCTGCGAGCGGAGCCGCAGGATCGAAATAACCCTGCCGCTGCGGACTGACAAAGCCTGGCGAGACGCGTCCTCCAGCACGCGCGTCGCTTCGGCATGGCGGCCCTTCATCCGGAAGATCGTGCCGCGCAGCTGCAGCGCCTGCGCATCCAGGATCACCGCGCGCTCTTCCGGAGAGAGCTGTCCTGCCTCGGTCGTGCCGAGCCGTTCGCGCCCGCCGGCGCCGGCGTTGATCTCGGCTGCGACCTGGTTGCCGATCTCGACCGCGCCGCCGATCACGCGCATCGGCTCCGTCAGCGGCGTGACCGGCGCGTCCAGCTGCGCCAGCGCCGCGTCCAGCTGCTGCTGGTTGATCAGGTGCAGCGCCTGGAAGTTGCGGCGCAGCCGGGTCTGCACGCGGTCGCCGGTCGGAACCCGCGCGGCCTCCGCGAACAGCCGGTCGGCCTCCGCGAACTGGCCGAGATTGGATTTCTGCAGCGCCTCGTTGATCAGATATTCGCCGGTCCGGTCCGCCCCGCTGCCCGCCCGTTGCTGGAGCGTGCCGAAGAATTCCGCTGCCTCGGCATAGGCGCCGGCATTGTTGCGGCGATAGCCTTCGGCCAGCGCGCGGTCGGGATCGAGCGTGCCGGCCTGGACCCGCGCGAACGCGACCGGATCATTGCCGCCGGTGGTGGCGACTTGCACTTCCCCCGGCATCAGCCGGTCGGCGACGATCGTGCGGAGGCCCAGCTTCAGCGCATCGTCATAGCCGGCCAGCCCCTCGGCCACCCAGGCCACGCCACCCTTGCGCCATTGGTAGACGCGATAGCCGACATCGGCGTCGGCGAGGCGGCAATTCTGGCGGGTGACGGCGCCCAGGCCCTCGATCTCGACCGTTTCGGAAGCGCCCTCGCAACGCGCTTCCGCGGCGCGGATCGGCGCCAGCCGCGCGGCCGTCGTGGCTTCGCTACCGCGCAAGCTGTAGAGCCGGCCCACGGCGCGCGCCGCGTCGCGGCAGACGATCGCCCAGGTCCGGTCGAAGATCGATGAAATGGCAGGGTCGCGGCCCTTCGCTTCCACTTGGCACAGCGCGCCGTTGTCGCCGCCCAGCGGAAAGCTGTCGCGAAGACTTGGCGGCTGATCCTGCGCGGCCAGCGGCAACGGTGTCGATACTGCCAAAAGAACGGCCAAGGCATTCAACGCGCGCATGGCACTCACTACCCCCACAAGCTGGAGCGCCGCCGCCTCTCGTGCGTTCGATGCCCCCGATAACAAACTGCGCCCGCTTCACCATAGCCCATTGAGCAGCCAAGGGAAGTGCGGCCGATCACAACCGCTGCGGCAAGCAGTGGTTAACGACATGTCAACCGATAGGGACGTAGCGCTTGACCATGCAGGCGAAAGGGGAAGGGGTTGGCGCTGAGCGCGCGCGGTTCGTCGCGCCTGCGCTCGTTACGCTTTGCCATTTCATCATCGCCTGCGGATCGCTGACGCTTGCGCGCTGGTCGAACGGGCTGGCGGCCATCTGGCTGCCCAATGCGGTGCTGCTTGCCTATCTGCTGCTGACGCCGCGGTCGAACTGGCTGGCGGCGACGATCGGCGTGATCGTCTCCGGCACGATTGCGAACACGATCGGCGGCGCGCCGCTGCCGCTTGGTCTCGCCTTCGGTATCAGCAACGGGCTCGAGCCGTTGATCATCGCCTTGCTGTTGGGTGCGGGGCGGCGCGACCTGGACCTGGAGCGGATCGACGATCTCGGCCGCTTCGTCGCCGCGCTGGTCCTCGTCGATATCGGCTCGGCGACCTACGCATCGATCATATCGGCCGGCTTCTATGGCGCCGACTTGGGCGAAGTATGGATCAGCTGGTTCTCCTCTTCCTTTCTGGGACTCGCGATCCTGACGCCCCTGCTGCTGATCGGTGCCAAGCAGTACACTGCCCCCAGGCTCACGGGCCGCGACTGGCGGGAGGGGATCGCGGTTCTGGCGCTGGTGGCGGCGTTCGGGGTGATCGGCTTCTTTCAGTCGCATTGGCCGCTCTACTTTATCGCGCTGCCGCCGGTGCTGGTCGCTACGTTCCAGCTGCGGGCGATCGGCGCGGCGGCTTCGGTGCTGTTGCTGGCGGCGATGGGAACGGCTGCTGTGGTGAGTGGATATGGCCCGGTCCTGGCGGGCGAGAACAGCTTCGGTGAACGGCTGATCCTGCTTCAGCTGTTCCTCGCCGTCGCGATCCTGACCGCGATGCCGGTGGCCGCGCTCCTGTCGCAGCGTGATCGCTATGCCGCGACCCTCGCCGCCCGCGAGGCACAGCTCGCATCGATCGTCGACGCGGTCAGCGACGTGATTTTCCGCACCGATGCCGACGGCCGCTGGACCTATCTCAACCCGGCCTGGGAGCAGCTGACCGGCTTTGCCGTCGAAGAGGCGATCGGGCGTCCCGTCACCGACCAGGTGGTCGATGAGGATAAGGACGAGCTGCGCGAGCGCATGCGCGGCTTCAACTCCGGCCTGTTCGACACGATGCGCCACCAATTCCGCTTTCGCCACGAATCTGGCGACTATCGCTGGGGCGAAGTGCAGGCGCGGCGGCTGCACGACGGGGAGGGACGGATGATCGGCGCGGCCGGCATCATCGTCGACATCTCCGACCGGCTGGCCGTCGCTGCGCTCGCAGAGGATGCACGCAAGCGCGCCGAGAAGGAGGCGGAGGCGGCCTTGCTGCTCGCCGCCACCGACGAACTGACCGGCGTCGCCTCGCGCCGTGCCTTCCTGACCGTGCTTGACCAGCATCTGGCGAGCGGCGAGCATCTCGCCGTTGCGCTCTTCGACATCGACCATTTCAAGCAGGTCAATGACCGCCACGGCCATCCGGTCGGCGACGAAGTGCTGCGGCGGATTGCCGCCCTTGCCGAAAGCTGCATTCGCGACCGTGATCTGGTCGGCCGTCTGGGCGGCGAAGAGTTCGCCGTGCTGATGCCGGGCGCCTCGCTCGACCAGGCGGTCGCCGTTGGCGAGCGGCTGCGGCGTGCGTGCGAGGAGGCCGAGCATGTGCACGGCGTCCGGGTCACCGTCAGCCTGGGTGTCGCCGCCGGCCAGGGCAGCGATGCCTCGTTCCTCCTGCGCGAGGCCGACGCGGCGCTGTATCGGGCCAAGTTCGAGGGTCGGAACTGCCTGCGGCTCGCCGCCTAGCGGCCCGCCTCCAGCGCCAGCAGCGCGAAGGTGGCCAGCCAATGCTCGCCCATATAGTCGCCGGCGACATGCGGCAGGCTGGCATCCAGATGCCGCTCGGCGGCTGAACGGGCGATCATGGCCGTCTCCCCCGGCAGCATCTCGGCAATCTCGCGCCAGCACCAGGCGCGGCTGAGATTGCAGCCGTCAAGATGGGCGATCTTGCCGTCGCTTCGATCCGAGACGAACACCGGCCGAAGCAGCGAGGCCGGCTCTTCTTGTCCCAAGCGGGGCAGAAAAGCTGCGAACCAGCTGGCAAACTCGGCCCCTAGCACGCGCTTCATCAGCAGGGCTTCGGAGAGAGCAGAGGACAAGAACTCGTCGCCGCCCGGCTCCCACGCCTGGCAGTCGCGGTCCGCGCCGAACCAAACGCGCGCTCGGTCTTCGATCAGTCCGCGCAGGGCCGCGTCGTCCCACTCCGATGCCAGCGTCAGCGCGAAGGCCGAGTTGAAGTGGGTGCCGACGCGGATCGGATATGTCATGCGCGGCAGGAATTGGATGAAGCGGTCGGCAAAGGCAGCCGCGAGGGGCTCCAACGCCTCACCCCAGTCCCGGTCGGGGTGCCGCGCCGCCTCAGCCCAGAGCGCAATCGCCCAGGCCCAGCCATAAGGCCGCTCGAAACCGCCGGAATAGGCGCGGTCGAGATAAGCGAGTTCGCCCGCAACTTTGCCGCTGGTCAGCATCTCGTCGGCGAGCGCTTCGATCCTGCGAGCGATCTCCAGTTCCGGGAAGAGCCGTCGCACCCTCAGCAGCAGCCAATAGCCGTGCACGCAGCTGTGCCAGTCGAAGCTGCCATGAAAAATCGGGTGGAGCTGGGCCGGGGAGAGCACGTCCTCAGGCCCATCCATGACATGATCGAGCTTGTGCGGATATTCGCGCCGGACATGGCCGAGCGCGAGTTCGGCGAAGCGCGCGGCGGTCTCGGGGGTGAGGCTGTGCTTGTTCATCAAACCATCTTCGTCACCCCAGCGGAGGCTGGGGTCTCAGGGCCGAGATGCCAGCCTGCGCTGGCATGACGGCTAGGGGAACGCCAGCAAGTAGATCAGCGCGATGTTCGCGGCCAGCAGCGGCAGCGCGGTGCCGATCTGGACCTTCACGACGGCGTTGCGATCCTCCAGCTCCAGCAGTGCCGCCGGCACGATGTTGAAATTGGCCGCCATCGGCGTCATCAGCGTGCCGCAGAAACCGGCCAGCATGCCGATCGCGCAGACGATGGCCGGATCACCGCCAAAGCCGATGATCAGCAGCGGCAGCCCGATCGCGGCGGTCATCACCGGAAAGGCGGCAAAGGCATTGCCCATGATCATCGTGAACAGCGCCATGCCGACGCCATATGCGGCCACCGCCGCGAACAGGCTGCCCGACGGAATGACCTGCGAAGCGGCGCCGCCGACCAGATCGCCGACCCCGGCGACGGCAAAGACCGCGCCCAGGCTGGCCAGCATCTGCGGCAGCACCGCCGCCCAGCCGACCGCGTCGATCAGCCGCCGCCCTTCCTCCAGCGCCGCCAGCGGCGGCGGCCGCAGCCAAACATAAAGCGCGATCAGCGCCAGCACGACGCCAAGGCCGAGCGAGACCAGCGTCACCTGCTTCGCGTCGATCAGTCCTGAGTCGGCGAGCAGGAAGGTGCCGGCCAGCGCCGTGGCGGGGATGATCAGAGCGGGCAGAAAGAGCTTGTTGCCATGGCGGGCCCCGTCCTCCGCGCTGTCGACCACGTCGGGTTTCCGCAGCACACCCAGCCCGGCGAGCGCCACCAGCGCCAGCACCAGCACGCCGTTGCCGAAATCGCCGAGCTGGTCGCCGGCCAGGAAACTCAGCGCCACCAACGCCCAAAAAGCGGCATTGCCGAAGCGCCGGCGCCTCAGGCTCAGCAGCGAATAGGCGGCGAAGACCAGGCCGGCAAAGGCGTAGAGCGCGGGCAAGCCGATCATGGCGTCTGCCCTTCATCGCTCGTCCCGAGCGAAGTCGAGGGGCGCTTTTTCGAGCTCACCGCAGGCGCCCCTCGACTGCGCTCGGGACGAGCGGAATGTTGGGCACAGAGAGTGTCCGATCGAGCCAGAGCAGCCGCGCGCCGTGGATCAGGAAGGCGATGATCGCGGTCGGGATCGCCCAGACGGAGAGCTGGAGCGGCGCGACCTGGATGCCGTTCTGGTCGAGGAAGCCGACGATCAGCAGGATCGAGCTGATAGCGATGAAGATATCCTCGCCGAAGAAATTGCCGACATTGTCGGTCGCCGCCGACATCGCCTTGACCCGCTCGCGGGTGCGATCGTCGAGCGGTCCGACGCGTTCGGCGGCGGCCTCGGCCATCGGCGCCACCAGGGGCCGCACCGTTTGCGGATGCCCTGCGATCGAGTTCAGCCCGATCGCGGCGGTCAGCTGGCGAAAGAACAGGTAAGCGAGCAGCAGCCGCCCGGTGGTCGCCTTCGCAAATCCGCCAATCACCCGCCGCGCCTGCTGCCGCAGCCCATAATGTTCGAGCAGGCCAATAACCGGCAGCGCGATCCAGACGATGGTGACATAGCGGCTTTCGTTAAAGGCCTTGCCGAGAATCGCGATCACCTCGACAAGCTCGCGCCCCGCCGCAAGGCCCGTTGCCAGCGCCGCCGCTGCGACCACAGCTAAGGGGTTCAGCCGCAGCAGGAACCCGACGATCACGATCGCTATGCCGATGAGGGGAAGGAATTGGGACACGTTACTCCGGTTTGGCCTGAGCTTGTCGAAGGCCTCCCTTCTCTTTCGGACTCGATCAAAGAACAAGGGAGGGCTTCGACAAGCTCAGCCCAAACCAGGAAGCGGGAATCAGCCCTTCCAGTTGAACGGCGGCGCGATCTCGCGGCGGCCGACCATCATTGCGTCGGCGACGAGACGCAGCGGCTCGATATCAACCCTGCTCCGGCGCTCGGCGACGAGGTGTGCAAACTCCGCATAGATGGAGGGATACTCGCCGGGCCCCTGTGCAGGTTGCGGCTGGCCGTCGACCAGCAATTCGGCACCGCCTCCGCCCAATTCGAGCTGCCGCCCATCGGCCGTGTCCACTGCGATCGTCCACTCGTCCTCGCTGGCCGGGCACCAGTCGAACACCGCCGAAAGCGGTGCGTCGGCGGCGGGGCTGCTCAGCGTCAGCCGCACGACGATCGGCTGCTGGCGGTTGGCGGGGACACGCAACGTCGCGTCCTCGACAACCAGCTTGCCCGGCATGATGCGGCTGGCGATCGACAGAGCGTTGATGCCTGGATCGAAGACGCCAAAGCCTTCCGCCTCCCACACCCAATCTTGGCCCGGATGATATTTGTTGACGTCCTCGTGCCAGCAAATCCGCGCGCTGCTGATGCGCTGGCCTGCAAGCAGGTCGCGCGCTTGTTCGACCGCCGCCGCATGCTGGGAATGCCAAGTGGTGAAGAGCACGCGCCCCAGCCGCTCGGCATGGTCGCGCAGCTCCTCGATCTCTCCCACCGTGGTCGTGGGCGGCTTTTCGAGCAGGCAGTCGAGCCCGGCGTCGAGGCACTGCCGCGTAATCGCATAGCGTGGCCCCGGCGGAGTGCTGATCGTCACCGCATCGAGTTCACCGCCAAGCGTTTCCAGCATGGCTTCCGCCGTGTCGAAGCAGCGCACGCCGTCCTGATCGCAGCCGGCGCGGGTTACCACTGCCTTCAGTTCGTAGCCGCCGACCGCCTGCAGTGCGGGCACGTGAGCGTCCCGCGCGATCTTGCCGAAGCCGATAATGCCGAGCCGGATCACGCCAGCCCCTCGACATAGGCGCGCGCCTTGGCCGCGGTCTCCTCCGCCGCTTGGCCGGGCCGGTAGAGCCCGCCACCGAGACCGAAGCCTTGCGCGCCTGCCTTGAGCCACGCCTGCATCGTGTCCGGCTTCACCCCACCGACGACGATCAGCGGAATATCGGGCGGCAGCACCGCCTTCATGGCTTTCACCATCTGAGGCGAGGATCCCTCGGCCGGGAAAAGTTTCAGCGCATGCGCCCCGGCTGCGAGCGCGGTGAACGCCTCGCTCGGCGTGAAAAAGCCTGGCGCGGAGACGAGGCCCGCCTCCACGCTCGCCTGTATTACTGCCGGGTCAGTCGATGGCGACACGATGATGCGCCCGCCGGCATTGGCGACTCGCCTGACATCCTCGGCATCGAACACGGTGCCCGCGCCGATCAGCGCGTCCTCGCCGAACCGCTTGGCCAGCCGCTCGATGCTGGCGAACGGGTCGGGTGAGTTGAGCGGCACTTCGACGATTCGGATGCCGGCCGAAAGGGTTGCCTCGCAGGTCGCTTCGGCTTCCTCCGGCCGCACGCCGCGGATGATCGCGACCAGGGGGCAGGCGGTGAAATGGCGGGTGAAGTCTGCCAGCGCCGTCATTCCACCTCTCCATGTTCCCCGGCGCAGGCCGGGGTCCATACTTCGATCGAATGGAGCGGGCGGGCTGGGCCCCGGCCTTCGCCGGGGAACAGAAAGTGGATCATACCAGCCTCTCCGCAATCGCCCGCGCGCCGAGGAGGAAGGCGCGCTCGCCGTCCAGTTGCGTGCTGCCGCGCCCGGCCAGCCTCAGCGCCTCGGCATAAAGGGCGGTCAGGTCGCCGCGGCCGATCAGCGCTACGGTGTCGCCGCCGAAGCGATCGAGCCCGATCTGCACGTCCGTCCCGATCAGCAGCCCGCTGATGAAGGAGGCGCTGTCCTCCCGCACGCCCAACAGAAATCGCGCCCGGACGGAGAAAAGCTCCGCGGTCAGGTCGCCGTTGGTCAGCCCATGCTGGGCACCGGCGCGGAAATCGTCGTTGACCGTCACTTCGCCGGCGAGCCGGTCCTGGAGAATGCCGTGGCGGCTGAGCATGCTGAACAGCTCGCCGGTCATGACGCTGCGAAAGGGGCCGACTGCGCCGCGTTCCATCTTCACCCACTTGGCATGGGTACCGGGATGGCAGATCACCCCGTCCGGAGGCGCCAGCCCGGCCGCCACGGCGCCCAGCAGCTGCACTTCCTCGCCGCGCATCACATCGGCTTCGCGGCCGTCGAGCCAGCTGACGCCCGGCACGATGATCGTGTCCTCGGTCGGACGCTTGAGCGCGGCGATCAGTTCGTCCAGGCCAGCAGGTGCCGGAACATAGGAGGCCTCCACCCAGCCGCGGTTGGATCCGATCATCCCCGCAAGCAGCAGCGGGTGTCCCGGCCAGAGCGCGCGCAACCGGTCGATCTCGCCGGTATAGCCGCCCGGCGGCACCTTGAGCACCCCCATGCCGTCTTCGAGCAGCTCGCGGATCTCGCCGCCGGACTCCACCCCCCAGGCACGGCGATTGGTGGTGCCCCAATCGACCGCGACAAAGCCCTGAGCCCACTTGATCCTGCCCGCCATGTGCGGGGGAACGGTCGGGCCGCGACTTCGTTTCGTGGCCATCGTGCCCGACCATAACGCTCCCGAACCGATCGCCTGTGTAGAGGCCGTGCTCGGCGAAGGGCCGGTGTGGGTCGAGCGCGACCAGGCGCTCTGGTGGGTGGACATCAAGCGGCCGGAAATCTTCCGCTGGCGCGACGGACATGTGCATCGGTGGAAACCGCCGCTGCGGGTCTGCTCGCTGGCGCCGGCCGCCCGCGGTGGCTTCGTCGCCGGCACCGAACACGGTTTCATGTGGGTCGACCCCGAAGCCGACCGCTACGACCCCATCATCCACCCCGAAGCGCATCTGCCGGAAAACCGCTTCAACGACGGCAAGGTCGACCGGTCCGGCCGCTTCTGGGCGGGAACGATGGATGATCGCGAGCAGGAGGCGCGGGGCACGCTCTACCGGCTCGACTCCAACCATAACTGCACCGCTATCGACGCCGGCTACCGGGTCACCAACGGCCCGGCCTTCAGCCCGGACGGCGCCACCATGTACCACAGCGACTCCGCCCGGCAGACGGTTTACGCCTTCGACCTGGACGGCAGCGGCACGGCCTCGGGCCGCCGTGTCTTCGCCCAGTTCCGCGAGGAGCATGGCTATCCGGACGGAATGACGGTCGATGCCGAAGCCTGTCTCTGGATCGCCTTTTGGGACGGCTGGTGCATCCGCCGCCTGTCCCCCGACGGGGAGGTGATCGGCACCGTGCAGCTTCCCGTCGCGCGGCCGACCAGCGTGGCCTTTGGCGGACCCGAACTCGACCGGCTCTTCGTCACCTCTGCCCGGGTCGGGCTCGATGAAAATGCGCTCGCCGTGCAACCTTTGGCGGGCGCGCTGTTTATGTTCATGCCAGGCGTTCGGGGCATTCCCGAGCGGCTGTTCGGCTGACCGCAAGGGGAGGGCCTAAGCCATCGCCAATTTCATGTTCGCAACCGGGATCGAGAACTCGATTCCCACGATCGACAACGGCCGCACGCGCGTCGACCAGATGGAGGTGTGCGGCCATTACAAGCATTGGAAGACCGACTTCGCTCTGCTCGACGAAATCGGCATCCAATATCTGCGCTACGGCCCGCCGATCCACACGACCTTCCTCGGCCCCGGCAAGTACGACTGGGAATTCGCCGACCTGACCTTCGCCGAACTGCGGCGGAAGGACATCACGCCGATCGTCGATCTCTGCCATTTCGGCGTGCCGGACTGGATCGGCAATTTCCAGAACCCGGATTTCCCTGAGCTGTTCGCCGACTATGCCGCGGCCTTCGCCGAGCGCTTCCCCTGGGTGCAGCTCTACACCCCGGTCAACGAGATGTTCATCTGCGCGACCTTCTCCGCCCGCTATGGCTGGTGGAACGAGCAGATGACCGGTGACGGTCCGTTCGTCACCGCCTTGAAGCACATTGTGAAGGCCAATGTGCTGGCGATGCAAAACATCCTGAAGCGGCGCGCGAACGCGATCTTCATCCAGTCGGAGTCGTCGGAATATTTCCACGCGGAGAGCCCGGCCGCGATCCACCCGGCCGAAGTGCTCAACCGCATCCGTTTCCTGACGCTCGACCTGAACTACGGCAATCGCGTCAACAGCGACATGTACGAATATCTGCTCGATAACGGCATGACCCGGGATGAGTATAACTGGTTCCTGACGCACCGGCTGAAACAGCACTGCATCCTCGGCAACGATTATTACTGGACCAACGAGCATCGGGTCAGCGCCGACGGCACTTCGGTCGCATCCGGCGAGGTGTTCGGCTACACCGAGATCACCCGGCAATATTATGACCGCTATCGCCTGCCGGTGATGCACACCGAGACCAACCTGGTCGAAGGACCGAACGGTGACGAGGCCGTGCACTGGCTGTGGAAAGAATGGGCGAGCGTCTTGCGTTTGCGCAATGACGGCATTCCGACGGTTGGCTTCACCTGGTATTCGCTGACCGATCAGGTCGATTGGGACGTGGCGCTGCGGGAAAAGCGCGGCACGGTCAATCCGCTCGGTCTCTACGATCTCGATCGGAACATCCGCGCGGTAGGTCGCGCCTATAAGCAGTTGATCCAGGATTGGCGCGACGTGCTGCCGGCGTCCAGCGTCTGCCTTGTCGTGCCGATCGTGCCGCCGTCGCATTACGACATCATGGACCGGCGGGAGGCGGAGGAGGTGCAGCGCATCGTCAATCTTCGACCCAGCGCGAACCAGCAAAGTCCGCAGGGAAGCTGACGGTGCAGATCACCCGCATCGAGACGTTCATCGTGCCGCCCCGCTGGCTGTTCGTGCGGGTGGAAACGGCCGATGGCGCGTTCGGTTGGGGCGAGGCCAGTCTCGAAGGTCATGCCGAGTCGGTCGAAGGCGCATTCGAGGCTCTGCGCGACCGCTTCGTCGGAGCCGATCCGCGGCGGATCGAGGATATCTGGCAGCTCGCCTATCGCGGCGGCTTCTACCGCGGTGGACCGGTGCTGATGTCGGCCATCTCCGGCCTCGACCAGGCGCTCTGGGACTTGAAGGGGCGGGCCCTGGGCGTGCCCGCATGGGAGCTGCTCGGCGGCCGGGTGCGCGACCGGATCAGGGCTTATGCCTGGATCGGCGGTGACCGGCCCGATCAGATCGGGGCGGCCGCTCAGGCGCGGCGAGCGCAAGGCTTCTCGGCGGTCAAGATGAACGCGACGCCGGAACTCGACTGGCTCGGTACGCCCAGGCTGTTCGACGAGGTCGTCGCGCGGGTGCAGGCGGCGCAGGCGGAAGGCATGGATGTCGGCCTCGACTTTCACGGCCGCGTCCACCGTCCGATGGCCAAGCAGCTCGCCAAGGTGCTGGAGCCGCTCGGGCTCTTGTTTATCGAAGAACCGCTATTGTCCGAAAATCACGAGGGGCTGAGTCAGATCGCCCACCTCGTCTCGACGCCGATTGCGCTCGGCGAGCGGCTCTATTCGCGCTGGGACTTCAAGCCGTTCTTCGAGTCAGGCGCGGTGGACATCATCCAGCCGGACCTCAGCCATGCCGGGGGGCTATCGGAATGCCGCCGGATCGCGGCGATGGCGGAGGCCTATGACGTCGCGGTTGCACCGCATTGTCCATTGGGGCCGCTGGCGCTCGCCGCATGCCTGCAGCTCGCGGCCAACGCGCCGAACGTCGCCATTCAGGAGATGTCGCTCGGCATCCATTACAATACCGGTGGGCACGACCTGCTGAACTTCGTCACCAACAAGGACGTGCTGACGCCCGTCGATGGCTATCTGCCCATCCCGGAAGGGCCGGGCCTCGGCATCGAGATCGACGAAGCGGCGGTGCGGGAAGCCGACAAGGACCGGCACCGCTGGCGGAACCCGATCTGGCGCACGCGCGACGGCAGCTTCGCGGAATGGTGAATATCCCCCGTCATGCCGGACTTGATCCGGCATCCCGCTTCTTGGAAGCGCGCAGCAGCGGGACCCCGGCTCAGGGCCGGGGTGACGCAAAAGGCTTAAGCGGCGATGCTCAGCCGGCTGCCGCGTTCGGCGTAGCGCGCGTCGCGCGCCGCTTCCTCAGCCGTCAGCGGGCGGAGATAGGAGACGGTCAGCGTGCGGCCGAACACATCGTCGCCGCGCATCTGGACCTTCGCGTCCGCCGCACCTTCAGGGAGCTGATCGCGCAGCGCCGCCAGCTGATCGATCAAACGGTCGAGCGACACCCGGTCTTCGACCTCGAAAAAATCACGAACCATCCGAGTCATACGCGCCCCCCCGGGCACAAAGAAATCAAACGAACGCGCTTTATGCGCCGGAGGTGCTTAATGCACCGTGACTCAGGCGGGAAGCGCAATACGGTTCTCAACATGCGCGATTCTGTGGATAATTATCATGAGAGTCAGCAATGATATCGATCACAGCCGCCGGATATGAGCTGGTGCTGGCGCCGGAAATCGGCGGGTCGGTCGCGCGCTTCACCCGCGGCAATAGCCAGATCCTCCGCGGCTGCGATGCGCCGGAGGGCCCGCTCGATTGCGGCTGCTTCCCGCTCGTCCCGTACTGCAACCGTATCCGCGACGGCGCCTTCCTATTCCGCGGCAAGCGGGTCGAGATCGCGCGAAACATGGCTGGCGACCCGAGCCCGCTCCACGGCGATGGCTGGCTGGGCCCATGGAATGTCGAGAGCCAGAGCGAGTCGAGCGCCTGCCTGTTCTTCGCGCACGAGCCCGGCCAATGGCCCTGGGCGTATGAATCGCGGCAGACGTTCCGGGTGAGCGAAAGCGGGCTGGAGGCCGAAATCACGTGCCGCAACCTGTCGGTCGAGCCGATGCCCTGTGGCCTGGGCTTTCACCCCTATTTCCCGTGCGATGCGCAGACCCGGATCGACACGGCCGTCGAGCGGGTCTGGGAAGTGGACGGCAAGGTCCTGCCGACCGGCATCGCCCCCACCACCGGCCGCTATGCGCTTGACGGACAGCCGGCCTGCGGGCGTGGCCTCGACAATGGCTATGGCGGCTGGGGCGGGGAGATGCGGCTGACCGCCGGCGATGGCGCGGTGACCCGCATGAGCTCACCGGATGCGGCGTTCTTCCAGATCTACTCTCCGCCGGCGGGTGGTCTGCTCGCGGCCGAGCCGGTCAGCCACGCCAACGCCGCGATGAACGAGCCGGAGGAGCGTTGGGCCGAACTGGGCCTTCGCGTGCTGGAGCCTGGCGAGACGATGCGGCTGCGGATGAGACTGGGCCTTGAAGCCCGTGCCTAAACACCGGCTTGGCTGAGCTTGTCGAAGCCCTCCCTTGTTGCTGCGCCGGAAAGGAAAGGAAGGCCTTCGACAAGCTCAGGCAAGCCGGGGTGGGGGAGGCCATGCTCGTCCCGGCCGCACGATGCTCTTCGGCGCTGCCGTGCTGGCTGGCACCGCGCCGGCGCTGCCAATGTGGACCTCGGTTACTCGGCGCCCTCCTGTTTGGCGCGTCTAGTAGTGCGTGCCTCGACTTTGCTCGGCATGGACGGTCTCTTACTTCATCGCCTCAGGCGTCGATCGCTTCTTCGTCGAGACGTGCCGCATTTTCCTGGATGAACTGGAAACGGTGTTCGGGGTTGCGGCCCATCAGCCGGTCGACCAACTCGCGCACTAGGTAACGATCCTCGGCATCGTCGGGCAGGGTGATGCGGATCAGCGAGCGGCTCTTCGGGTCCATCGTCGTTTCGCGCAGCTGGCCGGGGTTCATCTCGCCCAGGCCCTTGAAGCGGCCGACTTCGACCTTCTTGCCCTTGAACTCGGTGCGCTCGAGTTCGGCGCGGTGCGCGTCGTCGCGGGCGTAGAGGCTCTTGCTCCCTGAGGTCAGGCGATAGAGGGGCGGCTGGGCGAGAAAAAGGTGCCCGCGCCGGACGATCTCCGGCATTTCCTGGAAGAAGAACGTCATCAGCAAGGTTGCGATGTGCGCCCCATCGACGTCCGCGTCGGTCATGATGACGATGCGTTCGTAGCGCAGCGCGTCCGGCGCGCATTTGTCGCGGGTGCCGCAGCCCAGCGCCTGGATCAGGTCGGCGATTTCGTTGTTGGCGCGGATCTTGTCGGCAGTGGCGGAGGCGACGTTGAGGATCTTGCCGCGGATCGGCAGGATGGCCTGGGTCTTGCGATCGCGCGCCTGCTTCGCCGAGCCGCCGGCCGAATCACCCTCGACGATGAACAACTCCGTCCCCGCGGGGTCGGACGCAGCGCAGTCGGTGAGCTTGCCGGGCAGCCGCAGCTTGCGCGCACCGGTCGCGGTCTTGCGCTTGACCTCGCGCTCGGCCTTGCGGCGGAGGCGATCGTCCATGCGGTCGAGCACGAAGCCGAGCAGCGCGCGGCCGCGCTCCATCCGGTCGGCGAGGAAATGGTCGAAATGGTCGCGGATCGCATTCTCGACCAGCCGCGCCGCTTCGGGTGACGTCAGCCGGTCCTTCGTCTGGCTCTGGAATTGCGGGTCGCGGATGAAGACGCTGAGCATCAGCTCGGAGCCGGTGACCACGTCCTCGGCGGCGATGTCCTTCGCCTTCTTGTTGCCGGTCAGCTCGCCAAAGGCACGAATGCCCTTGGTGATCGCCGCCCGCAGCCCGGCCTCATGGGTGCCGCCGTCGGGCGTCGGGATGGTGTTGCAATACCAGCTGTACGAGCCCTCGCTCCACAGCGGCCAGCCGACTGCCCATTCGACCCGGCCCTGCCCGTCGGGGAAGTCCTGGCTGCCGGTGAAGAACTCCGAAGTTGCACATTCACGCTCGCCGACCTGCTCCTTCAGGTGATCGGCCAGGCCGCCGGGGAATTGAAACACCGCCTCGGCGGGCGTGTCGTCGGTGATCAGCTCGGGCGCGCATTTCCAGCGGATCTCGACGCCTGCGAACAGATAAGCCTTGGACCGCGCCAGCCGGTAGAGCCGGTTGGGCTTGAACTTCATCTCCTCGCCGAAAATCTCCGGATCGGGAACGAAGGAAACGGTCGTGCCGCGCCGGTTCGGCACCGCGCCGAGCTTTTCCAGCGGCCCCATCGTCACGCCTTTTGAAAAGCGCTGCCGGAACAGCTCCTTGTTGCGCGCGACCTCGACGATCGTGCCGCATGACAGCGCGTTGACCACGCTGACGCCGACGCCGTGCAGGCCTCCGCTAGTCGCATAGGCCTTGCCCGCGAATTTGCCGCCCGAGTGCAGCGTCGACAGGATCACTTCCAGCGCCGACTTGCCCGGGTATTTGGGATGCGGATCGACGGGGATGCCGCGGCCATTGTCGGCGATGGTCAGCCGGTTGCCGGGCTCCAGCGTCACTTCGATACGGGTCGCGAACCCCGCCACCGCCTCGTCCATCGCATTGTCGAGCACTTCGGCGGCGAGGTGGTGCATCGCCCGCTCGTCGGTGCCGCCGACATACATGCCGGGCCGGCGCCGCACCGGCTCCAGCCCCTCCAGCACCTCGATCGACGAAGCGTCGTAATCCTGCGCAAGCGCGGCATTGGCAGCGAACAGATCGGACATACCGGGAACGCTATAGTCGCCCCGGCGGCACGATCAAAGCGAGGCTTGCCTCGCGGGCAAACAGAGATGTGGACGAAAAGCCGCCGACCGGTGAGATCGGCGGCTCCTTTGACAAGTTATGCGCGGACGAGACGCGCCTCCGGCCGCCGGCGTGCGTTGGCGCCGAGCAGGCCGAAGCCGCCGATCATCATCGCCCAGGCAGAGGGTTCCGGCACGGCCGTCGGCGTCGGCGCCCCGAGCCGGATGCGCACGAACCCGCTGCTCGCGCCGGTGGTGTTGCCGAACGACATCGACAGCTTGCCGGACGGCGCGATGGTGACGCGATCTTGGGTGATCGGCGCGAGGCCGGGCCCCAGGATCTGGCTGGCAATGAAGCTTTCGACGATGTTCGGCGTACCTGGCTGGTCGTCGAAGTCGAGGCCCTCGAAGGTGTAGACGATGTCGCCGACCGAGAAATTGCCGCTGATCACGTCGAGAAAGATCTCGTTCTCGGTCACGTCGATGCTGAAGAAATTGTCGGAATATTCGGCGCCCGCGCCGACGGTCGTATTGACAGTCTTGAAGACCGTGTTGCCGCCTTGCACGCGCTTGATCGTGACGGCGTCGCCGATCAGGCTGGCCTGCGCTGATGTGCCGCCCAGCAAAGCTGCTGCCGACGCCATGACGCCGATAATGATGGATTTCACAAAAAGTCCCCTGAGTTCCAAGATGATAGAGGCCGTCCCTCCTGACGGGGCTGGGCCGGTGCCGCCGCTAGGGAAGTCGCCGCAGTTCCGGCACCTTCCGGGCGACGAGCCTGTCACATGCCGCGACCGAAACGACCTGCTGCGACGAGAATGTGCCCTGCGATCTGTCAACTTGACGGTGACTTGCGGCTATAAGACAGTCCCTGGATCGACCGGGAGGACATCATGAACCTGAAGCACGCGTGTATCAGCCTTGCCTTGCTGCTGTCGGGGACGGCGATCGCTCAGGTGCCCAAGGAGCAGCTGGCCAAGCCGCCCGCCGATGCGCGCCACTTCGTGATCCTCTCGACCGGCGGCAAGCACGGCGATTCCTACATCTGGACGGCGCCGGACGGCACGCGGATGGGCCGCGAGAGCCTGTTGCTGCGAGGGCAGGTCTGGGAAACGGACGCGTCGAGCAAGGCCGGCGCCGACGGCATGCCGGTGCGGATGGAAGTGCGCGGCGTCTCGCCCGCCGGCAATGTCGGCGAGACCTTCGAGATCGCGAGCGGCAAGGCCAATTGGAAGAGCCAGATCGATCAGGGCTCGGTCGCCTATGCCGATCCTGCCTTTTATGCCTCGGTCGGCGGACCGATGGCGACCAATGCCTGGTTCGTCGAGCGGCTGCTCGCCAGCCCCAGCAAGACGATGAGGCTGCTGCCCGGCGGCACCGCCTCGGCCGAGAAGCTGACCACCGTCAGCGTCGGCGAGGGGGCCAAGCGGCAGGACGTGACGCTCTGGGCGGTGAGCGGCGTCAGCAATTCGCCGATCCCGATTTGGACCGATGCGCAGAACCGCTTTTTCGGCGTGACCTTCGTGCTGGGCTGGCTGCCCGCCGGCTATGAGGCGGAGATGCCGAAGCTGGAAACGGCGCAGACCGCGGCCATGTCGGCGCGCATGCCGGCGCTCGCCAAGGCGCTGGTGACGGTGCCGGTAACGCCCGTCGCCTTCACCAACGTCAAGCTCTTCGATGCCGATGGGCTCGCCTTCAGGTCGGACCAGACGGTGGTGGTCGACAAGGGTAAGATCGCCGCGGTCGGTCCTGCCGCCTCCACCCGCGCCCCTGCCGGTGCGCGCGTGATCGACGGCCGCGGCAAGACGCTCGTGCCCGGCCTGTGGGACGCGCACATGCATGTCGGCGACGATTATACCTTGCTGCAGGAGCTGTCGCTCGGCGTCACCTCGGTGCGCGATCCCGGCAACAACGACAAGCTGACGATCGACCGCCGCGCGCGGGCGGCAGAGGGCAAATTGCTCAGCCCAACCGTCTATCCCTCCTCGCTGATCGACGGGAAGGGGCCGAACACGGCGCAGGTCGCCAATGTCGCCAACAGCGAGGCCGAAGCGATTGAATGGGTGCGCAAGGCCAAGGCGAACGGCTTCAACGGCGTGAAGTTCTACGGCACCCTCAACCCGGCGTGGCTCAAATCGGCGGTCGACGAGGCGCACCGGCTCGGCCTCCATGTCCACGGCCATATCCCACAGGGCATGCGGCCGCTGGAGGCGGTCAATCTCGGCTATGACGAGGTCACGCATATCAACTGGTTGATGATGCAGGCTATGCCGGACAGCGTTATTCAACAGTCGAACGGCATCATGCGCTTCGAAGGGCCCGGCCGCTTCGCCAAGGACACCGATCTCGACAGCCCCGAGATGCAGGGCTGGATCAAGGCGATGGCCGACAAGAAAGTCTATTCCGACCCGACCATGATCGCTTTCGAGAGCCTCTACGTGCCCGAAAATGGCGAGCTCTCGCCTTCCTATGCACCCTTCGTCGGCACGCTGCCGCCGACCACCGAGCGCGGCTTCAGGAGTGGCGGCTTCAAGGTGCCCGAAGGCCTGACCCGCGCCGATTACCGCAAGAGCTGGGCGAAGATGGTCGAGCTGCTGGGCCGCATGCACAAGGCCGGCGTGCCGGTCGTCGCCGGCACCGACGGATCGGGCCTCGAGATCGTCCACGAGCTCGAAATCTACCAGGAAGCAGGCCTTACTTCGGCAGAAGCGCTGGCGGCGGCCACGATCGTCCCCGCGCGGATGGTCGGCGTCGACAAGCAGGTCGGGTCCATCGCGATCGGCAAGACGGCCGACCTGGTGCTGGTCGAGGGCGATCCCGAAAAGCGGATCGGCGATCTCCGCCAGACCCGCATCGTGATGCAGGGCGGCCGCATCATGGACGCCGACGCGCTGCGCAAGGCGGCCGGCTTCTCCGGCCGCCCCAAGTAAGGGGGCTGGAACGACAATCTTCCCCTTGCTAGGTCGGTCAAGATTCTAGCCGGGGGAAGAGATGTTCGTTGCTGCGTTGTTGATGCTGGCCGGTGCCGCCGGCGCACCGGCCGATCTGGCGGCCGCCTTCGGCGCACGGGAGGGCGTTCGCGAAGTCAGCCTGTCGCCCGACGGCAGCCACATCGCCTTCATGGGGCCGCTGGAAGGCCAAGGCTCCGGACTTTACGTCGCGCCGACCGACGGCAGCGCCAAGCCGCGCCGCATTGCCGTCGCCAGCGGCGCGCCGGAGCGGCTGGGCGATTGTTCCTGGATCAATGCCGAACGCCTGATCTGCTCCGTTTATGGCGTCGCTAAAAAGGCCGGCTTCACCGTCGGCTTCGATCGGATGGTGCTGATGCCGGTCAATCCGTCCGACAAGAACAAGCCGGAAGTGATCGGCGGCGCCAGCCTGTTGCGCGCGCGCCACAATGATCCCGACACCATCCTGCTGGGCCGCGTCTATTATCGGCAGGGCCTGCCGTTCCTCTGCATTTCGCGCATGAACGCGAAAACCGGCGCCGAGCGGTCGGTCGCCTGCCATGGCGATCAGTCGGTCTCCGTGGTGACCGACCAGAATGGCGAGGCCCGCGCGATCGGCTTTCGCAAGGTGCGGGGCATGACGTATATGGATACCGGCGAGATGACCTGGCGGTATTTCCCCAAGGGCTCGCGCGACATGAAGCCGCTCAGCGTCTTCAACGGCTGGACGCGCGAAGGCTTCGCGCCCGCAGCCGTCGATGCCGAGACCAACACGCTCTGGGGCTTTCGCAAGCATGAGGGCCGCTACGCCGTGTTCACGCGGACGCTGGAGGAAGGTGCGGCGGAGACGCTCGTCTTCAGCCACCCGCAAGTGGATGTCGGCGGGCTGATCCGGATCGGTCAGGACCGCCGCGTGATCGGCGTTTCCTACACGACCGACCGGCGCCACGTCGAATATCTCGACCTGAGGATGAAGGCGCTCGCGGCTTCCCTGTCCAAAGCGGTTCCCAATCTGCCGATCATCGACATCGTCGATGCCAGCGACGACGAGCAGAAATTGCTGATCCGGGCGAGCAGCGACGTCGATCCCGGCCGCTACTACCTGCTCGACCGCGCGACCAAGCAGATGCGTATCCTGCTGCAGTCGCGGCCGGAACTGGACGGCATGACGCTCGCGCCGATGAAGGCGGTGTCCTATTCAGCGCGGGATGGGGCGACGATTCCCGGTTATCTGACGCTTCCCGTCGGTGGCACGAAGAACCTGCCGACCATCGTCCTTCCCCATGGCGGCCCGTCGGCGCGGGACGATTGGGGCTTCGACTGGATGGCGCAATATTTCGCCGCGCGCGGCTATGCGGTGCTGCAGCCGAACTTCCGCGGCTCGGCCGGCTATGGTGACAGCCATTTGCCGCTTGAAGGCTATCGCCAATGGCAGACCGCAGTCGGCGACATCACCGACGGTGCGCGCTGGCTGCTCTCGCAAGGCATAGCCGATCCGGCGCGGCTGGTGATCGTCGGCTGGTCCTATGGTGGCTATGCGGCGCTGCAATCGGCCGCGACCGAGCCGGCGCTGTTCAAGTCGGTCGTCGCCATTGCCCCCGTCACCGACCTGAAAAAGCTGCTCGGCGAGTCGCAAGGCTATTCCGACCACGCGCTGATGCGCAGCTTCCTGGGGTCCGGACAGGGGATGGAAGCCGGTTCGCCAGCCGAACTCGCCGGCCGCATTACGGCGCCGGTCATGCTGGTACACGGCAAGCTCGACCAGAATGTGCCCTATTCGCAATCGGAGCGGATGGTGGACCGGCTGCGAGACGCCGGCCGCCCGCCCAAGCTGATTAGTTTCGACAAGCTCGATCACCAGCTCGACGACGGTGCAGCGCGGACGCAGGTGCTGGCCGAAGCCGACGCCTTTATCCGCGCGAGCCTGCGCTGAGGCGCAGCGGGAAGACATTCTCCAGAGCATTGAGCCGTTCGGCCAGCGCCCGGTTGCAGGCTTCATAGGCCGGCACGAACTGGCGTTCGATCTGGTCTTCGCTGAGGCGCCAGGGGATCAGGCCGGACAAGGTCTCGCTGTGGGTCAGGCGCGTGCCAGGGCCTTCCGGGCGCAGGTCGAACAGGTGATCGCCGGTAAATAGTAAAGGCACATGGCCGCGCCAGGCGAGCGCCCGGCCGCGGGCGGCGCGGGTGATGGTGACGGTCTGCGCGACGGTGGCGCCCGGCTTGGCCGGGTTGAGGAAGCGCATCCGGACCTTCGCGCCGGGCCGCGCCTCGCCTTCCGCTTCCAGGTTCAGCGGGTTCCATTCGGCGTAGCGGGCAAAGTCCGCCAGCACGTCCCACACGCGTTCCGGCGCGTGCGGCAGATAGATGGAAGTGAGCACGCGTTTGGGCATGGTTCCATCAAGTGAGAGGCTCTCCCGCCGTCAAGCAGGAGAGCCCCTCTCGTCGATCAAGGGGTGAAAGGGATCGACGAAGCGGTCAGCCAAGGACCAGATTGCCGTTCATTTGAACCGGCCGGCTGATGTTGAAGTAATTGGGGCTGGTAGCGAGCACCGACTGGTGGATCTCCTCAAACTGCTCGCGCGTGCCATTGCCCTTGATGCGCACGTCATAGTCCAGCTGGCGGTAGCCCGCCGGCACCTGGTCATCGAGGCCGAAAAAGCCGCGCAGGTCGAGCTCGCCCTTGGTCTCGATCTCGAGCGACTCCAGTTCGATGCCGCGCATCGCCGCGCCCGCCACATAGCCGACCAGCATGCAGGCATTGACCGCTGTCATCAGCAGCTCCTGCGGATTGGCCGCAGCATTGGTGCCGAACAGCTCGACCGGCTCGTCGACGGTGATCTTGAAGTCGCGCGCGATCCGTTCGCCGCCATGGTCGATGGTGCCGACCGTCGTCTCGCTGCGGCACTGGCCCATCCAGCGCGTGGTGACCTGGAAGCCGAGCCGCGCCTTGGCCGGATCGGCCTGAACTTCGGCGACTGCTTCGCCCAGCGCGGTCACGTCGATATCGTTGACGATGTTCCCTGATACCGTGTCCAACATGTGTCTTCTCCCTTAGCTGAAATGAGGCGCCGCTTCGGCGACCTTGGCGAGCGCCGCCGGCGACAGACGTTCGAGGGTGGCGCGGAAGCTGGAATGACGCATGCCGGAGCCGAGATAGGTCCAGCGCGCCGCCTGGTGCTGTTGCGCGATCAAGGCTCCCTTGTCCGCCACCGGCCGGCCGATCGCCTGCTCCAGCGCGCCCAGGTTGAACTCGGCCTGCTGGCCCAGCCCCGCGTCGATGAAGGCCCCGATCTCGAGATACTCATCGGTCGCGGCGAGGATGCTCGCTTCGCTGCGGCCTTCCGCCAGCGCCTCGACCATCAGCGTGTCCAGCTTGGCGTGCTGCGCTTCCTCCATCCAATGGTGGCGCAGCAGGCTCTTGAACAGCGGGTCGATGTCGCCATCGTCCTTGACGCTCTCCAGATAATGGCTCTGCGTCATCCATTCGATGTGGAGGATGGCGATGGCGACGGCGAGCGGGTCGTGGCGCAGCACTTCCGCCGCGATCGCCTGCGCTGGCCCGATCACCCGGCATTCGGTGCCGAAATCGCGGGCGAAGGCCGCGTGGAAGCGGCGGAAGAGCTGGATGTGCTTGGCCTCTTCGCCGGCGAAGTTGAGCAGGGCGCGGACGCGGAAATCGTCCTGGTTCAGCTGCGGCCGGGCGTGGTCCAGCACGAACGGCAGGATGAACTCCTCGATCACGCCGAACAGCACCAGATACTGGTGGCCGCTGATCTGGTTGAGCAGCTTGCGCTCGGCGTCGTTCAGGCCCGGCGCCGCGTCGGTCCGCGCCAGCGCTTCGGGCATGAACTTGCGACTGAAATCGAGCCGCTGGTCGGGCCCGAGCACGTCGTCGAGCCGCCAGGCGGCGCGCTCGGACGAGCCGAGCACGGCCTCGTAGGTGAAATCACGGTACATTTTGTGTCCCCAAACAGGCGGAGATCAGATCAGGCGGCCGTCCGTTGCCAGCCAGGCCAGCGTCGTCGCGCTTGCAACGAAGCACGCAAAGCCCGCGAGGAAGAGGCCGGCGGCCTCGACGAACAATGAACGGCACACTGTGATCTGTTCCCATCGATGTTGATCGCCCCGCCGTTCGCCGGCGCGGCTGCTTGCCCGAGGCTTTTCTTGTGATGCCGTGACTAAAGGAGGCGTTCGGTGATATGTATCACCCAGCTGCCGGAAGAATTGATCGAAGCGCCGCGGATTGCCGGAAGGGGGCCGCCCATGGACGTGATGTCTGATATCCTGTCGTCGATGCGCCTGTCCGGCGCCGTGGTGTTCGACGCCGAGCTGGTCGCGCCCTTCTGCATCGTCTCGCATTACGGACCAGAGGATTGCGCACGGTTCTTCCCGGTGCCGGCGCATCTGATCCCCTATCATTATGTGACCGAGGGCCGGATGTGGGTGCGGATCGGCGAGGAGGAGCCGGTGCTGGTCGAGGCGGGCGAACTCGCGCTGCTGGCCCGCAACGACCGGCATGTTCTTTACAGCGAGCATGGCGTGCCGATCCAGGAGATGGCCGACGTTACCATCGAAGGTGCGGGGCCGGTCCTGGTCCGCCAGGGCGGCGAGGGGCCCAAGACGCGCATGTATTGCGGTTATCTCGGCACCACCTCTCCCGAACCGGCGTTGATGCAGAACCTGCCGCCGCTGATGAAGGTGCGGATGGGCGACGGCGCGCGCCAGCTCTGGACGCGCAGCTCGCTCCAGCTGGCGGCGGGCGAGCTGCAGAAGGAGCCGGAGACGGTCGCGCGCATGACCGAATTGCTGTTCGGCGAGGCGGTCCGCCGCTATCTCGAAAGCGAAGGCGAGACGAACTGGCTCGCGGGGCTTCGCGATCCGCAGATCGCCAAGGCCCTGCGCCTGATCCACGACCGCTATGCCGAACCCTGGGATGTGGCGACGCTGGCCCGCGAAGTGGGCCTGTCACGCTCAGCCTTTGCCGACCGCTTCACAGCCCTGACCGGCGAGCCGCCGATGCGCTATTTCGCGCGCTGGCGGATGAAGATCGCCGCCAACCTGCTCCGCGACGGCCGCCGCAACAGCGGGGTCGTCGCGTTCGACGTCGGCTTCAGCTCCGAAGCCGCCTTCGTTCGCGCCTTCCGCCGGGAGTACGGGATACCGCCGGCGGCCTGGCGGCGCCAGCAGGCGGATGGAGCGAAGTTGGCTGCGTGACCGCTGCTAGAGCACACCCGCTACAGTCCTGATGCTGACACATGCCAAGCAGGTCGCCGAGCTTTCCGGCGGGCCGGTCGAGTATCTGTTGACGGGAGCCGGCGATCCGACGGTCGTTCTGCTTAACGGCGGCGATGGGCCGATCGAGGGCTGGTATAAAATCCTGCCCAAGCTGGCCGAGGCGACGCAGGTTCTGGCCTATAATCGGGCGGGGATCGGCCGGACCGGCAAAGCCGCATCGCCGCAAACCTCACCCCTAATCATAGCCCAGCTCCGTTGGCTGCTTCAGCATTCGGGACTGCAGCCACCTTTCCTGCTGGTCGGCCATTCGCTGGGCGGCCTGCATTCCAATTATTTCGCGCGCGCCTTTCCCGAAGAGGTCTGCGGGCTGGTGTTCCTCGAGGCCACTGCACCAGCGGACGTGAACTTGATGGCGCGCCATGCAGGCGGCTGGCAGCGCCGGCTACAGGGAGCGGCCGATTGGCTGTTCGATCGGAACGGGTTCAGCGAGTCGCGCAACGCCGCGGCGAGTGCTGAGGCAGTCGAGCAGGCGGGGCCGTTTCCCGACGTCCCGCTCGCCGTCATCAGCGGAACGCCGGGGCGCGGCATGCCGCAGGCGGCGCGAGCAGGCCGGCTGGAGAACCAGCGGGCGCTCAGCCGTCTGACATCGACCGGCCGCCACATCATGGCTCAGCACAGCGGCCATTTTCCGCAGTTCAGCGAGCCGGAACTCGTCGTCTCGGCAATCCTCGCCGCTCTGCGCGAAGTACGCCAGCAGCGCTCAAGAGCGTCCAGCGGCTAGACCGATCAGCGCACCCGCGGGCCGCCGAAGGGCAGCGGCGGGGGCGGACGGCGGTCGCGGCGGGGGAGCTGGGCCTGATAGGCCTGGCCGCAATGCTGGACGCAATAGGGGAAGCCGGGATTCACCTGATCGCCGCAGAAATGAAAGTCCGGCTCGCCGGGATGGCCGAGCGGCCATTTGCAGATGCGGTCGTTCAAATCGAGCAAACTGGTCTTGCCGGCCATTTCCGGGCTCGGCTTGGCCGGCACGAGACGGCGCGGCGGCGCCGGCGGGATCGGCGCGGACTGCTCGCCGGGCGCCTGGCGGAGGAAGCCGCCGGGGCCGATCGATCGGATCTGAGGCTGCGGCGGGGCAGGCGGCGCGTCGCCGGGAGCGGCCGCGACAGCGGGCGGCGGAGCGGGACGCTCAGGCGCGGGGGCGCGCGGGGCGGCCGGGCGCGGCGCTTCGGCGCGCGGTTCGGAAGCGGCTGCGGCAACCGGAGCGGGGGCGCCGTCGTCCTTGCCGTCGCGCACGGGGGAGGGGCGAGCCTGCAGGCCGAGGCGGTGCGCCTTGCCGATCACCGCATTGCGGCTGACGCCGCCCAGCTCGTCCGCGATCTGGCTGGCGGTCATTCCCTTTTCCCACATCGATTTCAGCTGGTCGATGCGTTCGTCAGTCCAGGCCATTGCTATCCTTCGTCCAGTCAGCTTGCAGGCGCCGCCGCCAGCCGATAGGCGAACCGCCAATGGCCGACCAGTCCCAATCCGGAGTTCGCCTCGCGCCGGGCGTGGCATCGATCACCAATGTCAACTGGCCCGGCTTGCGCGCCCTTTATGTGAAGGAGGTGCGGCGGTTCTTCAAGGTGCAGCTGCAGACGATCTGGGCGCCGGCGATCACGACCATGCTCTATCTGGTGATATTTACCGTCGCGATGGGACGCGCCGGGCGCTCCGTTCTCGGCGTTCCGTTCGCCGATTTCCTTGCGCCCGGCCTTGTCGTGATGGGGATGATCAACGCGGCCTTTGCGAATTCCAGCTTTTCGATCCTGGTCGGCAAAATTCAGGGCACCATCGTCGATTATCTGATGCCGCCTTTGTCCAACGGGGAATTGCTGGCCGGACTGGCGGGCGCCGCAGTGACGCGCGCCGTATTGGTCGGATTGGCGGTGTGGTTTGCGATGGTCTTGTGGCCCGGCGTGCATGTGGCGCCACGCCATTTCTGGGCGATCGCCTGGTTCGGCATATTGGGCGCGCTGTTCCTGGCCTTTATGGGGGTGATGACCTCGATATGGGCGGAGAAGTTCGACCACGCCGCAGCCGTCACCAACTTCGTCGTGGCGCCGCTCGCTTTGCTCTCCGGCACCTTCTACTCGGTCGAGGCGCTCTCGCCCGCATTCCGGGCGATCAGCCACCTGAACCCGTTTTTCTACATCATCTCGGGCTTTCGATACGGCTTTCTAGGCGAGTCCGACTCCCCCGTCCTGCTCGGCGCGATCATCGTGCTCGCCATCAACCTTGTTATGGGCAGTGCCTGCTATGCGCTGCTGCGCTCCGGCTGGAAGATCAAGGCTTGAGCGAACGCGTCGCCTATCGCGCCGGCGATCTCGACTGCGAAGGCTATGTGGCGCGGCCCGCCGGTTCGGGTCTGCACCCGACCGTCCTGATCGCGCCGACTGTGCGCGGGCCCACGCGGTTCGAAGAAGCGAAGGCGGATGCACTTGCTGCGGAGGGATACCTCGCGATCGTCATCGACCATTATGGCCGCGACAAGCGCGATCTGGGCGAGCGTGCTTTCGACGAGATGAACGCGCTGCTGGCTGATCGCGGGCGCTTGCGGCGGCAGTTGCTCGACACGCTGGAATTCGCGCGAGGGCTGGACGGCGTTGATCGGGGGCGGATCGCCATGATCGGCTATTGCTTCGGCGGATTGTGCGCATTGGATCTGGCCCGCACCGGCACGGACGAGATCAGGGGCGCGGTGTCGATCCACGGCATCTTCTCGCGGCCGGAGCTTGGGGCGCAGCCGCCGATCAGCGCCAGGCTGCTGGTATTGCACGGCTGGGACGATCCGCTAGCGACGCCCGATGACGTGCTCGGCCTGACGTGCGAGCTGACCGAGGCAGGTGCCGACTGGCAGCTCCATGCCTATGGGCACACGGTGCACGGCTTCACCAATCCGGAAGCGGCGGTGCCGGGCCGGGTGGTCTATAGCGAAGCGGCTGACCGGAGGGCGAATGCTGCACTAGCCGCCTTCCTGCGCGAGGTGCTGGCTTAACCCGCGATAACGAGTGCGTTCAGCGTTGCTCCAGCGCGAATCACCTAAACCGGCTTCACTCGATCAATGGGAGTGAATGCCATGAAGAAGCTGATTGTGTCGCTTGCGCTTGCCTCGTCCGTGCTCGTCGCGGCCGCTCCGGCTTCGGCGCAATATTATGGCCGCGACCGCGACCGCTACGAAGACCGTTATGATCGTGATCGCTATGACGATCGAGGTGATCGCGGCCGCAGCGAGTGGAACCGCTACGGCTATCGCGGCGAAGATCTGCAGCCCCGGCTGGGCCGCATCGGCCAGCAGATTTCCCGCGGCCAGGAGCGCGGCCTGATCACCAACGGCGAAGCGCGCCGCCTGCGTGGCGAAGTCCACAATATCTGGCAGCTGTCCAAGCGCTTCTGGGCCTCGCGCGGTTATGACCCCCGCGAGCGCGCCGAGCTCGACCGCCGGATCAACTATCTGCAGCAGCAGGTCCGGTTCGAGCGTCGCGACGACGACCGCCGCTACTATCGCTAAGCGCCTGGAGGCGTAGCTGAATGAGCAGGGGCCTCGGAGCGATCCGGGGCCCCTTCTTCTTGTCTTGCGGGGCCGTCGACAGCTGGACGAAAAGCCGCTAGAACACCGCGTCTACATTCCCATCGTCCAAGGGGAAGCGAATGGACCCGATCGACGACGTATTCGGATCGATGCGCGTGCACAACAGCCTCTATGCGCGCATCGAAGGCTCCGCGCCCTGGGGCGTGACCTTCGTGCGCGGCGCGGCGGCGCGGTTTGGTTATGTCGTGCGCGGGCAAAGCTGGCTGACGGTCGAGGGGCGCGAGCCGGTGCGCGTATCGGCGGGCGATTGCTGGATGATCGTGGGCGGCGCACAATATTCGCTGCAGGACGAGCTCAAGACGTCGACCGAATATTGCTACAAAGCCCTACGCGACCACTCCAACCATGTCGTGCGGCTGGGCGGCGGCGGCGAGCCGGTGACGGTGGTGACCGGCTGGTTCCTGTTCGACCGCCAGGGCGCGCGGCCGCTGATCGACCTCATGCCGGAAATGATCCTGACCCGCATGGACCAGGAACGGTCGGAACTGATGCAGACGACGCTGCAGCTGCTCGCGGTGGAGACCGGGCGGCAGAGCCTGGGCACCGGTATCGTTGTCAGCCGTCTGGCCGACATCCTCTTCATCCAGGCCATACGCGCGCATGCCGCGTCCTGTGCCGCCGAGGCAGCCGGCTGGATCGGGGCGCTGGTCGATCCGCGCCTGTCGCGTGCGTTCAAGGCGGTGCACGCCAGGGTCGAGCATGGCTGGACCGTCGAGGAACTGGCACGCGAGGCCGGCATGTCCCGCTCCGCCTTCGCCGCCCGCTTCCGGGAGAGCGTCGGCCTGAGCCCGCTCGATTATGTCACCCGCTGGCGAATGTTCCGCGCCGGCGCCATGCTCCGCCGCGGCGACCGCTCCATCGCCGAGATCGCGATCAAGGTCGGCTATGAGAATGAAAGCGCCTTCGCCAAGGCGTTCAAGCGGGTTACTGGCATCACGCCGGGCGCGTATCGGCGCGAAGGCGGGGAGATCGGTTTTCTCACCCAGCCGGCGCTGCAGCAGCCCGATCCCAATGCCGACGGGCGGGTGGTGCGGCTGGCGGCCTAACGCTCGATCGCGAACTCACCGCTCGTCCTGAGCGAAGGCCGCAGGCCGTAGTCGAAGGGCGCGTGTCCTGGCCGCGCCCTTCGACTACGCGCGTTGCGCTCCGCTCAGGACGAGCGAGGGAGGGCCGCAGTTCGGAGCGCGGGGTTGTTTCGCGTGCGGCCCTTCCTTATACCCGCGCCATCCAGGCGGCCGATGCGGTCGCCTTTTTGCTTTTGACCTTGCAGGAGCGCGCCATGCCGATCACCCCCCTGATGCCCGTCTATCCCCGGTGCGGGGTGCGGCCGGTACGCGGCGAGGGCGTGTATCTGATCGGCGAGCGCGGCGAGCGCTATCTCGACTTTGCGAGCGGCATCGCCGTCAACCTGCTCGGCCACGGCCATCCGCATCTGACCAAGGCCATCGCCGAGCAGGCAGCGACACTGATGCACGTGTCGAACCTCTACGGTTCGCCGCAGGGCGAGGCACTGGCGCAGCGGCTGGTCGACAACAGCTTCGCCGACACGGTGTTCTTCACCAACTCAGGCGCCGAGGCGGTCGAGTGCGCGATCAAGACGGCACGCCGCTACCACTTCGCCGCGGGCGACACGCACAAGACGACGCTGATCACATTCAAGAACGCGTTTCACGGCCGCACCATCGGCACGATCAGCGCGACCGACCAGGAAAAGCTCCGCTCGGGCTTCGAGCCGCTGCTGCCGGGTTTTAAGGTCGTCGAGTTCGACAATCTGGAAGCAGCCGAAGCCGCGGTTGACGATAACACCGCCGGCTTCCTGGTCGAGCCGATCCAGGGCGAGGGTGGCATTCGTCCCGCGAGCCTGGCCTTCATGGCCGGCCTGCGCCGCATCTGCGACGAGCGTGACTTGATGCTGGTTCTGGACGAAGTGCAGTGCGGCGTCGCCCGCACCGGCACGCTCTATGCTTATGAGCATTACGGCATCAAGCCCGACATCCTCGCCTCGGCCAAGGGCATTGGCGGCGGTTTCCCGATGGGCGCATGCCTCGCGACCGAGAAGGCGGCGCGCGGCATGGTGATCGGCACGCATGGCTCGACCTATGGCGGCAACCCGCTGGCGATGGCGGCGGGGCAGGCAGTGCTCGACGTGGTGCTGGAGCCGGGTTTTCTCGACCATGTCCAGCAAATGGGGGACCGGCTGCGCCAGGCGCTCGAGCAGATGATTCCGAACCATGACCATCTGTTCGACAGCGTGCGTGGGCTGGGCCTGATGCTCGGCATCAAGCTCAAGTCCGACAGCCGCGCCTTCGTGGCGCATCTCCGCGATCATCACGGCCTGCTGACGGTCGCGGCCGGCGACAATGTCGTCCGCATCCTGCCGCCGCTGGTGATCGACGAGAGCCACATCGCCGAATGCGTGGAACGGCTGAGCGCCGGCGCGCGGGATTACGCGCCGGCCCAGGCGGCGTGATCAGTTCCTCCCCTGTAAGGGGAGGGGGACCGCCGCGAAGCGGTGGTGGAGGGGTGTCACCCGTGCGGATTGATGTTCAAGCGCTGACACCCCTCCGTCGCGCTCCGCGCGCCACCTCCCCTTACAGGGGAGGATCAGAGTGAACCGGCACTTCCTCGACCTCTCCTCCGCCGGCGCTGACGGCGTCGCGGCGATGCTGGCGGAGGCGCTGGAGCGGAAGCAGGCGCGGGCCGGCTGGCCCAAAGGTAAGCCTGATGCCGACCGGCCGCTGGACGGGCGCGTGCTGGCGATGATTTTCGAGAAGAGTTCGACCCGCACCCGCCTGTCGTTCGACATGGCCATCCGGCAGCTCGGTGGCTCGTCGATCATCCTGGATGTCGGCACCACGCAGCTCGGGCGGGGCGAGACGGTCGCGGATACGGCACGGGTGCTCAGCCGCTATGTTGACGCGATCATGATCCGCACCGACGATCCGGCCAAGCTGGACGAGCTCGCGGCGCATGCGACGGTGCCGGTGATCAACGGCCTCACCGACCGCTCCCACCCCTGCCAGATCGTCGCCGACCTGCTCACCGCGGTCGAAAAGGGGATCTCGCTGCCCGGCTCCAAATGGGCTTGGCTGGGCGACGGCAATAATGTGCTGCATTCGATCGTGGAGGCGGCTGGGCTGTTCCAATTCTCGGTCGCTGTCGGCTGCCCGGAGGGCTTCGATCCGGACGACAGCTTCATCCGCGAGGCTAATGCGCGGCTGGCGAACAGCAATGCGCGGGTGACGATCGAGCGCGATCCTGTGCGGGCTGCGGCCGATGCCGATGTGGTCGTGACCGACACCTGGGTGTCGATGGGGCAAACGAACTCGGCCCGGAAAATGGCCGCGATGGTGCCCTATCAAGTGAACGCAGCGCTGATGGCGCATGCAAAGCCTGAGGCCACTTTCCTCCACTGCCTGCCCGCTCACCGGGGCGAGGAAGCGACCGACGACATCCTGGACGGAAATCAGTCCGCCATCTGGGAAGAGGCGGAAAACCGCCTACATGCACAAAAAGCGATTTTGCTTTGGTGCTTCGGACTGATCGATGGAAAGCAGAACTGAGCTGGACCGGACCCTCGGGTTCGCGATCCTGGAACAACATGCGCGCGGACGGCTGGTGCGGCTGGGCCCGGTGCTGGACGAGATCCTGGCGGCGCACGCCTATCCGCCCGTCATCGAGAAGCTGCTGGCCGAGGCGCTCGCGCTGACGGCGCTGCTGGGCGCCACGCTCAAGGATGAGAGCGGGCAGATGACGCTCCAGGCGCAGACGGAGAATGGGCCGATCGACCTGATGGTCTGCGACTATAAGGACAGCCAGCTGCGCGGCTATGTCCAATTCGATGCGGAGCGCATCGCCGCGATCCCCGCGGACCCGAGCCTGTTCGCGCTGTTCGGCAAGGGCTATCTGGCGATCACTTTCGACCAGGCGGCGACGGGCGAGCGCTATCAGGGCATCGTGCCGCTGGAAGGCGGTTCGCTCGCCGAGGCGGCGCAGAGCTATTTCGCCCAGTCCGAGCAGATCCCGAGCCTGGTGCGGCTGGCGCATCGCCACGACGCGGATGGCTGCGTCGCGGGTGGCATGCTGCTCCAGCATCTGCCGGAGGGCGAGGAAGGACGCGACCGGCTGCACACCCGGCTCGACCATCCCGAATGGCAGCATGTCGAGATGCTCGGCCGCACCATCGACGATAAGGAGCTGACCGATCCTGACCTGCCGATGGAGACGCTCGTCTGGCGGCTGTTCCACGAGGAAAAGGATGTGCGCGTGCTGGGTGGCGCCGCGCTCAGCCGCGGCTGCCGCTGCAACCGCGAACATATCTTGAGCGTGCTGTCGCGCTTCCCGGTCGATGAGCAGGCGAACATGGCGGATGCGGAAGGCCTGATCAAAGTCGATTGCGCCTTCTGCTCGATCAGCCATCCGATCAGGCTTTCGGAGCTGGCGGCGGTTGAATAGAACGCCGTCGTAACCAATGTCGGGTAGGTGACGTTGCGTTTTCGTGGGGGGCGAGGGACTGGGATGCGTTGGTGGCTCGGCCTGCTGATCGGAGGCGCTGTGCTGACGGCAGCCGCGGCGCCGCGCTCGCCGATCCTCGTCTTCACCCGCATCCAGCCGGGCGCCTGGCAGCTGCGCGAACCGGGCAGTTCGGCGGCGCCGCAGCGCATCTGCGTCGAGAACCCCGACGAGCTGATCCAGCTGCGGCATCCGGGTGCCGCCTGCTCCCGCTTCGTGCTGACCAACGAGGCACAGACGGCGACGGTGCATTATACCTGCACCGGCGCGGGCTATGGCCGCACCACGCTCAAGATCGAGACGCCGGCGCTGGTCCGCATCGAATCGCAGGGGCTGGCTAGCCAATCACCGTTCCAGGTCGCCTTCGAAGCACGGCGGACGGGTCCTTGCGGCCCGGAGCCGGCGGGCCGTTAAGCGGCTATTTACCATTATTCGGCTAGGAAGAGGGGGTGTCACATGGGCACGCTTTCCTCCCTTGAGCCGCAAGGCTCGACTGGGCCGCTCTTCAGGGCGGCCCATTTCTCTTCCGCGCTCTTGCAATCTCGGCTAAGCCGTTGAAGGCCGGAGACATGGTCCCTGCCGACACCCTCTCCAGCGATTCTGCGGCAGCGGAGCATCGCCACGTGATCGCCAGCGCAGCGCTTGGCCCGAGGCCGGGCTGGCCGCAGGCGCTCGGCAACATCGTCGACGTGATCGCCGCCTCTCCCTTCCCGATGTTCGTGCTGTGGGGCGAGCAGCGGATCCTGCTCTACAACGCAGCCTATGTGGCGATCCTGGGGCCGCATCACCCAGGCGCGATGGGACGCCCGTTCTTCGAGGTCTGGCCCGAAGTGCGCGAGGTCATCGAGCCGGTGATCGCCGCCGCATTCCGCGGCCAAGCAAGCCTGTACGAGGATTTGCCGGTCACCTTGCACCGCCCGGCGCCGGAGCCGGCCTGGTTCACCTTTGCCTATAGTCCCGTCCGGGGTGACGATGGCAGCATCGGCGGCGCCCTGTGCGTGTGCACCGAAACCACGGTCGGCGTGCGCGCCCGCCGCCGCCTGGCCTTCCTCCTGACGCTGGAAGAGCGGTTTCGAGGGTCGGAGAAGCCGGATGAAGTCATCCGCTTTGCGCAGGCTGCGCTCGGCGAGCATCTGGAGGTCAGCCGCGTCGGCTACGGCTATCTCGATCCAGGCGAGCGGCTCTTCACCACCGAGGACAATTGGACCGACGGCTCGGTCGAGCATTTCAACGGCACGCACGACCTCGCTGCCTTCGGCGACGAGATCTACGGCGCGCTGCGGCGCGGCGAAGCGCTGGCCGTGCACGATACGACGGCGGATCCCCGCGTCGGCCCAGGCGCGGCGGCGTTCGAGGCACTGCAGACCCGCTCCGCCGCCACAGTGTCCCTGATCAAGGGCGGACGGTTCGTCGCTGCGCTCTATGTCCATCACCGCGAGCCGAGGCAGTGGGACGAGGAGGATGTCGGGCTGATCCGCGACGTCGCCGAGCGCACCTGGTCGGCGGTCGAGCGGGCGCGGGCGGAGACCGAGCTCCGCACCCGCGAGCGGCTGCTGCGATTCCTCGACGAACTGGCGCGCGAGACCGCGGCGACGATGGACGCCGACGAGATCCTGGCCGTCACCACCCGCATGACGGCCGCGCATCTCGGCCTCTCCAACTGCGCCTATGCCGATATGGACGCGGACGAGGACGGCTTCACCATTCGCGGCAATTGGCATGCGCCGGGCTCGCCTTCGATCGTCGGCCATTATCAGCTCGCCGATTTCGGCACGCTGGCGGTGCAGGAGCTGAGTGCCGGGCGGCCGCTGATCATCAACGACAATCTCAAGGAAATCGCGCCGCACGAGGCCAAGACGTTCCAGGACATCGGCATCGGCGCGACCATCTGCATGCCGCTGGTGCGCGGCGGGCGGCTGGTAGCGCTGATGGCGATCCACGACCGCGACCCGCATTATTGGAGCGACTATGAGCTGACCGTCATCCAGGAAGTGACGGCGCGGTCCTGGGCGCATGTCGAGCGCGTCCGCTCCGAAGCGATCCGGCACGACCGGGAGGAGCGGCTGCGTATCGCCATGGACGCGGCGCAAATGGGCACCTGGGACTGGGACCTCGTCACTGCGCGCGGCAGCTGGTCGGAACGCACCGCCGAGATCATGGGCGTGACGGGCGCGCAAGAGATTACGCCCGAGATGCGCTATAAAAGCATCCATCCCGACGACCGCGACTGGGTCGGGCGGGCGGTCGCGGAGTCGATCCAGACCGGGCGCGACTTCGTCACCGAATATCGGATCGTCCGGCCGGACGGAGAGGTGCGTTGGGTATCCTCGCGCGGGCGGGTGCAGATGGATGCGAATGGCCGCGCGCTCCGCACCACCGGCACCGTGCGCGACGTAACGCGGCGCCGGCGGGCTCAGGACGAACTCCAACAGCTGAACCAGCGGCTGGAGCAGGAGGTCGCGCAGCGGACGGCGGAGCGAGACCGCATGTGGCGGCTCAGCCGCGACCTGTTCGTGGTGGTCGGCAGGAAATGGGACATCCGCGCCGTCAACCCGGCCGTCGAGCGGCTGCTCGGCTATGATCCCGCCACGCTGGCCGGGCAGAACTTCACCCGGTTCGTGCACCCCGACGACCTGCGGGAGGCCGGCGGGTCGATCCGTGCCGCCGCGCACGAGCCGGTCGGCGATTTCCGCGCGCGCCTGCGCAACAAGGCGGGCGAGTGGCGCGAATTCTCGTGGACGGCAGCCCCCGCCGAAGGCGAGGCCTATGTCATCGGCCGCGACATCACCGCCGAGGTCGATCGCACGCGCGATCTGGAGCTAGCGCAGGACGCGCTGCGCGAGTCGCAGAAGCTGGAGGCGCTCGGCAAGCTGACCGGCGGCGTCGCGCACGACTTCAACAATCTGCTTACCCCCATCGTCGGCAGCCTCGACCTGCTGTCGCGTGCCAACGGGTTGAACGAGCGGCAGCGGCGGCTGGTCGGTGCGGGGCTGGAATCGGCCGAGCGTGCCCGCACTTTGGTGCAGAGACTGCTCGCCTTCGCCCGGCGCCAGCCGCTCAAGGTTGGCCCGGTCGATGTGGCGACCTTGATCTCCGGCATGGCCGACCTGATCGGCAGCACCTCGGGTCCGCATATCAGCCTGCGCGTCCAGGTCGATGCCGGCCTGCCGCCGGCTCAGGCCGACACCAACCAGCTGGAACTCGCGATCCTGAACCTTGCGGTGAATGCGCGCGATGCGATGCCGGATGGCGGCACGTTGTCGATCACCGCTGTGTCGGAAACGCTCGATCGGCCGCTCGACCAAAGGCTGAAGCCCGGCCGCTATGTGCGCATCGGCGTGGCCGACACCGGCACCGGCATGGACGCGGACACGCTTGCGCGCGCGGTGGAGCCGTTTTTCTCGACCAAGGGGATCGGCAAGGGGACGGGTCTTGGTCTGTCGATGGTCGATGGCCTTGCTTCGCAGCTCGGCGGCGCGATGCTGATCGAGAGCCGCGTCGGCCTTGGCACTTGCGTCAACATCTACCTGCCGGTTTCCGCCGCGGCGCTGCCGGCCGAGGTTTCCGACGAAAATCAGGCTGCGGAACCCGCGGCTTCCGGCACGATCCTGCTGGTCGACGACGATGACGCAGCGCGCACGTCCACGCGCGAGCTGCTGGACGACCTTGGCTACCGCGTCGATGAGGCCGGTTCCGGGGAGCAAGCGCTCGCCTTGCTTGGGGAAGGCAGGCAATATGACGCCATTCTCTCCGACCAATTGATGCCCGGCATGACCGGCTCGGAGCTGGCGGCGCGGATCGCGGCGCGGTGGCCCGCCACGCCGGTGCTGCTCGTCTCGGGCTATGCCGATCTGGACAGCATCTCACCCGATCTGCCGCGGCTGGCAAAGCCGTTCAAACGCGACCAGCTGCGCAAGGAGCTGCAGGCGCTCGGCATCTGACCGACTAGGGGAAACTCCGGATAACCGTGCGGCCGCGAAGCCCCTAATTGGCCGATATCAAATCAGCCAAGGAGTTGGGCCATGACCGCCCCGTTCGTCGACCTCAGCATTCACCACCGCCCAGAGAACCTGTCCGATCGCGTGGCGTTCGGCTTCACCAAAATCCTGCGCTGGTGCGCCGACACGTTCTTCGCGGCGCGCTATGGCCACCGCGCCGTGGTGCTGGAAACCGTCGCGGCGGTGCCCGGCATGGTCGGCGCGACCATCAACCATCTCCACAGCCTGCGCCGCATGAAGGACGATCGCGGCTGGATCCGCACGCTGATGGACGAAGCCGAAAATGAGCGCATGCACCTGATGACCTTCATCGAGGTGGCGCAGCCGACCTGGTTCGAGCGTGCCGTGATCATCGGCGTGCAATGGGTCTTCTACCTGGCCTTCTTCGCGCTCTACCTGGTCAGCCCGCGCACCGCGCACCGGATCGTCGGCTATTTCGAGGAAGAGGCGGTGATCAGCTACACCCATTATCTCGCCGAGATCGACGAAGGCCGCTCGCCTAACGTGCCGGCACCGGCGATCGCCAAGCGCTATTGGAACCTGCCGGACACGGCGACGCTGCGCGACGTGGTGCTGGTTGTCCGCGCCGACGAAGCGCATCACCGCGACGTTAATCACGGCTATGCCGATGAGCTGAACGGGCTGGAGCCGGGCGTGCCCGCGCCGTGCCCCGCGCATAACGAGCTGCAGCCGGCCTGGAAGCAGGCCGCGTAACATTCCTATCGTCACCCCAGCGAAGGCTGGGGTCTCAAGGGCGAGATGCCAGCCTTCGCTGGCATGACGGAGGGTTAGAAAGAGGCTCTCAAAGTCACCCGGAGATCGCGTCCCGAAAGGGGCGCGAAATCCTTGAGGAAGCTGGTGTGGCGGCGGGCGTCCACATCGAACAGATTGTTCGCCTGCACCATCAGCTCCGGCTTGTTCGGGCCGCTGCCGAAGGGGCGGAAGGCCAGCGAGGCATTGACGAGCGTGAAGCTATCCGTCGGCGTCTCGAAGGTCGCCACGCGGTCCTGCTCGAAACTATGCTCGACCTCGACGCGGCCGGTGAATTTATCGGCCGTGGCGCTGACGCCGCCAAGCAGGCGCAGCGGCGGGATACGGGGAACGGGGCCCACGCCTGAAACGGTCGCGCGGACATAATCGGCGACGCCGTCCACGCCGATCTTGGTGCCGCCGATGCGGGCGACCGTGGCGGCGATCTGTGCCTCCACACCATAGAAGCGGGCCTTGGCTTGGCGATATTGGAAGACCGGCAGGTCGTCCTCGATCTCGCCCGTTGCGTCTTCATAGATGAAGTTGCGGAAGCGGTTGTAATAGACCGAGAACTCGGCCGTCAGCCAATCATTGCCGCCGCGTATGACCGCCTCGGCGCCGAAGTTGCGCTCCTTGCGCAAGGCCGGGTCGCCGATCTCGAAGGCCTGGGTGCCGGCATGGGGGCCGTTGGAGAACAGCTCTTCGGCGGACGGGGCGCGTTCGGTCAGCGATACATTGCCGCCGATCCGCCATCCTTTGGTGAACTCGAAGCTGCCGCCCGCCGAGCCCGAAAGAGCGGTGAAGTCGCGGCTGATGCCCAAGGCCGGCGCGCTGACCTTGGTGGTTTCCACCCTGCCGCCCAGTTCCAGCTGGGCACGCCCGACTTCTAGCTGCTGCAGCGTGAAAAGGCCGAACTGCTTCGTCTCATTTTCGGGCAGGAAGGCCTCTTCGCCGACCGCATTGAAGTCGCGGATGAAGAACTGGCCGCCGACCGCGCCCTTCCACGGCCCGCGCTTCGCCTGCACCAGTTCGATCCGGCCTTCCATCGCTTCGTTCATGAAGGTGGAGCCGATCTCGCCCTCGGGCTCGATCTCGTCATGCTTATAGTCCGCAAAGCCGAAGCGGCCGCGCAGCAGCTCGAAAAAGCCGTCGCCCAGCTTGATCTCGGCGCGGGCGTCGAGCCGGAGCTGGCGCGCATCGATGGTCGGCGCCTCGCCCTCGCCGGTGGCGAGATCGAAACGCGGCGGAATGCCGAACTTGCTGTCATAGCGGGTGAGCGCGAAGCCAAGGCTGCTGCCATCATCGGTGATCACCGACACGCCGCCCGCCAGGTCCCAGGTGCGCGCCGCCGAGTTGGGCAGGCGGTTGCGGAGCGAGGCGAGCGCCTGGGCATCCGGGTTGCCGCTCGCCAATGCCTCGGCGCGCGCCTGGCGGGAGAGGACGAACTTGCCGATCCGCAAATCGTCGCCGTCGAGATAGCTGCCATCGACGTGCAGCACGACCTTGCCGGCAACCGGCAGGTCGGCCGCGGCGGCACCGAACCACTGGTCGGCGGCCGAGGCATAGCCGCCGAGCACGTCGACGTGCAGCGCCTCGTCCGGCACGCGGCGGGGAATGCGGCGGTCGATGACGTTGACGACCCCGCCGATCGCCGAGGAGCCGAACTGGAGCGCGGCGGGCCCCCGCAGCACCTCGATCCGCTCGGCAAGGAACGGATTGATCGTGACCGGGTGATCGACGCTGGTGTTGGACACGTCGAAACTGCCAATGCCGTCGGTCAGCACGCGGATGCGCTCGCCCTGGAAGCCGCGCAGCACCGGCCGTGACGCATTGGGCCCGAACGAGGTGGAGGAAACGCCCGGCAGGCGCGCGAGTGTCTCGCCGATCGTCGGGCGGACTTCCCGTGCCAGGTCGGCGCCGCTGAGCACCGACACGCCGGTCAGGAAGTCGATGCGCTCACGGGCGAAGGGCGCCGTGACGATGATGTCGCGGGGCTGTTCGAGATGGACGTCGTCGGGGCTCTGCTGCGCGGCGGCGGGGAAAGCGAAGGCGGCGCCGGCGAGCAGCGTGATCAGGGCGATGCGAGTCATGGCAGCGCCGGTAGCTGCCATGTTATACTATATCAAGCCCATTCGTCTGGCGGAAGGCGCGCTTCGTCGATCAGCCGCGGGCATCCATGGCGGCCAGCAGCGGGGAAGCGCCGCGTTCGGCATCGTCGCTGGCGCCTTGAAAGAGGCTGAACAGCTCGCGGCCGAGCCCCGTCTGGAACGCGGGTGCGGTCACTACGGGGCGGTCGAGGAAGCCGGGCGTCAGCACTTCCAGCGTGCCGTTCACCGCATCCACCCGGACGAGGTCGCCATCGGCGACCCGCGCAACCGGGCCGCCGTGCAGTGCCTCGGGGTAGAGGTGGATGGCGGCGGGCACTTTCCCGCTGGCCCCCGACATGCGGCCGTCGGTGACCAGCGCGACCTTGAAGCCACGGTCCTGCAGCACGCCCAATGCGGGCGTCAGCTTGTGCAGCTCGGGCATGCCATTGGCGGCGGGTCCCTGGAAGCGGACGATCACGACCACGTCGCGCTCCAGCTCGCCGGCCTTGAAGGCGGCGAGCACCTGGTCCTGATCGTTGAAGACACGCGCGGGCGCTTCGATGATGCGGCGTTCGGGATCAACGGCGCTGGTCTTGATGACGGCGCGGCCAAGATTGCCGGCGAGCAGCTTCATGCCGCCGGTCGGCTGGAACGGGTCGGCGACCGCCCGCAGCATGGTCGGGTCGCGGGTGGTCTCGGGGGCGGGCACCCACTCCACGCTCCCCGGCGCAGCCCGGGGTCCAGTTTCACGGGACTCTGGGCCCCGGCCTGCGCCGGGGAACAGCTGCGGCTCGCTCCGGTAGTCGTCCATCCCGCCCGCAGAGATGGTCATCACATCCCCGTGCAGCAGCCCCGCATCGAGCAACTCGCGGATCACGAACGCCATGCCGCCGGCCTCGCGAAAATCGTTCACGTCGCCCGACCCGTTCGGATAGACGCGGGCGAGCAACGGCACGGCTTCCGAAATCTCCTCGAAATCCTGCCAGTCGATGACGATCCCGGCGGCGCGCGCGATGGCGGGCAAATGGATGGCATGATTGGTGGAGCCGCCGGTCGCCATCAGGCCGACACAGGCGTTCACGATCGCCTTCTCGTCGACGACGCGGCCGAGCGGGCGATAGTCATTGCCGCTCCAGCCGATCTCCGTCACCCGGTGCACGGCAGCGCGGGTCAGCTCCTGGCGCAGCTTGGTGCCGGGGTTGGCAAAGGCCGCGTTGGGGATGTGCAGGCCCATCACCTCCATCATCATCTGGTTGGAATTGGCGGTGCCGTAAAAGGTGCAGGTGCCGGGCGAGTGGTAGCTGGACGCCTCCGCCTCGAGCAGCTCCTCCTTGCCGACCTTGCCCTCGGCATAGAGCTGGCGGATGCGCGCCTTCTCCTTGTTCGGAATGCCCGAGCCCATCGGGCCGCCGGGCACCAGAATCGTCGGCAGATGACCGAAGCGCAGCGCGCCGATCAGTAGGCCCGGCACGATCTTGTCGCAGATGCCGAGCAGCAGCGCGCCTTCGAACATGGCATGGCTGAGCGCCACGGCGGTCGACAGCGCGATCGTGTCGCGGCTGAACAGCGACAGCTCCATCCCCGCCTGGCCCTGCGTCACGCCGTCGCACATCGCCGGCACGCCGCCTGCGACCTGAGCCGTCGCGCCGCGCTCGCGGGCGAAAATCTTGATCTGCTCGGGATAGCGTCCGTAGGGCTGATGGGCGGACAGCATGTCGTTGTAGGACGTGACGATGCCGATGTTCATCGCGCGGCCGCCGCGGATCGCCGGCTTGTCCTCCTCCGCCGCGGCGAAGGCATGGGCGAGATTGCCGCAGCTGAGCACATTGCGGCTGGTGCCTGCCTCCCGCTGCCGGTCGATCAGGTCGAGATAGGCCGCGCGGGTGGGGCGGGACCGCTCGATGATGCGATCGGTGACTCTGGCAATCGCAGGGTGAAGGTTACTCATGCCAGCTCGCTCCGTCCCGTTCGATCAGCGCGATGGCGGCGGAAGGGCCCCAGGTGCCGGCGGTATAGGGCCGGACCTCTTGCCCCGCCTGCTCCCAGGCATCCCGGATCGAGTCGATCCAGCTCCAGGCCGCTTCCACTTCGTCGCGCCGCACGAACAAGGTCGGGTCGCCTTCGATCAAATCAAGGAGGAGGCGCTCATAGGCGATGCGGCGCCGCTGCCCGGCGGCCTCGGTGGAGAGCGACACGTCGAGCGCCACTTCGCGCAGGTTGAGCCCGTGCCGGTCCAGCCCTGGCTGCTTCGCCATCACCTGCAGCTGGATATTCTCCTGCGGCTGGATGCGGATGATCATCGTGTTGGACTCGAGCCCCTTGCCGCCGCGTGCGAAGATCGAGTGCGGCACCGGCCTGAACTGGATCAGGATCTCGGAACTGCGCACCGGCATGCGCTTGCCCGTGCGAAGGTAGAAGGGGACGCCGGCCCAGCGCCAATTGTCGATCTGCGCCTTCAGAGCAACGAAAGTCTCCGTACCCGACGCATGGCCGAGTTCTTCGGCATAGCCCTTGACAGGCTGGCCGCCGACGGCGCCCGAACCATATTGCCCGCGAACGCTGTGCCCGCCGACCGTCTCCCGCGTCATGGCGCGGAGCGAGCGGATCACCTTCACCTTCTCGTCGCGCACCGCGGCCGGCGCCATCGATGCCGGCGGCTCCATCGCGACCAGCGCGAGCAACTGCAGCACATGGTTCTGGACCATGTCCTTCAGCGCGCCGACGCCATCATAATAGGAGACGCGGCCTTCCAGCCCCACCGTCTCGGCGACGGTGATCTGGACATGCTCGATTCCTTGAGCGTTCCAGAGCGGCTCGAACAGGGCATTGCCGAAGCGCAGGACGAGCAGGTTCTGCACCGTCTCCTTGCCGAGATAATGGTCGACGCGGAACACGCGCTCTTCGTCGAAAACGGCGTTCACCGCGTCGTTCACTTGGCGGGACGAGGCGAGGTCCTGCCCGATCGGCTTTTCCATCGCGACCCGTACGCTCGGCCCCGCCAGGCCGGCGCGGCCCAGCCCCTCGACCATCGGCGCGAACAGCGATGGCGGGGTGGAGAGATAGACGGAGACGCCGTGGTCGAGCCGCTCGCCGACCAATTCGCGCAATCGGGCGAACTCCGCTTCCTTGCCGCTGACCGCCGAGTAGCGGATGCGCGCCAGGAAGTCGGCGGCAGTCGCCGGATCATAGCGGTCCTCGGGGAGTGACTTTTCGAGGTCGATCGAGGCGCGGAACGCCTCATCGTCCAGCTCGCTGCGGCCGGAGCCGATGATCAGCACATCATCCGGAAGCAGCCGGTCGGCGAACAAATTGTAGAGCGACGGGAAGAGCATGCGATGGGCAAGGTCGCCCGTCGCGCCGAAAATGATGATCGTCTGATGCGGTCCGGCCACATTCGTCTCCCCGTGCCGGGCGCTTTCCTAGAGCAGGGGCGCGGGGGGTCAACCTGGGGTTATACCTTCAGTTCGCGCGCGATCGCCTTGGCGGTGGCGGCACCATAAGGCGGCTTCAGGCCCGCCAGTTTTGCAATGTCGATCTTCGGCTGGCGATAAACGGCGCGGGCGTGGCTGAACGTCTTGAAGCCGTCATGGCCGTGATAGGCGCCCATGCCGGAGGGGCCGATGCCGCCAAAGGGCAGCTCCTCGGCGGAGATGTGGAAGATGACGTCGTTCACGGTGGCGCCGCCCGAAATGGTGCGCTCCAGCACCCGCCGCTCCTCCGCCTGATCCTGCCCGAAATAATAGAGGCCGAGCGGCCGGTCGCGGCGGCTTACATGGTCGATCGCTTCCTCGATCCGGCCATAGCTTTTGACCGGCAGCACGGGCCCGAAAATCTCGTCCTGCATGACGGCCATGTCGTCGGTCGGATTGCGGACGATGTAGAGCGGCATCTTGCGGCCGTTGGACGCGGCGAAATTCTCGCCCGCCGGGTTGATCTCGATCACTTCGCCCCCTTTGGCGCGGGCATCGTCGAGATAGCCGGTGAGGCGGACATGGTGCCGCTCGCCCAGCACCGAGGTGTAATCGGAATTGTCGAGCAGGCGCGGATAGAGGGCGGAGGCAGCCGTGCGCAGGCCGTCGATCACAGCGGCCTCCTTCTCCTCCGGCACGAGCAGATAATCGGGCGCGAGGCAGATCTGGCCCGCATTCATCATCTTGCCGATCACGATCCGCTCCGCGGCCTGAGCGACATTGGCGGAGCGGCCGATGATGGTCGGCGACTTGCCGCCCAGCTCAAGCGTCACCGGCGTCAGATTGTCGGCGGCGGCGTGGAGGATGTGGCGGCCGACGCCGGTCGCGCCGGTGAAGATCAGATGATCGAAGGGAAGCGCGGAGAAAGCGCGGCCGACCTCAGGGCCGCCGCTCACGAACGCGAGTTCGGACGTATCGAAATATTTGGCGGCCAGCATCTCGAACAGCGCGGCGGTAGCCGGGGTATATTCGGATGACTTCACCATCGCGCGATTGCCCGCGGCGAGCACGCCGGCCAGCGGCCCCATCGCCAGGTTTACCGGGAAGTTCCAAGGCGCGATCACGCCGACCACGCCCTTGGGCTGATACTGCACCTCGGCCTTGGCGCCCAGCAGGCCGAGCGGAAATTGCAGCGGCCGCCGCTCGGGGCGCATCCAGCGGGTGAGGTGCTTTCGTGCGTGTTTCAGGGTCCGAACGCTGGCCAGCACATCGGTGATCATCGACTGTTCGCGGCTGCGGTGGCCGAAATCCTCCGCCAGCACGCGGCAAAACTCTTCGGCATTTTCGACCAGCATGCGGATGGCGCGGGTCAGCCGGTCGCGCCTCGCCTCTGCTGTTACCGGGAGCTCGGATTGGAAGGCGGCGCGCTGCGTCTGCAGCAAACTGGTGAGATCCATCGCCCGATCCTCACCGAAAACCAGCCGTTCGACAAGCGCAGCGGCTAGCCGCAGCGTGCAGCTAAGTTTCCGGAGAGCAAGGCTGCCCGCCCGTTAACCACCCCTCCTAACCGATCGCATAAACCCTGGCGCGTAGATCGAACCCGAGAAGACGTGGGCCGCATCTCTTTGCGGTCCCGTCGAAGCGGGGATCAAGATGGCCATTTTCAACGTTTCCGACGCGACGCAGCTCCAGTCCGCGCTCGCCAGTGCAACGGGCGGCGACAAGATCATCGTCGCGCCTGGCGATTATGGGTCCGTCAGCATCAACGGGCGGAATTATGCGTCGAACGTGACCGTCCAGGTCCAGTCGTTCCAGAACCGCGCCCATTTCGACGGGCTGTTCATCCAGAACTCGAAGAACCTGACCTTCACCGGCTTCGACATCGGCCGTGCGCTGACCGCCGACGAGCCGACCTTCACCCAGCTGAACTGGATCAGGAACTCGAGCAACATCAAGTTCAGTGCCGTCCACATCCACGGCTCCCTGGACGGAGACCCGTCGAACGACGGCAACGGCCTGGTCCTGTCGGACGTCACCGGCTTCAACATCAACAACTCGAAATTCACCGAGCTATTCCGCGGCATGCACTCGCAGCGGAGCGCGAGCGTCACCATCCAGAGCAACGAGTTCACCAACCTGCGCTCGGACGGCATCACCGTCGCGTCGACCGACGGCATCGTCATTGACAAGAATAATTTCTCGGATTTCCGTCCGGTCCTGCCGGATCACGCCGACTTCATTCAGTTCTGGAACACCGGCCAGACCAAGGGCTCCAGCAACATCACCATCAAGAACAATGTGATGATGCAGCATTATTTCAGCGGCGTGCCGGAAACGGGCGTGCAGGGCATCTTCATCGCCGACCCGCTGGAATTCGGGTACAAGAACATCCTGATCCAGAATAATCTGCTCTGGTCGAACGATGCCCATAACGGGATCACGGTCGGCGGCGCCACCGGGGTGCAGATCCTCGGCAACACCGTCCTGTCTAAGTCCAACGACGCCAAGCAGTTCTGGATTCGGCTGGCGACGGTCGACAAGATCCGCCTCGAGGACAATCTCACCGACAACATCGTGCTGGTGAAGGAAGTCACGAACCTGGTGCAGGCGAACAACATCAACTTCGCGGTGACGCCGACGCTGCGCTCGCTGGTGCCGAACCTCAATGCCCCGGTCAACGCGGCCGACCTCTTCGTCGCCGAAGCGGGTTATGAGGTGCGCGGCGCCTTGCCGCTGTCCCCGGTCTCCTCCGCGGCCGCTTCAAGCCTGGGCGGCCTGCTCAGCGGCGCGAGCGGCGCGGGCTTTGCGCCGCAGGCGATCGCTGCGGAAGAGGAGGCGCCGGCCCTGTCGTTCTCGCCATCGCTGGACCTGAGCGGGCTGACCACGGCGATGGTCGGCGCAACGCCCGTCGCGGATGCCCCGGCATTGCCGCGCGCCGCCGAGATTTTCGCGCCGGCGGTAGAGGCTTTCGTCGCGCCGCAGCACCATGCGCCGATGCCGGAGCGGTTCGCGCACTTCTACGAGCACTTCGCCGCGCTGCCCTGACCAAAGCCGAAAAAGCTTGAACGCAGGCGGGGGCTGGGCTTTCAGGGCTTCTCATCCGAGCCGGAGGCCGCGTGAGCCAGCAGACGTCGATTGCCGATCCGAAGAACCCGCAATCGCTGTCGGCCCGGTTCCGGGCGCGCCGGAACGTGGCGCTGAAGGAACTGATCCGGCGGCTTGCAGGCAAAGGCTCGGGACCGTTTCGCATCCTCGATCTGGGTGGCCGCCCGGAATATTGGACAGCGATCGGCGTCGATTTCCTCGACGAAGTCGATGCGCGCATCGAGTGCGCGAATCTCTATCCTGGTGAACTCGACCCGCGGCTCGGGACCGATCGCGTGACCCTGACCGTCGGCAATGCCTGCGCGATGGAGCTGCCGGACGACAGCTACGACTTCGTCCATTCCAACTCGGTGATCGAGCATGTCGGGCGCTTTTCCGACATGACGGCCTTTGCCGGCGAAGTGCGGCGGCTCGCGCCCGCCTATTACGTGCAGACGCCCTATTACTGGTTCCCGGTCGATCCGCATTTCTATCGCATACCGGCGTTCCACTGGATGCCGGCGCCGATGCAGGTCGCGCTGCTGCGCCGCTTCAAGCTCGGCTATTCAGCCCCGGTGAAGGATATCGGCGTCACCACGGAACGGGTCGAGTCCCGGTCGATCCTATCGGGCGGACAGTTCCGCTATCTGTTTCCGGATGCGGAACACCGGTTCGAGCGTTTCGCAGGCCTGCCCAAGTCGATGATCGCGGTGCGCATGGGGCGCGGCTGATCGAGCGCTAGGAGACGAAATGTTGGCGCGATTGCTGAAGCCGAGCCTGGTCGTGGCGGCGGCGCTTGCGTCCAGCCTGTTGCTGGCATCGCCAGTGCCTCCCTCCGCCAACAGCCGGCCGGTCAGCCAGCTCGAATGGAAGAGCCTGCTCGACCGGGCCCGCCCGGGCGGCGTGATCGAGCTGGGCGGGCGCCGGGTGGAGTTTGCCCCCGTCCCCTTCACCCCCAGTGCTAACGTTACGATCCGCGGCGGGGTGTTCGAGCGGCTGGCGCTGAACGGGTGGCGCAACGTGACGTTCGACGGCGCCCTTTTCGAGGCGGCGCCCGGCGCGTCCGACAATCTGTTCCTGTTCGTGGCGACCAAATCCGAAAATCTGGTGCTCAGGAACTGCCGGTTCACCGGTTATGAGGCGCCGAATGGCAAGCTGCATGTGCGCGGACCTTCGATCCGCGAGAGCCGGAACGTCACGATCGAGCGCTGCACCTTCGAGCGGCTGGCGGGCTTTTCCAACTTCGTCCGCACCGATGGCGGGCGGTTCCTGGACAACGACCTGAAGACCATCCGCGAGGGGCTGGACATACAGGGCGGCCGCAACATCGTCATCGAGCGCAACCGCTTCGAGGATTTCCGGCCCTTTGGTGGCGACCATGCCGATGCCGTGCAGTTCTTCACCACCGGCCTGACGCGGCCCGACGACACAGCCGCGCGCGACGTGACCATCCGCGACAATCTGATCATCGCCGCCGGTAAGGCGCAGGGCATCTTCTCCCGGGACGAGATCGACTTGGCCGCCGCGGGCCGGGGCTATCAGCGCTTCACCATCGAGGGGAACATCATCATCGGCGCCGGCTGGCACGGCATCACGGCCGGCAAGATCGAGGATGTGCGCATCCGCAACAACCGCCTGTTCCGGGTCGCCGATGTCGACACGATGGACAGCCGCATCGCGGTCCGCGGTGGTTCCGGGCTGGTCGAGGGCAATGAGGCGAACGCCTATATCTTGCAGGGCCCGGTGGGCGACAAAGGCAACCGGTCGCGCCGCAACAGCCCGCAGCGGGACGTGGACGCCGTCATCGCCGCCTGGATGGCGCGCTTTCGGAAGAACTGACCCCTAAGCTGGCGGGAGCGGCTGGGCGGGGTAATTTTCGGGCGTGGCTTCGGCTGCTGCCTCGATCACCGGCAGCGGATCGGCCGGCTCCTCCAGCGGCGGCAGATCATAATCGGGCTCGGCCGGGCGATAGGGCTCGAGACGCGGCAACGGCTCGACCTTGGTGATCAGCAGCGGTCCGCCATAGCTGCCATAAGCGAGCTTGGGCTTTTCCAGCAGCGCCTTCATCTCGGATTGGCAGGCAGCCAGGAACTCGGCATTCATCTCCGGACAGCGGCGCAAGCCGCCATCAAAGGCGGTGCGCGCCCAGGTGCGCCCGGCACTGCCCTGATCCACCGCATCGGAAACGGCCTGCTCCACCATCGGAATGCGCGAGGGCCGCTGCCATGCGATCGACGATGTGGTGAGGCTGCTGGCCAGCACGCCCGCGCCGATGCCGCCCAGGATCAGCATCATGCCCTTGGCCAGCATCGAGGCCTTTCGGTGCAGCCGGTTCATGGCGTAACAACCATTTCGTTGCCGGGACGGTTCCTGGCCGGAGCAGTGAGGACCGCATGGACTTTACCAAGGTGCGTAACGGCGACGTCGAGTTGAACGTGGCCGTCCAAGGCGAGGGGCCGCTGATCCTGTGCGTCCATGGCTGGCCCGAACTCTGGTATAGCTGGCGGCACCAGATGAGCCATTTCTCGGGGCTCGGCTATAAGGTCGCGGCGCTGGACGTGCGCGGCTATGGCGGCAGCGCGCGGCCGCACCCGGTCGAGGCCTATTCGATGCGCAACATCGCGTCGGACCTTGCCGCGATTATCGATGCGCTGGGCGAGGGGCAGGCGATCCTGTTCGGCCATGATTGGGGCGCGCCGATCGTGTGGAATACGTCGCTCATCCACGCAGACAAGGTGCGTGCGGTGGCGGGGCTCAGCGTGCCCTATATGCCGCGCGGCGAGCAGTCCTTCCTCAAGCTGGCGGAACAGATTTACGCCGGCAAATTCTTCTACCAGCTCTATTTTCAGCAGCAGGGCGTCGCCGAGGCCGAGTTCGAGCGCGACGTCCGCGATGCCTTGCGCCGCATCTATTACTCGGCGTCCGGCGATTTCCGGTCAGAGAATGCCGGCGCGTTCATGGCCAAGGCGCCGAGCGACGGATTCCTCACCGGCCTGCCCGACCCCGGCACTTTCCCCGGCTGGATGAGCGAGGAGGACATGGACGTGTTCGTCGCTGCCTTCGAGAAGAGCGGCTTTCGCGGGCCGCTCAACCGCTACCGGGCGCAGAATATCGACTTCGACGAACTGGCGGAGTTCAAGGGCCAGAAGATCACGCAGCCGGCCTGCTTCATCGCTGGGGAAAAGGACCCCGTCCGCCGCTTCGTGCCCGGCATCGATCTATACGACCGCGCGGGCGATCACCTCGCCGATTTCCGCGGCTCGACCATCATCCCGGGGGTAGGGCATTGGGTGCAGCAGGAGGCGCCGGGGGCCACGAATGCGGCGCTGGAGGCGTTTGTGTGCTCCCTCTAGGCTGAGATGATCGCTCGTCCCGAGCGAAGTCGAGGGGCGCTCTCCGCAGGTTGGTACCAGCGCCCCTCGACTACGCTCGGGACGAGCGGACTTTCAGTCCTGATCCCGCGCCAGCCACTCCTCCAGCCACTTGATCGTATAGTCACCCGATTGAAAATCCGGCTCGTCGAGCAGCGCCTGGTGCAGGGGAATGGTGGTCTTCACGCCCTCGATCACGAACTCCTCAAGGGCGCGGCGGAGGCGGCGGAGCGCGCCCTCACGCGAGTGGCCCCAGACGATCAGCTTGGCGATCATCGAGTCGTAATAAGGCGGGATGCGGTAGCCCGAGTAGAGGCCGCTATCGACCCGCACATGCATGCCGCCGGGCGCATGGAAGTGGCCGACCACGCCCGGTGAAGGCGCGAAACTGCGCGGGTCCTCGGCATTGATCCGGCACTCGATCGCGTGGCCGCGGAACTCGACATCCTGCTGCCGCAGCGTCAGCGGATGGCCGTCGGCGATGCGGATCTGCTCACGGACCAGGTCGAGGCCGGTGATCGCCTCGGTGACCGGATGCTCGACCTGCAGGCGCGTGTTCATCTCGATGAAGTAGAACTCGCCCGCTTCCCACAGGAACTCGATGGTGCCGGCGCCGCGATAGGCCATGTCCGCCATTGCCTTGACGACGACGGCGCCCATCCGCTCGCGCTCGGAGGCAGTGATGACGGGGGAGGGCGCCTCTTCGAGCACTTTCTGGTGGCGGCGCTGCAGCGAGCAGTCGCGCTCGCCCAGGTGAATTGCGTTGCCACGGCCGTCGCCGAAGATCTGGAACTCGATATGGCGCGGATTGCCGAGATATTTTTCGATATAGACCGTGTCGTCGCCGAACGCCGCCTTGGCCTCGGAACGGGCCTGGCCCATCAGGCTTTCGAGCTGCTCTTCGCTCGGCACCACCTTCATGCCGCGCCCGCCGCCGCCCGAGGCAGCCTTGACGATGATCGGATAGCCGATTTCGGCCGCGATGCGCCGCGCCTCGTCGAACTCGGAGACGCCGCCCGGCGAGCCCGGCACCAGCGGCAGGCCCAGCGCGCCGGCGGTCCGCTTCGCCTCGACCTTGTCGCCCATGGTGACGATGTGTTCGGGCTTGGGCCCGATCCAGATCAGGTTGTGGCTCTCGACGATCTCGGCAAAGCGGGCATTTTCGGACAGAAAGCCATAGCCGGGGTGGATCGCATCGGCGCCGCTGATCTCGGCCGCCGAGATGATGTTGGGGACGTTGAGATAGCTCTCACTTGCCGGCGGAGGGCCGATGCACACCGCTTCGTCCGCCAGCCGCACGTGCATCGCGTCGGCATCGGCGGTCGAGTGCACCGCAACCGTTTTGATGCCCATTTCATGCGCTGCGCGATGGATGCGCAAAGCGATTTCGCCGCGGTTGGCGATCAGGATCTTGCTGATGGCCATTCAGGCTTACTCGATGACAACGAGCGGCTGGTCGAACTCGACCGGGCTGCCGTTCGCGACCAGCACCGCCTTGACGGTGCCACCATGCGGCGCGGTGATCGGATTCATCACCTTCATCGCCTCGATGATCAGCAGGGTCGCGCCGGCATTCACCTTTTCGCCGACCGACACGAAGTTCGCGGCACCCGGCTCAGCGGCGAGATAGACGGTGCCGACCATCGGCGATCGGATCGCGTTCGAATTGTCGACCTGCGGCGCCGCGGCAGCGGCTGGCGGGGCGGCAATCGGCGCGGCGGGTGCCGGGGCTGGTGCGGGCGCCGGCGCATAGGCCGGAGCGGCCTGGACCTTGCGGGCAACCTTGATGCGGCGCTCGCCGTCCTGCACTTCGATCTCGGTCAGGCTGGTGGCGTCGAGCAATTCTGCGAGCTGGCGGACCAGGTCGGTGTCGACCTGGATCGTCTCCTGTTTCATGTCGGTCATGGCCGACCCCTTAGTCAGAGTTTCGCAATCGCGTCCAGCGCGAGAAGATAGCCGAGCGCGCCGAAGCCCGTGATCGTACCCTTTGCCGCCTTGGCCGTATAGCTGCGGTGCCGGAAAGGCTCGCGGGCGTGCGGATTGGATAGATGCACCTCGACCACCGGCACCGCGATCGCCTTGACCGCATCGTGCAGGGCGACGGACGTGTGCGTGTAGCCGCCGGGATTGAGGATCACCCCCTTGGCCGCATCGGCATTCGCCTCGTGCAGCCAGTCGATCAGATGGCCCTCATGGTTGGACTGGCGAAACTCGATGTCGAAGCCCAGCTCCCGCGCCCGATCCTCGCACGCGCCGGCAATGTCGTCGAGCGTGTCATGCCCATAAATGTCCGGCTCGCGCAGGCCGAGCAGGTTGAGATTGGGCCCGTTCAGGATGAAGATGGTCGGCATTGATCCCCTTGCGCTCTGCCCATATCTGCCGCGGCACTTACACGATTGGAATCGCCATGCACACCGACGGCACCATTTCGATCAGCGTCAATGGCGAGCATAAGCGGGTGACGGCTGGGCTCACCATCGTCCAGCTGGCGAGCGAGCTGGGGTTGGTGCCGGAGAAGGTCGCGGTCGAGCGCAATCTTGAGGTGGTGCCGCGCTCGCAGATCGGCTCGGTGCTGGTCGAGGATGGCGACGATCTGGAGATCGTCCATTTCGTCGGCGGCGGCTGATCATTCGGCCGCGGGCGGCTCCCACAGTTCGATCGGATTGCCTTCCGGATCATGGATGCGCGCAAAGCGGCCGGTTGCCGGGTCGTCCCATTCGGGCTTGGTCACGATGTCAATGCCGGCCACGCGCAGGCGTTCCAGCAACAGATCAAGCCGATCCACGCGCAGATTGATCATGAACGCCTTGTCGGCCGCGAAATAGTCCGTGTTCGCCCTGAACGGTGCGAACACCATCGGCCCGCCCGACGTCTGCCAATACCATTCATTGGCATTGCATTCGCCCGTGGCGTTGCAGCCGGCGCCGATGCCGAGATGTTCCTTGTACCAGGCATTGAGCCTGTCCGGATCGGCCGACCGGAAGAACAGGCCGCCCATGCCCACCACGCCCATCATCATTTCTCCGATGCAGTTCCGCTCGCCAAAGCTTCCGCCTATATGCCCGCTCATGCAAGGAGACGCGGCGTGAATATCGAGACCAGGGTCGGGGCGGGGGCGGAAGACAGCTGGACCGTTGCGGGCCGCCCTTTCCGCTCGCGGCTCATCATCGGCACCGGCAAATATAAGAGCTTCGAGGAGAATGCGGCGGCGGCGGAGGCGTCGGGCGCGGAGATCGTTACCGTCGCGGTGCGGCGGGTGAACATCGCCGATCCGAACCAGCCGATGCTGACCGACTTTATCGACCCGAAGCGCTTTACCTATCTGCCCAACACCGCGGGCTGCTTCACGGCAGAGGACGCGATCCGCACGCTGCGGCTGGCGCGCGAGGCGGGTGGCTGGGAGCTGGTGAAGCTTGAAGTATTGGGAGAGGCGCGGACGCTTTACCCGAATATGATCGAGACCATCCGCGCGACCGAAGTGCTGGCGAAGGAAGGTTTTCTGCCGATGGTCTATTGCACCGACGATCCGATCGCCGCCAGGCAGCTCGAGGATGCGGGTGCGGTCGCGGTGATGCCGCTGGGCGCGCCGATCGGCTCGGGCCTGGGCATTCAGAACGAGGTCACGATCCGGCTCATCGTCGAAGGCGCCAAGGTGCCGGTGCTGGTCGATGCCGGCGTCGGCACTGCATCGGACGCGGGGCGGGCGATGGAGCTGGGCTGCGACGGCGTGCTGATGAACACGGCGATCGCCGAGGCCAAGGACCCGGTCATGATGGCGCGGGCGATGAAGCTGGCCGTGGAAAGCGGGCGATTGGCCTACCGCGCCGGCCGCATGGGCAAGCGCCGCTATGCCGATCCGTCGAGCCCGCTTGCCGGCCTGATCTGACCGTTGCGCTCGCGCAACACTGTGCGCGAAAAGCAGCACTAAGCGTCGCGCCCTCCCTTCTCCCCCTCCAAGCGCATCGGTAGAGAAGCGCCACGGGAAAAAAGGTTGGGAGAATTGCTCATGTCACGGATTGCGAGCCGCAAGGCGTTGCTGGCCGGAACCTCATTGCTGCTGGCGGCGCTCGCCGCGCCGGCGCTGGCCCAGTCAGGCGCAGGCGCAGAGGCTGCCGATGACAATGCCGACATCATCGTCACCGCGACCAAACGCGCCACTTCGCTGCAGGACGTGCCCTTTTCGATCAACGCGCAGACCCAGGAAGACATTCAGCGCTCGGGCGCCGGCACGCTGGAAGATTTGTCGCGCAACGTCGCGGGTCTTACCATCCAGAATCTCGGGCCGGGCCAGAGCCAGGTCTCGATCCGCGGCGTGTCCGCCGGGCAGATCGTCCGCGACCAGCCGGGCGTGAAGGAGCAGGTCGGCGTCTATCTCGACGAGAGCGTCGTCTCGCTGTCGCTGTTCACGCCGGACCTGGACCTGTTCGACCTCAATCGCGTCGAGACGCTGCGCGGCCCCCAGGGCACTTTGTTCGGCTCGGGTTCGGTCGGCGGCACCGTCCGCTACATCACCAACCAGCCCACCACCGACCGGATGGAAGGGCAGGTCGAGGCGAACGTCAACACCATCGACGGCGGATCGGTCGGCGGCTCGCTCAAGGGCGCGATCAATCTGCCGGTCAATGAGCAGATCGCGGTTCGCGCCGTCGGCTATTTCACCCGCTATGGCGGCTTCATCGATGCGCTTGGCGAAGGCGGCGCAGTCGACCGCAACGTCAATGACGGCGAACGCTATGGCGGCCGCCTTTCGGTGCTGTTCCAGCCGACCGAAAACATCTCGATCACGCCGCGGGTGGTCTATCAGAAGATCAGCACTGACGGCTTCAATCGTCAGGAGGTCTATAACCTCTACGCCAACCCCTTCACCACCACGCGGCCGGCAATCCAGCTTGGCAAGCGGCAGCAATATCTGCTGTTGGACGAAGGTTTCCGGGACGAGACGCTGATCGCCGACCTGACCGCGAACGTGGACGTCGGTGCCGTCACGCTGACCTCCGTCACCACCTATATCAATCGCGACATCCTGGTCTCACGCGACGCCAGCGCGCTGACCGGATCGGTGTCCGTCGACCTCGGTTTCCCCGCTGCCGGGGTGCTGCTGCCGTCGAACCTGCGCGACGTCACCGACCTGGAAACCTGGACCCAGGAAGTCCGGGTCGCCTCGAACAACTCCAGCCCGTTCCAATGGCTGATCGGCGGCTTCTACTCGAAAATCGACCGCGTTTATGCGCAGCGCCTGCCGACGCCCGGCTATGACGCGTTCACCGACACGCGCTTCGGCGCCGGCACATCGGCCGCCGTGGCCAACGGCTTCCCGCTCAACTCGCCCTACAATGCCGATATCCCGTACGACATCGAGCAGAAGGCGGTGTTCGGCGAGGCGAGCTACGACTTCGGTGAGATCAGGCTGACGGCGGGCGGCCGCTATTACGACTTCAGCGAAAGCCGGGATTTCATCTCCGGCGGCCTGTTCTCCAACGGCGACCGCCGCATTGCGGACCGCACCAAGTCGGACGGTTTCACGCCCCGCTTCATCGCCACCTGGGAGCCGAGCGCCAACGTCTCGGTCAACCTTCAGGCGGCCAAGGGCTTCCGGCTCGGCGGCGTCAACGATCCGCTTAACATCCCGCTCTGCTCCGGCGGAGCGACCGGTCCGGACGCGCAAATCTACGGTAATCGCCCGACCTATGAGGACGAGACGCTGTGGAACTATGAACTCGGCTTCAAGAGCCAGTTCGGCGGGCTGACCTTCAACGCCTCCGCTTTCCATAATGAGATCAAAAACCTGCAGGTGACTGCGGACGCCGGCAGCTGCTCGTCGCGCGTCGTGTTCAACGTGCCGAAAGCGCATGCCACCGGCCTTGAAATCGAGCTGTCGGCGCGGCCCGCGGAGGGCTTGAGCTTCAACCTCAACGGCACCTATGTCGACTCGAAGTTCGACAGCAGCGTGCTCGACGCGACGGGCACCGTGATCGCCGGTATCCGCGACGGCAATCGCCTGCCGACCGTGCCGAAGTTCCAGATGTCGGCGAACGGCAATTACGAGTTCCCGCTCGGGATGGACTGGAAAGGCTTTGTCAGCGGCAGCGTGCAATATGTCGGCAATCGCTTCACCCAGGCCGGCGACCAGGAGAATAATCCGCGCACCTTCGTCCATGGCCTGCCGTTCGGGGGAGCGCCGGCCGGCGCGTCCACCACGCTGAACCTGAAGCTGCCGGACTATACCCTGGTCAACTTCAGCCTCGGCGTCTCGACCGATGGCGGCTTCGAAGTGCAGGCCTATGTGAACAACCTGTTCGATCAGAACCCGCTGCTCTCGTTCGACCGCGAACGCGGCGGTCGGGCGCGGCTGGGCTTCAACATCGGCCAGCCCCGCACCTTCGGCATCACCGCGCGCCAGCGCTTCTGAACACGCTCTCCTCGTCATTCCCGCAAAAGCGGGAACCCAGCTCTTCTTGTGTGCTGGGTCCCCGCTTCCGCGGGGATGACGAAGAAGGGATGTGACGCCAAAAGGAAGAGGGGCGCGGATCAGCCGCCGGAATTGGCGAGGACCCACTCGGCGTAGGTCGGGTGCGCGGTCTCAACCTGCCACGCCACGGCCGCCGGCACGTCGTAGCTGTGGAGTTCGGCGATGCGGGCGATCAGCGCTTCCGGCCGAGCGGTCTTGAACAAGGCGGGGACCTCATCCGACCGTTCGACCCTGCCTTGCCACCTGTAGATCGAGCGGCAGGGCGCGAGGATGTTGGCGCAGGCGGCGAGGCGCTCTTCGACCACAGCCGCGGCAATGCGGTCGGCTTCGGCCGCATCGGCGAAGACGGCGTAAACGGTGGCGATCATCGCCGCCCGACCGCATGGGCCGCCCAGGCGGCGCTGGCGACGACCAGCGCGCCGACGGCCTGGTGCAGCACGGCGATGACGATGTTCACTTCCGTCACGACAGTGGCGATGCCGAGCAGGATCTGTGTGCCGAATGCGGCGTGCAGCGCGAAGCTGGCCCTGCGCTCCACCGGCTTGGCCATACGGGCGAGCACCACCAGGGCGGCGACCGTCACCCACGCCCACCAGCGATGCACCCAGTGGTTCAGGAAGGGATCATAAGCAATCGTCTGAGCCGTGACCGCGACCTCGGGAAAGAAGCGGCCATTCATCAGCGGCCAGTCGTTCGCTGCCAATCCAGCGTTGAGCCCAGCCGTCCAGGCGCCGAACAGAATTTGGATCGTGAGCACGAACAGCACCACCGCCGGCCAGGCGCGAAGCCTTGCCCGCCTACCATGGCGCAGGTCGAGCGCCGTCCAGATGAGAAGCCCGAGGATGAACAAGGCCGTCATCAGGTGGATGGCGAGGCGGAAATGGCTGACGTCGGTGCGCAAGCTTAGCCCCGACACCACCATCCACCAGCCGATCACACCCTGCAGTCCGCCGAGCAGCAGCAGCAAGGTCAGCCGCCAGCCATAGCCGCTGGGGATTTGCCGCTTCACCGCAAACCAGGCGAAGGGCAGGGCAAAGGCCAGGCCGATGATCCGGCCGAGCAGGCGGTGAAACCATTCCCAGAAGAAGATGAACTTGAACTCGGCCAGGCTCATGCCGCGGTTGATTTGGCTGTATTCGGGCGTCGCCTTGTAAAGGGCGAACGCCTCCTCCCAATCGGCGGGACTCAGCGGCGGCAGCGCGCCGGTGACGGGCCGCCATTCGGTGATCGACAAACCAGACTCGGTCAGGCGGGTAATCCCGCCGACGACGACGATGAGGAAGACGAGGGATGCGACGAAAAGCAGCCAGTTGGAGACGGCAATCGGACGCGCATGCTGGGGCATTTCGGGCTCATCTGCGCCCGATCCTGTGCGGAAACAAGAGTGGCGGGGGCTCATGTTATATTGTAACTTTAGTCACAGGCTGCCATATGCCGCCATGAGGAGAGTCGCTTGCTTGAACGATTGCCTGGCACGGGGACGCTGGACCGGCTGGCCATTGGCCTGTCGACCCTATGCCTCGTCCATTGCGTCGCTAGCGTTTTTCTCCTGACGCTGCTCGCTTCGGCGGGCGGAATGATCCTGCACCCGCTGGTGCACGAGATTGGATTGGCGCTGGCGATTGCGCTCGGCACCTTCGCACTGGTCAAAGGTTCGGTCGAGCATGGCTACACGCTTCCTGCAGCGGTCGGTGGCCTTGGATTAGGGGTGATGGCTGGCGCCCTGGCGGTGCCCCACGGTTCTGCGGAGACAGTCTACACGATGGTCGGCGTGGCCATTCTGGCCCTGGGTCACGATCTCAACCGCCGCGCCGCGTCCTGAGCTTCGCCTTGTTCTAGGCGCTCCGGCGCCTTACCATAGGTCCATGGCCGGCCACACTCATGTCCATCACGCAGGCGACGACCTGGTCGCCGCCGCCAAGGCCGCGTTGCAGCGCACCGGCGAGCAATGGACGGAAATGCGCGAGAGCGTATTCGAGACGCTCGCCGGGTTCGACAAGCCCGCTTCCGCTTACGACATTGCCGAGGAAGTCTCCAAGCGGCAGGGCCGGCGGGTCGCCGCCAACAGCGTCTATCGCATCCTCGACCTGTTCGTCGGCGCCAATCTCGTGCGGCGAGTCGAAAGCGCGAACGCCTATGTCGCGAACGACCATCCCGATTGCCTGCACGACTGCATTTTCCTGGTCTGCGACACTTGCGGCCAGGCAACGCATGTCGATGACGACGCGGTCGCCTCGGGCGTCCGTCAGGCGGCGACGCGCAAGGGCTTTGCGGCGGTGCGCCCGGTGATCGAAGTCCATGGCCGCTGCTCCGACTGCGCGGACGACTGACAAGCCGATTGGCCCGGCGGGCCAGGACAGGTAAGGGCCTCTGAATGTCCGATCTTCCAGCGACGCCCCTGCTCGACACGGTTCCCGACCCACTTGCCCTGCGCAAGCTGCCCGCCAGCGACTTGCGCCAGTTGGCGGACGAGCTGCGCGCCGAAACCATTTCCGCCGTATCCGTCACCGGCGGCCATCTCGGGGCGGGGCTTGGCGTCGTCGAGCTGACCGTCGCGCTCCATTATGTCTTCGACACGCCCAATGACCGGCTGGTCTGGGACGTCGGGCATCAGGCCTATCCGCACAAGATCCTGACCGGGCGGCGGGACCGCATCCGCAGCTTGCGGCAGGGCGGGGGTTTGAGCGGCTTCACCAAGCGCAGCGAAAGCGAATATGATCCCTTCGGGGCGGCGCACAGCTCGACCTCCATTTCCGCGGCGCTGGGCTTTGCGGTCGCGAACAAGATTGCAGGCAAGCCGGGCAAGGGCATCGCGGTGATCGGCGATGGCGCCATGTCGGCCGGCATGGCCTATGAGGCAATGAACAATGCCCGCGCCGCCGGCAATCGGCTGGTCGTGATCCTGAACGACAATGACATGTCGATCGCGCCGCCGGTCGGCGGGCTGTCCGCCTATCTGGCGCGGCTGATCTCCTCGTCCGAATATCTCGGCCTGCGTTCGCTGGCGAAGCGGGTGACGCGCAAGTTGTCGCGCCGGGTGCATGATGCTGCCGAAAAGGCCGAGGAATTCGCCCGCGGCATGGCGACGGGCGGGACGCTTTTCGAGGAACTCGGCTTTTATTATGTTGGCCCGATCGACGGCCATAATCTCGACCATCTGATCCCGGTGCTCGAGAATGTGCGCGATGCGGAGGAGGGCCCGATCCTCGTCCATGTGGTCACCAAAAAGGGCAAGGGCTATGCCCCGGCCGAAGCGTCGGCGGACAAATATCACGGGGTTCAGAAGTTCGACGTGATCTCCGGCAAGCAGGCCGCCGCGCCGGCCGGGCCGCCGCAATATCAGAATGTGTTCGGTGCTCAGCTGATCAAGGAAGCGGAGCGCGACCCGACCATCTGCGCGATCACCGCGGCGATGCCTTCGGGCACCGGCCTGTCGAAGTTCGCCGAGGCTTTCCCTGAGCGCTTCTTCGATGTCGGCATTGCCGAGCAGCATGGCGTGACGTTCGCTGCGGGCTTGGCGGCGCAGGGTATGCGGCCGTTCGCGGCCATCTACTCCACCTTCCTGCAACGCGCCTATGACCAGGTGGTGCATGACGTGGCGCTGCAGAATCTGCCGGTCCGCTTCGCGATCGACCGGGCGGGGCTGGTTGGTGCCGACGGCGCGACGCACGCCGGCAGTTTCGACATCACCTATCTTGCCACTTTGCCCAACATGGTGGTGATGGCCGCCGCCGACGAAGCCGAGCTGGTGCACATGACGCACACGGCGGCGCTGCACGACACCGGACCGATCGCGGTCCGCTACCCGCGCGGCAACGGTGTCGGCGTGCCGCTCCCCGAAACCCCGCAGCGGCTGGAGATCGGCAAGGGCCGCATCGTCCGGCAGGGCAAGACGGTGGCGATCCTCTCGCTCGGCACCCGGCTGGAGGAGGCGCTGAAGGCGGCCGACCGGCTGGAGGCGCAAGGCCTGTCCACCACCGTCGCCGACCTCCGCTTCGCCAAGCCGCTCGACGAAGAGTTGATCCGCAAGCTGCTGACGAGCCATGAGGTTGCCGTCACCGTCGAGGAGGGCGCCGTCGGCGGCCTCGGCGCGCATGTACTCACCATGGCGAGCGACAACGGGCTGATCGACGCTGGCCTGAAGCTGCGCACCCTGCGCCTGCCCGACACCTACCAGGACCATGACAAGCCCGAGCTGCAATATCGCGAAGCAGGCCTCGACGCCGAAGGGATCGTCGACACGGTCCTCAAGGCGCTGCGCCGGAACAGCGTCGGCGTGGTCGAAGGGGCAAGGGCTTAGCCGGAGCCGGTTTGCCTCGATTCTGAAGGTCTGGTGGCCAAGCGCCAAGGGCATGGCTAAGTCTCGTCCCAGCAAGGGGGAGAGCGATGCGCAGTCTCATTGGATTTGGTGCGGCTCTGGCCTTGGCGGGCATGGCGGCGCCGGTCGCCGCGCAGCTGCGCGTTATCGAAGCCGCCGAGGCCACTGCTTGGCGACACGCGGGGACCGGAACTGGTTTCCCGGCGACGGTCGGCACGCTGCGGCGCACGGCCATTCGTGATACGGGCGCCAAGGAGCTCGACGTCATCATCGGGTATAAGAGCCCGGACGAGGCCGACGAGGTCACCTTCTACCTGTTCAAGACCCAGATCGTCAGCGCACCCTTGTGGTTCGATCGCGCCCTGGATGCAGTGATGCTTCGGCCGGGTCTGGTGGCGGGCACCGCCCGACCCGAACCGCGCACCTTCGAGGCCCAGCCGGGCCGGGGGTCGACGGGACTGCGCGCCAGCCTGCCGATCACGTTCGGCAAATACCGCGCAAGTGGTATCGCGGTGATCCCGGTCGGGCCGTGGCTGCTGAAGGTGCGGCTGTCCTCTGAAAATCCTGACCTGGTCAGATTGGACGCGCTGCTGTCCGCCGCGATCAATGCGCTCGCGCTGCCCTCGCCTGCGGGCGAACTGGCCGCGCGGCCGGTGCAGCCATGTGCGGACCAGCTTTTCTTCGCTCAGCTCCAGCCTGCAAAGGCCAGCAAGGAGACCTCCTCGCAGATTTTGGCGGCATCGCTGATCGGCGGCGCCCCGCGTAAGCCGAACGATTATTGCCGTGACCGCCCGGGAACCTTGCAGCTCGGAGTGTATCGGCCAGGAGGCGCAGGTAATGCTTATGTGGCGGCGATCTCGGATGCCGGGCGAGCGATGGTCGTGGAGCCGGGATTGAAGCTGGGGCAGGAGGCGGCGGTCTATTCCTTCAGCGCCCTCGAGCTTGGTAAGACGATGGTCTACCGGCCGTTGAAGGCTTTGCCGGAACCCGCCGAAGCGCTTGCTTACATTTTGCGAGAGCAGCCTGCCGCGTTCACCGAATTTGCGGACGGGAAGGTCAACACCACCATCTCGTCCGACGTTCTCAAGTGAGCGCTGCGTTCAGCGGTCGATATAGGCGATTTCGAAATTGCCCCAGCGTCGGCCGTTGATCCAGAGCGGCACGAACACGTTCTTGACCATCAGCTCCTCATTGCCGCGCTCGAGTTGGTAGACGGCCATCATGAAGGGCGCATCGCTCTTCACCGCCCGCATCGTGGTTTCATCGGCGAGGATGCGGCGATTGCGGCAGTTGCGGTCGTTCCATTCGCGGTCGCCGGGCTTGGGCGGCTTGGAGCGCTGGCTCTGATGGGTGGGCAGATAGCCGTTCACGTCCGAGATGACCGAGCCCTCGATGCTGCTCTCGCTGTCGGTGACGCGGTCGATGACCGGCTGGACGAAGCGGTCCGCCCAATCGGCAAGGCCATTGTCGTAGCGCTCGGGATCGGAGCCGGGGATGAGGCGGTAATTGGTGTCGAACACGTCGGCCGGGCGCAGCTCGCCGCGCTCAATGGCCTTTTCGATCAAGCCCTGGATTTCGTCGCGGGCGCTGAGCGCCAGTTCGACATAGCGCTGATCGTCGTGCGCGAAACCGCTATGGACCAGCTGGTCGAACATGCGGTTGGAGAGCAGCTCCATCTCGCTCATCTTCGCCTGAGCGTCGATCAGCAGCGCGCCATTGGCCCGGGCTTCGCGGACGAAGCCGGCCAGTTCGTCCTTCACGCGAATCGCATTGTCGTGGATGTGGCTGGTCGAGCGCGCAATGCCGTCCGACTGTTGTTCGACCAGCTCGACGATGCGGGCGACTTCGCCGACGGTGTCGTTGACGCGGCCGAAGCTTTCCTGGGCATCACGGCTCTTCGCGACGCCAGCGCCGATTTCGGCCACGAAGGTTTCGGCTTCATGAGCGAGCGAGGCGACGGTGGCGCTGATCTCTTCGGTGGCGCCGCGCGTGTCCTGCGCCAGCTTCTTCACTTCGGCAGCGACCACGGCAAAGGTGCGGCCGGCGGCGCCCGCGCGCTCGGCCTCGATGGCGGCGTTCAGCGCCAGCATGTTGGTGGTGCGGGCGATCGAGTCGATGCCTGCGGTGACCCGCTGCACCTGAGTCATGGCGGCGGCGAAATTGGTGACCTGCTCGCCCAGGCGTACGACCAATTCGGTCAGCGCGGTGAAGTCGCTCATCGATTGGCCGATGATGCGGGTGCCTTCATCGAGCTTGGTGCGCGCCTTTTCGGCGAGCAGGCGTGCTTCGTCCGTCGAGTCGGCGGCACGGCGCTGATCGGCTTCGAGGAAGGCGGTGACCTTCTCCAGGTCGGCCAGCACCGACATCTGCCGGCCCAAGCTCTCGGCCACGCGGGTGACATGAGTGGCCGCCGCGGTGCAGCCGACCGCCAGGTCGCCGCACGACTTGGCGACCGCATCGATCGCGCCCGGATCCGCTGCCTTGATTGCGCCCTGCAACATTCTCGTCTTTCGCGTTGTTGCGCAGGGTCTAGGCGGAAATGGGTTGAGGATGGTTTAACCGCATCCCGTTCCTTGCCGCGCATCCATTAGCCGCATTTTAAGCACGCCCGCGTCACAGGAGGCGCGTGCGCTCGATCGCTGCCCCCGACCTGTCCCGCGTCACCGCCTGGATCCTGATCCTGACGCTGTTTGGCGCCATCCTGCGCATCGCCGCGTCGGGCGGCGCCCTGTGGCTCGACGAAGCCTGGTCGGCGGTGCTCGCCGACAACGTCCAGACGCCGCTCGGCGTGTTCGTGCAGATCAATCACGACAATAACCACCATTTGAACTCGCTGTGGCTGCAGACGGTCGGGTTGAGCGCGCCGCCACTAGTGGCGCGGTCGCTGTCGATCGTCGCCGGCACGCTGTCGGTGCTTGTCGCCGGGCTGATCGGCGCGAGGCGCAGTGCGGCGGCGGGGATCGTCACGGCATTGCTGTTCGCGGTGTCGCCGGTGCTGGTGACGCTCGGCTCGGAGGCGCGCGGCTATGCGCCAATGACTTTGATGGTGCTGATCACCGCCTGGTATATTGACCGCTATCTCGACGGCGACGCGACGGCGAACCGGCCGGTGACGCTGGCGATGTGCTTCTTTGTGGGGGCGCTGTTCCAACTGACCATGTTGTTCGCCGCCTGCGCGCTGGTGGGATGGCCAGCGTTGGTTCTGTGGCAGCGCCATGGCTGGCGGCGGGCGGCGCTGAAGACAGCCCGCCTGCTCGGGCCTGCGATCGCGGCGCTGATCGTTGCCGTCGCGATCGTCTTCGCTCCGGCGGTCGTGGGCGGCGCGGAGTTCCGCTTCGGCTCCTATCAGAGCTTCACGATGCTGCTGTTCCTGCGCGGGGTTATCGACCTGCTCGGCTATGTCGTCGGTGCGCCCGTGGTGTCGTTCTTCCTGCCTGCAGGAGCGGTGATGCTGACCGTGCTGGCGCGATCATTGGGCACGCCGCGGCTTGCCTTTTACTGGCTGGCGGTCGTCGCCTTTCCGCTGACGGTGGCGGCGCTCCACACGATGAACGCCGGCCATGCGCGCTATTATCTGCTTGCCGGCCTGGCGTTGCTGCTGCTGCTCGGGGAGGCGCTGGCGGCGCTGATCCGGGCGAGCGGCTGGAAGCGGCTGGCGGGCGCCGGCGCGCTGGTCCTGTTCTCCGGTGCCAGCATGGCTGCCAATGTGGAGCTGATCCGCAATCGACGCGGCGACCCTGGCGAGGCAGTGCGGGCAATGGCAGCGCGATCGCCGCAAGGCGCGCGGGTGATCATTGATCGCGAGACCGGCCTGGCGCTGCTGAAGGTGGCTGCGGCGGCCGAGGGCTACCGGCTCGACATCGCCACCAGCTGCCCCGCGGCGCGCTTCGTCTTTGCCGACTGGTTCAATGGCGAGGCCGACAGCCCGCCCGTCATCGAGCGCTGCGGCGCCCGCTACCGCGCCATCGCCGGGGCGGACGGCACCGGCATGTCGGCGCAGAACTGGCTGCTCTATGAGCGTATCGAGGCTTCGCAGACCCGCAGCTGACCGATTACGTCGCGGCGACATGCCTGATGTCCTTGCCGGCCTGCTGGGCAATATCGCTGTCATGCCCGTGCGGCTTCGGATGGCCGTGGTGACGCAGATAATGATCGTCGAGCCGCTCGATCAACGCCTCTGCCTTTTCACCGCCATTGATGCGCAGCAGCGCGTCGATCTTGGCCTCCATGCGGTCGTCATTTTCCTTCGACGAAGGCGAACCGACATAGAGGAAATAGGCGAGCCCGCCGACCTGCCACAGCAATTGCAGGAACTCGGACTGCCAGTTTTCAAAAGTCTCGCGCAGCATCTCCGACACGAACTCCGCGGTCTGCGGAGCCTGGCCATGCTCCTGCGCATCGTTGACGAAATCACGCCAGCCGAACAGCCAGTGAAGCGCCAGCGAGCCCAGGAACAGGACCAGAGTGATCCAGGCATAGGAATATTTCCGCAGGATGCCGTGCCGGTTCATGGCTGATCTCCTTTCGCAGCTGTAACAACCATCCGGGCCAGGCAGTTCCTTGGTTGGAGCCGCCGCGCACTTGCCTTAGGATGCCCCCATGTTCTTCAACTTCATGGACGAGCTGCGGCACGCCGGCATTCCGGCCAGCCTCAAGGAGCATCTGGTGCTGCTGGAGGCGCTGGAGCGCGACGTGATCCGGCGGAACCCGGAGGAGTTCTACTATCTCGCCCGCGCCACCTTCATAAAGGACGAGGGGCTGCTCGACCGCTTTGACCAGGTCTTCGCCAAGGTCTTCAAAGGAATCGAGACCAGCTACGGCACCGAGGCCGCGGAGATCCCGGAAGACTGGCTGCGCAAGGTCGCCGAACTCTATCTGACCGAAGAGCAGATGAAGGAGATCGAGAAGCTCGGCTCCTGGGAAGAGATTATGGAGACGCTCAAGAAGCGGCTCGAGGAGCAGAAGGAGCGGCACCAGGGCGGCAACAAGTGGATCGGCACTGGCGGCACCTCACCCTTTGGCGCGCACGGTTACAATCCCGAAGGCGTGCGCATCGGCCAGGAAGAAGGCCGGCACGGGCGCGCAATCAAGGTCTGGGACAAGCGCGAGTTCAAGAACCTCGATTCGACCAAGGAACTCGGCACCCGCAACATCAAGATCGCGCTCCGCCGCCTGCGCCGCTTCGCCCGCGAAGGCGCGGCCGACGAACTCGATATCGACGCAACGATCGACGGCACCGCGCGCCAGGGCTGGCTCGACATCCATATGCGCCCCGAACGGCACAATGCCGTCAAGCTGCTGCTGTTCCTTGACGTAGGCGGCTCGATGGACCCGCACATCAAGCTCTGCGAGGAGCTGTTCTCCGCCGCCACCGCCGAGTTCAAGAATCTGGAGTTCTTCTACTTCCACAACTGCCTCTACGAGGGCGTATGGAAGGACAATAAGCGCCGCTTCACCGAGCGGACGCCGACTTGGGACGTGCTCCACAAATACGGCCACGACTATAAGCTGATCTTTGTCGGCGACGCTTCGATGAGCCCCTATGAGATCACCCATCCCGGCGGATCGGTCGAGCATTTCAACGAGGAAGCGGGCGCGGTGTGGATGCACCGGATCACCCATGTCTATCCCGCTGCCGCCTGGCTCAATCCGGTGCCGGAAAAGCATTGGGGCTATTCCCAGTCGATCGCGACCATGCGCGAGCTGATGAACGGGCGGATGTTCCCGCTCACCTTGGACGGGCTAGACGATGCGATGCGGGAACTGAGTCGCAAGCAGGGGTAAAGCGCCCAACCTCCCCCCGCTCGTCCCGAGCGAAGTCGAGGGGCGCGTGGATAGCGTTGGAGAAGCGCCCCTCGACTGCGCTCGGGACGAGCGGGTTTGGTTGCTGGACGCGCGAACCTAGCAGCGGCCTCGCGGCGCCCTATGGTTTGTTGATGACCCGAGCACGCAGGTTCGACACGCCCGAGGCAGCACTCGACTATATGAAGCGGGTAGCCGTGCAGGGGAGCGGCTTCACCCGCTTTGCCGCCGTCGAGCCGCTGAAGGTATGGGAAGGCGAGTCGGAGCTGACGCTGGCGCTCAGGCCCGACCTGACCCAGCATCACGGCTTCGCCCATGGGGCGATCGTCGGCATGATGGCGGACAATGCATGTGCCTGGGCGGCGGCCTCGGTGAGCGGCGACGTCGTGACCGGCAGCTACACCATCAACTTCCTCGCGCCCGCCAAAGGCGAGCGGCTGCGCGCCAAGGGTCAGGTGGTGAAGGCCGGCAAGCGCCAGGTCATCGTGCGCGCCGAGGTGTGGGCCGAGGGCGAAGGCGCTCCGGTGCTGGCGGCGATCGCAACGGCGACGATCGTGCCGGTCGGCTAATCACCTTTCCCATTGGGAGAGGTCGAGATGCGCGCAGCGCGTCCGGGTGAGGGGATGTGCGCTCTCGATAGTCCTGGCCCCCTCACCCCGCTCGCGCGCCGCGCGAGTCGCCCTCTCCCGATGGGAGAGGGTTAAGAGGACCGCCCTTGCCGCTTCGCCATGAACGCCAGGCGTTCGAACAGCATCACATCCTGTTCGTTCTTGAGGAGCGCGCCGTGGAGCGGCGGGATCGCCTTGGTCGGGTCGCGGTTTTGCAGCACGTCGAGCGGCATGTCTTCGTGCAGCAGCAGCTTCAGCCAGTCGAGCAGCTCGCTCGTCGACGGCCTTTTCTTGAGGCCCGGCACTTCGCGGACGTCGTAGAAGATGTCCATCGCGCGCTGAACGAGGATCTTCTGGATGCCGGGGAAGTGGACGTCGACGATCGCCTGCATCGTCTCCCGGTCCGGAAACTTGATATAGTGGAAGAAGCAGCGGCGCAGGAAGGCGTCGGGCAGCTCCTTCTCGTTGTTCGAGGTGATGACGACGATCGGCCGCTCGGCCGCCTTCACCGTCTCCTTGGTCTCGTAGACATGGAATTCCATGCGATCGAGCTCGTGCAGCAGATCGTTCGGGAACTCGATATCGGCCTTGTCGATCTCGTCGATCAGCAGGACGGGGAGCTGAGGCGAAGTGAACGCCTCCCAGAGCTTGCCCTTGCGGATATAGTTGGAGATGTCGTGGACGCGCGGATCGCCGAGTTGGCCGTCGCGAAGGCGCGCGACTGCGTCATATTCGTAAAGGCCCTGGTGCGCCTTGGTGGTCGACTTGATGTTCCACTCGATCAGCGGCGCGCCGATGGCGGTCGCGATTTCCTGCGCCAGGACAGTCTTGCCGGTGCCGGGCTCGCCCTTGACGAGCAGCGGGCGGCGCAGCGTCACGGCGGCGTTCACCGCCACCTTCAGATCGTCGGTGGCGACATAATCCCGCGTGCCTTCAAAACGCATGCCCGGCCTTTCATCTGATAAGCAGCCGGGATTAGGTGACGTTTACGGCAAGGGCAACCAGAACAGATGTCAGGCGCGTGACCGGGCAGCGCTGCTCAGGACACGCTTAGGCTCGGGCCCGCGCTGCCTCGCGCGCTTCCAGCAGGTCCCACAGACCGCGGTGCTGGTTGAGCAGCTGCTGCGCGCCGAAGCTCATCGCGCGCTCGAACGATGCGGAGTCGGCGACCGTCATGGCCACAATGCGGGTCTCTTCCTCGTCCGGCAGCACACAGGCCTGCGGTTCGATCGAAACGCGGCGGGCGGCGGCGTCGAGCACGACCCGGATGGCGCGCCAGTCGAGCGCCAGCGCGATCGCCGCGCCAAGCGCACAGCCGGCGCGATCGGATCGGGCGAGCATCTCCAGCGCGTGCCGCTGCTGGAGCACCGCGGCCTCGCATTCGGCCTGGCCTGGCGTGCTCGGCAGTGGCCCGGTCGCGACCGCCAGCCGTGTCAGCAGCGAGCGCTCGGCCGCGAAGGCCTCAGCGGCCGCGGCCAGCCAGCCCTGCGCCGCTGGATGCGACGTGCGGTTCAGCGCATGGTCGATGACGCCGGGAAAGCGGCCGTGCAGCACGCAAAGATAATGGGCGGCGTCGGCCAGGTTGCGCACGGCCTCGCGTCCGCTCGCCAGTGGCTCCGACCGCGGATAGGGATGGGCGGCGGTGCCGTCGACGGATGCGAGCGAGACCAATAAGTCTGCAACCTGCTCCGAGCGTGCCGTTTCGATCGCCTGCATCATCTGGTTCCCGACAAAGTCATGGCGCACGGGCGCCGGTTGCTTCCGCTCTATGGCCGGGGCGTAAAGAGGTGGTTTATGGGGGGAGAGGGAAACGCGGTTAACGGCAGCGCCAGGGCGGCTTGACGTTTACGTAAATGGGATGCTTATTCCGGCACATGGCCACTCAGCATCACGCGACCGTCGAGACTCCCGACCGGAAGAACCGGCATCAATATTCGATTACCGACCTGTCCGAAGAGTTCGACGTCACGCCGCGGGCGCTGCGTTTCTACGAAGAGGAGGGGCTGATCCAGCCGATCCGCCGCGGCACGACGCGCATCTACACCAAGCGGGACCGTGCCCGGCTCGCCTGGATTCTCCGGGCCAAGCGGACCGGCTTTAGCCTGGCCGAAATCCGCGAGATGATCGATCTCTACGATCTCGACGACGGCCGCCACATGCAGCGCCGAGTCACCATCGAGAAATGCAACAACCGCATCGAGCTGCTGAAGCGCCAGCGCGTGGATATCGATGCCCAGATCGACGAGTTGCTTCGCTTCGTGAAGATGGTCGAGAAGGCCGAAGCCAAGGCGAGTCATTGAAACCTGTCTAAACGTCATCCCAGCGAAGGCTGGGATCTCAGCGCCCGCGACTGTGGCTGGAGATGCCAGCCTTCGCTGGCATGACGAAATACATTAAGGACATGTCATGCCCCAATACACCCCGCCCGTCCGCGACACACGCTTCATCCTCGATCACGTGATCGGCCTAGACCGCTACGCCAATCTGCCGGGCTTCGAGAACGCAACGCCGGATACGGTCGAGGCGGTGCTGAGCGAGGGCGGGCGCTTTGTGGCCGAGGTGCTGTTCCCCTTGAACCAGGTCGGCGACCGCGAGGGCTGCACGCGCAACGAGGATGGGTCGGTGACCACGCCGACCGGCTTCAAGCAAGCATATCGCCAGCTTGTCGAGTCAGGCTGGCTGACGCTGAACGGGCCCGAGGAATTCGGCGGCCAAGGCTTGCCGCACGTGGTGATGACGGCGTTCGAGGAGTTCGCCATCTCGGCGAACATGGCTTTCATGATGTATCCGGGCCTGACCGCCGGTGCCGTTGCCGCGATCCTGACCAAGGGCTCGGACGAACAAAAGGCCCTCTATGCGCCTAAGATGATTTCGGGCGAGTGGGGCGGCACGATGAACCTGACCGAGCCGCAATGCGGGACCGATCTGGGCCTCATCAAGACGCGGGCCGAGCCGCAGGCGGACGGCAGCTATCTGATCACCGGCACCAAGATCTTCATCTCGGCCGGCGAGCACGACCTGACGGACAATATCGTCCACCTGGTGCTGGCGAAGACTCCCAACGCGCCGGACAGCGTCAAGGGCATCAGCCTGTTCATCGTGCCCAAGTTCGTTGTCGAGCCCGACGGATCGCTGGGCGCGCGCAACGCTGTTTCCTGCGGCTCGATCGAGCACAAGATGGGCATTCACGGCAACTCGACCTGCGTGATGAACTATGACGGCGCGACTGGGTGGCTGCTGGGCGAGGAGAATAAGGGCCTCGCCGCCATGTTCATCATGATGAACGCGGCGCGGCTGGGGGTTGGGCTTCAGGGCTTGGGCGTCGGCGAAGTCGCCTACCAGAATGCCGTCGCCTATGCCGGTGACCGCCGCCAGGGCCGCGCGCTGACCGGCCCGGCCGAGCCGCAGGAAAAGGCGGACACTTTGTTCGCCCACCCCGACGTTCGCCGCATGCTGATGGAAGGCAAGGCGCTGACCGAAGGCCTGCGGGCTTTGTGCCTCTGGGCCGGGCTGCTCGTCGACTTGGCCCACAAAGCGCCGACCGAGGATGAGCGGGAGCAGGCCGATGCTTTGGTCAGCCTGCTCACTCCGGTGATCAAGGGTTTCGGCACCGACATGGGCTACAAGATTGCGACCGACTCCCAGCAGGTCTATGGCGGCCATGGCTACATCGCCGAATGGGGCATGGAGCAATATGTTCGCGATGCCCGGATCGCGATGATCTATGAAGGCACCAATGGCGTGCAGGCGATGGACCTGGTCGGCCGCAAGCTGCCCGCCAAGGGCGGTGCCGCGATCCAGGCGCTGTTCGCCATGATCGGCGAGGATGTCGGCGCCGCCAAGGACGGCCAGAACGCGACCTTCGCCCAGGCGCTCGGCGAAAGCCTGTCGGAGCTCCAGGCCGCGACCATGTGGCTGATGCAGAACGGCTTTGCCAACCCGAACAATGCCGGCGCGGGCGCGGTGCCGTATATGCATTTGTTGGGCATCGTGACCGTCGGCCTGATGTGGCTGCGTATGGCGCAGGCGGCGCAGGCGCAGCTCGATGCAGGCGAGGGCGACCGGGCGTTTCTCGAGGCGAAGCTCACCACCGCCCGCTTCTATTTCACCCGCATCGCGCCGCGCGCGATCGGCTTGCGCAAGGAGATCGAGGGCGGATCGGAGGCGCTGATGGCACTCTCGCCGGAGGCGTTCGCGCGCGCTGCCTGAGGCAGGTTTGCCACTATCCCAGATTAAGTTCCGCCACGCCGCTCAACCAGGGAACCTGGTTCCACCGGCTCCGTTTCGGGCTTGGCTTGAGCAGTAATGGCAGTGTTCGCGTACGATTATGTTCCAGAGATATTCCAGCCAGCCCCAGGCTGTCAGCAACGACCGGACGCTGCGCATCCTGATCGTCGAGGACGAACCGCTGATCGGCCTGAGCCTGAAGGATTGCCTGGAGCGGGCCGGGCATGACGTGGTCTGGGTGCAGAGCGACCGCGCCGCCTACACGGCGCTCAGAGGTCATGGCCGCGCCTTCGACATCCTCATCCTTGATATCGATCTCGGCGTGGGGACCACCGGCTTCGACATTGCGCGCACGGCCCGGACCATCTTTCCGAATGTCGGCGTGATCTTTTCGAGCGGCAGCCCGCCCGACTGGCTCCGCAGCTTTGGCGTCGACAAGGCGATGTTCGTGCCCAAGCCGTGCACCGAGACGGGTTTGCTGACGGCGGTCAGCGCGCTTGGGGAAGAACTCAGCGACGCCCAGCTCGTCACTTACGCTGCGCGAACCAGATGACGTGGCGGGGCCCCTTGCCGTTGCTGCGTGCACGCAACGCGATCTCCTCGACCGCAAAGCCGGCCCCTTTTAGCCGCCGCGCGAATGCCGCATCCAAAGCCGCCGACCAGACCGCAAGGATGCCGCCCGGTGCAAGCGCCGCCTTCGCCGCGGCCAGTCCCGCTTCAGAATAGAGCCGCTCGTTGCCGTCGCGGGTCAGGCCATCCGGGCCATTATCGACGTCCAGAAGGATGGCATCATAGCTTGCCCGCGTGGTTGAGATCGCTGCGGCGACGTCCTCGATCCGGATGCGCACGCGGGGATCGTCGAGGCAGCCGGCGGTCAGTTCGATCATCGGGCCGCGTGCCCATTCGATGATGCCGGGCACCAGTTCGGCGACTTCTACCGCCCCTTGCGGCGGCAGGTCGGCCAGCGCGGCGCGGAGGGTGAAGCCCATGCCATAGCCGCCGATCAGGATGCGCGGCCGGGGCGTGCGCAGCCGCTCCAGGGTGAGGCGGGCGAGTGCTTCTTCGGAGCCGCTCATCCGGCTGTTCATCAGCTCGTTGCGGTCGACGACGATCATGAAGTCCCGGCCGCGGCGGAACAGGCGCAGCGGCTCGCCACCGGGCACGTCCGCCGTGCCGATCAGTTCGCGAGGGATCATCATTGGCGCGATAGCAGGTGATTGGGCGCAGAGCGATTGCCGGTCTTGCGGGCCTCTGCTAGCCGGAGCCCATGCGTTCCCGTTACCCTGCTCGCAAGTCGTCCAAAGGTCCGCTAATCTGGATCATCCTGCTTGCCCTGCTGATCGGCGGCCTCTGGTACCTGTCCACGATGGACACCGAAAAGCCGCTCACCCGCGTCGAGAAGACCATCCCGAATGACCGGCTGGGCAAGTAAACGGCTGCTGGCGGGCGGCGCCGTCGCGCTCGCGCTCGCCGCTTTCGCCATTCCCGCTATCGGTCAGGAGCAGGCGCCGGAATCGCTGCTGCCGCCCGGCTTTGGCGATCCGCCGCCGGCTGCGGCTCCTGCTCCAACCGAGCCCGGTGCCCCGCCGGCGGGCCCGACCTTCGCGCCGGGCGGCGAAATCGTGCAGCCTCTGCCTTCGACCGAACTGCCGGGCGAAGAGCAGACCGACGAGGAAGAGGAAGAAGAGGAGGCCGAAGAGGCCGAGCTGTTCGACCTGCCCGACGCGGCGCGCCGCAATCCCGATCTCGTCGGCGTGCTGACGGAAGCGAATGGCGGCTTCCGCGCGGATCAGTGGGGCAATGTCAACGCGCGCTTCGCCTCGACGCTGATGCGCGACATCGAGGCGCCGATTGCCTCGCGCTGGGCGCAGATCCTGTTGCGCCGCGTGCTGCTGACCCAGGCGCCGACGCCGGGCGGCGGCGTCGAGGGTGCCGACTGGGTCGCCGAGCGCGCCTGGCTGTTGCTGCGCATGGGCGAGGCGGATGCGGCGCGGCTGCTCGTCTCCAGCGTCGATGTCGACCGGTTCAGCCCCAAAATGTTCGACGTGGCGCAGCAGACCGCGCTCGCCACCGCCGATCCCACGGCGATGTGCCCGCTGACGACCCGGGTGCCCGCGACGGCGGACCAGACCAGCTGGGACTTGGCCCGCGCTATGTGCGCCGGACTGTCGGGGGATGCGGGGACCGCAAGCGCGATCATCGACGCGTCCCGCCGCCGCGGCCGCGCGCGCGGCATCGACCTGCTGCTCGCCGAGAAAGTCGTCGGGGTCGGCGGCGGGCGGCGCGCGATCAACATCCAATGGGATGGCGTCGACGACTTGACTGCCTGGCGCTTCGGCCTGGCCAATGCCGTCAACGTCGCGATCCCGGCGCCGCTGTTCGAGACGGTCGGGCCGCAAGTACAGGCTTGGCAGTTCCGCGCGCCTATGATCGAGCCGGAGCAGCGGCTCGGGCCTGCTGTGTGGGCCGCGAGCCTGGGCGTGCTGTCGAACGCCGCCTATGTCGATCTCGTCGGTGCGGCTTTCGAAGCGGGCGATCCGGACGATAATGAGGACACGCTCGGCTACCGCCTGCAGCGCGCCTATAGCGATGACGAGATCGGCAATCGGCTGGACGTGATGCGCGAGCTGTGGACGCAGCCCCGGTCCGACGTGCAGCGCTACGCCAACCTCGTGCTGACCGCGCGCGCCGCCGCACGGATCGCGCCCAGCGAGGATCATGGCGAGGATGCGCGCTATCTGATCGCTTCGATGCTGACGGCAGGCCTAGACGACGGCGCAGCCCGCTGGGGCGTGGTCGCCGAAGAGCTTGGCGATGGCGACGATGCCTGGGCGCTGCTTGCCGTCGGGGCGCCGCGCCGGGTCGTCACGCTCTCCGCCGGGCGCGCCGGCTCCTATGTCGGCGAGCAGGATAGTGACAGCCGCAAGGGCGCGTTCCTGGTGGCCGCGCTTGCGGGGCTCGGCCGGTTGTCGATGGACGACGCCCAGTCGCTCGCAACCGAATATGAGCTGCCGCTGGGCCTGACCAACAGCTGGACGCGTGCGATCGACCGCGCCGCGGCGAGTAACCAGCCGGCGACCGTCGCCTTGCTCGCCGCCGCCGGCATGCAGACGCGCTCGTGGCAGGCGGTGCATCCCGCCTATCTGATGCACATGGTGGCGGCGCTGCGCCGGGTCGGCCTTGAGCCGGAAGCGCGGATGATCGCGGCCGAAGCCATCACCCGCGCGTGAGCGGCGACGACGCCCGGCTGATCGAACGCTTTCTGGAAATGCTGGCGGCCGAAGCAGGCGCCGCGGCCAACACCATTGCCGCTTACCGTTCCGATCTGGAGCTTGCTTCCGAGCAGCTGGAGGGGCGCCTCGCCGCCGCCGACGAGGGCGCGATCGGGCGGCTGGCCGAACATTGGATGCCGCTCGCGCGGACGACGGTGGCCCGCAAGTCGGCCGCGCTGCGCCGCTTCTTTGCCTTTCTGCAGGAAGAGGGGTTCCGCAGCGACGATCTCGGCAAGGCTCTGCCCCGGCCATCGCCGTCGCGGCCCTTGCCCAAGGTGCTCGACCGCGCCGATGTCGACCGGCTGTTCGCCGAGATCGAGCGGCGACTGTCCCAGCCGCATCCGCCGCTCGCCGATCTGCGCCTCTCCGCGCTGATCGAATTGCTATACGGCTCCGGACTGCGCGCGACCGAATTGGTGTCGCTGCCCCGTGCGGCCATCGCCAGCGACCGGCCTTTCATCATCCTCAAGGGCAAGGGCGGGCGCGAGCGGCTGGTGCCGATCTCGGACCGCGCGCGCGCCGCTGTGGCGCGCTGGCGCGAGCTGGTGCCGTCCGACCAGCCCTGGCTGTTCCCATCGGGCAAGAAGCATCTGAGCCGGGTGCGGCTGTTCCAGATCGTCAAGGCGCTCGCCGCCGCGGCAGGCGTGCCGCCGGACCGGGTCGGGCCGCACGGACTGCGCCATGCCTTTGCCACGCACCTGCTCGAAGGCGGCGCCGATCTGCGCGCACTGCAGGCGATGCTCGGCCATACCGATATCGCGACGACGCAGATCTACACTCATGTCGACTCGCGGCGGCTGGTGGAGCTGGTCAACGCCCGTCACCCGCTCGTTGACGAGCGGCCCGCCCGCTCCTAACCCGCCGCCCACATGATCACGTTCCTGGATTTCGAAAAGCCGGTCGCCGAGCTGGAAGCGCGCGTGGCGGAGCTGCGCGAGACCGCGGCAGGCGGCGGCGTCGATATCGAGGCGGAGATCGGGCGGCTCCAGGCTAAGGCCGACAAGGCGCTGCGTGACACCTATGCGCGCCTGACGCCCTGGCAGAAGACACAGGTGGCGCGGCATCCCGCGCGTCCGCATTTCAAGCATTATGTCGCCGGGCTAGTTGAGGATTTCACTCCGCTTGCTGGCGACCGCGCCTTTGCCGACGATCAGGCGATCATCGGCGGCTTCGGGCGGCTGAACGGGCGCCGGATAATGGTGATCGGCCACGAAAAGGGCGACGACACCGCCAGCCGGCTTCGGCACAATTTCGGCATGGGCAAGCCGGAAGGCTATCGCAAGGCGGTCCGCCTGATGCAGCTCGCCGACCGCTTCGGCCTGCCGGTGGTGACCCTGGTCGACACGTCGGGCGCGTTTCCGGGTGTGCAAGCGGAGGAGCGGGGGCAAGCGGAAGCGATCGCCCGCTCGACCGAGCAATGCCTGGCATTGGGCGTGCCGATGGTCGCGGCGATCGTCGGCGAAGGCGGGTCGGGCGGCGCCATTGCGCTGGCGGCTGCCAATCGCGTGCTGATGTTCGAGCATGCGGTCTATTCGGTGATTTCGCCAGAAGGCTGCGCATCGATCCTGTGGCGCACGGCCGATCAGGCACCGGCCGCGGCCGAGGCGATGAAGATCACGGCCCAGGATCTGAAGGAACTCGGCGTCATCGACCACATCGTCGCCGAGCCGATGGGCGGCGCGCATCGCCAGCCGGATGCCGCGATCGCCGCGCTCGGCACGGCCATCGGCGACGCCCTCGATGAGCTGACGGGGCTCGACCGCGCTGAACTCAAGGCGGACCGTCGCGCCAAATTCCTGAAGATGGGCGCGCTCTAAGGCTGCCCGGAACAGGGGATTCCCGATCCGGAACAAGTTACCGCGGCGTTAACCGTGTTTCGCGCGAGACGAACAAGTAAACAAAACGTTAAGCAGTCGTCATGAAACGCCGACTTGTCCTGAGCAACGAAGCCGCCCGGCACCCGTTCCGGCAGCGCCTTCCCCGGTCCGCCACCCGGACCTTCACCGCCGTTCGCGATGACTCGAACGACCTGAAGCTCTTCGCGATGAGCTTCACGGCCTTCTTCATCGCCATTTACGGCGTATTCGGCTGAGCTCAGGCTGGCTCGCGCTGCGGCGCCACACAGGCCTGGTGGAGTTTCCAGGCGAGCCAGGCCGAGACGAAGCACATCGCCGACACCATCAGCAGCTGGTCCACCGCCGACACGCCCAAGGCGCTTAGCGAAAAGGCGAGTAGCGAGCCGGCCACCATTGACCCTGAGTTGACGATGTTGTTGGCAGCGACCGTGCGTGCGGTCTGATCCTTTTCCACCGTCGTCGTCAGAAAGGCATAGAGCGGCACCACGAACATGCCGCCGGTGATGGCGACGCCCAGCAAGGCGAGCAGCATTGCAATGGCGCTCGGATGCTCGATGAACTCGGCTAAGTTGTAGAGCGAGCCGGGCGTGTCGCCTTCCCAGCTCTTCGAAATGGCATAGACGCCTAGAATGAAGCCGGCCATGGCGATGACCGACACCGGCGAGTAGCGGGCGGAGACTTCGCCCTTCAGCAGCCGGTTGATCGCCACCGAGCCGATCGCCACCCCCACCGAGAAGACGGCGAGGAAGAGGCTGGCGACCTGTTCGTTCGAGGTGAGCACATTCTTCACCAGCGGGGGGAATTCGATCACGAGAACGGCGCCGATCGTCCAGAAGAAGCTGATCGAGCAGATCGCGAGAAACAGCCGCGGGATGTGCATCGTCGCGTTGACGAGGTGGAAGGACGAGCGGACGATGTGCCAATCGATGCCATGTTCCTCATGGACCGGCGGCGCGGGCGGCACCTGGCGTCCGGCGAACCAGCCCAACACGGCGACGATCAGCACCAAAGCCGCCGCGATGTCCGGCCGCTGGGTGATGAAGCCGGCAGTGATCGTGCCGGCCAGGATGGCGATATAGGTGCCCGCCTCGACCAGGCCCGTGCCGCCGAGCACTTCGTCGGGTTTCAGATGCTGGGGCAGGATCGCGTATTTGATCGGCCCGAAAAAGGTCGAGTGGACGCCCATCGCCAGCACCGCGCCCAGCATCAGCGGGATCGAGGGCAGCAGCAAGCCGATCGCGCCGGCGACCATGATAAAAATCTCGGCCGTCTTGACGAGCCGGATGATGCGCGCCTTGTCGCGCGTGTCCGCCAACTGACCCGACAGTGCCGACAACAGGAAGAAGGGCAGGATGAAAAGGCCGGTCGCCAGCGCATTGAACTGCATCTCGATCTTCGGGTCCGAATAGACCTGATAGGTCGCGAACAGCACCATCGCTGTCTTGAACAGGTTATCGTTGAACGCGCCGAGAAACTGGGTGACGAAGATCGGCAGGAAGCGCCGCCGGCCGAGAAGCCGCATCGAAGTCTGCATGAGGTGCGGATTGGCCGTTGTTGATGCTTGGCAGCGCTTTAGCCCAGCGGGCCCGCGGCGCAAAGCAAAAGGCGCCCGAGCATCGCCTGGGCGCCTTTTGCCAGCATCTTTCGATCAGCCGAGCGCGACGGTCGTACGCGCGCGGCGTCGCATGGCGACACCGGCGAGACCGAAACCGCCGATCATCATCGCCCAGGTGGCGGGCTCGGGAACGGCCGCGATCGACACTTGGCCAAGCCGGTTGGGGCCATAGGACGCGCCGCCCGCTACGGAGAAGCTGAGCGCCTGCGAAAGACGCAGATTGACCTTATTCTCAAAACCCTGCGGGCTGTAATAAGCCAAGCCGGCGATGGGCCCGCGGAACAGGCTCGCCGCCAGCGACCATTCGATGCCGCCATCGGCAACTGCGGCCACCTGGTAAAGCGAGGAGTCGAGCACCTTATTGAAGCCGGGCTGACCGTTCTTGCCCGGAATGAAGGCAGTGACGCCGTTGATCCCGATCTCGAAACCCAGGTCGGAGCCATTGGCCGCGCTGGGGTCCAGGTCCCAATAGACGTTGGAGAAATTGCCGACGAACGCGCCGCCCGTCAGGTCGAAATAGCCATAGACGTTGCTCGCATCGCTGCTGAGATAGATGTCGTATCCCGCAAGCGCGATGTTGGTCGGAGCCTGGAAATTGCTGTGCGGCGCGTTCGCATCGGTCGCGACCGTAGCGCTGGCCGCGCCGTAACCGGCATCGCGCACGCCATCGACAGCAATGACGGCCGCGGCCGGCGTGGACAGAGTCAGAGCGAGCGCGGACGCGCCCAGCAGATAGATTTTCATGAAGAACCCCCTGATAGACAGCGACTCGTACAGAGCCGCTCTCGATTGTTATAGTTAACAACAGCGTCAGCAAAGCGGCTATCGACATCGACCATGACCCAAATCGGGATGACGGTTCGATGACGGCCGGTTCCGCCCCGGTTTGAACTTGGCTGCATTGCGGGTAGAGCCGGGCGCATGCTGACGCTGCCAAACCTGCTGACTCTCTCGCGCATCCTGGCGGTGCCGATCCTGATGGTGCTGCTTTGGTATCCGGGCTGGCGGGTCGGTTACGGCGCGGCGTTCGTGCTCTACTGCATCGTCGGCATCACCGACTATTTCGACGGCTATCTGGCGCGCGCGCAGGGAACGGTGTCGAAGCTGGGCATCTTCCTGGACCCGATCGCCGACAAGATCATGGTCGGCGCGGTCATCGTGATGCTGATCACGACCGGGGGCGGCCCGGACGGCGACCCGATCATCCATGGCTGGAACGTCATTCCGGCGCTCGTCATCCTGCTACGCGAGATCGCCGTGTCGGGGCTGCGCGAGTTCCTGGCGCAGCTGAGCGTGTCGGTGCCTGTCAGCCGGCTGGCGAAGTGGAAGACGACGCTGCAGATGATCGCGCTCGGCGCGCTGGTCCTGTCCGGCGCGGTGCCGGATCAGCTGTGGGTGCATCAGACCGGCGTGGTGTCGCTCTGGGCGGCCGCGGTGCTGACGCTGATCACCGGCTGGGACTATTTGCGCGTCGGCCTGAAGCACATGGATTGAAGGCGGTCAGGCCGCCGCTTTCTTCAGCAGGTCCGCCAGCAGCCTGAAGTCCTTTTCGCGCGGGCTGTTCCGGCGCCAGATCAGCGCGATCTGGCGCGCGGTGTTGTCCCCTTCGAGGGGACGGGCGACGACGTTGGTGTGGTCGAGAATGCCGGCGTCGAGCGCCATTTCGGGCAGCATCGTCACGCCCAGACCATTGTCGACCATCTGCACCAAAGTGTGGAGCGAGGTGCCGAGCATCGTCGCCTGGGCGCGCAGTTCTGGGCGGTTGCAGGCGGCCAGCGCGTGATCGCGGAGGCAATGCCCGTCCTCCAGCAGCAGCAATTGCTCGGGATCGATCGCGCCGGCGCCGATATGCGTCGGCGGCTCCTGTTCGCTCTTCGGGAAAGCGACCATCAGCTGGTCGTCGAACAGCTCGGCCACCTCCACCTCGCCACAGGCATAGGGAAGGGCAAGCAGCACGCAATCGGCGCCGCCGCGACTCAGCGACTCGCACGCCGCCGCGCTTGGCTCCTCGCGGAGATAGAGTTTCAGCTCGGGCCGTTCCTGACGGATGAAGGGGAGGAGGCGCGGCAGGAGGAATGGCGCGATGGTGGGAATCACGCTCATCCGCAAGTCGCCGGAGAGTGGCTTGCCGGCGGCGCGCGCCAGGTCGGTCAGCTCTTCCGCCTCGCGCAGGACGCGCCGTGCTTTTCCCGCGATCTTCTCGCCCACGGGCGTGAAGCGCACCACCCGCCTGGTGCGTTCGACCAGCACGATCCCGATCAGCGATTCCAACTCGCGCAACCCCGCTGACAACGTCGACTGGGTGACGAAGCATGCGTCGGCGGCGCGGCCGAAATGGCCATAGTCGTGCAGCGAAACCAGGTATTGCAGCTGCTTCAGGGTCGGCAGGTAGGTGGTGCTCATTCGATCTACTCAGTCGATCAATACACGGTGAATAATCTACTTGTTCACTGAAAACCAGCTTCCTATATGCTGCATCGCAGCGAGGGCCTGCCCCTCGTCTCCGTCATTCAAATCAAAAGAGGAAAAGAACGACATGCTGACTGTTGGCGACAAGCTTCCCGCTGTCACTTTGCCGGTGCAGCAGGGCACTACCGCCCTCCCGGCGGGCGAAACGATCGATCTCGGCCAGACCGACGGCAAGTGGAAGATTCTCTTCTACTGGCCTAAGGACTTTACTTTCGTCTGCCCGACCGAGATCGTCGGCTATGGCAAGCTGAAGGGCGAGTTCGCCGATCGCGATGCGGAGCTGATCGGCGCGTCGACCGACACCGCGCACGTGCACTTCGCGTGGCGCCGCTCGGACGAGGAGCTGGCCCAGGCCGATTTTCCGTGGATCGCCGACAATGGCGCGAAGCTCGCGTCCGAGCTGGGCATTCTGGACAAGAACGAGCATGTCGCCTTCCGCGCGACCTTCATCGTCGATCCGGACAATGTGATCCAGCACGTGACGGTCAACGGCCTGAACGTCGGCCGTAATCCGCAGGAGACGCTGCGGGTGCTCGACGCGCTGCAGACCGACGAGCTCTGCCCGTGCAATTGGTCGAAGGGCGAAGAAGTCCTTCAGCCCGTCGCGGCCTAAGCCGCGCTTCTGGGCGCGGGATCGCCCCTCCCTTCGGTCCCGCGCCCACCAAGTTTTTAACCGTGCTCCCCGGCGAAGGCCGGGGCCCAGTCCCTACCAAGTGGCTCCTGGGCCCCGGCCTTCGCCGGGGAACAGTCCAACTCGCCCGGAGAAAATCCATGTCCCTCAAGGAATTCGCGGACACGTTCCCCGATTTCGCCAAGGATCTTCGGCTGAACGTCAGCTCGATCCTCAACGATCAGCTGCTCGGCGATCAGCGCAAATATGGGCTGATCCTCGCGACTGCGCACGCCACCGGCTATCGCCCGCTCGTTGCTGCTGCCGAGGCAGAGGTCGACGGCAAGTTGTCGGCCGAAGCAGCCAATGCAGCGCGCGCCGCGGCGGCGGTGATGGCGATGAACAATGTCTATTACCGCTTCACCCACCTGGCTTCGAACCCGGAATACCGCACGATGCCGGCCAAGCTGCGCATGAACGTGATCGCCAATCCCGGCATCGACAAGGCCGATTTCGAGCTGTTCAGCCTCGCTGTCTCCGCTCAGAATGGCTGCGGCATGTGCATCGACAGCCACGAAAAGGTGCTGAAGCAGCATGGCGTTTCGGCTGAGGTGATTCAGGCGGGCGCGCGGATCGGCGCTGTCATGACTGCCGTCGCGACTGTTCATTCGGCGCTGAACTGAGTTTGGGTGTGCGCCCCTCGACTTCGCTCGGGACGAGCGAAGTGAGGGCGCGACTTACTTTCCGCGCTCGTCCCGAGCGAAGTCGAGGGGCGTTTGCTCAGTTCCGGGGCGCCTGCCTGCGATAGCTCAGCGCTTCCGCGATGTGCACGCGGCCGACTGTCTCCGCGCCGGCGAGGTCTGCGATGGTGCGGGCGACGCGCTGGATGCGGGTATAGCCGCGGGCGGAGAGGCGCATCGCCTCGGCGGCTTGGGCGAGCAGTTTGCGGCCGGGTTCGTCGGGTGTCGCGACCGCCTCCAGAACCGGACCGTCCGCCTCGGCATTGGTGCGGACGCCCTGTTCGGCATAACGGGCGGTCTGCACTTCGCGGGCGGTGCGGACCCGCTCGGCCACCTGGCGCGAGCCTTCGGTCGGCGGCGGCAGCACCAGGTCCGCCGCGCTCACCGCGGCCACTTCTACGTGCAAGTCGATGCGGTCCAACAAGGGCCCGCTCACTTTCGCCTGATAGTCCGCCGCGCAGCGCGGCGCACGGGCGCAGGCGAGGGCCGGGTCGCCGAGATGGCCGCAGCGGCACGGGTTCATCGCCGCGATCAGCTGCACGCGCGCCGGGAAGGTGACATGGGCGTTGGCGCGGGCGACGCTGACATTGCCCGTCTCCAGCGGCTGGCGGAGCGAGTCGAGCACCGCGCTGGAACTCCGGCAGCTCGTCCAGGAACAGCACGCCAAGATGGGCCAGGCTGACTTCGCCGGGCTTGGCGCGGATGCCGCCGCCGACCAATGCCGCCATCGAGGCGCTGTGATGCGGCGCGCGAAAGGGGCGGGTGCGCGAGATGCGGCCGCCTTCCAGTGCGCCGGCGACGCTCGCCACCATCGACACTTCCAGCGCTTCGGCGGGCGTGAGTTCCGGCAGGATGCCGGGCAGGCACGCCGCCATCAACGATTTGCCGGAGCCCGGCGGGCCGACCATGATCAGATTGTGGCCGCCGGCCGCCGCGATCTCGACCGCGCGCTTGGCGGTCTCCTGGCCCTTGACCTGAGCCAGGTCGGGGCCGTGCACGGGGTCATCGGCAAGGCCGGGCTCGGGCGTCGGCAGCAGCGCCTTGCCGCGCAGATGGTTGAGCAGTGCCAGCAGATCGGGGGCGGGGATCACTTCGACATTGCCGGCCCAGGCCGCTTCCCCGCCCTGCGCTGCGGGGCAGATCAGGCCCAGCTGCCGCTCCGATGCGTGCAGCGCCGCGAGCAGCACGCCCGGGGAAGTGGCGACGCGGCCGTCCAGCCCCAGTTCGCCGACGATAACATAGTGGCTGAGCGTCTCGGCATCGAGGACGCCCATCGCAGACAGCAGAGCCAGCGCGATCGGCAGATCGTAATGCGAGCCTTCCTTGGGCAGGTCGGCAGGCGAGAGATTGACCGTGATATGCTTGGGCGGCAGCGACAGGCCCAGCGCGGCGATGGCGCTGCGCACCCGCTCGCGGCTCTCCGCCACGGCCTTGTCGGGCAGGCCGACCACGACGAATTTTGGGAGGCCCGGCGTCAGCTGGACCTGAACTTCGACGGCGCGCGCTTCCAACCCCAGATACGCGGCCGTCGCCACGATTGCGACCATGTTTTCCCCCCTGATCAGGCGGATAGCCGCAGTTCGCCCCGGCTGTCGAGGGCGGCGCTTGCACGAGCGGGCGGCACGCCCCATTTGCGCCACCGTGAAGGCTCCCCCCGATTCCGTGCTGCGTCTCGTCTATCTGGGAACGGGCTGGATCATGGTGCTGGTGATCACGCCGATGGTCGGTGTATTGCCGGGACCGGGCGGCATCTTCATTTTCGCCGGTGGCCTGGCGCTGTTGTTGAAGAACTCGAATTGGGTGAAGCGGCTGTACAGGCGTTACAGCAAGCGGTTTCCCAGACACGGGCGGCTGATCGACCGGGTCCTGCGCCGGCCCAGCGCGCCCCGTGGCCGGGCCCGTCCGGAGCAACTGAAACCACCGGCGCGTGGACTGAAGGCGAGGGCGCGCTCCTTTGTTGACTTTTTCTCCCGCCACCCGTAACCGCGCCGCAAGGTCAAGGCCGCCCCTGTTGGCGGCCGTTTTTGTTCAGATTTGAGGAATGAGCGATGAAGCGCACGTTTCAGCCGAGCAACCTGGTGCGCAAGCGGCGCCACGGGTTCCGCGCGCGCATGGCAACGGCGAGCGGCCGCAAGGTGATTGCAGCCCGCCGCAACCGCGGCCGCAAGGTCCTGTCGGCCTAACCACGCTTACCCGCCGCGCGGACTTTCTCGCGGCGAATGCGGGCAAGCGGGCGCCGATGCCCGGCTTCGTCCTGCTGGTGCGCCCGCGCGGCGACGACAGCATGGGCATGCGAATCGGCTATACCGTCACCAAAAAGATCGGCGGCGCGGTCGTCCGCAACCGGATGAAGCGCCGCTTGCGTGCGCTTGCCGCCGAGCTGCTGCCGGAGCTGGGCGTGGCCGGTGCCGATCATGTGCTGATCGGGCGTGCGGGCGGCGTGGAGCGGGACTTCGGGCTTCTGCGGGCGGAGCTGGTGAAGGCTTTGCGGAAGATCGCGCGGTGACCCTCCATCGTCATCCCGGCGAAGGCCGGGACCCAGCCCAACAAACAAAGAAGAGTCTGGGCCCCGGCCTTCGCCGGGGTGACGGATCGAAATTGCTCATCGCCATCGCCCGCTTCTGGCAGCGTTACCCGTCCGCTATCCTTCCCCCCTCGTGCCGCTACGAACCATCATGTTCGGCCTATGCAATCGAGGCGCTGGAGCGCTATGGCGCGGCGCGGGGCGGTTGGCTGGCGGTGAAGCGCCTGTGCCGCTGCCACCCTTTTGGCGGGCGGGGCTACGATCCCGTCCCATGACTGGAGCGAGACTTGGATAATCAGCGCAACATGATCCTCGCGATCGTGCTTTCGGCCCTCGTTCTGTTCGGCTGGAGCGCGCTGTCCGATCGGTTCTTTCCGACCGCCAATGCTCCGTCGACCAAGGTCGTGGAAGGCAAGCAGGTCGCGATCCCGCAGCCGGGCGCCGATCCGACCGCCGATGCGCCCCAGGCGCTGCGCAACCGCGACATGGTGCTGCGCGAAGCACCGCGCGTGCGGATCGACACTCCGGCCGTCGCCGGCTCGATCAACCTCAAGGGCGCGCGCGTCGACGATCTGGTGCTGAAGCGGCACCGCGAGGCGCTGTCGAAGAACTCGCCGCCGATCCGTCTTTTCTCGCCGGACGGGGCGCCGGGCGCGATCTACGCCCAGTTCGGCTGGTCGGGCGAAGGCGCGCCGCTGCCTGGCAACGACACCGTCTGGCAGGCCGACGGGCAGCTGCTTAGCGTCAACCGGCCGGTCACGCTCAGCTGGACCAACGGTGCCGGCCAGACCTTCCGCATCAAGCTGGCGATCGACGCCAATTACATGATCACGGCTGAACAGAGCGTCGCCAACGCCGGCAGCGGCCCCGTTGCGGTGCGGCCCTTCTCGCTGATCAAGCACACCGGCATCCCGAAGGAGCCGGACAGCTGGACGGTGCATATCGGCCCGCTCGGCGTGTTCGACGGCATCGCCAATTACGATGTCGATTTCTCCACGCTCGACGAAGCGGGCGGTCAGGGCCGCACCTTCAGCTCGACCGGCGGCTGGCTCGGCTTCACCGACAAATATTGGCTGATGGCGCTGGCGCCCGCCCCGAATGCGCGGGTGAGCGCATCGTTCCGCACCGTTGGCGACAAGACCTATCTCGCCGCCTTCACGCCGGCCGATCAGGCGGTGCTGGGGCCGGGCAAGGCGGTGTCGAGCACCACCCGGCTGTTCGCGGGCGCCAAGGAAGTCAGCGTGCTCCAGGCCTATGAGCGCGATCTCGACATCACCAACTTCGACAAGGCGATCGACTGGGGCTGGTTCGCCTGGTTCGAACGGCCGATCTTCTCGCTGCTCGACTGGCTGTTCCGCGCCGTCGGTAACTTCGGCGTCGCGATCATCCTGCTGACGGTGATCGTGCGGCTGATCATGTATCCCATCGCCCAGCGTCAGTTCGCTTCGATGGCGGCGATGCGCGTGCTGCAGCCCAAGGTGAAGGCGCTGCAGGAGCGGCACAAGGACGACAAGCAGAAGCTGCAGACTGAGATGCTGCAGCTGTACAAGCAGGAAAAGGTCAATCCGCTGGCCGGCTGCCTGCCGATCCTGATCCAGATCCCGATCTTCTACGCACTCTACAAGGTGCTGATCCTGACGGTCGAGATGCGCCACGAACCGTTCGCGTTGTGGATCAAGGACCTGTCCGCGCCCGATCCGATGACGCCGGTCAACCTGTTCGGCCTGCTGAACTTCACGCCGCCGTCCTTCCTGGCTTTGGGCGTGCTGCCGATCCTGCTCGGCATCACCATGTATATCCAGTTCAAGCTCAATCCGGCGCAGATGGACCCGATCCAGCAGCAGGTATTCTCGATCATGCCCTGGGTGTTCATGTTCATCATGGCGCCGTTCGCGGCCGGCCTGCAGCTTTACTGGACGGTTTCGAACATCCTGGCGATCGCGCAGCAGAAATGGCTCTACAGCCGCTATCCGGCGCTGAAGAGCCAGCCCGGGCCGATCACGTCATAATGGCCGATCCTCAAAACGGAGATGTGGTAGAGGCCGCGCGCAAGTTGTTCGCCGGGCCGATCGCGTTCCTGAAATCGGCGCCGGAGCTGAAGTTCCTGCCCGACATGGACGCGCCCGAAGTGGCGTTTGCCGGACGGTCGAACGTCGGCAAATCGTCGCTGCTGAACGCGCTCACCGGCCGCAACAGCCTGGCGCGGACGTCGAACACGCCGGGGCGGACGCAGGAGCTGAACTTCTTCGATGTCGGCGATCCGCTCGTGATGCGGCTGGTGGACATGCCCGGCTATGGCTTTGCCAAGGCGCCCAAGGACCTGATCCGCAAATGGCACCATCTGATCAACGACTTCCTGCGCGGCCGCGCGGTGCTGAAGCGGGTGCTGGTGCTGGTCGACAGCCGCCACGGGCTGAAAGACGTCGACCGCGAGCTGATGGCGATGCTCGACAAGGCGGCGGTCAGCTACCGCCTCGTGCTGACCAAGGCCGACAAAGTGAAGGCGACCGAACTCGCCAAAGTGCACGAAGAAACCAGCGCCGAGGCCCGCAAACACCCCGCTGCCCACCCGGACGTGATCGCGACGTCGAGCGAGAAGGGCATGGGCATTCCGGAATTGCGTGCGGCAGTGCTGGAGAGCGTTACAACCTAAGCCCCTCCCCTTCAGGGGAGGGGTAAGGGGTGGGGGCGAGCGTCTGCTCGCTCAAGAGAATCTTTGCGGGCGACTGCCCCACCCCAACCCCTCCCCTGAAGGGGAGGGGCTTGCTAAGGATTTCGCATGCTCAAGCTCTTCATCGGCAACAAGGCCTATAGCAGCTGGTCGATGCGCGGCTGGTTGGCGGTCAAGCAATCCGGTCTGGCCTTCGAGGAAGTGACGGTTCCCCTCTACAACGAGGAATGGAACCGGCTGCGGGAAGGCGACGAGTTCGCGCCCAGTCAGGGCAAGGTACCGATCCTGTGGGAAGACGAGGTCGTCGTCTGGGATTCGCTCGCCATCATCGACTGGCTGGCGGACAAGGTCGGCCGCGACAAATTCTGGCCGGAAGACGAGGCGGCGCGCGCAATGGCGCGGTCGATGGCGGCGGAGATGCACTCCAGCTATCAGCATCTCAGGCGCGACCTGCCGATGAACGTCCGCAGGCAGTTCCCTACGCCCGACCTGACGCCGCAGGTGTTGCAGGAAACCGGGCGTATCCTGAGCCTGTGGGCGCAGGCGCGGGCGCGCTATGGCGGCACCGGCAAATTCCTTTTCGGCGATTATTGTGCGGCGGACATCATGCTCGCGCCAGTGGCGACCCGTTTCGTCACCTATTCGGTGCCGCTGCCCGGCTTTGCCGCGACCTATGTCGAGGCGCTGTACACCCATTCCTGTGTCCGCGAATGGATCGAGGCCGCGCAGCATGAGGAATGGACCATCGAGCAGTTCGAGCAGCCGGTGCAGGCCTAACCCTCTCCCAACGGGAGAGGGTCGACTCAGCGAAGCTGAGCGGGGTGAGGGTGAACGGCTCGTCGCCCTCACCCTCCCACTCGCTTCGCGAGCGGGCCCCTCCCTCTCCCGATGGGAGAGGGGTTAGAACGCGCTCCCATCCTTCCTCCTGAACCCCTGGCCATCGAACAAATGCATGTCGATATCCGGATAGTGGCAGTCGCTCTGGGCGGGGCGGCCGATCGCGACGAACACGCAATCGGCTTCGCTTTCGTTGACCAGCACATGGCCGTTGCCGTCTCCCTTCGGAAAGGCCGCGATGTCGCCAGGCCGCATCGGCGTGCGGCCGCTGTCATCGACCAGCACCGCCTCGCCTGAGATCATCACCACCAGCTCGTCCTCATCCTCATGCCAGTGGCGCTGGGATGACCAGGCGCCGGGCTTCAGCACGACGTGGCTGGCGCCGAAATCCTCCAGCCCCGCGGCCGGCGCGAGGCGGCGATACCAGCGGCCCTGCACGTTGGGCGCGTATTCGGGCGGGTATCCGGTTGCATTCGTCTGCGGGATTTGGTCGAGGTCGAGCTTGGGCATCCACCACCTTTTCGTCATCCCCGCGAAAGCGGGGACCCAGTCTCGCTTGGCCTGCAAGAAAAGGAAAGAAGATGGGTTCCCGCTTCCGCGGGAATGACGAATAGAGGGGTCATGGTTCTCGAGCTTGCCAAGCAACTGATCGCGTGCCCCAGCATCACGCCGGCGTGCGGCGCCGTGTTCGACGTGCTGGAGGCGATGCTGACCGCGCGGGGCTTCACCGTCGATCGCTTCAGCGCGGGCGAGGCGCCGGATGGCCCGGTCGAGAACCTGCTCGCCTGGCGTGGCGCGGGCGGGCGGCATTTTGCCTTTGCCGGCCATGTCGATGTGGTGCCGCCGGGGGAGGGCTGGTCCGGCGATCCGTTCGTGCCGGAGGTCCGCGGCGAGCTGCTCTACGGGCGCGGTGCTGTGGACATGAAGGGCGCCATCGCTGCCTTCATCGCGGCACTGGACCGCGTCGACCCGGAACAAGGCACGATCAGCCTGATCATCACCGGGGACGAGGAAGGCCCTGCCGTCTTCGGCACTCGCGCGCTGATCGAGCGCATGGCGCAGCATGGGCTGAAGCCGGACCTGTGCCTGGTCGGCGAGCCCACCTCGGTCGCGCGTCTGGGCGACATGATCAAGATCGGCCGGCGAGGATCGGTCAATATCTGGATCGAAGTGCCCGGCACCCAAGGCCATGTCGGCTATCCGCACCTCGCCGACAATCCGATCCCCAAGCTGGTGCGCGCGCTTGCGGCGATCGACGCGATCGAGCTGGACCAGGGCACCGACTGGTTCCAGGCCTCCAACATCGAAATCACGGAGCTGGAGGTTGGCAATTCCGCGACTAACGTGATCCCGGCACGGGCCAAGGCGCGGATCAGCATCCGCTTCAACGACCTGCATCGGGGCGACGAGCTGGCCGCGCGCATCCGCGAGCTGGTGCTTGCCGAGGCGCCGAACGCAATCGTGCGGCCGGTCGTCTCCGGCGAGGCGTTCCTGACCGCGCCGGGGGAATTGTCGGACCTGGTCGCCGCGGCCATTCAGGCAAAGACGGGGATCACGCCCGAACTCTCGACCAGCGGCGGCACTTCCGATGCGCGCTTCCTGTCGAAGCTGTGCCCGGTGGTGGAGTTCGGGTTGACCAATGCGACCATGCACAAGCTGGATGAAGCGGTGGCGGTCGCCGACCTGGAGCTGCTCGCTGACATCTATGCCGACATTCTCCGCCGGGTTCAGGTCAGCGCGCGGTAGAGGCCGTAGAGGCTGGTCAGCGTTACCAGCGCGCCGACGAAGGTCAGCAAAAGGTCCGGGTTTACCCGCTTGGCGATGATCGCGCCGAAGGGGGCCGCGATGACGCCGCCGATCAGCAGCCCCATGGTCGCGGCGGTAAAGGCTTCCCAGCCCAGGGTCGCGATGAAAGTCGCGGAGATGGTGACGGTCAGGACGAACTCGGCCGTGTTGACCGTGCCGATCGTCTTGCGCGGACTGCTGCCCTGAACGAGCAGATTCGATGTCACGATCGCGCCCCAGCCGCCGCCGCCGCCGGCATCGAGGAAACCGCCGATCAGACCCAAAGGCGCCACCACTTTCGGCTCCCGCTCGGTGTGGCGGTGCATGATGCCGCGATAGAAGAGATAAAGCCCCAGCGCAGTCAGATAGGCGAGCACGAAGGGCTTGGCCGTATCCCCGTCGATTTGGGTCAGGATATAGGCGCCGGTGACGCCGCCGATCACGCCCGGCACCGCCAGTCGCATGAACAGCTTCCAGTCGACATTGCCGTGCAGGATGTGGCTGATCCCGGACACTGCGGTGGTGAAGGTCTCGGCGGTGTGCACGCCCGCTGACGCGGCGGCGGGCGGCACGCCGGTCGAGATCAGCAGCGTGCTCGAAATCTGGCCGAAAGCCATGCCCAGGGCGCCGTCGACGATCTGGGCGGTAAAGCCGATCGCCACGAAAACCAGGATCGTTTGCAGATCCAGCCCTTCAATCACGCATTCGCCCCCTGGATGGAGCTTGCCGTCTGCGGCCATATCGGACGTTCGGCAAGAACAGTTGCACTTGGGGGCCGCATAGCCCGAGCGGCATAAGCTGGCATTGCGCCGATCCGTTCCCTAAATAGGTTGGCCGAAAGGGAGGGACGCATGGCCAGTAGAGTGTTCGCGTATCTGGACTCGATCCGCGCGCGCGATCCCGCTCCCCGGACCCGCTGGGAAATCCTGCTCTATCCGGGCGTGCTTGCGGTTGCGCTCCACCGTGTCGCCCACTGGCTATTCGAAGGCGAGCTGTTTTTCCTGGCCCGCTTCGTCAACCACCTGTCGCGCTTCCTGACAGCGATCGACATTCACCCGGGCGCCAGGATCGGCCGCAACCTCTTCATCGATCATGGCTTCACCGTGATCGGCGAGACCGCGCAGATCGGCGACAATGTTACCATCTATCAGTGCGTGACGCTGGGCGGCACCAATCCGGCGAACGGCGTCGCGGGCAAGCGCCATCCGACGCTGGAGGACAATGTCATCGTCGGATCGGGCGCGCAGGTGCTGGGGCCGATCACGGTCGGCAAGGGCGCGCGGGTCGGCGCCAATGCGGTGGTGACCAAGGATGTGGCCGAAGGCGCGGTGATGGTCGGCATCCCGGCCAAGCCGACGCTGATGGATGCCGAGCAGAAGCAGGACTTCATGCCCTATGGCACGGTATGCTCCGACCTGTGCGACCCGGCCGGCCAGCGGCTGGAGACGATGAAGGCAGAAATCGACCGGCTGCAGGCGCGCATCGATGCGCTGATCGCGGAGCGGAGAGAGACGGCGGAGCGCCAAGACCTGTTCGGATGAGCAATATCCACCCTTTTCCGGTATGGCAGCGCGGGGCGGGGCAGGTCGGGTTCGACCGGCCGGAGCTGAAGCGCATCCTCGATCTTTACGGGCGCATGGTCGCGGCGGGCCTGTGGCGGGATTATGCGATCGATCTCGGCCGCGACGCCGCGATATTCTCAGCCTTTCGGCGGACCGCCGAGCGGCCGGAGTTCCGGATCGAGAAGCGTCCCGCCTTGCGCGGCCGCCAGGGCCAATGGGCGCTGATCGGCGAAAGCGGCGCAGTGCTGAAGCGCGGCCATGAACTGGGGCCGGTGCTCGCGCCAGTCGAGCGGCGGCTGCTGAAGGTGGTGGAAGCCTGACCTGTTCCCCTCCACGCCTTCGTGGAGGGGTTAGGGGTGGTTCTTCTGTTCAAGAAAGCAGAAGAGCCACCCCCGGCCCCTCCAGCAAGGGCTGGAGGGGAGAAGTTAGGCGGACTGGGTCTGAACGACCTGTCCAGTCTCATGCGCCACCGGCACCTTGCTGGCCAGCCGGTGCGGCAGCCGCTCCACGATCAATGCTCGTGCATTGTGCCAGAAGGCGGAGAGCAGCAGCAGCGCCGATCCGATCACCAGCGCCGTCAGCGCAACGTTCAAGCCGACCGCGCCAAGCTCCCGGAACAGGGCGCTGAGCGCATAGAGCACATAGGCAAGCGCCGAGACCATCAGCGCGCGGCGGTCGATGGCGAGCGCGATTACGGCAAGCACGACATAAAGCAGCACCACGGCGACCGCGCTGCCCATCGATACATTGTTGTCGAGCACGCCCAGCGCGTGGAACACCGGATGCACGATCAGCGGCGCCGCCAGCAGGTGCAGCCAGAAGGCGACATCGGCGCGGCGGGTGGTGCGCTCGCGGTCGGATGCGTCCCACCACATGGCGAACAGGAACACGCCGAGGCCCAGCACGAAGGTGCCGGCAAGCATGATGTCGCGGAACGCCGGAGCCTCGCTCACGGCCGCAGCAATGAGGGCGAGAAGGACGCCGCCCGCAGCGGCCGCACCGGCAGCAATGGTGATCGGCACGCGAAAGCGTCGCCAATGCCGCCAGGTCGCCAACCCGGCTATCGCAGCAGCGATCGCGAACAGGAAGGCAGCCATGCTCTTGCTTTGGTCGATTGGGGCCTCGCCGACCATAAGAACGAGCGCCATCATCGCTGTGAACATCACGCCGCCGGTAAATGCGAGCAGCAAGAGGATGCTCGGCAATGCCATGCGGCGGCGGCGCGTAAAGAACTCTGCCAGGCCCCATGCCGCCAGAGCGACGAGCAGGCCCGACATCAGCGACGGGCCGTCCGGTACGCGCGGGCCGATCTCATAACCGATCCAAGCAAGCGCCATCAGCAGCAGCCCGCTGGCGATGGCGACGAAGATGTCGTTGAAGCCGGTGATCAGCCGGAATTGCTCTTCGTCGACCATCGGCGTGGCGCCCTGGCCGGCAACGAAACGGCGCAACGAGCCTGCAGCTTCGGGCGTGATCGCCCCTGCCGCGACGGCGCGTTCGAGATCATTATCGCTATACATCGGCATCCTCCCTAATGCCGAGATAGCAGAAGTGTATCAGTGTAGCAATACACCGCTTCAGCGGGTGGAGCCCGGTCCGGCGACGCCCGCGCGCTGCATCATCTGGAAGATGCCGATCGACTGCTCGCGGCCGGATTCCGGCACCGTCTCGCCGGTCCGGTCGATGATCTCGGCCCAATTTGCCGCAACACCTTCTGGGGTGCGCTCGCCTTCGGGCAGATATTTGCCTTGGGTCATCGTCACATAGGCGGCGTGGAAGCCGCCGGCGCCGGCGCCGATGATCATGTTGGTCGGCGCGTCCTCGCTGACCAAATAGAGCGCGGCGGGGACGACATTCTCCGGCGCGAAGGCGGCAAAGGCTTCGGGTGGGAACAGGTCCTCGGTCATGCGGGTGCCGGCGACCGGCGCGATCGTGTTCACGCGGACATTATATTTCGCGCCTTCGATGTACAGCGTCTTGGTCAGGCCGGCGAGGCCGAGCTTGGCGGCGCCGTAATTGGCCTGGCCGAAATTGCCGTAGAGACCGGTCGACGAGGCGGTCATCAGGATGCGGCCATAGGCCTGGTCGCGCATCGTGTCCCACACTGCCTTGGTGACGTTGGCGGATCCGTTCAGGTGCACATCGACGACGAAGCGAAAATCCTCCGGCTCCATCTTGGCAAAGCTCTTGTCGCGCAAGACGCCCGCATTGTTGATCAGGATATGGACGCCGCCCCAGCGTTCCTTGGCTCTGGCGACCATTTCGACCATCTGCGCATATTCGGTGACGCTGCCGCCATTCGACATCGCTTCGCCGCCGGCGGCCTCAATCTCCTCGACGACCTTCAGCGCCGCGTCCGAATGGCCGGTGCCGTCGCGCGAGCCGCCGAGATCGTTGACGACGACCTTCGCGCCGCGCCGGGCAAGCTCCAGCGCATAAGCGCGGCCAAGCCCGCCGCCGGCGCCGGTGACGATGGCGACGCGATCCTTGAAGCTGATGGTCATGAGAAAAGAGCCTCCCGAACTGTTCGGGAGGCTCTTTGCCGTTTGTTATGCTGCGGGCAAGCCTTAGCGGCGGCGGCGGGCCGGCGGACCACCGCGACGATCGGATGCGCGGCTTTCATCCTGCACGCAATTGTCGGTGATGGTGCGCGAGCAGCGCGGATAGCTGTCGCGCGGAGTCGGCGGCGCGGTCATGTTGCCGCCCTGCTGGACCATCATCGTGCCCGAGCCGGTGGTGCCCATGGTGGTGGTGGTGCCGGTGTCGGTGGCCATGGTGCCGGTCGACATGTCGGTCGTCGTGGTAGCGGTGGTGTTCACCGTGGGGGCGGCCGGCATGTTGGCGCCGTGCGTGTCGCGCTCACCCATGGTGGTGCCGGGCTGCAGCGTCGCGCCCGAACCGATCGGCTGGCCCGCATCGCGCGGATCGGCCTGTGCGTAGGCGGCGCCGCTGATCAGCAGCGCAGTGCTCAAAAGAATCGTCTTCATCATCGTCTCCTCCGTTGCGCACGGGCTTTGAGGCCCCGTGCGCTTCAAAGCCCCGTGCCCGAAGCGCCAAGCGCGCGGGGGTGTAACGATGCAGTGGGAGACTCGTTTCCCCGCTTGCCGAAGAATCTAGGCCGCAAGCCCTTCGAACTGAAGGCGGGCGAGGCGGGCGTAGAGGCCGCCGGCCGCGGAAAGGCTGTCGTGATTGCCCTGCTCGGCGATGCGGCCTTCGTCCATCACGATGATGCAATCGGCAGCGCGGACGGTCGCCAGCCGGTGGGCGATGACGATGGTGGTGCGGTCCACCATCAGCCGTTCCAGCGCATCTTGCACCAGCCGTTCGGACTCGGCGTCGAGCGCGCTGGTCGCTTCATCGAGCAGCAGGATCGGCGCGTCGCGCAGGATCGCGCGGGCGATGGCGAGGCGCTGGCGCTGGCCGCCGGACAGTCGCGCGCCCCCTTCGCCCATGAAGGTGTCGAGCCCTTGCGGCAGCGCCTTCAGGAATGCGGCGGCATTGGCCGCCTCGGCGGCGGCCCAGAGTTCGTCGTCCGACGCTTCCCAGCGTCCGTAGCGAAGATTGTCGCGCGCCGAGGCGGCGAAGATGACCGTTTCCTGCGGCACCATGGCGAGCCGCGCGCGGAGTTCGGCCGGATCGGCTTCCCGCAGATCGACGCCGTCGATGCGGACGGCACCCAGCTGCGGATCGTAGAAGCGCTGCGCGAGCTGGAGCAGGGTCGATTTGCCGGCACCCGATGGCCCGACCACGGCGACCGTCTCGCCGGGGTGCACGTCCAGCGAGAAGTCGATCAGCGCGCTGGTGTCCGGCCGGGTCGGATAGCGGAACGTGACATGATCGAAGCTGAGCCGCCCCTGCGCTGGCACGGGCAGCGGGACGGGGTTGGCGGGAGCGGTGATCTCGGGCCGTTCGGCGAGCAGCTCCGAGAGGCGCCCGGCGGCGCCGGCGCCCCGCAGCAGGTCGCCATAAACTTCGGTCAGTGCACCGAAAGCGCCCGCGACGAGGCCGCCGGTCAGCACGAAGGCGGCGATCGAGCCGCCGCTGATCCGGCCGGAGGCGACGTCGGTCACCCCTTCCTTCAGCACCAAAGTGATTGAGCCGAAAATGAGCGCGATCACGATCGCGGTCATGATCGCGCGGATCATGATGCGGCGCTTGGCGGTGCCGAACGTCGCCTCCACGGCGGCGGCGAAGCGGCTCTTTTCCCGTTCCTCCTGCCCAAAGGCCTGGACGATCTTCATCGCGCCGAGCGTTTCCGACACGATCGCGCCGACATCGGCGATCCGGTCCTGGCTGGCGCGGGAGAATTGCTTCACCCGGCGGCCGAGCACGACGATCGGCACCACCACCAAGGGGATGCCGATCATCAGGAAGCCGGCCAGCTTGGGCGAGAGGATGAACAGATAGGCGATGCCGCCGATGCCGGTGAAGATGTTGCGCAGCGCGACCGACACGGTGGTGCCGACGATCTGCTCGATGACGGCGGTGTCGCTGGTCATGCGCGATGCGATCTCGGACGGCCGGTTCTCCTCGAAGAAGCGCGGCGCCAGTCGCACCAGGTTCGCGTGCACCGCGCGCCGGATGTCGCCGACCACGCGCTCGCCGATCCAGGAGACGAAATAGAAGCGGAAGGCGGTGGCGATCGCCAGCACGCCGACGATCATCAGCAGGTAATAGAAAGACGTGGACACCGCCGCCGGGTCGCCGCTGGAGGCGAAGCCGCGATCGATCACCCGCTTGAACCCATAGGGAATGGCGATCGTCGCCATGGACGAGATGACGAGCGCCGTCAGCGCCGCCGCGATCTGCGCCGGATAGCGCAGCGCAAAGCGCCAGACGGTGACGAGGTGGCCGAGCTTGCGGCTGATCGGTTCGGCGGTCTTGGTCTCAGCCATGGCATAGCCGGTTAGCAGGCGGCTCCCTGTGTCTCAACCTGGGGCCGCGCGCCTCCGCCAGCGCTGTCATGGTCGTTGCGCAATGAAACGGATTGAGCCAAACCTTTCGCCACGCGTTCAGGGGTGGGCGCAACATAGGAACGCGAATGCTTTACGACGCATATGAATTCCAGAAATCCTGGCTTGCTGGAGCCAGCGCCTTTGCCAATGCCAGCGCCGAATTCCTGAACAATCCCGCTAATCCGATGGCCTATTTCGGCGGCGGGCCGCTGGTCGCCTCCGCACTCGAAGTCTTCGCCCATGCCGCGGCGCCCCGCGGCAAGCCGGAGTTCGGACTGCACACGACGGTGGTTGAGGGCAAGAAAGTGCTGGTCGAGGAGGAGATCATCCTCCGCAAGCCGTTCGGCCAGCTGAAGCGCTTTCGCCGCGAAGGCGTGGAAGGCGGCCAGAAATTGCTGATCGTCGCGCCCATGTCCGGTCACTATGCGACGCTGCTGCGCGGCACGGTCGAGCGGATGCTGCCGAAGCACGATGTCTACATCACCGATTGGCGCGACGCGAAGCTGGTGCCGCAGGAAGAAGGCAGCTTCAATCTCGACGATTATGTCGATTATCTGATCGAGTTTCTGGAAGCGATCGGGCCCGGCGCGCACATGCTCGCGGTCTGCCAGCCGTCGGTGCCCTGCTATGTCGCCGCCTGCCTGATGTCGGCGGGCAAGCATCCCTGCCGGCCCAAGACGCTGACGTTGATGGGCGGACCGGTTGATACCCGCGAGGCGCCGACCGCGGTCAACACGCTGGCGACGCAGCGCCCGCACGCCTGGTTCCAGCAGAATGTGATCGCGACCATCCCGTTCAGCTATCCCGGTGCAGGGCGGAAGGTCTATCCCGGCTTCCTGCAGCTGGCCGGCTTCATGTCGATGAACCTAGGCGACCACATGAACAGCCATTGGGAGATGTTCAAGCATCTGGTCCAGGGGGACGATGAGAGCGCCGACCGCACCAAGGAATTCTACGAGGAATATCGCTCGGTCTGCGACATGCCGGCGGAGTTCTATTTGCAGACGATCGATCTGGTCTTCCAGAACCACGCCCTTCCCAAGGGCGAATGGGTGCACCGCGGGGTGCGCGTCGATCCGGCGGCGATCACCGATATCGGCCTGCTCGCGATCGAAGGGGAACGCGACGACATCTCCGGCATCGGCCAGACCAAGGCGGCGCTGAAGCTCGCCACCAAGCTGCCCGAGGCCGAGAAGAAATATCTGCTCGCCGAAGGGGCAGGCCATTACGGGATCTTCAACGGCGGCAAATGGCGCGATCGTATCGCGCCAGTGGTCGAGGACTGGATCGCCGCCCACGCGGCTTAAATCACCTTTCGATTGAACTTGCATCGTCATCCCCGCGAAAGCGGGGACCCAGTTCCTTGTTCTTCCTCCACAACTCTGGGTTCCCGCTTTCGCGGGAATGACGAGGAGAGAGCTAAGCCCTGCTCTATATTGCAGCCGAAAGCAGCAGTCCCGCGCCGCCGCACAGCACCAGCAGGGGCAGCACGCCCAGATTGAACCGGAAGGCGCCGATCATGCCGCAACCGATAGCGCCACCGCGCGCCAGTCGATGCTGCGCCAGTCGGGGAGTTCAAGTGCGAGCGGTCCCGGCAGGAGCCGTGCGAACCAATAGTGGAGCACGAACCAGAGCGCGAGGTTCAGCACCACGCCGACGACGGCAGCGCTGATCGCCGACAGCGCCGCGGCGAGGGGGCGATGCGCACGCAGCCGCTCGACATAGGGCGCGCCGGCAAAGATCCAGACGAAGCAGGGCAGGAAGGTCACCCAGGTGGTGAGCAGCGCGCCGAGCGTGCCGGCGAGCAGCGGGTCGAGCGCGCCGGCATTACGATAGGCCGCGAGGAAGCCGACAAACTGGGTGACGATGATCAGCGGGCCCGGCGTGGTTTCGGCCAGGCCCAGCCCGTCGAGCATTTCGTTGGGCCGCAGCCAGCCGAATTGGTCCACCGCCGCCTGCGCGACATAGGCGAGCACTGCATAGGCGCCGCCGAAGGTCACCACCGCCATTTGCGAGAAGAACAGGCCGATATCTGCGAACACTTGGGGGGCGAACAGGGCGAGCGGCACCAGCGGCACCAGCCACAGTGCCAGCAGCAATGCGGCCACGCCGAGCGTGCGATGACCCCGCGCATGGGGCGGCAGCTCGGCGCCGAGGGCGCTTTCATGGTCGGGCAGTCCGGCGCCAGCGCTGCCGTGGCCGCCTGCGGCGAAAGCGTTGCTGCCGGTGCGGCCAGCGAGGCAGCCGATCACGCCGGCCGCCAATATGACGAGCGGGAAGGGCAGGCCGAACACGAACAGCGCCAGAAAAGCCCCCGCCGCGAGCGCCTGCTGCGCCCGGCTGCGCAGCGCCCGCTTGCCGATCCGCACCACCGCCTGGAACACGATCGCGACCACCGCCGCCTTCAGCCCGAAGAACAGCGCGGCGACCGGCCCCACGCCGGAATAAAGGACGTAGATCATGCTGAGTGCCAGCACGGCCAGCGCGCCCGGCAGCACGAACAAGGCGCCGGCGACCAGGCCGCCTTTCACCCGGTGCAGGAGCCAGCCGATATAGATAGCGAGCTGCTGCGCCTCCGGCCCCGGCAGCAGCATGCAGAAATTGAGCGCGTCCAGGAACCGCTCCTCGCCGATCCACTTTTTTCATCGACCAGCACCCGGTGCATCAGCGCGATCTGCCCGGCCGGTCCGCCGAAGCTGAGCAAGGCGATGCGAGTCCAGACGCGCAGCGCCTCTGCGAACGATATACCATGATTGCGTGCCTCGCTCATGCCGTGGAGCCTAGCCGCCGCGCAGGCTGCGTCTTCGCAGTTTTTCTGCCCGGCGCGACACTGGCGCTATTGCGCGCGCGGCAGCACCAGCGGGAAGCTCTCAGGCGGTGCCTCGAACAGCCCGGCGAAGCGTTGCAGCGTGGTCGGATCCCCGTCGATCTTCAGCGCGCCCGACCCGATCAGCTCCATCGGCGCCTTGGCGCGGGTGAGAAGGGCGAGGACGATCGGCACGGAGCCGGTCAGCGTGGCCGCGGCGGGAGCGTCGCTGCGCTCGTGCGTCAGCACCGAGCGGGCGACCCGCACCACCCGCCGTTCGCCCGTCGAGGGGTCGGCAAAAGCCACCGCCAGATCGGTGCCGCTGGCCTTGGCCGGATCGAGCCGGACGGCGAGCACATCGAGCAGCGAGGAAAGGGGCATCGCGCGGGCCAGCTCGGACGCGCCACGCTCCGCTTCCCTCGTGTGAGGCAGGCTGCGCAAGTCCTGCGCCCCCGACAGGTAGATGTTCCGCCACGGCGCGCTCTCCGCCCGATAGCCGAGCTGTTCCAGCGCGGAGGCAAGCGCAGTGCGGGCCTCGTCACTCGGCTCGGCCAAGACCAGCCGCCCGAGCAATTCGGCTGCCCAGCGGTGATCGCCGACCGCATTGGCCGCGCGGCCGAGCTCCAGCACCCGCTGCGGCCCGCCGATTGCTGCGACATAACGCCTTGCCAGGTCGGACGCAGGCAGCGAGTCCAGGTTCACCGGATTGCCGTCATAATGGCCCATATAGCGCTGATAAACGGCGCGGGCATTGAAGCTGACCGTGCCATAATTGCTGCGGTTGAACCAGGCGCGGCCGAGCTCCGGCGGCAGCTGCAGCATGTTGCCGATTTCGGTCCCGGTGTAGCCCTTGTTCATCAGCCGCACGGTCTGGTCGTGGATGAACTTGTAGGCGTCGCGGTGGCGCTCTATCGTGTCGGCGATGGTGGCGCTGCCCCAGCGCGGCCAGAAATGCGGCGTGAACAGCACGTCCGCGCGGTCGCCGAAGCGGCGGCGCGCGACGCTCAGATAGTCGGCCCAGGCCTTGGCGTCGCGGACCAGTGCGCCGCGCGGGGTCAGCACATTGTGCAGCGCGCCGTTGACGGTTTCGGCCATGCAGAGCGCGCGCAGTTCGGGCAGGTAGAAGTTCATCTCGGCGGGCGCTTCGGTGCCGGGCGTCAGCTGGAACTCGAAAAGGACGCCGTCGATCTCGAGGGTCTCGTCGGACGTGATCTCCCGGGTCGGGGCGATCAGCGTGATGGCGCCGCCGGCTTGGCGTGCGCGATGCCTGTGCCGATATGGCCGCCGGGGCCGGTCGCGAGATTGTTGCCGAACATATAGCGGGCGCGGGTACTCATCGCCGGCCCGGCGATCACATTCTCGCTCAGCGCATGCTCCATGAAACCGGCGGGGGCGTAGACCGCGATCTTGCCGGCCTTCACCGCCGCTTCGGCGACGACGCCACGCACGCCGCCGAAATGATCGACATGGCTGTGGGTATAGATGACCGCGCTGACCGGCCGCTCCCCCAGGTGTTTGGCAACCAGCGTCATCGCCGCGCGGGCGATCTCCGCGGTGGTGAGCGGATCGACGATGATCCAGCCGGTACGGCCGCGGATCACGGTCAGATTGGACAGGTCGAGGCCGCGCACCTGCCAGATGCCGTCCGCGACCTTGAACAGGCCATGCCGGGCGGTGAGCTGGGCATTGCGCCAGAGGCTCGGATTGGCCGTGCCGGGCGCCTGCCCCTTTAAGAAGTCGACGCTGCGGAGATCGCGCACCACCGCGCCCTTGTCGTCGCGGATCACCGGATCGGCGAAGCTGGCGATGAAGCCGCGCTCGGCAAAGTCGAAGTCCTGGCGGTCGGCAAAGTCGAGCTGCTTCGCCAGCGCCGCATTGGCTTCCTGTGTCGCAGAGCTGGGCGGGTCCTGTGCGAAAGCCGCACCCGCCGCGAACAGCGCCACCAACGTCATCATGCGCATGCCCGACCCCCCTCTTGCCCACCCGAGTGTTTCAGAGCGGCGTCGCACCGTCAAACCGGAACCAACGACCGCGCGAGGCGTGGTGCCGGTGAAGGAGCCACGTCATGGACCGCGAACGCGAGCATGAAGAGATTGAAGCGCTGAACTCGGTCGGCGCCGGCGCGCAGAGCACCGACCTGAACGTGTCCGAGCCGGTCAGCGGCATGCCGGCCGGCGGACCGCACGATTTGGGCGACAAGGCCGCGCGCGAAAAACCGGACGCCACCGGCCAGGCCTGAGGCGGCGGTCAGCGAGCACGCCTTGCCGGTCCCGACCGCCCTTGCAGAAGCGCAGGAGAGGCTTCGCCGCAGCGAGGAACTCTATCGCTATATCGTCGAGCTGAGCAGCCTGGTGCCCTGGATCAGCGACGATCATGGCAATGTGCTGAGCGGCGGGCCGCGCTGGACCGAGTGGACCGGAGCGCCGATCGAAGCGGCGCGGGGTCAGGGCTGGTTCTCGTTCGTGCATCCCGACTGCCAGAAGACGGTCCAGGCCCAATGGTCTCATTCGCTGCGAACCGGCGAGCGGCTGGATTTGGAATATCGCCTCAGATGGGCGGACGGCGTGTATCGCTGGTGTCACGCGCGCGCCACCAAGCGTGAAGATGGCGACGGCGAAAGCGGACGCTGGTTCGGCACGCTCGAAGATGTGCATGATCAGCGGATCGCCGAAGAGGCGTCACACGAGGCGCAGGCCGAGCTGGTGCATGTTTCCAGGCTGAGCGCGATGGGCGCCATGGCTTCGGTGATCGCGCACGACCTCAATCAGCCGCTGACCGCCGCGGCCGGTTATATTCGCGGCTGCAAGCAGTTGCTTCCGCGCGACGCGGTGGAACGGCCGGAAGTGATGGAGGCCCTGAACGAAGCCGACCGCAGCATCGTGCGCGCCGGCGAAATCGTGCGGCGGGTGCGCGAGTTCGTGTCGCGCGGCACGGTCGAATGCCAGCCCGAGCCCCTTGTTCCGATGATCGAGGAAGCGTGCGACCTCGCTCTGCCCGATGCGGCGATGCGCGGCATCACGCATCGGCTCGAACGGGGCAGCGAGTGCATGGTCATGGTCGATCGCGTTCAGATTCAGCAGGTCATGGTCAACATCCTGCGCAATGCGGTCGAGGCGCTGAAGGACCAGCCCCGCCGCGAGATCGTGATCGGCACCGGCGCTGGAAAAAGCGGGTTCTGCGAGGTGACGGTCTGCGACACTGGACCAGGACCGGCGCCAGAGGCGGCCGACCGGATGTTCGACCCCTTCTACACCACGCGAAAGGACGGGACGGGATTGGGACTGTCGATCAGCCGCATGATCATCGAAGCGCATGGCGGCGCCATCTGGCACGAAGCGCGTGCCGGCGAGGGTACGGTGATCAAATTCACCCTGCCGCTCGTGCCTTCAGATCATTACGAGCGCGCCAGCTCCTGAAGCAGGCGGATGAGGTTGCGCATGGCATAGCCGTCCGGCGCATCGCGGTCCGCCAGCGCGCGCTCGACGGTGGACGCGGCAAAGGTCGAGCGGCCGCCATAGGCCATGGACCAGCGCGCGGAGCGGCGCCGTTCGGCGGGACCCTGCTCGATGATGGTCAGTTCGCTGTGGCGCGGGTCCCGTGCGATGCGCGCCATGATCTCGCGGACTGCGTCCTCGCTTCCCTCCAGCAGCTGGGCAAAGCGCTCGCCCGTGTAGAGCAGGGCGCCCGTCACCTCCGCAGCGGCGTTGCGCGCGGTCGAGACGCGCACGATCGCCTCGATCTCGGCCTCGACGGTGCTGCCGGCCAGCTCGGCGCGTGATATGTAGAGCAAGGAATACACGAACTCTCCCCCCGCGACGTTCTGACCGCTCATAGGCTGCAAATTCAACATGTTCGTGCGCGTAGAAATACGGTGGTGATGCGGGTGGAAGCGCGTGCATTGACCCGGCGCCGATCAATGACCCGATATGGAGCAATCTCGATGTTCGCGAGCCGGAACGATCTCGAGTATCCAGATGTTGACTGACTCCCATCCGGGGCTGCCCGGTCGTCCGGGACCGCCACGGTTGAGGTGGCGTTGGGACGCGCAAGGCAGATGGACGATGGACGGTCAGCGATCGGCATGAAGAGCGGCGAAGGCGCGTCCGAGCGGATCGTCTATGTGGTCGATGACGAGAGCGAAGTGCGGCGCTCCCTGGGTTTCTTCCTCAAGACCGCAGGCTTCCTGCCGCGTCCTTTCTTGAGCGGCCGGGACTTTGTCGCCGAAGCGCTCGATCTCGCCCCCGGCTGCGCCTTGATCGACGTGCGCATGCCCGAGATGGATGGGCTCGAGGTGATCGAGAAGCTGGTGCGCCGCCGCTTCCGGCTGCCGATGATCGTGATGACCGGCCATGGCGACATCGCCACGGCCGTGCGCGCGATGAAGCTGGGCGCGATCGACTTTCTCGAGAAACCGTTCGAGGACGGCGTGCTGGTCGAGGCGCTCGATCGTGGCTTCGATCTGCTGAGCAAGGATGTTCAGGGCGAGAGCGAGCGGCGCGACGCCGAACGGCGCCTAGAGGCGCTGACACCGCGCGAGCTGGACGTGCTGACGCTGCTGGCAGACGGCAAGTCGAACAAGGAAGTCGCGATCGCGCTGGACCTGAGCGTGCGCACCGTGGAGATGCACCGCGCGACGATGTTCGACCGCCTCGACGTCAGGACGCTGCCGGAGGCGCTGAAGCTCGCTTTCCGCGCGCGGCCGGACCTGGTGTTGTCCGACCAGTCATAAGGCTGCTCCCCAACCCCGTTCCCCGGCGAAGGCCGGGGCCCAGTGCGAGTGGGGTAAAATCATTCGCGCCAGTCCGCTTCTCGACTGGGCCCCGGCCTTCGCCGGGGAACGATGCAACTCAGCCCGATAGGTCCTAGTCGAACCGCACGACTTCAGCCGTTCCAGGTCCCTCGTGCGGATGGGCGTGCTCGACCGCCGGTGCCGGCTTGCCTGAAAGCGCGGCGGCGAGCCGGTCCATGTCGAGCGCCTTCTGCCATTTGGCCACGACGATCGTCGCCACCGCATTGCCGATGAAGTTGGTCAGCGCCCGGCATTCCGACATGAAGCGGTCGACGCCCAGGATCAGCGCCATGCCGGCGACCGGCACGCTCGGCACCACCGACAGGGTCGCGGCGAGGGTGATGAAGCCGGCACCGGTCACGCCCGCCGCGCCCTTGGAGCTGATCACCGCCACGCCCAGCAGCAACAGCTGTTCGCCGAGGGTCAGCTCGATGCCGAGCGCCTGGGCGATGAACAGGCTTGCCAGCGACATATAGATGTTGGTCCCGTCGAGATTGAAGCTGTAGCCCGTCGGCACAACGATGCCGACGACGCTGTCGTCCACGCCGGCCCGCTCCATCTTGTCCATCAGGCTCGGCAGCGCCGCCTCCGATGAGGAGGTGCCGAGCACCAGCAGCAGCTCTTCCTTGAGGTAAGCAATCAGCCGCAGGATCGAGAAGCCAGCGGCGAGCGCGATGCCGCCGAGCACGATCAGCACGAAGGCCAGCGAGGTGGTGTAGAAGGTCGCGACCAGAGTGATGAGGCTCAGCACCGAGGCGATGCCATATTGGCCGATGGTGAAGGCGAACGCGCCGAACGCCCCGATCGGCGCCGCCCGCATGAAGATCGAGACGAGGGTAAAAAAGGCGTCGGTCAAGGCGTCGAGGACGGTCATCACCGGCGCCGCCCGTGCTCCCAGCAGCGCCAGCGACACGCCGAACGGAATGGCGACGAACAGCACCTGCAGGATGTTGCCGCCGGTAAAGGCGGCGACGAACGTGTCCGGCACGATGTCGAGCAGGAAGCCGGTCAGCGTCAGCTCGTGCGACTTGGCGGCATAGCTGGTGACCGCGCCCGCATCGAGCGTCGCCGGATCGACATTCATGCCAGCGCCTGGCCGCACGATATTCGCCACAGCCAGTCCCCAGACCAGCGCAAAGGTGGAAACCAGGATGAAGTAGCTGAACGCCTTGGCGGCGACGGAGCCGACCGTCCCCAGGCTCCGCATCCGGCCGATGCCCGTCGCGATAGTCAGGAAAATGACCGGCGCGATGATCATCTTGACGATCTTGATGAACGCATCGCCGAGCGGCTTCAGCGCCACCCCCGTCGCGGGCCAGAAATGCCCCACCAGCGCCCCCGCAACGATCGCGACGAGCACCTGAAAGTAAAGCTGAGTCCACAACGGGCGGCGCTGGACCGCCTTTGATGCAGCGACGCTGTCTCTCACTCCGTCCCTCATTCCCGGCGACCTCTGCGAAAGAGCATATCGGGTGACGGGCTGCAATCGAGGCTGACACAACTGCGTCGAGGGCCGCCAGCGGATGGCTGACGACCCCCGGCACGCTCAGTGAGTCGATAAACTACGCCAGTCGCATTTCCGGAGTGTTCCGGCGCCGGGCAATTCCGCCGACAACCCCGAAGCCGGCGATCATCAGCGCCCAGCTGGCAGGCTCAGGCACGCCCGTCGGAACGTTGCGGATCGTCGCGCTGATGCCGGTGCTGTCGAAGCTGAAGTCACCCAGATTGTTCAGCGCGAAGTCGACACTGTCGCCCGCACCCAAGGTCACGACCAGGCTGCCGAAGGACGTCGAGGAGCCGTAGCTGTTTGCCGCCAGCGTCGTCGAGAACAGCGATGTCGTCGTGCCCGCCACGTTCGAGAAGATCGACGCGAGCGCGCCATTGCCGCTGGCGGTGACGTCGCGACGCGCGAAGCTGCCGCTGATCGCATAGCTGCCGGCGGTCGGCGCGAGGAAGCGGATGATTGCGTCCGTGCCCGGGCCACCAGGTCCCGGATGGAAGTTTACCTCGCCGGCCTTGATGATCGGCGTTCCGCCGATGAAGTCCGTCGCGCCATTGTTCTTGACGATATTGGGCAGAAAACCGCTGTCGAAGCAGAACAGGTTTGGCCCGCACGCATAGTTGCGGTTTGCGAACGACGCGATGAGCTGCCGCCGACTCCGCCGCCATAGTCGAACACCGACGCACCATAATCGGCTGCGATGCTGTAGCTCGCCGCCGAAGCTCCGCCGGACAGGCCCAGCGCCATCACGCCAAGCAACAGATTGCGAATCATCACCTTCTCCCCTGTTCGCGCAGACTGCGCCACACTTGGTTAGCCAGCGGAGGACGGGGGCTAATAGGAGGAATTCGCCGCTTTCGGCTGCATTTCACATTGTCCGGAAACGGGACATGCGAGATCGATGGGGTCGATGGCGCGCCCGGCAGGATTCGAACCTGCGGCCCCAAGCTTAGAAGGCTCGTGCTCTATCCAACTGAGCTACGGGCGCGTGGCGTCCCTTTAGCTACTTCGGTGGGTAAGTGAAACTTTCCAGCCCGCGAGCGGGGTCGAGTTCGAAGATGTCCGGCCGGTCGGGAAGCTGCACGGGGATTACACCGGTGAGTGGCTTGCGGCTCCGCTGCAGCGCGTCCTTCAGTCCCGCACACAGATATCCGGCAAGGCGCCTGGTCGCACCCTTGTCGATCACCTCGCACACGATTGTGCCGCCTTCGTCGCGCAAGTTGACCGGCACTGTCTTGGCATCGACGCCCCGAGGGATGCGCCAGTTGATGCTGCGCTTCCAAATCCCCGCCACGGCCTTGCCGCGCCCCGTTCGCGCGGGGCGGAAGCTCGCCCGCGCCATCAGCGCGGTGCACCCTGCCTCATCCAGCGACGAAGCGCCGCTGCTGACTTCGACGATGCAGCCGACGGCTTTGCCGCTTTTGTCGACGGCGATGGCGAGCCTGACGGTCCCTTCCTGATTGTTGCGCAGCGCTTCCAGCGGATAGTCGTCCGCCGTGATCCACGCTGTCGGATCGACCGCGGGAATGGGAAGGCTGTGGTGCGGCGGCGGCGGCGGCGCGGATTGGAGGGTGAGCAGGATGGCAAGCATATCGCATCTTGTCGCCGGATCCCCTGCCTGACCAGTCATTGCCTGCCCTTGTGCAGCCATGAAACGGCGATACGGTGCGGGCCATGAGTGAAGGGGCAGAGTTGCGCGCGGTCGATGCGCGGGCGCTCGCGGGGACGCATTTCCGCTATTTCGATTTCGTCATGGCGGCGTTCGTGGCGATCATCCTGCTGTCGAACGTGCTGGGTGCGGGCAAAGTCGCCGAGATCATGCTGCCCGGCATTGGGCCATGGCCGTTCGGGGCCGGCATCCTGTTCTTTCCCGTCGCCTATGTAATCGGCGACGTGCTGACCGAGGTCTATGGCTATGCCCGCGCCCGGCGGGTGATCTGGACCGGCACGGCGGCGCTGCTGTTCATGGCCTTCATGTCCTGGGTCGTGGTGGCGCTGCCGCCGGCGCCGAGCTGGGGCAACCAGGCCGCTTACGAGGCGATTTTCGGCCAGGTGCCGCGGATCGTGTTCGCGTCGATCGCCGCCTTCTGGGCCGGCGAGTTCGTCAACGCCTTCGTGCTCGCGCGGATGAAGATCTGGACTCGGGGCAGGCATCTCTGGTCGCGCACGATCGGCTCTACGGTGGCGGGGCAGGGGATCGACAGCCTGATCTTCTACCCGCTCGCCTTTTGGGGCGCGGCGGGCTGGACGACGGACCTTGTCCTCAAGGTCATGGTCACGCAATGGGTGTTGAAGGTGGCGTGGGAAGTCATCCTGACGCCGGCAACCTATGCCGCGGTCGGCTTCCTCAAGCGCCGCGAAGGAGTGGACGTGTATGACGAAGGCACCGACTTCACGCCGTTCGCCGCCCGCATATGAGCCCGTTGCAGCAGGCCAAATGGCTGCTCGTCGAGCATCTGCACCTGTCGAAGGATTCGCTGCACATCTATGTGGCGATGAGCCTGTTCCTGGGCAGCGCCATCCTGCTGCGCTGGCCGCTGGGGAACTGGAAACCTTGGTTGCTGGTGCTCGCCGCCGCAATCGCGGGCGAGGCCTGGGACCTGCGCGACAGCCTCGTTTACGACACGCGCGTCTATCTGCTCGCGAATCTTAAGGACGTTTTGAACACCATCTTCTGGCCCACGGTGCTGATGCTGCTGGCCCGCCACACGCGGGTGCTGAAGCGGGGCTAGGCTGAGAGCAGGTCCGCAATCGTCGGCGCGTTCTCAGGCGCAAACGGGTTGATGATCATCAAGGCGCCGAGCCTTAGGCCATCTTGCATGTCCTCGCTCAAGAGGAAGGAAATTCCTGCACGACGAGCGACGGCTACGATGAGCGCATCGAAAAACTGCAGCTTGCGTGCTTGAGACAGTTCAACTGCAGCAATAACGTCCGCGTCCGACGTGGCTTCGGTCGTAAAACCTGCCTGTAGGTCCCGTATGTACATCGCGATTTCAGTCGCCGGTGCGAACGCCTTTTTCCGGCACACATTGGCGAACTCAGCGAGAACCTGGGTCGGAAGCAAGGCGCCGGCTCGGCTAGCTGCCGCGACGAGTTTACCCGCTTCAGGCGCGAGGGGATGATCGCTCACTGCATAGACGAGCACATTGGTGGCTAGCGCGATCAACGCTCGGTGCGATCCTCGTATGAAACTGGTCCGTGAAGTCCCGGAATACCCCGTTCCATAAGCTTGATGAGCCGCTCCACCGCTTCGAGCCGCTCCTGCTCGCTCCTGTCGACGCCCTCCTTGGTGATGCGGAGCACCGGCTTGCCGTTGCGCGTGACAACCACATCCTCTCCGGCCTCGGCCGCAGCAAGAGCCTTCGACACATTGGCGTTGAGCTCTCGAACCGACATGAACCCCATAGCTGGCTCCGTTGCAACTGTTGCAACATAGCCTGACGACAGAGTTAGCGCAACGGCCCCGTTCAGGCCCCCACCGTCTCCAGCAGGCCCTCGAACAGGCGGCGGCCGTCGGTGCCGCCGTGCGCGGCTTCGACCTTGCGTTCGGGGTGGGGCATCAGCCCGAGCACGTTGCCCTGGGCATTGAGGATGCCGGCGATGTTGCGGGCGGAGCCGTTGCACGCCTCGGCATAGCGGAAGGCGACGCGGCCTTCGCCTTCGAGCCGGTTCAGTGTTTGCTCGTCGGCGGAATAATTACCGTCGTGATGAGCGACCGGGATGGTGATGGTTTCGCCGGCTGCATAGCGGCTGGTGAAGGCGGACTGGGCGTTTTCGACCGTCAGCTGCACGTCGCGGCAGATGAAGTTGAGATTGGCGTTGCGCATCAGCGCGCCCGGCAGCAGCCCGGCTTCGGTGAGGATCTGGAAGCCGTTGCACACGCCGAGCACCGGCACACCGCGATCGGCCGCCTTCGCCACGGCATCCATGATCGGGCTGCGCGCCGAGATCGCGCCGGTGCGGAGGTAATCGCCGTATGAGAAGCCGCCGGGCAGCGCGATCAGCCCGGTGCCGTCCGGCAGCTCGGTGTCGCGATGCCAGACCATGGCGGGCGCGCGGCCGGTCACCTGCTCGATGGCGACGGCAAGGTCGCGGTCGCAGTTGGAGCCGGGGAAGACGATGACGGCGCTCTTCATTGCCGCTCGATCCGAAAATTCTCGATGACCGTGTTGGCGAGGAGCCTGGTGCACATCGCCTCGATATCGGCATCGCTGGTGCCGTCCGCCAGATCGAGCTCGATCATCTTGCCCTGGCGCACATCGTTGACGCCCGCAAAGCCCAGGCCCTCCAGCGCGTGGTGGATCGCCTTGCCTTGCGGATCGAGAACGCCGTTCTTCAAGGTGACGAACACGCGCGCTTTCATGGGAGCAACCTCTGGCTGGGAATGGCGGCTCTATGGTCCGCGTAGGCTCGAGCCGCAAGCCTTCAGAAGTAGCGGGCGAGCGCGAAGCGGACGCGGTGCCGGTCGGAATCGTAGAAAGCGTAGTTCGAGCCGATATGGGTGTAGCTGTAGGTCATCGACGGCGAGAAGCCGAGGATGCGGATCGCACGGCTGCCCAGATAGGCGCGGGCGGTGATGCGCGTGTCGCGCCGCTCCCTGTCTGAGAATAAAGTGATCGGCGCGTCGAAGCGGGCGAAGGAAATGCCGCCAGACAGGCCCGCATTGATGCCGCGGGGCAGCTCGCCGCCGATGCCTGCATTCACGCCGAACTCGCTGTTCGACAGCTGGTCGGAGCGCAGGGATTCGCGGCGGAAGAAGGCGCTGGCCGACGCGATCATCGTCTTGGCGACGACCCGCTCATAGGTGCCATAGGCGCCGTACTGCCAGCCGTCATAGGTAGTGCCGAAGCCGGACTCGGTCCGCCGGGCGTCGAGCTGCATGCCGATCCGCTGCCCCTGGTCGAGAAAGGTGGTGAGGCCCGTCTTGAGGCCGATCTGCTGCTGCGCCGTCTTGCCGCCGAACCAGCGCTGGAGGCCGACCAGCTGCGCCGTCACTGCGGTTTTGGCGCTCAGCTTCCACTCCGGCCCGGAGGCCAGCTGGAGCATATAGTCGTCAAAGTCATCGTTTTCGTAATGGGTGAACTGGCCATCGCCGTCGACGAGCAGAGCGAGCTGCTCGTCCTGCTTGAAGCGCAGGCCGCCGGAGAAGCTGCCGGTCAGGCCCAGGCCCGATTGCGGCTTGGCATCGTCGTTGAGCGCGAAGGGCACGCGGTTGTTCGGGCTGACCAGCAGGTCGACCTGCTCGGCGGAGGTGGCGTTGTTGATGTTGGTGTCGGGCGCCAGGCCGAAGTCGACGCGGAAGTTCCAGACCCGCTGGTCACGGATGATGCCGCGGGTGGAGCGGATGGTGGCCGCGATTTCGGGCGGCAGGCGCTTGTCTTGCGAGGCGAGCCGGAAATGATGGTCGGCGGCGCTCTGATCGCCGTCCATCAGTAGCGCGCGGGCCAGCTCCAGCCGCACCCGCGTCTGGGACGGGTCGATGGCGAGCGCGGCGCGGAACTCGGTTATGGCCGTCTTCAGCTGGCCGGTCTCGATCGCGACATAGCCGGCGAGGAAATGGCGCTCCATTTCCTTGCCCGGCACCTGCTCCAGTGCGGCGATCAGCGGCCGGGCGGCGTCGAACTCGCGGGCGAGGACCAGCTTCTCGGCGGTGGCCAGTAGCTCGTCGCCGGTCAGCCGAGCCGTGCAGGTGCCGGCCGCGTCGCACGCGGGCGCGGGGCTCGTGGCGGCTTGCGCCGCCAGGAGCAATGCGGCGAACATTATTTGATACCGGTGAAGGCGCCGAGAATGTCGATCCGCTGGTCGGGCGTGCCGCCGACGATGCGGAAGCCGCCGCCCACTTCGGCTGCGGCGGGCCCGAAGAACGCGCCGTCGATGCTGGAGCCGGCGATGGTCAGCCCCTGGCCGGCCCCGAACGAAGCTGCCGTGAACTGGCCGAGAAAGCCGCCGCCATTGACGAGATCGACGCGGCCGGCACCTGTGGCGGTGAAGGTTGCGCCCGCGCCCAGCACCGCCTGCTTGCTGGTGAAGGCGTCATATTGCGGCGCGAACACGGTGCCGGTCAGGTCGAGCGTGAAGCTGCTGGCGGCGAAATCGACCGTGGTCCTGCTGCGGCCTTCGATCCACTGGAAATAGGTCGGCGCGTTGTTCACGCTGTCGCGCAGCGGATTGTAGACCATCGTCGCGACCATCGCGCCATTATAGGTTGCGCTGCCGGTGCGCGGCACGGCATCGATGTCGGTGCGCTCGCCATAAGCGAAAGCAGCCCGCTCAAGCGTGTTGTTCTGCAGCACGCGGCTCCCGCCGAGGGGCAGGATTTCCTCGATGATGGTGGTGTTGTTGCGAACATAGCCGGCAAAGGTGACGTATTTCGTCTCGGTGCCCGGCTTTTGATAAAAGAAGCTGACATTGTTGTAGATGCCGGTCGGGTCGCCGACGGGCACCATATCCGACTGCGCCGGGTCGAAGATCACCGGGTCCTTGCGCGAGCCGGCCTGGAGATATTGGATGCCACCGGCGCCGAGGCGGGGAACGCCCGTCTGCGGCTCGCGCAGCCCGCCGAAATCGGTGCGGTGCAGCGGGTCCTGGAAGCGCAGCGTCTGGTTCACGTTCGCGTTAGGGGCGACGATCTTCACTTCGAAGATGGCGTCGCGCGGATTATAGTCGACGGTGATGCCGCTGTTGCGCGCGGTCGAGCTGTCGCCGGCATAAAGCTGGCCCATCTGGACATTGCCGCCTGTCTGCGTGGTGTAGCTGTAGCTGTGGACGCCGCCGATGCCGGAATAGGTCTTCTGCACCGTGGGCGCGACGAAGCTGTGGTTGTTGGCGGGCGCCTGCGGCGAGCCGGCCGGAGCGGCGCTGCTGCCGACGGACTGCGGCCCCGCGCCCCCGCACGCGGCGAGAGTGACGATCGGAGCCAGGAACAGAAATTTGCGCATGTGCCGTCCTTCGGAAGCAAGTTCGGCACAGGCTTACGGGCGGTTTGGTTAAGACCCGCTAAAACGGCGATGATTTTTCCCGCTGTAGAACATGACGTTCGGCACATTGTCTTCCGTCCGCGGACGGATAAGTTGCGGCGTCACCGCAAAGGGGTCGCTCCATGTCCGGCTTTCGTCCGATCGCGCTGCTGATGCTGGGCCTGGCGACCTCCGGCTGCGCCTTCCGGTCGCAGGTCACCGGCATGGCCGTGGAGTATAACGAGTTCGTCGCCGAGGCGACCAACCGGCAGACGGTCGTCAACATCCTCCGCGCCCGTTCGCGCGAGCCGCTGCATTTCACGAGCTTTTCCAAGGTGCTGGGCACGGCGCGCGTGGAAGGCACGGCCGGGCTCGATCTCGTCTCGAACGGCAATGGCGGCGAGCAGCTGCCCCAGGGCGGCGGCTTCGCGACCAGCCGGCGCACGCTGGGCGCGACCAACTGGACGCCCAAGCTCGGCGTCAAGATCAACTCCGGCACCGATTTCGAGATCGGCATCAACGCGACCGACGATTTCTGGAAAGGCATCACCACGCCGGTCGCGCCGGCGACAATCGTCCATCTGCTGCGGCAGGACTGGCCGAAGGACCTGATCAACTATCTCTTCATCCAGCGCATCGAGTTCGCCGCGCGGATCACCGATCCGGAGGGTAAGATCGTCGCCACCCTGCCGCTCAGCCGCTTCCGCAACGCGCCCGACAATGAACCGACCGTCGATCCCTTCGCGAGCCTGCTCCGCTGCCGCACGCTGGATTATTCGCTCGGCGAGGCTGCCAAGTCGGCGAACGAAGTGCCGGGGGCGGGCGAGTTCGCCATCGCCTTGTCCGAGCGCCGGGCCGAAGAGTTCAACAAAACCGGCCGCAACGAGGACTGCGTCGCGCTCGAGCGCACGCTGCGGCAGGATTTCGCGAACGAACTCGAGCGCCGCGGCCTGAACCTGCTGGAGACCGAGCAGCCGGCGAACGTCCCCAACGCCGCCAATCAGGGCCCCTTCCGCGGCACCCCGAATTTCCTCGCCGGATCGCGCGAGCTTGGGCCGGGAGGGGCGGCGGCATCGCCGAGCGGCGCCGGCTTCACCGCGTCCGGCTATTTCCGCGATCTGGTGCCTGAGGGCTACAAGACCGAGCTGCTGATCGACGTGTCGTTCCGCTCGGTCGAGCAGCTCATCTATTATCTCGGCGAATATGTGCGGCTGTCGAACAAGAAGCCGATGGTCTGGGGCCGCTGCGCCGATGCGAGCTATGGCGAGTGCATCCCGCTGCTCGTTATCAAACCGGCTGAAGAGGCGGTCGGCGTCGAACCGTTCATCACCGTCGAATATAAAGGCAAGGACTATATCGTGCCCTCGACCGGCGAAGACATTCGATCGACAGGCGGCCACTCATCGCAGGTGATCGCGCTCCTGCAGACGATGCTGAACCTGCACAGGTCGTCCAAGGACCTGCCCTCAACGCCGCTGGTGCGGGTGATCAATTGAGGGAGCGCCTGATCCAAGCTGGAGTTGTTCTGGCGCAATCGCTCGCCGTCACCTGCCCTTGACAGACTGAACGCCCGCTCCTTAACAGCGAATGATAATCATTCGCAAAAAGGGGTGTTCGGTGCGGTCTTCGATGTTGGGCGGGTTGACGGCTGCTCTTGTGATTGCCGCAGGGCCTGGCGCGGCCGCCGAGGCAGTTCTGGACGATGCGGGCGCGGCTGCCGACACAATCACCGTCACGGCGTCCCGCACCGGCGAGGATATCGCGGAAATTCCCGTCTCCGTCAGTCTCCTCGACCAGGAAACGCTCGATCGGCAGTTCCGCCAGTCCACCGATGTGCTGCGGGCGCTCGATTTCGTCGTGCCCGGCCTCAACCTTTCGGCCGGTGGTCGATCACAATGCCTGACGCGGGTGCGCGGGCGCGTGCCGGCCTTTCAGCTGAACGGAGTGCCCGCGAACCAGGATTTGCGGCCGTCCAATTGCAACTCGGCCTTCCAGATTTCACCCTTCGCGATCGAGCGGATCGAAGTCGTGCGCGGCGCGACGGCATTGTTCGGAGCCGGCGCGCCGGGCGGCATCATCAATCTGATCACCAGGCGCGCGAAGGGCGAGCGGCTGGAGGTCGATGCCGTCGCCCAGACCAGCTTCAGCCCCAACGAGCCCGGCGGAAGCTTTCAGACCGACCTCTACGCCGGCGCCGGGCAGAAGCTCGGCGGTTTCGATTATTATCTCGGTGCCGGGTATCAGGATTACGGCGTCGGGCGCGATCCGAACGGCCGGCGCGTGGTCGGCACGGCCTTTGACAGCATCTCGCTCAACGGTTCGCTTGGGCTGGAACTCTCGCCGCAGGTCCGGGTGCGGTTGACCGGCACCTTCTACCAGGAAGACCCGGGCACAGAGTATAATCTGGACGGCGCCGAGGTCGACGCCGGCGCCGCCTTTCCGCGTGTCATCAGGGTTACGCCCAACCCTTTCCGCGAGCAGGGTAATGATCGGCTCGGCACGTTGGCGCTGAGCCTCGAAGCGGACGATGTGCTCGGCCACCGGCTGCTCGCTTCCGCTTTCGGCCAGTGGCAGCAATTCCGGCAGCGCGCGAACTTCCAGGATTTCAACGGCGGCGCGCCTGACTTCTTCAGCGACGATCGCACGAACTCCACCGTCGGCACCCGCCTTACGCTCGCGCGTGACTGGAGGATCGGAAGCAGCACGCTAGGTCTGGAATATGGCGTCGACTGGCGCCGTGACCGACTGATCAGGTTGCTGCTCGATCCCGCAGATCCGGACACCGTGACCGGCTTCATCGCGCCGGAAGTCATCCTCTATCAGACCGGCCTCTTCGCTCAGGCGAATTGGGAGCTGGGCCGCTTCCGCCTGTCAGGCGGCGCCCGGCAGGAACTCTATCGTGGACGGATCGGCAGCCGCCTGGCCGATCAAGGGCTGCCCGGCACGGGAGCGCCAGGCCGCTTCGCCAAGGACGATCTGCTGCTATTCAACGCCGGGCTCGTCTTCGGCGTCACGGACGACATCCAGCTCTATGCCAGCTACAATGAAGGTGCCGAGCTGACTCAGCTCGGCCGGGCTGCCCGGCGGGCCCTCGATCCGTCGCTGATCAGTCCGCAGCCGGCGAAGTCGGAACAATATGAGCTGGGCGTGCGCGGCCGGCTGGGCGACGTTTCCTTCTCTGCAGCCGGCTTTTACTCCTATTCCGCGGCCGCGTCGCTCGTGCAGCCCGACCCCTCCTGTGCCGGGCAGAGCTTCTGCCCGCTCATTCCGCTCCGGGTTCCGCAGCGTGTGTGGGGTGCAGAGGGAACGCTCGACTGGCGCATCACGCCCCGCCTCGACGTCGCTGCCGTGTTTACCTGGCAGCGCGGCGAAATCTTCGACGAGGGGCTGGATCGATACGTGCCCTTCGGCACCGACATCGTCTCGCCGACCCGGCTGGCGCTGCGCGCCAACTGGCAGGCCACCCAGCGGCTGAGCATCGGCGGCCAGGCGAGTTGGTCGGCCAAGGCGAGCTTCTTCTCGCCTTCGGAGCAGGAGCTCGGCTTCATCAACACGCCGTCGCTGTTCCTTGCGGATGCATCGCTCGGCTGGCGCGCAGGGCCGGGCGAGTTCGTGGCCGCAGTGTCGAACCTGTTCGACGAGCGCTATCAGAATCTCAGCCTTGCCGCAGGCGGTTTCGTGCCGTCGCTCGCCGAAGGGCGGCGGTTGACGCTCGGCTATCGGCTCCGGCTGAGGTGACCGCGCAGCCGCCTGCGTCCATCTTCCGGCGGGCGGCGGCGAAGCCGCGCCCGCTCGCTTACCGGCTCCACAGCCTGTTCGGGCTGAAGCTGAGCCTGCTTCTCGCCTTCGTCTGCCTGACCGGGACGTTGGCAACGGTGTCGCACGAGATCGAGTGGCTGTTTCAGCCCCAGGTTCGCGCGACTGAGGGCACGACCCGCTGGGGCGCGATGTGGGATGCGGCACGGGCGGCGCATCCGGACGGGTGGGTCCGCGGGATCGGCGCATATGATCGCTCTGACACAGGCTATTTCGCTAAGGCCGCCGCGGTTGCCCTGCCGGACGGACGCGAGATCACCGTGCTGGTCGATCCCGGCACCGGCAATGTGACCGGCGAGCAGGTTGGCGTCACCTTTCACAGCTTCATGCGCGGGCTCCATTATTACCTGTTCACGCCTGGCGACTGGGGCTTCTATCTGGTCGCGGCGCTTGGCTTCGCCCTGCTGGGCTCGCTGATCACGGGGCTGATCGTTTACAAGCGGTTCTGGAAGGGGCTTTGGCGCCGGCCCAGACTGCAGCGCGATGCACGAACGTGGCTCGGCGACCTGCATCGGTTGGGGGCGGTCTGGGCGATCCCCTTCACCTTGATCATCGCAGCGACGTCGATCTGGTATCTGCTCGAACGCGACCTGCTCGCCTGGGAAACGCAGCCGCCCGCTGCCGCACCGCTGCGAACCATGCCCGACGGCGTGACCGTCGACCGATGGGTCGGCACCGCGCAAGCCGCAATGCCCGGGCTGAAAGTAACCGGCATCTCGCTGCCATGGAGCGATGGCGATCCGGTCGTGGTGCAAGGGCAATGGCGCGCCTGGCTGGTCCGGGAGCGCACGAACGCGGCCTTTATCGACCCTGTTTCCGGAAAGCTGCTCGGCCTGCGTGTCGCGGACCAGCTGCCCGCGAGCGAGCGTTGGGTGCACACGGCCGATTCGCTCCATTTCGGCAATTTTGCAGGACTTGGCACGAAGCTGCTTTGGGTCGCCTTCGGCCTGGTGCTGACCGGGCTCGCCGCGACGGGTGCCATCATCCACGGCAAGCGCCTCGCCGGTGCCGAACGGACGAGTGCCGTGCAGTCCTGGCGCACGAGCCTCGGCTACGCGTTGCTGCCGAGCCTGGCGCTCATTCTTTTGGTCCCGGCCTGGTTCTACAACGGCTGGGATGACGGCGGCGGCGCGCTCCGGTCGGCTGGCGGACGCTTGATCGTGGATGGTCGGGCCTTTGATTTGACCACCATTGGCGGGCGCTGGTGTGCCCGGTCGTGGGGCCGCGTGCCGCACCGCCTGGCGTTTGCGGTTGGCAACGGCACGTCACATCCCGCCGAGTTCGACGCGGGAGCATATTGTGCGGAGCTTCCAGGCAGGCCAACGCGGATCGAAGCTGACTGGCGCTAATAGCCATTAGCTGGTGCCGCAGGGCAAGTGGCAGCCTATTTCCCCCGGCGCTTGCGGTGGCTTTCCAGGTCCAGCACGGCGTTGTCGCCGTCTTCCGGTAACAGGCCGAGGCGGCGGGCGACTTCCTGATAGGCTTCGACTTCGCCGCCGAGGTCGCGGCGGAAGCGATCCTTGTCGAGCTTTTCGCCCGATTCCATGTCCCACAGGCGGCAGCCGTCGGGGCTGATCTCGTCGGCGAGGATGACCCGCGCGTAATCATTGTCCCAGATGCGGCCGAATTCGAGCTTGAAGTCGACCAGGCGGATGCCGATGCCAGCGAACAGCCCGCACATGAAGTCGTTCACGCGGATCGCCATGTCGGTGATGTCGTGCATCTCCTCCTGGCTCGCCCAGCCGAAACAGGCGATATGTTCTTCCGAGATCAGCGGATCGCCGAGCGCGTCGTCCTTGTAATAATATTCGACGATCGTGCGGGGCAGCTGGGTGCCTTCTTCGATGCCGAGCCGCTTGGAGAGCGTGCCGGCGGCGACGTTGCGCACCACCACTTCGATCGGGATGATCTCGACCTGGCGGATCAGCTGCTCGCGCATATTGAGGCGGCGGATGAAATGGGTGGGCACGCCGATCGTGCCGAGCAGGGTGAAAATATGCTCGGAGATGCGGTTGTTGAGCACGCCCTTGCCGCTGATCGTACCCTTTTTCTGGGCGTTGAAGGCGGTCGCGTCGTCCTTGAAATACTGGATCAAAGTGCCCGGCTCGGGGCCTTCGTACAATATCTTGGCCTTGCCTTCGTAGATCTGGCGGCGGCGGGCCATGGCATGCTCCTCGGGGCCTAGGCCCGGACTTGAAAAGAAGGCGCCCCGGAAGCGCCGATTGGCGCGGCCGAGGCGGGGGCGCCCTCTTAGCTTAACGCCTGTAAGGGTGCAATCGAGCCGGCACCGTCAGATCGGCCGCTCGCCGATGACGTTGCCGGAGACAATATAGCGGCAGACCAGCACGTCGTCGGAGCCGCTGCTCGCGACGCCGCAGCCGATGCGGGTGGTCTGACGCCAGATCAGCTGGGTGTAATGGCCGACCGCCTGCAGGTCGCCGGTGCGCGAGACGGCCGGGAAGACGCCCGGCTTGAAGTTCGACTTCTCGCCGATCCAATAGCCGACCATTTCCTCGGGCGAATAGGCGCTGCGAGTGCCGATCCAGAGATTTTCGCCGGGCGTGGCACCGTCGAAGGGATCGGCGGGGGAATGCTCGAACTTGCCGGTGCGGGCGAGATGATCAGCCCAGGCCTGGGCGTGCCTCGCCAGCCGGTCGTCCCAGGCGAGCGGCCGCACGCCGAGTGCGGTGCGTTCGCGATTGTGGCTGGCGAGGATGCGCTCGGCGAAGGCGGAATCGCGATCGATGCCGCCCGCCAGCAACGGCATCGCGGCGGCAAGCGCCACTGCCAGCATCCCCTTCCATCCCCGCACGCCGCGCATCATGCCGCCCCAAAGCTTGCTGTTGCCTTACAATCCGGAACCGTAACGAAGCCGTTGGTCGTGCGCAGTGCCTCAGGTCACCGCTTCGCCGATGACGTTGCCGCCTTCGGCATAGCGGCAGACGAGGATGTCTTCTTTCGAGGAGCGGGCGAGGGCGCAGCCGACCTTGCGCGTGCTGCGCCAGATCAGCTGGGTGTAATGGCCGACCTTCTCGAGATCGCCGGAGCGGGACACGGCTGGGAAGATGCCGGGCCTGTAGTCGCGCTTTTCGGCGATCCAATAGCCGACCATCTCTTCCGGTGCCCAGGCGCCCGGCGTGCCGGCCCAGAGATTTTCGCCCGGCACATAGGGGTCGGACGGATCGGCGGGCGAATGTTCGAAGCTGTTGGTGCGGGCGAGCGCCTCGGCCCAGATGGCGGCGTCGGCGGCAAGCGCTTTGTCCCAGGCAAGGGCGGGAACGCCGACGCGGGTGCGTTCGCGGTTATGGGCGGCGAGCAGCCTTTGCTCGATACCGGACGTGCGATCGCCCGCTCCGGTCATTAGCGGAGCTGATGCAGCGAGCGCTGCCGCGCAGAGAATCCGGAGCGATTTCATCGCCCTGGTGTCTGCGCGGCGCGTGGTAAACGGCCGCTCGATCGTTACGGTTAAAGCGTCGTAAATCCTTTGCCGCATTGCCCTTCGACCGCCCTGTTCCGCCTGGACCAGGGGGCGTCGTAGAGCTGGGCGTGGAGACGATCGAAGGCGTAAGCGACCGACCTGACGAGCAGGACGATGTCCCGCCCAAACTGTCCACGAAAGGCCTGATAGACACGATCATCATGTTCGTCGCGCATTTTGCTGCTCCTGTCAGAGGGGCTGAGGTGCAGCTTGCAAATGATCGTTGCGGGCGCGGAACGCCAACAAAGCGTTGGACGCAGGGCATAAGCCTGGCTTATCAGGTGAGCACATGCGCAGACTGCCTCCCTTGGCCGCCGTCCGGGTGTTCGAAGCCGCCGCCCGGCATCAGAATTTCACCTCCGCGGCCCAGGAACTTGGGATGACCCAGGCGGCGGTCAGCTATCAGATCAAGCTGCTGGAGGAGCGGCTCGGCATCAGCCTGTTCGTGCGCGAACGCGGGCGAGTGGCGCTGAGCGAGACCGGCCGGCGGATCGGCCCGCTCGTCGCCAAGGCATTCGACGATCTCGACGGCGCCTTCGATCTCGCCCGCTCCAGCAACGAATCGGTGCTGACGGTCAGCTGCTCGACGACTTTCGGGCCCAACTGGCTGGCGCCGCGGATCGGGGCATTCCAGATCCGGGTGCCCGACGTCGCGGTGCGGCTGCACACGTCTAACAGCCTCGTGGATTTCGCGCGGGACGATGTCGATGTCGCGGTCCGTGGCGGGCGGGGCGAATGGCCGGGGCTCTGCGCGCACTTCCTGATGCGGATGCCGCTGATGGTGTTCGCCAGCCCCGCTTTCCTGGAGGAACATCCGTCGATCCGCACGCTGGACGGCGTGATGCGGCACGCCCGGATCAGCCCGGACGACAGCTGGTGGCAGGTGTGGCGCGATCAGGTCGGCGGCGTGCCCTCACCCGATGCGCCGCGCGGGATAAGGCTCGACACGCAGATCGCCGAAGGCCAGGCGGCGATGGCGGGGCTGGGCATTGCCCTTCTCAACCCGATGCTGTGGCGGACGGAGATTGCGAGTGGACGGCTGGTGCCGGTGCTCGACGACGTCGCCTATGATCCGAGCGACTTCTGGCTCGTCTATCCGGAGCACCGGCGCCAAGTCCGCAAAGTGCGCATGTTCCGCGACTGGATGCTCGAGACGATCGCGGAGGAGGCCAAGCAGGGGCCTGTCGCTTACTTTCGACGGCGGGAGGTTGGCGCAAAGGCCGCAGCCTGACTATCAGGACCTCGATGCGCGCCAGCGATGCTCCGGGACCCTCGATCTCGCGCCGGCGGCTGCTCGTCACCGGCGGGCTCGGCGTGGGGTTGGTCGTCGCCTGGGCAGTGTGGCCGCGCGACTATCCGGTGAATCTCGTCGCCGGCCGGGGCGAGCATGTCTACGGACCCTATCTGAAGATTGCCGAGGACGGCCGCGTGATCGTGGCCGTGCCGCAGGTGGAGACGGGGCAGGGGGTGTTCACGGCCCTGCCGCAGATCGTCGCCGACGAGTTGGGCGCGGACTGGCGGACGATCGCGGTGGAGCCGGCGCCGATCAACCCGCTTTACGCCAACCGGCTGTTCGTCGAGGAGCTGGTGCAAGGGATCGCACCGTCGCTCGCCTCGGTCGCCGACACCTTCGCCACACGCACCGCGACCATGATCACGGCGGGCTCCACCTCCGCCCGCATGTACGAGCAGCCGATGCGCGAGGCGGCCGCCGCCGCGCGGGTGCGGCTCTGCAAGGTGGCGGCGCGGCGCTGGGATGTGGCTTGGGAGGATTGCGAGGCGGAAGCCGGTTTCGTCGTCCATGCCGACCAGAAGCTGCGCTTTGCCGATCTGGCGGCCGATGCCGTGGGCGAGAGCGCACCGGACCCTTTGCCGCTGCGCTTGGGCAAGCTGGCGGGTCAGTCGCTGCCGCGGCTCGACACGCCCGCCAAGCTCGACGGCTCGGTCGACTTCGCCGCCGACATACGCCTGCCGAACATGGTCTATGCGGCGATGCGGCAGGGGCCGATCGGCGCGCGCCGCTATGCCGGCGGCGACGTCAGGGCGGCTGAGCGAGTGCGGGGGGTGTTGCAGCTGGTCAGCACGCGGCACTGGGTGGCGGCAGTGGCGACCACGAGCTGGGCCGCGGAGCGGGCGCTCGAAGCCTTGCGCCCGCGCTTCGAGACGCGCGGCGAGCTGGTCGGTGACGCCAACATTTCTGCTCGCTTCAAGGAAGCCTTGGACGGCGAGGGCGCGCGACTGGTCGAGCGCGGCGACTTGGAAGGTGCCTTTCGCGACGCCACGGTGCTGACAGCCGAATACCGCGTCGAGGCGGCTGCGCATGCCGCGCTGGAGCCGGTCACCGCCACTGCCTCGTGGAGCGACGGCGTGCTGTCGCTCTGGCTGCCGACGATCGCACCGGAGGCGGCGCGCCAGTCGGTCGCGCGTTCGCTGAACATCGATGCGGCAAAGATTGTCATTCACCCGATGCAGGTCGGCGGCGGCTTTGGGCGGGGGATGAGCAGCGAGGCGGCGATTCAGGCAGGCCATCTCAGCCGCGAGCTGAAACGGCCGGTGCAGCTCTTCTGGAGCCGCGCCGAAGCGATCCTGCAGGGCCGCTTCCGCCCGCCCGCCCATGCCCGCATGGCGGGGCGGGTCAGCGGCGGCCGGGTGGCCGGGCTGCTCGCCAAGATCGCCGCGCCCGATTATGGCCGCGCCGTCGCCAACGCGCTGTTGCCCAACGCGGCGGCGGCACGCTCGCTGATCGGCGAAGGAGCGGACGGCTTCGCGGTCGCAGGCGCCGAGACGCCTTATGCGATCGACCATCTGGCGGTCGATCATCACCCGGCCGATCCGCGGCTGCCGATCGGCTATTGGCGATCGGGTGCGCACAGCTACACCTGCTTCTTCACCGAAAGCTTCATCGACGAGCTGGCGCTGGGCGCCGGCACCGAGCCTTTTTCCTTTCGCATGGCAATGCTGGGCAAGCAGCCGCGGCTGGCGCGCTGCCTGTCGACGGTTGCGGCACTGGGTGGCTGGCAGGGCGGCGAGGTGGGCACCGGGCAGGGCATCGCCATTCACGCGGCGCACGGCAGCTTCATCGCCGTGCTCGCCGAAGCGCGTGCAGAAGGCGGCCGGGTCAAATGCGACCGGCTGGTGGCGGTCGCCGATGTGGGACGCATGATCCACCCGGACATCGTCCGTCAGCAGATCGAGGGCGGGCTGATTTTCGGCCTCGCCGCGGCGATGGGTTGCGCGCCCGGCTTCGACCGGGGGCTGACGCGCGCCCGCCGGCTCGCCGACTTGAACCTGCAGCGCTTGGCCGATACGCCCGAGATCAGTGTCGAGCTGCTGCCGAGCAATGAAGAGCCGGGCGGTGCGAGCGAACTGGCGGTGCCGCCGGTCGGCCCCGCGCTCGCCAATGCGCTGTTCGCCTCGACCGGCCGGCGCTACCGCCAGCTGCCGATCCGCTTTTAGGAGCTGGGGTTGAAGCCTGACGACCATCCGACACTGCCGTCGCCCCGGATCGGCGTGCTGCTGATCAATCTCGGCACCCCGGATGCGCCCACTGCGCCCGCCGTGCGCCGCTACCTGGCCGAGTTCCTGTCCGATCGCCGCGTGGTCGAGATCCCGCCGATCGCCTGGCAGCCGATCCTGCGCGGAGTCGTGCTGAACACGCGACCGAAAAAGTCGGCGCATGCTTACAACCTGGTCTGGACTGAGCATGGCTCTCCGCTCGCGCGCTACACTAGGGCGAAGGCGGAGAAGCTTGCCCGTGCCCTCGGACCCGATGTCGTGGTGGATTGGGCGATGCGTTACGGCAATCCGTCCATTGCCGAGCGGCTGGAGAAGATGAAAGCGGCGGGCTGCGAGCGCATCCTGCTCGCGCCCATGTATCCGCAATATTGCGCGGCAACGACGGCAACGGCCAACGACAAGGCGTTCGAACTGCTGGCGGGCATGCGGTGGCAGCCGGCGATCCGAACGCTGCCGCCCTATTATGACGATCCGGCCTATATCGCCGCGCTCAAGGCGTCGATCGAGCGGCAGCTGGCGGCGCTCCCGTTCGAGCCGCAGCTGATCCTGGCGAGCTTTCACGGCATGCCGCAGCGGACGCTGGAGCTGGGCGATCCTTACCACTGCCACTGCCAGAAGACCGCGCGGCTGCTGCGGGAGGCGCTCGGGCGGCCTCTCGAGATCAGCTTCCAATCCCGCTTCGGCCGCGCCAAATGGCTGGAGCCGGCGACGGACAAGGTGCTGGAGGCGCTGCCGGGCCGCGGGGTCGAACGGGTGGCGGTGGTCGCGCCGGGCTTTAGCGTCGATTGCCTGGAAACGCTTGAGGAACTCGCCATCCGGGGGCGGGAGAGCTTCCTCGGCGCGGGCGGCAAGGAGTTCGCGTATCTGGAGTGCCTGAACGATAGCGACGAGGGCATGACGCTGCTTCGGACCTTACTTGCGCGTGAACTTGCGGGCTGGGTGCCGCCTTCGTAGGGAAGCTTCAAACCCAAAGAGGGAGAGGAAGCGAATGGCACGAGTAGCGATCGTCACCGGCGGCACGCGCGGCATCGGCGAAGCGATCAGTCTGGCACTGCGGGACGCCGGCATGACCGTGGCCGCCAACTACGCCGGCAATGACGAGCGCGCGCGCGATTTCAGCGAGCGGACCGGCATCAAGGCCTATAAATGGGACGTCGCCGATTTCGACGCCTGCCTGGCCGGCGTGCAGCAGGTCGAGGCGGAGCTCGGGCCGGTCGACGTGCTGGTCAACAACGCCGGCATCACGCGCGACGGCACGATGAAGCGGATGAACCGCCAGGCCTGGGAAGATGTGATCGACACCAATCTGGGCGGCTGCTTCAACATGGCGAAAGCGGTGTGGGACGGCATGAACGCGCGCAAATATGGCCGCGTCGTCAATATCGGCTCGATCAACGGCCAGGCCGGGCAATATGGCCAGGTCAATTATGCCGCGGCCAAATCGGGTATTCACGGCTTCACCAAGGCGCTCGCCCAGGAAGGTGCCCGCGCCGGCATCACCGTCAACGCCATCGCCCCTGGCTATATCGATACGGACATGGTTGCAGCCGTGCCGCCCGACGTGCTGGAGAAGATCGTCGCCAAGATCCCGGTCGGCCGGCTGGGCAAGGCGCAGGAGATTGCGCGCGGGGTGGCGTTCCTGTGTGCGGAGGATGGCGGGTTCATCACCGGGTCGACGCTGTCGATCAATGGTGGTCAACACATGTACTGATTTTCCCTCTCCCCTTGGGAGAGGGCGACTTGCGCCTGCGGCGCGAGCGGGGTGAGGGGGCCGCCTTATCCGGATAGCTCCGGACCCCTCACCCGGTCAGGCTTCGCCTGACTCGACCTCTCCCAATGGGAGAGGTGTCAGGTGCGCCGCTACTCGATATAGTAACCCACCACCCGCCACTCGCCCTCTTCCTTCGCCAGGCTCAGCTTCTCGATCGCCTCCGGCTTGTTCGCGAAGCTCGTCTTGAACTTGAGCACCTGGATGCCGGCGGGCGGGGCGGGGACGCTGTCCTGGCTGATGAGCACGCGAGTGCGCACGGCGCCGAGGGGCACGCGCGCTTCTTTGGACACGTCCGCCCAGACCTTGGTCGTGTTCGTCTTGCGGAACGACGCAGTGGTTCCAGCCCAGCTGTCTTCCCAGCGAAAGGCATCGACCAGCGCGAGCCAGTTGCGGGCCGAAGTCGCAACGGCTGTATCGGCGGTGACCGTGGCCGCACCGCTGGGAGCTGACCCGGTTTGCGGGAGGGCGACGAGGGCGAGCAGCCCGAGGGCAAGTGTCATGATGGCAACTCCTGTTCCGATGCGGGCGACACGCGATCGCCCCTGGCCGTTTGCCGGCCTGCCATCCTGTCCCATGTGTTGGGTGTCGCCAGCTTCCCCGATTTGCTTGTCCGCAGAAGATTGGGGGTCCGCGCCTTCGTGCTCGTGCAGCAGGCGCGCGGCCTCGCGGCTGCTCGACACCGACAGCTTGCGCCGCGCGTCGCGCAGGCGTTCGTTGATCGTGTGCACCGACAGGCCGAGGTGGCGCGCCATCGACTTGGCATCATGGCCGCGCACGATCAGGCGGAGCGTTTCCTTCTCCTTTTCGGTCAGTGCCGCATAGCCATCGGTCATGTGGAGAGAGGCTAGGACGGCACGCAACAGGCAGCCACCCCAAAATGTTTGTGCCTGGTGGACGCACGCCGTTAGGCTTGGCAGCAATGGCCTCTCCTTACGCATCCCCGGTGAAGCGCTCGATCACCATCGCCGGGCATCCGACCTCGATCAGCCTGGAGCCGGTCTTCTGGTCGGCGCTGGAGGGGGCCGCGAAACAGGCGCAGCTGCCGCTCTCGGCGCTGGTCGCGCGGATCGACGCAGAGCGGATCGCCTTGTCCCATCCACCCAACCTGGCAAGCGCAATCCGGGTGTGGCTGTTCACCCGCGCAAGCAAGGACTGAGCCATTCATCGCCCACTCAGGCGGAACCGGTATATGCGTCCGATCTTTCTTGGCGGAGATGGAGTGTCTGTCATGAACAAGCTTGTTGTTGTCGCCGCCTTGGGCGCGACCCTGATCGGAAGCACCGCCTCGGCCCAGTTGGTCGATCCGGCCTTGTCGCGAGACATCGGCCGGGCGGTCGGCGAAGCGGCAGTTGCCGCTGAACGTGCAGCCGCCGATGCGGCCGTCTCGGCCCGCGAGGCCTGGCGTGCGGCGCGGGAAGGCTATGCCTCCTCCGGCGGCCGCTATGCAGATCGCGTGGCGCCGGCCCCGCTGTTCGCCGGCACCGAGGACGCGGCAGTGGACGCGTGCGCTCAGGCGGCCGAGCAGCAGGGCTATGAGCGGGGCGTGCGGGCCGTGGTGCGCGACATCAACGGCGTCCAGCGCAACCCTCGCGGCTGGGAAGTCGATGGCGTGGTCGAAGCTCGCCGCGGCTGGCGCGATCCGCGTCCAGAGACCTGGGGCTTCCGCTGCGCCGTCCGCGACGGCCGCGTGGTGAGCGTGGATCTGGGCGAGGAATTCGCGCGGAGGTAAGCTGAGCAAGAGTGCCGCTCGTCCCGAGCGAAGTCGAGGGGCGCTGCCACAGGGCAAGGCGCCCCTCGACTACGCGCTTTGCGCTCCGCTCGGGACGAGCGATTGATTTTGGCCGCCCGCCCTTTTCCCATGGCTGATCTCTGCTAACAGCCTCGGCGCATGGACACGCATGCGCATGACTCGATCCTGATCATTGATTTCGGCAGCCAGGTGACCCAGCTGATCGCCCGGCGCGTGCGCGAGGCGGGGGTTTATTCCGAGATCGCGCCCTTCAACGCCGCCGCCGAGGTGTTCGAGCGGTTGCAGCCAAAGGGCATCATCCTCTCTGGCGGCCCGTCCTCGGTGATGTGGAAGGACAGCCCGCGCGCGCCGCAGCATATTTTCGATGCCGGGCTGCCAATCTTGGGCATCTGCTATGGCCAGCAGACCATGTCGCATCAGCTCGGCGGCATGGTGGCGCCGTCCGAAAGCCGGGAATTCGGCCGCGCCTATATCGAGATCAGCGGCCGCTCGGCGCTGTTCGACGGACTTTGGCAGGAAGGCGAGAAGCATCAGGTCTGGATGAGCCATGGCGACCGGGTCGAGCAGCTGCCCGAGGGCTTCAGCGTCGTCGCCCAGTCCGAAGGGGCGCCCTATGCGGTCGCGACCGACGAAGCGCGGCGCTTCTACAGCCTGATGTTCCACCCGGAAGTCGTGCACACGCCCGACGGCGGCAAGCTCTTGTCAAACTTCGTGCGCCACATTTGCGGCTGTCCGGGCGACTGGACGATGGCGGAATATCGCCAGACCAAGATCGCCGACATCCGCGCTCAGGTCGGCAAGGGCAAGGTGATTTGCGGGCTTTCGGGCGGCGTCGATTCCGCGGTCGCCGCGGTGCTGATCCACGAAGCGATCGGCGAGCAGCTGACCTGCGTGTTCGTGGATCACGGCCTGATGCGCAAGGGGGAGGCGGAGCAGGTCGTCTCCTTGTTCCGCAACAGCTACAACATCCCGTTGGTCCATGTAAACGCGGAAATCCTGTTCCTGTCGGGCCTGGCCGGCGTCAGCGACCCCGAGGCCAAGCGCAAATTCATCGGCAAGACCTTCATCGACGTGTTCGAGGACGAAGCGCGGAAGATCGGCGGCGCCGATTTCCTCGCCCAGGGCACGCTCTACCCGGACGTAATCGAGAGCGTCAGCTTCACCGGCGGGCCGTCGGTGACGATCAAGAGCCACCACAATGTCGGCGGCCTCCCCGAGCGGATGAATATGAAGCTCGTCGAACCCCTGCGCGAGCTGTTCAAGGACGAAGTGCGCGAGTTAGGCCGTGAACTGGGGCTGCCGGATGCGTTCGTCGGCCGGCACCCGTTTCCCGGGCCGGGCCTCGCCATCCGCATCCCCGGCGAGGTGACCAAGGACAAATGCGACATTCTCCGCAAGGCCGACGCGATCTATCTCGAGGAAATCCGCAACGCGGGGCTGTACGACGCGATCTGGCAGGCCTTTGCGGTGTTGCTGCCGGTGCGGACTGTCGGCGTGATGGGCGATCACCGCACCTATGAAAGCGTGTGCGCTCTCCGCGCCGTGACTTCCACCGACGGTATGACCGCCGACATCTTCCCGTTCGACCCGCATTTCCTGGCGCGCGTAGCGACGCGGATCGTCAACGAAGTGCAGGGCATCAACCGCGTGGTCTACGACTTCACGTCGAAGCCGCCAGGCACCATCGAATGGGAGTAAGCGGCCCCACGGCGCTTTAGACACGACGAAGCTCTGGACAAGCTGCTCCCCCTGGCTTCAAATCAGCGGGGAGGGGGAGTGTCGTGAAGATCAGATTTTGGGGAACGCGCGGTTCGCTGGCCAAGCCGGGGCCGCACACGGTTCGCTATGGCGGCAACACCTCCTGTGTCGAGGTCGTGTCGGCAAAGGGCACGCGGCTGGTGATCGACTGCGGCACCGGCGCGCACGAGCTCGGCCAGGCGATCCTGCGCGAAGGCGGGCCATCGCGCGGCCATGTGCTGATCAGCCACACCCATTGGGATCATATTCAGGGCATCCCCTTCTTCGCGCCGCTGTTCGTGCCCGGCAACAGCTGGGACATTTACGCGCCTCAAGGCTTTGGCGAGTCGCTGAAGGACACGCTCGCGGGGCAGATGGAATATACCTATTTTCCTGTCTCGCCCGAGGCGTTCGGGGCGCAGGTGCGCTACCATAATCTGGGCGAAGGCCATTTCATGATCGACGACCTGTCGATCCGTACCCGCTATCTCAACCACCCGGCGCTGACGCTTGCTTTCCGGGTCGAGAATGCCGGCGCGAGCTTCGTCTATTCCTGCGATCACGAACCCCATTCCCGCGACCTGGCGATGGGCGAGGGCCTGATCCATGGCGAGGACCTCGCCCATGCCGAGTTCATGGCCGGTGTGCAGATGGTCATCCACGACGCCCAATATTGCGCGCATGAATATGCGGCCAAGCAGGGCTGGGGCCACAGCACGGTCGAATATGCAGTGACGATCGGCCGCGCGGCCGGCGCCGACCAGCTGGCGCTGACGCACCATGATCCCAGCCGCACCGACGAGCAGATCGACGTCATTGTCGCCGAACTTCAGGCGAAGATCGGCACCGGCAAGCCGCAAGTCTTCGCCGCCTATGAGGGGCTGGAGATCGATCTCGGCGGCGACCGCAGCGAGGCCGATCTGAGCGGCACCAACCTGACGCATGCCGTGCGCAGCGCCGGCGCGCAGGATGCCTTGCTGCTGCTGATCGCAACCGATGCCGAGATTGCCGAACGGGTGGGCAAGGCGATCGCGCAGGAGCCGGTCAGGCTGGTCGTCGTCGACTCGATCGACGCGGCGGCGGAAGCGACGGCCGAAAAGGTCCCTTCGCTGGTGCTGGTCGAAAACGGCATGACCATGCAGTCCTTCGTGCCCGCGCGATTGGGTGGCATGACCAACGGCCTCGACCTGCCCTTCGTGCTGCTCGGGGGCGTCGGCGCGGCCGAGCGGGGCTATTCCGACCGGCTCGAAGAGCCCTGGTCGGCCGAATATGCGCGCACCCGGGTGCGGACCTGGCTGATGCGTTCCGAATGTCATTGGGCGCGGCCGCCGCTGCCGGACGACGAGGCGGAGCGGGTCGCGGCGCTGCGCCGGCTCGGCATTCTCGACACGCCGCCGGAGGAAAGGTTCGACCGCCACACCCGTATCGCGTCCGCCCTCTTCCGGGTGCCGATCGCCTTGGTCAGCCTGGTCGATGCCGATCGGCAGTGGTTCAAGTCGTGCTTCGGCACCGATGTCTGCGAAAGCTCGCGCGAGACGAGCTTCTGCGCCCATGCCATTGCCGGCAATGCGAATATTCTGGTGGTGCCCGACGCGCTGCAGGACGAGCGTTTCCGCGATAATCCGATGGTGTCGGAAGGCCCGCGCATCCGCTTCTATGCCGGATCGGTGCTGCACTCGCCCGAGGGCAAGCGCATCGGTACGCTTTGCATCTTGGACGTGCGGCCGCGCAACCTGTCCGACGATGAGCGCCGCCTGCTCGCGGATGTCGCGGCGGCGGTCGAGGCGGAGCTGTGCACGCCCCAGTTGCAGGCCGCTTGAGCCGGTGAACATCCAGAACGCCCGGCTGCGACGGCGCACGCGTGTTGAGGGCGGCGGCGACACTGCGCGCGCTTTGCTGTGGCGGCTGATCTGGATCTACCAGGGCGGCTGCGCGGCGGCGGTGGTGATCACGCTGACCCTGGTGCTGCTCGGGCTGGAGCTGACCGGCTATCAATGGGCCGTCGTCCTGCTGCTGCTGCCGGTGGCGGTCGCGATCTACAATCTTGCCGATGTCTATGTGCTGCATCGGCACGCGGTGCCGGTCATGGCAGCGGCGCGCGCGCTCGACCGTGGCGGCGATGCGCCGGAGCCGGTGCTGGCCGAAGGTCTCGTGCGCTCGCTGAACCTGCCTTATCTTTCGTTCTTGCGGGTGACCTTCCTGCACGGCCCGCTGGTCACGTTCCTGGTCTACCTCGTGCTGACCTCGGCCAACTGGCTGGTCGATGCGCAATATGAGCCGTGGCAGATCCTCGCCTTTTGCGCGATGACCCTGTTCTTCGCCTCGCCGACCCACGCGATCTTCGAATATTTTGCGGTCAGCCGGGCGATGGAGCCGGTGATCATCCGCCTGAGCGCTGCGCTTGGCGGCACCATTCCGCCCGATTACCGCGAGGGGCTGATCGCGGTCCGGCTGAAGAGCAAATTGCTCTATCTCGCCATTTTCGTGACCACGCTGCCGCTGATCTTCTTCGCGGCGTCGATGGTGTTCAAGGTCCAGCGCATGTTCGCGCAGGTGGGCGTCACCGCGTCTGAAGGGATGATGTGGCCCTTCTACACCTGGATGGTGGGCATCGTGCTTGCCTGCGGCCTGGGCTCGGTGATGATGGCGCTGCTGACCGCGCAGGAAGTGTCGCGCTCGGCGCTGCGGCTGATCGATTCGATGCGGCTGGTCGAAAGCGGGCGGCTCGACGATGTCGAGCTGCAGGTCTTCTCCACCGACGAATATGCGGACATCTTCCATGGCTTCCAGCACATGCTGGATTCGCTGCGCGAGGAGCAGCGTATCCTGGCGATCAGCCATGATCTCGCCGGGGAGCTGCAGCTGGACCTGCTCATCGCCCGCATCATGCGCGAGACGACCGAACTGCTGAACGCCGAGCGATCGACGCTCTTCCTGCACGATCCCAAGACAGACGAGCTCTACTCGATTTTTGCGGAAGGAGACTCGATCACCGAGATCCGCATCCCGGCCTCACGCGGGATCGCGGGAGCCGTGTTCACCAGCGGCAAGGCGGAGAATATCGCCGACCCCTATGCGGACCCGCGCTTCGACCAGAGCGTGGACAGGAAGACCGGCTTCGTCACCCGCTCGATCCTGTGCCAGCCGATCGTCAACAAGCATGGCGGCCGGATCGGCGTCACCCAGGTGCTGAACAAGAAAGGCGCCGGCTGCTTCGTGGAGAAGGACGAGGCGCGGCTGCGCGCCTTTTCGGCGCAGATCGCGGTCAGCCTGGAGAATGCCAAGCTGTTCGACGACGTGCTCAGCATGAAGAACTACAATGAGAGCATCCTGGAGAGCACGTCCAACGGCTTCATCACTTTGGATGCCGACGGCCGGATCGTCACCGCCAACACCGCGGCGCTCGAACTGCTCGGCGTACGCGAGAGCCTAGCCGGCAAGCCCGCGGGCGAAGTATTCGCAGGACCAAACCATTGGGTGGTCGAAAAGCTCGACCGCTCGGCACTGTCGGGCGAGACGCAGCTTGCGGTCGATGCCGAGCTGGTGCGCACCACCGACGTGCCGGCGTCCGTCAATCTCTCCGCCGCGCCGCTGATCGATGCCAACGAGCAGCGGATCGGGTCGATGCTGGTGATGGAAGACATCACGTCCGAAAAGCGCGTCCGCTCCACCATGGCGCGCTATATGTCGAAGGAAGTGGCGGACCAGCTGCTCCAGGCCGGCGAGGATGTGCTGGGCGGGCGCGACCAGACGGTGTCGATCCTGTTCTCCGACGTGCGCGGCTTCACCACCATCGCGGAGGCGATCGGCGCCCGCGAGACGGTGGCGATGCTCAACGAATATTTCACCGAGATGGTCGACGTGATCCTCGAGACCGGCGGCATCCTCGACAAATATATCGGCGATGCGATGATGGCGCTGTTCGGCGCGCCCTTCGCGGGGCCGAGCGACGCCGACAATGCGCTCGCCGCCGCCAACCGCATGCTGTTGTGCCTGGCCGACCTGAACGCGCGCCGCGCCGCGGGCAATAAGCCGCCGCTCAAGGTCGGCGTCGGCATCAGCACCGGCAATGTCATCGTCGGCAACATCGGCTCGTCGAAGCGGATGGAATACACCGTCATCGGCGACAATGTGAACCTCGCCTCGCGGCTGGAAGGCGCCAACAAATTCTACGGCACGAGCATCCTGCTCTCGGAATCGACCCGCGCCAGCCTCGGCCGGCCGGCACTGACCCGCGAAGTCGACCTCATCCGGGTGAAGGGCAAGGATTTCCCCGTCGCCGTGCACGAGTCGCTCGATTATTGCCGCGAGCGGCTGAACGGCGCGCTCGACGAAATGCTCGGCGCCTATGGCGAAGGGCTTTCGGCCTATCGTGACCGGCGATGGAAGGATGCGGAGAAGGCGTTTGCGGAAGCATGCCGCGCAGTGCCCGGCGACGGGCCGTCGGCCATGTATATCGAACGCTGCCGCCAGTTCGCCAAGGCGCCGCCGCCCGCCGATTGGGACGGCGTCTGGTCGCTGACGGCCAAGTAGATGGAGCTGGTCGCGGCCGATATCGGCGGCACCCATGCGCGCTTTGCGCTCGCTACCGTGACGGACGGAAAGATCGCGCTCGGTCCCGAGACCGTGCTGAAGACGGGGAACTTTTCCGGTTTGGCAGAGGCCTGGCAGGCATTTGGGGGGGCGGTCGGGCGGGAACTGCCGAAGGCAGCCGCGATCGCCATTGCTGGCCCGCTCGACGGCGATACGGTGCGGATGACGAATAGCGGCTGGGTGCTGGAGCGGCGCCTGCTGGCCGGGCAGCTCGGCGTCGAGCGGCTGAGCCTGGTCAACGACTTTGCCGCCGTGGCGCACGCGGTGCCCCGCTGCGACGAGCTCCTGCATCTGTGCGGGCCGGAGCGGGCGCTGCCGGAGCGCGGCGTCATCACCGTCGTCGGACCGGGTACTGGCCTGGGCGTCGCCATGCTGGTGCGCGGGTCCGACGGGGACCGCGTCATCCCGACCGAGGGCGGGCATATCGAGTTCGCACCGCTCGACCGCGACGAGCAGAGACTGCATGACGATCTGGCCGAGCGCTTCGGCCGCGTAGCGGTGGAGCGCGTGCTGTCCGGCGCGGGGCTGCGCGAAATCTACCGATCCTATACCGGGCGGGAGCCGCCCGAGGCGGCCGAACTGTGGCGCCTTGCCTTGACCGGAACGGCGCCGGTCGCGCGCACCAGCCTGGAGCGATTCTGCGCCATCCTCGGCTCGGTCGCGGGTGACCTGGCGCTTGCGCAAGGGGCGGAAGGGGTGGTGATCGCCGGCGGACTGGGCTTGCGCCTCGCCGACCATCTGCCGCGATCAGGTTTTGCCGAGCGCTTTGCCGCCAAGGGGCGGTTCCAGCAGCGGATGGAAAGCCTGCCGGTCAAGCTGATCGCCCATCCCCAGCCGGGGCTGCTCGGCGCGGCCGCCGCCTTCCTGTCCGAGCACGGCGGATAAAAGAAGGGCCCCGCTCCAGGGGTTGGAAAGCGGGGCCCTTATCTCAGGGAGTCGTTCTGCAGCGGGGGGTGAGGTCGCTGCGTCTGCACAGCTTATCGCTGCAAGCTGTCACCAAACCATGTCGGCAAACGGTAAATATTGTCTCAATCTGTCGCGGCGTCGGGCCGGACCGAGCTGAGCCGGCGCTTCGGGGCTTGTGGATGCGGGCGCTCCTGGACGGCGCTGAACTGGATGCCGGGCAGTTCGCGCCGGATCAGCGCCTCGCCCTCGCGGACGGTCGGCACAGGATGTTCGGCCAGCACGCGGTCGCCGAGCCGGAACACGACCTTATAGGGCTCCGGACCGTCGGGGGTGATCAGGACGCGGCCGATCGCCACTTCCGGAGGCTTGATGAAGAACAGGCCGCTCTCGCTGTCGATGCTCATGCGGCAACAATGGCGGAGAGGGACAAGCGTTCCTTGGCGGCTACCTCAGCGCAGCGGCGTGCGATCGAAATCGAACTCCGCATGGCCGCCGGTCAGCTGCTTCACCCGGTCCAGGTGCAGGCCCGAAAGCCGCATATGCGCTTCCGCCGCAGTCTCCGACACGGCGTCCTGCGCCATGTCCATCTCGGCACGGGCACGCTGCAAATGATAGTCACGATCTGGCCGAGTCATGGGGCCGCTCCCACCGCGAACGGGCACAATAGCGGGATCGTTTCCGGCCTTCCATAGGTTGGACTCAACCAAGTCAGCATTCTGCAACCATGAACGCGGTTGCGCATTGCCGACGCGTGCAGCGCTACTTTTTCCACGTCTGGAATGGCACTGGCTTTGTCGAGGATGAGGAAGGCCAGGAGCTACCTGGCCGTGAGGCCGCGATCAAGGTTGCGCTGGAGAGCATACGCTCGATCGTCAGCGAGGATGCGCGGCAAGGGCTGATTGACCTGAATGGCCGCGTCTGTATCGCCGACGAGCAGGGCGCGACGGTGGCCGAGCTTGCCTTTCGAAACGCGTTCGATCTTCGCCTGGAAGGAGGCGCGGAATGATCGAAACCCTGTTGATGAAGATGCGCCGGCGTGACGAAATTTCGGCCGACGAGGAGCAGGCGCTGCGCGCGGCCGTATCCGAGGTGAAGGAATATCCCGCCGACCTGACCTTCATCCGGCGCAATCAGGAACTGGATCACTCCACCCTGCTGCTCGGCGGCTTGATGTGCCGCTACAAGGACCTGCGCAACGGCGAGCGGCAGGTGACCGAGCTGCACGTCGCCGGCGACTTTGCGGACTTGCACTCCTTCACCTTGAAGAAGCTCGATCATGAGCTGATGACGCTGACCCCGTGCCAGGTTGCGCTGGTGCCGCACGAAAATCTGAAGCGCATCACCGAGGCATTCCCGCATCTGACGCGCGTGCTCTGGTTTCTGACCATGCTGGACGCAGCCATCCACCGCGAATGGGTCGTGTCGCTCGGCCGGCGCGATGCGGTGGCGCGGCTGGCGCACATGTTCTGCGAGCTGCAGGTGCGGCTGGAGATTGTCGGGCTGGCGGATGCCCATGGCTATGAGTTGCCGCTGACCCAGACGGACCTATCGGAATGTGCCGGCATCACGCCCGTCCACGTCAATCGCAGCCTGAAAGTCTTGCGGGAGGACGGCGCGCTGGAGTTCCGCAACCGGCGCGTGACCATTCTCGACCGCGCCAAGCTCGAACGGGCGGCCGAGTTCGACCCGAGCTATCTTTACCTGGAGCGGCGGCGACGGTGATCTAAGTCAGGGATTTTGCTCAGCCGGAATAATCATATGATAACGCGGCGGCGATTCACAGAAGCTACGCATCTGATCTGCCTATCTGATCTTTAGGTGGACCGGGTGGGGGTGAAGTGCAGCCCGGTTTACGGTCCTCACGGGGAATCATGAGCCGTTCACTGTTCGACGTGATGCTGCGAAAGTTCGAGGCACGGGCGGCGCTGGGCGACGCGCAGCGCGACGCATTGCGCTCCCTGCCGCACCGCCCCGCCAGCTTCGAGCCGCAGGCCTATGTCTCGCGCGAGGGCGAGAAGCTGCAGAATGTGCACCTGCTGCTGTCGGGCTTTGCCTATCGGCAGAAGTCGCTGATCGATGGCGCGCGTCAGATCATTGCCGTCGCCATTCCGGGCGACTTTCTCGACCTCGAATGCGCGCTGCTCGACAAGGCGGATCACAATATCCAGGCGCTGACCCGCTGCGAGGTGGCGGTGATCCCGCGCGCGGCGCTGGAGGCGCTGATCCTCGCCGATCCGGTGCTCGCCCGGGCTTTGTGGACGCACACGCTGATCGACGGGTCGGTGTTTCGCGAGTGGATCGCCAATGTCGGCCGCCGCGATGCGCGGTCGCGGCTCGGGCATCTGCTGTGCGAGTTTGCGCGGCGGCTGGAGATGGCGGGGCTGGCCGATGGCAGCGCCTATGAGCTGCCGATGACGCAGGAGCAGCTGGCCGACACGCTCGGCCTGACACCGGTGCATGTGAACCGGGTGCTCAGGCAGCTGGAGGCGGACGGGCTAATCGCGCGCGAAAAGCGGCTGATCCGGATCCCGGATTGGGAAGCGCTCCGCCGCCTGGCGGGGTTCAACGAAATCTATCTGCACTTCCCCGCGCAAACCGGAGCAGGGCTCAGTCCGCAGCGAGGCTAGACTGGCTTCACGAAGCTGCCGATCTCGGCGGCGACGCGGTCCGGAATCTCGAGGTGCAGCCAGTGGGTCGCATCGAGGATCACGGCGCCGCCACTCTCGCACTGGTCGGTGCTGAGCCGGGCCAGCGCCGTGTCGAGGAACTGGTCCTTGCGCCCCCACAGCATCTTGGTGGGCACGGCGATGCGGCCGATCTTCTGCCGGGAACGGGGCAGTGCGCGATAATAATTGAGCATGGCGGTCAGCCGGCCCGGCCGCGCCCAGGCCTCGGCGTAGCGGTCGAGCTCCGCGCGGGTGAAGGTGCCCGGCGCCGACGAGGACTGCATGGTCGAGCGCAGCATCGCAAAGTCGAGGGCGCGGAGGGCGGTCTCCGGCAGCAAGGGAAACTGAAACCAGCCGACATAGGAACTGCGCAGCGCCTGGGTCGGGTGGCGCAGCGCATAGCCGCTCCACACGTCCGGATGCGGCGCGTTCAGGATCACCAGCCGCTCCAGCCGCTCCGCATGGCGCGCGGCAACTGTCCAGGCCACCAGCCCGCCCCAATCATGGCCCACCAAATGAAAGCGCGTCAGGCCGAGCGCGGTGGCCAGCCCGGCAATGTCGTCGGCGAGCCGCTCCGTACGATATTCCGACACGCCTGAAGGCGCGGAGGACAGGTTATAGCCCCGCATGTCCGGCACGATCACGCGCAGTCCCTGGGCCGCGAGCGGATCGATCACCCGCCGCCACGCCCACCAGAATTCCGGAAAGCCGTGCAGCAGGATCACGGGGCGCGCGTCTTCGGCGCCGGCCTCGACGACATGAAGTTCGATCGGGCCGGCCGAGATGCGGCGCTCGCGCCAGCCGGGCTGCAGCAGGTTGGTCATGCCCGCATCAGCGATCTTCGAGCGAGGGCGTTCCCTCCGGTCCGGCCTCAGCGCTGCGCTGCGATCCAGGCGGCGATGTTCGCCCTCAGTGCAGTCAGCGGAATGGCGCCGTTTTCGAGCACGCGCTGGTGGAATTGGCGGATGTCGAACCGGCTCCCGAGCGCGGCTTCCGCTTCCCGGCGCAAGGCCATGATTTCGAGCCCGCCGGAGTCGTAGGCGGTGAGCTGGCCCGGCCAGATCGCCACGCGGTCGACCAGATCGTCCGCTTCCGGTCCGCTGAACCGCCCGGACTCGCGGATGAAGTCGATCACCTGCTGGCGCGTCCAGCCCATCACGTGCAGCCCCGGATCGACCACCATGCCGCGCGCGGGCCAGAGCCGCCGCGTCATCAGCGCATAGGGCGTGCGGTAGATGTTCGCTTCCTCGGCAAGCGCCTCGGAATAGCGTGCCCAGCCTTCGACATAGGCGGAGTTGCCGGTCAGCTTGGTGATCGGGCTGCTGCCGATCATGTTGGCAAAGCTGATCTGCATATGGTGGCCGGGAAAGCCTTCGTGCACCGCCGTTATTTCGGCGCTGCCGCGGGTCTCCGTCTGCCAAACTTCCGAGTTGATCCGGTAGAAGGCGGGCAACGCCGCATCGACCTGGCTCTGGTAATATGAACTGCCGCCCGATCCGCGCCGAAAGGCGTCGAACGGCTCCACCCGCATTCCCTGTGCCGGCATCGATAGGAAGAGCGGCCGGCTGAGTTCCTTCGAGTGGCTGACCAGCGCGCGGGAATAATCGATCAGCTCCTGCTCGGAGGAGAAGCGGTTGTCGCTCGCCTGCGCGATGCCGGGAACGATGACGGCCAGGTCGTCGCTGCCGAACTGCGCGCGTCCCAGCTCGCGCACGCGCGCCGCATTGGCCGCGACCGTTTGCTGGCCGAGGCGGAAGACCTCCTCCGGCGAGCGCTGCAGCGTGGTGTAGCTGCGCAGCGACGCACTGTAGCAGGCAACGCCATCCGGATTGGCGGAGACGCCGAGCGCCTCTCGTGCGCGGGGCAGATAGTCGTCGCGCAGAAAGTCGCGGTAACGCCGGAAGGCGGCGTTGACCGGCCCGGCGAGGATGGTCCGGAAGCTCTCCCGGAACGCCGCGTCCTTCGCCCGGTCAGCCGGCGCGAAATAGGGCAGCGCCGCGGGCTCGGCCACGACGATGCCGTCGATCTGCTTGATGACGCGCCGTACCACTGCCTTGGGTGCCGAATAGCCGCGCGACAGGCCGACCCGGGCGTTGGCGATCTCCTGATCGATCATCGCCGGCAGCGCCGACCAGCGCGCGATTGCGTCGGCGCGCTCCTCAGGCCTGGCCACCGGCTGGTCACGCGCGACATTGGCGAGCATGTTCAGGTGCCAGCCGCCCATATGGTTCACGGCCCAGAGGTCGAAGCGGCAAATCCGCGCCTGCTGCTCCGCCTCCATCGACTCCAGCATCGCCGCATGGATTGCGCGGCGCTTCGGCGTGGTCAGCCGCGCCGGATCGATGCGGCGAAGCTCGGCGAGAAGCGCATCGATCTGGCGCTGGAAGGCGGCAATGCCGGCTTGGCTGCGATCGGCCCAGCGGCGATGATCGGGAGCGGGAACGCCCAGATTATAGGCCGAAGACGGGTTGTAGGAGAGCTGCAACGCCACTCGGCGATCGGCAAGCGCGTCCAGCGCGGCATCGGATGTCGCCGCAAAAGCGTGGCTGCTGGAGAGCAAGCCAGCCAATACAAGTGCGGCTTTCATTCTCTTCATGTCGCGCCCTCCTCAGATGTCGGCGGCCAGGGTGAACAGGACCCGCCGCGCGTCGATGAAGCGGAAGGACGAGTTGGCGCCGACCTTCCAGCCATAATCGTCGAAGACGTTCGTGACCTGCGCGCGCAACGTCGCCGGCTTGCCGGCCAGTTTGAAGCGATAGCGCGCGCCGATGTCAAAGAGCGTCTGCGGGTCGGTGCGCAACTGGCTGCCGCCGAGTTCGGCAAAGCCGAGCGCACTGGCGACCTGCCCCGCCTGGTGGTTGATCGCGAGATCGATCGAGAGCGGCTGAAAGGCTGGCAGGCGATAGTCGAAGTTCGCGCGGATCGTGCGCGCCGTGGTTCCGACCGGCTTCTCTCCTATAGCGCCCAGGTCCACGGCCTCGCCCGAGACGTCCGCATCGAGCAGGACGGCGCCGATGACCATGCTCAGGCCCTTGGCCGGTTGGCCGGCGAGCGACAGCTCGGTGCCGCGATGCCGCACCGTCCCCAACTCCCGGAAGACCAGCCCGGAATCGAGGTTGAAATAGGGTTTGCGGACGTCGAACACGCCGGCCACGAAGCTGAGCTGGGGCAGGATCGCATAGCGGATGCCGGCATCGCGTTGGCTGGTCCGCAGCGCCGGCGTCGCCGCGTTGCGATTGACGGCGTTCGAAGGCGCCGTGCCGCTTTCCTCAAGCCCGGTCGTGTAGCCGGCATAGGCTACCAATCCGTCGGTCAGCTGCACGGCCAGCGTGACGTTATAGAGCCAGGGGCTATCCTTGGTGGTCAGTACCGGGCGGCCCGGGATGCGGGTGTTCTTCTCGTAATCGGTCTTTTGCACACCCAGGCTGAGTTCGCCGACGCCCGGCCAGCGTCCTTCATAGCCGATACCGCCGGTGACTTGCCTGATCTCGTCGCGGGATTGCTGGCCGAAGGTGAAGACGGGTTCCGGAACGTCGGTGCGCTGCCCGATATTGGCGGGACCCAGATTGCGCACACCGCCGCCGCCATAGTTCCGCTGCGTATCACGGCCCCGCACCGCCAGATGCAGCGTGTGCCGCCGGTCTCCCTCGGTCACCGAATAGGATGAGCGCAGTTCGCCCGAAGTGGATTCGGCGCGCTGGTCCTTGGTGGCGATCAGCTGCCGCTGGGCCGAGCCGTCGCGCTGAACATTGCGATATTGCTCGGTGAGATTGAGCTTCTGATGATCCTGCCAGTGGAACAGGCCCGCCCGGACCTGCCAGTCGTCGGAAAGCCGCACGGAGCCGACGCTGCCAAAATGTTCGCGGCTGATCCGGCTGCCGGTCCAGTCCAGTCCGACATAGCGGCGCTCGACTTTCGGCGGCAGATAGGGACCGGCGACGAAGATCGAGCCGATGGTCAGATCGTCCCAAATCTCCACCCGGCCATAAAAGGGCATGATCTCGACGCTGCCGCTCGGCCGCCAGCGCAGCACCCCGCCGGCCTGCACGGCCTTGAAATCCTCGCCCGGAAAGGCTTCCTCGTGCCGGTAATTGACGCCCGCGGCGACACTGAGCCGATCGGGGACGATGGGCAGCTGCCCATCGAGGTCGATCGCGACGGTGCTGTTGGGGCCGACATACAGCACCGGGCTCAGCACCGCTTCGTTGCCCGAGCGCCTCAGCGAATAATCGGCGATGCCGGTCGGGGCGGGAAAGGGATAGCCTTGCGCGGTCAGGCCGACGCGGATGGTGGAGCTGCTGACCACGCGGGTGATGAAGCCGCCATGTTCGGTGACGGACAGGCCCTCGATCCGGATATTGCCGGCGGTTACGGGGCTGAAGCCCCTCGCACTGCCGGCATCGTAAAGGCCGATCTTTTCATTGCCGACGCTGGTGCCGAACGCGTCGCCGGCGGCGCGCACGGCATTTTCGTCGGTGCGTTGAGCGAGACCCGGCGAAGCGGAGGCGAGCAGGAGAGCGGGAAAGGTGATGGATTTCAACATCCTCACCATCTGCGCTTCCGTTCCGGTCTTGCTAAGTGCCGTAAGTCGCCAACTGGACCCATGACCTTCGGCACATGGAATCATGGGCGAGGCTGTGGCAGTGAACGGGGCATGGCAGCTTGTATCCGTCAGTTGATCCTGTTCGCGGCCACTTTGGCAGTCGCAGTGCTGGGGCCGGCCTGTGTTGGGGCGCCGGCAGCGGCTCAGCCGGCCACGCGGAACATCGCGGTGTCGCTGCTGCCCTCAGCGGCGCAGCCGCCCGCCGGCAGCACCACCGCCATCGCGTTCGTGATGAAGCCCAATGCCGGCTGGCACGGCTATTGGAAGAACCCGGGCGACGCCGGCACCGAAGCGACGGTCGCCTGGACGCTGCCCAAGGGCGTCACCGTCGGTGCGCTGCGCTATCCGGTGCCGGAGCGGCTGATCGTCTCGGGCATCATGAACTATGTCTATGAGCATGATTATGCGCTGCTCGCCGACCTGAAGGTCGCGGCGGACGTGCCGCCGGGCACGCGGCTGCCGCTCAAGGCGAAGCTCGACTATCTCGCCTGCACGGACGAAGTGTGCGTGCCGGAGAGCGCCGAAGTGACGGCCGAGATCGTCGCCGGCCCGGCGGGCGGCGCCGTGCCAACCGACCCTCGCTTTGCCGGCTTCGAAGCCGCGATGCCGAAGCCGCTCGGCGCCAACGGCTCCTACGTGGTAGAGAACGGCATGGTGCGGATCGGCGTGCCGCTGCCCGCCGATCTCGGCGTGAACGACCCTTATTTCTTCCCAATGGAATATGGCAGCATCGACCATGGCGCCGTCCAGTCGGTCAGCCGCAAAGGCGATTTGCTGATCGTCGAGACCAAGGCAGGCCCCAATGCCGCGGGCCTGACCAAAATCGACGGACTGCTGAAGATCGGCGACAATCAGGGGCTGGTGCTGACCGCCACACCGGGCACCGTACCGCTCAAGGGCGACCCGATTGCCGCCGGGAGCACGCAAAGCGCGGGCAGCATCGGCGTGATCGCCGCTGCGCTCGCCGGCGCCGTGCTCGGCGGCCTGCTGCTCAACATCATGCCGTGCGTCTTCCCGATCCTGAGCCTGAAGGCGCTGAGCCTCGCCAAGGCCGGCGGCGACGAGCGTTCGGCGCGGCGCGAGGCCCTGGCCTATACGGCGGGCGTGGTGCTGGTCTGCCTGGCGCTCGGCGGCGCGCTGCTCGCGCTGCGTGCCGGCGGCGCGGCGGTCGGCTGGGCGTTCCAGTTGCAGGACCCGCGCGTGATCCTGATCCTGCTGCTGCTCGTCACCGGAATCGCGCTGAACCTGGCCGGCGTGTTCGAGCTGCCGGCGATGGGCGGCGGCAGCCGGCTCGCGGGCGCGGGCGGCGCGCAGGGCGCCTTCTGGACCGGCGCGCTGGCTGCCTTCGTCGCGACGCCCTGCACCGGCCCGTTCATGGGCGCGGCGCTGGGGGCGGCTTTGGTGCTGCCGACGGCGGCGGCGCTGGCGATCTTCGCCGGGCTGGGACTGGGACTGGCGCTGCCGTTCCTGCTGCTCGGCTTCGTGCCCGCGCTGCGGCGCCGGCTGCCCAAGCCGGGCGCATGGATGGACCGGCTGCGGCGCATCCTGTCCGTGCCGATGTTCCTGACCGCACTGGCGCTGGCTTGGGTGCTGGGACGGCAGGCGGGAGTGGACGCGATGGCGCTGGGTCTTGCCGCCACGCTGATCCTTGCGCTCGGCCTGTGGTGGGTCGGCGCCCGGCAAGGCCGCCCGCGCGCCTGGCTGCCGCTGGCACCGACACTGGCGGTTGCCACGGCGGCGCTGCTCCTCGTCCCGATGGAAGCGCCTGCCGCGGCCAAGAGCGAAGGCGTGCTGAAATCCGAGCCGTTCAGCGAGGCGAAGCTCGCCGCGCTGCGGAGCGAGCAGAAGCCGGTCTTCGTCTATTTCACCGCCGACTGGTGCATCACCTGCAAGGTGAACGAGAAGGGCGTGCTGTCCCGCGCCGATGTCGCCCAGGCCTTCGCGGAGCGGCAGATCGCGGTGCTGGCCGGCGACTGGACGCGCGGCGATGCGTCGATCGGCCAATTCCTGAACAAGCACGGCCGCTCCGGCGTGCCGCTCTATCTTTACTACGCACCGGGGCAGGAGCCGAAAATCCTGCCTCAAATCCTGACGGTCGGAGAGCTGACCGCACTTTGAAGAGAAGGAGAGAAGCCATGATGAAGCCTCTATTGCCCATCGCCGCCGTGATCATGCTGGGCTGCCAGCCGGCCATGGCCGCGCCTGCCATCGGCAGCGCCGCGCCCGATTTCAAACTGGCCGATGCGAACGGCAAGCCGGTCTCGCTCAGCCAGTTCAAGGGCAAGACGGTGGTGATCGAATGGAACAACCCCGGCTGCCCCTATGTGAAGAAGCATTATGACAGCGGCAACATGCAGAAGACCCAGGCCGCGGCGCAGCGGGCCGGCGCAGTCTGGCTGACGATCAACTCCAGCGCGGCCGGCAAGCAGGGCCATATGGACGGCGCCGGTGCCAAGTCCTTCATAGCGGCGGCGAAGGCGCAGCCGACCGCCTATCTGCTCGATCACAAGGGCGTGGTCGGCAAGGGCTATGGCGCCGTCACCACGCCGCACATGTATATCGTCGATAAGAGCGGCAAGCTCGTTTACGCCGGCGGCATCGACGACAAGGCAACGGCGAGCCAGGCGGACATCGCCGGCGCCCGCAATCATGTGATCGCGGCTCTCGGCGAACTGAGCGCGGGAAAGCCCGTCTCGGTCGCGACCAGCCGGCCCTATGGCTGCTCGGTCAAGTATTCCGACAGCTGAGGCGTCATCCTTCCCTCTCGTCATTCCCGCGGAAGCGGGAACCCAGTGCGGTTAATTACAAGAACTGGGTCCCCGCTTTCGCGGGGATGACGAAGAGAGGTGGCGCGACTTCGATTTCAGGGGAGAGATGATGAGAAGTTTGAAAGCCGCAATACTCGCGGGTGCCGCGCTCGCGCTTGCGCCTTCCCAGGTCGCCGCGCAGGACGCGGGTAAGCCCGTCAGTCTCGGCATCCAATTTGCCGGCAATGAGGAAGGCAACGAGGCCGAGGTCATGGAAATGCTGCCCGACCGCACCGGCGCCGCGATCGGCTTCAAGGTCGGCGACGTGCTGATCGAAGCGGGCGGCAAGCCGGTCAGCCGGGAAGTGCTGATGGCCTATATGAAGCAGCTGAAGGAAGGCGATCAGGTCAGCTTCAAGGTGCGGCGCGCCGGGACGATCGTCGAGTTGACCGGCAAGGGCATGGCCGCGCCCGAAGGTTCGCCGCCGATGACGCCGCAGCCGCAGGGATAGGGCGCGGCCACACAACTCTAAACAGGGGTGATTCATGAAGCTGTTCGCTGCCGCAGGGTTCGGAGCCCTTCTACTTGCCGCCTGCGCGACGCCCGTGTCGGCGCCTGAAAACCGGCTCGGCTTCTTCATCACCAGCGCCGGCTCGGGAGACGGCGCCAATCTCGGCGGCCTCGCCGGGGCCGATCGGATCTGCCAGGAACGCGCGAAGGCAGTGGGTGCCGGCGGGCGGCAGTGGCGCGCCTATCTCAGCACCAGCGCTCGTCCCGGCGCTCCGGCGGTGAACGCGCGCGACCGGATCGGCGCGGGCCCCTGGTACAATGCCAAGGGCGTGCCGGTGGCCATGAGCGTCGCCGATCTCCACAGCAGCAGCAATAAGCTCAACAAGGAGAATTCGCTGACCGAGACCGGCGCCGTGGTGAACGGCCGCGGCGACACGCCCAATCGGCACGACATTCTCACTGGCTCCCAAGCGGACGGCACGGCGTTCGCGGGCGAGGCGGACCGGACCTGCGGCAACTGGACCTCCAACGGCACCGGCAGTGCCCAGGTCGGGCACCATGACCGCATAGGCGGCGGTGCCGACCCGACGTCCTGGAACTCCGCGCATCCCTCACGCGGCTGCAGCCAGGCCAATCTGCAGGCGAGCGGGGGAGACGGGCTCTTCTACTGCTTCGCGAGCCGCTAGGTACGGAACCATGACCTTCGGCATATGGTGAAATCGTTCTAATCGTGGCAGTCTTGCGGCATGGAAAGCCTCAGCAAGACTCGGCAGCATTGGATTTTCTGCATCGGCGCGGTGACGGTGTGGCTGGCCCTTGGCTGGCCGGGCGTTCGCATGTTCCTCGCCGGCGACAGCATTCGCGGCGTGACGGTGACGGAGGCCTGGGTTGCCGCCTATGTGATCTTCGGAGTGGCCGTTGTTTGCGCGATGGCCCCGAAGCGCCGAACCAAGCTGTTCTGGCCCCTGCTGTGCGTCCAGGTGGCGGCCGCCGCGGCGATGGCGAACATCATCTCATGGGCGGGAATGTCGATGTTCCTCACTATCATCGCCTGGCAGGTCGCGATGGCGACGACGCCGACCAAGGCGCTCGGCTGGGTCGCCGCTCAGACGCTGGTGGTAGTCGTCGCGCTTGCCCAGGCAATCAACCCCGATCTGTGCTGGGTCATCGCCAAGTCCCTGGCGCTGCAGCTTCTGCTCGTCTTCACCGCACAGGCGCTCCGGCGGGAAGAAGAAGCGGCGCGGGCGCTCGCCCAGACGAACCGGGAGTTGCGCGCCGCGCAGGCGATCATCGCCAACACTGCGCGCGACGCGGAGCGGCTGCACATCTCGCGCGAACTGCACGACGCCTGGGGCCATGAGCTGACCGCCTTGGGGCTCCAGCTGGAGATTGCCAGCCATGTGATCGAGCCCGGCAAGGCGAACGATCACGTCATGCAAGCCAAGGCCCTGTCCAGCGCCCTGCTCGGCAAGGTCCGCGACGTCGTCGCCACGCTGCGCGAAGCCGAACGCTGCGACCTCAAAAAGTCTCTCGAGGCGCTAGCGAAAAGCGTGCCGGCGCCCGCCATTCATGTCGAGATCGCGCCCAGCGTGCAGGTCGGTGCCGATCAGGCCCATGCCTTGATGCGGTGCGCGCAGGAGGCGGTGACCAACGCCGTCCGCCACGCCGACGCCGCCAATCTGTGGCTTCAGGTGAGCTCCGACGGCGAAGGCGTGCGCCTCGTTGCCCGCAACGACGGCAGCGCGCGGCCCGCCGCCGCCGCCCCCGGCTCCGGGCTGCTCGGCATGCGCGAGCGGGTGGAAGCGCTCGGTGGCAAGCTGGCGGTACGGGCGGGCGCGGGCTTTACGGTCGAGGCCTGGCTGCCGAGCGGGACGCCGCAAGCCGCATGATCCGCGTTGTGCTCGTCGATGACCAGAAGCTCGTGCGCCAGGGCGTGCGCGGGCTGCTCGAGCTGGTGCCCGATATCGAAGTGGTGGGCGAAGCAAGCGACGGCGAAGAGGCGCTGACGACAGTGCCGGAGCTGAAGCCGGACGTGCTGCTGCTCGACATCCGCATGCCGCGGCTGAGTGGAATCGGCGTGCTGGAGGCGCTCCGCGAAGCGGGAACGCTGCCGCCGACTTTGGTGCTGACGACGTTCGACGATGGCGATGCCGTCTTTGCCGCGATCAAGGCTGGCGCCAAGGGGGTGATGCTGAAGGACGTGTCGCTGGACGACCTGGCGCAGGCGATTCGCGCCCTGGCGGACAACCGCACTGCCTTCCAGCCGGCGATGACGGAAAGCCTGATGACGGCGATCCGCCGCACGCCGGCTGCCCCGTCGGACGATGACGAGGAGACGGAAGCGCTCACCGTCCGCGAGCGCGAGGTGCTGCACCTGATCTGCGCCGGCTACAGCAACAAGGAGATCGCCGACCTGCTCGCATTGGCCGAGGGGACGGTGAAGAACCATGTCTCCAACCTGCTGCTGAAACTCAACGCCCGCGATCGTACCCGCGCAGCGCTCAAGGCGCTGCAACAGGGCCATCTCGGCTAGCCCTACGGGAGCAGCACGGTCGATCCGGTGGTGCGGCGCGCTTCGATGTCGCGGTGGGCCTGGGCGGCCTGCTCCAGCGGGTAGCGCTGGCCGATCGTCACTGCGACCTTGCCCGATCGGATCATCTCCCAGACGCGGGCCACGCCGGCGCGGCGCTCTTCGGCCGTCGCATAATAGTGGAACAGAGTCGGCCGCGTCGTGAACAGCGAACCGCCCGCCACCAGCACGCCAAGGTCGACGCCGGTGACGGGGGCCGAGGCGTTGCCATAGCTGACCACCAGGCCGCGAGGCGCCGTCGAGTCCAAAGACGACTGCCAGGTCGCCATGCCGACCCCGTCGAACGCCACGCGGACGCCCGCGCCGCCGGTGAGTTCGCGCACCCGCTTCGCCGTGTCTTCGTGCGTGTAGAGGATCACTTCGTCGGCACCCGCCTGCCGTGCCAGTTCGGCTTTCTCCTCGGTCGAGACGGTGCCGAACACGCACGCGCCGACGGCCTTCAGCCATTGCACCAGGATCAGTCCGACGCCGCCGGCGGCGGCATGGACGAGCACGGGCCAGCCCGGCTCTACCTTGGCGCAGCGCTCGACCAGGAACTCGGCCGTGCAGGCTTTGAGCAAAGCGGCGGCGACGACCTCGTCGGACATGTCGTCGGGGATCGGCAGCAGGGCGTCGGCGGGCAGATTGCGTTCCGTCGCATAGGCGCCGCGATGCGGACCGAACGTGCCGGCCCGGTCGCCGACGCGCCAGCCGGTGACGCCCTCGCCAAGCGCCTCGACCACCCCGGCCGCCTCCAGGCCCAAGCCGGCCGGCAGCTCAACCGGATAGACGCCGCCACGGTGATAGGTGTCGATCAGGTTCAGGCCGACAGCGGTCTGCCGGATGCGCACTTCGCCGGGCCCCGGGGGCGGCAGCTCCACTTCGGCCCATTCGATCACCTCGGGACCGCCGGTCCGTTCGATACGGGCAATGCGCGCCATGATCACCTCACCAGATGTTGCCGCCTCACCCTCAAGCGGATCGAGCCGCACCGCAAGCGGGAACCGGCGCAACTCAATCGGCCGCTTGCCGTTGGCGCCTTATGGCACGGAGGCAGGTCACGGGATGGCGGCTCGATCCTGAGGATCGGGCGCGCCTGCTTGAGCAGTTCGCGCCCCGCTATGCCGACATCATCGCCGAGCATGTGACGCTGCAGTTCGGCGGCGCGTGCGCGCTGCCGCGCGAGCGGTCGGGGGAGGTGATCGGCGAAGCAGACGATGGCGCCGGTGCCCAGGCGCTGGTGGTGCGGATCGGCGGCACAAGCGACCGGCCCGACGGCTCCACCTATCATATCACCTGGTCGCTCGACCGGAACCGGGGCCGCAAGCCGGTCCAGAGCAATGATGTAATCCGCGATTTCGGCTGGCGTCCGCTCGCCGAGCCGGTCCCGATCACGCTTCACCCCGCGAGGATCTGATGCAGCTTTATCTCGATTGCGACGGCGTGCTGGCCGATTTCGACAAGGCCGCGACCGAGCTGCTCGGGATGCCGCCGCGCGCGTTCGAGAAGCGCCATGGCCCGGGCGAGTTCTGGAAGCGCCTGGCGCGGCATCCGGACTTTTACGGCACGCTGCCGCTGATGCCTGATGCCATGGAGCTGTTCGAGGCCGTGCGTCACCTCGACCCGATCATCCTGACTGGGCTGCCGCGCGGCAATTGGGCAGCGCCGCAGAAAGTCCGTTGGGCGGCCGAGCATTTTCCGGGCACCCGGATCATAACCTGCATGGCCGCAGACAAGCGCCGGCACGCGCGCGACGGCGACATATTGGTCGATGACACGCTCAAATATCGCCATTTGTGGGAAGAAGCGGGCGGCCTGTTCATCCACCACCGCTCGGCCAGCGCCACCATCGAGGAACTCGAAGCGGTCCTGCCGACGCTGCGCCGGCAGGAGGACAGCGTCGAACGCTAGACTATTCTCCGGCGGGTCGAGCCACGCTGTTCCCCGGCGAAGGCCGGGGTCCAGGGTCATGGCGCCACAGGCATCCTGTGACGGAAGCAGCTTCGTCAACTGGGCCCCGGCCTTCGCCGGGGAACAACTTGATCCAGTCCGAACTGCTCGACATGGCCCCCTCAGAAACTCTTCGGCATTTTCAGCACATGGGTGCCGACATGGCTGAGGATCAGGTTCGTCGAAATCGGTGCGACCTGGTAGAGCCGGGTCTCGCGGAACTTGCGTTCGACGTCATATTCCTCGGCAAAACCAAAGCCGCCATGGGTCTGGATGCACTGGTCGGCCGCGTACCAGCTGGCCTCCGATGCCAGCATTTTGGCCATGTTCGCTTCCGACCCGCAGGGCCTATGCTCGTCATACAGGCGGGCCGCCTTGTCGACCATTTCGGCGGCGGCGGTCACCTGCACATGGGCGCGGGCGATCGGGAACTGGACCGCCTGATTGGTCGCGATCGGCCTGCCGAAGACGCTGCGCTCGCTCGCATAGGTCGCGGCCTTGTCGATGAAGAAGCGCCCGTCGCCGATGCATTCGGCGGCGATCAGTATCCGTTCCGCATTCATGCCGTCGAGGATGTAGCGAAAGCCCTTGCCCTCCTCGCCAACCAGATTGTCTGCCGGCACTGCCAGATCGTCGAAGAACAACTCGGTCGTGGCATGATTGATCATTGTCCGGATCGGGCGAATGGTGAGCCCGTTGCCGATCGCCTCCCGCATATCGACTAGCAGCACGCTGATGCCGTCGGTCGGTCGTGCCGCCTCCTCGCGAGCGGTGGTGCGGACGAGCAGCACCATCAGGTCGCTATGCTCGGCGCGGCTGATCCAGATCTTCTGGCCGTTCACGATATAGTTGTCGCCCTCCCGGCGGGCGAAGGTGCCGATGCGGGTGGTGTCGGTGCCGCTGGTCGGCTCCGTCACGCCGAACGCCTGGAGGCGCAGCTCGCCCGATGCGATCCTGGGCAGGTAACGGGCCTTCTGCTCGGCACTGCCGTGCTTCAGCAGCGTGCCCATCGTGTACATCTGCGCGTGGCAGGCGCCGCCATTGCCGCCGGACCGATGGATTTCCTCCAAGATCGCGGTGGCCGCGCTCAACGGGAGGCCGGCGCCGCCATAGTCTTCAGGGATCAGGACGGAGAGGAAGCCGGACTCGGTCAGCGTCCGGACGAACTCGGTCGGATAGGCGCGCTCGCGGTCGAGCGCCTGCCAGTAGCTGCCGGGGAATTCGGCGCAGAGCCGCCGCACCGCCTCGCGGATTTCCGGATAGCTCTGTTCGCCAAGATCGATCATGCGGTGCTTATCCCCTGTCGACCTAGCCTAGCGCAGGACCGCGTCGGCCGTCATCGTCTCCGCACCGTCTTCATCCCGGCACCAGAGCGACGCGCCGCCTTCCTGCCACGCAAGGCACAGGCTGAACGGCGCCAGGTCGAGCAAGGGCCGCACGCCGCGGAACGAAAAGCGCTGCACATCGGCACCCGGACGGCTTCTCAGCAGATGGTCCATGAGCAGCGTTGCCGCGAACGGTCCATGCACCACCAGCCCGGCATAGCCTTCCACGTCGCGGGCATAGTCGCGGTCATAATGGATGCGATGGGCATTGTAGGTGAGCGCCGAAAAGCGGAACAGGTCTGGCGGCGAAAGCGCGACCCGTCTCTCGACGTCAGGCGAACGCGCCGCCAAGGACGTGTCCTTGATCGCCGCACTGGCCGGAGCGGGTTCGCGATAAACGATGTCCTGGCGCTCGCGCAGGGCGAGTTGGTCCTCGACGCCGATCTCGTGCACGAGCGTCACGAAGATCAGCTCGCCGGTCGATCCGGTCTTGTGGCGAATGTCCGCGATCCGTGTCGTGCGCCGCATCTGGGCGCCCAGCGGGATGGGGGCGTGAAACTCGACCTCGCTCCCGGCCCACATCCGCCGCGGCAGCGCGATCGGGGGAAGGAAGTCGCCGCGCTTGGGATGACCGTCAATGTCGATCTCGGACGCAAGCACGCGTGGCGTGAAATAGAGCCAATGACCCAAAGGCGGGAGGGAAGCTGGCGGCCAGGGCGGATCGACATGATCGAGCAGATCGGCAAGCCGCTCGACGGGTTCCGGCGATGCGGTCTCGACCCGCGTTTCGCTCCGCCCGATCCAGTCCTCGTATCGGGCCGGTAGTTCGCCGTTCGACATTCGAAAAGCCTATGGTGAGCCCTGCTGGATTCGAACCAGCGACCTACTGATTAAAAGTCAGTTGCTCTACCGACTGAGCTAAGGGCCCTTGAGAGCGCGTGCCCTAAGCGCGGGGGCGGCGGCGGTCAACCGCGTGGGCGAGTTGGCGCACCGTGCGGCCGGTCAGCGGGTCGCGCCAGTCCGGGGCGATTTCGGCCAGGGGGCGCAGCACGAACGACCGGTTGCGGAACTCGGGATGCGGCACGGTCAGCGTGCCGTCGCCCCAGCTGCCTTGCGACCAGAGGATGATGTCGAGATCAAGCACGCGCGGGCCCCAGCGGCGGCCGGGACGGCGGCCGAAGCTGCGTTCCAGCGCCTTCAGCCGGCGGAGCAGGGCGGGGGGCGCGAGGCCGGTGCGTAGCAGCAGCGCGGCATTGGCGAAGCGGCGGCCGGCCGGGCCAAGCGCCGGCGTGGCGATGGTGGTGGAGACGGCTTGCACCGCGCCGATCCCGGCAAGAGCAGCGACCGCCGCCGCGACCACCTGTGCCGGGCTGCCATAGCGGTAGTGGCGGCGGTTGGAGCCGATCGCGATGGCATAGCTTGTCCCCGTCACCCGACCGCGCCTATCGGGCGGGCGTGACCTTTGCCAGCCCTCTGCCCGAGACCGAGCCGCCGCGCGACTGCCCGCGCTGCCCGCGCCTGGTCGCGTTTCGGGAGGAACTGCGCGCCGAACATCCGGACTGGTGGAACGCTCCCGTGCCGGCCTTCGGCGACCGCGACGCCTGGCTGGTGATTGTCGGTCTTGCCCCCGGCAAGCACGGCGCCAACCGTACCGGCCGGCCGTTCACCGGCGACTATGCAGGCGAATTGCTGTTCGAGACGCTGAGCAAGTTCGGCCTGACCCGCGGCGCCTATCGCGCCGATCCGGACGACGGCTTCGAGCTGGATGGGGTCGCCATCTGCAACTCGGTCAAATGTCTGCCGCCGGAGAACAAGCCGGTGCCGGAGGAGATCGCCAACTGCCGGCCCTTCCTCGCCGCGCAGATCGACGCACTGACCAATGCGCGCGTCTATGTCGCGCTCGGCCAGATCGCGCACGTGTCGGCGGTGCGCACGCTCGGCGGCAAGCCGTCGGCGCACAAATTCGGCCATCTCGCCGAGCACCGGATGCCGGGCGGCGAGCTGCTGATCGATAGCTATCACTGCTCGCGCTACAACCAGAATACCGGCCGCCTGACGCGCGACATGTTCGAGGCAGTATTCGAGCGGGCACTGGCTTTCCGCCCCTGACGCTCTGCGCTATAGGGGAGTGCAGAGGAGTGACGTCATGATAGTCCTTACTCTCGCACTCGCCGCCGTGCCCGCCCCGCTGCAACTCGCCCGGGCGCTGCCGATCTGCCGCGAGACGCGGCCGACGCTGGTTCAGGAGCGCTCCGAGGGTCGCCCGAAGCGGCTCGGCGAGCTGCCGCCCGCCCAGGCCTATCTGGCGGTGATGCGGACCGAAAATGGCTGCATCAAGCCGGTGCTCGTCCGCGAGGAACGCGCCCGCCGCTGAAATCTGCCTCTCCCATGGGGAGAGGCCGAGTCAGGCGAAGCCTGACCGGGTGAGGGGTTTGTCCGTCTGCCGTTGGCTCCCGCGACCCCTCACCCCGCTCGCCTCCGGCGAGTCGCCCTCTCCCCTCGGGAGAGGGTCGTTGACCTTCAGCCTAACTCGTCGCAAACCTTTCCGCATAAGCTCGTAAGGGGAGGATTCCATGAAGTTGATGACGTTCGCGGCGACCGCCGCGGCGTTCGGCATGCCGGCCGTGGCGCTTGCGCAGGGCCAGCCGACCGCCGACTCGCTGGTCCAGCGCCACATCGAAGCATTGGGCGGCCAGCAGGCGCTCGAAGGGCTGAGCTCGGTCCAGTTCGAAGGCGAGCTGCGCTTCCCCGGCGACTTCAAGCTCACCTACAAGGAAGTGCGCGCCCGCGAAAAACAGGCCTCGCGCACCGAAGCCGCGCTGCAGGGCCTGACCCTCACCCAGGCTTATGACGGCAGCGCTGGCTGGCGCATCAACCCCTTCCAGGGCCGCAAGGATGCCGAGACCATGTCGGCCGACGAGGCGCGCTCCGCCGCCGATAGCGGCTCGATCATGGGCGCCTTGGTCAATGCCAGGGCCGAAGGCTCGGCGGTCAGCTATCTCGGCCGCGAGGATTTCGACGGCACCGACACGCACAAGGTGAAAGTGGTGCAGAGGGATGGCGACGAGTTCGTCTATCTGCTCGAGCCCGAGACGATGCTGGCCATCAAGATGACCGAGACGCGGCGCATCCGCGGCGCCCAGCAGGTCACCGAATATGAGCTGGGCGATTATGAAAAGGTCGCCGGCGTCTATTTCCCCATGTCGATCGAGAGCTGGCAGGATGGCCAGTCGAACCAGCGGCAGCGCGTAAACATCGCCAAGGCGACGGCCAATGTGCCGGTCACGCCGGACATGTTCGCCCAGCCCGTCTCCCCCACCAGCGCAAAGTGAGCCGTCCGATGCGTCACATCCTTCTCGCCACCACTGCGCTGCTCATTGCCGCGCCCGCTGTCGCCGCGACGGCCCCCACCGCCAATATTTCCGGCCTCGGCATCCGCAACATCGGTTCCGCTCAGATGTCGGGCCGCATTTCCGCACTCGCCGCGCGCCAGGAAAAGGACGGAAAGACCACCATCTATGCCGGTGCCGCCTCGGGCGGCGTCTGGAAGTCGGAAGACGGCGGCACGACCTTCAAGCCGGTCTTCGACAAGCAGCCGGTCCAGTCGATCGGCGCGGTTGCGCTCGATCCCAACAATCCGCAGACCGTTTGGGTCGGCACCGGCGAAAGCTGGACCCGCAACTCGGTGTCGGTGGGTGACGGCATCTACAAGTCGACCGATGGCGGCGACACCTGGACCAATGTCGGGCTGCCGACCACCGAGCGGATCGTCAAGATCCTGGTCCACCCCAAGGACGGTAACACCGTCTATGTCTGCGCGCCGGGCCGGCTCTGGTCCGACAGCGCCGATCGCGGCCTCTACAAGACGACGGATGGCGGCCGCACCTGGCAGCATGTGCTGAAGCCCGCCAACCTGTCGACCGGCTGCTCGGGCGTGGACATGGACCCGTCCAACCCGGAGCGGCTGCTTGCCGGCACCTGGGATTTCCGCCGCAAGGGCTGGACCTTCCGCTCGGGCGGGGACGGCCCCAACGCGCCGTCGGGCAGCCGGATGCTGGAGTCGCTCGACGGCGGGCGCACCTGGCGTGAACTCAACGACGGCAACGCGACCGGCCTGCCGAAGCAACCCTGGGGCCGCGTCGAGGTCACCTTCGCGCCCAATGATCCAAAGCGCGTCTATGCGTTCGTCGAAAATGTCCGCTCCGCGCTCTATGTGTCCGAAGACGGCGGCAAGACCTTCCAGGAGCGGGATCGCAGCCAGGGCATGGTCTGGCGGCCCTTCTATTTCGGCAAGATCGTGGTCGACCCGACCAATGCCGACCGGCTGTTCAAGATGGGCTATTTCGTGATCCAGTCCGAGGATGGCGGCAAGAGCTTCGCCAATTCAGGCGGCGCGTCCCATGCCGATTGGCACGATGTCTGGATCAACCCGGCCAATCCCAAGCATCTGGTCGGCGGCGACGATGGCGGCATCTGGATCAGCAAGGATGGCGGCAACAAATGGGAGCACGCCACCAACCTGCCCTTGAGCCAATTCTACCATGTCAGCGTCGACGATAAGGACCCGTACCAGGTCTATGGCGGCTTGCAGGACAACTCGTCCTGGGTCGGCGACCAGGAATATCCCGGGGGCATCAGCAATCATCGCTGGGAGAATCTGTACGGCGGCGACGGCTTCTGGGTGTTCGCCGATCCGACTGACCCGGATTACGTCTATGCCGAATATCAGGGCGGCGCGCTGTCGCGGATCAACCGCAAGACGCTGCAGGCAAAGTTCATCCAGCCGGCCGCCGGCTTCAAGGAGAAGCTGCGCTGGAACTGGAACACGCCGTTGCACCTCTCGACCCACGAGAAGGGCACGCTCTACATGGGCTCGCAGTACCTCTATCGCACGCGGGACCAGGGCAAGAGCTGGGACCGTATCTCCCCGGACCTGACCACCAACGACCCGAAGAAGCAGCAGCAGGAGCAATCGGGCGGTATCACCGTCGATAACTCGGCGGCCGAAATGCACACGACGATCTACTCGATTTCCGAGAGCCCCAAGGCGGCCGGCCAGATCTGGGTGGGCACGGACGACGGCAATGTGCAGCTGACCCGAGACGGCGGCGGCAGCTGGACCAACGTCACCAGGAACCTGAAGCTGCCGGCGAACAGCTGGATCAGCTGGGTGGAAGCCAGCCGCCACGATCCGGCGGTCGCCTATGTCGCCGTCGACCGGCACATGAGCGGTGACTTCGAGCCCTATCTGTATCGCACCGCCGACTATGGCCGGACCTGGAAGCCGCTGATCGGGCCGAGAACCGACAATGTGCGCGGCTATATGCATGTGGTGAAGGAGGATCGGCTCAACCCGAACCTGCTCTTCGTCGGCACCGAGTTCGGGCTGTTTTCGTCGCTCGACGGCGGCGCGAACTGGTCGCAGTTCCAGCCGAACAACTTCCCGAACGTGGCGGTGCGCGACATCGCCATTCAGGAGCGGGAAGACGATCTGGTGCTCGCCACCCATGGCCGCGGCATCTGGGTGATCGACGATGTCAGCCCGTTGCGGTCGCTGTCCGCCGACAAGCTCGCCGCCAATGCGGTGCTGCTGCCGGCGCATGCGGTGCAGCAGCGCATCCTCGGCAATGGCGGCTGGTCCGAAGGCAATGACGTGTTCACGGGCGAGAATCCGCCATCGGGCGCGGTCATCACCTATTATCAGAAGCAGCGCCATGTGATCGGGCGGATGAAGCTCGAAGTGCTGGACGAGAAGGGCAATGTCGTCGAGGAGTTGCCGGCGTCCAAGCGCAAGGGGCTGAACCGCGTCGTCTGGGCGATGCGGACCAAGCCGCCGGTGGTGCCGCCGGCCGCCTCGCTCGCCTTCAACTCGACTCAGGGCCAGCGGATCCTGCCGGGCAACTACACGGTGCGGCTGACCAAGGGCGGCGAGGTTTCGACCATGCCGCTGGTGATCGACCTCGACCGCCGCGCCAAATTCACTGTCGACGACCGCGCGCAGCAATATGCGGCGGCCGAGCGGGTCAAGACGCTATTCGCGCGGATGACGCGGGCGACGATGGAGATCAACGGCGCCCGCGGCATGGCGGCCCAGATCGCCGCCAAGCCGGACGCCACGGCCGCGCAAAAGGCGGAGGCGCAGGCCTTTTCCGACAAGGCGAACGTGATCCGCAAAAAGCTGGTCGCGACCACCGAAGGCGGCGCGATCACCGGCGAGGAGCGGCTGCGCGAGCAGATGGACACGGCTTACGGCCTGGTCACTTCGACCGAAGAGCGGCCGACGGCTTACGCGCTCGCCCGCATCGACGCGCTCGAAAAGGAGCTGGTCGAAGTCGAGGCGGAATGGGCCGCGCTGAAAGCGGACGGCATGAAAAAGCTGCAGAGCGCGGCGGTGACGATCGGCCTGGAGCCGTTCGACGTCGCGTCGGTCAAGCTGCCGGAGCCGATCGGCGGCGGGTCGGTCGCGGCGCTTGCGGACGGCCTGGTCGGCTGGCGCTATGTCGGCAGCTTCAAGGCGCTGAAGCGGACGAAGGCGGCAGACCGGACGGAGTAACTTCAATCCTCCCCGGGACGGGGAGGGGGACCAGCCGAAGGCTGGTGGAGGGGGCCCCGCAAACATTGCGGCGATGGGGCGGGCCCCCTCCACCACGCCGCTTCGCGTCGCGGTCCCCCTCCCCGTGCCGGGGAGGATTTTGAGTATCTTGCCCCCCGCGTCACTCTCCCCCATATGGCGCGCGGGAGTCGGGCGGACGGTGCCGTCGCCAACTTGGTCAGGTCCGGAAGGAAGCAGCCACAACGATTTCGCCCCGGGTCGTTCCGGCTCCCACCGCGACGGTCGCACGGCGGCATGCTGCCGCCGAGACGACCAGCGCGGCCAGCGGCTCTGCGAGCCGACTGACGACGCGGCTTTGCCGCGGCGCTCCTTTCCAACGCTGGGTTCCCGCTTGCGCGGGAATGACGAAGTTGAAGGTGTGCGCTTTCCCGGCAGCCGCGAACAAGGCTAGAACGCGTCCAGCATGCCCGAATCCTCCGCCTATCGCGTCCTCGCCCGCAAATACCGGCCGCAGCGTTTTTCCGAGCTGATCGGCCAGGACGCGATGGTGCAGACGCTGGGCAACGCCATCAAGCGCGACCGGCTGGCGCATGCGTTCCTGCTGACCGGGGTGCGCGGGGTGGGCAAGACCTCGACCGCGCGGCTGATCGCCAAGGCGCTGAACTGCACCGGGCCCGACGGCCAGGGCGGGCCGACCATCGACCCGTGCGGCGTCTGCGAGCCGTGCCGCGCCATCGCCGAGGGCCGCCACATCGACGTAGTGGAGATGGACGCCGCGTCCCACACCGGCGTCGACGATGTCCGCGAGATCATCGAGGCGGTGCGCTATTCGGCGGTGTCGGCACGCTACAAGGTCTATATCATCGACGAAGTCCACATGCTGTCGAAGAATGCGTTCAACGCGCTGCTGAAGACCCTCGAAGAGCCGCCGGCGCATGTGAAATTCCTGTTCGCGACGACCGAAGTGAACAAGGTGCCGGTGACGGTGCTGTCGCGCTGCCAGCGCTTCGACCTGCGCCGCATTCCTGCCGACAAGCTCGCCTCGCACTTTGCCAAGGTGGTTGAGGCCGAAGGCGCGCAGGCTGAGGAGGAAGCGCTCGCCCTGATCGCGCGCGCGGCCGAAGGCTCGGCGCGCGACGGGCTGTCGATCCTCGACCAGGCGATCGCCCATGCCGATATGGAGGGCGGGCAAGTCTCGGCCGCGCACGTGCGCGAGATGCTCGGCCTGTCCGATCGCGGCGCGATCCGGCGGCTGCTCGGGCATTTGCTGGCAGGCGAGGGGCAAGCGGCGCTGGCGGCACTGCGCGACCAATATGATCTCGGTGTCGATCCGGTCGGCGTGCTGCGCGGGCTGCTCGAAGCGGTGCACGGCGTCACCATGGCCAAGATGGGCGGCGTCCCCGATCCGTCGCAAGCCGCCGAAGAGCGCGAGGCGCTGGCCGAATGGGCGGCGCGCCTGTCCTTTGCCCAGCTGCACCGTTTCTGGCAGCTGCTGCTGAAAGGTCATGACGAGACGGTGCGCGCGGTAATGCCGCTGGAAGCCGCCGAGATGGCGCTGCTCCGCATCGTCCACGCCGCCGAGCTGCCTGACCCGGCGGAACTGCTGAAGCGGATGGGGAATGGCGAGGCGGCACCGGCGGCGCGTCCGGCTCCGGCGCCCTCAGCACCGCCGCCGCCCAGCTATCCGACCGATTTCCGCGCGCTGGTCGAGCTGCTCGGCCAGGGCGGCAAGCCTTTGCTCGCGCAGCAGCTGCACGATTTCGTCGGGCTGCAGCGTTACGCGCCGCCCGCGCTCGCGCTGAAGCCGCTCAAGCCGATGGCGGGTGACTTCTTCCGCGATCTCGCCGCCGCGCTGAAGACGCTGACGGGCTCGACCTGGACCGTGACGGCCGAAGAGGGCGAGGCGGAGCTTTCGCTGCTCGATCAGGAGCGCGCGGTCGAGGCGGCGGCGCGCCAGGCCATCCTCGACACGCCGCTGATCAAGGCGGCGTTCGAAGCCTTTCCTGACGCGGAGCTGATCGACTATAGCCCCGCCGACCGACGGAGTGCCCCATGAAGAATCTCGACGACATCCTCAACATGGCGAAGAACGTCCAGGACGAGCTGAGCAAGGCGCAGGCGAACCTGGACAAGATCGAGGTGGAGGGCGTCTCCGGCGGCGGCATGGTCAAGGTCCGCGCCACCGCCAAGGGCCGCATCATCGCCGTCGATATCGACCCGTCGCTGATCCAGCCGAGCGAAAAGCAGATGCTCGAAGACCTGATCGCCGCCGCGTTTAACGACGCCCGCGCCAAGGCGGATGCCGCGTCGAGCCAGGAGATGGGCAAGATGACGAGTGGCCTGCCCCTCCCGCCGGGGTTCAAGCTGCCGTTCTGACGCGTTTTTCTTCGTCACCCCGGCCTTGAGCCGGGGTCCCGCTGCCTTTCTGCTATAGAGAAGAAGAAGCGGGATCCCGGATCAAGTCCGGGATGACGGAAAGGAAAAGTCCCCCGATTTCCCACCCGTCTTGCTGACCAGCCGCAGCCCCTCGATCACCATCGCTTTGTCGATCGCCTTGCCCATGTCGTAGAGCGTCAGCAGTGCGACGGAGGCGGCGGTGAGGGCTTCCATCTCGACGCCGGTCTTGCCCTCGGTCGCGACGGTGGCGGTGACGGCGACCGCGTCTGCCTCGAACGCGAACTCGACCGAAGCGCGCGTGATCGGCAGCGGGTGGCAGAGCGGGATCAGCTCGCTGGCGCGCTTGGCCGCCATGATGCCGGCGATCCTGGCGACGGCGAGCGCGTCGCCCTTCTTGATCGATCCGGAGCGGATCGCCGCCAGTGCCTCGGCGCTCATGCGGATGCGGCCGGTCGCGACGGCCTCGCGCGCGGTGACGGCCTTGCCCGACACATCGACCATGTGCGCAGCGCCGGTTTCGTCGAGGTGAGTGAGCTTGCTCATCGGCCGAGCAACGCCCGTGTCGCCGCCTCCACATCCGCCTGCCGCATCAGCGCTTCGCCGACGAGGAAGCAGCGCACGCCATGTTCGGCCATGGCGGCAAGGTCGGCATGGCTGGCGAGGCCGCTTTCGGCGACGAAGGTGCAGCCCGGCGGGGCGCGGCCGACCAGTTCATAGGTGCGGGCGAAGTCGACAGAAAAGTCGCGCAGGTCGCGATTGTTGACGCCGATCAGTCGCGATTGAAGCCGGAGCGCACGGTCGAGTTCCGCCGCGTCATGCACCTCGATCAGCGCGTCCATGCCATGCTCGATCGCGGCAGCCTCGATCTCCGCCATCTGAGCGTTGGACAGCGCCGCGACGATGATCAGGATCGCATCGGCGCCGAGGGCGCGCGCTTCCGCAACCTGCCAGGGATCGACCATGAAGTCCTTGCGCAGCACCGGCAGGCCGCAGGCGGCGCGGGCCGCGACGAGATAATCGTCTGCGCCTTGGAAATAGTGTTCGTCGGTCAGCACCGACAGGCAGGCGGCGCCGCCGGCCGCATAGGCGCGGGCGTGGGCGGGCGGATCGAAATCGGCGCGGATCAGGCCCTTGGAGGGGCTCGCCTTCTTGATCTCGGCGATGAGGCCGAAGCCGGGCGCCTCGTCCAGCGCGCGCCGGAAGCCGCGCGGGGGGGATTGTCCGGCGGCACGTTGCTCCAGCTCGGCGACACTCGTCCGCACCTTGCGGGCGGCCACTTCCTCGCGCTTGTGGGCGCAGATTTCCTCGAGCTTGTTCACGCGCCACCCCTTGCCGCTCGTCCCCAGCGAAGTCGAGGGGCGCAAGTGGTGAGTCCGGGAGCGCGCCCCTCGACTACGCTCGGGACGAGCGAGGATTATCTATACGCTATCCAGCAGTCGAGGAGGGTGTTCGCAAGTCCGTTGTCGAGGAGTTCCCCGGCCTCCTCAACGCCCTCGCGGAGGGTGTCTGCGCGCCCCGCTACCATCAGCGCGGCGGCGGCATTGAGCAGCACGGCGTCGCGATAGGCGCCCGGCTCGCCCTGGAGCAGGCCGCGGAGCGCTGCAGCATTGTAGGTCGCGTCATCGCCGCGCAGGGCATCGAGCGGGTACGCGGTCAGACCAGCGTCGGCGGGCGTGATCCGCTCGGTGCCAGGCCCGATGGCGCCGACCCTCACCATGGTGCTCGGCCCGGCGATCGACAGTTCGTCGAGCGGCTCGTCGCCGGCGACCAGCAAGGCTGCTTCGGCGCCGAGCAGCTCAAGGCTTTCGGCATAGACGGGCAGGAAATCGGGCCGGGCGACGCCGATCAGCTGCCGCTTGACGCTCGCCGGATTGCAGATCGGCCCGACCATGTTGAAGATCGTGCGCCGGCCGATCGCACGGCGGATCGGCGCCAGCGGCGCCAGCGCGGGATGGTGTTTCTGCGCGAACAGGAACGCGATGCCGAGATCGGCAAGACTCCGCTCCGCTGTCGCCGATGCGATCGAGAGATCGAGGCCCAGTGCCTCCAGCGTATCGGCCGCGCCTGCCTTGGAGGAAGCGGCGCGGTTGCCGTGCTTGGCGACCGGCACGCCCGCCGCGGCGACGACGATGGCGACCGCCGTCGAGATATTGAGGCTGTGCTGGGCATCGCCGCCGGTGCCGCAGACGTCGATCGCGCCCTCAGGTGCCGCGACCGGCACCATCCGCGCGCGCATCGCGGTGGCGCAGGCGGCGATCTCCGCCGCCGTCTCGCCGCGATCCGCCATCTCGACCAGGAAGGTCGCAATCTCCTCCGCTTCCGCATCGCCATCGAAGATCGCGGCGAAAGCGGCAGCGGCTGCTTCGGCATTCAGCGGCCCTTTGGCCTCAGGCAGGGTGCGCTTCACTCGGTGAGTTCTTTCACCCGCATGCCCGCCGCGCGCATGAAGTTGGCGAGCATCGCATGGCCGTGTTCGGTGGCGATGCTTTCCGGGTGGAACTGGACGCCGTGAATGGGGAGGCTGCGGTGCGCGAAGCCCATGACGCTTCCGTCCGGCGCGCGGGCGTTGATGCGGAGGGCTTCGGGCAGGCCTTCTTCCGGCACGATCAGCGAGTGGTAGCGGGTGGCGGTGAAGGGGGAGGGCAGGCCCGCGAACAGGCCGGTGCCGTCATGCTCGACCGGCGAGGTCTTGCCGTGCATCAGCCCGCCGCGCACCACCTGGCCGCCGAAATGCTGGCCGATCGCCTGATGGCCGAGACAGACGCCGAGCAGCGGCCGCTTCGCGTCGGCGCAGGCGGCGACCAACTCCAGCGACACGCCGGCCTCGTTCGGGGTGCAGGGGCCGGGCGAGATCAGGAATGCCTCGGCACCTGACGACAGCGCTTGACCGGCCGAGATCGCGTCGTTGCGCACGACCTCGACCTCGGCGCCCAGCTCCATCAGATAATGGACCAGGTTCCAGGTGAAGCTGTCGTAATTGTCGATGACGAGGATCATGGGGGTTCTCATAGACCATCGTCATCCCAGCGAAAGCTGGGATCTCTGGCGTCGAGATGCCAGCCTTCGCTGGCATGACGGGGCTGGGCTATTCGCTTCGCCGCAACAGCTCGACCAACTCACCCTTCCAGAACTTGGCCCAGGTGTGCGTGCCGTGACCCTTGGTCTCCACCGTTTGCGGGATCAGCACGAACTTGCCGTTCGGCAGCCGTTTGGCCTCGCGTTCGGCAATGCCCAATCCCGGCGGGTTGATGAAGTCGTCGGCCGAGTTGATCCAGGTGACCGGCATCGTCATCCGCTCGAGCAGGGGCGCCGGATTGTAGGTGCGCGACGAGTCCAGCTGCCAGATCAGGTCGTCGGCATCGCGGCCTCTGATCGTCGCTGCGTAGCGGGTCTCCAGCACGGCCTCGGCCTGTTCGCGCGTCGGCGCCTCCGCCTGGACTGCAACCGGGTTCAGGCCCGCGAGGATCAGCAGGTTCGCGGCGGTGCGCATGCCCTTCACGGGATCGTCGCGCAACGCGTCGATCGCCATCTTGCGCCACATCCGGTTCTGGCCGGCGATCTCCACCGGCAGGCAGGCCATCGGCATCATCGCCTGTATGCGCTCGGGGTGGGTCGTACCCCAGACGAAGCCGTGCATGCAGCCCATCGAGGTGCCCATCAGCAGCCGCAGCTTTTTGACGCCGAGATGGTCGAGCAATCTCGCTTGCGCCGCGACCATGTCGGCATAATCGTAGCGCGGGAAACGATCGCGAAGAAAGTCGCTGGGCTTTGAGGACGCGCCGTGGCCGATATTGTCGGGCAGGATGATGTAATAGCGGCTGATGTCGAGCGGCTGGCCGGGCCCGTAGAGCTCGGTGGCGAACTGCGGCGACAGGAACTGCTTGCCGGTGCCGCCGGTGCCGTGAAGCACCATCACCGCATTGACGACCTCGCCCCGCGCGTTGCGCCGCGGCGTGCCAAGACTGGTGTAGTGGAGGCGCAGTTCCGGCATCGTCTCTCCGGTGGCGAAGCGGAAGTCGCGCAGGGTGAGGTCGGCCTCCTTGGTCGGCCATGCAGGCGCGGGTTGCGCCTGGGGTGCCCCGACCGGTGCCGCTTGAAGGAGGAGCGCGAAAGCGAGGCTGAGCATCTTATCCTTCCTGCATCCGCGCGTGGTGGCGGATGACTTCGTCGATGATGAAGCGGAGGAATTTCTCCGAGAATTCCGGGTCGAGATTGGCTTCGGCGGCGAGGCGGCGGAGGCGTTCGATCTGGCGCTCCTCGCGGCCGGGATCGGCGGGCGGCAGGCCGTGCTCGGCCTTGTAGGCGCCGACCGCCTGAGTGATCTTGAACCGCTCGGCCAGCATGAAGACCAGCGCGGCGTCGATATTGTCGATGCTCTCGCGGTAGCGGGTGAGGTGGTCGTCCTGGTCAGTCACTCTCCACCCCGGCTTGGCTGAGCTTGTCGAAGCCCCTTCCTTCTTTCTTGTTCCGCCGCAAAAGAAAAGGGAGGGCTTCGACAAGCTCAGCCAAGCCGGACTTGAGAGAACCGGCTGACGCTTGTCTTTCCACTCGCCCCTCGCCACATGGCGCGCAGCATGAGCGCTACTCTCCACCGCATCGACGGCGCGCCCGCTTCGCCGTCGCTGGACCCGATGGTCCGCCTCGTCGCCCACGACATGAACGCGGTGAACGCCGTCATTCTCGACCGAATGCAGTCCGACATTCCGCTGATCCCCGAGCTAGCCGGGCATCTGATCGCGGGCGGCGGCAAGAGGATGCGGCCGATGCTGACGCTCGCCTGCGCCCGGCTGCTCGACTATCCCGGCACCCGCCACCACAAGCTCGCCGCCGCGGTCGAATTCATCCACACCGCGACGCTCCTTCACGACGATGTGGTGGACGGCTCCGATCTGCGCCGCGGCCGGCGGACCGCCAACATCATCTGGGGCAATCCGGCGAGCGTGTTGGTCGGCGACTTCCTGTTCAGCCGCTCGTTCGAGCTGATGGTGGAGGATGGCAGCCTCAAGGTGCTGCGCATCCTGTCCAACGCCTCGGCGGTCATCGCAGAAGGCGAAGTCAACCAGCTGACCGCCCAGCGCCAGGTGCAGACCACCGAGGAACGGTATCTGGAGATCATCGGCGCCAAGACCGCGTCGCTGTTCGCCGCCGCCTGCCGGATCGCCGCCGTGGTGGCGGAGCGGCCCGAGGCGGAAGAGGCCGCACTCGACGCCTATGGCCGGAATCTCGGCATCGCCTTCCAGCTGGTCGACGATGCGATCGACTATGCGTCGGATGCGGCGACAATGGGCAAAGGCGTCGGCGACGATTTCCGCGACGGCAAGGTCACGTTGCCGGTGATCCTCGCCCATGCGCGTGGGTCGGCGGAGGACAAGGCCTTCTGGCGCGACGCGATGATGGGGCACCGGGCCAGCGACGAGGATCTGGTGCGCGCGACCGCGCTGCTGCGCGGGACCGGGGCGCTGGAGGATACGCTGGCGCAGGCCCGGCATTACGGCCAGCGCGCGATCGATGCGCTTGGCGGCTTTGGCCCGAGCGCCGCCAAGGCGGCGCTGACCGAGGCCGTCGCGTTCGCGGTGGCGCGGGCTTACTGATTCACCTCTCCCATCGGGAGAGGTCGAGACGGCATCAGCCATCCGGGTGAGGGTTGCGGGAGCTCTCGATAGGGCGGGACCCCTCACCCCGCTCGCGCCGAGCGCGAGTCGCCCTCTCCCAAAGGAGAGGGAAGGTTGCGACACACTGCGACACTTTCGTGTGACTGCCGACATAGATTTGCGACTGCGCGCCGCGATAAGCTGTTCCTGACAGCGCGGTTTACCCCTTCCCCGCTGTCCGAACCACGGCAAGGCCACCCCTCCTTGCCGACCCAGGACGACCCCAAGTCCGGGCCCCGCCCTCCCCACCCCTGGAGAGCGGGGCCCTTACTTTTTCAGCTCAGCAGAATCGCTCGTCCCGAGCGGAGCGAAGCGTAGTCGAGGGGCGCCTGCACCCACGCCCCTCGACTGCGCTCGGGACGAGCGAGGTTCGTACTACTTCCGCATTCCGGCCGTCTTGTCGCGCTCGCCCCGGAACTCGCTATCCTGGCTCCAGTTCGGCCAGGTGCGGCCATTGGCCAGTTCGGTGCCCAGCGCGTGGAGCAGCTCCAGGTCGGCGGTCATGCCGGTGAGGTTCCAGTCCGGGCTCCATTCGTCGGCGGGCTGGTGGTAGCGGTCGCGCGTATAGGCCTTGCTGAGTTCCTCGCCGCGCGCGGTGCCGCCTTCGACAAGGTCATTGCCGCCGTCGAACGAGATGGCGGGCACGCCGCGCTTGGCGAAGGGGAAATGGTCGGAGCGGTAGAAGCCGCCGGCCTCCGGATTGGGATCGGGCGAATAGACGCGGTTGCGGGCGGCGGCGAGGCGGGTGAGGTCGTCGAGCAGGCCGAGCCTGGCGCTGCCGGAGATGGTGAAGTTGCGGGTCGGACCGGCGATCGAGCCCCCGTCCATGTTGATCACGCCGACGGTCTTCGCCAGCGGGTAGAGCGGGTTGGATGCATAATATTCCGAGCCGAGCAGGCCCTTTTCCTCGGCACCGACGGCCAGGAAAAGGATCGAACGCTGCGGCCGGGGGCCTTTCGTGAAGGTCCGGGCAAGCTCCAGCATCTGAGCGATTCCGGTCGCATTGTCGACGGCGCCATTGTAGATGCGGTCGCCGCGCGCATCGGGCTGACCGACGCCGAGATGATCCCAATGGCCGGAATAGACGATGATCTCGTCGGGCCGCTGCGCGCCGGGCAGGATGCCGGCGACATTGTGCGAAGTGATCACTTCGGCATCGACACTGTAGTCGGCGGAGAAGCTGGCTTTCAGCGGCACCGGCTTGAAGCCGCGGGTCTGGGCGCGCTTCTTCTCGGCTTCGAAATCGAGGCCGGACGCCTTGAAGATCGCCACTGCCTGGTCGCGCTGGATCCAGGCCTCCACCGGCGTGTGCGATGCCTTGGGGTCCTTGCGGACGATGTCGAACATCGTGTTGGTGTTGGAGTTCTTGACCGTGTTCCAGCCATAGGACGCCGGGTCGGTTTCGTGCACGATCAGCACGCCGGCCGCGCCACGCTTTGCCGCTTCCTCATATTTGTAGGTCCAGCGGCCATAATAGGTCATCGCCTTGCCGCCGAAATCGCCTTTGCCGGTTTCGAAATCCGGGTCGTTGACGAGGACGACGAGCATCTTGCCCGTGACGTCCAGCCCCTTGAAATCGTCCCATTTCCGCTCGGGTGCGGTGACGCCGTAGCCGACGAAGACCAAGGGCGCGTTGTTGACGTTGACGTGCTTCTGGCCCGTGAGGGGCGCGCGGACGGAAATCTGCTCGCCTTGAGTGAGGGGTGCCGGCTTGCCGGCGACGGTCAGCACCAGCTTCGGGTCCGCATGGCGGATCGAGGTGCGCAGCAGCGGCACTTTCTGATACCAGCCGCGCTTGCCGCCCTCCATGTCACCGGCCGGCTGCAGCCCGGCCGCGGCCATGCCCTGCGAGATGTAAGCGATCGTCTTCTCCTCGCCGGGCGTGGCGGGTCCGCGGCCTTCGAATTCGTCCGACGACAGGGTGCGGATATCCTGGGTCAGCCGGTCGGTACTGAACTGCGGCGCCTGCGCCAGCGCGGCGGTGGAGAGGAGAGCGAGGGTGAGGAGGGGAATCTTGCTGGTCATGGCTCATCATAGGGGATGGACATGGCGCAAGTGAATAGGCGCGAAATCAGGATATTACGCCTGCGTTCCTAATCAGGATCAGGAACCAACTGCTGGGCCGCCCGTTCTACTCTCCGAAGCTTGCTTTCCCCCTTCGCAAGCTTCGTGTTCCCGCGTTGGCGCCCCGCTGCTTCCCCCCGCAGCGGGGCGCTTCGCGTTGTAGAGGGTTCCTCACCGTCACCCGTCACCCCAGCGAAGGTTGGGGTCTCGGCGTTGGGCTGAAGATGCCAGCCTTCGCTGGCATGACGGGCAAGAGCCTTAGTTCTCCGCCGTGAACGTCAGGCCGGCTTTCGCCTGGAGGCGCTGGACGAGGGCCTCGCTCATGATCGCGCCGGGGGTCCAGATGCCGCCTGCGCCCTGCACGTCCTCGACCAGGCAGAGCGCGCTTTCGGTGATCATCTTGGAGGTGGAGCCATAGCCGGGATCGCGGTCGCCCTTCACCGACAGGCGCGCGGTGCGGCCGTCGGGATATTCGGCGATGAAGAGGATGTCGTAGAAGCCGCTTTCGCGCTCTTGCCGGCTCGGGCCTTCGCCGGGTTTCGGGCCGGTGTCGCTGGCGAGCGGGTTGAACTTGGCGATCGCCTCGGCTGCCATCTTGCCCATCTCGCCGAGGCCTGGCGCGACGATCATCTCGTCATAGCGGAAATCGCGGCCATAAGGCGTGCCGAGCAGGACGTTGGTGCGGTGCACATTCTTGGTGTTGATCGGCGCCATGATGAAGGGCGCCACCCAGGCATTCACGGCAGAGTCGTAGTGAGGCAGCATCATGTTGGGCTGGTCCGGTCCTTCGAAACCCGGCGTCAGGCCGAAGGAGCTGGCGAGAACCTTGATCAGCGATGGGTTCTTTGCCGCGGCGGCGAGCGTCGCCTTGAGGCTCGCGACGGTGCCGCCGGAAAAGCCGCCCTGCATTGCCCGCACCCGGCCCTTGATGCGCGGCGCAGGGGCGCCGAAGCGATCGGTGCAGAGCTTTTGCAATTGCTGCACGCCGAGATCGAACGGGATGGAGTCGAAGCCGCACGAAAAGACGATGCGCGCGCTGCTCGCCTTGCCGCTTTCGTGATGCGCGTCGATCATTTCGCGCATCCAGCCCGGTTCGCCGCACAGATCGACATAGGCGGTGCCGTGCGCCGCGCAGGCCGCCACCAGTGCGGAGCCGTAAAGCTGATAAGGACCGACGGTGGTGATCACGACATCGGCGCGCTGCACCATGGCGGCGAGGCTGGCGGGATCGGCGGCATCGGCGGTGACGAGGGGTAGGGCGGCCGGCGCGCCGATCTCGGTGCGAATTTGCTCCAGCTTGGCCTTTGACCGCCCGGCCATTGCCCAGTTCAGCGCGGGATAGTTGGCGGCGAGATACTCCGCGACCAAACGGCCGGTGAAGCCGGTGGCGCCGTAGACGATGATCGAAAATTCGCGGGTCATGCCACCTCCTACCTCTCCCATGGGGAGAGGTCGAGACGCGCGTCAGCGCGTCCGGGTGAGGGGGTGCGGGAGCTATCGAGAGGGCGGGAACCCCTCACCCTGCTCGCGCGGAGCGCGAGTCACCCTCTCCCTCTGGGAGAGGGTTAGTTAGTCGGTCCCGCCCAGTGCCCGCGCAATCCCATCCGCTATCTCCCCGATCTGCGCTTCGCTGATGACCAGCGGCGGGGACAGGGCGATGGTGTCGCCGGTGACGCGGACGAGCAGGCCCTGATCGAAACAGCGGTGGAACACGGCCATGGCGCGGGCGCCGGGCGCGCCGTCGCGGGAGGCGAGTTCGATGCCGGCGACGAGCCCCAGATTGCGGACGTCGATCACGTGCCGGGCCGCGCGCAGGCCGTGCATCGCTGCCTCCCAGGCGGGAGCGAGCGCGGCGGCCCGGGCAAACAGGTCCTGCTCGGCATAGGTTTCGAGAGTGGCGATGCCGGCGGCGGCGGCGAGCGGGTGGCCGGAATAGGTATAGCCGTGGAACAGCTCGATGCCCGGCGCGGCGCCGTCGACGATGGCGTCGTGGACGTGGCGGGCGGCGGCGACCGCGCCCATCGGCACGCTGCCATTGGTCAGGCCCTTGGCCATGGTGATGAGGTCGGGGGTGACGCCGAAATATTCGGCCGCCGTCGCGGCGCCCAGGCGGCCGAAGCCGGTGATGACTTCATCGAAGATCAACAGGATGCCGTGCCGCGTTGCGATCTCCCGCAGCCGTTCGAGATAGCCCTCGGGTGGCACCAGCACGCCGGTCGATCCGGCGACCGGCTCGACAATGACGGCGGCGATCGTCTCGACACCGTGGAGAGCCACCAGCCGTTCGAGATCGTCGGCCAGCTCGGCGCCTTGGTCGGCCTGGCCGCGCGTAAAAGGGCGGGCCGAGTCATGGGTGTGGCGCAGGTGATCGACGCCGGGGAGCATCGCGCCGAACTGTCGGCGATTGGCGACCATGCCGCCGACCGAAATGCCGCCGAAGCCGACGCCGTGATAGCCGCGCTCGCGCCCGATCAGCCGGGTGCGCGAGCCCTGGCCGACCGCGCGCTGATAGGCGAGCGCGATCTTGAGCGCCGTGTCGACCGCCTCGGAGCCGGAGCCGGTAAAGAAAATCCGGTCCATCCCCCTCGGCATGATCTGCCCCAGCCGGTCGGCCAGCTCGAAGGCGAGCGGATGGCCGAGCTGGAATGGTGGGGCATAGTCGAGGATCGCCGCCTGGCGCTGGATCGCCTCGACGATGCGCGGCTGGGCGTGCCCCGCATTGACGCACCACAGCCCCGCGGTTCCGTCCAGAATCGCGCGGCCGTCGGAGGTGAAATAATGCATGTCCCGCGCGGATGCGAGCAGGCGTGGATCGGCCTTGAACCCGCGATTGTGCGTGAACGGCATCCAATAGGATGACAGGTCGTTGCGGAGCGCGTGCATCAGCTCTGATAGGTCCAGCGGCCGCCGAGCATCGTCCGCTCGGGCTTGGCCTCCATCAATCGCTCGGGAGCCGAGGCCAGGAAGTCGTCGGACCAGACCACCAGGTCGGCGAGCATGCCGGGTGCCAGCCGGCCCTTCTGCGTCTCCTCGAACGTGGCGAAGGCGCCGTTCCAGGTGCCGGCGCGCAGCGCTTCCTCCGCGGTGACGCGCTGGTTCAGCCCCCAGTCGCGCCCCTTGTAGTCGCGGCGGTCAATCTGCGAGCGCAGCCACATCATCGGCTGGAAGGGGCTGGCAGTATAGTCGGACGAGCTGGCGGCAGGCACGCCGGCGTCGATCAGGTCGCGCAGCGCGAACATGCTCTTCAGCCGCTCGGCGCCGTAGAAATCCATGATGCCGCCGTGGAAATAGACATAGCCGCCGAACAGGATCGGCAGCGCGCCGACCGCCTTGATCCGGCGGATCAGATCGGGGGTGAGCAAGGTGCAATGTTCAATGCGGAAGCGGGCGTCGCGGCGCGGCATTTCCTTCTGCAGCCGCTCGAACAGGTCGAGCACTTGCGCGATGCCGACATCGCCATTGCCGTGCACGCCCAACTGCCAGCCCGCCGCATGCGCCTTGCTGGCGATCGTGTAGAGTTCGTCCGGCGTCTGCACCTGCACGCCGCAATAGTCGCCGCGCCCTTCATAGGGTTTGGACAGCAGCGCCGAGCGTTCGGAGATCGAACCGTCGGCCATCAGCTTGACCGCGCCGATACGGACCATGTCGTCGCCAAAGCCGGAGCGGATGTTGGTCGGCAAATATTTGTCGATCTGGCTGTGCCAGATATTGGCATAGACGCGGGTCGCCAGCGTGCCTTCGCGCCGGGCGTCGAGATAGCCGCGAATCTGTTCGGGGGTGGTGCCGGCGTCGCAGATCGAGGTGATGCCGTTGGCGGCGAACTGTTTCGACAAGTCGGCGATGCCGCGCCGCATTTCGTCAGGCGCCGCGTCACCCGGGAACATTTTGGCGAACGGCTCGAAGGCCAGGTCGACGACCAGGCCGTTCAGCCGGCCCGTGCCGTCGCGGCCGAACTTGCCGCCTTTCGGATCGGGCGTGGTTTCGCTGATGCCGGCCGCGGCAAAGGCGGCGGAGTTGACGAACATGGTGTGGCCGCCGCGATGCTGGACCAGCACCGGCCGGTCGGCGGAGACATGGTCTAGCTCAGCCCGGGTGATCGGGTGGGGCGTCTTGCCGTCGTCGTAGAGGAAGCCGATCACCGGCTGGCCGGCGGGCAGCCGCGCGGCACGCTCCCGCAGCCGCTGCTGGATGGCTGGAATGCTGTCGCTGTCGCACGCGACATAGCGAAGGTGATCGACGCCGCTGCCGGACAAATGGCAATGCGCGTCGTTGAAGCCGGGCGTCACCCGCTTGCCGCCGAGGTCGATCCGCTCCGAAGAGGCGCCGGCGCCGTTCAGAATGTCGCTGTCGCTGCCGATCGCAACCACGCGGCCGTGGCGGATGGCGACGGCCTCGGCGGCGGGCCTGGCCGGATCGCCGGTCCAGATGCGGCCATTGTGCAGCACCAGCAGATCGGGTGGCAGCGAGGCGAGAGCGGGAGCGGCGGTGAAGGCAGAGCCGGCCATGCCGGCGATCGCTGTGCGGCGTGAAACCCTCATCCCGGCCCCCCTTTGCTGTCCGGCGAGCTTAGGCAGAGGCAACAGTGAAGGGAAGCACCCGCTAGGCCGGCCGCCGCCACAGCGAGAGGATCAGCCCGGCCGAGAGCAGGAGCGCGAAACTGCAGTTCACGATCAGCGGCGCAAGCGAGTCACCGGCCCGGTCGATCGCATAGCTGCCGATCACCAGCCGGCGCGCAACGAACTCGATGCCGAACAGCAGGAAGACGATCGGCACCATCGCCCGGTAGCGGACCAGGACCAGCACGCCGAGCAGGCCGAGCGCGAGTTGTGCGGTCGCGCCGGCCGCGAACAGCATCAGCACCGCGCGGGCGGCGTCCGGGCCGTAGCGATCAAGCGGAAAGCCATCGGCGCCTTGCGCCACGTCGGCGGTGTTGATCATCGAGTTGAGGGCGATGACCAGCTTCAGGGCGACCAGCAGGCCGAGCAGCCAGAGCGCGACTTTCTGGCCTTGGTAGCCATTGTCGATGTGAGCGGGGAACAGGCGATCGATCATTCCGGTGGCTCCTCAGTCTCACCGGGCTCCGAGCGGAGAATGTCTCCGGGCTGGCAGTCCAGCGCCGCGCAGATCGCATCGAGCGTCGAAAAGCGGATCGCGCGCGCCTTGCCGGTCTTCAGGATCGACAGGTTGGCGAGCGTGATATCGACCCGCTCGGCAAGCTGGCTGAGCGTCATGCGGCGCTGGTAGAGCATGTCGTCCAGGGTAACCTTGATCGCCATGGTCAGATCGTCGCTTCGAGGTCTTCGCGCATCAGCGCGCCTTCGGCGAATACGCGGGCGAGGATGAAGGTGAGCAGCACCGCCAGCCAGCCGCTGACCGACGGACCCGCGTCGATGTCGATCGGGTGGCCAGGACGAGACAAGGCCTCCGCTATGCCGCTGATGATCAGGCCGATGATCTGGATGCCCAGTAGCGCCCAGGCGATAATCCGCAGCCGCACCGCATTGGCGCGGATGAACGGGTCGCCGCGGCGCACCGAGTCGACCATGGCGAGCAGGCGGGTCAGCACCAGATGGTTGAGCGGCACGCCGACCAGGCCGATGCCTGCGATCAGGTGCAGACCGAAGATGATCCGATCGGCCTCGGCACCGGGCTTGAGATCGAGCGCGGACAGAATCCACTTCTCGGCCGGGAAGAGAAACACCAGCGCCAGCATCGCCGCGGCCATCAGCCAGTTCAGCACCACCAGAATTTTCAGCAGCACATAGGCGATGGGCAGTGCGGGCGAATAGGATTGCGGCATCGATTGTCTCCAGCTCTTATCGACTATCAATATCGAGGACGCTGAAGATCGGCAAGAGGTTTATTGATAGTCAATAATCAGGGCAGATGTGGTTGTTCCCCGGCGAAGGCCGGGGCCCATTGCTCGCTCGAGATGGACCCCGGCCTTCGCCGGGGAACAGGGGTGGGCCGCCCTCCCAGAGGAACGGGGTGCTTAGGCTGCTCTCAGCCGCGTCAGGAAATCGCCGGCGGCGGCGGTGAGGGTGCGGCTTTGGCCGTCCAGGGTGCTGGCCAGGCTGCGCATCAGCTCGGTGAGATTGTCAGTCTGACGGGCGCGGTCGGCGAGCTGGGCGATGTTGGCGTGGACGTCTTCGGCGTCCTCCGCAGCCGCGGCGGCGTTGCGGCCGATATGATCCGAGGCGAGGCGCTGCTGCGTTACGGCCTCGGCGATGGCGGCGGCGCCTTCGCGGACCGAGTCGACCTGCGCGGACGAGCGCTCGACCGCATCCAGTGCGCCGGCGACGCGCGAGCGAATGGCCACGGCCGCGGCGCCGATGCGGGCAATCGCGGTGCCGGTTTGGGTGGCGAGGCTCTTCACTTCCTGCGCGACGACGGCGAAGCCACGCCCGGCATCGCCCGCGCGCGCTGCCTCGATCGTCGCGTTCAATGCGAGCAGGTTGGTGTTGGCGGCGATGTCCTGGATCAGGGTGGCGACGCTGGCGATATCATCGGCGCTGGCGGCGAGTTCGTTGAGCGCGAGGCGAGTTTCCTCGGCCGAGCGGCGGGCGGTGCCGCTCGATTCGACCTGCTCGGTGACGCGGGCGGAGACATGGCCGACGGCGGCGACCATTTGCTCGGAGGCAGCAGCGACGCTTGCGACGGCATGGCTGGCGCTGGTGGCGCGGTCGGACACGGTGACAGCCTTGGCGCTCGCCTCACGGCCGATTTCGTGGAGCGTGCCGGAGGAATCTTGGAGCTGGCCGACCGCGTCGCCCAGGCTGCGGACGACGGCGAGGACGCTGGCTTCGAACTGGGTGCCAAGGCGGAGCAGTTCCTCGCGGTGCCGTTCCTGTTCGGCGGCGCGGGCCTGCTCGCGTTCCGCTTCGAGCGCGCGCTGCTCGGCGGCGCGGCGCTCGAGTTCCTGGCGCTGGCGTTGGCGCTCGGCCTGCTCGGCGCGGCGCAGCTCTTCGGACGACGTCAGCTGGCCGACGAACAGGTTGGCGAGGTCGAAGAACACGCGCGCCAGCATGAAGACGTAGACCAGAGTTCCGAAATAGACGGCGGCAGGAATGTGGATGGGCTGCATTGCGAAGGCGAACGCAACCGCGATCCCCATTGTGCCGCTGTAAAGCAGGCCGGCAAGCGGCAACATGGCGAGGATCAGGCCGCCGACGCACATCGCCGCGACCATGATCGAGAAGAGATAGATGCGGTCGCCCTCGCCCGCCGTCAGGAGCGGGACGACCATCATTACCGACCAGACCAGGCCGGTGACGAACGAATAAAGGTGCAGCACGCGCCGTTGCTGCACCGGACTGTGGTGGCGCACGCGGCAGAAGGGCATGTGCGGCAGGTAGAAAAGGCTGCTGACCGTCAGCGCGAACAAGGCAGCGCAGCTGGCGAGCAGCGGCACATTATGTTCGACGTCGATGAAGATCCAGGCGAGCATGACCGCCGACAGAATGTTGATCGGGACCGCCTGGCGCAGCTGCTTGGCGACTTCGCGGACCTGCGCATCGACGATGGCGGGCGTCACCTGGAAGCTGCGCGTCACGCGCCGCCGCTCGGTCCGCACCGCGAGCCGGGTGCGGAGCAACAGCGAGGTCAGATAGGTGCGCGCGCTCATGCCGGCAGCTTCTTTGACCTGGATTGGTTAATGCCCGGTCAACCGGTTTGCGCGCGGGGCGCCTCGACCTTATCTGCCAGACCATGACCACTCACAAGACACGCATGCTGATTCTGGGCTCCGGCCCCGCCGGCCTTTCTGCCGCCATTTACGGGGCCCGCGCCGGGCTGAAGCCAATCGTGGTGCAGGGCATCCAGCCCGGCGGCCAGCTGATGACCACGACCGATGTGGAGAATTATCCCGGCTTTGCCGACGTGATCCAGGGCCCGTGGCTGATGGAGCAGATGCAGAAACAGGCCGAGCATGTCGGCACGACGATGATGTACGACATCGTGACCGATGTGGACCTGTCGCGGCGGCCGTTCCGGCTGACCGGCGACAGTGGCGATGTCTATGAAGGCGAGACGCTAGTGATCGCGACCGGCGCCCAGGCCAAATGGCTGGGGCTGGACAGCGAGAAGACGCTGGCGGGCAGAGGCGTGTCGGCCTGCGCGACCTGCGACGGATTTTTCTATCGCGGCAAGAAAGTGGTGGTGATCGGCGGCGGCAACACCGCGGTCGAGGAGGCGCTATACATGACCAACCACTCGCCGGACGTGACTTTGATCCATCGCCGGGACTCGCTGCGGGCCGAGAAAATCCTGCAGGAGCGGCTGTTCGCGAACGAGCGCATCTCGGTGCTGTGGAACAAGCAGGTCGAGCGTTTCGTGGCCGGCGGCACGCCCGAGGGGCTGGTCGGCGTCGACCTGAAGGATACGGTGACCGGCGCGCATAGCCATGTCGCCTGTGACGGCGCCTTCGTGGCGATCGGCCATTCGCCCTCGACCGAGCTGTTCGCCGGCGCGCTGGCGCTGGACGAGGGCTATATCAATGTCGAGCCCGGCACATCGCGGACGGCCATTCCGGGCGTGTTCGCCTGCGGCGACGTGATGGACAAGCATTACCGCCAGGCAGTGACGGCGGCCGGCACCGGCTGCATGGCCGCGCTGGATGCGGAGCGGTTTCTGGCGGAAGCAGAGTTTGCGGAGAAGAAGGCGGCGGCGGCCTGAGCTTGGTGCCGTGTCAGGAAACTCGCTCGTCCCGAGCGTAGTCGAGGGGCGTATTCTCTAGGTCTGGACCAGCGCCCCTCGACTTCGCTCGGGACGAGCGGGTCTGTTGTTCCCGGTTACTGAACCTTCCGGTCCAAATACGTCATCAGATTGCCGAAGGTGGCGAGCATCTCGCCATCCACTTCGTCATCCTCGATGATGATGCCGAGCCGGTCTTCGATCTCGGTCAGCAGGCCGGCGACGGCCATGGAGTCGAGTTCGGGCAGCGCGCCGAACAGGCCGGTCTCCGCCTGAAACGCCGCGGCGCGTTCGGGGGCGATGCCGAGCACGTCGATCAGGACCGCGCGCACGGTGCGTTCCACCGTTTCATGATATTCCGGAACCATGACGCGCCGCTAGTCGAGCGGCGGGCGGCGGACAAGAGTGGCGATGCGGGCGCCCAGCGCCGGTGCCCAGGCAGCGGGGCGCCGCGGGTTGAACAGCTCGAGGCGGCGCAGCACGCGGCGGTCGTCGGCCCAATCGGCCAGGTCCGCCTCGCGGCCGTTGCCGAGATCGATGTGCTGCGCGTGATCCACGTTGATCGCGTAGCGCAGCATCGAGGCGGTCAGCTGGTCGGCGGGAAAGAGGTTTTTCGCCTCGCGGTCTTCAGCGCGCCAATGGGCGAAGGCGTGGCCGTGCTCGATTGTCCAGAGCTGGGCCGCGACGGGCGCGTCGCCGACGCGGGCGATGCCGAGCCGCAGGCTGCGGTCGAGCGTCGCGTCCTGGCCGAGATCGCGCAGGAAAGCATCGGTGCCGCCCAGCAATTCGACCTCCTCCCACAGGCGCGGGGTGACGAGGTCGGCAATCTCGACATGCAGATGCCGGCTGCCGGCGGCGATCCGCTCGTGGAGGCGGACCGAGCAGGTCTCCCACACATCCTCGAAATGGCGGCCGCGCACGTCGAGCGTGAAGTTCACCGGGCCGGGGCGTTCGGCGACTGTCCAGCCGCTGCCGCGGAAGCTGTGCGCCATCAGCGCGGCGTCCTCGGCCAGCATCGGCTCGAGAGTCAGACGCGACAGGCTGAACAGCCGCAACCGCCGGGCGGCTGCGCGGAGCAGGGCGCGCTTCAGCCCGTCATCGGGATCGCCCACAAACAACGGCAGGAAGCGGGCGAAGTGGGGGCCCGGCGTGGCGACGGCGCGGTCCGGCCGCGTGCGGGCGAGGAACAGCCAAGCCTCGACCTGGCCGGCGCGGGCGCGGGCAACGAGCGGGCGCTGGCCGGGCGGCGCATGATCCCAGACGCGCTTGAACCAGTCGAGCCGGGCAAAGGGTTCAGCCGCTGCCGACAGCCGGCCGCGCGCGGCGAGCTCCGCCGCCCGCATCGTGTCGAAATATTCCCCGGTGACCCACAAGACGCTAATCCCCTGCTCCGGCGTGTTTGGACGGGGAAGGGCAGAGGTTGCAAGAGTTTGGCGCCGAACCGCGGCGGATCGACAGCCTGACCGGCTGCGGCGCGCCCGATGCGCCGGCGCTGATCGCAGGCGGCGAGACGCTGACCTATGCCGAGCTGGAGGCGCGGGTGGCGGCGCTTGGGACCTGGCTGGTCGCGCAAGGGGTGGCGCCGGACGACCGGGTCGCGACCTGGCTGCCCAAGACGGTGACCGCCTGCCTGATGCCGCTCGCCGCGCCGCGCGCGGGGGCGGTGCATGTGCCGGTCAATCCCGCGCTGAAGCGGGCGCAGGTGGGGCATATCCTGGCCGATAGCGGGGCGCGGTTCCTGGTCACGCAGGCGGCGCGGGCGGGGACGCTAGAGGCCGGGGATGTGCCGGCGGGGTGTGGGGTTGCCTTCGAAGAAGAGAAGGGAGGGCTTCGACAAGCTCAGCCAAGTCGGAGTTTGAGGGTGGCCCCCGTCACCGGCTTGGCTGAGCTTGTCGAAGCCCTCCCTTCTTCACTTGCCGCTCTCCTTTACACCTCCGGTTCCACCGGGCGGCCCAAGGGCGTGATGCTGAGCCAGGCCAATCTGTGGCTGGGGGCGGTATCGGTGGCGGAGTATCTGAAGCTCACGCCTGAAGACCGCACGCTGTGCGTGCTGCCGCTGGCGTTCGATTATGGGCAGAACCAGTTGCTCTCGACCTGGGCTGCGGGCGGATGCGCGGTGGCGCTCGACTATCTGACGCCGCGCGATGTGATGAAGGCGGTAGCGCGGTTCGGGATCACGACCCTGGCGGGCGTGCCGCCGCTTTGGGTGCAGCTGGCGGAGGCGAAATGGCCCGAGGCGACCACGCTCCGGCGCCTGACCAACAGCGGCGGCGCCTTGACGGAGCCGCTGGTGCGCCGGCTGCGGGCGCTGTTTCCGGCGGCGGAGCTTTACGCGATGTACGGGCTCACCGAGGCGTTCCGGTCGACCTATCTGGACCCGAGGCTGATCGACGCGCATCCGACGGCGATTGGGGATGCCATTCCGCACGCCGAAATCCTGGTGGTGCGGCCGGATGGGAGCCTGTGCGGGCCGGGAGAGCCGGGCGAGCTGGTGCATTGCGGGCCGCTGGTGGCGCAAGGCTATTGGCGCGATCCGGCGCGGACGGCGGAGCGCTTCCGGGCGGCGCCTGCCGCATCGCGCTATGGCGGGACGGCGGTGTGGTCTGGTGACACCCTGGTGCGGGGAGATGACGGGCTGCTCCGCTTCGTCGGGCGGGAGGATGAAATGATCAAGACGTCGGGCAATCGGGTGAGCCCGACCGAGGTCGAGGAGGCGGTGATCGGCACGGGTCTGGCCGACGAAGCGGTCGCGATCGGGGTGGCTGATCCTGCGCTGGGACAATCGATCCTTGTCGTGGCGCACGGGGATGGACATGTGGAAGCGGCGATGCGCACGGCCCTGAAACGCGAGCTCCCGACCTTCATGCAACCGGCCCGCTATGTCTGGCGCGCCGAGCTGCCGCGCAATGCGAACGGCAAGATCGATCGGGCAGCGTTGAAGGCGGAGTTCGGGGTGTGAAGCCGACCGGTCCCATTCCAGCCGACTTCTTGCCCGCCCAAGGTGGGCTGACGATCGGGGGGCGGAGCGCGGCGGATTTGGTCGCTGAGGCCGGCGACACGCCGCTGTTCGTCTATGACATGAGCGTGGTCACGCGGCGGGTGGCAAGGTTCCGGGCGGCGTTTCCGAGCATCGATCTTCATTATGCGTTGAAGGCCAATCCCTTTGCCGATCTCGTGAAGCGGATCGCGCCGTTGGTGGACGGAATCGACATTGCCTCGATGGCCGAGGCGCTGGTCGCGCTGGGGGCGGGCACGAAGCCGGAATGCCTGTCCTTTGCGGGACCGGGCAAGCGCGAGGGCGAGCTTGAGGTCGCGATCGGCCGGGGCGTGCCGATCAACCTGGAGTCGGAAGGCGAGGCGGAGCGGGCGCTGGCGATCGCCGGGCGGCTGGGCCTTACGCCCAAGCTGGCGGTGCGGGTCAATCCCGACTTCGAACTGCGCGGCTCCGGCATGCGCATGGGCGGCGGTGCCAAGCCGTTCGGGGTCGATGCGGCGCGGGTGCCGGCATTGGTGCGCCGGCTGGTCGAGGCTGGTGCCGCGTTTCGCGGCTTCCACATCTTTGCCGGATCGCAATCGCTGGATGCGGAGGCGATCATCGAGGCGCAGGCGGCGACGATCGCCCTGGCCGCCCGGCTGTCCGAGGCGGCTGGAGTGGAGCCGGAGCGGCTGAACCTGGGCGGCGGCTTCGGCATCCCGCATTTCGGCGGCGAGGCGCCGCTTGACGTGGAGCGGATCGGCCTGGCGCTGGAGGCGGGCTTTGAAGCGCGGCCCGAAGTGCTGCGGACTACGGGCTTTTGCCTGGAGCTCGGGCGCTGGCTCGTGGGCGAGTGCGGTGTCTATCTGACGCGGGTCGTGGATCGGAAGGAGAGCGGCGGCCAGACCTTTCTAATCGTCGATGGCGGGCTGCACCATCAGCTGGCCGCGTCGGGCAATTTCGGGACGGTGGTGCGGCGCAACTATCCGATCGCGGTGGCGGGGCGGTTCGGCGCCGCGGTGGAGGAGACGGTCAATGTCTGCGGCTGCCTCTGCACACCGCTCGACCGGCTCGGCGATCAGGTGGCGCTGCCGCGGGCGGAAGTCGGCGACCTGATCGCGATCTTCCTGGCCGGCGCTTATGGGGCGAGTGCGAGTCCGAGCGCTTTTCTCGGCCATGGGCCGGCGCGGGAGATGGTGGTTTAGAAACAGGTTTGTTCACGCGGAGGCGCGGAGGCGGAGAAGAAGAAGGTGGTTCGCGCGGAGACGCGGAGACGCGGAGAGAAGAAGGAGGTCGCGCGGAGGACTGCGCGCGCGGCGAAGTCGCACTCTACCTGGCTGTTGCTTGAAGGGCGCTGCGCGCCGAAGGGGCTGCGCTCCTCTGCGTCTCCGCGTCTCTGCGCGAACATCATTTCTCACCCCGCTCGCCTTTAGCGAGTCGCCCTATCCGGCGAGCGGGAGAGGGGTTAGCTAGGATGGGCTTCGGTTTCGGCGAGGCTGGGGAGCTCGCCGGGATCGCCGGGTCCGCCGGGATCGGGAATGTCGATGTCGGGCGGGGGGGCGCCGACTTCGTCAGGGAAGCTGCCGGGGTCCATCGGCGGGGTCTCGGGGATGTTGTCGGGCGCGGGAACGGTGGCCATTTTGCTCTCCTGTCGCCAGGCACAACGCCCGCGTCCGAAGCGGGTTGCTCAATAGGATAGGCTGGGTTAGACGCCCGCGACCGGCGGTCCGGCCGCGGGCGTGGCGGAATTGGTAGACGCACCAGATTTAGGTTCTGGCATCGCAAGATGTGGGGGTTCGAGTCCCTTCGCCCGCACCAGTTCCCTGGCTCAGGCCCGGATTTTCTCAAGAGTTTAGAAGGCGAGACATGCAGACTGTCGAGACGTTGAACGAGGGCCTGAAGCGGGCTTACACGCTGAAGATCGACCGAAAGGACATCGAGGCCCGCGTCGATGGCGAGATCAAGAAGGTCGCGCCGCAGATGAAGATGCCCGGCTTCCGCCCCGGCAAGGTGCCGCCGAACCTCGTCCGCAAGATGCATGGCCCCGCGCTCGAGCAGCAGGCGCTCGAGACCGCGGTGCAGGAAGGCGTGCAGCAGCTGATCAGCGAAAAGCAGCTGCGCCCGGCGATGCAGCCTTCGGTCGAGCTCGACGAAGGCTTCGAGCCCGGCAAGGATGCCGAGGTCAAGGTCACGCTGGAAGTGCTGCCGCAGGTGCCGGACGCGGCGATCGACGGGCTGAAGCTGGAGCGGCTGACCGTGCCGGTCGAGGACGCGCAGGTCGACGAGACGCTGAAGCGGATCGCGGGCAGCAACAAGCAGTTCGAGGCGGCGGACAAGCCGACCTACAAAGCGAAAACCGGCGACCTGGTGGTGATGGATTTCGTCGGATCGGTCGACGGCACCGAGTTCGAGGGCGGCAAGGGCGAGGGCGTGTCGCTGGAGCTGGGTTCGGGCCAGTTCATCCCCGGCTTCGAGGACCAGTTGGTCGGCGTGAAGGCCAATGACCAGAAGACGGTCACCGTCACCTTCCCCGAGGATTATGGCGCCAAGCACCTGGCCGGCAAGCAGGCCAAGTTCGAAGTGATCGTCAACGAAGTCCGCGTTCCGAAGGAAACCGCGCTCGACGACGACTTCGCCAAGCAGCTGGGGCTGGACGGCATCGACAAGCTGCGCGAGCTGGTCAAAGGCCAGCTGGAACAGGAGCATAACGGCCTCACCCGCACGCACATGAAGCGCAAGCTGCTCGACCAGCTCGCCGCCAGCCATGATTTCGAAGTGCCGCCGTCGATGGTCGAAGCCGAGTTCAACCAGATCTGGGCACAGCTGGAGCATGAGGCGAGCCACGAGTCCGACCCGGCCGCGGCCAAGGCCGAGATGGAAGCGGACCGCGACGATTATCGCCGCATCGCCGAGCGCCGCGTGCGCCTGGGCCTGCTGCTGTCGGAGATCGGCAACAAGAATGGCGTCGACATCTCGCAGCAGGAAATGAACATGCTGGTCGCCCAGGCGGCGCAGCAATATCGCCCCGAAGACCGCGACAAGTTCGTCCAATATATCCGCAACGAGCCGATGGCCGCCGCCCAGCTGCGCGCGCCTTTGTTCGAGGACAAGGTCGTGGATTTCCTCTTCTCCAAGGCGGAAGTCACCGAGCGGAGCGTGACGCGCGCCGAAGTCGAGGCCGAGATCGAAGCCGACGAGGACGGGCATGTGCACGGCCCGGGCTGTGGTCATGATCACGATCACGACCATGCGCCGGCCAAGGCGGCGAAGCCCGCTGCGAAGAAGAAGGCGAGCAAGTCCGCGACCGCCGATGCGGCTGCGGCCGACGCTGAAGTCGCGGCGGTCGCCGAGGTGATCGAGGCGGCGCCGGCCAAGCCGAAAAAGGCAGCCAAAAAGGCTGCTGAGCCGGCTGCTGAAGTGGCTCCCGGCGTGGAAGCCGAGGCTGCGCCCGCCAAGCCCAAGCGCGCCAAGAAGGCGGCGGAGTAAGGCCTCACGCTTTTTGTGCACGCGGAGGCGCGGAGGCGCGGAGAAGATCGTTGAGAGACATCGATGCCATTTCCGGCGATGTGCTCGACATCTCTCTGCGCCTGCATCGGGAACTAGGGCCGGGGTTGCTGGAGAGCGTTTATGAGACGGTCCTGGCTGGCCGGCTTGTGGCGATGGGTTATAAGGTCGACCGGCAAAGGCCGGTCGACCTTTACTTCGACGGGCAGCACTTCGAGGGAGCATTTCGGATCGACTTGATGGTCGACGATGTTCTTCTCGTTGAGATCAAGTCTGCGTAACGCCTCTTGCCGGTGCACGGCAAACAGGTGCTCACCTACCTTCGGCTGACGAATCGAGCGGTCGGCCTGTTAATCAACTTCGGCGGGGAGACTTTGCGCGAGGGGTTCCGGCGGATCGTCAACGACCATCGGCCCTCCGCGTCTTCGCGCCTCCGCGTGAACCATTCTTCTGCCCTAGACAGGGGTTGAACCCTTTCGCGCTCCGTCCGATGTAGGGTGCCGAACCCAAGCAAGGACCAAGTGACCCGCATGAACAATCCGTTCGAGAACGGCCAGATCCACGACGCGCTCGTGCCCATCGTCATCGAGCAGTCGAACCGGGGCGAACGCAGCTTCGACATTTATTCGCGGCTGCTGCGCGAGCGGATCGTGTTCGTGACGGGGCAGGTCGAGGACCATATGGCCTCGCTGATCACCGCGCAGCTGCTCTTCCTCGAGTCCGAGAACCCGAAGAAGGACATTTACATGTATATCAACTCGCCGGGCGGCGTCGTCACGGCGGGCATGGCGATCCACGACACGATGAACTATATCCGGCCGCGCATCGGCACGGTGTGCATCGGCCAGGCGGCGTCGATGGGCAGCTTCCTGCTGGCGGCCGGCGAGCCCGGCATGCGCGTGGCGCTGACCAACGCGCGGATCATGATCCACCAGCCTTCCGGCGGCGCGCAGGGCCAGGCGACGGACATCGAGATTCAGGCGCGCGAGATCCTGCGAATCCGGGCGCGCATGAACGAGCTCTACGCCAAATATACCGGCAAGCCGATCGAGGTGATCAACGACGCCATGGAGCGCGACAAATTCCTCGATGCCGCGGAGGCGAAGGAATTCGGGCTGATCGACGAAGTGTTCGACAAGCGTCCGAGCCCGGCCGAGGAGCCGAGCCAGCAGGCGGCTTAAGCGGATACCTCTCCCGTCGGGAGAGGTCGAGACGGCGGCAGCCGTCCGGGTGAGGGGTTTGGTGCTCTCGATGGCGCAGGTCCCCTCACCCCGCTCAGCTTTGCTGAGTCGCCCTCTCCCCTCGGGAGAGGGAAGAAAGGGGGAGGCAATATCATGAAGCTCTACGGGATTTCGCTGTCGCCTTATGTGCGCAAGGTGCTGATGTTCGCGGCCGAAAAGAGGCTGGAACTGGAGATGGTGCCGGTCGGGCTGGGGCAGCCCAATCCGGAGTTCCTGGCCTGCAGCCCGTTCGCGAAGATGCCGGGATTCGAGGATGGCGCGTTCCGGATTGCGGATTCGACGGCGATCGTCACCTATCTGGAGGCGAAGCATCCCGAGCCGGCGCTGTTCCCTGCCTCGCCCGAGGACCGGGCGCGGGCGGTGTGGTATGACGAGTTTGCCGACACGATCTTCGTGGCGGCCGGGGGCAAGATCTTCTTCAACCGGGTGGTGGCGAAGCTGATCGGGCGCGAGGGCGATGCCGCCGTGGCCGACAAGGCGGCGGCTGAGGAACTGCCGCCCATCTATGATTATCTGGAGACTGTGGTGCCCGGCGAGGGCGGTTTCCTCGTAGGCGACCGGCTATCGATCGCCGACATCGCGGTGGCGAGCCCGTTCGTGAACATGATGCACACCGGGAATTTGCCCGATGCGGGGCGCTACCCGAAGTTGTCGGCCTGGGTCTTGTCCTGGCTGGAGCGGCCGAGCGTCGCCGCCTTGCTGGAGCGCGAGCGGGCGATCGTCAGCCGGGCACAATGAACCATATGGGTTATTTGTGCTTGACATCGTGACGATGATCTGGCACTAAACAGGAACGCTGAAGAAATGTGAGTCGCGGCGGGCCCTCCGGAAGCGGAGGGGCCGCCCGACGCGTTTGGGGGGCTCGGCATGGCAACGAGACTGACCGGCGGCGCCCGGCCGCAGGTGAAGCGGGCCGGCGCGCGGGCGTTCTGCACGAAGAAGCAGGAGCGGTTTCTCGCCGAGCTGGCAGCGACGTGCAACGTGGCGCTGTCGTGCCGGCGGGCGAAAGTGGCGGACAGTACCGTGCGGCGTCACCGCGACAGCGACGCGGCCTTTCGCGCGCGCTGGGTGCAGGCGATCGGGGCCGCCTACCAGAATCTCGAGCTGATGGTGCTCGACCAGGCGATGAACGGGACGGTGAAGACGGTTACCAAGGCCGACGGCTCGGTCGACCGGACGCACGAATATCCGAACGCGATCGCGCTCACCCTGCTGCGGCTGCACCGCGAGAATGCGGCGGAAGCGGAGCCTGAGGCGAGCGAAGAGGATGCGGATGAGATCCGGGCGCAGCTGATGCGGCGGATCCAGCGGTTGCGGGGCCGATAGCACCTCTCCCATAGGAGAGGTCGAGACGCGCAGAGCGCGCCCGGGTGAGGGGAGGCGGGAGCGATGACGATCGTCCAAACTCCTCGCCCCGCTCGCGCCAAGCGCGAGTCGCCCTCTCCCTCCGGGAGAGAGAGGAAGGGCCAGCTGAGGCGGGCGCACGCGGTGCGGCTTTCCAAGATGAACGATGCCCAATTGGCGAAATGGATCGCCAAGGTCGCGGTTGCCGATGCCAGAAACTGGCTGAAGGGTTTCGAAGCCTGGGCGCATGAGGGACAGCTTGAGCCGCAGGCGGAGGGGTGGCGGACCTGGCTGATGCAGGCGGGGCGCGGCTACGGCAAGACGCGGGCCGGGGCGGAGTGGGTCGCGGGGCTGGCCTTGGGGCAGCCCTGCCGGATCGCGCTGGTCGGCGCGACGATCGACGAGGCGCGGGCGGTGATGGTGGAGGGGGAGAGCGGCTTGCTCTCCGTGCTGGCCGCCAGGCGCAAGCGGGTGGTGTGGGAGCCGGCGATGAAGCGGCTGCGCTTTGCCAACGGCAGCGTGGTGCAGCTATATTCGGGCGAGAACCCGGATGGGCTGAGGGGCGGCACCCATCATTTCGCCTGGTGCGACGAGCTCGCCAAATGGTCGAAGCCGGACGAGGCGTGGGACAATCTGCAGATGGCGCTGCGGGCCGGGATCAGGCCGCGCGCGCTGGTGACGACGACGCCGCGGCCGATCCCGCTTTTGAAGCGGATCGGGGGTGATCCGCGCACGGTCACGACGGGCGGGAAGACGACGGACAATCCGGTGCTGGAAGATGGCTTTCTGGCGGTGATGCGCGCGACCTATGCGGGCACGCGGCTGGGGCGGCAGGAGCTGGACGGCGAGCTGATCGAGGATGTCGAGGGCGCGCTGTGGACGCGGGGGATGCTGGAGGCGTGTCGGGGAGCGCCCCTCGACTTCGCTCGGGACGAACGGAACATGACCAGAGTCGTGATCGGGGTCGATCCGCCGGCGTCCGAGCAGGGCGATGCGTGCGGGATCGTGGTGGTGGGGCTGGGCGCCGATGGGGTGGCGCAGGTGGTGGAGGATGCGACGGTGTCCGCCCGGTCGCCGAGCGGCTGGGCCGGGGCGGTGAGCCGGGCGGCACGGCGGCACGGGGCCGACCGGGTGATCGCGGAGGTCAACAATGGCGGCAACCTGGTCACCGAGATGATGCGGCTGGTCGATCGCGGGCTGCCGGTGCGCGGCGTGCATGCGAGCCGGGGCAAGGTCGCGCGGGCGGAGCCGGTGGCGGCACTGTACGAGCGCGGGCTGGTGCGGCACGCGGGCGTGTTCCCGGAGCTGGAGGACCAGCTGTGCGGGTTTACGTTCGGCGGCGGCTATGAAGGGCCGGGGCGGTCGCCGGACCGCGCGGATGCACTGGTCTGGGCACTGACGGAGCTGATGCTGGGGCGAAGGGCGGAGCCGGGGGTGCGGTGTTTGTGATGCACCTCTCCCATTGGGAGAGGTCGAGACGGCGATAGCCCTCCGGGTGAGGGGTTTGGGAGCTATCGAGGGCGGGGGACCCAGTGTCGTTCACCAACAGGTGAAACATGCCCCCGGCATGTTTCAGGATCGTCTGGGAGACGATCCGACCTGTTGGCGACCGACACTCCCGCTCAGCTGCGCTGAGTCGCCCTCTCCCTAAGGGAGAGGGTTGTTGCGGGCATTCCCTAGCGCTTCCAGGATTGCGGTCAGAACGCCGTCCAGGTTGTCCGTCACATCCGAGTTCCAGAAGCGGAGGACGGTGTAGCCGGCTTGTTCGAGGGAGCGGGTGCGGAGCGTATCCGCTTCGACTTGCTCGGCATGCTGGCTGCCGTCGAGTTCGACGATCAGTCTGGCAGCGACGCAGCTGAAGTCCGGGACATGGCTGGCAACGGGCGCCTGGAAGCGGAACTTGGCATTGCCGAGCTGGCGATTGCGGAGGCGGGACCAGAGCAGGTCTTCGCCCTCGGTGCGTTCTTGGCGGAGTTTGCGCGCGACGGGAGTAAGGCGCTTGCGCGGCATGGCGGGAGCTTACCTCTCCCAGAGGGAGAGGTCGAGACGGCGGTAGCCGTCCGGGTGAGGGGTTGCGGGAGCTATCGACGGCGGGGGACCCCTCACCCCGCTCAGCTGCGCTGAGTCGCCCTCTCCCCATGGGAGAGGGGTTGAGATGGGGAGAGGTCAATGCGTTGGTTCGGACGGAAGGCCGGGCGGGATGCCGCTCGGCCGGCGCTTTCGCGTGGGTTTGGGGTGGCGTTCGGGTCGGGGGAGTGGCCGCGATCTTATGAGGCGCAGGTGCGCGAGGGTTGTGCGCTGAACCCGGTGGCGCAGCGGGCGGTGCGGCTGGTGGCGGAGAGCGTGGGGGCAGCGCCGGTGGTTTGCTCGGAGCCTGAGGTGGCGCGGCTGGTGGCCGCGACTTCGGGCGGGCAGGGGCTGGTGGAGACTCTCGCGAGTCACCTGCTGCTGCATGGCAATGCTTATGTGCAGGTGTTGGTGAGCCCTGGGCAGCGCCCCTCGATCCTTCGACAAGGCTCAGGACAGGCTTCGCTCGGGACGAGCGAGGTTGTGGAGCTGTACGCGTTGCGGCCCGATCGCGTTACCGTGGAGGCTGACGCGCGGGGGTGGCCGGGGGCTTATCTTTACCGGGTTGGGGAGGTTCTGCAGCGGATCGACGCATCGGAGCTGATCCATATCCGCTCCTTTCATCCGACCGACGATCATTATGGGCTGGGATGCCTGGGCGCGGCGGCGGGGGCGGTGGCGATCCACAATGCGGCGACGCGGTGGAACAAGGCCCTGCTTGACAATGCGGCGCGGCCTTCCGGGGCGCTGGTGTATGAGCCGGGGGATGGATCGGGGCTGAGCGCCGAGCAGTTCGGGCGGCTGCGCGGGCGGCGGGGCACTGCGCCTGCAGTGCATGCGATCGGCGCGCGCTTCGTCCTGATCGAAGCGGAGGCCCTGCTCGCTTACGATCCGCCGCAGAGCGCGGCGGGGGGCGAAGTGCGGATGCTGGCCTCGGGCATCGGCGATGCCGATCCGGCCGAAGCTCTGGTTCCGTCGGCGGGGGAGGCACTGCGGCCGCCGCCACCGGTCCATTTCGGCGCGCGGGTGCGGGCGGGTGGCGGCTTCGATTTGCACTGGATCCGCTCGAGCCGGGTCGGCTGGTCGTGGATCGATGGCACCGATGCGCCGCTTGGTGAAAGCGAGGAGCGCTATCAGCTCCGCATCGAGCGGTCGGACGGCAGCGTGGAGCAGCATGAGCTCGCAAGCCCCTTCTTCCACTATGAAGCAGCAGACGCGGCAGCCGATCTCTTGTTTGGCAGCGTCGCTGTGACGGTGCGCCAGGCCGGTGCGGGTGCACTGTCGCGGCCTGCAGCGCTGACCATCAACCCTTAGAAGGACGACACCATGCCGAGCAGCGATCGCCACGACCTGCCTTTCCTGTCTGCCGGGCAGGCGCAGAAGGAACTTACGCATAACGAGGCGCTGTGTGCGCGGCAGCCGGCTGGTTCTGCAAGGCGGGCAAGTGGTGGGCGCGCAACAGGCGTCGGTGGCGGTGCCGAGCGGAGGCGCGGTGGTCGATGCCGAAGCGCGAACCGCCATCGCATCGCTCATCTCCCGCCTTGCTGCGCACGGGCTCATCGCGTCCTGACCGCCGTTGCTGTTGCGAACCGATCCGCAGAAATGCGTGCGATGTGTGGCGCTTCTGCAACAGTTTGGGGAATTGCGGGCTTGCACCGAAACAATGCAGCCCTTAGTGAGTTTTCGCTCTCCGAGTGACACCTAAGAAAGGGGATTTCTATGCGGAAGCTTGCCATTGCGATGGCGCTGGCCTCCACGGCGATCGCTTCGCCCGCGTTGGCGCGAGACGATTCGTGGTACGTTGGCCTCGAAGGCGGGGCCATGATCGTTGAAGACATCAACTTCAACCTGACCCGCGGTACCGGTGCGACTGCCCTGCCGGGCACTCTCACCGTCGACCACGACTACGGCTACGACATCGGTGGTATCGTCGGCTACGACTTCGGTGTTTTCCGTCTTGAAGCGGAGGTCGCCTACAAGCGCGCCGTGATCGAGGCGGTCGAGAGCGGCAACATCCGTCCGCAATCGAACGCGGGCAGGCTTCCGGGCGTGCGCTACACCGATGTTGGCGGCTCGACTTCGGCGCTCAGCTTTATGCTGAACGGCCTGCTGGACTTCGGCGACGAGACCGGCATCTCCGGCTATATCGGCGGTGGCGCCGGCGTGGCCCGGGTGAAGTTCAGCGATTATGGCTTCTCGGTCGGCGACGCCTTCCTTGATGACTCGGACACGCGCTTCGCGTGGCAGGGCATCGCCGGGGTCCGCGCGCCGCTCACCGACAATATCGACGTTGGCCTAAAGTATCGCTTCTTCAATGCCTCGCGCCTGAACGTGGTCGGCGCGACCGGCGATGATGTGCGCGGCCGCTTCCGGTCGCACAGCCTGCTCGGCAGCGTGATCTTCAACTTCGGTGCGCCGCCGGCTCCGCCGCCGCCGCCGCCGCCGCCGCCTCCGCCCCCGCCGCCGCCCCCGCCGCCGCCTCCGCCGCCGGCAGTGGTGTGCACGCCGGGACCGTATATCGTGTTCTTCGAATGGGATAAGTCGGACATCACGCCGGAAGCGGCGTCGATCCTCGACAATGCCGTCTCGGCTTACCAGAGCTGCGGTAATGCCCAGGTCATGCTGGCCGGCTATACCGACACGTCGGGCACGCCGCGCTACAACCTCGGCCTGTCCCAGCGCCGTGCGGACGCGGTCAAGTCCTACCTGGCCGGTCGCGGCATCGGTGAGGGCGTGATCACGACCCAGGCGTTCGGTGAAACCAACCTGCGCGTGCAGACTGCGGACGGCGTCCGCGAGCTGCAGAACCGCCGTGTGGAAATCACCTACGGTCCGGGTTCGGGCATGTAAGCCTGACTTGTCAGATCTGAAATCGGGGCCGGTGGGAAACCACCGGCCCCTTTTTTGTGCGCGCCGGTCCGGCTGGCGGGAACGTTCCTTCTTCGTTACGCGTCAGTGCCGAACGAGAGATGGGAGGCCGTGCAATGATCCGAACCGTTCCTCTGCCCGCCGCTGCGCTGATCCTGGCCGGGTGCATGCAGTCGACCGATGTTGGACCTGCGTCCGGCACCGGCGCGGCAGCGGGTGCGGGTGCTTCACTGGCGAGTGCGGACGGCGCCCCGCGCGGAACGGCGCGGTTCAGTAACACAGCCGGAGGCATATCGGTGCAGGTGGAGGCGCAGGGCCTGCCCGCCGGCGTTCACGGCATCCACATCCATACCACCGGCCGCTGCGAGGCGCCCGATTTTGCGAGCGCAGGACCGCACTGGAATCCGACCGGCCGCCAGCACGGCCGCGACAATCCGCAAGGTGCGCACCATGGCGACCTGCCGAACCTGACGGTTGGAGCGGACGGGCGCGGCAGCATGCAGCTGACCACGGCCGGTGGCAGTCTCGCCGAGCTGCTGGACCCGGATGGTGCCGCGCTCGTCATCCACGCGAATGCCGACGACGACCGTACCGATCCCAGCGGCAACAGCGGCGGCCGGATCGCTTGCGGGGTGATCACCCGAGGTTGACTCGATCCAGCATCTGAACGTCCGCGAACGACCCATTGCGGACATTCGCCATTCGCTAGTGCGTGTAGTGGCTGCCCAGCATTGGATGCTCGTTCAGTTCCTCCCCGCGCAGGATCATCTTGAAGACATCTGTCTCCAAGCGCGTCAGCCCAAAGCCGGTCAGTCCACTCGTGGCCAGACGTGCTGCCCATTCATCCTGAATGAACACGTCTGATCGGAGACGTTCGAATTTGAAGAAGCACGTATCCGCAGGAACGGCTTCTTTCAAAACGATTGCCTTCGCTGTGCCCTGAGCCTGTGGACTTGGGAAGAAAATGTCGGAGCGATCAAAGTCCACAACATCAACGATCCGAGTGACGTTCAGCAGGTAGTAGTCGCGATCGGAAAGCTGGCCGAAGCTTAGAAACTCGACACCGTCTGCGAGGAGGTGCTTTTCGATGAAGGCCTTCGCTTCAATGGAAACAACAAAAGCACCGGTCGGATTGAAGTTCACCCAATCCTTGAAACCGTATCGCGCATCCAACACGGTGTAAGGGGGCGGACCGGTCCAACCTTCGCGTTCCGACTGACCTTTGAACTTTTGCATATCGTCGAGCCGAGTAGGCTGTAGACTGGCCCTCTTGTTGCCAACGATGTTGAGCTGCCAGGCGCTGCTTGATGGGCCGATCAATGCTCCCAACCTACCGGGCTCCGTCGCTTGCGCAATGTCCGCACACCACCCACAGCGGCATCCTGCTCGGACGCCGCCGCAGCCCAGCTGACCTTGCTCGGATGTCAGACCTTCTCCCCCGCCGCGCGGGCGCGGTCGACGACGGTCGCCTCGGCGGCGGGGAGTTGGCGGTAGGCGGCGATCAGCAGTGCGAGCGAAATGGGTGTGACCACCAGGATCGACATGATGCCGATCGAGCGGTCGCCGGTCAGTGTCGAGACATAGCCGGCCATATATGGCCCGAGCGACAGTCCGACGAGCGTGGTCGCCAGGAAGAAGGTGGCGGTGGCCACGCCTCGCATCCGGGGCAGGACGAGGTCCTGCGTGGTTGCGGCGGCACCGCCAAGCGCCGCGCTGGTGAAGATCGCGGCCATGAAGTGGGCGGCGTAGAAGATGGTCGCGCTGTCCGTGGTGAAGCCGAGGACGACAAAGGGTGCCGCGAGCAACGGCGCGCCGGCGACGACGAGGATGCGCCCGGCCGGGTTGCGCTGCCGGGCATAGTCGGCGAGCCGGCCGCCGGCGATGACGCCGAGAAAGCCGGCCAGCGCGCCCGGGCCGCCGACCCAGAAGCCGGCCTCGCTCTTCCCGATATCGAACATTTCTTCGGCAAACGGCGCCGCCCAGAAGCTGACGGCATAGCTCTGGAACGCGATCAGGCCATAGCCGAGCGTTGTGCAGAGAAAGGCCGGCGTGCCCCAGATCAGCTGGAACGTCGCGGGGTCGCGGGTGCGCAGGCCGGTGGCCCAGGAAATCACCGCATAGACGCCGATGCCGACCGCGATCCATTGCAACGCGGTGCCGGTGGCGGCGATCAGCGCCCAGGCAGCAAGCGCGACGAGCGCGGCGGCGGCGAGGTTGATGGCCAGCGCCGCCGGGCCGCGGCGGGTGGCGCCGATGAGGGTGAGCGGCGGGATGACGGTGAGCAGCTCGTCGAAGAAGCTGCGGAACGGGCGCGGGTCGGAAGGCGTGACGATGCCGTCCGCCTGGCCGCGGATCGGCTCGCGCAGGGTGGCGACCCATAGAGCGACGAGCAGGCCGGGAATGCCGACCGCGAGGAAGGCCGCCTGCCACCCGACCAGGCCCATGGGGCCGCCGCCGGGGTAAACATGGTTCCAGCGCTCGACGATCGCGCCGCCGATCAGCAGCGACAAGCCGCCGCCCAGATACAGGCCTGAGGAATAGACGGCGAGGGCGGTGGCGCGCTGCTTCTTTGGGAACCAGTCGGAGATCAGCGAATAGGCAGACGGGCTGGCCGTCGCCTCACCGACGCCGACACCGACCCGGGCGGCCGCGAGCATGCCGCCGGTCTTTGCAAAGCCCGACAGGGCCGTCATTGCCGACCACAGGCCGAGCCCGACCGTCAGCAGCCGCACCCGGTTCCAATTGTCGGCGAGCTTGCCGAGGGGAATGCCGAACAGCGAATAGAAGACGCCGAACGCGGTGCCGTAGAGAAAGCCCAGATCGGCGTCCGTCAGGTCAAGGTCCCGCTTGATGTCGTTCGCCAGGATCGAGATGATCTGCCGGTCGATGAAGTTCAGCACATAGACCAGCACCAGGACGCTGAGCACATACCAGGCATAAGGCCCGCCGGGTCGGGACGGGTCGGCGGTCGTGTCGGTTTCGGCCAAGAATGCGGGTCCTTCGCAAGGTGAGCGGCAAGGGCTAGCAGAGCCAGGCGCGCGCTGCCAAAGGCTTTCGCCGATGGCCGAGCGCTTCTCCTTTCAGATCGGTGCGACCGACGGCGCGGCGCGCACCGGCGCGATCCGGATGCGAAGGGGCGAGATCAGGACGCCTGCTTTCATGCCGGTCGGCACGGCGGCGACGGTCAAGGCGATGAAGCCGGCCGATGTGCGCGCGGCGGGCGCGGACATCATCCTGGGCAACACCTATCATCTGATGCTGCGGCCGGGCGCGGAGCGGGTCGCGCGGCTGGGCGGGCTGCACCGCTTCATGGGCTGGCAACGGCCGATCCTGACCGACAGCGGCGGCTATCAGGTGATGAGCCTGTCGGAGCTGACCAAAAGGTCCGAGGAGGGCGTGGCGTTCAAGTCGCACCTCGATGGCGCGAAGCACATGATCACGCCGGAGCGATCGACCGAGATCCAGCGGCTGCTCGGTGCCGATCTCGTGATGGCCTTCGACGAGCTGGTGCCGACCACCGCCACGCGCGACGTGCAGGCGGCGGCGATGGAGCGGTCGATGCGCTGGGCACGGCGATCGCGCGACGCTTTCCTGGGCGGCGGCGCCCATGCAGAGGCGGCGGCGCAGTTCGGTATCCAGCAAGGGGCGCTCGACCAGGACCTGCGACGGCAATCGGCCGAGGCGCTGATCGAGATCGGGTTCGACGGCTATGCGGTGGGTGGTCTTGCCGTGGGCGAGGGGCAGGAGGCGATGTTCGGCGTGCTCGACTATGCGCCGAGCCAGCTGCCTGCCGACTGGCCGCGCTATCTGATGGGCGTCGGCAAGCCGGACGACATTGTCGGCGCGGTCGAGCGCGGCATCGACATGTTCGATTGCGTGCTGCCGACGCGGAGCGGACGCAACGGCCAGGCCTTTACCTGGAGCGGCCCGCTCAACATCCGCAATGCCCGCTTCGCCGAAGATCAGGAGCCGCTCGATCCGGAGTGCGGCTGCCCGGTCTGCGCGCAATGGAGCCGCGCCTATCTCCACCATCTGGTCCGCGCCGGCGAGATGCTCGGCGCAATGCTGATGACCGAGCATAATCTGCGCTTCTACCAGCAGCTGATGGAGCGGCTGCGCGGTGCCATTGCCGCGGGGAAGCTTACCACGTTCGCGGGCGATTTCCGGGCGCGCTACACGCAAACCAAATAGCAAGCTTCTTGGGTGTAACACCGCCCGCGAAGCTGAATATGCGGGGACGTCCTTGACCGCCGAAACTCTCTCCGAGGCGCGAAGCTACGCGCGCACCAACACGATGCTCGCGGCGATGCTGGAGTTCGACGGCGAGCAGCATCCCGTGTCGGTGCGCAACCTGTCCGCCTCCGGCGCGATGCTCGATGGGCGCCAATTGCCGCTCGAGGGACAGAGCGTCGTGCTTTACCGCGACGAGCACCGCATTCCGGCGCAGGTCGTCTGGACGGCACGCAATCGCTGCGGCCTGTCCTTTGGCGTTCACGTCAAAGTCGACCATCTGATCAAGCGACCGAAGGCAAGCGGCATCGCGGCGCCACCGCCATCGCACCAGGCTCGGGTCGATGCGATCCAGCGGGCGCTGCGCGAGAATCGGGCGGTTCCGTCCTTTCAGGAATCGGAGGCTCTGGTCGGCGCGGCGGCGGTCGGCAAAAGGCTGGTCGATGAGATCGGCTATGCGCACCGGCTGGTCGAGCGCGTCGGCGAAGATCTGACGGGCGACAGCTATGTCCTGACTCGCTATGCCCTGGTGCTGCAGCAGCTCGACGAGGCCGAGCAACTGCTGCGCAAGCTGAGCAACGAGCTCTCTGCCGAAGGCGCGAACGGCCGCTGCTGACCGGCGTGCCCGTCGTCACAGCCGGAACCTCCGTCGCAGCATAGATGCGCGCTCCGAACGCACGCGCCATTGGGCGCGGCGCATTGACGGAGACCCTCTATGCTGCAACGGACCACCTGGCCGAAAAAGACCCGCGAGCTGCATAATCACCACATGGATTCGACCGTGTGGAACGACTTCGCGTTCCGTGACGACGACGTCATTATCGGCACCTATGCCAAGTCCGGCACGACCTGGACCCAGCAAATCGTGTCGCAGCTGATCTTCGGTGGAGCCGAGGGCGTCGATGTCTCCGTCATCTCGCCCTGGCTGGACATGCGCATCCTGCCGCGGGCGGAGACGCGGGCGATGCTGGAGGCGCAGGAGCACCGCCGCTTCATCAAGACGCATTTGCCGCTGGACGCGCTCGTATTCAGCCCCAAGGCCAAATATCTCTACATCGCGCGCGACGGCCGCGACGTGGCGTGGAGCGCGCACAATCACTTCGCGAAGGTTCGCGACGAATTTTACGACCTGCTCAACGACACGCCGGGCCGGGTGGGGCCGCCAATGCCGCGCCTGCCCGAAGATGTGCGGCAATTCTTCCTGGAGTGGATGGAAGCGGACGGGGCGCCGCTCTGGTCCTTCTGGGAGAATATCCGGACCTGGTGGGACTATCGCCACCTGCCCAACGTCATGCTCATCCACTTCGCCGACCTGAAGCGCGAGCCGGAGCGGATGATCCGCGACATCGCCGCTTTCCTGGAGATCGAGGTGGCGGAGGAGAGCTGGCCGGTCATCCTGGAGCATTGCAGCTTCGACTATATGAAGCGCCATGCCGAAAAGGTCGTGCCTTTGGGTGGCGCGCCCTGGGAAGGCGGGGCCGGCACCTTCATCAACAAGGGCACGAACGGCCGCTGGCGGGATGTGCTGAGCGCGGACGACTGTGCTCGGTACGAGGAACTGGCGGCGGAGCAGCTGGGGGCCGAGTGCGCCGCGTGGCTGGCGCATGGGGGAAGGGCGTAGTAAACCAAACCGCTCGTCCCGAGCGGAGCGAAGCGTAGTCGAGGGGCGCATGCTCCGGACAGCGCCCCCGACTTCGCTCGGGACGAGCGAGCAGAGGTCTGCGGCTAGGCCGCCTCTCGCCAGCCGGTCAGTTCCGCGACCGACATCGTTCGGCAGAACTCGTACGCCAACGTCGCGACATGGGCGGCTTGGATCTGGGCGGCAGGGATGGTACCGCCCTTGCCGTCGGGCAGCGCGAAGCAGTCGCAGGCGTCGGGCACCAGGACCATGTCCCAGCCAAGATTGGCGCCCATGCGGATGGTGGTCGATACGCACATGTCGGTGACGAGGCCGAACACCACGACATGCCGGGTGCCCAGCCGGCGCAGGCGCAGGTCGAGGTCGGTGCCGATAAACGCCGAGTTGACGCTCTTCGTCACCAGCGGCTCATTGCCCTGCGGTTCGAAGCCGGGGCGGTGGCGGTTGCCGGGCTGGCCGGGCCGGAACGTGGAGCCGGGCTGCACCGAGTCATGCCGAACATGGATGATCGGGCGGCGCGCGGCGCGCCAGGCGGCGAGCAGGGCCAGGCCGTTCGCGTCAAGATCGGGGTTCCAGCGGGGCGAGTTGCAGGCATCGTCAAAGCCCATTTGCATGTCGATTGGCAGCAGCACGGCGTGTCCCAAGTCGATCATCGTCATCCTCCTTTGTGATGGAGTGGCTGATCGCCATTTCCTTGGCCGGTTTCACTGGGCATGATGCCGGAAGAGCCGGCACTTTGCCGGTGGGCGGGAATGATGGACGACAAGGACCGATTGCTGCTGACGCTATTGCGCCGGGATGCCCGGCGATCGATCGTCGCATTGGCCCGCGATCTCGGCCTGTCGCGCAGTGCAACTCAGGACCGGCTCGCCAAGCTGCAGGCAACGGGGGTGATCGCGGGCTTCACCACGGTCGAGGGCTCGGGCAGCGGCGCGCGTCAGTCCGCCTATCTGTCGGTGACGCTCGGGCCCGGGCGGCGCTGTGCCGAAGTGGTGCCGAAGCTGAAGCGGGTGCCGTTCGTTGGCATGATCCATTCGCTGACCGGGCCGGTGGACCTGATGCTCCGCGTCGATTGCGATGCGGTCGCTGATGTGGAGCAGGCGCGGTCAGCGATCGCCGCCGTGCCGGGCGTAGCGAGCGTCGCCACCGCCGTGGTGCTGGAGCGGCATCTCGGGTGATGCCGCGCGCTACCGGCTAAGCGGTGAAGCCGAAGTCCAGGAATGACGGGATCGGGCCGTTCCAGCCTTCATCGGCTGCTTCCGCGGTAGCGTCGCGCGGTTCCTGACGTTGCGGTCGTTCGGCGCGGCGGCTGGGCTTGGGCGCTTCTTCGCGCGAGGCCGGAGGGGCATCCTCGCGCGGCTGAGCCGGCTCTTCGCGGCGGCGGGAGCGGGGTGCGCGCTTCGGCTTTTCCTGCGCCTCGGCCGCAGGCACCTCGGCCCGCGCTTTCGGTTTCGCGCCGACGCGCTCAATCTTGCCGCCGGTCAACTTCTCGATATTGGCGACGGCCTCGGCATCCTCGCTGGTGACCAAAGTGAAGGCCTTGCCGGTGGCGCCCGCGCGGCCAGTGCGGCCGATGCGGTGGACATAATCGTCCGGGTGCCAGGGCACGTCATAGTTGAAGACGTGGCTGACCCCCTTGATGTCCAATCCGCGCGCGGCGACGTCGGACGCGACGAGAATGTTGATCTCGCCGGTCTTGAAGCGGTCGAGCTGCTTGAGGCGATCGGCCTGCTCCATGTCGCCATGGATCTCGCCGACCGCGAAGCGCCCGCGCTTCAGGCTGGTCGCAAGGTCGCGGACCGTGGTCTTGCGGTTGGCGAAGACGATAGCGGTCGTCACGTCCTCCGCCTTGAGGAGCGTGGTCAGCGTTTCGCGCTTCTCGCGGCTGCCGGTGTCGACCAGCCGCTGTTCGATCAACAAGTTGGAGCTGGCGGGGCGGGCGACCTCGACCGATTTCGGATCGGTCAGGAATTTGTCCGCCAGCTTCTTGATCGGCGCCGGCATGGTTGCGGAAAAGAGCAGGGTCTGCCGCTTCTTGGGCAGCTTGGTGCAGATTTCCTCGATGTCGGGGATGAAGCCCATGTCGAGCATGCGGTCGGCTTCGTCGATCACCAGCAGCTCGCAGCCGGTCAGCAGGATGTTGCCGCGGCCGAACAGGTCCATCAGCCGCCCCGGCGTCGCGATCAGCACGTCGACGCCCTTTTGCAGCGCCTTTTGCTGGTCCCCCATCGACACGCCGCCGATCAGCAGGGCCATCGAAAGCTTATGGTGCTTGCCGTATTTCTCGAAATTCTCCGCGACCTGGGCGGCGAGTTCGCGCGTCGGCTCTAGGATCAGCGAGCGCGGCATGCGCGCGCGGCTGCGGCCATGCGCGAGGATGTCGATCATCGGCAGCACGAAGCTCGCCGTCTTGCCGGTGCCGGTCTGGGCGATGCCGATCAGGTCGCGGCCCATCAGCACCGGCGGGATCGCCTGGCGCTGGATCGGGGTCGGCTCCGTATAGCCGGAGTCGTTGACGGCTTTCAGAAGCTCGTCGGAAAGGCCGAGATCGGCAAAGCTCATCTAAGGTCCGAGAAAAATGGGGCGGCAAAACGCCGCTTTAGCCCGTGGCGCACCTGCTGGAAGCCGCCCGCAAAGTCAAGCTGCAGCCCTATTTCTTGCGAGCGGGGACGAGCGACTTGAACACGTCGATCTCGCAACTGCCGCCGGATCGTACGCGGATCGTGTCGCGATCCTGGCAGATGCGGCCATCGCGGCCTGGGCGAATGTAGAAGCCGGAATAATAGTCGAGCGGCGGGCAGCGCTGCAGCTTGGCGCGAACGCGGGCGCCGCCTTTCAGCAGCAGATCGACGCCTTCCCGAGAGATTTGCGCGCCACCGAGAGCCGCGGCCGGGATGCATTTCGGTCCGCCCTTTTCCCTCCATTTCATCGGCCGGACGGGGATCGGCCGCGCGGGCACGCGGATGATGACCTGTTGGCGGACGGTCAGCTGGGCAAGGAGCACGGGTTCGCCCGCCGCGCTGCCAGCCAGCAGCAGCGCGACAATCGCCCCGACCGTCACCGCAAGCACCCCATGACCAGCGGATGACCTCCGAAGATTGAACGCCAGATGAATTTCCCGGCGGCACGAACTGGCAGTATAGCGGCGGCGATGATGCCGGAAGCCTTTCTTCAAGCAGTGGAAATGCAGCTGGGGCCCAAGGGGTTCACGCGCGCCGCGGAAGAGATCGCGCCATGGCTGACCGACTGGCGCGGACGTTATCGGGGCAGCGCGCTTGCGATGGCCTCGCCTGCCAGCACGGAGCAGGTGGCGGCGGTGGTGCGCCTCTGCGCGGAACATCGCGTGCGGATCGTGCCGCAGGGTGGGAACACTTCCATGGTCGGGGGCGCGACGCCGGACGCGTCGGGCACGGCACTGATCCTGTCGCTGCGGCGGATGAACCGCATCCGCCGGCTCGACGCTGCGGCGGGGCTGGCCATTGCCGAGGCAGGCGTGGTGCTGACAACGCTGCACGAGGCCGCGGCGGAGCAGGGCGCGCGCTTTCCGCTTTCCCTCGGCGCCAAGGGCTCGGCCACGATTGGCGGGCTGTGCTCGACCAATGCCGGCGGCACGCAGGTCCTGCGCTTCGGGACGATGCGGTCGCTGGTGCTGGGGCTTGAGGCGGTGCTGCCCGATGGCTCGATATTGGACAGCCTCGCGCCGCTGAAGAAGGACAATCGCGGGCCGGACCTCAAGCAGCTGCTGATCGGCGCGGAAGGCACCCTTGGCATCATCACCGCGGCGACGCTGCAGCTGGTGCCGCTGCCGCAGGACGTGACGACCGCCTGGATTGGTACCGGCAGCCCGCACAGCGCGCTGCTGCTGCTCAGGCGGCTGGAAGCGGCCGGACTGGCGGTGGAGAGCTTCGAACTGGTGCCGCAGGACTCGCTCGAGCTGGTGCTGCGGCACATCCCGGGCACACGCGCGCCGCTCACCACTGCGCCCGCTTGGAACGCCTTGGTCGAAGTGACGGGCGCCGCCGGCCTGAAGGCGCAGCTGGAGAGCGAACTGGCCGATGCGCTGGAGGCAGGGCTCGCCAGCGATGCCGTGATCGCCGGAGGCCAGGCGCAGGCGAGTGCCTTCTGGCGCATTCGCGAGTCGATCTCGGAAGCCGAACGGGCGAACGGGCCTGCCGTGCAGCATGACATTTCTGTCCCGGTCGACGCGATGCCGGGCTTCATGGTGTCGGCAGCCGCGGAGGTGGAGCGCGCCTTCCGAGGCACCAGCGCGAGCGCCTTCGGTCACCTGGGCGACGGCAATGTCCATTTTCACGTCCGCGCGCCCGCCGATGCCGAGGCGGAGCGCTGGATCGCCGAAGCGGGCAAGCCGATCAGCGCCTTCGTCTATGACCTGGTAGTGGCGGCCGGCGGGTCCATCTCCGCTGAACATGGCATCGGCCAGATGAAGCTCGGCGAGTTTGCGCGGCTGTCCGATCCGCCGCGGCTGAACGCGCTGCGGGCGCTCAAGGCCGCCTTCGACCCGCTCGGCATCATGAATCCGGGCAAGCTGATCCCGCCGAGCCTTGCGTCGGGCGCCGCCGCCCCATAGACCGCCGCCCTGTCCGGGGCCGCTTTGGCTCCGCCTCTTTCGGAGTTGTTCATGGCGACGCTGCCGCAGGCCACCGGCCTTCCCGTTCTCTACCGCGATCTGGTTCCGCTTTCCTCGACCGAACATGCCGGCTGGGGCACCAAGACGCTGGATGGCGCGCATTTTCTCAAGAACCAGCATGCCGTGCCCGTTACCGTCGACGAGTTCGTGCAAGTGCAGCGCCATTTCCCGATCATCTTCGCCGATGCCGAAAACCCGGTGCCGCTGGCGCTGATGGGGCTGAACGAAGGCGTGAACGTGTTCCTGGACGAGGACGGCAAATTCTCCGAGCGCGTCTATGTGCCGGCTTATGTGCGCCGCTATCCCTTCATGCTCGCGCAACTGGGGCAGAACCCGAACGAGCTGTCGCTCTGCTTCGACCCGACTTCCGGCGCGGTCGGGCCCGATGGCGACTTCATGAAGCTGTTCGACAATGGCGAGCCGAGCCAGGGCACCAAGGACATTTTGCAGTTCTGCGAGCAGTTCGAGCAGTCCGCCCAGCGCACGGGCGCGTTCGTCAAGGAACTGACGGACAATGACCTGCTCATGGACGGCGAAGTGACCATCCAGCCGGAAGGTGCCGAGCAGCCGCACATTTATCGCGGCTTCAAGATGGTCAATGAAGAGAAATTGCGCGACCTGCGCGGCGACCAGCTGCGCAAGATGATGCAGACCGGCCTGATCACCTTGGTCCAGGCGCACATCTTCTCGCTTGACCTGATGCGCGAAATCTATGGCCGCCAGGCGACCCAGGGCAAGCTGCCGCCCGTCGGGGTGGCGGCGTGAGCCAGCCGCCCGAACCGGGAGCCACGCGCTCCCGCTATTCGGGCGGCGCCATATTGTTTCACTGGCTGATCGCGCTGCTGATCGTCGCCAATCTGATCGGCGCTTTCGCGACCGAGGATTGGGAAGGTCCGGCACGGGCGACCGCCATGGGCCTGCACAAGGCGACCGGCTTCACCATCCTGGTGCTGAGCCTGTTGCGCGGCGCCTGGCGGCTCGCCCATCGGCCGCCGCCTTTTCCCGAGACGATCGGGCGCATCGAGGCGGTCGGCGCGCGCCTCGTGCATGGGCTCTTCTATGTGCTGATGATCGCCATTCCGCTGACCGGATGGCTGATGATCTCAGCGGCGGGCGAGCGCCGGCCGTTCCATTGGTACGGCTTTTTCGACCTGCCTTACCTGCCGGTGCAGGGGAATAAAGGCATTGGCGACTTCGCGCATGAGAGCCACGAAATCCTTGGCTATGCGATGATTGCGCTGCTGGTTCTGCACGTCGTCGGCGCACTGAAGCATCATTTCTCCGACGCGCCGGGCTTTATCCGCCGCATGTGGCCAGGCCGCGCCACCTGATCGTCTGCCGAGACAAGTTATTCGCGAAAAATGATTTTTTTCGCGAGGCGTGCCGTTTTTTGGGCAGACCGATTGAAACTTTCCGGCCGCTCATTAATTTATGTTTCGACGCCCGGGAGTTTCCCCCCTTTCTCCCCGGTGTCGACCACGCCTTCGGGCGTGTTCCTCCCTGAACCTTGGCCGCTCCGTGCATCTGCACGGGGCGGCTTCTTTATTCGGCGGCGAGCGGGAGTGCTTCGTCGAGCGCGGCGCGCTTCAGATCGGCGACGATGTCGCTGAGCAGCCGGCGGGTGCGGGCGAGCTTTTCGGGGTCGCACTGGCGCAGCGCGCCGTCGAGATACAGCGACCGGTCCACTTCCAGCTGGATGGCATGAACGCCGCGCGCCGGCGCGCCGTGGCGTTCCACGATATGGCCGCCGGCATAGGGCGTGTTCTCCTGCAGCGAGACGCCGGCACGGCCGCAGGTCGCCGTGACCGAGGCGCCGACCCAGGCCGCCGCCGTCTGGCCATAGCGGTTGCCGATCACCAGCCGTGCCGGCGGATCGTCCTTACGGGCGAGCGGCGGCATCGAATGAATGTCGAGCAATATGGCTATTCCGTGCGCGTCCAGAGCCTGGTCGAGCAGCCGTCGCAGTTCGGCATGATACGGGCGGTGCACCGCCGCGATGCGGGCCTGAACGGCTGTCAACGACAGGCGCCCGCGCCAAATCTCCCCGACTCCGGCCAGTTTTCGCGGAACCAACCCAAGGCCGTTGCGCACCTTGGCCGTCAGCATCAGGCGGGAGGCGACCGCTCCCTCGACCAGGCCGGGATCGATCTCGGCCTCGTGCCGATTGAGGTCGATCCACGCGCGGGGAGTGCGCGCGATCAGCGCCGGCGTGCCCGGCACGTCCCGGACAAGCTCATCGACCAGCCGATCCTCGAGCGCGAGCAGACGGTCGACAGGCGGACGGATCAACGCGCGGTGTTCGGACGAATAGTCGCGGCCGGCATGCGGCACCGACAGCACCACCGGACCAAGCGCCGCGGAGTTGATCAACTCGAATGAGGGAGAAGCGCCAGTCATCCACAGCTTTGCTACGCTTCACGCCGCTTGGCGGCAACGCTTTGGCGCGCAGCCTAGAAAATTTTAAGAACTCCGCGCATAACTCGCGTCGTGGTCCGCTTCTCATGCGTTGGGAGGCGGCGCGATGAGGCTGTCGATGATCCGTATCCTGCTGGCCGAAGACGACAACGCGATGCGCCAATATCTGGAGCGTGCGCTGGAGCGGGCCGGCTATTCCGTCACCGGCGTCGATCGCGGTACGGCCGCGCTGCCGCTGCTGGAGCAGGAACGGTTCGATCTGCTGCTGACCGACATCGTCATGCCGGAAATGGACGGCATCGAGCTGGCCCAGCGCGCCGGCGCGATCGCGCCCGACATGCGCGTGATGTTCATCACCGGCTTTGCGGCGGTGACGCTCAAGGCCGGCAAGGCCGTGCCCCAGGCCAAGGTTCTCTCCAAGCCGTTCCACCTGCGCGACCTGGTGCTGGAGGTCGACCGGCTGTTCGACATCGGCAGCGCCAGCGGCCTCAACTGACGCTTGCAATGGGCATGGGCGGCGGTTAGAGGCCGCCCCTCTTGGGCGTGTAGCTCAGTGGTAGAGCACTGTGTTGACATCGCAGGGGTCGCAAGTTCAATCCTTGCCACGCCCACCATCTACAGAGCCCCGGAAAGCCTGGCTTTTCCGGGGCTTTTGCTTGTTCAGTGCACGCGGGCGAGCTTGTCTGGATTGCGCTGCAGGAAGATGCCGGTGATGCGCTCGCCGTCAGTGGCGAAGCCGAGCGCGCCCATCACATCGTCACCCTCGGTGGCGATCCAGCCGAGCGCGCCGTTGAGCACGGCCGGGCGCCAGGCGAGCGGGCGCTTGGCGGCGACGCCGAGGAAGAAGCGGGCGATGCGGTCGGCACCGGTAATGACGTTGCGGGCGGCGATACGCTTGCCGCCGCCATCGCTGACCAATTGCGCATCGGCGGTGAAGAGGGCCGTAAGCCCCGGCAGGTCGCCCGTCGCGACCAGCGCCTGGAACCGGTCCATCAGCGCCCGTTCGGCATGCGGGGCCACCACGAAGCGCTGCCGGTCCTCGGCGATGCGCCGGCGGGCGCGGGAGACGTGCTGGCGTGCCGCCGCCTCACTGGAGCCGAGCGCGGCGGCGATGGCACCATAATCTTCGTCGAACACATCGTGGAGGAGGAGCGCCGCGCGCTCGGCCGGGGAGAGGCGCTCCAGCATCAGCAGGAAAGCAAGGCGCACGGACTCGGCCAGGGCTGGCGCCTCGGCGGGTTCGTCCGTGCTCGGCTCGGGTAGCCAGGGCCCGACATAGGCTTCGCGCTTGCGGCGGCGGAGCAGGTCGATCGAGGCGCGGGTGCAGGTCCGCACCAGCCAGGCCTCCGGATTGAGGATGTCGCTGCGGTCGGCACTCAGCCATTTGGTGGCGGTATCCTGCACTGCATCGGCGGCGTCGGCGTGCGAGCCGAGCATGCGATAGGCGAGTGCCCTCAGGCGCGGTTCGGTTTGAGTGAAGGGATCGCTCATGCCCGCCTCCATGCGAGCAACGTCAGCGCGAGGCCGATAATGGCGGGCAGCGTCACGCCCAGGAAATCGCGGCCGATCGCCTCGGGGCCGCAAATGCCTGCCGCCACTTCCCAGAAGTGGAACAGCGAGTGCCCTGCCAGCCAGACGCTCGACGCGAGCCAGAGCCACACCCGCTGCGCCGGCCGGAGCGCACCGGCCAGAAATCCGGCGCCGATCAGCAGATAGGCCAGACCGATGTCGCGGATGAAATGCTGGTTATAGGCGCCGGTGGCGGTGACGCCCGGCACCCGCGCATACCAGCCTTGCGGGTCCGCGAGCATCGCCAGCCCGTTCGCCGCCATCGCCGCGCCGAGCAGGGCTGCCAGCACCGCCGCGCCCCGCATGATCCTGTCGCTCATCGCCACCTCCGCTTGTAAGACGCCAGCGAACTGCCGTTTGTGACAGGCTCGGGCCAAATTCGCCACGGCGCCGGAATGCCGAACCGGTTCAGCGGTTTAGGCTTGCGCTGACCCCCGGATGGGTTTCTAATGAGCGAAGACACCGCAAAGGTGCATCGGGTTCGGTCGGGCGCGCGAACCTCAAAGGACAGAATAGGGGGGAAGTGTGGGCGTTTCGCTCAGGCTTGCGCGTGCCGTGTCGTTGTTGGGATCGAGCCTGGCTGCCGTTTCGGCATCCGCTCAGGTCGTGGTGCCGCCGACTCGCGAAGAAGTGTCGCCACCGGTCGCGGCCGCGCCGGCCGGGCCGCGGGTGCGCGTCGAAGGCGGTATCGAGCGTGCGCCCTGTCCGCTCGACGATCCCGCTTACGCCAATCTCAAGGTCACCGTCACTTCGGCGGTGTTCAACAATCTGCAGGGCGTTTCGCCCGAAGATCTGGCCCCGGCCTATCGCGACTATCTGGGCCAGGAACGGCCGATCAGCGTCGTTTGCGACATTCGCGACGCCGCCGCGACGGTGCTGCGCAACCGCGGCTATCTCGCCGCTGTCCAGGTGCCGACGCAGAAGATCGAGAATGGCGAAGTCCGCTTCGAGGTCCTCTACGCCAAGCTTGCCGCCGTCCGGGTGCGGGGCGATGCCGGCGGCGCCGAACGGCTGATCGCTTCCTATCTGGAGCCGCTCACGCGGCAGCCGGTGTTCAACCGGATCGAGGCGGAGCGCTATCTGCTGCTCGTCCGCGACCTGCCCGGCTATGAAGTGCGGCTGACGCTGCGCCCGGCGGGGACCGGGCCGGGCGAGCTGGTTGGCGACGTGACGGTGGTGCGCACGCCCTATGTCGTCGATCTGAACGTGCAGAACCTGGCCGGCCGCGACACCGGCCCATGGGGCGCGCAGTTGCGGGCGCAGTTCTTCGGGCTGACGGGACTTGGCGACCGCACCAGCATCGCCTTTTACACCACCGCCGATTTCGAGGAGCAGCAGATCCTGCAGCTCGCTCATGATTTCCGCGTGGGCGGGGAAGGGCTGACGCTGAGCGCCCGCTTCAATTACGCCTGGACCGATCCGGACATCGAGAACGCTCAAGGCCAGTCGCTGGAGGTGCGGGCGCGCACCTTGTTCGCCAATCTGGAGGCGAGCTACCCGTTCCTGCGCAGCCAGGCGGCCAATGTGCGCGGCGCCTTCGGCCTGGATTTCGTCAACCAGAAGGTGCGCACGCTCGCGCCGGATACGCTGCTGAACCGCGACCGGCTGCGCGTCGCCTATCTGCGGGTCGAGGGCGATGCGACCGATGCGCGGCCAGGGCTGGTGCCGGGTTGGCGCGTCGCCGGCAGCGTCGAGCTGCGCCAGGGCCTCGACATCTTCGACGCGAACGGCAACTCGCCCGTGCCGGGACAGGGCCGGTTCGGCGATCCGACCGCGACCCTGGTGCGCGTCGCCGGCTATGGCGAGGCGCAGCTGGCGCCCAATGTCAGCTTTTCGGTGGCGCCGCGCGGCCAATATGCGTTCGACCGGCTGCTCAGCTTCGAGCGCTTTTCGGGCGGCAATTACACGATCGGCCGTGGCTATGATCCGGGCACGATCATCGGCGATCACGGGCTTGGCCTGTCTGCCGAACTGAAGATCAACCAATGGTCGCCGTTCCGCGCCCGCGAGGTCTCGCTCCAGCCTTTCGCCTTCGTCGATATGGCGCAGGTGTGGAGCAGGGGCGGCGGCCCGTCGAGCGACCTGACTTCGGTCGGCGGCGGCGTGCGCGCCAGCCTGTTCAACCGGGCGCGGCTCGACATGACGCTGGCGGTGCCGACCGAAGGCGCCGGACCGCTCAATCGCCGCGGCGATGTCCGCTTCCTTGTTTCGCTTACGACCAAGCTGCTGCCTTGAGGAGCGCGTATATGCTCACGACCCGCACCCCCCGCCCGATCCGCAGCCGCCTGCTCGGGGCCTCCGCCATGGCGCTGGCGACGGCGCTCGCCGCGGGTCCGGCCCAGGGACAGGCGACGTCTTACAATGCGCCCGATCCGACGGTCATGTCCGGATCGGTTAGCTTCGTGCGCGGTCAGACGCCGGGTGTGGAGGTCTATAACGTCAACTCCGCGACGGCGGTGCTCGACTTCACGCCCAGCGACACCGGCATCGGCGGCGGCGCGATCAATTTCCAGAATGCCGGCACCAGCGTCACCTATCAGGGCGTCAGCGACTTCACCGTGCTGAACCGCATCGTGCCCGCTGATCCGACGCGGGCGGTGCAGTTCAACGGCAATGTGAAGAGCCTGGTCGGCAGCGCGTCACCGGTGACCGGCGGCAGCGTCTGGTTCTACAGCGCCGGCGGCGTCATCCTGGGCAGCAATGCCGTGTTCGACGTAGGCAGCCTGTTGCTCGCGACCGGCGATCCGACCGGCGGCACAGGCGTGATCGGCGCAACCGACGATTTCAACATCGAGAGCGCAGCCGGCAGCAACGCGGCCATCACGATCCAGCCCGGCGCGCAAATCAGCGCCCTGACCGAAGGCAGCTATATCGCCCTGGTCGCGCCGGTCGTGCGCCAGGACGGCAATGTCCGGGTCAACGGCTCGGCGGCATTCGTCGCGGCGGAACAGGCCAGCCTGTCGATCAACCAGGGTCTGTTCGACATCTCCGTCGCGGTCGGCTCCGACAATGTCGACGGCATCCCGCTGACCCACAATGGCAGCACCAGCGGTCCGTCGAGCACCGGCAGCGGCGACAATCACGGCATCTATATGGTCGCGGTGCCGAAGAACACGGCGATCACGATGCTGGTAGCGCCGACGGGGCAGCTCGGATTCGACGTGGCTGGCTCGGCCACCATCGAGAATGGCGCGATTTATCTGCAGGCGGGCGGCGATCTAGCGGTCGATCCGAACAAGACCATCGTCAACCGCATTGTCGATCTTCCGGCAAGCGCGAACCCGGCCAGCATTCAGCTGACCAACGGGACCATTACGTCGGCGATCGCGGCCCAGGCGACGACCGACACCATTGTCTTCGCCGATTCGGCGGGCATGACGCTCGCCCAGGATGCCTATTTCTTCGCGGGCAGGAACTCGACCATCACAGCCGGCACGAACGGCCAGTTCGCCGCATCCAAAAACGTCATCGTCAACTCCTTCGGGAACGGCACCGGCAGCAAGGCGCAGATCGATGCGCTGAACGGCAGCACCATGTCCTTCAACGAGGTGCGGGTGCATGCCGACCCGACCAGCGGGCGCGCGATCACGTCGGCCGTCGACACCGCGCAGGCCGGCACCGCCGCGCTGCGTTCGACCGGCGGCACGATCGCGGTGAGCAGCAAGGCGCGCGTCACCGCGAACGGCAGCACCCCGAACGCAGTCGCCACTTTCGGCGGCAATGCGGACATCACCGCCAATGAGGGCGGGTCGATCACCATCGGCGATTTCGCCGTGATCGACGCCAGCGCCCAGACCAAAGGGTCCGGCAACACGGCCACCGGCGGTCAGGCGACCCTTTTCGCCGCCGGGCAGAGCACGATCAAGGCGACCAACCTCCTGTCCGTGAGCGCAGCCGCGGTTGGCGGCGACGGCGCCGCCGCGACCGCCGGCCAGGGCTTCATCCTCACCGGTGTCGATGGCGGCAGTGTCGAGTCCAAGACGGCGAATCTGAATGCCGACGCGTCGGCTGGGAACGCGATCACAGGACCCGCCGGCAAGGCCACCGGCGGCGAGGCGATCGTTCAGGGCGTGGCAACCACCGGGTCCGCTACCGGATCCCTGAAGTTCGACAGCGCGACGATCAGCGCGATCGCCAGCGGCGGCATCGGCACCGGCAGCGGCACTGTGACGGGTGGCGACGCTGTCGGCGGCCAGGCGCGCCTGATCATGGGCACGGGCACCACCTTCACGACGACCGGTCTGACTGCGCTTGATGTAGAGGCGGATGGCGGGTTCGGCAGCAACGGCGGAGCGGGCGGTGCGGCGACGGGCGGCAGAGTTCAGCTAGATGTGAATGGCGGCGCCGTCAGCTTCGGCTCCGTCCGGCTGGAGACGCTCACGTTCGGTGGCTCTGGTGGCGGCTCCATAACTTCGAGCGTCGCCGGTGGTGCGGGCGGCGCAGCGAACGCCGGAGCCGGCATCAGCATCAACGCCTCCAATGGCGGCACGATCAATGGCGGTTCGGCCATGCTGCGCGGCGACACCTTCGGTGGTGTCGGCGGGGGTGGCGCGGCCGGCGGCGGGGGGGGGCAGGGCGGATCCGGTGGTGCGGCGATCGGTTCGGCCATCAACCTCAACGTCTCGGGCGGTGGGCAGATCAAGCTGACCAACGTCACCCTCAATGCAAACACGTCCGGCGGTTCGACCGGATCGGGGGCCAGCGGCGCAACCACGTCCGGCGGGTCAGGGAAGGCCGGATCGATCAACATCGGTGCAGGACCGGGGCTGATCGAACTGGTCGACCTGGATGCGACGGTCGAGGGCACGGGCGGCAACGGAAATGCCACCGGGTCGGACGGCGGCGACGCGTTTGGCGGGTCGGCGTCGATCTTCACCCAGGCGGGCGGTACGCTGCGGGTCACGACTGGCGGGTTCGACGTCAACACCAGTGCCGAGGGCGGCCGCAACAGCGGTGGCGGCGACAAGGTCGCAGGCAACGCCACGGCCGGCAACATCTCGATGGGCGGGTCCGGGGCGACCGAGGTGCTGGGCACCAATCTTCGGTTCGATGCGCAGGCGTTCGGCGGCGACTATTCGGACGGCGCCGCGGGTGGCAAGGGCGGCAAGGCCGTTGCCGGATTCATCGACCTGAACACGAGCGGCGGCACGCTGACCGTCAGCCAGTCCACCAATTTCTTCGCAAATGCGGTCGGCGGCGACACCGCCGCGCTGTCGGGCGGCGCGGGCGGCGACGCGCTGGCCGGCAAGGCGTTCGTTGCGGCGATCAAGGGCGACCTGAATTTCGCCGGCAGCGTCTTTATCGACGTTTCGGCGCGGGGTGGATCGGGCGCGGGCAGCAGCGCCGGCGGCGCCGGCGTGGGCGGGCGCGGGCGCATCTCGTCCAACGCGTTCACCGGCACGGGTTCGGGTCCGAGCACCGCGACGTTCGGCAGCACCGTCACGATCAACAGCGACGGCTCCGGCGGCGACTCCGTGTCGGGAGCCGGCGGGGCGGGTTATGGAGGCCAGGCGCCGATCCCAGGCCTGTCGGCCCAGGACGGCGGCATCGAAATCCACGCGCTGGGCGGCGGCCTCACGTTCACCAAATCGGTGTCGCTGACGGCGAGGGGCACGGGCGGCTCCGGCGCGACCGGCGGTCTCGGCAAGGGCGGTCGCGCGTCGGTCATCGCTTTTGGCGGCGACGTGAAGGTTCAGCAATTCCTGTTCGCATCCGCAGCCGGCACGGGCGGCGCCTCGTCGGCCGCAATCGGCGCCGAAGGCCAGGGCGGCAGTTTCAGCGTCCAGACCATCGATGGCGGCTTCAGCGTCCCGGTCGGCACACTGGCTTCGGTGACGACGGCGGATGTGACTGCCTCCGCCGACGGCCGCGGCGGCGCGGGCCAGGCGGGCGGCGGCGCCGGGCGCGGCGGCTTCGCCTCGGCAACGGGCGCGGGTGCGCAGAACAGCCTGACGCTCGGCGGCTTCACCAATCTTACCGCGCTCGGCACCGGCGGCAACTATAACGACACGGGCGCGGGCTTTGGCGGCCTGGGTCAGGGCGGCAGCACGGCCGTCGGCAGCCAGGGCGCGACGGTCGCATTGGCGCAAACTGCCAACATCCGCACGGACGGCTTTGGCGGCTTCGCGGGTTCCGCTGGCCAGGGCAGCGGCGGCGATGGCAAAGGCGGCACCGTCGCCTATTTCGCGAATGCCGGGACGGTCACCCAGGCCGCCGGATCGATCATTCTCTCCGCCGAAGGCTTTGCGGGCTCGGCCAGCTCGAACGCGAGCGGCGGCGGTATCGGCGGCCAAGGCATCGGCGGCACGACCGACCTCTCCGCATTCAAGGGCGGCGTGATCGACTCCAGCGCGGGGTTCGTCAGCCTGGACGCAAGCGGCGACGGCGGCTCGGTCTCAGGTACGACCGGCAACGGCAATGGCGGGCTGGGCCGGGGCGGCACGGCGCGGGTGGACGCGAACGGCGGCACGATCATCCTGCGCGGCGATGTCGATGTGATCGCCGACGGCAGCGGCGGCTCCGCAGCGGGTACGGGCAATGCGGGCACGGGCATGGGCGGCCATGCCCGGTTCGGCACCACCGGCGCGCTCGCCTCCAGCAAAGTCGAGGTAACCAACTCCCTGTTCATCGACGCCTCCGGCTCGGGCGGCTTTGCCGATCTGGGCCGCGGCGGCGACGGGCTGGGCAGCACCCCGGCGAACGTCGACGCCGGCCCGTTCGACAAGGGCGCCTATCTTGTCGCGATCGGCGGCTCGGTGAGCGTCGGCGGCGCCGTCGACATCGAGGCACGCGGCCAGGGCGGCAGCGGCGACGCGGGCGGCGGCGTGGGCGTGGGCGGCCTCACCAACCTCGTCGTCTTCGGCGCCACCATCTCCGCGCCCACGGCGGTGACTATGGACTCCTCGGGCCGCGGCGGCGACGGCGGCTTCCAGGCGGGTGGCACGGGCGGCGTCGGCACCGGCGGTTTTGTCCTGTTCGCGGCGACCTCGGGCGGCGACTCGATTGGCGGCGGCACGATCCCGCTGGGCACGCCCAGCAGCATCGTTTCAGGCCTGACCTTCCTCGACGCGTCCGGCGAAGGCGGCAATGGCGCGGACGGTGCGGCTGGCCAGACCGGCGGCCTTGGCGGCGACGGCACGGGCGGCCTGATCCGCGCGCTGGCTCAGGCGGGCAGCGGCCAGATCAAGACAGACGACCTGTTCGTCTTCCTCCAGGGCCATGGTGGCGCGGGGGGCATTGGCGGCGCGACTGGCGGCGCGGGCGGCATGGGGGGTATCGGCACCGGCGGCTTCACCAACTTCGGCACCGCGAGCGGCCCCGACACGGCCGCCAACACCGGCAGCGCGACCTTCGCCGACGTGACCGTGTTCAACAACGGCATCGGCGGGATCGGCGGCGACGGCACGGATGGCGGGGTCGGCGGAGCCGGCGGCCTGGCTGTCGGCGGCGACGCCGCACTGCTGTCGCGCGGCGCACCGGTCGCCGCGGCCACCATCTCGATCGACGGCTCGGCCTTTGGCGGCTCGGGCGGCGACGGATCGATCAAGGGCGCACCGGGCGCGGGCCAGGGAGGCAGCGCACTTTACCTGATCACCAATCGCTTCAACCGCACGGAGCGGGGCTCGCTCACCGCCACCGACATCGGGGCGACGGCAAGCGGCCTTGGTGGGTTCGACGGCACGGCGGCGTTCGGCCCCTCCACTGCCGGGCAGGTCGGCATTCAGGTCAGCAAGTCGGACGCGACGGTCGACACCTTGTCCCTCTCCTCGACCGGCGACGTGCCGCCGCCGGCCGGTTCCGAGTCCTTCGTCAAGATCGACAACGGCACGCTGACCGCTGGCAACGCCACGGTGACGGTCGCCGGCGACCTGTTGGTCGCGATCGTCGATGGCGGGGTGCTGCGCGCAGACTTCCTTTCGCTGAACGCGACTGGATCGCTGCTGCCGCCCACGGCCGGAGCGCCCGGCCTGATCGATGTCGGTGACGAATTTTTCGGCAGCTTCCAAGGCGATTACGTCAATACCGCCAATGTCGCCCTGACGGGCTCGTACCGCGTTTCGGCGGGCGGAAGCCTGCAGACCGGCGACGTCACCAGCGGCGGCGATATCGAGCTGACCAGCACGGGTGCGCTGACCACCGGCAATCTCAGCGCGGGCGACAGCGTGTTCCTCGGGTCCGAGACCTCGATCACGACTGGCAACATCACCGCGGCGACAAGCGGTTCTGCGCTGTTCGGTGACATCGAACTTGCCACGCTCGGCTCTCTCGTTGCCGGCGACATCAAGGGCGCGACGATCGACTTCCAGGTCGGCGATCCATCCAACCTGGTCGCCACCGTGCAGACCGGCGCGCTGACGGCCGAGACGATCGGCATTGACGTCGCCGGATCGCTGGTCGCCGGCAACATCGCGACCGGCGATTTCTACGCGGCGATCGACACCTCAGCCGACAATTTCCTGATCGGCATCGGTGCCCTTGGCGACGTCAAGCTCGGCAGCGTCAGCGCCTTCACTTCGATCGGCGTCGGCTCGGTCGGGGGCAAGGTAGAGACGGGCGTTATCGAGGCCAATGACAGCGTGATGCTGCTCGCGGCGAACAGCGTCACCACCGGCGGGATCACGACCGGTAATGATTCGAACGACAGCGTGTTCATCTCGAACACCAGCATCATCGAGACTGATCCGGCGTTCGCCGTGCTCCAGAATTTCGACGATCTCGGCACGCTGTTCGACATCAATGTCCTGGCGACCGCCACCCCGGTGCGCACCGGCGGGGCGATCACCCTCACCGGCCCGGTATCGACCACCAATTTCACCGCCGCGACAGCGACCGCCTTCCAGTCCGGCGCGATCACGGCGCCGCAGCGGTTGCGGCTCGATGCTGGCGGGCCGATCACCAGCGGCGCGCTCAGCACCAACGGCTCGCTCTTCCTTGCATCCGATCAGGGCATCAATGTCGGCGATCTCACCGCCAACGGCATTGACCTCACCTCGAAACAGAGCATCACGGCCGGCGCGCTGAAAGGGATCAGCACAGTCATCGTGAACGCCGGCGGCACGGCGGCCTTCAACGGGCAGGTCAGCGCACAGACCATCCAGGTCCGCTCGCGAGACATCACCATTGGCACCAATGGCCGGCTGGGCGACAACGCGACCAGCAGCGTCACGCTTATCTCCGACGGTGCAGCGACCAGATTCGGCGGCCAGCCCGTCGATGGCGGCTATAATTTGGACGCGACGGAAGCGCAGCGGCTCCAGGCCAGGGCGATCGACCTGCAGGCGCAGGGCAGCGCCACCATCGGGCAACTCACCCTGCTCGGCTCGGATGCCGGAGCAAGCGCGAACCTGCTAGGTGCCAGCGGCCGGCTGTCGATCACCGCGAACAGCGGCGGCGCTCTGCGGGTGATCGGGCCGGTGTCGATCGCCACCGCCGCTGCCGGCAATCGGCTGACGCTCACGGCTGGCGAAGGCATCGACGTCGTCACCGATCAGGGCGGCGGCATCGCGCTGACCGGGGCTGGCACCAGCCTGGGCGGGACCTTGGTCCTGAACAGCACGTTCGTTCGGGTCGCGACATCGTCGCTGCTGGGGCAGCTCGGCTCGCTCACGCCGGCGCAGCGCGCTGAGGCGCTGGCGACTCCGGCGGGCAGCCCCCGGCCGGAGGGTTTCCTGCAGGCCAATGCGATCGAGTTCCGGACCAACCAGCTCTATATCCAGAACAGCAACACGGCGGCGCAGTTTGGCGGCTTCACGGCCGGCCCAGGGCAGTCGCGGCTGGTCAGCCGCACGAGCAGCTCCGTGCCGGTCGATGCGATCATCTTCGGCCGCTTCCAGGACTTGTCGGGCAATTTCAAGGTCAACCAGGAGGCGGTGAGCCTGCTCACGCTTGGCGACGGCGAAGGCGGGCCGACGACGGTGACGGCCGGTTCGACCTTCAACAACTGCCCGTTCACCGGGACGTGCGCCGTGCCGCCACCGCCACCGCCACCGCCGCCGCCGCCACCGCCGCCACCGCCTCCGCCTGATCCCGTTCCTGATCTGGTGGAGCAGGTGGTCGCGCCAGTGCAGGCGCAGGTCCGGCAGCTGATCGAGCAGCCGATCCAGACGATGGTCGGGCCCGCGGCGGAAGATCCCGCCGAAGTGACCAAGTTGCCGACGATCAATCTGGTCACGGCCGTGGATACGGCACCGCTGGTCACCGACCCGGTGGTCAGTGATCCGGTCAGCGGCGGCGGCAATCCAAGCCTGTGGGACGCGCCGGCACCCCAAGAGCCGTCACAGGGAGACGAACAGTGATCCGGTCCAATCTTCTCGCGCTCGGCGCCGCTGCTCTGCTCGCCTCACCGTCGGCCGCCGCGCCCGACGAGCGGCTCAGCACCCGCGAATCCTTCCGGATCGGCAGTTCGGGCGTCAGCTGCACCGCGCAGCTGCGGCCGATGGACGCCAAGCTGAAGGACATGTTCGACCGCGGCTATGCGATCGTCTGCCGCGACGCGGCCGCACCGGTCGGGTCGCTCTACTCGCTGAAGGGGGACGCACGGGGCCGGCTCGTTGCGGCGGGGCGGACGTGCGAGCCCGAACAGACGGCGGAGGTTCCCGGACTCGGCGGCGCCAAATTCACCGACTGCGCAGGCGAGGACAAGCTGCGCTACCGCACCTACAGCGTCGCGCGCGGCGGCACGCTTTACGCCGCCGAAGGCCTTGCGGGCTATGATTCCGCGCTGAAGCTGGGGCTCGCCAGCATCGTCAGCGACCGGCCGGTGACCGGCGAGGTCCAGGTCGCCGTCACCGCCGCCGGCGACCCCGCCGCCTTTGCCCGCGTCCAGGCCGGCGCGCTCGATCCGGAAGGCGCGCTGCAGGAAGGCTATGCCCGTAACAATGCCGGCAGCTATGCCGAAGCCGCCGAATTCTTCCAGGCGCTTTACGAGCGCACCGCCGGCCTGTCGGACGCGCCGCGGCTGACCGAATATCTCGCCAATCAGGGCCTGCAGCAGTCGAACCTCGGCCAATTCCCGGCTGCCACTGCCGCGTTCGAGCAGGCGGAACAGCGCGGCGCCGCCGCGGATCCGATCGCCGGGCGCCTGCTGCGCAATTATCGCGCGCTCCACCAGATCAACCAGAAGCGGCCCGTCCGCGCGCTGGAGGAACTGCGCCGTCCTGTGGCCGAGGTCGACCGCTTCGCGACCGATGCGATCAGCGGCGCCGAGATCACGCCGCGCCTGGCCGAGGAAATCAATCGCGCCAACGCCGCGCTCAACCGCACCGGCGGGCTGGACAGCCGCTTGCAGCCGTATGAGCGGGCGCAGATCCTGGACGCGCAGAAGCAGCAGATCGAAGGCATCGCGCTGCGCCTGCAGGGCCGCCATGCCGAAGCGCTGCGTGCGTTCGAGCAGGCCGAGCAGGCGCTCGCCGGCGTGCGGCGTGGACGCGTCACCTCGACCGCCTTCATGCGCTCGGAAATCCTGGGTGAGACCGGTGTCGTGCGCGAAGCGACCGGCGACGTCGCCGCAGCCGGCGCGGCATTTACCCGCGCCGTCGCGCTGCTCGAAGCGAGCTATCCACAATCCGCCGCGCTGCTGCAGGCCAAGAGCCGGCTCGCCGCCTTTTACGGCCGCACCGGCCGGGCCGACGAGGCGGTGGCGCTGTTCGCCGCCGTGATCGCGGAGAGCGAACGGGTGCCGGGCGCTGCCGCGGCGATGCGCGACACGCTGTCGCCCTATTTCCGGCTGCTCGCCGCGCGTTCGGCGACGGACCCCGATGCCGCCGCCGCCATGTTCGCCGCCAACCAGGTCTTCGTCCGCCCCGGCGTCGCCCAAACCCAGGCGGTGCTCGCGCGCGAGCTGTCGGCCGGCGACGACGAAGCGGCGATGCTGTTCCGCGAAGCCGTCAACCAGTCGCGCGAAGTGGTGCGGCAGACGGGCGAAGTCGCGCAACTCGCCGCCGCCAACCCGGCAGAAGGCAGCGAGGCCGCCGCCGCGCTTCTCGCCGCGCGCGAGCGGCTCAAGACCCTCGAGACGGAGCAAACGGCGCTGCAATCGCGCCTGAGCAAATATCCGCGCTATCGGGTGCTGTCGCCGCAATCGCTGACGCTGGCCGACCTGCAGAAGACGCTGAAGGCGGGCGAGGCCTATTATCAGCTCCGGTTGGTCGGCGAGGATGCCTATGCGGTGTTCGCCACGCCCGATCGTGCCCGCGCCGTGCGGATCGCAGCTAGCGCGACCTCCCTCGGCGATACCGTCTCGAAACTGCGCGACAGCATCGTCAAAGTCGACAATGGCGAGCTCGTCACCCTTCCGTTCGACGTGGTGCGCGCCCGCCAGCTTTACGCCACGCTGTTCGACCCCGTTGGTGCCCATGCGCTTGCCGGCGTGAAGCACCTGATCTTCGAGCCGGACGGCCCGCTGCTGCAGCTGCCGGTCACGTTGCTGGTCGCGGAGCAGGGCGGGGTGGACACCTATCTGAAGCGCGCCGCGGCACCGCAGGCGGACAGGTTCGACATGCGCGGCGTCGCCTGGCTGGGCAAGGACCGGGAAGTCACCACGGCCGTGTCGGCGCGCTCCTTCGCCGACGTTCGCCAGGTCGCGCCCTCCGCCGGCAAGCGCGCCTATCTGGGGCTGGGCGAGAATGCGCCGCCCTTCACCGCCGCCTCCTTCCTGTCGACCAATGCGCCGGCCGCGCAGGACGACTGCGACTGGCCGCTGGAAACCTGGAACAAGCCTATCTCGGCCGCCGAACTCCAGTTCGCGCGCTCGGCCCTGGGCGTGCAGCAGGCGGCGGTGCTGACCGGCGTCGAGTTTGCCGACACCGCCATCGTCAACCGGCCCGACCTGCGCGACTATCGCGTGCTCCACTTCGCCACCCACGGCCTGGTGACCGCGCCGAAGCCGCACTGCCCGGCACGCCCGGCATTGCTGACCTCGTTCGGTGGCGCAGGGTCCGACGGGCTGCTGAGCTTCAAGGAAGTCTATGACCTGAAGATCGACGCCGATTGGGTGATCCTGTCGGCCTGCGACACGGCAGGCATGGCGACGGTCAGCGCGACGCGCGAAGCGGGTATCGCGACCGGCGGCAACTACGCGCTGGACGGGCTGGTGCGTGCTTTCGTCGGCGCGGGCGCCCGCGCGGTGATCGCCAGCCACTGGCCAGTGCCGGACGATTACGAAGCGACCAAGCGCTTGATCACCGGCCTGTTCAGCGCGCCGCCCGGCACGCCCGCTGGGCAGGCGCTCCGCACCGCCCAGGCCCAGCTGATGGATGACGCCAACACGTCGCACCCCTATTACTGGGCCGCCTTCGCGATCGTCGGCGACGCCGAACGCCCGCTGCTGCAGCGCTAGGCGCTGGTGCCGAGCCGTCATGGCTGGCGGTGGTCGGGATCGAAAACCGCGGGCTGAGCAGGGAGATCTCAGCGGACGTCGTTAGCCACACAGGCGGCCCGCCTCGTCACGCGAGCGTAGCCACGATACTGGTTGGGGCAGCAAGCATGTATCCGCGACCGCCGGCCGATGCGAGTCCTCGGGCGCTCGGTCTAATCGTAGATACTTACGGGCTTTGATGGAGCTTGCTCTTCTCCATGCATGATCATCGCAACATCGAGAAACCATTCAAGGGTCCACTTACCTGAGACTGTTTGAAGCTCGCTCATATGCTTGACGAATTCGGCGCGTTCCGTGCGCCCCACATTGAAGCAGCGGACTAAGAAAAAGCCCTGGCGCTGGAGGTCGAGCACGAACTGCCCCCCCGCTCGATCATACATCCCTCCAATCCTAGGGTCATTCAACGCGGTGAGCATGCGCCGATAAGCTGCCAGGCGCTCTGCGGGCGCCTCCGATGTTCTCGCCATGTTGACCCATGCTCGACCACATAGCAGGCCGGAATTCGGCTCAAAATGCACGCCGGTCTCACCCAATGACAGGTCGTTTTGAGCATCTAGAGTGCGATCAGGCGCGCCCAAACTGCTAGCCCAGGCACGGGCAAGTTCCGCCGCCTGATCTCGTGGGTCTGATTTGCTCATGAAATCTTCCTCGCTCTGGCAGCCAAGCACTTGAATGCTGGCCCAAATAACGACGAGCAAAAGAAGTGCACGTGATCGGCGAGGAGAGGAGGGGAATATCGTAAGTTCAGGGACAGCCTCCATTTTGCTGCTTTTCCATTCTAAGATATGATGCATCTACAGCGTGATTATCAAGGTTTACGGGTAACCACTCCATGCTGGGATCAGCGCTCTTGAAGGCATCGGCGCTTTCTACGTCCCCTCCAAAACGAATTACCTTAGCGTTGCGGCCAGAAAGCCGGAGGTCATTTGCAGATTTGTGACCTAGACCAAACATTGTAGGCACAGGATCGTTCACGTGAACGTAGTGCTCGTAGGCCGGCCCGCCTGGCCATTGAGGAGCAGCTGAGCCGAACGTCTTCACCTTCACCTTGGAGAGAGCGTTTCTGCTGCCGGTGGTGACTCCGAGGTCGTTCTTCGCTTCATACAGCGCGAGACTTGTCACCGCTCCGCCTTGGCTGTGTGCCCAAACTTCCGGAGTTCGGCCGGCTTCGACTTCGTCAGCCAAGGTCCGGGATAGCGTATCGACTGCGGCGTTTCGACCATCGCGGCCAGGTAAGGGTTTGCCGGCTGCTGCTGACTTGATCAAACGACGATCTTGCCCCGTCTGGGCTCCATCTGCGATGAACCCGTTCGTGGCGTTGTAGATACCCACAACTCGGCCGCAGGTCTGAGCAGCAATGGCATTCAGCGTTTCACAGTGCTTCTTGGAACCGGTTGTCACCCCATTGACGTAGATGATGTCTCGTGGCGCAGCCCCCGTGCGACGCTGCTTGCAGCAATCACTCTCCGAAACCCTGGCCCAAGCGCGTGATTTCGCCACTGCTTCATTGCCGGGGCGAACTGCTATACAATCCTTACCTGGCCCCTGAGGAGAAATAACCCAGCCGTCGAGTGATTTGTTCGGTAACCCTGGATGTGCCAACTTAGCGGACGGGCAGGATACGGTGGGACTTCCCGCCGTATTTAACCCCAGCGCCGATTTGACCGCGGCATATGCTTGGCTGGCCAGCGTCGCGGCCTGATTGTACGTCTGTCGGACATTCTCTGCCTTTTCGGCGGCAGAATCGAAGGCAGAATCGAGTGCATTGCGTTGTGCATCTCGGGCTGAATCTTTAGCATAAGCGTATCCTTCGAGCGCTTTCTGCTTGGTGTACGCTGCGGCTTGAAGGGTCTTTTCTTTCCCATAATCATAAGCTTGAGCAGCCTTGTCTTGGGTGTCGTTCGCGGCTTGGACCGCGCGCTCTTTGGTGTAAGCATATGCTCCCTGCGCGGTATCCGCTGCTTTACTTGCTGCAGCTTTGGCAGAGTCTGTCGCGCCGTTCCAAGCGGATGCAAAGAAGTCCCCCCACGCCATTTTCAGCTTCCGATCACCTCAAGCAGGTGGAGCGTAAATGCTTCGAGCAGTTCCGCTTTGCGATCTCCATGGCCAGGACCGAGCAGAATTTCCCTTGCCCCGTCAAACTGATCGACAAATTCGAGGCCCAGTAGCGCTGCCGTCACGGCGAATACACCCACTGCCCGCTCACTGGACAGTCCATAGCCACGAGCTTCATCTACGACGAGACGAACCTGAGCGTTAAGCACATCCGGAGCTTGATCACAAAGCGAAGGTACTGCCGACCTTAACACGTTACTGAGTCGAAATATGAAGTCTGCATCCAATGCTTGCTGATAGGTCTTGAATGTTTCTAGAGAGATTTTGAGCATATTAGACCCTCTGTCAGCATGACCAGCAAAGCCGTCACCGCTTAAGGTTTGATTGTCCTCGCCCTTACTGCACACCCCTCGGCTTGAACTCCTGTTGCGCTAGCGCGGCGTTCGGCATCGCCAGCGGACGTTTGTCGTCCTTGATCAGGGCAAGCAGCGCGTTCTTGCTTCGGAAAAATGCCGGGAGGTGTATTTCCCTGTCCGTCGGCTCGATTTTTTCGAAGTAGGTCGGCTTTTTGGAAAAGGACGCATAGCCCGTCTCGCCATAGGTGGTCACTTTCTGTACATCGGCAAATTGCTGCGCCACGCTGTTCGCGCCTAGTCCCGAGTTGCAGCCGATGATGTAGAAGCGCGCACCCTTCGACCATAGCAGGCGAGGCTGGCGGGCAAGGCGGTCGCCGCTCAGCACATTGCCGTCGACACCGGTTTCGCTGATCTCTTCGTAGCGCTTCTTTTCAGCCGGCGTGGCCGGATTGCGCGGGACATGAACCTTACCCTCATCACCCCTCACCAGCGCATGCGAGGCGTGACAGAAAACGGCGCCCCGATCATGTGTCGCCTTGGCTTGCTTCGCCTCGGAGTGGAGCAGCCGAAACATCTGCTCCAGGTCTGCGACATGGCCGAACGAAAAAATTTCGGCATTCAGCCCGGCCCAGGTCTTCGCCGCCTTCATGAAGCTGCGGTGGGCGTCGGCCAGCTTCGCCTTCGAGTTGGCCGAACAATAGAGCGCGAACGTCTTGCCCCGCATACCGTCCCCCCGTTCGAGCGACTCCGACAGGGCGCCGCTCGGCGATGATGCTATGCCTCGTAGGGGCTGCGGGCAAGCAGGTGTGCGCCGACGCAATCCGCGCTTGCCTCACCTCCGCTGCTGGTGAAGGCTGGGTGGGTGTCCGGTTCTATGGTTCCCCACGACGCTCTCGCGATCTCCGGCGGCCCCGACTCTCTCGCGCTGCTCCTGCTAGCCTCCGCCGAAGCCCCCATCCGCGCCGCGACGGTCGATCACGGCCTCCGCCCCGAGTCCCGCGCCGAGGCCGAGCATGTCGCCGCGATCTGCGCCGCGCGCGGCATTGCGCACGACATTCTCACTCTTTCGCTCCCGCCCGGCACCGGCCAGGCGGGAGCGCGGGAGGCGCGTTATGCCGCGTTGGGGAAGTGGTGCCGGGCGCATGGGCTGACGCGGCTTGCCACGGCACATCATGCCGATGATCAGGCCGAGACTTTGCTGATGCGGCTGGCGCGTGGGGCTGGGCTGGCGGGGCTGGCGGGCATCCGGGCGGAGCGGGCGCTGGGGGAAGGGGTCACGCTCGTCCGGCCGCTGCTCGGCTATCGCAAGGCGGAGCTGGAGGCGATCGTTGCCGCCGCCGGCCTGACGCCCGTCCGCGATCCGTCCAACACGGATCCGCGCTACGACCGCACCGCCGCACGGGCGCTGCTTGGCAGCACGCCCTGGCTCGATCCGGCGCGGCTGGCGCACAGCGCGGCGCATCTCGCCGAAGCCGAAGCGGCGCTCGAATGGACCGTCGACCGGCTCGAGGCGGAGCGTGTGGGGGAGGGGGCAAGCCTCGATCCGACCGGCCTGCCGCCCGAACTCCTCCGCCGCCTCATGCGCCGCCTCTTCGCCCGCTCCGGCGAGGAACCCCGCGGCCCCGAACTCGCCCGCCTCACCGCCGCCCTCCACGAAGGCCGCGCCGCCACCCTCGGCACCGTTAAGGTCACGCCAGGCCCGCGCTGGACCTTCGCCAAAGCGCCGCCTCGGGGAACTCCCTCTTCGTCACCCCGGCCCTTGATTGAACAGGTACGAACGTCCCCCGGACGTTCGTAGCCATGTCCGGGGGACATGGCGGCCTATTCAATGGTCCCGCTTCTTGCTCTCACAAAGAACACCAAGAAGCGTGATCACGCGAAGCCGCGAAGAAGGTGGGTTCACGCGGAGGCGCGGAGGCGCAGAGAAAGCAAGGCTCACCAAGCGTCCCACCCCCGTGCAGCCGAACTATAATTGGCTCGGCTGCGCCGAACAGCGGCAAGCCTTCTTCTCCGCGTCTCCGCGCCTCCGCGTGAACCCACCTTCCTCCTTCGCGGCTTCGCGGCTTCGCGTGAACCATCCCTTTCTCGCCACGCCCGAACACGGACATGCCCCCGCACCATTGTCGGTTAACACCTCCACACCTATGTTCGGACGGTCCACTCCCCGAAAGATTCGAGCGCGATGAACGACAAGAAGGATCCGAACGCCCCCAATCCCTGGATGAAGAGCCTGTTGATCTGGCTCGGGGTGGTGCTCGCACTCGTGCTGTTCGTGTCGCTGTTCGATACCAAGACGCGCACCGCGGGCGGCGAGGGCATTCCTTATTCCGAATTCCTGCAGCGGGTCGATGACGGCCAGGTCAAGGAAGTCGCGATCGCCGACAATATCGTCAGCGGCAGCTTCACCAACGACTCGACCTTCCGCACCCAGGCGCCGGACGATCCGCGCCTCATCGACCGCCTGATCTCCAAGGGCGTGAAGTTCTCGGCCCAGGCCAAGGAAGAGCCGAGCTTCTGGATGATTCTGCTCTACCAGTCGCTGCCGTTCCTGCTGATCCTGGGCGTCGCCTTTTTCGTCATCCGCCAGATGCAGAAGAATGCCGGCTCCGGCGCGATGGGCTTCGGCAAGTCCAAGGCCAAGATGCTGACCGAGAAGCACGGCAAGGTGACGTTCGACGACGTCGCCGGCATCGACGAGGCGCGCGAGGAACTGCAAGAGATCGTCGATTTCCTGAAGGATCCGACCAAGTTCGCGCGGCTGGGCGGCAAGATTCCCAAGGGCGCCCTGCTGGTCGGCTCGCCCGGCACCGGCAAGACGCTCTTGGCACGCGCCATCGCAGGCGAGGCAGGCGTGCCCTTCTTCACCATCTCGGGCTCCGACTTCGTCGAGATGTTCGTCGGCGTCGGCGCCAGCCGCGTCCGCGACATGTTCGAACAAGCCAAGAAAAACGCCCCCTGCATCGTCTTCATCGACGAGATCGACGCGGTCGGCCGTCATCGTGGCGCTGGCCTCGGCAATGGCAATGACGAGCGCGAGCAGACGCTGAATCAGCTGCTGGTCGAGATGGACGGCTTCGAGGCGAACGAAGGCATCATCATCGTCGCCGCGACCAACCGTCCAGATGTGCTCGACCCGGCGCTGCTGCGTCCGGGCCGCTTCGACCGCCAGGTCGTCGTGCCGCGTCCCGATATCGAAGGTCGCGAGAAGATCCTCGCCGTTCACACCAAGAAGCTGCCGCTCGCGCCCGACGTCGACATCCGCACCATCGCGCGCGGCACGCCGGGCTTCTCGGGCGCCGACCTCGCCAACCTCGCCAACGAAGCGGCCCTGCTCGCCGCCCGCAAGGGCAAGCGGCTGGTGTCGATGCGCGACTTCGAGGAAGCCAAGGACAAGGTCATGATGGGCGCTGAGCGCAAATCCATGGTCATGACCGAGGACGAGAAGAAGGCGACCGCCTATCACGAGGCCGGCCATGCGCTCGTCTCCTTGCACGTGCCGGGCTGCGACCCGCTGCACAAGGTGACGATCATCCCGCGCGGCCGTGCGCTGGGCGTGACCTGGAACCTGCCGGAGCGCGACCGCTATTCGATGTCGATGAAGCAGATGAAGGCGCGGCTTGCGCTCTGCTTCGGCGGCCGCATCGCCGAGCAGCTCATCTACGGCAAGGACGAGCTCAACACCGGCGCGTCCAACGACATCCAGCAGGCCACCGACATGGCCCGCGCGATGGTGATGGAATATGGCATGAGCGAGAAGCTCGGCTGGCTCCGCTACCGCGACAATCAGGACGAGGTGTTCCTCGGCCATTCCGTCGCGCGGTCGCAAACCGTGTCCGAAGAAACGGCGCGCCTGATCGACCAGGAAGTGCGCAAGATCATCGAGGAAGCCGAAGCCACCGCTCGTGCGGTGCTGACCGACAATCTCCACGAGCTGCACCGCCTGGCCGAAGCTTTGCTGGAATACGAGACTTTGTCCGGCGAAGAGTCCAAGCGCGCCATCAAGGGCGAGGACATCGGCCGCGAGGACAAGAACAAGGGACGCGTCATCCCGATCGCCGCCGGCGGCACCTCGATCCCGAAAACCAAGCCCAACAAGCCAGGACCCTTCACCGACCCGGCGCCGCAAGGGGCCTGAACCTGATCACCAGAGCGGCGCCGGAGCAGTCCGGCGCCGTTTTTGGTTTTTGGCGAACCAATCCCCGTCGCGATAGCCAACGGCCGCGGTCAGCGGACCACCCCTCTTTCGTCACCCCGGGCTTGACCCGGGGTCCCGCTTCTTCTGTTCCTCGGTCGCTGATCAGAGCGGCGCCTGAGTGGCCGTGACCGCGACTAGCTTGACAGGCAACTCTCCGAACGGGCCGCCTCTCCTTGGTGGAAAGAAGAAGCGGGACCCCGGCTCAAGGCCGGGGTGACGAGATTGGGTTATAGCTAGATCGTCGGCAATGGGCCGTTTACGCGCCCATCCCGGCCGCATCCGCTCAAACGAAAAGGGCGGCCCCTCTCGGGACCGCCCTTCGTGCCTCTCGGCCTCTTGCCTTTAGCGCTTCGAGAACTGGAAGCTGCGGCGGGCCTTGGCGCGGCCGTACTTTTTGCGCTCGACGACGCGCGGGTCGCGGGTCAGGAAGCCGGCTTTCTTGACCGTGGTGCGCAGGCCCGGCTCGTAGCGGGTCAGCGCGGTCGAGATGCCGTGGCGGACCGCGCCGGCCTGGCCGGAAAGGCCGCCGCCCTTCACGGTCGCGATCACGTCGAACTGCTCCTTGCGATCCGTAATGTCGAACACCTGGTTGATGATCAGGCGCAGCGTCGGACGCGCGAAATAGACGGTCTGGTCGCGGCCGTTGATGACGATCTTGCCGCTGCCCGGCTTCAGCCAGACGCGCGCGACGGCGTCCTTGCGGCGGCCGGTCGCATAGGCGCGGCCCTGCTTGTCGAGCTGCTGCTCGCGCAGCACGGCCTGGATCTGGTTGAGGTTCTGCGGCGCGGCCGGAGCGGCGGCATCGGCCGCGGCAGCGGCGACTTCCGCGCCCTGCGCGATGGTGCCGAGATCGGCGAGGGACTGACGCGTGTCGGACATTATGCGCCCACCTTGTTCTTGCGGTTCATCGAGGCGACGTCGAGCACCTCGGGGTTCTGGGCGGCGTGATCATGCTCCGGCCCGTTGAAGAGGCGCAGGTTGCGCATCTGCTCGCGGCCGAGCGGACCGCGCGGGATCATGCGCTCCACGGCCTTTTCGAGCACGCGCTCCGGGAAGCGACCGTCGAGGATCTTGCCGGCCGGAGTCTCCTTCAAGCCGCCCGGATAGCCGGTGTGCTTGTAGTAGATCTTGTCCTTCAGCTTCTTGCCGGTGAACTTCACCTTGTCCGCGTTGATGACGATGACATTGTCACCGCAATCGATGTGCGGCGTGAAGCTCGGCTTGTGCTTACCGCGCAGGATGTTGGCGATGATGGAGGCGAGGCGCCCGACCACCAGGCCGTCGGCATCGATCAGATGCCATTTCTTCTCGACCGTCGACGGCGTGGCCGACTTGGTCGTCTTCATGAGCGCCTTCATGGCTGCCCTCCGACGGTTGTAAACAGAAGACGCCGCCCGTCACGGGGCAGCGCTGGTGGCGGGCAATTGGGTCGGGAGCGGCGTAAAGTCAAGCAAAACGCGGGTTTGCTGACGGGTATTATATTACCATCACTTCAAAACTCCCGCAGCATCGCCAGCTTGCGTGGCGCGATCAGGCTCCAGCTGGCGGCGATGCGGTCCTCTACGCGCTCCCAACCCGTGTCGCCGGTGTCGAGCCGCATCCCGATCCAGCCGCTGGGACCGAAATAGGCGGGTCGGTAATAGGTGTCGGGGTCTTGGTCGATGAGCTGCGCCTGCTCGTCGGGGCCGCTGGTCTTCACGATGATCGCGATGATGCCGTCGCCATGATGGTCCCGGGTGAAATAGCAGAACATCTTGCCGCCGGAGACGCGGAAGCAGGGCATGCCGTGGGAGGTGGTTTCCTCTGCGCCGGGGAGCGCCATGGCGAGCGTCCGCACCCGCGCGAGAAGTGCCTCCGGCGTCCTGTCCCGCATCACGAAGTCGGCCAGCGCGCGCGGGTAGAGCTGATGTTCGGCGATCAGCACGCGGGCAGCGAGGCTGTCAGGCGTGTCGTCGGGGAGGACGGCGACTTCGAGCTGGCCGAGCACGGGACCGTCGTCGAGTTCGGGCGTGACGATGTGGACGGAGCAGCCGGCGATCAAGTCCTTGGCGTCCAGCGCCCGGGCGTGCGTGTCCAAGCCCTTATATTTGGGCAGCAGCGAAGGGTGGATGTTGACGATCTTGCCTGCCCAGGTCCCGACGAAATCCGCCGGCACGATGCGCATGAAGCCCGCGAGAGCGATGAACTCGGCGCGGGATGTCTTCAGTGCCTCATTTATTGCGTCGAAGAGTTCCGCCTTTTTGAGCCCGGCCGGAGCCGCGAACACGGGCACGCCTTCCGCTTCGGCGAGCTTCAGCCCTGCCGCATCGCCCTTGTCGCTCGCCACCAGCGCGATCTCAAAAGGGCAGTCGGGCAGCCGCGAGGCGTAGAGCAGCGCCGCCATGTTCGAACCTCGCCCGGAGATCAGGACGGCGATGCGCGCCTTCATAGAAGAATATGTTCACGCGAAGGCGCGAAGGCGCGAAGAGAAGGGAATTTGTTCGCGCAGAGACGCAGAGGCGCAGAGAGTGTGTGGCCCGGCCGAACGCGGAACCCATTGAAACTCGATAAGAAAATGAGGGCGGCGCTTCGCGCAAATCGAAACCTCTCTGCGCCTCCGCGGCTCCGCGCGAACCATCTCTTCTCTTCTTCGCGCCTTCGCGCCTTCGTGTGAACCAAATCAGCCAAGGTGCACAGCTTCCCAGGCTGCGCGTGCGGACCAGGTTTCGGTGGAGCCGGTGACGGTGCAGCCGCGTGAGCCTTGCTCGATGCGGCCGATCGTGAACACCGTCTCGCCTGCCGCTTCGAGCCCAGCCTTCACCGCCTCCGCCTGCTCCGGCGCGACGACGGCGATCATGCCGATGCCGCAGTTGAAGGTGCGGGCCATCTCGGCCGGCTCGATCGCGCCCTGCGCCTGCAGGAACGCCATTAGCCGCGGCTGGGGCCAGGCGTCGGAATCGATGCGCGCGTGGAGATCGTCGGGTAGCACGCGGGGGACATTCTCGAGCAGCCCGCCCCCGGTGATATGGGCGAGTGCGGCGATCCGGCCCTCGCGCACCAGCGGCAACAGGGAGCGGACATAGATGCGGGTCGGCGCCATCAGTGCGTCGATCAGGATCACCTCCTGGTCGAACAGGGCCGGGCGGGCGAGCTTCCAGTCCTTGTCGGCGGCGAGGCGGCGGACGAGCGAAAAGCCGTTCGAGTGCACGCCGGAGGAGGCGAGGCCCAGGATCATGTCGCCTCCCTTGACCCGGTCGCCGGTCAGCGCCTGGTCGCGCTCCACGGCACCGACGCAGAAACCGGCCAGGTCGTAATCGCCATCGGCATACATGCCGGGCATCTCGGCCGTCTCGCCGCCGATCAGCGCGCAGCCCGCCTGGCGGCAGCCCTCGGCAATGCCGGCGATGACGCGCTCGGCGACGCCGCCTTCGAGCCGCCCGGTTGCATAATAATCGAGGAAGAAGAGCGGCTCGGCGCCCTGCACGATCAGGTCGTTGGCGCACATGGCGACGAGATCGATGCCGACGCCGTCATGCCGGTCATGCTGGATCGCGAGCTTGAGCTTGGTGCCGACGCCGTCGTTCGCGGCCACGAGCAACGGATCGCGGTAGCCGGCCGCCTTCAGGTCGAAAAAGCCGCCGAATCCGCCCAGCTCGGCATCGGCGCCCGGCCGGCGGGTGCTTTTCGCCAGCGGGCCGATCGCCTTGACCAGTGCATTTCCCGCCGCGATCGAAACCCCGGCATCGGCGTAAGTATAGGAGGCGTTGCGGCGATCGGTGCTCATGCGCCTGCGCCTAGCCACAACATGCTTGGATTTCTATCCTCGACACGCCAGAAGGGCCGCGTGATCGCGCTCCGACGTTTTTCCGTGCCGCTGCCGCTCGTCCTGATCTTCGCGATGGCGCTGGGCCTGGCGGCGATGCTGCGCGCGCAGATCGAAGGGGGCGAGCGGGGCGTGCCGCCGATCGACAGCTCGTCGAGCTTCGAGGTCTCCGGCATCTCGGTTGATGTCTACGGACCCAACGCCGATGCCGCGCGCCTGGCCGGCTGGCGGGAGGCGCAGCGCAAGGCCTGGGACGCGCTCTGGGCGCGCACCCATGGCGGCGCCAAGGGGCCGGGCCTGTCCGATTCCGCGCTCGACGCGATCGTCGCCGGCATCATCGTCGAGGACGAACAGATCGGACCGCGCCGCTATATTGCGCGGCTGGGCGTGCTGTTCGACCGGGCGCGGGCGGGCTCCATCCTCGGCACTTCGGGCAATCTGCTGCGCTCCGCACCGATGCTCGTGATTCCGGTGCAATGGTCGGGCGGCGTGCCGCAATCCTTCGAGACGCGTACCGAGTGGCAAAAGGCCTGGGCGCGCTTTCGCACCGGCAACAGCCCGGTCGATTATGTGCGCCCGACCGGCACTGGCGTCGATTCGCTGGTGCTGACCCCGGCCCAGACCTGGCGGCCGGGCCGCATCTGGTGGCGGCTGCTGATCGATGGCTATGGCGCCGCCGACGTGCTGATCCCGCAGGTCCAGATCGAGCGGCAATGGCCGGGCGGCCCGGTGATCGGCCGCTTCTCCGCATTCCACGGTCCCGATCGCGAATATCTCGGCGGCTTCGTCCTGCGCGTCGGCGCCGCCGACGGCCTGCCCAAGCTGATGGACGAAGGCGTGAAGCGGATGGATGCGCTGTTCGTGCGCGCGCTGCAGGAAGGCCGCCTCGTCCCCGATCCGTCGCTGATCGTCGAGCCGGAAGCGACCGAAGAGGAGCTGGAGGAGCTGGAGGAAGGCATTGCCGAAGAAGCGGCGACGATCGAATCCGATCAGCTGACTGCCGGACTGTCCAGCTACAATATCCAGTTCGACACGCCCGATGTGGGCTCCGTCAATGCCGGCGAGGCAGTGCTGCGTGGCATTCCCGGCGTGCGCTCGGCCCAGACGGCGAGCCTTGCGCTCGGCGGCGTGTCGGTGATGCGCGTGACTTATGAAGGCGATATCGGCGTGCTGGCGGCGGCGCTGTCGGCGCGCGGCTGGCAGGTGCAACAAGGGCTCGGCACGCTGCGCATCCGCCGCGGCGGACCGGCGCCTGCTCCAGCAGCGACTGCGGCGCCCAGCCCGACGCCGAGCGGGACGCCCGCCCGCAAATGAACCAGATCGCCTTGCCGCTCGGCTGGCCGGCCGACGAGCGTCAGGAAGATTTCATCGTCTCGGACAGCAATGCGCGCGCCGTGCGGCATTTGGAGCATTGGGGCACCTGGCCGGTGATGGCGACGATGCTCACTGGTCCCCGCAAATCCGGCCGCAGCCTGCTCGGGCGGCTGTTTGCCAAGAAATCGGGCGGGCGGGTCATCGACGATGCCGACCGCAAGCCCGAAGAGGAACTATTCCACGCCTGGAACGCGGCGCAGGAGGCGCACCGGCCGCTGTTGATCGTGGCGGACGAGGCGCCGCCCGCCTGGAAAGTCAGGCTGCCCGATCTGCGCACGCGGCTGTCGGCGACGCCGGTGATCGCAATCGGCGATCCCGACGACGTGCTGACGGCAGGCCTGATCGAAAAACTGCTGCTTCAGCGCAACCTGCAGGTGCCGCCGGGGTTGGTGCCGTGGCTCGCGCCGCGGATCGAGCGGACTCATATCGGCATCATCCAGGCCGTCGACGCGCTCGACGAAGCGGCGCTCGCCAAGCGTGTTCGCATTTCTGTAAAGCTTGCGCGCGACACCTTCGGTGCAAAGCAGGAGGATTTGTTCTGATGGCCCGCCCGGAGCCGATGCTGCGCGAGGAGGAACGCGCCCCGCCGCTCGACGGGCAGCGCTTCTTCAATCGCGAGCTCAGCTGGCTCGCCTTCAACCGGCGGGTGCTGGAAGAAGCCTGCAACCGCAACCATCCGCTGCTGGAGCGGCTGCGCTTCCTGTCCATCTCCGGCAACAATCTCGACGAGTTCTTCATGGTCCGCGTCGCGGGGCTGAAGGGGCAGCAACTCCAGTCGGTCGAGGAGCGCTCGCCTGACGGCCTCACCGTCTCGCAGCAGCTCGCGGCGGTGACGCGCGAGGCCGAGAGCCTGATGGAGAGCCAGGACCGGGTCTGGGCCGATCTGCAGGCGGCGCTCGCCGAAGCCGGCATTCATGTCGTGCGCGAGGACGCGCTGCCGCTCGACTCCCGCGCCTGGCTGGAAGGGCATTTTCGCGAGCATATCTTTCCGATCATCACGCCCCAGGCGCTCGATCCGGCGCACCCATTCCCATTCATCCCGAACAAGGGGCTGAGCCTGATCTTCGATCTGGTCCGGCTGTCGGACGGCGAAGCGATTCGCGAGCTGGTCATGCTCCCGCCCAGCCTGCCGCCCTTCATCCGAATTCCGGGCGAGCGGGCCTGCTATATCGCCATCGAGTCGGTGCTGCGTTGCTTCACCGGGCTGCTCTTCCCCGGCTATGAGGTGAAGGGCTCCGGCGCTTTCCGCATCATCCGCGACAGCGACATCGAGCTGGAGGAAGAGGCGGAGGACCTGGTCCGCTACTTCCGCAGCGCGATCAAACGCCGCCGGCGCGGCCGCGTCATCCGGCTGGAGATCGAGCAAGGCATTCCCGAGCCGCTGGAGCGCCAGGTCCGCAGCGAATTGGGCGGCGCCGATGCGATCGTGACCGTCACCGGCGGCCTGCTCGGCATCGGCGATCTCGAGGCCCTGGTCGAGGAGGATCGGCCCGACCTGAAATGGGATCCGTACTCGCCGCGGTTTCCCGAGCGCATTCGCGAATATGGCGGTGACTGTTTCGCGGCGATCAAGGCCAAGGACATCGTCGTCCACCACCCCTATGAGACGTTCGACGTGGTGCTCGCCTTCCTGCAGCAAGCGGCCGCCGACCCGGACGTGGTCGCGATCAAGCAGACGCTCTACCGCGCCGGCAAGCAATCTGCGGTCATTCAGGCCCTGATCGCGGCGGCGGAGGCCGGCAAGTCGGTCACCGCCGTGGTCGAGCTCAAGGCCCGCTTCGACGAGGAACAGAATCTGCTCTGGGCCTCGGCGCTGGAGCGCGCCGGCGTGCAGGTCGTCTATGGCTTTATCGAGTGGAAGACCCACGCCAAGGTGTCGATGGTGGTGCGGCGCGAAGGCGAGGGCTATCGCACCTACTGCCATTTCGGCACGGGCAATTACCACCCGATCACCGCCCGCATCTACACCGACATCAGCTTCTTCACCGCCGATCCGCGCGCCGGGCGGGATGCGGCACAGCTGTTCAACTACATCACCGGCTATGTCGAGCCGGCCCAGCTGGAGTTGCTCACCATGTCGCCGCTCGACATGCGCGACCAGCTTTTCCGGCTGATCGATGCCGAGATCGCGCATGCGCGATCGGGGCAGCCGGCGGGTATCTGGGCGAAGATGAACTCGCTGGTCGACCCAGCCGTGATCGAGAAGCTCTATGAGGCGAGCCAGGCCGGGGTGCCGATCGACCTGATCATTCGCGGCATCTGCTGCCTCCGGCCGGGCGTGCCGGACTTGTCCGAGAATATCCGCGTCAAGTCGATCGTCGGCCGCTTTCTCGAGCACAGCCGCATCTTCGCGTTCGGCAATGGCCGCGACCTGCCCAACGACAAGGCCTTGGTGTTCATCTCGTCCGCTGACTGGATGCCGCGCAATTTTGACCGCCGCGTCGAATATATGCTGCCGATCGTAAACCCGACCGTGCACGACCAGATCGTCGACCAGGTGCTGGTCGCCAACCTGATCGACAATGAGCAGAGCTGGGAGCTGCAGCCGGACGGCGCCTATATTCGCGAGGTGCCGGGCGAGCGGCCGTTCAACCTGCACCGCTATTTCATGACCAACCCCTCGCTCTCCGGCCGCGGCAAGTCGCTCGCCAACAGCGACGCCGTGCCCAAGCTGAGCGTCAGGCGGCGCCGGTGAGCGAGGCCGACCTTCTCGACAGTCCGGCAACCAGCTTTGCGCCCGACGTGGCGGAGCGGCAGGCGATCATCGACATCGGATCGAACTCGATCCGCCTCGTCGTCTATGGCGGGCCGCCGCGCGTGCCGGCGACCCTGTTCAACGAGAAGGTCATGGCCGGCCTCGGCCGCAGCCTCGACGCGACCGGCCGCATCCCCGAGGCCTCGATCGAGGCGGCGGTGCGGGCGCTTGCGCGCTTCAGCCGGCTGGCCGAGGTCATGGGCGTCAAGCAGCTCCGCACTGTTGCGACCGCGGCGGTCCGCGACGCTTCCAATGGCGGCGAACTGCTTGCACGCGCCGCGGAACTGGGTCTCGACGTCGAGTTGCTGTCGGGCGAAGAGGAAGCGGAAGCCGCGGCGCTCGGCGTCCTCGCAGGCATCCCGTCAGCCGACGGCATTGTCGGCGATCTGGGCGGCGGCAGCCTTGAGCTCTCGCGCGTCGCGGGCGGTAAGGTGCTCGACCGCGTCTCCTTTCCATTGGGCGTGCTCCGCATCGCGCCGGTGCGCGGCACCAAGGGCGCTCTCGAGAAACTGGTTCAGGAGCAGCTCGCGCGCGCGCCTTGGCTGAAGCAGGCCAAAGGGTTGCCGCTCTATCTGGTTGGCGGATCGTGGCGGGCGCTGGCGCGCGTGGACATGGCGCTCAGCGCCTATCCGCTGCCGATCATCCACCAATATGTGATGGCGCCGAGCGCGGTGCCGCGCCTTGCCCGCACCGTGCTCGAAACCAGCCGCGACCAGCTGCGCATGCTGCCATCGCTGTCAGGCTCGCGCATCGCCATGCTCGGCGAGGCGGCCGCGTTGCTCGCCGTGCTGGTGCGCGAGTTGCAGACCGGCAGCCTGGTGGTCTCAGCCTATGGGCTGCGCGAGGGTCTGCTTTACGGCCGCCTGCCATCGGAGCTTCGCCGCGAAGACCCGCTCCTCGCCGCCTGCCGCGAGGAAGCCGATGTGCAGGGGCGCTTCCCCGAACATGGTGAGCTGCTCGACCGCTGGATCGCGCCGCTCTTCCCCGGCGGCTCGGACGCCCGGCTGCGGCTCGCGGCCTGCCTGCTCGCCGACACCGGCTGGCGCGCCAATCCCGAGTTCCGGGCGGAGCGCGCATTCGAGACCGGCGTGCACGGAAACTGGGTCGGGATCGACGCTCGCGGCCGGGTGCTGCTCGGCCAGGCGCTGTTCACCGCGTTCGGCGGCGGCGCGAACTCGCTGGGCGAGCTTGCCGCCCTCGCCGGAGAGCAGGACCTGCGCCGCGCAATTCGTTGGGGCCTTGCCATCCGCCTAGGCCAGCGCCTGAGCGGCGGCGTCGCGGACCCGCTGCGCCGCTCCTCAGTCGGATCCGACGGCAAGACGCTCACCCTCAGCCTCTCCGGCGAAGACCGCCACCTCTATGGCGACGCCGTCGAAAAGCGCCTGCGCCAGCTTGCGGCTGAAATGGGGCTGGAGGCGAAAGTCGCCTGATGCCGATCATTTCGGTATTCTTCGGCATCGTTATCCGGATGTACTTCGACGATCATCCTCCCGCCCACTTCCACGCCAGCTATCAAGGCCTTGAGGCTTTCTTTGCAATCGAGACAGGCGAGGTGATCGCCGGAAATCTCCCCCGCAAGGCAGCGCGCATTGTGAAGCAATGGGCTCTGGACCACCGCGAGGAGCTCATGGCAAACTGGCAACGTGGTGTCGCTTTGTTGCCGATGGAGATGATCCCAGGTGCCGATCTCGATGATTAAGCTGATCGGTCTGTCGCTACTCGGGCCCGACCGGCTGTCGCTTGTCTTCTCGGACGGCAGCCAGGGCGAGTGGTCCGCTGCCGATCTGATCGCACGAAATACCGTGATGACACGGCCTTTGAAGGACCGTGACTATTTCGCCCGAGCCTTTATCGAAGCCGGCGCTTTGGCGTGGCCGAACGGATTGGAATTCTCTGCCGCCAGCCTTCATCGGCGCCTGTCTGAAGCTGGGCAGCTGCAGCAGGCCGCGGCCTAGTCTTCGCTCTCAGCCCGCGTCATCTTCAGCTTGCCGTTCTTGACGGCGAAGGCGAGGCGGCCTTCGACGAGGTCGAGCGCGTCCTTGCCGAATTGCTCGCAGCGCCAGCCCTGCAGGATGGCCAGACCGTTGCGCTTGCCCGCGGCCAACAGCTCGAGTTCGTCCGTGCGGGCAAGCAGGCGCGGCGCTACGTCGATTTCGCGCGCGCGAATTTTGAGCAGCAGCTTCAGCAGATCGGCGACTAGCGACCCTTCCTTGCCCAGACCTGGCTTGCGCTCCTCGCGCGGCAGTTCGTCGGGCCCGAGCGGCCGCGCTTCGCCGAGCGCCTTCATCATGCGCGCGCCGATGTCGTTGCCGCCCCAGCTGGCCGACAGGCCGCGGACCTTGGCGAGATCGCCCTGATCGCGCGGCGGGTGGGAGGCAATATCGGCCAGCGTCTCGTCCTTGACGATGCGGCCGCGCGGCAGGTTCTTGCCCCGCGCTTCCCGCTCGCGCCAGGCGGCGAGCGCCTTCAGCCGGCCGAGCACGTCCGCCTTGCGGCCCGCAATCTTGACGCGATGCCAGGAGAGTTCGGGCTCGTTGATATAGTTGGCGGGATCGGCGAGCTTTTCCATTTCCTCGTCCAGCCAGTCGCCGCGGCCCTGCTTGACCAGCCGGTTCACCAGCATCGGGAAGATCTTCACCAAGTGGGTGACGTCGCCGATCGCATAGTCGATCTGGCGCTTGTCGAGCGGGCGCCGGCCCCAGTCGGTAAAGCGCGCGCCCTTGTCGAGCTGGATGCCCAGCCAGCAATCGACGAGATTGCCGTAACCGACCTGCTCGCCCTGGCCGAGCGCCATGGCGGCGACTTGGGTGTCGAAGATCGGGTGCGGGGTCTTGCCGGTCAGATTGTAGATAATCTCCACATCCTGGCCGCCGGCGTGAAAGACCTTCAGCACATTCTCATTGTCGACCATCAGGTCGAGCAATGGCTGCATGTCGAGGCCATCGGCCTTGGGGTCGATCGCCGCGGCTTCATTCTCGTCGGCGATCTGGATCAGGCACAGGTCCGGCCAATAAGTGTTCTCGCGCATGAACTCGGTGTCGACCGCAACGAAGTCGGACTTGGCGAGGCGGGCGCAGAGCTGGGCGAGGGTTTCGCTGTCGGTGATCAGCGGATGGATTTGCATCAGCCTGCAATAGCTTGGCGGCGCGCCTTGACAATCCCGGCAGAGGCGGAGAAGCGCGCACGCTTCCACGTTTCGGTTGAGAACTCATCATGCACGCCTACCGCACCCATGTTTGCGGCGCGCTTCGCGCCTCCCATGTCGGCGAAACCGTTCGCCTGTCCGGCTGGATGCACCGCAAGCGCGACCATGGCGGCGTGCTGTTCGTCGACCTGCGGGATCATCACGGCATCACGCAGGTGGTGGCCGACGTGGACTCGCCCGCGCTGCCGATCCTGGAAGGGCTGCGGGCCGAGTCAGTCGTCACCATCGACGGCGTGGTGAAGGCGCGCGCGGCGGGCACCACCAACGCTAACCTGCCGACCGGCGAGATCGAAGTGTTCGCCCAGGCCGTGACCGTCCAGTCGGCGGCGCAGGAACTGCCTCTGCCGGTGGCGGGCGAGGCCGATTATCCGGAGGACATCCGCCTCCGCTACCGCTTCCTCGACCTGCGGCGCGAGCGCATCCATGCCAATATCGTGCTGCGTTCCAACGTGATCAGCTCGATCCGGCGGCGGATGATCGACCAAGGCTTTACCGAGTTTCAGACGCCGATCCTCACCGCCTCTTCGCCCGAAGGCGCGCGCGACTATCTGGTGCCCAGCCGCGTGCATCCCGGTAAGTTTTACGCACTTCCGCAAGCGCCGCAGATGTTCAAGCAGCTGATCATGGTCGCGGGCTTCGACCGCTATTTCCAGATCGCGCCCTGCTTCCGCGACGAAGACGCGCGCGCCGACCGCTCGCCCGGCGAATTCTACCAGCTCGATTTCGAGATGAGCTTCGTCACGCAGGACGATGTGTTCGCTGCCATCGAGCCGGTGCTGCACGGCGTCTTCGAGGAATTCGCCAACGGCCGCCAGGTCAGCGCCGCGCCGTTCCCGCGTATTCCCTATCGCGAGGCGATGCTGAAATACGGCTCCGACAAGCCGGACCTGCGCAACCCGATTGTGATCACCGACGTGTCCGAGCATTTCAAAGGCTCCGGCTTCGGCCTGTTCGCGCGGCTGGTGGAGGGCGGCTCCGTCGTCCGCGCCATCCCGGCGCCGAACACCGCCGACAAGAGCCGCAAATTCTTCGACGACATGAACGACTGGGCGCGTGGCGAGGGCCATGCGGGTCTTGGCTACATCACGCAGAAGGGCGGCGAACTCGGCGGCCCCATCGCCAAGAACCATGGCGAGGAAGCGACCCGCAAGCTAATCGCGGAGCTGGGTCTCGGGCCGGAAGACGGCATCTTCTTCGCGGCGGGCAAGGAAGGTCAGGCGGCGAAGCTCGCCGGGGCTGCCCGCACGCGTGTCGGCGAGCAGCTTGGCCTGATCGATCAGAACCGGTTCGAGTTCTGCTGGATCGTCGACTTCCCGATGTTCGAATATGACGAGGAAGCCAAGAAGGTCGATTTCTCGCACAATCCCTTCTCGATGCCGCAGGGCGAGCTGGAGGCGCTCGAGACCAAGGACCCCTTGGACATCCTCGCCTATCAATATGACATCGTTTGCAACGGCGTGGAGCTGTCGTCCGGCGCGATCCGGAACCACAAGCCGGAAATCATGTACAAAGCGTTCGAGATCGCCGGGTACAGCCAGCAGGACGTGGACACCAACTTCGCCGGCATGATCAACGCGTTCAAATGCGGTGCGCCGCCGCACGGCGGCTCGGCGCCCGGCATCGACCGTATCGTCATGCTGCTGGCGGACGAGCCGAACATTCGCGAAGTCATTCTCTTCCCGATGAATCAGCGCGCCGAGGACCTGATGATGGGCGCACCAAGCCAGGTCGGCCCCAAGCAGCTGCGCGAGCTCCACATCCGCACGGTGGACGGGCCGGGAGCGAAGGATGCCAAGGCGCCGGCCGCGGTGGTTGCCCCGGAATAGGCGCATACCAACGCTCGCTCGTCCCGAGCGTAGTCGAGGGGCGCTTTCACCAAAGCCTGTACATGCGCCCCTCGACTTCGCTCGGGACGAGCGGGTAGGGGTTGTGCGTGTCAATCAACCTCTCCGATTACGAACGCGGCGCGGACCACCCGGGCGACTACTCCGCCGATCTCGCCGCGCTCCAGGAGCGGCTCGCGCGCATCCAGGTCGCCCATATCGTGCACAAGCGCCGCGCGATCGTGCTGCTCGAAGGCTGGGACGCGGCGGGCAAGGGCGGCATCATCCAGCGGCTGACCGCCAAATGGGACCCGCGCTATTTCGATGTGTTCCCCATCTCTGCCCCGACGGCGGAAGAGAAAGACCGGCATTTCCTCTGGCGCTTCTGGCAGAAACTGCCCGCGTCGGGTGAGATCGCGGTGTTCGACCGCAGCTGGTATGGCCGCGTGCTGGTCGAACGGGTCGAGGACTTTGCGGCCGAGCCCGAATGGCGGCGCGGCTATGACGAGATCAACGAGTTCGAGGCGCAGCAGCGCGACTGCGGCACGACCATCGTCAAGCTGTTCGTCCATGTGACGCAGGACGAGCAGGACAAAAGGCTGAAGAAGCGGTTCGAGGACCCGTGGAAGCGCTGGAAGACGGGCGCCGAGGATTACCGCAACCGCGCCAAACGCCCCACCTATGTCGACGCGATCGACGACATGTTCCGCATGACCGACACGCGCTGGGCACCCTGGATCGTGATCGACGGCAACGACAAGAAGGCCGCCCGCATCGCCGCGCTCTCTGCCATTGCCGACCAGCTGGAAGCCCGCGTGCCGATGGACCCGCCGCCGCTCGATCCCGAGCTGGAGCGGGTGGTGCGGGCGGAGCTAGCGAGCGATTGAAGTTCACGACATGCACGAACTTCACATGAAACATGTAAAGTTCGAACCTTCGCAATTCACCGAATCAAAGAGCCTTAGCCAGGCTAGCGAGGCGCGCCCTCAATAGGACAGCGATTTTCGCATCAGGCGGCGGGATAGCTCACCGTCATGACTTCGAACTCCTTCTCTCCGCCGGGCAGAGCAATGCGCCGGACGTCTCCAACGGTCGCCCCGCGCAAGGCACGTGCAAGAGGGGAGTCCCAGCCGACCCTGCTGCTTCCTGCGTCCGCCTCGTCATTGCCGACGATGGTGACGGTGCGCTGATTGTCGTCCTCGTCGGCGATGGTGACGGTTGCGCCAAAATAGACGCGGGACTGGTCGGGCTGCTGCGCCGGGTCGACCACCTTGGCGGCCTTCATCTTGGCTGAGAGACGGCTCAGCGTGCGGTCGATCTCGCGCAGGCGTTTGCGGCCGTAGATATAGTCGCCATTTTCGGAGCGGTCGCCATTGCCGGCCGCCCAGCTGATCGTCTCCACGAGCTTCGGCCGCTCATCGCCGAACAGGCGGTCATACTCGGCGCGGAGGGCTGCGTAGCCGGTGGGGGTTATGTAATTGGGGCGATCGTTCATCTTCTCCCCTCCCGCTTGCGGGAGGGGCCGGGGGTGGGAACGCCAAGGATCGTCACGGCCTGGGGCATGCCCACCCCTTGCCCCTCCCGCAAGCGGGAGGGGAATATCAACCCCGCGTGCTCTTCCCTAGATAGGCGCTCAACAACGCCGGGCCACGCTTGTGCGCCTTGTCCGGGTTCAGCGTGTCGTAGACGACGGCATTCTCCAGCACGCGCTGCACGTAATTTCGGGTCTCGTAGATCGGAATTTCCTCGATCCAGCGGACGATGTCGGAGCCGGGCAGGCGCGGATCGCCATTGGCCCTGATCCACTTGTTCACATTGCCCGGCCCCGCATTATAGGCCGCCACCGCCAGCGGGTAGTTGCCTCCATAATAGCTCAGCATCCGCTGGAAATAGCCGGAGCCGAGCTGGATGTTGTAGCTCGTGTCGCTGGTCAGTGCCGGCGCGTCATAGCTGAGCCCGATCTTGCCCGCCTGTTCGCGCGCCGTGCCGGGCATCAGCTGCATCAGGCCGCGCGCACCGGCATGGCTGACCGCGGCCTTGTCGAACTGGCTTTCCTGCCGCGCGATGGCGTGGATGATCGTGGTCCAGGCTTCCTGGCCCTGTGGCACGCGGACCAGCGGATAACCGGCCCGGACGGAAGAAGAGGCGCCGTTGATGCGGGCGTTGCGGCCCACCATCACCGCCAGGTCGGGCCGGCCGATGCCCTGGGCGAGCTCGGCAGCGAGCGCATGCTCGGCATCGCTCTCGACGCTGGCGGCGATGGCGCGGACGAACAGGCTCTGGTCCGTCCAGCGGCCCTGCTGGCCCAGAATGCGCGCCGCGCGCACGATCTCGCGCTGGTTGAAAGCGAGGCGTTCCTGTGCCGTCGGGGCAGTCGCGCCTTGGGTGCCCGGCGCCGGAATGGCGCGGTTCAGCCGCTCGAGTGCGAGTTGGCCGTAAAACTGGTCCGGGTGCGTGGCCGCGATGGCGAACAGCCGCTGCGACTCCTCGGCCCGGCCGGCCACCTGGGCAGCGCGAGCAGCCCAATATTGGCCCTTGGCCTGGGTCTGGGGCGATTTGGCGGCGCGGCCATAGCGTTCGAACATGCCGACCGCTTCGGCGGCGCGCCCGCTCTTCAGCGCATTCCAGCCGGCCAGCCAGACCAGGCTGGTATAATCGTCGCGCTCACCGATGGGCCGCTCGCGCACCTCGACGCCCGGCGCATAGGTGCCGTCGACCAGCCGCGCGATGCGATAGGCGGCGGCGACATCGCCCGAGGAGACCGCTTCCCGCGCCGTCGAGAGCAACAGCTCGAACCAGCGCTCGACTTCCGCCGGACGTCCGGTGAGCGTCCGGTTCTGCGCGAGCCAGCCGCGCGCGGCGGCGGGAGAGGAGGCGCGCAGCCACACCGCCTTGTCGGCAACGAATCCGGCATCGTTCTGGAGCGCGGCCGGCAAGGCGTCGGCGACATATTGCGCATCGGGCGCATTGGTGCGCAGCGCCAGCCGCGCCTGGTACAAGGCGCGCTTGGCGGCGGAGGTGAGGGGAAGCTGGCGGGCGGCCGCCGTCGTCTTGCCGGCCCAGAGCAGCCGGTCAATCCGCTCGTCCTGGTCGGCGGTCGTAAAGCTGGCGCCGAACCGGTCGAAGATCGCGGCTTCGTCGGCCGCGTTGAGGGATCCGGACGTCCAGGCCTTGCGCGCCGCGATCAAAGCATCCGAGCGGCGGCCTGCCGACAGCAAAGCCTCGGCATAGCGGGCTTGACCCGTGTTAGTGAGCGGCGGGAATTTGTCGAAATAGGCAACCACGCGGATCGGGGTCACGACTCCCGGCTGCAGCACGCGTTCCGCCGTGCGGCGCATCGCCGCCTCACCCGGCCAGCCCGGATGGGCGATCAGGAAGCCCGCATAGCTGTCAAACGGGAGATTGTCGGTCTGGCGCAGCGCGTTCCACTGCGAGATTGCGGCAGCGACGGAGTCGCTTGCGCTATAGGAAGGCTGCGGCGCGGCCGGCTGCATCGGCACCAGCTGGGTTGGATCGGCGACCACCGCGGTCGTGCCGAGGCCCAGCAGCAAAGCCGAGGGCAGGAGAAGTCGCTTGCTCATGCTGGACAGTTTAGGCGCCTGATCCTTATTGCGCGGTGAACCGGCCATACGCTTACCCCTTACTGGTCCACCATCATGCCCGAAGCGAGACTCCGGGTGAAGGAGCTAAATCATGTTTTCCGGCTCGATTCCGGCACTTGTGACCCCCTTCCGCGACGGCCGGGTCGACGAGGCCGGGTTCAAGGCGTTCGTCGAATGGCAGGTGAACGAAGGGAGCCACGGTCTGGTGCCCTGTGGGACCACCGGGGAATCGGCGACACTCAGCTACGACGAGCATTACCGCGTGATCGACCTGTGCGTGGAGGCGGCGGCCGGACGGGTGCCGGTGATCGCCGGTTGCGGCTCCAACGACACCGCCACCGCCAAGCGGCACATGGCGCACGCCAAGAACGCCGGCGCGGCGGCGGCTTTGGTCGTGATGCCCTATTACAACCGGCCGAACCAGGAGGGCCTCTACGCCCATTTCGCCCGCCTGGCCGATACGAGTGACTTGCCGATCATCCTCTACAACGTACCAGGGCGAACGGTCGCCGATATGACGGTCGACACAATGGCGCGGCTTGCCGAGGTTCCGACGATCGTCGGTGTGAAGGACGCGACGGGCAATGTCGCGCGGGTGACGGCGCAGCGGCTCGCCTGCGGTACGGACTTCGTGCAGCTGTCGGGCAATGACGACATGGCGCTCGGCTTCAACGCGATGGGCGGGGTGGGGTGCATCTCCGTCACTGCCAATGTCGCGCCACGGCTTTGCGCGAAGTTTCAGCAGGCGTGCCTGGCCGGCGATTGGGCGAAGGCGCTCGAGCTGCAGGACCGGCTCTATCCCTTGCATGCCGCATTGTTCAGCGATGCCTCGCCCGGGCCTGCCAAATATGCGTTGAACAAGCTCAAACCGGAAGTCTCGGCCGAATTGCGCCTTCCGATGACCCCGCCTGGTGAGGCGAGCCGGCGCGCCGTGGATGCGGCGCTAAGGATTGCATCTCTTCGTGAGCGGGAGAGTTGACGCGCCGCCGACTGAGTGAGAGGTTTGAGTATGACATCGGATCTTGAAGCGGTACGAGAAGAGATCTCGTCTCTGATCAACGAGAAGCTGCCGAACGGGATTTCTTCCATCACTGTTGAGCCTAGCGTCGATCCCGATGGAGATGAATTTTGGTTGGTGACCGTTGCCTTGCAGCACGCAGACTTTGACGACGACGCGCTAGAGGCTTTGCTGGAAGAGATCGAGACCCGCGTGGCGCGCGTTGATGATCGCTATCCAAGCGTCCGTTTCCAAGACGCTGCATAGTGGCGAACTACGACGAGGAACTGCTGGACGCGGCTAGCCGTCTGCTCAGCCGACGGCCTGGTCAGAGAGGTCGCCTCTCTTCAGCGCGGATCAGGCGAAGTATATCGACCAGCTACTACGCGCTATTTCACTTCGTTCTCAACGAAGTGGTGACTAGGGTCGCGGGCACATCCACCGATCTGCGCATTCGACGCCGGCTGCTCGCGCGATCGTTAACTCATCGCGGAGTCCGGACTGCTTTCGATAAGATCAGGGGAGCGACGATAAATTCGACGGTGGAAGCTTTTTTCGTGAAGGGAAACAATCCGGTCGTTGCGGCGCCGGTATTTGCGCAAAGGTTAGCGCGCGCATTTCTCGATGCGCAGACAAAACGCGAATCTGCTGATTATGACCTTAATGAGCCGCTGAGCGAGACGGACGCGCGGCTTTTGCGGTCCCGGGTGCGAAGGGCTATTCGCGACTGGCGTGGTGCTCGCACCGCTGCCGATCGCGACTTCAAGCACGCGCTTGCGATTATAATCCTGCTCAAAGGGCAACTGCGGCAGGACAACTGATGACCCGTCCCCGCCCGACCGAATTCGACAAGAAGAAGATCGTCGCCGAGAACCGGCGCGCGCGGTTCGACTATTTCATCGACCAGGTGTTCGAGGCCGGCATCGCGCTGACCGGCACCGAAGTGAAGTCGCTGCGCTTCGGAGAGGGCTCGATCGCCGAGAGCTATGCCGAGGTGAAGGACGGCGAGGTCTGGCTGATCAACTCGAACGTGCCCGAGTTCAGCCATGGCAACCGCCACAATCACGAGCCCAAGCGCCCCCGCAAGCTGCTGCTGAAAGAGCGCGAGATCAACAAGATTCACGGCGGCGTTGCCCGTCAGGGCATGACGCTGGTGCCGCTCTCCGTCTATTTCAACGGCCGCGGCCGGGCCAAGGTCGAGCTCGCGCTCGCCAAGGGCAAGAAGGATCACGACAAGCGCGAGACGATCAAGGAACGCGACTGGAAGCGCGAACAGTCGCGGCTGCTGCGGGGGTAGTAGCGCCGGCCGTAATGGGCTGTTCTCCCCTTCGTCATCCCCGCGAAAGCGGGGACCCAGCTTCTTCTTTCTTGCTTTACTACTCTGGGTTCCCGCCTTCGCGGGAATGACGAAAGGGTAGTTTATCACCGCACCTGAACCTCACCGCTGCTCACGCGTAGAGCGGGCGTGCGCCCCGGCCTCTTCCCCAGCTTCTTCCTGTCGGGCTTCGAATGCTCGACCTTCCTGTGGAAGGACAAAGGCCGGCGCGACCTGACCGCCGAGCTCCAGCATTACGTCCATGCCGACGAGGATTATGCGATGTTCCGGCCTTTGGGGCTGGCGGTCGCGCGCGAAGGCATTCCCTGGCCGCTGGTCGATCGCGGCGGCGACTATGATTTTTCCTGCATCGATCCGTTCCTGGAGGCGCAACGCCGGCACGGCATCCTGCCGATCTGGGATCTGTGCCATTACGGCTATCCCGACGATCTCGACCCGCTTTCCGAGGCGTTCGTCCAGCGCTGCGCCGCTTATGCCCGGGCCGCGGCGCGTTACGTCGCGGAACGCGCGCATCATGGGCCGCTCTTCTTCACGCCGGTCAACGAGCCGACCTTTTGGGGCTATATGGCGGGCGAATGGGCCTGGTCGGCGCCGTTCGGCAAAGACGCGGAGTATCGCCGCCGCTTCACGTGCCAGCTTGCCCGCGCCGACATCGCCGCCGTGAAAGCGATCCGCACCGACTTTCCGGATGCGCGGATGGTCCATATCGACCCGCTCATCTGGGTGGTCCCGCCGCGCGGCCGGCCCGACCTCGCCGAAGCCGCGCACCGCGAAAGTTACAACGATGCCTATATCGCCTGGGACATTATTTCAGGCCTAAAGCACCCCGAACATGGCGGCAGCCCGGACATCATCGATATCCTCGGCTTCAACAATTACAGCTTTGGGCAGATGGAGTATCGCGAGCAGGGGCCGCATGCGGCGCTGGAGCCCGGCGACGACCGCATTCGCTCGGTCTGCGATCTCGTCGAGGAAGCCTGGGCCAAGTATAAGCGCCCGTGCATCATCGCCGAGACGGCCGGCCGCGGTCCCGGCCGCTCGCACTGGCTGAACGACATGGCGTCGGAATGCCTGTCCGCCATCCGCCGCGGAGTCGACCTGCACGGCATCTGCCTCTTTCCCGCCGTCGACATGACCGACTGGCACACCGGCGAATGGCTGAAACTGGGCCTCGCCGACGTCCAGCCGCTTGCCGACGGCACGCTGATGCGGGTGCCGAATGTCGATTATGCCGATACCCTGCGCCACTGGCAGCAGCTGCTGGAGCATGCCGGCGCGCTCGACGAAGACCCGTATAGCGACCCGATCGACCTCGACCGCGTCGCCGAGGTAGCCGAGCGGCACCAACTCACGGCCGATGCCGACTGGCATTGATTGTCAGAACGGCAGGATCGTCTCATATTGCTGCAGGGCAGGGGCGCCGCGGACATGGGCGCCTTGGCGGAGCAGGAAGGCGTGGCGGACGATTTCGGCTTGTTGTTCGATGCCGTAGCGCTCGAGCGGCCAGCCCGGCCTGATCGCATAATGGTAGCGGCAAAATGGGTGGCGGGCGAGGGGGAGCCAGACGCCGCGCTGATGCTGCCAGACATGGGTCATTTCGTGAATGAACAGGCCCTGATCACTCAGCGGCCGGCACGAATAATCGTCGCAGAACAGGCCGCCTTCGGGGTGGAACCAGATATGGCCGTCCGGCGACATGGCGACGCGGCGCGGCTGGAACGGCCACCATTTGGCGGCGTGGATGCGGACCTGGCTATAGTCGATAGTGTCGACGAACATGGCGGCTGCCATGTTGCGTTCGCCTTCGGTCAGGGGGCGGCCCGCGGATTTCATCGGCCATCCATAATCCGGCTTGCCTGAGCTTGTCGAAGGCCTTCCTTTTTCTTCCTGGGGCGGGTTCAAAGAAGGGAGGGCTGCGACAAGCTCAGCCAGGCCGGTGTCGAGGACGTGTCACCTTTCCGGCGGCTCCTGGCCTGCCGCCACCAAAGGCGCGTCGGTCTGCAGCTTCTCACCGTTCGAGAAGGAGAAAGTGAGGATGATGCGCTTGGGCGGCTTCAGGCCCGGATTGATGTTCCACAGCATGACGTGCTTGCCGCCGGGCTCGAACTTCACTTCGCTGCCGGCGGGCACCTGAACGTTGGTGACGGGCTTCATCGACGCCATGCCGCTCATGCCGGCCATGGTCTCGTGCATCTCGCTGCGGATCGCGACTTCGGTGGAGACGCCGATCAGGCTGACATCCTGCGGGCCGCCATGGATGGTGAAATAGGCGGCCGACGGATTCTCGCGCACCGGCGCGTAGCGCACCCAGGCATCCGATACGCGCAGTTGCTCTTCCTTGGCGCAGCCGGCGAGTGCGACCAGCAGCAGCGCGGAGAAGGTGCGGATCATAAGGCGGACAACCTCCATCGTAACGGCAGCGTTCCCCTACGTCCGCGCTCTCCTTGCGGCAAGAACAAGCGCACCTATATCGCAGCCGTAACTGGGGTGGCCGCCTCTTTTGGGGCCGCTCCGCTCAACGCTTTGAACTCAGGGGCAGACAGAGGAAAAATGGCGAAAGTTATCGGGATCGATCTGGGCACCACCAACAGCTGCGTGGCGGTCATGGAGGGCGGCAAGCCCAAGGTCATCGAGAATGCCGAAGGCGCGCGCACCACGCCGTCCGTCGTCGCTTTCACCAAGGACGGCGAACGCCTGATCGGCCAGCCGGCCAAGCGCCAGGCCGTCACCAACGGCGACAACACGATCTTCGCGGTGAAGCGCCTGATCGGCCGCCGCTTCGACGATCCGGTGACCAAGAAGGACACCGAGCTTGTTCCCTACCAGATCGTCAAGGGCAAGAATGGCGACGCCTGGGTCAAGGCGGGCGGCGAGCATTATTCGCCGTCGCAGATTTCGGCCTTCACGCTGCAGAAGATGAAGGAAACGGCCGAGGCCTATCTTGGCGAGACGGTTACCCAGGCGGTGATCACCGTCCCGGCTTACTTCAACGATGCGCAGCGTCAGGCGACCAAGGACGCCGGCCAGATTGCGGGCCTTGAAGTGCTGCGCATTATCAACGAGCCGACGGCGGCGGCGCTCGCCTACGGGCTTGAGAAGCAGGACGGCAAGACGATCGCGGTCTACGATCTGGGCGGCGGCACGTTCGACGTCTCGATCCTGGAAATCGGCGACGGCGTGTTCGAGGTGAAGTCGACCAACGGCGACACCTTCCTCGGCGGCGAGGATTTCGACGCCAAGCTGGTCGAGTATCTGGCCGACAAGTTCAAGGCCAAGGAGCAGATGGATCTGCGCACCGACAAGCTCGCGCTGCAGCGGCTGAAGGAAGCGGCGGAGAAAGCGAAGATCGAGCTGTCCTCGACCGCTTCGACCGAGATCAACCTGCCCTTCATCACCGCGCGCATGGAAGGCGGCGCGACGACGCCGCTTCACCTCGTCGAGACGGTCACCCGTGCCGACCTCGAAAAGATGGTCGCCGACCTGATCGAGCGCACCAAGGCGCCGATGAAAAAGGCGCTGGAAGATGCAGGCCTGAAGGCTGCGGACGTGGACGAGGTGGTCCTGGTCGGCGGCATGACCCGCATGCCCAAGGTCCGCGAAGCCGTGAAGGAGTTCTTCGGCAAGGAGCCGCACACCGGCGTCAACCCGGACGAAGTGGTCGCCATGGGTGCCGCGATTCAGGCGGGCGTGCTGCAGGGCGACGTCAAGGACGTGCTGCTCTTGGACGTGACGCCGCTGTCGCTGGGCATCGAGACGCTGGGTGGCGTGTTCACCCGGATGATCGACCGCAACACGACGATCCCGACCAAGAAGACGCAGACCTATTCCACTGCCGACGACAATCAGCAGGCGGTCACGATCCGCGTCTTCCAGGGTGAGCGCGAGATGGCGGCGGACAACAAGATGCTCGGCCAGTTCGACCTGGTCGGCATTCCGCCGGCACCGCGTGGCGTGCCGCAGATCGAAGTCACGTTCGACATCGACGCGAACGGCATCGTCAACGTGTCGGCGCGCGACAAGGGCACCGGCAAGGAACAGCAGATCCGCATCCAGGCCTCGGGCGGCCTATCGGACACGGACATCGAGCAGATGGTCCGCGATGCCGAAAAGTTCGCCGAAGAGGACAAGAAGCGCCGCGCCGCGGCGGAAGCGAAGAACAACGCTGAGTCGCTGATCCACACGACCGAACGCCAGCTCGCCGAGCATGGCGACAAGGTGGATGAGGCGGTCAAGTCCGAGATCGAAGACGAGGTGGCGGAAGCCAAGTCCGCCGTCGAGAGCGAAGACGTCGACCGGATGAACACTGCGACCCAGGCGCTGGCCCAGGCGGCGATGAAGCTCGGCCAGGCGATCTACGAGAAGGAGCAGGCCGCGGCGGCGTCGCCGGGCGCCGACGCTCCGGAGACGGCCAATGACGATGTCGTCGATGCCGAGTTCTCGGAAGTGGACGAGAATAAGGGCTAAGCCATGACCTCACTTCGTCATTCCCGCGAAAGCGGGAACCCAGCTTTCTTCGAACCAGAGGATCAGCTGGGCCCCCGCTTTCGCGGGGGTGACGAAGGAAGGGCGGACGATTTCGAGGCGGAGCCCCGATGAGCACCGATGTAGATTATTACGAGCTGCTCGAAGTCGAGCGCAGCGCCGACGACGCGGCCATCAAGGCCGCGTATCGCAAGCTCGCGATGAAATATCACCCGGACAAGAATGGCGGGTGCAAGGATCACGAAGCCAAGTTCAAGGCCGTCAGCGAAGCCTATGACTGTCTGAAGGACCCGCAGAAGCGGGCAGCCTATGACCGGTACGGCAAGGCCGCGTTCCAGAATGGCGGCGGCGGTTTCCGCGGCGATCCGGGCGGCTTCGAAGGCTTTTCGGATATCTTCGAGAGCATCTTCGGCATGGGCCGGCAAGGCCAGCGCGGACCACAGCGCGGCGCGGACTTGCGCTACGATCTCGAGATCACGCTGGAAGACGCCTATCACGGCAAGCAGACCGAAGTCGCGATCGAGGTTTCGACCCAGTGCGGCACCTGCGCCGGCACGGGCGCGAAAGCAGGCGCCGGCGCGCGGGCCTGCAACACCTGCGCCGGCATGGGCAAGGTCCGTGCGCAGCAGGGTTTCTTCGTCGTCGAGCGGACCTGCCCGACCTGCCACGGCGCCGGCGAGGTCATCTCCGATCCCTGCGGGGTGTGCTATGGCGAAGGCCGGGTCGACAAGCAGAAGACGCTGAGCGTCAACATCCCGCCGGGCGTCGACGAAGGCACCCGTATCCGCCTGTCAGGCGAAGGCGAGTGCGGCCCGCGCGGGGCACCCTGCGGCGATCTCTATATCTTCCTGCACGTGGCGCGGCACCCGATCTTCGAGCGCGAGGGCACGACGCTCTATTGCCGCTGCCCGATCAGCATCACCACCGCGGCGCTGGGCGGCACGATCGAAGTGCCCGGCCTCGACAGGGTTACGCACGAAATCCGCATCCCGGCCGGCATCCAGTCGGGCAAGCAGCTGCGCCAGCGCGGCGCCGGCATGCCGGTGCTGAACGCGCGCGGCTTTGGCGACATGGTTGTCCAGGTCGAAGTCGAAACGCCGACCAAGCTGACGCCCAAGCAGAAGGCGCTGCTGGAAGAGTTCCGCGCCACCGAAACCGGCGACGAATGCCCGCAAAGCCGCGGCTTTTTCGAAAAGCTGAAATCAGCGCTTGGGGCGTGAGGGTCGGCCTTGGGTCATGTTCGTGCAGAGACCCTGACCCATGCAGTTGGTGTTCCCGAGATATTCCCGCAACATGATGTGGGATGCCGCTTCGCCTTGCTGCACTCTCTTTTCCCATTCCTCCGCAGTCAGGCACATCTTGCGCCGGGCGCCGAAGATGGTGGCGGGAGCCTCGTAGCGGCAGATCAGCCTGACCTGCGGCGGGTTCGCCGCGCTCACCGGCGGTGCGGGCGCCCCGGCAAGGATCAGAAGCAACGCACCAAATGCCATAACTCTCTCCCCACGAACCTCAGCAGTCTCCGCCGCCGTTAAAGTTGCAGGCCGGACGTCCCGCATTGTCATAAACCTGCTTGCGCGCTTCTTCATTGCCGTTCTTGGCCCGCGCTTCCCATTGCGACTTGGTCAGGCAGACCTTCCGGCTGGCGATCAGCGAGCCGATCGGCACCTCGCGCTTGCAGACCAATTGGTCTTTCGGGTCCGGCGCGTCTGCCGCGCTTGTCTCCGGCGCGGCCAGCAGCAGAGCGAACAGCGTGGTGGCGATCATCTCGACCTCCTCTTAGCCCGGGCACTGCCCCGGATCGAAGCACTTGCCCATATTGTCGAGCATCATCTTGCGCGCCTGCTCGTTGCCGTCCTGCTCTCGCCGCGTCCATTGCGCTTTGGTGAGGCAGATCTTGCGCGTGGCAATAAGGGAACCGATCGGCACCTCGCGCCGGCAGATCAGCTTCTCCTTCGCCTCGGGCGCTTGCTGCGCCTGGGGATCGCCCGCGAATAGAAGCAGCACGGTTAAGCTGAGCAGCATGGTCCCTCCTGTCAGATAGGATGCTGTCATAACATCCCGCGCTTGACCAGACCCCTAGCTCGCCTTGCCGAACACTCGTTCGAAGATCGTGTCGACATGCTTCAGGTGATAGCCGAGGTCGAATTGGTCGGCGATCTGCTCAGGCATCAGCAGCGCGGTGACTTCCGGATCGCTTTTGAGCAGTTCCTCCAGCGACAGGGCACCGTCCAAATCCCATACCTTCATCGCGTTGCGCTGAACCAGGCGGTAGCTATCCTCGCGTGACGCACCGGCCTGAGTGAGCGCGAGCAGCACGCGCTGCGAATGGATCAGGCCGCCCATCCGGTTCATGTTCTTCATCATGCGCTCGGGATAGACGAGCAATTTGTCCATCACGCCGGTCAGCCGCGCGAGCGCGAAGTCGAGCGTGATGGTCGCGTCGGGGCCGATATAGCGCTCGACCGACGAGTGGCTGATGTCGCGTTCGTGCCAGAGCGCGACATTCTCCAGGGCCGGCGTCACATAGCCACGGACCATCCGTACGAGGCCGGTGAGGTTTTCGGTCAACACCGGATTGCGCTTGTGAGGCATCGCCGACGAGCCCTTTTGGCCGGGCGAGAAATATTCCTCAGCCTCCAGCACTTCCGTGCGCTGCAGGTGACGGACTTCGGTCGCGAGCCGCTCGATCGAGGAAGCGATCACGCCCAAAGTGGCGAAGAACATCGCGTGACGATCGCGCGGGATCACCTGGGTGGAGACCGGCTCGACGGTCAGCCCCAGCTTGTCCGCGACATATTGCTCAACCCGCGGATCGATATTGGCGAAGGTGCCGACCGCGCCCGAGATGGCGCAGGTCGCCACGTCCAGCCGCGCCGCCATCAGCCGCGCCTTGTTGCGCGTGAACTCGGCATAGGCTTCGGCCATTTTCAGGCCGAAGGTGACCGGCTCGGCATGGATGCCATGGCTGCGGCCGATGGTCGGCGTCAGCTTATGCTCGAAGGCGCGGCGTTTCAGCACCTCCAGCAGCCGTTCGAGGTCCGCCAGCAATATGTCGGCAGCGCGCGCGAGCTGCACCGCCAGGCAGGTGTCGAGCACGTCGGAGCTGGTCATGCCTTGGTGGAGGAAACGCGCTTCGGCACCCGTGCGCTCGGCCACATGGGTCAGGAAGGCGATCACGTCGTGCTTGGTCTCGGCCTCGATCGCATCGATGCGCGCGATGTCGAACGGGGGGGCGGCCTTGTGCGCCTCCCAGACCTTCGCCGCCGCTTCCCTCGGCACGGTGCCGAGTTCGGCCATGGCGTCGAGCGCATGCGCTTCGATCTCGAACCAGATCTGAAAGCGGGTCTCGGGCGCCCAGATCGCGACCATCTCAGGACGGGAATAGCGGGGGATCATGTTGCTTCTTTCGCGTGTTCGGCGGCTCGGTAGCAGCGCCAGTGCGGCGGGCCTAGAGCCTGAGGCCGCTGAGTTCATCCAGGCCGAGCATCAAGTTCAGGTTCTGCACGGCGGCGCCCGCTGCGCCCTTGCCGAGATTGTCGAGTACGGCGACGAGCCGCGCCTGCCTCGTCTCGTCATTGCCGAACACGAACAGCTCGATGCGGTCGGTGCCGGCCTGCCGCTCGATGGTGACGAGCGACATGGCTTCGCAATCTTCGCGGCCGGCGACGGTGACCAAGGGTGCGGAGGAATAGGCCTCGGCCAAGGCGGCGCGAATGTCGCCGATCGGCGGCGCGACCGGCAGCGGCACTTCGACGACCATGCCGCGATAGGTGCGGGTGACGGCGGGGGCGAACAGCGGCTTGTGGTTCAGCCCGGCATGGCTCTGCATCTCGCCGACATGTTTATGCCCGAGGCCAAGGGCGTAGAGCCGAAAGGCAGTGTCGGTGGCGTCCTCGGCTTCCGCGTTTTCGAACGCGGCGATCATGGCCTTGCCGCCGCCCGAATAGCCGGACGTGGCGTTGACCGTCAGCGCCATGTCTGTCGGGAGCAGTCCGGTCCGCACCAAAGGCCGCACCAAGGCGAGAAATCCGGTCGGATAGCAGCCGGGATTCGACACGCGCGTCGAAGCGGCAATGCGTTCGGGGCCGCCGGGCTCCAGCTCCGGAAAACCATAGGCCCAGCCATTCGCCACCCGGTGAGCGGTCGAGGCGTCGATCACGCGGGTGCGGGGATTGTCGATCAGCGCCACCGCTTCGCGCGCCGCGTCGTCGGGCAGGCAGAGGATGACGGCATCGGCGTCGTTCAGCGCCTCCCGCCGAGCGGCCGGGTCCTTGCGCCGCGCTTCCTCCAGCCGGATCAGCGACAGGTCGGCGCGCCCGGCAAGCCGTTCGGCAATCTCAAGCCCCGTGGTGCCGGCGCCGCCGTCGATGAAGACCGTCGCGGTCATGCCGAGTTGATGGACGACAGGCGCACGTAACCGACGCGGCCATCGGTCTCGCTAAAGCCCCAGGCCCAATCTCCCGCGACTTCGAGCACGGCGAACCGCTCTCCCGCAGCCAGTTCGTTCAGCGTTTCGCCCTCGCGTGCTGCGAGCAGGCTCGTGCCGGTCTCGCAAGTCCAGGACTGCGGGACGGCGTAATGCGGGGCGAACCAGCGTCCGGCTAGGCGGATATCGGCCAGGTCGCGCCGCGCGGCATTGTGCGTCAGGTCGAGCGGCCGCGATGGGCCGGAGAGGGAAAAGCGCCGGCGCTCAGGCGTGGACGGGTTCGCGGGCTTCGCTGCGCTGGCTGCGCTTTTCGCCGCCATTGCCGTTGCCGCTCCCGCCGCCGATGAGCGATTTGAAGTGCTCAAGAAAATCCGCCCCTTCCCGCGTGGGTGCGACAAAGATGTTGCGGCGGTCCGCATCGTCGCGCTGGCGGCGCAGATAGCCCAGGGCCCCAAGCCTGTTCAAGGCGCGGGTAACGACGGGCTTGGAGACGTTCAGTCCCTTGGCCAGGCCGCGCACCGTGTGCGGGCCGGGTTTGAGATAAACGAGCAAAAGCAGCGCCATCTGCCGGTTCGTCAGATCGGGATCGCCGGATCGGACGTAGCTGAGCAGGGTTCGCATCCAGGAATGCAGGCCGGTTTCCGCCACGGACATTCTCCTCGGCCATCCGGGCATCTGCTGGCAACGATCCGGATGGCTTCACATCTTGGAGACTCGAACGCGTGGGTGTGGCGTCGGTTTCGCGAGAGAATCGAAAATTAACTTTAAGTTCGTGGAAGGTAGCGCGCTCGGAGCATCGCCCAGCAGGCGCGCAGCCCCAAAGCCTCGCCGCCTTTCGGCCTGCCAGGCTTGGCCGAAGAGCGCCAGGCGAAGGTGTCGAGATGGGCCCAGGGGGTCGCCGCATCGACGAATCGCTGCAGGAAAAGCGCTGCCGTGATCGCCCCTGCCATGCCGCCTTCCGGCGCATTGTCGAGATCGGCAATGTCGGAACGCAGCATCTCGTCATAACCGGCCCAGAGCGGCAGCCGCCACAGCGGGTCGGCCTCGGCGGTGCCGGCGGCGATCAGGTCCTGCGCCAGCGCGTCGTCATTGGCGAAGGTGGCGGGAAGATCAGGGCCGAGCGCCACGCGGGCGGCGCCGGTCAAGGTCGCGAAGTCGAGGATCAGCGCCGGCTTGTCCTCGCCGGCCCGGGTGAGCGCATCGGCGAGGATCAGCCGGCCCTCCGCATCGGTGTTGCTGATCTCGACACTCAGCCCCTTGCGGCTGCGCAAGACATCGCCCGGCCGCATCGCATTGCCGGCGATCGCATTCTCCACCGCAGGAATTAGTAGATGCAGGCGAACGGGCAGGCGCGCCGTCATGACGAGCTGCGCCAGCGCTAGGGCATGCGCGCCGCCGCCCATATCCTTCTTCATCAGCCGCATGCCCGATGACGGCTTGATGTCGAGCCCGCCGGTGTCGAAGCACACACCCTTGCCGACGATCGCGACGCGCGGTTGCGCGGGATTGCCCCATTCCAGTTCGATCATCCGCGGCGCGCGGTCGTTCGAGGCGGCGCGGCCCACGGCGTGGACGAGCGGAAAGTCGCGGGCGAGATCGTCGCCCTTGGTCACGCGGAGGTCGGCACCATGGGCCTTCGCCACGCCCTCGATGGCAGCTTCGAGCTGGGCCGGCCCCATGTCTTCGGTGGGCGTGTTCACAAGATCGCGCACGAGCGCGACGGCGCCTGCCATCCGAACCGCATCGTCGATGTGCGCCGGATCGGAGGTGACGAGCACTCTGGGGCCGACGGGCGTCTCCGGCTTGCGATAGCGGTCGAAGCGGTGCTGGGCGAGCAGCCAGCCGAGCAGCGCCGCGTTGGGGGATGCTTCGAGCCGGTAACTGCCTTCGGGCAGCGCCTCGGCAGCCTTGGCCAGGCTCCATGGACCAAGCTCCTCCGCCTTCTCGACGCCCATCGCCGCCGTCCAGTCCTCCGCTGCATCGCCCGGCAAGATCGCTACTTCGCCAGCCTTGGCCGTGAAGCGCTGCGCCGTGGCGGAGCTGCGCGCGCGGGGCGGCAGCGCCTTCAGCCAGCCGTCGAAGCCGGCCGTGTCGACCAGAACCAGCAGGCGGGCGGGCTGGCCGCGATCGGCCTGCAAAAGATCGCTGAAAGAGTTCACTAACCCTGTTCCGAAACCAAGAGATCAGGGCTCCTCGCATATAGCGTGGGCGACCGCAAAGCGCGGTCTCGTTGTGCGAGTAGCGTATGCGTAACCTGATCCGGGCAGTGCCGCTTCTTCTGTGCCTGATGGCGGCTCCTGCCTGGGCAGGACCCAAGCTGCTGGTGCCGGTCTCCAGCAACGACCAGGTCGGCGTGGCACTGACCGGCAAGGCACAGGGCGGCCGCGGCCTCGCGGCCATGCTCGGCATGTGGAGCGACGATGGCGCGCTGGAGCTTGGCGGCTTCCAGCATGGATCGCGCGTCGATCCGGCGACGGCCCGCGCCGCGGCGATCGTCTCCGGCAAGGCGATGGAGTCGCGCGGCGTCCGCGTCACCGGGTCCTTCTACCGCAGCCGTGCCGTGAACGGCGCCGGCTGGACGCTGTCCGTCGATGCCCGGCAGCAGCAGGTGAGCGACGTCGGCGCGGCACTGGCGGGTGCGTGGCGCACCGCCAGCGACTCGCGCCTGACGTTCGGCGGCAAGCTCCGCTTCTAGGCGTTGGTGCCTTCGAGCGCGTGCTTCAGGTCGCGGACGCGGTCATGGCCGCGGCGCACCGACTCATAAGCCTGCTGCACCACCTGCCGGCACTCGGCCGAGAGGTCGCCATCGTTCAGTGCCGCCTCGTATTTGTGCTTGATATGGTCCTCGCCGCGCTCGACCTCGTTGATCACGGCCTTGTCGTCGCGGCCGGTGATCGCCGACTTCAGGTCGACAAAGGTGCGGTGCGCGGCGGCCAGCGTGGTGCCGTCATCCTCGGGGTTGCCGCCCATGCGCGCGACCGCGGCCTGAAGCTGCGGCAGCACCTGCTGGCGATCCCGGGCGAGTTCCTGAAACATCTGGCGGAACTGCGGATTCTCGACGGCGTCGGCCGATTCCTGATAGCCGTTGATGCTGTCGATCGTCGTCGCGATCAGCGAATTGAGCGTGGTCACGTCGGTATTTGAGCCGATCATCATTACCTCCTGAGTTGGATCGGCTGAACAACGAGCGTGAGGCGGAAAGGGTGCAGATGATCGCTTATGTCGCGCTGCTGCGGGCGGTGAATGTCGGCGGGCTGACGCTGCCGATGGCGGAGCTGAAGGCAATGTGCGACGAGGCCGGATTCGAGCAGGCGCGCACCTATATCGCCAGCGGCAATGCCGTATTCGCTTCGGCGCTGAGCGAGGCCGAGGTGAAGGCCGAGCTTGAACGTCGGCTCGAGACCTTTGCCGGCAAGCGGATCGTCGTGCTCGTCCGCACGGCCGCGGAGTTGCAGGCCGTCGCGGCCGCCAATCCGTTCCCGGACGCGAATCCGAGCCGCAACTATGTCCTCTTCCTAGACGCAGCGCCGGCGGAGGACGCAATCGAGGCCGTTCGGCACCGGACCGTCGAGGAGCTGAGCCCGGGCAAGCGCGAGCTCTACATCCACTATCCGGACGGCATGGGCCGGTCGAACCTGATGATCCCAGCGGCCAAGACCGGCACCGCACGCAACATGAACACGGTCGCAAAGCTCGCCGAGTTGGCGGGGGAGCTGGGCTGAGCGATTAGGATCCGATCAGCAAACCATGTTTTTTCTTGCCCATGCTCACTTTGACAGGTCCACTAACGAGGATGAGGTAGTCAGGATCAGTTATTTTCTCGTCATTGATGCGAATGGCACCTTCTGCAATCTTCCGGCGCGCTTCAGCCTTGGACGAGACGAAGCCAAGCTCTACATTCGCGGTTACAATCGAGATGCTGTCTTTGACTATGAGAGTCGGAAGCGTCTCTCCGAGGCCCCCAGCGCTAAACGTTCGGCGCGCTGTCTCGGCCGCCTGCTCGGCTGCTGAGCGACCTCGGCATAGAGCGGTCGCTTCGGTAGCAAGTCTTTCCTTGGACTTGTTGATCTCTGCTCCAGTGCGTTCTTCGAGTTCCTGGATTTCATCCAGCGGCAGATCGGTGAACAAGCGCAGGAAGCGGCCGACATCGCGATCGTCGACGTTCCGCCAGAACTGCCAGTAATCATAATGCGGCAGCTGATCCTCGTGCAGCCAGACGGCGCCGTTGACCGACTTGCCCATCTTGGCGCCGTCGGCGGTGGTGAGCAGCGGCGTGGTGATCCCGAACAGTTCGGAGTCATCCATGCGGCGGCCGAGATCGATGCCGTTGACGATGTTCCCCCACTGGTCCGATCCGCCCATCTGCAGCCGCACGCCGAGGCGGCGGTTCAGCTCGCGAAAATCGTAAGCCTGCAGGATCATGTAGTTGAACTCGATGAAGGTGAGCGGCTGCTCGCGGTCGAGGCGCAGCTTCACCGAGTCGAAGGTCAGCATCCGGTTGATCGTGAAATGCCGGCCGACATCGCGCAGAAATGGGATGTATTCGAGCGTCTCCAGCCAATCGGCATTGTTGACCAGCACCGCGTCCGTGGGGCCATCGCCGAAGGTCAGGAAACGTTCGAAGATGCGGCGGATGCTGGCGATGTTGCCGGCAATGTCCTCTTCGGAGAGGAACTTGCGCATCTCGTCCTTGCCAGAGGGGTCACCCACCTTGGTGGTGCCGCCGCCCAGCAGCACGACCGGCTTGTGCCCCGCCTGCTGGAGACGGCGGAGCAGCATGACCGAAACGAGATTGCCGACATGGAGCGAGGGGGCGGTCGCGTCGAAACCGATATAGCCGGGAATGACCTGGGTGCCGGCGAGCTGGTCGAGCGCGGCGGCGTCGGTGACCTGGTGGATATAGCCGCGCTCGCTGAGCAGGCGGAGGAGGGGGGAGCGGTGCTCGGTCATGGGCGCGCTGTTAGCGGGGTTGGGCTGCAAGCCACAACTCCGACTTGGCTGAGCTTGTCGAAGCCCTCCCTTTCTTCTTTAGTCTCCGGATGCCGTTTTGGGCTTATATGATCCAATGTGCCGACCGGCACTTCTATGTCGGGCACACGGATGATCTGCCGCGCCGGATCGGGCAGCATCAGGCCGGTGCCATAGCGGGATACACGAGCGGTACGCCCGTGCATCTGGTCTGGTCGGCCGAATTTTCAACGCGCGAGGAGGCTCGCGCAAGTGAGTTGCGGATCAAGGGCTGGAGTAGAGCAAAAAAGCTCGCCCTGATCCGAGCGGATTGGTCCGCCATCTCTGCCTTGGCGCAAAGTAAGCAAGAAGGGAGGGCTTCGACAGGCTCAGCCAAGCCGGGGAAAGAAGGCACGTCCCGTTACCTCCATCCGCACCCTGCCGCTCTCCCCTCGGCGCCCTTCAGTCTGCAGGCTGAAGCAAGTGCGAGACGCCTCCGCTTCATTCTCACCGGCCCCATTTCCATCCTCCGCATCTCGAACCAGACCACCTCCGCCCGCCGCGACGAGCTCTGGCGCCAGACCTGCTTCGAACTCTTCGCCCGCACGCCCGAGGGCTATGTCGAGTTCAACCTGTCTCCTTCCACCGAATGGGCGGCATATCGGTTCGACGGGTATCGGGAAGGGATGGCGGAGCTGGAGATCGATCCGCCTCGAATCCAAGTCAACCGCAGCGAGCATCGGCTGGAGCTCACGGCGGAACTTGCGCTGCCGGAAGGCGCCACGCACCTCGGCCTATCCGCCGTGATCGAGGAGCTGGACGGCACCAAATCCTATTGGGCGTTGCGTCATCCGCCGGGGGACAAGCCCGATTTCCATCATCCGGATTGCTTTGCGATCGAACTGCCGCCAGCAAGCGCAACATGAAAATCGGCATCGATCGGCTGCTCGCCGACCCTGAGTTGCGCAAGCCGCTGGAAGGCAAGCGCGTGGCGCTGCTCGCCCATCCGGCGTCCGTCACCGAGGACCTGACCCATTCGCTCGACGCGCTGGTCGCATGCGGGCTGAACGTGTCGGCGATGTTCGGGCCGCAGCATGGCGTGCGGGGCGATTTGCAGGACAATATGATGGAGTCGCCGGACTTTACCGATCCGGTCTACGGCCTCCCGGTGTTCAGCCTCTATGGCGAGGTGCGGCGGCCGACGGGGCAGTCGATGCACATTTTCGACGTGATGCTGGTCGATCTGCAGGACCTGGGCTGCCGCATCTACACCTATGTGACGACGCTCCTCTACGTGCTCCAGGCGGCGGCGGAGCATGGCAAGGAAGTGTGGGTGCTCGACCGCCCGAACCCCGCAGGGCGGCCGATCGAGGGGCTGACGCTGCTGCCGGGGTGGGAGAGTTTCGTCGGCGCCGGGCCGATGCCGATGCGGCATGGCCTGACGCTGGGCGAACTCGGCCGCTGGTTCATTGCGCACTATAAGCTCGACGTGGCTTACCATGTGATTGAGATGGAGAGCTATGCGCCGGATGCGGCGCCCAGCTTTGGCTGGCCCGCCGATCGGGTGTGGATCAATCCGAGCCCGAACGCCGCCAATCTCAACATGGCGCGCGCCTATGCCGGCACGGTGATGCTCGAAGGGGCGACGCTGTCCGAAGGGCGGGGCACGACGCGGCCGCTGGAGCTGTTCGGCGCGCCCGACATCGACGCGAAGGCGGTGCTGGCCGAGATGCGGCGGCTCGCACCCGAATGGCTCGCCGGCTGCGCGCTGCGGGAAATCTGGTTCGAGCCGACGTTTCACAAGCATGTGAAGACGCTCTGCAGCGGCCTGCACATCCATGCCGAAGGCCGCTTCTACGACCATCAGGCGTTCAAGCCGTGGCGGCTGCAGGCGCTGGCCTTCAAGGCGATCCGGCGGCTGCAGCACGGTTACTCGCTGTGGCGCGATTTCCCGTATGAATATGAGTTCGACAAGCTCGCCATCGACGTGATCAATGGCGGCCCGGCGCTGCGCGAATGGGTCGACGACTCGGCCGCCGTGCCCGGAGATCTCGACCTGTTGAGCCGGGCGGACGAGTGCCGCTGGGCCGAGGAACGGGCTCCCTTCCTGCTTTATTGAGGAACCGTTCCATAACTGAACCGAAACGTGCTGGAATCCCGACGAAATGATTTCTGCCGCTATTCGCGTTTTCCGGGTCCCGGTTTAACCATCATTTTACGTTTGCGGGGCAGCATTCGTTCGAGGGCGATGGGGATCGCCGTCGAGCGCCGGGGAGAGGTCGCTGTGGAATCAAACGGTCGTTACTATATGCGTCGCGCTGCACTCGAAGCCGCTGCTGCCCGTCAGGCAGTGACGCCGGAAGCGGCGATGCGCCGTCAGGCGCTGGCCGAGAATTTCGCCCGCAAGGCGCGAGAACTCTGCGCCCTTTGATGGTTGGCGGCCGCCCGGCCGCTGGCTAAGCCCGCGCGCATGCCCAAGCAGCGCGCGGACCAACTTCTTGTCGATCGCGCGCTGGCCGAGAGCCGGACCCGCGCCCAGGCGCTGATCCTCGCCGGCCTGGTTTTTTCGGGCGAACGGCGCATCGACAAACCCGGACAATCGCTGGCTGATGACGCGCCCATCGAGGTGCGCGGGCGAGACCATCCCTGGGTGTCGCGCGGCGGCGTCAAGCTGGCGCACGGGCTCGACCATTTTGGCTGGGATGTCAGCGGAGCGGCCGCCATCGATGTCGGCTCCTCGACCGGCGGCTTTACCGACGTGCTGCTCAGCCGCGGCGCGGTGCGTGTCTACGCCGTCGACAGCGGCACCAACCAGTTGGCCTGGAAGCTGCGGCAGGACGCGCGCGTCGCCGTGCTGGAGCAGCTGAGCGCGCGATTGCTGACGCCTCAGCATATTCCGGAGCCGGTCGATCTGATTGTCTGCGACGCGAGCTTCATCTCGCTGGCCAAGGTGCTGGATGTGCCGCTCGGATTCGCGCGGCCGGGCGGGCGGCTGATGGCGCTGATCAAGCCGCAGTTCGAAGCTGGGCGAGACGAGGTAGGGAAGGGCGGTGTCGTCCGCGACCCCGATGTGCATGTGCGGGTCTGCGAGGATGTGCGCGCTTGGCTGGAAGGCGCAGGCTGGCCGGTTGAGGGGGTGGTGCAGAGCCCGATCACCGGACCCGAGGGCAATATCGAGTTCCTGATCGCCGCCGCCAAATCCTGACGTTGCTGGTCGAAGGCGGTTGAAGCTGGTCGAAAATGGCGCGCTCATTGTCCCGTGCCGGTGAATGAGGCGCCATGCGTTTGCTCCTGTCGACGGCGGCCGTTGCCGCCCTGATCGCTCCGTCCATGGCGCTCGCCCAGCGCACCGACGACAATGCCACCACCCAGTCGACGGACGCGTTCGGCAAGAGCGTCGGCGACGAGCGGATCGGCATCTACGACCCGTTCAACGTGCGCGGCTTCTCGGCCGTGGAGGCGGGGAACACGCGCATCGAGGGCCTGTACTTCTTTCAGCAGGCGAACCCCACCGACCGGCTGGTGAACGGATCGACGATGCGCGTCGGCATCGCGGCGCAAAATTACCCGTTTCCGGCGCCGACCGGCATCGCGGACTATTCGCTGCGCAAACCCGGGGACAAGACGCTGGTTAGCGTGGTCGGTCGCCTCGGCCCCTATAGTGCAAAGGTGGGCCAACTCGATCTGCAGCTGCCGATCGACGGGCGGAAGCTGGGCTTCGCGGCGGCAGTCGGCTATTTCGACGAGCCGCAGCATTTCGGCGGCACGCCCAAATATCTGTCGATGGCGGTCACCCCGGTGTGGCGGCCGAGCGATAAAGTGGAAGTGCTTGGCTTTTGGAGCCGGGTGCAGGCGCGTTCGCAGGAATCACAGACGCTGGCCTTCACGGCGAAAGATGCGACCTATCGCCCGCCGCGGGTCGAACGTCAGGTCTTTGCCGGCCAGCCCTGGGCAACGCTGGAAGGCGATTTCTACAATATGGGTGCGATTGCCAAGGCTCAGCTGGGCGGATTCGACCTGGCGGCCGGCGCGTTCCGGTCGCTGAGCCGCGAAGAGCAGAACATCACCGATCTGATCACAGACATTCAGCCGGACGGCAGTGGCCGCCGGGTGGTGATCGCCGACCAGGGCAACGTCTTTGCTGCGAACTCCGGTGAGTTTCGCGCGGCGCGGAGCTTCGACGAGGGAAGCCGTCGCCACACGTTAATGGCGACGGCGCGCGTTCGTGAACAACGCAGGCTCTATGGCGGCACGGATGTCGAGGTGATCGGCCCGGCGGTTTATGGCCAGCCGAGCTTTGTGCCGCGCCCAAACTTCGCTTTCGGTCGCAAGAGCCGAGATCGCATCAGCCAGAAAACGGCCGGCATCGGCTATCAGCTGCGCTGGGCCAAGATCGGCGAGTTCGGGATCGGCGTGCAGAAGACCGACTATCGGAAATCGACTGACGCGCCCGATCGTGTGGTGCCCGAAAGTTCGTCGTCGCCCTGGCTGCTGAACGCCAACGCCGCGGTCAATCTAACCAGCGACGTCGCCCTCTATGCGAGCTACGCCAAGGGCCTAGAAGAAAGTCCTGTCGCGCCGGAACGGGCGATCAATCGCAACGAAGCGCCACCCGCGGTCATCACCAAACAGGTGGATGCCGGCGTCCGCTGGGCAATCTCGCCCCGATTCAGTGCCATTGTCGGCGTGTTCGAGATCACCAAGCCGTATTTCAACCTAGACGCATCCGATCGATTCCGCGACCTGGGCCAGCTTCGGCATCGCGGTGTCGAGATCTCGATCGCCGGGCAGGTGCTGCCAGGCCTGAACATGGTCGCCGGCACGCTGTTCCTGGATGCCGATGTCAGCGGCGAACTCGTCGATAACGGCACCATCGGCGGCAAGCCCGTCGGCTCGATCGAGCGGCGAACGATCGGCAGTGTCGACTACCGCTTTCCGGAAAGCGCGTTCTCGATCGACGCCGTGTTCGAGGAAACGGCGGAGCGGATCGCCAATGTCGGGAACACCGTCGTCGTGCCGCCGCGTGCCGTGCTGGCGGTCGGCGGGCGCTACCGGTTCAACATCGGCAAGTCGAATGCGCTGGTGCGGGCGCAGGTCGGCAACGTGTTCAACAATTACGGCTTGGGTGTCGGCGGCAGCGGCTTCTACGTCTATAATTTGCCGCGGCGGTTCAGCGTGACCCTGAGCGCCGATATCTGACTCGACTCTGCTCGCTGCCGCGCTAGGGAGCCGCGCGACAGGGGTGGAGGTTTGGTTGAGTCAGATCGCGTCGCGTGAGCAGCTAAGGGGGGCATTCCTCCGCCGCGCGCTGGTGACGGTGCCGGTGGTGGTGGCGCTGGGCCTGCTTTCCGGACGCCTGTCCAATTCGGGTTACGACAATCAGTGGTTCGCCATGCTGACCAAGCCGGAGGCGATGCCGCCCGGCTGGGCATTCGGCGCGGCCTGGACCCTCCTCTACATCTTGCAGGGCCTTGCACTGGCGATGATCCTCAACGCGCGCGGCAATCAGCTGCGCGGGCTGGCGGTGGCGCTGTTCGTGGCCCAGCTTGCGCTCAATCTCGGCTGGTCGCCGCTCTTCTTCGGCCTCCATCAAGTCACGGCCGCCTTGTGGCTGATCGGCGCGATCTTCGTGGCTGCACTTGCAACCACGCTCGTCTTTGCCCGGATCCGGCCGATCGCCGGCTGGCTGATGGTGCCCTATCTCGCCTGGCTCTGCTTCGCGGCCGCGCTCAACAACGACATTCGCCGGCTGAACCCGGACGCCGAACAGCTTGTGCCCGGCTTTGCCAGCACCCAGATAGGGCGCTGACCAGGAGCGACCATGCAGACCGAAAACCGTTTCTTCGACGATCTCGCCAAGATGCTGAACGGCGTCGCCGGCACCGTGGCGGGGATGGGCCGCGAAGCCGAAGGCTCGATGCGCGAGCGGATGAAGGAATGGATCGGCGGCATGGATTTCGTCAGCCGCGAGGAGTTCGATGCGGTCAAGGCGATGGCCGCCGCCGCCCGCGATGAAGCGGAAACGCTGCGCGCCCGCGTCGCCGCGCTGGAAGCGGCTCAAAACGGGACGTCGGTGCCGCCTGTTATTTGAACAACTTGTTCCATTGCTATCCACAGCTTTATGAACTCGCCCACAGGGGCGCGCTTGTCCGCCTGTTCGCACGCTGCGATCATGGCCGGCATGGGGCTGCTACCGGGGACCGGCCATGATGACGCTTGAAGATTTCGAAGAAGCCGAAGGCGAAACCGCCGCCCCGATCGAGATGCTGGAAAGCTATTTCGCGGCGCATGGCTGGAACCATGAGCGTTCGGCGGACGACGAGATCATCGCGAACGTGAAGGGCAGCTGGACCGAATATGAGCTGCGCGGCGTGTGGCGCGACGAAGACCGGGTGCTGCAGTTCCTGGCGTTGCCGGACATCAAGGTGGCGGACGACAAGCGCGCCGCGATCTACGAGACGATCGGCCTGGTCAACGAACAGCTCTGGCTTGGCCATTTCGAGCTTTGGTCGACCAGCGGGATCCTGCTGTTCCGCCACGCCGCGCTGCTGGAGGGCGAAGAGCCCAGCATGTCGCTGCCGCAGACCGAGAGCATCATCGAATCGGCGATCGATGAGTGCGAACGCTATTATCCGGTGTTCCAGTTCGTGCTGTGGGGCGGCAAGACGCCCCGCGAAGCCATTGCTGCGGCGTTGATCGAGACGCAGGGCGAGGCTTAAGCCCGGAGGCTGATCAGAGCCGTTCCCCGGCGAAGGCCGGGGCCCAGTCGATCCGTTTCAAGGGCAGGGTAGCTATCGCGTCCGCAAGATGGGCCCCGGCCTTCGCCGGGGAACAGCACAGCTCGGCTCAGTCCGAAGATGCCTAAGCCGCAATCTCCACGCGGTTCCGGCCTTCGCTCTTGGCCTTGTAGAGCGCCTGGTCGGCGGCGCGCAGCATGGCGCGGCCGGTCTCACCCTCCGCTAGCGTGGCGATGCCGGCCGAGAAGCTGACGCGGCCGATCGGCTCGCCCGATTGCTTGGCGACGAGGCGCCGCTCTTCCAGGTCGGCGCGGACATTGTCGACAATGCGGCCAGCCTCTTCGGCGGTCAGCCCTTCGAACAGCATCACGAACTCCTCGCCGCCGTGCCGGGCCACGAAGCAGTTGTTGCCGGACGCAGACGCGAGCCGCTGTGCGACGAATTTCAAGATACGGTCGCCGACATCATGGCCGTGCGTATCGTTGATCTGCTTGAAATGATCGATGTCGCAAAAGGCGAGCGCCAGCGGCGTGCCGGTTTCGCGCGCCTGGATGACGGCGCGGCGGAATCGGCTCTCGAACGCACGGCGATTGGCGAGGCCGGTCAGCTGGTCGCTCTCGGCCAGGCGCCGGGCCTCGGCCAAGCTGCCGCGAAGCTGGTTCATCTGCCTGCCAGCGTCCCGCAATTGCTGCTCAGCACCGCGGGTCTTTTCGATCATCGAGCCGGTCAGCTCGACCAGTGCGGCGATCGCTTGTTCGGGCGAGCCGCTCTGCAGGTCGGCGACCTTGGTTTCCAGCGCCTGGCCATAGGCCTTGGCGTCCGCGCCCGACTGCCGCGCCAGGCCGGCAATGTGGGTCAACCCGGACTGCGCCTTGTCGATCAGACCGGCGAGCATTTCCGCGGACATGTCCGTCCGCACTTCGCTCAGGATCAGTTCGGCCGTTTCGGGCGTCAGGCGGCCGAGCCGGGCAATGGCGCGGTCGACCGCCTCGACCAGCTTGCGGTCCACCTGGGTGATATAGCCGTGCACGAGCTCATAATGGGCCGGCGTCGGCTCCAGCTGATGCGCGTCGAGGAACAGGCCGATCTGCTGGAACAGCGATGGGCCGGCATCGTCGTTCGCTTGCGGTTCCTCCTTGCCGAACCAGCCGCGCACCGTTTGCGCGAGGCGATTGCCGCGTTGGCGGGCATCCTCCTGGTGGGCCGCGCGCCGGTTCGCTCCCGGCTCTGCATCGATGGAGACGGTCCGGGCGGAGGAAGATGGCGTGCTCATGCTGATCTATACGGCAGCCGGCGCCCGTTCTTGAGTGATCCGAACGGAAATTTGTGTGGAAACCTTGCTCTCGGAGGGCGCTGATCGCTACGCCCAGTCCATGCACTGGCCCGGCGACGCTCCCATCTGGCTGATCGGCTGTGGCAACATGGCCGGGGCGATGCTGCGGCGCTGGCTGGAAGCGGGGCTCGACCCGTCGGCGGTCACCGTCATTCGACCGAGCGGAGCAGCGCCGGCGCCCGGCATTCGTACTCTCACCGGGCTGCCTTCGGGCGAGAAGCCGCCCCGGCTGCTGCTGCTGGGCGTCAAGCCGCAGAAGCTGGACGAGGTCGCCGGGGAGGTAGGGGCGGCGATCGGGCCGGATACTCTGCTCGTTTCCATCCTCGCTGGGACTGAACTGGCTGCGCTGCGACAGCGTTTCCCATCGGCGGGCGCTGTAGTGCGCGCCATGCCGAACACGCCCGTCGCGCTTGGACGTGGCGTCACGCTGCTGCATGGCGATGCGGGATCGTTGAAGGCAGATCTCGAGGCCCTGCTAGCGCCGCTCGGGCTGACCGAGTGGCTGGACGATGAGGCGCAGTTCGGGATCGCCAGCGCGCTCACGGCCAGTGGGCCTGCGTTCGTCTTCCGCTTCATCGCGGCGCTAGCGCGAGCGGCAGCCGAACTCGGCCTGGATGAGGCGCAGTCGCTCAGGCTGGCCAGCGCCATGGTCGATGGCGCAGCGGGCCTGGCATTGGCTTCGGGCGAGCAGCCGGACCAACTCGCGGAGCGGGTCGCGAGCGCCGGCGGCATGACGCGCAAGGGGCTCGATGTGCTGGATGAGGAGGATGCGTTGATCAGCCTCGTCACGCGGGCGCTGGCCGCATCGGAACGGCGCGCGCGCGAACTCGCCGCCGAAACGCGCTAGCCCAGGCCTTCCAGCACGGCCCAGAAGCCGCCGACGGCCTGCTGCCCGGCCTTGGCATAGGCTGAGGCGAGCTGCTCGCGCATCGCTTCGAACAGCTCTGCTTCCAGCGCGCGGCCGCTTTCCGTCAGGCGCAAAAGCCGCTGGCGGCGGTCGTCGCGGCCGGTCCGAACCTCGACCAAGCCCCGCTCCGTCAGCTCGCCCAAGGTGCGGTTCAGCGACTGTTTGGTGACGCCGAGCCGGCCGAGTAGCGCGCCCACGGTCTGGTCCGGGTGCCGGCCGACAAAGTATAGCGCCCGCTGGTGCGCACGGCCGAGCTTCGCCGAAGCGAGGATCGGCTCGATCGCCCGCGCCAGCTCGGCCTGGCCGGCGAACATCAGCTCCAGCCCGCGCCGGACTTCGGCTTCGCGGAGGAACAGGGCGGAGGGGAAGGACGCCATTGCCATGGCCATGCCATTCGCCCTAGGCGGCGGCAAGCGAGAGGGGATGATGAGCCTTACCTTCGATTTTCAGCCCAACCCGACGTCGGTCGCTGCGACCGAGCGTGCGACCTTGCTCGCCGATCCCGGCTTTGGCCGGGTGTTCACCGACCATATGGCCGTGGTGCGCTATGCGGATGGGAAGGGCTGGCATGATGCGCGCATCCAGCCGCGCGGGCCGATCGCCACCGACCCAGCCTCCGCCGTGCTCCATTACGCGCAGGAGATTTTCGAGGGGCTGAAGGCCTATCGGCTGCCGGACGGCGGCATCGGCCTGTTCCGCCCCGACGCCAATGCCCGCCGGCTGCAGGACTCCGCCCGGCGCATGGCGATGCCGGAGCTGCCGGAGGAGATTTTCCGGGAGTCACTGCGGGCGCTCGTCCGCACCGACAGGGAGTGGGTGCCGACCATCCCGGACGGCGCGCTCTACCTCCGCCCCTTCGTCTTCGCGAGCGAAGTGTTTTTGGGGGTGAAGCCGTCGGCCGAATATATCTATGCGGTGATCGCATCGTCGGTCGGTTCCTATTGGAAGGGCGGGGTGAAAGCGGTGACGCTGTGGGTGTCGCGCAATTACACCCGCGCCGCACCCGGCGGCACCGGGGCGGCCAAGTGCGGCGGCAATTATGCGGCCGGGCTGATCGCGCTGGCGGAGGCGCAGCGTCAGGGCTGCGACCAGGTCGTGTTCCTGGACGCGGTCGAGCGGCGCTGGGTCGAAGAACTGGGCGGCATGAACGTCTTTTTCGTGTTCGAAGACGGCACGCTGCGCACGCCGCCGCTGGGCGGGACGATCCTGGCCGGCATCACGCGCAATTCGATCATCCGGCTGGCCCGCGACCAAGGATTGACCGTTGAGGAAGAGCCATACGCCATCGACCAGTGGCGGGCGGACGCGGTGAGCGGTCGGCTGACCGAGGCCTTTGCCTGCGGCACGGCGGCGGTGGTCACGCCCATCGGGCGGGTAAAGGCGGACGATTGCGACTTCACCGTCGGTAGCGGCGGCCCGGGCCAGGTGACCGAGAGCCTGCGCCAGCAGCTCACCGACATCCAGTTCGGCCGTGCCCCCGATCCGCATGGCTGGATGGAGCGCATCGTCTAGCGATTAGAGGGTTTTCACCCGTTCGGCGGCCGCTATAGAGGCGCCCGCTATTGGGGCGTCGCCAAGTGGTAAGGCACCGGTTTTTGGTACCGGCATTCGCAGGTTCGAATCCTGCCGCCCCAGCCAGTTTACCTTAGATCATCCATCGGCCGCGGGCGGAGGGTCGGCGAGTGAGGCGGGTGTGGTGAGCACCAGCCGCACGAGTTGGGGTTGGCCGCGGGTTGCCGTTTTTGTGAACAGCGCTTTGGAATAGCTGCGGGCAGTTTCCAGGGTCAATCCGAGCTCCTCCGCGGCTTCGGCAAGGCTCATCCCATTGGCAAGGCGAACCGCCAGGCGAGCCTCGCTGTTCGAGAGCCCGAACTGGCTGCGCAGGGCGGCGGCCGTCGCGGAACCGAGGATTGGTGGAGCGCGCCTGAGCCTGACCTCTGCCGGCGGAATTGCAGCGGTCGTGGGTGTTGCCGGCGGGGCCACAGCAATCCCCTCCGCTCCAGCGGCGACACGGCCACCTGCATTATAGATTTCGCGTCCATGTCCGTCGAGCGCCCCCCAGTGAACGCCGGCCCGGAGCAGGGCGTCCTCGCCGATCATGTTTCTCAGCCGCAGACGTTCCAAGGTGACGAAGGTTCTCAGGAGGACGGTTAGATGAGGCGCGAGGGAGGACATCAGCGCGCTGTCGGCGGCGCTGAATGCCCCCTCCTGCCGCGTGATCGTCAGCCAGGCGCTGGTGCCGCCGGCCTCCGTGACCCGCACCACGCGGCCCGCCTGGGTGCCGTTGCTTGGCTCCGCAGGCTCGAGAAGCTCGTCGAAATCATAGACGCGGCCCGGTCGAAGCGCGCCGGAAGACGGCAAAGCACACTGCCCTTCCCGACCAGCCTGGAACTGCGTGGCTCGGCGGGTCGGCGTATCTCCCTGACCAAAGATCAAGGAGGCGTGATCGGCGTGCGCGCGGCGCAGCAGGCGGTTGAGGAAGCTCGACCAGCGCGGTGTTTCGTGGAGCCCGTCATACAGGACAGTGAGCAACTCTGTCTCGTCGAGGCGGGTCAGGGGCATTTTACCCCCATATGGGAGGTCAAGCCGAACCGCAAACCGCCTAGCTGTCGTCGAGACGCGGGTGGAGCTTCGGACTATGGGCGCCGTGAACAGGCTGACGCATCTTCAGCGGCTGGAGGCCGAATCCATCCATATCCTGCGCGAGGTGGTGGCCGAGTGCGAGAGGCCGGTGATGCTCTATTCGGTGGGCAAGGATTCCGCCGTGATGCTGCACTTGGCGCGCAAGGCCTTTTACCCCTCGCCGCCGCCTTTTCCGCTGCTGCACGTCGACACGACGTGGAAGTTCAAGGCGATGTACGAGTTGCGCGACCGGATGGCGCGCGAGAGCGGCATGGAGTTGCTCGTGTATCGCAATCCGGAAGCCGAGGCCCGTGGCATCAATCCGTTCGACCATGGCGCGCTGCATACCGACCTGTGGAAGACGGAGGGGCTGAAGCAGGCGCTCGACAAATATGGTTTCGACGCAGCGTTCGGCGGGGCGCGGCGTGACGAGGAGAAGAGCCGCGCCAAGGAGCGGGTGTTCAGCTTCCGCTCGGCCAATCACCGCTGGGACCCAAAGAACCAGCGGCCGGAGCTGTGGAACCTGTACAATGCGCGGAAGAATCGCGGCGAGAGCATCCGCGTCTTCCCGATCTCCAACTGGACCGAGCTCGACATCTGGCAATATATCCAGCTGAACGGTGTGCCGATCGTGCCGCTCTACTTCGCGGCGAAGCGTCCGACGGTGGAGCGTGACGGCATGCTGCTGATGGTGGACGACGAGCGGTTCCCGCTACGGCCCGGCGAGGTGCCGGTCGAGCGTTCCATCCGCTTCCGTACCCTTGGCTGTTATCCGTTGACGGGGGCGGTCGAGAGCGAGGCGAGCAGCCTGTCCGGCGTCATTCAGGAAATGCTGCTGACTACCACCAGCGAACGCCAGGGCCGCGCGATCGACAAGGACGCAGGCGGCGCCGGCATGGAGAAGAAGAAGCAGGAGGGGTATTTCTGATGCGCGGCCAACGAAATGCCCCTCCCCTTCAGGGGAGGGGTTGGGGTGGGGCAGTTCGGCTGCTCCATGCTCAACGGACAGGCCCCACCCCCTGCCCCTCCCCCTCCCCCTCCCCCGAAGGGGAGGGGTGAGAATGGGCTACCAAACCGACGCGCTCATTGCCGAGGATATCGACGCGTACCTCGACCGGCACCAGCACAAGACGCTGCTGCGCTTCATCACCTGCGGATCGGTGGACGACGGCAAGTCCACGCTGATCGGGCGGCTGCTCTACGACAGCAAGATGATCTTCGAGGACCAGCTGGCAGCGCTGGAGGCCGACAGCAGGCGGGTCGGCACGCAAGGGCAGGAGATCGACTTCGCACTGCTGGTCGATGGCCTCGCCGCCGAGCGCGAGCAGGGCATCACCATCGATGTCGCCTATCGCTTTTTCGCGACCGAAAAGCGCAAGTTCATCGTCGCCGATACGCCGGGCCATGAGCAATATACGCGCAACATGGTCACCGGTGCCTCGACCGCCGACCTGGCCGTGATCCTGATCGACGCGCGCAAGGGCGTGCTGACCCAGACCAGGCGGCACAGCTATCTGGCGCACCTGATCGGCATCCGGAACATCGTGCTGGCGGTGAATAAGATGGACTTGGTCGGCTATGACGAGGCCATCTACGACCGGATCGTCGCCGATTATCGCAGCTTTGCCGCCGGTATCGACATCACCGATTTCTTGGCCGTGCCGATTTCCGGCTTCAAGGGCGACAACGTCACCGCGCCCTCCGAGAACACGCCTTGGTACGATGGTCCCGCCCTGATGCACCATCTGGAGACGGTGGAAGTCGATCAGGCCGCGGACCAGGCCCGGCCGTTCCGCATGCCGGTGCAATGGGTGAACCGGCCTAATCTCGACTTTCGCGGCTTTTCCGGGCTGATCGCGAGCGGGACGGTCGCGCCGGGCGACGCGGTTCGCGTGCTGCCGTCGGGCAAGACCTCGACGGTCGCGCGCCTGGTCACGCTGGAAGGCGAGCTGGAGCGCGCGGTTGCCGGCCAGTCGCTGACCTTGACCCTTGCCGACGAGGTCGATTGCAGCCGCGGCGACCTGATCGTCGCCGCCGACGCGCCGCCCCAGGTCGCCGATCAGTTCGAAGCGACGATCGTCTGGATGTCGGACGAGGAGATGCTGCCGGGCCGGCCATATTGGCTGAAGCTGGGGACGCAGACCGTCACTGCCTCGGTTCAGCACCCGAAATACCAGATCAACGTCAACACGATGGAGCATCTCGCCGCCAAGACGCTGGACCTGAATGCGATCGGCGTCGCCAATCTCTCCACCGACCGGCCGCTGGTGTTCGAGCCATATGCCGACAATCGCGCGCTTGGCGGTTTCATCCTGATCGACAAGATCAGCAACGCCACGGTCGCCGCCGGCATGCTGCACTTCGCGCTGCGCCGCAGCCAGAACGTCCATTGGCAGGCGCTGGACGTAACGCGCGAACGGCGCGCCGAACTGAAGAACCAGAAGCCCGCCATTCTCTGGTTCACCGGCCTTTCCGGGGCAGGCAAGTCGACCATCGCCAATCTGGTCGAAAAGAAGCTCACCCGGATGAACCGCCACACGTTCTTGCTCGACGGCGACAATGTGCGGCATGGCCTGAACAAGGATCTCGGCTTCACCGATGCCGACCGGGTCGAGAACGTCCGGCGTGTCGGCGAGGTGGCGCGGCTGATGGCGGATGCGGGCCTGATCGTCATCACCGCCTTTATCTCGCCGTTTCGCGCCGAGCGGCAGATGGTGCGCGAGATGATGGCGCCGGGCGAGTTCGTCGAGATCCATATCGACACCCCGCTCGCCGAGGCCGAGGCGCGGGACGTGAAAGGGCTGTACAAGAAGGCGCGGTCCGGCCAGCTCAAGAACTTCACCGGCATCGACAGCCCCTATGAGCCGCCCGAGGATGCCGAAATCCGCATCGACACGACGGCGATGACGCCCGAGGAAGCCGCGGACCTGATCGTGCAGAGGCTCATCCCATGACCGACGCCGAACTCGCCGCGCGCATCGCCGGGACCGCCGGCAAGCTGCTGGTCGAACTCCGCGAGTGCGGCCTCTTCGAGGGACAGGCGCTGGGCCGGGCGGGCGACCTCACCGCGAATAGGTTCATCATGGAGGCGCTGCGCACCCACCGGCCGGACGACGCGATCCTGTCGGAGGAAGAGGCAGACGATGTCGCCCGCTGTGCGGCCAGCCGCGTCTGGGTGGTCGACCCCCTCGACGGCACGCGCGAATATGGCGAGGGTCGCTCCGACTGGGCCGTGCATGTCGCGCTCGCAATTGACGGCAAGGCGGAGATCGGTGCCGTCGCGCTTCCGGCGCTCGATACCGTCCTCTGCTCGGCAGAGCCTATCGCCTTGCCCCGGGCCGTAATTCCGCCGCGCATGCTCGTCAGCCGCTCACGGCCGGCGCCGGAAGCTGTCGCGGTGGCCGAGGCTCTGGGGGCCGAGCTGGTGGCGATGGGCTCGGCCGGCGCCAAGGCGATGGCGGTGGTGCGAGGAGAGGCCGAAATCTACCTCCACACCGGCGGCCAGCATGAATGGGACAATTGCGCACCGGTGGCGGTGGCGCAGGCGGCGGGGCTGCACGTCAGCCGCGCGGATGGCGGTCCGCTCATCTATAATCGCGAGAACCCCTATCTGCCGGACCTGCTGATCTGCCGGGCGGAGCTGGCCGGTCAGGTCCTGACCGCCTACGCCGCGGTGGCAAATGGCGGGGGCGGAACAGGCTAGGCTGCCAAGGCGCGATTATCGTTGCAGCGCTTGCCAGCGCCGCGAGCCGCTGATAATCGCGCGCCCTCAAGTCCAGCCGCCTTAGCTCAGTTGGTAGAGCATCGCATTCGTAATGCGGGGGTCACAGGTTCGAGTCCTGTAGGCGGCACCACCTCTTCCACTAGGCAAAGCCGAGCTGTCCTGCCGAACGTGCTTTCGGCTGGGTCGTCGCTTGGGTCCCGTTTGGGGCGCTTTGGCAAGGAAGCGCAGGCCGACCCACTCCAATCCACTTTAGCGATGCCGCAGCCGGGGGTCCCTTCGGAGGGTAGTTTCAAAGAGCATAGACGGTGATCCTGCTGGTCTCGGCACCGAAGGGGCAGGAGCAGACAACACCAGCTAATGCGTTCGAAGATGACTGCTTGTCCTACCAAGCACTGCCGCAGCTAGGGTTGGCTGCGAAGACTGCTGATGGTCTCTCCAGCAAAATCCCATATGATCCTGTTCAAACCGACCCTTGCAAGCACCTATATCAAACCTCCATTAGCTTCGACGGGTCTAAGATTGCACGACGGATTGACCTGTAATCGTCTCGGGGTACTTCAGTAAAAGAACCGTCATCATGCTGAAAAAGGCCCTCGGGCGCCCGGGTCGTATTGATAAGGTCAACGTAGCATCCGTAGTCAATTTTATAGACATCGTATCTTGCACCCGGTTCATCATTGGATGAAACGCTCTTTTTCAAAACATGTAAAAGTCTAGAGTCGAACAGTTTATCCACACCATCGTACCTCGTGTTCGCTGAAAGGAGAAATGCACGCGCCCGACGGGCTCCGATAACCTCAGCAATAATGTATTGTAGAAGGTCTGCCAAATGGGGATCGTTACGAATAACGGCGGCTTTGTCTTGATTGTACCAGTCTCTTGCGCCAGCTCTGACATGGTTCATGGCGATCTGCTGTCCGAATGCCTTGGTTACCACCTTGGCCATTAGATTCAGGGCGTCTCTCGGAACCCCCTCAACTCACGGTTGACTGATCGAGTGACAGTTCCCGCGCCGCTTCTGAGATGTTCTCTGCGTTAGCGACAGCTATGAACGCTTCTAGCCAGCATAAGCGTAGCGTTTGCTGTCGCAACGAAGACACCGTTGATTATCCTTACCTTCGACCGGCCAAACGACCGATTCGTTCGATTCAGCGGGCAAAATCACCCTTAAACACCCCGAAAGCGCATGTCATGCAGAAGCTGCATTCAGTTTCGGCCAGGGCGACAGATTCCATTTTACAGGCTGCTCATCCACCGACACACACAAAGACGACCAAAGAAACGGCGGTGAGATGGGTGAATGGAGCAAGCCAGTGAATCAGAAAGGCACTGCAAGCATCGGCTCAGCTATGATGGTCGAGAACAAACACCCTATTTACATACGAACAGGATTTATCGTTGAACTACTACATCTCATTTCCTTGGGACCGACAGCTATCTCAGACTACGCTGAATGCTCTATCCTCCGCCTCAGATTGGCGTCTCCCGTTTGAAACAACTCACGAACTCGCCGTTGCAATGATGGTTGGAGCCAGTGAGCGCGAAGATTTGTTGGACATCAGCAGCCCTTATGAGACGCGGATCAGTCGGCAGTACACGGCAACAATCCTAGACATGCTCACCGGAGAAGACCCGAAGCGGCATCTCTGGTGCCTCCGGAACGGGCACTTCGCTTTGTTGGAGGAGTCGGATCAGGCGCTTTCCGAACCCTATGCGTGGAAGCGCATCTAACGTTTTCAAATGCAACGCGTGGCGGCAGCGGTTCGAAAGATTGCTGTCGCCGCACACTCTCTCAAACGATGTTGAGCTTCGGCTCGAACGAGGATTTATGACAACGACGAACAGCATGGAGCTGGGCGGCGAGGGCACAGTCGCGCCCCAGTCCGTACCAGCATCACCTAAGATCAACCCTGCGGCTCTAAGGCTTTCGCCAGCGCCAGCTTACCAGCATGAGGCAGGGAAACAGCAGCCTCATTCTCGTCCAGCCTATCTGCTGAAATACTCTCTTCAAGGAATGGGCGACGAGCTCGCCGAACGGGCGGCAAAGGTTGAGCCACTGCTGGGCAACGTCTGCCTGAGGGGCGAGGCGACAATGTGGTACGCGCCGCCGAATGCGGGCAAGACGTTGTTCGCGATCAGCCTGATCATCGACGCGATCAGCTCCGGCCGCATTGATGGCGAGAAAGTCGTCTACATCAACATGGACGACAACAGCGAGGGCCTCGCTCAAAAGGTCCGCTTGCTAGAGGATCATGGCGTTCATGTGATCGCCCCAGGGCACCGGAATTTCGAGTCTAGCAAACTTATGCCAACCCTTCAGCAGATGATCGACGATCACGCAGTCAATGGTCTGTTTCTGGTCATCGACACCGTTAAAAAAGTCGCGGACCTGATGGACAAACGGAAGTCGTCTGACTTCTCAGGCTGGGCACGGCGGTGGGTTCAGAAGGGCGGTACACTTCTCGGCTTGGCCCATACAAATAAGAACACCGGCGCAAACGGTAAGCTCGTGTATTCCGGGACGACTGACCTCTTGGACGACTTTGATTGTGCTTATCTGCTGTCGGAGCGGCCGGATGCGATGAAGGCCGGCCTCAGGCTGATCGAGTTCACCAATCAGAAGCGGAGGGGAAACGCGGCAGGCCGCGCGATCTACTGCTACAACGCGCGTGAGGGCGTCAGCTATGTTGATCGAGTGACCTCCGTCGAAGCTGTCGACGATCTGGACTTTGAACCGTTGGTCCCGCCGACCGGGATCAACGATACCGATATCGCAAGCGCTCTAGCGAAAGCGATCAGCTCGGGGAACGCCGGCAAAATGGAGCTCATGAAAACAGTTGCAACGGAACTGAACGTTTCCCGCCGACGGGTCAAGGCGTCCTTGAGCATTGGACCGGACAGATTTGGGCGTACGAGATCAAGGATCGGGGCGCGAAGATTTTCAGGTTGCTGTCTAAACCGCAACCGGACGGGTCTCAGCCGGCCAGTTAGTTCAGGTTTCCAGGACCTCCAGTCCGTCGGCGCGGGATTGCCGGCTGGCTGGAGCCCGCCGAGGCGGTCTGTCCCGGTCACACCGCTAGCGACGCCACGTAGCCCCGCCTGACGGCAAGTCGTCCGCTCCGGCACCAAACCATCACCGCGCACCCGCAGCCCCCTCTCGGGGCTGAGAGCCGGTCGCGCGCAACCGACCTTCAGAAAGGAACAGGCTCAATGCCTAAGTTAAAGCTCGATACGACCAACTGCCTCACCGCCCAATGCGAGGAAGGGAGGAGAAAGGTTGACTATTGGGACACGCATTTGCGCGGTCTCGTACTGGAGGTCCGCTCCACCGGCGGCCGGACCTTCTACTTCCGCTATCAGGACCAGCACGGTCGCCAGCGGCAGCACAAGATCTGTACGTTCGGCGATCTCACGATCGATAAGGTCCGCAAGGAGGCACAGCGGCTCCGCTCAGAGGTTGTTCTGGGCGGCGACCCGGCCGGCAAGAAGGAGGAGAAGAAGGCGATACCCACCTACGGTGTCTTCGCCGATCAGCACCTCGCTCACGCCAAGACCTACCAGCGCAGCTACGACACGACCGAGATGTACATGCGGCGCCACATCAAGCCGCGCTGGGGCAAGCTCCTGCTGTCCGAGATCACCCAACAGGACGTCGCTAAGTGGCTGTCCGAGAAGTCAGGGGAGGGGCTTGCACCCGCCACCGTCGAGAAGATCAGGGTGATCCTGGGCCGATCGTTCGAACTGGCACTGGAGTGGAACGTGCCGGGCGTCACCCGTAATCCGACACACGGCATTAAGCGCCCGCCGATAAACAACGCTCGCGATCGTTACCTCACTGCAGCCGAAGCGGAGCGGCTGCGGCTTGCTGTGGCCGGCTCCCGTAACACACAGCTGAAATACATAGTCGATCTGCTGCTTCTGACCGGCGCTCGGGTGTCCGAACTGCTCAATGCCAAATGGGAGCACGTGGACCAGGACCGACGGCTTTGGCTTATTCCGACATCGAAGACCGGAAAGCCACGGCATGTGCCTTTATCCAGCTTAGCCCTCGACATTGTCCGAGTGGTGCCGCGGTTCACGAAATGCCCTTGGCTGCTCCCAAACCCCAAAACCCGTGAGCCGTTCACGGACATCAAACACGCATGGCAAACGGCCAGGGATGAGGCAGGCTTACCCGGCCTTCGCATACACGACCTGCGGCACTCAGCCGCCTCGTTCATGATCAACGCCGGGGTGGACTTGTTCGCCGTTGGTCGAGTTCTCGGTCACGCCGATCACAAGAGCACAATGAGGTACAGCCATCTCGCCCATGACACGCTGCTCGCAGCGGTGGAGGCGGGGGCAGCCAAACAGACCGCCGTTTAACTTCTCAGCCCACGCTCCGATGATCTCGGGGTGTGGGCACCTCTTCTCTTATTTTTTTGCGTCCGAGCCAACCGGCCGGCGCCCGCCTTCAGAAAGACACCTTCATGCCACTAAACCTCTCCGTTCCCGCTCCACCTCCGCTGCCCAAAGGTCGTGTGGATCAAGCCTACTTCAATGCCGCTTGCTCCGCCTGTCAGGAGTTCTTCCAGCTCAATTCCGATTTGCCGTACCACGAACTTCTCATCATCCTAATCCAACTTTGTATTGAGGCCGGCGCTAACACCGAACCTTCAGTGATCGCCGCCATTGCCACGCTTGGAAAGTACCCTAAGACGCAGATTGCTGTGGTTCTCAAGAAGAGCAGTGGTTCGAACCCAAAGCTTCATCGCTGGTGGGTAGACGGAGCCGGAGCGTACAGTCTGCATCCGAACGCCCCATAGTTTCTTTGAACGATAGGATTGGACCCCAAGATAAGTTCTTGGGGTCCTTCCCACTGCTGTTGTCGTTTATCTCGGAGCTGCGGTGGGCCGACTGCCTGTCCGATTTCGGTCGCCCCTGCCGATCGATCGGTGTTGACCTGCAAACGTGCCGTGCGTAGCGACCGGTCCAAACGGAGAAAACATAGTGGCTGATGACAACCAGGAACTGAACGCGATCGAGCTCGCAACTGAACTCACTATTGCTTGGCTCAACAATCCAAACAACCGCGTCAACTCTGACGACGTGCCATCATTCCTCCAGAAGATGCATTCGACGATCAACGATCTTGCGTCTGGTTCGAGCACTCAGGACGCGTCGATCGAGCAACCTGCGGAGTACACGCCCGCCGTATCCGTGCGGAAGTCGCTCGCTTCTCAGGATCACATTGTCTCGATGATAGACGGCAAGCCGTACAAGAGCTTGAAGCGGCATCTCTCCGGTCATGGTCTCACGCCCCAGCAGTATCGCGAGCGCTATGGCCTTAAGCCTGACTACCCGATGACGGCCCCAGCTTACTCAGAACGCCGGCGCGCTCTGGCGCACAAGATTGGCCTGGGCAGCAAAGGTCGGCAAGCACGGGCTGCCAATCAGGCTGATGGCGCAGCCGAGGCAACTAAGAAGCGTGCACCTCGCAAGCGGAAGGAAGAAGCCGCTAACGCCGAGTAACCCGGTCCGGAACGTTCCACCTCCGAAAGAGTCTGGTGATCGCTGCACGTGATTGCAGCTCTTTTGGAGGGCAACATGGGCCTGATCATCATTCTCATCGTGGGCGCTTTGGTCGGCTGGGTAGCCAGCATGATCATGCGCACAGGCGGCGGCATTTTCTTCGACATTGCCATCGGCATCGTAGGCGCTTTGCTAGCCGGCTTCCTGTTCGGCGGCGGGGCTTCGATCTTGAATGCGCCCCTGAATATCACCTCGATCCTCTACTCGCTTCTCGGGGCCATAATCCTCCTGGCAATCGTAAAGCTGATCCGCCGCGGGTCCCGCGGACGATTTTAGCCTCAGGCAGCGGCTGTCGCTCTGAGGTTGCTGAGCGGGAGGGAAGGGAGAGGGGGCCATCGGCCGCGAGCCGGGTCTCTTTGCCCTTCTGCTCGTTCTCACTGTGGAGTGCTCGCGCAGGGATACAGGCGGTGAATCAGATGGACGAAGAGGCGAACCTCGCGCGCATACTTGAGCTCGCAACCGAGGTGCTGGGCAGCGAGCAAGCCGCTAGCGATTGGGTCGACAAGCGATCCGCCACTCTTGGTGCCACGCCTCGGGAGCTTTGCGCCACCCTAGAAGGTGCGGACCGGGTCGTGCTGCATCTAAACAGCATCTCGCGGCATCGGTTTGCATAATCAACCGCTAGGAGAGCTTAGTCCCGGCTTGCTCTTGCAGCAGCATTCACCAGCGCTTTCTCTGCTGTGAACTCGATCTTCTGGGCCATCGCCTCCCATGCCTCAGCCGAGCGCAGGTGCTGTTCGCGCCGATTAGGAAGGTTCGTGGCTTCTGCAGCCGCACGCTCGGCTTCAGCGCGCTTACGATAGACATCAGACTCGAGAGACATTCGGTTTGGCTTTCAGCGATACTCGCTACCCGAGTTTACGTCGAACAAGCGCCACCAAGCGCTCGGCACCATATGGCTTAGGAAGAAAGTCGCCATTGTCCGGTATTTGAGACGGCGGGATTTGCTCAGATCCCGAGGTGATAATGACACCCAAATCTGGTCTGCGGCCGGTCGCCACGCTTGCAAAGGCTAGACCGTCCATGTCGCCCGGGAGGTCCACATCCGCAAAGATCAAACCTATGCGAGGATGTTCGTCGAGGACGCGAAGAGCTTCTAAGGCGTCTCCGGCTTCCCAAGCCATAATCCCGCTGTCGGCTAGGGCATCGGCAACGTTAATCCGGATGAGCGGGTGGTCCTCTAAGACGAGGACCTCGAGTGGGAGTGTGTGCGGCATGAAGGCCAACGAACCCACGTGACCCGCGGATCGTTCCCCGCAACCCGCAAAGGATTGCCGTCGCGCTTCCGATGAACTGGACCCACTTCGTACTTGAATAGGTGTTCAGGTTCGGCTTTCATGTGCCTAGGGGAGCAAAGGGCAAAAAGCCAATGGTGTTGAAGGGGTTGCGGATCCTCCTTGCTGAGGATGACGCAAGAGTGCGGGCGTTCGTAGTCGAAGAATTGGAGTTAGCCGGCGGTTCGGTGACCCAGGCTGAGGACGGGGCGGAGGCGCTTTGCCTTCTCCAAAGTGCTGAGTACGACCTGCTCGTCACTGACGTGAGGATGCCGCGCCTTGATGGTTGGACGCTAGCTGAACGTGCGCGGTCATTGTGGTCGGACCTGCCGGTACTCTACGTGTCTGCCTGGTCAGATTTGACACCTCGGCCGGTCACAGGCGCTGAGCTCCTCAATAAACCGTTTCGCCCGACAGAGCTGATCCAGCGAGTACAGGCAGCAGCTCAGGCTTGCCTGCACTGAGCATTGAGGCATCCCGTCGCAAACGAGCGGTAATCTCGAGGAGCAGAGGCAGATGCTACGGATTGGCTGTTTAGGTGCCGCTCGAATAACGCCGCTCGCGATCGTGGCGCCCGTGAGTTCACGAAATGATGCGGCACTCGCAGCAGTGGCGGCGCGCGACCACAAACGCGCTCTTCAGTTTGCGCAGGAGCACGGCTTCGAGCGTGCTGAGGCAAGTTACCAGTCGCTGATCGAAGCTCCTGACATAGATCTTATCTACAACGCGCTGCCAGTCAGCGGGCACGCTGAGTGGAGCATCCGGGCGCTTCGAGCCGGCAAGCATGTCTTGTGCGAAAAGCCGCTGGCCATGAACATGGCGGAAGCAGAGAGGATGGCTGAGGCGGCCAGGCAATCAGGCTGCCGGCTGATCGAGGCGTTCCACTACCGGTACCATCCTTTGTACGTGCGAATGCTGTCTTGGATCGCAGTAGGGCGGATCGGCCGCGTGATGCGGCTTGAGGCGCACTTCAATGCTCCCATCGGCTCGCGGGATGGCATTGAGATTCGTCACTTGCCCGAAGCTGGTGGGGGCTCGTTTATGGACTTAGGGTGCTATCCCCTGTCGTGGTGCCTGTCCGTCATCGACGGCGAGCCGCTCTCGGTTAAGGCGGATGCGACGCTGACGTCTTCAGGCGTCGACGAGGGGCTGAACGCCCGGCTCATGTTCCCGGACGGCGTCGAGGCCGTGCTCGCATCTTCGATGGCGACCGACAACGTACGCGACGCTCAGCTGACCATCACCGGCGAGACAGGGACTATACACTTCGATAATCCGAACGCGCCGCAGATAGGGTCATCCCTCGTGCTGGACGTTGGTGGCGCTATTGAGACGGCGCCGGACGATCGCAGCACGACTTACTCACACCAGCTGAGTGCAGTTATCCGCGCCACATGCACTGGCGAGGCCTTGCCGACCGAGGGTGAGCGTATGTTGCGGCAGCAAAGCGTGCTCGACGCGATCTACGTTGCGGCCGGTCTGGGTGCACTCCGGCTTCAGCGGAGGTAAGCGACAGACGCCCCCACAGCGGCTCAGCTCCTTTGGCTCCAGGTCGGTCCGGAGTTGCTAGCCGTTCGCTTCAGCTAGAGCAGCGGCTCCCGAGTTCTAGCCGCATCTCACGATCAGCATCATCAATGGCGGCCAGAAGCTCGCCAAAGCACGGCGTTTCATCGACGCGGTAGGCGCGCTTGAAGCCTTGCCCCAGCCGCTCCAGCTCAGCTTCGGTCACAAGCGCGACAGCGAAGATGCGCGTTTCCTTCACTGGCATTGCGCAACTCGTCGCCATTGGTCTCACCTGGGTTAACGCTCGAGCTACGAACTATGTGCCTGTTCGGATTGCAAAAGAGTGAAAGAGCGACGGAGGTGACCGGTTCTGCGGTTAACCTGCATCATGGCATCCGCGCCGTGCCGCCCATAGCAGGCTGTGGTCTCAAATCGTGCGTTTGCCATGGCTGCCACGGGCTTGCCGCAGCCGTTGCATAAGCTCCGGCGTGCGCTCCATTCCTGCCGCGCGGCAGATGCCGTTCAAGCAGGCGGTGAGAGACTGTCGCCGGGCAAGGGCGGGCATGTAATCAGCCCCGGTCGGGCCGGTAGCGCGTTTCCAGAAATCGTCGAACAGCCACCGCTCGCCTGCCGTCGTGGCATACAGGTAGGCGAGGGCGAACCGCAGGCCGAAGCTCTTGGGTGCGGGGCCTGTGCACTCCGCAGCGTCATCTAGGGTGACTAGTGCCTTGAACGTCAGATGGTCCCGTGAAAGCCGCATCATGCCCCGTTGCACCAACGAGAACACAAAGGGAACATTTCGACTGTCCTATTTCCACAGCTTTGTGCATCAGACTGAGCTTTGCCGTGGAGAGTCGCCATGGAGTTGCTTACGCAGGTGATCGTTGCTGTGCCCGCCATGATGCTCGGCTGGGCCGCCATCCGGAGAGCAGAGGCGTTGGTGATCTGGGCCCGGCGACGCTCGCCGAACGCGGATGGCCGCTCGCAGGATGGTTCTAGCTAAGGCGGAGACCCCAAGCTTGGAGAGAGCATGATGTTGACGCTACTGGCCACTGCCCTTGCGACTACCTCGCCTACCGCTGACCAGGAGGCGGTCCGAAGCGCCATCGTGGCAGGTGCCGAAGCATGCAGTGCTGGAAATCCAACAGGCGCAATGGCCGCCGTCGATCGTGAGCTTGTCCTGAGCTACCCGGATGCGCGCGACCGTACCTACGATGGCTTGGCTGCCGGCTACGCGCGACTTTGCAGACGGGAGGGCGAGAACACTGTCCTGTCCACGACACCGGAAGTTGAAGAGGTCGTAGTTGACAGGGATACTGCCATTGCTCGCCTCATCTGGAAGACGCGCCTTCGCGGAATGCCTGAGGGTACCTACCGCAAGATGCGTGACTTCCAGGTGTGGCGTCGTACGCCTGAGGGCTGGCGCTTCTGGCGTGGCGTTCACTGGCCGTACTCGGACGAGCGGCCGCGCTAGGAGCTGAATTGCCCACAGAAGGCTTATTCAGCGGCTGGAAGAGAGGAGTTCCTCAGCATCGCGGCCCAGTGCGACCGCGAAGCGGACACCCTGGATAAAGAAGAGCAGCATCTTGGAAGCGATGAAGATCAGACGCGGATCGGCGGAGTGATCGCGCAACCGCCCGGACGAGGCGCTAATACAATGAACACCATTCGGCGTTAGCGGTTAATTGAGAGCGGCGGGGCTGCCTGTCGTTTCAGACGTCGCTCTCAACCTTCCATGCCAGACGACTCTGTCGATCCTAGCTGGACGCGAGCCCGTCGCCCTCCGGTGCACCACGCGCCACAATCCAAGTTAGCGGTCTGACTTGCTAACAGGACGGTCCTCATCAATAGGCAGCAAGGGGAGCGGGGGCGCCGTATCGCTGGAGTAGCTTTGACCGACGCAGGTGCTGCCTCACATTTGGACCTTCCCGCCTATGCGCGTGACGTCCTCGAAAACATGTCAGAGGCCTTCTTCCTATTGGACCGAGAGTTCCGGCTCCTGGACGTCAACAGGGCTGCGCTTTCGCTTGACGGTCGTCCGAAGGACGAACTTGTCGGTCGAACACTATGGGAGCTGACGCCAGGTTTAGAAGACTCTGACCTGGGCACGCTCTTCAAATGGGTGATGTTGCATCGCGAGGAGCGCATCTCCACGCATCATCAGGAATGGGAGGACGGGCACAGTGCCTGGCTCCAGTCGCGTATTGTCCCTGTTCAGGCTGGCGTCGCCGCGTTCTACCGTGACGTCTCAGCCGAGTTGTCCGCTCAGGAAGAGCTGCGGGAAACCAGCCGCCGCCTCGATGCCATTCTAAGCAACACGAGGATGGCGGTCTTCCTGATGGATCATCGGCAACAGTGCATCTATGCAAATGCCGCCGCCGAGGCGCTAACCGGCTATACCTTCGAGCAGATGCGCGGGCGGCCGCTGCACGATGTCGTTCACCACACAAAGCCGGACGGATCGCACTACCCCCTGGAAGAATGCCCCATCGATCGGGCATTCCCCGAACGGGCGCACATGACGGGCGAGGAGCTCTTCGTCGCTCCGGACGGCCGCTTCTACCCCGTAGCCTTTACGGCAAGCCCACTCCTTGATCCAAGCGGAACGCCCGTGGGCACCGTGATCGAAGCGCGCAACGTTGAGCAGGAGAAGGCAAAACAGGCGCAGTTCGACGTTCTGAATCAGACGGGCCAAGCCTTAGCTGCTGAGCTCGATCTAGCCCGAGTGGTTCAGATCGTCACCGATGCAGGCGTCCAGCTTAGCGGAGCGAAGTTTGGTGCCTTCTTCTACAACGTCACCAACGAGGCTGGAGAGAGCTTACTCCTCTATACCCTGTCTGGTGCCGAGCGTTCAGACTTCGATAGCTTCGGACACCCCCGCGCGACTGAGGTTTTTGCTCCCACGTTCAATGGTGAGGGCGTGGTCCGTTCGAACGACATCACGTTGGATCCCCGCTACGGTAAAAACCCGCCGCATAAGGGCATGCCTCAGGGACACCTGCCTGTTCGCAGCTATCTCGCCGTCCCGGTGACGTCCCGATCCGGTGAGGTAATCGGCGGCCTGTTCTTCGCGCATCCAGGGCCCGGAGTGTTCGGTGAGGAATCAGAGCGACTACTCCTTGGTCTTGCTGGACAGGCGGCTGTCGCAATCGACAATGCTCGTCTGTTCGAGGCCGCACAGCGTGCCAATCAGAACCTGGAACAGAAGGTTATAGAACGAACGCGTGAACTGGAGATCGCGAACGACGCGCTCCGGCACAGCCAGAAGATGGAAGCGATCGGGCAGCTGACCGGGGGAATAGCGCACGACTTCAACAACCTTCTAACCGTGATCAGGGGCTCTGCAGACGTTCTCCGCCGGACCGACCTGAGCGAGGAGAAGCGGCAGCGATACGTCAATGCGATCTCCGACACGGCCGACCGGGCAGCTCGTTTGACAGGCCAGCTCTTGGCGTTCGCCCGTCGGCAGGCGCTACGTCCAGAGGTGTTTGACGCAGGTCTTCGGATCACTTCCATCGCGGAAATGCTCAGGAGTGTGTTGGGTTCGCGAGTTCGCCTCGACATAGACGCTGGCTGCCCAGACTGCTTCGTGGAAGCCGACACCGCGCAGTTCGAAACGGCGATCGTCAACATGGCAGTCAACGCACGCGATGCGATGGATGGAGAGGGTGAGCTTAAGATCACCATCCAAAGAGTGACTGAAGAACAGCATGATTTCGTGTGTGTTCAGGTGACCGACACGGGCCAAGGGATTGAGCCGGATGCCCTCGATCGGATTTTCGAGCCATTCTTCACAACGAAGGAGGTGGGGAAGGGAACTGGCTTGGGGCTGAGCCAGGTCTACGGCTTCGCAAAGCAATCTGACGGAGAGATCGTCGTCGAAAGCACGGTTGGAGCCGGAACTACATTTCGACTGCTGCTCCCTGCACGAGACGACAGGCCGAACTCGAGCACCGCGTCGGAGCAGGTCAGCCCGCCTCGTGAGGGTGGCAAGGTCCTGATCGTAGAAGACAATGCTGATGTTCGCAGATTCGCAGCCGATCTACTTCATGATCTTGGTTTTGAAACTGAAGTCGCGGAATCCGCCTCTGCCGCACTGGAACGGCTCGCCGAAGGCGCTTCATACGACGTAATCTTCAGCGACGTGGTGATGCCTGGGATGAATGGTATTCAGTTGGCCAAGGCGATAAGGGAACGCTCGCCCGCCATGCCGATCGTGCTCACCAGCGGCTACAGCCACGTTTTGGTTGAGGAAGGGCGCCACGGGTTTCCGCTGCTTCAGAAGCCGTACTCCGCCGAGGCGGTGGCGAGAGCCTTGCACGAGGCCAAAGAACCGCTCGCTCCCTCGAATGCGTAGGACAAAGCCAATCCGTACGCTCTGGAGGGATGAGGGCAACTGACTTGCGCGCTTCGGAGGTCCGCTAAGGGTGGAAAGCGGACGTTCGGAGTACCCCTCGTTCTGCCAGTTCCTGTTGCAGCTTAGCGATCAGCAAATCTATTTGCGCACGATCCGATGCGCTATGTGACGCTCTCTCGGAGCTAGCCAGGGCAAGGAGCTTGCTCCAGTACGCCTGCGTATCGGTGTAAACAGGATGACCGTTTAAGCGCTTAGCGCTCGCCACCGCTGCCTGAAGGTTGTCGAGTAAGCTCCCTTCGATCTTCATCAACTGGTGCTCTTTCACAATTCGAAGGGGCCGGCAGCTTGCGCTCCCGACCCCATCAACTTCAAACAATGATCTATCAGGCGAAGGTCGCCGAGACCCGCCCGCGCCGACGCGATGCGGCACCAATCAGACCAAAACCACCGAGCATCATTGCCCAGGTTGCCGGCTCAGGAATGGGGGCAACAGCCGGACCGACCCGGATCTGCCTCACTTCCTGGATGCCGGTGCCGTTCACGGTGAAGGAGACACTGGCGATCGATTGGCCTTTGATGGCTTGGAAACCAAAACGGCCGTCGCCGGTGATTGCCTGATCGTTGAACGTGAACGTCGTTCCTGCGTCATCGACCAGGGTAAAGTCGGCTTCAGTGGCGTCGCCGCCGAACAGGCGGAACTCGACTTCGCCAAAGGTAAGATCGTCCTGGGTCAGTTCCAGCTGGAACTGCGTCAGATTGACCGTGTCGTTCTTGTTCTGGGTCGATGCATCCAAAGCACCCGAAACGCTCGCTTGACCACCACTCGCGCGAAGGATTGCGCCGCCACTGGTGATGTCGATGCTGAAGCTCGGCGTGCTGTTCGTGAATCCAACGACGGTCGTGGCGTTTTGCGTGCCGTTGTTGAACAGGATATTTTTGCCTTGGATCGCGCTGGCGTCGACCATGACGATGTCGGCCTGAGCAGGTGCCGCTATTCCGACCCCAACTGCAACTGCTGCGGCCGCAAAAGATATTGCTTGCATTATCGTTACCCCTGTGAAACGATTCGGCGTTTCTTCCGTGTACTTCGCGTTAAGTATCCGATTTTCGGCCGGGCGACTTGTACGAAATCGACGCATTCGCGTCGATCTCCCTGATCTGTGTTGCGCCGGACGTGACATGATCATGGCGAAGCAGCTGAGAAGCGCTTCGGCGGAACTCCGGTTCCGGAACGCTCTCATGGTGTTCCGGACTGGGACAACCAGCCGGTTTTTCCCCCTTTTCCCGACTGTAATCTCTGAGATCGAGGCGACTTCCATCACTTCTCTAGCAGCCGCCTCACCCGTTCCGACAAGCCGAAGTCCTCCGATCAGTACGGAGAACTCGCCCGAGCGCCATGATCGCACATTTGGAAGTGAACGGCGCGGACTCGATACTAGTCCGCAACAGTGTGCATCAGGCGGGTGATAGGCACCGGTCCTCCGAGACGTGCCGAGCCGGGGCGCTGCTGTAGTCCCACAGTTCCCAGTGAAAACCATCGCCCGTGGCGTGCGCCCAAGTGACGGCGTCGCTCTCGTTCGACAGTTCTGCATCGACCCAGCTTGCCACGTCCCCTGACCTGCGCAGGTACAATCGGTATAAAGCCATGCGTGCAACGAGCCCTTCCAAGTTCCGGGCTCGTTTAGCAGGTGAGGCGATGATGTGTGCCCATTTGGGGTCAGCTCGTCCCGTTAGCGAAACGGTTCAGAGCGCCAACCACAATGATCCCGAAGACCACCGTGAAGCCTGCAATGAAAGCCGTAGCAGTGAGTTCGCGTGTGGTCTGATCTAGTCGTCGCTAGCCCTCGGCAGCAGCGCGCGAAAATCTCCGCTGGGTTCCATGCGGCGGCCATTCTCGACCGAGCGAATGAGCCTGATGGTTGTTCCTCCGCTATTTGGTAAGGTCAGTCAGTAGGGTGCAGGTGTCTTGGATTTCGCGGCGCAATTGCTGTTGCTCGTCGGGCGTCAGCATCACTGCCCGCTCGCGCCAAACCGCGATTACCCGCTCACGTAGGGCGCGCACCTCGGCAAGCATCTCCTCAGCATCGAATGCGCCGAGTTGGTGGACGTTTGATTGGTATCGATCGGGCATTGGAGTCCTCCAGCTGAAGCGGGAGGTTGGCTAAGTCTCTCGTCGAGGCTGGCTTCGTGAGGTGGCCTCGATGAAGATAGGAGTACAGGTTATGTGTGACGGTAGCCAATCAAAAGCACCTTACGTGCATCAAGGGTACTGACTCAAGCTAGTGGCATGGACAGCCGGTCCGCCTGGAACTCCATCGAAACGATAGGAACGACCAGCGCGTGAGCTTGGTTTGGCGTACGTGTCAGGCTTACTTCCCAAGGAAGTCCTCGTGGTCGAGGACGAACCGTTCGTGCGAATGGTCGCTGCGGACGCGCTCGCCGACCAGGGCATCATGGCGTGGGAAGCCGGAGACGCCGACGAGGCGCTCGATCTCCTGGAGCAACACCCGCGGGTCGGTGTGGTGTTCACCGACGTGACCATGCCAGGTGAGATGGACGGACTTGAGCTAGCTCATCGAGTGAATGCGCTGCGCCCCGACGTGAAGCTCGTCGTCACATCTGGAGCAGTGACGATCGCCGACGAGGATCCCCCAGACAACGGAACGTTCCTGGCGAAGCCCTATCCTACCGAACGTCTGGTCCGGGTCGTGACTGAGAAGCTCGATGGATCGGAGTGAGTCTGGCCGGCCAACTCACAGCGCTGCCTGTCGTAGTCGTGACAATTTGAGCTTGGTGCGTCTGCGGCGACGGGTACCTGGAGACTGAGCAGAGCACCAGCGAGGGAAGGGTCAATCCTGAGCCCTGACCTTTGACCGAACCGTGCTCTTGAAGCGAACAGCCACCTGAGTTCCGCATTCGGCTGCAATCTCCAGGTTACCACCAAGCTGACGAGATAGCCCCTTCATCAGCTTCATCCCGAGGCTGCCGTCCCGCACCGGCCTTGTGATCCCCACACCATCGTCGGAGATCGACAACTCGACGTACGGCCGGTTCTCGACCAGCTTGACCTCCACCAGGCCAGAGCCCCCCGCTGGATACGCGTGCTTGAGTGCGTTGGTGACCGCCTCGTTGATGATCAGGCCAATCGGCGTCGCTCGATCGGTTCCCATGACCAGATCGTCGCACTGATGAACGATGCGGATGTCGCTGCCCTTCGGAGCTGTCGTGCCTAGCGATGAGCATAGCGTGTCGAGCAGCGCAGCCATCCTTACCTCCTGCGGCCCGCCGCCTGCGCTGGTTTGGTGCAGCGCCTCGTGAACACGGGCGAGGACCATCAGCCTGGACTGTGCTTCGAGCAGAACTGCACGCTCACCGCTCGTCTCGGCCGATCCGGCCTGAAAGGTGAGGAGGGAGGCTGCGAGCTGGATCGTGTTCTTCACACGGTGATGCACCTCTTCGACAAGGTCGTCCTTGTCGCGAGCGACTTGCTTCAGCTCGTTCATGAGCTTGGCCTTGCGGCGCAGCTTGATCGCAAGGACCAGCTGCACCGCAAGCTGCTCCATCACGCGAGCATCAGTGGCGCAAAACTGTTGGCCAGGCTCATGCGAGACGACCCACAATGTTCCGATCGGGCGCTTGCCGGTATCGTAGAGCGGTACGATCAGCCCCTCGACAATCTCGGCTTCAGCCTCGTTGAAGTAGGTGAACACGCGAGCGGGGCGATCGACCAAGATTGTGTGGTGATGATCAAGGCAAAGGCCGCAGGGCGAGAAGTCACGCGGTGTGGTCCCACCCACGTATGGTGCAAACTCGCCCTTCAGTCCTGTCCAGACGAACACGGATCCGCCGCCTTCATCGACGCCAAGCTCACTTAGCCCGGATGAGCCGGCAGAAGGGCAGAGCTCCAGCGCCAGATCAAGGAAGCGGTCGATCGCTAGCTGGGGATCTGCGGTCATGAGCTCGGACAGTTCACGATGAGCGGATAACTCAGCGCTAAGATCCGGCGCACGCTGGACTCTCTGGTACAGCTCTTGGGTGATCAGCAGCTGATCTACCGTGAGGTCTGTAGCCACGCCTGCCCCCTTGTGTTGCCACGTGCACATAATGACGGCTGGAGAAGCAAATACAAGTGATGTGGATCAGGCCGAGCCGTCTCGAATACCGCCTTATATTCTGGTGCGGCTAGGCTGTACTTACAGATGTCCGCTATGGCTCAACACCGGACAGCCGCCAAATGTCTGCTCTGGGTGGTTAGCGGACGTTCAAGCGAGCGCCCGTTCGTCGCCGCGCAGGTGCAGGTAGTTGCTGTCGAAGTCTCCTGCGTTGGCGAGCTTATTCCAGTCCCCGATCGTTATGCTCCGGCTGCTCCTGCGGTTGATGAGGTTCTCGGCTTCGAGAAGCTTCAGGACGCGGTTGACGTGGACGGGAGTTAAGCCCGTGCAGTCAGCAATCTGCTCCTGCGTCATGGGCAGTTCGTAGTTGGTCGCCTGGCCTAGTCCTGCCACTTTGAGCCTCAGCGAGAACTCGCATAAGAGGTGCGCGATGCGCGTGTGCGCATCTCGGCGACCGACATTCGCTATCCACTCGCGGAAGACGGAGGCATCGACCAGGGTGTCGAACCACATGGCCAAGCCGACCCTCGGCCGGTCGAAGGCAAGCTGCTTGACCGCGTCTCTGGGGATCAGCGCGACTTCCGCCTCAGTGAGCACCTGAACGCTGTGATCGGCCGTCGTGAGAAACGAGTTCTGAAGGTCAACCATGTCGCCCTTCATGTGGATCGCGACGATCTGCCGCGATCCGTCACCGACGATCTTGTGCCTCATTGCGAAGCCCGAAAGCAGCACGCAGGAGTGGGTCGTCTTCTCCCGTTCGCGAGCGATGTAGGCGTGTCGCTCGATCTTCTTCGTTCTGTGCGGGAGATTGAGGATCGCTTCCCTGTCGGCCGCGTCGAATTCGCCCCAGTAGGCGAGCTTGCGCACCATCGGCTGCAAGGGGGAGTGTGGCTGGCTAGGCATAATGCTCTCCGTCAGGCGAGAGCACGATGTCTCTCAGTCGCTGGGAGGCCGCTGCAGGCCAACGATTTTTGCACCTTACGGGGGTTCTAAGAGGGCTACTTCAACGTATGATGGAAGCAGAGGACTAACCCAGGTCGTTCTCTGACACTTCGGCTACATGGTCCTCGAGCGTGATCAGCTCGCGAAAAGGTATGACCGTCAGGACCTTGTCACCGTCATCCACGATCTCGATCCGGTGGAATAGCCTGAGGGGGCGCCCTGCTTTCACATGATCGGCCATGATGGCGCGGCCTCCGCGGATCGCCCGAGCTTTGGCGGTGGCCAAGTCCGGCAACTCCACTCCTTCTTCATCGATCACATCGACGTCATTGAAGATATTGATGTGGTAACGAGGCATGTTTGAAGAAGTGCCCTCAAACTTGATCGGTCGTGAGCGCGATCACGACTTGCCGATCGCCGATGTCAACTTGTCGATCGCGCCCTGAACGACGCCCTTAGCGGTCGGGCGTACGAGATCGCCGGCGCGCGACGCGACCTCCCCGTCTCCTTGCTGGGTTCGAATGAGGTGCAGATAGTTGGGGTCGTATTGCGCTACTTCCATCAAACGCTTCGGCTCAAGAACTGTCAGGACTTTGCTTCTCAGCTCGATCAAACCTTCGGACCGAAGCTGCTGAATCATTCTGTTCACGTGAACAGGAGTCATGCCGGTGGCTTGCGCAAGCTCATCCTGCGTGAGAGGAAACGGGATAGCTTCGTCCGTTGTCTCCCCAACCACGCGGTAGCGGACCAACAGCTCGCAGATCAGATGCGCGATCCTTTCTCTGGCGTCGCGGCTGCCGTGATCGACGATCCACTCTCGCAGAATGGCGGAGTCCACCATCGTGCTCCACCACATAGCCTTGGTGAGGCGACCTGACTCGGTCAGCAGCCGCTCCATCTCGTCGGCCGGAATGAGGATGCAAGTCGTGTCCGAGAGCGCCACGATGTCGTGATCCATCGCCTCCAGAACGAAGACTTCAATGTCGCACAGATCGCCGGGAATGAGAAACGCCATCATCTGTACGTCACCACTCGCCAGCGTCTTGGTTCTGGCGGCAAAGCCCGTCAGGACGAGGTGAATATTCCGGACCTTCTGTCCCGCGCGGATGATAGTCTCACCGCGTGTGAACGCCTTGTTCGGATAGCTGAGGAGAGTGTCGAGCTGCTGGCGCTCCTCTTGATCGAAGTGCGTGAACTGCTCCAGCTTCATGGTCAGCGGATTAGCCACGGGTGGCTCCTGTTGCGGCGGCGGACAGACTACGCACGAGCTTCAACCAAGGTCCGCACTCGACCCGCCGTAACGGGTGGAACGCGGTCATTCCCCCGAGACTATTTGCACGGCGTCCGAGAAGCGAAGCGTGTGGACAACGGCGCCTGCCTCGTCGTGAACGTCAATTCGGTACCCCAAGTTCAGCCGCCCGTGCTTGAGGTCTTCAGCCATGCAGTCCCGTGCCGCCACGACCGCCGTGCCCACGATGGCTTGAAGACCAAGTTCGACGCCTTCGAGGTCCAGCAGCACGTCAGTGCCGTCTCTTAAATGAAAATAGAACCTGGCATGAAGTTCCCTCGCTTGGCGGGAGCACGAGGTCTCTCAGTCGCCGGTGCCAGGAAAGGGAGCGATGCAGGACGCGATACTGCAGGTTGGAGTATCAACTGACCAACCTAGATCAACCGTCGCAACATTAACATTTTTAAGCTGCGTGAGCGCGCCATTAATCTAGGTTGTTCCCGGCACGGTTGCAGCCTTGGTAATTCCCACCTGATTTGCGCGACAATCAGGCGGGCAAGGCGTTGCGCGAGATGCGCGGAAAGAAGGCGCATGGAAGTCGAGCGCTCGTGGGCGGGGTGGCTCACCCGGAAGCTGGACCGGCTCGGAAACTTGGATGCCGAGGATCGGGCCCGTTTGGCCACATTGCCGATGATTCCGGAACAGACCCCAAGGGGGCGCCGGATCGTCCGCGAGGGCGATGAACCCGATCGCTGTTGCCTGTTGCTGGATGGTTTCGCGAGCAGGTTCAAACACACGGCCGATGGTTCGCGTCAGATCGTGTCGTTTCATGTGAGGGGCGACTTGCTCGACATCCAGCACCTGCTGCTGTCGCGCGCGGATCACAGCGTCGAGACACTCACTACCGCCAAGATTGCGTGGATACCCAAAGCGGACATCATCCGCCTTGCCTGGGAGCGTCCTTCAATCGGCAAGGCGCTTTGGCAGGACTCCCTCATCGACGCTTCAGTGTTCCGGGAGTGGGTGCTCAACGTCGGGCAGCGTGATGCCACGGCTCGGATTGCCCACATGCTTTGCGAGTTTGCCGTTCGATCTCAGGCAGCCGGACTCGGCTCTGTCCAAAACCTGAGCCTGCCGCTGACGCAGGTTCAAATCGCAGATGCGACGGGGCTCACGTCGGTTCATGTGAACCGGAGGTTGAAGGTCCTGCGTGAAAGCGGCGCGCTGTCAAAGACCGTGGGAGGGGTGCAAATCGGTAGCTGGGAAAAGCTCCGAGCCATTGCCCACTTCGATCCTGCCTACCTCCACGCAGCTGCTTAGCCTATCGGCTGGTTCAGGCCGGCCAAGCAATGAAACGAGGAACGAGGCAGCTGTGAAGTCTCACCAGCAGGCATCGTGGGAGCGCTCGAAGGTCTGAGATGGGTCGTTGCGGACATCAACTGGCGTGCAGATCGGCACCAGGTGACTGCCAGCTTGGCCGCCTTGAGGAGCTCCGCGTCGCCGTGACTCACCGGCGGAGTTCGAACGGGCCTCAAAAGAGACCACAGCGGCTTCAGCTTGAGTGTCATCCGTCCCATGGCAGGCGGAACTCTAGCGATGCCCCTGCGTCAGGCTCTGCCCTGGCGAGATGACCTCGATGAACCAAGAGCCCTGGAGTTACAAGGACGGCGATCTCGAACTTAGGGGCGAGGTCTACCGCCCGGCATTTGAGAGCGCGAACGGCGCTGCCGTTCTCGTCGTGCATGAAGCAGACGGAATCGGCGGGAACGTTCGGGAGCATTGCGCCCGCCTAACCGAGCTCGGCTACATTGCGGCCGCGGCTGACATGCATGGCGAAGGACGAGTTCTCGAAGGCGAAGAGATGCATGCAGCTCTGGCAAGGTTCCGAGCTGACCCTGGGCTGCTACGCCGCAGAGTGCGTGCCGCCTTCGACGCATTATGCATGTTGGACGGTGTGCACCCCAGCCGTGTCGCCGCTATCGGCTTCTGCTTCGGCGGTTTGACAGTACTGGAGCTTGCAAGGAGCGGTGCACCGGTAGCTGCTGTAGCAAGCTTCCACGGCCTCCTCACAACCACAGCACCCGCCAAACCCGGAGTCATACTGGCCCGCGTACTTGCAGCAACAGGGGCGTTAGACTCCCTGGCGCCACCACAGGATATCGCGAGCTTCCAGCAGGAGATGAGTGAGGCAGGAGCCGATTGGCACTTGCTGGTCCACGGGCGTGCGCTGCACAGCTACACAAATCACGCCGTCGAGAACCTAGGCGATCCGAAAATGGCTTACGATCCAGACGCGCATCAATTGTCTTGGGCGACGCTCACCACCTTCTTAGCCTCCTCGTTTCCATGACCAGTAGGTCGGGCGAGCGGCTCCACCTGACACTAGTTTCGGAAGCTGGCGAGCAGTTGCGCCGCAGGTTGTTAGAAGACATCTGCCGCGTCGCGGATACTAGCTGAGTAGGTCCAGGGGAGGTCGCATCTCGGCGATCGATCCTACCAAAGTGCTTTCGAAAAGCACGGCACCTAGTCAGCCGGTCGCCCAGGTTTGGGAAGCGCTTGGGTCGCCGTGCTGAGGGCGTCAAAACAGCGACTCAATGCTTTGTTATAGAACAACTTTTTGCGGTGTTTCAAAGGCCTTCGTAATGCGGGGGTCACAGGTTCGAGTCCTGTAGGCGGCACCATTCCTCATCCGCAAGGCGATCCCCGGCTGAGCCCTCATCAGTGGGTGCAAACTTTCGGCCGTTCGAAGTCGACGGTCTTGAACAGCAGAAAGCGGTATTCGAGCGGGGTGCCGATCGGGCCAGGGAAGTTCTTCAGCCCGACTTGCCGGTAAAGACGGCCGTTCAATTCATACGTGACCCAGGCCTCCGGATTGGCGTTCAACCGCCGCCCGATCTCGAACATGACCAGGTGTTGGCCGATCCGTTCCTTCAAGACCGGATCCGACGAGTCGACCAGCCGCGCAACGTCCTTCTGATAGCCGAACAGATAGGGCGGCTTGCTGAACAGCAAATGGTTGGTTTGCCCGCCCTCCGTGTGGAGGTTGCTGAACATCGCGATCGAGCTCTCCGTCTTGAGGCCGATGTAAGGCGAGAATGAACTGACAAAGAGCGCCAGCGGGAAAGCGTAGAGCCACAGCGGCTGCGCCGGGTTGGGAGTCGCCTCATAGGGCAACATGGTGAGCGCCGCGCGGGTCAGGATCACCATGGCCGTGCCGCCGACTACGACCCAGACGATGATCCAGGCGGAGTGCCACATGAGCTGGGCCGGACGCTCGGCCGCACCGTCCGCGTTCGCGTAGGTTATGGCCGCGCCGATCAGCAGCACGGCGAAGAGCGCGATTACCGCGTTGACCCCGGCGCGGCCAAACGGCAGCGAGCGGAGGAAAGCGATGCTGATGCCGTGCAACGCACCGCTGACTTCGCGCGGCACCGAAAGCATGTAGAGAGCGAGCACAAGGCTCGAGAAATCCATGTACCAGGAGAAACCGGATACCGGGATGATATAGTGGAAGGCGAGGGCGAGGATCAGGCCGACCGCAAAGTAACGGCGCCAGTAAAGGGCGACCATCGTGATGGTCTCGACGATGAAGGTGGCAGCAATCGCGCCATAGCGGCCGAACAGGCTGTCCTCAAAGCCGAATAGCTGCGTGAGCGGTTTGTAGAGCGCGACGGCACAACTCACGTCGGGATCAAGAAAATCCGTGTTGATCTTGTGGAAAATGCCATAGAAATACATCACCGCCAGTAGCGCGCGGGCAACGACGCGGCTCTGCTCGTAGATGTCGTCTCGCGTCTCCTGGGTGCCGCGATTTCTCAGCATCGCCAAACCGATGACGCAGACCAAAGTGGCGTTCATGAAGAACGTTATCCACTGATTGTTCGACGCGGTCGGCAGTCTCGCCAGATAGTGGCCGCACATCAGGAGCGCCAACAGGCCGAGCCGCCACGTTTTGCGCGGATCGACGACCACGCTGACGGCTACCGCGAGAATGACCCAGTTGACGATCGCCAGGGCGGTGCCGTTCACGCCCGTGATGCTGTTCAGCTTCGACACCAGGCTGAGCATCATCGCCAGCCCCCACATCACCGAAAAGGTGACGAGACCCTCGCTGGCCGGGGCAGCAGCCAAAGCGCTCTTCCCGGCGGGCGCCGCGCCAGGAGCGGGGAGAGTTTGGGTGGCCATTCTGGCTGTTCAGCTTTCAGGTTAAGCTCAGGCGGGCACTGAGCCGGTGACCACAGGCATGGTGGTCAAGGCGATTGCGAAGCTCACCACCGCAAGCAACAGCATCATGTAGAAGACCCAGCGCTTCCAGCCGGGCAACGGATAGGCCTGAAACGGGTGATCGTTCCCGAAAAGAGGCAGGCGGGCTTGCGGCGGGGCAGCTCCCAGCTCGCTGTCGGCCGGCAGTATCGGTTCGGCCGGCATCACTTGATTCTGGTCCACGCATGTCCCCCTCAGGCCCGACCTAGCCGCAAACCTCCTAACTAACAGATACATGGCCGACAACTAACGCAGGTTAGATAACGCGAAGGTTAGTGGCCGGCGCTGCCGTGTCCCGCAAATGCTGCGATCCTTTTCGTCTTCGATTTTTTGTTATCGAATTGAACAGAACCCGCGGATCTTCGTTCCAGCCCACAACCCGAAAAAATTGGGACAGGGAAAAAGGGAATCGCTCTTGTGACTTCAGCCACCTCGAGACCGGGCGCAGTACCTGGCAGCAATGCGACGCCTCGCGCAGCTCGGCAGGGTGCCGGTGTGCGGGATTATCTGCGGCTTGCCCGCTTCGATCACGCAACCAAGCACGTCTTCATCTTGCCGGGCATCGCGCTCGCGCTGATGCTGCGCGGGCCGCGCAACGCTGACCTGATCGGCGACATCATCCTTGGTGCGATCTGCGCGGTCGCGATCGCTTCGGCCAACTATGTCATCAACGAATGGCTCGACCGCGACTTCGACAAATACCACCCGACCAAGTCGGGGCGGACTGCCGTCAACGTCGATCTCAAGCCTTCGGCCGTTTACGGGCTGTGGCTCCTGTTCAGCGTCGTCGGCCTTGTCGCGGCCTATGCGAGCAGCCTGACGATGCTTGCCGTTGGCGCCGTCTTCTGGCTGCAAGGCGTTTTCTACAACATCCCGCCGCTGCGCACGAAGGACCTGCCTTTCCTCGATGTCCTGTCGGAATCGATCAACAATCCGCTTCGGCTGTTGATCGGCTGGGCAATGATCGACGCAGCCACGATGCCGCCATCCTCCATCCTGATCGCTTATTGGCTGGGGGGCGCCTTCCTGATGACGGCCAAGCGCCTGTCCGAATATCGGGAGATCGTCGCGTCGCATGGTAAGGAGTTGCTGGGCCTCTATCGTCGCTCCTTCCTCGGCTACACCGAGGCGCGGCTGCTGAGTGCTTGTGTTCTCTATGCTCTTCTGACCGTTGCGCTCTTCGCGGTATTCCTGATCAAATATCGCATCGAATACGCCTTGCTGCTGCCGTTCCTGAGCGTGATGTTCGCCGTCTATCTCGGCTTGTCCCTGGCACCCGGGTCGGTGGCTCAAGCCCCCGAGCGGCTGTTTGGGGAGCGGAGGCTGATGGCTGCGGTGCTGGTGTTCGGCCTCGCCTTCGGTACGCTGTCGTTTTTCGAAATCCCCGCTCTCGAAGAGCTGACCACGCAGAAATATATCGCGCTTTGGGGAGAGGGTATCTGACGGCAGGATTTGCTGCGTCCGACTGGCCGCAGATCAAGCTCGTCGTCTTCGATATGGACGGGACGTTGTACGATCAGCGGCCGGTTCGACTGGCGATGGCCCTGAGCCTTGCCGTGCACGTCATGCTCACCGGACGGTGGCGTGACGTGCGCGCGATTTCCGCGTTTCGTCGCGCACGCGAGCGGCTCAGCGAAGACAATCCACGCGACTTCGAGCCGGAACTTTATCGGCGTCTGGCAGCAACAGCGGGGCTGAAACGAGCCGAAATCGAGCCGCTGGTTGCCGAGTGGATGGAAAGCCGGCCGCTGCGCCACGTCCGGCGGGCCAAGGCTATCGGTGTGGATCGGCTTTTCAGGGGGCTCCGCGCGAGTGGTCGCACCATCGGGATATGGTCCGACTATCCCGTCGACGGGAAGCTCCGGTCTTTGGAGCTGGAGGCGGATCATGTCGTCTGGGCGGGCGACGACGGGATTGGGTGCCTGAAACCCGATCCTCGGGGTCTGCAGATATTGATGGAGCGAGCGAAGGCAAGGCCGTGTGAGACGCTGCTGATCGGAGATCGCCATGATCGGGATGGCAGCGCCGCCAGGCTCGCGGGCGTTCCGGCGCTGGTGCGCTCCCGCAGGCCCGAGCCGGGCTTTGCCACGTTCCGGCGTTACGACGACCCGATCTTTGCGCCGGTCCTCGCGCAATGACCGATCAGTTCTTTCGCTATCTGCTGGTCGGCGGTTCGGCGGCTGTCATTGATCTGGGCGCCTTCATGCTGCTGGTGGATGGCGGGCTGGCCGTCGCCCTTGCGGCGATCCTCAGCTTCGGCCTCGCGGCGATCTGGAACTACACCCTGTCGGCGCGACTGGTTTTCGCACGTCAGGCGAGCGGCAAGCATTTCCTCGTCTTCCTCGCCTTTGCGTCGCTCGGCCTGGCGGTCAATGCCTCCACGACCTGGGCCCTTTTCGCATTGGGGATGCCCGCGGGTTTGGCAAAGATCGCCGGCATAGGCCTGGCGTTCGGGTTCAATTTCCTTGTCAATGCGAAGCTTGTGTTCCGCTAAGCGTGCGTCCTCGCCTATCTCTTGCATCAGCCTGAAATACGGGAACCAACTCACCCATGCCTTTTGCCGAGACTGTCGGTGCCAGCTATGATGTCGCGCTGATCGGGACCGGCTTCAGCTCGTCCTTTTTCCTGGCCGGCTTCCTTCCGCGCGCGCGCCCGAACCTGCGCGTGATCGTGCTCGAGCGCGGTCCGCGCTGGGAACACGCACGCCGGGTCGAGACGCGCAGTCTGTCGCCGTTTCCGTCAGAGTCGCTGCAGCGCCGCAGCGGCGTGGAAGATAAAAGATGGGTTTTCACGATCGCGTTCGGCGGCGGATCGAATTGCTGGTGGGGCAATGCGCCCCGCTTCCTGCCCGCCGACTTCAAGATGAAGACCCTGTTCGGGGTCGGTGAGGATTGGCCGCTCAGCTATGAGGACCTTGCCCCCTATTACGAGCGAGTCGAGGCCGAAATGGCGCTATCCGGCCCGCCCGCGCCTTGGCCATTCCCGCGTAGCGCTCCCTATACTCAGCCGCCGCACCGGTTGAACGCGCCCGAGGAGCTGCTGAAACGGGCCTATCCTGACGCCTTTTTCAACGTGCCGACGGCGCGCGCGAGGATCGCGACCGAAGGCCGAGGCGCCTGTTGTGCGAACGGAATCTGCCATCTGTGTCCAGTGGACGCGAAATGGACGGTGCAGAACAGCTTCACCAGAGTCTATGACGATCCGCGGGTGACCGTCGTCACGGGTGCGGAGGCGCTGGCGATCGACACCAGTGCAGGTGTAGCGCGTGGCATCCGCTACCGGCAGGGCGGACGCGAAGCCAGCGTGCGGGCAGACCTGGTCGCCGTCGGCGCCAACGCAGTGTTTAATCCGGTATTGCTGCAACGATCCGGCCTGGATCATCCGATGCTTGGCCGGCGGCTGCATGAACAGATCGGGCTGACCGCGGATGTCTATCTGGACGGGCTGGAGAGCTTCCAGGGCTCCACGTCGGTCACCGGCCATTATTACGGCCTCTACACCGACGACGCCCGGCGCAGGCAAATGGCCGCGTGCCTGATCGAAACCTGGAATATCGGGCTGCTGAGGACGGAGCCGGGACGCTGGGCACAGGTGCTGCCGGTGCGCCTAGTCTATGACGTGTTACCTGACCCTGCGAATTATGTGCGGGACGATCCCGCTGACCCGAACCGGCCGCGGCTTCATTATGCCGGGCACAGCGCCTATACCCAGCGCGCGCTGGACCGCGCCCAAGCCGATCTGGAGAAGGTCATGGCTCCGCTGCCGGTGGAGCGGATCGCCATCAGAAACGAGATACAGGAAACGGAATCCCATATTTTGGGCACCACGGTGATGGGCAATAATCCCGCGACCAGCATCGTGGACCGCAACTCCGTGCACCACCGGGTGCGCAATCTGCTCGTCATGGGCGGCAGCACCTTCCCAGTCAGCACCCCGGCCAATCCAAGCCTGACGATCAGCGCGCTGGCGCTGCGCGCGGGCGAGCTTCAGGCGGCTTGAGATGGCGGAAGTCTCGCGCCGGCAGCTTCTGGTCGGAGGCGCCGCTCTGGCCGCAATCGGCGCCACTGGTTTCATGGCAGGACCGGCACTGGCCAACCCCGAGCAAGTGGTGGTGCGGTTCCTCCGGACTCAGTTGCCGGGATTGGCGGTCGGAGATGCCGAGCTGCAGAGTTTTGCCAAGGACTTTCTTCGGCAGTCCAGCTGGCAGGGCAACAAGCTCAGGGGCGCTCTCATCGTCATGGACAATCCGGATGTGCTCCGCATCGCGCCTCAGACCGTCACCAGGGCCTTCGACTGGTATTCACGGCGAATCGTGACCGACTTCCTGTTCTCGACGAACTTCTTCCGCGATGCGAACCGGCAGCTTTCGGCGACCCAATATGTCGCTTATGCCGATCCTTACACGATCGGCTGCCGTAACCCGCTGGCGCAGTTCGAACTCGACACTAAGGCGTGATGAGGCCGATGGGCGCTTCGCCATGCTGCTGATCGGGCTCGAAGCGCTCCTGACCTGCCTGGTGCTGATCATCGCGTTCGCGGCCCCGGAACGGGCGTCGCAATGGCTCGCTCCTGTCGAAGCCGCGGGAAGGCGGATTGCCGCCAGCCCGGTTCTCGCCATTCTGACCGTCATCGCAGGCGCGGTGGTGCTGCGCGGCGCGCTGCTGCCATTCCTCGGCTCACCGGTACCCCGGGTGCAGGATGAATTCAGCTTGCTGCTCCAAGGGGAGATGTTCAGCCAATGGCGCGCCGTCGCCCCACAGCATCCGCTCTGGCCATTTTTCGAGACGGTCCACGTCAATGTGACGCCGGTGCATGCCTCTATCTACTTTCCAGGCCGTAGCGCACCGCTGGTGCTGGGGATCTGGGCCGCGGGAGACCGATGGTTCGGGGTGTGGCTCACCATGATTGCCCTTGCCGGAGCGGTCACCTGGATGCTGGCCGCCTGGGTGCGGTGGCCCTACGCATTGCTAGGCGGGGCGATCGTCGTGCTCCGCTTCGGGCTCTTCAGTTACTGGATCAACTCTTATTGGGGTGGCGCCCTGAGCGCGCTGGGCGGCGTGCTGGTGATGGGAGCCGTTTCGCGATTGCTGAAAATTCCGCGGTGGCGGGACGGCCTGATGCTGGCTCTGGGCCTCGGCATCCTGATTACGTCCAGGCCCTTCGAGGGCGCCTTGTTCTGCCTTCCGTTTGCCATTGCCTTGGCCATTCGACTGTTCGGCAAGCTGAGCGGGCAGGACTGGTCCGGTGCGGTCCGCCTATCGATCCTGCCGGCATTGGGCGTTCTGCTCGGCGTTGCCGCACTCGGCGCATATAACCGTGCGACCACAGGCGACGCCTTTACAAGCACCTATGAGGCAAACCGGGAACGTTACGCATTTGCCCCCGCCTTTCTGACTTCGGACAGGCTCGAGCCTTCGGGCCTGCGCGAGCAATCGTTGCGCGACTTCTACACGCAGGAGGCCGTACCGCACGAACGACGCGAGTCAGTCAAAGGGATCGGCCTGGCGGTGGCGACCAAGCTGCGTAACCTATGGGGGTTCTATGTCGGGCCGGCTCTGTCGATCGCGTTCGTCATCGGTGCGATCATGCTTGCCCGGACGCGATCCCTGCCAGTGATCGGCGGCGCCTTCGTCCTGGTCGGCTTTATGCTGACGACGTGGGACTTCCCGCATTATGCAGCCCCCGTGTTCGGCGTTGCAATTCTGGCGATCGTTATTGGCCTGCAGCGGCTCGCAGAATGGAGCTGGCAGGGGCGTCCCACCGGCCGCGTGCTTTCGCGGGGATTGCCGATCGCCATGGCGGCTCCACTGATCCTACCGGCTGCGGCGGCTGCGAGCGGCAAATTTTTCGTGCCCCGCAATCACTGGAATGCCGTCTGCTGCGCATTTGGCGAGGCGACCGATCGTAGCGTGGTTGCCGCCAGGCTGATGGCGGCACCCGGCCGCGACCTGATCATCGTGCGCCATATGCCGGGACAAGCGCTTCGGACCGAATGGGTGTATAACGCGCCCGATCCGGACCGGGCCGACATCGTCTGGGCGCGCGATCTGGGTCCTGAAAGGCTGCCTATGCTGCTGGCACGCTATCCGGATCGCCGCCACTGGGTGGTGGAAGTCGGCCGAAACGGTGCCCGTTACGGCCCTATCGATGCGGCCCGATAGACGACGCCTTGAAAGCCGACCGACCAATATTATGTGCTGAAGAGCAGGGACATCAAGTGACCCAGAACAGCCTGATCATTTACGATGGCGACTGCATCTTCTGTCAGAACTATGTTCGTCTTGTTCGACTGAAGGAAGCGATCGGTAACGTCGAGTTGCTCGATGCCCGATCGGGTGATCCTCGCGTGGCCCAGTATTGGCGCGACGGCTATGATCTGAACGAAGGCATGTTGTTCATCTATCGGGGCCAGGTCTTCCACGGCGCCGAGGCAGTGCACATGCTCGGCACGCTGACGACGCCGAGTTCAGCCTTCAACGTGCTGAATGCCAAAGTCTTCTCCAGCCGGATGCTCTCCCGGCTGCTTTACCCGCTGCTGAAGTTGGGGCGGCGTGCTACGCTGATGGCGCGCGGACGCTCATTGATGAACAGGCCGTAAGCAAGATCCTTTCATCGCCCAGACCCTAACGACCGCGTGACACAGCCAACTTCACACCGGGCGTGCAGGTGACGTGGAGTTGTTTAATCCAGTCCTCTGCTTCACCAGAACGGCGACAGCAAGCGCGAGCAGCATGTAAAACAGGGGGAGGTTATCCACCTGGCTGAGCACCGTGCGGACCTGGATCAGGACGATCAGCGAGACGGCCACTGGAAGAGCCAGGCTCTGGCTATGAATGTCGCGCCGCCACCACTGCGAGCAGAGCGTCACCGCCATATATATGAACATGCCGAAGAAGAGCAGGAAGCCCAGAATGCCGTAATCGAGCAGGACAGTGATGATGTAGCTGTCGGTCGTCAGCGTTCCTCCGGGCAAGCGATATTGGAGAGTCTGCCCGCTCCGGCCGGCGCCATAGCCGAACGGATTATCGAGCAGTTTCGGCCACATCATCATGAACTGCTCCTGGCGAGCGGCGTCGCTGAAGCCGGTCGAGCCGCCGCCGATCGTGCGGTTTCGAATGGCCGGGATGCTGAACATCCCGACCAGCAGGAACAGCCCCGATCCAAGTACCCCGAGCGCGGCCGCCGGTGCCACGATGTTGGTCCGTTGGTGCCGCCAGGAATGCAGCGCCCAGAGCGAGCCATATGCAAGGTGCGCCAGCAGCCAGCCGACGACGCCCAAGCGAGACTGGGTCAGATTGATGCCGCCGAGGATCACCAGGTCCAGCAGAAGCCAACCCAGCTTGTGGCGCAGATCCTTGCTGTTGATGAGGCGGTGGACGATAAAGGGCGTGATCAGCGACAGATATTCGGCGAGAACGAGCGTGTGGCCGAACGTCGCCACTGCCCGATATTCGCCGTCGCGCGTCGTTGACGACAGGTAAGTGGCGAGACGACCTTCGTCCTCCAGCTTCAGGAAGGACGGGATGTGGTTCATCCAAAGAACCTGGCCGTTATATACTTCCAGTCCAGCTATGACGCAGACGAGCAGCGCCATTCCGATCAGCATGTTGACGAACCGCTCGGAAGCCTTGGGCCTGGAGAGCACCCAAAGCCCAATGAAAAAGGTCAAGGTGTACAGGAACCAGTAATTGAGCAGGGAGTCCACGGAGTGGAACATATCCTGACTGAAGAAGAGGGTGACCGCCTGCCATATCGTGAAGGCGATCAACATGCGGGTAAGCGGCTTTACTGAAGCCAGAATGGCCTTTATTTCATTTCTCACCTGGGACGACATGGACAGGCAGATGGTGAAAATTAGCACCATGGGAAAGCCTGTCAGGCGTCGGAAGGAAATCCAGGGAAGGCCGGAAAAGTGGATCGCCAGATATCGCGGCCACAGGATCACGATGGCGAAGTATAAGAAGAACAAGAAGGACAATAGTCGAACAGGGCCGTGGCCGGTGTCCGGCAAGGCCCAGATGACTACAAAGAGCAGCACCATCACCGGAAGACCGAGATAGATCAGCAGTTGCGGCGGAAACAGCGCTACCGCGAAGCCGTAGAACAGCCCCAGCATGATGCACATCAGGAAGAAGGCTGAATAGTAAAGTATCTGCCGGATCGCCGACCGCCGCTGCCGGAAGTTCGGGAGGATCGGCTGCTTCCGGCCCAGCCCGGAGAGGGCCGTGGTCGCGGCATTCAACGAAAGCATCAGCAGGGCTCCCGATGGGGCTGGGTCGAATGGTTCGGCAGAAGGAATGTTTGCAGCGGATCGATCATTATCAGCTGCGGCTTTGTGCCTGGAGCCGGGCTCATAGGGCGACTTCCAGCGCGTTTGGACGTGTCTTCACCGAAAACTCTCGGCTCCTGCCAACATAGTCGCCATCGACATGGTAATCTACTTCCGCATCGGCTTCCACTCTGACGCTATCGGCGCTGTGATAGCATATGTCGCCGCGGGTCGAGAGGGTGCCGCGCATCAGCCGAATGCCGACGTCCAAGGCGCGCCAGGGTGGCAAGCGCGTGATATGGCAAAGGTCAAGCAATCCGTCCGAACAGTTTGCATGAGGGGCGATGAAAGCATTGTTGCCATATTGGCAGGCGTTCGCGAAGGCGAGCAGATAGCACGGCGCTGCGACGTCGGTGTCGTTGAACTGCAGCCTGATGTCGAACGATCGGTACGACAGATAGGCGCGGACGGCGCTTCCGACATAGGCGGCCAACCCGCGCTTTTTCGAGGCTGAGAACAGGCGGCTCACATAGCCGTCAAAGCCGAGACCGGCAGTGCACACGAACGGGTGTTCATTGATTAACCCGACATCGACAGAGAGGATCCTGGGCGCTGCAAGCCGCTCGAGCGCGACGCGCGGATCATGGCTGATCCCGAGATGCCGGGCAAAGCCATTGCCGGAGCCGAGCGGGACGACGCCCATGGCGACACCGGTGCCAAGCAGGCCCCGCATCACTTCGTTGACGGTTCCGTCACCGCCCGCCGCGACCACGATCCCGGCTCCGCGCTGTGCCGCTTCCCGCGCCAGCTGTTCGGCATGACCCGGATACTCGCTGATCTGAGCCTGGATATTCGGAGAGTGCTCTACGAGAGACAGGATGGAGTAACGGGCGGCCTGGCCTTTGGCACCCGCTATCGGGTTGACGATGACGACGGTCTCACTGGATGGAAGATCGCGGACGGAGCGTTCGCGGCCATCACAAATCATGGCCCTTCCTTCTGACGAGCGTCAAATACGGAACCTTGTCGTCGTGGAAATAGCTTCTCGCCACCGCGACGGCATAGGGGGGCGGATGGTCCCCAAAGATGAAGATAACATCCGGCGGCCGGTCTTGCTTGGCGATGACCGAACCGATCTTCTTCATCAAGGCCGCAAACTGATTGGCGTAAAGGCAGAGATCGGCCATTTGCGTGCCCAGTTGCGGCGCGCATTTCATATCCGAGCTCGAATCCGGCGCGAGCGGGAAGTGCGTGTCGAGCGTCATGACGTGAGCGTAGCTTTTCTGTCCGCCCCCGGTGAACTCGGCTGCCACGGCGATGGCACTTGCATCGCACACGCCGTCGAAGGCGACATGGTGACATCTGGGCGCCTTGTACCGTGCGCCGATCAGGTCGTTGAGAAACAGCGCCGATGTGAAACCCAGTTTCGGATAGACGGTTTGCCGGTTGTAGAAGGTCCCGGAATTCCCGTGGATGCCGAGAGTCTTGTACCCGGCCTGCTTCAGCCGGTTCGGCAGGCAATAGGCTGCCATTTCGTCCGCATCGGCCGCTGTCGGCGTGCCGGCGGTCTTGCGGGCGCAAAGCTCACGAAGCTCCCCGGTCAGAGTGCCACCCTTGCTGGGATGGCTGCCGAACTTGATCGTATATTTTCCGCCGAGCTCGCTTTCCAATGCCCGGAGGATGAATTCATTGAACGAGGCCTGTTTGGCGAGGCCCCATGACTCCACCGAGATCGAGAGAATGGAGGCGCCCTGCTTCAGGAACGCCTCGGCGTCCTGGTTCATGGAGGGAGCGTTGAGCGGCTCCTGGGTGAAGCCGGGCTTGGTCGCGAGAGTGTGCGCCAGCTTTGCCGTGCGCACCGTGCTGCTCGTGACCAGATTGGCCCCGAGATATCTGTGGAAACCAGGCGTATCACTCGCCTCATTCAACAGGATCAGGACCAGGATCAGTGGCACTGCCGGCCAGAGCGCTGCACTCTCGATCTTGATGCGGGCGACGGCCAGATACAGGCCGATCAAGAAGAGGGCGCCAATCGCCGCGTAAGTGAGAATGAGCCGCCAGGGCCAAACCGCCGCGAAGCCGATATATTCCCTGATGAGCGCAGGATCATCGATGTAGATGAAGCCCAGACCCAGGAACAGGTGCACGGCAAAGACGAGCGCCGCGCCTGCCACTGCCAAGGCAGAGGCGAGACGCCTGGACAGGCTGCGCGCGATCAGGATGGCGGCGGCATAGACCAGCACGAAGTCGGCATTCAGGGGCGGCAGGGTGAAACCGAACCGGGACCAGAGCCACCAGAAGGTAACGCTTGGAACCGCTACCACGATCGCAAACAGGAGCAATGTCGCGCGCGCGTCGGTTGGCGATTGACGTGCCAACGGTCGCGCCAAAATGTTTCTCCCCAGCAGCGGTAATCCCCTCAACTCGGCTTGATGGGGTGGCGTTCGTATCGGGCAAATCTGACCAGAGCAATAACGCGGCGTTATCCTTCTGACGGAGGTGCCGAGGGACGAAACGCACGCGGACGGCGAGGGGCACCATTTTCCGCTCAGCTGGACTCGCCAAGGGCAGCGGCAGCGGGCAAGCTTCGCCCATGACCCAAGCCGTGCTGAGCGCCCGTGACGGCGCGATCCTCACCGTCACGCTTAACCTTCCCGAGAAGCGCAACCCGATCTCCGATCCTGCCGTGATCGCGGCGCTGGAGGCGATCCTGACCGAAGCGGACCAGGATATCGGCGTGCGGGCAGTGATCCTGACCGGCGCCGGGTCGGCCTTCTCCTCCGGCGGTGACCTGAAGGCGATGAAGGCGGGGGTGGGGCTGCGCGCATCCTTGCCGGCGCAGACGCGGCGCAACTACCGCGCCGGCATCCAGCGGCTGCCCTTGCTGTTCCAGGCGCTGGAAGTGCCGGTGATCGCGGCGGTGAACGGGCCCGCAATCGGCGCCGGGCTCGATCTGGCGTGCATGTGCGATGTGCGGATCGCAGCGAGCAATGCAGTTTTCGCCGAAAGCTTTGTGAAGGTCGGCATCGTGCCGGGGGACGGCGGTGCCTGGCTGCTGCCGCGCATCATCGGCTTTTCGAAGGCGACGGAACTCGCGCTGACCGGCGAGACCTTCGGCGCCGAGGCGGCCCTGTCGATGGGGCTGGTGTCGCGCGTCGTAACACCGGAAGAGCTGCTCATGGCGGCGCGCGAAGTGGCGGACAAGATCGCCGCCAATCCGCCGCACGCGGTGCGGATGACCAAGCGGCTGCTGCGCGAGGGGCAAACGGCGACGCTGGCCAATATCCTGGAGATGTCGGCGGCGATGCAGTCGCTGGCGCACGCCACCCGCGACAATGACGAAGCGATCGACGCGTTTCTGGAAAAGCGGACACCGCGCTTCACCGGCGAATAGATGTTCGATCGGCTCGCCTCTGCCGATATTCCGGCCGAAGACGAGGCGCTCCGCCCGAAAGTGCGGGCGCTGATCGAGGAACATGTACTGCACCGCCCGGTCACCGAGCGGGTGCGATCCTGGATGGGCGTCGATGCCGGGTTTACCCGGGCCATGGCGGACGCCGGGCTGCTCGGGCTGACCTTGCCGACGCGCTATGGCGGCGGCGGGCGAGGGCCGTTCGCGCGCTATGTCGTCGTCGAGGAGCTGTTGGCGGCGGGTGCGCCGGTGGGGCTGCACTGGATCGCCGACCGGCAGAGCGCGCAGGTGATCCTGAGCTTCGGCAGCGACACGCAGAAGGATTTCTACCTGCCCCGCATCTGCCGGGGTGAGATTTTCTTCTGCATCGGCATGAGCGAGCCGGGGGCGGGATCGGACCTCGCCTCGGTGCGCAGCCGGGCGGAGCGAACCGGCAACGGCTGGCAGCTGAACGGGCAGAAGATCTGGACCACGGGAGCACACCTTTGCGACTATATGATCGCGCTGGTGCGGACATCGGGCACGGCCGAGGACCGGCAGCGTGGGCTTTCCCAGCTCATCGTCGATCTGCGCGCGCCCGGCGTGACCATCCGGGGCATCGACGATGCGACGGGGCATCGCGATTTCAACGAAGTTTTCTTCGACGATGTGGAGCTACCCGCCAATGCGCTGCTCGGGCATGAGGGCGCCGGCTGGGCGCAGGTCAATGCCGAGCTGGCATTCGAGCGCAGCGGACCGGAGCGGATCTGGTCCAGTGCCGTGTTGTTCGACACCTGGATCGCGCATCTGTGCAGCGCCGGCGCTTCCGGTACCCGGGTCGAGCGGGTGGGGGCGCTGACGGCCCAGCTTGCGGCGCTGAGGGCCACGTCCATCGCCGTGACCGCCCGACTAGCGGCGGGGGAACAGCCGGTGGTCGAAGCGTCGTTGCTGAAGGACCTCGGCACAAGCTTCGAACAACGCATTCCGGAGGTGATCGCCGACGACCTCGGCAGCCATCCGGACGAGCAGGTGGAGCCCGATCTCAGGACGGCATTGGTGCACGCGCTGGCGCTGGCGCCCGCCTATTCGCTGCGCGGCGGCACACGCGAAATCCTGCGCGGCATCATCGCGCGTGGGCTGGGGTTGCGCTGATGGACCTGCTTACCTCGTTCGAGCGCATCGTGCAGGCCAGTCCGGCCGACCAGCTGATCGCGGCCCTGGATGAGGCTGGCTATCTCGATGCGCTGAAGGAACTTCCCTTCAACGAAGTCGAGCCGCTGTTTCGTGCTGCCGGGCGATTGGGGGCAGAGGGCGTCGGCGATGGGATGGCTGTCCGGGCTACGGCTGAACCGAACCGGCCGTTGCTCGCAGTGCTCGCCGCGGCCGAAATGGCGGGCATTGGCGAGCGGCTGCTCGACATGAGCATCGAGCACGCCAACCAGCGGAGCCAGTTCGGCAAGCCCATCGGGCGCTTTCAAGCGGTGCAGCAGCAGCTCGCGGTGATGGCCGAACAGGTGATACTGGTGCGGATCGCTGCCCAGTCTGCTTGCGCGCACGGACTGGAGCCGCCCGAGCCGGTCGCCGCCATGGCCAAATCGGTCGCCAGCACCGCCGCGCCAGTGATCGCCGGGATGGCGCACGCCGTGCACGGCGCGATCGGCATCACCGCCGAATTTCCGCTCCACCGCTTCACCGCGCGGCTGCACGCGCTGCGGATGGCGCATGGGTCGGAGAGCTATTGGAACGCACGCCTCGGAGCCGCACGGGTGGCGTTTTCAGGCAACTCGCTCGATTTTGTGCGGACGCTGCAGCCTAATATTTGATCATGATCCGCCGCGCGGCAGCCGGGGAGAGTTCGCTCACCACCCGCAGCAGCTTGGTCGCGCCGATAAATGCCTCTTCCTTGTTCGTCTCAATGGCGCGGACGATTTCGGCCGCGCAATCTGCCGGCGCCATTTTCTTGCGCGGGTTTTCGGCCGTCATGCGCGTGTCCACCACCGGCGGCAGGGCTTCGATCACCGTGATGCGCGTGTCCTTCAGCTGGTGGCGCAAAGCCTGGGTGAAGCTGCGCAGCCCGGCCTTGGTGGCGCAATAGACCGGCCCGCCCGCCCGCGGCGCGATCGCCAGGCCGGAAGTGACGTTGACGATCGCCGCTTCCGGACGCTCGCGCAGGTTCGGGAGAAAAGCCGCGATCAGGTGCATCGGCGCGTTCAGGTTGAGAAAAATCGCCTGGTCGGTCCTGTCGAGATCGAAGCCGGTCAGCAGGTCCGACGGGCCGCCCATGCCGGCATTGTTGACCAGCATGTCGATCGGGGCGTCGCCAATCTCCTCGACGAGCTGTTGGCAGCCTTGTCTGGTGGACAGGTCCGCCTCAGCCGTCTCGGACCCCTCGGCCTTGGCGGCAGCGAGACGGCCGGCATCGCGGCCGACCGCGATCACTGTCGCGCCTTTTGCCTTTAGCTGTCGGGCGATCTCCAGCCCGATGCCGTCGGTGCCGCCGGTGACGAGCGCGGTCTTGCCGGCGATCCTCACTTGGGCTTCCGGAATTTGTAAACGAACTGGTCGGTCTTGCCGCGGATCGAGGGGTCGAACACGTTGGTCGTATGCGGGTCGTCCTTGCGGCGGAGAATGTCGAGCGAGCCGTCGAAGACGAAGCCCGCTGCTTCGATTTCCTTGCGCGCGGCGGCAGGATCGATGCGGTGGAGCGTGTCGGGTGCCTTGAAGTCGGGGTCGGCATTCGCTCCGTGATCGACGACCAGCAGCACCCCGCCGGGCTTCAGCGAGTCGTACAGCTTCTTGGCGACCACGCCGGCAAAGCCCGGAGGCGCGATCTTCAGGTGCAGGTCGTGGTAATTCTGGACGGTGACGATCGCGTCCAGCGGCTCGGCGAAGGTGAAGCTGGCGAGCGATGGGCGCAGCGGCGTCACGTTGGCCAGGTCTTTGACGGCGGCGTCCTGCTCGGTGCCGTAGGCGGCGCGGAAGCCGATGAACTCGGCCGGCTGATAGGCGTAGATGCGGCCCTCCGGACCGACGAGCCCGGCGAGGAGCTTCGTCCAATAGCCGCCGCCCATGATGAAGTCGGCGACCTTGTCGCCCGGCTTGATGCCGGCAAAGGCGAGCAGCTCGCCGGCCTTGCGGGTCGCATCGCGGGCGCGGTCGGCGTCGGGCCGAGCCGGATTGGCGAGCGCCTGCTGGATGGCGGGCGTGACGGTCTGGGCAGCGGCAGGCGCGGCGAGCGCCAGGGCAATGGCGGTGGCGATCAGCTTCATCATGTCCTCCCCTGTTCGCCGCGCCATTGACGCCATGATTGTCCGGCAGCGCGGCAATGCCTAACTGTGCCACCCCATGTCGCGTCCGCAAAGCCCTGATCGGTTCAACGAGGAGACCGCCACCTACAGCGTGCGCGGGGCCGATGCGCCGGACCTGGAGCAGGGGGTGGCGGCAATCCGCAACGTGCTGAAAACGCTGCCCACGCGGCCCGGTGTCTACCGGATGCAGGATGCGCGTGGCGACGTGCTCTATGTCGGCAAGGCGCGGGCGCTGCGGAACCGGGTGACTAACTACACCCAGGTTTCCCGGTTGTCGAAACGGCTGCAGCGCATGGTGGCGCAGACTCGGTCGATGACGATCGTCACCACCAACAACGAGGCGGAAGCGCTGCTGCTCGAAGCACAGCTGATCAAGCGGTACCGCCCGCCCTACAACGTGCTGCTGCGCGACGATAAGAGCTTCCCGTACATCCTGCTGCGCTCCGACCACGACTTTCCGCGGGTGCAGAAGCATCGCGGCGCGCAGAAGGCGAAGGGCAATTACTACGGCCCCTTCGCAAGTGCCGGATCGGTGACCCGCACGCTCAACGCGCTGCAAAAGCTCTTCCTACTGCGGTCCTGCTCCGACAGTTTCTTTGCCAATCGCTCGCGGCCGTGCTTGCTCTACCAGATCAAGCGCTGTTCGGCGCCGTGCGTGGGGCGGATCGACGCCGATGGCTATGCCGAGCTGGTCGGCGACGCCAAGGCGTTCCTGGCGGGCAAGTCGACCCAGGTGCAGGCAAAGCTGGGCGCCGCCATGCAGGCGGCCGCCGAGAATATGGACTTCGAGATGGCCGCCGTGTTCCGCGACCGGCTCAAGGCACTGACCTTCATCCAGGGCAGCCAGGCGATCAATGCCGAAGGGGTGGGCGATGCCGACGTGTTCGCGCTTGCCTGCAAGGCCGGCACGATGTGCATCCAGGGCTTCTTCATCCGGGGCGGGCAGAATTGGGGGCATCGCAGCTTCTTCCCGACCCACACCGAGGACTCGTCGGAAGAGGAAGTCCTCGCCGCCTTCCTCATGCAGTTCTACGAGGAAGTGACGCCGCCCCGGTCCATCCTGCTCGATCGATCGCTGACCGAGGGCGAGCTGATCGCCGAGGCGCTGGCGGAGCAGGCGAAGGGGCGGGTGGCGATTACCAATGCGCATCGTGGCGACCGGCGGCGGCTGATCGAACAGGCCAAGCGCAACGCCGAGGAAGCGCTCGAGCGCCGGCTGGCGGAGAGCACGACCCAGGCCAAGGTGCTGCGCGAAGTCGCCGATCTGTTCGGCCTCGACGGGCCGCCCGATCGCATCGAAGTCTATGACAACTCGCACATCATGGGCACCCATGCGCTGGGCGCGATGGTGGTTGCCGGGCCGGAGGGGTTTCGCAAGAACAGCTACCGCAAGTTCAACATCAAGCGGCCGGAAACAGCGCCGGGCGACGATTTCGCGATGATGCGCGAAGTGTTCGAACGGCGCTTTGGACGGGCGAAGAACGAGGATCCGGATCGGGAGGGGGGCGACTGGCCCGACCTGGTGCTGATCGACGGCGGGCGCGGCCAGCTGAACGCCGCCGCCCGGACTTTGGAGGAGATCGGCGTCGAGGATGTGGCGCTGGTTGGCGTCGCCAAGGGGCCGCATCATGGCCGCGAGGGCCGCGAGGTCTTCCACTTGCTGGACGGACGCGAGATCACCCTGCCGCCCAACTCGCCCGTCCTCTTCTATCTGCAGCGGCTGCGCGACGAGGTGCATCGCTTCGCGATCGGGGCGCACCGGCAGAAGCGGGCCAAGGCGATCGGCATCAGCTCGTTGGACGAAGTGCCCGGCATCGGCCCGGCACGGAAGAAGGCGCTGCTGATGCATTTCGGCACTGCCAAGGCGGTGCGGGCAGCGTCGCTGGAAGACCTGGCGAAAGCGCCAGGCGTGAGCCGGAGCGTCGCGCAGCAGGTCCATGATTTTTACCATGCGCGGTAGCCGGAAGCAGGCGCCCCTCGACTGCGCTCGGGACGAGCGAGGGAGAGTCGCTCACAAAGACCGCTCGTCCCGATCGAAGTCGAGGGGCGCGGCCCTGCACATTGTTTCGTGCTGATCCAGACCCCCGCACTCGTGGTTGCCGTCCGGCATCACGGCGAACACGGTGCCATCCTGCGCGCGCTCACCCCCCGTCACGGCCTGCAGCCCGGCTATGTCCGCGGCGGACGGTCGCGGCGGCTGCGGCCGATCCTGCAGCCCGGCAACCTGGTGCAGGCCGAGTTCCGCGCTCGGGTGGAGGAGCAGCTCGCTGGCGCGACGGTGGAGCTGGTGCACAGCCGCGCTCCCTTGTTGTCGGAGCCGCTGCCGGCGGCGGCGATCGAATGGGTGTGCGCGGTGGTGGCCGTGTCGCTGCCGGAGGGGCAGTCTTATCCTAACCTCTACGATGGCCTCACCGGCCTGCTCGACGCGATCGAACATGCGCCGAGCGCCCGCGGCTGGGTCGACGGGTTGGTGCGCTTTGAGGCGCTGCTGCTGGCGGAGCTGGGTTATGGTACCGCCGCGCCCGATCTCGACCGCAATGGCCGTGCGCTGGAGACGCACCTGTTCGCCGGGCGCAAGGTGGATGTGCTCGCCGCACGCGAGCGGCTGGTGCAGCGGTTGAAACGCGCCTCGCCGTCACCCCGGGCTTGACCCGGGGTCCCGCTTTGGCTCCAGAGCCAGGAAGAAAGCGGGATCCCGGCTCAAGGCCAGGATGACGAAGGGGTGTTCATGCTGGTCGCAGTCTTGCCAGGAGATGGGATCGGGCCCGAGGTCGTCGCGGAGGCGATCCGCGTGCTGGAGGCGCTGGAGCTTGGCCTGACCTTCGAGGAAGCGCCGGTCGGCGGTGCCGCCTACAAAGCGCAGGGTCATCCACTGCCTCCCGCCACACTCGACCTCGCGCGCCGTGTCGATGCGATCCTGTTCGGAGCGGTTGGCGATCCCGACTGCGATGCGCTCGAGCGGTCGCTGCGGCCGGAACAGGCGATCCTCGGTTTGCGGCGCGAACTCGGCGTGTTCGCCAATCTGCGACCCGCCAAGACCTTTCCCGAGCTGGTCGGCGCCTCGGCACTCAAGCCGGAGATTGCCGCCGGCATCGACCTGATGATCGTGCGCGAGCTGACCGGCGACGTGTATTTCGGCACGCCGCGCGGGCGGCGATCGACCGATGCGGGGCTGCGCGAAGGTTTCGACACGATGCGCTATGACGAGGCCGAGGTGGCCCGGATCGCCCGCCTCGGCTTCGAGACCGCACGCAAGCGGCGGGGGCGGCTTTGTTCGGTCGACAAGGCCAATGTGCTGGAGACCTCGCAGCTGTGGCGTGACGTGGTGATCGAGGTGTCGGCCGGATATCTCGACGTGGCGCTCACCCATATGTATGTCGACAATGCCGCCATGCAGCTGGTGCGCGATCCGGGCGCGTTCGACGTGATCGTCACCGGCAATCTCTTCGGCGACATTCTCTCGGACCAGGCCTCGATGTGCGTCGGTTCGATCGGTCTGCTGCCCTCCGCCTCGCTCGATGCGGCAGGCAAGGGGCTGTACGAGCCGATCCATGGCAGCGCGCCGGATATTGCAGGGCAGGGCAAGGCCAACCCGCTGGCGACGATCCTCTCGGCGGCGATGATGCTGCGTTATTCGCTTGGGCAGGCCGAGGCGGCGGACCGGATCGAGGCCGCCGTCGCGCGCGCGCTGGCGGAGGGCGCCCGCACAGCCGATCTCGGCGGCGGCATGAGCACGCGCGAAATGGGCGACCGGGTGCTCAAGTGCCTGGAAGCCAGCACTTCCGCTCGTCCCGAGCGCAGTCGAGGGGCGTGTGAAGCGGCCGACCTCTGACATGCGCCCCTCGACTTCGCTCGGGACGAGCGGGGTCAGACTGGAGCTGGCCGTCGTCATTCCGACCTTCAACGAGGTCGGGAATGTCGAAGAGCTGGTGCGGCGGCTGGACCAGGCGCTTCAAGGGATCAGCTGGGAAGCCGTGTTCGTCGACGACAACAGCCCCGACGGGACGGCGGAGCGGCTGCGCGGCCTGGCGCAGCAGGACCGGCGCATCCGGGTGATCGAGCGGATTCGCCGGCGGGGCCTGTCCTCCGCCTGCATCGAAGGCATAATGGGGACTGCAGCCCCGCTGATCGCGGTGATGGACGCCGACCTGCAGCACGATCCGGAAGTGCTGCCGCGCCTGGCGGCGGCCCTGCGCGCCGATCCGACGCTGGACCTGGCCATCGCCTCCCGTTTCGTGCCCGGCGGCGGCACCGGGGATTGGGAACAGGCGCGGGTGGCCAAGTCCGAAACGGCGAGTCGCATCGCCCGGCTGGTGCTCAAGACCGAGCTGCACGATCCGATGAGCGGCTTTTTCATGATCCGCGGCGAGACGTTTCGGGCGCTGGCGCCGCGCCTGTCGGGCATCGGCTTCAAGATCCTGCTGGACCTGCTGACGAGCGCCAGCGCGCCGCTGCGCTTCACCGAAGTGCCGCTGCAATTCCACCGGCGCGAAGTGGGCGAGTCCAAGCTGGACCATGTCGTTGCGCTGGAGTTCCTGATCGCGCTCTACGACCGGCTGTTCGGCCGACTGGTCCCGACACGCTTTGCCATGTTCGCGCTGATCGGAGCGATCGGCGTGGCGGTGCACATGGCGTTCTTCTGGCTATTCTTCGGTGCCTTGGGGTTGTCCTTCCTCGGTGCCCAGATTGGCGCGACGCTTGGCGCAATGACCTTCAACTTTTTTCTCAATAATGCGCTGACCTATCGCGACCGGCGGCTGCACGGGACCCGCGCACTGACGCTCGGCTGGCTGAGCTTCTGCCTCGTCTGCTCCGTCGGCGCGCTCGCCAATGTCGGGGTAGCCGCGTTCCTGTTCACCAGCCGCTACGCCTATGCGACGGCTTCCGCGCTTGCTGGGATTGTCGTCGGGGCAGTGTGGAACTTCGCGCTGTCGTCCCGCTTCACCTGGGGCCGATACTAGGGCCAGGTCGACAGCCACATCCAGCGTTGGAACGCCTGATCGTCCGGCAGCGGCGCGGCCGAGATGATCGGGTAGAAATAGGCGAACAAGGCGAAGCTGACCGCGAGGAACCCGGCCGGCAGCCCTCGCTCCTTCAGTCGATAGGCGTGGTGGAAGGTGGCGGCGATCAGCAGCGTCAGGAACAGGCCGGGGAAATAGTAATAATAATAGAAGCCGATCTTCTTCGGGATGACGATCAGGATGGCGAAGGAGAACAGGTAAAGCACGCAAAGTAGCAGCAAGGGCCGGTTGCGCTCCTTCAGCCCGTCCCACAGACACGCGGCCAGGGCGATCAGGCCGCCCCACATCACGGCCGGGTTGCCGATCAGCAGCACGCCGCGCTGCACGCCATTGACGGGCTCGTAGAGATACCAGATCGGGCGCGTGATCAGCGGCCATTGCCATGGCGTGCTCTGATAGGTGTGCTGGGCGAGCGGCCGGGTCTGCAGATCGAACATGTGCAGCTGAAAGGGGATGATCTCGTCCAGCTTGATCGGATCGGACGCGTAGAAGATAGCGGGGAGGAAGGTCGCGAGATAGGCGATCACCACGGCGCTTCCGAAAATCGCGCCGGCCCGGAACCAGCGAGCCTTCCAGCCGATCAGCACGCCGATGCCGAGCAGCGCGAGAAAGGGCATGGCGCTCCACTTGCAGCCGATCGCCAAGCCCAGGGAGACTCCGGCGCTCGCCAGCCAGCGCTGCCCCGGCCGGCCATAGCCCCAGACCAGCAGGGCGATGCCGACGAAGAGGAAAGCGCCGGCGAACACCTCCAGCATCGCGATCCGTGCCTGGATGAAGAGCATCTGATTGAGCAGCGCGAGGAGTGCGGCGGTCGCGGCCGTGCGCACATCCCCGAACAGCCTCAGCGCAATGGCGTAGATGGAGAGCATGGTCGCCACGCCGGCGACCGTGCTGAGTGCACGCCAACCGACCGGCATGTCGCCGAACAGCGCCGTCGAGAGGCCGATCAGCCATTTGGCGAAGAGCGGGTGCTCCTGGTTCGACCGGCGCACCATGTCGAACACATCCGTGCCGGACGGGACGTAATAGACCTCGTCGAACATCAGCTTGGCGGGCTGGCCGAGATGCACGGCAAACAGCAGCTCGGCGAGGAGCGCCAGCAGCAGCGCCATTTGGAACGGATTTAAGTGCTCAAGCCACGAGATGATATTACGCACGAAACACGCTCCGTTCGGGCTGAGCCTGTCGAAGCCCTGTCCTTCTCTTTCGGCGCTAGAAGAAAAAGCAGGGCTTCGACAAGCTCAGCCCGAACCGGGTTGGGTTGACCAACGCCAGGCTCGACCGGCAAAGCGCCTGTCATGAAGCGCCACACGGGACAGGACCGCAATATCACCGCGAAGTGGCGGCCGGCGACGCTGGCGGTGCGCGGGGGGACGGCGCGTTCGGAGTGGGGCGAGACGTCCGAAGCGCTCTTCCTCACCTCCGGCTATGCCTATGACTGTGCGGGCGACGCGGCGGCGCGCTTCGCCGGCGACCAGCAGGGCATGACCTATAGCCGGCTGCAGAACCCCACGGTGGAGATGCTGGAGCACCGCATCGCCTTGCTGGAAGGCGCCGAGGCGGCGCGCTGCATGGCGAGCGGCATGGCGGCGATGACGGCGGCGCTGCTGTGCCAGCTATCCGCCGGCGACCATCTGGTCGCGGCCCGCACCATGTTCGGCTCCTGCCGCTGGCTGACCGACAGCCTGCTGCCGCGCTTCGGGATCGAGGTGACGATCGTCGAGGGCTCCGACACTCCGGCCTGGGAAGCGGCGGTGCGGCCCAACACCAGGGTCTTCTTCTTCGAGACGCCGGCCAATCCGACGCTCGAGATTGTCGACCTGGCCGCGGTCTGCGCGATTGCTAAGGCACACGGCATCGTCACTGTTGCCGACAACGCATTCGCCACTTCGGCCTTGCAGCGGCCGATGACCTTCGGCGCCGATGTCGTCGCTTATTCCGCGACCAAGCTGATGGACGGGCAGGGGCGGGTGCTCGCGGGCGCAGTGTGCGGCTCCAATGCCTTCATCAACGATGTGCTGCTGCCCTTCGTCCGCAACACCGGGCCGACGCTGTCGCCATTCAACGCCTGGGTGGTGCTGAAAGGGCTGGAGACGCTGGACCTGCGCGTCCGGCGGCAGAGCGACAATGCGATGCAGGTGGCGAGCTTCCTGGAGGGCCGCGTGCCGCGCGTGCTCTACCCCGGGCTCGCCTCCCACCCGCAGCACAATCTGGCGCTCGCGCAGATGAGCGCGGGCGGCACGATCATGTCGCTGTTCGTGCGCGACCGGGCCGAGGCGCATGGCCTGCTCGACGCGCTGGAGCTGATCGACATCTCCAACAATATCGGCGATTCCCGCTCGCTGATGACCCATCCCTCTTCGACGACGCACAGCAGCCTCAGTGCCGAGGTGCGCGAGTCGATGGGGATCACCGAAGGCATGCTGCGCCTGAACGTTGGGCTCGAAGACCCGGCCGACCTGATCGATGATCTCGACCGGGCGTTGGAAAGCGTCGGCCTTTGAAGGCGCTCTTCCCGCATGCGCAGACGACGCGCGGGGTGACGGTCCGCGTATCGGTGAGCTATCTCCCGGAGCAGTCGGAGCCGGGCAAGGGCCGCTGGTTCTGGGCCTATCACATCCGCCTCGAAAACGAGGGGCGGATGGCGGTGCAATTGCTCACCCGCCACTGGATCATCACCGACGGGCGCGGCGCCAAGCACGAAGTGCAGGGCGAAGGCGTGGTCGGGGAGCAGCCGGTGATCGAGCCGGGTGGTTCCTACGACTATGTGTCCGGCTGCCCGCTCGCCACCCCGACCGGGCAGATGCGCGGCAGCTACCGGATGATCGGCGACGATGGTTCGCTGTTCGACATCGCCATTCCCCGCTTCCCGCTCGTCGCGCCGGCAGTGCAGGCATGAAGCGGACGCATCTCCCGCTCAACGGGTTGCGCGTGCTCGACGCGGCGGCCCGGCATCTGTCCTTTACCCGCGCCGCCGACGAGCTGGCCGTCACCCCCGCTGCCGTCGGTCAGCAGATCCGGGCGCTGGAGGACACGCTGGGCACGGTGCTGTTCCGGCGCACCACCAAGGGGCTCGAGCTGACGCCGGAGGCTGAGGCGGGGCTGGAGGCGCTGCGGCACGGCTTTCTCTGCTTCGAGGACGCGGTGCGGGCGATGCAGGCGGGTCAGTCCTCGAAGGTGCTGACCATTGCCGCGCCGCGCGATCTGACGGCGCGCTGGCTGGCGCCGCGTCTTGCCGAGCTGGCGAGCCAAGACCCTGAGCTCCGCTTTCACCTGATCGCGTCCGACGAGACGATCGACTTCACCGAGGCAAATCTCGATCTCGCCATCCGCCTGATGGTGGACAAAGGGGAGCTGGAGGGCGTGCCGGTCGGCTCGGCCAGCTTCTGCAAGGTCGCGAGCCCCACGGGCGAGGCCGAGCGCTGGATTGCCTGGCCAGGCCATGCCGCGCCGGAACCGATCCTGCGCGTCGCCGACGCCGGCCTGGCCATCGAGGCTGCGGCAACTGGACTCGGCCGGGCCTTGGTGCCCGAGCTGCTGGTACGAAAGGATCTGGAGTCGGGGGCCTTGCGCCAGCTCGGGGAGCCGGTGGATCAGGGGCTGCGCTATTGGCTGATTGCGCCGACCCCGCAGTGGCGCCAGGCCAAGGTCAGGCGGCTGGTCGAACATTTGTCCGTCTGAGCGACGAATGTGCCAAAACGAACCATTAACTTGTCATTTACCTGTTTTGAAATTTGCCGGGTTTGATGTATCCAATCGTTGCAGGACCGATTGTAACGAGTCGTGTACCAGGTCACCCCCTGTGGGTGGCGAACTTGTAAGGGGGTTTGTAATGAAGAAGTTTCTGCTCGCCGCGGCGGCGCTAGCCGCTTTCCCGGCCCAGGCGGCGGTTGTCGCTCCGGGGACCAACAACAACGCGATCGACCTGTTCGGGCCGGTCTCGGCCACTCAGGGCACCCGGATCGCCTATCGTGAAGATCTCGCCACGGCGCTGACCTTCCAGGCGGTGGTGCGTCAGGCCGTGTATCGCAACACCGCCGGCCAGCTCGACTTCTACTATCAGGTCTCGCGGACCGGTCCGGGCAATGGCGATCCCGCCGCCGGCAACGACCACGAGATCTTCACGCTGACCGGCGCCTCCTATGGCAACTTCGGCGTCTTCGCATATCGCAGCGGCACCGACGTCGATGGCGCCGGCCCGTTCATCAATGCGAACAACCCGAGCCCGTTCGGCTTCACCTCGACCGCCGGCCGCACCATCAATGGTAACCGCGTCGAAATCGAGTTCGGCGCCAATGGCCTGGTCGGTACCGAGACGAGCGCGATCTACATCCTGCGCACCAACGCGTTCGCCTTCAAGGCGGGCACGTTCGGCCTGATCAACGGTTCGGCGATCGGCGGCGTTTCGTTCGCCCCGACCGTTCCGGAGCCGGCGACCTGGGCGATGATGCTGGGCGGCTTCGGCCTGCTCGGTGCCGCTGCCCGTCGCAGCAGCCGTGCGAAGACCGTCCTGGCCTAAACGCCACGGTCCGAGTTCAAGGAAAGGGCGGCTTCGGCCGCCCTTTTTTTGTGCGCGACAGACCGGCATGGCCGTCCCGAATCGGGAGTGGTTAATGCGTGATTGACCACTTCCGCGAGGCACGACCGACCGGATAAAGCTCCCCTCGACGAAAGCGCGTTCGCTTCCGTCTGTTGAGTTGCTTGGGGGTAAACAGAATGAACAAGTTCCATAGCGGCGCGATTGCCGTTGCCGCGGCCGTTTTCGCGACGGCTCCCGGCCATGCCGCGGTCACCACCTTTGCGTCCTTCAACGCGACCAACAGCGGCAACATCGTCTGGCAGAATAACGGCACTGGCGGCACCGCCACCAGCTTCCGCGCCAACGGCAGCGGCGGCAGCCTGTTCACGCAGACCAACCTGGCGGCGAATGGCTATAATCCGAACGCGGCGGTGGCCGCGCCGGTCAACGTGAAGTTCTCGTTCCTGACTGAGGCGCTCGCCGGCTTTGTGGCCGATGTGGACGCCAGGTTCACGATGAACCTGTCGGTGTCGAACACGCCCGCCAGCCAGATGATGATCTTCGGCCAGCCTTATGTCGCGCAATCGGCTCTCGCCGGCAGCTTCTCTTTCACCAATGCGCAGCAGATCGTCATCGGCTCCACAGTCTTTGCAGCCGGTTCGAATCTCCTGTCCGCGACGCTCATCAACGATCAGACGGTGTTCGGGCAGATGAACGCCACGTCGGGCGGGCTGTCGGCGGCGACCAGCAGCGGCGCGACCATCACCTACACGTCGGATTTCCTCGACCTGTCGCAAACGACAGTCCGCGACGCTTCCTTCTCGCTGACCGCGATCCAGTCGCTGGTGAATGGCGCCAATAAGGGCCTGAACCAGGCGAGCGGGTCCAACGCGCTGCGCAGCTTCCGCGCGACATCGACCGGAAGCTTCTCGGCCGACGTGACGGCGGTGCCGGAGCCGGCGACCTGGGCGATGATGCTGGGCGGCTTCGGCCTGATCGGCGCCATGTCGCGGCGCGGTCAGCGGGTGAAGTCGGTCCTCGCCTGAGCTTGCGGAGCCCTTCTCGCAACTGAAGGGCTCACCAGCCCCAGGGGCGTTCCCTGAACCATTTGGTGATCACATATTTCTTGCCCGCCCGCACTTTCATCGCGTGGTGGATGGTCGATGGGTTGCAGCTGCCGTCTGGCCGGCGGTTGTTCCAGGCGAGCAATTTGCCCGCTTCCGGTTGCACCAATTTGTCGATCGCCTTGAAGCGGGTCGCCCCGCCGGCGATCGGCGCGTTGAGGTAGATCATCACCGTCCAGGTGCGCTGGCCCGCGACGGACGTGAATTTCTCGTAATCCACGCCGGTCGGCTCGAAATAGTCGGTATGCGCCTTGAACTCCTGGCCGACCTCATAATGCTGGCCCTGCATGGGCTCGCCATAGGCAGGGTCGAGCTTAGAAAAGGCGACGATCTTTTCATCCACCACGCGCACGGCCGGATCCTGCCCGTCCAGATCGCAGGTCTGCGAGGTACGGAACGCCTCGTCGCCATTATGGTTTGCGAGAGTGGAAGGCCGGCGCTGGGCGCGGATGAGCGCGATCAGCGCGGCACATTCCTCAGCAGACAGGAAGTTGCGCTTGATGAACAGATGCAGCTTTGGGCTCGGCACGCGCTGCACGCCGCTCATGCTCATCATGCTGTCGATGACCATCTGGTCGTAGGGATTGTCCATCGGCCGCTCCGCCCCGTATAAGCGAGCGAAGTGCGATGCTTAGGGGCGCAGCGTCAAGCCAGGAGAGTGACGCAAAACTGTCACCGAAGCGTCGCAAAGGCGGTGTTCGCCCCGGGGGAGTGAGGATTTGCGTCTCGCAATCGATCCGCGCCAATGGCGCCTCTTCCGGCGCTTGCCGCGCTATAGCCTGCTGAGCTTGACCGAAATTCTGCTGCTGGCCCTGCTTGGCTTTCAGGGCGCGCGGCTGGTCTGGGCCGTGGTCACGCCGGTAGGACCGCTCGGGGACTGGCGGCCCACGCAAGGGCCCGATCTGGCGCGGGCGCGGGCCGTGCTGAGCAGCGGCTTCGATCCGTTTTTCAGGATTGGCAGGGCCGAGGGGGCCGCGATCGTCACCTCGCTGCAGCTGAAATTATTTGGCGTGCGGGTGGACGAGGCGACCGGGCGCGGCTCCGCGATCATCGCGGGACCCGATAATGTGCAGACCAGCTATTCGGTCGGCGAGGCGGTCCAGCCCGGCGTGACGCTGAAGGCGGTCGGCTATGACAGCGTCGTCATCTCGCGCGGCGGCGCGGACGAGACCCTGTTTCTGGACCAGTCGGGTGCGGCACCGGTGGCGGCGCCAATTGCCGCGCCGCAGGTCACGAACACGCTGCTGAGCACCCCCGGCGGCCAGACGGCGGCACCCGGCAATGTGTCCGTCGCCGATCTCCGGTCCCAGCTGAACCTGGCGCCTCGGCAGGCGGGCGGCCGGATGACCGGGTTGGTTCCAAGGGGCGATGCCGCGTTCCTGGCGCGGATCGGCCTTCAGCCCGGGGACGTGATCGTGCAGGTTTCCGGGCGGCCGATCGGCTCGGTTCAGGACCTTCAGCGCGCCGCGGCCGGCCTCGCCCGCGGCGGCAATCTCTCCATCGCGGTTGAGCGTGGCGCGCAGGTCGTGCCGATCGCCGTGAGCATTTCAGGACAGTGATGCGTCAGTTTCTCATCCCCGCGATGCTGCTTGCGGTCGCAAGCCCCGTTGCCGCGCAATATTCGCTGAACGTGCGCGACGCCGACATTCGCGCCTTCATCCAGGATGCGGCCAAGGTGACCGGCCGCACCTTCATCATCGACCAGCGGGTGCAGGGGAAGGTCTCGGTCGTCACCGACCGGCCGCTCAGCCGCTCGGAATATTATGAAGTCTTCCTGTCGACGCTGCGCGCCAATGGCCTGGTGGCCATTCCGTCGGCAGGCGGCGCCTTCCGGGTGCAGCCGATCGAAGGCGCGGCGAGCCAGCCGAGCCGGGTTGGCCGTGCCGCCGCCGCCAACGCGCTGGTGACGGAGATCGTCCGGCTGCGCGCGATCGATGCGCCGTCGGCCGTGGAGACGATCCGGCCGCTGATCAGCCCGCAAGGCTCGGTCACAGCCAACCGCGCCGGCAACTCGCTCGTTGTCGTCGATTTCGGCGACAATGTCCGCCGCGTCCGCGAGGTGCTGCGGCGGATCGACCAGGACAGTGCGGCCACTGTGGTGGTGCCGCTGCGCAACGCCGGCGCGCGCGAGATTGCCCAGTCGCTCGGCCAGCTGGTTGGCGGCGGCGCTCCCGGCGCGCAAGGCGGGGCGGCGGCAGGGCCGGCAGCGTCGATCGTCGCGGTGGATAGCTCCAACTCTATCGTGCTGCGCGGCGATGCCAGCACCGTGTCGCGGCTGGCGGCGGTGGCGCGCGATCTCGACCGCCGTGCGGCCAACGGCACCGAGGTGCGGGTCTATTGGCTCGAAAATGCCGACGCCGAGTTGCTGCTGCCAGTGCTGCAACAGCTGACCGGGCAGCCGGTGACGCAGTCCGGTGCCGCGCGTGGGCTGAACCGCATCACGCCGCGCAACGGCAACTCGACTGGCAATGCGGCGGCGCCGCTCCCGGTCAGCGAGGCACCGGCCTCGCCTGTGGCTGCCGCCTCAACCGGCGAGAGCATCACCGGACGCAACAGCGCCATCGTCACGCGCTATGAGGGCGCCAACGCGATCATCATCGCCGCCAATCCGGACACGCAGCGCACGCTCGGCGAAGTGATCCGCCAGCTCGATGTCCGCCGTGAGCAGGTGCTGGTCGAAGCGATCATCGTCGAAATTTCGGACGCGCTGGCCAAGCGACTGGGCGTGCAGTTCCTGCTCGGCGGCAAGCCGGGCAGCGATATCCCCTTCGCCGCCACCAACTATTCGAACGCCACGCCCAACATCCTCACCATCGCCGGTGCCATCGGCGCGCGCGAGCTCGACCGCACGACGACGACGGTCAATGGCGACGTGGTCACCACGACCACCAGCAGCGGCGCGTCCGAGACTCTCGCTCAGGCGGCGGTCAACTCGATCCTGAACGCGACGGGCGGCATCGGCGGCTTCGCAACCAGCATTGGCCGCAACGGCATCTTCGGCGCGATCATCAACGCCGTGAAGTCCGACAGCACGTCGAACATCCTGTCGACTCCTTCGATCGTGACGCTCGACAATCAGGAAGCGCGCATCCTGGTCGGGCAGGAGATCCCGATCACCACCGGCCAGGCGCTCTCCAATAACTTCGACAATGCCTTCCGCACCGTGCAGCGCGAGAATGTCGGCATCCAGCTGCAGGTTCGGCCGCAGATCAACGAGGGCGGGGCGGTCAAGCTCCAGCTGCGCCAGGAGGTGAGCTCGATTGCCGGGCCCGTGTCCAACGACAATAGCGAGCTGATCCTCAACAAGCGCGAGATCGAGACGACAGTCACTGTCGATAATGGCGAGATCATCGCGCTGGGCGGCCTGCTCGATGACAATGAGCGGCGCACGATCGAGAAGATCCCGTTCCTCGGCGATCTCCCGGTGCTCGGCGAGCTGTTCAAGTCGCGCTCGCGGTCGCGCCAAAAGACCAATCTGATGGTCTTCATCCGCCCGACCATCATCCGCTCCGCCGCCGATGCGCGGGCGCTGGCCGAACGGCGCTACGGCTATGTGCGCGAGCAGCAGATGCTGCAGCGGCCGAACGTGGAGCCGAGCCTGGACGAGCTGGTCCGCGAATATATGGGCACCCTGCCGCCGGCCCCCCCGCCCAACCTTCCAGGCAGCACCCCACCGCCAGTCGCGCCGCCGCAGATCATCGTGCCGCAGGTGCGGAGTTCGACGACGACCATTCCGAACCCGGAGCGGCGGAGGTGACGGTGCTTTCCCGTTCCCCGGCGGAGGCCGGGGTCCATGGGCTCCAGCCTTCGCCGGAGAACAGCGGTGTTGCCATACCGCTCGTCACCGTCCCCTATGCCTTTGCGCGCAAGTTCGGGGTGATCCTGCTCGAACCAGAGGGCGAGCGGTTCAAGGTGGCGCTGCGCGAGGGCGCTGATCCGCGCGCACTGCTCGAAGTGCGGCGGCACCTTGCCCAGCCGCTCGCGATCGAAGCAGTCGCACCGGATGCCTTCGATAAGCTGCTGTCCGAACGATATGCAATGAACGGCGAGGCGGCGGCAGCAGCTGCCGGCTCGCTGGGGCTGGGGGACGATCTCGCGCTGATCGCGGGCGACCTGCCGACCGCCGACGACCTGCTCGACAGCTCCGACGACGCGCCCGCTATCCGGCTGATCAACGGCGTAATTGCCGACGCGGTGCGGCAGGGCGTGTCCGATATCCATGTCGAGCCCTACGAGACCGGGCTGATCGTGCGGATGCGGATGGACGGCGTGCTGCGCGAGACGCTGCGCATGCCGGCACATGTCGCGCCGGTGCTGGTCAGCCGGATCAAAGTGATGGCGCGGCTCGACATCGCCGAGCGGCGGGTGCCGCAGGACGGGCGCATTTCGCTGACCCTTGGCGGCAAGTTGCTGGACGTGCGCGTATCGACTCTGCCGAGCCGGGCGGGGGAGCGGGTGGTGCTGCGCATCCTCGACAAGGAGAATGCCGGGCTCGACCTGGCGGTGCTCGGCCTATCGCGGACGGCCGAGTCGGTGCTGCACGAGGCTTTGCGCGAGCCGAACGGTATCATCCTGGTCACCGGCCCGACCGGCTCCGGCAAGACGACGACGCTCTATTCGAGCCTGCGCCTGCTCAACGATGGCAGCCGCAACATCCTGACCATCGAGGACCCGGTCGAATATGCGATCGAGGGCGTCGGCCAGACCCAGGTCAACGCCAAGGTGGGCCTGACCTTCGCCGCCGGGCTGCGCGCCATCCTGCGCCAGGACCCGGACGTGGTGATGGTCGGCGAAATCCGCGACCGCGAGACGGCGGAGATCGCCGTGCAGGCGTCGCTGACCGGCCACCTGGTGCTCTCGACCGTGCACACCAACGACGCGGTCGGCGCGATTACCCGCATGCGCGACATGAAAGTGGAGCCCTTCCTGCTCGCCTCGACCCTGAGAGCGGTGATCGCCCAGCGGCTGGTGCGGCGGCTGTGCGAGCAGTGCCGGCGGCCCGAGCCGGCGAACGAACAGGCGCAGGCGCTGCTGGGGCTGGAGCCGGGCACGACGGTGTACGAGCCGGGCGGTTGCGAGGCATGCGGCCAGACCGGTTTCCGCGGCCGCGTGGGCGTGTTCGAGGCCGTGCGCGTCGATGACACGATCCGGCGTCTGATCAACGAAGGCGGCGATGAAGTCGCGCTTAGTCGACACGCCTTCGCCCGTGCCCCGAGCTTGGCGAGTGCCGCACGTGCCCTCGTAGTCGACGGTCGGACCACGCCGGAAGAAGCCGTCCGCATCACGCGGCGAGAGCAGGTGGATGCCTGATTTCGACTATCTCGCGATCGACACGCGCGGCGGGGAGAAGCGCGGCAGCGTGGTTGCGCCTTCGCTCGACGAGGCGCGGGCGAAGCTCGATAGCCGCAAACTCTATGTGCTGCGGCTCGAGCCCGGGTCCGGCGCGCCGAAGCCGACCAAGCCGCTCTTCTCCTTGGGCCGGCGCAAGCTGACGGCAAAGGAGCTGACGCTGTTCACACGGCAGATCGCGACGCTGGTTCAGGTCAGCCCGCTGGAGGAGTCGCTTCGCACCATCTCGCGCCAGACCGAGAAGCCGCATGTCCGGGAGATTACCGGGGCGGTGCATGCCGGCGTGCTCGAGGGGCGGCGCATGTCGGACGCGATGGGGCGGGAGCCCAGGAGTTTCCCGGCGCTCTACCGCGCGATGGTGAGTGCGGGCGAAAGCTCGGGCACGCTGCCGACGATTCTGGAGCGGCTGGCCGATCTTCAGGAACGGCAGGCACAGGTGCGGTCCAAGGTGATGACGGCGCTCGCCTATCCGGCGGTGCTGTCGGCGGTGGCGCTGTTCGTGGTCGTGGCGCTGATGATGTTCGTTGTGCCGAAAGTTGTCGAGCAATTCGAGGCGGTTGGCCAGCGATTGCCGTTCCTGACGCGGCTGGTCATCGGGATTTCCGACCTGCTGGTGAATTGGTGGTGGGCGATCCTGCTGACACTGGCGCTGGGCGGCATCATCCTCTGGCGGGCGCTGAAGGACCCGGTGACGCGGCTGCGCTTTGATCGCCGGCTGCTTCGGCTGCCGCTGCTCGGCCGGCTGATCCGCGACCTGCATGCGGCGCGGATGGCGCGGACGCTTTCGACCATGGTCGCGTCGCGGCTGCCGCTGCTGGAGGGGCTCGCCCTGACCACCGGCACCATCCACAACCGGGCGCTCAGGGCGGCGTCGGAGGCGATCGTCGAGGCGATCCGCGGCGGCGGCAGCCTCTCGGCGGCGCTGCGGCGGGCGGGCGTGTTTCCGCCCTTGCTCGTCTATTTGGCGGCCAGCGGCGAGGCGTCGGGCCGGCTCGACACGATGCTGGAGCGCGCGGCGGATTATCTGGAGCGCGAGTTCGACAGCTTCACCGCCACGGCCCTGTCGCTGCTGGAACCCGCGATCATCGTGCTGATGGGCGGCGTAGTCGCAGTGATCGTGCTTTCCATTCTTCTTCCCATTCTTCAGCTCGAAACACTGGCAGGCGCGTGATGACCAAAGCGAAAAGCAGCAATGAGGACGGATTTACGCTCGTCGAGCTGATGGTCGTGATCGTTATTCTCGGCATTCTGGCGACGGTGGTGGTGGTGAATGTCTTTCCCGCGACGGGTCAGGCTCGGGCTACCGCCGCAAAGGCCGACATTGCGAGCATCGAGAGCGCGCTCGAAATGTACCGGCTCGATAACCTGACCTATCCTTCATCGACGGACGGACTGCAGGCGCTGGTCGCGCCGCCCCCGGGTCTGGCGCAGCCGCAACGCTATCGTCCGGGCGGCTATATCAAGCGGCTGCCGGACGATCCCTGGGGCAATCCCTACCGCTACACCTTCCCCGGCCAGCATGGTGCCTTCGATGTGTTCTCGTTCGGCGGGGACAATAAAGAAGGCGGCGAGGGCGAGAATGCCGATATCGGCAATTGGTGATTGGAACTCGCGCCGTCATGCCAGCGAAGGCTGGCATCTTCGGCAGGGAGACCCCAGCCTTCGCTGGGGTGACGACGGGGGCTTCACCCTCGTCGAGCTTATCGTCGTGATCGCGATCATCGGCGTGCTCGCGGCGGGGGTTGTCATGGCGATTCCTGACCCGCGCGGCCGGTTGCGCGATGAGGCGGAGACGTTTGCGGCGCGGACGGTCGCCGCGCGCGACTTGGCCATTGTCGAGGGGCAGCCGGTGGCGGTGCGGGTGACGGCGCGGGGCTATGCCTTCGACCGGCGGCAGGGCGGGGCCTGGGTGCCGTTCGCCGACAAGCCGTTCCGGTCCCAACCATGGAGCGACGGCACGGCCGCGCTGGTAGGGAAGGGCGGCACCGTCCGCGCCGCATTCGACGCGACCGGCCAGCCGAGCGAGCCGGTGACCGTCCTGCTCACGCGCTCGGGGGAGCAGGCTCGGGTTACGGTGGCTGCTAATGGCGAGGTGCGTACTGGTGGGTGACGAGCGCCCCTCGACTGCGCTCGGGACGAGCGGGGAACGCGGATTCACGCTGTTGGAGATGTTGGTCGCGCTGGCGGTGTTCAGCCTCGCCGCGCTGGCCTTGCTGCGGCTGGAGGGCGCGACGGTGCGCCAGACCGGCGAGCTGGACGAGCGGATGCTCGCGCAGCTGGTCGCACGCAATCTGGCAGTGGAGACGATGACCGATCCGGCGCCGCCGCCGATCGGGCAGAGCGCCGGCGAGACGGTCAATGGCGGCCGGCGCTGGCGCTGGGCGCTTGTGACCAGCCGCACGCCCGACCAAAGGCTCGTCCGCGTCGATATCAGCGTCGCCACCACGGGCGCGCCGGCCCTGCTCACCATTGTGCGGCCGGCGTCGTGAGCGTGGCTGCTCGCAGTTCCCCTGCGAAAGCAGGGGTCCAGAGATGGGCTCCTGCTTCCGCAGGAGCACAAGGAGATGGGTTTACCCTGGTCGAACTGATGGTCGCCGTGCTGATCTTCAGCATGCTCGCCGTGGCTGGCGTCGCGCTGTTGCGGTTCAGCGTCGATGCGCAGGCGGCGACGGGCGATCGGCTTAAGGCGATGGCGGCGCAGCGGCGGGTCGAATCGCTGATCATGTCCGATGCCGCGCAGGCGGTGCCGCGGATCACCCGCAACCAAGCCGGCGATCCCGTCCAGGCCTTCGAGGGCAATGCGCAAGGCTTCACCCTGGTACGCGGGGGCGTCGATCCGCTGACGGATGCCGCCCGCCCGGCGCTGCAGAAAGTGCGCTATAGGCTGGAAAATGGCACGCTCACGCGCAGCAGCTATGCGATGCTGGACGGCGCTCAGCCTGCTGCCGGGGTGCCCTTACTGCCCAATGTAACGGCCGTTCAGCTGCGCTACCGGTCCAAGGACGGGTGGCGCGAGGTTTGGGATCCGCTTCGGCCCGACCTGATGCCGCGCGCAATCGAGATGGTGGTTCGGCCGGTCCAGGGCCCCGAGATGCGCTACCTCTTCCTGGTGGGAGCGGCGGCATGAAGCAGGGCGAACGCGGCGCCGCGCTGCTGACCATGCTGATGCTCGTGTCGGTGATGGCCATGCTGTCGGCCTCGGCATTGGAGCGGCTGCGCCTGTCGACGCGGCTTGCCGCCAATGCCGGCGCGATCGATCAGGCGCGCGCCTATGCAGTCGCCGCGGAAGGCATTGCGCTGTCCCGGATCACGGCGCTGGTCGAAGCCGATCCGGCGCGCACCGCTGCCCCGGAACAATGGAATGGACGGGAGACGGCGCTGCCGCTGCCGGGCGGTACGGCCACCGCCATCGTGCGGGACGGCGGCAATTGCTTCAACCTCAACAGCGTGGCGAACGGCCAGCCCGGACAGCCTTTGATGACGCGGCCGCAAGGCATCATCCAGTTGGTCGCGCTGATGAAGCTGCTCGGCATCGGGGAGGGCGAGGCGCGCAAGGTCGCCATATCGCTCGCCGACTGGATCGACAGCGACGTGCAGCCACAACCCGAAGGCGCCGAGGACCAGGCCTATGCGGGGGCGGAAACCCCGTATCGCACCGGCAACACCCTGCTCGCCCATCCGAGCGAGCTGCGCGCCGTTGCGGGCGTGACGCCGGATGTTTACGAGAAGCTGCGGCCCTGGGTGTGTACGCTCCCCGTGACCGACCTTTCGCCGATCAACATCAACACTCTCGCACCCGAGCAGGCGCCGCTCCTTTCCATGCTGATGCCCGACACGCTTTCGCCAGACCGTGCCCGCGCGCTGCTGCTCGCGCGGCCGGCGGGCGGCTATGAAAGCGCCTATGCATTCTGGCGATCATCGGCCTTGCAGGGGATCGTGCCCGGCCCCGATGTCGAGGCGCAGACGGGCGTGCGGACGCGTTGGTTCACGCTGCAGCTGCGCGTGCTGCTGCGCGACAGCGAAGTGAATGAGGCGGCGCTGATCGATGCGGGCCTGCCGCCAGCCAGGCTGGTGCGGCGGAGCTGGGGGGAGGGGGATTGAGCACGCTCATCCTCTTTATCGCGCCGACGGACCGGCTCCACGGCTGGTGGCTGGCGGAGGGTGGCGAGGTCCGCGCTCGGGGCGATGCCGAGACGGTGCTTCCGGACGAACTGCCCGAGCGGGTGGTGGCGGTCGCCCCTGCAGAGGCGATGACCATCCACGCGGCGGAGCTCGGCAGCCTGACGACGCAACAGGCGCGCACCGCCGCGCGGCTGCTGGTGGCGGAGACTAGTGTCGCACCGGTCGAAACCCAGCATGTGGCGGTGGGCGCCGCCGATGGGGGGGACCGGAGTGTGGCGGTAATCGGCAATGGCCGGCTGTCCGCCTGGCTCGAGTCGTTGCAGGCGCGCGGCATCGATCCCGACGCGATCCTTCCGGCACCGCTGTTGCTGCCGCGGCCGGAGAGCGGGTTCGTGCGGGCGACGATCGGCGCCGAGACGGTGCTGCGCGGCCGCAGCAGTGCCTTTGCCGATGAGCCGGGACTGACCGAACTGCTGGTCGGCGATGCGGCGGTCGAGGATGTCGATGCCGAGCCGCTGATCCTCGCCCCGCTGGACGCGCCGGAGCTGGACTTGCGTCAGGGCAGCTTTGCCAAGCGCAATCGCTTCCGCATCGACTATGCCCTGGTGAAGCGGTTGGCGATGCTGGGCGGAGCGATCGCCGCGGTCACCTTGCTGATCGCGATCGTCCAGATCGTCCGCTACGGGGCGGCGGCCGATGCGCTGCAGGCCGAAGCCGAGCAGGTGGCGCGGGGAGCCATTCCGGATGCGGGCAGCGATCCACGCGCGACCATGAGGGCCCGCCTGGCCGCCCGGCGCGGCGGCGGCCTTGGCTTCACCGCAACGGCAGGCGCGGTCATCTCCGCGATACAGTCCGTTCCCAATGTCGAGCTGGCGAGCCTGAGTTTCGACAATGACGGGCTTGTGCGCGCGACCGTGCTCGCTCCCGGCGCCGCCGAAGCCGAGACCTTGCGCAGCCGCATCCGCGCGGCCGGCCTGACAGTCGAGGCGACGCCCTTCACGTCCGAAGCGGGGCGCATCCGCGGCGAGTTCAGGGTGGGCGGGCGATGAAGGCGCAGTTCATGACCTGGTGGCGGGAACGGAGCCTGCGCGAGCAGCGACTGCTGCTTGTCATGTTCGCGCTGCTGACCGTCACTATACTGTGGCTGGGAGTCTACCGGCCGGTGCAGGGTGCCCTCTCCGCAGCGCGGGAGCGGCACCAGCTGGCGGTGGTGGCGCTCGGCGAGGCGCGCGGGCAGGCGGAGGCGCTCCGGCAGTTCGGCAAGGTGTCGGGCGCGGCGGGTCCGCTGTCGCCGATCGTCACCCAGGCTGCAAACGAGGCGGGCTTTGCCAATGCGACGGTGGCGCCGCAGGGCGACCGGCGGGTGTCGATCTCGATCCCGTCCGCGCGCCCGGCGGCGGTGCTCGGCTGGATCGCGTCGCTCGAAGCGCGGGGCATAGTTGTCGAGCGGCTGACCGCGCGCGCCAACAGCGACCCGACGCTGACGGTAGACGCGTCGCTGGCGGCGGGCAGCTGATGCGCATCCTGGTGCCCACCCGCCGACTGGTGCTGTTCGCAGCCCTATTCGCGTTGGCGCTACTCGTCACTGTGCCCTTGCGGCTGGTGCTGGGAGGCGGCGACGGGGCGTTCAGCGCGCGCGAGGCGAGCGGCCCGGTCTGGTCCGGCAGCCTAAAGGAGGCGCGGCTCGGTCCCGCCTCGCTCGGCGACCTTTCCGCACGCCTGTCGCCGCTCGCGCTGCTGACCGGCCAGGCGCGCATCGAAGTGGAACGGTCAAGCGGCGCCCCGGATCGATTCGCCGGTGCCTTTTCGACCGGCGGCCGCCGGCGGTCGGCCGACAGCGTCACCGGGGTCATCCCGGTCGATGGGCTGTTCGGCGCGCTGCCGATCGTGTCGATCGAGCTGACCGATGTCACGGTGCGCTTTCGCGACGATCAGTGCGACCGTGCCGACGGTCTGGTGCGCGCGACACTCTCCGGCGAAGCGGCCGGATTGCCGCTGCCCGCAAGCGTCTCCGGCGCCGCGCGCTGCGACCGCGGGGCCTTGCTGCTGCCGCTCGCCAGCGGCTCGGGCGGCGAGGGCGTGGCGCTGCGCATCTTCGGCGATGGCCGCTATTCGGCGGAGCTGCGCGCGCGGGCGTCCGAGCCGGCCATGGTGGCGCGGCTGACCGGCGCCGGCTTCACGGCTGGACCGGGCGGCTATGTGATGACGATGGGCGGCCGCTTCTGACCCGTTTCGCTTGACGCGCGGCGATCCTCGCTCCTATGTGCGCGCCGCGGTTTCTGGCCGTTGTGGCGATCGTAGCTCAGTTGGTTAGAGCGCCGGTTTGTGGTACCGGAGGTCGCGGGTTCAAGACCCGTCGATCGCCCCATTTTCCTCCAGTAATCAGAGGCTTTGCGTGACTGCCTGGGACTTGCCAGACTTTGACGACCATGAGGGCGTGCACCTCTTTCGCGACCGCGCGAGCGGCTTGTCGGCGGTGATCGCCGTGCATTCGACCTCGTTGGGCCCGGCCGCCGGCGGCGTCCGCTTCTGGCATTATGGCGAGAAGGTCGAGGCGGTGACCGACGCGCTGCGCCTGTCGCGCGGCATGAGCTACAAGAACGCGATGGCGGGTCTGCCGCTCGGCGGTGGCAAGGGCGTGATCCTGGCCGACAAGGCGGGCACCAAGACCCAGTCGCTGCTCCAGGCGTTCGGCAAGGCGGTGAACACGCTGGGCGGCGCTTATGTGACGGCCGAAGACGTCGGCATTTCGACCGACGACATGGTCGCGATTTCCAAGGAGACGAAGTTCGTCTCCGGCCTGCCGGTGGCGCAAGGCTCGGCCGGAGGCGATCCGGGGCCGTTCACCGCCTATGGCGTGTTCCTGGGCGTTAAGGCGGCGGTTAAGCGCGCGCTCGGCAAGGACAGCGTCAGCGGCGTGCATGTCGCCATCCAGGGCGTCGGCAGCGTCGGCGGCGGGCTGGCGAAGCTGCTGGCCGAGGAAGGCGCGAAACTGACGCTGGCGGACGTGAATACCGATCGCGCAGCGGCGCTGGCGCAGCAGCTGGGCGGCGAGGCAGTCCCCTCCGACCAGATCCTGCGCGTGGCCGCGGACGTGGTCAGCCCCAATGCCCTCGGTGCAATCCTGACTGAGGAAAGCATCGCCGCACTGCAGGCGCCGGTGGTCGCGGGCGGCGCGAACAATCAGCTGGCGACGCCGCAGGACGGTGACCGCATCCATGCGCGCGGCATCCTTTATGCCCCCGATTATGTGATCAACGCGGGCGGCATCATCAATGTCGGCCTGGAATATCTCGGCCGCGGCGACGAAGCGGAAGTGCGTTCGCGCATCCGGCTGATCCCTGACCGGCTCGAGCAGGTCTGGGCGGAGAGCGCGCACACCGGCGACCCCGCCGCGCGCGTCGCCGACCGCATCGCCCAGCGGCTGATCGGCCGCGGCTGACCTTCCGCCACGCCACGGGCTAGGCTAGGACACGGCGAAACATGCACGCCTTTGCCAATCCCACCCGCTTTCTGTCGATCGCCCGGCCAGTCACGCCCTGGTTGCTGACGATCGGTGCGCTGCTGTGCGGCTATGGCTTCTATGCCGGCCTGACCCAGTCGCCGCCCGACTATCTGCAGGGCGAGAGCGTGCGCATCATGTACGTGCATGTGCCGGCCGCCTGGCTGGGCATGGGCGGCTGGATGGGGATCGCGGTCGCCAGTCTCACGCAGCTGGTGTGGCGGCACCCGCTCGCCGGCGTCGCGGCGCGTGCAATCGCGGCGCCCGGCGCGCTGTTCACCGCCATCTGCCTGGTCAGCGGCTCGATCTGGGGAAGTCTCACCTGGGGCACCTGGTGGCAATGGGACGGGCGGATGACCTCGATGCTGGTCCTGCTCTTCCTCTATTTCGGCTATATCGCGCTGGCGAATTCGAGCGACGAGAAGACCAGCGTCAGCAAGGCGACGGCGATTTTCGGGCTGATCGGCGCGGTCAATGTGCCGATCATCAACCGTTCGGTGGTGTGGTGGAACTCGCTGCACCAGGGGCCGAGCATCACCATGCGCGGGTCGAGCATCGCGCCCGAAATCCTGTGGCCGCTCGCTTTCACGACGCTGGGCTTCACCCTGCTGTTCGCGGCAGTGGTGCTGATGCGGATGCGAGCCGTCCTGGCCAGCGCCAAGGTCGAGGCGCGGCTGCGCAGGCTGGCGACGGCATGAGCCACTGGCCCTATATCGCCGCCGCCTATGCGCTGACGATTAGCGGCATGGGTGGGCTCGTGCTCGCCAGCTGGCTCAAGATGCGCAGGGCTGAGTTGGCTGCAGACTCCCTCTCTCGCTCGTCCCGAGCGCAGTCGAGGGGCGCTGGTACAGACGCTGACAAAGCGCCCCTCGACTTCGCTCGGGACGAGCGGGTTTCCTCGAGCCAGTCAGGATGAAAGCCAAACATCAGAGATTGACGCTGGCGCTGCTGGCGCTGGCGGCGCTGATCGGCGCGGGGCTGCTCGCGGCCTCCGCGCTGCGCAGCCAGGCGGCCTATTTCTATTCGCCTGCCGACCTCCAGCGCGCGCCGGTCGAGGCCGGCAAGCATATCCGGCTGGGCGGCATGGTCGCCGACAAGTCGATCGTCCGCGCCGCCGACGGGGTCACCATCGACTTTGTCGTCTATGACGGGCCAGCCACCACCAAAGTGCGTTTCCGCGGCATTCCGCCGGATCTGTTCAAGGAGAATAGCGGTGTCGTGGCGGAAGGGACGTTTGGGCCGGACGGCGTGTTCGTCGCCGACACCATCCTCGCCAAGCATGACGAACGCTACATGCCGCCGCAGCTCGAGCAGAAGGGCGGCGAGAGCAAGCACAAGACGGAGACGCTCGACAAATGATCGCCGAGGCCGGTCTCGCTGCGCTTTGGCTGGCGGCGGCGCTGTCGCTGCTGCAGCTGGTGATGGGCGCGGTTGCACTTACGCCGGGCCGCGCCGAGGCGGGTGCGGTCGTGCGGCCGGTCGCGATCGTGCAGGGGCTGCTGACGCTGGCCGCCTTCCTGCTGCTGATCTGGCTGTTTGTGATCTCCGACATGTCGGTGAAGCTGGTCGCGAGCCACAGCAATTCCGCCAAACCCTTGATCTACAAGGTGGCGGGGACCTGGGGCAATCACGAAGGGTCGATGCTGCTCTGGGTGACGATCCTGGGCGTGGCAGGGGCGGCAGTGGCGATCTTCGAGCGCCGCACGTCCGAGCGGATGATGATCGCGACGCTGGCGGCGCAGGCGGCGATCGGGCTCGGCTTCTTCGCTTTCCTGCTCTTCTCGTCCAATCCGTTCGAGCGGCTGATCCCGGCGGCGGCGGACGGACAGGGGCTCAACCCGCTGCTGCAGGACCCCGGCCTCGCCTTCCACCCGCCAACGCTCTACCTCGGCTATGTCGGCCTTTCGGTCGCCTTTTCCTTTGCGGTCGGCGCGCTGGTGACGCGGGAAGTGAATGCCGCCTTTGCCCGCGCCATGCGGCCCTGGGTGCTCGCCGCGTGGATATTCCTGACGCTCGGCATCACGGCGGGGAGCTATTGGGCCTATTATGAGCTCGGCTGGGGCGGCTGGTGGTTCTGGGATCCGGTCGAAAATGCGTCGCTGATGCCGTGGCTGGCGGCGACCGCCCTGCTCCATTCGGTGACGGTGCTGGCGACCCGCGACTCCTTGCGCGCCTGGACGGTCATGCTGGCGGTGATCGCCTTTTCCATGTCGATGGTCGGCACTTTCCTGGTGCGGTCCGGCATTCTGACCAGCGTTCACGCCTTTGCCGTCGATCCGGAGCGGGGCAGCTTCATCCTGGCGCTGCTCGCGCTCTATATCGGCGGCGCGCTGGCGCTGTTCGGCCTGCGTATCGCGACGGTGAAGGAAGGCACGCAGTTCGATCCCGTCAGCCGCGAAGGCGCGCTGGTCGCCAACAACCTGCTACTCTCGGCGATCCTCGGCATCGTCTTCGTCGGCACGCTCTATCCGTTGTTCGCCGAAGCCGTGTCGGGCGAGAAATTGTCGGTCGGCCCGCCTTATTTCAACAGCGCCGCCGGTCCGGTCACCTTGCTGCTCGTGGCCATGATGGCGGCGGGGCCGCTGATGCGCTGGCGGCGCGATCAGTTCGGCGCGGTGGTGCGGCGGCTGGCGCTGCCGATCCTGGCGACTGCGATCATGCTGCTGCTGGTGGTTCTCTTTGCGCCCGGCATCGGCATCTTCCCATTGCTGGGCCTCGTGCTGGCGATCGGCGTCGGGGCGGGGAGTATCGCGCCGCTTTGGGGCCGCAACCTGCGCCGGACGCCGCTCTTCACCTGGGGAATGGTGACCGCGCATCTGGGCATCGCCGTCGCACTTGCCGGCATGGCCTGCGAGGCGGCCTTCACCAAGGAGACGCTGGCCGCCGTTCGCATCGGCGAGACGCGGGAAGTCGGACCCTTCAAGGTGCGGCTCGATGCGGTCGATCCGATCGCGGGCCCGAACTGGACGGCGCTGGAGGCGACCCTGGTCGCTACCCGCGGCAGCTCGACCGTGCTGCTCAAGCCGCAGGCGCGCATGTTCCCGAACCCGCCGACCGAGACGAACGAATCCGCCATTTCGACGCGCTGGAACGGTCAGCTCTACACAGTGCTCGGCAAGCAGGACGAAGACGGGCGCTGGCAGCTGCGGCTGTGGTGGAAGCCGTTCGTCACTTTGATCTGGCTTGGCGGGGGCATGATCGCGCTGGGCGGCCTGCTTTCGCTGTTCGGGCGAGTCCGGCGCGAGCGCCGCTATAATGACCGGATCGCCTACGCATGAGGCGCTTCTGGCTCTGGGCGCCGCTCGCCGGCTTCGTCATCTTTTTCGCGGTGGTGGCGTTCGGGCTGATCAGCCCGGCCGACCGCAAGATCGTGTCGAAAATGGTCGGCAAGCCTTTGCCGGCGTTCGAACTGCCGCCGGCGGTGCCCGGCCGCGACGGGCTTGCCACCCGCGACTTCGCGCATGGTAAGCCGCGGCTGCTCAACGTCTTCGCCAGCTGGTGCGTGCCCTGCATCGCCGAGGCGCCGGTGCTGATGGAGCTGAAACGGCGCGGGGTGAAGATCGACGCGGTCGCCATCCGCGACAAGCCCGAGGATGTCGTCGCTTTCCTCGCCCGCAATGGCGATCCCTATGAGCGGATCGGCGCCGACACGGCCTCGCGCGTGCAGCTGGCGATGGGATCGTCGGGCGTGCCGGAGACCTTCGTCGTCGATGGCAGGGGCGTGATCCGCTACCAGCATATCGGCGACATCCGGCCGGAGAATGTCAGCGATATTCTGGCAGAGTTGGAGAAGGCAAAGTGACAGGCCCCAACGTCCGCTCGTCCCGAGCGAAGTCGAGGGGCGCTGTTCGTCAGCTCGGTGGAAACGCCCCTCGACTACGCTCGGGACGAGCGATTTTGGCTGGTTTGGCTTTGATAATTACCACCCCAGCCCTCGCTGACTCCACCATGCCGGCCGCGAAATACGCCTATACCCAGCTCGCCGACCCGGCGAAGGAGAAGCAGGCCACGGCCCTGATGGCGACGATCCGCTGCATCGTCTGCCAGGGCCAGGCGGTGATCGATTCGGACGCCGAACTCGCCGGCGACATGCGGGCGCTGATCCGGACGCGCATCGAGGCAGGCGAGACGCCCGAGCAGATCAAGACCTGGCTGATCGAGCGATACGGTAATTACATCACCTATGCGCCGCCGCTGGAGCCGATCACTTGGCCGCTCTGGATCGCGCCCTTGCTGCTGCTCGGCGTTGGCGGTTGGCTGGCGCGCGGGCGTTTCAGAAAGCATCGCTGATGGGCTGGCTGATCGTCGTCGGGATCGTGGCTGCGGCCGGTGCCCTGCTCTGGAAATGGGGCAAGCTGCCGCGTTCGGCCTTCGAGCCGGTCGGGGCCGCGCTGCTGCTCGGGCTCGCCGGCTATGCGCTGCAAGGGAAGCCGGAACTGCCCGGCAAGCCCGTTCAGCCGCGTGCCGAAGCGGCCCAGTTCAACGAAAAACAGGCCGAAACCCGCGCTCAGATGGGACAGCGCTTCGGCAGTGGGCCGAACTGGCTGGTCGCCGCCGATGGCGCGATGCGGGCAGGCGTGCCGCAGGCGGCGGTCACCTACATCAAGTCCGGACTCAAGGAGAATCCGCGAGATCCGGACCTATGGGTCGGGCTCGGCAATGCGCTGATCGTGCACAATGGCGGCATGGTCTCGCCGGCTGCCACATACGCCTTCCAGCGCGCAGCGGACATCGCGCCGGAGCATCCCGGGCCGCCCTTCTTCATGGGACTGGCGCTTTCCCAGTCCGGTCAAATCCCGCAAGCGCGTGCGATCTGGACCGAGCTGCTCGCCCGCACGCCCGCCGAAGCGCCGTGGCGCGCGGACCTCGAAGCCCGGCTGGCGCAACTGCCGAGCTGAGCGTATAGCGCCGCTCGCCAGAGGGTCGGGCGGCCGCGTCTCCGCGTCAGCGGGGTCGAGGAAAGTCCGGGCTCCACGGAATGACGGTGCCGGTTAATGGCCGGCGGGGGCGACCCCAGGGAAAGTGCCACAGAAAGCAGACCGCCGTGGCTTCGGCTAGGCAAGGGCGAAAGGGTGGGGCAAGAGCCCACCGCGGTCCCGGCAACGGGAACGGCATGGCAAACCCCACCGGGAGCAAGACCGAATAGGGGTGGCGCGAAGCTTCATGCTTCAGGGCCTGTTCCGGCCCAGTCACCCGGGTTGGTTGCTGGAGGCCGTCAGCAATGGCGGCCCGAGAGGAATGGCCGCACATCGCTCGATAGAGCGAGGACAGAACCCGGCTTACAGACCCTCTGGCACTTTCGTCAGGCGGGGCGGCGGACCAGCTGCCCTTCGACCAGCTCGACCGCCCGCGCGATTGCCGCTTCGATCGACAGGAAGCTGGTGTCGAGCAGCACGGCATCGTCTGCCTGGCGGAGCGGGGCGGCCGGTCGCGTGCTGTCGCGCAGGTCGCGCGCCCTGATGTCGGCGAGGACACGGTCGTAGCTGATCGTCGCGCCGGATCGGACCAGCTCCTCATGCCGGCGGCGCGCGCGCACGGCGGATGTCGCACGGACGAACAGCTTCGCATCGGCATTGGGCGCGATCACGGTGCCGATGTCGCGCCCGTCGAGCACTGCTCCCCCCGGCTGGTTCGCGAAACTGCGCTGACGCTCGATCAAGGCGGCGCGGACGGCCGGATGGGCCGAGACGACCGAGGCCGCGTTGCCCGCCGCTCCGCTCTTCAGCCGGGAATCGTCGAGCAGGGCTTCACCGAAGGCGCAGGCGGCGACTGCGTCCGCTTCGCTGGCCGGATCGCCGCCATCATCGAGCACAGTCTGCCCGACAGCGCGGTAGAGCAGTCCCGTATCCAGGTGCGGCAGCTTGTAATGGCGGGCGAGCGCGCGGGCGATGGTGCCCTTGCCGCTCGCGGCCGGTCCGTCGACGGCGATGATCATGCGTGGTTCTGCAAGTCCGAAATGAGTCGGGTGAAGCCGGGAAAGCTGGTCGCGACCGGGCTCATATCGTCGACCGCGACCGGCGCAAGGCTGTTCAGTCCGGCCACGGCAAAGCTCATCGCGATCCGGTGATCCAGCTTCGAAGCGACGGTCGCGCCGCCCGCCAGCGGCTCGCCGCCGGTGCCGTCGACGATCAGCCCGTCGGGCAGTTCCTCGACCCGTGCCCCGATCGCGCGCAGCCCTTCGGCCATGGTGGCGATCCGGTCCGATTCCTTGACGCGCAGCTCTTCGAGGCCGCGCATCACGGTGCGGCCCTGCGCAAAGGCGGCGGCGACGAACAGCACGGGGAATTCGTCGATCATCGAAGGTGCGATCTCCGGCGGCACGTCGATGCCGGACAGGCTGGAGAAGCAGGCGGTGATGTCGGCCACGGGCTCACCACCCACCTCGCGCTGGTTTGAAAAGGCGAGCTCCGCGCCCATCATCCGCAGCACTTCGTACAGCCCGGCGCGGGTCGAGTTCACGCCGACATTCTCGATCGTGACCGCCGATTCGGGCACGATCAGCGCAGCAACGATCGGAAAGGCGGCGGAGGATGGGTCGCCCGGCACAGTGATCTGCTGCGGCCGGAGTTCGGCCTCGCCACGGATGCGGATGTGGCGCTCGCCCGTCTCCTCCTCCACGGTCAGCTCCGCACCGAAGCCGGCGAGCATCCGCTCGGAATGGTCACGCGTCGGCACCCGCTCGATCACGCGCGTGATGCCCGGCGTGTTGAGCCCCGCGAGCAGCACCGCGCTTTTCACCTGGGCCGAGGCGACCGGCAGGCGATAGGCGATCGGCACGGCGGGGCAGAGGCCGCGCAGCATCAGCGGCAGGCGCCCGCCCGGCGAGGCGGTCACGTCCGCCCCCATCAGCGACAGCGGCTCGATAACCCGGTTCATCGGGCGGCGGGAGAGAGAGGCGTCGCCGATGAAGGTGGCGGTGATCGGATGGCTGGCGACCAACCCCACCAGCAGGCGCGTCGAAGTGCCGCTATTGCCCATCTCCAGCGCCTGTTGCGGCTGGAGCAGCCCGCCGACGCCGACGCCTGCCACGGTCCAGACCGCATCCGCCGACCGTTCGATCTGCGCGCCCATGGCCCGCATTGCCGCGGCGGTGGCGAGCACGTCCTCGCCCTCAAGCAATCCCTCGATGCGACTTTTGCCCACCGCCAGCGCGGACAGCATCAGCGCGCGGTGGCTGATCGACTTGTCGCCGGGCACGCGCGCGCTGCCGGTCAGCGGGCCCGAGCGCGCAAAGCTCATCGGCGTCGGGCTGGCGTGCAAACCGGGCGTTCCTTGTCGGGCGAGGGAGCGCGGGGCTTTTGACAGCGCCAATCTGCTATGGCAAGGCGCGCCCGATTGGCGGGGCATCGAAGGTGATGCGCCGCTGTTTTCTTTTTCTCGATGATGTTTCCGGAGCAAGGCCACAAATGGTGAAGCCTGAATGGGGTTCAAAGCGCAGCTGTCCCAAATGCGCGACCCGCTTTTACGACCTGACCAAGGACGAGCCCGTCCAGTGCATCAACTGCGGCTATGCCTGGCATCCGGAGCCGGTGCTCAAGTCCAAGCAGCCGCTGCCGTTCGACGCGCCCAAGAAGGAAGTCGAGAAGCCCGAGGACGAGGCCGTGCTCGGCACCGACGAGGATCTGGACATCGATGAGGGCGAGCCCTCGGTGGACGAGGAAGTCGATCTTGGCGGCGACGACGATCTGGGCGTCGATACCGGCGATGCGACCGACGAAAGCTGATTGATTTCCGTTTGCTGCCCGGCTAACGGGCGGCGCTCAACCCGCCGGACCCGCCTGGCGGGCGAAGTGGGGCCGTAGCTCAGCTGGGAGAGCGCTGCAATGGCATTGCAGAGGTCAGGGGTTCGATCCCCCTCGGCTCCACCATTTCCCTTCGCAGCAGTAGATCGGACGAGGCGCCTTCGGCGCCCCCTTGGCAGACAGGGCGCAACGCGCCAGAGCGGAGGGACATCCCTTCAGGGGTGTCCCTCCGCTCTTGTTGCGGTTGGCCTGCGATTTCTGAGCTGCTAGGCCTAAGCGATCGTCGATACTCTCGCCCGTTGAGTTGCGGTTGGCCTGCGATTTCTGAGCTGCTAGGCCGAGCATGCTCTGGCAGTCCGCCGACTTCGGGTTGCGGTTGGCCTGCGATTTCTGAGCTGCTAGGCCGCGCCGAAGGATATCCCAACCGGAAGGAAAGTTGCGGTTGGCCTGCGATTTCTGAGCTGCTAGGCCGGGTGTGTCGTTAAGTTCCTCTTCTGCAAGGACGAAACGGCACATTCGGTCGAGCAGAATCGCTTCGCCGCTTCAGAACATCGCCAGCTGGTCCGGGTTTTTTCCGAGGCTTCTTGCGGCGCTGGCTCGAGAACCGGACGATGTTTTCATATTGGCGGTCGGTGAAGGTGAGGACGTGCACATCGCCTTTCTCGGGCAGATGGCGTTCGATGCGCTTGAGGTGCGCCTGAAAGCTGTCCTGGCCGTTGCAGAAGCGGGCATAGACGGAAAACTGGCTCATTTCGAAGCCTTCGTCGAGCAGGAACTCGCGGAACTTCGTGGGCTCGCGCGATTGCTTCTTGGTGCCGACGGGCAGATCGAACATCACGAAGATCCACATCAGCCGGTAGCCGCTGAGATAGCTCGCCGGCGCACCGCTCACGCCGCTTCCGCCAGAGTGGAGCGGGGCAGGCTCGCCCATTCGATCGGGCTGGGCGCGTCGAACAGGGCGAGGGCAGGCGTCCCGGTCTCGAAGCTGCGCGCGAGCGATTGCGTCAGTCGCGCGCCGGCGATAGCCACCGGCGAGGCCTCCCCATCGATCCGAAGGTCGAAGGCGATCAGCCGGGCAAAGCGGCGCTTGCCGTCTGTGTCGAGCGTGGTGACGCCCTCCTTGACCATGCCGCACACCAACGCGTCGACGAGCGGCCGGAACGGCTCCACCAGATCATCGGCCAAGGCGAAGGCGTTGCCGCGATTGGCGTGGTGGATGCCGATGGTCGGGTGCAGGCCGGCCGCGATGACCGCGCGCGCTACCGATGCCCGCATGACGGCATAGCCATAATTGAGCAGCGCGTTGGCGCCGGCTTGATCGCGGTCGCGGCGGAACTCCGGCCCCATCAACAGCGGCCAATAGCGCTTCGCCGCCTGGGCCTCGATATTCTCGGGATCGCCGGAGCGGACGCGGCGGGCGAGAAAGTGGAGCGCGTCGGCCTCGCGCACGCCGCGGGCCTCGAGCAGCGATGCCTGGTTGCGGATCTTGGCCATCACGACGAGCCGCCAGAGCTGCTTCGCAAGGGCGCGCGAGGCGTTCCACTGCGCCTGCATACGCGCGCCCTGGGCGTGGTGCCCCTCCAGCGGCAGCGTCACCGCTACGGGGCTGTGGTTGGTGCCGCAGAACACCATCGGCGCGCCGCGTTCGGCCAGCGCGGCGACCAGGTTCGCGCTCCAGGTGGTGCCATGGGCGTGAACGATCAGCGCGTGGATGTCGTCGAGCGCGACGCGGCCAACTTCCTCGCCCTCGGCTTTCACCACCATGAAGCCGCGATAGAGCGCGAGGTGCCGCCCGTCGGTCGCGATATCTACGATGCGGTCCATGGCCCCTCCCGTCGGTGAGGCTAAGCGAGAACGGCCCCGCTGTCAGCGCGGACCCGGATCGAAAATCCTCCCTAATGGATCAATCCGCACCTGCCGGGCCTTGAGGTTCTTCATTCCGCCGGCCGAGGTTAGGATGTATTTGAACGGGTCGAGGTCATTCGATGCCGCGTCACGCGCCTTGAGCGGGCCAGCCTCGTTGTGCGCCGCCAGGGCAATCACGCCGATGGTCGAGAACTTCACGACCCGCACCAGTTGCCGTTCGGCGCCATCCTTCTCGATCGCGAGCATGTCGTTCTGGCGCAGGCTGAGCATTTTCTTAGCGGCCGGGTGCGGGCGGCGATCGGCCGAGTTGCGGCTGTGCGCATCGAACATCGAGACGATATCGGCGACCCAGCGGCCGTTCGGCAGCCGCCAGACATCGAACCGCGCATTGGCGTCGCCTTTATAGGCTTTGTAGGCGCGGCCAGCCTTGTCGCGGATGAGTATTACGTTGAGCGGCTCGCGGACGCGAACACGGCGGATGTTCCTGTCTTTCGCGAACTTGGCGAGCGCGGACTCATAGTCCTTGCCGCTGCGGCCGTCGGTGGCGCGGTGCAGATCAGCCCGCAGAAGCGGGTCGGCGATCCGGTCCGAATTGGATATATCTGCCGGCTTCAGGCTCGTCAGCGGCACGCGGTGGACGACGATCGGCGTCTTGCCATCGGCCGCGACCGTGCCGGTCAGGCCATAGGCCGTGTCGTTGTGCAGCCGCCCGGCAGTCACGTCCCGGGACTTGGCGGGCAAGCCCTTGCGGCCATGATCCGCCTTGTGGCTGACGGTGACGCGTTGGAGCTTGTCGTGCAATTCCTCGCGAAAACCGGACCAGGGCTGGGGCAGATCCTCGAATAGGCGGTCGAGGTCCTTGTCCTCGGCGCGGGCTGAGGCGCGGGCGATCTCCATCAGCAGGCCGCGCGTCGTCACCGCCGTCACTGCCGCGTCGATGGCGTGGTGCCGGTGGTCCAGCCGGTTCTTCGGTGCATTGCTGTGGCGGTTTTCGACCGCTCCGTAGTTGTGATCGGGCAGCAGGCTGTTCAGGTCCCAAAGCCGGCGGAGCATCGCCGTCATCCGGCCGGGGATGTTGCTCGCGCTGTCGTCGAGCGAGCGCGAATAGGGGATGATGTGGTCGATATCGGCTTCGCCGCTGAACAGCGCGCGCATGCCGATCGGCTGCCCACAATAGGGGCAGCGGCGGTCGATCGGGTTGGCCGGGTTCAGCTCCTCCCAGATGCGGAGCAGCGCGCGATTGGCGCCGCTGTTGCTGAAGCCCTCTTCTTCCAGCTTGCGCCCGCGCTGTTCGGCGGCGGCCGTGTCGCGGCGAATGCGGCGGTTATGCTCTTCCTTTTCCTTCTCGCCGAGCTTCAGCTCGCGGGCGAGCTCGACTACGATCTGGTCGGGCCGGCTGTGGACGTCAATGATCGCGTTCACCAGCTTTTCGACCTGGCGCAGGCCGATATGGACGGTGGGGTTGGTGATCTTGCCCCAGCGCTTTTCCGGCGGATCGGCGGGATCGAAGCTGCCGGGCGGTATCTCACGCGTCAGCAGCTCGCCATAATAGGGCAGGCGCGCCAGGATTTCGCCGGTGCGGTCGTCGCTGTGATGCCAGCCGCAGCGCTCGACGGCTTCCGAATAGGTGCAGATGTCCTTCTTCAGCTCATCAAGGATGCGCGCCGTGGCGGTCGGTCCGAGGCGCCCATAGCCCTCCGGCAGTTGCGCCCGCGCAACCGCGGCAGCCTGGTCTTCGGACACGCCCCACTCGCCGGTCAGCCAGGCGTGGAGCGCGTCCGGGTCTTCCTCTTCCATAACGCGTTCGACGATCGTCCATTGTTCGTCGCGCGACAGATGCGGCCAGCGATCGCCGAAGCGCTTCTTGTCGGCCATGACCGCATGGACTTCGTTGCCGGCAAGCTGGGTGCGCGTCTCGCTCGCCTTGTTGAAGCTTTGCCCGGGCTCCAGCTTGATCAGCTTGCCGAGGCTGTCGAAGCTGGCTGCTTTGACGCCGCGCAGCTTGAGGATCAGCTTCTCGCGCTGGTCCGGCTTCAGCTTGCGCGACGGCTCGCCCGGCGTGGTGATTCCGAGCTGATTGACCTCTTCGTAGAGCCGTCGCTCTTGGAACAGCGGGTGCGCCTTGGCGAGCCGTCGCTCGCTGTGAACGAAAGTGCAGACGCCGACCTCCTGCTCTTTGAGCGAGCGCTGGAAGAACAGGATGCGGTGCAGCGCCGCCTTGGCTTCGTCGGTCAGCAGGGCGGGGTGGTGCGGCCGCTGCCGCTCCCAGATCGTGTCGAACTCATGTTCGACGTGCCGGCGTTGTGGGTAGAAGTCATAGCCTTGCGCATCGCTGCCCATGCGCACGCGCTTGGTCTCGCGGCCGGCGAGGAATTGCCCCAGCGTCTCGGCACCGCTCTCCGCCATCGCCTGATCGAGCGCCCTCGCACCGCTCGCGATCTTGCCGTCCTCATTGTCCTTTGACTTGCGCTCGGCCTTGCGGTTCGACTTGAAGCCGCGGCGCTGTTTGAGGTGAAACAGGGCGCGGCCGATTTCATACGGCTCCAGCCGCTCGTCGAGCGCGCGGACGCGAAGTTCATAGGGATCGCGGTCGGCCAGCACTTTGGCTTCGCTTTCGTCGGCGGGAAGCAAGCCAAAGCGCTTCAACGTCTGCAGGAAGGCAGCACGGCGACCGAGATAACGATCGCGCCGCCGTCGCATGGCCCGCGCCGCACGCCGATCGACCGCGAGAGAGGCGCCCGACTTCGGGTCTCGCCCATCGCTGAAGATGCGCACGCCGATGTCGACGATCCGGCTGCTCTCGCCCTCTTCCTCGACCAGGCACCAGCCGATGCTGTTCGTGCCGATATCGAGCCCCAGTCGCCGCATGAACATTCCTCCCCCGAGCCGAACAGCTTACAGTCTGCAATGCGCGCGGCAATTGACATCTCATCCGCTCTGGAGCATGGGAGCCGTCTCAGAAATCGCAGGGCCAGCTGTTAACAAGCAGCTTGACTGCACCAAATAAGGGCAGGGCTACGGCCCTGCCTTTTCATTTCTGAAGGGAGTGTGGGCCGCGCCTGAAAGGCGGCCTGGCCGGGTCTACCTTGTACGGGACCCTGACGAACGAGAAGGAAATACCCATGCGTCACCGCGTCGGCGGCCGTAAGCTTCAGCGCACTTCCTCGCACCGCGCTGCCCTGTTCCGCAACATGTCGGCCGCGCTGATCAAGCACGAGCAGATCACCACCACCGTCGCCAAGGCGAAGGAGCTGCGTCCCTATGTGGAGAAGCTCGTCACGCTGGCGAAGAAGGGCGGCCTGTCGAACCGCCGCCTCGCGCATGCCCGCCTGCTCGACGACACGCAGCTGAAGAAGCTGTTCGACGTGCTGGCCGGCCGCTATGCCGAGCGCAACGGCGGCTATACCCGCATCGTCAAGGCCGGCATTCGCGCCTCGGACGCGGCCCCAATGGCGATCATCGAGTTCGTCGACCGCGACGTCTCCGCTAAGGGCCAGGACTCCGGTCCGGTGCAGGGCGACGAGGATTACGCCGAAGCGGCGTAAGCTCTCCCAATATCAATCGTCACCCCAGCGGAGGCTGGGGTCTCGTGGACGCGAGATGCCAGCCTTCGCTGGCATGACGAAAAGATTTGTGTTCCCCGGCGAAGGCCGGGGTCCCAGCTTTACACAAGAAATTTCTGGGCCCCGGCCTTCGCCGGGGAACAGTCATTCGTTTCAGCGCACCTCCGCCATCGCCAGCAGCATGGCGAGGCCGGGCAGCATGCCCTTGTGGCTGGCGCCTTTCTCCACATCGATCCATTCGTCGAGCGCATGGGCGCGGCCGCCGCTGCCGCCCGAGCCGATGGTGATACCGGGAATGCCGAGGCTCATCGGCATGTTCGCGTCGGTGGATGAGGTCTGGAACTCGGGTTTGAGTCCGTGCGCGGCGACGGCGGCGCGGGCGGTCTGGACGAGTTCCGTGGTCTCGGCCGTCTTGCCGGCCGGCCGGTCGCCGATCATCTTCGGTTCGGCCTTGATGGTGCCCTCCTTGACGGAGCGGGCGGCATTCTCCGCATCGACCGACGTCTTCACGATCCCGAGGAAGCTCTGCTCCAGTTTCGCGAGCTCGGCGGCGCTTTCGGAGCGCATGTCGAACTCCATCCAGACCTCGTGCGGGATCGAGTTGACGGACGTGCCGCCGCCGGTGACGCTGGCCGAATAGGTGGTCTTCGGCTCCTTGGGCGGCACGATCTTGTAGAGATCGACGACGGTCTGGCTCATCGCCGTCATCGGATTGACCAGGCCGAATGCGCCATAGCTGTGCCCGCCGGGTCCCTTATAGGTGACGCGGTAGCGCTTGGAGCCGGTGCCGCCATTGACGATGCGCGCGCCATTGGTGCCGTCCATCGAGAAGAAGGCGGCAATCCGGTCCTTATATTTGCCCTTGGTGAAGAGATAGCGGACGCCGCGCAGATCGCCGGGGCCTTCCTCGCCGACATTGCCGACGAAGAGGATGTCGCGGCCGGTCTTCACGCCCGCCGCCTTCATCGCGCGGACATAGGCGAGCAGCACCGCTAGGCTGCGCGTGTCGTCGCCGATGCCGGGCGCGTAAAGCTTGGTGCCCTCGCGCCGCACCTTAACGTTGGTCTCTTCAGGAAAGACCGTGTCGAGATGGGCCGCGATGACGATCAGCGGCCCGCCGGCGGGGCCGGTGCCACGCCACAGCCCAATGGCATTGCCTTCGGGATCGAGCTCGACATCGGTCAGGCCGGCGGCGCGCAGCATCTCGGCATAGGCGCGGGCACGCTTTTCTTCCTTGAATGGCGGGGCCGGGATCTCCGTCAGCGTGACGATCTCTTCGACGATGCGGTCATGCTCGCGATCGAGATGCGCGACGGCCGCCTTGTAGCCGGGGCTCGCCATGACCTTGGGCACCGGCGTCGCGGCGAGCGCCGGCGCGGCGACGCCGAGCAGCAGCGAGACGAGCAGGGTGCGCATCAGACGAACCGCGCCTTGACCGTGCGCTCCAGCACGCTCAGCGGCATGGCGCCGAGCGTCAGCACGTCATGGAACTTCTTGATGTCGAAGCGGTCGCCCTGCCGGGCCTTGGTCTCGTCGCGCAGGCGCACCCAGGCGGTGTGGCCGATCTTGTAGCTGCAAGCCTGGCCCGGACGGACGGTGTAGCGGTCGATCTCGCCCTGGCCGCGCCCGCGGGCGATGCCGGTGGTGGCGAGGAAATAGTCGGTCGCCTTTTCCCGGCTCCAGCGCTTCACGTGCAGGCCGGAATCGACGACCAGCCGGGTGGCGCGGAACAGCAGCGACTGGAGATAGCCGACCTGGCCGAGCGGATCGCCGTCATACACGCCCATCTCGTCCGCCAGCTGCTCGGTGTAGAGCGCCCAGCCTTCCGAATAACCCGAGAAGAAACCGCGGCGGCGGATCAGCGGGATCTCGGTCGATTCGAGCGCCAGCATCACCTGCATGTGATGGCCCGGCACTGCCTCGTGATAGGACAGGGTGGCGAGGCCGAATTTCGGCCGGTCGAACGTGTCGCGCAGGTTGATGAAGTAGATGCCGGGCCGCGAGCCGTCGAGCGTGGCGTTCTGATAATAGCCGCCCGGCGCTCCGGCCTGGATCGACGGCGGCACGCGGCGGACCTCGACCGGGGCCTTGGGCAGGGTCGCGAAGACCTCGGGCAGGCGCTTGTACATGGCCGAGACCTGACCGCGCAGCTGGTTGAGCAGGGCTTCCCGGCCTTCGTCCGTGTTAGGATAGAGCTGGTCGGGCCGCTTGTTAAGCGCGATCAGCCGCTCGCCGACACTGCCCTGGCTCATGCCCTGGCCTTTGAGGATGCCGTCGATCCGGGACTCGAGTTCCGCGACCTGCTGCAGGCCGAGCTGGTGGATTTCATCACCGGTCAGCTTGACGGTGGTGTAACCCTCGGCGGCGGTGGCGTAATAGGCTTCGCCGTCAGGAAGGCGCCAGACGCCCGCGTCATGCGTCGCTTTCTTGCGCAAGTCCTGCACCAGCGCGCGCTGGCGGTCGAGGGCGGGGAAGACCTGCTCGCGCACGATTCTCTCGGCATCGGCGGCGCGGGCCGCGGGGAGCTTGGCGTCGGCCAGCTTTTTGGCGAACGACGCGACCATGACGGTCTTGGCCGGCTCGACATCGCGCACGTCGCCGAGCAGCTTCAGCGTCGTGTCGAGGATATAGTCGGGCGCGAACACGCCCTTGGCGGCGTCGGCGCGCTGGCGCTCGGTGTCGTTGTCGATCGACTTGGGGAAGGCGGACAGGCGGGCGATATAGGCGTCCGCGTCGGCCGCGTTCTTCACCTGGTGCGCGTTGGACAGGAAGTCCGGCACGTCCTGATAGGCGCCGTTCTGCTGGCTGAGAATATAGGGCGAGCCGCCATCGCCATAGCGGAAGCGCTCGCCGGCCAGGCTGCGGTCAAGCTGATAATCGACCACGTCATAGTCGATCTGCGCGGTTGGGCTGAGGCTGGCGCGGTTGATCGCCGCCAGAGCCTTCTTTTCGGCCCGCGTCCGTGCGAGTTGACGGGCCTGCCCCGCCGCGGAGTTGTCGGACAGTCTGGAGCGGAGTCCGGCGCGCTCGCCCGTGTCGAGGCCGAGGCTGGTCGCCTGTTCGGGGCTGTCGCCGAGCCGGTCGTAGAAGAAGCGGTCCAGCAAAATGCGCAGGCGGGCATCTTCGGAACTCGCAGCAGCCTGGGCGAGGACAGGTCCCGCCAAGGCCGTGGCGGCAACGGCAGAGCTGGAGAGGAGAAAGGCACGACGATCCATGAACTTGCTTCCCGTGCTATGAGATGCCTGCGGTCCTGACGCGGAGCCGACCGGGATGCAAGCGCCGGATCGACGGACGACCTGCTGGTGGGCCCGGCGTCAGCCTGGCGTGCATTGAAAGCGGGTTGACACTAATGCGAATGATTAGCAATAGCGCCGCCGAAGCCGAAATGATCGGCAGAGCAGGGAGCTTTCATGTCGCGTCTTCTTCTGACCACCGCCTTGTCGCTTGTCGCTGCCGCGCCCGCACTCGCCCAGGATGCGCAGCCGGAGCGGCGCCTGGGCGGTGTGGTCGTCACCGACACCGCCATCGACCCGCTTGGCATCGAGCGGCCGGCGGACCGGGGCTATAAGGCGGACCGGATCGTCAGCGCGACCCGCACCGATACGCCGCTGGTCGATGTGCCCCAGTCGGTGACGGTAGTGACCAGGGACGCCATCGACGATCGCGCGGCGACCAGCATCGGCGAGGCAATCCAGTACGTGCCAGGCGTGACGACGGCACAAGGCGAAGGCAATCGCGAGACGATCGTGTTCCGGGGCAATGCGTCCACCGCCGACTTCTTCGTCGACGGCCTGCGCGACGACATCCAAACCTATCGCGATCTCTACAATATTGAGCGGCTGGAAGTGCTGCGCGGACCCAATGCGATGATCTTCGGCCGCGGCGGCGTCGGCGGCGTCATCAACCGCGTCACCAAACAGGCAGATTGGGAGCAGCGCGTCGGCGGCCGGCTCGAGATCGGCACTCATGACGTCTATCGCGGCAGCATCGATCTCGGCGCGCCGCTCGGCGACTTTGCCGCCGTGCGTATGAACGCCGTCTATGAGGACAGCAACAGCTCCCGCCGCTACTGGTCCAACGAGCGCTGGGGCGTGAACCCGACAGCGGCCTTCCGCCTCGGCGACGACACGCTCGTCCAGCTTTCCTACGAGCATTTCGAAGACGAGCGGACCAGCGACCGTGGCGTGCCCGCAGCCGGGCCGGTGCCGGCCGCCGGCAGTGCGCCGATCGGCCCGCTGCGGGGCGTGCGCCGCACCTTCTTCGGCGATCCCGACAACAGCACCAACTTCACCAACACGGATGCCCTGCAGCTGGCGGTCGAGCACCGCTTCGGCGAAGGCCTGACCCTGCGGCACCGCACCCGCTATGCGGATCACGTCAAGTTCTACCGCAACGTCTTCTCCACCGCCGTGCGGAATACCGCCGCCGGCCAGGTCGTGGATTTCTCCGGCTATCAGGTGCGCACCACGCGCGAGAATCTGATCAGCCAGACGGACCTGAATGCAGAGTTCGCGACCGGAGGCATCCGGCACACGCTGCTCGCGGGCTTTGAATATAATCACCAGGACACCGACAATCTGCGGCTGAGCACGGACTTCGATCCGGGCGCCGCAACGGTGCGCACGGTCACCCGCCCGATTGGCGACCCGACCTTTTTCCGTAGCGATCTCGTCTTCTCCCCCGTCGCGAGCGATGCCAACAATGTCGGCACGCTGAAGGGCTGGGCTGTCTATCTGCAGGACCAGATGGAGATCACGCCCTGGCTGCAGATTGTCGCCGGCTTGCGCTATGACCGCATCGACCTGGAGTTTACCGACCGCCGCGCCACGGCGACCCAGCGCGACTATGATTTCGACCAGGAGATCTGGAGCCCGCGCCTGGGCGTCATCGTCAAGCCGGCCGAGAGCGCGTCCATCTATGCGAGCTATTCACGGACGGCGCTGCCGCGTTTCGGCGAGCAACTGGGCAGCCTCAGCCCCTCGAACCAGACGCTCGCGCCTGAGAAATTCGAGAACCTTGAACTCGGCGCCAAGTGGGACGTGACGGCGGACCTGAACGTTACCGCCGCCATCTTCGAGCTCAAGCGCAAGAACGTCCTCATCCCCGATCCGCTGAACCCGACGGGTCCCAACATCCTGGCCGATGCGCACCGGACTCGTGGCTTCGAGCTTGGGGTGCAGGGGCAGATCACGCCGCAGCTGCAAGTGACCGGCGGCTATACCTATCTCGATGCCGAGTTCACCAAGCCGACATCGACGATCGTGCTGGCAGGCAACCGCATCCCCAACACGCCGCGGCACATCGCCAGCATCTTCGGCCGCTATGACGTGACGGCGGAACTCGGCCTCGGCCTTGGCGTGGTGCACCAGAGCGCACGCTTCGCCAACGCCGACAATCTGGTCCGGCTGCCCGGCTATACCCGTGTCGACGGCGCCTTCTATTACGACATCACGCCAAAGGTGCGGCTGCAGGCGAATGTCGAGAACATCTTCAACAAGCGCTATTTCGTGAACGCGCACACCAACAACAACATTCAGCCGGGCGCGCCGACCACCCTCAGGGCGGCGGTAAGCTTCAACTTCTAGGGGAAACACCTAGCGGGTAAATGCGATTGCCTCGCAATAACAGCTGGGTTACGAAGCGGCCATGGCGCTCTACGATGCCAGTGAGATGCGGATCATCGGCGGGAACCCTCCCGCTGTTGTCCCGTCGCGTTATGGGGAGCGCCGCCGCATCAGCTGGCCCGCGCTGGCGGTCATCGCCGCGCTCCACCTGCTGCTCGTGATGATGCTCGATGTGGCAGGCGTGCTGCCGGTCAAGCGCGCGGCGTCCGAGCTGAAAGTAATGCAGCTTTCGGCCGAAATGGCACCGCCGCCGCCGGTGGTGAAAGCGGAGCTGCCGAAGCAGGCGCCGGAGCCGCAGCAACGCGTCCCGACGCAGCGCCAGCCGGAGGTTCCTCAGCTGGACGCACCGCCGCCGATCGTCGCCACGCCGGCACCCGCGCCCGTGCAAGTCGCGGCCGCCGCGCCTCCTCCTCCTGCGCCGGTGACCACTGGTCCGGTGCGGGTCAGCGACCTGGACGCGAAGGCGGTGACGGTGATCGCACCCAAATACCCGATCGAGAGCCGCCGCAAGCGCGAGCAGGGGACCGTCGTGCTAGCCGTGTCGGTGACCCCGGCCGGCAGCGTCGGCGAAGTTCGGATCGCCAGGAGCAGCGGCTTCGAACGGCTCGACAAGGCCGCGCTCGATGCGGTCCGGCGCTGGCGCTGGAGCCCGACGATGCGCGACGGCGTCCCCGTCGAAGTGCGCGGCACCGTCGACATTCCCTTCATCCTGCAGGGCTGAGCATGCTCGCCATTCCCGATCTGCTCGGCGCCGAAGCCGTGGCGCGGGTGCGCGGGATCATCGACGCGGCGGAGTGGGAGGATGGCAGCGCCACTTCCGGACGGCAGGCGGCGCTAGTCAAACGCAACGAACAGCTTCCGGAGAATGGCGCCGCGGCACAGGAAGCTGCGCATATTGTGCTGGACGCGCTCGGCCGCTCGGCGACCTTCATCTCCGCGGCCCTGCCCGCCAAGGTGCTGCCGCCGATGTTCAATCGCTATGCCGGCGGTCAGGCCTATGGCCCGCATATCGACAATGCGATCCGGACCAGGGGCGAGTTCCGGCTGCGGGCCGACCTCTCGGCCACATTGTTCCTGACCGGCCCGCAGGATTATGACGGCGGCGAGCTGGTGATCGAGGGGAGTTTCGGCACCCAGGCCGTAAAGCTGCCGGCGGGGCATTTGCTGCTCTACCCCTCGTCGAGCCTGCACCGGATCGAGCCGGTCACGCGCGGCACGCGGGTCGCGAGCTTCTTCTGGATCGAGAGCATGGTGCGCGACGGCGAAGCGCGCCGCGCTTTGTTCGAAATGGACCAGAGCATCCAGTCGCTGGGCGCAAGGGTCGGGCAGGGTGACCCGGCCGTCGTCCAGCTGACCGGCGTGTATCACAACCTTTTGAGACGGTGGGCAGACAGTTGAGCAAGACCAAGTTGCGGGGCCTCTGGTTCAGCGTGCACAAATGGATCGGACTGCTGCTCGCGCTGCTGATCATCCCGATCAGCCTGAGCGGCGGGATCCTCGTCTATCACGACTGGCTGGACGTGAAGCTGCACCCGGCGCGCTACGGGACGAGCGGGCCGGCGACGTTGCCGCCTGCGCGCTATGTCGAGGCGGCGCGGACGGTGCTGGCGCCCGACCAGCGGATCGCGAGCCTGCGCTATCCGGAAGAGGAGCGCGGCGCCGTCGTCGTGACCGCGGTGCCTTCGACGCCGCCCAAGGGGCAGCCGCAGCGCACCAACGTCTATCTGGACGGCGGCGATGCGCGGGTGATCGAGAAGGCGGGCTTCAACGACGGCGCGGTGCGGTTCCTGCACGTGCTGCATGGCAGCCTGATGGTGCCAGGCGTCGGGCGGCAGATCGTCGGCTGGATCGGCGTGGCGATGCTGGTTTCCTCGCTCACTGGCCTCTGGCTGTGGTGGCCGCTATCGGGCAGCTTCAGCCGCGGCCTGCGCTGGAACCGGCGCTCGCAGTTCGACACCAATCTTCACCACCAGCTCGGCTTCTGGGTGTGCGTGCCGCTCGCGATGCTGAGCTTCACCGGCGCCTGGATCAGCTTCCCGGCCTTTTTTGGGCCGCTGGTCGGGCAAAAGGCGCCGCAACGGCCGGCGCCGTCGGTGCCCGTGGCTGCCCCCGCTCAGGACGTGAACGTCATTGCTCTGAAGGCGGGCGCACAACCTGTCTCCATTACCTGGCCAACCGAGAAGGCGCCTGTCTGGAAGGTAGGGCTTGAAAAAGGCGAGGCCGAGATCGCCGACACGACCGGCGCCGTCACCCGCAAGCCGCCGCGGCCGAAGACGATCGCTCAGACAATGCGGCGTTGGCACGACGGCGTCGGCATGGGGCCGGTGTGGCAGCTGGTTATTTTCCTGGGCGGCATCATCCCCGTCGTGCTGGCGATCACCGGCATCACCATGTGGGTCGGCAGCCGCAAGTGGCGGCGGCGGCCGGCGCCGCGCTTGATCCCCGCGGAGTAGTTGTTCCCCGGCGCAGGCCGGGGCCCATGTGACGCGGGACTAGCCCCGGCCTTCGCCGGGGAACAGCTCGGTCTACTCTATCTCGATCCAAACCGGCGCGTGGTCGCTGGTCTTGTCCCAGCTGCGCACTTCCCGGTCGACCTCAGCTCGCCGAAGGCGCGGCGCCAAGGCGGGACTGAGCAGCAGGTGATCGATGCGCAGCCCGGCGTTGCGGTTGAACGCATTCCGAAAATAGTCCCAGAAGGTGTAGATCGTCTCGTCCGGGTGGAGCGTGCGCAGCGCATCGGTCCAGCCCTGGCCAAGCAGCCGCGCATAGGCGTCGCGTGCCTCGGGCGCGAACAACGCGTCGTCAAGCCAGCGCTCCGGTTTGTAGACGTCGCGATCGGTCGGCATGACGTTGTAGTCGCCGGCCAGCACCACCGGCGCGCCGCAGCCGATCAACTCCGCGGCATGCTCGATCAGCCGCTCGAACCAGGCGAGCTTATAGTCGAACTTGGGCCCCGGTTTCGGATTGCCGTTCGGAAGGTAGAGCCCCCCAATCAGCAGCCCGTTCACCGCCGCCTCGATGTAGCGGCTTTGGCTCGGCTCCGGGTCGTCGGGCAGACCGCGCCGCGTCTCCACCGGGGTGCCGACGCGGCTGAGGATCGCGACGCCGTTCCAGGATTTCTGCCCGTGCCAGATTGCCTCATAGCCGGCGGCCTCGATCGCGGCCTGCGGGAACTTCTCGGACGGCGCCTTCAGTTCCTGCAGGCAGACGATGTCCGGCCGCGACTGCTCCAGCCAGCGCAGCAGCACGGGCAGCCGGCCATTGACGCCGTTCACATTGTAGGTGGCGATCTTCACTTTCCGTCACCCCAGCGCAGGCTGGGGTCTCGGCGCCGAGATGCCAGCCTTCGCTGGCATGACGGGCAGTTGTCAGACACCAGCCGCAAACTCCCGGAGCATGTTCTTGGCGATGACGAGCTGCAGGATCTGCGAAGTGCCTTCGTAGATGCGGTAGATGCGCACGTCGCGGTAGAAGCGTTCGGCGAGATATTCCTTCAGATAGCCGGCCCCGCCGTGGATCTGGACCACCCGGTCCGCCACACGCCCGCACATTTCGCTGGCGAAGAGCTTGGCGGCCGCCGCTTCGACGATGATGTTCTCACCGCGGTCGGCCCGCGCGCAGGCGTCCTTCAGCATGCACTCGGCGGCGTAGATCTCGGCCTTGGAGTCGGCGAGCATCGCCTGGATCAGCTGGAAGTTCGCGATCGCCTCGCCGAACGCCTTACGCTCGGTCGCATAGCGCAAGCCGGTGTCGAGGATGCGCTTGGCATAGCCGACGCTGGCGCCCGCGACCGACAGCCGGCCGTTGTTGAGACTGGTCATCGCCGCGCGGAAGCCGACGCCCTCGGCGCCCCCCAGCAGCGCCTCGCCGCCGACCTGCACGTCCTCCAGGATCACGTCAGCGATGGCGGAGCCGGCCTGGCCCATCTTGCCGTCAGGCGTGCCGATGCTGACCCCCGGCGCGTTGCGGGGCACGATGAAGGCGGAGACATGCCCGTTCTTCGGCAGCGGCTCGGCATTGGTGCGCGCCATCACCAGGATCATGTCGGCGAAGGGCGCATTGGTGATGTAGCGCTTGGTGCCGTTCAGCACATAACCATTGCCGCTCTTCACCGCCCGCGTCTTCATGGCGGCGCTGTCGGAGCCGCTGTCCGGCTCGGTCAGGCCAAAGGCGGCGATCTCGCCCGCGGCGAGACGGGGCAGCCATTCGGCCTTTTGCTCGTCGGTGCCGAAGTTGGAGATGGCGGAATTCACCATGCCGACATTGATCGACAGGATCGAGCGGAAGGCGGGCGCGGCATAGGCAAGCGCCTGAACGAAGCCGATATATTGACTGATGTTCATGCCCGCGCCGCCATATTCCTCGGGCATGGTGACGCCGAACAGGCCCATGTCGCGCATCTCGGCGAGGATATCGTCAGGCACCCGGCCGAGCGCCTCGAGCTGCTCCTCCGCCGGGATCAGCCGGTCGCGCACGAAGCGGTTCAGCTGGTCGATGAAGGCATCGTAAATGTCGGCGTCCATGCCGCGGCGGGGGGTGTCCAGCATCGTATCTCTCCTGGCTGTCCGGGCTAGTCGCGCTTGACGCTCCCGTAAAGCCGCCGCAGAGCCCGATGCGTGAGCGACTTTGCCGCCTGGATCGAAGCGACGCTGGGCGTTACCCCCGTCAAGCTGAGCCTCTATGAGCAGGCGACCACTCATAGCAGCCGCGACGAAGGCGATTATGAGCGGCTCGAATTCCTAGGCGACCGCGTGCTCGGCCTCGCCATGGCGTCCTGGCTTTACGAGCGTTTTCCGGACGAACCGGAGGGCAAGCTCTCCTGGCGGCTGAACGCGCTGGTCTCGGGCGCGGTGTGCGCCGAGGTCGCGCGGGAGTTGGAGCTTGGGGCCCATGTCAGGCTCGGCAAGCAGGCGCGCGACGATGGGGCCGCGGACAGCGACAATGTGCTGGGCGATGTGGTCGAGGCGCTGATCGGCGCCGTCTATCTCGAACATGGCTTCGATGCGGCTCAGGCGTTTATCCGCCGGCGGTGGGAGGACCGGCTCGACCATCAGCAGCGCGCGCCGCAACATCCCAAGTCCGCGCTGCAGGAATGGGCCGCCGCCCATCGCCGCAAGCCGCCCGTCTATCAGGTCACCGACCGCTCCGGCCCGCACCACAGCCCCCGCTTCACCGTCACCGTCTCGATCAACAAGGCCGGCGAGGCGAGCGCCGAAGGCACGTCCAAGCAGGAAGCCGAAACCGCGGCCGCCAAGGCATTGCTGGAGCAATTGAGCAAATGAGCGAACGTTGCGGCCTGGTCGCCGTCGTCGGCGCGCCCAATGCGGGCAAGTCGACGCTGGTCAATGCGCTGGTCGGGCAGAAGGTCGCGATCGTCAGCCCCAAGGCGCAGACGACGCGCACCCGGCTGATGGGCGTGGCGATCGCGGGCGAGGCGCAGATCATGCTGGTCGACACGCCCGGCATCTTCGAACCGCGGCGGCGTCTCGACCGCGCCATGGTGCAGGCGGCCTGGGGCGGCGCGGCGGACGCCGACCTGATCGCGCTGATCGTGGATGCGCGCGCCGGGCTCGGCCCCAAGGTGATGAGCATCGTCGAGGGGCTCAAGAACCGTCCCGAGCCCAAGATATTGGTGCTCAACAAGGTCGATATCTCGGCCAAGGAGAAATTGCTGGTCCATGCCCAGCGGCTGACCGATGCGCTCGCTTTCGAGCAGGTGTTCATGGTCAGCGCCGCGACCGGTGACGGCGTGGCCGACCTGAAGCAGGCGCTCGCCGAGCGGGTGCCGGAAGGGCCGTGGCATTTCCCGGAGGACCAGGTCAGCGACATCACCGACCGCATGCTCGCCGCCGAAGTCACCCGCGAGCAGCTCTATCTGCAGCTCCATTCCGAGCTTCCTTACGCGAGCGCCGTCGAGACCGAGGCCTATAAGGAACGCGACGATGGCTCGGTCGAAATCCACCAGCAGATCCTCGTCGCGCGGCCCACCCAGCGCGCGATCGTGCTCGGCAAGGGCGGCGCGCAGATCAAGGAGATCGGCGCTCGGGCGCGCAAGGAACTGGCCGAACAGCTCGGCAAGCGCGTCCACCTCTACCTTCACGTCAAGGTGAAAGCCGACTGGGACGAAGACCGCGGCGTGTACCGCGACCTGGGGCTGGATTGGGTGGAGTGATGCCGCTGCAACTCAGCCGCTCGTCCTGAGCGGAGCGCAAAGTGGGTAGTCGAAGGGCGCCTTTCAGGCCCGCGCCCCTCGACTTCGCTCGGGACGAGCGAACAGCTACTTCAGCACTTCGTCCACCCAGGCCGGCACCAGTTCGGAGGCTGGGCCTTGCCTGGTTTCGGAGAAGAAATAGCTGCCGGCGGACGGCTCCAAGTTCAGCTCCAGCGCCCAGGCGCCGTAGTGGCGGGCGGAGCGGACGAAGCCGGCGGCAGGATAGACCGCGCCCGAGGTGCCGATCGATACGAACAGGTCGCAGCGCTCCAGCGCCGCGTCGATCCGCTCCATGTCATAGGGCATTTCGCCGAAGAAGACGATGTCGGGGCGGAGCCGCGGCTTGGCGCAGGCGGGGCAGGGCGGGCCGTCGTCCATCGGTGCTTCCCAGCGGTGCCGCGCGCCGCACGCGGCACACAGCGCCGAGTTCAGCTCGCCATGCATGTGGAGCAGCCGCCTGGCGCCGGCACGCTCGTGCAGATCGTCGACATTCTGCGTCACGATCAGCAACTCGCCGGGCCATTCCGCATCGAGCCGCGCCAGCGCATGATGCGCCGCATTGGGCTGCACCTCGCCAAGCTTCGCTCGCAGCGCGTCGTAGAAGGCGTGGACCAGGGCGGGATCGCAGGCCAGTGCCTCCGGCGTACAGACATCCTCGACGCGATGCCCCTCCCAGAGTCCGTCGGGCCCACGGAAGGTTGCGAGCCCACTCTCGGCGGAGACGCCGGCGCCGGTGAGGACCACGATGTTCTGGATGTCGCGCATGGCTGGGGTTTAGCCGAAACAGAGACGACCGCTGAGGGGTTAGCCTGTCAACCCGCTCTCCCCTCTCGTCATTCCCGCGAGAGCGGGAACCCAGTTTCTTCTCCGCGCCTCCGCGCCTCCGCGTGCCGTTAAGCGACGTGATTCACGCAGAGGCGCGGAGATCGCGGGGGGGGGGGGGGAAGGTCTGGGTTCCCGCCTGCGCGGGAATGACGAAGGGGGTGGAGAGCGAAGGTCAGGCGTCGTTCGCCGCACACCGGCTCGCGCTGACCCGCGCGGTGAGTATGTCTTCGGCGCGGCGGGCGAGGCGTTCCAGTTCTTCGATCATGCCCGGGCGGCGGAGCAGGCGCGGCTGCGGGTCGATGACGCAGAGCGTGCCGAAGAAGCTGCCGTCCGCCAGCGTCAGCGGCAGCGAGACATAGCTCTGAAAGCCGTAGAGGATGGGGATCGGGTGGGTGCACCAGTTCCGGTCTTCGCGCACATGGTCGATCACGACCGCCCGTTTGGTCTTGCGGATGTCGTCGCAGATGGTGGTGGAGATATCGAGCTCGCTGCCTGGGGACATGCCGAAGGCGATTTGGTCCAGCACCTGGCAGGCGATCCAGCGCTCCTCCGTCACCCTGGCGATGGCGGCGAAGCCCATGCCCGTGACCTCGCACAGCTCCTGCAGCAGCTGGTGGAGATCCGAGTCGTCGCCATAATGTGCAACGCGCGTGGCGAGTTCGTCCTTCAAGAAAGCACCCGGCGTGATTGGTGGCTGGGCGACAATTCGCCGAATGCAGCCCCGGCTGCAAGCGGCTTTGCGTCAGCGGACCACAATCTGCCCGGTCATTCCCAGCGCCGCCTGCAGGATGCGGCCGCTGCGGAGGCGGTAAGTGCCGGGCGGCGGCGCGACCAGCCGGACGGCCATGCGCTCGCCGGGCCTCAGCCTGATGCTGCCGCCGCGCAGGTGGCGCCGATCGCCGGGCACGACATCGGCGAGCGCGAAGAAGCGCGGCGCGTGGAAGCTGCGGGTGGCGCGGAGGTCGTTGACCAGCTCCAGCCGCACCGCTTCGCCGCGGTTCAGCTCGACGCGCGGCGGAGTGAAGGCAAAGCTGCTCAGCCGCACTTCGACTTCGCGCGCGGTCCCCCAGTCCGGCGGCGCGGCGGCCGCGGCGGCGAACAAGGCCAGGTGAAGCATCCCCATCGGCACGATTGAACGCTTCTGCGCCTTGTTCCGCTCCGCGAAATCGCCGAACGTGAAATGATGAGGATCGGGATTTTGGGCGCGGCGGGGCGCATGGGGCGCGCGATTGCGGAAGTGGCGCCGGCGCTGGACGCAAAGGTGGTGGGCGGGGTCGACCGCGACGGCGCGGTGTTCGGCCCCTTCGCCGATGCGGCGGCGCTGGCCGTCGGCACCAATGTGCTGATCGACTTTTCCGTGCCGGACGCCCTCGCTGCGCATCTGGACATTGCGCGGGTAGATGGCGGCGCGATCGTGATCGGCACGACCGGGCTGACGGCCGAGCACCAGAGCATGATCGACACCGCCGCGCAGGACGTGGCGGTGCTGCAGGCCGCAAACATGTCGCTGGGCGTGAACCTGCTGGCGGCGCTGGTCGAGCAAGCGGCGGCACGGCTCGGGCTCGACTGGGACATAGAAGTGCTGGAGATGCATCACCGCCACAAGGTGGATGCGCCGAGCGGCACGGCATTGCTGCTGGGGCAGGCAGCGGCAAAGGGGAGGGGTGTCACGCTCGGGCCGCCGCAGCACGACCGCAACGGCAGGCGCCCCGAAGGCGAGATCGGATTTGCCAGTCTGCGCGGCGGGTCTGTTGGGGGCGACCATCTCGTGGTGCTCGCGGCGGAAGGCGAGCGGATCGAACTCGGCCACCGCGCCGAAACGCGGGCCATCTTCGCGCGCGGTGCGATCCGGGCGGCGCAATGGCTCGCGGGGAGGCCCGCCGGGCGCTACACCATGGCAGACGTGCTGGGGCTGTGACCGAAGCCGAGGTGTTCGAGTTTTTCCGCCGGCTCGCGGAGGACAATCCCGCGCCCGAAACCGAGCTTGAGTTCGTCAATCCCTACACTTTGCTGGTGGCGGTGGTGCTGTCCGCGCAGGCGACGGACGTCGGCGTCAACAAGGCGACCCGGCGGCTGTTCATGCAGGTGACCACGCCCGAGCAGATGGTGGCGCTCGGCGAAGCGGCGCTCAAGGAGCACATCAAGACGATCGGCCTGTTCAACACCAAGGCGAAGAACGTCATCGCCCTCAGCCGGGCGCTGATCGATCACCATGCCAGCCAGGTGCCCGCCGACCGCGACGCGCTCGAAAAGCTGCCGGGCGTCGGCCGCAAGACAGCCAATGTGGTGATGAACTGCGCGTTCGGCGCCGAGACCTTCGCGGTGGACACGCACATTTTTCGCGTCTCGAACCGAACCGGGCTGGCGCCGGGCAAGACGGTGCTCGCAGTCGAACTGCAGCTGGAGCGCCAAGTGCCGCAGCCCTTTCGGCTGGGTGCGCATCACTGGCTGATCCTGCACGGCCGCTATGTCTGCAAGGCGCGGCGGCCGGAATGCTGGCGCTGCGTGGTGCGTGACTTGTGTGCCTATGAGCCAAAAACGCCTGCTCCATGTTAGAGTGGCGGCACTTCGCCGCGGCGGAGTCGTTGCTGTTCGTCTGAAGGAGGTTTTCGATGCGCGCGATCCTTGTCCTTGGCACAGCCACCCTGCTCTCCGCCTGCATGGCGACGCCGCAACAGCAGGCGCGTGCCGAACGCAATGAGGCCGCCGCGATACTGTCGCCCGACGGCCAGACGTTCGGCGACGGTGCGCGGCTGGCCGGCCCGGCGCGCACCTGCGTGCCGCTCGCGCAGATCCGCAATAGCCGCGTGCTCAGCGACCGCGTGATCGACTTCTCCGGCCCCGGTCGGCAAACATACCGCGTGGTGCTCGATCAATCCTGCCCGCAGCTCGGCTTCGAGCAGCGCTTCGCCTATGGCACCTCGCTCAGCCAGCTCTGCGCGCAGGACATCATCACCGTGCTGCAGGGGCCGGGTGTGACGCGCGGCGCCAGCTGCGGCCTCGCGCCCTTCCAGCCGATCATCCCGGCCCGCCGCTAGAGGGGTTGGACAGCCGCTCTCTCGCTGCTAAGCGGGCGCCCACGCACCCGTAGCTCAGCTGGATAGAGCGCTGCCCTCCGAAGGCAGAGGCCACAAGTTCGAATCTTGTCGGGTGCGCCAGTGTTTTCAGCCACTTAGTGGCTGAAACCATCGGCGAAATCTCAGTCTGTCACACCACGGTCACACCGGGAGACAGACAATGGCCACTATCAGGAAACGCGGCGATCGTTGGCAGGCGCAGGTTCGCCAAAAGGGTCACGCGCCAGTCTCGAAATCATTTCTCACGAAAAGTGACGCAGAGGCTTGGGGGCGGCAGATTGAAGCCCAGCTTGAGCGATCGTCCATACGAGTCGACATGCGGCTGCTTACCGCCACTACGTTCAATGAACTCCTCGATCGTTACTCTCGGGAAGTCACTCCGCTGAAGCGCGGTGCGGCCACGGAAAGCCTCCGCATTTCCAAGTTTCAGCTTAATCCGTTCGCGAGATTATCTTTGGATCGCCTGACACCCGAGGTATTCGCCCGGTTCCGCGACACCCGGCTTCGTGAAGTCGGCGCCGATACTGTTCGGAGGGAGATGACGATCCTCGGCCATGTGCTGGAGGTGGCGCGTCGCGAGTGGGGATATCCACTTACCGAAAACCCGCTCGCTGCCGTCAGGCGGCCGAAGCCCGGGAACTCACGCGACAGGCGATTAGGCGTTCATGAGTTCGAACAGCTGATGGCGGCGGTTGAGAAGTCTCGCTCAAGGGTGTTGCGTTCGGCTGTATTGCTCGCGATCGAAACAGGGCTGCGGCGAGGCGAGCTGGTCGCAATGTGTTGGCGCGATATTGACTGGCGCCGTCGCGTTCTTCGCGTTCCCACAACAAAGACCGGCATTCCAAGGACAGTGCCGCTATCGCCTAAGGCGCTTTGCCTCCTCTTCGGCCTTGGCCCTATGGGTGCCACTGTCCTGGGCGTATCGGGCGACGGGCTTCGACATGGCTGGGAACGGCTGTGTCGTCGAGCCGGAGTAGCGGACCTGCACTTCCATGACTTGCGCCATGAAGCGATTTCTCGGTTTTTCGAGCTAGGTTTGTCACTGCCCGAGGTGGCCGTTATATCAGGCCATCGTGAACCGCGCATGCTTCTTCGCTACACGCATCTGTGTCCCTCGGGGCTGGCTCATAAGCTGAACAGGCTGTCCGCGTCTGGTGCGGACTACACATCAGTTGTCACTGGCCTCACGTGATTGTGGAAAACGGGGACTCGGCTCCTTGCTCTTGTTCGGTGTGGGCGGCAGCGGCATTCCTATCCAAATGAGGGGCCATCCGCGTGATTATCCCGACATCTTTGTTCCAGCGATGGGCGGCCCCGAACTATCAGTTCTGGACACGTCTGCCCGTTTGGGGACACGCCGACGCCGCTGCGCTGGTGATTGGTCGCGATCCGCGGAAGTCAACAGAGATGGTTGTATATGACTATGCTTCGGACGACGTGGCCAAAGCTGAGCGGGCTGCTGTGGTCGGCGCATACAAGGATATGCGCGATCTTTTGGGAGCGGCCGTTCGGCTCGGTCAGCTCAGCGAACATGAAACTCCGGAGCGAGTCATGCAGTGGCTGGACCGGCGCGGAATATCGTATCCCGAAGAGCTGAAAGAGGCGCTTCAGTTCGCTGCTGATGGCGAGAAATCGCCGGATGACGAAGTGGCCAGACTCCGGGAACGAGTGGCCAAGCTGGAAGCGGAGATCGCCAAGCTTCGAGAGACAAGATCATCGGGCGAGTTGGCAGAAATCACTTCGAGCGGGACGACCAAACGGCTCCGCAGCCATCAAAAACTGGTGCTAGCGATGGCGATCGACAAGTTCCGCCATGACCCACGCGCAGAAAGAGGGACTGCCGTTACAAATATTCTCAATGCGCTGGCACGGGTCGGCCTCAAGCTGGACGCTGGCACCACCCTCTCAATCCTCCGTGACGCCTTTCACGATATCGGCCTGCCGATCGAGGATCAGCGTGGCTCTGAAGGCGGTGCGGACGATGCGGACGCTGTTCTGCCCCAATCTTAAGTATGGCGATGCTTCACTCCTGAAACTGAAATCGGATTGATGATTCCGAAATCGGATTGTTGAGAGCCAAATCGGCCACGAATCTTTTCGCCTGTCTCAAAGGGCCGCCTCCACCAAAACCGGAGGCGATATGAAACCCCAACGAAAACCTGACCCAACGAAGTGCGAAAACCTGCGTCCGCTGCGTCCGCACTATCCGGCGGCACACAATCTCACAGACGCCCTTTCGGCAACCCAGATCGCGAAAGCCCTGAACGGCGTTCGTGAGGGGAAGGGATGGAAGGCCATCTGCCCGGCCCACGACGATCACAACCCAAGCCTTTCCATCGATGAAGGAGAGGGCGGGAAGCCTCTCGTCAAATGTTGGGCTGGCTGCACTCAGGACGCCGTCATCGCCGCGCTGAGGGCGAAAGGGCTATGGTCCAGCCCCGACCACCATACTCCCGTTCTACGCTTCAAACCCAAGCAGACGCTGCCGGTGGAAGAAGATCGCGATCCTCAGCGGATAGCGCGGGCGTTGGCGATCTGGGACGAAGCAGAACCTGCTGCCGGAACAGTAGTCGAACGCTACCTGACCAATCGTGGCCTGGAGCTGCCGTCGCTGGCGGACATCCGCTGTCACCCTTCGCTGCGCCACGAATGCGGCTCCCGCTTTCCGGCGATGATCGGGTTAATCACTGATTGCACGACGGGCGAGCTGATCGGCATCCACCGGACTTTCCTATCGCCGGACGGGTCGTCGAAGGCTGAGGTCAGCAAAGCCAAGATGATGCTTGGCTATTCAGCCGGTGGTGTTGTCCGCCTTGCGCCTGACTCGTCAACGATCCTGCTTGGCGAAGGCATCGAGACGACCATCGCCGGAATGAAAGCAACACAGAGGGTGGGCTGGGCAGCGCTTTCGACCAGCGGAATGAAGCGGGTCACCCTGCCGCCTGAAGTCAGCAGGGTCATCATACTCGTCGATGGTGATCCACCGGGACGAGACGCAGCCGATACGCTTGGGCGGCAGCTCCTGCGGCTCGGAAAGCATGTGAAGCAGGTCCAAGCCCCTGACGGCTTCGACTTCAATGATGTCCTGCTGGGCGTCACCGATCAACACGCAAACGACAACTGAGGGTATTTGCTATGTCTAGTGGAGTCCACGGCATCGCTGCGGCCGTCAACGCAGCGCCGATGATGATCAACCCGATTGAAGTCCTTCTAGCCAGAGCCGCCGTCGATCCAGCGGCCTGCTTGGAACCGGAAGCAGTCGAAGAACTGACCGCATTGAGGGCAGAGAAGCCGGCTGATTATCAAAGGACCCGCGCCGAACTTCTGCAACTGAAGGCCAATGTCCGGGAGCTGGATAGGCTGACAGGAGGCGAGGGAAGGTCGGCCTCGCGAGGACCGTCTCAGGGCGAAATGTTGATGGAGATTGCGGCTGAAGCGGAGTTCTTTCGGACGCCAGGAGATGACGCTTATGCCGACATTATCATCGACGGCCATCGTGAAACCTGGGCTGTTAACAGCGGCGGCTTCCGCAGGTGGCTGTTGAAGTCATACTTCGAGCAAGTCGGCTCGGCTCCGAGCAATGAGGCGTTGCAAAGTGCGATCGCTACCATGGGGGCGAAAGCCCAGTTCGGCGATATCGAGCGGACTGTTCATATCCGCGTCGCCAGTTATGAGGCGAAGCTGTATCTCGACATGGCCGACGCATCTTGGCGAGCGATCGAAATCGACACGGCCGGCTGGCGCATGGTCACGCAGCCTCCAGTTCGTTTTCGCCGCGCTAAAGGGATGTTGCCATTGCCGGAGCCACGACCGGGTGGCTCCATCCAAGACTTGCGGCCATTCCTCAATGTCGCGTCGGACGCCGATTTCCTGCTCACTGTCTCGTGGCTGGCAGCGGCGTTGCGGCACGGCGGGCCATATCCGGTGATGGTCCTTTCCGGGGAACAGGGTTCGTCAAAATCCACCTTCGCCTCCTTCCTTCGCGCATTGGTGGACCCGAGCGAAGCGCCTTTGAACGCGCTTCCCCGAGACGAGCAGAACCTCTTCATTTCTGCCACCAACAGTCACGTGGTCGCGTTCGATAACGTGTCCGATCTTCGGCCCTGGCTGTCGGACGGACTCTGCAAGATCGCCACAGGCGGAAGCTTCAAAACACGGCAGCTCTACACCAACAATGAGGAGGTGATGTTCGCCGCGATTAAGCCGATAATCTTGAACGGCATCGGTGATATGGTCACACGTCCCGATCTGGGGGACAGAGCCATCTTCATCGAACTCCAGCCCATCGCCGAAAACCGGCGGCGACCGGCTCGGGAGCTGGAAGCTGAGTTCGAAGCGGCGCGGTCCAGCATATTTGGCGCGTTGCTGGACATGATAGTGCTGGGGCTAAAGCGGCAGTCGTCCGTAACGATATCGGCGCTGCCTCGCATGGCTGACTACGCGAAATGGGCCGTGGCATGCGAGCCAGCACTCGGGCCATCAGGCTGCTTCATGGCCGCATTTGATGCCAACCGGAAAGCCCTGGTTGATGATGTCTTGGAGGGCGATCCTGTCGCAAGCGCGGTTCTGGCCTTCGTCCGCAAGCAGCCAAGTTGGACCGGAACGGCGACAGAGCTGTTGACGATTCTCAGCCGTGACTTCGCGCAGGCAAGCAGACGGGAATGGCCTGACAACGCACGGTCACTGGCCGACTCACTCAGGCGCATGATCCCTTTCCTGCGCAAGAAGGACGTTTCGATCGAGTGGCGGCGAGTGGGCCATGAACGGCACCGGATGATCAGCATTGAAGCCTTCGGGGCTGCCGCCAACGACAACGAATGGCAGGCTGCTGCGTAGGATGGTGGGTGCGGGACAGATGGGTTCCGCACCCCCACCCCCGGACGTGGTGCAGGAAAGGCCGCGTTCTCTCTGAGCGGTTCCATCCCCATGATCAGGCGGGTTGGGGGGCAAATCCTGAAAGTAGGCGTTGCTCGACACACGGAGCGATTGATCCGGCTTCTGGGTACGCGGGCGAGAATGTCCCTGCGTCAGGCGAAGGCCGCGTGAGTAGTCGCAGTTGGGTTGGCTCGGCGGGAGATCGACTTCATACCATTGAAGTGATCAGCGTCCAGCAGCTCCATCAACTTAAACAAACTGTGGGCCGCCTCTTTCGACTCCTCGATAGTCAGCGTGGGTAGCATGATCAGCACATCGAGACTGTCGCCGTGAGATTCTACATTCGAGAGTCGAGCTAACGCGGCGACACTGGCAGGATCGATGCCGCAGTCCCGGACAGGGCTTTGCTCCAACTTGCCCTCAACCCCGCTCGACCCCGGGCATTTGAATGCCAAAAACAGTTCCAAGACCTTTCGCATCGCGTTCGGCATTAGATAGGCCAAGTCGTCCGAGCGTCCTTCTGTGAACAGGAATATCAATGAGAACAAGTATTGGTATTCCGAGTCATATTCGCGCAGAAGAGTAGGTAGTTCTCCTATGGACGAAGAGCGGATTGTGCCACACGGCGAGACCGCCGTTGATAGGAAGAACATCGAGGCAGTGGGAATCTTGCTATCATCTCGCGGATAGGCTTTGCCCTTCAGCCACTTCTTCGCTTCGTTCATGAAGTCCATGTTGTGTGTCAGGATCACGACTTGGCCCGTGTCTGAAAGGGATCGCTTCATCAGGTTGAACGCGTAGTTCAATGCCTTTGTGTCTAGACTGGATATCGGGTCGTCGACGACAGCTATCACGTCCCGCAGATTCCGGCCGTCCTCCGTCAGCTTTGTAAGAAAATAGCAGAATGCGACAGCCGTCTTTTCGCCCTCGCTGAGCGGCCCCACCGCCTTCTTGCCTCGGCGCTGAATCCGGTATCCGTCACCGTCAGTGGCAAGGGCAAGTTCGCCGTGGCCGAGGAATGACTTAAGCAGCTTGTTGATCGTCTCCAGTGCCGGCCCGTGGGACCTGAGTTTGTCCCGAACCGTGGCGACGCGATGTTCTTGTCTTTGGAGTAATCGCCACCTGGTCTCCCGCTCTCGATCGGCATCTTCAAAGGCGAGCCGCCGCTCCAGATACCGTGTGTGGTTCTCGCGAAGGTAATGCGCCTTGAGCTGCCTTCGGGCCTGCTCCTGTTCGGCTGCAAAACGGCTGTTCCGCTGGTTATGTTCTTCGACGACTGCGGCGATCACGCCGAGTGCATCGTTGATCGATTGGTCGAGGCCGGCGATGTTTTCGATCGGCTCGGGGAATAGGATCGCAACGGCTAGATTGGGACCGTCAGCCTTTTCGGCCAGCGCATTTCTCGCGGCTTGCAGCGTTGCGTAGGCGCGTCTTCCAACATCCCGCAGGGTGGCGCGGGCGGCCGTGAACCGGTCGATTAGATCGGCGGGAAACTCCCCTACCGGCAGGCTGTCAGCGACTCCGCGCAACCTTTCGATCCTATCGACGATGGTCTCTGAACATGACGAGATTTGTGCGACGTGATCGTCATATGACTTATCGAAAGCGGCTTGCAGACCGGTGATCCGGTCCTGCGTCAGTTTTTGTCCGCAGTGCAGGCAATCGGCAATCGAGTGTTTTAGGTGATAGTCGAGACCGGTCTTGACCCATCCGATCATCGAGGGGTGCTGCTGCAGCGCATCGATCATTACACCACCGAGAGTATGTGAGCAGACCGCGAGCGATTCCAGAATGGTCTCGGCTGAATCAAAGGGCGGGGGAGGCTGAAAGGCGACGTTTGGAAGCGGCGCCTCACGATTGATCAGCGCCTTCTTCGCCTTCCGCTGCTCGTCAGATAGCTCGATCGCTGACCCTGCGTCATATGCCTGAAAATCTGCTTCGACATTCACGGCGTTGTAGCGCCGCCCAAGGTTTAGTTCTTCGGCTATCAGCTTGCCGATATCGGTCTTGAAGCTGGCAAACTCTCGTTCTCTGGAGCGGCATTCCCGTTCCGCGCTGGTGTGGGCTTCCCTCCGTGGCGCCGCCCTCGCTTCAAGCCGTTGCAGGAGTTTGACGGCGTTTGCTTGGGCGGTGCCGATGTAAAACACTGGCTTCGCCTCACCGGATTTCCAAACCAGATTCTCGGCAACAAAGTCCTGGTTGAATACTAAAATCCGCGGGCTGATTGCGCATTTCAGGTTGTCGTTCTTGATGGCTGTGCCGTCGGACAGTTCGATTGAAAGCTGGCCCTCGGGGGGCAAATCACCGCAAAGCTTTCCAGCGGCCACCGATTGAAAGACCCGCGACAGCGTCGTTTTTCCGCTACCATTGAAGCCGTAGACGAGGTTGTAGCGCCGGAAATCTGGAGTGCTGGGTCTGTGAGTATGGTCGGCGAAAATCCCTATGCCACGAAGCTGGCGCAGCCGCAAAATGGATGCCGTCATAATCCCCCCTCCGAGCGTTTTGTAACAGCAACTAGGCGGTCCAAGGAATAGTTATTCTCGACAGATAAATAGGAGGCGCCGCGTTGTTAGGCCTGTTCTGGGGCGGGGGTCTTGGGGGACGGGCTTCCAGAAAGGCCGGTGTTTCTCCGAGCGGTTCCATGTCGACCGTCTCGCACCCCCGGAGTCGAATCTGAAAGTAGGCGTCGGCCAAGAATGACAGCACCGCTTTAAGAGCGGCCATGTCGCCAATCGACCCATTGCAGCCATGCAGGTGGAAGCTACTCTCCAGCGCATGACAGATCAGCCAGACCAAGCCGCGCGGGACGAATGGCAAACCCAGCTTACCGAGGCTGCCCGCCGCTTCAGTGTGTCGCTACGCGAGTTGAACGATGCAAACCCCTGGCCTGAGTTCCCCGTGCTGGGGCAAGCAATCAACACTTTGGCGACGGAGCTATGGGATCGGTGCTTCGGTCTCACAGAAATCAGAACGGCACTTGCCGAAGCGGCGGCGGATTTGCCCCGCTACGCTGCGGGCGAGGAGTATCGGCTCTAGGGCCGCTTTCCACCCGTTGCGGACATCCGCTCACTGTTGCCATTCTCCGGCAACCGACCCGCCTCACTGGGTCTTGGAGTTGATCTCGCTATACCAAACGGACCACACGAATCTCAGCAAGCCGTCGCCTGGAGGGTCAGGTGAGTATGTATCCGAAGCTAACACCACTTTGATCCTGTCGACTACCCAAGTGTGTCGGCCATAAGGAGTCTTTGGTTTCCCGTAAGCCGAAGTAAGTTTTTTCCGCAGAGCAGAACGGCAGCTTTGTATAGCCTGCGGCTCGCCCACCAGCCTTACGGTTTCAACTTTCCCACGCAAGAAGTCGATCCTCACCCAAGCAGGACATTTTGGCAGAACCTCGACCTGCTCCGGTAAAGTATAGACGTGTTGAACTTTGGTTGAATCTATAGAGGGATAGGCATTCTTCAGCTCCTCAAGAGTCATGCCTGCTCGGATGTTCCCCCATAGCGGTTTCGTCACAGCAGTTGGGTGCGTTGGCGCGGAAGCCGCTCCCGCCAACACGATGAATACGTGTGAAAAACTCATTCTTCCTAGCTGCCCCGTCCGCTTGGAGAATGCAAACGGGCCACTGGAGTGATGTCCGCTAACCACCCGTTGCGGACATCAACGCCGACGGCCACAACTCAAGGATGAAGGACATAAATCTCGATGCTTCGGGGTGGCGCGAACCGTCCGACTTCTACGCGGCGCTGTTTGCAGAGCTTGGCTCCCCAAGTTGGCATGGCCAGAACTTCAATGCGCTGCGGGACGGATTGTCCGGCGGCATCAACCAAGTGGAAGCACCGTTCCGCGTGAACGTGCTGAATGCCGGAAGCGCCGCGCCTGAGGTAACATCATTTCTCCAGGACGCCGTCACGGTGTTCGCTGGCGCCAGAGACGACTTCGACGTGGATGTAGCGCTTGTGCTTTCGTGAAAGCGCGATGTCCCTTTTCCACCCATTCCCGACCTAAGCGGATCACAGGGCGTCCACGGTTTTACGGACGCACACGTCCCGCAGCCGTCTTTTCTGATCGAACAGCCACAGCGTTTCCACCACCGTCATGAACGGCGCGGAATAGCGGGCGACGACGATGGGAACGGCTGGGCCGCCAGCACTGCGACAGCGAAGGTGCGTGTCATCCATGTAGGTCTTGGAACCCGCTGGCCAGCTTCGAAAGTTGCGGCGATCTATGTCCCAACCTCTCTCCTCCGCCGTCGCGGCAAGAGCCGAAAGCGGTGACCCTATCGGCACCATCTCCATCAATCGCTGCTCTACGCGGTCTGCATCACCCCACACATAAGGCGGCGAGCAGGCCGCAATGACGAGTAGCAGCGCGAGGCCAACGACTTGCTTCATATCGAGCAGGGTAGCAGCCTGAAAGTCACCCGCAACAAGGTCCGCAAACCACCATTGCGGACAGTCGGCCCCTCGGCCAGTCATCGCGGGATGGAAGCAAAAACATCTTTTGAAGCGCTGGCGACCAATCTGTGTGGCAAGCCGATCAGCCATCTCTGGCGTGGATATGGCTCGGCCATCTTCTTCGAGTTCGGCGACCTTTCGCCACGAACCAAGCGGGACGGCTCCCTCGGTCATCCAGAGGGGCAAATCTCCCTGGGAGTGGATTGGAGCTGGCGGGTTGAAGACGATACCGCCATTCTCTGCGGTAGCTGGAGCGACGACGACGTCTGGGGGCAAGGCTTAGCCCGCCTTCGGGACGCGCGAATCAAGCGATTGTCTTTGTTCGGCAGCTTGCCGGAGGTGGAACTCGTCACCGAAGAGGGTGATCGCTTCCTGTCATTCTCAACCACAGACGGGCAGCCGCAATGGCATCTGGTGGATCGCCGGACTGAACCTGCGCAGTGGTTCACGGTTCGCCAAGGTCAGCTGCATCTCGGTGACGGGAGCAATCCGGCTTTGTAATGAGATGTCCGCTAACCACCCGTTCCGGACGTTGCGGCAGCGCCGATCGGAAGGCCGGCTGGCGACCCATTGCCGACATCCGATGCTTCTGTTCCTCAATCACCGTCAGCAGGTGGGAGGTCAACATGGTCCCCGTCGCCCGTTGGGAGACCACCGCCACTGCGGAACGCCTTCCAAAGCGCAAGACAGATCAGCAATCCGCCGCCTCCCACAACTACCGCTTCAAACACGCCCATCATTGCCGCCCTTTAGCTCACGCACATCCCGAAGTCCGCTAACCACCCATAGCGGACCATATTGCGCTGTCGCTCCGGTCTTCTAAGCTACAACCGAGGAGGCAGGCCAATATGGAACGGCCAGTTCATATCGTTTGGTTCGAGCGGATTATCTTTGTCACGTTGGCTCTAGGCATGCTGAATACCGCTCTCACGTGGCAACAGTTAACCGCAGTGAGTGGCCCCACCCTTCTTCTATTCGTCCAGGGGGTCATTCTCGCGGTAATGGTAACTCTCACGCTGCTCATCTCACGACGCCACAGCAAGATTGCGAAGTGGGTCATGGTTGGCCTCTTCCTTCTTGGCCTTCCGATGTTTCTCTCGTCATTGGCAGCCGGGCAACATCGGGGCGTGGCCGTTATCGTGGCTGCACAGGTAATCGGTCAGGCCGTGGCATATGGCTTGCTGTTCACGAGTTCGTCGCGTCGCTGGTTCAAGGGTGACACTGCACCCACTTAAAGCCTTTTGTCTGGTTTCCACCCCATTGCGGACATCTCGGGCAGCGATACAACGGGTCCACTCTCGTAAACATGGAGATGAGTTTGCCGAAGGTGCCGTTGATCGTTGCATGCGGGATTCTGGCGTGCGGAACACCAGCTTTTGCCGAAGGGCCGGTCGAAGCGCGGGCAAAAGATGGCATCGACGTCTTTTTCGATTTCTGCGGCAGTGTTGTCACGGGCGTGACACGGCCGATCCAGCCGGAGCGGTTCAAGCCAACTAAGCTTAGCGACAAGACCGTCCGGTCGATAAGGCCAGAGGCGAAAGGACAAACCTACTGGAACTTTCAAGGCCTTGAGTCCGGGTTGATGGCGTTGGTCCATTTTGAACCGGCCGGCATCTGCGCTGTAGAAATCTCAGAAGCAGATGAGGCGTCTGTGCGAGGCGCCTTTGCAACTGCCGTAACTGAAACCGCCGCAAAGCTGGGCAACGCAGCCGATCGACAGCCTGATAAGGTCACGATGATCGAGGGCAAGCCGGCTACCTATTCATCCTGGCGCATCAAAACGCCGCGCGGGGACGTCTTACTGGCGCTGACAACATATCCAGAGCCGCGTTTCATGATCCAGCATCTGCTAACCGCGAGCCACGTCCGCTAACCACCCATTGCCGACATCACCGGGGATCGTCAAAATCGCCGCATGACCCGCACGATAAAGGTCGGAAGCATAGCTATACTGGCCGTCGCCGGAGCGGCAGCGTTGGGAGGTGCTGTCTGGCTTCAACATGACCGAATTGGCATGCTGAAGGGCTTGTGCAAAGCAGGACTGCCGAACTTTTCTCGCCCAGCCATAGTTGATTCGGATCATCTTGGTTGCGCAATACTCGGTCCTCGACGGCGGGTAAGCTACGTTTTGCTCACAGGTTTTGAGACTTCAAGCATGGTGAGGAGCGATCTTCCTCCGCCACCTCGGCGCATTGGCTTTCAGTTCGGAGATACAACGAAGACATGCAATCAAGTTAAGGGGTGCGACAGAAGGGTCGATTGGCAGCTTGCCCGGAAGATACCCGGCTTGTGCGGAACGGGACTCGCGAGCGTCACCGCCTACGGCTGGGTGACCGAAACACCGGGACGATTTGGACACCTCGGCTCCTACTCCCGAGAGTTCTACGAGGATGAAGTTGTAGCGGTGGGGCCACCGCCACCCGATCTGGTCGCGAGCATGCGTCGAAGGCTGGTGGAGGCCGGAGTGACCTCTTGTCCATGAGGTCCGCTTTCCACCCATTCCGGACATCAAGCCCGTCTGCTAGTCGGAGGCGATGAACTTCGCGCAAGAAGTCGTGTCGCGGCTCGGCACCGAGCCAGAACCGCTTGATGTCATGGACGTTGGCGTCTTGGTCTTGGTCGTGATCGCATTCGTCGGTTACGTCACGGTGGAATGGCTGCTCGGCGAAGCAATCCGGAGAGGGCTGCGCCGGACGATGCGGCGTCTCCGCGAGGAATACTGGAAGGCCAATCGCGAGTGACGCGGCAGTCCACTTACCACCCATTGCGGACATGAGTTCAATCTTCAGCCGAGATGATCTGACTCGCCGCGAAACTCTCCAGCATCGCCATTTCCTTCCCCTCGGCGGAGATGTGAAGGATCATGGTATCTTCAATATCGATGTCGGGATGGGACGCGCATTGTCCGGCGAACCAGAAGGCTTCTGACAATGGCTCGTCTGCATGCCACGTTGTCATGACAAACCTGTCGTCGGGGACATCGCCATAGTTGAACGCTTCAAGAAGGGTCCAATCGACCGTGTCATGCCACTGCTCGCATTCAACGCCCCAAGCGACGACATACAGGCAACCACTATCAATCAGCCACTCTGCGACCTCATTTCGCCACTTTGAGGAAACGCCGACCTCTGACACAATGACCGCTCTGAACGGTCGGTTTGGCACCACCGGCGGAGACCGCTCGGGCGGCAGATGTAGATACTCAAGCGCCATGCATATAGCCTACGGTTTCCGCTCCGGTCGGCAACCCGATGATGTCCGCTAACCACCCGTTGCAGACATCCGCAGATCACTATGATGCGGACGCAGCGGACGCAGGAACTGCCATCACTTAGGAAAGAGCGGTCGGTGCGACGACCGACAATCCTAATCCGGAGAATGGAGAAACCATCGTCCGCATCGTCCGCACTCGGATGGCTCGACACGAAACGATGTTTCCCACAGCCTGATGCGGGCTAGCTGCGGCGAGTTCGGCACCCCACCCACGTGGTGCAGGCGAGGCCGCATTCTCTGGGAGCGGTTCCATCCAGGTGATCACGCGGGGTGGGGATCAAATCTGAACGTAGGCGCAGGCGAAAAATGGCAGCACCGATTCCGGAGCGGCGATGTTGGCGATCTCCTCGCTCTGACCTCAACGGAATGTTCGCGCTGTCTCCGCCATCAAAGCGGCATGGTTCGCTTCAGCCTCTCGCCCCAGGTAGCGGTAAATCCACATCGCCCCTTCCCACGCATCGGCTGTGTCCGGTTCTAACGAGGTGATCGCTTCATAGTCGGATAAAGCGCCGCTCAGGTCATCCAGCTCCTCCCGGCATTTGGCGCGAAGAAAGAAGGTATTCACGGCATCAGGTTGAAGACGAATGGCGGCCGTGAAGTCAGTCTCGGCATCGGCGAAGAGCTTCTGGCGGTAGGAGGCGAAGCCACGCAGCGCGTGTGCCAAAGCGCGGTCCCGACCGGACGACGCATCCAAAACATCAGTTAGAGCGACCTTTGCTCGCTCGAAGTCGTGATCATCGAGTAGCGCTTCGGCGCTTGCGAATGCCGCATCCAAACTCACCATGGTGCAGGCTTAATGCTGCTATGCCGGAGCGACAATGTCAGGATTCCACCGGTTGCGGACATTCGATCTTTCCGCGAGAGTTGGTGGATGGGATTGAACGCTAAATCGGCCGAGGGTTCGTGGGGCTGGAGTCTCCTCCGACTGGTTTATCTGCTCGGCTTCCTTATGAACCTGTGCTTCGCAGTTGGCATTATTGCAGTCTCGGGAGGTCGTCCGGACGTGTTGCTGGCAGCCGGGAATCCGACAGCAGTGGCTGCGATAGCGACGTCCGCGTTTGGCTACTTGGCGTTGAGTGTGTTTCATCGTCGCGCTGCGACGGCGGCAAAGCGTCGGTCAGTCGAAAGAGGATCGCTGTGGCTCACCGCTACATGTCTCGCGATCATCATTTTGTGACCTGCCTCAGCGTTCGACATGCCGTCGTGAAAGTCCGCTAACCACCCATTGCAGACATTGTTGCAGGCCGTGCCGCGCGATAACCTGACCGGGTGACCACCTCTCGCCAACTTAGCTTATCGCAGCCACGTGTGCGGCTCGAACTCATCGGCCGACTTAGTGAGCTGCGAGCTGACGATCCGCGTCTTTTATGGGCAGCGGAATGCAAGCGTGGTCTGGTGGCCAACATCGATCAGGTGTTCCACTTCTTCTTCGACGATCACGATTTTGATCAATCAGACATCGGCGTCACCCTGTTCGACAATGACGAGGTTAAAGCGATCAAATCTCTGAAGGCCGCTCTAGACAATGTGCTTGCCGCTGTGGGCGATGCGAGGGATGACGAGTTCCTCGACCATCCGCTCTGGCCAGAGGTCAGAAGAGCCGCGACGGAGGCGCATAGCCGCTTAAATGCATCGAACTAATGTCGGGAAGCCACCCTTTGCGGAGATGACGGCAAGCGTTACCACAGTGGCATGAGCCGTATTCTCGTCTGGGCAGAGACTGACATCGACGGGCTTGCCGCTCAGCTAGCCATTTCACGTATTTTGACCGAGGTTGACCAGCAAGGATGGGTCACCCGCGAACTGGGCTTCGATAGCCACGGCAACCTCGTTCACCGACACCCCGGCACCCCAACGCTTGCTAGACATGGCCTCTTTGACCTGGCGACGATCGCTCCGACCGACCAAGCGGATATGTCACCCGAAGCCTTCGAACGGCTCTGGTCAGCGTAGGGCCGCAAACCACCCATTGCGGGCATGCGCGGTGGATGGGAAAAGCGGCATGTGAGCAGAAAGGCAGACGCGTTCGACTATTCGTCAGAGGAAGCCCCGGACGCGGCTTTGTTCGTTTCCGCCGATGAGCCGCTCCTGGTCTTTCCTTCAACCACTGCGGCAGAGCAATATCTCGAAGCCATAGACGTGGAGAACGGCGTCTATCCGGCTGCTTACGGCCCCCATGGCGAGCCATACAGGGTCCGCACCCTCGCGAGGCAAGTCGTGATAGAACCCACCGGTGAGCCGGAGAAGCCTGAGGAGCTTAGGTCACTCCTTTTGAGTTATCTGGCGGGTCGCGGTTTCGCAGCCGACGCAACGGCATCGCTCGAAGCTCTGGTCGCACAAGTGTGGAAAGTTGAGAGCGATTTCTGGCAGGATCATGATCCCTTCGGCGACCGGTTCGGAACTCGCATCCCTTTGTGGGGGTGCCTGACGTTCACGCTTGCTGTGGCGGCAGTCCTCTACCTCGTCGTTCGCTTTGCGGGATGACAGCTTTCCACCCGTTGCGGACACCCAGCCTCAATGTCAGTGCTGGCGAATGAGCCGGAGAAGTTTCGAGCTACGAAGACGCGCAGAGGAACGCTGGCCGCAGCTGACCAACATGCTGGGTTGCTACTTCAACGAGGATTTCGATGTTGTTCACGGCTCTCTTGCTGGCGCGTTAGCGGCGTCAGCCACCGACGGCTCACTGGAATATCGCCGAGCCGTTCTGAACGAATGGCGAGATTGGAACGGGTCAGAGGGAGCGGTAGACGATATCCGACCTCTTTTGAGTGACGGCTTTTCGGTTCACTTGCACTTCGAGACAGCTTTGGACGCTCGCAACTTCATGAACCGCTTCTACGACGAGTTGCTTGTTGGGGTAAAAGCCGAAACCTCGCGAGGTTCCTGAAGGTCGCTAGCAACCCATGGTCCGGCAACCACCCATTGCAGACCTTCGCTGACCTACTCAGCAGGCGGCATTACCGTGGGCAGCGGTTCGGGGCGTTCGCCCCTGTGGTCGCGGAGCCGATACCGACTTGCGTATTCGCGGCGTTGCTTCGTGACTTCGTAGAGAACGATGCCGGAGCTGGTCGCGAGGTTCAGACTCTCGATCATCCCAAACATCGGAATGCTGATGCAGGCTTCGCTTCGATCAACCGCCAGATCAGATAACCCTCTCGCCTCGTTACCGAACCAGACGGCGAGTTTGGCGTGTTCCGTGAAGTCCACTTCATGAAGATACTTGTTGGTCTTACCCTTCACGTGTGGCGACGTGGCGACGGAGACAAAATGGTTCTTCTCAAGATGTGAAAGACACTCTTCGGTGCTGTTGAAGGTTTTAACGAAAGTCCACTTGATCGCCGATACCGACAGCTTGGATAGCTTTGGTTCACCACGCAGTTCATGCCAGTCGTCCGCTAAGACCCCGCGCGGGTCGACGACATAGACCTTTTCCGCCCCTAAGGCATTCACGTTTCGAATGACGGTGCCGATGTTGCGAGGGTTTTCCGGCTCCTCAAGGACGACGATCAGGTTCTTGCAGCGGAACGCCTTGATTTCGTCCGCGCGTTTTCGAGCGGACCTTTTCGTCTCGGTTTTCTCTTCGTCAGCCACTCGGACTCTCCTCTGAGCAGGTCGGATAGCCGAAGATTGTCGGGTGAGCCACGCAGCACCGAATGTTCGCAATCCAACCATTGCGGTTATCCGCTGGTCACAACTATGCGGACGCAGCGGACGCAGGAAACACCACTTTCATGGGGAAGGAGGCTACTTACTTCATCACAGCTCGCTGTCCTGGCGAAGATGCAGAAACGTGCGTCCGCATCGTCCGCATGTGAAGCGGCATGCTTCGGTCCTCCCCGATGAACTCCCCCATGTGACCCGATGTGGTGTCGCTGCGGACCATCAGTCCCCGATGGCGATGGCAAGAGACTGATCACGTCACAGGCGCAGGAATCCGTGGTTTTTTCTTAGACTAAGGTGAACAGCGGTTCCCCATCGTCACCCATCGCGATGCCTCAGACCGGCTCTCGCTTTGTCTCCGTAATGAGCGAAGAGCTGTCACACCTCTGTCACATCACCGCGTTGACGAACGGCGAGGCCGAAGATAGGTGAGTAGCGTAACAGACTGGTTTGGTTGGTGTTTGTCACCGCACTATCGGCTTGTTTGAACAAAGCGCTGCCCTCCGAAGGCAGAGGCCACAAGTTCGAATCTTGTCGGGTGCGCCAGCTCTCCGTTTTGAACCTTGAAGGCGCGCGAGCATGTTACCTCATCTTTCCCGAGGCCTTGCTACTCGTCTGTCAAGCGATCGGCTGTCCGGTTTCGAGAAGGAAGTCGCGGCGGAGAAGGCCGCCACTTTGGGCCGGGCCGGCCAGAGGCTGGAGCTCGCTTTGGCCCGGTGGCGCTCGTCTGCGGAGGCAGCGGATGCCGAGGACCGTCTGTTCGACGCTGCAGATGCGGCTTACGCTTACATGATCCAACGGGAATTATGCGGCTTTACGGACCAGCAGTCCGCCTTCGATGACTATCAGGTTCCTGCTGAAGTGCTGGCCCGTATGGGCGCGGCACGGCGATAGTTCCGGACCGCCCAGCATCTGCCATATGCGCTGGTTGAGCGGCTGTTAATCATATCTCATCTTGTGCTTGTTATTGTCTCGACTGTCGATTGCTTCGGTTGGGGAAATATCGTGCAACATCATGCTGTTGGTGTCGGAACGGCTGCTGAGCAGCCCTATGGCTTCGCTTTCGAGGCGGACGAGATAGACGAGATTCTCGGCCGGCTGCGCGCCAAGTCCGCGACCAAAACGCGGCGGGAGGCGGAGGCGGAGAAAGTGGAAGACCCTTGCCGCTATGAAGGGCTGCACACCGCCATCAAGCGCAATCGGGAATGGTATCGCTGATCCCGGCTGAGGGGCCGTGATTGGTCCGTTTCGGATCGAACTCCTTTTGACCGGCTGAAATCCCCCGGACACGCTGCTGCAAGGCTGTGATTTCAGGGGGGATTCGGATGCGCCGCTTGCCGGTTTACTTGGTGCTGGACGTGTCGGGTTCGATGCATGGCGAGCCGATCGAGGCGGTCCGCAACGGCATGCAGATCCTCGCCAGCACGCTGCGCACCGATCCCTATGCGCTCGAGACGGCCTATCTGAGCGTCATCACCTTCGACAGCGAAGCGCGGCAGGTGGTGCCGTTGACCGAGCTCGTCGCGTTCCAGCCGCCGCAGATCGAGGCCGGCTCGACCACCTCGCTCGGCGCGGCGCTCAAGCTCACCCGGGAATGCATCGAGCGGGAGGTGCAGAAGACCAGCGCCGATGCCAAGGGCGACTGGAAGCCGCTCGTCTTCCTGATGTCCGACGGCGCACCCACCGACGATTGGCAAAAGGGTCTGGCCGAGTTCAAACAGGCCAAGGTCGGCATGGTGATCGGCTGCGCGGCCGGACCCGGCGCGGACACCAATGTGCTCAAGCAGATCACCGAGAATGTGGTCTCGCTTGACACGGCGGATTCGAGCACGATCGGTGCCTTTTTCAAATGGGTGTCGGCAAGCATTTCGACCTCGTCGAAGAAGGTGGATCTGAACAAGTCGGAGGCCGGCGAGATCAGCGAGCTGCCGCCGCCGCCGCCGCAGATCAGCCTGGTCTGAGGGTCGGCCGATGCGGAGACTTCCCGTCTATCTGCTGCTCGACACGTCGGGGTCGATGCGCGGCGAGCCGATCGAGGCGGTGAATACCGGCCTGCGCGTCATGCTCAGCTCGCTGCGCCAGGACCCGCATGCGCTCGAGACGGTGCATATCGCTATCATCACCTTCGATGCCGAAGCGAAGATCGTCGTCGCACTGACCGCACTCGACGAGCTGCAGGTGCCCGAGATTACGACACCGGAGTCCGGGCCCACCCACCTGGGCCTCGCGCTAGAGCTGCTGGTCAAGCAGCTGAAGCAGGACTTGATCCGCTCGACGCCCGACCGGAAGGGCGATTGGGCGCCGTTCCTGTTCGTGATGACCGACGGCAAGCCCTCGGACACGATGCTATTCGAGGATCATTGCCCGATCGTGCGGCGCCAGGGCTTTGCCAATATCGTCGGCTGCCTGGCAGGCCCGAAAGCGCGGCGGCAGGACCTCGAGCCCTTATGCGATCACATCGTGTCCCTGGATACGATGGACAGCGCCGCCTTCAACTCCTTCTTCAAATGGGTGACGTCCACCATCGCCGGCGGCAGCCGCTCGATGGGCGTGCAGGGCGATGTGCCGCTGCCGCCGCCGCCCGCCGAAATCCAGCTGGTGATCTGATGCGCAGACTTCCCGTCTTCCTGCTGATCGACGTGTCGGAATCGATGGTCGGCGACAGCCTCTACCAGCTCGAACAGGGGCTGATGGAGATCGCGCGCACGCTGCGCACCAACCCCTATGCGCTGGAGACGGCGTATCTCTCGGTGATCGCCTTCGCCGGCAAGCCGCGCACTCTCGTGCCGCTGACCGAGATCGCGCTATTCCAGCCGCCCGAGCTGCCGATCGGCGGCGGCACCGGGTTGGGTGCGGCACTGGATCACCTGATGAAGGAGATCGACCGGCAGGTCATCCGCACGACGCCGGACCGCAAGGGCGACTGGAAGCCGCTCGTCTTCCTGCTCACCGACGGCCATCCGACGGACGACTCCGAAGCGGCGATCAAGCGCTGGACCAGCAGCTACGCCTCGCGCGTGAACCTGGTCGCGGTGTCGATCGGCGGCGGCGCGGACCACGCTTTGCTCAGCCGGCTGACCGAGCAGGTGATCCTGTTCAACGACGAAGCGCCGAACGCTTTTCAGCGCTTCGTGCAATGGGTCAGCATGTCGGTTCAGGCGCAGAGCCGCAGCGTCGATGCCGCGGGCGATGCCGGGCCGGTCAGCCTGGCAAAGGGCGATGCCGACGTCATTGCGCCGTTGCGCGATCCGCGGTCGGGCGAGGTCGCGAGTGGGGTGGATGACCGCTTTGCCGTGATCGTCGCCAAATGCGCGGAAAGCCGCCGGCCCTATCTGATCAAGTTCGAGCGGATGAAGGCCAATCTGGAGACGGAGGACGCGCGACTGGCGGGCTTGTTCTACCAGAACAAATACACGCTGCGCACGACCATGCCGGTCAAGAACAGCTATTTCGAGTTGAGCGACGACACCGACTCCGGCGCTAAGATCGCATCCGCCGACCTGATCGGCGCGCCCAACTGCCCCCATTGCGCTGCCCGCTTCGGCATGGCCATGTGCGGCTGCGGCGGCGTCCACTGCGTCGAAGGCGAAGGGGAGGCGGTCTGCCCCTGGTGCGAGCGGTCCGCGACCTACACGGCCGTGGACGACGACTCGCCCGGTCCCGCGATCAACCGGGGGCGCGGATGAGCGGGTACGAGCCTTCGGAGAATATGCGGGCGGCGGCGACGGTGTTCATGAACGCCGTGCGCAACGAAGCCATTCCTCTATCGCAAATCGACCGCGGATCGGAAGCGCCGGATCATGCCAAGGCGCTGGCTGTGCTGCGTGCGTGCGCCGATCCGGAGCCACAAGCATCGGGCGCCGAACCCGAACCCGAACCCGCAATCATTGCGGCGCGGGCAGAACCTGACCCGGCCGTGGTGAAGCCGTATGGTTTCCCGACGCTGGAGCAATCCGTCTCTACTTCGGAGGGCGTGCCGCCATTTCAGCCGCCAGCACAAAACGCCCGGCTCGCGCATGAGCAAGCGATCCCGAACGAGCCAGTGCCAGAACCCGAAGCTGAGCAGCCTGCCGAGCAGGCCAAGGCTGAGGAGGCCAAGGGTGAGGGGGCTCCAAAGGCCGAGGGAACCCCGCAACCGACTTTGCTGAAGGATGCCGAGCCGGCCCTGCCCATCGCTACGCCAGAGCCGGTCAGCCAATCGTTGCTCGCCGTCAAAAAGAAGGTTGCGCTGAAAAACGCGCGTGCGGGCGAAGCATATATGGACCGGCTGACGATCGAAGGCGCGCGTGACCTGAAGCTGATCAATGCCGGGCGGACGGGCCTCGTCTTCGATGAACAGGCGGGGTTGTTCTCCGGGACGCCCGCCGAGGCCGGCGATTTTGAAATCCAGCTCAAGGGCCGCATCGACAATCGGCTCGCCGACATCACCGCCACGCTGATCGTCGTTGCCGACCCCAAGTCGCTCTGGACGTCATTGCCCAGCGACGCGTCCGATCGCTTCTACAAGCCGGACGAGGCATTCAGCGCGCTTGATGGCCCGGCGCTGCGCATGATCGGCGCCAGCAAGCGCGGCCGCTCCCACGCGAAAACCGGCGGCTTTCGCGAGGACGATTTCGCCTTTGCCGTGCACAAGGACTGGCACATCGCCGCGGTTGCGGATGGAGCCGGCAGCGCGACTTACTCGCGGCGCGGGTCTAAGCTGGCGGTCGAGACCGTCACCGGCGCTCTGCCGTCGCTGATCGACCAGCGGATGGGAGAGGATTTCGAGGCGCTGGTGGTTGCCGGTGCCGAAGGCGAGATCAGAACCCGGCTTTATGAAACTCTGGTCACTGCGGCATTCACGGCCGCCGAGGCACTGGTGGCCCAGGCCGAGCAACTGAACGAGAGCCCCTCCAAGCTGTCGACGACGCTCATCGTGGCGGTTGCGAAGCGCTTTGGCGAACGCTGGTTCGTCGGTTCCTTCTCGATCGGCGATGGCGGCGCCGCGCTGCTCGACCTGGATGCGAACAGCGTGCAGCCGCTCACGTCTCCCGACAGCGGCGAATATGCCGGGCAGACGCGGTTCCTCGCCAAGCCGGAGTTCCAGGACTCCGCGGAGGTCATGAAGCGCATCCATTTTGCGATTGCGGACCGCTTCACTGCCATCGCGCTGATGAGCGACGGCATCACCGATCCCAAGCTGCCGACCGACAAGGTGTTCGCCGATCCCGCTGCCTGGGCAGCGTTGTGGAAGGACGATCTGACCAAGGAAGTCGATTTCTCCGCCTCGAATGAGGAGATCGGGAAGCAGTTCCTCGCCTGGCTCGATTTCTGGTCGCCAGGCAATCACGACGACCGCACGCTCGCCGTGCTGCTGCCGCGGGAGGTCTGATCATGGCGATGGTGCGCCTGCAGACGCTCGACGGCCAGATGGTCGAATATGACGACGCCAAAATGCTCGGCCAGGGCGGCATGAAGGACGTCTATATGGGCGCCGACAAGAGCTATGTCGTCGCCTGGTATCGCGACAAGCTCGATCACGCCGGGCAGGAGCGGCTGAAGGCGATCGTCGGCCAGTTCCGTGACGGCATCCAAAACAAGGAGGGCGGCGACTATTGGCGCGATCTGTTCTGCTGGCCGACGGCCATAGTCCAGAACGGGCATAAGACCGGCATCATTGCGCCGGTTTATGGCCAGGGCTTCTTCTTCAAGCACGGCTCGATCCAGGGCGATGTGCTCGGCATCAAGGGTAAGGAAAAGGAGGGGAAGTGGTTCGCTTCCGCCTCCAACCGGTCGAAGTTCCTCGCGGCGGAGGAAAAGGGCACTTGGCTCAGCTATTTGCAGGTCGCGCTGTCGATCAGCCGCAGCGTGCGCCGGCTGCACGCCGCGGGCCTCGCCCATTCCGACCTCTCCTACAAGAATGTGCTGGTCGATCCGCTGACCGGCAAGGCGTGCATCATCGATATCGACGGGCTGGTCGTGCCCGGCAAATATCCGCCCGACGTGGTCGGCACGCCCGACTTCATCGCGCCCGAAGTCATCGCCACCCAGCATCTCGCCAAGACCGATCCGGCGCGGAAACTCCCCTCCACCGCGACCGACCGGCATGCGCTCGCCGTGCTCATCTACATGTACCTGTTCTACCGCCACCCCTTACGCGGCGGGAAAGTGCACGACATGGACGCGACCAGGGACGAGGAGCTGACAATGGGCTCCAAGGCCCTGTTCGTCGAGCACCCGACCGATGCGAGCAACCGGGTCAGGGCGGCCGATCTGAAGCCGGCGCAACTGCCTTGGGGCGATCCTGCGAAGATGCCGTACACGATCGCCGGGCCGCTGCTCGCCGACCTGTTCCGCCGCGCCTTTATCGACGGGCTGCACAATCCGGCGATGCGGCCGGGGGCGTCGGATTGGGAAACGGCGCTAGTGCGCACCATCGACATGGTTCAGCCCTGCTCGGTCAAGTGCGAGATGGGCTGGTACGTGTTCGATAATTCGACCAAGCCGAAATGCCCCTATTGTGGCACCGCCTATCGCGGTCAGCTGCCGGTGCTGAATTTCTATTCCAGCCGCGGCGGCACCGATTTCAAGTCCGACAATCACCGGCTGATGGTGTGGGATGGCCAGTCGCTCTTCCCCTGGCACGCCAACCGGTTGCACTTCCCTAACGAGCATCTGAAGCCCGAGCATCGCAAGCGCGCCGGCTATTTCCAGAAGCATCAGGGCGACTGGTATCTGGTCAACGAGAATATGCCGACCATGCACGACGCCGATGCCAAGCAGGACGTGCCGATCGGCAAGAACGTCAAGCTGACGGACGGCGCGAAGATCCTGCTCGGCCGCGAGGAGGGCGGGCGGCTGATCCACATCCAGCTGGTGAGCGGGTAATCCATTCCGTCATGCCAGCGAAGGCTGGCATCTTCTGCAGCCGAGGGCTTGAGACCCCAGCCTTCGCTGGGGTGACGACAGGTTGCTCAAGCCGGGCGGTTGCGCAATGCCTGTCGCCGGAGGTGGAGCATGGAGCGAGTAACCGGCGGTTGCCAGTGCGGGCGGGTGCGCTACGAAGTCGGTGTCGACAATGACGAGGCCTATCTCTGCCATTGCCGGATGTGCCAGCGCGCGACCGGCGGCTTTGCGGCGGCGTTCAAGAATGTCGAGCAGGCGCAGCTGCGCTGGCTCGGCGCCGAGCCGGACTGGTATCGCAGCTCGCCGATCGCGGAGCGGCCTTTCTGCTCGCATTGCGGCACGCCGCTCGGTTTCCGTTATCCAGACAGCCCGAAGATGGACCTGACGCTTGGCAGCTTCGACGAGCCCGGCCGGTTCAAGCCGACCAGCCATTTCGGTGCGGAGAGCATGCACGAAGCCTGGCTCGACACGTCAGGTTTGAAGCGGATGCGCAGCGACGAATATCAGCCGCTGGTGGACCGCTGGGCGAAGGTAAATCCTCTCCCCTGATCGTCATCCCCGCAAAAGCGGGGACCCAGCTTTTCTTCTGATACGTCTCAAGGCAAAGGCAGCTGGGTTCCCGCCTTCGCGGGAATGACGAAAGTAAGTAGATGAAACCCACCACCCACCATTTCACCGCCCCCGACGGCGTGCGGCTCGCCTGGCATGAAATGGGGGAGGGGCGGCCGGTGGTGCTAATCCACGGCTATATTTCCTCGGCCGACATGAACTGGATTCGCTTCGGCCACGCCGCGAAGCTGGCGGCGAAGGGCTTTCGCGTGATCATGCCGGACCTGCGGGCCCATGGCGCCAGCGACAAGCCGCATGATCCGGGCCTCTACACGCCCGACGTGCTGACCGAGGACGGCTTCGCGCTGATCGCGCATTTAGGCCTGACCGACTATGATCTGGGCGGTTATTCGCTTGGCGCGCGCACCGTTTCGCGCATTCTGGCCAGGGGTGCCGCGCCCAGGCGGGCTGTCTTGTCCGGCATGGGACTGGAGGGGCTGACCCAGACCTCGCGCCGCGCCGGTCATTTCCGGTACGTGTTGACCAATCTCGGCAGCTTTCAGCCGGGCACCGAAGGCTATAACGTGCAGGCGTTCCTCAAATCGACCAAGGGCGATCCGGTCGCGCTGCTCAATATTCTCAACACGTTCACCGACACGCCCGAAGAGGTGATCCGCAGCCTCGACCTGCCGGTGCTGGTGCTGTGCGGCGAGGAGGATGACGATAATGGCTCGGCGTCGGCGTTGGCCGAGGCGCTGCCGCGCGGCGAACTCGTGCTGGTCCCCGGCGGCCATATGAGTGCCGTCGTTAAGCCTGAGTTGGGGAACGCGCTGGCAGATTGGCTCGCGGCCGCTTGACCGGTGCTCGCTGCCGGTTTTTAGCGATGCGCATAAATCAGGTTTCGAGAGGGTTTTCGATGAGGAAGACGATGATCTCGGCGCTTGCCCTGGCGGCAGCGCTGGCCGGCGGCGGAGCGGTCGCGCAGAACGCGGCTGCGCCGAGCAAGGCCGATGCGGATGCCTTCGTCGCGGGCGCCGAAAAGGAGCTGGCGGAGTTCGGCCTCGATGCGGCGCGGGTCGCGTGGATCAACAGCACCTATATCACCGACGACACTGATGCCCTGTCCGCCAAATATGGCGCGGTCGGCACCGAGATGTCGGTCAAGCTCGCCAAGCAGGCGGCGCAGTTTCAGAATGTGCCCGGCCTTTCCTTCGACACCAAACGCAAGCTCGACATTTTGCGCGGCGGGCTGGTGCTGCCGGCACCGACCACGCCCGGCGCGGCGACCGAGTTGAACGAGATCGCCACCCGGCTGAACTCCACCTATGGCAAGGGCAAAGGCACCCGTAAGGGCCAGCCGATCAGCGGCAGCGACATCGAAGCCGCGATGGGAGACAGCCGCGATCCCGCCGAGCTCAAGGAGATGTGGGTCAGCTGGCATGAGAATGTCGGCAAGCCGATGCGGACCGATTATGGCCGCATGGTCGAGATCGCGAACCAGGGCGCGAAGGAACTCGGCTACCCGGACGTCGGCGCGATGTGGCGCTCGCAATATGACATGTCGCCGCAGGAATTCGCCGCGCTGACCGACAAGCTCTGGGCGCAGGTGAAGCCGCTCTATGACGAGCTGCATTGCTACACCCGCACCAAGCTAAACCAGAAATATGGCGATGCCGTGCAGGCCAAGACCGGCCCGATCCGCGCCGATCTGCTCGGCAATATGTGGGCGCAGGAATGGGGTAATATCTATGACGTGGTTGCCCCCGCCGGTGCGGGCGACCTCGGCTATGATGTAGAGGCGCTGCTCAAGGCCAAGAATTACGACCCTATTAAGATGGTGAAGACCGGCGAGGGCTTCTTCTCCTCACTCGGCTTCGCGCCGCTACCAGAAAGCTTCTGGCAGCGCTCCATGTTCGTGAAGCCCGCTGACCGGGAAGTCGTCTGCCACGCCTCGGCCTGGGACGTGGACAATAAGGAAGACCTGCGCATCAAGATGTGCATCAAGGTGAATGCGGACGACTTCACGACCATCCACCACGAACTCGGTCATAACTATTATCAGCGGGCTTATAACAAGCAGCCCTATCTGTATCTGAACGGCGCCAATGACGGCTTCCATGAAGCGGTCGGCGACACGGTCGCACTGTCGATCACGCCCGATTATCTGGTGCAGATCGGCTTGCTCGACCGCGCCCAGGTCCCGAGCGCGGACAAGGATATCGGCCTGTTGCTGCGCCAGGCGATGGACAAGGTCGCCTTCCTGCCCTTCGGCCTGCTGGTCGACAAATGGCGTTGGGGCGTGTTCTCGGGCCAGATCCAGCCTGCCAACTACAACAAGGCGTGGACCGACCTGCGGCTGCAATATCAAGGCATTACGCCGCCGGTCGCGCGGACCGAGGCGAGCTTCGATCCGGGCGCCAAATATCACGTGCCGGGCAACACGCCTTATACGCGCTATTTCCTCGCGCGGCTGCTGCAGTTCCAGTTCTACGAAGCGGCGTGCAAGCAGGCCGGCTGGAAGGGGCCGCTTCACCGCTGCTCATTCTATGGCAACAAGCAGGTCGGCCAGCGGCTGAATGCGATGCTGGAGATGGGCGGGTCCAAGCCCTGGCCCGACGCGCTGCAGGCCTTTACCGGCAGCCGCGAAATGTCGGGCGACGCGATGGTGGCGTATTTCCGCCCGCTGATGACGTGGCTGAAGACGCAGAACAAAGGGCAGAAATGCGGGTGGTAGGCCCAGAGTAGAAGAGCCACCCCCAGCCCCTCCAGCAAGAGCTGGAGGGGAGCAGGTGCGAACACGTTCCCCTCCACGCCTTCGTGGAGGGGCTAGGAGTGGTTCTTCTTGGCTTAAGGGAGCCGCTCCGGCACCATCTGTTCGTCGGCGATCAGCGCTTCCATCTGGGGGGTGGAGTCCCTGCCGTCCGTCTGGTGCGCGGCAAGACCGGTGTCCTGCTCAGTATCGGCCGAACCGCGGCGGCGGCGGGCCAGGGTGAACAGCGTGGCTGCGACCCCGCCCAGGATCGCGGCGGCGGCCCAGGGCCGCATTTGCGCTTCGAGCGCCAGGCTCTGCTTTCTCACATACATCTCCCGGTTCGAGTGGGTGTCGCCGTCGCGGCGCGGCTTGAACAGATTGTCGCTGGCGCCGGAGCGCGGCGGCTTGTCGGTGGTCTGCGAGCCGAAGCCGATCATCTCCATCACCTTGTCGGTCATGCCGGGCGCGAGATTGCCCATCTTGCTGACCAGATAGCCGCCGCCTCCCACCGTCAGCTCGCGTTTCCGATTCTCGGCCGCGAACAGGATCGCGCGGGCGACCAGTTCCGGATCATAGACGATCGGCGGAATGCGCGCCGGCTCGCCCAGCTTGTTGCGCGCGTGCTCGGGATAGGGCGTGTCAATGCCGTTGGGCTTGATCAGCGTCACGGACACGGGCGCGCCCGCTTCCTCCAGCTCCATGCGCAGCGCGTCGGTGAAGCCGCGCACGGCATGCTTCATCGCCGAATAGACGCCCTGATAGATCATCGCCCGCTCGGACAGCACCGAGCCGATGTTGATCAGCGCGCCGCCGCGCTGCTTCAGCTGTGCGGCGGCATAGAGTGAGGCTTCGACCAGCCCGAAATAACCGACATCGAAAATGCGGCGATGCTCTTCCATCGTCGTCTCGTCGAGCCGCGCATAGATCGCGACGGCGGCGTCGTTCACCCAGGTGTCGAACGGGCCGAATTTCTCCTGGCAGAAGGCGCCGATCCTTTCGGCCGCGCCGGGTTCGGCGATGTCGACGTCAAGCGCAGCCGCCCGCCCGCCGCGCAGCCTGATCTGCTCGGCCGCTTCTTCGAGCGCCTGCTTGTTGCGGGCGACGAGCACCACCCGCGCGCCCGCTTCAGCGGCCCGGCGGGCAGCGGCGAGCCCGATCCCGCTCGACGCGCCGGTGATGACGATGGTCTGTTCGGCAACCGGCTTCAATCGGCCAGGCATAGTTATTCCTCCGGTCGTGTGCCGGGGGAACGCCTGAAGCGGAGGACCGATCCTCCCCGGGACGGGGAGGGGGACCATGCGAAGCATGGTGGAGGGGGCCCGCCACGGGTATCAAGCCGGGGCCCCCGCCGGCCGCGGTCCCCCTCCCCGTGCCGGGGAGGAGCTTATTCAGCGGAAAGGCGGCTCGTTGAAGGCGCGGAGCTTGCGGCTGTGCAGCTTGGGTCCCTCGCGGCGCAGTTCGGCGCAGGCTTCGATGCCGATCCGCATATGCTCGTTGATCGCGCGCTCGTAGAAGCGGTTGGCTTGGCCGGGCAGCTTAAGCTCGCCGTGGAGCGGCTTGTCCGACACGCAGAGCAGGGTGCCGTAGGGTACGCGGAAGCGATAGCCTTGGGCGGCGATCGTCGCCGACTCCATGTCCACGCCGACTGCGCGCGAGAGGGAAAAGCGCAGCGCGGATTGCGAGTAGCGCAGCTCCCAATTGCGGTCGTCCGTCGTGACGATGGTGCCGGTGCGCAGGCGGCGCTTCAGCAGCTCGGCGCTTTCACCGGAAATGGTCTCGGCGGCGCGCTGCAGCGCCTGCTGGACCTCGGCGATCGCGGGCACGGGTATCTCCGGCGGCAGCACGTCGTCCAGCACATGGTCGTCGCGCAGATAGGCATGAGCGAGTACATAGTCGCCGATGCGCTGGCTGGGCCTCAGTCCGCCGCAATGGCCTATCATCAGCCAAGCCTCCGGGCGGAGCACGGCGAGGTGATCGGTGATCGTCTTCGCGTTCGAGGGGCCGACGCCGATATTGACCAGGCTGATGCCGGTCCGGTCCGGCGCCATCAGATGCCAGGCCGGCATCTGGTGCCGGCGCCAGGCGAAGTCGGCGACTGCCTTGTCGGGGTCGACGGTGTCGGGCGTCATGAACAGGCCGCCCGGTCCGGAGAGCGCCGTGAAGCGATCGTCCTCGCTCAGTGTCTTGCACGCCCACTGGACGAACTCGTCGACATAGCGGTGATAGTTGGTGAACAGGATGTAGCGCTGCACATGCTCCGGCGGCGTGCCGGTATAATGGCGCAAGCGCGCGAGCGAGAAGTCGGTGCGCAGGCCGTCGAACAGCGCCAGCGGCCGCGGCAGCTCGCCGTCGGCGGCCGGGATGCCGTCCGCGATCTCGTCGCCGATATGGGCGAGCTCGGTCGCCGGGAACCAGCGCGCCAGTTCGGCCGGGGACACGCCTTCCAGCGTCAGGTCGTGGCCGGGGTCCAGTACGTAAGGGAAGGGGATTTCCTGCCGGCTCCGCGTCACCTCGACAGTCACGCCATAGCCCTGGATCAACAGGTCGAGCTGCTCGGTCAGATATTCGGCGAACAGGCGGGGCCGCGTTACCGTCGTCGCGTAAGTGCCGGGCGCCACCAGCCGGCCGAACGAACGCAGCGGGGCCGGGGTGGGGCCGCCGCCGCGATAGCGGACGCGGAGTTCGGGATAGCAGAACAGGCCTTCGCGGCGTTCCTTGCGGTCCGGACGGGTGCCGTCGACCACGAACGCTGAAATGGCGGACTGGAGCGCCTCTACGGCGTCGTCATAATGGCGGGCGAGTTCATCGATCAGCGCGCCCGAGCTTTGCTCACTCTTCTTGTCTGTCATGGCAGGCCGTTAACGGCCCGCCATGACATCGACAAGTCAGGCGTTCTCTTCGCTCTTGGTCGAACTTGTCACTTTGTCGCGCAGATTGCCGGCGGTTTCGATCACCTTGTCGCGGTTGACGTAAGCGGCGGCGGCGGCCGCAACGCTGCCGAGCACGGCGGCGGCGGTGCCGGGATTGTTCTTCACGGCATCAAGCCCGCCCTGGAACAGGCTGGTCGCACGCTCGGCGAGCGATTCGTTGCTTTCGTTCGACTTGTCGTTCTGGTTGTTCGCCACATTAACCTCCATCAGAAGTGCGCGCGTAACAACCGACCGGGGCCCTCCTCGTTCCGCTCAGCCGAGCTGGGACAGCATATGCTCCGCCGAGCTGACGTTGAATTCGCCCGGCTGCTCGACATTCAGCTCCTTCACCACGCCGTCATCGACGATCATCGAGAAACGTTGCCCGCGGGTGCCCATGCCGAACTTGCTCGAATCCATATCGAGCCCGACCGCTTTCACGAACGCGCCATTGCCGTCCGACAGCATCGTGACCTTGCCCTCGGCGCTGCCATGCTTGGCCCAAGCGCCCATCACGAACGGGTCGTTGACTGCGGTGCAGGCGACTTCATCGACGCCGCGCGCCTTGAACTCGTCGACCTTCTCGACAAAGCCGGGCAGGTGCCGCGCCGAGCAGGTCGGCGTGAAAGCGCCCGGAACCGAGAAGAGTGCCACCTTACGGCCGCGGAAATATTCGTCCGACTGGATCGCCTCGGGACCATTCTCGGTCGCCTTGATGAAGGTCACGCTGGGCAGCCGCTCGCCAACCTGGATCGTCATGCTCTTGTCTCCTCATCATGGGCCCTGAGTCGGGCGTCGGCATGCCTCGTGTCCCGGCTGGACGCCACCGTCAAGGCATTGGGCTTTGCGGGCGCGCGGCCTATAGGGTTGAAATGGATGCGCCATTTCTGACCGGCCAGCTGCTGCTCGCCATGCCCGGTATCGGCGATCCGCGCTTCGAGCGGGCCGTGGTTGCCGTCTGCATGCATGACGAACGCGGCGCGCTGGGCATCGGCATCGGCCGGCTGGCGCCTCGGCTGGGCCTCCATACGCTGCTCGAGCAGTTCGAGATTCCGGTCGGCGAGGCGCCGGACGCGCCGGTGCATCTCGGCGGGCCGGTAGAGCCGCAGCGCGGCTTCGTGCTCCATTCGCTCGATTGGGGCGGGCAGGACACCATGGAAGTGGATGGCCGCTTCGCCCTCACCAACACGGTCGACGTGCTGCGGTCGATCGCGGAAGGAAAGGGGCCGAGCCGCTGGCTCGCCGCGCTCGGCTATGCCGGCTGGGGCGAAGGGCAGCTGGACGAGGAGATGACCCGGCATGGCTGGTTCACCACGCAAGCCACCGAGACGCTGTTGTTCGACACGCCGGTCGAACAGCGCTGGTCCGAAGCTTTCAAGAGCGCGGGCGTCGATCCGCGCCTGCTGAGCGCCAGCGCCGGCCAAGCCTAGCGAAGCAGGAAGAGCAGCGCGACGCCGATACCAATGGCGATGACGATCGCGCGCAGGGCCTTGGGACTGATCACGCTCGCCAATCGCCCTCCGGCCGCGCCCCCGATCAGGGCGCCCACGGCCATTACGGCCGCCGCGCTCCAGACCAATTTGTTGGAGGTGAGGAAGAGGGCGGCGGCGGAGAGATTTGCGCCGAGCGCCAGCGCCTGTTTGAGCCCGTTCAGGCGGGTGAGACTGTCCTCGATGGTGAGCCCGAGCACGGCGAGGAAGATGACGCTGAGCCCCGCGCCGAAATAGCCGCCATAGACCGCCGCCAGCAGCACCGGGATGATCGCCCAGCCCAGCCCCAGCGCGCCCGAGCGGCGCTGCAGCAGGCCGCGCAGCCTGTCCTGCGCGGCGAGCAATGCGCAGCCGCCGAGCAGCAGCCAGGGCACGAGCGTTTCGAACAATCTCTCGCTGCTCGCCAGGATGAGGAGGCCGCCGGCGAACCCGCCCGCCAGGGCTGCGGGGATCAGCAGGAACAGCCGGCGGCCCTGGCCTTTGAGGTCGCGTGCCTGCCCGATCACGCCGCCGACATAGCCGGGGAAGAGTGCGACCGTGTTGGTGACGTTGGCGGATAGAGGCGGAAGGCCGGCGGCGATCAGGGCCGGGAACGTCAGGATGGATCCGCCGCCCGCAAGTGCATTGACTGCACCGGCGCCGAGTGCGGCCAGGAAGAGGAGGATGAGTTCAGCGCTCTCCACGAACTCCCTCCTTCGTCATTCCCGCGAAAGCGGGAACCCAGTTGACACCAAAGTTAAAGAAGAATCTGGGTCCCCGCGTTCGCGGGGATGACGATCAGGGGGATCAGGCCGCGCGGCGCAGTTCCAGCCGGCCGAAAATCTCGACCAGTGCTTGGGTCAGCTCCGCCATCATCTCCGCCGTATGGCTCGGGCCAGGTGTGAAGCGCAGCCGTTCGGTGCCGCGGGGCACGGTCGGGTAATTGATCGGCTGCACATACACGCCATATTCGGCGAGCAGGATGTCGCTGATCCGCTTGGCCTTGACCGGATCGCCGATCATCAGCGGCACGATGTGGGTGACGGACGGCATCACCGGCAGGCCGGCGTCGGCAAACAGCTGCTTGAGCAGGGCGGCGGCGGCCTGCTGGCCCTCGCGCTCGGCGGAGCTTGCCTTGAGGTGCCGCACGCTGGCGAGCACGCCGGCCACCAGCACCGGCGACAGGCTGGTCGTGAAGATGAAGCCCGGTGCGTAGCTGCGGATCACGTCGACGATCACCTGATCGGCGGCGATGTAACCGCCCATCACGCCGAACGCCTTGCCGAGCGTGCCTTCGATGATGGTCAGCCGGTCGGCGACCTCGTCACGCTCCGAGATGCCGCCGCCGCGCGCACCGTACATCCCGACGGCGTGCACTTCGTCGAGATAGGTCAGCGCGCCATATTTTTCGGCTAGGTCGCAGATCGCCGCGATCGGCGCCACATCGCCGTCCATCGAATAGACGCTTTCGAAGGCAATCAGCTTGGGCGTTTCCGGGTCTTCGGCGGCGAGCAGCTCTTCCAGATGCGCGACATCATTGTGCCGCCACACCCGTTTCTCGCAGCCCGAGTTGCGGATGCCGGCGATCATCGAGGCGTGGTTCAGCTCGTCGGAAAAGATCACGCAGCCCGGCAGGATCTTGGCCAGCGTCGAGAGCGTCGCCTCGTTCGAAACATAGCCGGAGGTGAACAGCAACGCCGCTTCCTTGCCGTGCAGGTCGGCGAGCTCGGCTTCGAGGTTCACATGGTAATGGGTGTTGCCGCCGATGTTGCGGGTGCCGCCGGAGCCGGCGCCGACATCGTGCAGCGCTTCTTCCATCGCCGCGATCACCTTGGGGTGCTGGCCCATGGCGAGATAGTCGTTCGAGCACCAGACGGTGATCGGCTTCGGCCCGTTATGCCCGGCGAAGCAGCGCGCATTCGGGTACATGCCCTTGTTGCGCAGAATGTCGATGAACACCCGGTAGCGCCCCTCGGCATGCAGCCGATCGATCGCCTGGGTGAAGATGCGATTATAATCCAAAGCCCGTGCTCAAAGCTGCCCGTCCGCTTCGGGCCGTTTACCTTCGTGCGGACGGGCAAGCCAGTGAGAACAACTCGCAATAAGCGTCAGGCGGTAATCGCCTTGCGCTGACGGCGCGTCGCCGCGCCGAGCATGCCGAACCCGCCGATCATCATCGCCCAGGTGGCCGGCTCGGGAACGGCGTTGCCGGGAGCATTGTCCGTGATCACGAGATTGTCGACGCCCCAAGCTTCGTCGGACAAATCCTGGTCCAGCGTCGAGCTGAAGGTCAGCGTGATGCTGCTCGCGCTGGTGGCGAAATCGAAGGTGATCGCCGTCTTGCGATCGGTCCAACTGGGGTTGTAGATGTTCGTCGGGCCGCCATCGAAGAACAGACCCGAACTATTGCTCACGAACGTGTTCACCCCGTCAGTGATGGTGGCGCGGAACAGTTCTCCGTCCCAGCTGTCGAGCCGATACCAGTCAAACGCGACGTTGACGTTGGTCTGATCGCCTGAAAGCGAGAAGGTTTTCGAGGTCGTGCCGCCGATGCCGTGCCGGCCCAGGTGGCGCGTAAAGCCGCCGGTATTTGCGCCCGGCGTTTCCGTCTTGTTGTCCGACCAGCCGAACGCGCCGGCTTCGAAATCTTCGCTGGTGATCGTCGCCGCCCCTGCGGGCGAAGCCAGCACGGCCAGACCGGCCGCCAGACATAAGTAAACTCTCATTATCATCACTCCCTGTGGTTGCTGCGACCCGCTTTTCATTATCTGTTACGCGAGCGCTCCAACGGGAGCGTTCTCCCGCCGACGCGCGACGCGCGCGAAAGTTCCCGCAGCGCCAAAGCCCATGATCATCATCGCCCAACTGGCCGGCTCCGGCACCGCGGCGCCGGGCACGGTGAAGCGCAATGTCGAGATGCCGACCAGCTGATCGATATCGAGCAGCTGCACCCGCTTGATCCCGTCGACGTCGAACATCGCCGCCGCATTGGTGACCACCCCTGCCGGTGCCTGGACCAGCAGCACCTGAAGCGTCGCGTCATCCGCACCGTGGGCACGGATGAAGAAGCTCTTGCCGATCGTCGAATAGTCGAACGACAAATCGTCCACCGGCGCGTCGAAGACGATGTTGGGGTTCCCCCTTTGCGCCGTCCCAGCAATCCCGCGCCCGTCGAACGTGTCGCGGGCGTCGGTATAGGTGCGCGTCGTGGCAACGCCTCCCGAGAGGCCGAAATTGATGCCGAACGCGGCATATTGATTGGTCAGCGCGCCGGCATGGTTCACCTCGGTAAAGGTAATGGTTGTGACTGCCGCGCCGGCGGGCGCGGCGGCGATCGTCGTAAGCGCGAGCAACAATGGCTTGATCATTACCTAACCCCTTCGTGGACGCTGTCGTGCGCCGATCCTCGTCACCGGCACCCGAAAGCGTCGTCATCCACCTGAATGATGCGCCTGCCGCGCTCTCCGCGCATCGGCCGGATGGGCGAGCCGCATGGCCTATGGCGTTCCCGCCTTGGCACAGGCACGATGCTGTGATGAGCCTGATGCTGCGCCTGCAAGCCGGGGCGATTCTCGGATCGATCGGGCCGAACATCTGGTTGTTCTGCGCGCTCGCCGACGACGTGCCGGCCCCCTCCTGGTGGGCCGCGTTGATCCTCATCACCGGCTTCTACCTGTGGTGGGCAGCTTCGATCATCTGGTACCGGCTCAATCGGACGGTCTCGCCGGACTCGCCGGACCGATGGTTCGGGCACACCATCGCGGTCTTCTGGGCCGGCAATCTGACCGTCGGTGCCGTCTTCTGGCTGCTGATGCCGCACGCTTCGGAGGCGATCCGGATGCTCGTCGTGTTCTTCACCACGGCTCCCGTCGCGGTGGAAGCGATGGGATCGGTGCGGCCGCCACGCTTTGGTCCACGCGGGCCCTGGGCGACGCGGGCGCCGGTCGGGCTGCCGGCGATCGAAATCCTGTTCTTCCTGACCCATCCGACGCCGCTGGCCTTGCCCGTGCTGCTGCTGTGGCCGCCGTTGCTGGCGACTTTGCTGCTATTGCGCGAGAATTTGCAGCGCTCGCTTGTGCGCAGCCATGATCTGAGGCTCGAGGCGGAGCGGGCGCGGGATGCGCGGACGCGGTTCCTCGCGGCAGCATCGCACGATCTCGGCCAGCCGCTCCAGTCGGCGCGCCTGTTCCTCGACCAGGCGCTGCGCAGCCCCGAGCCGCAGAAGCGCGCTCGGGCAGGCGAGAATGCCCGCGACGCGCTCGGCGCGATGGAGCGGCTGCTCAACCAGATGCTCGACCAGCTGCGGCTGGACGCGGGCGCGGTGCAGCCGCGATCACGGTCCATCACGGCGTCCGAGCCGATCGCGCACGTCGCGGCGCAATTCGGCCCCGCGGCGGCGCTCGCCGGCATCGAACTGATCGCCGCGCCGAGCCGGATCGCGCTGAGCGCCGACACCGACATGTTGGAGCGTGCGCTCGGCAATTTGGTCGACAACGCGCTTCGGCATGGCCGCGGCCGTCGCGTGCTGATCGGGGCGCGGCGCCGCGGCGCGGCAGCCCGCTTCTGGGTCATCGACGACGGGGTGGGCGTGCCACCTGCGGAGGCTGGCACGCTGTTCGACGATTATGTCCAGGGGGCAGGCGCGGGCGGCGGTGCGCGCGGCGGCTTCGGCCTCGGGCTCGGCAGCGTGCGGCGCATGGCCGAACTGATGGGCGGACGCGCCGGACTCGATCCGGGCTGGTGCAAAGGCGCTGCTTTCTTTATCGATTTGCCGCTGGAGGGGGCGGAGCGCGCACCCGCCTGAACAGGGGTGGCGATGCGGCTCTGCCTGGTGTGCGACGATCATGCGATGATGCGCGCGGCGCTGGCGGGGTCGGTCGAGCTGGCCTGGCCCGAGGCCGAAGTCCGACAGGCCGCCGACTTTTCCCAGGCCTGGCGCGAGGCGGAGCGCGGGCCCGACCTGATCCTGTGCGACCTGTCCATGCCCGGCGCGGAGCCGATCGAAGGCGTCACCCGCGTCGCCCGTGCGGCACCCGGCGCGCGGCTGATCGTCGTCACCGGCCGCGAGGACGACCGGCTGTTGATGGCATTGCTCGAGCTGGGCGTTGCCGGCTTCGTGCCCAAGAGCGCAAGCGGTGAGATCCTTGAAGCGGCGGTCCGGCTGGTGATGGCCGGCGGGCGCTATTTGCCGCCGCGGGTCTATGAACTGGCGCGGGTCAATGGCGGCGGCCCGGCCGCGGCCAGGCACATGACCGGCGACATAGCGCGGCTGACCGACCGCCAGATCGACGTGCTTCGCCGCATGGCGCAGGGCGGCTCCAATAAGGAGATCGCGGTGGCGCTGAACCTGTCCCCGGCCACGGTGAAGACGCATGCCGCCGCGATCATCGCCGCGCTGGGTGCCGGCAACCGGACCGAGGCCGCGATCAAGGCGCGGGAACTGGGCCTGATCTAGAGGGTGGCGATCTCCGTGAGGCCGAACCGGGCAAGGGCAGGGCGGAGCGCGTCGACATGGCCGTCCTTGCGGGTGAACACGGCGAGACCGGGCGCCGGCGCGTCCGGCCAAGCCTGGCCCTGCGTCAGATGGGCGATGCGGCGGGCGATGCCGTGGGCGCCATCGACATAGGCGATCGCGCGGGCAGCGCGCAGCTCGGGCTCGACCAGCCGAAAATGGGTGCAGGCGAGCACGACCGTGTCGAGGCGGTCACCGCCGGGCTGGTCCGTCAGGCCGGCGAGGATAGCGCGATAAGCCTCGGGATCGGCTGCCTCGCCGCGCAGCTTGGCCTCGGCGAGGTCGACCAGCTCGGCCGAGCCGTGGCGAAGGACCAGGCAGTCGCCGGCGAACTCGGCGGCGAGGCGGTCGACATAGGACTGGCGAACGGTGGCGTCGGTGCCGAGCACGCCAATGACGCGGGTCTTGGACAGGGCCGCGGCCGGCTTGATCGCCGGTACGGTGCCGACCACCGGCACGTCGAGCGCGCTGCGGACATGGGCCAGCGCGATGGTCGACGCCGTGTTGCAGGCGATCACCACCAGGCGCGGGCGGTAGCGTTCGACCAGGCGGCCGAGCAGAGCCGGCACGCGCGCGGCGATCTCGGCTTCCGACTTGGTGCCATAGGGGTAGCCGGCATTGTCGGCGGCGTAGACGATCGGCGCAGCGGGGAGCAGCTTCCGGGTCGCCGCGAGGACCGACAATCCTCCCACCCCGGAATCGAAGAAGAGGAGAGGGCGGGGTTCGGCCATGCGAGGGCTATGGGAGGCGGAGCCGTGGCAGACAAGCCACAGCCTTTCCCGCCGGTTTGCCTGAGCTTGTCGAAGGCCTCCCTTCTTCTTGGTTCAGCCCGGACAAGAACAAGGGAAGGCTTCGACAGGCTCAGCCAAGTCGGCATCCGGACAGGTTGTATCGGCAGGCATGGCCGCTATGCTCAGGCGCATGGGGGCGCAGACCGTCGACGTGCTGTGGGAAATGCCGGCCTTGGCGCTCGCTATCGGCTATCTGCTCGGCTCCATTCCGTTCGGCCTGCTGCTGACCCGCTTGTCGGGCGGCGGCGACCTGCGCGAGGTCGGCTCGGGCAATATCGGGGCGACCAATGTGCTGCGCACCGGACGCAAGGGCCTCGCCGCCGCGACCCTGCTGCTCGATGCGCTGAAAGGCGCGGCGGCGGTGTGGATCGGGGCCGAACTCGCGCCGGGCGGCGACCTGCTCGGCGCCGCAGCGGCGTTCATCGGCCATTGCTACCCCGTCTGGCTGCGCTTCAAGGGCGGCAAGGGCGTGGCGACGTTCGGCGGCGTGGCGTTCGGCATCTGGTGGGGCCTGGGGCTTGCCTATCTGGCGGTTTGGATCGGCGTGTTGATGGCGAGCCGCTATTCGTCCGTCGGCGGTCTTGCCGCGGTCGTTGCCGCGCCGGTGATCGCCTTCTGGTCGGGGCGAACCCAAGCCGGCATCCTGTTCATCGCCCTGGCCATCATCGTCATCTGGAAGCACCGCGAGAACATCCAGCGGCTGTTCGCCGGCACCGAGCCCAAGGTCGGCAGCAAAAGTGGCTGACGGGCAGGCCGATCATCATTTTCACAAGCTGCGGCTGCTGCGGACGGCGAATGTCGGACCGGTCACCTACCGCCAGCTGATCGCGCGCTTCGGCACGGCCTCGGCTGCACTGGAGGCGCTGCCGAACCTCGCCGCGCGGGCAGGGCGACGCGACTTGAAGCCAGCCGATCCGCGGGCGGTCGAGCGCGAGCTGGCGGCGATCGAGCGACTGGGCGCCCGGCCGCTGTTCGTCGACGAGCCCGCCTATCCCCCGCTGCTCCGCGCCACCGACACAGCGCCGCCGATGCTGACCGTCCGCGGCGATCTGGGCCTGCTGACCCGCACCGGCATTGCCATCGTCGGCGCGCGCAATGCGTCCGCCGCTGCCTGCCGCTTCGCGCGGGGCCTGTCGCAGCAGCTTGCGCGAGAGCGCGCGGCGGTGATTTCCGGACTCGCCCGCGGGATCGACACGGCCGCCCATGTCGGCGCGCTGGAGGAAGGCACGATCGCCGTGATCGCGAGCGGCATCGATATCGCCTATCCGCCCGAGAATGCCGAACTGCAGGAGCGGATCGCGCGCGACGGCCTGCTGATCGCGGAGCAGCCGGTCGGCACGGAGCCGCTCGCCCGCCACTTCCCGTCGCGCAACCGGATCATCGCCGGACTGGCGCTCGGCACGGTGGTAGTGGAGGCGGCGCCCAAGTCGGGCTCGCTGATCACTGCCCGCATCGCCGGCGAGCTTGGCCGCGAAGTGATGGCGGTCCCCGGCTCCCCGCTCGACCCGCGCGCGCAAGGCTGCAACCAGCTGATCCGCGACGGCGCGACGCTGATCCAGAATGCGATGGACGTGCTGGAGCAAGTGCGCCCGATCGATGCCCGCGCGGTTGCCCAGCCCGTGGACGGCTTCGAGCCCGCTTTCGACGACGTCTCCGAAGCGGAGCTGCGCGCGATCATCGACCTGCTCGGCCCCACGCCGGTGCAGGTGGACGAAGTGGTGCACCTCTCCGGCCTTCCGAGTTCGGTGGTGCAGACGGCGCTGCTGGAACTGGAACTCGGCGGCCGGCTGGAGCGCCACGCCGGCGGCAAGGTGAGTCTGAGCTAGCCACCACTCCGCTCGTCCCGGGCGAAGTCGAGGGGCGCTGGCCGAGGACTGTCCCAGCGCCCTTCGACTACGCTGCGCTCCGCTCAGGACGAGCGATAAGGGTCAGGGCTTCTTCCGCACCGGCACGGGAATATTGCAAATATCCGCCCCACCCGCGGGGATGTTGAAGAACGCATCCTTCCGATTCGCCCGCGCATCGGCATAGGCGGCAAAGCTGGCGCTCTCGGTCGAGAGATACTGCATGCGCGGCCGCTCCGCCTGCGGCAGCTCCGAGGCGAGGCGGATCGAGGCGACCGGCACCCGTTGCTCCGGGTCCTCGTAAAAGCCGAGCGCGCCCGTCCCGCGCGGCAGGCTCGAGAGATGCTCGATTCCCTCCACAACCCGACCCACGACGGCGATGTTGCGATCGAGATGCCGCGGCGCATGTCCGATCACGGTATACAGCTCGGCGCCGCTCCCTGCATCCGGTGACAGATTCCGCCCGACGCCGATCATGCCGTAGCAGTGGACGGGCCAGACCTTTCGGATTGGGCCAGAGTCACGCGAGCTACCCAGTGGCCAGCCCTTATAGAAGAGGGTCCCGTCTGCGTACTGATCAGCCGGCCGATCCCACTGCTCGCAGGGCCGAGCATTTTTCTTCACCATCGAGCAGTTGCCGTTATCGAATGAACGTCCTGTGACAGGTGCGTAGCGATGCATATCGCTACTAGCTGCTAGGCTCGTCCAGGCCGCTTGGTAATCGAGTTCATTAGTCTTGCCGGTCCCCGCCGGCAGCGGCTTCTTCTCCGTCGCGTCGCCCCATTGCACGACATAATTATCCTGCACGCGGTTGATGCTGGTGCCGTCCCACCAATGCGCCCTGGCCAATGTCCGGATGTTCGCGATCCAGGGTTGAGAGAAGGGCGGCGGCATCAGCTGGATGACCACGCGCTTGCCCGACGCGAGCTGCATCACGAGCAGGTCGTCGGGCGCGATGTCCACCCAGTCGGCGGCAGGCGCGGCGGCGACGATCTCGCTTGGCGCTTTGGGAGCAGTGGCAGGGGCTATGGCGGCGGCTTGCAGAGCCAGGACTATCGTCAGCATGAGGCAAAGCATTGCACGGCGCGGCACCAGACGATAGGGGCCAGCTTTCCAGAGCATGCGGAGCGGTGGCCGAGTGGTCGAAGGCGCTCGCCTGGAAAGTGAGTATACGTCAAAAGCGTATCGAGGGTTCGAATCCCTCCCGCTCCGCCACCCCACTATTCAACCTCATCCGACGAGGTCCACAAACCCTCAGAAATCCTCAACTTATGCCGGGTATATGGTCCAGGCGCATCCAGCCCGATCCGGCACAAGCCAGACAGCGCTGGGGGTATGCTGGGGGTATCCGGGAGAGGATTTGGGGGTATGCTAACTGATGCATCGATCAGGAAGATCAAGCCCGCCGACAAGGACAGAAAGGTCGCGGACTCGGGTGGGCTGTACTTGTTCGTCACAAAGGCGGGACACCGGTCTTGGAGGCTGAAGTACCGGCTTGACGGCAAGGAGCGGGTGCATGTCCTCGGCTCGTACCCTGATGTGAGCCTCGCTGCCGCCAGGGAGATGCGAGATCAAGCCAAGCGCCTGATCAGAGAGGGGCGAGACCCAAACTATGAGCGGAAGAAGGAGAAGCTCGCTGACGCGGCGAAGCACGGTCACCTGTTCAAGGCTCTCGCGCTCGAGTGGTATGAACTCCAGAAACCCCGCTGGAAGCCAGTCCATGCTGACGACGTCATCACCAGCCTTGAACGAGACATCTTCCCTAAGCTCGGCGAGTTCGCCATCGCCGATATTGACAAGCCGATGGTGCTTGCCGTTCTACGAGCAGTCGAAAACCGTGGTGCCGTCGAGACAGCCAAAAGGCTGCGACAGCGGCTCGGGGCTATCTTCGATCACGCTGAAGCCGCTGGGCTCACCACAATCAACCCCGCGCACGTAACCAAGCTTCTGAAGAAGGCGTCGTCGGGCCGGCGCTGGCCAGCTCTGTTGGACCTAAGCCGGATTAGGGGGCTGATTGCCGCAGTGGATGATGCGGGAGCCAATCCTGTGACGAAACTCGCCTCGCGCCTGATTGCTCTCACGGCCCAGCGGCCGGGCATGGTGCGGCGTGCTCCTTGGAGCGAGTTCGAAGAGATCGAGTGGGATCGACCGGAAGCCCGAGCGCCTGACGCCGTTTGGCGCATCCCGGCTGAGCGCATGAAGCTAGAGATGGATATGCGGGAGGACGAAACGTTCGAACATCTGGTGCCGCTCACGCCAGAAGCCGTAGATGTGCTCCACGCTGTTCGGCGGCTAACCGGCCTCGGTCCGCTCGCCTTTCCAAACAACCGCTCCGCAGCGGTCCCGCTGAGCGAAAATGCGGTCGGGTACCTGTACAATCGGCTTGGCTACAAAGGGCGCCACGTACCGCATGGCTGGCGTTCCTCGTTCAGCACCCTGATGAATGGTCATTTCGCCTCACTCTACCCCGTGGGTACGAAGCGGCAGATGATGGCCGAGCGGCTCTACATTGACTTGATGCTCGCCCACGTGCCGGAAGGCATGTCGGCGGCAGAGCTGCGCTACAACCGAAACGAGTACATGAAGCAACGTCGGGAAATCGCTGAGTTGTGGGCTAGCTGGATCATGGAGGGCCGAAAGAGCGCGCACGAGCTGCTCGACGGGCCGCGGCGTCCGCTGTCCCGAACCCGTTAGGTCGGATTGGGCATCCAGGTGAGAACATCGCTTATGCCAGCAACGATGTTCTCGCCCAAGGGGACCTGCTTCGGGAACAATCCTCTGGCGAAGTAGAACTTGCTGGACGACTTAAGCTTGAGCAACGGAGTCACCAGCGGGTCGCTCTGGAGCTCGTAATATTCCCATCAGAGCTGGCCGAAGGCCGCCTAGCGCCTCAGATTGCAAACTGAGCGGTCCCAAACTGCTGAAGAAAGACAACTGAGCTTACCTGCCGACTGAGGCGGTTCCGACGGGTCGGAACCGCACCACATAATAAGGCGGCTCTGAGACGTTCTCGCCGCCGTTGAGTGCGGCGGACCGATTAAGCTTGTTCACCGTCGCGTACATCCACCCATCAGGGCCCACGCTGATGCCATCAGGCCAGGCTAGTTGTTCATCGTCCTGTACAAGAACCCGGTATTTTCCGTCCGGGCCAGTGACGCCGATTGCCTTTCGAGTGATGTCCGTCACGTAAACGTTGCCGGAGTCGTCAATGGAGATGCCGTCGCTGGGCGCCTTCGTGACATATCGCTCAACTCGTCGTCCAAGCTCTTCCGCGGAAAGCTTGGGATTGCGGAGGTCCTGCGTTCGAACCCGCCAAAGATCGTCGCTATGCATGGCGCCATAGTAAACCCACTGCGATTTCGCATCGATCGTAATTGGGTTGAGCCCGACCCGCGCCTCCTTAAGTGAGCCGTCATGCTGCTTTTGCCTCGGCGCGCGACCTTCGATCACTGTCTCAATGTCCTCCGCTTGCACACTTGCGTGGCCTTCGAGAGTACGGCGAGATTTACCGGTCTTGAGATCGACCACCACGATAGAAGGGCCTTCTTCTCCTCCAAAATCGGCCAAGTACAAGGCTCCATTTGCAAGGTCGACAGCTAGGTCATTGTGGAAGGAGCCGGGGCGGGTGCCTGGCGCCCGTATTGGAATGATTAGGTGCAGCTTCTCGGATTTCGTGCTCCAGGCCACAACACGAGGCGTCGTTCCACCGTTGTCGAGCATCCAAACGACACCGTTGCGATCGGACCGGATGCCCAGCACCGAATTCAGCCCAATTCCATCCAAGCCCGGAGCCTTTGCCCAGCGTGCGTTGGGAAAGGCCACCGTACGCCCGTCTTTCAGGAGTTTGACGACTCGCAGCTCCGGCGAATAGAATAATTGGTGCTGCGATAGAATTATGCGCCCGCCGGGAGTGACTGCAACGTTGCCAGGACCTTGCTCAAGCGTGGCCACCACTTCGAGATTGCCCTGGCGGGAGGCCTTCTGCGCGACGGCCGTTGTCGCGAACATCGCCGCGATGATGAAAGCGGCAGGTCTCGTCATTAGAAGCATATCGTCTCGCCAAGCTGAGTAGTATTCGGTGCTCTATCATCTTGGCGACCACTGCTGAAAGGTGGAGCGATCCCACATGTCGGCGAGGTGAAAAGCGTTGCCTATGCACTTCGATCGAATGTCGTCCGATTGCATGAGGGTCCCTGAGGTCCATCGTCAAGGGGACAGCGCGGAGAAAGCGTTTGCGGGTGAAAGAAGTCATTAGTCACTGTGCGCCCATCGCAGAGGCCGTGGGCTAGGTTCGGCGAACGACAGCTTCGCCCCAACAGCTGACGTTCCGCGCGCGTCAAGGGCGCTCGCAAGCGGTCGCTCGTTCGTCGTCTCGCACGCAGCCGCCCACACCTCAGGACAGCGTCGCCAGCGCCTCACGACGGAACGGCTGCAGCTCCTGGGTTCGTCCCTCCTTGACCTTAGTCGCCCAAAGCGGGTCCTGGAGAAGCGCACGACCAACGCCCACCAAGTCGAAGTCGCCACGATCCAGTCGCCGCTGTAGTTCGTCAAGCGACGCAGGCTCGGAGCTCTCGCCGCCAAATGCTGCGATGAACTCGCCCGACAAACCGACCGAGCCGACAGTAATCGTCGGCTGCCCGGTCAGCTTCTTCGCCCACCCCGCGAAATTCAGGTCCGACCCGTCATCGGCGAACTCCGGCTCCCAGAACCGACGCTGGGAACAGTGGAAGATGTCTGCGCCCGCATCGGCCAGCGTTCCGAGCCAGGCCTGCATTTCAGCCGGCGATCTCGCCATGCGGACCTCATAATCTTGCTGCTTCCACTGCGAGAGCCGGATGATGACCGGGTAGTCGGAGCCGACCGCCGCGCGAACCGCTTTGAGGATTGCAGCGGCGAACTGCGACCGCTCGACCAAGGATGGCCCACCTTATGGATCAGCGCGTTCGTTGGTGCCCTCCCAGAAAAACTGGTCGATGAGGTAGCCGTGTGCGCCGTGCAGCTCGACCGCCTCAAACCCCAGCCGCTGCGCGTCCGCGGCGGCCTGGGCGAAGGCGGCGATCGCGTCGGCTACCTCGTGGTCTGCCATCGGGGCGCCGAACTGCTTACCAGGACGCGACAGGCCTGATGGGCTGTCGTAGGCGCCCGGCGGGCTCCAACTCTCGTGTCGCGTCCTCACGGCGCCGACATGCCAGAGCTGCGGCGCCATGACGCCGCCAGCCGCGTGCACCTCGTCAATAACGTGCTTCCAGCCTGCTAGCTCCGCCTCCCCATGGAAGCGCGGCACATCGGGGTCGTTGAGAGAAGCGGGCCGGTTTACCCCTGTTCCCTCTGACACGATCAGGCCGACGTCCGCGGCCGCGCGCCGGCGGTAATACGCGGCCACCTCGGCGGTCGGCACGCCGCCCGGCGAGTGCGACCGAGTCATCGGCGCCATCACGATCCGGTTCTTCAGGTTGAGCGACTTATAGCTGAACCGCGAAAACAGGCCGGTTTCGGTCATCCTCAATTTCCTGATCTGTGATGGGCGGACGGCGCTCGTCTTTACCTGGTCCGCGCTGGTTGACTACCGTCCGTCGGTCGCAGCCCACGGCGACGAGGGCAAAAAGGACGCTCCCCCAAAGAACTCAAGCCGGCCATTCGCCGACCTTTGTCAGTCGCCGGAAGCGAAAGTTCATTCATAGCTTGCTCGCGGCTTGAATGCGCCCATAGCTGCCCGTTAAGGACAGACCTTGAAACGTCCTCTTTATGATCAATTCCCGACTTCAGCGGTCGCCCTTGCTCAACCTGTAGATGGCGGAGGAATGGCATTGGAACCGGCTCGCACCGCCTTCGAGCCTCGAACATAAGCAGCAGCATTTCCAGGTGGACTATCCGTAGCCCTATTCAGCTATAGCAGGACGACGCGATTGGGATTTGAAGTTTTTCCATGATCATGGTCGGCAGTCACGACCGCGTGTTGGTAGTCCTGTCGATCCTAGTCGCCAGCTTCGCGTCCTTCACCGCACTCAGCCTCGCCAGCCGTGTCCGTGCCTCCTCGGGATGGATGCGCCGCTTCTGGCTCGGGGCTGCCGCCGTGGCGCTCGGGGGTGGCATCTGGGCGATGCACTTCGTGGCGATGCTCGCTTTCAGCATGCCCGGCATGATCATGACCTACGAGCCGGGGCTGACACTCCTCTCGCTGGCCCTCGCGGTATTATTTACGGCGGCCGGGTTCATCGTGATGGGCGAGCATGCGGCATCGCCCCAGCGGGTGTTCGGCGCAGGCCTGCTTATGGGCAGCGGCGTCGTCGCCATGCACTACGTCGGAATGGCAGCCATGCGCATGGACGCCACGCTAGACTACGACCCGATCTGGGTGACTATCTCGGTCCTGATCGCGATCGGCGCGGCTACCGCTGCGGTCTGGCTTTCGGCGCTGGAACACAAGCTGAACCGGCAAATCGCAGCCGCGCTGGTGATGGGAGCTGCCATTTCGGGCATGCACTACACGGGCATGCGCGCGGCCGTCTTCGCGGGCAGACAGGGCGCCGACATGGCCGCTGGCGTGGCGAGCGTAACGCAGACGCTGCTTGCCTTCTCGATCAGCGGCATCACTCTGCTCATACTAGTGTTCGCCTTGGGCGCCGCTGCGCTCGAGCGCTCCTTCCAAGTCTATGCTCGTCGGGAGGCGCGGGCAACGCTTCGGGTCACAATTGCGGACGCGCTGCGCGAGGGCGACACCAAGGAGGCTTTGAAAGAGGTGGCTGCACTCATGGGGCGCCACTTCAAGGCAAACCGCACCGGCTACGCACAGCTCGATCCTATCGAGGACGTGTTCGACTACGAGGTGTGTTGGACCGACGGTTCGGTTCCACCGCTGGTGGGACGTTACCCTGCGGCAGACTTCGGCGTGAAGATCGTGGCCGAACTCGCAGCCGGACGCACCGTGGTCGTGGGCGACCTTTTCGAAGCGGAAGTCAGCGACGAAGACAAGACACAGCAAACGGCGCGAAACGTGGATACGCGTTCGATTCTGGTCGTGCCGTTCGTTCGTGATGGTCGCCTCCGTACGATCGTCTACCTAAATTCGTCGGCGCCTCGCGCGTGGCGCGAAGACGATGTTCGCTTCATGGAGGAGGTTGCGGAGCGAACAAGGCTCGTCGCCGAGCGCGCCGCTGTCGAGGAAGAGCTGCGCCTGCTCAACGCGACACTTGAGGCCCGGGTCGAGGCGCGCACCGCCGAATTGCGTCAGGCTGAAGAGGCTCGCCGGCATGCCGACTCCCTCTATCGCGCTTATTTCCAGCACACGCCCGATCCCCTGTTCGTCATTGGCGTGAGCCCCGATCGCGAGTTCACCATCGAGCAAGTGAACCCCGCCCACGAAGCCAGCGTTGGGTTTGCCGCAGAAGAGGTGCACGGACGCAGGATTGAAGAAGTCCTACCCGGAGAGGCCGCCAGCAAGGTGCTCGCGACGTATCGCCAGGTCGTGGAGACGGGTCAGATCCTCCATTACCGGGACGTGTTCGAGCTTTCAGGTGGCCCGCGACACTGGGACACAACTCTGGTGCCGCTTCGGGATGAGGACGGTCGCGTGGTCCGCTTGATCGGCTCCAGTCGAGACGTGACCGCTCAGGTCGTTGCCGAAGAAGCGCTGCGCCAGTCCCAGAAGATGGAGGCGATGGGGCAGCTGACCGGAGGCGTCGCCCACGACTTCAACAATCTGCTTACCCCCATCGTGGGTGCTCTCGACATGCTTCAGCGAAAGGGTGTCGGGGGAGCGCGCGAACAGCGCCTCATCGCGGGTGCCTCTCAGTCGGCTGAACGGGCACGGACATTGGTTCAGCGCCTGCTCGCGTTCGCGCGGCGGCAGCCTCTGCAGCCAGTGGCTGTAGATCTGTCCAAGCTTGTAGCCGGCATGGCCGAGCTGATTTCCAGCACGACAGGGCCCCAGATCAAGGTTGTGGTCGATGCTGCACAAGACCTGCCGCCGGCGAAGGCCGATCCCAACCAACTCGAGATGGCCGTCCTCAACCTGGCCGTAAATGCCCGGGACGCAATGCCCGAGGGTGGCACGCTCCGGATCTCGGTCGAGGCTGCGACGGTCGGACGTCAGCATCGGTCACAACTGAAGCCCGGCCGTTACCTGGTACTCTCTGTCGCGGACACGGGCACCGGAATGGACGAAGCGACACTAGCCCGTGCTGTGGAGCCGTTTTTTTCCACCAAGGGCGTAGGCAAAGGAACCGGCCTTGGCCTTTCCATGGTCCACGGGCTGGCGCTGCAGCTTGGCGGCGCCGTCACCATCCGGAGCACTGTCGGCGTCGGCACCAACGTCGAGCTCTGGTTGCCGCAGGGCAAAAGCGCCTCAGCCGCGACTGAAGCTGCGGCGGCTGAGGAGGCCGAGCTGGTCGGCCGAGGAACGGTGCTACTCGTGGACGACGAGGATGTGGTACGTCTCAGCACAGCCGACATGCTGATCGAGCTGGGCTACGAAGTCGTGGAAGCCAGTTCGGCCGAGGAGGCCCTGAGGCTCCTCAATCGTGGGCTAAACCCTCAGCTCGTCGTTACCGATCATCTTATGCCGGGGATGTCCGGGACAGAATTGGCGAGAACAGTGCAGAGCCAAAGGCAGGGCATCAAAGTGCTTGTGATCTCCGGCTACGCAGAGACCACTGGCATTGCTCCTGATTTGCCGCGTTTAGGAAAACCTTTCCGTAACGCCGAGCTCGCGGCGAGCTTGTCCGCGCTCAAGTAGTGACCGACTAGAGTTCGCGGTCCGGCGTTGCCCTGATCCGCTCATAGCACTGACATCGGTTTATGATCCTTCAGAGCCGAAAGTCTGTCGTTTCTTCCCGGCCCTTCAAGGCGGCACTGCCAAGCGCCCTTCGCTGACATTCGCAGGTTCTTGCCCGACGGCGGCAATGAGGCCGATTGGACGTTCTAAGTACGGCCGCGTTCGACTCGCTCTGCCAGGAACTTGTCTGTCATGGCTGGCGAGAGCTGCGAAGCCCTCGCCAGCCGCCAAAATCAGACGTCAGTGCCTTCGGAAAGGGCAAGTGCGTCTTCAAGGTCCACACCTAAGTAGCGGACGGTGCTCTCGATCTTTCGATGCCCAAGCAAGATCTGAACAACTCGTAGGTTGCCGGTGCGCTTATAGATCAAGGACGCCTTCGTTCGGCGGAGTGAGTGAGTGCCGTACAGGGCTGCGTCCCGTCCAATCGCCGCCACCCACTCGTCTACCAAACGAGCATATTGGCGCGTGCTAATGTGATCGCTGCGGTCGATGTGGCTCGGGAACAGAAAGTCCTCAGGTCTGCCGCCTCCGCGAACATCAAGCCAGGCGCGAAGGCTCTCACGGGCTGTATCGCCGATCTCGAACGATACAGGTGTGCCAGTTTTCTGCTGGATCACCATCGAACGCTGGCGAACCTGTCCACCAACAACGACGTCTCCGATCCGCAGCTTGACCACGTCGCAGCCCCGCAGCTTGCTGTCGATTGCGATGTCGAACATCGCCCGGTCGCGAGTGCGCTTCTCGTGCTCCAGATGGAAGCGGATTTCCCATACTTGCTGAGGCTTCAGCGCCCGCTTCGGCCCAATCGACCGACCGGCGTTCCAAGCGACTCCTGATGTCCCCGTATGGTGCTTCTGATGATGGTACATCTGTCTACTCCAGCGCTGCGGAATGCAGCCCCTGAAGAGCGCGGCTTAAGCGCTGGAGTCTGATACAAGCTTCAAGCATTGGCGCTGAAGCCCGATGTAGCATCTCCATCATAAGCACCCGGGTGACGACGCTCCCTGTGCTGGCGGACCTGATCGTTGACCCAGTTAGTCAAGCTCAGCGTCCGTCCGAAACCCCGCAAAGTCCAGTTCAAGCCGGTGGCTGGTGAAGGCCAAATGCTTTACCACCGCCGGCCTGACCTGCTGCTGAGCGCAATCTCCCGGGCGCCTGAGCGCCTGATCGGCGCGACTATTCGGCCGCAAGCAGCATCGCCGCTTCGTCGGGTTCGGTCACCCATTCTCCGAACGTACGCGCATAGCGGCGTTCACGTACGAACCGTTCGATGGTGCTTTCCGCTGGTGGGAGTAAGCTGGAGGTTTCCACATGCGGTTGCTTGGCCAGCTCATCCACCAAGGGGAGGAGTGTAGGATCGGCGTCGGCTGTCTCGGCCAGGATCTTCACGAACCGACCTTCGCTTAGTGTCGGTGGGCGAAGCTCGTGAGCGCCGCGTGCACCGTCCAGCAACAGATCGAGGGTCAGGTCGATCACGTCTGGACCATAGGCCTGATCCCAAGTTCCAGAGACCGGGAGTCCAATCCCTTCACCCCGATCCAGGCTGTCGAGCCAAAGGACCGCTGCGCCGGCATTCTCGTAAGGCGAGTAGATCCGGTTCGTTACGATCTCGAGCGTCGGCGCGTGCTCGTCAGTCCGAAAAGCGCGGATCCGAGCCAGTGGCGTGTCTCGTCGCGCGCAGGCCTTTGCGAAGCGGCGATCCACTTCGGGCATCATGAAGAGCGTCTGCTCGCCACAGAGACCATCGCGATCATGTGTGTCCAGCACGGCCCAGGGCGCGACCAGGTCGAGCCCCTCCCGCTCGTCGGGCCATAGCCGCACATAGTATAAGCCGCGAGCTTCGCAGGCCCGCATCGCTAGTTGGGTAAGTGTGCCATCAGGCCCGAAGATCAGGAGTGGTGGCTGCCCCGACGGGCATGCCGCTCCCGTCTGGAGCTCGAAGCTGGTCCCACTACCGGGCATCGCATCGATGAAGCGGTTGTCCCGCCGCCACCAGCCGGTCACGCCGTCCCACGGACCGGTCGTCTGTTCGCCATGCGCCAGAGCTCGCAGCACCTCCGCCATCGCCGTAGGTCGCGGCACACCCGACCTGACGTCGTAGACGCCCGGCTCGTAATGGCCGATGAAGCGGGTCACCATTCGGTGCCAGTCATAGGAGCCGAGCAGCGACCAGGCGGTGACAGAACAGAGGTCAACGCCTTCATCGCGTAGTGCCTCCGCGCTGTTCCACACCTCGACGAACCAGCGGATCTGTTCTTCGCGGGTCGCTCCATTGTGGCATTCGGTGATGGAGATGGTGCGGCCGTAGCGCTGCCACGCCTGACGGATCAGCGCGGGCAGGCCGAGCACACCTTCTCGCCGGGTGCGGATTGCGTCGACATCCACGAACGGGATGCCTTCGCAGCGACCGAGCTCGCGGTCTGCGACGGCGCGGTTGCAATGGCGTTCGATGTCACGATCGAGCAGCCGTTCGCTCGCGAGATAGTGATTGATGCCGATCACGTCGGGCGGGCACGGATCCTCGGCAATGACGCGAAGCCGCTCGGCAAGTCCAAATGACGCGATGCGATCGTGTAGCTTATGTCCAGGCAGGACCATGCCACACAACAGGTCCCAGCCGATCCAGCGACGCTCATTCTGGTAGTCCGCTTCGCTCTGCAGCGGCGGCGTCGCATGGCAATAGCCGAGGTCGTCGGTTTGGATCAGTCGCGCCGCCGGGTTGATGGTGCGGATCGCGCGCATGGCGAGGCGGGTCGCGTCGATCTCGTTGAGCAGCGCAGTCCAGAACAGGCCTTCATCCTGGGTGTGCGGATACCAGTAGCCGTAAAGGGCACTGAAGCGGGCGGTCGTCAGCGGTTCGTTGACGGGCGTATAATCCCGTACCCATGGGAAGCGCTCGGCGACAGCAAGCGCGTGACGGGCTAGCCCGGTTGCAAAGCTGTCTTCAACGAGGCTGGTATAGGCGGGGCCGCTGCCATGATGGCATAGCGTCACGATGGGGTTCATGCCGAGCCGCCTGATTTCCTTCAGCCGCTCGTCAGCCCAGCCGAAATCCCGCTGTTCCGGATCGTCTGGCGACACGCTCTCCCACAAAATGGGATAGCGAAGCGAACGCATACCTAGGCCAGCAAAGAGAGCGAGATCCTCTATGCGAGCATGATGTCCGCTTCTCGGCGTCTGATCGTACCACCGATCTTCGACCCGATTGACCGTGCACTCATACCCACCCCACAACTCTAATGAGCTCATGGTGTTCTTCTCACTTTATAGATGCCGAATATTGCGGCGGTGAATCGCGCTATATGAACAGGTCTTTGGCGCTTAAGTTCCTACTAATCTATGTTGTCACCTGCTTGTTCGAAGGAGTCATGCTACCTGTTCTTGGCCTCTTCGATTGATCCCAATCAAAGTTATTGCGGTTACTAGGGTTGCCGCTCCAAACAGAGCTGCAGCCCTCGACGGGGATCGAGACTTGCGCTGAGTTGAGAGGTCTTCGCCCAGTCCGAACCCAGGTGACCCTTCCACCCGGTGCGAGAGGCGCGTCAGGGCCCCGCTTAGCGCATCGAGCACCGGCGAGGGGGCGCGATCCACTTCGAAGCGGCGCGCATCGACGGCGTCCCGACAACGATCGATCAGTGTCAGAGGCAGCGCCGCGAGCACGTCGCCAGGAGGTCGGCGAGAAACGGACGGGTGGGGCCTGGTCGGCGCAATCCGTCGGACCATCTCCCAAGAGACACCGAGCCAGCGAAGCTGTGCGCGGCTCAGCTGGGCCTGGAGTCGGGGGAGTAACTCATTTTCTTCGTCGCTTACATCCTGGCGAAGCAACGCAACGACCTCATCCAGCACCTGTTGCCGGTCGGGGTTGTCGGGCTCCATCGTCTCGAAGAGACTGACAAGCTCATTGATCTGTTGATGTTCGCGTTCGACCTGCAGCGTGAGCTGATCGCCAGTCGGCACCACCCGACGGATCGCCGGCCAGAGAACCGACTCCTCTGCAAAGGCGTGCGGGAAAACGAGCCGATATACGTCGAGGAGCATTCGTGGCTGCTCCGGCGCGGATGCATCAGCCAAGCCTCTCAGCAGATCATCAAGGCGGATATGGTCGCGCCGCTGCAAGGTCAGCATGCTCAATCGGCCGCCCAAATCGGACTGGGACTGATCGGCAATGGATCCCATGACACTTCTCCTGCGACTTCCAGCCGCGGCGGCGCGCCGGCCACAGCGACCCCAGGCCAACCTTGGTTCGGCGGGCGGGTTCCGGTGCTGCGAGCTCATCCTGATTTGGATAAAGACGAATTCTCGTTCACGGCACGTGGTTTAGCTCGTCCGAGTGATCGAGGCTCATCCATGTAAATGCGCTTTTCAGCGCGTTCGGCCAGAGTTGATCCATGGAGATTGCAATGCGACGTGATGAGGCTTCGGAGAGAGCAGAGTTCCACCGCCAGCGTGCGGAGCACGAACTCGACATTGGTCTGATTGCGAGCAGCACAGCTGCTGCCCGGGCCCATCTGGAACTCAGTTCACTCCATCATCGACGTGCGCGTGAACTTGAGTCCCAATACTCAGATCCGCTCCTGCGCATGTGACGTGGTTGATGGGGACAGATCGTCTGACTTCGGAGCGCGGCAATCATCTTGCTGCCGGGAACGAATGATTGCGACCGCTCCGACGGCTCCTAAAACGAGCGCCGACTTGATGAAGAAACCTCGCTTGTTGTGCTGCCATTCCGCGCGAATGCCCATCTCGGCTGGAACGTTCGGGATCCGGCCGCGGCCAAGATCCTCGATCACTCCTTCGACCACGTTGATCCGGTCGGCGCCCATCAGCAGCAGCCAATGCAACCAGTTGGATTCGCTCCACCGAAAAGCGAGACGGCGGATGGCGCCGCTTACAGCGTGCGGTGGGGTCGACGTGCCGAACACTGCGGGCGTGCGGATATGCTCGATGGACTGAAGAATCTCGACGTCGCTCTGCTGTTGCATCGGGCGCTCCCAGTCCTTGGTGAGACCCTGGTCTTGCGAGCGGTCGCGAAAGGGATAGGTCGGATCGTTCTCGGCATCGGCATCTACGCCCCAGCCGACCACACCTACCGGGTTGATGGGTGCACCAGACGCGGCGATGCGCGTGCGTTCGTTGAGCATGGTGTGTTCCTCAACCATTGGGTAGCAGCACCGGTTTGATGCAGTTGTCGAGCTTGCCAGAGAAGATGTGATAGGCGTCTGAGATATCCTCGAGCGGCACTCTATGAGTGATGATACCCTTGGGGTTGATCCGCCCTTCTTTCACATGCTCGATCAGCTTGGGCACATGCCGCTTCACTGCCGCCTGATTGGCGCGGATCGTCAGGCCCTTGTTCACGATGTTGCCGAGTGGGACCATGTTACCGGTGGGCCCATAAACGCCGACAATCGAGACGATACCGCCCTTCTTGACCGAGTTGATTGCCCAATGTGCAGGGATCGCGTTGCCAGCTTCCCATTTCAGCTTGGTGCCGAACACTGTCTGCAGGAAGTTGCCTTTGGCATCGCCGCCGACGGCATCAATCGCCACATCGACGCCGAGCCCGTCAGTGGTCTTCTTCATGAACACGACGACATCGTTGAGCTCTTGAAAGCTGTAGACCTCTGCGGGGCAGTAGCTGCGGGCGAACTCCAGCCGATAGTCGATGTAGTCCAGAACGATGACGCGGCCCGCACCGAACAGCCACGCCGACCGAGCGGCGAGCAGGCCAACCGGGCCAGCGCCGAGAACGAGCACTGTATCACCCTTCTGGATGCCGCCCATTTCCGCTGCCTGATAGCCAGTCGGCACCACGTCAGTGAGCAGCACCGCATCATCGGGATCCATCCAGTCGGGGATGATGGTGGGCCCGAAGTCCGCATAAGGCACGCGGACAAACTGCGCTTGGCCGCCATCATAACCGCCGGCCGTGTGAGAATAGCCGTAAATGCCCGCGGCAGCGGTCGCCATCGGGTTGGACTCATGGCAGTTCCCATAGAGCCCCTGCTTGCAGAAGTGGCACTGTCCGCAGGCGATGTTGAACGGGACGAGTACGTGATCGCCAACCTTCAGGTTAGTGACCTCAGAGCCGAGCTCCTCGACTATGCCGCAAAACTCGTGCCCGAAGGTCATTCCGACCCGCGTGTCCGGCACCATGCCATGGTAGAGGTGAAGATCTGATCCGCAGATGCAGGAGCGGGTGACGCGGACGATCGCATCGCGGGGATGCTCGATCTTCGGCATCGGCTTCTCTTCGACGCGGACCCGGTAGGGTCCTCTGTAGTTCATTGCGAGCATGCCAATCTCCTGCAGGAGAGCGACTAACCTTATGGAACGTCAGAGGTTCCTCGCTGACGACGAGCCGTACAACTATCCCACGAGCGTCGATTGAGCTCCATCGATCCAGATGGGAGTTCCGGAAATGAAGCGGCCGCGTTCCGATACGAGGAACAGCGCCAGTTCGGCGACCTCAGCCGCGTCACCACCCTCTCCATCCGTCAGCGGTATTTTGCCGTCAGGATATTCAACCTCCTCCGCTGCTTCTTTGATGTTCCGCTTCTCAGTCTTGGCCTGGATGGCAGTGTCGATCTTGCCGGGGCAGATCACGTTCACCCTAATACGGTGCTTGGCTAGTTCGACGGCCAGCATCTGGCCCATGGTGAGCTGGGCGGCCTTCGTTGCGGAGTAGGCAGTCGCGCCTGCATTGGAGAAGACGCGGGTTCCGTTGATGGAGGACGTGATCAGGATAGCGCCGGACCCTCTGCGCTTCAAATGAGGCACAGCGTGGTGGATGGTTAGGTAAGTGCCTCGCAGGTTGACTGCGATAGTATTGTCCCACTCGTCAGGCGCTATCTCGTCGATGGGCGCCCACACTCCGTTGACGCCAGCGTTGGCAAAGACGATGTCGAGCCCTCCCTGACCGCTAACCAGCGTTTCGACGGCCGCCTTGAGGGCTCTGTCATTGGAAACGTCTGCGACGAGCCGGACCGCAACTCCGCCGCTCCTCTCGATCTCGGAAGCGGTTTGCTCAACCTCGTCTTCCGTCTGGCTGAGCACGCCAACGGCAGCGCCCTGCTCAGCAAAGCGCAGCGCGGCAGCCTTTCCGATCCCCGACCCAGCTCCTGTCACCAGGGCTACCTTCCCAGCGAGCTCCATCTCAGGCCTCATCATCAAGTCGTCGCGGGCGACCTTCCTCTGTCATCGCAACGTAGGTGAAGATGCCCTCCGTCACTTTCTCGGCATCCTTGCCCCCGCGAACACGGGTCCAGGTCTCAACCTTTACTTTGATCGAAGTCGCTCCTTCCTCCTCCCAGGAGCAGAAGCAACTGACCTCGTCTCCGACCGCGATGGGCCGCAGGAACTTCATGGCATCGATGGCGATCGTTGCGACGCGACCGCCTGCTCTCTCGACCGCAAAGGTGGCGCCGGCTAGATCCATCTGGGAGAGCGTCCAACCCCCGAAGATGTCTCCGCTGGGATTGGCGTCTCTGGGCATTGCAATGGTACGGAGGTGCGCACCGCCTGGTGGGCTCGGTAGCTGTTCCATTGCGAAGGTTAACGAGCTGACGGCGCTAGATTTCCCTCTGCGGAGGAAAAGCACTCAAAAAGCTTCATGAGACCGAGGACTGACGGCTCGCGACTTAGGCTATCAATGCGACTAACGTCCGCAATGGGTCGTTAGCGGACGTTCAACGATCGGCATGCGAATGTCCGCAAACGACTTCTACCGGACCTTTGGCAATTCGCTCTGGATCGGCGGCTGAGGGCGCATCGCCCAAAGCCGCGCCGCGCGACACTCGCAGTTTCACCAGCGCGTGCACGAAGTCATGGACTGACCACGATGTTGGTCGACTGGCGGGCGATCTGGCGCCAGCCGACCTGAGTTCGCCGCCAAACGCTCGTGAAGCGACGGGTTGCGGGCAAGCCGCCAGCGGGAGTCACCCGCTCCTCGCCCATGAGAATAACAACGTCTCCCGACTGGTAAGCGGCTTCCACGGAACGGCGATAGTCGGAGAAGCGTGTCGCTCCCGATCGGACCTGCCGCAGCACCTGCTCGCCCGTCAGAACACGATTGGCCGAGTTCTGGAGGCGGAACTCGGGCGCGAAAAGTAACGCCATCTCTGCCGCGTCACCGCGTGCGATCGCGCCCTCCAGTCGGCTGTTGAGCGCCAGCACCTCCGGAACGGCCTCGGGTCGATCCAGAGCCACTACCGCAGTCGGAACTAAGCAGGCTGCGGCGAATACGATCATGTGGCGCACGGCGACCTCCCGCTTGCGCAACGGGCGCAACATGCGGGTGCGCTCGTGTCTGTTACTCACCATGACATCCTGATCTGCGTGATCCTTAACGATCCTTAGCCGACATCTGCAACCGAGGGTCGCTCGAGTGATCGATGATCCTTCAAATAAGAACGGGGCGCCGGGGCCGCGTCGAGTTCATCTCGTCAGAGGGAAGCGAGAGCGTGCAATCTTGGCCACTCGGCGGCCGAGCGCTTGGCCCTCGTCGTTGGAGAAGCGAAAGTGCATGCCACCTTGAATGCGAGCCAGACTCGTGGCCGCCAAGAAGTCGCCCCAAGTCTTGAACGTCATCGAGACTGGAAGCGGAGCGCTGTCGCTTGCGACTTCGATCGGTCCGGCCGTCTCCTCTTCCAGAAGTCCAGCGAACAGACCGGAGAACGTGCAGTGACCGCACGGATACTCCGGGTGATTTGGCGTGGCCATCACCGGCTCCCAGTTCGGATCACGCGTGGTAGCCGGATTGTCGTCGCGATCGCCGTTCCGGATCGCGCTGAGCGGCCGCCAAGTCATGTACTTCATCTTGGCTTGAGCCACCGCCGCATTCGCGTCGAGAGAGGCCATGCGAACAAGCGCCCATAGCCGGGCGCGGTCAACCATGCGCTTCTTGCCCGCAGCAATGCGCCGTACGGTCGGGTCGACACTGAACTGCGCCATGAACTGCGCTGTCCTGAGCGAGCCGGCAGTGGCGCCGGACTGACCTTTGCCGCCGAGCAGCCGGACCTCGTCATAGTCTTTGGCGTAACGCTCGGTCGAAGTCGGCGGCGGTGGCGGCGACATGACCTCGTCCCACGACTTGAGGAAGAAGGGCTGCGCCCTCAGGAACCACGGCTCGAACGCGGGCAGGGTTGGCGGTACGAACCGGCCGACTTCGCCCGCTGGACGGTAGGGGGCCGTCTCCACACCTTCGAAGAGCTTGCGGTTGAGAGCAGCCGCTGCAGCCATCTGCCCTGCTGCGACGCCAGCGTCTCGATACGAACCGGGCGGGACGGATGAGAGGCTCAGTTCCAGTGCAGCGTCCAAGTTGGGCTTCCTGAGCGGATAGATGGTCGTGAGCACTTGGTGAGCGGCCGTGGCAGCGGCGACCTCCTCAGAGCCCCTCGGCTTGACTTCAGGCAGTCCCAGGTAGCTGACATAGCGGCGGTCGAGTGCGTTGACGGCCTCAAACATCGCCAGCGCGACGAGGGGCGATGCGGTCCGCTCGTTCTGACCCTGAAGTGGTGGCGGGAGCGGCCGGCCGTCCGGTCCCCGATCCGCCACTGCGATCCATTCCTCGATCGTGTCCGCTGTGGCGGCACCTGGGAGGCATAGTGTGAGCAAAAGTGCGGCGAGGCGTAGCATCATCTTCAACCCCTCAATGATCCGCGGACGGGGGTAGAGCAGGTGTTCTTAGGGCCACCAACTTCTTGCGACGACCATGCTGTCCACAACGACGAGTTGTCCACGTCCGCTAACGACCCATTGCGGACGTTCAGCAGCCAAAACAACCGCATTGAGAAGCTTCGTGCACTCAGATTGTCTCTGGGGATTTCTGCACTGCCTTCAACAACCAACGCTCCGATAGTTCCGCTCGCATCAAGGTGCCCGCAGCCGTTGCGACGGCTAATGTGCATTTAGAGGACTGATGCGCGAACGCTGTGTTGAGGGAGCTATCTTGCAAATGAGCAATCACTTTACGCAGAGGATCGGCACAGGCGGGACGCGGGTAAACTGTACGAAGGCTTTCGAGTCGAAGCAGATGCAGCTCACGACGGATCAGCGGGTTTAGGAGCGCGGACGAAGAGATGCCCAGCCACTCAGCGTAAGTGGAGAACGTCTCGTGCTCAGCTTGAGTGAGATAGCCTGCGATTTGTTTGAAGCGCGGCTTTTTCGACGTTGATGTTTGATTATTTGTCAACGGTGAGCTCAAGTCCATTTGAAGGAAGGGCGCGCCACCTGGGCGGAGGCGGTAGGTCATCCACGTGCAGCACAACTTCTACTATTCTCTTGATATTCGAAGCCGACATTTCCGCATCCGGCGTTCGCAGCCTGTCCCAAATCGAGCCAGATCAGAGAAGTGAAAAACTCGCTAACGGGATTGACTCGTTGGCACTCTCGGAACGAGACTTTGTCAATCTCCGGGGTTCCGGAGGCCAGGGGAAGGGGTTTCTCATGTCAAAGTATCGGTCGGCGCTGCTAGGCGCCGCAATGGCTGCTGCATCCATTTTCGCTGCCGCACCTGCTCATGCGGTAAAAATCGTCTTCACGGACATTTCCGGCGGCGGCGCGGCCCTCGGCACGCAAGGCCGCTTCGGCTTCGATGTCGCGCGCCTCTACTGGGAGTCGGTGCTGAAGGATGATGTAACGGTTCGTCTGAACATTGGCTTCAGCGCACTTGATCCGGGCGTGATCGCGCAGGCCGGCAGCACCACGGTTGGTCTTACGGTTCAGGACACCTATGCGCTGCTCGGCGCCGACGTGAATGGCGCGCTCGATGCGCAGGCGGTTGCGAACCTGCGGCCGCTCACGCCCAGCGCCGCGCTTCCGGGCAATCTCGCGCTGAGTGCGGTCGTCAATGATTTCGTCAATCCCGCGACTCGCGTCGGCTATCAGCATGGCACCGCCCGATTGGACAATGATGGCAGCGTCAATAACGTCGTGCTCGATGTGAACACGTCCGTGGTCAAGTCACTGGGCATCACCAGCGGCACCATCAGCGGCGTTGACATCGCGACTACGGCAGACGCTTCAATCACGTTCAGCAATCAGCTGAACTTCGACTTCAACCCGACCGACGGCGTCGCTGGGGACTCGTTCGACTTCATCGGAGTTGCAATTCACGAGATCGGTCACGCGCTGGGATTCGTCAGCGGCGTCGACATTTACGACCTGGTGTCGCGCAACAACGGACCCTTTGCGGATCTGCTGGAGGGCGGCGCATTCGGACCCCAGCGCAATCTCGACGACGCGTTCCGCGTCATGAGCACGCTGGACCTATTCCGCTATGGTGAGAATAGCGGCGCTTACGGGCCAGTCCGTCAACTCGACTGGACGACCGGCGGCGACAAGTTCTTCTCCATTGACGGCGGCATGACCGAACTGTTCGGCAGCGCGAACTTCTCGACCGGTTCGTTCAACGGCGACGGCAACCAAGCATCGCACTGGATCGACAACGAGTATCTGCCGCGAATGGGCGCGCCATGCTCGCGCGTCGCCACACCCCCCATCGGGATCATGAACCCGACCTTCGGCCGTTGCGAAGAGGGTTCGGTCACTGGCCTCGACCTGGCTGCGTTCGATGCAATGGGCTGGGACCTCGACTTCAACGTTCTTGCCAATCCCAGTTATGACTTCAGCACGTCCGATGCATTTAACGCCTTTGCTGCGCTGGCACCGGTACCGGAACCGGCGACGTGGGCGATGATGATCACGGGCTTTGGTTTCGTGGGCGGGGCAATGCGCCGTCGTGTCCGGACGACTGTCACCTACGCCTAAGCCCTTACGGAGCACGATTAGCGCCGTCAGCGGAGACGCTGGCGGCGTTTTTCTATGTCCGCTAACCACCCGTTGCGGACATCAGATTAGGTCGCGAACATACTGTCGAATGGCCGCTACGGTCGCAGCGGCTCGGGTGTGAGCGGTTGCCGTTTGGCCAAGCCCCATGTGGTCGCGTTCAGTGGTGACTAGGTACTCAATGAGAGGACCGTCAGCCTCACCGTTTTGCAAGCGTGCAGCCACATGGAGCAGGTAGCCATCGTATTCATCGGCAGCGTCGCCTTCCTGCGAGCCGCGCAAGCCAATGGGGTCCCACTCACGCCAGCCGATGTCTCGAAGAACCGAAAGTTTGACGGGAAACAGCGCTGACATAGGGCAGCGGTAGTCGACGCGATGTCCGCTATCCACCCATAGCGGACCTTTGTCGCAAGTCTCTCCTACCGTCGCGTTGCTAGTCGGTCGCCCAAGAACGCGAAAACGTCCGCCCATTCGTTGATCTGGACGTCGCGGGTGGAGCCGACGCCGTGGCCGGCCTCGCCATCCGCGCGGACGAGCACAAGTCGCTTGCTGCCGAACCGTTCGCGCGCCGCAGCAGCGAACTTTGCACCCATCCAGGGTGCAACCCGCTTGTCGTTTAGACCGATTGTAACGAGCGTATCGGGCAGGTCCTGTGCCATCGCCAGGTTCAGATAGGCGTCTTGCGATAGCAGCGCCTTGTATCCGTCTTCGGTTCGTGGATCGCCCATCTCAGTGAACTGGTTGGGCCCGTTCGGCGAAACCTCCAGTCGGGTCGGGTTCAGGATAGCCACGCGCGGCAGCAATGCCCCGAACAGGTCAGGTCGCTTCTGCGCAGCGACGGGTGCCAAAAGCCCGCCGGCACTCGTGCCGGTCGCGGCGATCCCCTTGGGACGAGCAATTCCCTCCGCTATCAGCTTCTCTGCGCAGGCGATGTAATCGGCATGCGCGTTTGGCTTGTTGCGCTCCCGTCCGCCTTCATGCCAGTCGCGGCCGCGCTCATTGCCGCCGCGGGTGCCACAAAAGGCAACGGCGCCGCCGGTTCCCGGCCATGCCAATATGTAGCTATTGTACCAGGGCGTGGCCGTCGGCACGCCATAGGCGCCGTAAGCCTCGAGAATGGTCGGCCGCGGGCCTGCACCGTCGGGCGCGATCACGACTAAGGGCACTTTGGTACCGTCGGCGCTGACTGCTTCGAGGCGGCGCACCTTCAACTGCTGCGCCTGCTGCCAACCCACCGAGTCCAGGCCGAGCGAGGTCAGCCGCCCGTCCTTGACGAGGAAGTTTTGCGGAGGCGAGGTCCAGCCCATCAGCGCGATCGTGATGCCCTTGCCGTCAGACGCGGCGGTAGCCGTTGCGAAGTCTCCTTCGAAGGGCAGCGCAATCTCGCGGGCCGGACCTTTCCCATCTGGAAGGTAAAGCAGTCGTCCGGCACCGTCACGCTGAGCCATGACGTAGAGGCCTTCATTGGCCGCGATCATGTCCGTCAGCACCAACCCAGCGGGCGTGGGGATCGTCTCTTGCGCCTTACTGCGCGGATCGACGCGAACGATCTTGCCGCCAGGTGCCGCCTTGGTCGTAAGCAGGAAAACGGACTCGCCACGGCTTGCCCCCCAACTGACCTGATCTTCGAGCTTGGCCAGTTCCTGCCAGACCGGCTTTCCAGCGGCGAGCTCGGCACGTTTGGCGACGAAAAGCCGCTGATCGGCTCGTGCATTGACCGCGCCGCCGAGCACCCATTGGCCTTGGCCTTCGTCGTCAATCACAGAGAACTCGGTGACTGCCACTGCCGGCGTTCCCGGCACGCCCGGACCCAGCACCTCCGTCACCGGACCGCCTTTCAGATCGCGCACATAGGCCTTGCTATTCTGCGAGGGATCAGGGCTCTCGGCGTCCATCAGAGTGAAGGCAATACGCGTGGGCGTCAGCCACCCCACTTCCATCTCGCCCCAGACCGGCGTCAGCCGCTCATGCACTTCGCGGCCGGTCGCCACCTCCAGGAAGCGAACGGACCCGACTTCCGAGCCCTTTTCGGATATGTGCAGAGCGACCAGCTTGCCGTCTGGCGATAGGCTCCAGGCACCCATGGCGGCGTTCGCACCGCCGGCGGCAGGATCGTACAATACCCGCTCGCCTGCCTTGTCGCGCACGACCAGCTTATAGACTTGATCGGACGGATCGAGGCGTCTGAACAGCAGGACACCATTGGCCACTCGGGCATCGACATAGCGTGTACCAGCCCTCGTCGCCTCTGAAAGGGCCTTCACATAGTCAGCACGCTTCGGCAACGTAGCCAGCTGGGCCTTGGTCGCGTCAGACATACCGCGGACGAAGGCGCCCATCTCGTCCGCTCGTGCAGCATCCTCCATCCAGCGATAAGGGTCGGCGACGTTTTGGCCGAACTTGGCTTCGTTCACATCCACGCGTGCGACGTTGACTGCTGGGGTGGCGAGTTGTGCTGCTGCGCAGCCGGACATCATCAGACCAAGAACGAAACGCATATTCTGCTCCCCAACCAGCTGTCGCTCGAAGAGGGATCAACACCATGCCGTTACACGCCGAAGATAGGATAAAGCGACATCCGCGTCACAGGCTGAGAGGTTCGTCGCTCCAAGCGATGGGTTTGTCGCGGGACCCTGCAGCTAAGTTTAATGGGTTCGCAGATGTGAACGTCTGCAAACGACCCATTGGCGAGTGGTGCTTGTGTGCGTCCACAGTAGGTAAGGAGTGCCAAGCTGCTGAAGCAAAAGCCGGTTCCGGAGATGGGTAAGTGAGGGCGTTAGGGCTCGTGCTGTATGGCCTAGCTGCGTTGCCAATCCTGTTTGCCCTGTTCGCTGCTTGGTATGCGCTCAGCTGGGGCACTCACCCGGGCGGGCTGGTCGTTCTCTATGGCATCGCGGGCGTTGCCTCATGGGCACTGTGGTTCTTCGGACGAGTGTTGAGGCATAAGCCGGTGGACATGCCGGAATGAGCGACAGCGATCTCGATAAGCGCACCTATGCAGAGGTCATTCGCGATTTAGAGCCGTTGGATGATGATCTCTTACATCTCGGCGCCCCGGCCAAAGCAATCCAGATGGTCCAGAGCTTATTCGCCCTGTGTAAGGACGATTTCGAGGCGCGCTACGGAGTAGGATTTTTTGACGCGCTTCCCGATGACGAGCCGCTGGAGAAGCCTGAGTGAGCCTGCTGGGCGGGCTGTTCTTCCTGCTGCTGGGTGCCGCATTGGTTATCTACAGCATTTCGACCGGGCGGCATTTGACGGCTGGCATGGCGCAGTGGAACCGTGATCGCCGGCCAAGGTATTTCTGGTTCTTTGTCGGCCTTTACGCGCTCTTTGCTGTGACCCATCGCGCACGTCGGGCGCGGGAAGTCGGCTCAGGCCTTCGGCCCTGAAGCAAAGCAACGAACATCGGCCGCATAGCCACGCCTGGTTGACGAAGTGTGACATCCGTCACTGTGCGCCAGAAAGGCGAAGGCCCCGCTCCAGGGGTGAAGAGCGGGCCAATCAAAGAGTCTTCGCGTCCGCAGCGGCGGGGGTCAGTGCCGCTGTTGAGATCAGCTTATCGCGGCGAGATGTCGCAGAGCTATGCCGACGGCAAGGAAAGTTGTCGCAGATCGTCGCTGCAAGGTTCCGCGGATCATCCCATTCGGCGCCGCGTTCTTCAGCGCAGAGGCGACCAGATGACAAATCCCAGACTGAACCCGGGCGATCAGGCTCCGCCAGGCGCTCCCGACTCCGGAGAAAACATCTGCTCCGCGTGCGCGGGAACAGGCGAGCGGCAGGGTGCGGACTGTCCGACATGCGGCGGTACCGGCCGAGTGGTAGAGACCGTCGGGGGCGAATAGCCGCTCTTCTGTAGCCCAGCTCAGACCGGCCGGGACGCCGGAGGAGCGGGCATCCAAGAACAATCAGGCCCGAAACGAACGCTAGCCCCTGGCAGCGATCGGGTGCTTATGCGGCCGTATCTTCACGCTTGTGAAGGTAAGCTTCGATGTTCGGCATTTCACTTGTTGCGAGCGCAACCGCGAAGTGAGGGCTATTGTGGGCCCAGCCAACGCGCCCGTCCTTGCGAATGGCAATCGCACCTCCGTCAGCACCTGCACCCCCGGTCCCTGGAAGTTTGGACACCGCGTCCAGTATCGCTTGCTCAACATCGGTGCCGTGTTCAATCGAGGTCATGACGCTCGATGCGAGCGCCAGACGAGCGATCGTCTCGCCGTCGCCAGAGAACGATACAGCTCCGATATGGTTGTCGGCATAGAGCCCGCCACCGGGCAGAGGACTGTCGCCTATCCGACCCACCTTCTGGCCGCTGATCCCTCCGGTCGAGGTTCCAGCTGCGATGTTGCCGCCGACGTCGAGAGCCACCGCTCCAACGGTATCATGTGCACCCTCAAGGATGGACTGTTTCTCAGCTTCGGCGAGCAACTCCTCATCCTCGGCAAGAGGCAAGCCCTTTTCCATCGCGAACTTCAAGGCGCCATCAGCGACAAGGAAAACCTCCTTCTCACTCAAGAGGTGGCGTGCCACGCGGATGGGGTTACGGACCTTTCGGATCGCTCCCACGGCGCCGGCTGACAAGTCACGGCCGTCCATCAGTCCGGCACACATCTCCACTCCCCCGGCCTCATTGGGAGTGGAGCCTTTTCCAGCGTTAAAGACGGGGAGATCTTCCAGCACGCGGATGCAAGCTTCGACCGCGTCGAGTGCGCTTCCCCCTTGTCTCAGTATCTCGCACCCGGCCTGAGCAGCCTGAAGCACGCCCGTTCGGTTCGCTTCTTCCTCGCCGCTCTCCATTTCCTTGGCGCCGCCGTGCACAATAAGTGCCCACTGTCCTTCGTTCACCGAGCTTCTCCAACTTTCACGAGCGCGGATTGGCATGTGAGCATCTCCGAACGCCGGCCGGTCAGCCCGGGTCCGAGTAAATCACCCCACGTGCAGCAATACGGACAATGTGCAGCTGGGTAGGCCTCACCCTCGGTCGCCCCCCCGAGAGCTAAAAGCTCTCGGCCCGGATGGGCGACCAGCTGTCCTTTGACCGTTTCGCTCTTTGAGTCGCGAGTCGGGAGCGACTGCAGCGTGGTGTATGCTGCACGCACTCAGAACGACTTGAACCTGCGGGAGTGATGGTCGTTCGGCGCGCATGCCCAGATTCTACTTCCACGTGCACAACGACTACGACGCCGAAGATCAGGAAGGTATGGAGCTTCCCGACCTGACCGCAGCGCGCACGTTCGCGGTCGAGTCAGCACGCGATCTCGTTTGCGAGTCCGTTAGCAAGGGCCATCTCAACCTGGACCATCGTATCGACATAGCCGATGAAGATGGCACAGTGCTGCAGAGCGTCACGTTCCGTGAAGCGTTCACGATTACAGGTCAGGCGCAAGAGGAATATAAGCGGCGAGCCGCATACGACGATGGTGCCAGCTGAGTGGCGTTGATCTGGACGCAAACGCCGGCGATTGCCCCTTCGAGTTGGATAAGGCGGAGTTGCGTACCGCATGGCTCGACGGGTTCGCTCATGGGCGGACGCTGCTTGGCCCTTGGTGAGAAGAGATAGCTACTGCGGCTGCCATACCGGCTTAGGCTTCACCGGACCCGACAAGAAAAGGGCGGCCCACACTCGAGCCGCCCTAGTTCTGGTTCAGGGAGCCACGCGGAGAAAGGGTTAAACCGCGCTCTCGAAAGCCGCTAACGACTGATGTGGATTAGCGTTCCTCCGCCGCCGAGTTTTGGCGAACACTCTTGTTGTAAAACGGCGTGGCGCTGAGTTTGACCCCGATCCTTGCTGCTCGGTTCTGCACCGCGACTTTGGTTCTCCGCAGTGCGTGTGCAATCTTCAGCAGCGATGCGCCCGAGGCAGCAAGGGCCTTCAACCTTGCGTCTTCGAAGGGCGACCAACGAGCATTCACGTTCGCGTAGATGTTCATGACGCGCAAAACCTCAGACTTTCCACTGGGTTCCGTTGCGGGATTACTCTCCTGCTGTTGACGGGGGGCCGCTGCCAAGTCGGGACCCGGCGTGCTTCATTCGTCTAAGACCGACCGGACTTTTCGGGCCAGCTGATCGCCGGTGAAGGGCTTCACCAACAGCTCAACACCGTCATCAAGCCGGCCACCATGGGCGATGGCGTTTCGTGTGTAGCCAGTCGTGTACAGAACTTTCAGATGAGGGAGCCTTCGAAGAGCGGCTTCAGCGACTTCCCGGCCGCTCATTCCAGGCATGACGACATCCGTGAACAGCAGGGCAACGTCGGGCTGCTCATCCAGGATGGACAGTGCAGTTGGACCATCCGGTGCGTGTCTGACGGTGTAGCCGAGCTCGCGCAGCGTCTCGACTGTGGTTGCTCTCATTCCGGCTTCATCTTCTACCACCAGGATCGTCTCATCCACCTTCCCGACGGGCCGAATGGGCTGTGCTGCAGCTTGCGTTGCTGGTGTCTGTTCGGAGCCGCTAAAGCGTGGAATGTAGAGCCTCACGGTCGTGCCGCGCCCCTGCTCTGAATAGATCTTCGCGTGTCCCCCCGACTGTTTCAGGTAGCCATAAAGCTGGCTCAACCCCAATCCGGTGCCGCGCCCAACTTCCTTGGTCGTGAAGAATGGCTCGAAGGCTCGTCTCGCCACTTCCGGTGGCATTCCGGTGCCGGTGTCCGTGACCGCAATCAAAACATATTGTCCAGGGGACGCGTCGGGATTCTCGTCCGCATATGCTTCGTCTAGATGCGCGTTCATCGTCTCGATCGTCAGCTTGCCTCCAGATGGCATCGCGTCACGGGCGTTGACTGCAAGATTGACGATGGCTCCTTCAAGCTGTCCCGGATCGGCGCACGTGCGCCACAGGCCACCAGCCAGCACACACTCGATCTCAACATGCTCTCCCAAGGTGCGACGGAGTAGTTCGGACATGCCTGAGACCAAGCAGTTGACGTCTATCACGGTCGGCTGAAGCGGCTGCTTTCGAGCGAACGCAAGCAGTCTCCGTGTGAGGGTGGCGCCTCTTTGCGCACCATCCATCGCGCCGTCGATGTAGCGCATGATGTCCGCCGATCCACGCTCAAGGCGTCGCTGAGCGAGGTCGAGATTCCCGACGATTATGCCGAGCATGTTATTGAAGTCGTGCGCGACACCACCTGTAAGCTGGCCAATAGCGTCCATGCGCTGAAGCTGAGCTGCTTGGGCTTCAGCTTGCTCTCGCGCCTTCATCTCGGCGCGAAGCCCCTCATTAGCCGCCGCAAGCTCCGCTGTGCGCTGCTCCACCCGCTCTTCTAACCTGGCATTCAGCTCGGCCCGCTCCTCCTCAATCATGGCAAGCTGTTGATAGGCGCGGTTCATCGCACTCACGAGCAGAACGATGATCGACGCATTGAACAGGAAGAGGCCGATCGCGAGGTATCCCGCAGGCCAGGCAAGCTGGAACGACCTAGCGGGCTCGACGAGGTAGTACCAAGCAAGCACTGTGGACAACGCCATGCACAGCGCACCTGGACCGCGCCCACCCAAGTACGCAGCTAGCAGCACTGCGGGGAAGAACGTGATGAAGGAGAACCCGGTCAGCACCGGCCCGATGGCAAAGCGCACCAGCAGAGCAGCGAGCGCCATCAACCCAGCCGCCAGGTAAGCCAGCAAAGGCCGCTCTCTTAGCCAGTGTGTGCTTTCATAGAGGCTCACGCCGCGCGCTTAGCGATTGCGCTGGCAACTACACAAGCGTCAGGGATGCATCACCTAATCGCTGCGCCTGCCCCTCAGCCACGCTTCGGGCCTAACTCGCGACATCTGCCATCATACACTGACGTCCGCTTTCCACCCTCAGCAGACCTTCAGTACGCCTCACTGGATGAGGGCCCAGCTTTCGAGTTTGATGGGCGGAGCTGTCCTAGTGCCGAGTTGCAAGCTTGGAAGTCCTTTGGACTGTTCCAGACTCGGACAGAGACCCGCTGCGCCAATTACCGTCGAATTTGTCCTAGTGAGCTCCTGACGCTGTCACTAAACGTTCTTGCTTCAGGGGGGGGATCAAGATGCGATTAGGTCTTCTTTGCGCTGTGGCGCTAGCTGCAGTCATGCCAGGCCAAGCTGGTGCGAAGGTGTTTTTCGGGACGTACAAACCATCCGACACCGCAGTGACTGTCAAAGAGCACTTTCTTCCGCTGGACTATCGTGCTCCCGATGCTGGGCAGACGTTCACGACTGCATCCTCGTCCGGGGGTTCTGTGCAAACGTGTTCTGCAGCGGGTTCGCCTTCAACTCGGTAACTACCGAGTTCACGGCTAACACCAGCTTCTCAGCCTCTCACATTATCATTCCCGTTCGGGTGGTAAGCAGTTTCGGCAACTTCCGCATCGGCTACAGCATCTCTCGCTGGAACACGGCGACAAGCAGCTGGGACGGGCTTGGTGGGGGGCAAATCGAGAGCGGGCTGCTTCCTTTTGGTCAGACGGTCGAGGTCGAGCTCCCCTTTGGAGAGTCTGGAGCACGTTTCGTCGACTTCAACTATCAGCCGGTCGTCATTGAAGCGGGCGAGCGGTATCGAGTGCTTGCACGCTACGGCGTGGGTGCAGCGGGAGGCATCAACTGGTACGATAGTGATCAACGAGCATCTGCAGGTCAGTCCACCCAATTTTCCGCTGGCCACCCAGCCTCGCTCGCAAATCCATCCGCTCTGCTGTTTCAACCGGCTTTCGCGCTGAGTGATGGAAAGGAGCTTGTAGCCGGGGTGCCCGAACCAGAAAGCTGGGCGATGATGCTGGGCGGCTTCGGCTTGCTCGGCGCCGCAGCGCGTCGCCGCACCCGCAGTTCAATCACTTGCGCTTAGGCTCCCCCGCACAAGCGCAGGTAGCGCCGTCAGTGGAAACGCTGGCGGCGCTGTTGCTTTGTCCGCTCTCCATCCATTAGGGCTCCGGAAGTCTGCTCCACCTTCGGCTGAGACATTGAGGGTTGTCAGCTCTCCCGCCTAGCTCACAAGGATGCCAAACCTGCGAACCTCGACAAGCGCAGATGAGCAAAGAGTGGTGAGCATCTGGAGTGATGCGGTCGACGCGACCCACCACTTTCTTTCGACTAAGGACCGGATTGCAATCGGCCATGAGGTGGCCGCCTTCCTTCCTGACCTGCCCCTAATCTTAGCAGTCGATGAGGCAGACTGCGCGGTTGGCTTCATGGCGCTCTGTCGTGGCCAGATAGAAGCGCTCTTCGTTGATCCCGCGTACCATGGCATGGCGTGGGGCGGGCACTGGTCGAGCACGCGGGTGAGAAGTACCCAACGCTCACGGTTGACGTGAACGAGCAGAATGGGCGGGCCCTTAGCTTTTATCAGGGTCGAGGATTCTCCATCATCGGTCGATCACCGGTCGACGGCCAGGGGCGTCCGTACCCGCTCATACATTTGCGGCGTGCCAGTAGCCCATAGATCTCCGCTTAGCGCCCATACCTGCCGTGGCGTAGCGCACCCGCGAAGGTCCGCTAACGACCCATTGCGGACATTGGCGGCTTGGCACAGTCTCCTCGAACGGCGCGACACTGACGAGCGCCCGTGCACAATGGGGGCTCACCATGACAATGGCAGTACGGCTTTGCTTTCTACTCGCGGCCGCTTCGATGAGCCCGCCTAGCCGCGCGCAACCGGTATCAGCGCCGCTAGGACCCTACCTCAAGGAACAAGGGACGACATTTCTTCTCGTCAACGCGCGTCTAATCGATGGCACCGGCACGCCTGCGAGAGAAAAGATCAGCATCCTGGCAAACGGCGCCCGGATCATTCGCGTCGCGAAAACGATTGACGCTCCCGCTGGGGCCAAGCGCATTGACCTTGCTGGGCATACGGTGCTCCCGGGGCTCGTGATGATGCACGAGCATATCAACTACTTCTCAGGAGCCGCGGTGTGGAACGCCATGCCGGGTAGCGTACCTAAGCTGCTCCTTGCCGCGGGTGTTACCACGGCCAGAACAGCGGGCGCAGAGGCGCCGCAGGTCGATCTTAACCTCAAGAAGCGGATCGACGCCGGACGGGTGCCGGGGCCGCGGCTGTTTGTCACGGGAGCTTACCTGAATGGCGCAAGTGGTGACTTTCTTGGCGACACCGTTGTGAGCACCGCTGACGAGGCTGCTGCTGTGACCGATTATTGGGGCGTACGGGGAGCGACGTCAGTTAAGGTCTACAGTGCCATCAGCCCCCAAGTACTTGCCGGTGCCGTCGCTGCGGCCAGACGCCGGGGAATGCACGTCGCGGGTCACTTGGGAGAGATTGGCTGCTCGGAGGCGGTGGAAGCGGGTATCCACACTATTGAGCATAGCCTTACCTCCTGTGCGAAGGACCTGGGCGTTGCGCCTGATGCTATCGGCCGTTTCCGCTACGACCCGGCATCTGAGAAGACCAAGCGCCTGGTTGCGCTGCTAGTGGCAAGAAATGTGGTCATGGTGGCAACTCCGCCCACCACAGGCCCGCTTGAACGCTCCGAAGAAGAGCTGGAAATGCTAAGCCCCCATCAACGCGCTCGTTATGATGAGATCGTTCGCAACCGGCCACCGTGGCTACCGTCACCATCCGATGCAGCCGTTTGGGATCGTGCGCACCGAGACTTTGAGCGGCACTTTGTGGCCAGCGGCGGACGTTTGCTCGTCGGCGCCGATGCGAGCGATCTTGGCGCCGTTCCGGGCTATGCAAATCATAGCTCGATAACTGCGCTAGTTCGAGCGGGCTTCAGTCCGCTGGAGGTTATCCGCATGGCTACCCGGGATGCTGCGGAGTTCCTTGGGGAGGGCGAGCGCATCGGCACGGTCGCACCAGGAAAGGTGGCCGACCTTCTCATCGTTCGTGGCGCGCCCGACAAAACGATCGAGGACATCCGCCAAGTCGTCTTTGTCTTCAAGGACGGGCGTGTATACGACCCCGAGAAACTGCGCGCTGCCGCTAGGGGAAAGCTCGGTCTTCAATGAAGGATGGTTCTGAAGGCTCCGCACGATCAGCATTGGATGTTCCGCTAACCAACCTTGGCTGACATTTCCTGATTGCGTTCGCGTTTCACCTGGTGTGGCTGCAGACTCGAACCAGTCTGTGGGGCGGATGATGTCGAGAATGTGGGGTTACTTTGCGAGCGCGATCGTCGCGATCGGTGGTTCTTGCGGGGCATTGGCCGCCGGTGTCCAGACCAGGAACGGTGCAGAGACACGCCTAGAAGTGGGCTTCACACACATCTTGGCATCGAAGGTCCTCGGCGAGCAGCGTACGATCAATGTCCTCTTGCCCGCTGGCTACGAATCTAAGCCGAGCCGCCGCTATCCAGTGGTTTACCTGATCGACGGGGGCGTGGAGCAGGATTTGATCCATATCTCGGGTATCGTACGCTTAGGCGCGCTTTGGGGCCGATCGAGCGAGGCGATTGTCGTCGGGATCGAGACGAAGGACAGGCGTCGGGAGCTTACGGGTCCGACTAAAGATCCGGAGCTGAGAAAGCGTTACCCGACAGCCGGCTCTTCGACCGCCTTCCGCGCATTCATTCGGGCGGAGGTGAAGCCGCTGATCAAGGCAAAGTACCGTGCCAGCGGGCGGGATGTAGTCATCGGAGAGTCCCTGGCGGGTCTCTTCATTGTCGAAACCTACTTGGTCGAGCCGACGCTTTTCGAAGGCTTTGGTGCGGTTGATCCAAGCTTGTGGTGGGACCAGGAAGAGCTGTCGAAAAGTGCCGCTACGAAGCTTGAAAACAGTCAGAGGGACCGCTCCCTTCTGATCGCCTTAGCAAAAGAGCAGTTGCAAGAACCAAGCGCCTATCAACGGCTGGCGGCGGCTTTGCATGCAGCCGCGCTGCCAGCTTGCCTAGTCCTGCGTCCTGACCAGACCCACGCCACAATCTATCAGCAAGCCGGGCCTATGGTGTTGCAGCATCTCCTGCCGCCGGCGATACCCGCCCCGACCGAATATGGTTTCACAACGAACTGTCAGAACTCTCAGTAGATGGGTGGGGCTGTCCGACTACGGACCAAATCGGACAGTTCAGCTCACGGCGGCCAGGCGGTAGTCGCAAGCGTTCCGCTGTTCGCCCGCACCGGGCTTGCTCTGTAACTCGACCGTTCGATGCTCTACGGCCAAGGGCGTCGCCTGAGCTTCAGAAGTCGAGCCGCATCAGCGGACTTGGCCTTTGCCGCGGCTAAGTGCGGCTCATCGGGAGTGGTGATGACGAAGCCTCTGAAGCATTGGACATGGCTGGTGCCTGCCGCCGCTTGGCTGGTGCTGCTCGTCAGCTTCGGATCAGCAATGCCGGCTCTCCTAGTCGCGGGCGTAATAGTCGGCGCGGTCTTGGCGGCGGTTCACCATGCAGAGTTGATTGCTCACCGAGTGGGAGAGCCGTTCGGCACCTTTTTGCTTGCCGTGGCAGTTACAATCATCGAGCTGGGGCTCATCGTGACCCTGATGGCGGCTGCGGGTGATGACGCTGCGACCTTGGCACGAGACACCGTTTTTGCTGCGGTCATGATCATCCTGAACGGCTTGGTTGGTGTCTGCATCTTCATGGGAGCGGTGGGCCACAGGGAGCAGAGCTTCCAACAGACGGGAGTAAGCGCTTCGCTTGCCACGCTGTCCGCGCTGACGGTCCTCACGCTCATCCTTCCGAACTTTACAGTGAGTGAGCCAGGACCGGTCTACTCGGTATCCCAGCTCAGCTTCGTGGCTGTCGTGTCGTTCCTGCTCTACGTCACGTTCGTCGCGGTTCAGACTGTCCGGCATCGCGACTATTTTCTGCCTGATAAGGGAGCGGCTGCGGATGACGAAGTCCATGCCGATCCTCCAACTGGGCGGCAGGCGTTGATGTCCGTGGCCTTGTTGATCGCCTGTCTGGGTGCGGTTGTGCTACTCGCAAAAGCCCTGGCGTCCCCAGTCGAAGAGGCCGTCGCTGCGGCAGGCGCCCCGCGAGCGCTCGTTGGGGTGATTATCGCGACCCTAGTGCTGCTTCCGGAGAGTGTCGCGGCAGCCAGAGCGGCATTGGCAAACCGGCTTCAGACCAGCCTTAACCTCGGACTAGGCTCGGCCCTAGCGACTATCGGGCTAACCATTCCTGCTGTGGCGGCACTCGCCATAGTTGCAGATCTTCCGATCGCGTTGGGCCTCGACAGCAAGAGCACCGTTCTTCTGGTCCTGACGCTGATGGTCTCCACACTGACGCTTGGCACGGGACGAACGACTATCCTGCAAGGCGCAGTCCATCTCGTGATCTTCGCGGTGTACCTGTTTACAACGATCGTGCCGTGAGTGGAGCAGAGCCGATGAGCAGCATCTTTGGAGCTGATGCGTTTCGAATGATGCCGCATGTCATGACGCTGGTGATTGCCTATCTTCTGGCGCTCCCGACCGGATGGAATCGCGAAAAGCAGGAACGAAGCGCCGGATCAAGGACCTTCCCGCTCGTTGCGCTGGCGAGTTGCGGCTTCGTGCAGGCGGCGGAAGGAATGGTGGCAAAGGATCCGGAGGCGATGGCTCGCATCGTCGAGGGGATAATCACTGGGATGGGCTTCATCGGTGGCGGCGCGATCCTGCAGATGAAGGAGAGTGTCAAAGGCACCGCGACTGCGGCAAGCCTCTGGGCGACGGGGGCGATCGGCACGGCGGTCGGGCTCGGGAGCTACGACGTTGCCGTGGTTCTCTCACTGTTCACAGTCATCACTTTGTGGGTGTTGTCGCCGCTCAAGCGAACCGTCGCGCCTGATGGTGCCGCCGAGGACTGAATGTCCGCTTCCCACCCTTAGCGGACATTCGCGCCAGCCGTCTCAGCCCTCCAGCTCGTCTAGGTCCAGCTCTCTCATGATCGCTTTCATATAGGCGAGGTTCGCTCGCAGCGCCGGTCGCTTGACCCCCTTGTAGGCATTGCGGCTGGCGATCGCCTTGCCTTCAGTGGTGCGCGGCCCCGTTGAGCGCTCCCACGGGCTCCAGCGCCGGATTGCGGCCGATTGGCGCGCCCGTCGTTCCGCTGTCCAACCGTTCGCCACTGCCTGCCTCCAATAGTCCGTTTGGCTGATTTGATTTTTTTTCCTCGCGCGCGGAATGCGGCACGCCGTTGTTCACTTGCTGCGGCCCGTTCGAGATGTTGGCTTGCTTGGCGACCACAAGCGGCGGATTCTTGACGGCTGCGAGTGTCTCCAGCGTCGCCCGGCATTGCCCCTGCGCCTTCAGCGCCAGCTTCATGTAGCGATCGGCTGCGTTGATATACTCGCCCATGTTCACCTGCGCCCGGCTAGCCAGGTCGAGAAAGATGCTGTTGAGCGCGCTGGCCTGAGCCACCAGCATGTCCTCCACGCCGCCAAGGTCGCCTGCCCGGACCTTCTTGGCTTCCTTCTGCAAGGCTTCGTAGGTGGCCTGTATCTCCACCTCACCGAACGACCTCTTGCTGAAGGCGATAACGGTCGCAGCCGCCGTTACGCATGGGTTGAGAGCCATCCCAGCCATATGTTCCGGCGGATGCGCCCTCTTTGGCTCCGATGCTTTCTCGCCCATCTGCTCGCCCCCATTCCGCCGCATCGTACATCGCTAACGGCTTGAAGAATATACCACCTTTGTTCCACTAGAACAAAGTGGCATTCACCTCCCCTCAGCTACGTGCCAAAGCGCTCATAGCCTTGGAAGAGGCAGTGCAGGAATGCCGCGTCAGAGTGCCGCGCCGCACGCTCGCAGTGCGTTTCGCCCTCGCATATCTCTGGAGCCTGCGGCCAGGCGAGCGGAAGCCCTATGACGATCTTTGGAAGGCGCTTGGGGCGGAAGGCATGTGGCGCTTCTCAGCAGCCGATCATGCGCTCAGCTGCATCTACCGGCAGCTGGAGATTGCCCGCGACGATGAGGTCGCCATGCGGCTGTGGCGGCAGCAATGGGCTGAGCGAGAAGCGGGAGAAGGTGAGCCGCCGAATGTCCGCTAAGGGTGGAAAGCGGACATAGAAAGCGCCGCCAGCCTTTCAACTGACGGCGCTATCTACGCTTATGCCGGTAGCCTAGGCGTAGGTGACTGATGAACGCGTGCGGCGGCGGACAGATGCTCCGAGCAGACCAAAGCCGCCGAGCATCATTGCCCAGGTCGCCGGTTCCGGAACAGCGTTCACGGCACCCGTTTCGACGGTCACGCCGGTAAGCGTAAGACGCGAGTAGCCGTCACTACCCAAGTCAGTGAACACGATTGAGGTCAGGTTCTCATCCTGGAATCCCGCAGCGAGCGCGAACTTCTGCATGTCGAGCCGGCGTGCGCCGTTTGCGAATACCTGCACGGTCGTCGTGCCATTAATCTCGTTGGTATAAACATTTTGAAAGTAGTCGCGAACGTCGCTGTTGCCCGCGAGGGAGAAGGTTTGTGTGAGGCCGTTTGCACCCTTGAAAGTCACAGAACCGACGTTTGGCGCAGCGGCTCCCCAGAAGGTATTCAGGAGCGAGTAGGCGTTCTTTGCATCTTCGATGTTGACTGACAGCGTCAGTTCCACAGGCCCCGGAGCATTGCCAGCGGCCGTCCAATACGCAGCGTCTGTGCCTTGGGAGCTGGCGATGAAGAAATTCACTCCACCGAGGGTCACGTTGCCGGTAGGAATGTTAAAGAAGGACTGAGAACTCCAAAGCCCATTGGTGGGCACGTTGACGGTCGTGAATGCAGCGGTGGCTGGCGATGCCGCCAACGACGCAGCGAAGACTGCGGTGAGTATAATGCGCATTGGTAAGCCCCTGTTAGTCGACGAGATTACGACTCGCCTAACATCGGGTTAACTCCAGCTCAGCCAGGCGAATAGGATGTTTTCGACACCCAACGAGGTACGATGGAGTTGTGCCACTTTGGAGCGGTGTTAGGCTCGCCGCGCGGCCGCGGCTGTCATCCAGCCCTATGACATGGACAAGGTGCCATACCGCTGCATGGGCGGATTCATCTATCTGGCTCAGGCGGCGGGATTGAAAGTTGGCTTCGTCTCCGAACCTCCGTCGCAGTAGCGCGACTGTCGCACAAGGTCCGCAATGGGTCGTTAGCGGACATTCGCGTGGGCCTCATTTTGCTGCAAGACTACGGTGCCGGAACATCAACGTGGGGAAAGGTGTGGGGGCCACTTTCACCACATGAAAAACAATCACAATAAATCAAGATAGTAGGTGACTTAGTTAGACGGACTCCCGCTCCGCCACTTACCCTTTTGCTGATCGCTCCAGGCGCTGCATCAGCCGGCCGACGGGGCCGCGCAGATAGGCGAAGCCTTCATAGGTGCGGAGTGCCAGTCTTGCCCAGTGGAGGTAAAGGGCGTGCCAGCCCGTTCGCCGCGCCACGGCCGAGAGGCGGTGGCTGGTGGCGCTGATCCATTTGCGGCTGCGGTAGACGAGCTTACGGCGGAGGGACAGGTCGTGGCCCGCCGGTGCCACGCGCTTGCGCAGCGGCAGCCGGGGCGGGGCGAAGCGCAGGCGATAAGCGAGGCCCTCGCGGCGCTGTCGGAAGCCCGCGGCTTGCGTGTCGGCGATGAAGGCGGCGTCCACTTGTTCGAGCGCCAGGCGCTGTTCGGCCATCGCGTGGGCGACGATCCCCTGCATCTCGGGCGTGCGGGCGATGACGACATTGGTGCCGCGGCCGTCGGAGGAATAGGGCTCCACCCAGGCATCGCCGAACGCGATGTCGGCTGTCTCGGCGACGACATCGTCGCAATAATTGCAGGGACTGTTCTGGAAAAAGCCGGCGCCCCAATCGCCATCGGCGAGATGCCACCAATCCTGCCAGCGGGCGCTGCCGTCGGCGAGGGTCAGATGGGCGGTGTACCAATTGGCGGGGCGGTCCGGGTCCTTGCGGCGATATTCGACGGCGCGGACCTGGCTCATCGGCGCGCCCAGCTGCCAGGCAAAGCTGTCGACCATCCGCGCGCTCTTCATATGGCCGCAGAACAGGCCCAGCGTGTAGGCGATGCGCTCCTGCAGGACCGGCTCCTCGGCGCGAAGCAGGTGCACCGCCTTGATGAAGCAGGGCACGCCGATCACGGCATAGCGACCGGGCGTGGCCCTGATCTCCGCCAGCACGGCGGACAACTCGACCGGATAATAGCGCGACTTGCCGCCCTGACCGATCTCTTCGACGCTCCGTGAGATGCGGTAGCGGAAGAAGCGGCCGTCCGCCTGTGGGTCGGCCGGCGCGACGTGCGCCACGCCGTCCACCAGCCCGCGCCGGAGCAACTCGGCCGCGACCCAGCTGACCATGCCGCCGGAACTGCCCTGCGGACGGAACTTGCCTTCGGCAACGTGCCCGACATAGGCGGTTTCGAAGCTGCCGATCAGCGGGTCGCGCTCGGCGGGTGAGGGGAAGCGCTCGGCGGCGATCTCGTCTTCGTTCTTAGCCGCGGTTGAGAAGGGGCAGATGCGCGCAAAGCCGGGGCTGGCCTCCTCTGCCCAGGGCCCGCTGGGCTTCAGGAAGCCAATTCCGTCCCAGTCGAGCGCAGTCTTGCCCGGCCCGCACGCGCCGCAGCCGATGCACAGGCCGGCACGGACCACGTCCCTGGGGGCGAGCGGGGCGTCAGCCAAGGACCGCCGCCAAATAGGCGCTCGACCGCGCGCGCTTCTCCTCGATTCGCTTGGCAATCGCGGGGTCCAGCGGCGTGCCCAGTAGCTGGTCATAGGTCTCCGGCAGCGTGGCCTCAGTCACCAGATGGTGCTCCGCGGCGAGGCTGTGGGTCAGGTCGCGGACCTTGTTGAAGCGGTAGGCGGAAGGAGCAGAGACGAACGGCCGCTGATGATGTAGGGCGAAGACGCAGCCGTGGAAGAAGTTCGTGGCGACCGCATCGGCACCGGCGATGAGCGCGGAGAATTCCTCCGGCCCCGCCTCGATCCGCTGCTCGTCCGCCCAGTCGTTGCGATAGCCGATGCTCACGATCCGGCGGCCGTTCGCCTTCGCCCAGTTGCTCACCTCGGCTGCAAACCAGCGCGGAAAGCCATGGCCATAAAGAGCGAGGTAAGGCGGCTCGTTCCTTGCTTCGCCCGTCGGCGGTGGAAATTGGAGGCAGGGGTCGAGCACGATCTCAGGCTCGCGCTCCACGCCGTCGCGGACCAATTTACGGCTATTCTCGTCCCGCACCGAAATCGCATCGAAGCGGCGGAGCTTGCTTGCCCAATCGGGATGGATGCCGCGTTCGGCGTCGTGATTGCCGAAGCTGGCGGCATAGGAAATCAGCCGGCCCGCCTGCAGCCGCTCGCCGAAGAAGATCGGCTGCCAGCCATACCAGGGGTGGCTGAAATTCCACACCTCGTCGCTGCCGACCAGCACGGCGTCATAGCGGCCCGCGGCTTCGGGTTCGTGCAGGTGGAAGCGCCGCGACTGGGGCAGGCGGTCGAATGCCTTTAGGAAGCGCCGCGCCTTGGTCGCGTAGCGCCTGATGTCGGCGCGGGGCGTGCGCACCGGCAGCAGCGGCTGGAAGGCGCAGCGCCACTCCGCGCTGCGGACTTCGGGCGCATCATGATCGAGCAATTCGGCGTCATGGCCCTGCGCGCGCAGCCCTTCGACTAGGCACCTCGCTTGCCAATAGGACCCGTAATTGATGCAGCGATGGAAAGTCAGAACCCCGATCTTCATGCGTTCAGCCGGCCCGAGAGGAGAGGGCCGGAACTGGCCCTTCACCCGATGAACGCCTCCACGGCGGAGAAAGCTTCATCGTCGGTCATCTGGACGGGCGGATGTTTGCAGAACCAGGCGGAGGCGGGGAGGATGGCGCCGGCAAGGCCGCGGTCCCTGGCCAGCTTGGCGCAGCGGATCATGTCGATGGCGACGCCGGCGGAGTTGGGGCTGTCCTCGACCGACAGGCGCAGTTCCAGGTTCATCGGCACGCCGCCGAACAGCTGGCCTTCCATGCGCAGGAAGCAGACCTTGTTGTCGTTCTGCCACGCCACGTAATCGGAGGGCCCGACATGGATATTCTCGTCGGTGAGCCGTTCTTGCGTGACCGACTGCACCGCTTCGGTCTTGGAGATCTTCTTGGATTTGAGCCGCTGGCGGTTGGACATGTTGAGGAAGTCGGTGTTGCCGCCGGTGTTGAGCTGGTAGGTGCGATCGAGCTTCACCCCGCGCTTCCTGAACAGGTCGGTGAGCACGCGGTGGACGATGGTTGCGCCCAGCTGCGCCTTGATGTCGTCGCCGATGATCGGCACGCCGGCGTCCTCGAAACGCCGGGCCCAGTCGGGATCGCTGGCGATGAAGACGGGGATATTGTTGACGAAGGCGACGCCGGCCTCGAGCGCGCATTCGGCGTAGAACTCGGTCGCGGCCTGTGACCCCACCGGCAGATAGTTCATCAGCACGTCGGTGCGGCTCTCGACCAGGGCCTGGATCACCTCGTCCTTCTCGGCTTCCGGTTCACCGGCCAGCATGAAGGTGCGGTCCTCGGGATGATCGGCCATATGCTCCGCCACCCCATCGAGCACGCGGCCCATCCGCACCCGGGCGCCGGTGCGCTCGACCTGCTCGCAAAACACCGCCGTGCAGTTCGGCTTGGCGAAGATCGCCTGCGCCACATCCTTGCCGACCTTGCGCCGGTCCACGTCCCAGGCCGCGACGACGCGGATGTCGCTGGGCCGATAGCCGCCCAGCTCCCAATGCATCAGCCCGACATGCTCGTTCGCACCCTCGCGGTAATGCGCCAGCCCCTGAACCAAGGAACTCGCGCAATTGCCGACGCCGACGATCGCGACGTTGATGCCGTGCGGTTCGGGCGAAAGCATCAGGCGGCGCTCCGTTCGGCGGCGAGGCGCTCGTCGCGGTTGAAGTTCAGCGGGTTGAGTTCTGGCTCCTGCCAGTCGGCGATCGGCACGACCGGGGCATCAACGCGCTGCGGCTGGGCCGGCGCATAGCGGTCGATCATCCAGGCGCAGAAGTCGGCAAAGGCCTGCGGGTCCTTGGCAGGGCTGGTGTGATGCGGCTCGACGCCCAGATGCTGCGGCGTGAAGCAGAATGTCACGGTCACGTCGAACTCGGCAAGCGCCTCCATCTGCCGGTCGAACCAGTCGATCGCACCGGGGCGGAAGCTGTCGGCCCAGCTGAGGCCGGTGCGGATGCGCCGGGTGCCGAGCCGCTTCATCCACTGCACCGCTTCGTCGAGCCGCGGATCGTGGAAGTGGAACCACTGCATCAGGCCGACCTGCTCGGCATAGCGGGCATAGACGTCCAGCGCCGGCTTCGGCGTGCCGTCCTCGCGGATCAGGCCGAGATAGAAGTGGCGGTAATAGGAGGAACCCTCCGCCTCGCGGTGGCGCGTCTCGGCGCCCCAGCTCTGCGGCAGGTCGAACAGCGAATACCAGAAGATGCGCGGCACCGCGTCCTTCAGCAGCTCGGCGGTGCGCTCCAGCCCGAAGACCTGCACTTCCTCGGCGCCGAAGGAGCTGACGCCGACTTCGGTCACCCAGACGGGCTTGTCGGTCACTGCCTTGATCTCGGCGATCTTGTCCGGCCAGGCGCTCAGCGGCCACAAATTCCAGTCGAGCGGGAAGCCATGCACGGCGACGACATCGACCGCGTCGAGCGCGCCATGGCCTTCCATCCGCCGCAACCAATGCGGGTCGATCGGCGACATGCCGCCCAGCACCCTAGTCATCGCTGGATTGACGGAGTGGATCGCTTCGCCGGCGCGGATCACATGATCGGCGAACAGCGACCAGTCGGGGTCGATCTGCGGGTCCCAATGCGACTTGTTGTTGGGCTCGTTCCAGATCATCGCCGCTTCGATCAACGCGCATTCCCCTTGGCTGGATAGACGGCCGCCGGCCCGTATTTGGCGTAAGGCACGGGCGCGACGCGGCAGAGATAGACGTCGGACTCAGGCGTCCGCTCGACGCTGAAGCCGGCGGAGCGGAGCATCGCCATGGTGCAGGCCACGTTGGGCGCCCACCAATTGGTCCAGTCGTGCGCGAACTCGCGCTCGATGAAGTGCAGCTTGGGATAGCCGGGATCGTCGAAAAAGGCGGGCGGCTGGCCGGTCGCCGGATCGAAGAAGGGATGATCCTCCGGCACGTCCAATATGTCGTCAGAGCCCTGCTGCAGCGTCTGGAACAGCATCAGCTCGCCGGCGACATGCTCGCGGATCAGGTCGAGCGCGAGCAGCGGGTGGCGCAGATGATAGAGCACGCCCATGAAGATGACGAGATCGAAGCGCTCGCCGAGCGCCGCCACGTCATAGACGGAGACGTTCGCGAACTCGACGCCGGTAAAGCCCAGCGCTTCGGTCGCGAGCCGCGCCTGCTCCAGATAGCGGTCGTCGCTGTCGATGCCGAGCACGCGGGTCGCGCCCCTGCGCTTCATCTCGACCGAGTAGAAGCCGGCATTGCAGCCGATGTCGAGCACCGACTTGCCGCTCAGGTCGGCCGGCAGCGCATCGGCGAAGCGGGAGAATTTGGAGCGCGGATAATCGCCGAGGAAATGGTGCGGGGCGGTGGCGATGCCGTGCAGGTCGATATTGTGGAACCAGGGGCCCAGCGCCTCGATCCGGTGCCGGAGCGAAGCCTCGGTGCGCTCCGTGATATGCTCGTCGTCTCGACTCAAAACGGCCCCCTTGTCCGCGGCAGCGATCTGCCTTCGGCTGGTGCATTCGTTTCGGCTAACGAACAGATGCGCGCGCTGTTCCCCGCTTTGCCTCGGGCGAGCAACAAAGCTGCAAGCCTCACTAACATAGAGCAAGTTGTGGTGGATCGTGTCGTCGGTGGAACCAGTCGGCACCCGTGCGACTTTGCATGACAATGAGCGAGCGAATGGCGATGTGGGCCGCGGCGATGCGGGCGGGGCGGTATGAAGACGCCTGGGCGCTGGCCGAGCGCACGCTCGCCGAACGTGCTCCCGCGACCCGCGATGATGCGGCGCTGCCTTATCATCTGCGCTGGGTGTGGGATGGGCAGAGCGTCGATGGCCGCCATGTGCTCGTTCGCTGCTATCACGGCCTTGGCGATACCATCCAGTTCGCCCGCTTCCTGCCTGCATTGGCAGCGCGCGCGGCATCGGTAACCGTCGAAATCCAGCCGCGTCTGCTGGACCTGATCCGCACGGTTGCCGACGATATCTCGTTGGTGCCGTTCGACCCGACCAACCCGCTGCCGCCGGCGGAAGTCGATATCGAGATCACCGAACTCGATTTCGCCCTGCGCACTCCCCCCGAATCCGCGCCGCCGCCTTATCTGAGCGCGTCCGCCGCGATCCTTCCGGCGGGCACGGTCGCGCTTTGCCATGAGGCGGGGGAGTGGGATGCGGAGCGGTCCGTCCCATCTCACCTGTTCCGGCCGCTCTGCCGTCATGCTCCCAGCATCACGCTCGTCGCGGGGGCAACCGAACTCGACGTGCTAAACCCAAGAGGTTGCCCGTTCGACATGAGCGCGACGGCCGCCCTGGTGGCGGGCGCCGAGCTCATCATTACCGTCGACACCATGATCGCGCATCTGGCCGGCGCACTCGGCAAGCCGGTCTGGCTGCTGCTGAAGTCCGAGCCGGACTGGCGCTGGGCGCCCGACCGGCGCGACAGCGCTTGGTACCCGTCGATGCGGCTTTATGTGCAGCCTGCGCCCGGCGATTGGGACAGCGTGATTGCCGAGGTCGACCGCGACCTCCAGACCCGCAGCGCCCGCGCGGAGCGGCTGGCATGATCGAGACGCCGATGGTACCGGTTTCCTGGGGCGAATTGCTCGACAAGATCACCATCTTGGAGATCAAGGCGAACCGGATCGAGCGCCCCGATGCTCGCGCCAATGTCAGCAATGAGTTGCGGCTGCTGTCGCTCACCGGCAGGGAAGCGCTCGACCGCGCTGACCTGCAGCCGTTGCTGGACGAGCTGCGGGACGTGAATCGCGGCCTCTGGGAGATCGAAGACGCGATCCGCGAGGAAGAGGAGCGGGGGCGCTTCGGGCCCGAGTTCATCCGCCTTGCGCGTTCCGTCTATATCCGCAACGACGAACGCGCCGCGATCAAGCGGCGGATCAACGCGCTGCTCGGCTCAGAACTGGTCGAGGAAAAAAGCTATCAGGGCGCGTCCGCAACGCCGTTCATGCTGAGCGGCAAGGGCAGCTAATCGCCGTTGACCGTTCGGGACTCGGAAGCTATAGGGCCGCCAGGCTCGCGAGACCGGTGGTGACGATACGCCGCTTATCGGGAACACGGGCAAGCATGAACATTGTTGGCGCATGAGGGGCCGGGGGGCAGATGCCGCCGGGCTCTTTTGTTTTGAATGAGCGTGCCAGCAAAGTAACCGCCGGGTTTGCCGGTAACACAAGGTGAAGGGCTTCAATGCCGACGATCAATCAGTTGGTCCGCAAGGGCCGCGAGCCGCAGAAGGCCAAGTCCAAGGTCCCTGCGATGGAGCAGAACCCGCAGAAGCGGGGCGTCTGCACGCGCGTCTATACGACGACGCCGAAGAAGCCGAACTCGGCGCTGCGCAAGGTGGCCAAGGTTCGCCTGACCAACCAGCGCGAAGTCATCAGCTACATCCCGGGTGAAGGCCACAACCTTCAGGAACACTCGGTGGTGCTGATCCGCGGCGGCCGCGTGCGCGACCTTCCGGGCGTGCGCTATCACGTGCTGCGCGGCGTGCTCGACACCCAGGGTGTCAAGGACCGCAAGCAGTCCCGTTCCAAATACGGCGCCAAGCGTCCTAAATAACAGCCAAGTAAGCTCCGGACAGGTTCCGGGTCAGCTGAAGAGAGAAGGAATTCGAAATGGCACGTCGTCGTCGTCCCGAGAAGCGGGAGATCCTGCCTGATCCGGTTTATGGTGATCAGGTCCTGTCCAAGTTCATGAACAGCGTCATGCTGGACGGCAAGAAGTCGGTCGCCGAGTCGATCGTCTATTCGGCCCTGGAAACGGTCGAGCAGCGCGCCAAGCGCGAGCCGCTGGGCGTGTTCCATGACGCGCTCAACAACATCAAGCCGGGCATTGAGGTCCGCAGCCGCCGCGTCGGCGGTGCGACCTATCAGGTGCCGGTCGAGGTGCGCGCCGAGCGTGCCCAGGCGCTCGCCATTCGCTGGCTGATCACCGCCGCGCGCAACCGCAGCGAAAAGACCATGTCGGCGCGCCTGTCGGGCGAACTGATGGACGCCGCTCAGAACCGCGGCAACGCGGTCAAGAAGCGCGAAGACACGCACCGCATGGCCGAAGCCAACCGCGCCTTCAGCCACTACCGCTGGTAAGAACTCACCCTATATCGTGGGGAGCAGGCATCCGTGCCGGCTCCCCACATCGCTAAGGACATACGATCATGGCCCGCAGCCATCCGCTCGACCATTACCGTAATATCGGGATCATGGCGCACATCGACGCCGGCAAGACGACGACGACCGAGCGCATCCTCTATTACACCGGCAAGTCCTACAAGATCGGCGAAGTGCATGAAGGCACGGCGACGATGGACTGGATGGAGCAGGAGCAGGAGCGCGGCATCACGATCACGTCGGCCGCCACGACGTGCTTCTGGAACGATCACCGGATCAACATCATCGACACGCCGGGCCACGTCGACTTCACGATCGAAGTCGAGCGTTCGCTGCGCGTGCTCGACGGCGCGGTCGCGTGCTTCGACGGCGTGGCCGGCGTGGAGCCGCAGTCCGAGACGGTGTGGCGCCAGGCCGAGAAGTACAAAGTGCCGCGCATGTGCTTCGTCAACAAGCTCGACCGCACCGGTGCGAGCTTCGAACGCTGCGTCGACATGATCAAGGACCGCCTGGGCGCTCGCCCGGCCGTTCTGTATCTCCCGATCGGCATCGAGAGCAGCTTCAAGGGCCTGGTCGATCTGGTCGAGAACCGCGCCATCATCTGGCTCGAAGAGAGCCTGGGCGCGAAGTTCGAATATCAGGACATCCCGGCCGACCTGGCCGACGCCGCCGCGACCGCTCGTTCGGAGCTGATCGAGATGGCCGTCGAGCAGGACGACGCCATCATGGAAGCCTATCTGGAGGGCAATGAGCCCGACACGGCGACGCTGAAGGCGCTGATCCGCAAGGGCACGCTCAACTTCTCGTTCGTGCCGGTGCTGTGCGGCTCGGCGTTCAAGAACAAGGGCGTGCAGCCGCTGCTCGACGCCGTGGTCGACTATCTGCCCAGCCCGCTCGACGTGCCCGCCATCAAGGGCGTGAAGCTCGACGGTGAGACCGAGGATTCGCGTCCGTCGGACGACGCGGCGCCCTTCTCGGCGCTCGCGTTCAAGATCATGAACGATCCGTTCGTCGGCACGCTGACCTTTGCCCGCATCTATTCGGGCAAGCTCGACGCCGCCTCGACCGTGATCAACTCGGTCAAGGACAAGAAGGAAAAGGTCGGCCGCATGCTGCTCATGCATGCCAACAGCCGCGAGGACATCCAGGAAGCCTATGCCGGCGACATCGTCGCGCTGGCGGGCCTGAAGGACACCACCACCGGCGACACTTTGTGCGCGCCGAACGCTCCGATCATCCTGGAGCGGATGGAGTTCCCCGATCCGGTCATCGAGCTTTCTGTCGAACCCAAGACCAAGGCCGACCAGGAGAAGATGGGCGTCGCGCTCAACCGTCTCGCCCGCGAGGACCCGTCCTTCCGCGTATCGACCGATCACGAAAGCGGCCAGACCATCATCAAGGGGATGGGCGAACTCCACCTCGAGATCCTGGTCGACCGCATGAAGCGCGAGTTCAAGGTCGAAGCCAATGTCGGTGCGCCGCAGGTGGCCTATCGCGAATATCTCGCGAAGCCGGTTGACCTCGATTACACGCACAAGAAGCAGTCGGGTGGCACCGGACAGTTCGGCCGCGTGAAGGTCAAGGTCACGCCGGGCGAGCGCGGCTCCGGCATCGTCTTCAAGGATGAGATCAAGGGCGGTAATATTCCGAAGGAATATATCCCGGCGATCGAGAAGGGCTTCCGCGAAACGGCCGCGACCGGTTCGCTGGTCGGGTTCCCGATCATCGACTTCGAGATCAACCTGTATGACGGCGCCTATCACGACGTCGACTCGTCGGCGCTCGCGTTCGAAATCTGCGCCCGTGGTGCGATGCGCGAAGCTGCCCAGAAGGCCGGCATCAAGCTGCTCGAACCGGTGATGAAGGTCGAGGTGGTCACGCCCGAGGATTATCTGGGCGACGTGATCGGCGATCTGAACAGCCGGCGCGGGCAGATCCAGGGCACCGACAGCCGCGGTAACGCGCAGACCGTCGAGGCCGTGGTGCCGCTCGCTAACATGTTCGGCTATGTGAACCAGCTCCGGTCCTTCACCCAAGGCCGCGCGCAGTACACCATGCAGTTCAGCCACTATGACGAAGTGCCGCAGAACGTGGCCGACGAAGTGAAGGCGAAGCTAGCCTAAACCAAAAACAGCCGTTATGGGGCCGCCTTCCAGCGCGCCCCGCTGCGGCCGGGAAATACAGACTCACAAGGTAGGAAAATCATGGGCAAAGCGAAATTCGAGCGGAACAAGCCGCATTGCAACATCGGCACCATCGGTCACGTCGATCACGGCAAGACCTCGCTGACGGCTGCGATCACCAAGGTGCTGGCAGAGACCGGCGGCGCGACGTTCGTCGACTACGCCAATATCGACAAGGCGCCGGAAGAGCGCGAGCGCGGCATCACCATCTCGACCGCGCACGTCGAGTATGAGACCGCCGCCCGCCACTATGCGCACGTCGATTGCCCGGGCCATGCCGACTATGTGAAGAACATGATCACCGGCGCCGCGCAGATGGACGGCGCGATCCTGGTCGTGTCGGCCGCCGACGGCCCGATGCCGCAGACCAAGGAGCACATCCTGCTTGCCAAGCAGGTCGGCGTGCCGACAATGGTCGTGTTCCTGAACAAGGTCGACCAGGTCGACGATCCCGAGCTGCTCGAGCTGGTCGAGCTGGAAATCCGCGAGGAGCTTTCCAAGCGCGACTTCGACGGCGACAATATTCCGATCATCTCGGGTTCGGCGCTGGCAGCTCTCGAAGACTCGAACGACGAAATCGGCAAGCAGGCGATCCTGAAGCTGATGGCGGCGGTCGACGAGTGGATCCCGCAGCCGGAGCGTCCGCTGGACAAGCCGTTCCTGATGCCGATCGAAGACGTGTTCTCGATCTCGGGCCGCGGCACCGTGGTGACCGGCCGCGTCGAGACCGGCATCGTCAAGGTTGGCGAAGAAGTCGAGATCGTTGGTATCAAGGATACCCGCAAGACCGTCGTCACCGGCGTCGAGATGTTCCGCAAGCTGCTCGATCAGGGCCAGGCCGGCGACAACATCGGTGCGCTGATCCGCGGCGTCGGCCGTGAAGAGGTCGAGCGTGGCCAGGTGCTCTGCAAGCCGGGCTCGATCAAGCCGCACACCGAGTTCACCTCGGAAGTGTACGTCCTGTCGAAGGACGAAGGCGGCCGTCACACGCCGTTCTTCGCCAACTATCGTCCGCAGTTCTACTTCCGCACCACGGACGTGACCGGCGAAGTTGTGCTCCCCGAGGGCACCGAGATGGTGATGCCGGGCGACAATGTGCAGCTGTCGGTCAAGCTCATCGCGCCGATCGCGATGGACCAGGGCCTTCGCTTCGCGATCCGCGAAGGCGGCCGCACCGTCGGCGCCGGCGTCGTCGCGACGATCACCAAGTAAGCCTTTTCGGCTTGCACCGCCGCCCGGCTCCCACTAGGGGGCCGGGCGGTTCGCGATTTATAGAAGCCTGTGTCGTCACCCCAGCGAAGGCTGGGGTCTCGGCGCCGGGATGCCAGCCTCCGCTGGCATGACGGTAAGGCGATTAGTTTGGCTCTTTCGCATTGGTAGTGGACATGGAAACCCAGAATATCCGGATTCGCCTGAAAGCGTTCGATCACCGCGTGCTTGACCAGGCGACCGGCGACATCGCCGACACCGCCCGCCGCACCGGCGCGCTGATCCGGGGTCCCATTCCGCTCCCCACGCGCATCGAAAAGTTCACCGTCAACCGCAGCCCGCACGTCGACAAGAAGTCGCGCGAGCAGTTCGAAGTGCGCACCTACAAGCGCATGCTCGACATCGTGCAGCCGACCCCGCAGACCGTCGATGCGCTTATGAAGCTCGACCTCGCTGCAGGTGTTGATGTCGAGATCAAACTGGCGTAAGGGCGCTGCTCCCGGCGGGTAGGTGATTCACTTTCCGCCGTGTCACCCCAGCGAGGGCTGGGGTCTCCAGAGCAAGAGATGCCAGCCTTCGCTGGCATGACGAGCTAGATTTCGGGGGTTCGCCCCCACATGAAATCAAGGGATACCGCAGGGCACTTCTCAAAGTGACCTGGCCTGCGTCCCCGCCATTCGCAGCAATGCGGATAACCGGCCCGGGCGGGGGCGTATCGAACATGGGCTGGGGCCTTGAGGATGTCCTCGAGGCCTTTTTCGTTGGCACGCTCCTTAGCCTCCGGGCGACGGAGCCTCTGTTTGGAAGGGACTGATCATGCGCACTGGCGTGATCGCGAAGAAGATGGGGATGACCCGCTTGTTCCAGGACGATGGCCGGCACGTGCCGGTGACCGTTCTGCAGCTGGAAAATCTGCAAGTTATCGGGCGCCGTGAAGCCGATCGCGACGGTTATGTCGCGGTGCAGCTCGGCGCCGGCACGGCCAAGGCGAAGAACGTCGCCAAGCCGCAGCGTGGCCAGTTCGGCAAGGCGGAAGTCGAGCCCAAGGCGCGCGTCGTCGAGTTCCGTGTCGCCGAGGATGCGCTCCTCGATGTCGGCGCGACGATCTCGGCGGACCATTTCGTCGCCGGTCAGCTGGTCGACGTGTCCGGCCACACGCAGGGCAAGGGCTTTGCCGGCGCCATGAAGCGCTGGAACTTCGGCGGTCTGCGCGCGACGCACGGCGTCTCGGTCTCGCACCGTTCGCATGGTTCGACCGGCAACCGCCAGGATCCGGGCCGCGTGTTCAAGAACAAGAAGATGGCGGGCCATATGGGCGACCGTCACCGCACCCAGCAGAACCTGGAAGTCGTCTTCACCGACGCCGCCCGTGGCCTGATCTTCATCAAGGGCTCTGTGCCCGGGCACAAGGGCACCTGGCTGACCGTCAAGGACGCGGTGAAAGTCGCGCGCCATGCCGACGCGCCATATCCCGCCGGTCTGCTGAACCCGAATGTCGAGCTGGAGCCGAGCGTGCCCGAGGTCGATCCGGCCGCCGTGCATGAGATCCCCGCCCTGCCGGGTGCCGAGGAAGTCGCTGCCGCTGTGGCCGCTTCCGACGCCCAGGCCGAGACGGACGCCACCAATGACACCCCGACCGACGGCGCGCCCGCTGCCGACGACAGCAAGGAGGGCTAACCAATGAAGGTCAAGGTTCAGACCCTCGACGCCAAGGGCAAGGGCGAGATCGAACTCAAGGACGAGATTTTCGGCCTCGAGCCGCGCGCCGACATCCTCCACCGCGTCGTCACCTGGCAGCTGGAAAAGCGCCGGGGCACCGCGCGCCCGACCCGTGAGCGGTCGGACGTTGCCCGCACCGGCAAGAAGTTCGGCCGGCAAAAGGGCGGCGGCACCGCCCGTCACGGCGATCGCCGTGCTCCGATCTTCATCGGCGGCGGCAAGGCGCACGGCGCGCGTCTTCGCGACTTCAATCCGTCGCTGAACAAGAAGATTCGCGCGCTCGGCCTGAAGATGGCGCTGTCGTCAAAGGCGAAGGACGGCAAGCTGATCGTCATGGACAGCCTCGCTGTTGCCGAGAACAAGACCAAGACCCTGGTGGGCAACCTCCAGAATCTGGGCTTCGGCAAGACGGCGCTGGTGATCGACGGCGACACCGTCGAGACGAGCTTCGCGCTGGCGGCCAACAATCTCCGCGAGATCAACATGCTCCCGGCGGTCGGCGCCAACGTCTATGACATTTTGAAGCATGACACGCTGGTGCTCACCCGGGCGGCGGTCGAGAAGCTGGAGGCCCGGTTCAATGGCTAAGACCCAGACGGTCGACGCGCGCCACTATGATGTGGTCGTCGCACCGCACATCACCGAAAAGTCGACGCTCCTTTCCGAGCACAACGCGGTTGTGTTCAAGGTCGCGGGCGATGCCACCAAGCCGCAGATCAAGGCGGCGGTCGAGGCGCTGTTCAACGTGACGGTGACCGGCGTCAACACGCTGAACCAGAAGGGCAAGACCAAGCGCTGGAAGGGCAAGCCCTACACGCGCTCGGATGTCAAAAAAGCGATCGTGACGCTGAAGGACGGCGACACTATCGACGTGACCACGGGAATCTGAGGCGATGGCGCTCAAGCAATATAACCCGACCAGCCCGGCCCGCCGTGGCCTGATCCTGGTCGACCGGTCGAGCCTGTACAAGGGCAAGCCGGTCAAGGCGCTGACCGAAGGCAAGCGCAAGACGGGCGGCCGCAACAACAAGGGCCATGTCACCTCGCGCGGCATCGGCGGCGGTCACAAGCAGCGCTATCGCTATGTCGATTTCAAGCGCCGCAAGTGGGACCAGCCGGCTACGGTCGAGCGGATCGAATATGATCCCAACCGCACCGCTTTCATCGCGCTGGTGAAGTATGAGGATGGCGAACTCGCCTATATCCTCGCGCCGCAGCGGCTTGGTGCGGGCGACGTGATCGTCGCGGGCAAGAAGACCGACGTGAAGCCGGGCAATGCGATGGAAGTGGGCCAGGTTCCGGTCGGCACCATCGTCCACAATGTCGAGATGAAGCCCGGCAAGGGCGGTCAGATCGCGCGTTCGGCCGGCACTTATGTGCAGGTCGTCGGCCGTGACCGCGGCATGGTGATCGTCCGCCTGAACTCGGGCGAGCAGCGCTATATCCGCGGCGAGTGCATGTGCACGGTGGGTGCGGTGTCGAACCCCGACAACGCCAACCAGAACCTTGCCAAGGCCGGCCGCAACCGTTGGATGGGCAAGCGCCCGCTGACCCGCGGCGTCGCCAAGAACCCGGTCGATCACCCGCATGGCGGTGGCGAAGGCCGGACCTCGGGCGGCCGTCACCCGGTTACCCCCTGGGGCAAGCCGACCAAGGGTGCGCGCACCCGTCATAACAAGGCGACGGACAAGATGATCATCCGCAGCCGTCACGCGAAGAAGAAGGGTTAAGAGATGGCCCGTTCCGTCTGGAAAGGTCCGTTCGTCGAGCTCAGCCTTCTGAAGAAGGCCGAGACCGCGCAGGAAAACAACGCGCGTGCGCCGATCAAGACCTGGTCGCGCCGCTCCACCATCCTGCCGCAGTTCGTCGGGCTGACGTTCAACGTCTATAACGGCCGCAAGTTCGTGCCGGTCTCGGTCAACGAGGACATGGTGGGCATGAAGCTCGGCGAGTTCGCGCCGACCCGCTTCTTCCCCGGCCACGCCGCCGACAAGAAGGGCAAGCGCTAATGGGCAAGCAGGCAGCTCCGCGTCGCGTAGACGACAAGGAAGCGCTGGCGGTTGGCACCACCATCCGCGGCAGCGCGCAGAAGCTCAATCTCGTCGCGGCACTGATCCGCGGGCGCAAGGCCGGGGAAGCGATGAGCATCCTCCAGTTCTCGCCCAAGGCCATGGCCGTCGAGGTCCGCAAGGTGCTCGCGTCCGCCATTGCGAACGCCGAGAACAACCACAATCTCGACGTTGACGCGCTGGTCATCAAGGAAGCCAGCGTCGGCAAGTCGATCTCGATGAAGCGGTTCGCAACGCGCGCGCGTGGTCGTTCGACCCGGATCGTGAAGCCGTTCAGCCGTCTTCGCATCGTCGTGCGCGAGCAGGAAGAAGCATAATGGGTCAGAAGAGCAACCCGATCGGTCTGCGTCTGCAGATCAACCGCACCTGGGACAGCCGCTGGTTCGCGGAAGGCGCCGACTATGGCCGGCTCCTCCTTGAGGATCTGAAGATCCGCAAGCACATCATGAAGTCGCTGCCCCAGGCGGCGATCTCCAAGGTGGTGATCGAGCGTCCGGCCAAATTGTGCCGCATCTCGGTCTATGCGGCGCGCCCGGGCGTGATCATCGGCAAGAAGGGCGCGGACATCGAGAAGCTTCGCAAGAAGCTGAACGAAATGACCGCTTCTGACGTGTCGCTGAACATCGTCGAAATCCGCAAGCCGGAGATCGACTCCAAGCTCGTCGCCCAGTCGGTCGCCGATCAGCTGGAGCGCCGCATCGCCTTCCGCCGCGCCATGAAGCGCGCGGTGCAGTCGGCCCTGCGCCTGGGTGCCGAAGGCATCCGCATCACCTGCGCCGGCCGTCTCGGCGGCGCGGAGATCGCGCGGACCGAATGGTATCGCGAGGGCCGGGTGCCGCTGCACACGCTGCGCGCCAATGTCGATTATGCCGAGGCCGAGGCCCACACCGCTTATGGCGTGTGCGGCGTCAAGGTCTGGATCTTCAAGGGCGAGATTCTCGGCCATGATCCGACGGCGCAGGACCGTTTGATGATGGAAGCGCAGACTTCCGGCGTGCGCCCCGCGCGCGACGATCGCCGCTAAGGACGACAGACAATGTTGCAACCGAAACGCACCAAGTTCCGCAAGGCCTTCAAGGGCCGGATTTCCGGCGACGCGCCGGGCGGCACCACGCTCAACTTCGGCGCCTATGGCCTGAAGGCGATGGAGCCGGAGCGGATCACCGCGCGCCAGATTGAGGCGGCCCGCCGCGCGATCACGCGTCACATCAAGCGCCAGGGGCGTTTGTGGATCCGCATCTTCCCGGACGTGCCGGTCTCGTCCAAGCCGGCCGAAGTCCGCATGGGCTCCGGTAAGGGCGCGCCCGAATATTGGGTCGCCCGCGTCAAGCCCGGCCGCATCCTGTTCGAGCTGGACGGCGTTCCCGGCGACATCGCCGCCGTCGCCTTCAGCCGCGCCGCGATGAAGCTGCCGATCAAGACCAAGGTCGTTGCCCGCCTGGGCGACACCTCGCATCTGGGAGCAGGCAAGTGAAGCAGAGCGAGCTCACGCCGATGACCGACGACCAGCTCGCCGATCAGCTCGGCCAGCTGAAGCGCGAGGCCTTCAACCTCCGTTTCCAGGCGGCGACCAGCCAGCTGGAAAAGCCGAGCCGTGTCCGCGAAGTGCGCCGCACCATCGCGCGCATCAAGACGCTGCAGTCCGAGCGTTCGCGCTCGACTGCGAAGTAAGGACAAGAGACATGCCGAAGCGCGTGCTGACCGGAGTGATCGTCTCCGACAAGGGCGAGAAGACGGTGGTCGTGAACGTGGAGCGCAAGGTCAAGCACCCGCTCTACGGCAAGATCATCCGCCGTTCGAAAAAGTATCACGCCCATGACGAGGGCAATGAGTTCAAGACGGGCGAGACCGTGCGGATCGAAGAAACCGCGCCGATCTCAAAGCTCAAGACCTGGCGCGTGGTGGATCGCGTCGCAACCCGAACCACGCCTGAGCGTGCGTCGGCCGAAGGCTAAGGGAGTTCTGCCATGATTCAGATGCAGTCCAACCTGGACGTCGCCGACAATTCGGGCGCCAAGCGCGTCCAGTGCATCAAGGTGCTCGGCGGCTCCAAGCGTCGCGTTGCCGGTGTCGGCGACATCATCGTCGTGTCCATCAAGGAAGCGGCGCCGCGCGGCAAGGTGAAAAAAGGTGACGTGCACCGCGCCGTCATCGTTCGCACCGCCAAGGACATTCACCGTCCGGACGGGTCGACGATCCGCTTCGACGGCAATGCCGCCGTGCTGGTCAACAAGAACGAAGAGCCGATCGGCACCCGCATCTTCGGGCCGGTCGTCCGCGAACTGCGCGCCAAGGGCCATATGAAGATCATCAGCCTGGCGCCGGAGGTTTTGTAACCATGGCATCCGCCAAGATCAAAAAGGGTGACAAGGTCGTCGTCCTGTCCGGCAAGGACAAGGGCAAGACCGGTGAAGTCACTCGCGCATTCCCGAAGGACGGCAAGGTCGTCGTGTCGGGCGTGAACATCGCCACGCGTCACAAGAAGCCGAGCCAGGAAAACCCGCAGGGTGGCCTGGAGCGCACGGAAGCGCCGATGCACGTGTCCAAGGTCGCAATCGCCGACCCGAAGACCGGCAAGGCGACCCGCGTCCGTTTCGAAACGCGCGACGGCAAGAAGGTCCGCGTGGCCGTCAAGTCAGGGGAGGCCATCAATGGCTGATACCTATACTCCGCGCATGAAGCAGCGGTACGACGACGTCATCGTCAAGGCGATGACCGAGAAGTTCGGCTACAAGAACCGCATGGAAGTGCCGAAGATCGAGAAGATCGTCATCAACATGGGCGTTGGTGAGGCAACCCAGGACAAGAAGAAGGTCGAAGCGGCCGCGTCCGAAATGGAAGCGATCGCCGGCCAGAAGCCTGTCATCACCAAGGCGAAGAAGTCGATCGCGCAGTTCAAGCTGCGCGAGGGCATGCCGATCGGCTGCAAGGTCACCCTGCGCCGCGAGCGGATGTACGAGTTCCTCGACCGGCTGATCACCATCGCGCTGCCGCGCGTCCGCGACTTTCGCGGGCTAAACCCCAAGTCGTTCGACGGCCGTGGCAACTACGCGATGGGTCTCAAGGAACAGATCGTGTTCCCGGAGATCAACTATGACCGCATCGAAAAGGTGCGCGGCATGGACGTGATCGTCACCACCACTGCGAAGTCCGACGATGAAGCGCGCGAGCTGCTGCGTCTGTTCGGCTTCCCGTTCCCGCGTGAAGACGCGGACGAACAGAAGCAAGCGGCCTGAGGCCAACATTCTCCCGTCATGCCAGCGCAGGCTGGCATCTCGGGGACACGGCCGAGACCCCAGCCTTCGCTGGGGTGACGGCAGAAGGTAAGAAGAGAGCTTAAGTCCATGGCGAAACTGAGTTCCGTGAACAAGAACGAGCGTCGCAAGAAGCTCGTCAAGCAGTACGCACCCAAATATGCGAAGCTGAAGGCGATCGCGAACGACAAGTCGGCCGACGATACCGATCGGCTGATGGCGCGGCTGAAGATGGCCGAGCTGCCCCGCAATGCGAACCCGACGCGCGTCCGTAACCGGTGTGAGATCACCGGCCGCCCGCGCGCTTATTATCGCAAGTTCCGTCTCGCTCGCGTGATGCTGCGCGATCTGGCCAATAAGGGCCTGATCCCCGGCGTGACCAAGTCGAGCTGGTAAGGACGAGAAGATGGCTTTGACCGATCCCCTGGGTGATCTGCTCACCCGCATCCGCAACGGCCAGCAGGCGAAGAAGGACAGCGTGATGACGCCGGCCTCCAAGCTGCGCGCCCGCGTTCTCGACGTGCTGCAGCGCGAAGGCTATATCCGCGGCTATCGCGAGGAAGAGCTCGCCGGCCATGCGGGTCTCCGCATCGAGCTGAAATATTTCGAGGGCCAGCCGGCGATCAAGCATATCGCCCGCGTCTCGAAGCCGGGCCGCCGCGTCTATTCCGGCAGCAAGGAACTGCCGCGGGTCCGCAACGGCCTGGGCATCACCATCGTCTCGACGCCCAAGGGCGTTCTGTCCGACGCGGAAGCGCGCGAACAGAATGCGGGCGGCGAGGTTCTCGCAGAGGTGTTCTGATATGAGCCGCATCGGAAAGAAGCCGGTTGCCGTTCCCGCAGGCGTCACCGCCACGGTCGAAGGCGGTCAGATCTCGGTCAAGGGCCCCAAGGGCACGCTGACCATGCCGCTTCGCGAAGAGATCAGCTACACGGTCGAAGGCGATAGCGTCATCGTCAAGCCGGCTAACGCCACCAAGGCGGCGCGTGCTTTTTGGGGCATGCAGCGCACGATGGTGGAGAACCTGATCACCGGCGTGACCGAGGGCTTCACCAAGACGCTCGAGATCACCGGCGTCGGCTATCGCGCCGCGGCCCAGGGCAAGGTCCTGAAGCTGCAGCTCGGTTACAGCCACGACGTGAACTTCGACGTGCCGGAAGGCATCACGATCGCGACGCCCGACCAGACCACGGTCCACATCACCGGGATCGACAAGCAGAAGGTCGGCCAGGTCGCCGCGGAAATCCGTCGCTGGCGCAAGCCCGAACCGTACAAGGGCAAGGGCATCAAGTATCGCGGCGAGTATATCTTCCGCAAGGAAGGGAAGAAGAAGTAATGGCCAAGCTGTCACTCTTTGCAAAGCGCCGTCAGCGCGTGCGGACTTCGCTCCGCGCCCGCGCCGGTGCCCGCCCGCGCCTGTCGATCCATCGTTCGGGCCGCCACATCTACGCCCAGGTCATCGACGACGAGGCCGGCCGCACCATCGCTGCCGCGTCGACGCTCGACAAGGATCTGCGCGGCAATGCCGGCGCGACCAAGGATGCGGCGGCGACCGTCGGCAAGCGCGTCGCCGAGCGTGCGGCCGCGGCCGGCGTCAAGTCGGTCGTGTTCGATCGCGGCGGCTTCCTGTTTCATGGGCGCGTGAAAGCGCTCGCCGATGCCGCCCGCGAAGGCGGATTGGAGTTCTAAATGGCTGACGAAATCCAAATCCAGGCTGGTGCAGCCGAAGCTCCTGCCGGCGCCCCTCCCGAGGGCGATCGCCCGGCGCGCGGTCCGCGTGGCGGCCGTGGCCGTGGCGGCGGCGACAATCGTGGCCGTGGCGGCGGCCGTGACGGCAATCGTCGCGACAATCGCGGCCGCGGCGGCCCGGGTGCCGACGATGGCGGCGAGGAGCTGATCGAAAAGCTCGTCCACATCAACCGCGTCTCCAAGACCGTGAAGGGCGGCAAGCGCTTCGGCTTTGCGGCTTTGGTCGTGGTCGGCGACGGCAAGGGCCGCGTCGGCTTCGGCCATGGCAAGGCACGCGAAGTGCCGGAAGCCATCTCCAAGGCGACGGCGGCGGCCAAGAAGAAGATGATCCGGGTTCCTCTGCGTGAGGGCCGGACGCTGCACCATGACGGCAACGGCCATTTCGGCGCTGGCAAGGTGACGCTGCGTTCCGCGCCGCAGGGCACCGGCATTATCGCGGGCGGTCCGATGCGCGCCATCTTCGAAAGCCTGGGCGTGGCCGATGTGGTGACCAAGTCGGTTGGCACGTCCAACCCCTACAACATGATCCGCGCCACCTTCGAGGCGCTGGGCGAGCAGACTTCCCCGAAGTCGGTCGCGCAGCGGCGCGGCAAGAAGATCGCCGACCTGCTCGGCCGCGGCGGTTCGCAGACCGCCGAGGCGGATGCCGCCGCGATCGTGGAGTAAGCACGCATGGCAAAGATCAAGATCAAGCAGATCGGCTCGCCGATCCGCCGTACCAAGGATCAGCGCGCGACGCTGATCGGCCTGGGCCTCAACAAGATGCACAAGGTCAGCGAGCTCGAGGACACCCCCGAGGTCCGCGGCATGATTCGCAAGCTGCCGCATATGGTGGCGATCGTCGACTAGACCACTCTCGTCATCCCGGACTTGATCCGGGATCCCGCATCTTCCTCCTTCGGCGGAGCGGCGAACGAAAAGGGCCGGACGGCACCGCCGCTCCGGGCCTTTTTGTGAGTGGGAAAGGGGCGGCGGGTCAGTCCTCTGGAAACAGCAGCGTCTCGTAATGCCCTGCACCATGCAGAATGTGGATGACGGTCACTCGCGCTTCCTCGACACGGTAAAAGATAAGGTAAGCGCCGTGCGAGCGCCGACGGATGCCGAGCCCGTCATATCGCGGCACCAGCGGAAAGCGTTCGGGCATTTCGGCGAGGCCCTGCGCCTTGGCGATCAACTCTGCGACGAAGCTGCGCGCACGCTCGGGATTGTCCCGCCCGATGTGATCGCCGATCTCCTCCAGATCATTCAGCGCGTCGGCCGTGATAACGACTTTCATCGCTGCCGTTGGTCGGCGGCCATTTTCGCGTATTTGGCGTCGAGCTTCGACGCGACATCGCTCAGCTCGTGAACCCGCCCAGCGTCGGCCGAAGCAATGCCGCGCATGATCGAGGCATCGAGCGCAGCAAGCTTCGTCTCCCGCTCATGGATCAGCCGGACCCCTTCGCGCAAAATCTCGCTACGCGAATTGTAGCGGCCCGCTTTCACAAGCTTGCTCACAAAGGACTCAAGCTGGTTCCCCAGATCGACGCTGCTCGCCATGTGCACCTCTCAACGGCCTTATACATCGAGCGGATAACAGTTATCAAGGACGGCCGCTGCGAGCTCTTGCGGCATAAACGCGCGCGGCAGAGACCAAGACCAAGCAGATCGGCTCGCTGATCCGCCGCACCAAGGACCGCGCGCAACGCTGATCGGCTTAGGGCTGAACAAGATGCACAAGGTCAGCGAACTCGAGGACACCCCCGAAGTTCGCGGCATGATCCGCAAGCTGCCGCACATGGTCGAGGTGCTGGAAGGGTAACCCTCCGCTTCTTGGTGCTGTCGAAAAGGCCCGGGCGGCGAGAGCTGCTCCGGGCTTTTTCGTGCTTGCCCGGTCCATCTCCTCAGCTTGACTAGCTTTCGATCTACGCGCCTAGTAGCGAGCCGCCGCGCTGCACGCGTCCGGTGCATGGGCGGACCCAGATGAACAACTATGAAGAAGGGCTGCCCGACACTGCTGCGCGGACCAAGTCCGAGTTGCAGATCGACAATGTGCGGGAGCAGGGCGGCTTCTTCGTCGAGGCAGTGCGGCTGACGCGCATGCCGATGATCGTGACCGATGCGACGCTGCCCGGCAATCCGGTCATCTTCGCCAACGAGGCGTTTGAGAAGCTGTCCGGCTATTCGCAGGAAGAACTGACCGGTCAGGACCCGCATTTCATGAATGGCGGCGGCACCGATCCTGCCACCATCGCCCATTATGAGACGGCAATCGCGGAGGGCCGCGACGAGCATGTCGAGATCGTCCAGTACAAGAAGGACGGGACTGCCTTCCGCGCGATGCTGTTCGCCAGTCCGCTGGACGACGGACAGGGCAAGGTCCTGCATCACTTCATGTCCTACCTCGACATCACGCGCCGCTACGAAGCCGAGGAAGGGCTGCGGGTGCTGGCCCAGGAGCTCGAGGCCAAGGTCGAGGCCCGGACCAGGGAGCTGCAGCTGGCAAACTTCGATTTGAGCCGCCTTCTCCAAGAGAAGGAGATGCTGCTCGCCGAGGTCAATCACCGGGCAAAGAACAGCCTGACCATCGCTTCCTCGCTGCTCAGCATCCAGGGCCGTCGTCAGCAGGACCCCCATGTCCAGGCGCTGTTCCAGGAAGCGTGCGACCGCATCATGGCGATGGCGAAGGTGCATGATCTGCTGAGCAGGTCCGAAAGCTCGCAGATCGTGGCGCTTGCCACCTACCTCGCCGACCTCTGCGCGGCGCTGCGGCCAATCACCGGCAGCGACAAGCTCGTCCAGCTCGACAGCAAGTCCGAGACGAACATCTTCGTTCATGCGGACATCGCGATCCCGCTCGGCATCATCGCCACGGAGCTGATCACGAACGCGGTCAAATATGCGTTTCCGTCCGGTGGCAGCGGCCAGATCACCGTGACGGCCGCCAGGCCCGAAGCGAATTGGATCGCGCTGACCATTGCCGACAACGGCAGGGGCATGGTGAAGCCGCGCGAAGGTTCGCTCGGCTATGGCCTGGTCGAAGCCCTGGTCCGCCAGATCAAAGGCGAGATGAGCGTCGATAACGGCGCCGGGGTGGCGGTGACCATCCGCTTCCCCTCGCATGCGGAACGGGTGCGTATCGCCTAGCTGCCGCGGCCGACGGCAAGCTGGACGGCATGCGCGATGTGCTCGGCCACGAACGGCTTGTGGACGACGATGTGCGTGCCGAGCCGTTCTTCCACCTGTGCCGCAGTGCCCGTGATGAAAACCACCGGGACGGCCTTCTCTGCGCAGATCGTCTCGACGGCCTCGATCCCGCAACCGGGCGAGAGCTGCACGTCGGAGGTGACGAGGTCTGGACAATGGTGCCGGGCCGCGGCGACGGCGTCGCGCATGGAAGCGGCAAAGTCGAACGTGGCAAAGCCGCAGCCCCGCAACGCATCCTCGATCGCCATCGCGATCAAGGATTCATCTTCGATGATCAAAGCGTGCATCAGTGTCTCCCCTGTTGAGCGGGAGCACTTGGTCTCTCAGCCGCTGGCGCTCATCACGATCCAGCGATGGGCTTACAGCGCACGCGGCGATGCATCGTTCCACCGGCCTCGCAACATAGATTAGTGAGCGGAAGGCGCTGCCCGCCGGGCCGTGATTGTCTGGGCGCGGCCGAGCACGCGCCGGCGATCGACGATCTCGGCTTCCAGCAGGATCAGCTTGGCGCGGCCGGTCAGCAGGTGCCGGGCATCGGGGCGCGGCGCATCAGTCTCGATGCTGAGCTGGACGCGCAGATCCTCCCGCTGGTCGCAGAGCTGAGATAGGGTGCGGTCATTGTCGAGAGCCATGATAAGTCTCCTTTGCCGCGTGCGGCCGTGATGGTTGGAGGCGACGCCCCCGCTCCGTCTGGAGAAAAGCATAATGCGCACGACCCGAACGACGATCGCCTTCGCCCTGCCGGTCCGCTTCAAGGGCATCGACGAGACTTTTCCCGCCGGCTCCTACGACCTGGAGACCGATGAAGACGCGACGGAGATTGGCAGCCGAACCGTCTATCGCCGCGTCCGCACCCTGTTGCTCGTCCGGACCATGGGGCAGGTCAGGACGGTCGATGTGAGGCCCGAAGAACTCGATCTCGCGCTGAGCAGGAATGCCGCGCGGGAAAGGGGCGAATAGATCAGGCAGGGTTGGTTCCGGCCTTGGCGCTCAGCTTCCAGCTGAGGCCCGGCAGCTTCTCCATCGCCTGCCCGCATGTCGTGCACGCGCTGGCGAAGCGGCCCCGGTCCCAATGGTTGAGCGCGGGGTCGGCGGTGTGGTGGCCGATCAGATTGTGTAGCAGCCTGGTCATTGCGCTTCTCTCCCTTCAGCGCCGGGCGCCAGAGCCCTTGGTGCCGCGGCTGCTGCCGATCGGCAGGGCAGAGGCTTGCTCCGCAGATCTTTCGAGGAGCTCTTTCCGGTCAGGGAAATAGGGAAATAATATCCGGTTCTGAATGGACTTGGATTGCAAGTTCATGGAACAAGCTCCTTCGTTGGCGAAAGGATCAATCCCTTTCTGTCACGAGATGAGCGTCAATCGTTCTGGTGATGAGCCCTTATAGCATGTTCACAGGATAACCCGGCATTGTTTCTGGGACGAAACTTCATCCCACTGCCACCTGTTCGATTTTTTGGTGCTCGCCGCGACACTTGCTGCTTCTGCCCGGCTCCCGGTCACGGTGGGATGGAGATTACTGAACACGCTTTCCCCCGTGACAAACCCGTCCGCCCTCGCTAAGGGCCGCCGCTTCCATCAATCTGCGCGAACACAGGGAAACCGAGTGCAATGAAACTGAACGAAATCCACGACAATCAGGGCGCGCGTAAGTCGAAGATGCGGGTCGGCCGGGGCATCGGCTCCGGCAAGGGCAAGACCGCGGGCCGCGGCCAGAAGGGCCAGAAGAGCCGTGAGGGCGTGTCCATCGCCGGCTTCGAAGGCGGCCAGATGCCGCTCCACATGCGGCTGCCGAAGCGCGGCTTCAACAACATCTTCGCTAAGGATTATGCCGAGGTGAATCTGGGCGCGGTCCAGAAGATGATCGACGCCGGCAAGCTCAAGTCCGACGGCACCTTGGATCACGCCGCGCTGAAGGCCGCCGGCCTCGCCCGTGGCGGCAAGGACGGTGTCCGCCTGCTCGGCAAGGGCGCGCTGACGGCCAAGGTCAGCTTCCGCGTCGCCGGCGCCTCTGCCGGTGCCCGTGAGGCGGTCGAGAAGGCGGGCGGTTCGGTCGAGGTGATCGAAGTCGTCGCCGCGGCGGACAAGGCCAAGGCCAAGAAGAACAGCGTCCGCGACGCGGATCGCGTCAAGCACGGCAAGCCCCCGATCCAGGCGAAGGCGTAAGGCCTGGCAAAAAGGCTCTATGCCGTTCGTCCCGAGTAGAGACCGAGTGGCGGCGACCGCCGCGTATCGAGGGCTCGTATCGAGGGATCCCTCGATACGCCGCCTCGACAAGCTCGACGGCTACTCGGGACGAACGGAGGTGGAGCAGGATTGCCACTTTGCTCCGCTCCCGTGACAACCGCATCAAGGTGACTATATGGGCGGCGGGGGCTTGAACGAGCTTCCCGCCGCTTTGTCTTTCTAAGGCTGACATACCCTCATGGCATCTCGCGCCGACGCAATGGCCTCCAACCTCAACCTGTCCAAATTCGGCCAGGCCACCGAGCTGAAGAAGCGGCTCTGGTTCACGATCGGCGTGCTGATCGTGTTCCGCCTGTTGAGCTTCATTCCGCTGCCTGGGATCGATCCGACGATCCTGCAGGAACTCGCCAACCAGACGCGCGGCGGCGTGCTCGACTTTTTCAATACCTTCTCGGGCGGTTCGCTGGAGCGCATGTCGATCATCGCGCTGGGCGTGATGCCGTACATCACTGCCTCGATCGTGGTGCAGCTCGCATCCACGCTCAGCCCGACGCTGGCGGCGATCAAGAAGGAAGGGGAGAGCGGACGCAAGCGGCTCAACCAATATACCCGCTATGGCACCGTCTTCCTGACCATCATCCAGGGCTATTTCATCGCGACGGGGCTTGAGGGCTTCACCGGCGCGGGCAATCGTTCGGCGGTCGTCGATCCGGGCATGCTATTCCGCGTCACGGCCGTCGTGTCGCTGGTCGGCGGCACCATGTTTCTGATGTGGCTGGGTGAGCAGATCACCAGCCGCGGCGTCGGCAACGGCGTGTCGCTGATCATCATGGCCGGCATCGTCGCGCAGCTGCCGACGACGCTCGTCAACCTGTTCGAAGGCGGCCGCACCGGCAGCCTGTCGCCCTTCCTGATCATGACCATCCTGGTCGTGGCGCTGGGCCTCATCGCCTTCATCTGCTTCATGGAGCGGGCGCAGCGCCGGGTGCTGATTCAATATCCCAAGCGTCAGACCCAGCGCGGCACGATGCAGGCGGACCGCAGCCATTTGCCGCTCAAGATCAACACCTCGGGCGTGATCCCGCCGATCTTCGCCTCGTCGCTGCTGCTGATGCCGCTGACCATCACCCAGTTCGCCGGCCAGCGCACCGCGGGCGAAAGCGCCTGGGGCGATTTCGTGATCAGCCTCAACCAGTATCTGCAGCACGGCACGCCGCTCTACATGGCGCTGTATGGCGCGGGCATCATCTTCTTCGCCTTTTTCTACACCGCGGTGGTGTTCAATCCGGAAGAGACGGCCGACAATCTGAAGCGGCATGGCGGCTTCATCCCCGGCATCCGCCCGGGCAAGAACACGGCCGACTATCTGGACTATGTGCTGACCCGCATCACCGTGGTGGGCGCGGCGTACCTCACGATCATCTGCCTGTTGCCGGAATATCTGGTCGCGGCGGCGGGCATCCCCTTCTATCTGGGCGGCACTAGCCTGCTGATCGTGGTCAATGTGACGATGGACACGGTCACCCAGATCCAGAGCCATCTGCTCGCTCACCAATATGGCGACCTGATCAAGAAGGCGAAGCTGAAGGGACGCACCCGCTAAGCGGCGGCGTTAAGGGAGAGCTGCCCCATGAACATCATCCTCCTTGGCCCTCCGGGTGCGGGCAAGGGCACCCAGGCGGCCCGCCTGGTCGCCGAACGCGGTATGGCCCAGCTCTCCACCGGCGACATGCTGCGCGCGGCGGTCAAGGAGGGAACGCCGGTCGGGCTCAAGGCCAAGGCGGTGATGGACGCGGGCGAGTTAGTCTCGGACGAGATCGTCTCGGCCCTGATCGGCGAGGCGCTCGACCGCATGGGGGCAGGGCAGGGCGCCATCTTCGACGGCTATCCGCGCACGGACGCCCAAGCGGCTTCGCTCGACCGCATCCTCACCGAACGCGGCCGCTCCCTCGATCATGTGATCGAGCTCGAGGTGAATGAAGACGCGCTGGTCGATCGCATCACCGGCCGCTTCACCTGCGCCAAATGCGGCACCGGCTATCACGACCGCTTCAAGCAGCCCAAGGTTGCGGAGGCCTGCGACGTCTGCGGTTCGCACGAGTTCAAGCGCCGCCCGGACGACAATGACGAGACCGTCCGTACTCGCATGGCCGAATATCGCGCCAAGACGGCCCCGATCCTCCCCATCTACGAAGCGCGCGGCCTCGTCGCCCGCGTCGACGGCATGGCCGACATGGACGAGGTCTCCCGCGCGATCGAGGCGATCCTCGACCGCTCCTGAGCCCTAGTTTTTCCAGTCGGCGAGGATTCGCGCGCCTGACGCGTCGGTGATCGCGACGCGCTCGAACTGCACCCGCACGATACAGACCGGCCGCAGCTGCGGGGACTCGCTCCAGCAGCCCATCGGCGGCGCATCGCCACGTGCGACGAGCCGCCCCTCCACGCGCAGCCTGAGCCCGGCGTCGAGCGCGATGTCGCTTCGGGGTATCGTCTGCACGGCTTCATATGGACGGCCTCCCCGCCGCGCGGCGCGCCGGGCAGCCGGGGGGAAAATCTCGACGATCGCAAGCGTCTGCCGTACCGGCTCTGCCGCCACATCCTTGATGGCCGGCGCGGGGCATGCCTCGGACGACGTCCAGGGGCGCTCTAGCCAAAAGCCTTCGGCCGCTTCGATCGCCATGCCGTGGGTGAGCGCCTGCGGAAAGGCTTCAGGAGCCCATTGTTCCGGTGCGACCTTCACGCGCAGGGTCTGGGTCTCATCGTCATATGTCCAGCCGCTTCGCACCTCGGCCAGGTCGGGGACGGGTCCTGCACAGCCAAAGGGCAGGTTCAAAGCAAATCTGCGTCCTGCCAGCAATGTCCGGCCCGGCGGTTCGCCACCGGCAGAATGGCTTGCGGCCTGGTTTATGGCCTCGATCAGTTCGGCGCGGCCAAGTGGGGGCGGGGGCTGCGCTACGCCGGGCCGAACAGGGGGCTCTTCCCTCGGCGGAGCCGTGGAGGCGACTGGAGCTGGCTCCTCTCGCTTTGCCAGCAGCAGCGCTCCCGACACCAGCCCAAAGAATACAAGGCCCGCCAACCAGGCGCGCCAGTCCCTGCCGCGGCCTTCGCTCAACCGCGCAGTCCTGCGCCGGCCGCGGAGCGCTGGGGGAGGGCTGGAGCGTTTCCACTCATCCCGATCCTTTTGACAAGTTGCGGCGCAAACGCAAAGGCTGTGTTGCGTGACTTCTGACCAGCTAGTGACCGTCCTGGTGCTGGCGGCGGTGATTGCCGCACTGATCTGGGACAAGGTGCGTGCGGACGTGGTCGCGCTTGCGGGCGCATCGGTGCTGCTGGTGTCCGGCGTGGTGCGGCCCAGCGAAGTCCAGAGCGCCTTTGCCAGTCCCGCGCTGATCGCTCTCGCCTCGCTGTTCGTGATCGTTTACGCGATCGAGCTTTCGGGCGTTCTGGACCGGCTGATCACGTTGGCCGTCGTGCTCTGCCGGAAAATCGGCACGCTTGGCCTGTGGATCACGATCGCCTTGTGCGGCGCGGCGTCCGCCTTTCTCAACAATACTCCGATCGTGGTGCTTTCAGCCCCGATCATCCGTGATTCAGCGGCGATGCTGGGCCTGAACCCCAAACGCTTCCTGATCCCGCTGTCCTACATGGCGATCCTGGGCGGCTGCTGCACGCTGATCGGCACCTCGACCAACCTGCTCGTAGCGGACATGGCACGCGTGTCCGGGCAGCCAAGCTTCGGCCTGTTCGAGATAACGCCGGTCGGCTTGACGATCGCGGCGGCAGGCGGCGTCTATCTGCTGCTGGTGAGCGGACGGCTGGCGCGGTCTGCGGGTCCGCAGCCGGTAGAGCATCCCTCAACCATGTTAGAGCCCGATATGGCAGGAGCCCAGGTCGGCTCCCCGGAACTGTTCGAAGGGCATGCCGAACTGCAGCCCCGGCGGGCCGCGCTCTCTGTCGGGGTCTTCATCGCCGTGATCGCCGCGGCCGCGTTCGACATCGCGCCCATCGCGGCATGTGCATTGGCGGGTGCCGTGCTGCTCATCCTGCTGCGCGTCATCAGTGCCGACGAAGCCTATAGCGGCCTGCGCCCCGAGATCCTGCTGCTGATCGCCGGCATGGTCGTGCTGGGCATTGCCCTGGAGGAAAGCGGCCTGGCTGCGGCGGTGAGCGGCGCGCTCGTGGATGTCGCCCGGCCGCTCGGGCCGCTGTTCGCGCTGGCCATCTTCTACGGGGCGACCCTGCTGCTTACCGAAATCCTTTCGAACGCAACGGTGGCGGTGCTCTTCGCGCCGATCGCGGTGGCGCTAGCCGAAAGCCTCGGCGTCAGCCCGCGCCCTTTTTTGGTCGCGGTCATGATGGCGGCGAGCGCCGCCTTTGCGACGCCATTTGGCTATCAGACCAATGTGCTCGTCTATCAGATGGGCGGCTATAGCTACATGGACTTCGTGCGTATCGGCTTGCCGCTCAACTTCATCACCTGGGCCGCGGGTCTTTACGCCATCACGCAGTTTTTTCCATTCTGATGCCTGCAACTATTTGCGCTGGAGATGGCCGATGAGCCTCGACATGCTTTACGCCATCATCGGTCCGGATGGTGCCACTCCCGGTTTGATCCAGATGTGCTGGCGCGCCCTGATCGTGCTTGCCGTCGGGCTCGTGCTCGTGCGCCTGGCAGGCAAGAGGTTGTTCGGGCGGTGGGGCGCTATCGATATCGTGCTGTCCATCATCATCGGCTCGAACCTCAGCCGGGCCCTCACCGGCGGCGCGCCCTTTGTAGCGACGATCGGCGCGACGCTGCTGCTTGTCCTGCTGCACATGGCGCTCACCCAAATGGCCGCTCGGTGGCCGGCGCTCGGTCCCGTTCTAAAAGGGAGCCCGCGCCAGCTGATGCGCGAGGGGCGTTTCGATGAGCGCGCACTCCGTCGCTCCGGCGTCGGGCAGCATGACCTGGACGAGGCGTTTCGCGCCAGTGGCGTGGTGGACCGGCAGGAGGCCGATCAAATCTGGATCGAGCGCGACGGGAGCATCAGCATTCTGAAACGCCGGTAGGCTGCTCATTGCCTCGCTTGGCGGGGACCCGAACTGTGCTAACCCTCGCGTCATAACGGCCTCGAATCACAGAAGGCCGCCGGGTCAACGCATCACCGATCCGCACCAAATGGGGGCATGAATGGCAGTTACCGATCACGTCGATCTTCCGCGTTTCATCGAGGGGGTGAAGAAGCGCAATCCGGGCCAGCCGGAGTTCGTCCAGGCCGTCCAGGAAGTCGCAGAGGACATTTTCGACTTCATCCAGGACAAGGAACAATATCATAAATGGCAGATCCTGCGCCGGATCGCGGAGCCGGACCGGGTGGTCAGCTTCCGCGTCGTCTGGGAGGACGACAACAACAATATCCGCGTGCAGCGCGGCTGGCGCGTCCAGAACAACAATGCGATCGGGCCCTATAAGGGCGGCATCCGCTTTCACCCGTCGGTGACCGAGGGCACGCTGAAGTTTCTGGCCTTCGAGCAGACGTTCAAGAACGCGCTGACCGGCCTGCCGATGGGCGGCGGCAAGGGCGGATCCAACTTCAACCCGAAGGGCAAGAGCGACAATGAAGTGATGCGCTTCTGCCAGAGCTTCATGACCGAGCTCTACCGCCACATCGGTGCCGACGTGGACGTGCCCGCCGGCGACATCGGCGTCGGCGCACGCGAGATCGGCTATATGTTCGGCCAGTACAAAAGGATCACCGGCGAATTCACCGGCGTGCTGACCGGCAAGGGCCTGGAATATGGCGGCTCGCTGATCAGGACCGAGGCGACCGGCTATGGCGCCACCTATTTCCTGCTCAACATGCTCAAGACCAAGGGCCAGGACCTGGTCGGCAAGACGGCGGTCATCTCCGGCTCCGGCAACGTCGCCACGCATGCCGCGGAGAAGGTGACGCAGCTGGGCGGCAAGGTGCTGACCCTGTCCGACTCCGAGGGCTTCATCCATGATCCGGCCGGGCTCGACCAGGAAAAGATCAATTGGGTCAAGCAGCTGAAGAATGTGAAGCGCGGCCGCATCAGGGAGTATGTCGACCAGTTCGCCGGCTCGACATTCACACCGGGGAAGACCCCCTGGGGCGTGCCCTGCGACGTCGCGCTGCCCTGCGCGACGCAGAACGAGCTGCTCGGCGAGGATGCGCGCACGCTCGTCGCCAATGGCTGCATCGCGGTGTCGGAAGGCGCCAACATGCCGACCAATCTGGAAGGCGTGCACGTCTTCAAGGATGCCAAGATCCTGTTCGCGCCGGGCAAGGCTGCGAACGCCGGCGGGGTCGCCGTCTCCGGCCTTGAAATGAGCCAGAACTCGGCGCGCATTTCGTGGAAGGAAGAGCAGCTCCAGCAACTGCTGGTCGACATCATGGAAGGCATTCACAAGAGCTGCATCGAGTACGGCCAGCAGGGCGGCGGCTATTGCGACTATGTGAAGGGCGCCAACATCGCCGGCTTCAAGAAAGTCGCCGACGCGATGCTGGCATACGGCGTGGTGTAAGGTCGACTGATCCTCCCCTGTAAGGGGAGGTGGCGCGCGCAGCGCGACGGAGGGGTGTCAGCGTTTCGGAATAGGCACTGGCCGTGACACCCCTCCACCACTTGCTTCGCAAGCGGTTCCCCTCCCCTTATAGGGGAGGACCGTCGCGGAACGCGTCTCGCGTCTGCTGGTTGAACGGTCCGACAGGAGCGCGACATGGCGGAAAAGACGTTCAAGGCGGGTGACAAGGTCGAGTGGGACAGTTCCGGCGGCCATTCGGTCGGTAAGGTGGTGAAGGAGCTCACCTCGGAAACGCAGATCAAGGGCCACAAGGTGGCGGCGTCGAAGGACAATCCGGAATATCTCGTCAAGTCCGACAAATCGGGCAAAGAGGCGGCGCACAAGCCGGGTGCGCTGAAGAAGGCGAAATAGGCTGATTTGCGCCGCATCGGGCGTTGACAGCCCGCCTGCCTCTCCCTAGATCGCGTCTCTTCCGACACACCGCTCATTCCGGCGGCGCGGCCACGCGCTTGCCGGTCTTGGCTGTTTCGGAATCAAGCGCTGAGATGGGCCGGTTGCCAGCCGGCCTGTGGAGCAGGAGAAGAAACTACATGGCACGTATTGCGGGGGTCAACATCCCCACCAACAAGCGCGTCGAGATCGCGCTGACCTATATCCACGGCATCGGCCCGACCACGGCCAAGAAACTGACCGAGCAGCTCGGCATCGCGCGCGAGCGGCGGGTGCAGGACCTGACCGATCAGGAAGTGCTGCAGATCCGCGAAGCGATCGATGCGGGCCACAGTGTCGAGGGCGATCTTCGCCGCCAGACGGCGATGAATATCAAGCGCCTGATGGACCTGGCCTGCTATCGTGGGCTCCGTCACCGCAAGGGCCTTCCGGTCCGCGGCCAGCGCACCCACACCAACGCCCGCACCCGCAAGGGCAAGGCGAAGCCGATCGCCGGCAAGAAGAAGTAAGCTCGCAGCCGCGTGGGACACCTCATGCGGCTCGCTTACCTGCACAGAAAAGGTCAGTAAGAAATGGCACGTGAACCGCAGCGTATTCGCCGCCGCGAACGCAAGAACATCACCGCCGGCGTCGCCCATGTGAACGCCAGCTTCAACAACACCATGATCACCATCACCGATGCGCAGGGCAATGCGATCAGCTGGTCTTCGGCCGGCATGATGGGCTTCAAGGGCAGCCGCAAGTCGACGCCCTATGCCGCGCAGGTCGCCGCCGAGGATGCGGGCCGCAAGGCTGCCGAACACGGCGTTCGCACCCTCGAGGTCGAGGTCAAGGGTCCGGGATCGGGCCGCGAGTCGGCGCTGCGTGCGCTGCAGGCGGTCGGTTTCCAGATCACCTCGATCCGCGACGTGACCTCGATCCCGCACAACGGCGTTCGTCCTTCGAAGCGCCGCCGCGTCTGACGTATCGAAAGGTCCCGCCGTTGGTGTGATCTTAGTGTGAATTTCCGGTCGGCGCGGTTTTCGCTCCGGCCCTACCCCAAGGGGAACACAGTGGCTGTCAACGCAAAGAACTGGCAGGAACTCAAGAAGCCGACCGGTCTGGAACGCAAATCGGGCGGCGATACGCGCCGCAAGGGTACGTTCGTGGCCGAGCCGCTGGAGCGTGGCTTCGGCCTGACCCTCGGCAACGCGCTGCGCCGCGTGCTGCTGTCGTCGCTGCAGGGTGCGGCGGTGACCTCGATCAAGATCGAGAATGTGCTGCACGAGTTCTCGTCGCTCGCTGGCGTCCGCGAGGACGTGACCGACATCGTCTTGAACGTGAAGCAGATCGCGCTGCGCATGCAGGGCGAGGGCTCCAAGCGCTTGCAGCTGTCGGCGACCGGTCCGGCGGAAGTGACCGCGGGCATGATCAACGTGTCCGGCGACATCGAGGTGATGAACCCCGATCTGGTCATCTGCCATCTGGACGAAGGCGCGACGCTCAACATGGAGCTGACTGCCGAGGCCGGTAAGGGCTATGTTCCTGCCGCGAACAACCGTCCGGCCGATGCGCCGATCGGCCTGATCCCGGTCGACGCGCTTTACTCGCCGGTGCGCCAGGTCGCCTACAAGGTGGAAAACACCCGCGTCGGCCAGGAGCTGGATTACGACAAGCTGACGATCACCGTCGAGACCGACGGCACGATCGGCCCGGACGATGCGCTGGCTTATGCCGCGCGCATCCTTCAGGACCAGCTGCAGCTGTTCGTCCACTTCGACGACGGCATGGCGGTGTCGGCTCCGGCCAGCAGCGGCGGCATGCACAGCGGTGCGATGACGCCGATGGAAGCCGAGACCGACTCGAACCAGCTCAACCGCTACCTGCTCAAGAAGGTGGACGAGCTGGAGCTGTCGGTGCGCAGCGCCAACTGCCTGAAGAACGACAACATCATCTATATCGGCGATCTCGTGCAGAAGACGGAGGCGGAAATGCTCCGCACGCCGAACTTCGGCCGCAAGAGCCTCAACGAGATCAAGGAAGTCCTGTCCTCGATGGGCCTCCGTCTCGGTATGGAAATCCCGGGCTGGCCGCCTGAGAATATCGAAGAGATGGCCAAGAAGCTCGAGCAGGATATCATGGGCTAAGGCGCTGCGCGCACGTGATCAGCGCCAGCTGATCACGAGACGCGCAAGCTTGGCCGGCGGCAAGGCCGACCGACGCGGGATTTGCTCCCGCGTCACTGTTCTCAAAGCAAAAGAAAGGCCGCCCCTCGGGGCGGCCTTTTTCGTTCGGACCTGACTAATAATGTCAGGCAGCGAGTTCGAGCTCACGCACGGCGTCATTGTCGGCCTCGACCTTGCGGGCCGGCGCGGACTGCGGGACCTCGGTCGAGCCCGCCGTCGGTGCTGCCGGGAAGAAATAGCGGGTGGCGAACACCACCACGCCGAGCGCGGCGTAGATGCCGATCACCAGTGCCGGGTTCCACATCACCGCCACGCCGAACACCACGCGCAGGATGTTGGGGCTGAAGCCCAGATCCTTGCCCAATGCCTCGCACACGCCGAAGAAGGTGTCGTCGCGGGTGAGAAGGTTGGCGGTCTGCATCTTGTTGCTCCTTGGTCGATCTGCTTTGCGGCCCGGCCGCGTTCCTCAACGGCTTTGCACGGCCCGTGCCAAGTCGGAGATCGACGAGATTGCGAGGGGTTTAGACGAACGTCGCCCTAGATAGGAGGGCAATCGTTACCAACAAGTAGCGAAAAGCGCCGCGACCTAGCGATCTTCGACCAGGCGGGTGTAGAGCTCCGGCCGCCGATCGCGGAAGAAGCCGAAGGCCGCGCGGTGCCGCTTCACCCGGTCGAGGTCGAGGGTGGCAGTGAGCACGCCGGTCTCCGTCGCGCCGAACTCCGCCAGCATGTCGCCGCGTTCGTCGCAGATGAAGCTATGGCCGTAGAAGCGCTGGCCATCCTCGGTGCCAATTCGGTTGGCAGCGACCACCGGCACGACGTTCGACACGGCATGGCCGATCATCGCGCGGCGCCATAGGCGGCTGGTATCGAGATCCGGATCGTGCGGCTCGGAGCCGATCGCAGTCGGGTAGAAGAGCAGTTCCGCGCCCATCAGCATCATCGCGCGCGCAGTCTCCGGATACCATTGATCCCAGCACACGCCGACACCCAAAGTCGCTTGAGGAGTCTGCCACGTCTTGAAGCCGGTATTGCCGGGCCGGAAGTAGAATTTCTCCTCATAGCCCGGCCCATCCGGGATGTGGCTCTTGCGGTAGAGGCCCATGATCGCGCCCTTGCCGTCGATCATGGCGAGGCTGTTGTAATGGTGCGGGCCGTCGCATTCGAAGAAGCTCGTGGGGATATACACGCCCAACTCGGCGGCGAGCTTCTGCATGGCCTGCACGGAGGGATGCTGTTCCGTCGGCCGGGCGTTGATGAACAAGCCCTCGTCCTCGACGCGGCAGAAATAGGGGCCTTCGAACAGTTCGGGCGGCAGGATGACCTTGGCGCCCTTGGCCGCGGCCTCTCGCACCAGCTCCGACACATTGGCGATGTTCTCGGCTTCGGGGCCTGGCAAAGCCAGCTGGAGCGCGGCGACGGTGATCTCGGTCATGCGCGCGCGTTTAGACGAGGCTCGCCCCTGAGCGCTACCCGCCATAGCCATAGGCCGATCAGGATACGCCCGAGCGGCTGGATCGCGGGATAGGACCAGCGGCCGAACGGCGCCAGCAGGTCAGGTCCGCCCACCTCGGCGATCAGTATGGCGAAGGTGAGAAGGGCGGCGAGCGAGAGGAAAACGGCCACCACTCGGGAGAGTGTATCGCGAAGGAAGATCAGAACACTGGCGAAGAACAGGTTGCCGATCAGGAAGCCGATCAGCAACAGGGCGTAGGACGCGTCCCACAGCCCATCGTAGATGGCTGCACGCAGCTCCATTGTCGCACGCACCGCTGCGTCGCCGGCAAGCCAGGCGCGGCGCCAATCGTCGAACACGAACAGCGTCAGCGTCTGCTGCCCCGCCTCGGTGACTGCCCACAGCCCCATTGCGAGAATGCCCGCAAGCGCACGCCCGGGTGCCACATGCCGGCTCGCCAACGCGATACCGAGGGCAGCGGTGAAGACGAGGAACGGGTGGACCAGATAGGTCCAGGCGCGGAGCTGATAGGCCGGGTCGGCGACGCGCTGCATGCGTCCGGCAAGACCCTCGGCCGGCGCGAACAGATCGGGCAGGAAGATGAGGCCGAGTGTGGTGAGCGCCGACGCGAAGGAGGCAATCGCTGCCGTTCTGTAGAAGTTCGGGCTCATCGCTCTTCCCCTCGTCACCCCGGCTTTAGGCCGGGGTCCCGCTGCTTGCGCACCGAAGAATAAGCGGGATGCCGGATCAAGTCCGGCATGACGAGGGTGGGTTGCTATTCGGCGGGCGACGGCACTTGCTGGCTGATGCAGTGAAAGCTGCCGCCGCCGGTCAGGATGTGGTCGGCGCGGTGGCCGACGACCTTGCGCGTGGGGAATAGCGCCTGGATCGCGGCGACCGCGGCCTGGTCGTTCGCGGCGCCGTATAGCGGCACCACCACGGCCGCGTTGCCGATGTAGAAGTTCATGTAGCTGGCGGGGATGATCTCGCCGTCGCGCTTCACGCGGCCGGGGGAGGGCAGAGGTACCACTTCCAGCCCGAACGCCCGCGCGCGCGCCTGGGCGTCCAAATAGACGGCGGCGTTCGGGTCATCCGCTCCGGCCGGCTCCGGAATGGCGAGGCGGCCTTCGCCGACGAAGCGGGCGAGATTGTCGACATGGCCATCGGTATGGTCGTTGAGCAGCCCGTCGCCGAGCCACAGGACCCGGTCCAACCCGACGTCGCCGCGCAGCCGCGCCTCGACCTCTGCCCGGCTCAGGTCCGGATTGCGGTTGCGGTTGAGCAGGCATTGTTCGGTGGTGACGGCGAGGCCGGTGCCGTCAACATCGATCGCGCCGCCCTCGAGTACATAGTGGCAGGCGCGGTTGGCGAAGCCGGCGCCCTGCGCCAGCCGCGCGGCGAGATCGTCGTCGCCCTCCAGGCGGTATTTGCCGCCCCAGCCGTTGAAAATGAAGGACCGCGTTTCCCTCGCGCGGCCGTCTGCGACGACGATCGGCCCGGTGTCGCGCAGCCAGATGTCACCGAACGGCGCGATCACGATCTCGATGCCTGGCGAGGCAAGCCGCGCCGCTTCCGCCGCCGCTTGACCGGAGGCCGCGACCAGCCGCACCGTTTCGCCCGCACCTCCCGCATGCACCGCTTCGGCGAAGGCGATTACCTCGGCCTGGGCGGGTGCAAGGTCGTCCTCCCACAGATCGGCATGGCTGGGGAAGCCGATCCAGACGCTGTCATGCGGCGCCCATTCGGCCGGCTGGCGGGGGATGCTCATGCGGTCAAACGGCCCTTCACCATTGTTTTTGCACCGAAATGGTCGAGGTCCTCTTGCCAAGGACAGCAGAAGCCGCTGCTATAGAAAGCGATCTGTCCGGGGGAAAGAATGAAGCTTCACTATGGTTTGGCCGTTGCGCTGTACGGCACGGCATCTGCGCTGGCATCGGCTCAAGCCGACACTCTGGCCCAGAGGTTCGGCGCACTGCCGGCGCAGACCTCCGTGCGCCTCTCGCCGGACGGAAGCAAACTCTCCTATCTGATCGCCCAGCCGGATCGGGCTGAATCGCTGGTGGTGACGGACCTGGCCACGAAACAGACGAACGTCGCCATGTCCGTGGACGGAAAGCCGCTCAACTTCGAATGGTGCAACTGGGCGACCAACAGTCGCCTGGTCTGCGATTTGCGAGCCCGCTACCAAGGGGCTCTGGATGTCGCGGCGGCGTCCCGCATCCTGGCGGTGAATGCCGATGGCAGCGATATGAAGCTGGTCACGCAACGCGAACGGAACGATCAGATTTACCGTGTCAATTATGGGGGCGGCATTCTCGACTGGAATGGCGGCGAACCTGGCACCATTTTGATGGAACGCTGGTTCGTGCCGGTGCAGCGGACGGGATCGCTCATTGAAAAGCGAGGGGAGGGCCGCGGCGTCGAGCGGATCGACGTGGTGTCCCTGAAGCGATCGACGGTCGAAGCGCCGCGCATCGAGGGGTTCGAATATATCTCCGACGGCCATGGTAATGTCCGGATCATGGGCATGAACGCGAACCTGGACGGCTATAGCAAGTCGGCCGTGCGCTACATGTTCCGCGCGCCCGGATCGCGCGAGTGGAAGCCGCTCGCGACCTATGATCTCTCGTCCAAACAGGGCTTCAACCCCTATGCGGTCGATGGGGCAGCCAATCTCGTTTATGGTCTGAAAAGCCATAATGGCCGCCGCGCACTCTACAGCATGTCGATCGACGGCACCGTCAAGGAGTCGCTCGCCTATGCCAACCCGAACGTCGACGTGGACGGGCCGGTGACGATCGGCCGGTCGCGGCGCGTGATCGGCGCTGCCTATCAAGAGGAAAAGCCGCACGTCTTCTATACGGAGCCGTCGGTCGCGGCCATGGTGCGCAGCCTGGAAAAGGCGCTGCCCGGCGGTCCTATCATCCAGATCCTCGATGTCACGGACGACGGCAACAAGTTCCTGATCCGGGCGTCGAGCGACGTCGAGCCCGGCAGCTATTACGTCTTCGACCGGCCGGCGGAGAAACTCGCCAAGGTGCTGCTCAGTCATCCCAAGCTGGAGGGACTGAAGCTCGCCGAGCAGAAGCCCGTCCAATACCGCGCCGCGGACGGCACGATGATTCCGGCCTATCTGACGCTGCCGCTGAACAGCACGGGCAAGAACCTGCCGACGATCGTCATGCCGCATGGCGGGCCCAGCGCGCGCGACGAATGGGGCTTTGACTGGTGGGTGCAGTTCTATGCGAGCCGCGGCTATGCGGTGCTGCAGCCCAATTATCGTGGCTCGGACGGCTATGGCGAGAAGTGGCTGGAAAAGAACGGCCTGCAATCCTGGCGCAAGGCGATGGGAGACATTGTCGATGCCGGGAAATGGCTGGTCTCGTCAGGGGTGGCCGATCCAGCCAAGCTCGCCATCGTCGGCTGGTCTTACGGCGGCTATGCGGCGCTCCAGACGCCCGTCGTGGATGCGAACCTGTTCAAGGCGATCGTCGCCATTGCGCCGGTGACGGACTTCGCCATGCTGCGGGAAGAATATCGGCTCTACACCAGCTTCTTCATCCAGCGCGACTTCATCGGCTCGGATCTGAAGGACGGCTCCCCGGCGCAGAATGTCGCCGCGATCAAGGCGCCCGTGATGATCTTTCACGGCACCGAAGATCAGAATGTCGGCTATGCGCAAAGCAAGTTCATGGCCGACCGGCTGAAGGGAGCCGGCAAGCCGGTCACCCTGGTCACCTATGACCGGCTGGGTCACCAACTGGAGTCGTCGGAGGCGCGCGCGGACATGCTCGGCAAGAGCGACGCGTTCCTGCGCGCGAGCATGGGGCTGAAGTAACGAAAAAGGGCGGCCCCGAACGGAGCCGCCCTTCCTTGTGCGCGTGTGGCTTGGCTTAGAAAGCGAAGCCGACGCCGACCTGCGCGACATTCGCATCGAAAGCGCCGAAGATGCGGCGATATTCGACCTTGCCGTACACGTTCTGGCCGAACTTGTGCTGGTAACCAGCACCGGCATAGAAGTCTTCGGTGTCGCAGCAGAAGGCGATGCCGCCGTTGACGTAAAGCTTGCCCTTTTCGCTGACCTTGCCGCCGACGCGAGCGCCGACGCTCCACACGACCTCGGCGCCATCGGCCAGGGCGATGTCGCCCGCGCCCTCCACGCCCACGAATGCGGCGCTGCCCAGGTCGAAGTCATAGCCCGCGGCGATGCCAGCAAACGCTTCCTCGGCGCCATTGCCCCAGATCAGGCCGCCGCGCGCTTCGACGCGGCCTTCGCCCGCGGCCATCGCCGGAGCCGAAACCAGCGCCGCGATGGCGGCGAGAACGACAGTGAACTTACGCATTTTTGATAGCCCCATTTGCTCTTTGATGTTTTCGATCGTCTTTCGACGGGATGCGGATGACGAGCCAAGGGCCTGAAGGCAAAGGAAAGTGCGACGAACATGTGCTTTCAAGCGACTGTGTTGCTGCACTGCAACATGGAGCAGATACGGAAACGGCGCGGGAGTAAATCCCGCGCCGTCGGTCCTCGCTGCTGGCGAGGCCGGCCGAGCCGCTGACGTGAGCGCTCGAACCAGCTTCGCTGCTTCTCGCGTCAGCGGCTGTAGAATTCCACCACCAGGTTCGGCTCCATCTTCACCGGGTACGGCACCTCGTCGAGGGTCGGCACGCGGGTGAAGGTGGCCTTGGCGGTGCCGTCCATCGCGACATAGTCGGGGATGTCGCGCTCGGCGAGGCTCTGTGCTTCGAGCACCAGCGCCATTTCCTGCGCCTTGTTCGACAGCGAGATCTCGTCGCCGACGAAGCAGCGGCGCGAGGCGACGTTGCACTTCACGCCGTTGACGCGGATGTGGCCATGGCTGACGATCTGGCGCGCGGCCCAGATGGTCGGCGCGAACTTGGCGCGATAGACGATCATGTCCAGGCGCTGCTCCAACAGGCCGATCAGGTTCTGGGAAGTGTCGCCCTTCATGCGCGACGCTTCTTCATAGGCCTTTTTGAACTGCTTTTCGGTGACGTCGCCGTAATAGCCCTTCAGCTTCTGCTTGGCGCGGAGCTGCAGGCCGAAATCGGACATTTTGCCCTTTCGGCGCTGGCCGTGCTGGCCGGGGCCGTATTCGCGCTTGTTGACCGGGGATTTCGGGCGGCCCCAGATGTTCTCGCCCATCCGGCGGTCGAGTTTGTGCTTGGCGCTATGGCGCTTCGACATGTCTTACCTTTCAATCGCTTCTGACGTTAGTTCCGGTCTCGCCTGCTTGCCTCTCTCGACGTCGATCGGGAGTGGGGCAGGGCCGCCGCTTCACCGGAGTGCGGGGCCGATTGCGAAGGCGCGCGCCTAGACGAGCGCGCACCGAAGGTCAAGCACGAGCCTCAGTTGCTCGTCGGCCGGCCCTGATTGTCGTAGATCATCTTGCGCGCTTCTTCGTTGCCGGTGCGCTCGCGCTCGACCCATTGGCTCTTGGTCAGGCACACTTTGCGGCTGGCGATCAGCGAGCCGATCGGCACCTCACGCTTGCAGATCAGCTTTTCCTGCCCATCAACCCGTTTGTCGGCAGTGGCGCCCTGCGACGACCCCGCCGCCAAAGCGGGAGCGGATGCGAGGGCAAGAAGGATGGACAAGCTGCGCATCGGGACCTCTTTTTTGCAATCGTTTCGCCGGCAAGAATAGCGCGAAAAGACTGGCGCGAAAAGCAAATCCTCAGCCGCGCCCGAGCGCGCTCAACACACCGCGCAGGGTCCGGACTTCCAGGCTGTTCCAGCCCGGCTTGGTCAGCACGCCGCGCAAGGTCCGGCGCGTGGCGCCCGCGCGCTCCGGCGGGTCGAAATAGCCGGTCGGCTGCAGCAATGCGTCGACATGGCGGATCAATCCCTCGAGCTCCGCCTGGGGTGCTGGGGGAAGTTCTTCGGTCGCGGTCGGCTGGACCAGATCGGCCTGCTTCGACCATTCATAGGCGAGCAGGATGACGGCTTGCGCCAGGTTCAGCGAACCGAATTCGGGGTTGATCGGCACGGTGACGATCGCGCGGGCGAGGGCGACGTCCTCCGTTTCGAGGCCCGAGCGTTCGGCGCCGAACAGGATGGCGTTGCGGCCGGCGCCGGCGCGAATGGCGCGCGCCGCCGCTTCCGGGGTCAGCACCGGCTTGGTTACGCCGCGCTTGCGCACCGTCGTCGCAAAGACGTGCCCGCAATCGGCGACGGCGTCGGCGGTCGTCTCGAACAGCTGCGCCCGCTCCAGCACGATATCCGCGCCCGACGCGGCAGGGCCGACGGACGGGTTGGGCCAGCCATCCCGCGGCGCGACCAGCCGCAGCTCGGTCAGCCCGAAGTTCAGCATCGCCCGCGCCGCCTTGCCGATATTTTCGCCGAGCTGTGGACGGACGAGGACGATGATGGGGGCAGCCGCACCCGCGGGTTGCTCTCCCTCCAACCGTTCGTCCCGAGTAGTCGTCGAGCTTGTCGAGACGGCGTATCGAGGGAGGGGCTCCGAGCCGAACCGTTTTTTGGCGGCGTCAGATACGCCGGCCCAATCGCCTCGGATCAACGCCTGCTTCTTTGCCTGCGACCAGTTCTTGATCTGCAGCTCGGCGGCAAGCGCCTCGGCGCGGCTCGGAAAAGCCTCGGACCAGACAAGCTTGACGGGCCGACGCCTGCTGGTCCAGCCGCCAATGGTTCCTGCCTGATGCTGCGCCAACCGCACGTCGAGATCGTCGGTATGGCCGGTGTAGTAGCGGCCGTCCGAGCACTGGAGCATATAGGTGTAAAAGGCCACGCAATCCCTCGATACGCCGTCTCGGTACGGAGCTGCGCTCCTACTCGACGGCTACTCGGGACGAACGGGGAAGGGAAGGCTGCTCGACCTAGGCCCCGTCCGCACCTTCTGCCACGCTTCCCGCGAATTCGTGGAAGTCGGGTCCTTCAGCGATCCTTCGAGACGGGCCTTCGCCTGCGCTCAGTCCCTCCTCAGGATGAGCGGGGATGAAGTGTCGTTTTCAAGCCCGCTGATCCTGAGGAGGCGTTGAGCTCGTCGATACGCCGTCTCGGTACGGAGCTGCGCTCCTACTCGACGGCTACTCGGGACGAACGGGGAAGGGAAGGAAGGTCAGGCCCCGTCCGCCCCCTCCGCCACGCTTCCTGCGAATTCGTGGAAGTCGCGTGCCTCGGCGAACTCCTTATACACGCTGGCGAAGCGGATATAGGCGACGCTGTCGAGGCCGCGCAGGCCGTCCATGACCAGCTCGCCGATCTGCTTGGAGGTGATTTCGCTTTCGCCGCTGGTCTCGAGCTGGCGCTGGATGCCGCTGATCAGGCGCTCGATCTTGATCGGCTCGATCGGCCGCTTGCGGCAGGCGATGGCGATCGAGCGGGCCAGTTTCTCCCGGTCGAACGGTTCCCGCCGGTCCTCGCTTTTCACCACCGTCAGCTCGCGCAACTGGATGCGTTCGAACGTGGTGAAGCGGGCGGCACAGCCTTCGCACTGGCGGCGGCGCCGGATCGCCGCGCCGTCATCGGTCGGCCGGCTGTCCTTCACCTGGCTGTCTTCGTGTCCGCAATAGGGGCAGCGCAAGTCAGCTCCTGCGGTTCAGCAAGTTGACGGCCGCGACGGCAGCGCCAACGATCGCGCCTCCGATCACCGTGACGCCGGGAAGAATGCCGAGCACGGCGCCGACCGCGGCGCCCGTCACCAGCTTCTTGGCGTCGGGCGAGATGTTGCCGTCGGGGAGCTTCTTCAGATCCATGTTCAGAGCTCCGGGTAGATCGGGAAGCGTTCGCACAGCGCGCGGACCCGCTGGCGCACTTCGGCTTCCACCGCCGCATCGCCATGCTCGCCCTTCTGGCGCAGACCTTCGAGCACATCGGCGATCATGTCCCCGATCTCGCGGAACTCGGCGGGGCCGAAGCCGCGGGTGGTGCCGGCCGGAGAGCCGACGCGAATGCCGCTGGTCTTGACCGGGGGCAGCGGATCGAAGGGAATGCCGTTCTTGTTGCAGGTGATCGCCGCCCGCTCGAGCGCCTCGTCCGCGTCGCGGCCAGTCACGCCGAGCGGCCGCAGATCGACCAGCGCCAGATGGGTGTCCGTGCCGCCGGCCACCAAGTCGGCGCCGCGCTCCTTCAATCGGCTGGCGAGCACCTTGGCGTTCTCCACCACCGCAGCGATGTAGCTGCGGTAATCAGGCCGTAGCGCCTCACCGAACGCGACTGCCTTGGCCGCGATCACATGCATCAGCGGCCCGCCCTGCAGGCCGGGGAAGACCGCCGAGTTGATCTTCTTCGCGATCGCCTCGTCATTGGTCATCACCATGCCGCCGCGCGGGCCGCGCAGGGTCTTGTGGGTGGTGGTGGTGACGACATGGGCGTGCTCGAAAGGGGAGGGGTGGAGCCCGCCGGCGACGATGCCGGCGAAATGCGCCATGTCGACCATGAACAAGGCGCCGACTTCGTCAGCGATGGCGCGGAACTTGGCGAAGTCGATGATGCGCGGATAGGCGGAACCGCCGGCGATGATCAGCTTCGGGCTATGCTGTTTCGCCAGGTCGCGAACCTGGTCGAAGTCGATCAGGTGATCGTCGGCCTTCACGCCATATTGCACGGCGTTGAACCATTTGCCGGACATCGCCGCCTTGGCACCGTGGGTGAGGTGGCCGCCAGCATCAAGGCTCATGCCGAGGATCGTGTCGCCGGGCTTGGTCAGCGCCAGCATCACGGCGCCATTGGCCTGCGCGCCCGAATGCGGCTGGACGTTGGCAAAGCCGCAGCCGAACAGGCGCTTGGCCCGCTCGATCGCCAGCGTCTCGACCACGTCGGACGGGGCGCAGCCCTGATAATAGCGCTTGCCCGGATAGCCTTCGGCATATTTGTTCGTGAAGACGGAGCCCTGCGCTTCCAGCACCGCCTTGGAGACGATATTCTCCGACGCGATCAACTCGATCTGATAGCGTTCGCGGTCGATCTCGTGCGTGACTCCGGCGAAAACCTCTGGATCGGCCTCGGCCAGGTCACGAGTGAAGAAGCCGTCGAACTGGACGTCGTGCAGGGTCTGCGGATTGGTGCTCATGCGGGCTCCGTGGCGGAGAGCTTCTCGACCCGGCCCTGGTGGCGGCCGCCGAGGAACTCGGTGGAAAGGAAAGTCTCGATGCAGGCGCGCGCCATTTCCGGCCCGACCAGCCGGGCGCCGAGCGCGAGCACGTTCGCGTCGTTGTGTTCGCGGGCAAGGCGGGCCGAGAGGGGCTCCGACACCAGAGCGCAGCGGCAGGCGCGGCTGCGATTGACTGCGATGGAGATGCCGATGCCGGAGCCGCACAGGGCAATGCCGCGCTCGGCCTCGCCCGCTTCGATCGCGCGCGCGATCCGGGCACCATAATCGGGATAGTCGACCGACGCGCCGGAGTGGGTGCCGAGATCGTTCGCCTCATGCCCCAGCTCGCGCAGCCACGCGGCCAGCGCGATCTTCAGATCGTAAGCGGCGTGATCCGAGGCGATGGCGATGCGGGTCATGGAAGCTCCGGGGGAATCGGATGGCGGCTGTTTAGGGTTTCCCCCTGCTTTCGTCACCCCCGAGTAAGCGGGGGCCCAGCTGGGTTCCCGCTTTCGCGGGAATGACGATGGGGTAGAGAGCCTCCATGAAGATCGTCGCCGCTCCCGAACTCCGTACCTCTCGCCTCCGCATGCGCCCGCACCGGCGCGACGATGCCGATCAACTGCTCGCCATGTGGCAGGACCCGGTCGTGGTGCGGCATTTCGGTGGCCAGCCGGTCTCGCCCGAAGACAGCTGGAACCGGCTGCTGCGCTATGCCGGCCATTGGGCGCTGAACGGCTATGGCCTCTGGGCCGTCGAGGAACTGGAGAGCGGGCGCTTCGTCGGCGATGTCGGCTTGTTCGAAGGCCGGCGCGGCTTGGGTGACCGGTTCGAGAGCGCACCGGAAGCGGGCTGGGTGCTGCTGCCGGCGGGGCATGGCAAGGGCTATGCGCGCGAGGCGATGCAGGCGGCGCTCCGCTGGGGCCAATCGCAGCATCGCTGGCCGCGCACCGTCTGCATGATAGATCCCGACAATGCGGCTTCCATCCGCACGGCGGCCGCACTTGGCTACGCGGAGTTCGACAGGCGGCCCTATCGCGGCACCGATCTGCTGCTGCTCGAGCGCTACGCAAGCTGAAGTTTCAACTCGAGTTAACCAAGCTCCTGAACCTTCTGGACAAGGATGGTCGCGCAAGGTGGCCGCAGGTCGCGCCCATGCGGCCCTCGACTGTCCGGGGAACAGAGATGAAGATCGTCACCAACGCGCTTGCCGCCGTCACCGCCGCCGCCTTGTGCGCGACGTCCGCCAATGCCGCCTGCTGGAGCGATGCGGCCTATGAAGCGGCGGAGGTCCGCGAATTCGACACCATGCTGATGGTCCAGGCGCTGCGCTGCCGGAAGACTGATGCCAATTTCCTCGAGGCCTATAACCGCTTCGTGGTGGCGAGCCGCCCGGCGCTGCTGAAGGCGAATGCGACGCTGAAGGCGCATTTTGCCGGCCAGTTCGGCGAACGCGGTGCGCTCAACGCCTATGACAATTACATGACCACCGTCGCCAACCGCTACGGCGCCGGCACCGATGGCCTCGGCTGCGAAGACGTCGCCGCGATGGTGCAGATGGCGCTGGCGGCGAAGGGTTCGCCGGCTGCGCTCAGCGAACTGGCCGACACGGTGCAGATGACGCCGTCGGTGCAGGGTGATCGCTGCGTCGGCAGCGGCGCGGCGCTCACCATCGCTGCCCGCCGCTGAGCCTATTGCCGATCTGAATCGGCGAGGAACCGGGCGACGGCGTGCGTCCGGTTCACCGCCCCCAGCTTCCGCCTGGCATTGTCGACGTGAAAGCGGGCGGTCGTCTCCGACACGCCGAAGATCTTGGCGATCTCCCAGTCGGTCTTGCCTTCCGCCACGAACATCATGCTGTCCCGCTCGCGCGGCGTGAGCGACACTTCGGGCTCCTGAGCCATGCTCGAAGCGCCGATCTGCATCAGCTTTTCGGTCAGCAGCAATCCCGCATTTTGCAGCGCTCCGCCGACAGCCGGATCGACGGCAGGATCATCGAAGCCGAGGTGTAGCGAAGCAACCTGCCGGTTGCGGCCGTATGACGTCGCGCAGAATGCTTCCGCGATGCGCGCTTCGCCGAGCGCAGACCAATAGTCCGCGAAGGTCCGAGTCCGCGGCGCGAATTCACTGAAGCGGTATGTCGTCAGCCCCTGCCGAATCGCGCCGACCAGCGGATTGCACTCGACACAGACATAATTGAACGCTGCGCTGCCCGGATAGCTGTCCGGTGCGATCCGCGTCACGAGCCCTCCTGCCTGGAGATGGGCCGACGGAGTCAGCGCGCCGCCCGGCCGCCTATAGACGCGCGTCTGCAGATAGGTCGCGCCATGCCGCTCGGCCACCGCCCAGAATGCCAGGCTGGCTGCGGGACCATCGGCTGCATCGAGCACGGCGTTCAGATCGGGAAGCAAGGTTCCGAGCACCATCAAAGGATAGCACAGAGCAACAGCCGCCGCGACCCAAGCCACTGTTCCATAACAAGACAGAAGGCGCTGCCCCTCGGTTCCGAGAGGTGCGGCTTCGGCGGGGTCCGGCTAGCCGTCAACCTGAAGTAAACACGGGGGTAGATCATGAATCTGGCACGTCAACGAAGCTTTCGCAGCCTGTTCGCGGGGCTCGCCATCGCGGCGCTTGCTGCCGCGAGCCAGGCCGGGGCAGCGACTTACACGATCGAAGCGACGGGCGAGCTAGCCGAAACGACGTTTGATGCATTCGTGGCCGGTAGCCGCAGCTATCAGACCGGGCGGTTGATTCTCGACGTCCAGGGCGGTTTGCCGTTCGAGCTGGTCGACGGCGACACGATCGAGTTCTCGATCAGCCTGGACGGTTTTTTTGGCGTGCCGGCCTCGGCGGAGCAGTTCTTCGGCGTCAATTTCGACGGCGCCGGGGATCAACAGGCGGCGGGTGCGTCCAACACCGGTTCAATCCTGTTCGAAAATTCTGGTCTGGCGGTGAACCCGGTCGGGGCCGGCTGCAGCAACTGCCTGTCGGTGATCTACTTCGGCGGCAATGCACAGGCGTTTCAGTTCGATGGCCTGACCGGTTCGACGGTGGTGACGCTGACCAGCCCTTACACGGTTGAGCAATTGTCGATCAGCTATCAGGTGTCGGAGCCGTTCAACGCGGTGCCTGAGCCCGCCGCTTGGGCGATGATGATCGCCGGCTTCGGCCTTGTCGGCGGTCTCGCGCGAAGGAGGGCGACACGGGCCAACCTCGCCTGAACTTCACATATAAAGATATCTTTATATTTGCTTTGAGCGTCCTCCAGCGCTAAGGGCGCTCACATCCCGGCCGTCCGCAAATCCGCGGACGGCCGATTTTGTTGAGCCGGAGATGTCGTCGTGGCCACCGTTGTCGAAGCTAAGGATTATGTCGTTGCTGATCTCTCCCTCGCGTCCTGGGGCCGCAAGGAGATCGAGATCGCCGAGACCGAAATGCCGGGCCTGATGGCGCTGCGCGAGGAATATGGCGCCGAGCAGCCGCTGAAGGGTGCGCGCATCACCGGCTCGCTGCACATGACGATCCAGACGGCCGTGCTGATCGAGACGCTGACGGCGCTGGGCGCGCAGGTCCGCTGGGCGAGCTGCAACATCTTCTCGACCCAGGACCATGCCGCTGCCGCCATCGCGCAGACCGGGGTGCCGGTCTTCGCCATCAAGGGCGAGACGCTGGAGGAATATTGGGATTACGTCGTCCGCATCTTCGACTGGGGGCAGGATCAGACCTGCAACATGATCCTGGACGATGGCGGCGACGCCACCATGTTCGCGCTATGGGGCGCGCGCGTCGAAGCGGGCGAAGAGCTGTTCACGCCGACCAACGAGGAAGAGGAAATCTTCGCGGCGACTTTGAAGCGCTTCCTGGCCGAGCGCCCGGGCTACCTCACCAAGACCGTGCAGACGATCCGCGGCGTGTCGGAGGAAACCACCACCGGCGTGCACCGGCTCTATGACCTCGCCAAGAAGGGCAAGCTCCCGTTCCCGGCGATCAACGTCAACGACAGCGTCACCAAGTCGAAGTTCGATAACCTGTACGGCTGCAAAGAGTCGCTGGTCGACGCGATCCGCCGCGGCACCGACGTGATGCTGGCCGGCAAGGTCGCCTGCGTCGCCGGTTTCGGCGATGTCGGCAAGGGCAGCGCCCAGTCGCTCCGCAACGGCGGCGCCCGTGTGATCGTGACTGAAGTTGATCCGATCTGCGCACTGCAGGCGGCGATGGAAGGCTTCGAGGTCGTGACGATGGAAGAGGCGACCAAGCGCGCCGACATCTTTGTGACGGCCACTGGCAATGCCGACGTGATCACCGTCGATCACATGCGCGACATGAAGAACATGGCGATTGTCTGCAACATCGGCCACTTCGACAGCGAGATCCAGATCGGCGCGCTGCAGAACATGAAGTGGACCGAGATCAAGCCGCAGGTCGACGAGGTCGAATTTCCGGACGGCAAGAAGATCATCGTGCTGTCCAAGGGCCGCCTCGTGAACCTGGGCAATGCGACCGGTCACCCCAGCTTCGTGATGTCGGCGAGCTTCACCAACCAGACGATCGCTCAGATCGAGCTGTGGAAGAACCACGCCAACTATAAGAACGAAGTGTATGTGCTGCCCAAGCATCTCGACGAGAAAGTGGCCATGCTCCACCTCGAAAAGCTGGGCGTGAAGCTGACCAAGCTCACCAAGAAGCAGGCGGACTATATCGGCGTATCGACCGAGGGCCCGTTCAAGCCGGACCATTACCGCTACTAAGCGGCGCGCAGCCATGTTCGTGCGGCGTTGTCCCTACTCTGGGTCGACGCTGCACAGGCATCACGGCGGCAGAGCCATGGCGTCGGAACCCAGGATCATGCCTTTGAGGCCGATGATCATGGCCGGGCCGCCGAGATAGCTCCACACTTAAGGTTCGTGGGTGTGGAGAGCTTTGTGACGCAGCAGAAAGCGATTGGGCGGATAGTCGGGCTGCTGATGCTGGTGCAGCTGATCGCTGGACTGATCCTGCCTTATGCCCTGCTGTCGTCCTTGACCGCCCCGGCGGGAGCGTTCCTCCAGACCGCCGCGCCGCTTGCGGGCACGGTCAGACTGGCCATCCTCGTGCTGTTCGTCGGCGGAGTCGCGTCCATCGCCATCGCAATGCTGTTCTGGCCGGTTCTGATCGAGCGGCACGTCTGGCTTGCTTTGGGTTTGTTCGGGTTGGCGATGGCTAATTTCTGTTTGCAGCTGATCGAGAATGCGCACTGGCTGACGCTGCTGTCGATCAGCCAGACGTTTGCTGCGGCTGATCCTGCTGCCATCGATGCTTACAAGCCGCTGGCCCTTGCGGCGCATGCGTCATTCCGATGGGTGCACTATTCGCACATTCTCATCGCGGTTGCGTGGCTGCTGACGCTGTACCTGACACTTTATCGCTGCGCCTTCGTACCGCGCCCTCTCGCCGGCTTCGGAATGGCGGCCGCGCTCCTGCACTTCATCGGGATAACCCTGCCGGCCTTTGGCGGATACCAGATGCCCGCACCGGAGCTGTTCGGGGCGCCGCTGGGCTTCGCGAGTGTCGTGGCCGGACTCTGGCTATTGGCGAAGGGTTTTGGATCGACGACCGGTTCTACGGTAGGTGGAGCTAACCCTTACACCCATTGAGTGCAGCTTGACGTGCTTCTCCTCCTATGATGTTATACTGTAACATACAGAGGAGGGAGAGGTGCACCGGATCCTGTTCTCAGCGGCTTTGCCACTCACGATAGCGGCGTGCGCCGCCGCGGATGCCCAGTCCGCCGGCACTGGCCTGACGGGCTTTAAGAGCGAGGCCGAGCTTCGTGCGTTCGTCGATAAAATCGGCAAGGCCCACGCCGCGCGGCACAGGGTTCATGCGCTGAACACCTATGATGTCGCCGAAGCTCCGCCGGCGCTCGCCATGGCTGCTCCTGCCCCGGCTGCCGAGATGGCGGCGCCGGCCGCTCCCGGCATCACCAACAACCAGGTCCCCAATGTCGATGAAGGCGGCATCGTCAAGGCGGCGGGCGACTATCTGGTCGTGCTCCGGCGCGGGCGGTTGTTCACCGTCTCGGTCGCGGACGGCGGGTTACGGCCCGTGTCCGCGATCGCAGCCTATCCGAGGGGCGCCGACGCGAGCGGCGACTGGTATGACGAAATGCTGATCGCCGGCGATTGGGTGATCGTGATCGGCTATAGCTATAGCCGCGGCGGTACCCAGCTGACCCGCTTCCGGCTGGGGCGCGACGGCGGCCTCTCCTATGTCGATGCTTACGCCTTCACCTCGGCCGACTATTACTCGTCGCGTAACTATGCGAGCCGGCTGATTGGCGAGCGGCTGATCCTCTACGCGCCGCTGCCTTTGGACTTCTCGGGTCAGGCTGAACCAGCCGGCCCCGGCTTTGGCCAATGGGATGAACAGCGCCGTCAGATGGGCAAGTTCCGGCCCCTGTCGGTCGCTGCGCGCACCTTCGTCCCTGATCGGCTGAAGGGCGACCTGACGAGAATCGACACCGCGCACAGCGTCACCGATTGCGCGATCACCGCGCCGGTGCTCCGCTGCAAAGGCACCGTCGTGCTCGGCAGCTCCTCGCGCAGCTTCTTCGTGTCGCAGGACGCGGTGTTCGTCTGGACAAGTGCGGACAACTATGATCGCCCGCGTCCTTCGGCCGCTCCCTTAATGGTCTATCGGCTGCCGTTGAGCGGCGCTCGTCCCCAAGCCGTCGCAGCTCGCGGCCAGCCGATCGATCAATTCTCCTTCCATCCGGATGACAAGCGCGGCGCCCTGCAGGTGGTCGTGTCCCGCGACGGGGGTGGCGACGCGATGTTCAGGTCCGACTCCGGCCAGCAGCGTGTCTATCTAGCGACCATCCCGTTCCGCTCATTCGGGAGCGGCTGGCAGACTGTGCCCGCGCGCAACTATCAGAGGCTGCCGGGCACCACCCAGAGCTGGAACTTCCAAAACCGGTTCGTGTCGGATCATCTGCTTTACGGCGAGCCATCGGAGGGCCGGGGCAAGGTTCATGTTCTTTCGCTCGCCTCTCGCGAGGTGCGCGAGGTGGCGCTGCCGCACGATGTGGAGCGTCTCGACGCCATCGGCCGGGATGCGATCGTGATCGGCGCGGGCCGCGCCTTTCTCGGCTTCAGCGCCATCGCGCTGGGCGAGGCGGAGCCGCGGCTGGCGGCGGAGTTCCGCCTTCCCGATGCGGGGCAGGGCGAGAGCCGCAGCCATGCCTTCTTCTTCCGCCCCGATCCCGCGGATGCGAATGGCGAAAGCGGCACGCTCGGGCTGCCCGTCGCCAGGCAGCTGCGCGGCGGACAGGGCTTTCTACCGTCCGCCGCGGTGCTTTACCTGCGGCGGGAGGGGCGGGCGCTCGCCAGCGCTGGCGAGCTTGCCGCCACGCCGGTGATGCCGATGGACGATCGCTGCCAGGCGAGCTGCGTCGACTGGTATGGCAATGCCCGCCCGATCTTTCTCGGCGACCGGGTATTCGCACTGCTCGGCTATGAGCTGGTGGAGGGCCGCCTTGGCGGACCTGGGGTGCAGGAGGTCGGACGCACCGACTTTGGCGCCTTGTTGAGCCGGCGTCTCGCACAACGCTGAGCGGATGCTCAGCCAGCGCTGGCGACGTTCGCCGCAAGCACCGGGCCCGTCACTTGTGGGGCGGGCCCGTTCGCTTCTAGAGCATGACCCAGAACAGATTCTCTGAGGATGCTCCATGAAGAAGATCGCGCTGCTGGCAGGCCTGCTGGCGACCGCCGCGGCTGTCGCCCAGGCGCCGACGCCGCCCCAGCCCGTCGAGAACACGCAAGTGCCGGAAAACCAGGTGCTCAATCCGGAGCAGCGCAGCGCGTCGCAGCCGCCGGCCAGGGCCAATGCCCCGGCCTCCACGCCGGCCAAGCCCGACAAATGGGACGTGAATGCGCCCCAGGGCATGACGCTCCGCCAGGTGCCGATCGACACGGCCGAAGGCAGCTGGATGAACGTCGATGTGTCCCCGGACGGGCGGACGATCGCGTTCGATCTGCTCGGCGACATCTACACCATGCCGATCGGCGGCGGCACCCCGACGCGGGTCGCGGAAGGCCTTGCCTTCGAGCATCAGCCGCGTTTCTCGCCCGACGGGCGGCGCATCGCCTTCGTTTCAGACCGGGCGGGCGGCGATAACGTCTGGATCATGAACCTGGACGGCTCCGACAAGCGGCAGGTGACCAAGGAGGATTTTCGCCTCCTCAACCAGCCGAGCTGGAGCCCGGATGGCCGCTTCATCGTCGCCAAGAAGCATTTCACCACCGGGCGTTCGCTCGGCACCGGCGAAGTGTGGATGTACCATGTCTCGGGCGGCGGCGGCGTGCAGATGGTCAAGCGGGTCAGCGAGCAGCATCAGAAGGAACTGGGCGAGCCGATCTTCGCGCCCGATGGCAAGAGCGTCTTTTTCACCCGCAACGTCACGCCCGGGCCGATCTTCGAATATGCCCAGAACTCGAACACCGACCTGTTCCATATCGAGCGCTATGATCTCGAGACGGGTGAGACCACGACCGCCGCGCAGGGGCCGGGCGGCTCGGTGCGGCCGACGCCTTCGCCCGACGGCAAGAAGATCGCCTTCGTCCGCCGGGAGCGCACCAGGTCGAAGCTCTATGTGAAGGACCTGGCCTCGGGCGAGGAGCGCAAGATTTACGACGCGCTCGACCAGGATGTGCAGGAGACCTGGGCGGTTACCGGCGTCTATCCGAACATGGCTTGGACGCCGGACGGCCGCTCGGTGGTGTTCTGGGCCGGCGGCAAGATTCGCCGGGTGAATGCCGACGGCTCGGGCGCGGCGGAAATCCCGTTCCGCGTCAACGACACGCGAGTCATCGCCGACGCGCTGCATCCGAAGGTAGAGGTTGCGCCTGATCGTTTCACGACCAAGATCCCGCGCTGGGCTTCGGTGTCGCCGGATGGGCGGCAGGTCGTGTTCGAGACGCTGGGCAAGCTCTGGATCAAGCCGGTGGCGGGCGGTGCGCCCCGGCGGCTGACCAGCGGCAACTCGGACAGCATGGAAATCTACCCCGCCTGGTCGCGTGACGGCCGCACCATCGCCTTCGTCGACTGGACCGATCAGGGCCTCGGCCGGTTGCGCACCGTGGGTGCCAATGGCGGCACGCCGCGCGATGTGACGCAGCAGCCCGGCCACTACTCCAATCCCGCTTTCTCGCCCGACGGCCGCACCATCGTGTTCGAGCGGGGGTCGGGTGGCTATCTGACCTCTGGCCAATGGTCCGAGAACCCTGGCATCTATCGCGTTGCCGCGAGTGGAGGCGTGCCCGTGCGCGTCGCCAAGGATGGAGGGGCGCCGCAATTTGGCGCGTCGAACGACCGCTTGTTCATGGCGATGACGGCGCAGGGAAAGCGCCAGCTCGTCTCGACCGACCTGAACGGCGAAGCGAAGCGGGTTCATTCGACCGGCGAGCTGGTCAATGATTTCGACGTGTCGCCGGACGGCCGCTTCCTTGCCTTCCGCCAGAACTACCAAGCGTTCGTGATGCCGCTGATGCCGGGCACCCAGGACGTGTCGGCGGACCCCAAGGGCGGGCCCATGCCGGTGACTCGCGTCAGTTCTGAAGGCGCCGACTTCATCCACTGGTCCGAGGGCGGCCGTAAGCTCCACTGGAGCCTCGGGCCCACGCTCTACACGGCGACCACCGATGCCTTCTTCGCTTCGGCACCCGCTGGCGAGAATGCGCCCAAATTCCAGCCGCCCAAGACGGGCGTGTCGCTGGCGATGGACATTGCCGCAGACCGGCCGAGCGGAACGGTTGCCCTCACCGGCGCGCGCATCGTCACCATGGCGAACCGCGAAGGCGGCATCATCGACGATGGTGTGATCGTCGTCCGCGGCGACCGGATCGTCGCGGTCGGCCCGCGCGCTTCGGTGCAAATCCCGGCGGGCGCCCGCACTGTCGATCTCGCCGGTAAGACGATCATCCCGGGCCTCGTCGACGCGCACGCGCATGGCCCTCAAGGCACGGACGGGATGGTGCCGCAGCAGAATTGGTCGTCGCTGGTCAACCTGGCGATGGGCACCACGACCATTCACGATCCATCGGCACAGGCGTCGGTGATCTTCGCCGCGGCTGAGATGCAGCGTGCCGGCAAGATCGTCGCCCCGCGCATCTTCTCGACCGGGGAGATCATCTACGGCGCCAAGGCAGCCGGCGTGTACGCCGACATCAACAGCTTCGACGACGCGCTCGCCCATGTCCGGCGGCTGAAGGCGCAGGGCGCGATGAGCGTGAAGAACTACAACCAACCCCGGCGCGAGCAGCGCCAGATGGTGGTCGCAGCCGCCCAGCGCGAAGGCATGGAAGTGGTGCCCGAGGGCGGCTCGCTCTTCGCATTGGACGTGTCGCTGATCCAGGACGGCAATGCGACGGTCGAGCACAATGTGCCGCTGAACGTGTTTTACGACGATTTGGTGCAGCTCTGGACCCAGACCAAGGTCAACTACACGCCGACGCTGGTCGTGACCTATGGCGGTCCGGCGGGCGACCCCTATTGGCGCTCCCACACCGACGTGTTCCGCCACCCGATCCTGACCCGGCACATCCCGCCGGCGACGCTTGCCGCCGATAATGCGCGGCGCGAGATCGCGCCCGAAGAGGACTATGTCGACGACGACAGCGCGCGCGAGTCCAAGAAGCTGGCGGACAAGGGCGTGCTGGTCTCGATCGGCGCGCATGGCCAGCAGGCCGGGCTCGGCCCGCATTGGGAGATGTGGAGCTTCGCGCGCGGCGGCTGGTCGCCGGTCGAGGCGCTCAGGGCCGGCACGATCGATCCCGCCAGGTCGCTCGGCTATGACCGTGATGTGGGCTCACTGGAAGTCGGCAAGCTGGCCGATCTGGTGGTGCTCGATGCGGATCCGACGCAGGACATCCGCAATACGGAAAAGGTGCACCGGGTGATGCTCGGCGGCCGGATGTACGACCCGCTGACGATGAACGAAGTCGTGACCGGCAACCGCGCGCGGGCGCCTTATTGGTGGGAAACTTCCGGTGATTCGCGGGCGGCCGGCAGCGCCAGTCAGGGCTTCGGCCACAGCCATGACTAGGGCGCGCTGAGCGCTCGTGGTGGAACTGTCGCCTCCCGTCGCCCTGGCGATCGGCGGCCTGCTGGCCTTGTGGCTCGCCGCCGCCGCCTGGGCGCTGGTCACGGGGCTGCAACTCCGCCGCAATGCTCAGGCCGCGGAGGAGCGCAACCGGCAGTTGCAGACCCTGCTCGGCACGGCGCCGGCGCTGATCGTGATCGTCGACTCCGACGGCCGGGTAGAGGGGTCCGAGCGGCTGGCCGACTGGCTAGGGCTGGTCGAGCCGCCGCAGACGCTCGGCGACTTCTCCCGCGCTGATGGCGGCTTGTCCGAGGCCGATCTGGCGCTGCTGGTGCAGGATGTGGCGACTGCGCGCGCAGCAGCCCAGAGTTTCTACCGGGTGGTGAAGCCGCAAGGATCGTCGCGCACCCTGAATATCCGGGGCGGACCCGCTCCGGCGGGCCTGGGCGTCGAAGGCGCGGTCGTCATGTATCTGTTCGACGCGACGGAAATCCGGTTGGAGATGAGGCGGCTCGCCGAGGAAGCCGACCGCCTCTCCCGCGCATTCGATGCCCTGTCGGGGCTGATCGAAGCATCGCCCATCCCGATGTGGCATCGCGGGCCCGACCTGCGCCTGACGCTCGTCAACAGCGCCTATGTGAAGGCGGTGGAAGGAGCGAGCGCGGCCGATGTGATCCAGCGCGGGCTAGAGTTGGTCGAGGCGGCGCCGGGCCGCAACCCGATCGCCGCCGCTGCCTCGGCGAGGGAAACGGGCGAGACCCGGTCCCGCGTCCTGCCTGCCACCATTGCCGGCGAACGGCGCAGCCTGCAGGTGGTGGACGTGCCATTGGGCGATGCGGGCGTCGCCGGCTATGCGATCGATGTCGAGGAACTGGAGCAGGCCCGCGCCGGCTTCAAGCGCTTCGCCGAAGCCCAGCGGGACCTGCTCGATCGCCTGTCCGCCGGCGTGGCGCAGTTCGAGGCCGACCGGTCCTTGAGCTTCTACAACCAGGCCTTCATGCGGCTCTTCTCGATGAAGCCGGAATGGCTGGCGGAAGGCCCCGAGTTCGCGCGCGTGCTCGACCGGATGCGGGAGGCCAACCGGGTCCCCGAAGCCCGCGATTTCCGTGCCTGGCGCGACGAGCGCCGGGCCTGGTTCACCAGCGCGACCGAGGGGCAGGAAGAAAATTGGATGCTGCCGGGCGGCACGCATCTGCGCGTCGTCGCGCAGCCGCTGCCCGATGGCGGGCTGCTCACCATTTTCGAGGACCGGACCGAGCAGGTCTCGCTCGCCAGCGCGCGGGACACTTTGCTCCGCGTGCGCGCCGCCACCTTCGAGCATCTGTTCGAAGCGGTTGGCGTGTTCGCCGCCGATGGCCGGCTCCAGCTGTGGAACCAGAAGTTCCGCGACACCTGGCAGTTGGATGACGAATTCCTCAGCGGCCATCCGCGCGTCGATGCCCTTGCCGAAGCAGCCTCCAGCCAGCTGACCAATCCGTCGCGCGCGGCCGTGATCCGCGAACTCGTCCGCGTGGCGACCCAGGAGCGCAAGCAGCGCGTCGGCCGCGTGGCGCTCAAGAATGGCCGGCATTATGAGTTCGCGGCGGTGCCGTTGCCCGATGGCAATGCGCTCTTCACCATGCTCGACATCAGCGACAGCCGCCGCATCGAGGCAGCGCTGCGCGACCGCAACGAGGCCCTTGAAGATGCGGACCGGGTCAAGACGGCGTTCGTCGCCAATATGAGCTACGAGTTGCGGACGCCTTTGACCTCCATCGGCGGCTTCGCCGAGATGCTGTCCGGCGGCTATGCCGGGCCGCTGACGCCCACCGCGTCCGAATATGTCGGCGCGATCCTCGAATCTGTCGCCCGGCTGAGCACACTGATCGACCATGTGCTCGATCTCACCCAAAGCCAGGCCGGTGCGCTACCGCTCGAGAAGCGTGCAGTGGACATGCGCCGGATCGCGACCGAAGCGGGCAAGGCGGCCACGGCGGCGGCGGCCGAAAAGTCGATCGAGTTCGAAGTCGATCTGGACAAGACGCTCGGCAGCGTCACCGGGGATTCGCGGCGCTTGCGGCAGGTGCTCGACAATCTGCTCGGCAACGCGATCCGCTTCACCCCGCCCGGCGGCCGCGTGCTGCTGCACGGCGAGGGCAGCGAAGGCACGGCGCGGCTCGTGATTTCCGACAACGGCCCCGGCATGACGCTCAAGGAGCAGGCGCGCGCCTTCGACCGGTTCAGCCGCACCAGCGAGGCGCGGGAGCGGGGCTCCTCGCTCGGCCTGGGCCTGCCGCTCGCGCGCCAATGGGTGGAGGCGCATGGCGGCACGCTGATTTTGGTGTCTGAGCCGGGCCAGGGCACTGCCGTCACCGTCGAACTGCCGCGCGGCTGACATGCTGCTTGTCGATGAGGAAGCGACGTTGCGTTTGGGCGCCGCGCTCGCCGATCGGGTGAGAGCAGGGGATGTGATCGCCCTTTCCGGCGGACTCGGTGCCGGCAAGACGACCCTGGCGCGCGGCCTGCTCGCGGCGCTGGGACTGGAGGGCGAGGCGCCGAGTCCGACCTTCGCGATCGTCCAGACCTATGCGCCGCCGGAGACGCGGCTGCCGGTCGCGCATATCGATCTCTATCGCATCGAAGCGCCCGACGAAGCTGAGGAACTCGGCCTCGACGAGCTGTGCCACGACCATCTGCTGCTGGTCGAATGGCCGGAGCGGCTCGGCGATGGCTGGTGGACGGATGCGCTGCGGCTCGGCCTGGATGAAGCTCCGGCGGGCGGGCGGCGCTTGACAGCGCATGTGCCGCCGTCATGGGAGGCGCGATGGCCTCCGATATGACTCCCCCGGCCGCTGCCCCGGACTTTTTGAAGGGCGCGGGCTGGGCCGATGCCGAGATCCTGCCGCTGGCGGGCGACGCGTCTTTCCGCCGCTATTTCCGGGTGTTGGCGCCCGGCCGCCGCGCCGTGCTGATGGACGCGCCGCCGCCGCACGAGGACCCGCGGCCGTTCCTCACCGTTGCTGACCACCTCATCCAACTCGGCTTTTCGGCCCCGCGCACGCTTGCCGCCGATTTGGAGCAGGGCCTGGTGCTGCTGGAGGATTTCGGCGACGCCCGCATGCGCGAAGTCGTCGATGCGGCACCGGAGTCGGAACTGCGCATCTATGCCGATGTCGTCGACCTGCTCGCCCGCCTGCACCAGCACCCGGCCGCCGACCTGCCGCCCTATGACGAGCGCGAATATCTACGCGAAGCCTGCCTGCTAACCGAATGGTATGCGCCGGCGCTCGGGCTGGAGGTGGACGAAGCGGGCTATCGCGCCGCCTGGAGCGAGGCGCTGGCGCCGCTGCTGGGCGACCAATCGGTCACGGTGCTGCGCGACTATCATGCCGAAAACATCATGCTAATCGATGGGCGCGAGGGCATCGAAGGCCTCGGCCTGCTCGACTTCCAGGACGCGCTGGCCGGCCACCCGGCCTATGACCTCGTCTCCATGCTGCAGGATGCGCGCCGCGATGTGCCGGAAGCGATCGAGCTCGACATGCTGCAGCGCTATCTCGAAATGGCGCGGCCGGGTCCCGGTTTTGTCGACGCCTATTGGCTGCTCGGTGCCCAGCGCAACGCCAAGATCGTCGGCATCTTCACCCGGCTGTGGGAGCGCGACGGCAAGCCCCGCTACCTCGACTATCTGCCCCGCGTCTGGGCCTATCTGGAGCGCGATCTGCAGCAGCCGGCGCTGGCTCCCGTCAAAGCCTGGTTCGACGCGCACATCCCGGCTGATCGACGCGGCGGTGCCCGCCTCGCATGAGCCGCTATAAAAAGCCGCTTGCGCTCCGGCCGCAGCCCGATGCGCCGCCGCTGGACACGGCGATGGTGCTGGCCGCCGGCCTCGGCAAGCGCATGCGGCCGCTCACTGCGACGCGCCCCAAGCCTCTGGTCGAGGTCGCGGGCAAGGCGCTGCTCGACCATGCGCTGGACCGGCTCCGGGCTGCGGGGGTGAAGCGGGCGGTGGTGAACGTTCACTACCTCGCCGATGCGCTCGAAGCGCATGTAAGCCACCGCGTACAAGGCATTGAGATCGCCATATCCGATGAACGTGCGCAGCTGCTGGAGACGGGCGGCGGCCTGGTCCATGCGCTGCCACTGATCGGCGACGATCCGTTCCTCGTCGTCAACAGCGACAATCTGTGGGTGGACGGCCCCGCCGACTCGATCCGCTCGCTCGCCGCCCGGTGGAACGATGCCGAGATGGACGCGCTGCTGCTGCTCGTGCCGCTTGCCCGCGCGAACTGCCACAACGGCAAGGGCGATTTCCACATGGACGGGGCCGGGCGACTCAGTCGCCGCAAGCCGGGGCGGGTGGCGCCTTTCGTCTTCACCGGTGTCCAGATCGTATCCAAGCGGCTGTTCGAAGGGGCCAAGGCCGAGCCCTTCTCGCTGAACATCCTCTGGGACCGCGCCATCGCGGCGGGCCGCGCCTTCGGCCTCGTGCACAACGGTCTGTGGTTCGACGTCGGCACGCCGCCGGCGGTTCGGAAGACGGAAGAGGTGCTGCGCTACGAGTGACCCCGTTCGTATCGAGCGTAGTCGAGATACGCTTCTCGACTTCGCTCGAAGCGAACGGTTACTGTGGGTGAGTGACCACCGGCCGCCCCTCCGTCTACACCATCCCGCCGCACCGTTCCTTTGCCGAGGCGCTCGCCGCCGGGTTGATGGCGAGGGAAGGGCGGGACCGGATGGAGCTGGCGCGCGGCCTGATCCTGCTCCCCAACAATCGCGCGGCGCGGGCGATCCAGGATGCGTTCGTGCGCCGGGCCGAGGGCGGGCTGCTGCTGCCCCGGCTGGTGGCGATCGGCGATCCCGAGCTGGACGAGCGGCTCGGCGCCTTTCTCGATCCGATCGGGGAAGAGGCCATTCCTCCCGCGTTTGAACCGCTCCAGCGCCAGCTGATCCTCGCGCGCCTGATCGAGGACGAAGGCGGAGCGACCGGCGGCGAGGCGATGCGGCTCGCGGCCGATCTCGCGCGTACCCTGGACCAGCTCCATGTCGAGGGCGTCGATCCCGCCCGGCTGCGTGCGATCGATGTCGGCGAGCTGACCGAGCATTGGACGCGGTCGCTGAAACTGCTGGAGCTGGTGCTGGGGCGCTGGCCCGCCGCGCTGGCGCGCCTTGGCCGCATCGACCTGACCGAACGCCGCAACCGGCTGCTGGAGCGGGTGGCGAAACACTGGCGGAGCGATCCGCCGCCCGGCTTCGTCGTCGCCGCGGGCATCTCGACCGCCGCTCCGGCCGTGGCCCGGCTGCTCCGGACCACCGCGTTCATGGAGCGCGGCCGCGTCGTGTTCGATGCGCTCGACATCGCCATGCCGGAGGAACAATGGGCCTCGCTCGGGCCGCACCAGCCGGACCCGGACACCGGGCGGGCACCCCCGTCGGTCGAAACGCACCCGCAATTCCATTTGAAGCTGCTGCTCGACCGGATGGGGGTCGGCCGAGGCGAGGTGCAGCGCTGGCGCTGGGGCGGTGGCCATGCCGCGCGGGCCGGGCGGAGCCGCCTCATTTCCAATGCGCTGGCGCCGGCCCGCTTCACGACCGAGTGGACCGATCTGCCGCGCAAGGACCGCGACCGGGGCGGCGTCGAGCTGCTCGAAGTGGCCACGCCCGCTGACGAAGCCCAGGCGATCGCGCTGGCGCTGCGGGAGGCGTTGGAGACCCCGGCGCGCACTGCGGCCCTGGTCACGCCGGACCGGGGTCTCGCGCAGCGCGTGTCCGCGCATCTGAAGCGCTGGGGCATCGGCGCTGACGATTCTGCCGGCGTGCCGCTGTCGGTCACCCCGCCGGGAACCTTGCTGCTCGCGATTATCGAAGCCGTGGCGGAACGGTTCGCGCCGGTGCCGCTGCTCGCGCTGCTCAAGCACCCCCTGGTGCAGGCCGGCGAGGGGAGGGCTGACTGGCTCGACCAGGTGCGCCGGCTCGACCGCGAGCTGCGCGGGCCGCGGCCTGCGCCGGGTCTGGCGGGGGTCACAGCCAAGCTCCCGGCGGACAAGGCTGGGGCAAGGGCCTGGGCGCGTATCCTGCCGCTCATTGAGCCGATCGAGGCGGAGTTTGCCCGCGCGACCGACCTGCCCACCTGGCTGGCCGCGCTGCGACAGGCGGCGGAGCGGCTCGCCGGCGATGAGGCTTGGGCGCGGCCCGCCGGACGTGCAGCCGCCGATCTGATCGAGGGGCTGGAGACGCACGCACCGACCGGTCCGCAGCGTCTGGATCTGGCGCAGCTTGGGCCCTTGCTCGGCGAGCTGATGAACACCGTTGCGGTGCGCCCGCCGCAAGGCGGCCACCCCCGCATCTTCATCTGGGGCCTGATCGAGGCCCGGCTTCAGCAGGCGGACCTGACCATCCTCGGCGGCCTGAACGAAGGCACCTGGCCGGCTTTGCCCTCGCCGGACCCATGGCTCGCCCCGCGCATCCGGGCAGAGCTCGGCCTGCCGGAGTTGGAGACGCGGATTGGCCTCGCCGCGCACAGCTTCGCCGGAGCCCTGGGTGCGCCGCAAGTGCTGATCACGCGCGCCAGGCGGGATGCGCGCGGCCCGGCAGTTGCGTCGCGCTTCTGGCTGCGGCTGGAGGCGCTGACCGGCGGCTTGCCGGGTGCGAAGCGGCTGGTGGACTGGGCGCGGGCACTCGACGGCGTCGACGATCCGCAGCCCGTCGCGCGCCCGCAGCCCGCGCCCCCGGTCGAGCAGCGCCCGAAGAGGCTTGCCGTCACCGATCTCGACCGGCTGAAGGCAGATCCTTACGCTTTCTACGCCCGCGCGATGCTGGGGCTGCGCGTGCTCGATCCCGTCGATGCCGATGCGACCGCCGCCTGGCGCGGCACGATGGTGCACGATGTGCTCGAATGCTGGGCCAAGCAGGATCAATGCGATCCGGCCAGGCTGCGCGACCGCGCCGAGGCGATGCTCGCGGCGGCCGACGCTCACCCGCTGATGCGCGCTTTGTGGGAGCCGCGGCTGATGGAGGCGATCGACTGGATCGCCGCCGAGATGGCCGAAATGAAGGCCGCAGGGCGGAAGTTCATCGCCGCCGAGGAAGCGGGCGAGCTCGAGATTTACGGGGTGACGCTCAAGGGCCGCGCCGACCGCATCGATAGGATGCCCGACGGCAAGCTGGCGATCGTCGATTACAAGACCGGCAATGCGCCGAACGCGAAGCAGGTGTCGGGTGGCTATGCTCAGCAACTGGGTCTGATCGGGTTGATGGCGGAGCGGGGCGCTTTCAAGGGCGTGTCCGGCACGGCGGGTGCGTTCGAATATTGGTCGCTCGCCCGGAACAAGGATGATGGCTTCGGCAAGATCGTGTCCCCCGTCGACCCGACCGGCGCCCGCGACCGCATCCGCACCGACGAGTTCGTCGAGCGCGCCGCCCGCACGTTACAGGCGGCAGTCGAGACCTGGCTCACCGGCTCGGAGCCCTTCACCGCCAAGCTGCACCCGGAACATGCGCCGTATGGCGATTACGACCAGCTGATGCGGCTGGACGAGTGGTATGGGCGGGACCAGAGCTGATGCGCCCGCTTCCCAGCCTCAAGGATGAGCAGAAGGCGGCATCCGATCCCGCGTCGCAGGTGTGGCTGTCCGCCTCTGCCGGCACCGGCAAGACGCAGGTGCTGGTCGCGCGCGTGCTGCGGCTGCTGCTTCGGCCGGGCGTCGACCCTTCGGCCATTCTCTGCCTGACCTTCACCAAGGCGGGCGCGGCCGAGATGTCGAACCGCCTGAGCGAGCGGCTCGCTTACTGGGTGCGGTTGCCGGGCCCTGAACTTGCCGCCGAACTGATGGCGCTGGGCGAAGATCATGGCCCGGAGATGCAAAGACGCGCCCGCGGCCTGTTCGCGCGGGTGCTGGATGCGCGGGGCGGCGGACTGCGCATCCAGACGATCCACAGCTTCGCCCAGTCGCTGCTGGCATCCTTTCCGCTGGAGGCGGACCTCGCGCCGGGCATGCGGCCGCTGGAGGGGCGTGAAGAGGCTGCATTGGCGCGGCAGGTGCTGGCGGAATTGGTGACCCAGGCGTCCAGCGAGGGGCGGCACGGCCTCATTGCCAACCTGCAGGCGCTCAGCCGGCGCTTGGGAGAGGAAGGGGCGGAGGGCTTCCTGCGGGACTGTGCGCGTGCTCCGGAGGCGTTGGAGCAGTTGCCGGCCGGCATCGCGCCGTTCGTTCGCCAGGCGCTGGATCTGCCGATCGAGGACATCGAAGCGCATATCGCCGACCAGTGCGGCGATGCGCTGTTCGATCTGGCGAGCCTGGAGCAAGTGGCCGCGCACAACCGGGCTTGGGGCACCGCCAAGGGCATCGACCGTGCCGAAGCGATCGGCCGCTGGCGCGCCCTCTCGTCCGGCGAGCGCGCGCTGGCGCTGGAGGAACTGCACAGCGTCTGGGCGACAGCCAAGGGCGACCCGCGATCGTTCGGCAAGGGCCAGGCGCCGCCGGTCGGCGACTATGCCGAACTCGCCTCGCGGCTCCATGGCCGCTGCAAGGAACTGATCCAGCTCCGCGTCCGCGCCCGCCTTGCCGACCTGTTCGCCGCGGGCCTTGAGGCAGGCCGGGACTATGCCCGCGCCTATGCCGAGGCGAAGCGCGCCGCGGGCGTGGTCGATTTCGACGATCTGATCCGCGCCACCGTGCGCCTGCTCGGCACGCCGGGCATGGGCGACTGGATCCGGTTCAAGCTAGATCAGGCGACCGATCACATTCTGGTCGACGAGGCGCAGGATACGAACCCGCAGCAATGGGCGATCGTGCGCTCCCTTGCCGAGGAATTCTACGCCGAGCATCCGGACGACGCGGCCAAGGTGCGCACGATCTTTTCGGTCGGTGACTATAAGCAGGCGATCTTCGGGTTCCAGGGCACCGACCCGATCTTCTTCGATGCGGCCAGAAACTATTTTGCCCGCGCCGCCGCCGACGGCGCACGCGAGCTGAAGGACCTGTCGCTCAGCCGATCCTTCCGCTCGACCGAGCCGATCCTGGAGGCAGTGGACGCGACGGTGGCGGCGCTTGCCCCTGAAGCGCTGGGCAGCGGCGTCGTCACCGAACCGCACCGCAGCGCGGTACCCGGCCCCGGGTTGGTCACTTTGTGGCGTCCGGTCAGCGCGGAACAGGCTGAGGATGACGAGGGGGAGGAGAGCTGGATCGGCGACGCACCTCGCGAACTCGCGACGCAGCTCGCCAGGCGCATCAAGGGCTGGCTCGCCGAGCCGATGATGCTGAAAGACGGGCCAATCCGTGCCCAGGACATCATGATCCTGGTGCGCAAGCGCGGCGACCTCGCCTCGCTGATCGTGGCGCGGCTCTATGCCGAAGGCGTGCCGGTCGCCGGCCTGGACCGGCTGCGGCTGAATGCGCCGCTGGCGGTCCGCGACCTGCTTGCGGCTGCCCGCTTCGCGCTGCAGCCGGAGGACGACCTGTCGCTCGCCAGCCTGCTAGTCTCGCCGCTGATCGGGTGGAGCCAGGAGGATTTGCTGGCCCACGCCGTGCCGCGGCAGGGGAGCTTGTGGCGGCACTTGAGAGAGTTGAACAACAATGCTCCGTTCGTTTCGAGCGAAGTCGAGAAACGGCCAGGGCTTCTCGACTTCGCTCGAAGCGAACGGGTAGGCGGGGCGGTTGATAGCCTCACCGATCTCCTCAACGCCGCCGATTTCACCACGCCATACCAGTTCTTCGAACGCATCCTCTCCGGCCCGCTGGACGGCCGCCGTAAGCTGCTCGGTCGGCTGGGCGAGGAAGCGCGAGACCCGGTCGAGGAATTACTCTCCGCCGCGCTCGCATTCGAGCGGCAGGCGACGCCGTCGCTGCAGCGTTTCCTCGACTGGTTCGATCGCGGCGATGTCGACATCGTCCGCGACCCGTCGCAGCCGCTGGATGCGGTGCGGGTGATGACCGCGCATGGCGCCAAGGGGCTGCAGGCGCCGGTCGTGATCCTCGCCGATGCGACCACCGACCCGGGCGCCTACCGCCGCAATCGGCTCGACTGGCGCGCGCCGGGGTTGGATCGGCCTTTGCCCCTGTTCCGCCCGCGCAAGGACGAGCTTGCCGGCTCGCTGGCCGAGGACCTTGCCGAGGCCGAGCGCAAGGACCGGGAGGAACATTGGCGGCTGCTCTATGTCGCGATGACGCGGGCGGAAGAGCGGCTGTATGTCGGCGGCGCGCTCGGCACTCGCGCCAAAGGCATTCCGCCGGAAGACAGCTGGTATGCCGCGGTCGCGAAAGGGCTGGAGAGCCTCGGCGCGGCACCGCTGGAGGATGGCAGCCTCGAATGGGTTAGCCGCGTTCCCCAGGCCCGCGCAGCTGCAAAGCCAAGGGACGCGAAGGCGGACGAGGCGCAGCTCCCACTGCCCGCCTGGGCATTGGCTCCGGCGCCCAAAGAAGCACGGCCGCCGCGGCCGCTCGCACCCTCGTCGATCGGGACGGACGAAGCCGCCGATCCCCCGCCCGGCCCGGCGATGCGCGCGGCAGCGGAACGCGGCCGGCTGCTCCACGCGCTGTTCGAGCGGCTGCCGGCGATCCCACCCGAGCGCAGGCGCGCCGCGGCCGAACATTGGCTCGCCAGCAGCGGCGGTGTGGGCGACCCGGCGGTGAGAGCGGAGCTGACGGATCAGGTCTGCGATGTGGTCGGCGATGCCCGCTTCGCCGAACTGTTCTCACCCGATGCACTTGCCGAAGTGCCGATCGCGGCCGTGGTCGAAGGCCAGGTGATCGCGGGCAAGGTCGACCGGCTGCATGTGAGCGAGGAACGGGTGCTAGTCGTCGATTTCAAGACCAACCGCCGCGCGCCCGCCGATCTGGCGAACGCGCCCGAATCGCACCTCAAGCAGATGGCGGCCTATGCGGCAGCGCTGGCCGTGATCTTTCCCGCGCGCAGGATCGAGGCGGCGTTGCTCTATTCGTCCGGGCCGGTGCTGCTGCCGCTCGACGCCGAGACGCTCTCCCGCTTCAAGCCAGGCTTGGCGGCGGCGTAAGAAAGTTTGGCCGCCTATTTGGTTGAGCCTTGCCGCGCGCCTTCCTAGATAGCCAGCAAAGGAGTTACACGCATGGCCACCAAGCAGATCACCGACGCGAGCTTCGATCAGGACGTCCTTCAGGCGGATACGCCGGTGCTGGTCGATTTTTGGGCGGAATGGTGCGGGCCGTGCAAGCAGATCGGCCCGGCGCTCGAAGAAATCTCGGACGAACTCGGCGAGCGGGTGACCATCGCCAAGCTGAACATCGACGATCATCCGGACGCGCCGGTCCGCTATGGCGTCCGCGGCATTCCGACGATGATCCTGTTCAAGGGCGGCGTGCCGGCCGCGACCAAAGTGGGTGCCGCGCCCAAGAGCCACATCAAGGGCTGGCTCGAAGGCGAGCTTTGACCTGCTTCCCTCTCCCATAGGAGAGGGCGACTCGCGGGGCGAGCGGGGTGAGGGGACGCGAGAGTTTGAAATCGTGCTTCGGAACCCCTCACCCGGTCAGGCTGCCGCCTGACTCGACCTCTCCCCATGGGAGAGGTGTTCAAGCGGGCGGTTCGGTCCCTTCCAGCCCGCGTGTGTCCGGCCTGAATCGGTCGTGCCGCGGCAGGTCGTCCGCCGGCTCCGCCCAGGCGATTCGGCTGCCGTAGAATATATGAAACTCCGGCTGGATCGCGCCCGGATCGTCCAGCGTAGGCAGGCTGAAATCCACCGTCTCCGGCTGGTAGTTCACCTTCATATAGAGCGGCGTGCCGCAGCGGGTGCAGAAGCCGCGATGGCCGAAGCTGCTCGACGGGATCGTGCCGAGCGCATCCTCGCCCTGCTCCAGCCGCCAGTCGCCCGTCTTAACGCTGGCAAAGGCCATGGCGGGGCTGCCGGAGCTCAGCTGGCAAGTCCGGCAATGGCACCAGCCGGCATCGAACGGCGCTGAGTAAAGGCGGTAGCGGATCGCGCCGCACAGGCAGCCGCCGGTCCATTCCGTCATGACCGGTAGTCCGCATTGATCGAGATATAGCCGTGAGTGAGGTCGCAGGTCCAAACAGTGGCGCGGCCCTCGCCCATGCCGAGATCGGCGCCGATCTCGATCTCCTGGCCCTTCAGATGCGCGGCGACCGGCGCTTCGTCATAGCCTTCGACGGCACAGCCGTTGCGGGCGACGATGGTGTTGCCGAACCGGATCGAGAGACGGTCGCGGTCGGCCGGCTCGCCCGCCTTGCCCACCGCCATAACGACGCGGCCCCAATTGGCGTCCTCTCCGGCACTTGCAGTCTTCACCAGCGGCGAGTTGGCGATGCTCATCGCGATGCGATGCGCGCTGGCCTCGCTGGTGGCGCCGGTCACCTGCACCTCGATGAACTTGGACGCCCCTTCGCCGTCGCGGACGACCAGTTGGGCGAGGTCGAGGCACAGGGCTTCCAGTGCGGCTGCGAACGCGTCGGCGCCCGGATCGTCGAAAGAGGCGAGGGACGGATTGGCCGCCGCGCCGGTCGCGAAGGCGAGCACAGTGTCGGAGGTCGAAGTATCGCCATCGACCGTGATGCAGGAGAAGCTACGGCGATTGGCGCGGTCGAGCAGCTGCTGGAGGAAACCGGGCTCCACCGCCGCATCGGTGAAGATGAAGCCGAGCATGGTCGCCATGTCGGGCGCGATCATGCCCGAGCCCTTGATGATGCCGGTGAGCGTTACCGTGCGGCCGCCGATCACCGCCCGCTGCACCGCCCCTTTCGCGAAGGTGTCGGTGGTGCCGATCGCGTCCGCCGCCTCGCGCCAGCCGCATTCCGGCGCGGCGAAGGCGGCGTCGAGCCCCGCTTCCGCTTTGTCGATCGGCAGCGGCACGCCGATCACGCCCGTAGACGCGACGAATATGTCGGAGGGCTGGCAGCCGAGATGCGCCGCCGCCCTCGCGGCGATGGCTTCCACCGCCGCCTGTCCCCGGCTGCCGGTGAAGGCGTTCGAATTGCCGGCGTTGACGACCAGCGCGCGCGCCCGGCCGAGCGTCAGCGCCTTGCGGCACCATTCCACCTCGGGCGAAGCGCAGCGGCTCTGTGTCAGCACGCCGGCGACGCTGGTGCCTTCATCCAGCCGCACGAAGGTCAGGTCGCACCGGTCCCATTCCTTGTAGCGGGCTCTGGCGACCGCCGGCTGGGCGCCGGCGATCGGCGGCAGGTCGGGAAACGGGCGGGCGAGGGGGGAGAGGGCGGCCATGGATTTGCCCCTAATCGCGGCATTTCGTGCGCGCCAGAGATGGTTGACGTGCTGGACGCGCGGCGGCTGCGACACTATGTCTCCGCGACCACTGCTCCGACCGGCCGAGACTGATTTGCGTCTGTTGATTCTTCTGTCCGCGATGATCGCGGGTCTGTCCGGCCTGATTGCCGGCGACCCTGCGATGGCGCGTGCGGCAGAGCCAACGGCCATCGCTGCGTCCGCGGCCGCTGTTTCGGAGCAGGCCATTGCAGCCCAGGCGGCGCGCCGTCTGGCGGCGGTGCCGGTCTTCGTGGCGCCGGCTGCGCGGCATTTCTCGCCGAAGCCCAGCTTCGTTCCGCAGACGCACAAGGTAGACGAGCGCCGCAACGAATAGCGGCCCTGCACGTCTTTTCCTTCCGTCAGGCGCTCATCCGCCTGCCATGCAGCTTCATTTCAGACAGGTCTTCTTATGCTCGCCGCAGTCGCCAAGGCAATTTTTGGTTCGTCCAACGAACGTTACGTCAAGTCCCTCCAGCCGCTTGTGAACCGCATCAACGGCTTCGAGACCAACATCTCGGCGCTGACGGACGATGAGCTGAAGAACCAGACCGTCTTGTTCCGCGAACGGCTCGCCAACGGCGAAACGCTCGATAGTCTGCTCCCCGAAGCCTTTGCGACCGTGCGCGAGGCGGCCAAGCGCACGCTCGGCCAGCGGCATTACGACGTGCAGATGATCGGCGGCATCGTGCTTCACCGCGGCGAGATCGCCGAAATGCGGACCGGCGAGGGCAAGACGCTGGTGGCGACGCTCGCCACTTATCTGAACGCCTTGCCCGGCGAGGGCGTCCATGTCGTCACCGTCAACGACTATCTCGCCCGCCGCGACTCCGAATGGATGGGGCAGATCTACAAGTTCCTGGGGCTCAGCGTGGGCGTCATCGTGCCCAATCTGACGGACCAGATGCGGCGCGAAGCCTATGGCTCCGACATCACCTACGGCACCAACAACGAGTTCGGCTTCGACTATCTGCGCGACAATATGAAATATGAGCGCGCTTCGATGACGCAGCGCCCGTTCAACTTCGCGATCGTCGACGAGGTTGACTCGATCCTGATCGACGAGGCGCGGACGCCGCTGATCATTTCCGGGCCGACCGACGACAAGTCCGAACTGTACATGCAGGTCGATGCGATCGTGAAGCAGTTCGTGCCCGAGGATTACGAGCTGGATGAGAAGCAGAAGTCGATCATCCTGACCGAAGACGGCACCGAAAAGGCGGAGCGGATGCTGGAAGCGGCGGGGCTGCTGGAGGGCTCGAACCTCTATGATTTCGAGAACACGCAGGTGGTCCACCACCTGAACCAGGCGCTCCGCGCCAATGCGATGTTCAAGCTCGACACCGACTATATCGTCAAGGACGGCAAGATCATCATCATCGACGAGTTCACCGGCCGCATGATGGACGGACGCCGCTGGTCCGACGGCCTGCACCAGGCGGTCGAAGCGAAGGAAGGCGTGAACATCGAGCCGGAGAACCAGACGCTCGCCTCGATTACCTTCCAGAATTATTTCCGCATGTACCCGAAGCTCGCCGGAATGACCGGCACCGCAGCCACGGAAGCGGGCGAGTTCCACGACATCTACAAGCTGAACGTCGTCACCATCCCGACCAACAAGCCGGTCAGCCGGGTCGATGAGGACGATCAGTTCTACAAGAATATCAAGGACAAATTCGCGGCTATTGCCAAGTCGATCGAGGAACGGAGCGGGCAGGGCCAGCCGGTACTGGTCGGTACCGTGTCGATCGAGAAGTCGGAGCTGCTCAGCCAGTTTCTGCGCCAGCTGAACGTGCCGCACAATGTGCTCAACGCCCGGTTCCACGAGCAGGAAGCCCATATCGTCGCCCAGGCGGGGCGTCCGGGCGCGGTCACCATCGCCACCAATATGGCCGGCCGCGGCACCGACATTCAGCTCGGCGGCAATGTGGAGTTCCGCGTCGAGGACGAGCTGTCCGGCCTGCCGGAAGGCCCCGACCGCGAGGCGGCGATCGCGCGGATCAAGCGCGAAGTCGAGGAAGAGCGGCAGAAGGTGATCGCGGCCGGCGGCCTGTTCGTGCTCGGCACCGAGCGCCACGAAAGCCGCCGCATCGACAATCAGTTGCGCGGCCGTTCGGGCCGGCAGGGCGATCCGGGACTTTCCCGCTTCTACCTGTCGCTCGACGACGACCTGCTGCGCATCTTCGGCCCCGACACGATGTTCTCGAAGATGATGAACGCCAATCTGGCGGACGGCGAGGCGATCGGGTCGCGCTGGCTGAACAAGGCGATCGAGACCGCGCAGAAGAAGGTCGAGGCGCGCAACTACGACATCCGCAAGCAGCTGCTCGAATATGATGATGTCATGAACGACCAGCGCAAGGTCATTTACGAGCAGCGCACCGACATCATGGACTCCGAGATTCTCGGCGACATCGTCGAGGACATGCGCCACGACACGGTGAACAATCTCGTCGGCACCGCCTGCCCACCGGACTCCTATCCCGAGCAATGGGATATCGAGGGGCTGAAGGCGCGGACGCAGGAGATTTTCGGTCTCGACGTACCCTTCGAGGAGTGGGTGAAGGAAGAGTCGGTCGAGCCGGAAATGCTCGAGGAGCGGCTGCGCACCCTCACCGACGAGGCCATGGCAGCCAAGGGCGCGGACCTAGAGCCGGGCACCTGGGTGCAGGTGGAAAAAAGCGTGCTGCTCCAGTCGCTCGACCATCATTGGAAGGAGCATCTGGCGACGCTCGACGCGCTGCGGCAGGTCATCCACCTGCGCGCCTATGCGCAGAAGACGCCGATCAACGAATATAAGCAGGAAGCGTTCGGCCTGTTCGAGCGCATGCTGGAGGTGATCCGCGAGGACGTGACGCGGGTGCTCGCCCATGCCCAGTTCATGGCCGCGCCGCCGCCGCTTCCTTCCATGCCCGAGTTCGTCACCACCCATATCGACCCGCTGACCGGCGAGGACGACAGCTGGGACGGCGAGAGCCTGGGCGCCGGCACGATGACGCTGCCGCCGCTCCAGGTTGCGCCGGTTTCGCTCGAGAAGCTGGGCGACGACCCGGCGGAGTGGGAAGGCAAGGTCAGCCGCAACGCGCCATGCCCCTGCGGCTCGGGGCAGAAATACAAGCACTGCCACGGGGCGCTCTAGACCCGATCCACATCACGTCACCCCGGGCTTGACCCGGGGTCCCGCTTCTTCTTTCTAAGTCGGAGAAGGCAGCGGGACCCCGGCTCAAGGCCGGGGTGACGAAAGGGGGGAGCGCGATGCTGATTTTGGCTCTCCTCTTCGCTCTCACCGCCGCGCTCTACGCCAGCGTCGGCTTTGCGGGCGGTTCCACCTATAATGCGCTGCTTGCCCTGGCCGGGGTCGATTACCGCGTCTTCCCGGTGGTGGCGCTGGTCTGCAACCTGATTGTCGCGACTGGGGGCACCGTCCGCTTCGCGCAGGCGCGGCTAGTGCCGTGGCGCCGGCTGGTGCCGCTGCTTGCGCTCTCCATGCCGGCCGCCTGGGTTGGCGGGACGCTACCGGTGTCGAAACAGCTCTTCCTCCTCCTGCTCGGTTGCTCGCTTCTCATCGCCTCGATCCTGCTCTTCGTGCAGCGCGAGCGGGAGGCCGAAGCGAGCCGATGGCCTTGGCTGGGCACCATGCTGGCCGGACCGATCGGTCTCCTGTCGGGCATTGTCGGGATCGGCGGCGGCATCTTCCTCGCGCCCGTGCTGCACCTGATCGGCTGGGACCGCGCCAAGCGGGTGGCGGCGGCCGCGTCCTGCTTCATCCTCGCCAACTCGCTCGCCGGCCTGGGCGGGCAGCTGACCAAGCTGGCCGGATCGCCGCAACTGATCGAGGAGGCGCTGGGCTATTGGCCGCTGGGGCTCGCGGTTCTGGTCGGTGGGCAGATCGGCAGCCGGGTCGGCGTCGAGCTGCTCCCCGCCGCCTGGCTGCGCCGGCTGACCGGCTTGCTGATCCTCTACGTCGCCGTCCGCCTGCTGCTGCAGGTCTGGGGATGAGTTTCAAGCGCTCGCTGGGACCGCTCGGCGTCCTGCTGCTCACTCTATCCGCCACCACCCCCGCCTCGTCCGTGTTCGTGATTGTGCCGGAGATGCTGCAGGTCGCCGGCAGCGGCGCGCTGATCGCGATGCTGCTGGCGGCGATCGTCTGCGTCGCGACGGCGTTCGTCTATGCCGAGCTGTCTTCCGCTTTTCCGATTGCCGGCGGCGAATATGTCATGGTCGGCCGCACGCTGGGACCGCTCGCCGGTTTCGTGATGCTCGCCGTCAACCTGATCAACAATCTGCTGTTTCCCGCCGTGATCGGGCTGGGCCTGAGCGATGTGTTGTCGGGGGTGCTGCCTAGCTTGCCGGTAATCCCGACGGCCATCTTCATGGTCGCGCTGTCGACGCTCGCCGGCATTCTGCACATCCGTCTCAACGCCTGGATCACGGGCATCTTCCTGCTGGTGGAACTGTTGGCGCTCGGCGTAATCGTCTGGCTGGGCGCCATGGAGCCGGTGCGCAGCCTCTTCGCGGCGCCGGTGATGGGGCCTGAGCTCGCACCGGCCGACCCGGTCAGCATGGGTCTCGCCACCACCGCGGCTATCTTCGCCCTGAACGGCTATGGCCTGGCTGTGTATTTCGGCGAGGAGATGCACGAAGCCGCCGGGCGCATCGCCAAGGTCGTGCTGATCGCCGCCGGCCTGACCATCTTGGTCGAGCTGTTGCCGCTGGCCTCAGCGATCGCCGGCGCGCCCGATCTGCCGACGCTCTTCACTCATGCCGATCCGTTCGGCTGGTTCGCGCGGGCGCGGGGAGGGGATATGGTTGCCGATCTGCTGGCGCTCGCCATTGCGCTCGCAATCGTCAACGCGGCGATTGCCGGCATCCTCGCCTATTCCCGTTTCTTCTACTCGACCGGCCGGGACGCGATCTGGGGCAAGCTGCTCGACCCTTATGTCACGCGAATTCATCCGCGGCTCGGCTCGCCGTGGATCGCGACGCTTGCGGTGGGTGCGATCAGCTGCGCCGCCTGTTTTCTGCCGCTCCGCCTGCTGCTGGTACTGAGCGGCTCCGGCATCGCCATCACCTATCTAGGCATTGCGCTCGCGGCGATGGTCGGCCGCCGCACGGGCGCCACGGCGCGCGCGGCCTATCGCATGCCATGGTTCCCGCTCGCGCCGCTGATCACGATCGCCGCGCTGGCGCTCGTCTTATGGGCGAGCTGGCTGGACCCGGAGACGGGACGGCCCGGCGTGACCGCCACGGCCGTCCAGATGCTCCTCGCCGCGCTCTATTACGCGCTGGTTCTGCGCAGGCGCGGCGGCTGGACCATCTATGCCGGCGATCAGCCGCCCGCGGCCGCCGCCTGAGCCTCGAGCTGATCGGCCGTCATGCCGATCATCAGGCCGTTCGGGCCAGCACCAACGCTGTTCTTGGGCAGCCGCACCATCTTGCCGCTCTTGAGCTTCAAGGTGATGAGATCGCCCTCGACCTTTTCGATCGTGCCGGCCTGGGCACCGCCGCTGCCGCTCACCACCGCACCGGGCTTCATCGCTTCCGCGGTCTTGGCCAAGGCTTCTTCGACGGACGCGTTCAAGGCGTCGCGCGACAGGGTGACCGCCAGTCCGTTCGGACCATTGCCGAAGGCGGTCCGGGGCAAGCGCACCTCATGCTTGTCGGTCTTGATCACCGCATAGTCCGCGCCGGCCGAAGCAATCGTCCCCACGGCCGCGCCTTCGGGCCCGAACACCTGGGCGCCGGCCGCGATCTGCACCGGTCCCGCCGCTGCAGCCGCCTGCCCTGCAGCGGGAGTGGCTGAGGGGGTCGGCGTTGCGGCCGGCGTCGGCGTTGCGGACGGTGTCGGCGTAGCTGCAGGTGTCGGCGTCGCTGCAGGCTGGGCCGCGGCAGGAGCGGCAGTCTGAGCCAGTGCCGAAGTGCTCAACAGACAGGCGGTGAGAGTAGCCACACGAATCGCGTTCACGTCCTTCTCCTCATGCAAAGTCGAGGCGAAAACGTTGCGTCCCGCAAACGGTTGCGGACGCTGCGATGGATGGCTGGCAGGAAAGGACCGCTGGCTCCCCGGGCCTGATTAGAATGTGACGACCGCTGTAGTTCGTCTGCATTCGCTTTCCCCTCGGTATTCCGCCAATCTGCGCTCTATCCTGTTCCGCATTCGTTCGTTGACGTTCGCTAAAAACCGTGCGACTGTGTGGGAACGATTGAGGGTCTGAGATGGGTAAACTGACGGCTCTGGCGGTGAAAAGCGCGAAACCTGGCCGGCATGGCGACGGCTCCGGACTATACCTTTTCGTGAAGCCGAGCGGGGCGAAATCTTGGCTGTTGAGGGTCCAGCGCGACGGGCGCCGGCGCGACATCGGCCTCGGCTCGATCGCCGCTCTCAACTTGGCTGAGGCTCGCGAGAAGGCGGCGCTGCTCCGCAAGCATGCGCTGAATGGGCGTGATCCAATCGCTGAGCGCGATCGTGACCGTCGGACGTCTCCGACGTTCCGGGAAGCGGCCAAGCTCGCGCATGCCGATCTGGGCGCTGGCTGGGCGCCGAAGACAGCTGCCGGGTTTCTCTCCTCGCTCGAAGAGCACGCGTTCCCGGTACTCGGCAGCAAGCGAGTGGACGAGATCGAAGCTGCGGACGTGCAGGCAGCGCTGCGGCCGATATGGCTCACCATCCCGGTCATGGCTCGCAAGGTTCGCCAGCGGATAGGCATCGTGCTCAATTATTCCCATGGCCGGCGCTGGCGCGAGAGCGAGGCACCCGGGCGCGGTGTCACCGTCGGGCTGCCCAAGCAGCCCGCGCAGGGCAACTTCGACGCCATGGCGTATTCGGACGTGCCGGGCTTCGTCGCCAAGTTGCGGTCGGAGTTTCAAACAGCGGGCCGCCGGGCTCTGCTGTTCCTAGTTTTGACCGGTGCTCGCTCGGGCGAGGTCCGCGGTGCTCGCTGGGGGCAAATCGATTGGCAGCGGCAGGAGTGGAACCGGCCTACTGACATCATGAAGAACCGGCAGCCGCACACTGTGACGCTAAGCTCGCAGGCCATGGCGCTTCTGGAGGAGATGAGGGGCGCTGCGGAGCCGAAGGCTGACGCGTTGATCTTCCCTGGCGCGCGCAAGGCGAAGCTCTCCGACATGACGCTGACGGCCGTGCTTCGCCGGATGAAGCTGACGGTCGACACGCACGGCTTTCGCTCGTCATTCCGCGATTGGGCCGCGGAGCAGATGCCGCACATCCCGGACCCTGTTGCGGAGGCGGCGCTGGCTCACGTTGTGCCCGACAAGGTGGTGCGCGCTTATAAGCGGACGAAGTTTATGGAAATGCGGCGGGAGCTGCTGGAGGGGTGGGGGGCGTTCTGCGCTTCTGGCGTCGGTGAGTAGCAGCGCGCCTGCAGACGGGTTGTCGCTCTGGAGCAGATCGCTTCGTGAGAAGTTGCGTCAGCGCGAGAGCGATTACGTCCGGCTGAAACTCGGCGAGAGAAGGGCAGAGGATGATCCCGATGCACTTCGCGTTCTGGCAACGACCACTGCCGGTCTTGCACTCCTAGAGATAGTCACGGCTTTGAAACAGCTGGATGCATTTGCGGATAATGCCGGGCTAGCGCCCCTTCACGACCTCTCGGCAGCTCTTCATCACCTCACGGAAGGCGGAAAGCCCCCGATGCTCCAGCCCGCGGTGGTAAAAGGGGACTTAAGCGAGCCTCTCGCTCTTCGATACGTCAAAAGACATGCGGTCGCAGCTATCGAGCTTTTATTGGAAGCAGGGTTGATGGACGCTCCTGCTCGTCGGCTCGTTGCTAAGACGTTCGCCGATGCAGGCTTTCTGGGCCGTAAGGGCCACCCACTAAGCGCGGGAACGCTGTTCGACTGGTGTCAGGACGTTCGCGAAAACGAACACGCAACATCCCAAGTCTCGAAGTTGAGGACGCGATTCCTCGCCGATCGGCCTGGCCGCCCAACAGTTGAGAGTGTCTCAGAATGGCTGCGATGGGCCCTGAGCCGACCGCTTATGCAGACTAAAATCTGATTACCCCCCACGCTTCCGGATGATGGAACGGTGAGGTTCCGTCTCGGCCGCTAGCGGAAATGCGGCCGTAGCGGAGGCTAACCTTGGAGACTCTTACCACAACGATCGAAGGCGTCCGGGCAGCGACAGGGCTCGGAAAAACAACCGTTTATCGGCTGATCAACGAGGGGAAGTTGCGCACCCGGAAGGTCGGACGTCGCACCCTAGTGACGACGGAGAGCGTGAAGCAGCTGCTCGAGGTGGCTGCATGAGCGCCCCACCCAAACGAAAGGGGCGCCCCCTCGACAGAAGCGCCCCTAATCCAAAACTTGGCAGTCGTTGGATGAGTTCTTCTTACACCATCCCAGTCGTTCCGCCAATATTAGCTGAGCACTGGTTTCGCCTTCCTCAGGGGGCGAATGACAGGGACGGTCCGCCGCGTGGTGCAGCATGATTGTGCCGTTTCCAAACCGGCGCGGGACGCGCGGCACGGTGGTTGTCATGCCTCATCAGGATGGCGGCTTCGAGATCGGTCACGAAAGTGAGTCCGGCAGCAGTTGGGGGCATTTCTCCGGACCCTACGCCACCTGTGCTGAGGCCGCTGCCGCGGCGCACAAGCTGAACCGCGAAGTGCTGAATGGCGAATGCGTGATCAGCATTCGGGCACCGACAAACGGTGACGACCTGCCGCCGGTGGCGGCATGACAGACCTCAAGCGCATAGCTTCCGCCATGGGCGGCGAGGTGGCGGGCGAATATGCCGTCTTCCCCACACCTGGACACAGCAAGAAGGATCGCGGCAGCTGGGCCAAACTGGTGCCCGAGGCGCCTGATGGCGTGCTGGTTTGCTCCGGTAACGGGGGTGACCCTCTGCAGATCAAAGACGAGCTCCGGGTGAAGGGTGTGCTGCCTGAGCGTCAGCGAGCTACTGGCTGGCGGGTGACGGGCACATACGAGTTCCGCGATGAAGCGGGCGCGGTGCTCTACCGGACGCACCGCCGCGAGCACCCGACCCAGGCCAAGCAGTTCAGGGTTGAGCGGCCGGACGGAAAAGGTGGTTGGCTGAACGGCAGCGCTGGCGTTCGGCGGGTGCTGTATCGTCTGCCTGAACTTCTGGCGTCTGATCCAGCCGAGCCAGTCTATCTGGTCGAAGGCGAGCGCAAAGCTGACAAGCTGGCGGGCTGGGGTCTGGTCGCAACGTCGATCGCGTTCGGCTGCAAGAGCTGGCGCAGTGAGTATGCCAAGCAGCTGGCCAGTCGCGCGGTCGTTATCCTGCCGGACAATGACGACGACGGCCGAGCGTTCGCAGCCAAAGCCAGCTCTGACATAGAGGCTGCAAGCGGGCGCGCTGTCATCGTCGATCTGCCGGGTCTACCTCCCAAGGGCGACGTCATGGACTGGGGAGGCGATGCTGCCGGGCTGCAGGACCTTGCCGCGGCCGCCTTGGCGGCGCCTCAATCAGCGCCTGCCGCTGAAAAGCGTCCTGCCTATCTCAATGGTATCAGTGCAGCGGCGCTCATGGCCAAGCAGTTTGAGCCGGTGAACTATGTCATTCCGGGCTTAATGGCTGAGGGCGCCACCTTGTTCGCCGGCAAGCCCAAGCTCGGCAAATCCTGGTTGGCCTATGACTGCGCGCTGGCGCTGGCTTCAGGCCGAGCCATGTTCGGCAAGATCCCAATCAGGGCCGGGGACGTGCTGTATCTAGCCTTGGAAGACAGCGAACGCCGGCTGAGGTCGAGGCTTCTGAAAAAGGGCGTGACGGCCCCTGAGCGGCTTACCCTTGCGACCCAGTGGCCCGGCTTGGATGACGGCTGCATCGCTGAGCTGGACGCCTGGGCCGATTCAGTTGAGCTACCTACGCTCGTCATAATCGACGTTCTTAAGATGGTCCGTGCCGCGACCCGGCATAACGAGGGCGTCTACGATGCCGACTATCGGGCGCTGAGCGGGCTTGCGCAATGGGGCCGCGGGCGAGGGATCGCCGTGCTGATCGTGCACCATACACGCAAAATGAACGCCGACGATCCGCTTGAGGAGATCAGCGGGACCAACGGCTTGACCGGCGCTGCGGACACCATTTGGGTGCTCAAACGGGACATTGGGACAGGTAACTGCACCCTCTATGTCCGGGGCCGCGACGTGGAAGAGGCGGAGAAGGCTGTCCGGTTTAGACCGGACAATGGGACATGGGAGCTGCTCGGCGACGCTGAAGAAGTCGGCCGCACCGATGAGCGGCAAGCGATCCTCGCCGCCCTGCGCGATCAGCCTAACCCACTGTCAGCGCGAGAGATATCCGACATTCTCGGCAAGAGTTACGATGCCGTTCGCAAGACCCTGACACGCATGGCTCACGCCGGTGAACTGCGGAAAGAAGGCCGTGGTATGTATACCTGTCCCAGTGGTCCCAAGGTCCCAACTGCTCCGCAAACCGGACATGGGACACATGGGACAGGAGGTGTGAGGGCTTCGTTTACAGGCACGTCTCGCGTCGTCTTCCCGGCTGACGACGGATGGAAAGGCGAGCCTGATGATCCTGCTCGGGAGATGTTTGGGTGACCGCCGATCGCTTTGGCTCAGATCGGCCAGGAATGCGGGCAATAGCACTTGTGGTCGGAACACGAACGAAGCGACCGGCGGTCGAGACCAAGAGCGGGGAGCCACCGGTCTCAGGCGTGGCGCTACCGTGGGAGGGTTAATGGGTGGCAAATGCTGCGCGATTCACTCGCTGCCGCACCTGCGCCAAACCTTTGCTGTGAACATTCAGGAGGTCGGCACATGCCGTTCATGAAAGGGCAGAGCGGGAACCCCGGCGGGCGAGCGCGCACCAAGACGGAAGACGGTCGAACGCTGAGCGAGTTGGCGCGGGAACACACCGACGCGGCCGTGGCCTGCCTGGTGACCGTCATGAAGGATGATCAGGCGCCACACTCTGCCAAGGTCGCGGCCTCTTCAGCGATCCTCGACCGCGGCTGGGGCAGGCCGAAGCAGGAAGCTGATGTAAGCGTCAACTACAGCAGGCCGGAGATGACGCCAGTTGAGCGCGCGGCAAGGCTGGCTGCAATCTTTGCCGAAGTCGAAGCAGCGAAGAGGATCTGAGCATGGACAAGCGCACGATGTATTCGCTGATCCTGCACGCCTCACCAGAGGAATGCAGGGAGATGGGGGCATTGTTCTCCGACCTGGCAGACTCCCCTCGCGATGATCGCTTTCGGTCTACGCTGAAGAACCTAATCGCGAATGAGCCACAGACGGAGTTCACGAAGGCGCTCGAAGCCGCCCGAACGCGTGTGGTAGCGCACAATGACGATCTGAGGCGCACTGGCTGGCATCCCGACCAGATGAAGGCCAAGCTGCTGGCGCTGGGCTATTCGGAGAAAGAGCTCTTGGAGCCGGCGACTGAGGGCGCACCGTCGCTGATCAACTGAGCAAAAAACTGGCACGCTAAAGCATGATTGTGGGTGTGAGTGTGGGAACCTCGGTGATATCACCTTCGGTTCTGTCAGTAATAACAGTGACTTAGAGGAAAGTCGCTGGCTCTCCAAGGGATAGCCATAGTCGCGCAAGAACTGCGCACGCGCGATAGGACCATGTCGGGCAGTTGTGCGGAGAGTACCCGTCCGGTAAACTCCGTCCCGGTTTCGTCGTCCCCCCTGCCGCAATCGGAGCGGATGGGGAGTCGGATGAAAGCTCCGGCGGCTGCGGCTTTGCGGCGGCGAAACCTTGACCCGCTAATCTGTGATCAGCAGGACTGCGCTGCTCAGAGGCGGAAAGTCCAAGCTATTGCAAAGGCTTGTCCGCACGCCTCGTCGTGTCGTCCCTGTCACGTAAGCACCTACGTAATCACCGCCACCGTCAGCCTTTGTGTGCCCGCCGCCATCTAAGCCCCAGCATCAGCACTAACGGCCAAAACAGAGTGTGAGCTACATCGCTGAGGGTGTGCGCCCAGTTCCACGATCCAAGCGCCAGCCAATCCATCGTCTCGTTGAAGGCTTCGGCAAGGCAGACGATCGCGAATGGGATCGGCGTGGCGAGCGAACGGCGAGTGATCAGGCGAGCCAGGAACAGCACTGCCAAGCCAGCATGGACGTGCAGCAGCGTGTCCGAAGCGCCGGTTTTGTCGCCGATCCAGATGATCGCGGCGTGGTAGGTTTGAGCGAGCTGCATTGGACGCGCGGCCCTAGTGACCGCGGCGGCAGGTGTCGAGCGATGTCCGCTTTCGACCCTAAGCGGACATCAGCTTGACGCGCTTTGGACATCCTGATTGAGCCGCACCGTCAAAGACAGGGTCAGTTGATGTTCGAGTGGTTCGTCCTTGCGGCAATCGTCGCTGTCCTGATCGCGACCTTCGTCAACTCGCGCCGTGGCGACGCGGAGATGATCGAGCGCAACATCGCGCGTCGAGCCCACCGAAACTCTTTTCAGGTGAAGCTGTTCGTCGCAGGAACGCTTTTGCTCGGCGCAGTCGCAGCCATCATCTTTCGGTGAAGGTCCGCTTTCCACCCATAGCGGACCCCGGAGCGGCCCGGTAAGTGACGGCAATGATTTTCGCCGTAGCTCTTCTCGTCATTGGTGGGGGACACGCCTTAATCGCCCTCGCCACCGGCAAGATGCCGACACGAGGGTTCGAACCAATCAGGAGGGATGACCAACCTCGCCAGTTTTGGACCTATACTGCCCTGTTCGGCTTCACCGGGTTGGTGGGGCTATTCGGCGTCATCATCAAGCTTTTGCAATGACCGCAATCCACCCTTAGCGGACGTTCAAGCCACCGCCATCAGCTGCGACGGATAAGGCGAAGCCAACGCACAGACGCTGTCGTATTCGCCAGATAGCCAGCCGTCGAAGTCCTCATCATGAAGCACGACCGGCATGGCCTTGGGGTGGATCGGTTTCACGAGCTCATTCGGCTCGCAGGTGAGGAAGGCGAAGGCCTTGCCCTGCGCGGTCGGGCGCCACACGCCGGCAAAGGCGAAGATGGGCCGCGACGGCACGCTGAACCAGCGCTCCTGCTTCGCTCCGGTCTCACCCTCCCACTCGCAGAAGTCCGTCACCGGCACGAGGCAGCGGAAGTCTGGCTTGCCGATCGTGCTCTTCCAGAACGGACTGGTGAGGTTACGCACGTTGGTTACGTTCTTGACGATCGGCTGGCCCTTGGCGCCTTTCATGTTGAGCGGCACGCCCCATTGCATCACGTCCAGCACGCGTTGGCCGCTGTCCTGGCGCACGACCCAGCCTATGCGCTTCGGGAACAGCTCGGGCGGCGGATAGCTCTCGTCAGGCTGGTAGATCGGCTCGATGCCAAAGCGGGCGGCAAGCTCGGCCTGCTTGGCCGTCATGCGGTAGCGATTGCACACTAACTCAGAAGCCTTTTTCCCGCTCGCCGGCGATGATCACCTTTCGGCCAACCTTATCCACCGCCAGTTCAAACCCGTTGTAAGGACCCACCCGCCCATATGAGGGATCTTCAACGTGCTCGATCAGAAGCGTGTGCAGCGATCCGCCGGCTCCATATTGACCCAGGGGCTTGCCCGCAGCATCCGCCTGCAGCCACCATTTGATGCCGACGCACGGGCGACTATGATTGGCCCAGCAGCCGGTGCCATCTGGTCGAAGCTCGGCCCGAGGTTCACCGCCTTCAAACCGATACGTCCCGGTCACGTCCACATCGGGAAGGACGTTGACACCGTACACGACGGAGCCGTTGTAGGTGAAGCTATGCACCTTCGGCCCTTCAGCGGAAGCGCTGCTAATCGCCAACATCGCCACCAGCCCGCAAATGAAGGTTTTCATCTCATCCCCCTGTAATAGACCTGCAAGAGAACAGTGCCCGCAGCACAGGTCAAGTTCGCTGCTGATGGCCGTCCTTCTAGATTGGGAGCTTTAGCCGTCACAGGCTTGGACACCACACTCCGCTCGCCAACCGCCACGCCGCGCGATGCTTCTCGTCCTTCGTGTCTCCAGTCAGCGAGCCGCCGCCTACAACAGGAAAGCGCCGCCAGCGTTTCCACTGACGGCGCTGCCTACGCCGGAGCGGGGGGCTTAGGCGTAGGTGACTGAAGAGCGGGTGCGACGACGTGCGGCAGCGCCTAGCAGGCCAAAGCCGCCGATTATCGTAGCCCAAGTGGCGGGCTCGGGAATGGGGTCTATGTTGTCGCCAAGCTCTAGGGTGACATTGCTGAACACAGCCGGCACGTAGGCCTCGTTTCCAATCGTCACCTGTAGCGAGTTGAAGAAATATCCGCCAAACTTCCAGCTCGGAACCAAGGCATTCGGTTCAAAGTGATAGCTTTTACCCGCCTCAACAAAGCCAAGAGATGGTCCGCCACGAAGCAGTGTGTTGCCCGTCCTGGAAGAGATTACATCGAAAGACAGTAGTCGGACCGGATTGCCACAGAGGCAGGAGTCAAGATTCTTGCCGTTATAGAACCCACCTGCAATCGTGAACCGAATCTGGGAGAACTGATTGTTCGGATAGAGGACCACGGTCCGGGCTGCATTCGCAGGAGCGAAGGCTAAAAACGTACAAAGGCCAAATGCCAGTTTCTTCAACATCTTGATTTTCCCCCCTAGTCTTGTTCGCACCGCAAATGCTTTGCCGACGCCTCGGCCTTTCTCCGGTGGCGGGTCACTGATCCCGCGAGCCCAAAGCCGGCAATCATCAAAGCCCAAGTGGCAGGTTCAGGAATAGCCGCGACATCATCACCAAGTTGAAGCGTCACATTTGAAAACGTGGCGAATACCTTCACGCCAGGTGAGGACTGTGCGGAGATGTGAGTGAACCAGTGGCCATACTCAGTAGAGGCGATCCGTTTGTTAGGTGCGATATGGACTAGTTGCCCCGCAGTAACGGATCCAACCGGCCCATGCTGGGTCAGGGCTACATAACCGTCCGTCGACGAAACTACGTCGAACGAAAGCAGGATCGCGGGATTGCCGGCGGTCACATCGCCTGGAGTGCCCCTAAGGGTATTATCAACGCCCGAAAACGTTGGCAGCACCAGTATCCTCGCTTGAGCAGTTGCGGAGGCGAAGAGTGCCGTGCCGACGATCAAAGCATGCTTAATCATGACGAATCCCCTGTTAACGGCCAGAGCCTCCCACAAAGTCTGCAGCGGGAATAGGGGCGAGAGCCAAAAATCGTTATGGCGACGGAACCCCATACTTCGCCCACATGACTAGCCGCCGCGTCGCGCGGTGTAGCTCTCCGCGCGCGTCGCCCACCGACTTCAGAGTTGAAAGCTCAGCTCCCCGAACGGTCCCGGCCGCCTCGATATAAGCCTGCATGGCATCAAGCAGCGCCTGGACTGGAGCCGGCGTGTCGCGACCTGAGAACGGCATTGGCTCTGCGGACACGCTCTTTGATCCGCACCCGTCGCCGGAACATCGCAGCTGGTGCCCTACCGCCTCCCAATCAACGCTCTTCTTGCGCCGCAGCAGCTCCGCGATCAGCCATTCCCGATCGACCATCCGGCGCCGACCGCACGACCGGCAGACCAGGCGCAGATCGGCGTCGATCTTTCGGAGATCGTAAAGGGTCTTCGGGCTGCCGACCATTGGCGCACCAATGGAACATAGCCGGAACAGAGTTCAAGGCGTTCAGTGTGCCTCTGCTGCTGGAAACTGTGGATCACGCCGCGGCGCCCTTGGCTGGTCAGCTCAGATTGGGCTGGTCCGCCGGTCTTCAAAGTCGTCGCGCGCCAGCGCTTCTGCCATCTCTCGCAGCGCCTGGTCGGCATCCGCAAAGAAGGCGCGAGAATAGCCTTCAGCGCCGATCAGCTCGATGGTGATCGCGCCCTCGAAATCACGGTCGTGGATCTTCAGCGACATGGTCTCGACCGTGCGGGACTCGGTAATGTCACGGGGCAGGGGAGGCTGGTCGCTCATGCCGGCGCTAACGCTTGAGCAGCATAACGGCTTCAGCGCGATTCAACCTCTTTTCTGAGCCCCTTATGCTGCCCGGCAGCAATGAGGAGGCAAGACAATGTCATCGAACCATGATCGCGCAAGGGAGCTTAGGGAGGGCGTTCGGGTCGCCACTGATGACTTCCGCCGCGCCTGCTATCAGCTGGAGATTGGGGAGGGCGACCAGGCTGCGGTCGACGCTGCTCGGCTGAACCTGCAAACCATGAATGAGAAGCTGGAAGGCTTCTCGCTGGCCATGGCAGAAGAGCGGCGGCTGGAGCGGGAGCAAGCTGAAGCTGCGGGCCTGAAGCGCCGGGCTGCCGACGCGAAGAAGTCGCTCGACCTGATGAAGGCTCGAGTCAGGCACGCGAAGAAGGTCGACAAAGCGATCGATGATCTTGCCGCTGCCTTCGCCGAGATGAGCGCGATCAACGGGGAACTGAAGGACACGCTCGGAACGTGGGGATCGGAGCACCGGTACGCGAATCTGATCGAGAGCACGATCGGCAGCGGCGCTGAGCAGAAGTACATCGCTGGTGCGCTACGCCGCGCTGGGCTGGATCAGCTCGGGTCCATCAACATCGACGCCATGTCCCGCGCCTTTGTTGGGCAGAAGCTGTCAGACGTGATGGAAGAGCAGAACCGTCGCACAGCCGCTTGGGCTAGCGCGTCCGTTCCTGAGATCATGGAGGCGGCGTGATGTTCAAGCCTCGCTCTTCAAACCGCCGGTGCCTCGACAGCGAGCCGCAGGACACATGGCATAATCCTGAGCCCGTACCGATGCATACGGCTGACGGGCTCTCCTTCCATCGGGACTACCTGGCGGCGCGTCAGGCGGAGATGTTGGCCGCTTATCGGGCTCGCAACGGCCGGATTGCTGAGACGGTCGAACTGATTGCGCCGGCTGCGGAGAACGCCGGCTGATGTGCGAATATCAAGCCATGATGCGCATCCGTCTGGTTGCGCAATGCGTTTTCGGCTCGCTGATCTTCGCCACTCTGCTCGCGGCTCACACGGCCGGTCTGTTCCTCGATCGGGAGGGTGCAAGGGCTGGCCTCGTGCTTGCTGTCTCGTCTGTGCTGACGATGGTGTGGGTTCAGTGGGAAGCGCTCAAGTTTGCAGCTCTGCTGGCCCAGGGCGCCGAAGCGCCGACCGAGCGCACATGGCCGTTCTGGTGGGCAAGTCAGGCGCTGACGGTTGCGTCCCTGCTGCTGCTGGTGGTGGGAGGCTGAGGTCGCGCTGGCCGCCAATTCGCCGCACCTCCTGCTCGGGGACCAACTCGCCATCAAGGTTGGTGAGGCGCCAGCGGACTTGCTCCGGGCATCTGCCGACGAGGTGAACCATCTTCCTCGAGGGCCGCTAATGCGCGCCGGCCAGATCGCTGCTTGCACCGACTTTGCTGCCGTGAAGGAACTGGCCCCCGCCACTTTCGAGCTGCACAACTGGGCCTTACTCGCACTTCAGCGAGTGCGGCTGCCGGGCGGCCCGGTGACAGCGGTGCACATGTGCCGCTTCGACCGGCAGATTGGGCGAGCTCACGTGCCGCTCCACCGCGACACGGACATAGCTGGCGCGTTCGTCACTTTAACGATCGTCGCGCCTCCTGATTTCGTCTTCAGGTTAGGTGGGTCGGTAGATGACCCCGACAGTGATGCGCCGGTTCATCAACCTGAGATTGCTCTGAGCTTCCAGCCCGGGGAGCTCTGGGCGTGGAATCAGAACGAGTTTCACTCAGGCGGGGAGGAGAGCCTGACATCGAGCCGGATCAAGATACTGTATCAGGTGACGAGCGGCAGGGCGGGGTTGAACGACTTTTACACCCAGTTCGGCGGACCGATGCTCCTCAAGCAAGCTTATGAGGGGAGGGTTGCCCGTTTGTCTGCGATGAACGGTGATCGGTCGCGCGATCAGCTCCCGCGGCTGGCGGAGGCCCGCTGATGCTGCGGGTGCCGCTTGCTGCTGGCGTGCTGGCTGAGCCTGGCTATCGGCTGGTGATGGAGCCGGGCTATCGAGCGGCGCGGCTGAGCTTCAAGGCTGCTGATGGTGTCGAGCGGTCGTTGATGGATGGAACGCCGGTGCGGTGGGTGAGGGCAGGACGCAAGGACGCGCATGATGTTCAGCGAGTTGAGAGGCTTGATGTTTAACGCCTCCGTTTCGCCAGCTTCGCGGCTTTTCTGCGTTCGTGGCGGTTCGCGGCTGGCGCTGGCGTTTTCTCTGGGGATGCTTGTGCCCCTTGCTGTCCTGACGCCATCGCAGCTGTGGCATCAGCTTGCCGACGAAGCTCGCCATAAATCTTCTGCTGAACTTGTTCGACAGACCTCGTCGCTTTTATCTCTTCTTGAGCATCTTGATGAGCCTGTGCCGCTGTCTGGTTGTCGTCCCAGACCGCATAGCCCTGAAGCAGCAAAGCGATAATGGCGCAGAGCAGGGCCCAAAGCGCTAATTTGTTTTCTGTTGTGAGGTTTAGCGACTCAAATGCTGGGTTGATTTCCGCCGCCTGAGCAATGGCCTGCTCACTTGTAACCGTTCCAGAGCTCGCCTGCCTCGCTAGCTGCTGAAGAGCCCGCAGATCCGCAACTGGTACGGCTCTGGAAAGACGGGTTATCTGTCCAACGAACTCATACGTGCCGTCGATGATGGGCGCGTCCTTACGACAGATCGGGCACTGGACGGCGCACCTAGTGAAACGGACCAGACTTCGAGACGAGAACTTGAACTGTTCCGCCGCAAATGGGCCATGCGTAGGACAAACTGCTATAGGACTTGGCATTGCGATCCCGTTGGCCCACAAAGTTACCTCAATCGGGAGGGGAGTCCAGTGAGCCGGGGAGATCTCTAGCTCTGCCTGACCTCACAAAAGAAGAGCGGCCCTGTCGTTCAACGAGGCCGCTCTCAGTTGAGCGTCAAACGGGGCTTCCGCTGACGGGTATAAAGCTAAAGGCAGGCCGCTCCGGTTCCTCTCGCTAACGTGCAGCAACACGAATTCTGCAGCCTGGCTGGTGGGATAGCTCGCCGCGTCTGAGTGCGGCTACGGCGCTTCACGACCATGCGGACCGAGCAGCGACACGGGCTTGCCCGACGTGCGCCGGCAGTCCTCACAGCGTGGCCCCGGCATAATGCGCGGCAAACCAGCGCTGAGCCTGTCCGCCGTCGTTGGTCGGCCCGCGGGTCTGGTCGTCGCCGTAGTGGGGGACCATCTCGGCCAGCTCCTGCTCGCCTTCGTCGCCAACATCGCCGCCGCCCGGGTCACTGATCGGACAGCCTGGCCCCAAACCGTAGTGGTGCTGGAACTCGTCTTCGCCAGCGTTCATGCCGTCGAGCTCGTCGCCGTTGAGCTCGACGTCGGGGTCGCCGTCTGCCGCATCCAGCACTGCGATCAGCTGCTCGACCGCGGCTTCGACGGCTGCTCGCTCGGCTGCAGTAAGCGCTATTCCGAGCGGCAGGGGCGTGGCTCCGGCGAACAAGTGCGCGGGCACGGCGATGTACTCAACCAGCATGGGAGGTGCTCGCAAGGTCCTGAGCCATGCCGTTCAGTTGCTCTGCCCTCTCAAGCTGGTCTCGCAGCATTCGGACAAAGCCGTCGACACGGCCGATCTGCTCGATGGTTGGCACCTGGCCACCGTAGAAGACAGAAAACGCCTCCTCGGCCGCCCAAGCCAGCACCTTGGCATTCGCCAGGAGGACGGCTTGCTGCTCGAGCATGTTCAGACAGTTGGATTGGGCGGAGTCCGCCCGTAGAGTGGCGTCAGCCATGATCGATCTCCTCGGGATCGGTTGCGGTTAGAGCCGGGGTGAGGGTCCTACGCCTTGCCTCGGCTTGCCTTTTCTGGCACACACAAACTATGTCGTCAATAGATTCTGGCACACAGAAACGAAAGCCTGGTCGCCCCGCAACTGGCGAGAGCCCGCGAGTGCCCGTCCGTTTGTCGCCAGAGATGCTGGACCTTCTTGATTTTTATTGCGGTAGCGCGGGCTGCAGTCGATCGGATGTGGTCCGCGAGGCCATGATGCTCTGGACCCGCACCAATCGCGACGCGCTTATCAAGGCTGGTGCCGAGCAAACGAAAGTCGATCAGCTTGCTTACCGGCCAGCGAGCTGAGTCACTGACCCCTCGCTTGTCTCAAGTTGATTGAGACATTGAGAATGCGATCGGCATTGGCAGCATGCTACGTGGCACACTAAGGAGGTAAGGATGTTCGAAGTTGGAAGGAGCTACCGCATAACCACCGCGGTCGGAGATGATTTCGAATATTCTACTTACCAGGTCGTGAAAGTGGAGCTTCCTCTTATCTCGCTTTCGCAGCCTGGTCGGACGGTCATCTTTAACACCAGCTCCTCCTTTTTCGTCTCGGCGGAACTCGACGATCCTGAGGCACGGCAAGCCGCGCAGGCGAAGTGGCTCGACAGCCTTAGCGACCATGATAAGTCTCTTTGATCTGCCTTGCCGTGATCAGCCGGAGCCGCGGCCTTTGCGGCCGCAGGCGGTGCGGCGGATATTAGGTGATCGACTGATACGAGGACCAATTGCGGAAGATCAGTTCCCGGCGCCAGCGGGGGATTGAAACACGCTCAGAAGAGAGGTCTGGGGTTTCTCCAAATCACGCAAAAATCTGACGACATCATCCCACGTGAATATCGTCAACTGCGCAGGCCCATAGATTAAATTCTTCCTCATTATTAGTGCCGACCTTTCAAGGTCCTGCTGCTGCTTCGCTGTAGCGCCGTCGATCGGCTTACACATGGCGTCCGATCGCCCAATGATGATACCCGCAGGTATTACCTTAGAGAAGGCATCTAGATCATATTTTGCCCGAAACGTTGGTGAGTCCTGAAGCTCGAGAACGTAATATGCGAGCTGCGTCTCAGCCTTAATAAAATCCTTTGTCGGTCGCAGGCGCTGCGCTGAGTCGTCGGGCTCAAACAAGAATGTTTGGGGAGACTTCACTTCCCAGACATAGGCGTTTTTTTCAAAAGTTCCTGAGTCCCCAAACGCCGCCGATATTACGAAATCGCTTCGGCCCGCTCTGCTTGGTTCTTCGCGGCTGAACTCGATTATCTGCACCGGCGTACGAGGGAGCAAAAGTCTTTGTGCGCGTTCCAAGTACGGCTGACACTGCTTTTCCTTGTGGCCATCTTGAGCATTTACAAGGGTCTGCAGCGCGTCCGCATTCATCGTCAGGCGCCAACCCCATGAGGGGGCGTCTCTTGATCAGCGATGGCGCGTGAGAGGCTGCTCGCTAAAATGAAATCAAGTTCCTGCGCCGCATCGAAGCGCGTGAGTTCGTCTCCGAAAATGATCAGGCATGCCAAGGGAAGTGAGTAACTCACGGGCACTTCCGTCCGCCGTCCGACGGTCACATTGCGAAATACCATGGATGTGTTCGGGTAGACGACAAACTGGGGTGTGAGATCCTTATTGGCGTGATACTTGGTCAAGTCGGTGAACGAGTGTGAAGGCCCCACCAAAGCGACGTTGCGCCCGGATAAATGGGCCGGTTCGCTGGCTTCAGCCAGCACGCCCCGAGATTGACCAATCTCAAAGAGACCGGGAACGCATGTCCGAAAACGTTTCTGCACGCCCTCCAAGTGGCGATGTCGTTCTCGGTCGGCCGCAACGACGATGACGTACGCCTTGCGCGCCTCGACAAGAAGGCGAGGCCTTTGATTCAGGGCTGGCGACAACGCGACCCGCGTATGATGAGGCGCATTCACGACGCGCTGCGTCGCGATCCGCTTCAGTTCGTTAGCTAACTGGTCGTCTGAGAGATCTAACAGCGTGCCCACTCCTCTTGTCTGAAGATGCCGGTGAGCGGCTGCTCCGTCAAATGCGTTAGTTTGGCGCGCGTGGGCGTCGTTGTGGGAACCGCTAGGCGCTACGGCTTAGAAGTCTGTTGTTTTACAAGTACTTAGATGGAAACCGCTGGCTCCCCGGGCCTGATTCGAACAGGCGGCCGTCCGATTAACAGTCGGATGCTCTACCGCTGAGCTACCGGGGAACGAGCGAGCCCGCGCCTATAACAAGCCTTCCGGCCTTTGCAAGCGGGCGCAGGCTCAAACGATGAACTGTTCCATCGTAATGCGGTCGTCGAGCGCATGTTCGGGGTCGAACATCAGGCACAGGGTCGCGCTGCGGTCGATGGAGACCGTCACGGTCGCGACATCCCGGACTTCGCGCTGATCGGCGACGGCGCTGACCGGGCGCTTGATCGGTTCCAGCACCCGGAACGTCACCGTGGCGCTGTCGGGCAGGATGGCGCCCCGCCAGCGCCGCGGCCGGAACGGGCTGATCGGCGTCAGCGCGTGGAGCGCGGAGCCGAGCGGCAGGATCGGGCCATTCGCCGACAGGTTATAGGCGGTGGACCCGGCAGGCGTCGACACCAGCACCCCATCGCAGACCAGTTCGTCGAGAACGACCCGGTCGCTGACGGTGATCTCCAGCTTGGCCGTCTGGCGCGTCTCGCGGAGCAGCGAGACTTCGTTGATCGCCGGCAGGATGCTCTTCGTGCCGTCCACAGTCTCCGCTTCCATGCGCAGCGGCGTCACTTCGAAGCGCTTGGCCCGCGCGAGGCGGTTTTCGAGCTGGTCGAGGCTCCAGTCGTTCATCAGGAAGCCGACCGTGCCGCGGTTCATGCCGTAGACAGGGACGATCCGCCGCCGCTCCAGCATCTGGTGGAGCGTCTGCAGCATGAAGCCGTCGCCGCCCAGTGCCACGATCAGATCGGCTTCCTCGACGGGCACCCAGTCCCAGCGCGCGCGCAGCAGCTGCTCCGCCTCGAGCGCAGTCTCGGCCGTCGAGGCGACCAGTGCACGCTTGGCGATCATCGGGGCGAACGGACAATCATCGTGAACGAGGGTGTATGGGGCGCCGCCCGGTGCGGCAAGCCATTGGCGTTCTCCGCAAAGTCGCTACGGTGGCCGAAAACGACGGGGAGCATAGATTGGCCGATGTCCCGGCCCCGGCTTCGAATGAAGCGGCGGCTCTGTTCATTCTTTCGTTTCGGCACCGTGACGAGCTGACCGTCTCGGCGGGCCGGGGGGGCTGGCGGCCGATCGCGGCGCGCCGGGCCGCGGGCGCCGAGCGCCGCTTCATTGCCAGCGGCGCGAGCATCGCTTTGGTCGATGGACGCGGCGCCTTTCATGAAGCGATCGGCGCGATCCGGGCGCTCGCCGATCCCGCGGAGGCCAATGCGGCCAGCCTTTTGGTGCTGCTGTCGAGGAACGACATCGCACAGCTCGGCGATGTGTTCGCCGCCGGCGCCACCCATTATCTCGCCAGCCCGTTCAGCGAGGCGGAGCTGCTCCAGGCGCTGCGCTTTGCCGCCCGCCATGCCGAGCGGCTGGGCGGCCCGACGGGGCGGCCCGCGCTCGAGCGGGCGGAACAGCTGAGCTGGACCTATCAGCAGGGCGCGCTGTCGCTGAGCCCGATGCTGGCGCAGCGGCTGGGTACGGAGCAGGAGCGGGTGCCGTTGCGCGCGGCTTACCGGCTGCTGGGTCGCGGCGACCGGGGGGCGGCCCGCGCTGCCCGACAGCGGCTCAAGGCGGGTTATGGCAGCACCGCCTTTTCCCACGCGCTCGCCGACGGAACTCGCGTTGCCCATCACTTGGCCGCGACCGTCGCGGGTGCGTCAGGCATGGTCGAGCCGCTCGACACGGCACCGTCCCTGCCGGTGCGCCGCGATCCCCTCACCGGGCTCCCCGACGGCGTCGCGGCCCGGCGCTGGCTGTCCCCGCGCCTGGCAGAGGATCGGCCGCTCGGGCTGCTGCTGGTCGCGCTCGACCGGCTGGAGACGGTCAATGACGTTTATGGCCGCGGCGGCGGCGACGTGCTGATCCAGGCCGCGGCACGCCGCATCGAGGGTGCGATGCGCAGTGCGGTTGGGGCGCGCGGCTGGCTGGCACGGTTGGCGGGGACAGAGTTCCTGCTGGTGCTTTCGGACGCGGCACCGGAAGAACTGGCGCAGCTCGCCGCCACCATCCAGGAAGCCATCGAACAGCGCTTTGTAGCAGCGCCTGATATCTTCCTCCTGACCGCAAGAATCGGTGGTGTGGTCGTCAAGGGAGAGGAACCGGGCGCAGCGTTGCGGCGCGCCAGTGCCGCGCTTGCCGAGGCGCGGGAGAGCCAAGGCGGCGCGATCCGCATCCTCGACGCCGATGTCGCCGATCCGCTCCCGCGCGCGGCCCGGCTGGCCGAGGAGCTGCGGCGGGCGATTGCCGGCGATCAGATCGAAGTGCTGTTCCAGCCTCAGGTCTGCATCGCGAACAGCTTTATGGAAGGCGTCGAGGCGCTCGCGCGCTGGCGTCACCCGGAACTGGGCGAGATCGGCGCGGAGGCGCTGTTCGCCGCGGCCGAGCGCGCAAACCTCGTGCGCCCGCTCTCCGAACACATCCAGCAGCGCGCGCTGGAGACGGCGGCCCGCTGGCCCGAGCCGCTATCGTCGCTGCGCCTCTCGCTGAACGTCCGCCCGGCCGAGATCGCGCGTGCCGGCTTTGCCGAAGCGATGCTGGACCGCATCGACATGAGCGGCTTCCCGCGCAGCCGCGTCACGCTCGAGGTCACGGAAGAAGGCTTTATCGACGATCTCGGCGCCGCCGCGAATGTGCTGGCGGCGCTCCGCCGCGGGGGCTGCCGGATGGCGATCGACGATTTCGGCACCGGCTATTCCAGCCTCGCCTATCTGAAGGCGCTGCCGCTCGACTATCTGAAACTCGACAGGCGGATGAGCCAGGACATCACCGGCTCGGCGCGCGACCGCGTCGTCGTGCGCGGCGTCATCGACATGGCCCGCGCGCTCGGCCTCAGCGTCATTGCCGAGGGGGTGGAGACGGACGAACAGCTCAGCCTCCTGGCCGCCGAAGGCTGCACGCTTTACCAAGGCTTCCTCTGCTCAGAGGCGGTCAGTGTAGAGGGTTTGCTGCCGCTCGCCCAGTTCTAGGGCGCCACATCGCCTGTTCGCGCCGCAATGGGCCGCGCATAGGCGACGAGCGACACCAACAGCTTGCCCGGTTCTTCGCTCGTCACATGGTGCGCCGAGCGTTCGAACCAGATCAGCTTCTTGGAGGGCGCCCGGAGCCTGGCGAACCATTCGGCCGCGACGTCGCTTGAAACGTTCATGTCGTGACGTCCGAGCATCAGGATCAGCGGCACCTTCAGCGCGCGGATCGTCGACAGGTCGGCAGTCAGGATGTGAGGCAGCAGAGCGTTGGTGACGGCAGGCTGGCCCTTGAAGGCATTCCTCACATCCTCATCGCTATATTCCGGCGCGAGCTTGATGGCGGCGGCTTCGAACTCGCCGCCACGCCGACGCCAGGCTGCCCCGCCATAATGTCCCAGCCATTTACGCTGAACGAGAATGGATTGCACGGGAATGGGTCCGGCCGTCTCCGCATAAGGCGCAATCGATTGCAGCTCTCGAACGGCAGCGGCGTTGCGGTCGGCCCTCGATCTCTCCATCGTCCAAGCCCATCCCCGCCGCTCGCTTTCGAGGCTGTCGGTTGCCTGACCCATGCCGATATAGGCGTGCAGCCATTCGGGGTGGGCGGCAGCGAGCTTGAGGCCGACCATGCTCCCCCAGCTGTGGCCGAAGACGAATAGCTTGCGCTTGCCGAAGCGTTTCAGCGCCCATTGAACCAGCTCCTCGGCATCGGCCTGGAAGCGTGCGGGCGTGAGCAGGCTGGGGTCGTTGGGGCCGCTCGCCGCATAGGTCTTTCCCGCGTTGCGCTGGTCCCAATGCACGACCGTGAAATATTCGTCCCAACCGCGGTTCCACCACCAATCGAGCGGCATTTCGACGAAGCCGGGCCCGCCATGGAAGTAGATGATGACGGGGTTGCGAAGGTCCTGGCTGCGGATCGACACGACTTGATCAATGCCGCCGATCCGGACCGTCTCCACGGCTTGCAGACCGTGGGGGCTGACGATCTCACGCAGCCCGGCAATGATCTTCACCGCATCAGCCCGGCTGCTCGGGCCCACCGGGGCCTGAGCGCTGATCGGCGCCGCAGCAAGGAGGGCTAATGCGGCCCACAGTCTCATCGCTATCTCTCCGAAGCTCGATCCTATTTCGGCTCCCGCTAGGCCGACATGAGATCGCTGACCAGCCGTGATCCATGCCCTGGCCGAATTGATGGCCGCCGCTGCGGCGGCCTGTGCTATGGCTTGGCGATCACTTGCAGCTGCTCGCGTGCTTCTCGTGCCAGAAGGCCCTTCCGCCTTCGCGTTTGCATGAGGTCCCTGTTTGGACACCAACTTGATCCTGGCGCGCATCGATCCCTTCGGCCTCGGCATGAGCGCGTTCGCTCATGGTGACGAGCGGGACGCCTGCCCCTTCGGGCGCGATTTCTTCGAGGCCCGGCAGTGGCAGCTCGGCTGGGAACTCGGCCGTTCTCGCGCCGCGTCGCTGACCCCGGAACTGGAGACCCTATGAGCAGAGCGATGAACCTGAACCTCACCCGGGACGAGGTCGAAGCCGCGGTGCTGAAGCACGGCGCGGTGATCAGCTCGATCGAACCGCTGCTGCCGAGCGGCACGCGCGTGGTCCTGACCAACGCCGAACAGGCGGCGAGCCTGAGGCGCAAGCTGAAGGCTCAGGTCATCGAGGGCGTCGTCAGACGGACACCGCTCCGGACCCTCTAGAGCGAGAGCGCGCTGAGTCAGTCGGCGGCGTCGCTCCCCTGATCGCCTGAACCGGGCCGATAGAGACGATCCAGATAAAGCGAAGCAAGGTGGTAATGCGCCCGCACCGCCGCCGGATGGTCGGCGTCCTGCGCAGCCTCGAGATCATCTTCGGCTCGGCGCTCTAGATAGGCGAGATCGTCGTACCTGCGGTCCATGCCCCACAGTGGTCCGAGCGCCGAAACCGCGCCATAACAGAGATTGGTAGGAGAGGGGGCGGCGGTGAATATCGAGATGAGCGACGAGCCGTCCCGGCAGGCCATCTCCCGCAAATCGATCGCCATCGCGGCCTTCTCGACCGTGGTCGAGTGGTATGACTTCACGCTCTATCTCTACATGGTCACCCTCCTGTCGCGGATATTCTTCGGCGGCGGTGCGGAGTCGCTCGCGACGACGCTGGCCGGCTTTGCCGTCGCCTATCTGATGCGGCCGCTGGGGGCTGCGGTGTTCGGCCATATCGGCGACCGCTACGGACGGCGGCCGACGATGCTTGCCTCGATGGCGCTGATGACGGCGGCGATGCTCGCGACGGCCCTGCTGCCGACCTATGCCGCGTTCGGGCCGGCCGCCGGCCTGCTGCTGTTGTTGCTTCGCTGCGTGATGGGCTTCTCGGTCGGCGGGGAATATATCGGCGTGGTCGCCTATCTGCTGGAAGGCGCACCCCGCCACCGCCGCGGCCTGATGACTTCATTGGCAGCGATGGCGAGCGAGATCGGCGCGTTGCTCGCCGCCGGCGTTGCCGCGATCACCGTGACCACGCTCGAACCGGCGGCGCTGGAGGCATGGGGCTGGCGCATTCCCTTCTTCGTCGGCGCGGCGCTGGCCGGCAGCGTGCTGCTCGCCCGGGCGACGATGCAGGAATCGCCCGAGTTCGAGCGGCAGCAGGCGCGCGGCACGGTCCCGCGGCAGCCGCTCCGCCATGCGCTCCAATATCGTTCGGCGATCGGCCGGGGCTTCGCCATTTCGGCGCTTGGATCGATCACCTATTATGTCGGCATCGCCTATGTGCCAGCATTCCTGTCGGAGGCGGACAGCCTCGTCGAAGGCGAGGCGCTGTGGCTGTCGACGCTGGCGGCGCTCGTTGTCATTCTGGTCACGCCGCTGATCGGATTGCTGACGGACCAGGTGGGCCGCAAGCCGGTGCTGCTCCTGCTGTGCCTCGGCGCGGCCCTGCTGCCGGCCACCATGTTCGGCTGGATGGCGGGAGGCTCAGACCTCCGCGTGCTGATCGGCGCGGTGACGCTGGCCGCGGTCGGGGGCGGGGTGAGTGCGGTGGGTGCGGTGACCACCGCCGAACTCTTCCCTGGCGAAGGCCGGCTGAGCGGCCTGGCGCTGGGCGCGACCTCCGCCACCGCCATCTTCGGCGGCTTCACGCCCTGGCTGGCGCAACAGCTGATGGCGTCCACCGGCTCGCCCTTGGTTCCCGGCTACATGATCGCCGTCGTTGCTCTCGCAGTGCTGCCCGTGCTCATCACCATGCCCGAGACGCGTCCGCGCCCTTAGGCGGCCAGCTTCGCCAGGCCGCGCGACAACTGCAGGGCGCCGTTCAGCCGCTGCTTCGGGTTCGACCAGTCGCGCGTGATGACCAGCTTGGAATCCGGCCGCAGCTTCGCCGTCTCGCCGATCTTCTCCACATATTGCAGCACCGCGGGCACGTCGGGCGGCGTGTCGTTGTGGAAGGTGACGACGGCGCCACGCGGGCCGGTTTCAATCTTCGACACGCACGCCGCCTTGGCGTTGAGCTTGATCTCGATCAGGCGGATCAGGTTCTCGGTGGGCGCCGGCAGCTTGCCGAAGCGGTCGATCAGCTCGGCCGCGAACCCTTCGATCTGCTCGGCCGAGTCGAGTTCGTTGATGCGGCGGTAGAGGCCCATGCGCAGGTCGAGATCGGGGACATATTCCTCCGGGATCATGACCGGCACGTCGACCGTGATGGTGGGCGAGAACTCATCCCGTTTCAGCTCGTCGCGGCCGCCCAGTTTGGCCTCGTTGATCGCCTCTTCCAGCATCGACTGATAGAGTTCGAAGCCGACTTCCTTGATATGCCCCGACTGTTCGCCGCCGAGCAGATTGCCCGCGCCGCGAATGTCGAGGTCGTGGCTGGCGAGCTGGAAGCCTGCGCCCAGGCTGTCGAGGTCGGACAGGATCTTCAGCCGCTTCTCGGCAGTCTCCGTGATCGACGTGTCGGCGGGCGTCGTCATGTAAGCATAGGCGCGGATCTTTGCGCGGCCGACGCGCCCGCGCAGCTGATAGAGCTGGGCGAGGCCGAAGCGGTCGGCATTGTTGATGATCAGCGTGTTGGCGCTGGGAATGTCGATGCCGCTCTCGATGATCGTGGTGGAGACGAGCACGTCGTAGCGCCGGTCGTAGAAGGCGGACATGCGCTCCTCGACCTCGGTCGGCGACATCTGGCCATGCGCGACAACGAAGCTGACCTCCGGAACATCCTTTCTGAAGAACTCCTCGATATCGGGGAGGTCGGAGATGCGCGGTGTGACGAAATAGCTCTGCCCGCCGCGATAATGTTCGCGGAGCAAGGCCTCGCGCAGCACCACCGGGTCCCAGGGCATGACATAGGTGCGTACAGCCAGGCGATCCACCGGCGGGGTCTGGATCACCGAGAGTTCGCGCAGCCCCGACATCGCCATCTGCAGCGTGCGCGGGATCGGCGTGGCGGTCAGCGTCAGCTGGTGGACGTCGGTCTTGAGCGCCTTCAGCCGCTCCTTGTGAGTGACGCCGAAACGTTGTTCCTCATCCACGACGACGAGCCCCAATTGCTTGAACTCGATGCCCTTTGCCAGGATGGCGTGGGTGCCGATGACGATGTCGATCTTGCCCTCGGCGAGGCCCTGCTTGGTCTCCTTGGCCTCTTTGGGCGGCACCAGACGGGAGAGCCGGCCGATCCGGAGCGGGAAGCCCTGGAAGCGTTCGTTGAAGGTGTTGAAGTGCTGGCGCGCGAGCAGGGTGGTCGGGCAAACCACCGCCACCTGCAGTCCGGACATGGCCGCGACAAAGGCGGCGCGGAGCGCGACCTCGGTCTTGCCGAAGCCGACATCGCCGCACACGAGCCGGTCCATCGGCTTGCCCGCCGACAGGTCGCCGAGCACATCCTCGATCGCCCGGTCCTGGTCGTCGGTTTCTTCGTATGGGAAGCGGTCGGCAAAGGCCGGGTAGCTGCCGCTGTCCGGCTCGGCGATGTCGGCGGGGCGGAGCGCGCGCTCGGCGGCCGTCTTGATCAGCTCATGCGCGATCTCGCGGATGCGCTCCTTCATCGCCGACTTGCGTCGTTGCCAGGCTTCGCCGCCGAGCTTGTCGAGCGCCACGCCCTCGGTCTCGGCGCCGTAGCGCGACAGCACTTCCAGATTTTCGACCGGCACGTAGAGCTTGTCGCCGCCGGCATAGGAGACGGCGACGCAGTCGTGCGGCGTCTTGGCGACCGGGACCTGGGTCAGCCCCTCATAGCGGCCGACGCCATGGTCGATATGAACCACGTAATCGCCGGGGCTGAGCGTCGCGAGTTCGTTCAGGAAGGCATCGGCCTGCTTGCGCCGCTTGCGGCGGCGAACGAGACGGTCGCCCAGCATATCCTGCTCGGTCAGCAGCGCCACGTCGGGCGTGGTGAAGCCGTGATCGAGCGGCAGGACGACAAGTGCGGCATTGGCCCGGTCGGCGGTGCCGAGCGCGTCCTGCCAATCCTCCGCCGGCTTGGCGTTCTTCAGCCCATGGTCGCCCAGCAGATTGCCCAGCCGCTCGCGCGCGCCGTTCGAATAGCTGGCGAGCACGACGCGGCGGCCACGCTTTTTCAGCTGCCCGACATGCTTGACCACCGCCTCATAGACGTTCGCGTTCTGAGCCCGCTCGGGGGCGAAATCGCGGGCGCTCTCCACCGCGAAGTCGAGGCTCTTCTCGCTCTCGGGCGCCGCGAAAGGCGTGGCGAGGTGCACCGGCTGGGCGTTGATCGCGTCCCGCCATTCGTCCGCCGCCATATAGAGGCGCGTCGGCTCGATCGGGCGATAGCTGCCCGGCTGCGCGGTCATCGCCCGCTGGCGGTTGGCGTAATAATCGTCGATCGCCTCGAAGCGCTGGTCAGCCGCGGCGCTGGATCCGAAATCCCGGACGATCACGGCATCGTCGCCGAGATGATCGAACAGCGTGGCAAGCTTGTCCTCGAGCAAGGGCAGCCAATGCTCCATGCCCGCCAGGCGGCGGCCTTCCGAAAGCGCTTCGTAGAGCGGATCGCCGGTCGCGGTGGCGCCGAACGCCTCGCGGTAGCGGCTGCGGAAGCGCTTGATGCTCTCTTCGTCGAGCAGCGCCTCGGACGCGGGCATCAGGGTAAAGCCCTCGATCCGGTCGATGGTGCGCTGGTCGGCGGGGTCGAAGCGGCGCACATTCTCGATCTCGTCGCCGAAGAAATCGAGGCGCAGCGCATATTCCTCGCCGGTCGGGAACAGGTCGATCAGGCCGCCGCGGATCGCGAACTCGCCCGCGTCGGCGACCGTGTCGACTCGGCTATAGCCATTGGCGGTCAGCTTGGCGGCGAGCTGGTCGCGGTCGATCCGCTCGCCGGGCGCGAGCTTTGCCACCAGCTGCCGAACTCGAAACGGCGTGAGCGTGCGCTGGGTCGCGGCATTCGCGGTGGTGACGAGCAACTGCGCCGCGCCGGGCTTTTGCTGCAGCCGGTGCAGCGCGGCGATCCGCTCCGCCTGGATGCGGAGGGACGGCGAGGCGCGGTCATAGGGCAGCACGTCCCAGGCCGGAAAAGTCAGCACCTCCAGCTCCGGCGCGAAATAGCCGGCGGCGTCGACCAGCGCCCGCATCGCCGCTTCGTCGGACGCGACGAACACCGCCCGCCTGGACGAGGCACGTGCCAGGTCTGCCATCAGCCAGGGCAGGAACCCGCCCGGGACCGAGGCGAGGGTAAGGGGCTGGGAGGCGGAGAGGATTTTCTTCAGGTCAGGCATTTTTCTCTCAAGACTGTCCACTCACCCGGCTTGGCTGAGCTTGTCGAAGCCCTCCCTTGTTCTTCCTCGGAAGGTTCAAGAAGAAGGGAGGCCTTCGACAAGCTCAGGCAAGTCGGTGTGGATGGAAATCACTTGGCGATTTGGATGTAGTCGAGCTGGCGCATGGTGTTCATCATCTCGCCGTCCCAGCGCTCGGGCACGGGCGCCGAGCCGATCGCCCAGGCCATGATGTCTACGTCCTGCTCGTCCATCAGCGCCTCGAACCAGCCGATCTGCTCATCGTTCCAGCTTTCCCCGTAGCGGTCGAAAAATCCGCCGACGAGCAGGTCCGCTTCCTTGGTGCCGCGGTGCCAGGCGCGAAAGCGCAGGCGTTTCAGGCGAGTCTCGCGGTCCATGCCGATCCCATGCGGAAGAGCCGGACGGCGCTGGCGGGCGCTCCGGCGATGTGGTTAGAAGCTGCACTTAGGCATGCGACCCGAAATCCTCAATCCATTGTTCGCCGAAGTGGAGGCGCTGAAGGGGATCGGGCCCGGCCTGAAGAGGCCGCTCGAGAGGCTCGGACTGAAGCGGGCCGTCGACGTGGCGTTCCACCTGCCGAGCGGCTGGATCGACCGGAAGCGGGTCGAGTGGCTGGACAGCGCCGATGTCGGCCAGGTGATCACCGTCCTGCTGACGCCCGTCGATTATCGGCAGGCAGGCGGCCGCGGCCCCTTCCGCGTCCATGCGACCGACGCCGAGGGTAACTATGTCAGCCTCGTCTATTTCGGCGGTAATCCGGGCTGGGCGAAGAAGCTGCTGCCTTTGGGCGAGCCCCGCACTGTCTCGGGCAAGCTGGAAAGCTATGGCGAGTGGCTGCAGATCGTCCACCCGGACCTGGTGCTCGCGGCGGGCGAGGAGTCGCCGGCCGCGCGCGAGGCAGTCTATCCGCTCTCCGAGGGCATCACGTCGCGCCGGCTAAGTCAGCTGGTCGAACAGGCGCTCGCCCGCGCGCCCGAGCTGCCGGAATGGATCGAGCCGAGCGTGCTGCGCCAGCGCGGCTGGGCAGGGTGGCGGCAGGCGCTCGCCGCGGTGCATGCCGACCCGTCCGACCAGGCGGCGCGCTGCCGCCTCGCCTATGACGAAGTGTTCGCCAACCAGCTCGCGCTGATGCTGGTCCGCGCCTCGACGCGCCGTCGCAAGGGTCAGCCGCTTCAGGGGGATGGCCGGCTGCGCGACGCGCTGAAGCTGCCCTATGCGCCCACCGGCGCCCAAAGCCGGGCAGTAGGCGAGATCGAGGGCGACCTCGCCCAGTCCACGCCGATGCTGCGGCTGCTGCAGGGCGATGTCGGATCGGGCAAGACGCTGGTGGCGCTGATGTCGCTGCTGGTGGCGGTTGAGGCGGGCACGCAGGGCGCCCTGCTGGCCCCGACGGAGATCCTCGCGCGCCAGCATTTTGACTCGCTCACCCGCATGCTCGCTGGCCTGCCGGTCAATGTCGCGATCCTGACCGGGCGGGAGAAGGGCCGGGCACGGGATTCGACGCTGATGGGGCTGGCCGATGGGTCGATCAACATCCTCGTCGGCACGCACGCGATCTTCCAGCAGAGCGTGAACTACAAGCGCCTTGGCCTTGCAGTCGTTGACGAACAGCATCGGTTCGGTGTCGCCCAGCGGCTGATGCTGAGCCAGAAGGCGGGGCGGCCGCCGCATCTGCTGGTCATGACGGCCACGCCGATCCCGCGCACGCTGACCCTCACCCATTATGGCGAGATGGATGTCAGCCGATTGGACGAGATGCCGCCCGGCCGCCAGCCGATCGAGACGCGGGTGATCTCCGACGAGCGGTTGGCCGAAGTGGTGGACGGGCTCGGCCGGCACATCGACAGCGGCGGCCAGGCCTATTGGGTCTGCCCCCTCGTCGAAGAAAGCGAGAAGAGCGACCTCGCCGCCGCGGAGGAGCGCGCCGCCGCACTGCAGTTGCGGTTCGGCGAGCGGATTGGGCTGGTCCATGGGCGCATGAGAGGGCCGGACAAGGATGCCGTCATGGCGGCCTTCGCCAGTGGCCGCCTCTCGGTTCTGGTCGCGACGACGGTGATCGAAGTCGGCGTTGATGTGCCGAACGCTACCTTGATGATCATCGAACATGCGGACCGCTTCGGCCTTGCGCAGCTTCACCAACTGCGCGGGCGGGTGGGCCGCGGCGAAGGCAAGTCGGTCTGCCTGCTGCTCCGCTCGCAGCAGCTCAGCGAGACGGCGCGGTCGCGGCTGGCACTGATGCGCGACACCAATGATGGCTTCCGCATCGCCGAGGAAGATCTGAAGCTGCGCGGCCCGGGCGAGTTGCTCGGCACGCGCCAATCGGGTGAGCATGTCTTCAAGCTGGCGAGTCCCGAATTGCTCAACGAACTGCTGCCCGTCGCCAGCCAGGATGCGCGCCTGCTGGTCGACCGCGACGGCGGGCTGGAGGGGGAGCGCGGCCAGGCCGCGCGGCTCGCGCTGTATCTGTTCGAACGGGACGCGGGCGTGAACCTCCTCAGGGGCGGTTGATCAGGGTTCGTCATTGCGAGCGCAGCGAAGCAACCCAGCCGTGCCGGGGTCGCTGGATTGCTTCGTCGCTGCGCTCCTCGCAGTGACGGTGAAGAAGGCGGGTAGGGTAAATCTCCGGCGGCGCCGCTAGGCTCCGCAACATGAACCCGCGAGGCCGCCCGCCGCACGATGATGTGCTGACCCCTGCCGAGTGGCGGGTGCTGGAGCTGGTCAGGCACGGCCTGACCAATCCGGCGATTGCACGACGCATGGATGTCAGCACCGACGCGGTGAAGTTTCACGTCGCCAACATCCTGGTGAAGCTCGGTGCCGGCAGCCGGCTGGACCTGCGTCACTGGACGGGCGTGCGGCGCGGGGCCGCGCTCGCCAGCCATAATCCCGAAGGAGAGTTCGTCATGGGCCCGATCGGCCAGATTTCCCGCCAGGTGAAGGATATCGAGGCCGCTCGCCGCTGGTATGGCGAAGTGCTGGGGCTCCCGCATTTCTATTCTTTCGGCGATCTCGCATTCTTCGATTGCGGCGGCGTCCGTCTGTTCCTCTCGCAATCGGAGAAAAGCTGCGACGGCGAGTCGATCATCTATTTCCGCGTCGATGACATCCGGCTCAGCCACACGGCGCTCGAGAGTGCCGGGGTCGAGTTCCTGAACGCGCCGCACATGGTCCATCGGCACGAGGACGGCACGGAGGAGTGGATGGCCTTTTTCAACGACAATGAGGGCCGGCCGCTGGCCCTGATGGCTCAGGTCAGGAGCGGAAGCGCTTGATGAGCGCGGTGCGCTTGGTTTCCCAACCTTCGATCTCCAGAGTTTCCTCGCACTCCATGCCGGTGATCTCGTCCGCGCTGATGTCGATTCGCTCGACCTCAGGATGTTCGGCAGTTGCGACCGAGAGCAGGGGCGGGCGCGACGGATCGTCCGGATTCTCGCCGATCACCATCGCCGTCCGGCCGGATTTCAGCCGCACCAGAGCGCCGACGGGATAAATGCCGACGCTCTTCACGAAGATCTCGAACATGTCCGGGTCGAAATGGCCGGTCCAGCCGCGCATCACCTGCACTGCCTCGACCGGCGTCCAGGGCCGCTTGTAGCAGCGTTCCGAGGTGACGGCGTCATAGACGTCGCAGAGCGCGCCCATGCGCGCGAACAGGGTGATGCGGTCGGCGGGCAGGGCGTCCGGATAGCCGCTGCCGTCGAACCGCTCATGATGGTGGAGGCAGACGTCGAGCGCATTGTGCGAAACGCCGCTGCTCTTCGCGAGCAGTTCGCGGCCGCGCACCGGATGCGTCTTCATGATGTCGAACTCGCCGTCGGTCAGGCTGCCGGGCTTGTCGAGGATTTCGGCAGGCATCACGGCCTTGCCGATGTCGTGCAGCAAGCCGGCCATGCCGGCGTCGCGCACGGCGGCCTCGCTGAACCGCAGCTCGCGCGCCAGGTTGATCATCAGCGCGCACACCGAGACCGAATGCATGTAGTGATATTCGTGGCGGCTCTTCAGCTGGGCGATGCTGAGGAACGCCTGCGGGTTCTGGTCGATCGAGGTGGTGATCTCGTCCACCATCGGCACCAGCTTTTCGGCCTTGATCGCCTTACCCAGCCGCACGTCCGAATACATCGCCGTCACGGCGCGCTTCGACTTCCCGAACACCTTGAGCGCGCGGCTGTAGCTGCTGGCAAAGGTTTCCGTGGGCCGCTGCACCGGTCCGGGCCGCGAATGGACATAGGGAGCGGCAGGGCGCGAGGGCGGCTGCCAGTCGGCGGCGGGGCGCGAAATCTCGATGCGGGGATTGGCCGCGACGCCGCGCTCGTCGTCGATGAAGACGGCGGCCACGGCGCTGTCGCGGACGCGCTCCAGGTCGCGCTCCTTGGTCAGCACGAAACGGGTGCGCCAGAATGGATGGTCGAACCAGGAGCCTTCAAAGCCTTGGATGAACATGCCGAGCTGGACCTCTTCCGGCGAGATGCGCTGCAGTGCTATGATCCTGTCCTCCCCAGTCTGTTCGATTAACGCGGAGAAGTTAGCGACTGGTGAAACGGCGCCGCGCTTGTGCTAGCGAGGCGGGAGGAGGAGCGGATATGACCAAATGGATGACGGCGCTCGCAGCGTTCGCATTTGCGGCCGGAACGGCGGTGGCCGCCGACTGCTGCAAGGAAGGCGCGGAGTGCTGCAAGCAGCACAAGGCTTGCTGCGATCATGAAAAGGGCAAGCCGGAGCCCAAGCCCGAGCCAAAGCCCAAGGACGCGCACGGACACGCCCACTAAGCACCTGTTCCCGGGCGAAAGCCGGAGCCCAGGAGTCCCGCGGACGATGGCAGAAGAAGCTGGGCCCCCGGCCTCCGCCGGGGAACAGCGGGTAAGCCTCTCTAGCGCACCTCTTTGGCGAGGGCGCCGAGCAGTTCCAGATATTGCGCCAAGTCGATCGGCCGCGCGAACTGGCAGCCGATGCGGCCGGCCAGCGCCCAGCGAACTTCGGCGCCGCGCTCGCCGATCACCGGCAGGCGCAAGTTGAGGACCGTGCCGGGCGCGACCTCGGCTTCCGTGCGCGCCATGAAGCCGCTCGCCGAGATATTGACCAGCTGCACCGGGATCGAGCTGGCGCCGATCATCAGCCGGGTGCGGTGATAGACTTCCTCGCGGGGCGCTTCCCGCCGGTCTTGATTCACTTTTGCTCCGATGCCGAACGCCATTTTGCTTCCTCGGGCTTGCAGGGGAAACGCTAGGGCGTCGGCCTTAACGGCGGCGCAAGGAACAGCGTTAAGCGAAGCTTGCTTGCGCCTAATTGTCGCCGTGGCCGCGTTCCCGCTCGACATGTTCCGGGATCGTGCCGTGGCGCGCATTACCGGCCGATGGCAGCGGGTGACCGCGTTCCTTCGCATCGGCGGGCCGGTCATCGGGCTCCACTTCGGCATCGTCGCGCCCGATGATGATGTCGGGATCATTCTCCTTGGCCATAAGGCACCTCCTTGCATGCGCTTGTCTGCCGACTAGAAGCCGCGGGCGAGGAGATTGTTCATGGGCGATTATTGGCCGGTCGAAGCGGAGCGGGTGCCGCTCGCCCAATTGTTCGAGCGCGATCCCGGCCGGCTGAGCCGGCTGACGCTCGAAGCCGCCGGCATTTATTTCGACTGGACCAAGACGCATCTGACCGAAGATGTGGTGGGTCAGTTTACTCGCCTGGCGGAGCGGCAGGGCCTGCGCGACGCGCGCGAAGCCTTGTTCGGGGGCCGGATCGTCAACACCAGCGAAGGCCGCCCGGCCGAGCACACCGCCGAACGCGGCGAGGGCAATCCGGATAGCGTCGCGCGGGCGCGGAGTTTCCACAACCGCATGCGCGCGCTGCTCGATGCGATCGAGGCGGGTGCGCTCGGCGATATCCGTCATGTGCTGCACATCGGCATCGGCGGCTCGGCGCTCGGGCCCGACTTGCTGATCGACGCGCTCGGCCGCGACGCTGGCCGATACGAGGTGGCCGTCGTGTCGAATGTGGACGGCGCCGCCCTGGAAGAGGCGACGGCTCGCTTCGATCCGCATGCGACGCTGATCGCCATCGCGTCGAAGACCTTCACCACCACCGAGACGATGCTGAACGCCGCCAGCGCACTCAGCTGGATGGCGGAAGCGGGGGTGGACGATCCCTATGGCCGCGTCGTCGCGCTGACCGCCTCGCCCGATAAAGCAATGGAATGGGGCGTGGACGAGACGCGCATCCTGCCTTTCGCCGAAAGCGTCGGCGGCCGCTATTCGCTCTGGTCATCGATCGGCTTCCCGGTGGCGCTGGCGCTCGGTTGGGACGGGTTCGAGAGCCTGCTCGAAGGCGCCGCCGAGATGGACCGCCATTTCCGCCTGTCCGAGCCCGAGCGGAACGCGCCTCTGCTCGCCGCTTTCGCCGATCTTTATTATTCCCAGCTGCGCAGCTGCGAAACCAGGGCTGTGTTCGCCTATGACGAGCGGCTGCGGCTGCTGCCCTCTTATCTCCAGCAGCTGGAGATGGAGTCGAACGGCAAGCGCGTGACGCCGCAGGGCGAGCCCCTGGCTTGGTCGAGCGCGCCGATCACCTGGGGCGGCGTCGGCACCGACGCGCAGCACGCCGTGTTCCAGCTGCTCCATCAGGGCACAAGGCTGGTGCCGGTTGAGTTCGTCGCCGCCGCCGAGCCGGACCATGGCCAGGACGAGGCGCATCACCGCGCGCTCCTCACCAACTGCTTCGCGCAAGGGTCGGCGCTGATGACGGGCAAGGAGAGCGACGATCCGCAGCGTGCCTATCCCGGCGACCGCCCGTCCAGCACGATCCTGCTCGAGCGCGTCGACCCGGCCAGCCTGGGCGCACTGATCGCGTTCTTCGAGCACCGCACTTTCGCCAATGCCGTGCTGCTCGGCATCAATCCGTTCGATCAATTCGGCGTGGAGCTCGGCAAGCAGATCGCCAGGTCGATCGAGACTGAGGGGACCGAGGGCTTCGATGCCTCGACGCGCGCGCTGATGGCGAGGGCCTTCGATTGATCGGCCTGCTGATTGCCGCCGCTACCCTGACCGTGCGCGGCGACCGCCTCTATATTCCCGCCACGATCAACGGCGTTGCCACCGAAGCAGTGCTCGACTCCGCCGCTGAGGCGACGATCATCGACGATGATTTCGCCCGCCGCATCGGGACCGGCAAGGGCAAGGCCGCGACTGCGCGCGGCTCCGGCGGCGCGGCAAAGGCTGAGCTGATCCAGGGCGCCCGCATCCAGGCGCTCGGCGTTGCCCTGCCGAACGTCACCATGGCGGTGATCGACCTTGACGATCTCGGCAAGCGCCTGTTCGGCCGCAAGCTGGACGCGATCGTCGGCCGCGAGCTGTTCGACGCGACGCGCCTGGCGATCGACATCGAAGGCGGCAGCATCGCCGCGATCCCGCGCGCCGCGCGGCCAGCCGGCGTCCGGCTGCCGCTCAAGACCCATCACGGGATCGAAAGCGTGCCGGTGGTAATCGAAGGCATGGCCGCACGCGCGGATTTCGATCTGGGCAACGGCTCCGATCTGCTGATCGGTAAGGCGTTTGCTGAACGGTCAGGCATTTACGGGCGCAGCCATGGTGCGGAAAAGGGAGGCGGCATTGGCGGTGAGGTGCAACGGCGGATCGTCACCATCCGTTCGATCCGCATTGCAGGCGTGACCTTCCGCAACGTCCGCGCCGCGATCGACGAGCAGCCCAATGCGAGCGACGCCAATGTCGGCGTCAAGCTGCTCCGCCGCTTCCATATCACCACCGACTTTTCGCAAAAGGCGGTCTGGCTGAAGCCGCGGCGACCGAACACTTGAGGAGCTTCTGATGGCTGAGTTCGACTATGATCTGTTCGTCATCGGCGGCGGCTCCGGCGGCGTCCGCGCGGCACGGGTGTCGGCGGCGCACGGTGCGCGCGTGGCGCTGGCCGAGGAGCATAAGGTCGGCGGCACCTGCGTGATCCGCGGCTGCGTGCCGAAGAAGCTGCTAGTCTATGGCGCCCATTTTGCCGAGGACCTGGCGGACGCCCGCCGCTTCGGCTGGAACGTGCCCAAATGCGACTTCGACTGGCCGACACTGCGCGACAATGTGCTGGCGGAAGTCGATCGACTGAACGGCGCGTACACGACGACGCTGCAGAGCAACAAGGTCGAGATCATCCTGGAGCGGGCGACCGTGACCGGGCCGAACAGTGTCAGGCTCGCCAGCGGGCGCGAGGTGACGGCCCGCTACATTCTGATCGCGACGGGTGCCTGGCCCGCTATTCCCCAAGTGCCCGGTTCGGAACATGGGATCACCTCCAACGAGGTGTTCCACCTCGAGACCTTGCCCAAACGCGTGCTGATCGCCGGCGGCGGCTATATCGCGAACGAGTTCGCCGGCATCTTCCATGAGTTCGGCGCGGAAGTGACGATCCTCAACCGCACCGACGTGATCCTGCGCGGCTATGACGAGAGCATCCGCGACCGGCTGCTGCAGATTTCGATGACCAAGGGCATCAACTTCCAGTTCAACTCGCAGTTCAAGAGCATCGAGAAGACGGGCGAGGGGCTGCACATCACGTTCGATGGCTGCGAGCCGATGGACGTCGATCTGCTGCTGTTCGCGACCGGCCGGGTGCCGCACACCAAGGGGCTGGGGCTGGACGAGGCGGGCGTGACGCTCGACAAGAATGGCGCTGTGGTGGTCGACGAGGACAGCAAGTCCTCGGTCGCCAGCATCTATGCCGTCGGCGACGTCACCAACCGCGTGCAGCTGACCCCAGTCGCCATCCGCGAGGGCCAGGCGTTCGCCGACACCGTCTTCGGCAACAAGCCGTGGCGGGTCGACTATCATTGCATCCCGTCGGCCGTGTTCAGCCACCCGCCGCTCGCCGGCGTCGGCCTGACCGAAAGCCAGGCCAAGCAGAAATATGGCGCCGTGCGCGTCTATTCGTCGGACTTCCGGCCGATGAAGAACGTGCTCGCCAATCGCAACGAACGCGCACTCTACAAGATGGTCTGCGAGGCGGAGACCGACCGTATCCTGGGCCTCCACATGATCGGGCCTGACGCTCCGGAAATCCTGCAGGCGGCCGCCGTCGCGGTGAAGGCCGGCCTCACCAAACAGGCCTTCGACGACACCGTCGCCCTTCACCCGAGCATGGCCGAGGAGTTGGTGCTCCTGCGCTAGCATGCTATATTGCGCGATATCGTAGGAGTGTGCTCATGCCGCAGATCAATGTGTCCGTTCCCCCTGCGTTAAAGGCCTGGGTGGACGATCAGGTGGCCAAAGGCCGCTACAGCAGCCCCAGCGATGTCATTCGGGAACTGCTCCGCCGCGCCCAAGAGGAGGCCGAGGAACTTGCCTGGCTCCAAGCCGAGCTGGACAAGGGGATGAACTCGCCGATCATTGAGCAGGACGCCCGCGAAGTCCTGCAGGAAATCATGGACGAGAACCGGAAGAAATATGCCGATCATCGTTCTGCGGCGTGAGGCCCGCCGAGACCTGAACGGGGTCGACGAGTTTAGCCGCGAACGGTTCGGAAACCTCGTCGCAGATGAATATATGGCGGAGATCGACGCGGGTTTGGCTAGGCTGTCAGTTCATCCCGAAATCGGTAGCGCTGTCGCTTTCGGCCGCGTGCCGATGCGTTCTTTGAAGGTCGGCAGCCACCGGCTCTTCTACTATTTCGACGGCAACCGCGTCATCGTAGTCCGCGTGCTTCATCAGTCCATGAACGCAGAACGCCATTTGAAAAGCTAAGGCACCCACCGCTTTTCCCTGATCCATTTGGTGCAGAGATATTTGGTGCCGCTCGTCACCGGCAGGCCGGCATGTTTCGAGAGCGGGTCGACATTGCGGTCGGGCAGGGCGCTGGTGAAGATCAAGGCGTCGCCCTTGCGGCCTTTCACCTTGAGATCGGCCTCGGGGAAATAGGTCTCGCCGCCCTGATAGTCGTGGTTCAGATAGACGAGCACTGTCCTGAACCGCTGGTTCGCTTCCGACCGGACGAAGTCGAAATGCGGCTTATACTCCTGCGACCCGCGATAGCGCAGGATCAGCGTTGCCTCGCCCTGCTCGTAGGTTGTTCCGCTAATCGCCGCGATCCGCCGGTTGAGCGCGTGCACGGCCGGGTCCTCGATCATCCAGTGGAGGCTGGCGCCATCGGAGGTGCGGATCGGGTCGCGCATTGGCCGGCCGAGCGTGTCGTTCACCACCGATGGCTCGTAATCCTTATCGACCAGCTGACGCAGATAGTCGCATTCGGCGGCGGTGAGCAGGCGTTCGACCCGCCGCACGTCCGGCCGCTCGCTGAGTGTTTCAGCGGCGGGAAGCCGGGCCGGATCGCCATTCTCGTCGAGGCTCATCCGCTCGACCAGCTGCAGTGCCGCCTTGCGCTGCGGGTCACGACGCGCTTCCTGCTTCAGCCGATCCAGCGCGCTGGCCCAATCGCGCGGGCCGGCAACCCCGTTCGCCAGCAGATTGGTGGTGATGGCGCCCGATTGAGCATGGCCCAGGTCTGCGGCGCGGCGCCAGAGGTCGCGGGCGGCGACCGGGTCCTGCGGCACCATGCCGCCGCGCCATTTCAGCTCGGCCAGCATCGCCATCGCCTGGGGATGCTGATCGGCCACCATGCGGCTGACGATCAGCATTGCCTCTGCGTTGCGGCCGCCGACGGACAGTTGCACGGCCTGCTGCAACATCGGGTGCAGGGGAGGGGCCTTGCTCATCGGCTTTCGAAGCCCGGGTGATAGGTCACTTGGCCCTCGGCCCGATCACCAGACAGGATCATCGACTGGAAATACGCGCGGGGTGCCCCCTCGTAGTGAAGAGCGTGTCCGTTGGTGAACCCGAAGCGGCGATAATAGCCAGGATCGCCCAGAACGACGCAGCCCGCCGCGCCGCGATCCTTGAGCAGTCTCAGCCCCGCTCCGATCAGCGCGGTGCCGATGCCCGCGCGCTGACGCTCGGGCGCGACCGACACCGGGCCCAGTCCGAACCAGCCAAGGTCTTCCCCATCGATCAGCACAGGCGAGAAAGCGACTTGACCGGCGATGATATCCTCCTGCTCCGCGACGAGCGATATCGACAGAGCGCCAGCCCGCCTCAGCGCATCGACAATGGCTCCTTCGGTCTGGCTGCTGTGCTCGACGCCGGCAAAGGCGGCCTCGACCAGCGCTCGAACGGCCGAGGCGTCAGCGGGAGTTTCCGGACGGATGATCACCAGGCTTGATTGGCGCGGGCACCCGATTTTCGCAACAGCCGCGCCAGCTTCAGCGGGCACGCGCCTGCACCACGGTCTCGCCCAGGCCCGGCACGGCCAGGTCGTTGGTCACGAACTCGCTCAGATAGGCCGTCGCGCCCGTGCCGGCTCGATAGCCGCCGTCCGTCCGCCAACGCCCGCCGCTATAGGTACTGAACGCGAAAGGCGGTTCGATCTGGAGGGGGGCCGCAAGGCGGGGGGGCCTCCGCGCCCGATTTCTGCATCAGCGTCTCCAGTCCGCGAGGCGTCACGCGATAGATCGCCTTGCGCTCCATTCGGGAAAGACCGACAAGCCGCACGTCCAGGCCGCGACGTGGTCGCAGCACCGGCTCGAATAGATCGTAGAGGATGATGTCGGCCTGCCCGATGGTCGCGTCCGCTTCAATGACGCAACGGCCTTGCGCCCTATCGGTGCTCAGCCACTCCGAGAGATAGGGCGCGGGGAAAAAGTTCTTGCCGACATCCCGTTCGTCGGCGCGGGCCGGTGTGACCCGCTGTCGCTCGCACGGGCCTTTCGCCGGTGCCAGCCAATAGCGCTTCAGCCTGGTGCGGCCGTCCATGGCCTTGAGCTCGCCGCGCAGCACCTCGCGGGCGGCGCCGCTGAACAGCAGCCGCTGGCAATGGTCCTCGCATCCCACATCCCAGTCGAAATGCTTGCCCCAGCTATAGAGGTGCGCAACGCGCGCGCCTTGCGGCAGCGCGATGGGCCCGCCGCGATCCCGCGCAACAAAGGCGTCCACCTGTGCCTCGGCGCGCTGGTTCGCCGACCGGGCGACGAGCGTCGCGGCGGTGATCGTCACGCCCAGCGCGACGATGCCGGCGATAGGCCGGGACCAACGCCGCAGCAGCAGATAGAGCGGCGCCGACACCAGCAGATACAGGGCCAAAGTCGGCAACTGCATCAGCAGCAAGGCAACCGGCATGCCGATAATCGAGAACATCAGCATGACCGTGATCATCGACGTGACCGGCACGGCAACGAAGGCGAGCAGCGTCCAGACCAGCGCGCCCGCGCCGGTATAGACGATCCAGCGCTCGGCCCGGTTGAGCGGCGTCATGCCGGCAGCTGGAACAGGTCCGCGGTGATGCTCTTGCCGCCTTTGCCGAGCCGCTCGGGCGCCGGGCTGTCGCAGATGACGAGCAGCGCGTCGTCACCCATCAGCGCGAGGCCTTCCGGATGGTCGACACCCCGGCCGAAGGGCAGTTCGAGGACACGCTCGGGCCGATGCAGCCGCACCTTGCGGTCGTGCAGCGGCGGCTCACCGACCCAGCCGCGCCAGAGATAAACCGCGCAGGGGCCGCTGAGGCCGGTGGTCGGACCGGCCAGGATCAACAGATCGTCACCGCGCCGTTTCAGGTCGCGAATGCCAAGGCCCTCTAGGTCGAGGAGCCGGACGGCTGGATCGCCCTCAATGCTCAAGCGGCCCGACTTCTTGGCGGCCACGTGCATCTCCAACAGCACCGCGTTGGTGGCGAGCACCGGGCCGCGCATGCCGAGCGCCACGCGATCGTCGCAAACGGCGATGCCCTCGACATCGATGCCGCCCTCTTTGGCCGGCACGCGCGTGAACGGCGCGAACAGCGGATTGGCGCGGAGCAGGGCGGCCAGCTTGCTGCCATGCTTGGTCTGGCGGATCAGCCCGGCCTTGCGTTTGCCGTCGCTACGGACCGGCTGCCAGCCGTCACAGTCCGGTAGCAGCGGAATGCGCGCGAGTAGGCAGCGCGACCGCGTGTCCTTCAGATTGGCGAGCACATCGAGATCGATGCATCCATCCTCCTGCTTGCCGGGTTTAGGCCGTGTGCGCGCATGGCTGCCGACCACCCATAGCCAACCGTCGCAGATCGCCAGCCCTTCAATATCCGCCTCTTCCGCTCCGTCCTTGAGGTCGAGAAAGTCGGCAAGCTGATAACAGCGATGGTCCTTCGCCTCGGCACCGTCCAGGGTCAGCCGGTCGATTTCACACGCCTCGTCCGCGCCCAGGAACAGGCTTGAGCCAGCGCGCACACCGGCAGACAGATTGGCGACGCTATCCCGCTCCTCTGCCGCGTCGAAGTGCAACGCGTTCTGACCGACAGGTTCAGCAGGTGTGGGCCAACCGGAAGTCACTGGTGCTCCCTCCTCTTCATCGGGTCAGGAAGGCCGGATCGCCGCAGGCCCATCCGAGCAGCAACTCGCGGCCATCCGGCAGGTTCACTGAAGCTGCTCGGCCGGGTTCGGCTGTGACGCCGAGGAGGTTGCAGAAGGCTGCATACGCGTCGAACCAGCGCCGGTCGGGAGAAAAGGAGTGCACGATCATCGCCGCCGACGCAGCCTGGAAGCGCTCCGCCTCGATCAAGGCGGCCGCGGTCCTGTGCAAAAGCTGATAATGGATGCCAGGCGGACACTTGGACAAACCGAGCAGCTTGAGCAGATAGGCGAGCCTCTGCTCCTTGCCGGCCGTCATGTCACGGCACCAGGCGCCCACCGTTTCGCCGAACGGCTCGTCCACCTTGCCCTCAATCGTACAGACAAGCAGCCCGGCCTCGTAGCGCACCAGTGCAAACAGGTCCGACTGGCTCTCCCGCCGCCCACCCGGCAGCGGCGTCTTGTGCTCGGGGATAGCGAGCAGCAGCTCGACGGCACCATGACGTTCGCGAAGGATCGCCTCAACCTCAGGCGGAAGGCCCGCCGCCTCTTCCCAGCTATGCGCAAGCGTTCGCGCACTGAAGCCGGTGCGCCAATGCAGGTCCGGCTGCGCCAGGAAGCGCCGCCAGTCGTCAGCACCTGTCGAAGGCAAGTAGATCCGGGTCACCGCCCCGCGACACGCTTTGCCGTAAAGGTCTGGCTCATTGCGGCTTCATCAGTTCGAGCACGGCCAGTGTCATGCCTTCGGTGCCCATACGGATAGAGGGTTCGGGATCGATCTTGAACAGGGGCGAATGGTGGGAGGGTACAGGCGGACCGCCATTCTTTTCGGCCTTGAACGCCGCGGGCGGCGTGCCGCCGACCCAGAAATAGACGCCTTTCACGCCCAGTTCGGGCTGGATGAAGTAGGAGAAATCCTCCGCCCCCATGCTGGTGCGTGGCGGCGAAATGACCGCTTTGTCGCCAAAGGCCTGGGCGAAGACGTTGCGGACGCGGCCGGTCAGCGCCGGCTCGTTGATCGTCACGGGGGTCGATTCGACCACCTTCACCTCCGGCAGGCGGTTTTCCGGCAAGCCGTTCATTCGTCCGACATTGGCGGCGATGCGGCGGATGCCGTCGAGCAGGGTCTTCCGCACCTTTTCGTCGTCGGTGCGGATCGTCAGCTGCAGCTCGGCGCGATCCGAGATGATGTTGTGCTTGAAGCCGCTATGGAAGGCGCCGACCGTCACGACGGCGGGCTGGAGCGGCGATATCTCGCGGCTGACCAGCGTCTGCAGCGCCATCACCAGCTCGGCGCCGATCACGATCGGGTCCTTGCCCTGGTGCGGCGACGCCCCGTGCGCGCCGACGCCGTGAATGACGATGTCGATGCTATCGGACGACGAGGCGGTGATCCCCGGATCGGCCGCGATCGTGCCGGTCGGGTGATCGGCATCGACATGGAAGGCAACAGCGATGCTGGGCTTGGGAAAGCGGGTGTAGAGGCCGTCCTCGAGCATCTTTCGCGCGCCGCCGATCCGCTCTTCCGCCGGCTGGACGACGAAGACGATGGTGCCGCGCCACTGGTCCTTCATCGCCGCGAGCCGCCGAGCGGTACCGATAAGCGAGGTGATGTGCACGTCATGCCCGCAGGCGTGCATCACCGGCTGCTCTTCGCCCTCCGCATTCTTCTGTCGCACGGTGGAGGCATAAGGCAGGCCACTCGCTTCCTTGAGCGGCAGCCCGTCCATGTCGGCGCGGACCAGCACGACCGGCCCGTCGCCATTCTTCATCACGCCGACCACGCCTGTGCCGCCGACGCCTTCGGTGACGGTTGCACCGGCGGCGCGCAGCTGCTGCGCCATGATTTTGGCGGTGCGGGTCTCGACATAGCTGAGTTCAGGGTTCTTGTGAAAATCGATGAAGAAGGCACTGAGAGACTTGTCATAATCCGCTTTGATCGCGTTGGAGAGCGGCGACGCAGAGGCAGCCGTGGAAGAGAGCAGGGCTAGGGCGGCGATCAGAGGCTTCATGCGGCTTCCTTGCGGTTGGAGACGAGGTCGTCGACTACCGATGGATCGGCAAGCGTTGAGGTGTCGCCCAGGTTCGCAGTGTCGCCCTCGGCGATCTTGCGCAGGATGCGGCGCATGATCTTGCCGGAGCGGGTCTTGGGTAGGCCGGGCGCGAACTGAATCACGTCGGGACTGGCGATGGGACCGATCTCGGTGCGCACCCACTGGACCAGCGACTTGCGCAATGCCTCGGTGGGCTCCTCGCCGACGTTCAGCGTCACATAGGCATAGATGCCCTGACCCTTGATCTCGTGCGGCATGCCGACAACTGCCGCCTCTGCCACCTTGGGGTGGAGCACGAGCGCACTCTCCACTTCCGCCGTGCCCATGCGGTGGCCGGAGACGTTCAATACATCATCCACCCGGCCGGTGATCCAGTAATAGCCGTCCTCGTCGCGCCGGCAGCCGTCGCCGGTGAAATACTTGCCGGGATAAGTGGTGAAATAGGTCTGGAAGAAGCGGCCGTGATCGCCCCAGACGGTGCGCATTTGCCCCGGCCAGCTCTTCGCGATGCAGAGATTGCCCTCGGCCGCGCCAGCCAAGACATTGCCCTCGCCATCGACGATCTGCGGATCGACGCCGGGGAGGGGACGCGTGGCCGATCCCGGCTTCAGGTCAGTCGCGCCGGGCAGGGGCGCGATCAGCGCGCCGCCGGTCTCCGTCTGCCACCAGGTGTCGACGATCGGGCAGCGGCCTTCGCCGACCACGGAATGATACCAGCGCCATGCCTCCGGATTGATCGGTTCGCCGACGGTGCCAAGCAGTTTCAGCGACTTGCGACTCGTCTTTGTGACCCAGTCGTCACCTTCCCGCATCAAGGCGCGCAAGGCGGTGGGTGCGGTGTAGACGATCTCGACCTGGTGCCGGTCGATGACTTCCCAGATGCGGCTGGGCGTCGGCCAGTTCGGCACCCCTTCGAACATCAAAGTCGTCGCGCCGTTCGCGAGCGGCCCGTAGAGGATGTAGCTGTGCCCGGTCACCCAGCCGATATCGGCTGCGCACCAGTAGATCTGCCCCGCCTTGTAATCGAAGACGAGCTCATGGGTGTAGGCGACCCAGGTGAGATAGCCGCCCGTGGTGTGCAGCACGCCCTTGGGCTTTCCCGTCGAGCCTGACGTGTAGAGGATGAACAACGGCTCTTCCGCGCCTATCGGCTCGCACGGGCAGGCAGCTTCCACGCCCTGCACGGCGTCATGGTACCAATTGTCGCGGCCGTCCTGCATGGCTACCTCGCCGCCGGTGGCGCGAACCACCAGCACCTTCTGCAGGCTCGGCGCGTGTTTGGCCGCGGCATCGACATTGGCCTTGAGCGGCACCCGCTTGCCGCCGCGCCGGCCCTCGTCGGCGGTGATGACGAGCCGGCTGTCGCAATCCTGGATGCGACCGGCGAGCGCCTCGGGCGAGAAGCCGCCGAACACCACCGAATGGATCGCCCCGATCCGCGCGCAGGCAAGCACCGCGAATGCCGACTCCGGGATCATCGGCATGTAGATGGTGACGCGGTCGCCCTTCTCGACGCCCATGCCCTTCAGCACATTGGCGAAGCGGCAGACTTCGGCATGGAGCTGGCGATAGGTGAAGCGCCGCGCTTCCTCGGCGGGATCGTCCGGTTCCCAGATGATGGCGACCTGGTCCGGCTGCGTCTTCAGGTGCCGGTCGATGCAGTTGGCGGACGCGTTGAGCTTGCCGTCGGGATACCAGCTGATCCGGAAATCCTCTTCGCGGAACGACCAGTCGCCGGCAATCTCGGGCCGCTTGATCCAGTCCAGCCGCCGCGCCTGTTCCAGCCAGAAACTGCCCGGATCCGCAAGCGAGCGGCCGTAAAGCTGCGCATATTTGTCGGCCGTGACTTTGGCGCGCTTCGCCCACTCCGCCGGCACCGGATATAAATCCGCCATTCCCGCTCCCCTCTGTTGGTCGGGGACCTTAGTCAGCAGACAAACCGATGCAAGCGGGCGGCGCTCGGCCTTCAGGTTCACGCGAAGCCGCGAAGGCGCCAAGAAGGGATGTTCGCGCGGAGACGCGGAGGCGCAGAGAGGTCGGACGCGCGACGAAGTCGCAACTCATCTCGAAGTCCGAAGTTGAAGCGCTGCGCGAAGACAGCTGCAGTCTCTCCGCGCCTCCGCGTGAACCAACCCGTGTTACTTCTTCGCGCCTTCGCCTCTTCGCGTGAACCCTCTCCCGCATTGCCAAGCCGCTCAAAGCTTGGAATGAGGCCCCATGCAGACCATCCTCGACGAACTGGAGAAGCGCCGCGAGCAGGCGCGCATGGGCGGCGGGCAGAAGCGCATCGATGCGCAGCACGCCAAGGGCAAGCTGACTGCCCGCGAACGCCTAGAAGTGCTGCTCGACGAGGGCTCGTTCGAAGAGCTCGACATGTATGTCGAGCACAACTGCACCGATTTCGGCATGGAGACGCAGCGCATCCCGGGCGACGGCGTCGTCACCGGCTCCGGCACGATCAACAGCCGGCTGGTGTTCGTATTCAGCCAAGACTTCACCGTGTTCGGCGGTTCGCTGTCCGAGCGGCACGCGCAGAAGATCTGCAAGATCATGGACATGGCGATGAAGGTCGGCGCGCCGGTGATCGGCCTCAACGACAGCGGCGGCGCCCGCATCCAGGAGGGTGTTGCCTCGCTCGGCGGCTATGCCGAGGTGTTCCAACGCAACGTGCTCGCCTCAGGCGTGGTGCCGCAGCTCAGCCTCATCATGGGGCCGTGCGCCGGCGGGGCGGTCTATTCGCCGGCAATGACTGACTTCATCTTCATGGTGAAGGACTCAAGCTACATGTTCGTGACCGGCCCGGACGTGGTGAAGACGGTCACCAATGAAGTGGTAACGCAGGAAGAACTGGGCGGTGCGATCACCCACACAACCAAGTCCGGCGTCGCTGACGTGGCTTTCGAGAACGACATCGACGCGCTGCTCGCCGCCCGCGACTTCATCGATTTTTTGCCGCTGTCCAACCGCGAGCATGTGCCGGAGCGGCCGACCTCCGATCCGTGGGACCGGGTGGACGAAAGCCTCGACACGCTGATCCCGGCCAACGCCAACCAGCCCTATGACATGCACGAGCTCATCCGGAAGACGGTCGACGAGGGCGATTTCTTCGAGCTGCAGCCGGCGCATGCGGGCAACATCATCATCGGCTTCGGCCGGGTCGAGGGCCGCACCGTCGGCATCGTCGCCAACCAGCCGATGGTGCTGGCCGGCGTGCTCGACATCAACTCGGCCAAGAAGGCCGGGCGCTTCGTGCGCTTCTGCGATGCGTTCGATATTCCAATCGTCACCTTCGTGGACGTGCCCGGCTTCCTGCCCGGCGTCGCCCAGGAGCATAACGGCATCATCAAGCACGGCGCGAAACTGCTCTTCGCCTATGCCGAGGCGACCGTCCCCAAGATCACTGTCATCACGCGCAAAGCCTATGGCGGCGCCTACGACGTGATGGCGTCCAAGCACCTGCGCGGCGATCTCAACTACGCCTGGCCCACCGCCGAAATCGCCGTGATGGGCGCAAAAGGCGCGGTCGAGATCATCTTTCGCGGCCGCACGCCGGAAGAGATCGCCGAGCACACGGCCGAGTACGAAGCCCGCTTCGCCAACCCGTTCGTGGCAGCGAGCAAGGGCTTTATCGACGAGGTGATCATGCCGCACTCGACGCGACGGCGGGTGGCGCTGGGGCTACGCAAGCTGCGGGGGAAGCAGCTTGAGAACCCGTGGAAGAAGCATGACAATATTCCGCTGTGAGGGGGTGAGCCGATGATTCCTGAGCTCGAGGAAATTAAGCGCATCTTCCTGCTTGAATGGGATCCGATTGGCGTATCCGATGTTCCTGAAGCTGCCGACGAGTATGACTCCTGCGCGTTTCAAGTGTTCACGAAGCTTCATCAAGGAGCATCTGCTGCCTCGATAGCCGAATATCTTCGTTGGGTAGAAAACGATCACATGGGCCTGAGCGTCGGTTCGGGCAGGATTGACGAGGTTGCTGGAAAGGTCGTGCACGTTCACGAAAGGAGCGCATCACGTTGAAACTCGGCCGTCTGAACCATGTCGGGGTCGCCACCCCCTCGATCGAAAACTCCATCGCCTTCTACCGCGACGTGATGGGCGCGGAGGTGATCCGGACTTGACCCGCTCCGCCTGGCTGCACATTATAAGCGCATTGTAAGGAGTGCGCCGATGCAGACCGAGCGAGTGACGATCCTCATGACACCAGCCCGCAAGGCCAAGGTGGCTAGTCGCGCTGCCGCTCGGGGTATCTCGATGGGAGAATATCTGCGCCGCAAGGTGGAGGACGACGATGATGAAGTCACGCCCGAGCAGGAAGCCGAGCTGGAGGAGCTTATCCGCCAAGTGAACATCGCTATTCCAGAGATGGCAGCGTCGCTCGATGAAATGAGTGCAATGCTTCGCAGTACGAACGAAGAGATTGATCGTACACTTCGCGAGGCGGGGCTGCGCGCATGAGCGGGCTGGGTGAAGCGTTTTCAGCGCTCAAGAACATCGCGCTTCTCCACGAGCGTGTCAGCAATCTCCGGTCGGACGTCGTGGCGCTGAATGCGGGTGTCGATGGCCTTCGCGATTATGCCGTCTCCATCGACAAGAGGGTCGTGCGCTTGGAAGGCTTTATCGACGGAGTCGCGGCAGCGTCGGGTCAGCAGACCAGGCTTCCAAGGGACTGAGATGAAACTAGGCCGCTTAAATCACGTCGGGGTCGCCACCCCCTCCATCGCGCACGCCATCGCCTTCTACCGCGACGTGATGGGGGCGGAGGTGATCGGGGAGCCGTTCGACCTGCCGGCGCAGGGGGTGAAAGTGTGCTTCGTCGATACGCCTCCTTCGACAGGCTCAGGACAGGGAACGCAGATCGAGCTGATCGAGCCGCTGGGGCCGGAGTCGCCGATCGCGAGCTTTCTGGCCAAGAACCCAGCGGGAGGGCAGCATCATCTCTGCTACGAGGTGCCCGATATTCACGCGGCCAAGGCTTGGTTCGAGGGCAAGGGCGCCAAGGTGCTGGGCGAGCCGCGGATCGGGGCGCATGGGACGTTGATCTTCTTCGTGCACCCCAAGGACATGGGCGGGGTGCTTACGGAGATCATGGAGACGCCGAAAGAGGCGCACCGATAGTCCACATTCGTCATGCCGGGCTTGACCCGGCATCCCGCTTCTTCCTTCTTGCGGCCTGAAGAAAGAAGCGGGACCCCGGCTCAAGGCCGGGGTGACGGAGGAGAGATCATCGCGTGACATATGACACCATCCGCACCAGCCGCTCCGGCGACGTGCTCACCATTACCCTGAACCGTCCCGAGCGGCTCAACGCCGCACCGCCGGCGATGTTCGACGAGATTGCCGAGGCGCTGGACAGGCTGGACGGCGCCCGCGCTGTGCTGATCACCGGCGAGGGGAGGGCCTTCTGCTCCGGTGCGGACCTGGCCGGGCGCGGGGCCGACGCGGCGGCGAGCGGGGGTCAGAGCGCCTATCGTGCGCTCACCCGCAGCTACAACCCGACGATGATGAAGCTGGCGCGGCTCGACGTGCCCGTCGTCACCGCGGTGAACGGCCCGGCGGCCGGTGTCGGCTGCAGCCTGGCGCTCGCGTCCGACTTCGCCCTTGCGGGCGAGAGTGCGTACTTCCTCCAGGCCTTCGTCAATATCGGGCTGGTGCCGGACGGCGGCGCGAGTTGGATGCTGGCGCGGCTGGTCGGCAAGGCCCGGGCGACCGAGATGATGCTGCTCGGCGAGCGCATTCCCGCTGCCAAGGCTGAGGCGTGGGGGCTTATCTACAAGGCCGTACCGGATGCCGAGCTGATGGACCAGGCGAATGCTTTGGCGGCACGCCTCGCAGCCGGACCGACCCGCGCGCTCGGCCTGATGCGCCAGGGCCTCGCGGCGGCGCTGGAGAGCGACTATGCCAAGGCGCTGACGATGGAAGCCGAGCACCAGCGTATTGCCGGCGACAGTGAGGACGCGCGGGAAGGCGGCATGTCCTTCCTCCAGAAGCGCAAGCCCGAGTTTCGGGGCCGGTAGGCTCTCTCCGCACCTTCCACCGCCTAGGCTGAGCTTGTCGAAGCCTTCCCTTCTTCTTAGGGCAAAAAGAAGGGGAGGGCTTCGACGAGCTCAGCCCAGACGGTGAACGGAACAGTGCAATGACCGACAAGCCCACAGTCGACGACTGGTCCGCCCTCGCCGCCAAGGAAGTGAAGGGCCGCGACCTGACCTGGCGCACGCCCGAAGGCATCGACGTCAAGCCGCTCTACACGCCAGAGGACCTTGGCTCAGACGCGCCCGATCCCGGCCTGCCGGGCTTCGCGCCGTTCACCCGCGGCGTGCGCGCGTCTATGTATGCCGGCCGCCCTTGGACCATCCGTCAATATGCGGGCTTCTCGACCGCCGAGGAGTCGAACGCCTTTTACCGCCGCAACCTCGCCGCGGGCCAAAAGGGGCTGAGCGTCGCCTTCGATCTCGCCACCCACCGCGGCTATGACTCAGACCATCCCCGCGTCACCGGCGATGTCGGCAAGGCGGGGGTCGCGATCGACACGGTCGAGGACATGAAGATCCTGTTCGACGGCATACCGCTCGATCAGATGTCGGTTTCAATGACCATGAACGGTGCGGTGATCCCGATCCTCGCTTTCTTCATCGTCGCGGCCGAGGAGAGCGGCGTCTCCCAGGACAAGCTCGACGGCACCATCCAGAACGACATCCTCAAAGAGTTCATGGTGCGGAACACCTATATCTATCCGCCCGACCCCTCGATGCGGATCGTGTCCGACATCATCGGCTACACCTCCGCGCACATGCCGAAGTTCAACTCGATCTCGATCTCCGGCTATCACATCCAGGAAGCCGGCTCGACGATCGTGCAGGAGCTGGCGTTCACGCTGGCCGACGGCATGGCCTATGTCCGCGCCGCGCAGGAGAGCGGGCTGGATATCGACGCCTTTGCAGGGCGTTTGAGCTTCTTCTTCAATATCGGTATGAACTTTTTCATGGAGGTGGCGAAGCTGCGCGCCGCCCGCCTGCTCTGGCACCGCGCAATGACGATGCTAGGCGCGCAGCAGGATCGCTCCAAGATGCTGCGCACGCACTGCCAGACCTCCGGCGTGTCGCTGCAGGAGCAGGACCCCTATAACAACGTCATCCGCACCACGATCGAGGCGATGGCGGCGGTGCTGGGCGGCACGCAGAGCCTCCACACCAATGCGCTCGACGAAGCCATCGCGCTGCCGACCGACTTCTCAGCCCGCATCGCCCGCAACACCCAGCTGGTGATCCAGGAGGAGACCGGCATCACCAAGGTCGTCGATCCGCTCGGCGGCAGCTATTTCATCGAGGTGCTCACCAACGAGCTTGCGACCAAAGCCTGGGATATCATCGAGCGCGTCGAGCGCGAGGGCGGCATGGCCAAGTGCGTCGCCGCCGGCTGGCCCAAGGCCATGATCGAGGAAGCGGCCGCCGCCCGTCAGGCCCGCGTCGACCGCGGCGAGGACGTGATCGTCGGGGTGAACAAATATAAGCCCTCCGAAGCGTCGGAGATGGAAATCCTCGACGTCGACAATCACCGCGTCCGCGAAGCGCAGGTGGCGCGGATCAATCGGGTGAAGGCGGGCAGGGATGAGGCGGCGTGCCAAAGGGCGCTCGGTGCTCTGCGGGAAGGTGCCCGCTTCGATCCTCCCCGGGACGGGGAGGGGGACCATGCGCAGCATGGTGGAGGGAGCCCGGGCGTAGGGCTTGATGCGGCGCCGGGCCCCCTCCACCAATCGGCTATCGCCGATCGGTCCCCCTCCCCGTCCCAGGGAGGATCGAATTTGCTCGCCCTCGCCGTCACCGCAGCCCGCGCCCGCGCCACGCTCGGCGAAATCTCCGCCGCGCTGGAGGATGTATTCGGCCGCTACGGCACCACGCCGACACCCGTGAAAGGTGTGTATGGCGGCGCCTATGCCGAGGATAGCCGCTGGGACGCCGTGGTCGCCGGTGTCGAAGCGTTCGAACGCCGCCGCGGCCGCAAGCCGCGCATCCTCGTCGCGAAGATGGGCCAGGACGGGCATGATCGCGGCGCGAACGTCGTTGCCTCGGCCTTCTCCGACCTTGGCTTTGAAGCGATCAGCGGCCCCTTGTTCCAGACGCCGGAGGAGACGGTGGTGCTCGCGCTGGAAAAGGATGTTGACGTGGTCGGCGCCTCCAGCCTGGCCGCCGGGCACAAGACGCTGATTCCTGAGCTGATCCGCTTGCTTCGCGAAGCCGGGCGGCCGGACATCCGGGTCACGGCGGGCGGCGTGATCCCGTCGCAGGATTATGAGTATCTGCGCCAGGCCGGGGTCGCCGGCATCTATGGCCCCGGCACTAATCTGGTCGAATGCGCCGCTGACGTGCTGCGCTTGCTCGGCCACAATATGCCGCCAGTCGAGGAAGCTGCCGAGTGAGTGACGTAATGAGCTGTTCTCCTGCGAAAGCAGGAGCCCAGGATTTCACAGGACAGAGCGCCGACCCTGGACCCCTGCTTTCGCAGGGGAGCGGGGGGGTGAGGACGGACTGGACCCGGGAAGAAATCCGCGCCCTCTTCAATCTCCCCTTCACCGAACTCCTGTTCCGCGCCGCGACCGTCCACCGCGCGCACCACGCGCCTACCCAAGTCCAGCTCTGCACCCTGCTCAGCATCAAGACCGGCGGGTGCCCGGAGGATTGCGGCTATTGCTCGCAGTCGGTGCATGCCGACTCTGGCGTTAAGGCCACGAAGCTGATGGACCCGCGCGCCGTTCTCCAGATGGCGGCACAGGCCAAGGATGCGGGTTCCCAGCGCTTCTGCATGGGCGCGGCCTGGCGCAATCCGAAGGACCGCGACATGCCCGCCATCGTCGAGATGGTGAAGGGCGTCCGCGCCATGGGGCTGGAGACCTGCATGACCTTGGGCATGCTCACGCCCGCCCAGGCCGATCAGCTCGCCGAGGCCGGCCTCGACTATTACAACCACAATATCGACAGCAGCCGGGAATATTATGAGCGGGCGATCACCACGCGGACGATGGCCGACCGGCTCGATACGCTGGCGAACGTGCGCGGGGCGGGAATCAACGTGTGCTCGGGCGGCATCGTCGGCATGGGCGAGACGCGCGAGGACCGGGTCGGCTTCATCCACACGCTGGCGACGCTGCAGCGGCATCCGGAAAGCGTGCCCGTCAACGCGCTGGTTCCGGTCAAGGGCACGGTGCTGGGCGACATGCTCGCCGACACGCCGATGGCCAAGATCGACGATATCGAGTTCGTCCGCACCGTCGCCGTCGCGCGCATCACCATGCCGCTCTCCATGGTCCGCCTCAGCGCCGGCCGCGAGAGCATGTCGGAGGCGACCCAGGCTCTCTGCTTCCTCGCCGGCGCGAACAGCATTTTTACCGGCGACAAACTGCTGACCGCGCCAAACGCCGGCGACAATGCCGACGCGGCGCTGTTCGCGAAGCTGGGGCTGACGGCGCTGCAGGGTGAAGAGCCGATGCGAACGTGCAAACAGCTGGAAAACGCGGAATGACACTGCGATTGCCGAAAACGCCTGACGTTGAGGAAGCTCTTCTTCACCATCTGCAGCGGCTTGGAGGTGAAGGACGACCAAGCGACATCTACGGCCCGCTAGGCGATATCTTTGAACTTTCCGAGGCTGAACAGTCGGCTCTGATGCCCAGACAGAACGAGCGACATTGGGACAACCGGGTTCGTACAGCTCGCAAACATCTGGTCGAACGAGGGTTGCTAGACAACAGCCTACACGGCGTTTGGAAGCTTACTTCTCTAGGTTTGAGCACTCGAACTGCAACTGCCCACGAACTCAGCCGCAGAGAACGCGAAGTAGTGCGCGGCGGCGGCTTCTCCTCAGAACGGTCTTCGAAAACATCTATGTTCAAGAAAATCCTGATCGCCAATCGGGGCGAGATTGCGTGCCGGGTGATCCGGACGGCCAAGAAGATGGGGATCGCGACGGTCGCGGTTTACTCCGACGCTGATGCGCGCAGCCCGCATGTCATTATGGCGGACGAGGCGGTGCGGCTGGGGCCGCCGCCGGCTGCCGAGAGCTATCTGCTGGCCGACGCGATCCTCGCCGCGTGCAAGTCGACGGGCGCGGAGGCGGTGCATCCGGGCTATGGCTTCCTGTCGGAGCGGACCAGCTTCTGCCAGTTGCTGTCCGACAACGGCATCGCCTTTATCGGCCCGCCGCCGAACGCCATCGCGGCGATGGGCGACAAGATTGAGTCGAAGAAGCTCGCCAAGGCGGCGGGCGTGAACGTCGTGCCGGGCTATCTGGGCGACATCGCCGATACGGACGAGGCGGTGCGGATCGCGTCGGACATCGGCTATCCGGTAATGATGAAAGCCTCGGCCGGCGGCGGCGGCAAGGGCATGCGGCTCGCTTGGAGCGAGCAGGATGTACGCGAAGGCTTTGAGGCGACAAAGCGCGAGGGGCTGGCGAGCTTCGGCGACGACCGCGTGTTCATCGAAAAGTTTATTGAGTCGCCGCGGCACATCGAAATCCAGCTGCTCGGCGACCAGCACGGCAACATTGTCTATCTGAACGAGCGCGAATGCTCGATCCAGCGCCGCCACCAGAAGGTGGTGGAGGAAGCGCCGTCGCCCTTCGTCACGCCGGAAATGCGCCGCGCCATGGGCGAGCAGGCAGTCGCGCTGGCGCGGGCGGTGGGGTATTATTCGGCGGGCACGGTCGAGCTGATCGTTTCCGGCGCGGACCCGACGGGCGAGAGCTTCTACTTTCTCGAAATGAACACGCGGCTCCAGGTGGAGCATCCGGTGACGGAGGAGATCACCGGTCTCGACCTGGTCGAACAGATGATCCGCGTCGCGGCTGGCGAGCCGCTTGGGTTCACGCAGAACGATGTGAAGCTGAATGGCTGGTCGATCGAAAACCGCGTGTACGCGGAGGACCCATATCGCGGGTTCCTGCCGAGCACCGGGCGGTTGATCAGATACCGGGCACCCCAAATCCGCTCGTCCCGAGGGCAGTCGAGGGGCGCTGGCACGGAGCCGGAGATGCGCCCCTCGACTTCGCTCGGGACGAGCGAGGGTGGTAGCGTGAAGGTGAGGGTAGACGACGGCGTGCTCGAAGGCGGTGAAGTCTCCCGCTTCTACGATCCGATGATCGCCAAGCTGATCACCTGGGCGCCAACCCGGGAGGAAGCGATCGACGCGCAGATCGCCGCGCTGGACAGTTTCGAGATCGACGGCCCCGGCCATAATATCGATTTCCTCTCCGCGCTGATGCAGCACCCGCGCTTCCGCTCCGGCGCGATCACCACCGGCTTCATCGCCGAGGAATATCCGGACGGCTTCCACGGCGCGCCGGCCTCGGAAGCGCAGCTCGATGGCTTAGCCGCCATCGCGGCGCTGATCGGGCTCGAGACCGACGCGCGCGCCGCCGAGATCAACGGCCAGCTGAATGGCGGGCCCGACATCCTGGCCGAACGCGTCGTCCGCATCGCGGGCCGCGACCGCCACGTCTCGTTCGACGATGGCGAGGACAGCCTGCTCGCCACCATCGACGGCGAGCGCTCGGTCGAGATCGACGGCGAATGGGAGCCGGGCCAGGCGCTGTTCGAAGGCACGATCGATGGCGAGCCCGTCGCCGTCCGTGTCGCGCGCCAGGGCCGCAAGTGGAAGCTGACGTGCCGCGGCGCGGCGCACATCGCCGATGTCTGGCCGGCGCACATCGCCAGGCTCGCCCGGCACATGATCGAGAAGGTCCCGCCCGACCTGTCACGCTTCCTGCTCTGCCCGATGCCTGGCCTGCTCGTGTCCCTGAACGTGGCCGAGGGCGACAAGGTCGAAGCCGGCCAGCCGCTTGCGACTGTCGAGGCTATGAAGATGGAGAATATCCTCCGCGCCGAGAAAGCCGGCGTGGTGAAGCGGGTGGAGGCGAAGCCCGGCGACAGCCTTGCAGTGGATGCGGTGATTCTGGAGCTTAAATAGCGTTCCAGCTCCGCTCGTCCCGAGCGAAGTCGAGGGGCGTTCCTGCTGATAGTCGTACTAGCGCCCCTCGTCTACGCTCGGGACGAGCGATCTATGGGGCGGCTTGCGCCACGAACGGATAGGGCCGGCCGTTCACGTCCAGCCAGCCGATCAGGCCGCCGGCGGTGTTCTCGGCCGTCAGCTTGAACTTCGAGCTGCGCACCGTGCCGACCGCATCGACGCGGTTGCCGGACCTGGTCAGCGTGTCGAACTTGGTGTCGGCGAGGTTCAACTCGGGCACCGCGAAACTGCCGCCGCTGTCCTCCAGGTTGAGCTTCAGCGTCGCCGAGCGATACACATAGGTGAACGGCGCCGCCCAGCTGCCGGTCGGCGGACCCGCGGGCTGGGCGAAGCGCGCGATGGCGGCGAGTGCAGGATCGCGCCCGGCCTGCAGGTCGGCCACAGTGCGCGGCGCTGCCATATGCGGCACCGTCGCCTCGCGCTTGTCCAGCGGCCCGGTATCCTGCCAATAGAGGCTCGATACGCGCAAAGTCAGGCCACTTTCCGGCAGCACGATGCGCTTCGAGTCGCCATAGCCCGAGGGCGCCGCGCCGGTCGCTTCGCCGACGATCACCGCCGGCGTCCAACGCTCCATCGCATTGACCAGATTCTGCGCGGCCGAGAAGGTCTTGGCATCCGTCAGCACGAACAGCCGCCCCGGTTTCCACAGCTGCGGCCGTGCCACCACGCCGCGCACCACCGGATCGATCAGGAAGTTGTTGCCGCCGGGATTGCCGCGCAGGTCGATGGCCAGCCGCGCTTCAGGCGCCGCGTCCACGGCGGCGAAGACCTGGGCGGCGAAGTCTGCGAGGCTGAGCTCGGGCGTGTTGGTGATTTCGGCGATGCGCGCGACGATCAAGCCCCCTTCATTGCGAAGCGACAGCGGCTTTTCAGGAGCCGCAGCCGCCCAGGCCAGGTCTGCGCCCTCCGGCAGCGCGGCGAGGCGCCGTTCCACCTCCCGGCCATTCTTCAGGCGGAAGCGCCAGCGGGCGGGCGCAGCCCCGATCACACCCTTCGCCTGAAGCAACTCCGGCAGCATCAGATAGCTGGGCAGATAGGCGCGTTTCATGCCCCGATTGTCGCCATTGACGAGGGGCAGCATCGCCGCCTCGATCGCCTGCACCGGCTTGCCGACGATCGACACCAAAGTCGCGCCGATCAGGTCGCGATGGTCGGGTGCTGCGGTCATCACGACATAGCCGTCGGACGCCGCCTGCAGCCGCACGGGCAGGGTTCGAAACACCGGCACTTTCGGCGCCTCGGTCTTTGCGTGGCCGAGGAACACGCCCGCGCCTTCCGGCAGCGGCAGGGTCAGGCGGCTATGGCCCTCCCCGGTCGCGGCGATGAGTTCGAGCATGCGGGCAATGGCCTGCTGGTCCGACAAGCCAGGCAGATCGGCCGCCAGCGCATCGGCCATGCGGTCGAACTGGGCCTTGGGCAGCCTGTGCCAGGGGCTGGGATGCGTCTCCGCATAGGCCTTGCGCAAGGCGCCGAGATCGCGCTGCCAGGCGTCGGCAGGGAGCGCTGCGGCCGGGGAGGCGGCCAGGAGGAGGGCGAGGGTCAGGATGCGCACTGGATCAGAGTAACACGATTACATCCGTAATCAATCGTTTCGTCACCCCAGCGAAGGCTGGGGTCTTTTCGCCCCGAGATGCCAGCCTGCGCTGGCATGACGGTTAGTGATCAAGGATCGCCACCGCCCGGATCCACCCCGCACTGGCCCGGGCGATCTTCACCGGGAAGCAGCTGAGCGTGAAGCCGGTCGCGGGCAGCGCCGCCAGGTTGGTGAGTTTCTCGATCTGGTAATAGGGGCGGAGGCGGCCGGCCTTATGGCCTTCCCAGATGATCGACGGGTCGCGCGTCTCGGCCCAGCGGCGCGCGGTGTGGCTGAACGGCGCGTCCCAGCTCCAGGCGTCGGTACCGACCACCTGCACGCCGCGCCCGGTCAGATACAGCGTCGCCTCCGCGCCCATGCCGCAGCCCTGATCGGTGAAGTTGTCGGTGCCATAGACGGCGCCCGATTGGATCAGCACGATATCGAACGGCTGGAGATCATGGCCGATGCGGGCGAGCTCCGCCTCGACTTCGGCCGCGCGCACCACATGGCCGTGCGGGAGGCCGGAAAAGTCCAGCTTCACGCCCGGTCGTAGGAACAGGTCGAGCGGCGCTTCGTCGATCGACGGGGCAGGGGAGGCGCCCTCGTCGGTGGTCGAGTGGAAATGCCACGGCGCATCCATATGCGTGCCGTTGTGCGTCGAGAGCGTCACCTGCTCCACCGCCCAGCCTTCGCCGTCCGGCAAGTCCTCACGGGTCAGGCCGGGGAAGAAGTGCGCGATCTGCGGCCAGGTGTTCTCATGCGTCATATAGGTGACGCTCGGCCGCATCACTTCGGGATCGGAGACCACGTCATTGGTGATCGGGATGGACAGGTCGATTAATCGGGGCATGGGCAAGCCTCATAACATCCCGCTCGTCCCGAGCGAAGTCGAGGGGCGTTGGCGCGGACTCGGTACATGCGCCCCTCGACTACGCTCGGGACGAGCGATCCTTAGAGCCAGAGTCTGAGAACGAAGGCCACCGTCCCCACCGCCAGCACGCCGCCGGTCCACAGCGCGACGAACCAGCCGATCCGCTTCAGCCACAGCCTAATGATAGCCGACCTCGGCAACCTTGCCGCGGAACACCCAATAGCTCCAGGCGGTGTAGGCGAGGATGATCGGGATCAGCACCGCTGTGCCGGCCAGCATGAACATCTGACTCTTGGCCGGCGCCGCCGCTTCCCAGATCGTCACCGCCCCGGGCACGATTTCGGGGAAGATCGAGATGCCGAGGCCGAGCAGCGACAGGCCGAACAGAGCGAGCGTGTAGAAGAACGGGCTGCGCTCATGCCCCTTGGCGAGCGCGCGGAAGAGCAGAAAGGCGGTAATCGCGACCAGCAGCGGCACTTGCGCGGTGGCCAAGACGCCCGGCCATTCGAACCAGCGCCGCCAATATTCGCCCTCCAGGAACGGCGTCGCCGCACTCACGGCACCGATGGCCAACAGCGTGGCGATGGCGAGCGGCCTCGCCCAGCGGCGGGCATCGTCATGGATGGGGCCTTCCGTCTTCCACATCAGCCAGCAGGCGCCGAGCAGGGCATAGCCCACGACCAGGCTAACGCCGGTCAGTAGCGAAAAGGGGCTCAGCCAGTCCCACCAGCCGCCGCCATAAGCACGGCCGTCAACAGTGATGCCTTGCAGCAGCGCGCCGAGCGCAATGCCTTGCGCCAGCGTCGCGGTGAGCGAGCCGGCGAAGAACGCCCAGTCCCAGAACGCCCGATGCGCGGGGTCGCGCCAGCGAAACTCGAACGCGACGCCGCGAAAAACCAAGCCGAGCAGCATCGCGATGATCGGCGCATAGAGCGCCGGCAGGATGATCGCATAGGCGAGCGGAAACGCCGCCAGCAGCCCGCCGCCGCCCAGCACCAGCCAAGTCTCGTTGCCGTCCCACACTGGCGCGATTGCGTTCATCGCCGCGTCGCGCTCCTTGCCGACCTGGAAGCTGGGAAAGAGGATGCCGATGCCCAGGTCGAACCCGTCCATCACCACATACATGGCGATGGCGAAGGCGATCACGAACGCGAAGATGACGGTGATGGTGGGATCGGGGGTCATGTTGCCCGAGCGCCCCGCCAAGTCGGTGTTTTGCGGAGGTGTGGAGCTATCATTGCGCGCCCTCCTCAGCATTCGGGCGCGGGTCGATCCGCCGGTCCACTTGCCCCGCCGGCGTGATCCCCGCCGTCCGGATCGGCGCGTCCGCCAGGCCCGGCTCGTGCGGCTTGGGCGCATGGTGCATCAGCTTGAGGATATACCAGCTGCCGATCCCGAACACGGCGAAGTACACGACAACGAATGCGATCAGCGACGTCGCCACTGCCGGCGCGGCGAGCGGCGCCACCGAGTCGGCAGTCCGCAGCACGCCATAGACCGTATAGGGCTGGCGGCCGACTTCGGTCGTCACCCAGCCGGCGATGACCGCGACGAAACCTGCCGGTCCCATTGCCAAGGCCCAGCGATGCAGCAGCGGCCAGTCGTAGAGGCGCTTCCGGAACCGCGCGAACAAGCTGAACAGTCCGAGCGCGGCCATCAGAAAGCCCAGGCCGACCATGATCCGGAACGACCAGAAGACGATCGCCACCGGTGGCTCGCGATCGTCCGGGATCGTGTCCAGCCCGGCCAGCGGCGCATCGGGATCGTGCTTCAGGATCAGCGATGAGGCCTTCGGGATCGCCACCGCATAGTCGACCCGCTTCTCGGCCTGATTGGGCAGCCCGAACAGGATCAGCGGCGCGCCCTCTGGATGGCTGTCGAAATGGCCCTCCATCGCCATCACCTTGGCCGGCTGGTGCTCAAGTGTGTTGAGGCCGTGCAAGTCTCCCAGGAAAATCTGCAGCGGAGCGACTACCGTAACCATTCCCATTGCCATGTTGAACATGGTCTGGGTGGCCTCGGTCGCGCGGCCCTTGAGCAGATGCCACGCCCCAACCGCTCCCACCACCAGCGCAGTCGTCAGATACGCCGCCGTCACCGTATGCGCGAAGCGATAGGGAAAGCTGGGATTGAAGATGATCTCCCACCAGCTCCCGGTCGGCAGCAGCTGCCCGGTCGGGCCGACGGAAAAGCCGACCGGCGTCTGCATCCAGCTGTTCACCGACAGGATCCAGAAAGCGGAGATTGCCGTGCCGAGCGCGACCATGCAGGTGGCGAGGAAGTGCATGCCCTTGCCGACGCGCTCCATGCCGAACAGCATCACGCCCAGGAACCCCGCTTCCAGGAAGAAGGCGGTCAGCACTTCATATTGCATCGGCGGGCCGATCACCGGCCCGGCCTTGTCGGCGAACACCGACCAATTGGTCCCGAACTGATAGGACATGACGATGCCAGAGACGACGCCCATCGCAAAGGCGATGGCGAAGATCTTCAGCCAATATTTGAACAGGTCGAAATAGACGGACTTGCCCGTCTTCAGCCACAGCCCCTCCAGCACCATCAGGTACGAGGCGAGGCCGATCGAAAAGGCGGGGAAGATGAAATGGAAGGAGATGGTGAAGGCGAACTGCGCCCGTGCCAGGAGCAACGCGAGTTCGCCGTCGGTCACGTCGCCTCCGCTTCCCGCCGTTCGGCGAGCTTGCGCTCCCAGGCGAGTGCGTCCTGGATGATCGTGTCGAGATCGTCGCGCGCTGGCCGCCAGGGCAGGGCGGCAAGGATCGCGCTATTGTCGGCGACGAGTTCGGGCGGATCGCCGGCGCGGCGCGCTTCCATCCGGCGCTCGATTGTCATGTTGGTCACCCGGTCCACCGCGTCCAAAACCTCGAGCACCGAGAAGCCGCGGCCATAGCCGCAGTTGAGCGTGTAGCTCCGCTGCGGCTGCGCAATCAACGCTTCCAGCGCGTGCAGATGCGCAGCGGCCAGGTCGCTGACATGGATATAGTCGCGGATGCCGGTGCCGTCCGGCGTCGCATAATCGGTGCCGTAGACGGAGACGTGCGAACGCTTGCCGGTCGCGGCCTCCACCGCGACCTTGATCAGGTGGGTGGCGCCGGCGGTCGACTGGCCGGTTCGGCCCTGCGGGTCTGCGCCGGCCACGTTGAAATAGCGGAGCGCGCAATAGTTGAGCGGATGCGCCGCGCTGACGTCGCGCAGCATCTTTTCCGTCATCAGCTTGGATTCGCCATAGGGATTGATCGGCCACGTCGGCGTGTCTTCGGTGATCGGCACCGTCTCCGGCATGCCATAGGTGGCGGCGGTCGATGAGAAGATGAAATGCTTGACCCCGCACTCGACCGCGCTTTCGAGCAATGAACGCGAGGCGGCGGTGTTGTTCTTGTAGTATTTCAGCGGCTGCTCGACCGATTCCGGGACGATGATCGAACCGGCAAAATGCATGATCGCGCCGACCTGGTGCTGCGTGAGGGTGTCGCGCACCAGCGGCTCGTCGTCGATCGAGCCCTGCACGAAGGCCGCGCGCGGATCGACCGCCCAGCGGAAGCCGGTCACCAGATTGTCGATCACCACCACCGGATAGCCGGCATCCAGCAGCGCGAGCACGGCATGGCTGCCGATGTAACCGGCGCCGCCGGTCACGAGCACAGTAAGCTTGGTCATGAAGTCCCCTTACATCGGCCTGTTGACCGGTAAAAGACTGCGACCCAATGGGGGTTCCCGCGTTAGGGGATCAGATGACTCGACTCTTTCACATCAGCGACACTCATTTTGGCTGCGAGGACCAGGCGGCGCTCTCATGGGTGCGCGAGCGCATCGCCGCCGAGCGGCCGGATGCCGTGCTGCTGACCGGCGATCTCACCATGCGCGCCCGCTCGCGTGAGTTCCAGGCGGCATGCGACTGGATCCTGTCACTCGACGCCCCAGTAACTGTCGAGGTCGGCAATCACGATCTGCCCTATTTCAACCTGTTCGAGCGCTTCTTCACGCCCTACCGGCGCATTCGCCGCATCGAGCGGCTGGTGGAGCGCGAGCTGGCGCTGCCCGGCGTGTCGATCGTGCCGCTGAAAACAACGGCGCGGGCGCAATGGCGGCTCAATTGGTCGCGGGGCTGGGTCGGGCCACGCGCTCTCGCGCGCAGCCTGCAGAGCATCGACGAGATTCCAGACCGCAAGGTCGTGCTGGTCACCGCCCACCATCCCCTGGTGGAAGTCCGCCGCGGCAAGGCGATGACCAAGGGCGGGGAACGGGCGCTGGCGGCGCTCGCCAAGGCGCAGGTTACGGCCGTGCTCAGCGGCCATGTCCATGATCCGTTCGACCTGGTGCAGGAGACACCCAATGGGCCGGTGCGGATGATCGGCGCAGGCACGCTGTCGCGGCGCATCCGCTCGACGCCATGCAGCTTCAACGAACTGACCATCGAGGCAGGCGAGGTTAGGGTGAAGGTCCGCACCTTCGGCGAGCAGATCTCCACCCCGGACATGCAGATCGACGATGTGCCTCCGAACGCGGAACCGCCCAAGGCGGGTGAGCCGGTCGCACCGGTGGGGGCGACGGCGTAATCCCTCTCCCGCTTGCGGGAGAGGGACGGCTGCGCAGCAGCCAGGGTGAGGGAAGAGTCCGGCGTGGCCGCACCCCGCGGCGCGGCGCGCCGCCCCCCACTCCCCCCCGCCGGCGCGGGAGTTAAGCCGCCTCCAGGCAGCGCATCGCCGGCTCGCAAGCGGCGTCCGCCGCCTCCTCGTAGAGCAGGCAATCCACCTCGCCCCCGCGCGCGACGCAGGGCCGCTTGACCACATGGCCCGTCGGCCGGAAGCCCAGCTTGCGCAGCACCCGGCCCGAGGCAGGGTTGTCGACGAAGTGCCCTGAGTGAATGCGCCCGAGCTTCAGCGACTCCCGGCCCGCGCGCAGCAGCGCGTCCGCCGCTTCTGTGGCGAAGCCGAGTCCCCAATAGGGCCGGGCCACCCAATAGCCGATCTCATGACCGTCACCGTCCGGGTGCAGGCCGACGCCGCCGACCAGCCGCGGCGCCGCGGAGGTGCGCGCGAAGACGAGCAGCCTCCAGCTGTCCGCTGCGTCCTGCTGCGAATGCAGATAGGCTTCGGCATCGTCCAGCGTATAGGGCCAGGGGATACGCGCGGTGTTGCGGGCGATCGCCGGATCGCTGGAGACGGCGCGCTGCACGGCGGCCGCATCCTCGATCCAGCCGGGCCTCAACAACAGCCTGTCGGTCCGCACGAACATCCTCGCTCTCCTTGTTTGATCGCGCCTTGCCGTCGTTCGATGACGGCGCAGCGACAATGGAGAGGGAGAAAACAAAAGGGAGACCGGGGCTACCCGTCTCCCTCGTCATCCCGGCGGAGGCCGGGACATTCGGGTCGCCCCAGAGGCGACCCGTTTTCACGTTCGCCCGTTACTCGGCCGCGTCCATAATGGCTGCGTCGACCGAGACATATTTGCGGCCGAGTTTGCCAAGATGGAATCGCACGCGGCCCTCTGCGGTCGCAAAGAGGGTGTGATCCTTGCCGCAGCCGACATTGCGGCCCGGATAGGTCTTGGTGCCGCGCTGGCGCACGATTATGTTGCCGGCGAGGACTTCCTCACCGCCGAACTTCTTCACGCCGAGGCGGCGGCCAGCGGAATCGCGGCCGTTGCGCGAGGAGCCGCCTGCTTTCTTATGCGCCATGACTAACTACTCCTGTATCTCTGCTAAGGCTCAGGCCTCGGCGGCCGGGGCGGAAGCCTCGGCTGCGGGCGCTTCGGCGGCCGGCTTGGCGGCGCGCTTCTTGGGAGCCTTGGTTTCTTCGTTCTGCTGCGCGCCGACGCTCAGGATCTTGAGGATCGTGTGCTGCTGGCGGTGGCCGTTGCGGCGGCGATAATTATGACGGCGGCGCTTTTTGAAGACGATGACCTTCTCGCCCTTCGCCTGCGCGACGATCTCGGCAGCGACGGTCAAGCCGTCGGTCGCCTTCAGCTCGCCGCCTTCGCCCGCGAGCAGGACGTCGCCCAGGGTCACTTTGGACCCGGCTTCACCGTCGAGCTTCTCGACAACGATCTTGTCTCCTGCGGCAACGCGATACTGCTTGCCGCCCGTGCGCACGACTGCGAACATGGCCCTCATCAATCCATCAAAGCTGAACGCCGCGCGGAAACACTCCCGCACGGGAAGTGGCGCAGCTAAGTGAGGCGCCCCGCCTTGTCAACCACAAGTGCGAGTGTTGCCGAACCACAACAGCATGGCAGAATCGTTACACTTCGGCGTCGCGGCAGCTTGCGCAACGCCCAAAACAGGACAGTCTCCGCTGCAGAACAAAGGTGGGGAATGTCTCATGAAGAGAATGGTCTATCGTGCACTGCTCGCTGCGGCCGTGTCGCCGCTCGCGCTCGCCGCTCAGCCGCTGTCCGCACAAGCGGTAGTCAGCGCCGCCGATGACGAGGCTTCTGCCGACGCCAACAGCACGATCGTCGTCACCGGAACCCGCCGCGCCGACCGCACCCTCGCCGACAGCCCGGTGCCGGTGGACGTGATCACGGCGGAGAGCCTGACCACCTCCGGCTATACCGAGACCAACCGGCTGCTGAACCAGCAGATCCCCAGCTTCAATTTCCCGCAGCCCTCGATCACCGACGGCACCGACGTGGTGCGCCCAGCCACACTGCGCGGCCTCAACCCCGACCAGACTTTGGTGCTGCTGAACGGCAAGCGCCGCCACACCTCGGCGCTTCTCAACATCAACGGCTCGGTCGGCCGCGGCACCTCGGCGGTGGACATCAACCTCATTCCCTCCATCGCGCTCGGTCGGGTCGAGGTGCTGCGCGACGGCGCCGCCGCTCAATATGGTTCGGACGCAATCGCCGGCGTGATCAACTTCCAGCTCCGCGACCAGCCGGAAGGCGGCCGCATCAGCGTCAATTACGGTCTCTACAACACCAATGTCCGCGGCATCCCCGACGTGACCGCGGTCGTGCAGGGCGCGGGCGGTACCCCGGCGCTGAACCCGGACGGCACGCTCCAGGTCACGCGCGACGATCAGGACCGCCGCCGGACCGACGGCCATACGCTGACCATCGCCGGCACGGTCGGCCTGCCGATCGGCCCCGAGGGGCACCTCAACCTCTCCGCCGAGTTCCAGCGGCGCAACCCCACCAACCGCACCGGCCCGGACGTGCGCCGGCAATATGCGCTGATCGCCGGTGCGCTTGATCCGCGCGAGCTGAGCTTCGACCGCTACAGCCACCGCTATGGCGATGCGCGGACCGAAGACATCAAGCTGTTCGCGAACTTTGGCGTGCCGCTGGGCGACGCGGTCGAATTCTACGGCTACGCCACCTATGGCTATCGCGACGGCGAGAGCGCCGGCTTCTACCGCCTTGCAAGCGACGCCCGCAACGTGCCCGCCATCTACCCGGACGGCTTCCTGCCGCTGATCAACACGGAGCTGGACGACTATCAGGCCCTGGTCGGCCTGCGGGGCGAGATTGGCGGCTGGCGCTACGACCTGTCGGGCAGCCATTCCCGCAACGCGTTCGATTTCCGCATCACCAACTCGCTCAACCGTTCGTTTGGCGCCGCTTCGCAGACCGCATTCGACTCGGGTGGCCTGCGCTACACCCAGACGATGGCGAACCTGGACGTCAGCCGCGATCTGGAAGTGGGCTGGCTCAAGGACCTGACCATCGCCGGCGGTCTCGAATATCGCCGCGAGACGTTCGACATCCGTCCCGGAGAAGTCGCCAGCTATGCCAACGGCCCGGCGGGCGGCGCGCCCGGCGCGCAGGTTTTCCCCGGCTTCCAGCCGATGATCGGCGGCCAGCGCGTCGACCGCAAGCGCGACCGGCGCAACTTCTCGGCCTATGCCGAACTCGACGCCGACGTGAACGACCGCATCAACGTCCAGCTCGCCGGCCGGTACGAAGATTATTCGGACTTCGGCTCCAGCTTCAACGGCAAGCTCGCCGCCCGCTTCGAAGTGCTCGACGGCATCGCCCTGCGCGGCGCCATCTCGACCGGCTTCCGCGCGCCGTCGCTGCAGCAGCAATTCTATGCCGCCCAGGCGACCAACAACGTCAACGGCGTGCTGCTCGACACGGTGACCTTGCCGGTCGACAACCCGGTCGCGATCGCGCTCGGCGCGACGCCGCTCGATGCCGAAAAGTCGCTCTCCTATTCGGCCGGCCTCGTCTTTACTGCCATTCCGCGGCTGAACGTCACGATCGACCTCTACCAGGTCGATATCGACGACCGCATCGTCGTCACCGAAAACCTGACCGCCAGCCGTGACGCTGCCGGCGTGCCGTCCGGCAACAATCCGGGCCGTTCGATCGCCCAGATCCTCAACAATGCGGGCTTCAACACGGTCAGCGCGGCGCGCTTCTTCGTCAACGGCATCGATTCCCGCACCAAGGGCATCGACGCGGTCGCGACCTATCGTTTCGCGCTCGCCGATTGGGGACAGCTGAGTGCCACGGCGGGGTTCAATTATAACAAGACGTCGATCCAGCGCGTGCTGGCCGCGCCTGGCCCGCTCGCCAACATCCCCGGCCTGGTGCTGTTCGGCCGGCAGGAGCAGGGACGGCTGGTCCGCGGCCAGCCGCGCACCAAGCTCAATCTCGGCCTTGATTATGAGCTGGGCCGCCTGGGCCTGACCTTCCGCGCCAATCGCTTCGGCAAGGTCGAGGCGACCGGCGGCGAGATCGGGCCCGCCGGCAGCCTGGTGTTCAACGACAATTTTCTCAAGGCGCAGTGGATCACCGATGCTGAGGCCCGCTTCACCATCGCCGAGCGGTTCGAGATTGCGGTCGGCGCCAACAACGTCTTCGACACCTATCCGACGCCGGTGCCGACCGGCCAGGCGGGGGTGAGCGCGACCAACGGCGCTGCGGTTTTCTTCCCGCAGACCAATTATGTGGCGCCCTTCTCCAATTATTCGCCGAGCGGCTTCAACGGCCGCTTCCTCTACGCGCGGGCGGCAGTGAAGTTCTGATTGGAACGGGACGGCATGACCGCTCGAAAGGGCAGTCGCATGCTTGATATCCGTGTCGACGATCTATCCGGAGAGCCGACACGGACACTGCTCGCGCTGCACCTGGCGGGGATGCACGCCAACTCGCCCCCCGGGCATGTGTTTGCGCTCGATCTGTCGGGGCTGCAGGCGCCAGGTGTGACCGTCTGGAGCGCGTGGGACGGCAGCGCACTTGCGGGTGTCGGTGCGCTGAAGCAGGTGGACTCGCACCGGGGTGAAGTGAAGTCGATGCGGACGCACCCGGACCATCTACGCAAGGGTGTGGCGGCTGCGTTGCTCGAGCACATTATAGCGGTCGCACGCGAGCGCGGCTATCGCCGGTTAAGCCTGGAGACGGGGAGCGGTCCTGCCTTCGACGCGGCGCTGGCGCTGTACCGCCGACGGGGGTTCGTCGATGGCGAGGCGTTTGGTGACTATGTGCGGTCCGAGTTCAACCAGTTCCTGCACCTCGACCTGGCAGGCTGACCTTATCGACGGGTGCCTTCCAGCCTTCGACGGGCGCGGTCGCGCGACGCGGGCTTCGGTCTATGCTGGGGTGGGGAGATTTCGATGATCCGCACGGTAATGGCTCTGGCTGCATTCGCGCTCGCTCCGGCTGCGCTGGCGCAGGAAACGCTGCAGACACTGGGACAAAAGGCGCGGGCGGCGCGGGAGGCGAAGGACTATCCCGCGTATCTGAGCGCCGTCGAGCAGATGCGCGCGATGCTGCCCTGGTCGCCGTCGATGCAGTACAACATGGCCCGCGCCTATGCGCTGAACGGCCGCAGTGCCGAGGCGCTGGCCCAGCTCACCGCACTCGCCGATGCCGGCTGGGGCTTCGATGCCGCCGGCGATGCCGTGCTTGCGGTGCCGCTGAAGGACGCGCCGGGCTTTGCGGCCGTTGTGGAGCGGCTGGCGGTCAATAGCCGCCCGCAGGGTCAGGCCATAGCCGGGCGCAAGCTCGGCCTCGCCGGCAAGCAGCCCGAGGGCGTCGCCGCCACGGCCGATGGCACGCTCTATGTCGGCGCTTTGCGCGAGGGCATTCACCGCGTCGATGGGAATGGCCTGACCCGCCTTTACGCACCGCCGAGCGGGTGGGGCATTGTCGGGCTCCGCATCGACACGCCGCGGCGGGAGTTGATCGCCTGCTTGAGCAACGAGGAGGCGGGGGCAGGCCGGCTGGTGCGCCTCGCTTTGCCTGACCTGACCGAACGTGCGTCCGCCGATCTCAAGGCGGCGGGCGCCTTTTGCAACGACAGCACAGTGCTGCCGGACGGACGCGTGGCGCTGACCGACTCCACCGGTGGCCGGCTCTGGATCGCGACACGCACCGAAGCGACGCACGTGAAGCAGGCCCGCCCGCTCATCTACCCCAATGGCATCGCGTTCAGTGAGGGCCGGCTCTATGTCGCGGACCAGGCCGGACTCAGCATTATCGATCCTGCCACCGGCGCATCACGCGAGGTCAAGGCGGAGCGGACCAGCCTGACCGGCATCGACGGTCTGATCGCTCATCAGGGCAAGCTGCTCGCCGTTCAGAACGGCACCCAGCCGGTCCGCATCCTGCGCATCACCCCGAAGCCGGACGACACGGCGGAAGTGCAAGTCCTCGCCGCCGGCCACCCGTTCTTAGCCGGCGCGACGACCGCCGCGGTGCGAGGCGACCGCCTGCTGGTGCTCACCCAGACGGGTATTCCGAACGGCAGCCTGCCCGATGACCCGATGCTGGTCGAAGTGCCGCTGGGTAGGTAGGTCACCGAGTTCGGCTCCGGGGCCCCACCCTTGGACCACATCAAACTGAGTCGTTCCCCGGCGAAGGCCGGGGTCCAGGGTGCACGCCCCTAGCTCCGCGGATGATCAACACTGGGCCCCGGCTTTCGCGGGGAACGCGTGGTCCTATCTGGCGGAGCTCAATAACGCCGCAGCAGCCCGGCCAGACACCCCTGCACCCGCACGCGGTTGGGCGTGTAGCGTTGGGGGTCATAGGATCGGTTGGCCGGATCGAGGCGGACCATCGCGCCTTCATGGCGGAAATATTTGAGCGTGGCCTCGGCATCATCGACCAGCGCAACGACGATCTGCCCGTCGCGCGCCGTCTCGGCGCGGCGGATCAGCGCATAATCGCCGTCGAGAATGCCGGCTTCCACCATCGAGTCGCCCGCCACTTCCAGCGCATAATGTTCGCCAGGCCCGAGCAGGGCGGCGGGAACGGAGAGGCTGTTCTGCCCCTCCAGCGCCTCGATCGGCGCGCCGGCGGCGATGCGGCCGTGCAGCGGGATTTCGAGCACATTCTCGTTCGCCGCGGCGGGGACAGCCACTTTGGGCTTGGCCATCGGCACGACCTTGCGGTCGGCACTCTCCGGCATCTTCACCACTTCGAGCGCACGCGCGCGGTTCGGCAGGCGGCGGATGAATTGGCGTTCCTCGAGCGCTGAAATCAGCCGGTGCACGCCGGACTTGGACTTCAACTCCAGCGCGTCCTTCATCTCCTCGAATGAAGGCGACACGCCGCTTTCCGCGAGGCGTTCATGGATGAAGCAGAGCAGTTCATGTTGCTTGCGCGTCAGCATCGCGAGCCCTTCCGCAGAACGAATGCGGAACGTCTATGACGCGCAGGCGTAACGGTCAAGCGGTAAGTGGAACATCCGCGAACGGGGCGTGGTCAGGCGCCGAACAGCCCCACTTGCCGCCCGATCTGGCGATGCATCACCGTCGGCGGCACATCGGCGATCTTGCGCCGGCCGTGGAAAAGCTCCGCGCCAAAGCCGTTAGGCACGGTCCGCGCCTTGCGCACTGCGGTCAGATCGTCCTGCGCCTCGACTTCCTCAGGCGCGACATGCTGCCCGTCCGAACCCAGGTGATAGAGACGATACCAAGCCATGATTGCCCCACAGTCCGATGCGCAACCCAAACGCGCGGGACAGGGCGGAGTTCCAAACGATCATGCTGATCTGGATCAGCAGCGTCGAGTCTGGCCGGGCCGATATGCACAGGCAATGTTCGGGGCAAGTTCGGCCTCGCTGAACCAGGCCGGCTTCACCGCGCCGCGGGCGAAGAGCGGCGCCTGGTCGCTGTAATGGCGGGAGCCGGGCCGGCTGGTCGCGGCGCCGAATTGGTGGACGCTGGCCGCCGACACGCGTCCGTCCCGGTCCCAGGTCACGTTCATCACATAGCTGTCGCCCAGATTGGCCTTGAGCCGGCCATCCTCGTCCCATTCGGTGTAGATGGCGCGCAAGGCACCGGGCCCGCCGGTCAGCGGCAAGTCCTTGTTCCCGCGCCGCAGCCGGACGAGACTGCTTAGAGGCGGATCGAGGCGGCCGAATGTCTCCGTCAGGCGCTTGACCGAGTCCTCCAGCGCCTCGCGCGGCGGCGGCGGCGTCTGATTGCGATACAGCGCGCGGAACGGATATTTGATGACCAGCAAGGCCAGCGCATCGGCGGTGCCCCGCCCGTCCAGGCTGCCGTCCCACGACGCGAGCAGCCGCTGCGCCCGCGCCAGCTCTGGCGCCTCCTTCAGGTCAAGCGAGAGCACCCGCGCGACATAAGCTCGCTCGTACGAAGCCGCGTCATAGGCCGTGTCCATCTTGGCCCGCCACAGCGCCTCTGCCGAGATGCGCGGCAAAGGGGAGAGCAGGGCGACGCTGCGCAACGCGCGGTTGGTGACATTCTCCTCGATGCCCAGCAGCGGCGAATAGGCCTCGCGCTTCAGATCATGCGCTGCATCGGTCGCCAGCCAGGGCGCGTTGTTGGCGTTGATCAGATAGCCGCTGGCCGGGCTGACCAGCTGCGGTGCGGCATCGAAGGGCAGTGCGCGGCGCCACAGCGACTTGCTCGTGTCGCCGGGCAGGATGCCGCGCCAGTCGAAACCCGGTGCCCGCTCCGGAAAGCGCGCATTGTAGAAGAAGGCAATGCGGCCGGTCGCGTCCGCATAGATGAAGTTGGTGGCGGGGATCGCTCCCAACCGCATCGCCGCCAGCCATTCGTCATAGCCGCGCGCCTTGGTGAGGCGGTAATATTGCTCGACCTGGGCGATCTCGCCGATGCCGCCATAGCGGACCGCGAAAACGCCCGTTTTGTTGCGGATCACCGGGCCGTGCAGCGACCGATAGACGGTCCGCGGCACCGGCAGCACGAACGGCCCGAACCGCACCTTCAGCCACACCCGCTTGCTCTGCAGAGGCAAGGTCCGGCCGTCGAACCGGTAACCGCCCTCAACCAGCTTCAGCCGGTAGACATCGACCAGGTCCGGCCGGTTGACCGTGTTCGCCCAGCCGAGCACCCCATTATGGCCGTTCAGCGGGAAGGGCGCGATCGGGAACAGCGCCCCCGACATGTTCCAGCCCGTGTCGCTGGAGACATGCGCCTCATACCAGGCGACCGGTCCGGTCCAGGGCTGGTGCGAGTTGATGATCAGCCGCGTGGCGCCGTCATCGGAGCGGCTCGGCGCGACCGCGAACGCGTTGGAGCCCTTGGGCCGCTCGAAGCCGCTGTCATTGGGCAAAGGCTTGTCCCCGACGAGCGCGCCCAGTGTATTGTCGAGGCCGAAGAAGAAGGGGGAAGTGAGCGCAAAGCCGGTGACGATGTCCTTGCCGTGGATCGGAAACAGCCCGCGCAGCCGCCGCTCCTCGGGATGGCGAGCAGCATAAAGGTTCAGCCCCTCGGCATAGGCCTCGACCACCGCGCGCACTTCGGGCGAGAGGCGGGTGGCATAGCCCCGTTCCACATCGGCGCGGACGTTCAGCAGGTGCCAGGCATAGTCCTGCGCCGCGCCCTTGGTGCCGGTCAACTCGCCCAGCCTCCCGCGCGTGCCGGCCATGACCTGCTCCAGCGTGACGAAATCATCCTCCGCGTGCGCATAAGCCAGCCCGGATGCCGCATCGGCATCGGTGCGCCCCTTGACGTGCGGCACGCCCCACCGGTCACGGCGGATGACGACGTCGCGGCTGCGAGGTTCAGCGTGTGTTTCGAAGGAAGCGATGATCGGCGCGTTGAGGAGGACGTTTGCGGCGGCCGCGATGCCAAGCACCAGCAGTGCGACGCCAAACCATTTCAGCCATCGCTTCACGCTGCACCCCCACCCGTCCGGGCTGAGCCGGTCGAAGCCCTCCCTTTCCGTTGCCGGTCATAGTAGAAGAATGGCCTTCGACAAGCTCAGGCCGAACGGAGTTTATGTTCATCATATTGCCAGCTCTGCTCCAGGCGGCACCGGCCCCGGCTCCATTGCAGCCGAACGCAAACTGGACCGTCGCCTATGAGGAAAGCATGTGCCTGGCCTCCCGCAGCTTCGGCGCCAATGCGGAGGTCAAGCTGCTTCTCCGGCCTTCTCCGTTCGGCGACAATGTGGAGGTCACCTTCATCCAATCCGGCTCATCCGATCGCCGGGTGGTGATGGATGGCAAGGCCCAGCTGCTGGTCGGCCCCGATGGGGGAAAGTTCGACGGCAGTTACAAGGCGTGGCGAAGCCCGAGCCAGAAGGGCCGCGTGGTCATCGTCTACACCCAGGCGCCGATCCTGAACGCCCTCGCCGACGAGAGCGTGCTCACCCCTTCGGCGCCGCGTGAAAAGCCGGTCTCGGTGTCGATGCTGCACCTGACCAAGCTCAAGCGGTGATCGAGGATTCCAAGCGCACGCTGGCGAAGCATTGGGGCGTCGATCTTGCCGCGCTCGACCGCATTGCCGTGCCGGCCGAACCCGCCGTCGATCCGGCCCTGTGGGTGAGGTACACCGATTATCCGGACGATGCCTTGCGCAAAGGGCAGGCAGGGGTGGTCACCTTGCTCTGGTCGATCGCCGCGACCGGGGAGGTGACCGACTGCAAGGTGGTGGCGCCCAGCGGCGTCGCAACGCTCGATCGGGCCGGCTGCCGGGCGATCCTGTCCCGCGCCCGTTACCAGCCGGCGAAGGACGCGGCCGGGCAGGCCGTTCCGGCCTATGGCATGCGCCGGATCATGTGGCTGCTCCCCGGCGGCTAGATCAGCGGATGCAAGAATCCATGCCTTCGCGGCGCACGACACCCATGCGGCGCACGATCGTGTTGCCGTAGCGGCGGGTATAGCCGGTCGGGGCGGCGCCCGGCCGCTTCTTGGGCAGCGGAAGAACGGCAGCGATACGGGCGGCCTCGACGGCGCTCATCCGGGCCGCATCATGCTTGAAATAGCGCTGGGCGCCGGCATTGGCGCCATAGGTGCCGATGCCGGTCTCCGCGATGTTCAGATAGACTTCCATGATCCGGCGCTTGCCCCAGATCGTCTCGATCAGGACCGTGAAATACGCCTCCAGCCCTTTGCGGAAATAGCCGCCCCCCTGCCACAGGAACGCGTTCTTCGCCGTCTGCTGGCTGATCGTCGAGCCGCCGCGCAGCACCTTGCCGCCGGTCGCGTTGCGGAAAGCTGCGGCCGCGATCGCGTCAACGTCGAAACCGCGGTGCGCGCAGAATTTCGAGTCCTCGGCCGCGATCACGGCGCGCGCCATGTCGGGATCGATCCGGTCCAGGCTCATCCAGTCCTTGTCCACGCTGCGCCCGCCAAGCACGTCGCCCATCATCGTGAAGGTGAAAGGCGGCGGCACGAACCGGTAGATCAGCACCCAGACGAGCGAGAACAGGATAAAGCCGAGGATCAGGCGAAAGAGAAAGCGGATCGGCCGGAATCGCCGCTTCGGCTTGGTGCGGGCGGCGGGGCGGGGGCGGGCGGCAGTGGCCATGCACCCGGTTAAGCGGAGCGGCGCGGAACGTAAATCCTCCCCTGCAAGGGGAGGTGGCAGCCCGTCAGGGCTGACGGAGGGGTGTCGAGGCTGGTGAGACTCACTTCCGGGACACCCCTCCACCACGCCGCTGCGCGTCGCGGTCCCCCTCCCCGTTCCGGGGAGGATCTAGAACTACGCCGTCGCCGGCAGCAGCCGCCGTTCGCCGGCCAGGCGCATCATCGCGCGCTGGAGCTTTTCGAAGGCGCGCACCTCGATCTGGCGGACGCGTTCGCGGCTGACGCCATAAACCTGGCTCAGTTCTTCCAGCGTCTTGGGCTCTTCGGCCAGCCGGCGCTCGGTCAGGATGTGCTTCTCGCGGTCGTTCAGGTCGTCCATCGCCTCGAGCAGTAGCCCGTGGCGGACCTGCTTTTCTTCCTCTTCGGCGATCAGCTGGTCTTGCAGCGGGCCAGTGTCGGCCAGCATATCCTGCCACTGGCTCTCGCTATCCTCGCGCATGGTGACGTTCAGCGACGTGTCGCCGCCCATCGCCATGCGGCGGTTCATCGAGATGACATCGTCTTCGCTTACGCCCAGATCGGTGGCGATCTTGGTCACGTCCTCCGGCTTCATGTCGCCGTCTTCGAACGCGTCGATGCGGTTCTTCATCCGGCGCAGGTTGAAGAAGAGCTTCTTCTGCGCGGCCGTGGTGCCCATCTTCACGAGCGACCAGCTGCGCAGGATGAATTCCTGGATCGATGCCCTGATCCACCACATCGCATAGGTGGCGAGGCGGAAGCCGCGGTCCGGCTCGAACTTCTTCACGCCCTGCATCAGGCCGATATTGCCTTCGGAGATCAGCTCGCTGACGGGCAGGCCATAGCCGCGATAGCCCATCGCGATCTTGGCCACGAGCCGCAGGTGCGACGTGACCAGCTGCGCGGCGGCTTCGGGATCGCCATGCTCCTGGTAGCGCTTGGCAAGCATATATTCCTGCTCGGGCGCCAGGATCGGAAATTTCTTGATCTCGGCGAGGTAGCGATTGAGGCTGGCCTCGCCGCCCAGCGCCGGGATGGTCGCCGGTACGTTTCTGCCATTTGCCATGATATTCTCTTCTCCCTGCCGAAGCTCCCCGCCTTTTTCCGGAGAGCGAAAGCTTAACAAATCTATACCGTCAGTGCGCTTAACAGTTCCTGCATGTCAGCCGGCATTCGACTGTCAAACGACAAAGTTCGACTATCGACCGGGTGGACAAAGCCGAGCCGTGCCGCATGCAGGGCCTGCCGTTCGAAACGCAGGTTTTTCAGTATCTCACGCGTCCCTGGTCGGCTGCGCCCGTAAACCGGGTCGCCGAGCAGCGGGTGACCGATCGAGGCCATGTGCACGCGCACCTGGTGCGTTCGGCCGGTTTCCAGCCGGCATTCGACCAGCGCCGAGTCGCGCAACGGCCGCTCCAGCCGCCAGTGCGTGACTGCCCGCTTGCCGCGGCCCTCGCTCACGACCGCGACCTTTTTCCGGTTCGCGTCCGAACGGGCGAGGTTCGCATCGACCTTGCCTTCTCCGACTGTTGGCCGTCCTGCGACGATCGCTTTGTAGCGCCGGTCGATCGAATGTGCGGCGAACTGTTTCGCCAGCCCCTCATGCGCCCAGTCGGTCTTTGCTGCCACCAGAAGCCCCGATGTGTCCTTGTCGATCCGGTGCACGATGCCCGGCCGTGCTACCCCGCCGATGCCGGACAGGTTGCCCGCGCAATGGTGCAGCAGCGCATTGACCAAAGTCCCGTCCGGATTGCCGGCGGCGGGATGCACGACCATGCCGGCCGGCTTGTCGATGACGATCAGGTGATCGTCCTCGTAAACCACGACCAGTCTCAGATCCTGCGCTTCATTGTGCGCCGGCCGCGGCGCCGGCACTTCGACGGCGAAGCTTTCGCCGGCGTGCGCCTTCACCGCCGGATCGCGCAGCGTCTGGCCGTCGCCCCGCCGGACCTGACCGGACGAGATCAGCGCCTTGATCCGCTCCCGCGACAGGGTTGGCAGTGCGGCGGCGAGGGCGCGGTCCAGCCGCCAGCCCTCGGCGTCAGGCGCGATCACGGTTTCAAGGATGGTGCCCCCCCGGGTCATTGATTAGGAATCTGGGCATGAAGGTGCGGATTTCAAGCGAGGTGCTCGCCGGCATCCGCGCTCATGCCGCGGCCGAGCCGGGGCGCGAAGTCTGCGGCCTGCTGCTCGGCTCGGATGATCACGTAACGAGCTTCCAACCCACCGCGAATGGCGCCGAGGACCCGCAGCGCCACTTCGAAATCGATTCAGCCGCATTGTTCGCAGCGCTCCGTGATGAGCGGGCGGGCGGCCCCAAGCTGGTCGGCTATTACCACTCGCACCCCCATGGCGCGGCGGAACCCTCCGCCACAGACCACGCCGGCGCCGCACCCGACGGCAAGGTCTGGCTGATCCTGGCCGGCGATGCGGTGACCGGTTGGCGCGCGGGGCCGGACGGTTTCGAGCCGCTGCAGATTGGCTGAGCGCCCGCTTGCATCGCCTGACTCGCTCCGCCACAGGATGGCGCCATGACGACCAGCGCCATCGATTTCGCCAGCCTGCTCTGCTCCCGCCTCTGCCACGATCTGCTGAGCCCCGTCGGGGCGCTCAACAATGGCCTCGAACTGCTTGCCGACGAGCATGATCCCGAAATGCGGGCGCGTTGCCTCGACCTACTGAACGAAAGCGCGCGCGCGTCGGCCAACAAGCTCAAATTCTTTCGCTTGGCCTTCGGAGCCGCCGGCGGCTTCGGCGATCAGGTCGATGCCCGCGAGGCGCGCACGGCAATCGAAGGCATGTTCGGGGAGAGCGGCCGGATCGAGATCGGCTGGATGGTCGAGCCCGCGACGCTCAGCAAGCCGGCGATCAAGGTGCTGCTCAACCTGGCGCTGATCGCCGGCGATGCCTTGGTTCGCGGCGGCCGGCTGGATGTCGGCGCGGAAAAGACGGCGACCGGCACCGAGATGGTGGTCCGCGCCGAAGGTCCGCGGCTGGTGCTCGATCCCGAACTTCGCCGCGCCCTCAAAGGCGGCACTGCGGCAGACGAGGTGACGCCCCGCGCCGCCGCCGCCTGGCTCGCCAGCGAATTGGTCAGGGAAGCACATGGGTCGATCCAGGTTTCGGCCCCCGATGAGCCCTTCGTAATGTTCGGCGCCCTCCTCAACGACGGGTAAACCGGCTCTTAACCGTTGGAGCGCCATAGCCTTCGCCACTTAGGTCGAGGGCCCGATGGACGATCTGCTGGCTGAATTCCTGGCCGAAACACGCGAAACGCTGGATGCCTTGTCCGGCGAGATCATCGCCTGGGAAGGTGATCCCGGCGATCGCGGCCGGCTGGATGCGATCTTCCGCTTCGTCCACACGGTGAAGGGCAGCTGCGGCTTTCTCGAATTGCCGCGCTTCGAACGCTTGAGCCACGCCGCCGAAGACGCGCTTGCCGAGGTCCGCGCCGGTGCCCGCACGCCCGATGGCACTCTGGTAAGTGCCGTGCTCGCCATCATCGACCGCATCGGCGAGCTGACCGAAGCGCTCGAAAGCGGGGCCGTCATGCCCGATGGCGACGATGCGCTGCTGATCGCCGCCCTGTCCGCCGACGCCAATGTCTGCCCCGTCACCGGCGGCTCGGTGAGCCAGTCCGGCCCGGTCGCGGCCAAGGCGCCGACGCGCAGCATCCGTGTGCCGCTGGAGCTGCTCGACCGTATCATGAGCGGCGTGTCCGACATGGTGCTAGCCCGCAACGAACTGTCACGGCGCCTGCGCGAGATCGGCGTCGAGGGAGAGGTCGGCGGCGCGTTCGAGCGCCTGTCCAACTGCGTCGCCGAAATGCGCGATTCGATCACCCGCACCCGCATGCAGCGGATCGAAAAGCTTTTCTCCGCGCTGCCGCGAATGGTGCGCGACACCTGCGGCGAGCTCGGCAAGCAGGTCGATCTGGAAATAGAGGGCAGCGACGTCGAGCTAGACCGCGAGATGATCGAGCTGATCCGTGACCCGCTGACGCACATGGTCCGCAACTCGATCGACCATGGCATCGAACCGCTGGACCAGCGCCGCAAGCGCGGCAAGCCGGATCATGGCCGCCTGTCGATCAGCGCGCGCCAATCGGGCAACCAGATCGTCATCGAGATCGCCGACGACGGCAACGGCATCGACGAGGCGCGGGTGGTGGCGAAGGCCGTTTCGCTGGGCGTCATCACCCAGGAACTGGCCAACGCCTTGCCGCCATCGGCACGCGCGTCCCTCATCTTCTCGCCGGGCCTCAGCACCGCCGACCAGGTCAGCGCCATTTCCGGCCGCGGCGTTGGCATGGATGTGGTCAAGTCGAACATCGAACGGATCGGTGGGTCCATCGATCTCGACAACCGGCAGGGTGCTGGGCTCCGCGCGATCATCCGCGTGCCGCTCACGCTGACGATCATCGCCTCGCTGACCGTCTCCGCCGGCGGCCAGTCCTTTGCCCTACCGCGCGCTGCGATCGAGGAAATCGTCCATGTGTCGAGCGCCGCGATCCGCGTCGACACGCTCGGCGACGCGCATTTCGCGACTATTCGCGGCCGCACCCTGCCGCTCGTGCATCTGGAGCAGGTGCTCGGCGTCGGGCGGCCGGAAAGCACGTCCGGGCGGACCATCGTCGTGGTCAGCGCCGGTTCGGGCCTTTCCTACGCGCTCTGCGTCGAGGCGGTGCACGACCATGAGGAGCTGGTCATCAAGCCGGCGTCTCCTGCTGTGATGGCGACCGGCGTCTATGGCGGCATGTCGCTGCCGGATAGCGGCGTGCCGATGCTGATGCTCGATGCCGCCGGCCTCGCCGCCCGCGCGGGCGTGCAAGCCGAAGAAGCCGACGTGCTCGCTGGCTTCCAGCCGGAAGCCGAAGAGCAGGGCGAGGAACTCGTCTCCACCCTCTTGTTCAAGGACCTGTCGGGCCGCCGTCGTGGCGTCCGTCTGGGAGTCGTCGAGCGGCTGGAGGATGTGCCCGCCGATCAGGTCGCCTTCACCGCGGGCCGGCTTCGTGCCGCAATCGACGGACGCCTGTTGCCGATGGTGGGCGCCGACGAGACGCTGCTTGGGGAGGGTGCCGCGGTCAAGCTGCTACGGCTGAGCGATGGCACGTCCGAACTTGCTTATGCGATCGACGACGTCATCGACATCGTCCAGCTGCCGCAGCAGATGCACGCCGCGGCATCGGACGGACCCATTGCCGGCGTCACTCTGGTCGATGGCGAGCAGGTCGAGCTGATCGACCTGTTCTGGCTCTTCTCCCAAGCGGACGCGGCCCCGGCAGCGGCGGTAGCCAAGCCGCTGTGCCTGATTGCCGAGCCCGAGGACCGCTGGTCCCGCGAAATTCTGCGCCCGCTGCTCGAAGCGGCCGGCTATCGCGTCGGCTTTGCCGGCAGCGAGGCCGAGGCGCAGCCCGACATCATTCTCGCCGGCAGCGAACCGGTGCCCCTGGCAGCCGCGGCACCGGTCATCCAGTTACGCGCGGAACTGAGCGGCGGCCAGGGGGGCAGCGTCTATCGCTATGACAGGGTCGGGCTCTTGTCCGCCATCGAACGCCAGCTGGCGAAGCGGAGCGCGTAATGGAAAAACTCTATCTTATCGCCACCATCGCGGGCCAGCCGGTCGCCATCCGCGCCTCTTTGGTCGAATCGGTGGTGGACCTCGGCGACATCGCGCCGGTGCCGCTGGCACCGCTCCATGTCTCGGGGCTCGCCGCTCTGCGCAGCAAGGTGCTGACCGTCATCTGCTGCGAATGCTCGCTGGGCTTGTCGGAGACGCCGGAGAAGAGCCGCCGCGCCGTCGTGGTCAGCATCGACGGTCATCATTACGGCCTGCTCGTCGGCTCGATCGACGACGCCCGCGTGATCGACGAACCGCCGCAGCCGATCCGTGGCCGTCTCGAAGCGGGCTGGACCCGCGTTGCGCTCGGCATGCTTGAGCTGGATGGTGAGGCGCTGCTGCTGATCGATCCGGAGCGCATCATCGCCGGTCCCGACGAGGCCCTCGCCGCCTGACGCCCTCTTAACTCCGTCCTTACTCTCTCCCGCCTAAGCTCGTGCAATCAGTACAAAGGTCGAGTGAACCAAGATGAAAACCTGCCTGGTCGTTGACGACTCCAAGGTCATCCGCAAGGTCGCGCGTCACATCCTCGAGACGCTCGATTTCGAAGTGGCCGAGGCCGGTGACGGCCGCGAAGCACTGACCGCATGCGAAGCCTCGCCGCCGGACGTGGTGCTGCTCGACTGGAACATGCCGGTGATGACCGGGATGGAATTCCTGAAAGCCTTGGGCTCCGTTGAAATGGCCAAGCGCCCCAAGGTGGTGTTCTGCACCACCGAAAACGGCATCGGCCATATCAAGGCCGCGATCGAAGCCGGTGCCGACGAATATGTGATGAAGCCGTTCGACCGCGACACCATCGCTAGCAAGCTTCAGATCGTCGGCTTCGCCTGAGCCGCGGGCAGTGCCGCACCGGGCTCAACTCAAAGCGGGCGTTCAAGCGCCGGCCAAGCGGCCGATCCGGCTGCTGATCGTCGACGACTCCGCCGTCGCCCGCGCGGTCTTCACGCGCATGGTCGGCGATCGGCCCGAGTTCGAGATCGCCGCGACCGTGCCTAGCGCCAGCGCGGCGCTCAAGTTTCTCGCCAGCCAGCGGGTCGACATCATCCTGCTCGATATCGAAATGCCCGGCCAGGACGGTCTCAGCGCGCTTCCGACCCTGATCGTCGCCAGCGGCGGCGCCCGCGTGCTGATCGTCTCATCCTCGGCCGAACAAGGCGCGGAAGCGACCATTCGCGCGCTCACCCTCGGCGCGGCCGACACCCTCGCCAAACCAGGGTCCGGGACCTTTGGCGGCCGCTTCTCCGATATCCTCGCCGAGAAGCTGATCCGCATCGGCCACGCGCCCGACGAAGCCGTCGCCGCGGAACGCATCCGCGAGCAGAATCGCAGCGTGCGCCTGCGCGGGGTCAGCGAGAGCCGGATTGCCTGCCTCGCAATCGGCGCTTCGACCGGTGGGTTGCACGCGCTGGCCGACCTGCTGCGGGGCCTGCCGCCGACGTTCGGAGCGCCGATCCTCATCACCCAGCATCTCCCGCCTTCCTTCATGAGCATCTTTGCGGGCCAGGTGCAGGAAATGTCCGGGCGCCCGACCAGTGTCGCCCGCGCGGGCATGGCACTGGCGCGCGGCCGCGTGCTGGTCGCGCCGGGGGAGGGGCATCTCTGCGTGGAACTCGGCGGCGGCATGCCGCGCGTGCGCATCACCACCGAACGTGCCGAGAGCGGCTGCTTGCCCTCCGTCGACCCGATGCTCGCCAGTGTCGCCGATGTGTTCGGCGCGTCTGGCGTCGGCGTGGTGCTGAGCGGCATGGGCAAGGATGGCCTGCGCGGGGCCGAGCGGATGGCGGCCATGGGCGCCGACCTGTTCGTGCAGGACCGGGAAAGCTCCGTCGTCTGGGGCATGCCGGGCGCAGTCGCGACGGCGGGTCTCGCCAGTGCCATGTTGCCGCCGTTCCAGATCGCCGACCTGCTCGCCCGCCGCGATCGCGTCGCGGCATGACCGGCGACAAGAACTCCCTGCGCTACCTGGCCGGCCTGCTCGAGCAGCGTACCGGGCAGCAGATCGGGCCCAACCGCCTGTGGCGCGTCGAGACCGTGCTCAAGTCGCTGATGAAGGAGCGTGGCATTGCCGATCTGCGCGGCCTTGCCGACGTGATCGCCAGCCGCCGCGAGCCGGCGCTCGCCGGCGAAGTCGTCGAGGCGCTGCTCAACAACGAGACCTTCTTCTTCCGCGACGCGCAGATGTTCGAGCAGCTGCGCACGACCGTGCTGGAGCAATTCCGGGAAACCCGCGCGGCATCCCGCCGGCTGTCCATCTGGTGCGCCGGCTGCTCGACCGGGCAGGAAGCCTATTCGCTAGCGATGATGTTCGCCGGCGCCTCCGCGCGCTGGGACGGCTGGACGATCGACATCACGGCGACGGACGTGTCCGACGCCGCGCTCGCCAAGGCGAAATCGGGCTATTACACCCAGTTCGAGATCCAGCGCGGGCTGCCGGTCACCTCGATGCTGCGCTGGTTCGAGCAGGTCGGGCCGGACTGGCGGGTGAAGCGGGAACTGTCGCGCTATGTCCGCTTCCGCCGCCACAATCTGCTGATGGCGCAGACCGGCCGTTTCGACCTGATCCTGTGCCGCAACGTGCTGCTCTACTTTTCGCCCGAGCGGCGCCGGGAGGCATTCGACCGGCTCGCCGACTCGCTTGCCCCCGACGGCTTGCTGATGCTCGGCGCCGGCGAGACGGTGATAGGGCAGACCGACGCCTTCGTCACCGCGCCGGCCGCCCGCGGCCTCTACTGCCGTGCGCCCAAACAGGCGCGCCGGGCCGCTTAAGCTCCGCCGGGTTGCAGCCGCGCTTCAGCCGGTTACAGCGGTCGCATGACCGTGCCTCCACGCCTTGGCGCGCGCGACCTGATGGTCGCCGCCGTCATGAACCTGCTGTGGGGCATGAACATCATCGCCGTGAAAATGGCGGTGACCGAAATCCCGCCGCTCACCGCCGCCTTTCTCCGGCAGACCATCGTGCTTGCCGTCTGCCTCTCCTGGCTGCGGATCGTGCCCGGCCGGATGAAGGAGCTGCTGGCGCTCGGGGCCCTGACCGGCGGCGCCTTCTTCCTCGTCATCAACCTTTCGATGGCGGTCGCGACCAATGTCAGTGCGCTCGCCATTGCCGGGCAGCTGGGCGTGCCCTTTTCGATGCTGCTGGCAGTGATCGTCTTTCGCGAACGCATCCACAAATACCGGATCGCCGGCGTCGCCTTGTCCATCGCGGGCGTCGCCATCCTCGCCTTCGATCCCGCCGTCGTGCATGAATGGCCAGGCATCGCGCTGACGGTGCTGGGGAGCGCCATCTGGGCGATTTCCTCGCTCATCCAGCGTAACCTCAAGGGCGTGCCAGTGATGACCATGTATGCCTGGATCGGCCTGGTCGGCGCGGTGATGCTCGCACCGGTCGCGCTGGCGTTCGAACCTGACGGCATGCGCGGCATCCCTGCCATTCCGCTCAGCAGCTTCGGCTGGGTGGCCTTCTCGGCGATCGGCTCGACGCTGATCGGCCATGGCTCGATGACCTGGCTGCTGCAGCGTCATCCGGTCGCGCTAGTGACGCCGCTCACCCTGCCGTCGCCCGTCCTGTCCGTCCTGTTCGCCTCATGGTTCTTCGAGACGGTCTTGACGCCCCCGATGATTTTAGGCGGGATCGTCGCGCTGACCGGCGTGGCGATCATCACCATTCGCTCGGCCAGGGTGAGGGAGCAGCGCGCTTGAACCAGATCATCGAGACGCCCTCGCCGAACTTCGACGAGCGCGCCTCGCCCGTCTCGATGATCGTGCTGCACTATACCGGCATGCAGGACGCCGCCTCGGCCATCGCGCTGCTCGCCAATCCGGAGGCAAAAGTCTCCGCTCATTATGTCGTCACCGAGGATGGCCAGGTGATCCGCATGGTGGCGGAGGACAAGCGCGCTTGGCACGCGGGCCGCTCGCATTGGCGCGGCGTCACCGACGTCAACTCGGCCTCGATCGGCATCGAGATCGTCAACCCTGGCCACGAGTTCGGCTATCGGCCCTTCCCGGAAGAGCAGATCGACGCGCTGATCCCGCTGATGCAGGGCATCAAGGAGCGCTACGCCATCACCCGCGGCAACATCGTCGGCCATTCCGACATTGCGCCAGCGCGCAAGCAGGACCCGGGCGAGTTCTTTCCCTGGGGGCGCCTGGCCAAATTGCGCCTCGCCTTGCCGCGGCCGACCAAGAACCTGATGGACCCAGGCTGGCCCGATGCCGGATTCCTGCTCGCGCTCGAACGCTTCGGCTATGAAGTCACCGACCCGCTCGCCGCCACCGTCGCCTTCCAGCGCCGCTTCCGCCCCGAACTGATCGACGGCACCATCGACGGCGAATGCCGCGCGATCCTGCTCGCCCTGCTGCTCCCCAAGCCGCAGGGGGATGAGTGAGGTCGAACTGTCAGCGTCCGGCACTTCGTAAGGTCAGGATCGTCCGCTAAGAGTGGATGGCGGACATTCAAAGAACGTCACTCATCTGATCATTCTCACCAATTGAGCGGTACGTTCATTTGTCTTCTGTGCGAGACAGGACATCTGGTTGCGACCGGATTGTGTGACTGGTGAGGAAGCAGCAACGGCATCGCACTCCTGATCTCGACTCCGAAGCCATTCTCTCTGTTGGGCGATAAGCTGCCGTTTCGCCCTCAAACCTCCCATCTTACCTACCTGGGCAAGAGTAACGCTCCACTGCCGGTTAAGCTGAGCATCAGCCTCCTCGAAGTCCGTTTCAGCAAGGCAAAGCGTATACGGCCTCATGTCGTCGGGGCCTGGTCTATCGCAGTAAGAGTGCGACTCTGGTGTAGTCGTTACGGGCTGAGCCACGGACCACAGCGTTACGGAAAGCAACAGAGTCATTGCCCATCATTGCCGTTCACGCCAACCTACGCAATCGGTCGCTCGCAGACACCTTTGTGCGATCAAGACGCGTCGTGTGGGCTCCGAATAGGTCCTGCTCGCACACAGCTGCCACCGTGGAACCGGACGTTTCCGCCCCATCACTTACCGCGCCCAGTCCTCTCCTGAAGCGCGTCGGTCCGCTTCGAAGCCTCGGCCTTGCTCAGGCTTTGTCGAACGCCTCGTGCTGCTGCTGGCGCTGCTGCTGCCCAAGCGACAGGGGATGAGTAAGGTGGCTAGCCCCTCCCCTTCAGGGGAGGGGTTGGGGTGGGGCTGTTGGTTCGCGATGAGTCTTTTGGGCGCGCAGACGCGCGCCCCCACCCCTTACCCCTCCCCTGAAGAGGAGGGGCTTGGACAATCAGAACGCCGAATATTCCAGCCCCAGCGCCTCCGCGACTGCCTGGTGCTTGATCTTCCCGCCCATCACGTTGAGACCATTGGCGAGGTGCTGGTCGGCGCGCATCGCCGCTTCCGCGCCCATGTTCGCCAGCCGCACCGCAAAGGGCAAAGTCGCGTTGTTCAGGGCGAAGGCGGACGTGCGGGCGACCGCGCCCGGCATGTTGGCGACGCAATAATGGATGACGCCGTCCACCTCATAGACCGGGTCCTCATGCGTGGTCGGGTGCGACGTCTCGAAGCAGCCGCCCTGATCGATGGCGATGTCGACCAGCACCGAGCCGCGCTTCATCGTCTTCAGCATCTCGCGGGTGACCAGCTTGGGCGCGGCGGCACCCGGCACCAGCACCGCGCCGATCACCAAAGCCGCACTCTGCACGGCCGAGGCGATCGCCGCCTTCGACGCATAGACCGTCTTGATTTGCGAGCCGAAGAACATGTCGAGCTCGGCCAGGCGGTTGTTGGAAATGTCGTAGATGGTGACATCCGCACGCATGCCGACCGCCATCTGCGCCGCGTTCACGCCCGACACGCCGCCGCCCAGGATCGCGACCTTGGCCGGGGACACGCCCGGCACGCCGCCCAGCAGCACGCCGCGGCCGCCCTGTTCCTTCTCAAGATAGTGCGCGCCGACCTGCACCGACATGCGGCCGGCGACTTCGGACATCGGCTTCAGGAGCGGCAGCGAGCCGTCGCGCGCGGTCACCGTCTCATAGGCGATACAGGTCGCGCCGGACTTGATCAGGCCGTGCGCCTGGTCCGGATCGGGCGCGAGGTGGAGATAGGTGAAGAGCAGGTGACGCGGCTCGAGCAGCGCGATTTCCTGGGCCTGCGGCTCCTTCACTTTCACGATCATGTCGGACTGGGCGAACACCTCCGCCGCGGTGCCGACGATTCGGGCGCCGGCCTCGACATAGTCGTCATCATCGAAATCGATGCCGCTGCCCGCCTTGGTCTCGACGACCACCTGGTGCCCGGCGGCCACCAGTTCGGCGACGGAGGGAGGGGTGAGGCCCACGCGATACTCGTGGTTCTTGATTTCCTTCGGCACGCCGACGCGCATCTTCGCTCTCCTGAAGTTCGTATGACCGCTCATACCGCAAATGTCGCAGGTGAATCCTTGCAAACAGCAGTGGTTCGCTTGTCACTTTGCGCATAGAAGTGCGGCAATGGACCGGATCGACCGAACAATATTGAAGACTCTGGCACAGGACGCGCGCGCGCCCGTCAACCGTATCGCGGAAGCTGCGGGCCTGTCCCAATCGGCCTGCACAAGGCGCATCCAGGGGCTGGAAGCGTCGGGCCGGATCGCCGGCTATGGCGCGCGGCTGGGGCACAAGAGGCTCGGCTTCCACGTCACCGCGCTGGTCGACATCACGCTCTCCACTCAGGTCGAGGAGGACCTTGCCCGCTTCGAACGCGCGGTGGCGGAGATTGACGGCGTCGTCGAATGCGCGCTCATATCGGGCGCGCATGATTACCGGCTGAAGATCGTGGCCAAGGACCTGGACGATTACGAACGCCTCCACCGCGAGCATCTCGGACGGCTGCCGGGGGTCACCACGATCAGCTCCAGCTTTGTCCTTCGCTCGGTGCCGACGCGGACCGAGGCGGACGCGCTGTTCGGGGCTTAACCCTCTCCCGTCGGGAGAGGGTCGACTCGGCGCAGCCGAGCGGGGTGAGGGCGACCGGCCTTGTCGCCCTCACCCTCCCACTCGCTACGCGACCGGGCCCCTCCCTCTCCCGATGGGTGAGGGGTTCAGTTGCACCACCCCCAGACGCGTGCTAGGCGCGCCCGCCGCTGTCCTGCGGGGGCTTTGGACCGCGTTTGTTCGTTATGCGCATGATGATGCTCTTGCCTGAAATGCCGCGAGCATGACCGCTCCGGCTGCAGACCCGGCAGTTGTCGCCGGGGCGGTGGAGCCGCATGCGCCCGCCGATCCGCACGGGCATGGCAATCAGGGCATCATCAAGCTCGCAGTTGGCGCGATCGGCATCGTCTTCGGCGATATCGGCACCAGCCCGATCTACGCGTTCCGCGAGACCTTTGCCGGCCACCATCCGCTCGCGCCCGATCAGCTGCATATCTACGGCGTGCTGAGCCTCGTCTTCTGGTCGATGATGCTGATGGTGACGCTCAAATATGTCACCGTCATCATGCGCGCCGACAATAAGGGGGAGGGCGGCAGCCTGGCGCTGCTGGCGCTGATCAACCGCTCGACACCGGGCAAGCGCTGGAGCGCGCCGATTATCCTGCTGGGCGTGTTCGCGACCGCGCTCTTCTACGGCGACTCGATGATCACCCCGGCTATGTCGGTGCTCTCGGCCGTCGAGGGGCTGACCGTGGTCGAAAACAGCTTCGCCCCGTTCGTCGTCCCGATCGCGGTCGGTATTCTCGTTTTCCTGTTCATGATCCAGTCACGCGGGACGGCGGCGGTGGGGCGGCTGTTCGGCCCGATCATGCTGACCTATTTCATCACCATCGCCGGACTAGGGCTCAGCTATATTGTGCAGGCGCCGGCGGTGCTGGAGGCGCTCAACCCCTGGTACGCTATCCAATTCTTCATCGTCGATCAGTGGAAGGCATTCCTGGCGCTCGGTAGCGTGGTGCTGGCGGTGACCGGTGCCGAGGCGCTCTACGCGGACATGGGGCATTTCGGCCGCAGACCGATCCGCACCGCCTGGATTTACTTCACCCTCCCGGCGCTGATGCTCAATTATCTGGGGCAGGGCGCGATGGTGCTGTCGCTCACACCGGACCAAGCCATCGAGACGATCAAGAACCCGTTCTTCCTGCTCGCCCCCGAAGCCTTCCGCCTGCCGCTCGTCATCCTCGCCACGCTCGCGACGATCATCGCCAGCCAGGCGGTGATTTCCGGTGCGTTTTCGGTCACACAACAGGCAATCCAGCTCGGCTTCATTCCGCGGCTGCGCATCACCCACACCAGCGCCAGCACGGCCGGCCAGATCTACATCCCGGTGATCAACTGGGCGTTGATGGTGATGGTCATCCTGCTGGTGCTCTTCTTCCAGTCGTCATCCAATCTCGCCGCCGCCTATGGCATTGCGGTGACCGGCGCGATGACGATCGACGCCTGCCTGATCGCGGTCGTGCTCTTCTCGCTTTGGAAGTGGAACAAGCTGCTCGCCTACACGCTGCTCGCGGTCTTCTTCACCGTCGATCTCGCCTATCTGGCTTCCAACCTTACCAAGGTGCCCGATGGCGGCTGGTTCCCGCTGCTGGTCGGCGTGATTGCCTTCACCCTGCTCACCACCTGGGCTAAGGGCCGCAAGCTGATGATCGAGCGGCTGCGAGAAGCGGCGATGCCGATCTCGATCTTCATCGAATCCGCCGCGACATCCGCCACGCGGGTGCCCGGCACCGCCGTGTTCATGACGTCGACGCCCGACGGCGTGCCGCACGCGCTGCTCCACAATCTCAAGCACAACAAGGTGCTGCACGAGCGCGTGATCCTGCTGACGGTGAAGATCGCCGACGTGCCCTATGTCGAGCAGGAGACGCGCTGCCAGCTGGAGCCGCTCGGCCATGGCTTCCACCGGCTGGTCATCAAATACGGCTTCATGCAGGAGCCGGACGTGCCCGAGGCGCTGATGCGCCTGACCGGCTGCGGCCCCGAGTTCAAGATGATGGACACCAGCTTCTTCCTCGCCCGCCAGACTTTGTTGCCCTCGGCGCGGCCCGGCATGGCGATCTGGCGCGAGAAGCTGTTCGCCTGGATGCTCCGCAATGCCGAAAGCGCGATGGAGTTCTTCAAGCTGCCGACCAACAGGGTGGTGGAGCTGGGAAGCCAGGTAGAGATTTAGGAGTCATCCCGGCGAAAGCCGGGACCCAAGATCGCGAACCTGCTTACGTGGTAACCTTGGGTTCCTGCTTCCGCCGGGATGACTCGTTTAGGCGAGGATCGTCCGCGCCCGCTCGACGAACGCCTTCTTCGCTTCCTCCGTCATCTCCGGCCGCGGCGGCACCTGCACGCCGCGCTTGACCGCCTCGCGAGCGCCGATCTTCTCGGCCCAGGCCTTGAGATGCGGCTGATTGTCCAGCGTCAGCCCCGGCCACTCGTAAGCACGCACCCAGGGCCAGCAGGCGATGTCGGCGATGCTGTAGTCGTCACCGCCGACATAGGCCGAGTCCGCCAGCCGCCCGTCCATCACCCCGAATAGCCGGTAAACTTCGCGCTCATAACGCTCGATCGCGGCTGGGATATGCTCGGGAAAATAGCGCTTGAACACGTTCAGCTGGCCCATCATAGGCCCGAGCCCGCCCATCTGCCACATCACCCATTGAAGGACCGTGCTGCGCGCCTTGGGCTCCGAGGGCAGGAACTTGCCCGTTTTCTCGGCGAGCCAAATCAGGATCGCGCCCGATTCGAACACGGGAAAGCCGTCATCGACGATCGCCGGGATGCGGCCGTTCGGGTTGATCGCCAGGAACTCGGGCGTCTTCTGCTCCTGCGCCGCCATGTCGATGAAATGCGGACGGTATTCGAGCCCGCATTCCTCCAGCATGATCGAAGCCTTGTAGCCGTTGGGCGTCGCCGCGGTGTAGAGCTCGATCATGGTCATCTCCGAGGGTTTGGTGTCCGCACCGATCATCGTCACGGCCCTGCTCGGCGCAAGCGATTTCGCCTGGGCCGACGGGCTCAGGCGCAAGCATTTCCCGCCGGAGCGCAACCAGGTGCCCGCGCACATCACCTTGTTCCACCATCTGCCACCCAGCCTTGCCGACGAAGTGCGCGAGCAGCTGAAGGCCGAATGCCGCGCCAGGGCCCCTGCGGCGCGGCTCACCGGCCTGCGCCACCTCGGCCGCGGCGTCGCCTATCAGGTCGAGAGCCCGGAACTGGCAGCGATCCGGGCCGGCCTTGCCGAGCATTTCTCGGGGCTACTGATCCCGCAGGACCAGGCGCCGTGGCGCGGGCACATCACCGTCCAGAACAAAGTCGAGCCGAAGGAAGCGAAGGCGCTGCTCGCGGAGCTGGAAGCGAGCTTCCTGCCGCGCCCCCTCCAGATCGCCGGCCTCGCCAGCTGGTGGTATCGCGGCGGCCCTTGGGAGCCATTGAGCGAGCACAGGTTCCGCTAGCCGCCGTCGTGCCAGCGAAGGCTGGCATCTCAGTCCGGGATTCGACGTCCGAGACCCCAGCCTTCGCTGGGGTGACCGAGGAAAGTTAGGCGACCAGCTCCTTCAACTGCCGGCTCGTATCCGCCAGATCGGCCGGCCCGATCTCCACGCCTGCCTCCACCAGTTTCCGCCCCTGCACATAATCCTTGGTGGCATTGACGCAGTCGAGCGCGATCACCCGGCCTCCCTTCAGGTAAATGGCGGAAAAGCTGCGATCTTCGGGCCGCCCGCGCACCACCACCTCGTCATGGCCCAAAGAAAGCCCGACGGTCTGCAGCCGCAGGTCGTACTGGTTGGACCAGAACCACGGCACCGCCTGATAGACCACATCCACGCCGACGATCGTCTTGGCCGCCACCGTCGCCTGATCGTTCGCATTCTGCACCGATTCGAGCCGCACCCGCGCCCCGCCGGCAAAGCGGTTCTCATGCGCCGCGCAGTCGCCGACGGCAAAGATGTCGGGCAGCGACGTGCGGCATTGCCCATCGACCTCGACGCCATTGCTCGCCGCGGCGCCGGCCACGAGCAAAGGCTCGACTTCAGGGATGATGCCGATGCCGACAATGGCGAGATCGGCCGGCACCATCTCTCGGTCGGTCAGCCGCACCCCCGCCAAGCCTGTGCCACCGTGGTTCAACTCGAACGCCTCCACTTGCGCGCCCAGCCGAAGGTCGACGCCATGCGCGCGGTGCTCGTCTTGGTAGAAGCGCGACAACCGCTCGCCCGCCACGCGCGCCAGCACGCGCGGCAGCGCCTCGAACAGGGTCACGCGCTTGCCCAGCTTGGTCAGCACCGCCGCCGCTTCCAGCCCGATATAGCCGCCGCCGACCACCGCCACGCGCTCGACGCGGTCCAGCCTGGCGATGATCCGGTCGACATCGGCGCGCGTGCGCACGGCATGCACATCGGCGCAGTCGGCGCCGGGGCAGGGGAGGGCACGCGCCCGTCCGCCCGCCGCCCAGATCAGCTTGTCATAGCCGATCCGCTCGCCCGCCGCGGTGGTCACCTGATGCTGTCCGGCATCGACGTTCGCGACCCGCTGTCCGGGCAGCATCGTCACCTCGCGCTCGCTCCAGAAGCGCTCGGGCCGGATCAGCAGCCGCTCAAAGCCCTTCTCGCCCGCCAGATATTCCTTGGAAAGCGGCGGCCGTTCATAGGGCAGCTCCGGTTCCGCGCCGACGATCGCGACCGATCCCGCAAAGCCCGATTGCCGCAGCATGATCGCCGCCTGCGCGCCGCCATGCCCCGCGCCCACGATCAGCACGTCGAATCTCTGCAATCCCGCCTCCACCTTCGTCATTCCCGCGAAAGCGGGAACCCAGCCTCTTTTCAAGGCCCACGAAAGAGCAAGGCTGGGTCCCCGCCTTCGCGGGGATGACGAGAAGCGAAGGGCGCCAGCCTTGTTGACCCTCGCTTTGCCCTTACCTATAGGCGCGCACCTGCCGGGGCGGAGTAGCTCAGTTGGTTAGAGCAGCGGAATCATAATCCGCGTGTCGGGGGTTCAAGTCCCTCCTCCGCTACCAGGCCCTTCCGGATCACCGGTTCAGCACGATCACTTCCGTCCGGCGGTTGGCGAAGCGGCCTTGGGTGGTGGCGTTGGTGGCGAGCGGATCGCTTTCGCCGCCGCTGACGGCTTCGATGCGGTTCTCGTCGACGCCGCGATCCTCTAGCGCTTCGGCGACCTGGCGGGCGCGCTGATAGGCGAGCGCCTGGTTCGGCAGTTCGCCGCCGCGCGAATCGGTATAGCCGACGACTCGGACGCGGGCGTTCGGATAAGCAGCCAGCACGCGCGCCAGATCCTCGACGCCCTGCCGCTCTTCGCGCCTGATCTCCGAGCGGCCGGTGTCGAAGTTCAGCCCTTCGAACGAGAAGGTGCGCGGCGCCGCTTCCTGCGAGGCGAGATAGGCCTGCACGTCATAGGCGAGACTGCCCTGGGCCAGCTCGATTCGTTCGCCGTCCGGTAGCGTGACCGGCGCAACGACTGGGTCGGTCGCGACAGGCTGGGTCGCCGCGGCGGCCGGTGCCGTGGCTCGATCGTCATCGTCCCGATCTTGCAGGAGCAGGACAAGCACCAGCAGTGCGAGCAACCCCGCGATGATCCATGGGATCAGGTGCTTGCGGTCGACGCCGCCGCCGCCGCCCCCGCCGCGGGCGTGGGAGCGGCCTGCGCCCTGCATGATCGAGAGCGCACGTTTATTGAGATGCACCGCGTCCGCCGTGACATGGTCGACCAGGTCGGCGGCGACGTAATGATGCTTGCCGTCGGCCGTGCTGTTGGCGGCGAGCTTCAGGCCGAACACATCGGCTTCCTCGACCTGCCCGATCCGCTGCCCGTCCGGCGTGATAACGCTCATGCCCGGCCGAATCTCTTGCGCGTGGACCATCGGACGCTCCAACCCTGATTTATGTCACTGAGGCGAAAGTCTCCGGGCTTCCATTTCGTTCCCGTGCCGCGTGGGCGCAGCGTTCGACCAGGTCGCGCAGGCTTTGGCAGCAATCGCCTTCGCCCTCCCGCCCCGGACGCAGCAGGCCCTTGACGACGCGCGCGCCGGACCAGCGCTGACGGGCCCGCATCTCCATCGCGCGCCAGCGGGGCGAGGAGGGGCGGAGCTCGGCCCCGACGAGGCAGACCAGCACCGGCTCGGCTGCATCGTCCATGACGGCATGCTGCCCATGTTTGGTAAGCAATTGGGCGAGCATCGCCGCGAGCGCCGGGTCCGCCGGACCCGGACCTGCCTGACAGAGAATGGTGCCATCCGAGGGCGCCGCTTGAGGCGGCGGCTTTTCCGGGAGCGCCTGTTCGGCCAGCGACGCGGAGGCAGGCTCGGCCGCCGCTTCATCTTCGGCGGGATCGACATCGTCGTGATCGTCCAGCGCCTCGACTAGCTCGCGCGTCGAATCGACGATGCTGCCCAGACACTCGCCGGTGATCACGCCCCTGCGCCGGTCGGTCAGCGCCAGCCGCAACCCGGGCACCACCACTTCATCATAATAAGATGAGAGCGAACGGTCCTTGAGCATTTGCTCGGCCTGATCCTGCACTTCGTCGGCGTCGCCGGCCAGCATGCGCTGGTAGAAGCTTTCGACCGGCGTCAGCGCCGGCCGGTCGCCGAACAGCACGTCGATGAACTCCATCTGCGGCACGTGCCGGCCGAGCACCACGAGGCAGAGGGTGAGCGGCGTCGAAAGCAGCAGGCCCATCGGCCCCCAGAGCCAGGTCCAGAAGATCGCCGCGACGATCACCGCCAGCGGCGACAGGCCGGTGGAATGGCCATAGACCATCGGCTCGACCACATAGCCCATTACCGGCTCGGCGAAGAGGAACAGTCCGGCGACCATGATCGCCATTGTCCAGCCCGGCTCTAGCCCAACCGCGAGCAGCAGCGGCGGCAAGGCGGCGAGGAAAGCGCCGACATAGGGCACGAATCGCATCAAGGCGGCGAGGAGTCCCCAAAGCAAAGGCGACGGCACGCCGATCCAGTATAGGCCGAGCGCAATGACGCCGCCGAACAATGAGTTGAGCAGCAGTTGCGTCAGGAAATAGCGGGAAAGCCGCCCCGCCGCTTCGTCGATCGCGAGGGTCGTGCGGTGCAGGTCGGACGAGCCGAAGAGCCTGATGACGCGGTCGCGCAAATCCTCCCGTTGCAAGAGGATGAAGATGGCCACCACGATCACGATGACGAACGTCTCGAGCGGTCCGACAATGGGGCTCAGCAGCCGCCGCGTGGTCTGCAGCCCGGTCTCGGGCGGCTCATGCACTTCGACGGGGATCGGCTTTGCGCGGCGAGTGAGGCGGGGCGACGGCGGGGCGGGGTTGGCGTTCTCGAACCTGCGCGCGACGCGGCTGAGCTGATTGGGCAGCTCGCCGAAGAAATCGGTGCGGCCGAGCGCCGTCACCTTCTTCTGGATGCGCTCGGCATATTTGGGCAGCTCCGGAGCAAGTCCCGCCACCTGCTGGCCGATCACGGCCCCGGTCACGCCCACCACCGCCAGCGTCATCAGCATGGCGATGACGACCGACAGCGTGCGCCCGATCCACAGCTTGCGCAGCAGCGCGACCAGCGGCGCCACGACGAAGGCAAGCAGCACCGCCAGCACGATGGGCACCAGCACGTCCTTGGCGAGATAAAGCGCGCCGACCACCACTACGCCCGTCACCAGCGGGACCAGACTCAGCGGGCGCGGTCCCTGCACCGAAGGCACTGTGGGCGGCGTGGCGGGTGGGGAGGGGGCGACCATATTCGTGACGCTAGCAGAACGGAGGGGACGTGCTGCTGTTCCGTGGCCTTAGCGCAAATCTCCGCTCGTCCCGAGCGTAGTCGAGGGGCGCTTGGAGTTTGGACCCCGCCCCTCGACTTCGCTCGGGACGAGCGTGAGAGGTGATCCCCCCTAGCCGCCCTCTGACAGCCCTGTCATAAGCGAGCAAATGGGGGAGTTCGAACTACCGCCGCCGCGCATGCCGAGGCAGATGCCCGCCGCCGCCGATCTGTTCGGCGACCTGCTGGAGGTGGAAACCCCCCGGACCGAGGCGCGGCCCCGGATCAAGGCGCTCGAATATCTGCCGGGGCTGGGCGTAACCGGCATGGCCGCGCTGGCAGCCGCCTGGCTCGGTGATCATTATGGCGCGCCGCTGATGCTGATGGGGCTGCTGATCGGCCTCGCCTTCAACTTCCTCAATGCCGATGTGCGCCTCCATGCCGGCCTAGGCTTCGCGTCCAAGACCCTGTTGCGCTGGGGTATCGTCCTCGTCGGGCTGCAGGTCACTGTCTGGCAGATCGCGGCGCTGGGCTGGACCAGTTTTGCCGTGATCGGGGCGATGATCCTACTGGTGATGGTATCGGGCACGCTCGTTTCGCGCAGCCTCGGCCTCGGCGCGGCATTCGGCACGCTCGCCGGTGGCGCGGTTGCGATTTGCGGCGCCTCGGCCGCGCTAGCGCTCTCGACCGCGCTGGGTGAGAAGCGCGTCAATCAGGCGCAGCTGACCCTCGTGCTGGTGGCGGTCTCGGCAGCGAGTGCGCTGGCCATGTCCACCTACCCGATCCTTGCCCAGGCGATCGGCCTCTCGGCCCAGGCCTCGGGCTTCCTGCTCGGCGCTTCGATCCATGACGTCGCCCAGGCGCTCGGCGCCGGCTATTCGCTCGGCGAGGCGGAGGGACAGACGGCGGCAATCGTCAAGCTCACGCGGGTGGCGCTGCTCGCCCCGACGCTCCTCATTGTCACGCTGATGATCCCCAAGGATGGCGAGGCAAAGACCGGCGCGCCGCCCGTGCCCTGGTTCATCGTCGCTTTCTTGGTGCTGACCGCGCTCAACTCGATGATGGTGCTGCCAGCGGAAGTGGGCCGGCTGGCCAAGCTCGGCACCACCATCCTGCTGCTGCTCGCCGTGGTGGCGACGGGCATTCGGTCACCGATGCACCTGCTGCTGCAGCAAGGCTGGCGCGCGTCAATGCCGGTCGTGGCGGCGACATTGGTCAGCTTCCTGCTGGCGCTTGGAGCGGCCGTTTTGTTGTTCTAGGGCCCGCTCATGGCCGGACGATATTTCGAGGAATGGGCAGTCGGCGACCGCATCTCGCACGAGATTCGGCGCACTGTGACCGAGACCGACAATCTGCTGATGTCGACGCTCACCCATAATCCGCAGCCGCTCCACCTCGACGCCGAATATGCGCGGGCAAGCGAGTTCGGGCAGGTGGTCGTCAACGGCACTTTCACCTTCGCGCTGATGGTCGGCGTATCGGTCGGCGACACCACGCTCGGCACGCTCGTCGCCAATCTGGGCTATGACAAGGTGACGATGCCCGCACCGGTGTTCATCGGCGACACGCTGCGCGCGGAGACCGAAGTGCTGGAGTTGCGCGAGAGCCTGTCGCGCCCGAACGCCGGCATCGTCACCTTCGAGCACCTCATGTTCAACCAACGCAACCAGCTCGTCTGCCGCTGCCAGCGCACCGCACTCGTCCAGCGCCGCAAGGTGAAGAAGTGAGGCTGAGGTCCTTGCTGTTCGTGCCCGGCGACCGGCCCGAGCGGATGGAAAAGGCGCTGGGCCTCGGCGCCGACGCGCTGATCCTCGACCTCGAGGACTCGGTCGCTCCCGCGAACAAACCCGCAGCGCGTCAGGCCATCGCCGACTTCTTAGAGAAGCATCGCCCCCCCTCCCGTCATGCCAGCGAAGGCTGGCATCTCAATTCCCAGGCAGAAGACCCCAGCCTTCGCTGGGGTGACGAAGCCGAAGGTGGCCGGCCCTATCTGTTCGTGCGGATCAATCCCTTCGACGGGGACTATTTCGTCGATGACCTAACGGGCGTGCTCGGCTCCCCACTGGACGGGCTGGTGCTGCCGAAGGCCGAGGGCGCAGCGTCGGTGCGCAAGCTTGCCGACCGGTCGGGCGTGCCGATCCTGCCGATTGCAAGCGAGACGCCGCGCGCAGTGTTCATGCTCGGCGATTATGCCGAGGTCGCGGACCAACTGTGCGGCCTCACCTGGGGCGCGGAGGACCTGCCCGCGGCCATTGGCGCTGCCGCCTCGCGTGACGAGAGCGGCGCCTATCTGCCGCCCTACCAAATGGTCCGCGCGCTCACCCTGTTCGGCGCCGCCAACGCGGGCGTGAACCCGATCGAGACTGTCTACCCGAACATCAAGGATCTGGAGGGCCTGCAGCGCGTGGCTGAGGCCGCCGCGCGCGATGGCTTCACCGGCATGATGGCGATCCACCCCGCGCAGGTGCCGGTGATCAACGCCGCTTTCACGCCGACGCCGGAACAGGCCGCGCACGCCCGCGCCATCGTCACGGCATTTGCGGAGAACCCCAATGCCGGCGCGCTCCAGATCGACGGCAAGATGATTGACGCGCCGCACCTCAAACAGGCACGGCGCATTCTCGAAAGAGCGGACCAAGCATGAGCGTTGCGACACCTGAGTTCGATTTCCAGCTCGGCGAAAATGCCGAGATGATCCGCGAGACCACCCGCCGCTTCGCCGACGAACGCATCGCGCCGCTGGCCGCGAAAATCGACGCGGACGACTGGTTTCCGACTGAGCTGTGGCCCGAAATGGGCGCGCTCGGCCTGCACGGCATCACCGTCGACGAAGCGGACGGCGGCCTCGGCCTCGGCTATCTGGAGCACGTCATCGCGGTCGAGGAAGTCAGCCGCGCCTCCGCCTCGATCGGCCTCAGCTACGGCGCGCACTCGAACCTCTGCGTCAACCAGGTCCGCCGCTGGGCCAATGACGAGCAGAAGGCAAAATACCTGCCCAAGCTCATCTCCGGCGAGCATGTCGGCAGCCTTGCCATGTCCGAAGCGGGTGCCGGCTCCGACGTGGTCTCGATGAAGCTCAGGGCCGACGCGGTGCAGGGCGGCTATGTGCTGAACGGCACCAAATTCTGGATCACCAACGCCGCCTATGCCGACACGCTCGTCGTCTATGCAAAGACCGGCGAGGGCAGCCGCGGGATTACGGCGTTCCTGATCGAGAAGGACATGGCCGGCTTCTCGATCGGGCAGAAGATCGACAAGATGGGCATGCGCGGCTCGCCGACGGCCGAGCTGGTCTTCAACGATTGCGAAGTGCCGGAAGAAAATGTCATGGGGCCGCTGAACGGCGGCGTCGGCGTGCTGATGTCCGGCCTCGACTATGAGCGCGCGGTGCTCGCCGGCGTCCAGCTCGGCATCATGCAGGCCTGCCTCGACACCGTCATCCCCTATGTTCGCGAGCGCAAGCAGTTCGGCAAGGCGATCGGCACCTTCCAGCTGATGCAGGCCAAGATCGCCGACATGTATGTCGCGCTGCAATCCGCCCGCGCCTACACCTATGCCGTCGCCAAGAGTTGCGACGCCGGCAAGACTACTCGCTTCGACGCCGCCGGTGCGATCCTGCTAGCCAGCGAAAACGCCGTCCGCGTATCGCTGGAAGCGATCCAGGCGCTGGGGGGCGCCGGCTACACCAAAGACTGGCCCGTCGAACGCTATGCCCGCGACGCCAAATTGCTCGACATTGGCGCTGGAACGAACGAAGTCCGCCGCATGCTGATCGGCCGCGAGCTGATCGGGGGCGGCGCTTGAGCGCACCCGTCCTCACCTCCGCGATCCAGCCCGACGCCGAGCAGACCCGCGCCCGCGCCGCGCACAACCGCGCGCTGGCGGAAGACCTGCGCGCCCGCGTCGCCGCGTCCGCGCTGGGCGGCAACGAGAAATCCCGCGCCCGCCACACCGAACGCGGCAAGCTCCTTCCCCGCGACCGCGTCGAGCGGCTGCTCGATCCCGGCTCGCCGTTCCTGGAGATTGGCCAGCTCGCCGCCTGCGACATGTACGAAGGCGAGGTGCCGGGCGCCGGCATGATCGCCGGCATTGGCCGAGTCTCCGGCCGTCAGGTGATGATCGTCTGCAACGACGCCACCGTCAAAGGCGGCACCTATTACCCGATGACGGTCAAGAAGCATCTCCGCGCGCAGGAGATCGCCGAGCAGAACCGGCTGCCATGCGTGTATCTGGTGGATAGCGGCGGCGCCAACCTGCCGCATCAGGCCGAAGTCTTCCCCGACCGCGACCATTTCGGGCGCATCTTCTTCAACCAGGCCAATATGTCAGCGCAGGGCATTCCGCAGATCGCCTGCGTGATGGGCAGCTGCACGGCGGGCGGCGCGTACGTGCCCGCCATGTCCGACGAGACGGTGATCGTGCGCAACCAGGGCACGATCTTCCTTGCTGGCCCGCCGCTGGTGAAGGCCGCGACCGGCGAAGTGATCAGCGCCGAGGATCTCGGCGGCGGCGACCTGCACGGCCGCAAGTCAGGCGTGGTCGATCACGTCGCCGAAAATGACGAGCACGCGCTGACGATCGTGCGGGACATTGTCAGCCACCTCGCAAACCCGCTCGTCCCGAGCGAAGTCGAGGGGCACGAGCCTCGCCCGCCCAAATACGACCCCGAAGACCTGTACGGCATCATCCCCGAAGACGTGCGCGCGCCCTACGACGTCCACGAAGTCATCGCCCGCATCGTCGACGGGTCTGAGTTCCACGAGTTCAAATCGCTCTACGGCTCCACCCTCGTCTGCGGCTTCGCGCACATCTGGGGCATCCCGGTCGGCATCATCGCCAACAATGGCATCCTGTTCAGCGAGTCCGCGCAGAAAGGCGCGCACTTCATCGAGCTCGCCTGCCAGCGCCGCATTCCTTTGCTCTTCCTCCAGAACATCAGCGGCTTCATGGTCGGCGGCAAATACGAGGCGGAAGGCATTGCGAAACATGGCGCAAAGCTCGTCACCGCCGTCGCCACCGCGAGCGTGCCCAAAGTGACGGTGCTGATCGGCGGCAGCTTCGGCGCCGGCAACTACGGCATGTGCGGCCGGGCTTATTCGCCCCGTTTCCTGTTCACCTGGCCCAACGCCCGCATCAGCGTGATGGGCGGCGAGCAAGCGGCGGCGGTGCTGGCGACCGTTCACCGCGACGCGGATAGCTGGACGCCCGAGGAAGCCGAAGCCTTCAAAGCCCCGATCCGCCAACGCTACGAAGACGAAGGCAATCCGTACCACGCGACCGCGCGGCTATGGGACGACGGCGTGATCGACCCGGCCCAGACCCGCGACGTGCTGGGCCTCGCGTTCGCTGCAACGCTGAACGCCCCAATCCCGGAGACGCCGCGCTTCGGCGTGTTCCGGATGTGATGACTCTCAACTCCGAGTCATCCCGGCGAAAGCCGGGACCCAAGATCACGATGCCGACTGTCGCGGGCCGATCACCAACCGCGTGTCCATGGGTCCCGGCTTCCGCCGGGATGACGGAAAGGGATGGGGCGGTCAGGCAATCGCTCGAATCCCAGCAACGCCACAGCCAGATCATTCCAGTCGGGATTGTGGCGCTCAATCAGCTCGATCTTCCAGTCGCGCCGCCATTCCTTCGTCCGCTTCTCACGGACGATCGCGTCCGAAATGTCGTCATAGGTTTCGACGTAAACGAGCCGCTTCAAGCCGTACCGCTTCGTAAAGCCGGGAACGACGCCCTCGCGATGCTCCCAGATGCGCTTGGGGAGGTCAGTGGTCACGCCGATGTACAGCGTCCCATGCCGCCGGCTTGCGAGGATGTAGAGGAAGCCGGCCATGTCCGGCAAACGTATCAACTGAGTCACCCCGGCGAAAGCTGGGGCCCAGGATCGTGGCACTATAGACAACTCGTTCGACCTTGGGTCCCGGCTTTCGTCGGGATGACTCAGCAGGCGCAGGCTCACCAATGATCACCTCCCTCCTCATCGCCAATCGCGCCGAGATTGCGTGCCGGATCATCCGCACTGCGCGGCGGCTCGGCATCCGCACGGTTGCCGTCCATTCCGACGCCGACGCCAAGGCGCTGCACGTGCGCCAAGCCGACGAGGCCGTGCACATCGGCCCCAGCCCGGCGCGCGAATCCTACCTCGTCGGCGAGCGCATCATCGCCGCCGCCAAGCAGACGGGCGCCGAGGCGATCCATCCCGGTTACGGCTTTCTCTCCGAAAACGCGGACTTCGCCCAGGCGGTCATCGACGCCGGCCTGATCTGGGTCGGCCCCCAGCCGCACTCGATCCGCGCCATGGGCCTGAAGGACGCCGCCAAGAAGTTGATGGCGGAGGCGGGCGTGCCCGTCACGCCCGGCTATCTGGGCGAGGATCAGTCGCCCGATCGCCTCCGGGCCGAGGCCGACGCGATCGGCTATCCGGTGCTGATCAAGGCCGTCGCGGGCGGCGGCGGCAAGGGCATGCGGCGGGTCGAGAGCGCCGCCGAGTTCCCGGACGCGCTCACCTCCTGCAAGCGCGAGGCCGCCTCGTCCTTCGGCGACGACCGCGTGCTGATCGAGAAATACATCCTCTCGCCCCGCCACATCGAAGTGCAGGTGTTCGGCGATAGCTTGGGGCAGATCGTCCACCTGTTCGAACGCGACTGCTCGCTCCAGCGCCGCCACCAGAAAGTGATCGAGGAAGCCCCCGCGCCCGGCATGGACGAAGCCACGCGGGCGGCGGTGTGCGAAGCCGCGATGAAGGCCGCGCGCGCGGTCGATTACGAAGGCGCAGGCACCATCGAGTTCATCGCCGACGCCAGTGAAGGCCTCCGCGCGGACCGCATCTGGTTCATGGAAATGAACACGCGGCTCCAGGTCGAACACCCGGTGACGGAAGAGATCACGGGCCAGGACCTGGTCGAATGGCAGCTCCGCGTCGCCTCGGGCGAGCCGCTGCCCAAGCGCCAGGACGAGTTGGAGATCTCCGGCTGGGCGATGGAAGCGCGGCTGTACGCGGAGGATCCCGCCAAGGGTTTTCTGCCGAGCATCGGGCGACTCGAAGCCTTCGAGCTCGGCGGCGGCGTCCGCATCGATACTGGGGTTGAGGAAGGCGCGGAGGTCTCTCCCTTCTACGATCCGATGATCGCCAAGCTGATCGCCACCGGCTGGGATCGCGACGAAGCACGCGAGCGGCTCGCGGATGCGCTGGAGGAGACGGTGGTCTGGCCAGTGCGGACCAATGCCGGGTTCCTGGTCCAGGCACTGGAGCATCCCGCCTTTGTCAGCGGCGACGTCGACACCGGCCTGATCGCCCGCGAAGGCGATGCGCTGATGCCGGCAGCTTCGCCGAGCGACGAGGGGCTCGCCGATATCGCTGCTGCTTTTGCCGCGCAGCCGCTGACCGGCTTCCGCTTGAACGCGCCACTCCGGCACGAGCTAACGCTCGCAGTGGATGGCGAGGCTCGCCATGTGACCTTCGAGCCTGAAGAGGCAGGCGGCAATCTGCTGACCATCTCTACCGAAGTGGACCCGGTGATCCTCAGCGAGGCGGGTCAGAGCTGGCTGGTCGAGCCGCACCGCGCTTACGGCAAGGCGGCCGGAGCGGCTGGCGATGGCGCGATCACCGCGCCGATGCCGGGCCGGATCATCGCGGTCGAAGTGGCGTCAGGCGCGTCCGTCACCAAGGGCCAAAAGCTGGTCACGCTCGAGGCGATGAAAATGGAGCATACGCTGACCGCGCCGTTTGACGGCGTCGTGGCGGAACTCAACGCCACCGCCGGCGCCCAGGTCAGTGAAGGCACTTTGTTGGTGCGGGTGGAAGCGATCGCTTAATCTATCCGCTCGTCCCGAGCGAAGTCGAGGGGCGCTGATAAGGACCGGAACTACGCCCCTCGACTGCGCTCGGGACGAGCGGGTCACCTTGTCGAGGTTACTTCTTCACCACCCAAACTCGCCTCGAAGAACGCCAAGCTCTCCGCCAGCACCGGGGCCTTGCCGCGGAACGGCTTCGAGATGGCCATGATCAGGTCGTTATGGTTCCGCCCCTCGTAGAGCCGCAGCACGGTCGTGCGGCTGCCCAGTTGCTTCTGGCGGGCGGCGAGGCGGATGGCGTTGCGCGGGCGCACGACGGTGTCGACGGTGCCGTTCGCCAGCCAGAGCGGCGGCCCGTCGGCGCGCGCGAAGGTCATGGGCTGGGTGGCGAGTGGGTCGGGGGCGCGGCTCATGGCGTCGATCGAGCGCTTCTTGACGAAGGGGTAGAAGTCGTACGGCCCTGCCAGCCCGGCGACCGCCTTCACCGCGCCCGGATCGACGCCGGTCGCGGCCAGATACCGCCGGTCCAGCGCCAGCATGACGGCGATATAGGCACCGGCGGAATGGCCGGCGAGGACGATCTTCTCGGGGCCGCCGCCGAAGCGGCCGATGTTGTCACGAGTCCAGCGCACCGCGGCCGCGCCGTCCTCGATAAAGGACGGGAAACGTACCTCCGGGACCAGCCGGTAATCGGGGATGACGACGACATATCCGCGCGCGGCATAGGCTTTGGCGACGAATCCATAGTCCTGCCGGCGCCCCATCGCCCAGCCGCCGCCATAGAAGAAGACCAGCACGGGCCGTCGCGCGGCGGCGGCTTCGGGCATGGCATAGACATCGAGGCGGCCGCGCTCTCCCTCGCGGAACCGAACGTCACGCGCCACGCGGGTTACGCCGCTATCGCCCGGATAGAGGCTGTTGAGCACGTCCAGCGCCTTTGGCGGCGAATAGAAATAGATGCCGCCCATGCCGAGGAGCAGCAACGTAATTGCGATCAGGACCGCGCGGATTAGGTTCGGCACGTTCGATCTTCCCCTTTGGCGAGCGCGGCTAGGCGCGCCGCTCGATAGCTAGGGCCAGTTCGATCAGCCGCATAGCCTCGTCGACGTGCAGCTGTTCCACCATCGCGCCGCCGATCCGCGCGACGCCCTTGCCTTCGGCACGCGCCTGCTCCCAGGCGGCGACGATCTCGCGCGCTTTGGCGACCTCGTCCGGCGGCGGACCGAACACCTTGTTGGCGATGTCGATTGTGCTTGGATGCACGAGCGTCCTTCCGTCGAAGCCAAGCTCTGCGCCCTGCCGGCAGCTCGCCTCGAAGCCGGCGAGATCGTCCAGGCCTAAGTGCACGCCGTCCAGCGCCGCCAGTCCGTGCGCACGCGCCGCCAGCAGCATCAGCGACAGGCTGGTGAGCAAAGGCGCGCGGTCGGGCACGTGCCGCGCGCGCAGCTCCTTGGTCAGGTCGTTGGTCCCCGCGACGAAGCCGGCAAGACGATCGCTTGCCCCGGCGATCTCGGCGGCGCGGAGCACGCCCAAAGGCGTCTCGATCATGCACCAGATCGGGTGGCGGGTGCGGGCGCTGGCGGCGCGCACGACGGCGGGGCTCTCCACCTTGGGGATCAACACGCCGTGGATCGGCAACCGCTCGGCGAGCACGAAATCGGTCGCGCAATCGACCGCGCTGACCCGCAGGATCAGCTCGCGCCCGCCATAATCATGCGTCAAGGCGGTGGCGATCGCCTCCCGTGCCGCGACCTTGTTCTCCGGTGCGACGGCATCCTCAAGGTCGATGATCACGCCGTCGCACGGCAGATTGCGCGCTTTCTCGAGCGCGCGCGGCTTGTCGCCGGGCACATAGAGCATCGACCGGCGCGGACGGATATGCTTTGGCATTGCCCGGCCTTAGCGGGGAGAATGCATGCCTGAAAAGCTGTCCATCGTCGGGATCGGCGGCACGACTTCGCCCGGCTCGTCCACCGAGCAGGCGCTGCAAATCGCCTTGCGGGCGGCGGAAGCGGAGGGCGGGGACGTTACCATGTTCGACGGCGCGGCCCTGACCGCGCTGCCGCACTACGCCTATGGAGCGGTCGAGTCGTGCGAGCAGGGCAAGCGCCTCGTCGCAGCGATCAGGGGCGCCCATGGCCTGGTGATCGCCAGCCCCGGCTATCACGGCTCGATCTCCGGCTTGGTCAAGAACGCTATCGACTATGTCGAGGAGACCTCGAAAGACACCCGCGTCTATCTGGACGGGCTGCCGGTCGGGCTGATCGTCACGGCCTATGGCTGGCAGGCGACCGGCTCGACGCTGGCGACGATGCGCTCCATCGTCCATGCGCTGCGCGGCTGGCCGACGCCGCTCGGCGCCGCGATCCGCGCCGTATCCGGCATGTTCAAGGACGGATCCTGCTCCGATCCCGGCGCCACGATGCAGCTGGAGCTGGTCGGCAAGCAGGTCGTCGAGTTCGCGCGGCTGCGCAAGGCGGCGCCGTCGATTCTCAGCACCGGACCGGTTGAGGAGTGACGGTCCTGAGCGTCGCGCTCGGCTCGTAGCGCACCCAATGACGCCCGGCATGCCGGCTGCCGCCGTAAACCATCGCGTGCAGCGCCTCCGCCGACTCGACCAGTCGCGGTCCCGGGCGGTTGTAGAGGTGATGGCCGTCGGCCACGAAGACGCGGCCGTCCCGCACCGCACGAACATCCCGCCAGCCCGGCAGCGCATCCAACAGCGGCATTTCCTCCAGCGTGCGCGGCACCTGAAAGCCGCATGGCATGGCGACGATCACCTCGGGGTCGGCGGAGCGCAGTTGCTCCCAGTCGATGAAGGGTGAGTGTTGGCCCGCCTTGCACAGCAACGGCTCGCCGCCGGAGATCTCGATCAGCTCGGGAATCCAGTTGCCGGCAATCATCAGGGGATCGATCCACTCGATCGCCGCCACGCTCGGACGATCCGGAACGGCAGGTAGGGCGGCGAGGCGCTCCTGCAGCTGCGCGACCACCGGAGCCGCGTCACGCCCTGTCGCCTCCGCGACCCTCGCGAAATCGCCCCACACATCATCAAGCCGATCGGGAGCAAGCGACAGCAGCAGCGGCTGCGCGCCGGTCCAGTCGAACAGCGCCTCTTCCAGGTCACGCGGTGTCACGGCGCAGACTGCGCATTGCGTCTGCGTCAGGATGATGTCGGGCCGGAGAGCGCGCAGCCGTTCCGCATCGACCGAATAGGCGGACAGGCCGCTCTCGATGATCGACTTGACCGTGCGGTCGATCTTCTCGGACCGCATGCCCTTCGGGATCTTGGTCGCGGTCAGCGCCGGCAAACGCTCCACCTCAGGCGGGAAGTCGCACTCGTGCGACCGGCCCACCAACGCGTCCTGCAACCCGAGCGCAACGGCGATCTCCGTCGCGCTGGGCAGCAGCGAGACGATGCGGGGCAGAGCAGCCATCAGGCCGGCTGGAGCGTCGTCTGCTGTCCGAACATTGCCGGCGCGGTGCGCGTCAGCAGGAAGCGCGCGGCCATCAGCCCGGCGAACCATACAGCATCGTTACGCGCGACCATCAGCACGATCTCCGGCGTGAATGTCTCGAGCCCGCCGGTCAGGTGCGTGAGCAGCCAGAGCGAGAACTCATAGCCCGCAAAGGCGAGCACCGGCGCCGCCACGATCGCCATCTTCTGCCCCGCAACGGCGCGCACGGCCACATAGCCGCACAGGCTTGCGGCAAGCAGCGCCACGCCCTTCGCAATGGTCAGCGGGTCGGTCGGGTAATTCATCAGCCCGAAGCCGACGATCTGGTTCGCGAGCCACACGGCGGCGACCGCCATCAGCCCGCGGCGCAGGTCCATGGTCAGCGCGGCGACCGCGGCAAAGGCGCCGAACGGGAACATGCAGGCGGCAAGCAATGTGCCGCCGACGGTGCCGGCGCTCAGCAGGGCAGGCCAAGCGAGGCGAGTGGAGAGGGTGGCCATGGTATCAAATCTCCTCACAACCGGACGCGAACGCCGGCGACCGCACTGCGGCCGGGATTAACAAAAGAGAATACGTCTTCATAGCGCTCGTCGAACAGGTTCTCGACGCGCCCGAAAAGCTCGAAGCGGTCGTCGAGCTTCACGCGTCCGTTCAGATTGACGAGCGTATAGTCGTCGAGGCGAACGATTGTCGGCACGAAGCTCGGGTCGAGAAATGCCTGGTCGAGCTGCCGGCCATTATAGCGGGCGACGAGAGTCACCGATCCCGCATCCTCCGCGGCGGTCCAGGTCGCCGATACGCTGGCGATGTGCTTCGGGCGGCGCACTTCGGTGACGCCATTCTCCCGCGCGCGCAGCCAGGTATAGGACGCATCGATCCGCCACGCCGTGCCGAAGCGCCCCGCCAAGGCCGTCTCGACGCCCCGCTGCCCCGACTTGGTGGTGCGATTGAGCGATGTGGGCGTGAAGGTCGGCGGCGGGAAACCGGTGTAGATTTCGTCGCTCAGCACATTTTCGAAATATGTGGCACCGACCGCCAGCCGGTCGCCGAACAGCCGCTGCTCTACGCCCGCTTCCCAGCCTTCCGATTTTTCGGGCTTCAGGTCGGGATTGCCGAGGAAGCGCCCGTCGATAAAGCCGTAAAGCTCGAACAGGTTCGGGTTCTTGACGCCGGAGCCGGCCCCGGCGTGAACTCGGGTCCCGTCCAGCACGTCATAGCTGCCCTGGACCCGGTAGGTGGTGGTGTTGGCGAACAGGCTGTTGTCGTCGCGGCGGACGGAGGCGGAGAGGCCCCCGCGGTCGCCGAAGAACAGTTCATATTGGCCGACCAGCCCCGTATTCTCCACCTGCCGGCGGCCGCTGAACGCGAAGTTGCTCGGATCGCGATTGCGGAACCGCTCCCGCTCCACGTCCAGCGCGAAGGTCACGCGGTGGCGCACAGCCCCGGTGTCGAAGCGCAGCGCGGTCTCGTAACTCCCTTTGAGACGCTCGCCGGTGCTGCCGCTGGTGCGGTCGGCGAACCGGAAGGTATCGCGGGAGGCGTCGGTAAACTGGCCGGTGGCGGCATGCGTCCAGCGCCCGTCCAGCATGTCCAGCTCGGCCCGCAGCAGCCCGTTCCAGTTGCGATTGTGCGAGCGCACGCCCGGCGAGTCGGTCACCAATCCGAAGGTTGGACTGCCGGCGCTGAAATCCTGATTGTTGAAGTCACGCTCAACATCGGTGAAGCGGCCGACTGCCCGTAGCCGGAAGTTCGGTAGCGGCGCCCAATTCAGCTTCACGGCTCCCGAGACGGTGTCGGAGGCAAGGTCGCGGTTGCCGCTCCGGGCGTCCGGTTCACCATCGGTGGTGAGCAGCGATGCGGACGCTGCATAGTCGAAATCGCCCGCTACGCCGGCCGCACGAACCAGAGCATTTGCAGCGCTTCGCGTGCCGCCTTCCACACGCGCAATGAAGCCCGGCGCCTCGCGGCCGCTGGCGGTGATATAGTGGATCACGCCGCCGATCGCGTCCGATCCGTAGAGCGCGCTCTGCTGGCCCCGCAGCACTTCGATGCGCGCATTCTCGTCGGCCGCCAGGCTGCCAAAGTCGAACTCGCTGAGGAACGGGTCTGACGCTTCGATGCCGTCGATCAGAACCAGGGTCTGGTTTGCTTCGCTGCCGCGCAGCCGCAGCTGGGTAAGGCCGGTGGTGCGGTTCACCGCCACGCCGGGCACGTCACGCAGAATATCGGCGACATTCCGCGTCTGCCGCTCGATCAGGCTCTCGGGCGACAGCAGCGTGATCGAAGCGCCGAGATCGCGGATGGGCGTCGGGTCGCCGGAACGGGAGGCGGTGACGACGACATCCGGCTCGGCCGGGTCGCTGGTTTGCGCAACGGCGGGTGCGGCGCAGAGCGCCGTCAGGGTCAGGAGAGAGAGTCGCATTCTGGTCCTTTCGCAGCAACGTCCAATGCCGTTCTTGCGAAGGAGTCCCTTCGTCCGCCCGGTGCACCCCGCCCGGCCAGATGAACGACGTGGCGGGGAGGTCTCCTGGCTCCCGGGTCAATGCTGGACGCGCCGCCTTCCCAGATTGCTCCAGTGGCATATTTGCACGCCGGCTCGCCGGTTACAGTTGCGGGGGCAGCCGCGGCATCAAACCGCGTTCCCTTGACCCGTCACGACGCCCGCATAGGCCGATGTCATGCTGCAAGGCAACATGGTTGCCCGCCCGGAGCCCGTGACATACATGCCAGCCATGACCTCGACGAACGACATCCGGCGCACTTTCCTCGACTATTTCGAAGGGCAGGGGCATGCCCGCGTCGCATCAGCGCCATTGGTGCCGCACAACGACCCGACTTTGATGTTCGTCAATGCCGGCATGGTGCCGTTCAAGAACGTGTTCACCGGCCTGGAATCGCGGCCCTATTCGACCGCGGCTTCGTCGCAGAAATGCGTGCGCGCCGGCGGCAAGCATAACGATCTCGACAATGTCGGCTACACCGCCCGGCACCACACCTTCTTCGAAATGCTCGGCAATTTCTCGTTCGGTCAATATTTCAAGGATCAGGCGATCACCCATGCCTGGACGCTGCTGACCCGCGAGTTCGGCATCGATCCGAACCGCTTGCTCGCCACGGTCTATCACACCGACGACGAAGCGTTCGAGCTGTGGAAGACAATCGCCGGCCTGCCCGAGGACCGCATCATCCGGATCGCCACAAAGGATAATTTCTGGGCGATGGGCGACAATGGTCCGTGCGGGCCGTGTTCCGAAATCTTCTACGATCATGGCGACCACATCCCCGGCGGCCCTCCCGGCAGCGCGGACGAGGATGGCGACCGCTTCGTCGAGATCTGGAACCTCGTCTTCATGCAATATGAGCAGGAAGCGAACGAGATCGTCCGCGATCTTCCGCGTCCCTCGATCGACACCGGCATGGGGCTGGAGCGGGTCGCCGCCGTGCTGCAGGGCGTGCACGACAATTACGACACCGACACATTCAAGGCGCTGATCGCCGAGAGCGCGGCGCTCACTCACACCGAAACAGGTGGCCCGAACAAGGCCTCGCACCGGGTGATCGCCGACCATCTCCGCTCCGCCGGTTTCCTCGTCGCCGACGGCGTGCTGCCCGCGAACGAGGGCCGCGGCTATGTGCTGCGCCGGATCATGCGCCGCGCCATGCGCCATGCGCATTTGCTCGGCGCCAAGGAGCCGCTGATGCACCGGCTGGTGCCGTCGCTGGTGGCGGAGATGGGCGCCGCTTATCCGGAACTCGTCCGCGCCCAGCCGCTGATCGAAGCGACGCTGAAACAGGAAGAGACGCGCTTCCGCCAAACGCTGGCCAATGGTCTGCGCCTGCTCGACGAGGCGACGGCGACGATGCAGCCGGGCGGCACGCTGGCTGGCGACGTGGCGTTCAAGCTCTACGACACATTCGGCTTCCCCTATGATCTGACCGAGGACGCGCTGCGCATGCAGGGCTTCGGCGTCGACCGCGCCGGCTTCGATGCCGCGATGGCCGAGCAGAAAGCGGCGGCGCGGGCGGCGTGGAAGGGTTCGGGCGCCAAAGCGTCCGAAGACGTGTGGTTCGACCTCGCCGAAGCACATGGCTCGACCGAGTTCATCGGCTATTCGGGCACCGAAGGGGAGGGCGAGGTCGTCGCCATCGTCAAGGACGGCGCTCCGGTCCACCACGCATCCGCCGGCGAGACCGTGCTGCTGCTGACCAACCAGACGCCCTTCTACGCCGAAAGCGGCGGCCAGATGGGGGACGCGGGCACGGTGACGTCCGAAAAAGGCCTGAAGGGCCGCGTGGAGGATACCTCCAAGCCGCTTGGCCGTCTCCATGCGCATCAGCTGGTGATCGAGGGCGGCGAGGTGTCGGTCGGCGATACGGTGCATCTGTCGGTCGATGCCGATCGCCGCGACCGCATTCGCGCCAACCACTCGGCGACGCACCTGCTTCACGCCGCGCTGCGTAAGCGGCTCGGCGGGCATGTCACGCAAAAGGGTTCGCTGGTCGCGGCCGACCGCTTCCGCTTCGACTATTCGCACCCGCAGGCGCTGACGCCGCAGGAGATTGCCGATGTCGAAGCGGACGTGAACGCGCACATCCGCCATAACGAGCAGGTCTCGACGCGGCTGATGACGCCGGACGACGCGATCGCCGCCGGCGCCATGGCGCTGTTCGGCGAGAAGTACGGCGACGAAGTGCGCGTGCTGACGATGGGGCGCGAAGCCTATTCGGTCGAGCTATGCGGCGGCACCCATGTCAATGCGACGGGCGACATCGCGCTGTTCAAGATCGTGTCGGAAAGCGCCGTCTCCTCAGGCGTCCGCCGCATCGAGGCGCTGACCGGCGAAGCGGCGCGGCAATGGCTGGTCGCGCGCGACGAACGGCTGCGCGAAGCGGCGGCGGCGTTGAAGGCGAGCCCCGATGAAGTCCCGGCGCGCGTCGCCGCCCTGCTCGACGAACGACGGAAGATGGAACGCGAACTCGCCGAAGCGCGGAAGGCACTGGCGCTCGGCGGCGGCAAGGCCGAAGCGGCGGGGCCGGAACAGGTCGGCGGCCATGGCTTTTTGGGGCAGGTGATCGAGGGGCTCGAACCCAAGGGCCTGCGCGGCGCGGTCGACGATCTAAAGACTCGCGTCGGCTCGGGTGTGGCCGTGCTGGTCGCGGTGAATGACGGCCGCGCATCCGTGGCCGTCGGCGTCACCGACGATCTGACCGGTCGCCGCAACGCCGTCGATCTGGTTAAGCTGGCGGTCGCGGCGCTCGGCGGACAAGGCGGCGGTGGGCGTCCGGATATGGCGCAGGGCGGCGGACCGGACGGCGCCAAGGCAGACGAGGCTGTGGCTGCCGTGCGGGCGGCGTTGGGCGAGATGGCCGAGGCGGCCTGAACACACCTCTCCCATAGGGAGAGGTCGAGACGCGCAGGGCGCGTTCGGGTGAGGGGCCGCGGAGCAAGAGCCTCAATCCGCACAACCCCTCACCCCGCTCCCGCTTGACGCGGGAGTCGCCCTCTCCCCATGGGAGAGGGATGACACACGACGCACTGATCATCGGCGGCGGGCATAATGGCCTGACCTGCGCCTGGTATCTCGCCCGCGCCGGCCTGAAGGTCCGCATTCTCGAACGCCGCCATATCGTCGGCGGCGGTGCCGTAACCGAGGAGTTCCACCCCGGCTTCCGCAACTCGACCGCCAGCTACACGGTCAGCCTGCTCCAGGCGAAGGTGATCGCTGACATGCGGCTCCACGATTGGGGACTGCGCGTCGTCCACCGGCCCATCTCCAACTTCCTGCCGTTCGACGATAGCCGCTACATGAAGCTGGGGGGCAGCCTGGAGCGCACCCAAGCGGAGGTCCGGAAGTTTTCCGCCAAGGACGCCGAGACGCTGCCGGCCTATTACGACGCGCTCGAACGGATCGCCGACGTGCTGCGCGATCTCGCGCTCAAGACCCCGCCCAACGCCGGCGGCGGGCTGCAGGACATGATCCGCGCCGCGACGCAGGGCTGGGGTCTGCGCAAGCTCGGCATCGAGGCACAGCGCGACCTGCTCGACCTGTTCGCCAAGTCCGCCCGCACTTTCCTCGATGGCTGGTTCGAGAGCGACGAGATCAAGGCCGCGTTCGGTTTCGACGCGGTCGTCGGCAATTACGCCAGCCCTGATACGCCCGGCTCGGCCTATGTGCTGCTCCACCACGTATTCGGCGAAGTGAATGGCGTGAAGGGCGCCTGGGGCCATGCCATCGGCGGCATGGGCGCGATCACCCAGGCGATGCGCCAGGCGTGCGAAGCCGCCGGTGTCGAGATTTCCACCGGTACGCCGGTTGCCAAGGTGCTCGTGGAAAACGGCAAGTCGGTCGGCGTGGCGCTGGAGGACGGCAGTGAGCTGTTCGCCAGGCAGGTGGTCGCCAATGTCGGGCCGAAACTGCTTTACGGAAAGCTGATCGACGAGGCCGAATTGCCGGCCGACTTCGCGCGCCGCATGCGCATGTTCAAGGCGGGATCCGGCACGTTCCGGATGAACGTTGCCCTGTCCGAACTGCCGCGCTTCACCTGCCTGCCGGAGCCGGGCGAGCATCTCGCCAGCGGCATCGTGATCGCGCCGACGCTCGATTATATGGACCAGGCCTTCACCGACGCCCGCGCGTTCGGCTGGTCGAAGCGGCCGATCGTGGAAATGCTGATCCCTTCGATGCTCGACGACACGCTGGCACCCAAAGGTGCCCATGTCGCCAGCCTGTTCTGCCAGCAATTCGCGCCCGTGCTGCCGGATGGCCGCAGCTGGGCGGACGAGCGCGAGGCTGCCGCAGATGCCATCATCGATACGGTCGAAACGTTTGCGCCCGGCTTCAAGGCGTCCGTCGTGGGCCGCTTGTCGCTGAGCCCGCTCGACCTGGAGGAGCGCTTCGGCCTGACGGGCGGCGACATCATGCATGGCGCCATGTCAATCGACCAGCTCTGGGCCGCCCGCCCGGTGCTCGGCCACGGCGCCTATGCCGGGCCGCTCAAGAATCTGTGGATGTGCGGCGCCGGCACGCATCCGGGCGGCGGCGTCACGGGGGCACCGGGGCATAATTGCGCGCGGGAGATTCTGCGCTCGCTATGATCTGATCCTCGCGCCTCAACCGCTCGTCCCGAGCGAAGTCGAGGGGCGCTTGTACAGCCGGAGAAACTGCGCCCCTCGACTTCGCTCGGGACGAGCGACCAAGCTTGCCGCGGCGGGTAAGCTAAGGCCGGCCGACCCGTTCAATCAGTGCCATGGCGGCCGCCGGTGCGCGCACCTTGGCGCCGGCGATGAAGAAGGCGAATACGTCGCGCCCGCCCTTGGCCCATTCCTGCGCCTGTCCGGCGATCCGGTCCAAATCCTCGGGCGAATAGCCGGTCTGGGTTTCCTCGCGGCACTGCTGGAAGCGGGCATAGGTGAACGGGCCGGTCTGGTCCGGGAAGTTGGGGTAATCGTCCGCCTCTGCGTACACGACCACCACATCCGCCTGCCTCGCCAGCGCGAAGAACTCCGGGTTGCGGAAGCTCTCGTGCCGCGGCTCGAAGGCGTGGCGCAGCTGGACGCCGCCCCATTCCTTCGGCAGCATGGCGAAGAAGGCGCGGATTTCGTCGGGGTCGAACTGCTTCGGCCCCATCAGCTGCCACAGGATGGGGCCAAGCTTGTCGCCCAGCTCCACCAGCCCCTGGTCGAAGAAGTTGCGCATTCCTTCTTCGTTGTCGGCCAGGTTCTTGCGGTTGGTGCAGAAGCGGCTGGCCTTGACCGTGTAGACGAAGCCGTCGGGTGCGGCCTTGCGCCAGCTTTCGAATGTCTTGTGGGTCTGGCGGCGATAATAGGTGCCGTTGATCTCGATCGCAGTCAGCGCGCGCGTCGCGTGCTCGATCTCCTTGGCGTGCGGCAGCTTGGGCGGGTAGAAACTGCCGCGCCACGGTTCATAGGTCCAGCCGCCGACGCCCACCCTGATCATGGGGCTTGGCTTAGCGGAGCGCCCGCCTCAGCGCCAGATTGTCGAGGATCATGCCGCCGGCGATGAACACGCTGCCGGTGCAGGCCAGGTACAAGAGGGTGCCGCCGATACCGGGATAGGTCTCCAGATAATGGAGGCCGCGCTCGCACGCGCCCAGCGCCAGCGCATAGATCACCAGAAACGCCTCGAAGCGCGTGGTGATCGTGAACAGCCTTTTGATGGTCGCGAACATGGCGGCACTAACGCCCGAAGCGCCCCCGCGGACAAGGTAAATAAAGGGTTAACGCCCCAATTCGTCATGCCAGCGCAGGCTGGCATCTCGGCGGTGAGACCCCAGCCTTCGCTGGGGTGACGGTCACTATAGGTCTTCGCCGCCAAGCCCTAACGCCTCCAGCAGCGCCGCGCGGGCATCGGCGATCTGCTGGTGCAGCGCGTGATCGGCGAGGTGCGCAGAGTCGATCGTCTCCGGCCAGGTGGCGGCGATCACGTCCGCAAGCCGGTCCAGCTTCGCCTCATCGACCATGAAGCGCGGGTCCACATCGGCAGGTTCGGCGACGACGCGGAGGCGCAGGCAGGCCGGGCCGCCGCCATTGGCCATGGACTGGCGCACATCGACGAAATGGGTGGCGCGGATCGGTCCGTTGCCGGCGACCAGCTCCTCCAGATAATCGCGCACCGCCGGCACGGCATGCGCTTCGCTCGGCACGATCAGCGCCTGTTCGCCGGACGCAAGCGTGACCAGTTGCGCATTGAACAGATAGCTCGCGATCGCGTCTTCCAGGCTGACCTTCGCCGCCGGCACTTCGACGATCCGCACCTCCGGCAGCAGCCGCTCCAGCTCGGCATAGAAGCTGGCGCGATCGGCAAAGGCCTGTTCGTGCGCGAACAAAGTCAGGCAATCCGCAACGGCAACCACGTCATTGTGAAAGGCGCCGGCGGCGATTGCTTCCTCGGCCTGTTCCACCAGCAAAGTGCGCGCCGGATCGAGGCCGTGATGCGCGGCGATGGCCTCACCCGCTATCCGGTGCTGCCGCGCCGGAAAACGCCCGCCGGAGCGGCCATAGACGAAAACCTCGACACCGGGCTCGCCGTGCGCGGGCGCCAGCCGCATGTGGTTGGCCGCGCCCTCGTCGCCGAACGGGGCGGGCACCGGCCCATGCACCGCAAAGCCCGGCCCCGCAAAGGCCAGCCGCAGCTGCTTCAGCGTATTCGGCCATTCATGGCTGCGGTGCGGCATGGTGACGAGGTTGGCGACCGTCAGATGGCATTTGCCGTCCCTTGTGTCGGGCGCGGGCGAGACGGTTGCCGCATTGGCCGTCCACATCGGCGACGCGCTCATCGCCCAGGCCGGAAGCGGCGCGCTGCTCTCCATCGATCCGCCCAGGCTCTCCAGCCACGGCCAGTCCGGCCGCGGGTGAGGCAGGAGGATGCCCTGCGCGAGCCCCAGCCGCAGATTGTGCCGCATCTTGTCCAGCCCCTGCAGCGCCGCCGCGCGCGGGTAGCTGGTATGATTGGCGTTCTTGGCAGAGGCGAGATTGCCGAGGCTAAGGCCGCCATAATTATGGCTCGGCCCGACGATTCCGTCGAAATTGATTTCTACTAGCACCCACTGCTCCCAAGATCGCTCGTCCCGAGCGTAGTCGAGGGGCGCTGGTACAGAGTGCGAGATGCGCCCCTCGACTTCGCTCGGGACGAGCGGGTGAGTGGCGTCTTCACGCCCGCCCTACATGCACCACGGTGTCGCCCACGCTCACGCCAAGCAGCCGCGCGCCCTCCGCATTAATCGCGATCTCGCCGCCATCCAGCATCTCAATCTGCGCATAGGCCGCGCGCCAGCCGCCCAGCCGCCCTGCGGAGGCCAGCCGCCGCTCACCCTCGACCGCGCCGATCCGCGCTACCCGGCTCTCCGCCGACTCCCGGATCGACAGGATGCGGTCGGTGTGCGCGACCATGGTCGGGCCGCCGTCGAAAATGTCGATATATTTGTCGTGGGTGAAGCCTTCATGCTCCAGCATCCGCATCGCCGCGCGGCCGCTCGGGTGCGGCACGCCGATCACGGACCGCGCGCTCTCGGGCAGCATGGCGGTGTAGATCGGGTGTTTGGGCATCAGGTCGGCGATGAACTGGTTGCCGTTCACCGCATTGAACTCGTCCGCTTCCTGAAAGCTCATGCCGAAGAAGCGCCCGGCGAGCCCGTCCCAAAAATGCGAACCGCCTGCCTCGTCGATCACCCCGCGCAGCTCGGCGATGGTCATGTCGGAAAAGCGCGGCCGATGCGCCTTGATGAACAGATAGCGGCTGCGGGCAAGCAGCAGGCCCAGCCCGCCCGCTCGCTCGCGCGGGTGGAGGAACAGCCCGCCGACCTCGCTCGCGCCTTCCAGGTCGGTCGACAAAGTCAGCATGTCGGCGCGGAAGGTGCGGTTCAGTTCCTGGCTTACCTGGGTCAGCGTGCCGATCCGGTAGGAGTAAAAGGGCCAATGCTGGCCCACCATGGTGAAGACCTGACAGGTGCCGCGCACCTGGCCTGTCTCGCCATTCTCCAGCACGAAAACGAACAGGTCGTCGACATGCGCATCCTCGTCGCGAGCCAGCGCCGCCGCCGATCGTTCGAGCTTCTTGGCGAGGGAAGGGCGTTCCGGCGGCAGATTGGTGAAGCCGCCGCCGGTCAGCTTGGCAAGTTCATAAAGCGCGTCGAGATCACCGAGCGTGGCCGGACGCAGGAAGCAGCTCATGGCCGGCCGCGTTCCGCCAGGCGCAATATGGCCAGGGTGGACAGCATCGCCCGCTCGGGCAGGGATTCGGGGATCAGAAACTCCTCCGCACTGTGAATGGCACCGCCGCGCGCGCCCATCGTGTCGACCACCGGCACGCCGCAGGCGGCGATGTTATTGCCGTCGCAGACGCCGCCGGTCGCCCGCCAACCGATCGTCTGGCCGAGCTCGGCGCCGCAATCGCGCACCAGGCCGAACAGCCGCTCGGCGGCGGCGTCGAGCGGCTTGGGCGGACGGCCGAAGCCGCCATGGACTTGGATCGAAACGTCCCGCTGCGCCGCCACCAAAGCCACCGCACTGTCCAGATGCGACCGCGCGCGTGCCTCGTCCTCCGGCGTGTGCGGGCGGAAATTGACGCGCAGAACGGCATGATCCGGCACGACATTGTTCGGCCCGCCGCCATCAACCCGTGCCGGGTTCACCGACAGCCGAGGCCCGACCGCCTTTTCCAGCCGCAGCGCCAGATCGGCCGCGGCGAGCAGCGCATTGCGGCCCTCTTCCGGATTGCGTCCCGCATGGGCCGAACGGCCGGTGACGATGATCGAGAAATTGCCCGAACCCGCCCGCGCGCCAGCGAGCGTCCCGTCGGGCAGCGCCGGCTCATAGGTCAAGGCCGCCGCCTTGCCCTGCGCACAGCGGGCGATCAGCGCCGCGGAGGAGGGAGAGCCCACTTCCTCGTCGCTGTCGATCAGCACCTGATAGCCGATGCGGGCGGCGAGAGGCGTCGTCTCGACCGCCTTCAGCGCTGCCAGCATCAGCGCCAGCCCGCCCTTCATGTCTGCCGTGCCCGGCCCGTTAATGCTGCCGTCGTCCAGCAGCCGCGTCGTTTGGAACCGGTGATCCGCCCCGAACACCGTATCGTAATGCCCGGTAAAGAGCAGCTGCACCGGCGCATCCGGCCTCACCGTGACGAGCAGATGCGCGCCATGCTCGACGCCCCGCACCGCGCCGTCCGCCTCGACGATCTCGACCGGCTCCGGCGCCACCAGCGCCACTTCGCCCGGCAGCGCGGAAAAGGCGTCGGCAAGCAACCCCGCCATCACCTTCAGTCCCGCGAGGTTCCGCGACCCGCTATTGACCGCGCTCCACGCCAGCACCTGCTCCAGCATCGGCGCCGCGGCCGCCACCTCGCAAGCCCGGCTCTCAACCCCACTCAAACCCATGCTGGCGCTCTAGCGGGGGCGGAGCGGGAAGCCAATGCGGCGAGGCAATGTCCGCTAACGACCCTTTACGGACCCGGCCAATGCAACCGCTGGATCGGTCCCTCCCGCGGGGTTCGAGAAGCGGCGCAGCGGCGTCGTGTAGCTGAGCCCGGTACCGGGAATGCCGAAGGTGGACCGCACGCCGCGGCGGCTGATGTTCATCGTCGCGCCGCGCCCGCCGATGCTGGTGCTGATCCCGCGCGTGCTGAAGTTCAGTCTTATGCCCGGCAGCAGCTTGACCGAACGGCGAAAGCGAAAGCCCATTCCCTGTCCCCCAACAGATGAAGGTGGCCGAGCGCGGCCGGTCAGGCCAGCGCGTTTCCCTCCGAGATGGAGCTAGCGGCGTTCGGCGTCCAGCGCGGCCTTGATCCGCTGCACGAACTCGGCGCGGGGAACGACCAGGTCGCGGCCGGTGGCGCGCGGCCAGGCGCTCGAGATCGCGATCACCAGCCTACGCTTCGGATCGATGTGGATCATCTGGCCGAAAATGCCCTGCGCCTGGAAGGACTTGTCCGCCTCGATCCACCATTGATAGCCATAGCCGCGCCAATTGCCGACCGGCGACCAGGCTTTCGTCGCGTCCGCCAACCAGCCGTCCGGGACCACGCCCTTGCCGCCGCTCAATGCGAACAGGCCGATCCGGGCATAGTCGCGCAGAGAGGCGGAAAGGCAGCAGCCGCCGATATTCTGGCCGGACTGGTCGACCATCCAGAACAGGTTGCGCTCCATACCGAACGGCCGCCAGATTTTGGCTTCGGCATAGTCGGTCAGGCTCTTGCCCGTTGCCTTGGTGACGAGCACGCCGATCAGGTTGGTCTCGCCGGTCTTGTACACCCATTTGCTGCCGGGCGGCGCCTCGCGGGTGAGGGTGCGGAGATAGGCGACGGTGGGATCGACGCCTGCCGGCACCGGCTTCGCATACATGCGCGCCACGTCGGAGTTGGGGTCGGTATAATCCTCATTCCATCTGACGCCTGAGGTCATGGTCAGCACCTGGCGGACGCTGACGCCGTCATAGGCGCTGCCCGTCAGTTCCGGGATGTAGCGGGTGACCGGATCGTCGACCGACTTGATGAAGCCGTCCTTGACCGCAGCGCCCACCAGCGTCGAGGTCAGCGACTTGGCGACCGAGAAGCTCGTGTAGCGGCCGGTGCGCGAATAGCCGCGAGCGTAGCGCTCCAGCCTGATCCGCCCGTCCTGGACGATGATCAGTCCGGCGGCGTTGAAGTGCTTCATGTACGCGTCGGCCTCGTCCAGCTTCAGCGGCTTGCTTGGGCGAAGCGGGTAGGGGCGGGTGGAGGCGCGGGCGATCGTACCGGGAAAGAGCCGCTCCATGGCCGGGAAGTTGCGGTCGCGCTGCGCCTGGTCCCAGAACAGGATATCGCCGCCGGCCTGGCGGATGCGGTCGGCATTGGCGGGGGTGAGCTGGACCGGGCCCTGCTTCTGGGCAGGCGCGGGGCCGCAGGCGAACAGGGCGGCGACGCCCAACAGCACCAGTCTCTTCACCGCGTCACTCCCCCTTGATCAGCGTGACCTGCGCGACGCGAATGCCGCCGCCGCGAAAGCCGCCTTCGCAATACATCAGATAATAGCGCCACAGGTTGATGAAGCTCTGGTCGAAGCCGGCGGGCAGGCGACCTTCCGACGCAGCCAAGTCGAAGCGCTCGCGCCAGCGCTTCAGCGTCTCGGCATAATGGAGGCCGAAGTCGCGCTGATCGGACCAGCTCAGCCCTGCGGCCTCTGCGATGCTCCGAAAGCGGCTCTCCGAAATCAGCATGCCGCCGGGGAAAACATAGGTCTGGATGAAGTCGGCGCTGGCGGCGTAATCCTCGAACAAGGCGTCGTCGATGGCGATATACTGGACGGCGGCGCGGCCGCCGGGCTTCAACGCGCTGGCGATGGTCTGCAGATAGGCGGGCCACCAGCGCTGGCCGACCGCCTCGACCATCTCGACGCTGGCGATGGCGTCATATTGCTCGCGCACGTCGCGATAATCGCGCAGCTGGATGCGGACGCGGCCGGCAGCGACGTTGCAGCGGTTGAGATCGAGCGCATGGTCGCGCTGTTCTTCCGACAGGGTCAGCGCGGTGACGTTGGCGCCATATTCGTCGGCGGCGATGTCGGCGAGATTGCCCCAGCCGCAGCCGATCTCCAGCAGATGCTGGTCGGGCTTCAGCTCGAGCCGGTCGAGCAGCGCGCGCACCTTGTTGAGCTGGGCGTAGGCGAGCTCCTCCTCGGCGCTGATTGGCTCCTGGAACAGCGCCGACGAATAGGTCATCGTCTCGTCCAGCCACTCGGCGTAGAAGTCGTTGCCGAGGTCGTAGTGATAGGCGATGTTCTTGCGCGCGCGGCCGGGGGAGTTGTCGCGCAGCCAGTGCCGCAGCTTCTTGGTCCAGCGGCCGAGGCCTCGCGCCCGGGCTGCGGGACCAAGCGTGACGGCGTTGCGCATGAACAAGTCGAACAGCGGCACGGGATCGGGGCTGGACCATTCGCCCGCCGCCCAGGCCTGGTACCAACCGACCGAGCCGTCGCGCGACAGCCGGATCAGCGCGCGCCAGCTTTTCAGCTCGACCTCGGCGACCGGTCCCGGCGCGCGGCCGCCGATGATGCGGTAGCTGCCGTCGGGCAGCCAGGCCTCGATCGCGCCATGCTCCAGCCCGGCGTCGATCCGGTCGAGCGCACGGTGGAACGGCGCGGCCAGCATGGCCGTCCAGAAGCCTGGCTTTGGCTGGCCGGACCGGAATTGCCGGCCGCGATCGGGCGAGTGTGCCGTCATTGCGCGAGACTAGCGAAGCGCGCGCGCTGCCGCCAGCGCCCGCTCGCGCGCTTCGCGGTGACCGATCAGCTTTTCGGGATAGCCCGGGACCGGCTCGGGCGGATCATGGATGTCGGCATCGGACAGGTGCGCCAGCTCCGGCACCCAGCGGCGGATATAGTCGGCGGCGCCGAACTTCGCCGACTGGACGAGCGGCGCCATGATGCGGACGAACTGGCTGCTGTCGACGCCGGTGCCGGCGACCCATTGCCAGTTGACGCTGTTGTTGCCGTAATCGGCATCGACGAGCGTGTCCCAGAACCAGCGCGCGCCTTCGCGCCAGTCGATCAGCAGATGTTTGACCAGGAAGGACGCGGCGATCATCCGCACGCGATTGTGCATCCAGCCGATCGCCCAGAGCTGGCGCATGCCGGCATCGACGATCGGATAGCCGGTCCGGCCCTGCTGCCAGGCGCGCAGGTCGGCCGTTGCTGCCGGGTCGGTGCGCCAGGGGAGGCGGTCGAAGCTGCTGCGGCCATGTTGCGCAGCATAGTCAGGGGAGCGGGCGATCACGCCGGTGGTGAAATCGCGCCAGCCGAGTTCGCTTCGAAAGGTGTCCAGGCCCGCGCCGACCTCGTCCAGCCGATGCCAGACCTGCGCTGGCGAGATTTCGCCGAAATGCAGGTGAGGGGACAGCTGCGAGCTGCCCGGCTCGGACGGCAGGTTGCGGGCGTCATGGTAGCGGCCGACCTTTTCGGCGAAGCTGTCGAGTGCTTGGTGGGCGCCTACCTCGCCGGGTGTCCAAAAGGCGCCGAACTCGCTCGCCCAGTTCGGACGTGTGGGCAGCAGCTGCCAGCTCTCCAGCGGATCGCTTTCCGGCCACGCCTCAGGCGCCGGGATGCGGTCGGGGGCGGGCAGCGGCTGAGGCGGCGGCATCATCGCGGACAGGGCGCGCCAGAACGGCGTGTAGATCTTGAAGAAACCGCCGCTGCCGGTGCGCACTGCATCGGGCGGCGCGAGCTGGTTGCCGTCGTGCAGCAAGAGGCCGAGCTTGGCGGCGAGTTCCTGTTCCGCCTCGACCCAGCAGGGCTCGTAATGCCGGATCGCGTGTACCGAAGTGGCGCCGACCTCCCGTGCGACCTCCGCCACCACATCCGCGGCCCGCCCGCGCCGCAGGATCAGCCGCGAACCCTTCGCGCGCAGCGCCTTGTCGAGCGCGGCAAGGCTATGGTGCAACCACCAGCGCTGCGCACCCCCGATCCGCCACGCGCCGGGCGTGTCGTCGTCGAGCACGTAGAGCGGAATCACCTCTCCTTGCGCAACAGCCGCCAGCAGCGCCGCCTGATCTGTGAGCCGCAAGTCTTGGCGCAGCCAGAGAATTGATAGGGTTTGGTTCACGCGGAGGCGCGGAGGCGCGGAGAGAAGAAGTTCGCGCGGAGACGCAGAGACGCAGAGAGTTCGTTGTGGATGGGCGCGCGCGCGTCAGCGGTGCTGCTTGCGTATCGCCCGAGGAAGATGAAGTGCGGCTGCGCCGCGAAGTCATCTCTGCGTCTCCGCGTCTCTGCGCAAGTCACCTTTCTTCTCCGCGCCTCCGCGTGAACTCTTCAAATCTCGTGGGGCTGTTTTTCGACCATCCAGGTCTGGCCCTTCGCCACCAGTTTCTGCAGGTCGGGCTTCTTGCCCTCGGCGGCGGCGCGTTCCTGGTCGACGACGGCGCGTTCGAAGGTGGGGCGGGGGTGGTTGTAGATGACGCCGAGCGCCACCGGAAAGCCGGCCGACTGCTCCATGTCGATCAGCATCTGGGCGATGCCCTTATTGGTCTGGTCGTGCACGATCACGCCGGCCGCCTGCCAATCGCCGTCCGCCACATCGACCACTTCGAGGCGAAGCTCGCCGCGGTTGAGGCTGAGGCCGCGCGTGCCGTTCGCGAACAGCATCGGCGCGCCATGCTCAAGCCAGAGCTGGGCGGTGGCGGCATTCGCCTTTTCGGTGAAGGGAGCGAAGACGTCGTCATTGTAGACGATGCAGTTCTGGTAGATTTCGACGAAGCTCGCGCCCTTGTGCGCGTGCGCGGCCTTGAGCACGTCGGTCAGCTTCTTGTGCACGTCGATACCGCGGGCGATGAAGCGGGCGCCGGAGCCCAATGCGAAGCCGCAGGGGCTGGCGGGCCGGTCCACCGAGCCGAACGGGGTGGAGGGCGAGCGCGTGCCGACGCGGCTGGTCGGCGAATATTGGCCCTTGGTCAGGCCGTAAATCTCGTTGTTGAACAGCAGGATCTGGCAGTCGAGATTGCGCCGCAGCAGGTGCATCGTGTGATTGCCGCCGATCGACAGCGCATCGCCATCGCCGGTGATGATCCACACGTCGAGTTCGGGATTAGCGAGCTTGATACCGGTCGCGAAGGCCGGCGCGCGGCCGTGGATGGTGTGGAAGCCGTAGGTTTCCATGTAATAAGGGAAGCGGCTGGAGCAGCCGATACCCGAGACGAACACGGTGTTTTCCGGCCGCACGCCCAGTTCCGGCATGGTCCGCTGCACCGCCTTCAGCACGGCATAGTCGCCGCAGCCCGGGCACCAGCGCACTTCCTGATCGGTCTCCCAATCCTTCGGGCTGGTCTTGATCGGGGTCATGTCGTTCATGAAAGCACCTGGACAAAGGCAACAAAGGTAACGGGACGTGACGTGTGCAAGATGTGAAGTTCGTGCATGTCAGGCCAATATATGTTCGATCGCATCTTCGATCTCCGAGATGCGGAACGGCTGGCCGGAGACCTTGTTCAGCGGCTTGGCGTCGACCAGGAATTGGTCGCGCAGCACGGTCTTCAATTGGCCGGTGTTCATCTCGGGCACGAGGATATGTTCGTAGGAACGCAATAGGACAGCGAGATTTTTCGGCATCGGCCAGATGTGGCGGATATGGATGTGGTGGACGTCGCGGCCGCGCATGCGCTGGCGGCGGACCGCCTGGTGGATCGGGCCGAAAGTCGAGCCCCAGCCGACAATGGCGAGCTTGCCGCCTTCATTGCCGAGCGTGACGTCCTGATCGGGAATGTCGTCGGCAATGCCGAGCACCTTGTCGGAGCGCGTGTCGGTCATCAGCTGGTGGTTGGCGGGCGAATAGTCGATGTTGCCGGTGCCCGCCGCCTTCTCGATGCCGCCGATACGGTGGAGCAGGCCGGGCGTGCCGGGCTTGACCCAGGGGCGCGCCAGCTTCTCGTCGCGGGCGTAAGGCAGGAAGCCGCCTTCCGGCACCTGTTCCAGGAACTGGACGGGGAAGGCGGCGTAGCGGCTCATGTCGGGCACGCGCCAGGGCTCGGCGGCGTTGGCGATATAGCCGTCGGTCAGCAGCATCACCGGGGTCATGAAGCGGGTCGCGATGCGCACCGCTTCGATCGCGCAGTCGAACGCGTCCGCGGGCGAGCGGGCGGCGATTACGGGCATCGGCGCGTCGCCATTGCGGCCATAAACGGCCTGGTAGAGGTCCGACTGCTCGGTCTTGGTGGGGAGGCCAGTCGAGGGGCCGCCGCGCTGCGAGTTGACGATCACTAGCGGCAGTTCGGTGATGATGGCGAGGCCCATCGCCTCGCCCTTTAGGGCGATGCCGGGGCCTGACGAGGACGTCACGCCGAGCTTGCCCGCATATGATGCACCGATGGCAGAGCAGATCGCCGCGATCTCGTCCTCCGCCTGGAAGGTGGTGACGTCATATTCCTTCAGCCGCGACAAATGGTGAAGGATCGCGGACGCCGGGGTGATCGGATAGCCGCCGAAGAACATAGGCAGGTTGGCGAGCTGCGCGCCGGCGACCAGCCCCAGCGAGATGGACTCGGCGCCGGTGACGGTGCGGTACAGGCCCGGCTCGGCGGGCGCGGCGGCGATGTGGTGCTGCTTCAGCGGGCCGGAGAGTTCCGCTGTTTCGCCATAGGCATGGCCCGCGTTCAGAGCGGCGACATTGGCTTCCACCAGGATCGGGTTCTTGGCGAATTTGTCCTTGAGCCATTGCACCAGCGGCGCGCGGTCGCGGTCGAACATCCAGAGCGCGAGCCCCAGCGTCCACATATTCTTGCAGCGCAGCGCTTCCTTGTTGCCGAGCCCGAACGGCTTCACGGCGTCGAGCGTCAGCTGTGAGATGTTGAACTTGAGCAATTGCCAGCGGCCGAGGCTGTCATCCTCAAGCGGATTGCTGTCGTAGCCCGCCTTGGCGAGGTTGCGCGCGCCGAACTCGCCTTCATCGGCGATGATCAGGCCGCCATCCTTTAGGCTGCCGACATTCACCTTCAGGGCGGCGGGATTCATCGCGATCAGCACGTCCGGGGCGTCGCCCGCCGTCTCGATATCGGTCGAGCCGAAGTTGATCTGGAAGGCGGAGACGCCGAACGTGGTGCCCTGCGGCGCGCGGATTTCGGCCGGGAAGTCCGGGAAGGTCGCGAGATCGTTGCCGGCCAGCGCGGTCGACAAGGTGAACTGCCCGCCGGTCAGCTGCATGCCGTCGCCGGAATCGCCCGCAAAGCGCACGACGACGCTTTCGGCAGGCGGATGTGCGCTCGCCTCCTCCGGGGTAAGCTGATGGGCGGCTGTGGCCATTATCTCTGTCCTGCGATGTCAGATCGGCGAGGTAGGTCGCCGCGGCTATGGGGCCAATGTAGAAAATCTGGGGGCACATGCAAACTTGATTGGTCCCACTCGACTGAGAAGGTCATGCTTGTGCGCCGGCGCAGGCCGGTGCGTTGGCCAACTGCCTCCAGAGCTCCGGCCTTCGCCGGAGCACAGTTATGCTGTGAGCGTCTGATACAGCGCCTCGATGGTCCTTGCGTGGCGCTGTGCGATGATGGCGTTATCCGGTCCGTAGCCGCCCCCCGGCGTGCTCGCGAGGGGGATGCCCTTGCGGCGGGCGAGGATGGCGACGAAGCGGTCGCGCTCCGCCAGCCCCTTGTCGGAGAGTGTCAGGCGGCCGAGCCGGTCGTCGGCGTGCGGGTCCACGCCGCCCTGGTAGAGGATCAGGTCCGGGCGGTTGCGGTCGATGAGCGGGGGCAGGGTGGCGGCGAGGGCGTCGAGATAGGCCTGGTCGCCGGTGCCGTCGGGGAGCGGCACGTCGAGGGTGGAGCGGGCCTTGCGGGCGGGAAAGTTCTTTTCGGCGTGTATGGAGTAGGTGGCGACATCGTCGCGGCCGGCGAGCAGCGCGGCGGTGCCGTCGCCTTGGTGGACGTCAACATCGATGATCAGGATGCGGCGGGCGTCGCCTTCCGCGAGCAGCCGGTGCGCGGCGACGGCAAGGTCGTTGAACACGCAATAGCCGGCGCCGGTGTCGTGCAGCGCATGGTGGCTGCCGCCGGCCGTGTTCGCGGCATAGCCGTGCTCCAGCGCGAGCTTGGCGGCGAGGCAGGTGCCGCCCGGCGTCAGCTGGGCGCGGCGAGCGACGAGTTCCGTGACGGGGAAGCCGATGCGGCGCTCCTTTTCGGGCGGCACGGCGGTTGCGAGCACTTCCGCGACATAGGACGGGTCGTGCACAGCGTGGAGCCAGTGACGCGGCATGGGATCGGGATGGTGGCACGCTTGCGGAACGGACAGGGCGCCGAGTGCGTCCATCAGCAGGTGATATTTGCTGGCCGGAAATCCACCTGACGGCGGCGGCGGGGTGAGATAGCCTGGGTGGTGAACGACATGGAGCATCAGCGGTGAGCGTAGCCTTTCGGCGGGAAAGCGACGAGGAGCATAAGGAGCCGAAATTCGAGCTGCCGATCCCGGCGGGTCCGAACCTGGTGACTGCGCGCGGGCTGGCGCTGATTGAGGCCAGGATCGAGGAACTGGATGCGCGGATCGCCGCCGGCGGCGAGGAGGCGGAGATCGAGCAGGCGAAGCGGGAGCTGCGCTATTGGTCGACGCGGAAAACCACCGCCGAGCTGGCGCCGATCCCCGATGGCGAGGAAGTGGCGTTTGGGACGCGGGTGACGCTGCGGCTGAACGGGGCGGAGCGGGTGATGGACATTGTCGGGGACGACGAGGCCGATCCGGCTGCCGGTTCGGTCGGGATTTCGGCGCCCTTGGTGCGCGCGGTCCTCGGCGCGGTCGAGGGGGAGCGGGTAGCGTTCAACGGGCGCGAGGATGCGGTCGAGGTGGTGAAGGTGGAGGTGAGTTAGCTTTCCGGAGATGAGGTGAGGTCAGCCGCTGACCCGCTCGCGAAGACCGGTCTCGAAGCCGCCGGCCAGCAACGCCGTTATCAGATCCGCCACCGCCTCCGGTGGCTTGACGCTCATCGGGTCTTCGCCGGGATAGGCGCGTTCGCGCATCTTGGTGCGAGTGGCGCCGGGGTCGAGGATCGCGACCTTGACCTTGCCGAGATTGCGCTGCTCCTCGCCATAGCTGAGCACGAGCGTTTCGAGCGCGGCCTTGGAGGCGCCGTAAGCACCCCAATAGGCGCGGGGGCTTGCGCCAACGCTGGAGGTGACGGCGATCAGCTTGCCGGGCGCCGCCGCGCGGAGGAGCGGATCGAAGGCGGCGATCAGCGCGGCTTGGGCGCCGACATTGAGCGTCAGCAGCTTGGCGAATTCCTTGGGGTCGATCGCCGGGACCGGGCCGAGCGTGCCGAGCATCGCGGCGTTCAGGACCAGTGCGTCGAGCTTGTCCCAGCGACTGGAGACGGCGGTGGCGAGGCGGCCGATGCTGTCGCCCTCGGTCAGGTCCAGCGGTGCGATGGTCGCGCTGCCGCCCGCGGCGTGGATGCGGTCCTCGACTGCTTCGAGGCCGCTGGCAGTGCGGGCGGTCAGGATCACATGGGCGCCGGCGCGGGCGAGTGCTTCGGCGGTGGCAGCGCCGATGCCGCGGCTGGCGCCGGTCACTAGTGCGAGCTGGTCGGAAAGGGGCTTGTCGATCATGCCGCCCTCCTAGCGGGGCGGCAGCGTGGGTCCAGCCTGAACCGGGCCGCCGGTGCCCGGCGCGTCCAGCTGCGAGTCGCCGCCGAGCGTACGGTAGAGTTGCACGAGATTCTGCGCGCGGGTGAGGCGCGTGGCGACGAGCTGGCGTTGCGCGGAATAGAGGCTGCGCTGGGCGATCAGCGTCTGCAGGAACGGGTCGATGCCGCCGCGGAAGCGGGCTTCGCTGAGCGCGAAATTGTCCTCGGAGGCGGCGAGATTGGCACGCTGCGCGCGGAGCTGCTCGTCGATCGTGCCCCGCCGGGCGAGGGCGTCGGAGACTTCGCGAAAGGCGGTCTGGATCGTGCCCTGATATTCGGCGACGGCGGCGTCGCGCTCGGCTTCGCTCAGCCGGACATTGGCGCGCGCGGCCCCGCCCTGGAAAATCGAGTAGCTGACGCCGGGCGCCACCGACCAGCTGAAGGCATCGCTTGAGAAGAGGCTGCCCAGGGCAGTGCTGGCGAAGCCGAGCACCGATGTCAGGCTGATGCGAGGGAAGAGCGCGGCCCGGGCAGCGCCGATCTCTGCATTCGCAGCGCGCAGCTGGTATTCCGACTGCACCACATCGGGACGGCGCAGCAGGATGGTGGAGTCGAGGCCGGCGGGAAGCTCGGCGATATTCTCCTCCGCGTCGGCGAGGGAGGCGGGGAGCAGCGTCGGGTCGATCGGCGCGCCGACCAGCAGCTGCATCAGGTTCACGTCCTGCGCGAGATCGGTGCGCGCCTGGGCGACATCGGCGCGGGCCTGTTCGAGCGTCTGTTCGGCTTGACGCAGGTCGGTGCGGGGCGCGATGCCGCCTTCGAGGCGGAGCCGCGTGAGGCGGACGCTTTCCTGCGCGCTGCGGACGGTGCGCTCGGCGATCGCCAGCAGGTCGCGGTCGGCGGCATAGGTGAGCCAGGCGTTGGCGAGGTCGCTGACCAGCACGAGGCGAGTGGCGCGCGCGCCCGCCTCCGTTGCGAAATAGCGGTGGCGGGAGGCTTCGGTCTGCGAGCGGATGCGCCCGAACAGGTCGATCTCAAACCCCGTGATGCCGCCGTCGAGGCTGAAGCTGGTATCGGCGCCACCGGGACCGTTGTCAGCGACGCGAACACCAGCGCTGGCATCGACCTGGGGCAGAATCTGCGCGCGCTGGATGCGGAACTGCGCGCGGGCGGCGGCGATGTTGGCGGCGGCGACGGCGAGATCGCGATTGTTGACGAGTGCGGCTTCGATCAGGCGCTGCAGACGCGGATCCTGGAAGATGTCGCGATAGGTGACGGCGGGCAGCGCCGCTTCCGACCGGCGGAGATAGGCGTCGCCGACCGGCCAGGAGAGCGGGATTGGCGGCGTCGGGCGTTCGTAGCGCGGGCCGAGTGTGCACGCGGTGAGGCTCGCGAGTGCGATCACGCAGGCGACGCGCTTCACGCTGCGCTCTCCGCCGGCCGCTGGCGCCGCCGCTGATACCAGTCCCGCGCATCGCGGACGCCGCGGCGGACGAGCACGAAGAACAGCGGGATGTAGAAGATGGCGAGGATGGTCGCGGTCAGCATGCCGCCGATCACCGAGGTGCCGATCGCGACCCGACTCTTGGCACCAGCGCCCGTCGAAATGGCGAGCGGGAGGACGCCGAAGATGAAGGCGAGGCTGGTCATCAGGATCGGGCGCAGGCGGATGCGGGCGGCATCCAGGGCAGCGTCGATGACGCTTCTGCCGGCCTTTTCCGACTGCTCGGCGAACTCGATCATCAGGATCGCGTTCTTGGCGGCCAGCCCCATCGTCGTTAGCAGGCCGATCTGCAGGTAGACGTCGTTCTGCAGGCCGCGGAGCGTCACCGCGAACACTGCGCCGACCAGGCCCAACGGGATCACCAGCAGCACCGCGACGGGGATGGACCAGCTCTCGTACAGCGCGGCGAGGCACAGGAAGACGACGAGCAGCGACAGGGCGTAGAGGATCGGCGCCTGGCCGGAGGAGAGCCGCTCCTGATAGGAGAGCCCGCTCCAGGCGACCGAGACGCCGGGGATCTGCTGGGCGAGCGCCATGATCCGGTCCATCGCCTCGCCCGAGCTGGTGCCGGGCGCCGCCTGGCCCTGGATTTCATAAGAGGGCACGCCGCCGAAACGGCCGAGCGAGGTGGGGCCGACTTGCCAGCTGGTCTGGGCGAAGGAGGAGAAGGGCGCCATCTGCCCGTCGCGCCCGCGCACGAACCATTGGTACAGGTCTTCGGGTTCGGCGCGGTAGGGAGCGTCGCCCTGCACATAGACGCGCTTGACGCGGCCGCGATCGATGAAGTCGTTGACGTAGCGCCCGCCCCAGGCGGTGGAGAGCGTCTGGTTCACATCCGCCTGGGTGAGGCCCAGCACGGCGAGCTTTTGCTGGTCCAGGTTCACGCGGAGATTGGGCGTGTCCGGCAGCTCGCTCTGGCGCACGCCGGTCAGGGCCGGGTCGCTCCCAGCTTCCTCGACGAGGCGGTCGCGCGCGGCCTTGAACTCCTCGCGCGATAGCCCGCCCGAGTTGAGCAGCTGCATCTGGAAGCCGCTCGACTGGCCGAGACCGCGGATAGCAGGCGGCACCAGCGCGAAAATCTGGGCGTCGCGCAGGCCGCCAAAGGCCCGGCCCATACGCTCGGTGATGCCCTCGGCGCTGTTTTCCGCGCCTTTCCGCTCTTCCCAGTCGGCGAGATTGATGAAGGCGTTGCCGGCATTCTGGCCCGAGGGTCCGCCGCCGCCGCCACCGGCGACGGTGAACAGCACGTCGACATTCTTCGCTTCGGGGCCGCGCAGCAGATAATCCTCGACCTGACGCTGCACCTGCTGGGTGCGGGCGAGGGTGGCGCCTGCGGGCAAGCGGATCTGGGCCTGGGCGAAGCCCTGGTCCTCGGTCGGCAGGAAGCTGGTCGGCAGGCGCAGGAACAGGGCCGCGAGCAGCACCACCGTCAGCGCGTAGATGCCCAGGAACAGCCATTTGCGGTCGATCACCCGGCGGGCGCCATGGGTGTAGCGATCGACCATGCGCGCGAAGCCGCGATTGAAGCCGTTGCGGGCGCGTTCGGTCCAGCCAGCCAGGCGCGGAAAGCGCGACGGCTTGGTCGGGCCGTTGTGCTTGGGCTTGAGCAGGGTCGCGGTGAGGGCCGGGCTGAGCACCAGCGCGACGACCACCGACAGCACCATCGCCGAGACGATCGTTATGGAGAATTGCCGGTAGATGACGCCGGTCGAGCCGCCGAAGAAGGCCATCGGCAGGAACACGGCCGACAGCACGAGCGCGATGGCGATCAGTGCCGTCGAGATTTCGCTCATCGACTGGATCGTCGCTTCGCGCGGACTCATGTCCGGATTTTCCTCGAGCAGGCGCTCGACATTCTCGACCACGACGATGGCGTCGTCGACGAGCAGGCCGATGGCGAGCACCAGGCCGAACAGCGTCAGCGTGTTGATCGAGAAGCCGGCGACCGCGAACACCGCGAACGTGCCGAGCAACACCACCGGAACGGCAATGGTCGGGATCAGGGTCGCGCGCCAGCTCTGCAGAAAGACGAACATGACGATGACGACCAGGATCACCGCTTCGATCAGGGTGATGACCACTTCCTCAATCGACAGCTTGATGAAGTCGGTGGCATCGTTCGGGAAGGCATAGGCATAGCCCGGCGGAAAGTTCTTCGAGATGCGGGCGACTTCCGCCTTGACCAGTTCCGCCGTCTTGAGCGCGTCGGCGCCCGGCGCGGTGGAGATGGCGAAGCCGGCGCCCGGATGCCCGTTGATGCGGCTGACGGCGTTGTAGTTTTCGGAGCCGAGTTCGACGCGCGCGACATCGCCCAGCCGGACCGTCGCGCCGGCTTGCGTGGTCTTGAGGATGATGGCGCGGAACTGCTCCGGTGTCTGCAGCCGCGATTGGGACGTCACCGTTGCGTTGAGCATCTGCGTCTGCGGCATGGGCTGGCCGCCAATCTCGCCAGCCGTGATTTCGGTATTCTGCGCCTGGATCGCCTGGATCACGTCGCCCGGCATCAGCTGGTAGGAAGCGAGCCGGGCCGGATCGAGCCAGACGCGCATCGCATATTGCGAGCCGAACACATTGGTGTCGCCGACGCCGGGCAGGCGGCTGATCGGATCGCGCATGTTGGATTCGAGCCAGTCGGACACGTCGCGATTGGTGACGCGGTCGGTCTGGTCGTAAACGGCGACGATCATCAGGAAGTCGGGGTTCGACTTGGTGACGGTCAGCCCCTGTTGCTGCACCTGCTGCGGCAGCCGGGGCAGCGCCTGCTGCACGCGGTTCTGCACCTGCACCTGCGCGGTGTCCGGATCGGTGCCTTTCTCGAACGTCAGGCTGATATTGACGCCGCCCCGCGAGTTGGAGGTCGAGCTGAAATAGATCAGGCCATCGATGCCGGAGAGCTGTTGCTCGATGATCTGGGTGACGCTGTTTTCGACCGTCTCGGCCGATGCGCCGGGGTAGTTCGCGCGGACATTGACCTGCGGCGGCGCGACATCGGGATATTGGGCGACGGGCAGCGAGAAGAGACCGCCCAGGCCCAGCAGCATGATCAGGATCGCGATGACCCAGGCGAAGATCGGCCGGTCGATGAAGACGCGAGAGATCATATGGGTTCGGACAAGCTTCTAATCCCGTTCGTCCCGAGTAGAGACCGAGTAGCGGCGCGGCCGCGTAGCGAGGGCTCGTATCGAGGGATCCCTCGATACGCCGTCTCGACAGGCTCGACGGCTACTCGGGACGAACGGAATGAAAGCATCAGCGCCCGCCCGCTCCGCCGCGGCCGCCGCCGGGTGCGGGGCGGTTCGGGTCGATGCGCTGGGGCGCGCTGGCGGGGACGGGCTTGATCGGCTGGCCGGGGCGGGCGCGGCCGAGGCCTTGCGTGATGACGCGGTCGCCGGGGTTGAGGCCGGCAGTCACTACCCAGAAGGCGCCTTGCGTGCGTTCGGCCGTGACCTTGCGCATTTCAGCCTTATTGCCGGGGCCGACCACGAGCAGCGTCGCATTGCCCTGCGGGTCGCGGCTGACCGCCTGCTGCGGCACCAGGAAGGCGCGGCTGTCCACTGCCTGGGCGAACAGCGCGCGGACGAACATGCCGGGCAGCAGCAAGCCTTGCGGATTGGGAAAGCTGGCGCGCAGCGTCACCGTGCCGGTGCCCGGATCGACCACGACTTCGGAGAACTGGATCGTGCCGGTGAGCGGATAGTCGCTGCCATCTTCCAGCTTCAGCCGCACCGCGGCGCGGGCGGGGGTGACATTGCCCTGCGTCAGCAGCCGCCGCAGCGCGAGCAGCTCGCCGGTCGATTGCTGGATATCGACATAGATCGGATCGAGCTGCTGGATGGTCGCGAGCGGATCGGGCTGGTTGGCAGTGACCAGGGCGCCTTGCGTGAAGAGCGAGCGGCCGATGCGGCCGCTGATCGGCGCCGGCACGCGCGTGAAGCCGAGATTGACCTGCGCCGTGCGCAGCGCCGCGCGCTGCTGATTGACCGCCGCCTGCGCCTGGCGTGCCTGGGCGGCGGCATCGGTATATTCCTGCTGACTGACCGCCTGCATGCGGGCAAGCGGGCGCAGCCGTTCGGCGCGCAGCCGGGCGGCCTCGGCGGTGGCCTGGGCAGCGGCGACATTCGCCTCGGCCTGCGCCTGGCCCGCTTCCGTCAGTCGCGGATCGATCTGGTAGAGGGTCTGGCCGGCGCGGACATAGCTGCCTTCGGTGAAGAAGCGGCGCTGAATGACTCCGGAGATCTGCGGCCGGACCTCCGACACCGCGAAGGGCGTGGTGCGGCCAGACAGTTCGGTCGTGATCGCCACGGAGGTTGGCTGGACGGTCACGAAGCCGACTTCGGGCGTGCCGCCGCGGCCGGCGCCGGGCCCCTTTTTCTCCGCGTCCGCTTGTTCGCCGCAGCCGGTCGCCACCAAAAGGGCAGCGAGCAGTGCGGTCGTGGCTGCGTTGTTCTTCATGGGTGAAGCAGCTCGCGACAGATCGAACACGGCTGACCCGTTAACGTATCAGGGCGCAATGTCGATACTGCCGAAAGTCATGCCATGACGTTCGTCGATGCGAGATGACGTTCAGCCGTTTTCCGGCCGGCGGCGGATCAGGCCGATCTGGACCAGCGACATGACCGGCGCGCCGTCCTGGTTGAACACGGTCGTGCGGGCGCGGTAGCTGCCCATATCCGGCCGGCTGCGCGAGGGGGTCTTGTCAATGACCTCGCTTTCGGCGCGCAGCGTGTCGCCCGGATAAACGGGCTTCAGCCAGCGCAGCTCGTCCAGGCCTGGCGAGCCGAGGCCGGCCTGCTGCCTGGTGGCCATGTTGTCGACGATCATCCGCATCAGCATCGCGCAGCTGTGCCAGCCGGATGCGGAGAGCCGGCCGAAATAGGTTTGCGCCGCAGCTTCGTCGGAGAGGTGGAAGGGCTGCGGATCGTACTTCGTCGCAAATTCGATCACTTCCTCGCGTGTGACTTCGTAGCGGCCGAAGCTGGACTGCGCGCCGACCTCGACATCTTCCCAATATTGCATCGTTCCTCCCGTCACGCCGGACTTGATCCGGGCGGCCGCCTTTCCTTGCGACAAAGGAGATGCGGGATGCCGGGTCAAGCCCGGCGTGACGGTCAGGCCAGAGCTTTGGACGCGCGCACAGCTTCGGGAAGGGTCAGGGCAAGGGTTGCGGCGCTGGCGGCGGTGGCGACTTGGCAATAGCTGCACAACGCCTTGTTCTCCGCCCATTCCTCGCGGCCGAGCTGCACACAGGTGACGAAGTCGAACAAGGCCTTGACGGCCGCCGCGATCGGGAGGGCGGGAGCTTGCTTTGCCCGCTCCTTGCCGCCGGCGGCGATCAGGCCAGCCGTCAAGCCGTAGGTGACCACCATCATCGCCGCGTCCGGCGTCTGCAGGCGCTTATAGGCATAGTCGGACGCATCGACCTTCTCCGCGTCCCAGATCGGTCCGGGAAGAATGTCCGGCAGGCGCTTGATAATCCCGGTCTGATACGCCGCGACGATCCCGCCGATCGCGACACCGATCAGGCTCAGGCCGATTCCCCAGCGGCGACGGCTCAGGTCGGGGCTGGTCTCGTTGCGGAGTTCATGGCTGAGCCGGGAGGGGGCGATCATCTGCATGATGCGGTGAACGCAGCGGCAGGACCAGGAGTTGCGACAGCCGCAACGGCTGGTCGTAGCCGGGCACGCCGATCGGCGCGTCCGGGGCGGTGGTGCGGAAACTACCGTGCAGCCGATCCCAGAACGAGAGGCCACTCGACCAGTTGGAGTTCAGCGTGGCCGGATCGGCCCGGTGATGGATATCGTGCATGCCAGGCGTGGTGAGCGCGAGCCCAACCAGCTGTTCGGCACGAGGCGACAGGCGCAGCCGGCTGTGATGGAACAGCACGGACAGGAAGAAGAAGCTCTGCCAGGCCTGGTGCGCGCGTGGTCCGGCGCCGGTGAGCGCAACCTGGGCCAGACGGAAGGGCAGGGACACGAGCATGTCGGCGGCATGGAAGCGCAATGCCGTCGAGGCGTCCATGTCCTGATCCACATGGTGGACGAGGTGAAAGCGCCACAGGAACGCTACTCGGTGCGTGGCGACGTGCCAGCCATACATCGTCCAGTCGAGCAGCAGGAAGGCGACGATGTCGCGCGCGGGCGCGGGTAATAGCTGTGCGAGGCCGATGCGGCGGCGCTCCACCGCAGCGGTGAGCCGGTCGACCAGCGGCTTTTCGATCGTGGCGATCACCGCCATGCAGCCGGCGCCCATTGCAAGGTTATGCAGCGTGCGGCGTGGTTCGGGCTGAGTGACGGGGCGGGAAGGACGGCGTCGTTCGGCGATCAGCAGGGCGATGATGGCGCCTCCCGCCACGGTTCCGATTATTAATGTACGCTTACTCATCAGCGTCCATCCCGAGCCGAAGTCGATGGACGCGCCAAGCTTGTCCCAGCCGAACGGAAAAGTGCATGCCTCGACTTCGCTCGGCATGGACGGCTTCGGGGCGCTATCGTTCCCGCAAAACAGCCTCGAACGTCGCCGCCGTACCGTCCACTTGACCGCCATCGATCCGCAGCAAGCGCGCGAGCAGCGGCTGGATGTCGATATTGTCGAACACCGGCAGGGTCTTGCCCGCCCGGAACGTCGGACCGTTGGCGACGAACAAAGCCAGCATCTCGGGCGCGGCATTGTCGAAACCATGGTCGCCGCCGCTGCGGGGCCGCTGAGGCCGCGCCTTGGCGATGCCCCAGCCGGTCTCCGCCAGGCAGAGGATCGGTGCAATGCGGCGGTGGCTGCTATAATGCAGACGGGCGGGAATTTCCGCCTTGCGCCAGCACTGCATGTGCGGGTGGGGCTTGAGGAGCGCTGCTTCGACTTCGGCTTCGCGGCCGGGCAGGGGGTAGACGGGGCCGTAGGTCCAGCTTTCGATGACGCGGAAGGCGGCGGGGTCGAGCAGTTCGTCAAGCACGATCAGCCGCTCGGACGAGGTCGCCGCCATGCCGTGATCGGAGACGAGCACGAGGTTGGCCGGCTGCTTGAGCGCTTTCAGCCCGTCTAGCAGCATGGCGATCCGACGGTCGATCTGCGCGACCGCGGCGGTGGTGCGGGGATCGTCCGGACCATAGGCATGGCCGGCCGTGTCCACTTCCTGAAAATAGAGCGTGATCAGGCGCGGGCGGATCGCTTCGGGGCGGCGCAGCCAGTCGAGCACGCCGTTGACGCGCTGTTCGGCGCTGACCTCGTCCTGATAGGGCCACCAATCCTGCGGGCGGGTGCCGCCTTCGAACACGACCGGCCATTTGTTCGGCTTGGTGCCGCCCCAATTGACGTTGGAGCCGGGCCAGAACAGCGTCGCGGTGCGGATGCCGTGGCGCTCGGCGGTCGCCCAGATCGGTTCGGACCCGTTCCACCAGAATGGGTCGTTGTTCGCCATGGTGAAGAGTTCGCCCGGCCGCTCCGGGTCCTCCATCGCATTGCCGACGATGCCGTGCCGGTCCGGCCGCATGCCGGTGACGAGCGTCCAATGATTGGGGAAGGTCTTGGTCGGAAAGGACGGGCGCATCGCGGCGGACACGCCGGTGCGGGCAAGGCGCGACAGGTTGGGCGTGACGCCCCGCTCCAGATAGGAGGGGTGGAAGCCGTCGATCGAGACGAGGATGGTGACGGGGGCGCGGCGGGCGGCTTGGGCTGGGGTGGTGAGGAACCCCAGCAAAATTAGCAGGATCGACCAAACACCGCTCGTCCCGAGCGAAGTCGAGGGTCGTTGGCACGCGCGCTTCACGAGCGCCCCTCGACTACGCTCGGGACGAGCGATCGTGTGCGAAGGCGCTCAAACATTGAAGCGGAACAGCATGACGTCGCCGTCCTGGACGATATATTCCTTGCCTTCCTGGCGCAGCTTACCAGCCTCGCGGGCGCCGGCTTCGCCCTTGAAGGTCACGTAATCGTCGAAGGCGATCGTTTCCGCGCGGATGAAGCCGCGCTCGAAATCGGTGTGGATTTCGCCCGCTGCCTGAGGGGCTTTGGCGCCCTTGTGCGTGGTCCAGGCGCGGGCTTCCTTGGGGCCGGCGGTGAAGAAGGTGATCAGGTCGAGCAGCTGGTAGCCGGCGCGGATGACGCGGGCGAGGCCGGTTTCGGTCAGGCCGAGATCGGCGAGGAATGCAGCGCGGTCGGCCGGGTCCAGCGTGGCGATCTCGGCTTCGATGGCGGCAGATACGACCACGGCTTCGGCGCCTTCGGCCTTGGCCTTCTCGAACACGCGGGCGGACAGCGCATTGCCCTCGGCCGCGTCGCCTTCATCGACATTGCAGACATAGAGGACCGGCTTTGAGGTCAGCAGCTGCGCCTGGTCGAAATGGCGCTGCTCTTCGTCGTCCTTGGGCCGGGTGAGGCGGGCGGGCTTGCCGTCACGCAGCAGTTCCAGCGCCTGGCCGAGCACGGCGGCGGCGATCTTCGACTCCTTGTCGCCCTGCTGACCCTTTTTGATGAGGTTGGGCACGCGCTTTTCCAGGCTCTCCAGGTCGGACAGCATCAGCTCGGTCTCGACCGTCTCGGCGTCGGCGATCGGATCGACCTTACCCTCGACATGGGTGACGTCGCCGCCCTCGAAGCAGCGCAGCACGTGCACGACGGCATCGACTTCCCGGATATTGCCGAGGAACTGGTTGCCGAGGCCCTCGCCCTTGGACGCGCCGCGCACCAGGCCGGCGATGTCGACGAATGCGAGCTGCGTCTCGATCTTCTTGGCCGAACCGGCGATCTCCTGCAGCCTGTCGAGCCGCGGATCCGGCACGGCGACCTGGCCGACATTCGGCTCGATCGTGCAGAACGGATAATTGGCTGCCTGCGCCGCTGCCGTCTCGGTCAGCGCATTGAACAAGGTGGACTTGCCGACATTCGGCAGCCCGACAATCCCGCAACGAAAACCCATTTCTAGTCCTTGGTGTCGACGCGCCAGGGCGGGAACCGGCGGTTCTGCCCTGCGTGATAGATGCAAATCTGATTGCCGAACGGGTCGGCCAAGCGCGCCTCGCGCCAAAGCCAGCTTTGGTCAACCGGCTCTTGCGTCAGGGGCAGGTCTAAATTGGCGACGAAGGCGTCCACATCGTCGACTTCGAAATAGATGACGGTGGTGCCAATGGGGCCATCGACCAGGTGAAACGAGAAGGTTTCGCCGGACGGCGTTTCGAAGCGGGCGTAGTGAGGCGGGGCGTCGACGATCTGGTGGAGGCCGAGCTTTGTGTAGAAGCGGATGGCGGCATCGTAGTCGTGAACGCCGACGGTGACCTGGTTGAGTTTCATCGTTCCTCCTACCAGCGGTAATTGAAGCTGATGCTGGTCCGCTCGGCCTTGGCATTGCCAGGAAGGACTTCGTGGCGGAGCCAGCTTTCCCAGAGCAGGATGGTGCCGGCGGCGGGCGCGACGGTGACGAAGGTGCGGAGTTCTTCGGGCGCGTCTTCAGTGCGGGGCGGGGCGGCCATCAGCATCGGCAGGCGCGGGTCTTCGAATCGGATCGCGCCGGCACCGGGAGGCGTGTCGACATAGATGGTGCCGGAGACGACGCTGTGCGGGTGGATATGGCCGCTATGCGCGCCGCCGGGCTTCAGGACGTTGACCCAGAGGCTGTCGAGTTTGAGTTTGCGGCCGGCGAGATCGAAGGCGCAGGCGTTGGCGAAGGCGGCGACATGCTTGTCGAGGATGCGAACGAGATCGGCGAAGCGCGGGTCGCGGCGGGGCAGGTCGTTCAGCGACGCATAGGAGGTGTAGCCGCGATAGCCCTTGTCCTTGGACCAGGCGCGGCCGGCGCGGTCTTCGGCTGCAAGGTGGCGGCAGGCGTCCGCGAGTTCGGCGCGGAGCGCCGGGTTGCCGAGTTCGGCTTGGTAGAGGGGAGTGGCGAAGAGGGAGCGGACAACCATGCCTACCCTATTCCGCTCGTCCCGAGCGAAGTCGAGGGGCGTTTGTTAGAGGGTGTGCCAGCGCCCCTCGACTACGCTCGGGACGAGCGAGCTTAGGTATCGGTGCTATTCCTGCAGCCTGAGCGCGACGTCGTTCATGAAGCGCACGTCGTCGCCCTTGGCCAGCCATTCGGCCTCTCCCGCCAGCGCGCCGAGCAGGTCGGTGAGGGGCTCGATCTCGGCCTTCGCGAAATTGCCGAGAACGTGTCCGGTGACGCGGTCCTTGTGGCCGGGATGGCCGATGCCGAGGCGGATGCGGCGGAAATCGGGGCCGAGATGGGCGTCGAGCGAACGGATGCCGTTATGGCCGGCGGTGCCGCCGCCGGTGCGGACCTTGACCTTGAAGGGGGCGAGATCGAGCTCGTCGTAAAAGGCGGTCACGTCGCCGGGCTCGAGCTTGTAGAAGCGCATCGCCTCGCCCGCCGCGCGGCCGCTTTCGTTCATGAAGGTGGCGGGCTTGAGGAGGAGGATCTTCTCGCCGCCGATGCGGCCTTCCTGCGCCCAGCCCTGAAAGGCGCGCTTCGGCGCAGGGAAGTCATGAACTTCCGCAATCGCGTCGACGGCCATGAAGCCAATATTGTGCCGGTGCATCGCATATTGCGCGCCCGGATTGCCGAGGCCGACCCAGATTTGCATCAAAAAACCCTCTCCCCGCCGGGGAGAGGGACAGGCCGCACAGCGGCCAGGGTGAGGGCAGACAGAGGCTCTACCCACATTGCCCTCACCCCGCTCGCGCCCGCAGGCGCGAGTCGCCCTCTCCCGCAAGCGGGAGAGGGGTAAGTTATCAGGCGCCTTCGCCCTCGGCGGCCGGCGTGTCGGTGTCGCCGTCGGACGACTTCATGCCCGACGGGGCAACGATCGTGGCGATAGTGAAGTCGCGGTCGGTGATCGCCGATTTGGCGCCGCCCGGCAGCTGGACGCTGCTGATGTGGATCGAATCGCCGACGTCATAACCGGCCAGATCGATGACGATCTCGTCGGGGATTTCGGCCGCGTCGCAAACCAGCTCGAGTTCGTGGCGGACGATGTTGAGCACCGCGCCGCGCTTGATGCCGGGCGAAGCGTCTTCGTTCACGAAGCGCACGGGCACTTCGACATGGACGCTCGAATGCTCGCCGATGCGCAGGAAATCGACATGGAGCGGGCGGTCGGTGACCGGGTGGAACTGCACGTCCTTGGGGAGCGTGCGCGTGCCGTTGATCATTACGACCGAGTTCATGAAGTGGCCGGTCATCAGCGCCTTCATCAGCTCGCGTTCTTCGAGGTGAATGCCCTCGGGGGCTTCGTTGTTTCCGTAAATGACGGCGGGTACGCGGCCTTGACGGCGGATAGCACGGGAGGCTCCCTTGCCAGCCCGTTCGCGCACCTCGGCCGACAGCGTCAGCGTCTCGCTCATCGCATGTCTCCAAGTAGCTTGATTGGTTCAGTCGCTCCGTCACGCCTCCAGGGATGACCATGACGGAAGCCGGCGCGCATAGCGGGGGAGGGCGTGATAAGCAAGGGAGGAAGGTCAAGAAGGGCCACCCCTAGCCCCTCCACGAAGGCGTGGAGGGGAACGCGTCGTGCGGAGCCGCTCCCCTCCAGCCCTGGCTGGAGGGGCATGGGGGTGGCTTCTTCTGGTTTACTGCACCCTTTGAACCTTCAGCCCCTGCTTCTTGAGTAGCTCGACGACCGAGCCCTTGCCGGCGAGATGGCCGGCGCCGACGGCGACCATGACCGTGCCGGGCTTGGCGAGGCGGGTCTTCAGCCACTGCGCCCAATTGGCGTTGCGCTCGTCGATCAGCACCTTGGCGATCTCGGGCGCCTTCTTGAGTTCGTCGTCGAAGGTGCGGGCGATCTGGCCGGTGTCGCCGCTGCTCCACGCCGCGACCATCTTCTGGAAATCGGCCTTGGCCGTGGTCGCATCGTCCAGCATGGAGACGAGCAATTTGCGCTGCGTCGCTTCCGGCATGCGGTCGAAATAGCCGAGCTGCTGCGGCGTGGTCTCAAGCCCGGACACCGGCTTGTCCTTGAAGCTAGAGCGGAGCGTATTCTCGACGCCGGCATCGGCGGAGGCGCCCATATCGGCATACATGGAAGCGCCGAGCGTGATCGCCACCGCCCATGTCTCCATGGCGTTCAGGGCCGTGAGCGGCAGGCCTTTCTTGGCAACCAGGGCTTCTAGCTGCGCGCGTTTGTCGGCCGGCACGCGGTCGAGCAACGGCGGCAGGCCCGGCGACTGGGCGAGCGTGCGGTAGACTTCGGCGGTCGCCTTCAGATCACCCTGGTCGGCGATTTCGAGCACCAGCTCGTCGGCGCTGGCGAGCGTCTGGTCGAAGCGCGCGGTGCGCCATTTGAGGTCGGACGGGAGCACATGGACGGTGCCGAACAAATAGATGGTCGTGTCGGGGTCGGAGAGCTTCCACATGGCCGGCTTGGCCGCGGGCGCAGCCGGCGCGGCGCTGCCGCAGGCGCTGACGATGAAAGCGAGGAGGAGCGAGAGGAAATGGCGCATGGCGCGCGGCTTATCGCCGCAACGATGAACGAAGCGCAACCGGCTTAGCGGCTGATCGCGCCCTTGCAGCCCTGCACATCCTGGCGAGGAGCGAAATAGGGGCGGGGGCTGTGGTGCGAACGGTGCGTGCAGGTCTCGGCCCGCTTGATCAGTTCGGGGCGCAGGCCGGCCGGAATGCCCGGTTGCCGCGCCAACTGCCGATACATAGCCTCACGCCACTCGAACTCGTTCATGCCCACCTTCCTCTGATGGGCTCCAACGAACAAGCCGCGTTCCGGATGCCTTCGTTACGGCTGCGCGCGAAAAAATTTTGGTGAAAGCGTTAGTTGCTGCGGCGGGCGGAGATGATCGCGACGGGGCTGGCGAGATATTGGCCCTTCATCACGCCTTCGCCCTGGTTCGGATCGGTGGGGGCGGTGAGGATGGCTTTGACAACCTCCATCCCCTGAACGACCCTTCCGAACGCCGCAAAGCCCGGATCGCCTCCGGGCTGCGCATCCAGCGAGGGCGTGTCGCCGACCAGGATGAAAAAGTCCCCGGCACCGGTGCCGGGCGCGGCGCGGGCCAGCGAGATAGTACCGCTGTTGTGACTGAGACCGGTCTGGCTGGTGGGCTCGTGCGCGACCGGCGGCAGGGTTCGCTTCGGCTCATTCTTGGTGCCGAACTGGACGAGGCCATAATCTGCGACGTTCGGCGCCCTGGCGGCGCGGTAGAAGGTGGCGCCGTCGAGCTTCTTCTGATCGACATAGCGCAGGAAATTGGCGGTCGTGAGCGGCGCGCGGCCTTTTTCCAACTCCAGCACGACTGGCCCCTGGGCGGTGGTGAGCGTGACCTTGACGGTCTCGGGCGCAGGCGCGGGCGGAGGCGGCGTTTCCTGGGCCAGGAGGAGCGTGGCGAGCAGGGCAAAAATCTTCATATCACCGCCTTATAACTGCGCCGATGGACCTGCGCGACCTTCTTGAACCGGGGTGCTCAACCCTCATATTGCCAGCTACCCGCGCAAAGCGGTCCACAGCTCAAATGGTTAAGGCGGGAACAGCCTGTGACATTCGGCATTGTGGTTTCAGGAGCGGTGGCTAACATGGCCCCCGCTAGCAAGCGCCCGCGTCTGCGGGCCGAAGGATGATGGAATGACGAAATTGAGCGGCGGGGACTCCAAGAGCACGCTCTACTGCTCCTTCTGCGGCAAGTCGCAGCACGAGGTGCGCAAGCTGATTGCGGGCCCGACCGTGTTCATCTGCGACGAGTGCGTGGAGCTGTGCAACGACATCATCCGTGAAGAGACCAAGTCGGCACTGGTGTCCAAGAAGGACGGGGGCGTGCCGACGCCGCAGGAAATCTGCGATGTCCTCGACGATTATGTGATCGGCCAGAAGCAGGCCAAGCGCGTGCTCTCGGTCGCGGTGCACAATCATTACAAGCGGCTCGCGCACGGCCAGAAGGGCGCCGATGTCGAGCTCGCCAAGTCGAACATCCTGCTCGTCGGGCCGACGGGTTGCGGCAAGACTTTGCTTGCGCAGACGCTTGCGCGCATCCTCGACGTGCCCTTCACCATGGCCGATGCGACGACGCTGACCGAGGCCGGCTATGTCGGCGAAGACGTCGAGAACATCATCCTGAAGCTGCTTCAGGCCTCTGACTACAACGTGGAGCGGGCGCAGCGCGGCATCGTCTATATCGACGAGATCGACAAGATCAGCCGAAAAGCGGAAAATCCGTCGATTACCCGCGACGTGTCAGGCGAAGGTGTGCAGCAGGCGCTGCTGAAGCTGATGGAAGGCACCACCGCGTCCGTGCCGCCGCAGGGCGGGCGCAAACATCCGCAGCAGGAGTTCCTGCAGGTCGACACGACCAACATCCTGTTCATCTGCGGCGGCGCCTTTTCGGGCCTCGAAAAGATCATCGGCGACCGGCTGCAGGGCAAGTCGATCGGTTTCGGCGCCTATGTCGCCGCGCCGGACGAGCGCCGCACCGGCGAAGTGCTGCGCCAGTGCGAGCCCGAGGATCTGCTGAAGTTCGGCCTGATCCCCGAGTTCGTCGGCCGCCTGCCGGTGATCGCGACGCTGGAAGACCTCGACATCGACGCGCTCGTCAAGATTCTGTCCGAGCCGAAGAACGCGCTGGTGAAGCAGTATCAGAAGCTCTTCGACATGGAGGACGTGAAGCTCAGCTTCACCGACGACGCGCTGACCATGATCGGCAAAAAGGCGATCGCCCGCAAGACGGGCGCCCGCGGCCTGCGCTCCATCCTGGAAGCGATCCTGCTCGACACTATGTTCGACCTGCCGTCGATGGACGGCGTCGACGAAGTGATGATCGACAAGGATGTGGTCGAAGGCCGCAAGGACCCGGTCCGCGTCTACGCGAAGAAGAAGGAAAGCGGCGCGGCCTGAGCGCTCGCTGCGACAACTGGCCGTTCCCCGGCTAAGGCCGGGGCCCACTTCCGCACAGCCACCGCATGCCGCCTGGCCCCCGACCTTCGCCGGGGAACAGCATGCTTCAACGGCTCGCCTCGCTCTAGCCGGCGCTGAAGCTGGCGATCCGCAGGTTGAAGAACGGTCGTCCATTCTGGTCGATGCGGATGTCGTGCGGCCAGCGAGTGCCGCTCGCCATGCGGTGGTCGGCGAAGCGGAAGCGCTGCAGGATGGGCGTGCCATCGTCCGCGCTTGGCACCTGGTTTTCGGCGACGACCAGCGTGGCTCGATCGTCGAAGAGGAGGAGGGTCTCAGGAGCGGCCGGGTGGCGGACCCGCAGCGCGTTGCCGGCGGGGGTCACGCTGACGGCGGCAGCACGCAGGTCGACCAGCCGCATCAGCCCGTAGATCGAGAACTGCTGGCGCTCATGCACTTCCATGCGCTTGGGGATTGGCAGCCGCACGCCGCGCCGCTCCAGCCAGGCGTCGCCAGGCTCGATCACGATCGCACGTCGTGCATCTGGTCCTTGCTCCAGCAGCCAGGAAGTCGAACGCGCCCGGACGAACGGCTCGACCGTCGTGTCGACGCCGATCTGCACGGTCTTGCCGCCCGCGACGACGGTGGCTGTGCCGGTCCAGCGCAGCACGCGCGCGCGCCGCAGCGCCTCGGCCCCGCCGGCGCGGGCGATCGCGCGGTCGAGCAGCTTGCTCGCTCCCGGAGCACGGAGCGCGAGGAGCAGGGGCAGGGCCGCGATCAGCGTCCGGCGATCGAGCATTTGGGGGCGCGACGAAGTGGAAAGGAGCATAAGCTATGATCCGCCGAGTCGAGGGGCGATTGATGCTTGTTGCGCGGGCCCCATATAGAAGGAAAGCGCGCGCCTTCGCGCAACCGGAGTTTGCATGAGCCAGAGTTTCCCCGTTCTTCCCCTGCGGGACATTGTCGTGTTCCCGCACATGATCGTGCCGCTGTTCGTCGGCCGCGATAAGTCCGTCGCGGCGCTCGAACAGGCGATGGCGGGCGACAAGCAGATATTCCTCGTCGCCCAGCTCGACCCGGCCAACGACGATCCCGATCGCGACGACATGTATGATCTGGGCGTGATCGCTACCGTGCTGCAGCTGCTGAAGCTGCCCGACGGCACCGTCCGCGTGCTGGTCGAGGGCAAGCAGCGCGCCGCGCTCGACGTGCTGGAGCGCGACGGCGAGCATCTGAACGCGACCGTCACGCTGATCGAGGAAGACACCAGCGAGAGCGTCGAGGCCAAGGCGCTGATGCGCTCGGTCGTCGAGCAGTTCGAGAATTACGCCAAGCTCAACCGCAAGCTGCCGGCCGAGACCGCGGTGCAGCTGGCCGAGATCGAGGAGCCGTCGCGGCTTGCCGACGCGGTCGCCGCCAACATCTCGGTCAAGGTCGCCGACAAGCAGTCGCTGCTGGTCGAGCTCGATCCCGCGCGCCGGCTGGAGATGGTCTTCGCCTTCATGGAAGGCGAGCTGGGCGTGCTCCAGGTCGAGAAGAAGATCCGCAGCCGCGTCAAGCGGCAGATGGAGAAGACGCAGCGCGAATATTATCTCAACGAGCAGCTGAAGGCGATCCAGCGCGAGCTGGGCAATGAAGCGGAAGAGGATGGCGACGAGATCGCCGAGCTCAGCGCCAAGATCGCCAAGCTGAAGCTGTCGAAGGAAGCCCGCGCCAAGGCGACCGCCGAGCTGAAGAAGCTCAAGACGATGGCGCCGATGTCCGCCGAAGCGACGGTCGTGCGCAATTATCTCGACGTGCTGCTGGGTCTGCCCTGGGGCAAGAAGTCGAAGCTGAAGCGCGATATTCCCGAGGCGGAACGGGTGCTCGACGAGGACCATTTTGGCCTCGAAAAGGTCAAGGACCGGATCGTCGAATATCTGGCGGTCCAGGCGCGCACCAACAAGCTCAAGGGCCCGATCCTGTGCCTGGTCGGCCCGCCGGGGGTGGGCAAGACCTCGCTCGGCAAGTCGATCGCGCGTGCGACCGGCCGCGAATTCGTGCGCCAATCGCTGGGCGGCGTCCGCGACGAAGCCGAGATCCGCGGCCATCGCCGCACCTATATCGGCTCGCTGCCGGGCAAGATCGTGTCGAACCTGAAAAAGGCCGGCGCGTCCAATCCGCTGTTCCTGCTCGACGAGATCGACAAGCTCGGCCAGGATTTCCGCGGCGACCCGGCCTCGGCGCTGCTCGAAGTGCTCGACCCGGAGCAGAACAACAAGTTCAACGACCATTATCTGGAGATCGACGTCGATCTGTCGGACGTGATGTTCGTCACCACGGCCAACTCGCTGAACCTGCCGCAGCCGCTGCTGGACCGGATGGAGATCATCCGGCTCGAAGGCTATACCGAGGACGAGAAGGTCGAGATCGCCAAGCGCCACCTGCTCGAAAAGCAGATCGAGGCGCATGGGCTGAAAGCCCAGGAATTCGTGCTGACCGAGGACGGCTTGCGCGACCTGATCCGCTATTACACGCGGGAGGCGGGTGTCCGCACCCTCGAGCGCGAGATCGCCAAGCTCGCCCGCAAGGCGCTGCGCCGCATCCTCGAGGGCAAGGCCGAGCGGATCGAGATCACGCCCGACAATCTCTCCGAGTTCGCCGGCGTGCGGAAGTTCCGCCACGGCGTCGGCGAAGAGGAGCATGGCATCGGCGCGGTGACGGGTCTCGCCTGGACCGAAGTCGGCGGCGAGCTGCTGACCATCGAAAGCGTGACGGTGCCCGGCAAGGGCGTGGTCAAGACCACCGGCAAGCTTGGCGAAGTGATGCAGGAATCGGTGCAGGCCGCCTTCAGCTTCGTCAGGGCGCGTGCGCCGGCCTATGGCATCAAGCCCAGCCTGTTCGGGCGCAAGGACATCCATATCCACTTGCCCGAAGGCGCGGTGCCCAAGGACGGGCCGTCGGCGGGCATCGGCATGGTGACGTCGATCGTCTCGACCCTGACCGGCGTGCCGGTGCGCAAGGACGTGGCGATGACGGGCGAAGTGACGCTGCGCGGTCGCGTGCTGCCGATCGGCGGGCTGAAGGAGAAGCTGCTCGCGGCGCTCCGCGGCGGCATCAAGACGGTCTATATTCCGCAGGAAAATGAGAAGGATCTCGCGGAGATTCCGGCCAACATCAAGGAAGGGCTGGAAATCCTGCCCGTCGCCCATGTCGATCAGGTGCTCGCCGGTGCGTTGACCCAGAAGCTGACCGCGATCGAGTGGACGGAGGCCGACGAGCTCGCCGCGCAGCCGCCGGCCGGGCTGCCGCCGGTGCTGCCGGAAGGCGAGGCGACCGTCCGCCACTGATCCGAAACGGGAAAGCGGAGCGTTGCCAAGGCCATTGACGGACCGGCGGCGCTCCGCCTTACTGCTGCGCTGTTTCACACCCGAGTCCGTAGGGGCAGGACCGGGCAGAGAGGGGCCAAGCGACAATGAACAAGCAGGAATTGATCGGCACCGTTTCGGACAATGCCGGGCTGAGCCGCGGCGATGCGGCGAAAGCGGTCGAGGCGGTGTTCGACACCATTTCCTCAGCGCTCAAGCGCGGCGACGAAGTGCGCCTGGTCGGTTTCGGCACCTTCACGGTCAGCCGCCGCAAGGCCTCCACCGGCCGCAATCCCCGCACCGGCGAGCCGATGTCGATCAAGGAATCGAGCCAGCCCAAGTTCAAGGCGGGCAAGGGCCTGAAGGACGCCTGCAACGTCTAGACAGTTCAGTGCCGCTCCCTTAAGGGCGGCGCTTCCCGATTTCGGGCGCGTAGCTCAGTGGTAGAGCACACCCTTCACACGGGTGGGGTCGTAGGTTCAATCCCTACCGCGCCCACCATCGCCAAAGCCCCGGAAGTCAGCCGACGTCCGGGGCTTTTGCTTATCACAAGCTCTTGATTTTCCACGGATAGACCCAATCTTTCGGTCATCGTTCAACAATCGAAAGGAGGTGGTCTGATGTCTCATTGTCTCAAGCCGAACATGGCGCAACGGGTGAGCATGACCTCCGCAGCGGGGTCCGTGGCTGCCTGACGGGCCGGTACGGCTGACAATGGAAAGGCCGTCCCGAAAGGGGCGGCCTTTTGCTTTCGAGGGAGTTACAGGACCTGTCATGATCCAGGACATCGCCCATCTGGGGCTGGTCGACGAGCAGGAGATCGAACTCGACGCGGCCGCGCTCGAGATCGCGGCGCTCGACCATCCCGGCGCCGATCTCGAAGACTATATCGAGCTGCTCGAAACCATGACCGAGCGGCTGCTGGGCCTCGCCGTGACGGCTCACACGCCCGAAGAGCAGGCGGCGGCGCTGGCGGAGGTGGTCGCCATCGAGTTCCAGTTCCAGGGCGATCGGGAGAGTTACGACAATCCTGCCAATGCCGATCTGATCAGCGTGATCGACCGGCGGCGCGGCATGCCCATTGCGCTGTCGATCATCTATGTCGCGCTCGCTCGCCGGATCGGCTGGACGGCGCACGCGCTCAACACGCCGGGCCATGTACTGGTGTCGTTGGGCGACAATGAGCCGGTCATCATCGATCCGTTCAACGGCGGCGCGCGTGTGCAGGCAGGCCAGCTTGCCGCCCTGCTTCAGTCGATGCTCGGCGGCGCACGCCCGAGCGCCGAGCATATCGCGCCGATGTCGAACCGGGCGGCGTTGCTCCGCTTGCTGTTGAACCAGGCGGGCCGCGCCGAACGGGCCGGCGATCTCGATCGCGCCCTCACCGTCCATGAGCGGATCGCGACCATCGCGCCGGCGCACAGCAGCGGCTGGTGGGAACTCGCACGGTTGCAGCTTGGCTTCGGCAGGGTCGCGGCTGCCCGCGAGAGCCTCACATCCCTGCTGGAGACGACGCGCGATCCGTTCGTCCGTGCCCAGGCGAACAGCGCGCTCGACGCGCTCACTGCCTGACCTTTGGGTGCCTACCTGCTCGCAGCCTCGATAAGTCCGCGCACCAGCAGCCCGCGATGGGCGAAGGCGGTGCGGTCGAGCGGCAGCTTGTAGATCGTCGCGAGGAACTTCTGGTCGAGGGGCGTCAGTTCCTTGGAGCCTGGGTTCGCGAACAGGCTGAGCACCGAGCCGGCTGGGGGCGGGTCGGTCGGGCGAATTTCGGCCAGTCCCACCATGGCGGCGAAGTCGGACACGCTGGCGAGCGAGTGACCTTCGGCGTCGTCGACATCGATGATCACCGTCGCCACGCGGAGCGCGCGCACCATCTGCGTGCCGACGAGAGTGGAGCGGTATTGCAGATGCACGTCGCCGCCTAAGGGAACGCCGCCCGGCCCTTCCAACCGGACGAAGGCAGGGGCATCGTTGCCGCCGTCGCGCATGCCGTCCTTGGTGCGCGACTGGACGGCGTGCCACCAGCGGATCGGCGTCTTGCCCTCATAGAGATAGGCCCGATGCTGCGGATCCACGTCCTTGACCTGATTGGGGGAGCGGGCGGCGATCCTGTGCACGACATCCTCGCCCTTGCGGGCAAAGGCGACGAGCAGGTTGCTCTGGCATTTGCCCTTGGCGAGCCTGGCGCCGGCCTGTTCCGCGATGGCGCGGATGCGCCGCCGGACGCGGTCGGCAATGTCATCCGGCACGCCGATCACTTCGGGACAGACCGGGTCGATCTAGCGGGCGACCGGCTCGTCGGCGACACCAGTGGCGCGGACGAATTGCTGCGCTTCGCGGCGCACTTCCGCGCGTTTGCGCGCCGTGACGGTGATCGTGTCGGCCGGGACGGGATTGGCAAGCAATAGGACGATCGAGAGCATAGGGCCGGCCTCCTGCCCGGCACAGTCCGACAAGGCTAAGGGGAACGCAAGCCGCGGGCGAGGCTAACCTGGATTAGCAATCGTTTCAGGAACTTAACGACTTTTTGCTGGTTCAGCAAAGGTGGGGCCAGTCCGGTTCCACGCAGTTCGCCGGGAGCCGATCGGCTTTTATGAATACGATGTTTTTCGGATCGAAGTCAGAGGCTTCGACGAGGATGCTCACCCAGCCGATGAAGGTGCTGGAAAAGGGCGTGTATCGGGGACCGCATCTTTACAGCCACACGCCGATGATCCGGATCATGGTCGATCTCGGCCGGCTCGAGGATTGGCCCACCAACCAGATTCCGGGATTTGGCGAGCGGTTGCTGGCGCTGCTGCCGGGACTGAAGCGGCACGGCTGTTCCTACAAGCGTCGCGGCGGGCTGGTCCGGCGGATCGAGGACGGCACCTGGCTCGGTCATGTCGCGGAGCATGTCGCGCTTGAGCTGCAGACGCTCGCCGGCACGCGGGTGACCCGCGGCAAGACCCGCAGCGTCAAGGGGCAGCCTGGCGTCTACAACATCATGTTTGCCTATAAATTTGAGGAAGTGGGCCTGCTCGCCGGCCGCGTCGCGCTCGAGCTCGTCAACTCGCTTCTCCCGGAAGAACTCGCCGGCGTTGAGGGACTGGACCGGATCGCGGAAGCACGCCGTGCCTTCGATCTCCAGCGGCGGATCGAGGAGCTGAAGCGGCTGGTGCGGCGTTCCGGCTATGGGCCCACCACTCAGGCGCTGGTCGACGAAGCCGAGCGGCGCGGCATCCCGGTCATGCGGCTCAACAATGGCAGCCTGATCCAGCTCGGCCATGGCCGGTTCCAGCAACACATTCGCGCCAGCATCAGCGGGCGGACCTCGATGATCGCCGTCGAAGCGGCCGGCGACAAGGATTTCACCAAGCAGCTGCTCGCCGACAGCGGCATCCCGGTGCCGCGCGGCGTGGTGGTGCGCGACGTGGAGGATGCGATCGCGGCGGCCCGGCGGCTGGGGTTTCCGCTCGTCACAAAGCCGCTCGATGGCAATCACGGCCGGGGCGTCACGATCGGCATTCGCGACGAGGCGCAGCTCCGCTTCGGCTTTGCGCAGGCACAGGCGGAGGCGAAGGGGCGACGCGACATCATCGTCGAACAGTTCTTCGAAGGCCGCGACCACCGTATCCTGGTTGTCGACGGGGAGATGGTCGCCGTGGCGGAGCGCGTTCCCGCGCATGTGATCGGCGACGGGGTCAGCACCATCGCCGAACTGGTCGAGCAGGTGAACCGCGATCCGCGGCGGGGGGACGGCCATGAAAAGGTCATGACCCGTATCAAGATCGACGCGCTGGTGCTGGAATATCTGGAACGCTCCGGCCTCACCCCCGATAGCGTGCCGCCGCAGGGAGAGTGGGTGCAGCTACGAGCGACCGCGAACCTGTCGACCGGCGGCACAGCGATTGATCGGACTAATGAGATTCACCCCGACAACGCGATCATCGCCTGGCGGGCGGCAAGGGTCATTGGACTGGATATCGCCGGCATCGACTTCATGGCGCCGGATATCTCCAAGTCGGTTCGGGAAACCGGCGGGGGCGTGATCGAAGTAAACGCCGCGCCGGGTTTCCGTATGCACATCGAGCCGAGCGAAGGCAGCCCGCGTGATGTCGCCAAGCCGGTGATCGAAATGCTGTTCCCGCGCGGGCGGCGATCGCGCGTGCCGATCCTCGCCGTGACCGGCACGAACGGCAAATCGACGACGTGCCGGATGCTCAAGCACATCCTGCGCTACACGGGATGCAATGTCGGCCTGACCTCGACCAGCGGCGTCTATATCAACGACCAGCTGGTCAATCCCGGCGATGCGACCGGCCCGCGATCGGCCCGCATGGTGTTGCGCGACCCGACCGTGGAAGTGGCGGTGCTGGAAACGGCGCGGGGCGGCATGCTGCGCGAGGGGCTGGCGTTCGAGCATGCCGATGTGGGTTGCTTCCTGAATGTGGCCGAGGACCATCTTGGCCTGAAGGGCATTCACACGGTCGATGACCTGGCCGATCTGAAGGCGCTAGTCGTCGAGACGGTGCGGCGCGGCGGCACGTCCGTGCTCAACGCCGACGACGCGGTGGTGCGCAGCAAGGCGCGGCAGGCCGGAGGCCGCATCGCCTGGTTCTCGCTCACTGGCGGCGCCGACATGCCGCAATGGCTGTGCGAGCATGTCGAGGATGGCGGCATGGCCGTGGTACGCGAGCCCGGCGAGGAAGGAGGCTGCATCGTCCTGCACAAGAACGGCAGGCGCGAACTCGTCATGCAAACGGCCGCCATCCCGGCGACGTTGCATGGTCATGCCGAATTCAACGTGGCGAATGCCTGCGCCGCCATTGCCATGGCCGTGGCGCACGGCGTCCCGCTGATCACGGTCAGGTCGGCAATGAGCAGCTTCCAGTCGACCTATGAGCAGAACCCCGGCCGACTGAACGTGCACGACGCGCACGGCTTCCGCGTGATCGTCGATTATGCGCACAACGTCGCGGGGCTGACGGCGCTCGGCAATGTGATCCGGGGCCTGCGGCGCCGCTATCCACGCACGATCGGCGTGATCTCCATCCCCGGTGACCGGCGCGACGAGGACATCAGGGAAATGGGCCGGATTTCGGCGGAGCTGTTCGACGTCCTCGTGTTTCGCGAGGACCCCGCCACCCGCGGACGGCCGCGTGGAGAGATCATGCGCATGCTGCGGCAGGGCGCGGTCGAAGCGGGCATGTCGCCGGCTAACATCCAGCTGATCGCCGGGGAGGCGGAGGCGTCTGAGCGGGGACTGGTGCTTGCATCGCCCGGCGATCTGGTGGTGATCACGCCCACAGAGGTGGAAGCGACCTGGCAGCAGGTCCTCCGCTTCTGCCCGCTCAAGGCAGCACCGGCCCCCACCCAACGTCTTGCGACGGTGGCCTGATGGCTGAGTGGAAGCTGATCATCCACGGCGGCGCGAAGGAGATCGCGCCGGAGGAGGAGGCGGACAATCGCGACGGGCTGGCCGAGGCGATCGAAGCGGGCAGGACGATCCTGGCCGATGGCGGCTCGGCGCTCGATGCGGTCGAGGCGGCGGTGCGGGTGATGGAACGGCTGCCGGTGTTCAACGCCGGCCGCGGCTCCGACCCGACCGTCGATGGCAGGATCGAAATGTGCTCGGCGATCATGGACGGCGCGTCGCTGGACATGGGCGGCGTCATGGCGATCGAGGAGGTCTGCCACCCGGTGAGTGTCGCCAAGGCGCTGCTGCGGGAACGCCATGTCCTGCTGGTCGGAGAGGGGGCGACGCGGTTCGCCAGGGATATCGGCGCCGAGCTTTGCGACTTGGCGGAGCTGAAGACTGCCGATCCGCTGGAAGAGGAGATGGCGGAGTCGCACGACACCGTGGGCGCCGTCGCGCTCGATGGGAATGGCGACTATGCCGCCGCGACCTCCACCGGCGGGTTGTCGGGGCAGCTGCCCGGGCGGGCAGGTGACAGCGCCATGCCGGGCTGCGGCTTTTATGCGGAAAATGGCGTCGGCGCCGTCGCTCTCTCAGGCCATGGCGAGAATATCGCGCGGCTGCGATTGGCGTCCAAGATCATGCACAGCCTGAACGGGCTGGGGCCCCAACGGGCGATTTTCGATGCGGTATCGCAGATGAAGCGGCTGGGCGGCGACGCCGGCGGCATCGCGATCGATGCGCAGGGGCGGATCGGCTGGGCTCATAACAGCCGGCATTTCGCGGTGGCTTCGATCACGGAAGGCGATAACAGCCCCGGGCTATGGCTGAGGAAACCGGACCAGTGAGCGAGGGCGGAACGCTGATCATCATCGGCGGGCATGAGGAGCGCGAGCCCAAGTCCGACCGCAAGATCCTGCGCGAAGTGGCGCGGCGGGTGCGCGGCGGCAAATTGGTGCTCGCCACCGTCGCCAGTCACCAGCCCAAAGGCTATTTCGACGATTACCGCCGCGCCTTTGAGGATTTGGAGCTGGGCGAGCTCGTCGAGCTTTACCTGAACGATCGCTGCGAGGCCGAGGCGGCGGAGAAACTGCGCGTGCTCGACGATGCCGCGGGCGTGTTCTTCTCAGGGGGCGACCAGCTGCGCATCACCAGCCAGGTCGGCGACACGCCAATCGAAGCCAAGGTGCGCGCCTTGTTCGACCGTGGCGGGCTGATCGCCGGCACGTCGGCGGGGGCGACGGCGATGAGCGACACGATGCTGGTCAAGGGCACCAGCGCCGAGACGCACCGCATCGGCGACCTGCATATGGCGCCGGGCCTGGGCCTGATCCGTAACGTCATCATCGACCAGCATTTCGCCGAGCGCGGCCGCTTCGGGCGGCTGCTGGGGGCGGTGGCCCATAATCCGCGCGTGCTCGGCATGGGGGTGGACGAGGACACGGCCGCAATCGTCGAGGGCAGCCGGTTTCGCGTGATCGGATCGGGCGCCGTTTATGTGTTCGACGGCCACGACGTCACCCACTCTAACGTCGCCGAGGCAAGCCCGGAGCGCGTGCTGTCGATGCACAATGTGAAGGTGCATGTGCTCGGCACCGACGACGAATTCGACCTGCGCGAGCGGAAGCCGATCCCGGCGCGGGAGGATTGAGCCCAGCCGCCATGCCCGCGAAGGCTGGCATCTGGCTCTGGTACATGCGTCACCGAGATCCCAGCCTTCGCTGGGATGACGGCTGAGATCACTCCACCCAGTCGCTCATGCTGACGGTGTCGACGACCTTGTAGGGGATGCCGCGCGGGCCGAGGAAGAGCTTCTCCATCTCGGCGCGGGTGAAGGGGCGGGAGCCGAGGCGGCCGAAGATCGCGATCTGGCCGCCCTGTTCATCGACGGCGCGGTCGCGGTCGAGGCCGCGGGACAGCGCCAGTGCGGCGGACGGCGTGCGGGCCCAGGCGATCAGCTCCGGCATCGGCGCGGGGCTGAAGCCGTAGAAATTCGGCTGGCTGGCCGGGCTGGTCAGCTGGATCACCTTCAGCCCGTTCCGCCCGTCCGCGACATAGCCGATCAGCGAGGCGTTGGTGGTGCCGATGATCACGTCCTCGGCATCGTTCAGCTGCCCCCCGAACGTCTCCTTGCGGTAGATGACCGGCGCCCCCGGCTTGGTGACGTTGACGATCGCCAGGCCTTCGCCCTTGGCCGCGACGTAGAGATAGGTGCGCGCGATATACATCTTGCGGGCGTCGGCGAGCGGTATGGTGCCCGAGGGCACTGGTACGGGGGCGCGCATGTTGGTGACGTCGAACAATTTCACGCCGTCGCGGTCGGTGACCCAGAGATAGCGGAACTGGATCGCGGAGGCGCGGGCGTCCTGGAGCGGCACTTCAGCGGCGAGCTTCGGGCGCTTGGGGTCATTGAGGTCGACGACGGCCAGACCGCGCGCGGTCGTCACATAGGCGATGTGCCCGGCCAAGGTGATGTGCTTTGCGCCGTTCAGCACACCACCCGGATTCCACGTCAGGTTCCGCTTCAGGAAGTTATTGCGGAACTCGCCATCGGCCATGGTGGTCACGTCGACCAGGATCAGGCCTTCTTCGGCATCCGTCACCACCGCATAATTATAGATCGGGTGGAAGGGCTGTTCCTCGTTGATCTGCCGCATCTCCGCCGTGTTCTTGAGCGGATTGATCGCCTGCATGGTCGGCAGCGCCATGCAGGTGGCGTTGCGCGTCTTAACATGGGTGTCGTGACCGAGGCCGGAAAAGGGGCCGGTCACGATCGGCTCGGAAAAGCCTTTATTGGCGATCGACGCCACGTCATAGACGCGGAAACCGCCGCGCCCTTCGGCGACATACATATATTCGCCGCGGAGCTGCAGGCAGCCGACGCGGCCGCCGGCATTCTGGACCACGTTGCGGAAGATTTCCGGCGCCTTGGTTTCGCCCGAAAGGTCGCCGTCGAAGCGGATGCCACGCGTCCATTCCCTCAGCTCGCGGCGATTCTGGTCGACATGGAGCTTGTAGAAGTCTGGATAGGCATAGCGGTGGAGGTAGGAGCCGATCACTGCCTGCGGCTCGTCCCATTCGGTGACGCGGATCGCCTCGAAGGCGCCGTCGAGCCCAGTCCAGGCATTCAGCCCGACGAAGTTCACGAAGTTGGTGCCGAGCAGCAGCAGCTGCGACATGACGGCATTATTGTCTTCGTTCGCGGACAGATGGCAGTCCGAGCAGGTCTTGGTCTCGGTCTTGCGCACCGTGTGCGGGAAGTGCGGCGCGAAGGCCTGGCTGGAGAAGCCCGCGGCCGAGACCGGCGGCTGCTGCACATAGATGCGTTCGCGGTTCAGATTGGTGGAGGAAAGCACCAGCGCGGACGAGGAGCGCACCGGGGCGATGATCGCACCCTTGGTGGTCTGGTGGCGGCCGAGCTGAAACATCTCGTCGCGCGCAACCTGCGGGTTGTAGGTCGCGAAGTTGCGGGTCTCCTCGCCTTCATATTTGTGGCTGACCGTCTTCCAGTTCGCCTCGATCGGGAGGTGACAGCCGCCGCATGAGGTGGTCCAGGACAGATGGCAGGTGAAGCAGGCCAGCTTATCGTCGCCATGCGCGCGATCATCCATCTTCACGCCCGAACCGAAGGCGAACTTCCCGTCCTCGGCGCCGCGGCGTGACATCAGCTTGGCGCGCGCGGCCTTGGCGTTGAAGTGGGTGGAGGCACGGTCGACGGAGTCTCGGACGAGACTCACTTTCCATTCGAGCTTCGGATCGATGATCGAGCGCTGGATCAGCACGCGCTGGCCATGCTCGTCCGTCGTCCATTCGAAGCGCCGCTGGCCGTCGGCATTGCGCAGCAGCGCGAGATTATTGCCGGTCGGCGGCGCGGCCGGGCCGGAGGTCAGCAACGTCGGATAGGCGTCGGCGGTGCCGTGGCAATCCTTGCAGCCGATCTCGATCGCGTTCGCGACTTCGCCATAGATCAGGCCGTTGCCGTGATTGTCCTGCGCGAAGTGGCAGTCGGCGCATTGCATGCCCTTTTCGGCATGGATGTCCATCATATGGACCGTCTTGCCGGGGTTGGTGCCGGGCTCGACGAATTTGCCTTCACCCTGCTTGCGCCATTTCTCCGGGTCGTTCGGATCGACCTTGTTGCCCTCCGCGTCGAGCAGATTACCTTCGCGGTCGCGCTTCAGGATGGCGCGGAAGTTCCAGCCATGGCCGTGATAGTCGGCGAACTGGGTGTCCTTCAGCAGCGGATTGATGTCGTAAACGTTGCGCAGGATCTCGAGATCGCCCCACAGGCCGCGCACCGAGGCCGCCTCCGGATTGCGGTCGAGGATTTTGAACGCCTCCTCCGCCGTCGGGTAAAGCTGCGTCTTGAACTTCTTGGCATACTCGGCGTCGGACATGCCGTCCGGCCGCGGGTATTTGTTCTCAGGGCCGGGCCACAGGAAGGGCGCGTCGGACTCATAGTCCCACATGGTGTAGCCGAGGTAAGAGTTCAGGAAGATGTTCGGCTGATGCATGTGGCAGTTCATGCACTGGGCGGTGGGGATGGCGCGCGTGAAGGCGTGCTGGATCGGGTGGCCCTTCTCCTTCACCGCCTCCTTGGCTGCCGAGCCGTGGGTGCCATAGGCCTTCACGGCGCCATGAGCGGGCGCCTTGCCGTGACCGTCGTCATACCCTGATTTCTGCAGCTTGTTGGCGATGGTCGGGTCGACCGTCGCGGTCTGGCCGTCGCGGCCGAATTTCGCATAGCCGAGGCTGTGCCGCGGCTCGCGGTCATTGGCATAGACGACGTGGCAGCCGGCGCAGCCGGACTGGCGGTAGTCGCCCGGCTGATCGTTGGTGCCCATGAACCACATGAAGGGATCGTTGAGGCGGGTCTTGTGGATGTTCAGCGCCGGGATGGCGACGCGCAGGCCGGTGCCGGGGCCGCGGTTCGATTGCTTCAGGTCCGGCCGGCCCGGCTCTTCCAGGCGCTGGATCGAGCCGGTCGGGTTAGGCAGGCCGATCTCGGCGAAGTTCGAGTTGATGTTGCGTCCGCCGCGTTCGAACACGCGGAAGATGTCGGCCGGGGGAATGACCGTCCAGGCGGGGAGCGGATACAGCACCGGCAGGGCGCCGCGCTTCTTCTGCGCGTCGGTGACGGTGCCGTGCGGGCTGCCGGGCGACATGATCTTGGCCGGCTCGCCATTGCGGGTATAGGCCTCGCCCAGCACGTAATTCTTGAACGGCACGATGCCGTTATTGTAGCTGGCGCCGCCCCATAGCATCGCGCCCGAGGCCATGATCGAGCGTTCGGCCGCCTCGATCACTTCCATATGGCAGGCGCCGCAGGATTCGCGCGCCACGCGATAGTCGGACGGGTTGATGAAGCGGATATATTCCGGGGCTTCCCGGTTCATCAGCGTATAGCCGCGCTCCGGATTAGCGGAGGAGGGCCAGTGCCAGCTCGCCGGATATTTCGGCAGGACGTGCGCCTTGTCGCGCAGCGCGACGTAGCGCGGATCGTCATGCTTCCAGGCGGGGTCGATCGCATCCTTGATCGGTGTGCCGCCATGGCAATCGACGCAGCTGAGCGCGACTGCCTGGGACACGTGCATGGTCGGCGCATCAGACGCGGTGTGGCAGCCGGTGCAGCCGGCATTTTGCGCGGCCATGTCTTCGGGCGTGCGGTCGCGCGGGGCGGGCGGGAAATAGGGGTAGGTGCGGGCGACGGGCTTTTCGGCTGAGGAGGCGAGCAGAGGCGAGACTGCGAATGCCAGGGCTGACAGGATGAGCGCTGCCATCACCCAAAGTCCGGCTTGGCTGAGCTTGTCGAAGCCTTCCCTTCTTCTGTTCGACTTGATGCCGAAGAAAGGGAGGGCTTCGACAAGCTCAGCCAAGCCGGTGTGGAGGGTGCGCAGCTTGAACATCAGTAGGTCAGGATCGCGTTGAAGAGGATGGAATAGAAGCGGCTGTCGCGCGGACGGCTGGCGAAGAGGTCCTTGAAGCCGTCGCCCGGCTGCAGCATCGCGCCGGAGAGGCGGAAGACGATGTTCTGGTTGGCCTTCGGCCGCCAGATCGCCGCTGCCGACAGGTCATAGCCAATGTCCTTCGGGATCGAGCCTTCGACACGCAGCGTCCGCAGCGTCGCGGTGTTCGCGAACCAGAGATGATTGGCGTTGAGCGTAAAGCGCGTGGTCGGCGTGATGTCGAAGTCGGCGCCGGCCCCCAGCAGCACCGTGCCGGGATTGTTGAAGTTGGACTGGCCCTGCTCCTTGGAGGAACGGAGCGAGTTCAATATCCCGTTGCGGCCGTTGAGGTTCACGGCGCGCCCGCCGCCTGCAAAGGGAATGGTCTGGCGGATCCAGTAGCTGGTGTCGGCGCCGGCGAAGATTGGATTCTCGAAGATCGCGTCGAAGCCGGCTTCGGTGTTGTTGAACGGGTCCTTGTCGCCGCTGGCATAGAGCGCGGCGCCGCGGAGGCGAATCCAGTCGAAGTCGATCGACGGCTCGGCGGCGACGAAATAACTGGCGATCTTCGCCGGTCGCGAGGTGAAGAAGCTGTTCCGGTCCTCGCCGAACGCGCCGTACGCAGAGACGGTCAGGTTGACCCGGCCGAAATGCCCATCGCCGTTATAGCCGACATAAACGACATCATATTCGCGCCCGCGCACGTCGCCGAGCAAGGCCGGGCGCACCGGAAAACCGTTATCGTCGACCTCGATCCGGTTCTGCTCGCGGTTCATATTGTAGACGATTGTGCCCTGGCTGGTGAAGCTGGGCACGGGGAAGTCCTGCACATAGACGTTGGCTGCGAAGACGAAATCGTCTCTGGGGCGCTGGACGACCGAGTTCAGGCCGGAATTGGTGTCCTTCTCCAGCCGCCAGAACGCGGCCAGATTATATTGGATGCGGTTATTGTCGCGGCTGCCGAAGAGGCGGATGCCGAGCTGCAGGTCGTTGAACAGGAAGCCGCGGAAATCGGTCTGGAACGGCTGGATGCCGATCCGCAAGGAATCGAAGTCGAATCGGTCCGACGTGTTCCGCAGATGCTTATCGAAGAAGAATTCCTGCACGCCCAGGAAATGGTCGAGGCGCGTCTTGCCCTTGGACGGCTCGACGAACAGCACGCGCCGTTCGGGCACCGTCACATAGTTGATGTTATACGCCAGGCTGACGCGGTATTCGACGTCGGGCGGCTTGAACGCGGTATAGCCCTTGGTCAGCGAGGCGCCAAAGATGAAGGTCTGCGACAGGACGTTGCTATAGGGCTTGCCGAACACGTCGTTGCTGTCGGGCCGCGTCGTGGTCTGGTTACCGACCGGAATGGGAAAGCTGCGCGGCTCGACCACCGTGTCGGACGCGGCGTTGATCGAGAAGAACCAGTCTTCGCCTTTCAATCCCAGCAGTTTCGGCGTGCGGCACTTGGGCAGGCCCTCGCGCGCGCGCCGTTCCTGCTCCTCATCGGTCGGGATGCAGAGCGGGCGGTCGCCCTTATAGGTGTTCTGGTTATAGGGATCGAGGAAGCGTTCCTTGGCCAGACCGAGCGACTGGATCAGCCGCCAGCGGTCGGGGATCGGAAACTCGCTGGTCGGGAAGGCTTCCGGCGGCGGCGCGCGCACCGCGCCGGGATTGTCCTGCTCGACCCTGTCCGGCAGCTCGCGCTGGGTGACGCCCGGGCGGCGACGGCCGTCGATCAGGCCGGAATCGGGCTCCTCCAGATTGGCTTCGGGCGCGGGCTCGGCGACCGCTTCAGGCATCGCCTGAGGCGGCGGGGGCGATTCAGCCTGCGCCAGCATTAGCGCGATCGGGAGGAGGGAAACGCCCGCCGTCATATGCCCTGGCACACATTCTGGTCGGGCGTGTCGAGGAACGGCGCGAATGGGCAGTTGACGTAGCGCAGCCGCACTTCGCGACCGCTGCCGACCTGCACCACGACGCGATCCGAGCGCCGCTCCGGCGGGGCGTGGCTAATGCCGCCGACCCGCTTGCCGGCATTGGCGAGCCCCAGAAAGCTGATCATGTCGTCCTGATCGATGCCGTCGCCCGATACTCCGATCGCACCGACCAGCTGCGTGCCGCGATAGATCGGCACCGCACCGGGGAAGATCTGCAGCCCGTTGGCGAGCCGGTTCAGGTTCGGCAGCGAGTCGAGCAGCTTGGTGCAGCGCTGCGGCGTGTCGATCGGCGCCTGCAGCGTCAGAAAGGCGAGATGCTCCCGCACATTGTCGAGGATCAGCGCCGATTGCAGACCGGTCGAGAAGGGATTGAACTGTGCGATCGGGCGGCCGAGCGGGCCGTTGGGGCGGCCGACTTCACCGTCCGGGAAATAGGGACGGGCGAGCAGGCCAAGGCCGCGGTTCGAATAAGCGAAGTTGCCCGTCAGCGCCGCGGGATCGCTCAGGAAATCGCGGGTGCGCTGAACGAAGGCGGGCACTTCCGCGCTTGTCGCGGTCGATAGCTGCTGCGCGGCGACAGCGTTGGACAGGAACGCCACGCTCCGCGCCTTTTGCAGCGACACGTCGATGCCGAAGATCGGCGCGTCGGGCGAGCGGACGATGCCGAGCACCGAACCGAACGTGTCGGTGACGCTGATCGAGACCTGGATGCGGCCATCGAGCGGGCGGCGGATCTGGGCGCGGCCGCGGCTCATGATGGTGAAGGCTTCCTCCAGCACCGCGCGGACTTCCACGGCGCTGAGCGGCTGAGCGATGGTGCCGCCATCGGTGCCGGCGCGGATCGGATAACGGTTCGCGCCCGAGCCGTCGGTCAGGATGAAGGCGTCAGGGTTGTTGAATTCGGCGGGGGATGCGCGGCGAATGCCCGAGGCTTCCGTGCCATAAGCAGCGCCGGCCCGGAGCGACAGGTCGACATAGTCGCGCACCGGCGCCAGCGAGCCTGCGCTGCCGAAAATGGAGGCGAAAGGCGGGGCTGATGCCGGATTGCTACGCAGCTGCGACGGCACTGCGTCGCTGTAACGCAGTGCGGTGCCATCGACGTTGATACGATTGGCGCGGATGTCTTCTGGCGCCTCGAACCCGAACGTCGCCGCGAGGGCGATATATTCCTCGTCCAGCTGCTCGATATCGGTGATGTCGGGATCGAAGTCGTAGACGCCATCCGCCATCACGCCGACGCCGCCGACCAGAACGCCGTTCTTGTAGAGCGGAAAGCCGCCGGCATCCGCCGACAGGCCGAGGGGCGAGCGCTTCGGGCCGATCAGCGCACGCGGCCCGCCCAGCGCCATGAAGCGGGTGTTGAGGTCGGAACAAGGGAGCTGGCTGAACTGCACGCCGAACAGCGGCCCGCTTTCCAAGCCCACCGCATTCGGTGCCGGCGGGAAATGCTGCTGGACGATCTGGCTCGCCGTGCGGGTCGAAAAGGCATTGCCGCCCGACGAGAGATAGGCGCCGGTGATCGCCTTGGCGATGGCGCCGCCTTCGGCCGGCACGACCAGGCCCTGCAGGTCGATCCTGTCCCCATTGGGCGCTGCTGCGATCGTCAGGTTCTGCGGCGCACCGTTCATGCGGAAGATGCCGAGCACATTGCCGACCCGGTCGACCACGGCAATCACGGCGGGCCGGTTGCTCGCCTGCGCTTCGGCCACGGCTTGCGCCATGATGCGCTGCACTTCGGCCACGGTCAGCGCTTCCTGGGCCGGCGCGGCATAGACGGAGGTGGGCGTGGGGCTCGGAGTCGGCGTGGCGGCGGGCGAGGGGCTGTTGCCGCCGCCGCATGACGCGAGCAGCAGCGAGACGGCCGCCAATGCGGCAGTCGTTCGGTGCGCGGCCATGCCGCTGGTCGAGTACAGAACGCCTTTACGCATTACCTGAGAGTCCGGATCGTTCGTGCCGCTCCGCCCAGAGCGCGGCGGAATTCGAGGGGTTTGTAGCTGTTGGGTTCGCGCACCGCGGCATAGGCCCGGTTGATCTCGGCGCGGATCGCGCCCGCCGTCCCGGCATTGACGCCGCCGCCATTAACCAGTGCGTTCAGCAACGTGTCGAGCGCCATCACCGCCTGCACGCTGCCTTCATAGTCGGTGAAGCGCGGGCTGATCGCTTCGCTGGCGATCGAGTCGATGATCGCGAAGGTCTCGGTGCGGCCAAAGCTGCGGCGGGCGAAGGCATCGGCGAGCGCGCCCGCCGTCTCCCGCAGCCGCGCCGCCGCGGCTACCGCGCTCGGCCGGTCGCGCGCCAGGGCGGCGTGGAAGGCACGGGCATCGGCATCGAAGCGGCGGGCGAGGTCCGGCGCGACCACGCGCGCGGCGGCCGCGAGCATGATCATATTCTCGTCATTGAAGGCCGGCATGCCGTCAGGGATTGGCCGTCCGGGATTGGCGATGCCGGTCGGCCGCGCCTGCGGGTCGTCCGAGATACGGCGATGGCAGGTGTGGCAGTCGAAGAAATAGAATTCCGGGAAGACACCTTCCTGGCCCAGCTTCGGCGTCGAATAGAGCGTCAGCGCCCGCTCCAGCGCCATCGCCTGGCCCGTCGCCCACATGCGGACATTGTCGGTCCGGCCCTTGCGGCGCGCATAGTCCGCATCTTCGTTGTGATGCTGCTGCAGCGTCGAGAAGAGGTCCATCTCGAACGAAATGCGCGGGTGGCCGGCGGCCATGATGCGGTGGTTGACGAACTGGTTCGAGTCCGCGCTGCCGAAATGGCAGTCGAGGCAGACGCTCGCCCGCACCTTCGGGTTCTCGAGCGGCACCATGCCCTGCGCGACATTGCGGGCGTGGGTCGCGCCGACGGTATAGTGGGACTGGAGCCAGTTCTGCGCGCCGCCATGGCAGGTCTCGCAGCCGATCGCATCGCTCTTCTGGAAGCGCGGGCCGCGGTTCGGCGCCGGATCGGCGTGGCAGCCGAGGCACATCGGTGCCTGGGTCGCGTCGCCAATCCCGAGCCGGGCGGCAATGGCCTGGCCGCGGGCGGTGCCGATCAGCCGCAGCGCGCGGCTATGGGTGCCGCCGGCGGTTGATTCCTCCTGCCAGAGCTTGATCTCGTCCTGGCGCACGACCTTGCCGTCGCCTTCCTGGCGGCCATGGCAGGTGGAGCCGGAGCAGCTGGCGACGCCGAGGTGAGTGGCGGAGTCCGTGCGGGCGGACTGGGCGGTCGAAGGCGACGCGCCAAAGGCGATTGCCAGCGCAATCACGGCGAGACCCAGGCAAAGGCACAGCGCAAGACCGGCAGCGGCACGTGCGCGCAGGCTCGCAAAAACCCCATACATAATCGCGCTGGCCCCCCAAACTGACCTGATCCGGCGTACGCGACCCGCCGTTTTCTGTTTGTCGCGTTATGCTGACCTGCGCGGCGGCTGGCAAGCGCAAGACCGCCGAAAGAGGTGGATATTGCGCGCAAATCCATCATGATCGAAGAAGGGGCGGAGAGGGGAAGCCGGCATGGAAGGCGATACGGGTTCGGGCCTCGCCTGGGCGATGAGCCATCTGCAATATCTGCTGCTGGTCGCGTCGATGCTGCCGGCGCGGCTGGTGCGGGTCCGGATCGGCGTCGTCGCATCGGCTGTGGCGGGCATTCTCGCGACGGGCATTTTCGACTTCGAACCGGCTTTGCTGTTCTGGAACGTGGCGCTGCTGCTCGTGAACCTGGTGCTGCTGCTCCAGTTCATGCGCAGCAATGCGGCGGTGCGCTTCACGCCCGACGAAGAGCCGATGCTGAAGGCTTTGCTCAACGAGCTGCCACGGGCACGGGCGCGGCATTTTCTCGATCAAGGGCTGTGGCTGACCGGCAAGGCAGGCGAAACGCTGATCCGCGAAGGCGAGGCCGTCACTCACCTCTTCTACATCGTGGAAGGGGAGGCGGAAGTGACCAGCGGCGGCAAGGCGGTCGGCCGCGTCGGTGCCGGCGACCTGATCGGCGAAGTGACGGTGCTGTCGGGCGAGACGGCGAGCGCGACGGTGACGCTGCAGCGAGCGTCGCGCATGTGGTGCGCGCCGGCGCAGACGCTGCGACTCTATCTCGACGCGCATCACGACGTGCGGCATGCGGTCGAGATGAGCTTCGCCGCCGCGCTGCGCCACAAGCTACAGGAGATGAACAAGGCTGTCGCGGAGGCGGGCGGGCTGCGTTCTTGATCGTCATGCCCAAGGAGGGGCCCATCCACCTCTCGTCATGCCAGCGAAGGCTGGCATCTTGGTGCAGAGACCCCAGCCTTCGCTGGGGTGACGATTAGATTTTTTGCCGCTGGTTCAGCACTTCATAGGCCATCACCGCGGTCGCCACCGCCGCATTCAGGCTGTCCGCCTTGCCGCGCATCGGCATCTTCACCAGCAGATCGCATTCCGCCTCATAAGCCTGCGGCAGGCCCTGGGCTTCATTGCCGACCAGGATGAAAGTCGGCGCCTGATAACGGGGTGCCTGATAATCCGTGTCGGTGCGCAGGCTGGTGCCGATTAGCTGGCCGGGGCCGCTGCGTAGCCAGGGCACGAACTCTTCCCAGCGGGCGGTCGCGATGCTCTGCGTGAACAGCGCGCCCATGCTCGCGCGCACCGCCTCCACCGAGAAGGGATCGACGCAATCGTCGACCAGGATCAGCCCGCCGCCGCCGACTGCATCCGAAGTACGCAGGATCGTGCCGAGATTACCGGGATCGCGCAGCGCCTGGGCGACGATCCAGATGTCGGCGCCGGTTCGGTCGATCTGCTCCAGCGGCGTCAGCCGGTCGCGATAGGCGGCGACCAAAGTCTGCGCATTGTCCTTGCCGGAGAGTTTGGAGAGGATGTCGGGCGTCGTCTCGATCACCTCGCCGCCGGCGGCTTCCGTCTCGGCGATCAGCGCCTCAGCGAGCGGATGGCGCGCGCCATCGGGGGCGAAGAACAGGAACTCGGGCAGGGCCCCGGCTTCGCGCGCCTCGGTCAGGATGCGCAGGCCTTCCGCCAGGAACAGGCCTTCGCGCCTGCGGTGCTTCTTGTCGCGCAAGCTCCGCATGCGCTTGACGAGTTCGTTCGAAAAGCCGGTGATCTGTCGAGGCATTATCGCCCCTCCCCTTCAGGGGAGGGGAAGGGGGTGGGGCAGTCGGGGCCGGAGCATATGCCGCTCGGCCCCACCCCCACCCCTCCCCTGAAGGGGAGGGGCTTGATCATTCTTCCCCGAACTTGCTCTCGACCAGCACGGCGAGTTGCTTGACCGCTTCCTCCGCACCGTCGCCGGACGCGCTGATCTCGATCTGGTCGCCCATGGCGGCGCCAAGCATCATCAGGCCCATGATCGAGGTGCCGGTCACGCTCGCGCCATCCTTGCGCACCTCTACCCTGGCGGGCAGGCCGCTCGCCAGCGTCACGAATTTGGCGCTGGCGCGGGCATGGAGGCCGCGCTTGTTGGTGATCTGAACGGTGCGCGAGACCTGGCTCATGCCGCCTCGCCGAGCACTTCCGAGGCAACCGAGATATATTTGCGGCCCGCTTCCCGCGCGGCGGCGACCGCGTCCTTGACCGTCATGGTGCGGCGCGCGCCTTCCAGCCGGATCAGCATCGGCAAGTTGATGCCGGCGATCACCTCGACCTTGCCCGGCTGCATCAGCGAGATGGCGAGGTTGGACGGGGTGCCGCCGAACAGGTCGGTCAGCACGATCACGCCGCGTCCGCCCTCGACGGTGCGAATCGCCTTGGCGATGTCGGCGCGGCGCAGCTCCATATCGTCGTCAGGGCCGATGCAGATCGATTCGACCGCCGATTGCGGGCCCACGACATGCTCCATCGCCACGACGAATTCGGCGGCGAGCCGTCCATGGGTCACCAGCACAAGTCCGATCATTTCGTCTCAAAATCCTTCAGCGAGCCCTTGGGCTCTTCCACCGCATCCCTGGGCAGGGAGGCGAGGTCGCGATGCGCGACCGTGGGCGAAAATCCCGCGCCGCGCAACCGGCCAGCGACGCGTTCGACGACGTGAACGGAGCGGTGTCTCCCTCCGGTACAGCCGAACGCGACCGTCACATAGGCTTTGCCCTCTGCCTGGTAGCGGGGCAGCAAAGTGAGCAGCAGCTGCTCCATCTGCCCCACCGCGCTCTCATAGGCCGGGTCCTCCGCAATGTAGTCGGCGACCGCCTGATCGATGCCGGTCAGCGGCTTGAGCAGCCGGTCCCAATGCGGGTTGCGCAGAAAGCGCAGGTCGAACACCAGGTCCGCATTGCGCGGTAACCCGCGGGCAAAACCGAAGGACGTGACCGACAGCACCATCTCCCGGCCGTGCCCGTCAGCGAAGCGGGTGCGGATATCGTGCTGGAGGGCCGCTCGGTTCAGGTCGGTCGTGTCGAGCAGATGATCGGCAGCCTGACGAAGGGGGGCAAGCAGCTCCCGTTCCCGGGCAATGCCGTCGCTGGCGGGGCGATCCAGCGCGAGCGGATGCGGCCGCCGGGTCTCGTCATAGCGGCGTTCGAGTTCCGCGCCCGCGCAATCGAGGAACAGGGTCGACACGTCGAACAGCGCCCGCTGCCGAAGCCGGGCAAGACGCCGCACCATGCCCTCGGCATCGAAGCCGCGGGTTCGGGAGTCGATGCCGATGGCCATCGGGCGATTGTCGCGCCCGCCGGTGCCCGGCGGGGGCGTATCGAGCAGCCGGTCGAGCAGCTTCAGCGGCAGGTTGTCGACGACTTCCCAGCCGATATCCTCGAGCGTGTTGAGCGCGGTCGACTTGCCCGCGCCCGACATGCCGGTGACCAGCAGCAGGCGCTCGGGATCGGTGCGGTCGTTCATTCCGGCAGGCCCCATTGCTTCAGCGCCATTTCGACCTTGATCGGTGCCGATGGTTCGCGAGGATCGAAGGTCGCGCAGGGAATGGCAATGCCCTGGAGTTCACGCTGCGACGGCTCCGGCATGCGCTCCGACGCGCCAAGCTCGACGACCAGCGAGATGAAGGTGTCCGCGCAATGCTCCATCGGCACAAGCCCGATGCCGCGCACTTCGATCAGGCCGGCAATCCGCGCCGGCGGCGCCGCTTTGAGCCTCCCGTCCACCACCGACAGCGCGACCTGATCGTCGCTGATCAGCACCGCGCCGCGGTCGATCAGGCGAAACGCGAGGTCGGACTTGCCGGCGCCCGACGCGCCGGTGATGAGCACCCCGCGCCTGCCTATCGCCACTGCGGTCGCGTGGATCAGCGCGCTCATTGCTCGTCCAGCGCCGGCAGTCGGAGGATGAAGGCCGCGCCCATCGGCCGTTCGTCGCGAGTCTCCACTTCCAGCTTGCCGTCATGGCCTTCGGCGATGGCGCGGGCAATGGCGAGGCCGAGGCCCGAATGTCCCGCCGCCCGTTCGCCCTCGGGGCGGACGCTGGTGAAGCGGCGGAAAATGGAGTCGCGCAGGTCAGGCGGCACGCCGGGGCCCTGATCCTCGACCTTGACGATCACTTCGTCGCCGGTGCGGGTAGCGGTCAGCTGTACCAGACCGTTGTCGGGCGAGAAGGAGATGGCATTGTCGAGCAGATTCTCGATGATCCGCATCAGCCGGAATTCGTCGCCGCGCACCACTGCCGTACCGATCCTCGGCCGCGCAAAGGCGACCTGCACGCCGCGCGGATTGGGGCCGCGCAATTCACGTGCCTTCAGCATGGTTTCGATCACCTGACCAAGATCGATCCGCTGCAGCCGCGCGCGTGACAGTTCGGCATCGAGGCGCGACGCTTCAGCTATGTCGGTGATCAGCCGGTCGAGCCGCCGCACATCGTCCTGCACGATCTCCAGCAGCTGCGCGCGCTGGCTCTCATCCTGCACCTTGGGCAGCGCATCGATGGCGGAGCGGAGCGAGGCGAGGGGGTTCTTCAGCTCGTGCGTGACATCCGCGGCAAAGGCATCGGTGGCGTCGATGCGTTGCCGCAGGGCCTGAGACATGTCGGCTAGCGCCTGGGCCAATGATCCGATTTCGTCCCGCCGGCCATGGAGGCGCGGCACCGTCACTTCGCGCGCCCGGCCGAGCCGGACGCGAACGGCAGCGCGGGCGAGCTTGCGCAACGGCTTCACGATGGTGCGGGCGAGGAACATCGACAGCCAGATCGAGAGGATCGAGACGCCGAGCAGCATCATCGCCAGCCGCCAGCGCTCAGCGCGCACGATCCGCGTCACGTCGCGGGCATTGGACGTCATCAGCAGCGCGCCATCGCGCATCGGCGCCGCCGCGGTGATCATGAAGGTGCGGTCGGGCGCGAAGCTCTCCTCGGCAAGCCCCTTGCGCTCGGCCAGGGCAGTGCGGATTTCGGGCCATGCTTCAGCGCGGTCCGGCTCGGGCTCCACGTAACTACGCGGGCGCTTCGCGCGGGTGACGAAGTCGATCGACCGATCGAGGAACCGTGCAACCTGCCGCTGCCAGGCTTCCTCGTCGGGGTCGCGAAGTGCGTAGTTGGGCCCGGCGATGCGCCAGCTGTCGAGCTGGAGACGGCCATCAGCGCCGTAGATGCGGAGGCGGCTTTTCGTCCGCTTCCCCATTTGCGCCAGCAGCTGCGGCACCTGCGACGGAGGTGTGGATTCCAGCGCGTCATGGACCAGGCCGAGTTCGCGGACCGCCCGATCGGCGCGAAAGTCGATCAGCCGCGCGCGATAGCTTTGCAGGTAGAAGAAGGCACCCGCGAGCAGCGCCAGCGCAAAGACGTTGACCGCAAGGATGCGCGTCGTGAGCGAGACTCGCCCCGACCAGCGCAGCGGCGGGTCGATCGCCTCAGGACTCGGCGAAGCGATAGCCGGCGCCATAAAGGGTCTCGATGCCGTCGAACTGCGGGTCTGCCTGGCGGAACTTACGACGGAGGCGCTTGATGTGGCTGTCGATGGTGCGGTCGTCGACATAGACATCGTCCTGATAGGCGGCGTCCATCAGCTGGTTGCGCGATTTGACCACGCCGGGCCGCTGAGCAAGCGACTCCAGGATCAGGAACTCGGTGACGGTCAGCGTCACGTCTTTGCCCTTCCAGGTGACGCGGTGGCGGGCCGGGTCCATCTCCAGTTCGCCGCGGATGAGCGGTTCGGGCGCGGGCTCGGCATTCGCCGCCTGCGGCTTGCTCAGCTCGACCCTGCGCAGGATGGCGCGGATGCGCGCGATCAGCAGCCGCTGCGAGAAAGGCTTGGCGATATAATCGTCCGCACCGAGCGCTAGCCCGAGCGCTTCATCCAGCTCATCATTCTTGGAGGTCAGGAAGATGACCGGCAGCGCGCTTCGCTCCCGCAGCCGGCGGAGCAGCTCGAGCCCGTCCATGCGCGGCATCTTGATGTCGCAGACGGCGATATCGGGCGGGTTGTCGAGCAAGGCCTTCAAGGCCGCCTCGCCATCCGAATAGAGGCGCGTGACGAAGCCCTCGGCCTGGAGCGCAATCGACAGCGATGTCAGGATATTCCGGTCGTCGTCGACCAGGGCGATCGTGGCGGCCATGGGCAGTGCCTAGCGCAACCGGAACACAACTCAAGTCCGCGGCAGAGAGCTCAGCCGCTTCACTGCCGGTCCATAGCCGCCTTTCGCCAGTTCCTTCAGCCACTTGAAGCCCCTGCGCGGGTTCGGTTTCGCGGCGCGGCCTTCGACATGCATCAGGGCGCGGCGGAACTTGGCCTCCGGAAGGCCGGGGCTGTCCTGCCCCACGCGCACGGGCATGACATAGCCCGGCGCCTTCCCGACGCCCGGTACATAGATGTAGCTCGTGCCCGATATGAAGGCGGCGGCGCGTTCGTAGAGGTCTTCCGCGCGTTCGGGATCGGCGGCGATGCCGTCCCCCTTCTCCAGCCGCTTGGCGAGCTCCAGCATCATCGCCTTGTCCCCGGTCGCTGCCCAACAGGCGACGTCCTCGGTGCTCAGCCGCGTTTTGATGCTGGCGAGGATAATCCGGATGTCGCCATTCGCTTCGCGGATCAGCAGCGTGTAGCTCTGGATGCGCTGCGGCGGGCAATCGCCCTTCTTCGGTGCCTTGGTTCCGACCAGCAGCGCGGCGAGGCTCGCCGCGATCAGGCTCATTCCGCCGCGTCCCCGATCGATGTCAGCGGCCGTACGACCAGAGCGCCGTCTTCCACGCCCAACACCCGCATGCAGGTGCCGGCCACCGCATCGGGGCCGCGCACGTTCCACTCGCCGTCGCCAAGTCGTGCTCGGCCGCGACCGTTGACGATCGGGCTGACCAGCTCGACCGTCTCGCCGACCAGCCGCGCCGCGCGGTCATTCAGCAGCGGGTCGGCGGAGGGCACCGGCCGCGCGACATACCATTTGCGGCCGGCCCAGGTGGCGATCAGCGCAAGCCCAGCGAAGATCGAGAATTGGAGAGCGACCGGCGGTGCGGCGACGAGTGTCACCAGCGCGGTGATCGCAGCGGCGGCGGCGATCCAGATCAGGAACACGCCGGGCACGAGGATTTCGGCCGCGCCGAGCACGACGGCGACGATCATCCAGTACCAGTAAGCATCGACGTCGAGGTTCATCTCAGCTCTCCGTCCGTCACCCCAGCGAAGGCTGGGGTCTTGGGGCCGAGATGCCAGCCTGCGCTGGCATGACGGTGCCTCCGCTCGTCACCCCAGCGAAGGCTGGGGTCTGGGCGCGAGATGCCAGCCTGCGCTGGCATGACGGAGAAGGACGGGCTCATTGCTCCGGCGCAGCCTTGTTCGCCAGCGCATCGCGGGCCAGTTCGCCGATGCCGCCGAGCGTGCCGATTAGCTGGGTCGCTTCGACCGGGAACAGGATCGTCTTGGCGTTGGGCGAGGTGGCGAACTGGCTGACCGCCTCGACATATTTCTGGGCGATGAAATAGTTGATCGCCTGGGTGCTGCCGGTTTCGATCGCCTGGCTAACCGCGCGGGTGGCGTTGGCTTCGGCCTCGGCGGACCGCTCGCGCGCTTCGGCGTCGCGGAATGCGGCTTCCTTGCGGCCTTCCGCTTCAAGGATTTGCGCCTGCTTGGCGCCTTCGGCGCGCAGGATCTCGGAGGCGCGCATGCCTTCCGACTCCAGAATGGCGGCGCGTTTTTCGCGCTCGGCCTTCATCTGCCGCGCCATGGCGTTGGAGATGTCGGCGGGCGGACGGATGTCTTTGATCTCGACGCGCGTGATCTTGACGCCCCAGGGGCTGGTGGCGTGATCGACCACCGCGAGCAGCCGGGCGTTGATCTCGTCGCGCTTCGAAAGGAGCTCGTCCAGGTCCATCGAGCCCATCACCGTGCGCAGGTTGGTGGTCGTCAGCTGCATGATGGCGACATAGAGATCCGACACTTCGTACGCGGCCTTGGCGGGGTCCAGCACCTGGAAGAACACCACCCCATCGACCGCGACCATCGCATTGTCCTTGGTGATGATCTCCTGCCCCGGAATGTCGAGCACCTGCTCCATCATATTCACCTTGCGGCCGACACGGTAGAAAAAGGCGGGGTAGAAATTGAATCCGGGCTTGGCGACCGTCACGAAGCGGCCGAAATATTCTATCGTATATTCATAGCCTTGGCGAACGACTTTTACGCTTGCTGCCAAGTAGATGATGACAAGGACAAGAATGAAGAAAGTGGCTGTCTCGGCCATGCGGCGCTCCCCCCAGAGATGAGCCGGTTATGCGGCTAGCGCGCTCGCCCCGCAATGGTTACATGGCCCGCCAATCTTCGGCTCAAGGGCATTGGCGCGCATGGACATCGAACTCGGTCTCACTTTCGACGATGTCCTGCTGAAACCCGCCGAATCCGAAGTCCTGCCGAGCCAGGCTGACACCCGCACCCGCCTGACCCGCGACATTTCGCTCAACATCCCGATCCTGTCGTCGGCGATGGACACCGTGACCGAAGCCGAGATGGCAATCGTCATGGCGCAGCTGGGCGGCATCGGCGTGCTCCACCGCAATCTTTCGGTCGAGCAACAGGCGGCGGCGGTGCGGCAAGTCAAAAGGTTCGAAAGCGGCATGGTGGTCAATCCGATCACCATCGCGCCCACCGCGACCCTCGCCCAGGCCCAGGCATTGATGGCGGAGAACCGGATTTCCGGCATTCCCGTCGTCGAGAGCTCCGGCAAACTGTGCGGCATCCTAACCAATCGCGACGTGCGCTTTGCCGGTAATCCGAACCAGCCGGTCTCCGAACTGATGACCAGCCATGACCTAGCGACAGTTCCGGCGGATGTGAGTCAGGAAGAGGCGCGGCGCATCCTCCACCAGCGACGGATCGAGAAGCTGCTCGTGGTCGATAATGATTATCGCTGCGTCGGGCTGATCACGGTCAAGGACATCGAGAAGGCGGTGCTGCACCCGAACGCGACCAAGGACGCGTCCGGGCGGCTGCGGGTCGCAGGCGCGACCACGGTCGGCGACAGCGGGTTCGAGCGCACCGAGGCCTTGCTCGATGCCGAATGCGACCTGATCGTCATCGATACGGCGCACGGCCATTCCAGGATGGTGGCGAAATCGGTCGCGCGGGTGCGCAAAATCTCGAACTCGGTACAGATCGTCGCCGGCAATGTCGCGACCGGCGAGGCGACACGGGCGCTGATCGATGCCGGCGCCGATGCGGTGAAGGTAGGCATCGGCCCCGGCTCCATCTGCACGACCCGTGTCGTGGCCGGCGTCGGCGTGCCGCAGCTGACGGCGATCATGGACTCGGCGCGCGAGGCGGCGAAGTCCGGCGTGCCGGTGATCGCCGATGGCGGCCTGCGCACCTCGGGTGATATCGCCAAAGCACTGGCGGCGGGTGCCTCATGCGTGATGGTCGGATCGCTGCTCGCCGGCACCGAGGAAGCGCCGGGCGAGACGTTCCTCTATCAAGGCCGAGCGTACAAATCCTACCGCGGCATGGGCTCGGTCGGCGCTATGGCGCGCGGTTCGGCTGACCGCTATTTTCAGCAAGATATCAAGGACCAATTGAAGCTTGTTCCCGAAGGAATCGAAGGCCAGGTGCCCTATAAGGGGCCGGCCAAGGACGTGATCCACCAGCTGGTCGGCGGCGTGAAGGCGGCGATGGGCTATACCGGTGCGCGCAGCATCGACGAGCTACAGGCACGCGCGCGCTTCGTCCGCATCACCAATGCTGGCCTGCGAGAAAGCCATGTTCACGACGTGACCATCACCCGAGAGGCACCCAATTATCCCACGCGCTAAGCCATGACTCCCGCCGCCCGCGTCCAGTCCGCGATCGAGCTGCTCCACCTGATCGTCGCGGCTGCCCGGGACGCGGGGCCCGCCGCGGACACGATCATCGCCAATTTCTTCAAGGCGCGCCGCTATGCGGGATCAAGCGATCGCCGGGCGGTGCGGGAGCTGGTCTATGCCGCCATCCGGCGCGCGGGGGAGCGGCCGAGGTCCGGCCGCGAGGCGATGCTTGGCCTGGTGGCGGACCGTCCAGAGCTCCGCGACCTGTTCGACGGGTCGCCGCACGCGCCCGCCGCGATTTCCGCGAAGGAGCCGGTTGCGGCTGCCGGGGTCGCGCCGGCCTGGCTGTTGGCGAAGCTCGGTCATGTCGATGCACCGGCGCTGCTGGGCCGCGCGCCGCTCGACCTCAGGGTCAACCGGTTGAAGGCGGACCGCGAGACGCTGCTGACCGAGCTGCCGGGTGCGCGGCCGACTCTTCACGCGCCCCATGGCATTCGCCTCGATGAGCCGATCGCGGTGGAGAAGGAGCCGCGCTGGCATGACGGCTCGATGGAGGTGCAGGACGAAGGCAGTCAGTTGGTCGCGCTCGCCTGCCGTGCGGAGCCGGGATCAACCGTGGTCGATCTCTGTGCCGGGGCAGGCGGCAAGACATTGGCGCTGGCGGCTGACATGGCGAGCGAGGGGCGAATCATCGCCTGCGACACCGACCGCACCCGGTTGCAGCGGCTGCCGGTGCGCGCCGAACGGGCGGGGGTGAGCGATGTCGAAACGCGCCTGCTCGATCCCGGCAGCGAAGCGGACGCGCTCGCCGACCTCTCCGAACAGGCCGATATTGTTCTTATCGACGCGCCCTGTTCGGGCACCGGCACCTGGCGGCGCAATCCGGAGGCGCGATGGCGGCTGACGCCGGAGCGGCTGACGCGGCTAACGGTGCTGCAGGCGCGGCTGATCGAGCTGGGTGCCCGGCTTGTCCGCCCCGGCGGGCGCCTTATCTACGCCGTGTGCTCGCTGCTCGACGAAGAAGGCGCCGACCAGGCGTCGCGCTTCCTGGAGCTTCAGCCCGGCTGGCGGCCATATCGGCCCTTCGAAGGGGCGGGAACCGGACGCGGCGCCGGAGTCTTGCTCTCGCCGGGCCAGGACGGCACCGATGGGTTTTTCGTCGCGAGTTTCGAGCGGCCATGTTAGGAAGCCGCCGGATGAAGTTGGAGAGGTCTATGCGTTTGGTACCTGTTGCACTGGCCGCGGTCTTGGGGCTCGCCGCGATTTCGACTTCAGTGCAGGGGCAAAAGCCGGACGCGCAGGTGGATGCGCGTTCGATCGCATTGGCTGACCAGGCGCGCGCGGCGCGGACTTCGGGCAATCTAGACCAGGCGACCGACCTGCTCGAAAGTGCGCTGGTGGTCGATCCGAAGAACCGCCGGGCCTTTCTGGAGCTGGCGGAGATCGCCAAGGCGCAGGGCCTGCCTGGGAAGGCGATCCGCTTCTACCGCGAAGCGCTCGAGCTCGAGCCCAATGACGTGGCGGCGCTAGCCGGTCAGGGCGATGCACTGGTGCAAAAGGGTGCGGTGGTGAAGGCGCGCGAGAACCTCGCCAAGGTGCAGCGCCTGTGCGCCAGTGTTTGCGCCGAACAGGCACGGCTCGCGGCCGTCATCGAGAAGGGTCCGCCGCCGGCGGTGCTGTCCGCCCAGGCCACGGCCAAGGTGCCGGCGCCGGGCGCCGAAGACCAGACCCGCAAGCCTCAATAATACGCGCCCTCGGGAGTCCGGCAGCCATGGCGTCGCGTGCCGCTCCTTCCCTGTTGAGCAATGGCGAGGGGCGCCCGGGAGCGGGCGGAGCCCGCGGACTGTGGCTGCCCGTGCTCGGCGCTGCACTCGGCACCGGTCTGCTTGTCTTCCTGTTGCTCGGACATTGGCTGGTTGCCGCCGGCTTCCTTGTCGCGGCGGGCGCCGTGGGCGGCTTTTGGGCGGCGGTTCACCACCGCGCCCAGCCGGCCGCTGCGCTGTCCCGCACCGGTCACGACTGGTCGCTGATCCGCGCAGCGATCGAGAATGAAACGGTCGCCATCGCCGTCACCGACCGCGCCGGGCGGCTGGTCTGCGCCAACGAATGCTATGGCGGCTGGTTCGACGGCTTTCTGGCGCCCGCGGAGCTGCCGTTCGGCGATACGACCGCCGGGCGTTTGCGCGAGGCGGAGCAAGCCGCCTGGCGCGACGGCAAGGCGCGGCTCGACGGGCTGCGGCGCGATGCCGGAACGCTCGGCGCCGAGTTGGTCCGCGTCGGCGGCGAAGAAGATCACCTGCTGTGGCGCTTCCGTCCTGTTGCCGCGATGGACCTGCTCAACGAAGCCCGGCGGCTGATCGGCTCGGACGCCGGCGAACGGCTCGGCGAGGCCGGCATCATGGGTGTGCTGCTCGGCGGCGACGCCCGCATCAAGGCGGCGAACCGCGCCTTTGCCTTGCGCGCCACCGGCTCGGCCGACGCTGCGATCGGCGGGCGCGACCTGGGCACCTTGCTGACCATCGACAAGCGCGGCCTGATCCGCTTCGAGCGGGAGGGGCCGACGGCTGGCCCGGTGCGGTTGCTGCAGGTTCCGCTCGACCCCGACGACCGCAACGGCGCGACGCTGATCTTCCTGATCGACGATGACGGCGCGCCGCGGCTGGGCGAGGGCAGCGCCTCCAGCCACATCCAGACGCTGCTGGCGATGCTGCCCTTGGGCTTTGCGCTTGCCGACCGGGACGGCCGCTTTCTGTTCCTGAACGAAGCCTTCGCCCGCGTTGCCGGCCTCGATGCGGAATCGAAGCCGGTTTACCCGAGCGACCTGGTCGTGCGCGAGGACAAGGCGGCGGTCTCCGATACGGTGCGGCGCTTCGCCTCCGGCCCACCCATGTCCGGCGACATCGCGATCCGGCTCCAGTCGCGGCCCGACGACCCCGTGGCGCTGTCGATCGCCGGCGCGCGCGGCCTGGGTGAGGCGGCGGTGCTGCTGTCCCTCAAGGACAATGCCGAGGAATCGCGGCTGAAGCGTCAGGTGGCGCAGGCGACCAAGATGCAGGCGGTCGGGCAGCTCGCCGGCGGCGTCGCGCACGACTTCAACAATATCCTGACCGCGATCATCGGCCATTGCGACCTGATGCTGATGCGCCACACGCCGGGCGACAGCGACTATGACGATATCCAGCAGATCCGCGCTAATTCGAACCGCGCGGCGAGCCTGACGCGGCAGCTGCTCGCCTTCTCACGCCAGCAGACGCTGCGGCCCCAGGTGTTGCAGCTGCCCGATGTCGTCTCGGACGTGTTCAATCTGCTCAAGCGGCTGCTCGGCGAAACGGTGACGCTGAACGTCAAGCATGGCCGGAATTTGGGCTCGGTGCGCGCCGACCCAGGCCAGCTGGAGCAGGTGATCGTCAATCTGGCCGTCAATGCGCGCGACGCGATGCCTGAGGGCGGCACGCTGACGCTGCAGACCTATGCGGTGTCCGCGGCCGACGTTCGCCGGATGAAGAGCGAGATCATGCCGATCGTCGACTACACGGCGATCAGCATCACGGACACCGGCACCGGCATCCCGCCCGAAGTGCTGCCCAAGATCTTCGAGCCCTTCTTCACCACCAAGGAAGTGGGCAAGGGCACGGGCCTCGGCCTCTCCACCGTCTATGGCATCGTCAAACAGTCCAACGGCTTCATCTTTGCGGATTCCTCGCTGGGGCAGGGGACTAGCTTTGTCATCTATCTGCCGGTGCATCAGGCGGAGCCGGTCGCCGAACCCGCCGCGCCCCAGCCCAAGGAGCGGCCGGCCGAGCTGTGGGGCACCGGCACGATATTGCTGGTCGAGGACGAAGCCATGGTCCGCGCGGTCGCCGAGCGGGCGCTGACCCGGCAGGGCTATAAGGTCGTGACGGCGGGTAACGGGGAAGAAGCGCTCGAATGCCTGGAGGCCGGCGAGACGTTCGACCTGCTGATTTCCGACGTGGTGATGCCGACGATGGATGGCCCCACTCTGGTGCGCCACGCCCGCGCCAAATATCCGGAGCTGCCGATCCTCTTCATGTCCGGCTATGCGGAAGAACAATTGCGCAAGTCGATTGACATCCAGAATGTCGCGTTCCTGCCCAAGCCCTTTTCCGTCCAGCAACTGGCCGAAGCGGCCCGGACGGCATTGGCGACCAAGTGAGTTTCCTTTTGCGTTGAACCTGTTGGTTCAGTATCGCCCCCGCAATGACCGAGGCTCCCGCCATCCTGATCGTCGAAGACGAGCCGCTCATCTCGATGATGCTGGAGGATTTTCTCGACGCCCTTGGCTATCGGCTGGCGGCATGCGTCGACCGCGTCGACGAAGCGCTGGAGCATGTCGCCCGGGGCGAGTTCAGTGCGGCGCTGCTGGACGTAAACCTGCGCGACGGGGAGACGTCCTGGCCGATCGCGGATGCGCTGAGCGATCGTGGGCAGCCGTTCATTCTGGCGACGGGCGGCGGCAGTGACGCGGTTCCCGAACGCCATGCGCAGGTGCCCGTACTCAGCAAGCCCTATACGCTCGACGGCGTGCGGGACGCTTTCAGCGCGTTGCTGAACAAATAGGTCGTTCTCCTCTTGTTCTAGCAGAACGGATGCGGTACGAAGCCTTTCGTTGAACGCGGTTCGCGTTTTCGCTTAGGGAGGCTTGGACATGGCAGCGCAGCTGAAGGTCGTGGATTCCGACAGATTGGGAAATATGGACAGGCAAAAGGCTCTCGAAGCGGCGCTGGCGCAGATCGACCGCGCGTTCGGCAAGGGTTCGGCGATGAAGCTGGGCTCGAAGGAAGCGATGCAGGTGGAGGCGATCTCGACCGGATCGCTGGGGCTCGACATCGCGCTCGGCGTGGGCGGTTTGCCGCGCGGGCGGGTGATCGAAGTCTATGGCCCTGAATCGTCGGGCAAGACCACGCTGGCGCTCCATGTGATTGCCGAGGCGCAGCGCAATGGCGGCACGGCGGCCTTCGTCGATGCCGAACATGCGCTCGATCCGGTCTATGCCAAGAAGCTCGGCGTCGATATCGACGAGCTGATCGTCTCGCAGCCCGATACCGGCGAGCAGGCGCTGGAGATCGTCGACACTTTGGTGCGCTCCAACGCGATCGACGTGCTGGTGGTCGATTCGGTTGCCGCCCTGGTGCCGCGCGCGGAGATCGAGGGCGAGATGGGCGATAGCCATGTCGGGCTCCAGGCCCGTTTGATGTCGCAGTCGCTGCGCAAGCTGACCGGCTCGATCAGCCGTTCGCGCTGCATGGTGATCTTTATCAATCAGCTGCGCATGAAGATCGGCGTGATGTACGGCAATCCGGAGACCACGACCGGCGGCA